>ERZ791875.1-NODE-1-length-1085877-cov-46.123348_pt1 | contig 1085877 bp, 718 predicted proteins | sample MGYA00510278_ERZ791875 | MGnify/ENA primary metagenome ERZ791875 (study PRJEB30046, sample SAMN00792078) | human gut metagenome | study: EMG produced TPA metagenomics assembly of the A metagenome-wide association study of gut microbiota in type 2...
GGTAATGTTCAGGCTTATAAGTATAACGGTAAGGAACTGGATACAAAGAAGGGGTGAACTGGTATGATTACGGAGCGAGACAGTATGATCCGGCATTAGGAAGATGGAATGCGGTGGATCCGTTAGCGGAGAAGTATTATGAAATGAGTCCGTATGTTTACTGCGCTAATGATCCTGTGAAGAATGTTGATTCAGACGGAAGATGGTTTTGGGCTGCTGGTACAGCTATTGATTATGGATTTCAGGTTTACAACAATTATAGTTCCGGCAAAAGTGGATATGACGCGTGGGTTGGAGACGTAAATTTTGTCAGTGTTGGTTTATCTGCGATTAATCCTGTTGGAAAACTAAAGATCGCTAAAACTCTTGCTGTAGAAGCTGTAAAAGGAACTATATCGTATACTAACAATAAAGGATTTGCTGTTAAAAATGATATAAAGGCTATTACTGCTAATACTCTCAAGAATACAGCCATTAGTATAGGTGTGGGAAAACTGACAGAAAGTAGCAGTAATAAAGCACTGGAAAATGTAAATAAAGAGATGCGAACAACTAATCAGAATGTGCGGACAGCTCAGAATCGGGTAAACCGTCACCCTACTTCAGAATCAAAAAGAGCGCAATTAGATAATGCCAAATCTAATGCACAACAGGTAAGGGCAAAGCAAATCGGAACTCAAATGCTGAATTCTACAATTGGACAAATTAATTCGAACATCGTTGAACAGACAGTAACAAACGGAACATCAAAACTTGGTTTAATAATAGATTGGAATGATAAAAAGTACAAGAAAGAATAAAAAAAAGAAAAGTATACAGACAAAAATAAACTGGATAATCTCTATCACACTAATGATTTTTCTACCTATAGCGTATGTTCATAAACGACAGATGTTAAAGGAAAGCGGTGTTACTATTTGCAAAATAGTTGGACAACAATTAAGGCCTGGAAGCTCTGCGTTTCGAGGAAAACAAGTTATAGTAGAATATTTCGTTGATGGGCAACATTATGAAAATATAGAGTTCGAACCTAGTGTTCCTTATGCTATTGGTGATTGTTTTAAACTTAAATATAGTTTAGAAAAGCCTCGAATAGCTGATGTGCTATGGGATGAGGGCAAACAACCTTGTATGTCAGAATAACATCAATCTAAGCTTTAGAAATCAATGGCTACCCTTATGTGATAATTATCACATAAGGGTACTTTTCTTCTAATAGGGTGCTTTGGACTACTGACGGGAAATGATAACGCCCTTACAACGAACTATACCTATAATGTCCGCTCATGGCTCAAGAGCCAATCTACCGGTACATTGTTCAATCAGACTTTGTATTACAACGAGTCATATGGTGGAAACACACCCTGCTACAATGGCAATATCTCCGCCATGAGTTGGAAGGCTTCGGATGATACGGGATTACACGGATACCGATTCAGATATGACGGACTTTCCCGACTGACCTCCGCTGATTATTTATGGAACGGTATTTCCAGTACGAATTACAGTACTTCATATACGTATAATAAACAAAGTAATATAACCTCACTCCGGCGTAATGGTCGCACAGGAGCTTCCTCTTACGGCCTGATCGACAACCTGACGTTCACGCTGGACGGTAACAAGCTAACGCGTACGGACGATACTACCACGGCTTCAGCTTATAATGGTGGCCTTGAATTCAAGGATGCCGTGAAACAGACCGATGTATACGTTTATGATAAGAATGGAAATATGACAAAAGATTTAAATAAGGATATTACTGATATTCAATATAATTGTTTAAATTTGCCAAGCAAGGTCACGTTTAAGAACGGTAGTACCATTACTTATACTTATGCATTGAACGGCACGAAACTCCGTACTGTCCATAAAATAGGTAACACTACCACTACGACTGACTATTGCGGGAATGTGGTCTATGAAAATGGGGTGCAGAAATTGTTGCTGACCGATGCAGGATATATCACGTTGTCTGACAAGAAATATCACTACTACTTGCAGGATCATCAGGGTAATAACCGTGTGATTGTAGACCAAACAGGACAGAAGAAAGAGGTAAACCATTACTATCCCTTCGGAGGCACGTTTGCTTCAGCAGACGGTAATGTTCAGGCTTATAAGTATAACGGTAAGGAACTGGATACAAAGAAGGGGTTGAACTGGTATGATTACGGGGCGAGACAGTATGATCCGGCACTGGGAAGGTTTACAGCAGTAGACCCACTGACAGAGAAGTATTATGAAATGAGCCCGTATACGTATTGTGGAAATAATCCGATTAAATATATCGATCCAACTGGCATGTTCTATACAGGATATACGGTTAATGAAAAAGGTCATATAAAAATAGTAAGCGATGAGGGCGGTAATTACTATGATGTACTATATAATGAAAGTAGTTATTCAGTCAAAACAGTTAAGAACTACGATACATCTGGAGATAAGACCGGAATAAAAATAAGTAAGGGTATTTTAAATGAACGAGCAGGTGCAAGCAGAAATATGAGTGCAAAGACAATGAAAGGTCCATATCTAGATTTAGAAGGACATAAAACTGGAAGATCGTATGCTAATCATTCTTACGAAATTCGAAGTGATAAAGAATCTTTAGCTTTAATGAATTTTCTGGATAAAAATACAAGCGTTGAGTGGGCAAATACTTTAATGAAAGACACTCAAGACAATTCTGTCAATTTGTTGTCAACTAGCCATCATGAGACTACTGTTGAAGGTGGAAGTCATCAAATAATTAAATACATTAATAAAGGATTTCAAGTCATTCGAGCGGATCACATTCATCCAACTCCAGGAGCTATTGACCCATCAGGAGAAAAGGGAGATATGGGACATGCTGCCAATATCTTAAAACATTCCCCTAATGCCATATTTAGAATATTAAATCAAGGGAGATATTATACGTATAAGCCATGACACTATTAAATCAAAAAAGGTTGATGATATGAAACAAATAATTAGCTATTTATCAATAACATGTGGAATATTTCTATTTGCAGCCTGCCATCCTTATGTGGAGTATGTAAAAGTTAGAACCTATAAGGCTAAAGACTATATAACAAAAGAATTGGAGGTATATGAACCCCGTGAACTGTTATATCCCATATTAGACTCTATCATAATAAAAACTAGAGAATGTCCGGAATACGAAAAGACCAAAGATTGTTTAGCTTTTGACTTTTCTATTAGGGAAGAAGCTCCTTATGATTTAGAAAACAGGAAAGGATATCCCTATCTAAGTATTTCTGTAATATATTATGTCCCCCGTTTGACTTGTCACCACTGGACTAAAGCTGTTTTCTACTATAAAGGATGTAGTTTTTACGTTATTGACACTCTCGCGGATCTTTTTTTGCAAAAAACAGACAGAAAAGTTTCTATTTCTTACATTGATCCTAATAAATATCAGTTTGAGGTCTTCCAAAGAGGTGATCAAGATATGTTTTGGAGTTATCTATATAAAGATGAGGCTTTACAGAATATTTGTTATGGGCGTTGCCCCGTTCAATTCAACGAACATTAAACCTTCTAATCTATTAATCTAAACAAGAGGTTGTGTCAAAATGCTGGCACAACCTCATTATTCACCATTCCTTCTGTCATGGATGGACCATTCTCTGAATTATTTAGAAATTACCCTAATACACAAGGTCCAATGCTTTGTCCTTCTATTTTTTATAATTATCACTATAATAGCATTTCAGCTACGACAGATTTTCCAATTATTTCGTACGGACGATGCTGCCACAGCTACAGCTTATAATGGTGGCTTTGAATTCAAGGATGCCGTGAAGCAGGCCGATGAGTACGCTTATGATAAGAATGGAAATATGACGAAAGATTTAAATAAGGATATTACTGATATTCAATATAATTGTTTAAATTTGCCAAGCAAGGTCACGTTTAAGAACGGTAGTACCATTACTTATACTTATGCATTGAACGGCACGAAACTCCGTACTGTCCATAAAATAGGTAACACTACCACTACGACTGACTATTGCGGGAATGTGGTCTATGAAAATGGGGTGCAGAAATTGTTGCTGACCGATGCAGGATATATCACGTTGTCTGACAAGAAATATCACTACTACTTGCAGGATCATCAGGGTAATAACCGTGTGATTGTAGACCAAACAGGACAGAAGAAAGAGGTAAACCATTACTATCCCTTCGGAGGCACGTTTGCTTCAGCAGACGGTAATGTTCAGGCTTATAAGTATAACGGTAAGGAACTGGATACAAAGAAGGGGTTGAACTGGTATGATTACGGGGCGAGACAGTATGATCCGGCACTGGGAAGGTTTACAGCAGTAGACCCACTGACAGAGAAGTATTATGAAATGAGCCCGTATACGTATTGTGGAAATAATCCGATTAAATATATCGATCCAACTGGAGCAGATATGGTAATTTGGTATGGAGATGAGAACGGAAAACAAAGATACTTTATGTTTAATGGAATAAATGCAACCCAAGCTCCTCAAAATTCATTTGTCAAAGATGTTATAACTGCATATAATTATAATGTAGCGAATGGAGGTGGTGAAAATATGCAAGCAATTGCAACTGATAAAAAGATGAGAATTGGAGTTGTAGAAACGGGTTATGATAATGTGTACTTGCCAAATGCAAATGCTATAAGATTCAATCCTACAGCTAGTCTCAAGTTGGATGATGGCAATATTTTGTCACCAGCTACCGGTCTTGAACATGAAGCTGCGCACGCGGTTAATAATAAAAAAGGAGTAGACAGTAAGATTGATAATAAATATGGTACTACAGAAGAACGTTCCGTTATAAAAGGAGCTGAACTGAAAACGGCTAAGGCAAATGGTGAATTACCCGCAAATCATCCTGGAAGAAAAAGTCATGCTGATGGTCAGTGGGTTGTAACTCGTTCCGTAATATCTAATAAAGAATTTAGCACTAAAAGTTCCGAAGAGTTAAGAAAAAAAATCAAAGAATTTAGAAATAGTTATACGCCAGAACCATGAAATTAATTTTAGTCACATTTGTCTTTTTACTATTTAGTAATAGTCTAACATCTCAGGACATTACTAAAATAAGGTTTATATATGGTCAAGAAGGAGCTCTCATACCGATAGCCACTTCTTGCGATATCAGTTTCATAGCCCAATTTGGCGAAGATCTCAATATTTTAACTACTTATGATGGTATGTTTATTGCACAATTTCAGGATTTGTATTCAAGGCTTTCACATAGCGATTCAACCTTTTTAATAGATCCAAGAATTATGACCGTCGTAAGCTATGAAGAAAGTATTCCCAATGATACTCTTTATATGGGGGAATATTTCGGAATAATCAAAAATGGGAATCGTATGCAGGACAATGACTCATTGTTGAATCTTGTGAAAACTAAGATAGGCTGGACACAATATACCCGGAATGTGATAGAAGCCATTTCTATTATAGAATTCTTACCGTATTTTGATGATGATATTGCTAAAATACTAATGTCCAATATTAATGAGACATTTTTTGCGACCTTGAATAAACTCCCTGTTACTGAAACCAACTCATTTGTAAAGCAAAAAAGATTGTTAGAAGATTATGTAAACAAATTATCTGATGTACAGAAAGCTAAATTCTATGAAGTATTTTTTAAAAGATTTTATAGACATGTAAAACCTGATACTATATTTTGGAATAATGTATTTGAATAATTAATATAGTTAAAATAAGACATTTTGATAGATATAGAAAAGAATCACCGTCCAGTCCCTGTGATAAAATATCCGACTGGATTGAGCCTTAGGATTTTCAATTCTCTCACTTGAAGTCGGGGATGTGTCAAAACTCCCCTTTTATCGAAATCCCCCTCGCCACAGATAGTTGTAGCGAGGGGGATTTTAATTTATGAAAGTTTCGACACACCCTCGTATTTTAAATCTTCCTCAAGAAATTAAAGAACTAATCACAATAGATCTCCTCACTAATTCACCTCCACATTCTCAGGCATCTGATACATGTCCGGCAGATCGCTACTGAAGAAAGTAAGCTCATTAGCATGGAACTTAATGAAATCCGCCTCAGAAGCATGCCCCTTGAATACAGAGAAATAATGCATATCCGATTCATTGCCTCCGACAAACTTATTGCGCCACATCACAATCATGCTGACTTTGCGCCCAGTTGCAGGAGTAAGTATCTGCTTACTCCAATAATCCTTATCAGTAAATCCTTCGACACCGGTTTCCGTCACTCCGCAAGGCTTCTTCTTTTTCTTCGATAATTCGGAAATAGTCTTTAGATTGGAAGAGAAAGTGGCAGGATTCAGACCGTGGTAGCAATCCATACCTATAAAATCGACATACTCATCACCCGGCCAACGGAAAAGGAAGTCCTCTTCACGCTTCACGGAATCCATCTGCGGGGAAATGGCATAGACAAACTGGTGTATACCTTTTGTATCACGGAGATAATTGACTGTAAACTTCCAAAGACCGATAAACTCCGCCTCCGTAGTGCAACTTTTTCCCCACCATGACCAAGTCTGTGTATGCTCATGGAAAGGACGGAAAATAACAGGGATCGGCTTCCCCTGATCATCTTTCAATTCACCGGCAAATGTAGCAAGACGGTCAAGCCAGGTCTTAAACTTAGCCTGTACGGCACTTCCGTCTTCCAAAATCCCACGTACGACTTCGGCACTTGAATTATCCCACGAATCACCTCCGGTCAAAGGATTATTCAGGTGGCAGCATGCAATAATTACCTCCCCACGGCGACGTGCCTCAAGAATACAGCGTTTGCGAACAGCGTTAGCCTCATTCCCCTCGCAGCGATCATCCATAATCTCCGCAAAATCTACACTGAATACAGCCGGATAATCTCCGCATACCTCCTTCGTATCGGAATTGCCCGAAACATCATACCATTTACGGCCATAGAACAAATCATCATGGTGTCCAAACATGAACCCGGTTTGCTGTATATCCCATAGACGGGCATACAAAGCCTTAGTTTCGGCTGTTGCACTTTTATCTACCATGCTCAGTTCGACAGTTTCGGTACCCGGCGGTTCGGGTGCAGAATCATCATTATCTTTAGAGCAGGACGAACAGCCCAACAAGGCGATAAAGATTGCCATATATACTTTTTTCATAACGATCTTATTATTGAATATCAGTTAATAACTGGAACGTCTGTGCCTTCAAGGTCGTTTTATACGTTCCTTTCAAATGAAATCCCGTTTCCTGGGGAACAGGAAATCCATCGGCATCCTTGGGTTGAAGATTTTCCTCATATTTATAAAGGGAGGCATTCTCCATCGGACGGGGTAAAGTGAGCTGCACAGATTTATCTTTCTCTCCCACATTCACCATAGCCACCGTCAATTTGCCCTGGTAAGTACCTGCCACCACATAGACATCTTTATCTTCCGAAGCTACAGCAGTATGCAATATATCCGTTCCGGCAGGAAAATAACGGCACATCAGCGACCAGGTATAGAACCAGGGCCGTATCTGTTCTTCATCGGGTTTATTAAATACTTCCTCTCCCAGAATATTCCACATACCCCATATCTTAACATCTTCCGTCTTTCCGGAATCTCCGCTGCTATGCATTGCATCATCCAGCATCCACACAGCCATACCCGAATATCCTCCGTTCATCACTTCCATGGCAAGCAACGGCATATCGAGGCCATAGAAATAGTCGTAACAGAGCATATTGCAGTCACTCCCTTTAGTGAAAGGATGCCCTTCGACCCGGCGGTTATATTCTGCCATCAACAAAGAATCAGCATCACGCCAATACTTATAACCGGCCTCACCCAAAACAATCTTTTTCCCCTCGGGAACATGACGTTTATAGCGGGAAAGAATTTCAGGATATTGTCCGGTACGCACTTCATGCTGACCCGGATAAGCATGGACATCGTACAATCCGATAATGGAGTCAGCATCCAGTGCCGTTTGTTTCACCCACCCCTCGGCATCATAGGCAGAAGCCTCATTCTTGTAATCGGCTACTACATCCGGCCCTGCAAGCATCACCTTTTCCGTCAGCCCGGGATACTCTTTCATTTTCCGGTGAAAACGGAAAAGCATTTGTTTCCACATTTCATAATCACCATTGGTAGATGCCCAGTTTCCATCAGGCTCGTTGAAGATTACAAAATACTTGATACAGGAGAAACCAAGGTCATTCACCAGATAATTAAGATAGTCGACGGACATATCCACCCATTTCTGATCCTGCTTCATATCCCAGGTAGGCGGATTGTATTCACCGTACATGACGGTTATCCCCCGCTCGGTACAATACCTCAAGAGTCGGGAGATGGAAGCTATATTCCGCGTTTTATCATACGTTCCTGTTTCGGAATCATAATAGCGATAGGGGCTGTTTATCATGCAACGTATATACTGCGGCTTCATAAAGTCGAGTCGTTTGCAGAGTGTTTCCCAGTCTTTATCAGAGATAGAAGCACCCCAAGCTTCAGCCTCATCATAGGGATCCCACTCGGCACCATTGCCGATATATCCGGCATTCGTCACTTCCGGTGAGACCGTAATTTCCACCACTTCTTGCGAGGTGCAAGCTGATACGAGCCATAACAGCATGCAACTTAAAATCATATTTATCTTCATCATAATCTTATTATGAACGGTTATCAATTAATAATCGAAATTCGTATATAGCACCAGAGACTCTCCGGGCATTTGGAATGCCTCGCCTTTGGCCGGGCGCAATGTCACCCCCTGGCGATGGGGTAATAATCGGCAATCACCTTCTTTCTGTAACCGGCCCTCGGCATACAAGTACTGTTTCACACCTTTCAATACGGGGAGAGAAGTACTTTTAAGCAATACAGATTTCTCTTCCCTGGAAACATTGACCACGGCAATCATATATTTACCGTCTTTTTCCACAGCAATCGCCTTAAGAGACTTGTCTCCTTCCACCTCAACCTTATAAGCACGCGAACCGGCAGGCATATAGCGCGTCAGCAACGACCAGGCATAAAACCAGGGACGCACTTCCTCTTCTTCCGTACCGAAATACTCTTCGCCAAAGATATTCCAAAATCCCCATACCTTCAGTTTATCAGGTGCTTCTTTCGCATGCATGGCATCATCGAGCATCCACACCACCGAACCGGAATATCCGGCGTTTACTGTCTGGAAAAGAGCATCTGCCATGTCGGTACCATACATGAAATCATAAACAAACATTTGAGAATCATCCATCGAAGCATAAGGCTTTGCCGCTGCCCTACGAAGGTTTTCACGCTGATAAACAGAATCGGCAGGTTCCACAAACTTAAATCCGATCTCACCCATCACGATTTTCCGACCTGCCGGAACAGCTTGTTTGTAGGCACGGATAATGTCAGTATACTCCCCGCTGTTCACCGTTATTTTGGAAGGATAGGTATGGATATCATAAAGACCAATCTCATCTTTCAGATGCGTAGCACAACTATCCACCCACCAGGCCTCATCAGCCGTCCAGATTGCAGCATCAGGCCCCACAACCGAAAGTTTACCTGCAAGTTTGTTCTTTTGCAATTCTCCATAGAAGAAGCGGATGGCACGTGCCCAAAGGGAGTATTTTCCGTCCGTTAAAGACCAGTAGCCATTCGGCTCATTCACCAGATTGTAATATTTAATACAGGAATACCCTTTTTCCTCTATCAGAAAACGAACATATTCGGCAGCAGCGGAAAGATTCTTTTCACGGATCACCTCTTTCCGAGCATCTACCATTCCCCCACCCCAGTCACCGAACATTACTGTCACATCACGCGATTGGCAGTAATCCAATATATGAGACAAATGCTCCAAGCCACGTTCGGGATAAAGAACTCCATCCTGCATTACCGATGTAGTGTTGGTCATGACACGTATAAACTGAGGGCGCATAAAGTCCAGACGGTCATACATCTTCTTCCAGTCGGTTTCGGAAATATCCAAACGTCCTTTTCCGTAATCCAATTGATAAGGGTCCCACTGAGCACCGTTACCGATGTAACCTTCATTGATAATCTGTTTCGCATCTACAGAAACAACAGTCTGTGAAGCGGCATAGCCGCCCCACAGAAAGAAAACAGAGAGTATAGCAAACCGTTTCATAGGATATATCAACGTTTGGAGACAGAGATCCAGTAACGGCGCACTTTCTTGACAAACTTGTCATAGTCACTGTAAATATTCGTCCAGTCATCCGTACCACTCAGGTTGAAGGCAAAGGCATTCCGCTCGATAGTCATGCTCAGTCCGTTACCCAGATCTTCTGTTCCGGCAGCCACTAAAGAACCAGTAGTCTTCCGGCCCTCTTTATCTGTAAAGGTAATCGTATTCGCTGCATAATCGCGTACCCATGTACTTTCACCTTCAGGAATCTGGCGATAGAACTTCTTCAGGTCGATATCTACACCGGGATTCTCTTTGTTACCGTCGCCCAGGAAGATGAAATCAGCATATTTTCCATCGGCTCCCGCATCATTGATACAGATACCGCTTGTATTGCCCTCATCCGTCACTCCGGTCATTGTAAAGGTAAGCACATTGTCGCACTCAGCCTGCGGACCATACGTTTCCGACCAGCACCAAGGCTTATCTGTTAATTGCATCACGGCACCTCCACCATATTCCGGCCCGGTACCACCGTAAACAGTCAATTTCTTTACATCCCAAGTGCCTACAAGAGTTTCCGTAAATTCGGATACGGTAATCGTATAATTACGTGTCTCTCCGGTAGTGGAAGTAACAGTGATTGACGCACTCCTCGAATCATTCTCAAAATTCAAGGCATCTCCCACCTGTAAGGAAGCTTCCGCCTGATAAGAGAGTTGTAGCTTTTTCAGTCTGATGTTCGACAAATCGGGTACGGCATCAACATTGATAGCCAGGTTTATATCTCCCGTAGCAGCATCCACAGTCTCAATAAGGGCGGTCCCCATCTGATTTTCAAATTGTATATCCAATATGGTGCGCTCATGATTCCAGCCACCATCATTGATGTCGTCCTGCAAATCTTTCACACATGCCTGCTGGGTCAACACAATGCAGGCAAGCAAAATGTATTTCGTTAGTTTTACCATAATCTTACTTCTTTTTAAGGTCTGAGACTTCCATTCAAATTTATTTCAGCCTGCGGTATCGGATAGAAAGTCACCTGATCTTCCGAAAGCCCGGCCGCCTCGGGAACATCCGTCGTAATCCGGTTCCATCGGCGCAAATCATATACATGATCGCCTTCAAAGGCAAGTTCAAAAGTTCTCTCTTTCAGTATTTCCCTGCGGAATTCATCTTTCCCCAGATTCGGTTTCATATCTCCCAAACCGGCACGGCTACGAATGAAGTTTACCAGTTCATAAGCCTTAGCCGTAGGACCTGCCGCCTCTGCATAAATAAGCGCCACATCAGAGAAACGGAGCAGGAAAGGCCGGGTACTGGTCTTGTCACCCTCAAACTTCGGGTCTATATATTTGCGACAGAACGGATAAGGAATCTTTCCGGGATATTCTCCCAGCAACGTACCATCTGCCTTGTAGACTTTATCAACAATAAGCTCTGTTTTACGCTTATCATTTGCATCAAAAGTATTATAAAAAGCAACCGTGGTCTGATATTCGCCCCAACCGTCATGAGTGGGGATATACTCATCCTTGTCCCCCTGTTTCAGATACAGAGTGGCTCCGTCTATATAAGGAATAAACATCTTGGATATTTTAGAGTATTGCCCTTCGGAAGAACCGCTCCGATCCATCGCCATGATAAAGATATGTTCTTTGCCGCGTGCTTTCTCAACGTCATAAATATCAAGCAGCGAGCTCTCGAAGCCATATACCGACTGCTTTTCAATCACTTCACCTGCAAAATATGCTGCACTGTCGTACATGACTGTTGCATCGCGGTGCATATCGCGATAGAGTTTCACCCCATGTTCTTTAGACGACGCCACATACAAGTATGCCTTTGCAGCCAGGGCCTGCGCAGCCACCCGGTCGGCACGCCCTATCTTAGGAGTTTCATAAACAGGCAGTAACTCTGCAGCCCGGCGGCAATCCGAAAGAATCAGGTCGTACATGGCATCCATATCAGGCGCAAGAGCGGTTGAAGTCTGATCCACCGTTTCCACTACTGATTTATGCAAAGGAACAAGGCCGAAGTTACGCACCAGGTTAAAGTAATTCCAGGCGCGGAGGAAATAAGCCTCACCCAGAAAAAGGTCTTTTTGTTCTTGGCTGAAGCCTGCATCCGGCACTTTTTTAATGACGGCATTGGCACGGTTCACACCAATGAAAGCATACTTGAAGAAATTCTCCAATGAACCGTTTGTTTTAAAGTTACTCACTTTCCAGTTATTCAGGTCCTGATTGTCGGCACTTGCATCCGACTTGGTCGTCATGGTTTCACTTGCCATATCACCCAAAAAGAAAATGGTTCTGGAATATTCCAGGTAGTTCAGCGTGCCGTACGCATACATAACTGCGGCCTCTGCATCGACTGCCGTCTTGAAGAAATTATCTTCAGAATAGAACCCGTAAGGAGTCTCATCCAGATTGCATGCTCCCAATGCCAGGGTTCCGGCAAGCAGTGATATTACAATTCTATTTTTCATATTGTATCAGTTATTTAGAAGGTTAAGTCAAGTCCGAAAGTCCATTTACGCAAACGGGGATATCCGCCGCTATAAACTCCATTCAACCCTACTTCGGGGTCGTATCCCTTGAACTTGGTGAAAGTGTATAAATTAGAAGCATTCATATAGATACGCGCTTTAGAAAGGAATGACTTTTTCGGTAAGTCAAACGTATAGCCTATATTCAGATTCTGAACACGCAGGAACGATCCGTCCTCTATCCACCAATCAGAAATCTTCACCTGACGACCGTCGCGCAGGCTCGGATACTTATTTGTCGGATTATCGGGTGTCCAGCGTAATGGAGAGTTACTGGGCTCACCGAATGCTTTCGTATTCAATACGTCCTGACCAAATACCCCGTTAAGGAATACGCTCACATCAAACTTCTTCCAGGACAGGTTCAACGCCAAACTGGCTGTAAAGTCCGGATTAGGATCACCAATAATGGTCTTATCCGCTTCCGATATTTCGCTGTCTCCATTCAGATTCATGTATTTGAACTCTCCGGGGTTAGCGTAATCACCGGACAAACCGGCATCGATTCCTTCATTCAGGGTCTGGACAATACCATCCACCTTATATCCATAGAACACATTTACAGGTTGGCCGATAGCCAGTATATTGGTATAGTCGCGATATTGTTCAAGACTATTGCCCGAATATTCAAAGAGCATCCCCGTCATCGGGTCGGTAACCAAACCGGATTCCAAAGTGTTACCCAGGTCTTTCACTTTATTGCGGTTGCGCGAGTAAATCAGGGTTCCGCTCAATTGCCAGTCTTTCGTTTGCAGGATATCGGCATCTACCGTTAATTCAAAACCACGGTTCTGGATTTTACCGTCATTCACCCACATCTTGTCATATCCCGAAGACAGAGCCAGATTACGTTCACGAAGCAAGTCGCTGGTCTGTTTATCATAATAGTCAAAAGAAACTCTCAGACGGCGGTTGAGAAATGCCATGTCGATACCAAAGTCAGCTTGCGCAGTTGTTTCCCACTTCAAATCAGGGTTCGGGATACCACTCCATACCCGGTAAATCCATCCCGGACCTGTCCAGCCGGAAACATATCCCGGACCGATAGTAGTAGCCCAGCTGCCATCATTATAATACTTATCCGTACCGTAACGACTCAAAGTCTGATAAGGACTGATTCCCTGATTACCGGAAATACCATAGCTGAAACGGAACTTCAACTCATCAAATACATTCAGATTCTTAATGAACGATTCTTCATGCGCTTTCCAGCTGACAGCTCCTGAAGGGAACATAGCCCACTTGTTATTCTTACCGAATTTAGAGGAACCATCGGCACGAGCCGTCAAGGTCAGCAGATACTTATTATCGTATACATAGTTCAGACGGAACATTCCTGAAACGAGTTTATTATCCGAATATCCATTCCATATTTCATTCTTCTCCGGATTTCCGGCCCCCATATTCTCATTGCCCAATGCTTCGTTCACAAAATCCTTACCCGTCAGACCGGAACTTCTGGACATATAGTATTCATAAGAATAACCTACCATGGCACCGATGTCATGCTTGTCGAATTTCTTCTGGAAGTTGGCGAAAGTTTCAGAAACCAGATTGTGCCCTTCCCAGTTCTCTATCTCTGCCTGACCGTTGCTGAATTCTCCGGCTTCGGTATATTTCTTCGGATAGTACCTGTCGGATACGGACTTACCAAACTTATAGTTCAATTGGGAAGTCAGTTTCAGGAAAGGGAAGAGTTGCCATTCCAGCGCTACGGAAGAGATGACATCCAAAGACTTGGTTTCATTCTTCTGCAAGTCTGTAATCGCCATCGGATGGCTGAAGTCACTTGCATTGGTCAGATAATAGTCCCCGTTTTCGTCATAAACCGGATAAATAGGGTTTCTCCAGTAAGCCAAGCCACCGTTGGCATTGCGCACACCGCGGGAAAGGATATTGGAAAAGCGTACTTTGAAGTTATCATATATATTATGGTCTACACTCAAATTGTATCCACCTTTTGTGTAGTCATCTTTTATATACATACCATTATCCGTATAGAAATTAGCGCTAAGATTGAAAACAGTCCGGTCATTGGAACTGGAAATCGTAGCAGTGGTATTATTGGAAACCGGAGTGTCACGGAATACCAGATCATCCCAACGGGTATTGGTAGTCCAGGTAGTTTGCAGTTCTTCTACCGATGGATAGTAAACACCGGTGGAACTTACTTTTCCCACATAAAGCGGATCAAGCCCTCCATTGATGCGCGACTCGTTGTTTAAGGAAGCCATCAATACGGGGTCGCGCCACAAATCAAGTTTCGTATCAAACTGCGAAAGGGTAATCTGCTGGCGAACCGTTATGTTGGTAGTCCCTGTCTTCGCACGCTTTGTTGTAATCATAATAACACCGTTCGCACCGCGGGAGCCATAAATAGCAGAGGCTGAAGCATCTTTCAGGATTTCCATATTCACGATATCCGACGGATTGATCTGCTTCAGATCTCCGGCATCTCCCAACGGAAAGCCATCCACTACCACCAGTGGAGCATTGGAACCACGCAACGAACTACCACCACGGATACGCACCGTAGCGCCGGCTCCCGGGTCCTGTGAAGAATTGATGACTTGCAGACCGGCTGCACGTCCCTGTAACAATCCTTCCACCGAATTGGCGGGGATTTCTTTCAGGGCCTCCGTCTTGACGGACGTAACCGAACCTGTAACGTCACTCTTCTTCACACTACCGTAGCCTATCACCACTACCTGCTCCAGTTGAAGTGCATCGTCAAGCAGAGTTACATTGATCGTACTCTTCCCATTGACGGGCACTTCCTTATTTTGCATACCTACATAAGAAAACACCAATGTTGCCGTACGCGGCACATCTTTCAATATATAATTACCATCGATATCGGTAATCGTTCCGCCGGATATTCCTTTGACTTGCACAGTAGCGCCAATCAGGAAGTCTCCTGCTGCATCCTTTACACAGCCGGCAACTGTTATTTTATCCGGTGACTGTGCATAAGAAACGGGAATGTTACTAAAGAACATGCATAATGCCACTATCTGCCAGGACAAAAATACATGCCACCAACTTTTTGATTCATTTTTCATACTTATCAAGAATTAAAGAAAACACACATTTTACATTCATAGAATTCTATTTTTCATTAGCTATATCATGATAGGACAAAAGTAAGAGGATTATGAATGACAGCATTTATATTACTTGTTCAATGATTGTACTTTTTTGAACGTTTTTCCGGCTATAATCCACACCCTGCTACCGTTTTATTTGCAAGAGGTATCAATTATCGCATTTACATGGGATAACTATAAGAGATCAATAACAAAAGGAGATTTAGTGCAATCTACAGCTATCGGAAAGTAGATAATCAAGTAATTCATCAACGGCGCAAGTAGCTACACAGACATATTTATCGGCACTGCCATAGTATACGAAGAGTTCGCCGTCCACAATTACATTTCCTGTAGGAAATACACAACCATTATACAGACCGGACGTTTCAAAATCCAGTTCCGGTTCAAGTATAGGTTGAGGAGTTTTAGCCAGAATGTGCAGCGGATTTTCCAGGTCAAGCAGCAGAGCGCCAACACGATAGTATCCCCGTCCGCCATGCTCCACACCATGATACAGCACCAGCCAACCCTTTTCCGTTTTAAGCGGAGGAGTACTTCCGCCCAACTTTTCCTCCCATGAGTTCTCGGTTCCGGTAATCAGCAAATGGCTTTCCTTGTCTTCCCAATTCAGCAGATCATCCGAGAACTTCATCCAGATGGATGGATAATCCACGCCATACTCACCGCCTATGTATTCTTTAGGACGATGCAGCATCACATACTTTCCCTGAACTTTCTCCGGGAAAAGAATAACATCCCTGTCGTCCAATACCGGAGAGGTCAGACGTCCCAGTCTCTTAAACTCACGGAAATCAGTAGTAACAGCCAATCCCGTATTACCCAGATTTTTACGGAGAGCCATAGGAGCATCACTACCGCAATCCGGCAACAACACTTCATCATGGCTGAAGTTCCAATATTGCCCCGGTGCATACGGACGATAGGCATAAGTGATGTAATACTCCGTATCGTACTTCACAATGCGGGGATCTTCCACACAACCCGAATCAGGACCGTCCTCACTGGGGCCGAACACCGGAACATCGGATACACGCTCAAAGTGGAATCCGTCTTTACTGGTGGCCAATCCTAAACGGATCACATGTTCGGCATCATTTCCCGCAGCTCTGTACAGCATATAGAACGTACCATTGTCATAAACCACTCCGGGATTGCAGGTTACCAACGATTCCCAATCATTCGAATCCAACGGGGAAAGTATCGGATTTCCCTCAAACTTCTTTAATTTCATCTTCTTATTTCTTTATAATTATATAACAATCAACTGAATATAATCCATATCAATACACTCAACACCAACAGGACAATCGCCCATGAATGATAATTCTTGTACCATACCAGAGTACGGTTCGCCCGGAACTCCGCTTTCAGTTCACGCATGGAGAAGGTGGTATCCACAAGCCTTTCGGCAACCGGTTTCGAATAGCACATACTGACCAGATAAATAACGATCCCGCTCACCGCCAACAAGAAAGGAACAATCAACAGGAAGTGCATATCGCCAAATATTTCATTCTTATAGAAAAGCATCACAACCGCTATAGCCAAGCCACTGAGCAGACCGGCAAAAGCACCATTTCCATTCACACGCTTATTAAACACACCCAGCAAAAATGCCGCAACAACAGGCGGAGCAATGTAAGAAAGCATCTCCTGATAATACTTCAGCAACGAACCGAACTTCCCGATCTGAGGTGCCCATAAGGCAGCCGCGACAATAATGACGCAAGAGGTTATCTTTCCGATAATCACGAGTTTCTGGGAACTGGCATTCTTATTATATTGCGCATAGAAGTCCATTGTGAACAGTGTAGACGTAGAGTTAAGAATAGCGCTCAAAGTAGAAGTCAAAGCAGACAGAAGCGCTGCCAGCATGATGCCCAACAATCCCACCGGTATCAGCTGAAGCACCATATTGGGATATACCATATCCGGCTTTTCAAGCCCCGGAAACAAATGGCGGGCAATCACACCCGGTATGGCAATGATAAAAAGAGTCAGCATGGTAAGGAAACCCGTAAACAATACCCCCTTACGCCCCTCATCCACTGACTTCGAACTCAATACACGCTGCACCAACGTCTGGTTATTTGCCCAGAAATAGATGCCCAGAACCGGCATACCGACTATCAGCCCCAGCCAGGGAGTGGCCGTATCCGTCAACGGACGAATCAGCTTCACCGATATATCACCACTGGCAAACAACTGATAGAAATAATCCCCGCCTTGCTGGAAACAGTAGAAAGTCAGCAAGATAGATCCTAATATAAGAATGACAGCCTGTATCAATTCCGCATTAATGGCAGAAGACAAACCACCCGGGATAGTATAAGATGCAGCAATAATCGCAAACACAATAATGATCAGTTGCAAATCAGCATCAGGAAGTATCAGCTTAATAATCAGCGCAGCAGCATACAAAGCCCCGGCAGCGTCCAGGAAAATGTTTCCTATGATGCAAATGGCAGAGAAGTAATAGCGCGAACGGCGGTCAAAACGCTTCTCCAGAAATTCCGGTATCGTGAATATACCCGACTTAATATAAAGAGGTAGCAGGAAAACTGCAAAAAACACCATTACCACAATACCCGTCAGGTTATAATTAAACACAGCGATACCCGTGTGATAAGCATCACCGGACTGACCTATCAAAGTGGTACTTGAAATACTGGCAGCAAACAGCGACAACCCCACTACCCACCAAGGCATTGAGCGTCCCGCCAGAAAATAGGATTGGGAGTCTGAGCTCTTACCATTCTTCAGCCCCCACCAGATGATAAAGGCCAAATAAACAAGGACTATTACAAGATCTAAATTGCTTATTGAAAATGTCTCCATAGCATAGAAATTAATTGTTTTGAATTCATGCTGCAAAAATAGAGGGGATTCTGATAATTCGCTTATGATATTCTGTCTATTGATTGTACTTTTTTGAATACCTGACTGTATTTTCATTAGAATTCGTAGCTTTGCAAGAGAGAAACAACTACGACCATGAAAGACATACAAAAAGAAATCACTCCCATTGCCGCGGATGACCTGTTCATTGTACTCAATCATCCGAACGCCAAGTTCGACTATCCGGTACACTATCATCCGGACTATGAAATCAACCTGGTTATGGACACCTACGGGAGCCGCATCGTTGGAGATTCGGTAGAGGCTTTCGAAGCCCTGGACCTCATCATGATAGGCCCCAACCTTCCGCACGCCTGGAAAGGAGAAGTAGTAGAAGGAAACCATGTGATTACCATCCAGTTCTCGGACAAGCTACTGAACTTTCCGATATTGGAAAAACGCTTATTCAACCCCATCAAACAACTGCTGCTTGAATCACAACGGGGCATTGGCTTTTCCAGACAAACCCAACTGGTGATGAAAGATAAGATTATCAAGCTGACCCGGATGCAGGGGTTCCATACGGTATTGGAGTTTTTCTCTATCCTGCATGAGCTTTCTATTGCCGACCGTCACATCTTAGTCAGCAACCAATATGATACCAAAGACACCGTACGCACTTCCAAAAGCCGACGGATAGCCAAAGTCTGCGACTATATCGAGAAGAACTTTGAAGAACCGATTAAGCTGGGCGACGTGGCGCAACTGGTGAATATGTCCGAATCTGCATTCAGTCATTTCTTCAAAAAAAAGACGAATTGCACATTCATCGATTATATCACGAACCTGCGGATAGCCCGCGCTTGCCAGCTATTGGCAGAAACAACCCACACGGTAGCCGAGATCTGCTATACTTGCGGCTTCAATAACTTATCTAATTTTATAAGGATATTCAAGAAGAAGAAAGGGAGTACACCGCAAGAATACCGTATGTTCTTGCAACAGATGCTTATTAAGTATTAACCTCAAGGTTAAGCCATACCACATCCATCCCTTATCCCGGATATGCAAAAGATGCCATCTTTCGTTGCAAAAGGTGGCATCTTTCACTGTAAAAGATGGCATCTTTTGATGTAATAGATGCCATCTTTTGCATATAGGGTCTTAGTGTTGTTCAGGACATCCCTTAACTATCGGGTTGCTTTCAATGCTTCATCCAGGTCAAGACCTAAAGCTTTGGCTACGCCTGTACCATAGGCCGGATCAGCTTTATAGCAGTTGCGCACATGGCGTTGCTTAATGAAGAGTTCGGCATCACCCATGGCACGGGCTGTATTTTCGCACGTCAGTTGCTGATCTTCGACGGACATCAGGCGGAAAAGATCACCCGGCTGGCTGTAGTAATCATCATCATACTCACGTTCGTTGTAGTTATAAACGTCGCCATGAACTTTCAAAGGCGGTTCTTTCTTCTCGGGAGAGTCTTGCCATTCACCGTAGCTGTTGGGTTCGTAGCTCTTGGCACTGCCGTAATTACCGTCTACACGCATGGCACCGTCACGATGGTAAGCATGGAACGGGCAACGGGGTTTGTTTACCGGAATCTGTTCCGCATTCACTCCCAAGCGGTAACGCTGTGCATCACCATAAGAGAAAAGGCGTCCCTGCAACATTTTGTCGGGAGAGAAACCGATGCCTTCCACTATATTCTGCGGATTGAAAGCAGCTTGCTCTACTTCGGCAAAGTAGTTTTCCGGGTTACGGTTCAGTTCCAGGATACCTACATCCTGAAGCGGGAAATCTTTGTGCGGCCACACCTTTGTAAGGTCGAACGGATTAATGCGGTATTCGTCTGCCTGCTCTTCCGTCATCAGCTGTATCTGGAATTGCCACTTCGGGAAGTCACCCTTTTCGATGCTCTCGTACAAGTCGCGTTGGTGCGATTCACGATCCTTGGCAATGATAGCCTCGGCCTCCTGGTCGGTCAGATTCTTGATGCCTTGCAGGGTGCGCAGATGGAACTTCACCCAAATACGTTCGTTGGCGGCATTGAAAAAGCTATAAGTATGGCTACCGAAACCATGCATATGGCGATAGGAATAAGGAATACCACGGGGACTCATCGTGATGGTCACCTGATGTAGAGCTTCGGGCAACAAGGTCCAGAAATCCCAGTTATTGTTCGGACTGCGCATATTGGTGCGCGGGTCACGTTTTACGGCATGGTTCAAATCGGGAAATTTCAACGGATCGCGCAGGAAGAATACAGGAGTATTATTTCCCACTAAATCCCAGTTACCTTCTTCCGTATAGAACTTCATGGCAAAACCACGGATATCACGTTCGGCATCGGCAGCTCCCCTTTCACCGGCTACGGTGGAGAAACGTACGAAGCACTCCGTCTTCTTACCTACTTCGCTGAAGATAGCGGCACGGGTGTACTTTGTGATGTCATGTGTTACGGTAAACGTACCGTATGCGCCGGAACCTTTGGCATGCATACGTCTTTCAGGAATCACTTCACGGTCGAAGTGTGCAAGTTTTTCCAGAAACCAGGGGTCTTGCATCATGATAGGACCACGTTGTCCTGCGGTCTGAGTGTTTTGATTGTCGGCGATCAGGCGCCCGTTGGCAGAGGTGAGTTTTTTCTTTTCCATGGTATTTTTGTTTAGAGAACTAATATATGGAACAAATGTAAGGATTCGTAAGTTCATTACAAACAGATAAATTCTATGAGGAAATAGACAAAATCTATGTATTCGCACGGAACGGCTAATTCGGTGGGAATTCGTACCTTTGCAGGCAAAGAAAAAAAGGCATGAAGTATATATGTTATTTTCTACTTGCTCTCTGGTTTATCCCCGCATCCGCACAAAAGAGTGAAACGGCAAGATATCTGGAAAGCATCGGACTGGTGAATATTGCCGAAGCGGACAGCTCCATCATCGTAGACCTGATGTATACCCGGGCGGATAATTTCACGGGAAAGGTGCTATACGAAGATCTGCATGAGGCGTATCTGCATCCCGATGCCATGAAAGGACTGCTACTGGCGCAACAGGAACTGAAAAAGCGATACCCCGGCCGTCGCCTCATCGTGTATGATGCCGCCCGCCCGATGAGTGTACAGCAGAAAATGTGGAATGTGGTGAAAGGCACCTCCAAGTATATCTATGTTTCCAATCCCGCACGTGGTGGCGGACTGCACAACTACGGTCTGGCGGTAGACATCAGCATACTGGATGAAGCGGGAAATCCCTTACCGATGGGTACGGAAGTAGACCACCTCGGCCCCGAAGCTCACATTACGAATGAAGATGCACTGGTGCAAAGCGGGAAAATGACAAAGCAGGAACAGGCGAACCGGCAACTGCTGCGGAGCGTCATGCGTGCCGCAGGTTTTCGCGCATTGCCCAGCGAGTGGTGGCATTTTAACTGGTGCAGCCGGCAGGAAGCTAAACAAAAATACAAGGTTATACCATAAAGTTCCTTATATTCCTTATATTTGTGCAGACAAACCGGGTAAGAACTTCATACCATACAACAATGAAACAAGCTCTCAAACTTATACTTTCCACCCTGTTCGGTGCATGCATCGGCTTCGGTGCAATGGTGCTTTGCATCACATTCTTTACGGAGACCACATTAAGTGAATTCTTCGGGAATATGGGAAACATACAGTTGAGCCGACTCTTGCTTTCCTGTATCTTATCATTGGCCTGTCTCATCCTTGCCGTTTTCGTACAGATTATTCTGCACGAAGGCGGGCATCTGATCTTCGGACTTGCCACCGGTTACCGGTTCGTTTCTTTTCGGGTAGGTAGCCTTACACTGATAAAAGAAAAAGGAAAGTTCCGTTTCAAACGTTTCTCCATCTCCGGCACGGGCGGACAATGCCTGCTCTCTCCACCGGATAAGCCTTACGAACAGTTGCCTTATTTCTGGTATAATGCAGGCGGAGTATTGATGAATCTGCTGACGGCAATCCTTGCACTTGTTCTTTGGGTTGCCTATCCCGAGATACCGCTGCCTTTACATTTATTCCTTCTATTCTCCTTTATCTGCGGCTTCTTCCTGGCACTGATGAACGGTATTCCATTGAAGATGTCGGGCATCACGAATGATGCCTACAACCTGATATTGATGCACCGGGATCTGAATACCCGGAAGTATCTGGCATTACAGTTAGCCGTCAACGCTGAAGTTCAGAAAGGCATAAGACTGAAAGACATGCCGGACGAATGGTTCCCGAACGATGAAGTGACAGATTACAGGAATATCATGCAGGTTGCCGTGAGACTGCTCTATATTTCGCGCTATGTAGACCGGAAAGAATTTGAAACTGCACACGCCCTGTTTAGCGAAATAGAGCGGCATAAAGAGGAAATTGTCGGACTATACGTAAAAGAAATCGAGTGCGAGCTCCTGTTCCTCGAACTGATAGGTGAACGGAGAAAAGAAGAAGTAGAGCGGCTTTATACAGATAAGATAAAGAGATACATCCAGCGGTATAAGATTATGATGTCTTCCAAACAACGCTTGCTGTGTGCTCTTGCCTTGTATTGGGAGAATCAGCCGGAACGGGCGAAAGAGATTTATGAAAAAGTAGCGCGCAAGCGGGATAAGTATTTGCTGCAAGGCGAGGTTAACTCTGATCTGGATATTATGGAGACGATGCTCCGGGAGGCACAAGTACAGTTATAAGTGAAGCCACCATTATTTTCTTTGCATTATTACTTTATAATAATTATCTTTGCATAATCACCATAAAGTAAAGAAGCCATGCTAATCGTCCGAAACCCTTTCATTATAAACGGATACATATCTCCCGCCTATTTCTGTGACAGGAAAGCAGAGAGTGAGATGCTTATCCGGCAAATTACCAATGGTAATAATACCGCGTTAATCTCAACGCGAAGAATGGGTAAGACAGGATTGATACGTCATTGTTTCCAGAGTAAAGAAATTCAAAAGACATATTACACATTCTTTATTGACATATATGCGACCAAATCTCTGCGTGAATTTGTGTTTGCTCTCAGCAAGGAAATTATCGAGTCATTGAAGTCCTCGGGCAAGAAAACGATACAGACTTTCTGGGAAACGATGAAGTCACTGCAAGCCAGTCTGACATTCGACTTCAATGGTAACCCTTCATTCAACTTAGGCTTGGGAGACATCCAGTCTCCGGACGCTACGCTGGATGAAATATTCCATTATCTGGAACAGGCAAACAAGCCCTGCATCGTAGCCATTGACGAATTCCAGCAAATCACAAATTATGCGGAAGACAATGTGGAAGCTATCCTGCGCACTTACGTGCAACATTGCAACAATGCCCATTTCATCTTTGCCGGAAGCCAGAGGCACATTATGGGCAATATATTTCTGACAGCCTCACGCCCTTTCTATCAGAGTGTATCGATGATGCATCTGGAAAGTATTCCTTTAGAAGAATACATCAAATTTGCTCAGAGACATTTCAAAGAAGCAGAGAAGACTATATCCAAAGAAGCTATCGAACAGATATACCAATATTTTGAAGGCATTACCTGGTATATGCAAAAAGTATTGCATACCCTGTATGACATGACACCTGTTCATGAGGTTGCAGATGTTTCGATGGTTGAGGAAGCCATCTGTCAAATCATAGGCTCATTCCAATATACCTACTCCGAAACCCTTTTCCGGATGCCCGAGAAACAAAAAGAACTGCTCATTGCCATTACCAAAGAAGGGAAAGCAAGTGCCATCACCTCCGGTGCATTCATCAAGAAATATAGATTGCCATCTTCCAGCTCTGTACAATCGGCATTAAAAGGACTGTTGGAGAAGGATTTTGTCACACAAGAGGCGGGAGCTTATCAGATTTACGACCGTTTCTTCGGATTGTGGCTTCAAAGAAACTATTAAACGACAAGGTTTATGGAATTGAATGACGAAACCCTTCGTTTTATACGCGAACATTGCAAGGATGATGTACGCAACCTGGCTCTGCAAGCGCCGAAATATCCCGGTGTGGATATGCCTGTTGCACTGACGCAGATAGCGGGCAGACAGGCGGCGGCAGAGAAAATACCGTCCTGGCATGAGGAAGAAGGCATTCTATATCCCCGTCACCTATCGCTAGAGCAATGTTCCTCGGAAGCTACGGCACGATACAAAGTATCTATCATTCCGGAGTCTTCCTCCGGCACACTGACCGACTTAACCGGAGGCTTCGGCATAGACTGTGCTTTTCTTTCTCCGAAATTCCATCATGTCACCTATGTGGAACGGCAGGAAGTTCTTTGCGAGATTGCATCGCATAACTTCCCGTTACTGGGCCTGAATCATATCCGGATAGAAAACAAAGACGGCATCCGGCATCTGCAAGAGATGTCTTCCGTCGACTGGATATTCATTGATCCTGCCCGTCGTGACGGGCATGGCGGTAAGACTGTTGCCATTGCCGACTGTGAACCGAATGTAGCAGAACTGGAATCCCTGCTGCTCGAAAAGGCGCAGCACGTAATGGTGAAACTCTCCCCTATGCTCGACCTGTCTTTGGCTATTCAGGATTTAAAGCACGTACAGGAAGCACACATTGTTTCTGTAAACAATGAATGCAAGGAACTTTTGCTTATCTTAGGACACAACATTGTTGCCGCAAAGAATATTCCTATCCATTGCATCAATCTGCAAACGAAGGACGGGAGGAATACAGAGACAACCGGACAGTTCTTCACTTTCACCCGCGAACAGGAACAATCAAGCCCGAGTGAATATACCGGTACTTTAGATAAATATCTGTACGAACCCAACGCGTCCATCCTCAAAGCAGGGGCTTTCCGCAATGTAACCTGCATATATAAGGTAAAGAAGCTGCATCCTAACAGTCACCTCTATACTTCCGGTGAACCGATAAAGAACTTCCCCGGAAGAAGCTTCCGGATAACGGGTATATGTACATTGAATAAGAAAGAGCTAAAAGGCGTATTAGGAGATCTAAAGAAAGCCAATATCACGGTTCGTAACTTTCCTAGTTCAGTAGCCGAACTCCGTAAACGTATCAAATTGAACGAAGGCGGAGAGGTTTATCTGTTCGCTACGACCTTGAATAATGAACAGAAAGTTCTGATTCGTTGCGAGAAAATATAAAGAAGGAACTCATATTGCAAATTACAATATCCCCCTCTGAAAAATGCCTTGTAACAGGCATTTTCCTTTTTAATGTAACCTCAGCAAAACAAGATGTAACATCCGGAAGAAATCTGTAACATAGACTCAACTATCTGAAATACGATTCTTCTTCCAAATCCTCTTTTCTGCCTATTTTTGTAATCGTCATCCACAATGACAAAACAGAAGTCTATTAATAACAATAAAAAACGCACTAATACCATGAAAAGAAAACTTCAGTTGCTCACCGGAATCGGATGCCTATGTCTGTGCTTCCTTTCCTGTTCACAACCTCCCTACAAAAACCCGGCACTAAGTCCGGAAGAACGCGCCAATGATCTGGTAGACCGACTTACATTGGAAGAAAAAGCCGCATTGATGCAAAACACATCTCCTGCCATCCCCCGACTGGGCATAAAAACCTATGACTGGTGGAACGAAGCGTTGCACGGTGTAGGACGTGCCGGACTGGCCACCGTATTCCCGCAAGCCATCGGTATGGGAGCTTCTTTCAACAATGAACTGCTTTACGATGTATTCACCGCAGTTTCGGATGAAGCACGTGCCAAGAACACCGAATTCAGCAAAGAAGGCGGATTGAAACGTTATCAGGGGCTCACCATGTGGACACCCAACATCAACATCTTCCGTGATCCCCGCTGGGGACGGGGACAGGAAACTTACGGAGAAGATCCTTATCTCACCGGTCAGATGGGTGTGGCAGTGGTACGCGGCTTGCAAGGGCCTGAAGGAGAGAAGTATGATAAGCTACATGCCTGTGCCAAGCACTATGCCGTACATTCCGGTCCGGAATGGAACCGCCACAGCTTCAATGCCGAGAACATCGACCCGCGTGATTTATGGGAAACCTATCTGCCCGCTTTTAAAGACCTGGTTCAAAAAGCGCACGTGAAAGAAGTGATGTGTGCCTACAACCGCTTTGAAGGTGAACCCTGTTGCGGAAGCAACCGCCTGCTAATGCAAATTCTGCGTGACGAATGGGGATATAAAGAAATCGTAGTATCGGACTGCTGGGCAATCAGCGACTTCTACAACAAAGGCGCCCATGAAACCGACCCCGACAAACAACACGCTTCCGCCAAAGCCGTACTTTCCGGAACAGATGTGGAATGTGGCGACAGCTATGCCTCGCTGCCCGAAGCTGTGAAGGAAGGGTTGATTGACGAAAAACAAATAGACATCTCTCTGAAGCGCCTGATGAAAGCCCGCTTTGAGTTGGGCGAGATGGACGAACCTTCGCAAGTGTCCTGGGCACAGATTCCTTACAGCGTGGTAGATAGTAAAGAACATCGTGAACTGGCACTCCGCATGGCACGCGAGAGCCTTGTATTGTTGCAAAACAATCAGAGTTTACTGCCTTTAAATAAAAACCTGAAAGTGGCCGTGGTAGGACCTAATGCCAATGACTCCGTAATGCAATGGGGCAACTACAATGGTTTCCCCTCACATACCATCACTCTATTGGAGGGTATCCGCGAATATCTGCCCGAATCACAGATCATCTACGAACCCGGATGCGACCTGACCTCCGACGTCACCTTGCAAAGCGTATTCCAGCAATGCAGCATGGATGGCAAGCAAGGTTTCAGTGCCAAATACTGGAACAATACGAAACAGGAAGGAACACCGGATGTAACCAATCACATCAGTACCCCCTTCCACTTCATCACCACCGGTGCCACGACCTTTGCAGCCGGCATCAACCTGCAAGATTTCTCTGCCAGCTACGAATCCGTATTCCGCCCCGCCAAGAGTGAAGATATCGCTTTCCGTTTTCAGACCCAAGGGATAACAAAACTCTCCATTGACGGCAAGGAAGTTGCCGCAGGCATGAACTTCAAAAACAATGCAAAAGTCTACACCCTCCAGGCAGAAGCCGGAAAAGAATATCGTATCAAGATTGATTTTGCTTTCCGCAACCGTGATGCCGCACTCGATTTTGACATGGGGCGTGAAGTCCCCGTTGACCTGAAACAAACTGTAAACAAGGTAAAAGAGGCAGATGTCATCATCTTTGCCGGAGGTATATCCCCGGCAGTGGAAGGTGAGGAAATGCATGTCAACATTCCCGGCTTCAAGGGAGGTGACCGCGAAACCATCGAACTTCCGTCCATCCAAAGCCGTCTGCTTGCCGAATTGAAGAAAGCAGGAAAGAAGATTGTATTCGTCAACTTCTCCGGTTCCGCTATCGCCCTGACTCCCGAATCGAAAACATGCGATGCTATCCTGCAGGCATGGTATCCCGGTCAGGCCGGTGGTACGGCTATTGCCAATGTCCTCTTCGGAGATTACAATCCGGCAGGACGTCTTCCGGTCACTTTCTATAAAAGTACGAGCCAGCTGCCCGGCTTTGAAGATTATTCCATGAAGGGACGCACGTACCGGTACATGACGGAAGCTCCGCTCTTCCCCTTCGGGCATGGTTTGAGCTATACCACATTCCGTTACGGAGACGCTTCATTGAGTACACAGGAAGTGAAAGATGGAGAACAAACCATCCTGACCATCCCCGTGAGCAATGCAGGTGAACGCGACGGCGAAGAAGTGGTACAGGTGTATCTGCGTCGTCCGGGCGATAAAGAAGGCCCGTCGCACGCACTCCGCGCCTTTAAGCGTGTGAACATCGCCAAAGGGGCAACCAGCAATGTGACCGTATCATTAAGCAAAGAAGATTTTGAATGGTTTGATACGGAAACTAACACAATGCGCCCGATAGAAGGTGATTATGAAATACTTTATGGTGGTACGTCGGAGCTGAAACTGTTGAAGGCGATACCAGTCACTGTTAAATGATAAATTAACTACGTAATCTTGAAAATCATATAATATAAAACGTTCCTTTATGAAGAACTTATTTTACCTCCTCCTCTGCCTCATCGCCGGAACATCGTGCAGCCAGGCAGATTCGACAAAGCCCTGGAATAAAGGCGCTTTCGAAACACAGAAGTACCGGAATCTCTTCGCCGAGATAGGTTATAAACAAGCAGACATCGACGCCAAACTCCAATCCGTTTTTGACGATGTATTCTATGGCCCCGACAAAGTATATTTTGAAGTAGGCGATTCTATGGCATATATCAGCGACATCAAAAACCATGATGTCCGTACCGAGGGTATGTCCTACGGATTAATGATTGCAGTCCAGTTCGATCGTAAGGATATCTTCGACCGCCTCTGGCGATGGGGCACAAAGTACATGCAGCATCAGGAAGGCCCATTGAAAGGCTATTTCGCCTGGAGCTGCAAGACGGACGGTACCCGTAACTCCCAAGGCCCCGCCTCCGACGGAGAGCTTTACTATGTAACCGCCCTCATCTTCGCCTCCAACCGTTGGGGAAACGACACCGGCATCAACTACCTTGCCGAAGCCCAGAATATCCTGAACTGTTCCATGGAGAAAGATGGTACAGACCGTGTAATGCCTTTCATCAATGTGGAGCATAAGCTCATCACCTTCGTTCCGGACATACATGGCGGACGATTTACCGACCCGTCTTACCATGTACCCGCTTTCTACGAAGTATGGGCACGCTGGGCCAATGACGGCAGAGCTGATTTCTGGCGCGAATGTGCCGAACGCAGCCGTGAATATCTGCATAAAAGTATCCACCCCGTAACCGGACTAAACCCCGATTACAACAACTACGACGGCAGTCTGTTGGGCAATAACCGCATCATCGGCGACGCTTTCCGCTTTGACTCCTGGCGCGTACCCATGAACATGGCTTTAGATTATTCCTGGACCTGTGCCGATAAAGAATGGCAGCAGGAATACGGAAATAAAATTCAGGATTTCCTTTACAGCCAGGGTATTGATACCTTCGTAGATCAGTATAACGTAGACGGCACGCAAGTAAAAGATACCCTTGGAGCCGGAGGATATAAGGCACTGAGACACTCATTAGGTCTTGTAGCCACTTCCGCCGCGGCTTCACTGATGTGTACCCACGAGAAAAGCCGTGAGTTTGTAGATAAGTTGTGGAACGCAAAGCATGAACCGTATGAGGATGGTTACTTCGATGCTTACTATGACGGGCTGCTCCGCCTCTTCGCTTTCATGCATCTGAGTGGAAACTATAGAATCATATTCCCGGAAAAGTAAAGAATAAGTAACGGACAGTTGCAACAGACTTGTAGGGGTACACATTGCCCCTACAAGCATAATATAAACACACCATTACAACAAAAAACACTAAAAGCTGCTGAAAACACCCTTCACCACTACCATAAATATCAAGAATGAACAAATAGTTTTATTTTTTGGTGCTATACTACTACGATTTCAAAACAATCTTCACTACGTTTGTAATAAGTAAAAGTTACGTATAATATAACGACTTATCACAATATTACAGTCACTTTAATTAAAACTATATGAATAAACTGATTCTTTTGGTATGCACAGTTCTGATGGCTGGATGTACCGCAACAACAAAAGAAGAACTGACCGAATCCGGATTGAAGCGAAGCGATTTCCAGACAGAAGTCAATGGTGAGAAAACTGACTTATTCGTTCTGAAGAACAAGAACAAGATGGAAGTGTGTGTCACTAATTTCGGAGGCCGTATCGTGTCGGTCATGGTTCCGGATAAGGATGGGAATATGAAGGATGTGGTACTGGGATTTGATTCCATACAGGACTACATCAAATATCCATCTGATTTCGGAGCAAGTATCGGACGATATGCCAATCGTATTAACCAGGGACGCTTCACACTGGATGGTGTGGAATATCAATTGCCGCAGAATAACTACGGCCATTGCTTGCATGGCGGTCCGAAAGGTTTCCAATATCGTGTGTACAAAGGGGTACAAAAGAGCGACCGGGAATTGCAACTGACTTATCTGGCAAAGGATGGAGAAGAAGGATTCCCCGGCAATCTGCAATGCACCGTCACCATGAAACTGACGGATGACAACGCCATCGACATACAGTATGAGGCGGAAACGGACAAACCGACCATCGTCAACATGACCAACCACTCTTACTTCAATCTGGATGGCAACCCTTCAAAGGATAATTCAAGTTATCTGTTGACCCTGAACGCCGACCATTATACTCCGGTGGACAGCACCTTCATGACGACCGGCGAAATAGCAAGCGTTGAAGGTACTCCCATGGATTTCAGACAACCTACTGCCATAGGTGCCAACATCAACCAGGACTTCGCACAGTTGAAGAATGGAAATGGCATCGACCACAACTGGGTGCTGAATACTCAAGGAGACATAAATAAAGTATGTGCCACACTCGAATCGCCCGCTACAGGCATCGTTCTGGATGTTTACACCAACGAGCCCGGTATACAGGTTTATTGTGGTAACTTCCTGGACGGCACATTGACCGGCAAGAAGGGGATTGTCTATAATTTCCGTACGGCTGTTTGCCTGGAAACGCAACACTATCCCGACACTCCTAACAAACCGGAGTGGTCGTCGGCTGTGTTACGGCCGGGAGAGAAATATCAGAGCCAGTGCATCTATAAATTCTCGGTACGCAAATAATCGGAGCACGATTTCCGTGAGGACAATAGATTAACAATAAGAATGTTCTGTATTTCTTCCATCTCATTACCTGAACCGTACCAAGTCCGTGTCATCTCCGTATCTATACGCATGGACTTGATACGGACCAGGTACGGCCCAGACACGGACCGGATACAGTTCAGACAAGAAAACTGTTCTAAATCTCCGATTACTAATGGTAAGAGTTACGATATTCCTGTGGAGTCAGCCCTGTTGTCTTTTTAAAGAGCCGGTTAAAATAAGAATAGTCATCGTAGGAGAGGGCAAAAGCCACATTCTTAACGGACATCTCATCAGTCACTAAAATAAGCTGTGCTTTCTCTATTTTCTTCTGATTGATATACTTTGAAGGAGTAACGCCTGTTTCTTTCTTGAACAGACGGATAAAGTGGTCTTTCGACAAGCATGAGTTTTCGGCCAATGTTGCCAGGTCTATAGTCTCGTATATGTGTTTACGTATATAAAGAATAGCTTTCTCTATCCGGTCATCTTTAGTTTCCACTTTAGCTTGCGCACGTTTCAGGAAATGTGCCAGTAACTGGTACACTATGCCACGCGACTCAACCTTGTCGCACAATGCCCGTTGCTTATTTTTCAGAAGGTTCTGCATGAGCATCGAGTTATTATCATAACTTGCAGGGTCCGACTTAGGCAAACTCATGTGAGGGTTTATTGCACAGAGACGCTGAAACAAAGCCAGGTCCAAATCTCCGGCAGGTATCTCAACCGGAAACTCCCACTCATCTAATAAATTGGAATCTGACTGATGTTCTTCATAAATGTGCAGGTAGTAATGACAGAAATAGGAGTTACAGATATAGCTATGCACAGTGAATGCCGGAATGAAATACAAATAATCAGGCTTTAATATCTGTATACCTCCTGATAACTGTATCTGGGCAGTCCCTTCCGTTATGTAATATAAACGTGCAAACGGACTATTTACATTCTTCCAGTTCCAATCTGCATTGTGTACAGCCAAACCTACATTTAATACCAAAGGGTGTAGTTTATCAACTAATAGTGCCATAGTATATCATATTTAGTAATTTGATAAAGATAGGTGAATTTCTTCATCATTCAAAACAATTATCGATATTCTCAATATAAAAATCGTTTTTATCCTATACTATCAGATATTTCCCAATTATATCATCGATATTTTCCAATACAAACACTTTTTAATCCTATTACAACTACTAATTAATACATATCTTTGCAATGTACAATAGAAACAAAATTGATACCTATGAAAACGAAAATTTTATTAGCCTCTTTAGTTCTTTCAATAGGAACCTTATCTGCCCAGAACTATCAGGTTCCGGTTTCAGAAAAGAACGAACCTATGATGAAAGGTAAATTCCAGCCTACATGGGAGTCTTTGGAGAATTACCAGGTTCCCGAATGGTTTAGGAACGCAAAATTCGGAATATGGGCGCATTGGGGACCTCAGTGTGTAGAAGGTTCTGGCGACTGGATGGCACGCTCCATGTATATGGAAGGAACATCAGAATATAAGCATCATGTAGAGCACTACGGACACCCCTCTGAGGTGGGTTTCAAAGACATCATACCGCTGTTTAAAGCCGAAAAATGGGATCCCGACAAGCTGGTGGCCTATTATAAAGGATTAGGCGCACAGTATTTCTTCGTTTTAGGCAATCATCATGATAATTTTGACCTTTGGGACAGTAAATATCAAGCGTGGAATTCGGTAAATATGGGACCGAAACGCGACATCCTGGCAGAATGGGAAAAGGCGGCACGCAAATACGAACTCCCGTTTGGTATCAGTTTCCATGCCGACCATGCCTGGACTTGGTATGAACCCTCTCAGCGTTACGACAGACACGGACCTAAAGCCGGTGTTCCATACGATGGCACACTGACCAAAGCCGATGGTAAAGGCAAGTGGTGGGAAGGATATGACCCGCAGGACTTGTATGCACAAAATCATCCGATGAGTAAAGGTAGCTGGGTGGATGGCATGATTCACAGCCAATGGGCCTGGGGAAACGGAGCAGCCACGCCAACCGAAGAATTTTGCACAAACTTCTACGACCGCACCGTAGATGCCATCAACCGCTATAATCCCGATTTAATTTACTTTGATGTAACCGCTCTTCCCTTTTACCCCATCAGTGATGCTGGTTTAAAGATTGCAGCTCACTTCTACAACCATAATATGGCAACCCACAAGGGCAAATTGGAAGCTGTTCTATTTGGTAAGATTCTGGATGGTGAACAGCGTAAAGCCTTAGTTTGGGACGTAGAGCGCGGTGCACCCAATGAAATATTGGATCGCCCCTGGCAATCATGTTCATGCTTAGGTGGCTGGCATTACAATACATCCATCTACGAGAACAACTGGTATAAATCAGCATCAGATGTGGTGAAACTCCTGGTAGATATTGTCAGCAAAAACGGCAACATGCTTCTAAGTGTTCCCTTACGCGCCGACGGCACTTTCGACGAAAAGGAAGAGAAGATACTGAATGAGTTCGGCGAGTGGATGAATGTGAATAAAGAAGCCATCTACGACACGCGTCCCTGGGAGATATTCGGCGAAGGCCCCATAGCCGAATCTGATATTAAAATTAATGCACAAGGATTCAATGAAGGAGCGTATAGCAAAGCTACAGCACAGGAGATCCGTTTCACGCAAACCAAGAAGGATTTATATGCTACGGTTCTGGCATGGCCTGAAAATGGGAATGTAATCATCAAATCACTTGCAGCCGACAGCAAACTATTTCCGCAAAAGATAAGGAAAGTAGAATTGCTCGGATATGGGGCGGTAGGGTTCAACCGCACAGCAGAAGGACTTTCCATTACTCTTCCCTCAAAGCAATTAAATAAGATTGCACCTGTATTTAAAATAAAAAAATAAATAAAACTCAGTAATATTATACATGGTGGGATAAACAACCGGATATTGATTCGCATACAGATATATTCATTCTTCCTAAAAAGGTATTAGGTGCAAATCCTGATTTAAAGCAAAACCCTGGTTATCCTGAAGCAAATTGATAGAAGCAATTTTAAATCCAACCGGTCTTTAGATAAACACATATCAACATTAACTATGGCGAATATGAAAAAAATAATCCTCGTTTTACTATTCTCCTGTCTAGGTCTGAATATGGGATGGGCGCAGTCAATACTTTCTTTTAAGCAAGAGAAAGATAGAGTTCTATTTACTACCGCAAATGGAGAACTTCAACTATACCCTTTGGCAAACAATGCCATAAGAGTGAAATTCGTGAAGCAACAACCTACTATGCCGGAATGGATTTACGCAGAAACCCCAACTCCTGCATATAAAATAAAGAAAGAAAAAGGTTTAGTGTCTGTTTGCTTATCAAACCTTAAGGCACAGGTGGATATGCAAACCGGGAAAATAACCTTCTTATCACCGAAGGGAGATGTACTTTTAATGGAAAAAGAGAGAGAGCTTTCTCCGTCTTCAGTACAAAATATGAAAACGTTCTGCGCTATGCAGGCCTTTCATTCTACTAAGGATGAGGCACTTTTTGGATTAGGACAGTTTCAGGACGGATACTTGAATGTGCGTGGTCTTTCTCGTCGTCTTACACAAGTGAATACACAGATATCCATACCCTTTATAATGTCAAACAAGGGATATGGCATATTGTGGAATAACTATGGCTTGACAGATTTTAATCCGGCTGACCATAAAATCAATCTTGTTCATAAGGGAACAAGCGGTGATGCAGTTGTGGTGGATGTCACTTCAACCGAAGGAAGAAAAAAAGAGGTTCGTAGTAGTAGTATCTTTGCTGCATCCATCACAGTACCTGCAGCAGGGTGCTATTCCATAATGTTGGACGTCGGTCAGCCGATGGCCAGAAAACATCATCTGAGAATTGGCGATAAAACCGTTTTTGATATGAGCAACGTGTGGTTGCCTCCCACAACCTCTGCTATTATAGAATTGGAAGCGGGTGTCCATAAAATCGAAGCAGAGCTGGAAAAGGATGATCAACCTACTGTTTACTTCAAAGAAGTTGAGGACGAGACTGTATTTAGGTCGCCCACTGCAGATTGTATTGACTATACTTTCTTTGCAGGAAATGCAGATGATGTGATTGCAGCTTATCGAAACACTACCGGAGAAGTGCCAATGATGCCTAAGTGGGCATTGGGGTATATTCATTGTCGCGAACGATTTAACACCCAGCAAGAGATTATACAGACTGCAACCAGATTTCGTAAAGATAGTTTGCCGATGGATCTTATTGTGCAGGATTGGCAATATTGGGGAAAACTTGGATGGAATGCCATGCAATTTGATAAAACAAATTATCCGGATCCCAAAAAGCTAGTAGATGATTTACATGCGATTGATGCTCGCCTGATGCTCTCTGTCTGGTCAAAAATAGATCCAAAATCGGAAGTTGGACAGATAATGAGTACTAAAGGATACTACATACCGAACACTTCTTGGGTCGATTTTTTCAATCCGGAAGCAGCCGCTTGTTATTGGGAGAACTTCAGTAAACGTTTGTTGAAGCCTTACGGAATCGATGCTTGGTGGCAAGATGCAACGGAGCCTGAAAATGATGATTTGGTAGGAAAAAAGATATGGAATGGAACCATGCCTGGCGAATTATTCAGAAACACATACCCGCTTCTGGTTAATAAGGTTGTATATGAAGGGTCACGAAGAGATGTTCCTAACAAGCGTGTAATGATTTTAACACGCAGTGCCTTCCCCGGAATGCAGCGTTATAGCACAGCGACATGGTCCGGAGATGTCGGCCATGATTGGGAAACTTTGCGCCGGCAGATTGTAGGAGGTCTGGGTATGACTGTGTCAGGTTTACCGTGGTGGACGTATGATGCGGGAGGATTCTTTCGTCCGGGAGATAATCAGTATATTGACCCGAAATATCATGAATGTTTTTTAAGATGGTTGCAAACAAGTGTCTTTCTGCCATTGATGCGCGTTCATGGCTATATGTCCAATACAGAATTTTGGAACTACGGTGCAAGGATGGCAGATTTGGCACGTAAATCTTTGAATACGCGCTATAGCCTGTTCCCGTATATTTATTCAGAAGCAGCAAATATCAGCTTTAAGGGTGGAACGATGATGCGTCCTTTAGTGATGGACTATGCCAGCGATACACTTGCAATTTCTCAGAAATACGAATACATGTTTGGATCTTCATTATTGGTGGCACCAGTTGTTGAAGAGAACAAAAAAACATGGGATGTGTATTTGCCAGAGAACAAAGGCGGATGGTATGATTTTTGGACCGGACAGTTCATTGCCGAAAAAGGTTGGAAACAGGTCCCTGTTACATTGGAACAAATTCCGGTATTTGTAAAAGCAGGAACAATATTGCCTTTTGCAGACGGCAAATTCCAAACGACTCAAGCGGCAGCAGAGGCAAATTGGATTATAAAAGTATTTGCCGGTGCTGATGGTACATATACTGTTTATGAAGATGACGGAACCAATTATGACTATGAGAAAGGTCTATATTCAAATATCCGTTTCATCTGGAATGACGCTCGGAATGAATTGACAATAACGCGTAGAGAAGGGAAATTTCCCGGTATGAATACGACACGTAATATACGGATTATCAAGATATCGAACGCCCTAAATGGGAATACAAATAAAGAAAAAACCATTATCTATAATGGGCAAAAGGTAAGTGTGAAATTGTAACAGTATTCATATGTATTGAGATTAAAAGAGACAGACTGAACTGTTTCGAATTTAATGTCAAGTTCCATCTAAAGGTAATTCAAATATGGCAATCAAAGGTTATAGAGTGAAAGAATACCGTTGTCCGGTAAAGAGATATTGTCAGACAATGGATTTAAAAGATAATCCAGAGTTAATCACCAAGTACATTAAGCTCCACAGTAAGCTTGAAGCCTGGCCGGAAATCAGAGCCGGTATTCGTTCAGTAGGTATTCTGGAGATGGAAATCTATATATTGGGGTCCCGGTTATTCATGATTGTAGAAACTCCACTCGACTTTGACTGGAAAACTGCAATGGAGAAATTATCCCATTTGCCCCGGCAGGAAGAATGGGAGAATTATGTATCCGGATTCCAGGAATGCATCCCGGGAAGCACTTCTGCTGAAAAATGGAAACTGATGGAACGTATGTTTTATTTATATGAATAAAAGGATTGCATAACAGTTAGCTTATAGATAAAAATAAACGGATTCATTAACTTAAAAAAAAGGCCTATGGAATAATAAAAAAGTAAAGAACGAAAAAATAAGTGAAGTTCACATCCACCTATTTCTGATTTTAATTCTACAATCACAATTCTTGGCGGAATATGTGTAAGCAATTGTATAACTTTAAACCAGTACAAAGATATCATATTTTATGTAAAAAACAGACTTCTTGTACTTAAACACTTTAATGCTAATGAAAAATGTAACAAGAAAATTACTACTACTGCTGTGCTTTTTTACTTATGTAATTGAAAGTCATGCATTAGTCAATGGAATAGTAAATGCAGACGTAAACTTCGAAATAGATCAACAAACTATTTCGGTTAAAGGCGTTGTTATGTCTGAGTTCGACGAACCTCTTCCTGGTGCCACAATCACTATAAAAGGAACTACTAAAGGTGTCATTACTGACATGGATGGTAACTTTACAATCGATGCAGCATCCGATGCTATCTTAGTTGTTTCTTATATAGGAATGGAGAAACAAGAAATCAAAGTGAATAACAGAAAAACGATTCACATAATACTAAAAGAACAAAGAGATGAGTTGGAGGAAGTGACCGTCGTTGCTTTCGCTAAACAGAAAAAAGAAAGCGTTATCAGTTCGATCACTACAGTAAAACCCAGTGAGTTGAAAGCTCCAAGCAGTAACCTTACCACTGCTTTAGCAGGACGTATGGCTGGTATGATTGCCTATCAGACAAGTGGAGAGCCAGGCAAAGATAATGCACAATTCTTCATACGCGGTGTAACCACATTTGGCTATAAAAAAGATCCATTGATTCTAATTGACAATATAGAACTCAGTGCCGATGACTTAGCCCGATTAAATGTAGACGATATTGCAAGCTTCTCCATTATGAAAGATGCAACATCCACCGCCCTCTATGGAGCTCGTGGAGCAAACGGAGTCATTATGGTAACAACCAAAGAAGGAAAAGAAGGACCAGCCAAAGTTTCCATCCGCTTAGAAAATTCGATATCTACTCCTACTAAAATGGTAGAATTGGCTGATCCTATCACTTATATGCGTTTAGGAAACGAAGCTGTAACGACCCGTAACCCACTCGGAATAACTCCTTATTCTCAAGAAAAAATAGATAAAACAATAGCAGGTACTAATCCATACGCCTATCCGGCCATTGACTGGTATGATGAACTTTTTAAATCACAAGTCATGAATCAACGCGTGAATTTCAATATCAGTGGTGGAGGAAAAGTGGCTAAGTATTACATTGCCGCTTCGTATACAAAAGACAATGGCGTAATAAAAATGGATAATCAAAACAATTTCAACTCCGGAATTGATTTGCAGAAATTTAACGTGCGTTCAAATATCAATATTAATCTTACACCCACCACTGAAGCATCAATCCGCTTTCAAGGTAGTTTCGATGATTACAGAGGTCCTGTGGATGGAGGAGATGCATTATTCAAAAAAGTAATGCGAACCAATCCTGTATTATTTCCCAAGTATTATCCCAAAACAGGAGAATATGCAAATTCAACCCATATTCTGTTTGGAAACTATGAGGACGGTACCTATCTAAACCCATTCGCAGACATGGTGAGAGGTTATAAAGAGTCTAATCGTAGCCTTATTCTGGCGCAGGGAGAAGTAAAACAGAAGTTAGATATAATAACCAAAGGATTATCTGCCAGAGGATTAATTAGTACAACACGCTATTCATATAATGATGTTGTGAGACAGTATAAACCATTCTACTATCAGGTTGGCTCATATAATAATCAAACCAATGAATACAGCCTGCATCCGCTCAATGAGACAAGTGGTGAAGAAAATTTAAGTTATGAACCGGGAGGAAAAGATGTACAGACCACAAACTATATGGAGCTATCTATGACATATAATCGTGATTTTGACGAACATGGGCTTAGTGGAATGTTAGTATACACACGGTAGGAAAAAAGAGTATCTAATGCTGATGACCTGCAAAAATCATTGCCCTACCGTAATCAGGGCTTATCTGGACGTTTCACCTATGCTTATGCAAAAAAGTATTTTGGGGAATTCAATTTTGGATACAATGGCTCTGAACGTTTTTCTAAAAATGAACGTTTTGGATTTTTCCCTTCTATTGGTGCAGGATATATCATTTCGAATGAGAAGTTCTTCGAGCCATTAACCAAATACATCAACAAACTAAAATTCAAATATACCTATGGTTTAGTGGGTAATGATGCAATTGGCGACGAAAACGATCGTTTTTTCTACCTATCTAATGTAAATACCAATGATGGCGGTAAGCAGCAACAATTTGGCAACAATTATGATTTCAGACCCAACGGAATAACAGTAACCCGCTATGCCAACAATTTGATCACTTGGGAAACTGCAAAGAAAATGAACTTCGGTATAGAACTTGGACTATTTAACAGCCTTGAAATTCAACTCGATTTATTCAAAGAAAACAGAAAGGATATATTGATGGAGCGCTCTTACATTCCATCAACTATGGGACTCTCAGCCCCCGTAAAAGCTAATGTAGGTGAAGCAAGTTCTAAAGGAATAGACTTATCAGTAGACTACTCTTTTATTTCACAATCTGACTTTTGGATGACTGGACGCGCCAATTTCACATATGCCATCAGCAAATTTGAAAAAGTCGAAGAGCCTGATTACAATCTGCAAAAGACTCCTTGGAGATCAAGGGTTGGACAAAGTCTAAATCAAAGATGGGGGTACATTGCTGAACGCTTATTTATAGATGAAGGAGATATCATAAATTCACCGGATCAATCTGGTTTAGGGTTCTATGAAGCAGGTGATATCAAATATAAAGATATAAATAAAGACGGGAAAATAACCGAGGCTGATATGGTACCTATCGGCTATCCTACTACGCCTGAGGTTACTTTTGGCTTTGGATTGTCAACTGGTTATAAGAACTTTGATTTTTCTGTGTTTTTCCAAGGCAATAGCAGAGTTTCATTTTGGATAGATCCGAATGCTATTTCCCCATTCATTGACACTGACGGTAATGATGCTGTTCGTTCCGAAAATGCCATGCTAAAGGTTATCGCAGACAATCATTGGTCCGAAGGTAACAGAAATTCCTATGCCTTTTGGCCCCGATTAGCCAATAGAGCAATGGATAACAATTACAAAAGCAGTACTTGGTGGATGAATGATGGTTCATTTTTGAGATTGAAATCAATAGAACTTGGATATTCTCTCCCAACCAGATTACTAAAAAAAATAAGGATCGAAGGAATGCGTATTTATGTAAGTGGAACAAATTTATTAACATTCAGTAAATTCAAATTGTGGGATCCGGAAATGGGCAGTAATGGTTTAGGATATCCTATTCAACGAGTGTATAATATGGGATTAACATTAAATTTCTAAAACAGAGAATATGAAGAAAATAAAATATATAAGCAGGCTTGTTCTTTTATTGATAATAACAAGCTGTTCTGATTATCTTAATGTAGTGCCTGATGGTGTAGCCGACCTTGAAATGATGTTCAATAACAGGACAAGTGCAGAACGATACCTGACTACCTGCTATTCATATATACCTCTTTTCGGTGCCCAGCGTGATAATCCCGGATTAACTTCCGGAAATGATATATGGTACTATACATTGAGAGACCAGTACAATGATAATGAATGGGCTTTTGGAATAGCTAACGGGCTACAAAATACTCAAGATCCATTAACAAATTATTGGGATGGCGGCAATGGAGCCAAATCAATGTTTAAGGCCATTAGGGACTGCAATATCTTTCTTGAATATGTATCTGACGAATCCAGAGTGGCCGGCTTGGACATCATGGAAAGAAAACGCTGGTTGTCTGAAGTAACAGTTTTAAAAGCCTTTTATAACTACCACTTGTTCCAATTATACGGTCCGATACCTATCGTTGATAAGAATCTCCCCGTTTCAGCCTCACCGGAAGAAGTGAGAATTAAACGGGCAAAGGTAGACGAAGTAGTTAACTATGTAGTCGATTTGATCGACAATTCTTATACAAATCTGCCTAAGTACATATCGAAATCGGCTATTGAAGACGGAAGACTGACGCAAGCAGCAGCTTTATCCATTAAAGCAAAAGTTCTATTATTGGCAGCAAGTCCTCTGTTTAACGGGAATACAGACTATGCAAACTTCCTGGATCATGATAAAGAACCGTTCTTCAATCAGAACTATGATCAATCCAAATGGACAAGAGCTGCAGAAGCGTGCAAAATGGCACTTGAATCAGCAATAAATGACCAAAGGCGCCAATTATATGACTTCAAAAGAGATGGAAAGCTTGCCGTTACAAATGACTCCATTGCCTATATGATGAATTCACGTCAGGCTCTTACAGAACGCTTTAATGTCGAGTTAGTATGGGGATGTGGAACACAATACACGGGAGATTTACAAAATGTAAGTCAACCCAGATTAAATCCCGGAACCAAAGGAGCCTCCGATGGAACAAACCAATATAACTGCAAATCCATTTATGCTCCCACCATGGAGATAGCTGAAATGTTTTATACTCGTAGAGGAGTACCAATGGAAGAAGACAAAGAATGGAATGAAAATGGTTGGTATGATGACCGTTATACTGCATTTGAAAAGACAACAGAAAATGACAAGTATTATATGAAAGTGGACTTTGATGCCCCCTTATTGCATTTAAGGCGAGAAGCACGCTTCTATGGCGCATTAGGCTTTGATGGCTCCACTTGGTATGGACAAGGATGGACCATACCAGATGACGCTTCTACCCGCAATTATGTGGAGGGAAAACAAGGAGAATTTTCGGGTCAAAAGCTGACCACCCAATACTCAATTACAGGCTATTACGCCAAGAAACTCATTTATTATGGAAATATCATCTCCAATAATGTTGTAATCAACGAATATCCCTTCCCCATCGTTCGTCTGGCAGACCTGTATTTGATGTATGCCGAAGCTCTACTCGAATCAGTTAGTGGTGACAGTGATATTCCGGAAGAAATATACGATTGTCTGAGAGTAATCCGTGAACGTTCCGGCCTCAAGAAAAGTGATAAAGAGCCAATAGATATCGGTGATGTTCGTGAAGCTTGGAAAGCTTATTCAATCAATCCCGAAAAAGCAACAACCAAAGCAGGATTGCGAGAAATTATTCGCAGAGAACGACAAGTGGAACTTGCTTTGGAGGGACAGCGTTATTACGATATCCGACGTTGGAAATTAGCGTCAAAGGAGTTTAACAAGCCCGTCAGAGGATGGAATGTAGGTGAATCTACCACTGAAGATTTCTACAGGATAAGATACATCTACAATCAGAAATTCTACCAAAGAGATTATTTATGGCCCATCAAGGAGCAATCTTTGATCATTAATACAAATTTAATCCAAAATCCAGGATGGTAACTTTAAAATCAAAATATATGAAAGCTAAATATGGCCTCCTTCTCCTTATACTGCTGTTGACCAGTTGCAGTGAGGAGATTATAAACAAGCCCTATGGGAGCAATGATGGAAAAGCTCCCGGCATCGTTGAAGTAGTTGATTATACCCCCATACCGGGTGGTGTTATTCTACAAGTCAGAAATCCTTCAGATGAAGACTTACTTTACATCAAAGCAAAATATCAACTTGATTCCGGAAAAGAAATGGAAGAGAGGATATCCGCTTACTCAAGCACAATAACTCTGGAAGGCTTTGGAAATGTTTCAGAGAAAAGCATCACACTTTCTGCCGTCGATCGTATGGAGAATGAAGGAGAATCATCTACTATTAAAGTAACGCCGGGAAGACCAACTTATTTAAAAGCATACGATTCAATGGACATGTACGTCACATTTGGAGGTATCGGAGTTTCCATTAAGAACGAAGACAAGAACAATCTGATTATCGACGTATATACAAAGGATGAAAAAGGCGAATGGTATATTACCCACACAGAATATACATCAAAACCGGACATCGTTTTTGCGGTACGCGGGTTTGAGAATAGTCCCCGTGAATTTGGAGTCACAATAAGAGATCCTTGGGAAAACAAAACAGAACCAGTATATACCACTGTAACCCCTTGGTACGAAGTAGAGTTGGATAAAGGTAAATTTGCAGAAGTTTTACTGCCGAACGATGCATCTATGGCATACTGGGGATTCAGCATAAGTAGAATTTGGAATGGTAATTATGCATACGGTGCAAACGATATGTGCCACTCCTCTGAAAGTGAAGGCTGGCCACAGAGTTTCACTTTCGATCTTGGAGTAGTAGCAAAGCTGAGCCGTTACAAATATTGGCAGAGATTACAAGATGACTATATATACCAGCATGGGAATCTTAAAAAATGGGAACTTTATGGACGAAGTGATACTCCCCCTGCCGATGGAAGTTGGGATGGATGGATTAAACTCATGGAATGCGAAAGTCTTAAACCGTCCGGACTACCTCCCGGCCAAATATCTTCAGAGGACAAAGCATATGCTGCTGCCGGAGAAGAGTTCGAGTTTCCACCGAGTACACCGGCTGTCCGTTATATCCGCTGGAAAGGGCTCGAAACATTTACCGGTGCCCAATTCATACATTTCCAGGAAGTAACGTTCTACGGACAAGAAGATGTTATTGAATAAAATAAATATTTAAACCATAAGAAACAATGAAAATATTGAATACTATATGCCTTCTTATCGTCACGATACTATTTGCATCATGTGACGGCATGCTGGATAATATACAGGGGTATCTGGATGAGGGAGAAACTGTTTATGTAGGCAAATTGGTTTCTCCTTATGCCAATCCCGGTAAAAACCGCATTCAGCTGAATGGAACTCTATATTATGGAGTCACTCAAAAACAATGTTTGATTGAGTGGAAAGCCCCGGACGGAACAAACGGTTCAAAAGAAGTCTCTGTTCAACGGGAAGAACAATTGGATATCTTCTCGATCATCCTAGACAACTTGCAGGAAGGGCAATACGATTTTACCTTTACAACCATGGATGCAACAGGAAACAGATCTTTACCTACAACGACTCAGGGATATGTATATGGAGATTTCTATGAGCAGTCTTTAATGAATAGAAACATAGCTCAAATTGAAGCATATAAACAAGAAGGATTTATGATAACCTGGAGACCACTCAACGAAGAAGGTGCAATAAAAACGGAGGTTACATATATTACAGATGAAGGTCCCCAAACGGTCTCTGTACCAATAAATGAAAATAGTACTTTACTAAAAGGGTGCATCCCGGGAAGTACTATAACCTGGAAAACAGAGTACATCCCCGTAGAAGATGCCATAGATATATTTTATTCCACACCTTCAGAAAAAGAAGCTCCGAACGATTTTGTAATACAACTCAATAAAAACAATTTTAAAGAGGTAATATTACCTACGGATGCAAAAATGAATTATTGGGGATTTTCTCTGTCCAATATATGGAACGGAAATACGAATTGGGAAGCAAATAGCATGTGCCACAGTGGTGATGCAGAAGGATGGCCACAATGGTTCACTTTTGATTTAGGAATGCTGACAAAACCAGATCGTTATAGATATTGGCAACGCTTGCAGGAAGCCTATTTATACGAGAAAGGAGACAATCCCAGAAAATGGGAGCTTTATGGAAGAGCTGATACTCCTCCTGCCGATGGAAGTTGGGACGGATGGATAAAACTAATGGATTGCGAAAGCATAAAACCATCGGGTGTATTTGACAAGACATTAACAACGGAAGACATTGAATATGCAAAAGCAGGAGAATTGTTCATGTTTCCGGAAGACACTCCACCTATAAGATATATAAGGTGGAAAACATCAGAAACATTCAGTGGCAAACATACGGTCCACTTCCAGCAAATAACATTCTGGGGAGAGGATTTGAGTGAATAACACAAATTAAAATAGAACAGGGTTTTCAATAGGCATTGAACTTTACCGAGAATGGTTTATGATAACCATTCCGGTAAAGTTTTAAATATATACACAAAAAACATATTAATTTTCAAATACTTTAATCTCCCAAAAGCTATGTTCAGAAAACTATTTATTTCATTATTGTTACTCTTGGCAAGTAATATGCCTCTTCTGGCAAAATGCCTGCAATCATTATACTCTCCGGATAGAAACATACAGTTAGTGATAAATCAGGAGCAGGAACATATAATGGCAACAGTCAAATATCAGGGAAGAACAATCATCCCCGAGATAAGATTTGGCATACAAGAGCAAAAACAAACATTCTATGGCAATATGAAATGCCTGGGATTTTCAAAAGAAACTGCAATCCGAGAGCAATACTCTGCCATCCATGGGAAGAAGAGCTCTTGCGGCAATATTGGAAATGCATTCACCATGTATCTGGAGAATCCACAAAAGCAAAAACTGGATATTGAATTCAGAGTGTATAATGATGGAGTCTGCTTCCGCTATGCTTTATCTGAAAAGCGGCCCGATTCATTACATTTTATAAATGAATTTACCACTTATCGTATCCATCGTGAAGCCGACCGATGGATGCAGAAGTACGTTCCGCACTATGAAGGAGATTTTCCGCACGAAAAAGGAAATGTCTCACAAGGAGAGTGGGGATATCCTGCATTAATCCGTTACAATAAATGCTGGGCGCTGCTGACAGAAGCTAATATCGACCGGAATTATTGTGCCACACATTTAACAAATGCTGCTCATTGTGAGTATTATCAAGTGACTTATCCCAATAAGGAAGAAGGAAACGGAGTAGGTTCCATATATCCTGCAACCCAGACTCCATGGTCCTCTCCCTGGAGAGTTGTCATTTTAGGAGAACTCAAGAACATCACTGAATCAACCTTAGTTCAAGATGTAAGCCTGCCCTGCTCTTTAGCAGAAACAGACTGGATTCAACCGGGATCGGCATCATGGATATATTGGGCATACAATCATGGGACAAAGGATTACAGGATATGCTGTGAGTATGTTGACTTGGCAGCTTCAATGAACTGGGAATATGTCTTGTTTGACTGGGAATGGGATCAGATGCAAAATGGAGGCAATCTTGAAGACGCGGCAAATTACGCCATTTCCAAAGGTATAAAGCCTCTTCTTTGGTATAATTCGGGAGGAGCGCACAATCGCGTTTCAAGTACTCCAAGAGACAGGTTGATAACTGAGGAGAATAGGAATATGGAATTCAGAAAGCTCAAAGAAATGGGATTCGCCGGTATTAAGGTCGATTTCTTCGAAAGTGACAAGCAACACATGATCAATTACTACTTAGACATTCTGGAAGATGCAGCAAAACATGAACTGATGGTCAACTTCCATGGTTGCACCTTACCCAGAGGATGGAGTCGCACCTATCCGAATCTGATGTCAATGGAAGCTGTATATGGAGCAGAACAGTATAACAACAGTCCATATATGACAATGGCTGCATCACGCCTGAACTGTACTTACCCCTTCACCAGAAATGTAGTGGGGTCCATGGACTATACCCCTGTAGCTTTCACTGATTCACAACATCCTCACCGTACTACATATGCTCATGAGCTGGCTCTATCTGTCATTTTCGAATCCGGCATACAGCATTGGGCAGACAGGCCGGAAGGCTTTTACCAATTATCTGATGAAATAAAGTCATTTATGAGCACTGTACCTGCGGCATGGGATGACACCCGATTTATTGAAGGGTATCCGGGAGAATATGTCGTAATGGCACGCAGGAAAGGAACAACATGGTATTTGGCAGGAATCAACGGAACAACTTCCCATAAGAAACTCGCTGTCGTTTTAGATTTCCTGCAAGATGCCAACTATCAGATGAATTTGTTTACAGACGGGAAAGAAGCCACTCAGATACGTACGTTTGGCAGTCAAGTAAGCAAGTACGACAAGCTGGAAACAGAGTGGCTACCGGAAGGAGGATTTGTGGCATGCATTAAATTGCAAGAATAATCAAACATCGAACTTTAATACCCGGTTACGAAAAAAATGGAAATATATATCCCCCACATCAGCCTTGTAACCGGAATGTACCATATTTGTTACCGATTCTTAAATTTGCCGCAAAACGTATGAAACGCCACGTCTCTACTTTTGCGGCAAATTAATCAACGAATGACAACAGGTATGAAACACATTGTTAAAGTATTCACGCTCTTATTCTTATTTGCAACAGTCGGCAGCACGGCAAAGGCTGACGAGAAAGTAAACGTAGTGAAACAGGGCACCGTACGCGGCCGCATCATAGATGCCACGAAACAAACCCTTCCGGGCGCCTCAATCTACATCGAGAAACTACACGCCGGAGTGACGAGCGACGTCAACGGCTTCTACACCTTTCCCAATCTGGAACCGGGGACGTATACCGTAAAAGTTAGTTATGTGGGCTACTCGCCCGTAGAGCTGAAAATAACCATTCCCGAAGGACGCACTTTAGAGAAAGACGTAGTGATGAACGAAGGAGTGGAACTACAGGAAGTAGTGGTAGGCGGTGCTTTCCAGGGACAACGCCGCGCCGTCAATTCGCAGAAGAACAGCCTCGGCATCAAGAATGTAGTGTCTGCCGATCAGGTGGGAAAGTTTCCCGACTCCAACATAGGTGATGCACTGAAACGCATCTCGGGCATCAACGTGCAGTACGACCAGGGTGAAGCCCGCTTCGGACAAGTACGCGGAACCTCTGCCGACATGAGTTCCGTCACTATCAACGGCAACCGCGTCCCTTCTGCCGAAGGTGATACGCGCAACGTGCAGCTGGACCTTATCCCGGCAGATATGATACAGACCATCGAAGTAAACAAAGTAGTTACCCCGGATATGGATGCCGACGCCATCGGCGGTTCCATCAACCTGATTACGAAGAACTCTCCTTATAAACGCTTCATCAGTGCCACTGCCGGAACAGGCTACAACTGGATTAGCGACAAAGCGCAACTGAACCTGGGTTTCACCTATGGCGACCGTTTCTTCAACGACAAACTGGGACTCATTCTTTCCGCTTCCTATCAGAACTCCCCCTCCGGCTCGGATGACATCGAATTTGTATGGGACAAGGACGTAGAAACCGGAGAACTCTGCATCACCGACTATCAGGTGCGCCAATACTACGTCACCCGCGAACGCCAGAGCTACTCTGCCGCCCTCGACTGGGACATCAACGAGAACCACAAACTGACTTTCAAAGGCATCTTCAACAACCGCAACGACTGGGAAAACCGTTACCGCCTCAACGTGAAAGGTATCAATCTGGAAGAAGATGACAATGGCAACGAATATTGTTCCATCAATAACAAAGGCGCCGTGCGCGTGCAGACCAAAGGCGGCACGCCCGACAACCGCAACGCCCGCCTGGAACGTCAGCGCACGATGGACTTCACCCTCGGCGGTGAGCACCTCTTTGGCAAACTGGACACGAAGTGGAGTGTCAACTATGCCAAAGCCAGTGAAGAACGTCCCAATGAACGCTACATCGACTATCAACTGAAGAAACAGAAGTTCACTATGGACCTGAGCGATGAGCGCAAGCCTTTGCTTACCCCGCAGGAAGGTTCGGCTATGTATCTGAACGACGATTTCAGCCTGAAAGAAGTGACGGAGCAACAGGAAGATATTCAAGAGAAGGATTTCAAGTTCAGACTCGATTTCAGCTTGCCGCTCACAAAAGGAAAGTTCGGCAATCATCTGCGCTTCGGAACTAAGGTGGTGCACAAGACTAAAGATAAAGAGATTGACTTCTACGAATACACCCCGCTGGATGAAGACGGTTTTGACAAAGCCAGCCTGGCTGCTGCCGCAGACCAGAACCGGGACGGATACATGCCGGGCAAACAATATAAAGCCGGTAGCTTCATAAGCAAGGAATATCTGGGCGAGCTTGACTTGAACAATGCGAGTCTGTTTGAAAAGAAGCAGGTGCAGGAAGAGCTTGCCACCAACTTCAACGCCAAAGAAACCGTTGCGGCAGGTTATCTGCGTTTCGACCAGAAGCTGGGTGAGAAGTGGGACTTGATGCTGGGCCTGCGTCTGGAGAATACACATGTGAAATATTCGGGCAGCCAGTATGATGCGGACGAAGACAAGACCACCCGCACAACCTACGAGTCGGACAGTTACCTGAATGTGCTTCCTTCCGTTCTTGTGAAGTATGATGTAAACGATGACTTCAAGCTGCGTGCCTCGTTCACCAATACAATTGCCCGCCCCAAGTACTCCGCCCTGGCACCGAACATTACGATTAAGCGCAGCGACAACTCCATCTCTTTGGGTAATCCGGGCCTGAAACCTACCATTTCTTATAACTTCGACCTGAGCGGTGAGTATTACTTCAAGAGCATCGGTCTTGTCAGTGCCGGCGTCTTCTACAAGAAAATCAATGATTTCATCGTAGACCAGACTATGCGTAACTACAATTATAACGGAACCACGTATACCAAGTTCAGCCAGCCGCGCAACTCGGGCAACGCCGACCTACTGGGGGTGGAGGTAGCCTATCAGCGCGACTTCAGTTTCATAGCCCCGGCCTTGAAGTGCATCGGCTTCTACGGAACATACACTTACTCTTACTCCCGCGTGGATAACTTCAACTTCGAGGGACGTGAGAATGAAAGCGGTCTGCGTCTGCCGGGTTCTCCGGAGCACACGGCTAATGCCTCGCTCTTCTTTGAGAAATCCGGTGTGAGCCTCCGCCTTTCTTACAACTATGCATCGGCATTTATCGACGAAATGGGAGCGGAGAAGTTCTACGACCGCTATTACGACGCAGTGAATTATATGGATGCCAACGCCAGCTATACTTTCGGAAAGAAACTGAAAACAACGTTCTATGCCGAAGCCACCAATTTGCTGAACCAGCCCTTGCGCTACTATCAAGGAACGAAGGAGCGGACGATGCAGAGCGAACACTACGGCATAAAGGTAAATGCAGGCGTAAAAATCAACTTTTGAATTACTATTCAATAACAACTTGTTGACGAAATGAATTCAAAACGGAATGGTAATGAGTTTTCACCACAGAGTAACACAGAGTATCACGGAGTTCTATTCTTTTGATTTCAAATTGATTAAACTCAGTGAGACTCTGTGTTACTCTGTGGTGAATTAATTCATAACCCTTACAGAAATGAATCAAATTAATTCCGCCAACAAATAATTAACAATCAAATCAATATAATAATGAAAAAAGTATTCTTTCTCCTTTTAGTTGTCCTCCTCAGCAACTGGGCAACCGCACAGATAACGGATTATTCCATCTTCGACAAGAAATTCAACTTCTACGTCGCCAACGACCTGGGTCGTAACGGTTATTACGACCAAAAGCCCATAGCCGAACTGATGGGCACCATGGCCGAAGAAGTAGGTCCCGAATTCGTAGTCGCCACCGGAGACATCCACCATTTTGAAGGCGTGCGCAGCGTGAACGACCCTCTGTGGATGACTAACTACGAACTCATCTACTCCCACCCGGAACTAATGATAGACTGGTTTCCCGTACTTGGCAACCACGAATACCGCGGCAACACGCAAGCCGTAATGGACTACACCAACGTCAGCCGCCGCTGGACCATGCCCGCCCGCTACTATACCAAAGCATTCGAGGACGACGGCATCACCCTCCGTATCGTCTGGGTGGACACCGCCCCCATGATGGACAAATACCGCAACGACTCCGCCACCTATCCCGATGCCTGCAAGCAGGACTTGCAGAAACAACTCGCCTGGATTGACTCCGTATTGACTACCGCCAAAGAGGACTGGGTAATCGTCGCCGGACATCACCCCATCTATGCCGAAACCTCGAAGGACGACAGCGAACGCCAAGATATGCAGGCCCGCCTCGACCCCATACTACGCAAGCATAAAGTAGATATGTACATCTGCGGGCATATCCATAACTTCCAGCACATCCGCAAACCGGGAAGCGATATTGATTATATTGTCAACTCCGCCGGTTCCCTGTCCCGCAAAGTGAAACCGACGGAAGGAACGGTATTCTGCAACCCGGAACCGGGCTTCTCCGTTGTCTCTGCCGATAAGAAAGAGTTGACGCTACGGATGATTGATAAGAAGGGGAATGTGCTGCATGCTGTGACGCGGAAGAAATAAGACGGTCCGAAAAGAGATTCCTTCTTCCATGAAAAAGAATGTCTGTAGTGTTAGCTTTCTTCTTTATATACCTTTTTGTCCGTTATCTGCTACCTGCACCGGACAACTTAGGCATTGCATCTGATTGGTGCTTATAATTAGTAGTTTTCTAACAGTACTTGCAAGCTACTCTGATACAATAGTTTGCAGTTTCCCCCACGGTAGGAAACGGGACGTTACACGGAGAATTGTGTTGCTCAGAAGGCTACACCATTTCCCCCAAAGGGTGTAGCCATCCACCCCGAAAGGTGTAGCTATCCGCCCAAAAGGGTGTAGCCTTGTAGTATGAAAGGAGGTTTTCCTATAAAATAGGGAGGAGAATCTTCTCCTAAAAGCTGTTTTAGCTCCTACTTTCAGGCTTTTCTCCGACATTTTTAAAAGAACGTTTTGATATCTTTTAGTCTCTTTACATATAAATTTGGATAGGATTATCAAAGTAGCACATACAGAATAGTGAATAATCAGAATTACATCTTTCTTTTTGAACATCCATCAAGTCATCTCCTTGCATTCTTTTCCATCAGTATCGGGAAGGTTTCCAAATTTTCTATTCAGGCCGTTTGTCCTGTCTTTCCGTATAAAACGGGGAATGACAACAATATTCACAACAGAACAATAAGATTAACGGACACCAACAGATGTCCGATTGAACAAACAATGTACTCCCCCAATACTTAGTCCGATGCGAAGGCACACAAAGAAAACAGAAAAAAGGAAAATAAAATTAGAAGAACACAAATGGAAAGTGATAACTTTGTCCCAACAATAACAGATAAACGCTATGAAGAAGATACATCTCTTCCTGCTGCTGGGCCTGCTACTTGCAGCATGTGACAAAGACAAGGACAAAGACGAACAACCCATTTTCGTAACCGACATCGTGATGCCCGACCCGGGAATCGAGTTCACTCCCGGCGACAAAGTAACCATCAAAGCACAAGGCTTTCAGACGGACGATGACATCATGCTTGATATCCGCTGCCCACTCGTAGACCACCCGCTCTTTGACGAAGGATATGCGCGCGGCGTATCGGCCGTCATCACGGAGAAAACAGCCACCAGTATCACGCTCCTGGCACCCGGACACTACCCGGCCTCTACCACAGAAGTATTCCTGCGCCGCTCTGGTGAAATGATGTCACTGGGAAAGATTGCGGTGAAAGACGGACAATCGCCCGAAGAGTTCCAGCTCTACGGCATTGTCAATTCCAAATCCAATACAGACTATCCCTACTCCATCGAACACATAGAACGCGGAACGGGAAAGATTACAAGAGTGGAACAATTCACGGATGGCAAAGAATTCTCTTGTGCAGTCAACATCTCCGGAAGTTTAACCCTCTGCGGGATTCAATCGCAGGGAGGAAACCGGAACATCGCCAACTACGACCTGTCCATGAACTACTGGAAGTGGGCGGAACTGGGGCAAACTGTGACCCTCTGCACCAGCTATAATAATATAGTAGCGATACAGGAAGTCGACCCGAATCATGTGTCGACACACGTTGTCAGTTCTTGGGCCAACACCCGAAGTGACTATCCTGCAATCCCTAGCATAAAGTTGCCCGACGGCATGAAATCCGAAGCCCTGGCCCGTTATACCGGCGTGATAACGGGTAGCAATCTGTTGCTTTCGGCAGACAACGGCAACGGCACCTTTTCTCCTGTTGTAGTAGACCTTGGAAAGCATAGCATGCACGCTTTAGCCCCCCTACAGTCCACCGCCCTGATTCCTTTCTGGATAATGGTGCCTGTAGAAGATGCAGGAAGTATGAAGTATACACTTAGCGGCGGATATGCCGTAGTAACCGACAGCGGAACGGAATTCCGCCTTTGGAATACCACCACCATGAGTATGGCAGAGCCTTTTGCTACCTCTCCCGACTATGCATGTTCAATAGCAACGCACATGAAAGATGCGAATACACAGGAACTCTATGTGCTGTCCACCGGGAGGAGCGATCAAATGATTGGGGTTTACGATATACTGAAGAAAGAGTGGAACTTGAGGTTATTCCCAGGCGTTTATCCGTATTCGGAGATTGTGCTGGCACGGTAAAGCAGGAGGAGGACATTCCTGTTTTCATGAAAAAGGATGTCTTTATTGTCAGCTTTACGTGATTTCTGAAAAGCAAATCTGAAATTATTCTCATAAACAGGTAACTTCGACGTTGAATGCAAATAACTTAAATCTACATGGCTAAAATAAAAGTACAAAATACAGAAATTACAGTTCTAACAAATAACGACCAGGATTATATTTAATTAACCGATATGGCACGTAGTCAAATGCAAGAGCACACAATATTCAGATGGCTTAGCTTAAAAAGTACACTTGAATATATCGGTGAATGGGAAATATTATACAACTCACATTTTAATTGTACCGAATTCGGTACAATTAAAAATATGGCTGGTAGTAACAATTTTGTTCTATCAGTTAAAACATGGATAGAACGAACTGGAGCTATTGGCATAATATCAAAAGCTGGAAGATATGGTGGCACTTATGCCCATAAGGATAATTCACACTGACGCTATCAAACAGAATCTTATTCCAGTAGAAGTAACAGCTAAGCAAGCAAGCATTATTTATGCCGAAGAAGCCGATGTGCTTAATGTGGCTATGTTTGGGCAAACAGCTAAAACATGGCGAGAGCAACATCCCGAACTAAAAGGAAATATCCGTGACTACGCTTCCATCAATGAACTTATTTGCCTCTCGAACATGGAGAACCTCAATGCCGTATTTATTGATCAAGGTATTCCCCAAGGTGAACGGCTAATTAAACTCAACCAAATAGCTATTCAACAAATGAGAATACTAGAAAATGATGAGAATAAAAAACGATTGAAATAATTCAGGCATGCACTTCATTTTCTTTATCACCTTCATCCCTACGGGGAAAATAATCCACCTCTGCACCGGATAAGGTTTATTTCTTCCCCCTCAGATCATCCTTGGGTATCGTCGTCTCACTACCGTCGCGCGTAGCGATGTAGTGCGGCGACATAATCTCGATGCCCTCTTCATTAAATCTATCCTGGATATTCTGATGCAAATCGGAATACACCTGCGCCAACTGGTTGGCATCCTTTATATAAGCATTCACCTGATAGACCGGATAATAATCCTGAAGAGACGTTTCCAATACAAACGGACGCGGATCATCTACCACTCCGGGTGTATTCAGAGCGGCCTCAACCAGAAGTTGATGCGTCTTCCGCCAGGGAATATCATACCCCACACTCACTTCCGAATGAATAATCAGTCCATAGTCGCGTGCCGACTGACTGAAATTCACCGTATGCGAAGACATGATGAAAGAGTTCGGGATAGTTACCACCTCATTCTTCGGCGTACGGATACGCGTCACTAACGGAGTCTTCTCTATTACATTGCCCGTAGTATCATTCAGTTTGATGCGGTCGCCCAATTTGAAGGGACGCATATAAGTGATTACTAATCCCGCAATAATATTCCCGATCACCGTACTCGAACCCAACGAAACAATCAAGCCGACAAAGACCGATATCCCCTGAAAAACACCCGACTTGGAACCCGGCAAATAGGGATAAATCATAGCAATCATAAACGCATAAAGCAGGAAACGCACAATGTGAAACGTCGGCATAGCCCAATCGGCATAGAAACCGCCTATCTTCAACCGCTCCGATTGAATTTCACTGGCAAGATAGCGCACCAGCCTCACCAGGTACTTCACGGCAAGCCATATCACAAAGATAGTGAACAGATTGGGAATATATTCCACTATACCCAGGAAGATACTCTTTATCGGATCCCATATATACGAGAACAACTTGTAGGCGAGGTCTTTTGTCTGAGGGAATATGGAGAAGAGCAATGGCACCGTCAGCACCAATTGAAGCAGCATCACCGCATATCGCAACAGATTTGCCAGGAAGACAAGCAGATTCACCTGCTTCTGCGTATCCAGCAATTCGTAATCCTGAATGGAGATAGGTTTCAGTTTGGTATCTTTCAATCGTTGGATACGCACTTTCAACTTATTGAACAACCAGGTGGTGAGTTTAAACAGCAGATACTGGCCTATGATTACAAGAATGAAATAGAGAATGCGTTTGCCAAGCTGCCACAGGCTATGTTCGTCCTTCATCACCTTCAGCTTGTCTACGATCACCTTACGCTTGGCAGCCGCCAACTGGTCGCGCGAGCAACCTTCCCACAGACCATCCTGATCTATGAACGAGGCCAGAACTTTGTTCCCATACATCAGATCGGTGACAATATCACTACTTTCAGTATAAATCGAGTCGGGTTTCAGATTGAACTGTTTGCCCAGTTCCGTTATTGCCGCTGCATTCATTTCGGCACGTTGCTGCGGAGTATGCCCGCCCCGCTTGGCAAACAGGTAATACAGCGTATCGCCTTCCACCACTACCGGCACACCCGGCGTCATCCGCCTGAGCGAGTCAATGCGCAATCGCTGCTTTGCCAGCTTCAGGGAGTCCGCCGCATCATACTTCAGCCTCATTTGCTCTATCTCCATCCTGAGATTAGCCTCATTCAGCCTTGCAACCTCCAAATCCTCTTTCATCTTCAGCAGATAAACCGAGTCTGTATCCGCCCTTTGGGCAACAACATTCCCCAAAGTATCTTCATTAAAGATATCTAAAACCTTCTCTACCAACTGGGCAGATGCAACGCCCGCAGGCAACAGCAAGAGCCAAAGACATAACGCACGTATTCCCTTCATATAATAGCCCTTAATCAGGTTACTTAAAAACAACAAATTGATTAACGTGCCAAACATACGGAATGTTTTTCACTTTTCATAAAAGGAATTAATTATATTTGCACAAAAAACAGAATTCTCATGGATATTCTTTGTCTTATCGGAGGACTTCTCCTCATCCTTTTAGGGGCCAACGGACTGACAGACGGAGCCGCATCCGTCGCCAAGCGTTTCCGCATCCCCTCCATTGTTATCGGGCTCACCATCGTAGCTTTCGGGACTTCCGCTCCTGAACTGACGGTCAGCGTCTCTTCGGCCCTGAAAGGCAGTGCGGACATCGCCATCGGAAACGTTGTAGGCAGTAACATCTTCAATACACTGATGATTGTAGGCTGCACGGCACTCTTCGCTCCTATTGTTATTTCCGGAAATACGCTGCGTAAGGAAATCCCACTCTGTATCCTATCCTCCATAGTATTGCTGATTTGCGCGAATGATGTTTTGCTGGATCATAGTTCTGAAAATATAATCAGCACTACAGACGGACTGTTGCTGCTCTGTTTTTTCATGATCTTCCTCGGATATACCTTTGCCATCGCTTTTCAAGGGAAAAAAGAGGGAGAGACGGAAGAGGAAATCAAACAACTTCCCATGTGGCGATCCATACTATATATAATAGGTGGGCTGGTGGCACTGATTGCCGGCGGCAGTTTCTTCGTAGATGGTGCCAGTGGCATTGCACGCAGCCTGGGAGTAAGCGAATCCGTCATCGGATTGACTTTGGTAGCAGGCGGCACATCCCTGCCCGAACTTGCAACCTCCATTGTCGCCGCCTTAAAGAAGAATCCGGAAATTGCCATTGGAAACGTGATTGGCAGTAACCTGTTCAACATCTTCTTCGTACTGGGATGCAGCGCTTCCATCACACCGTTGCACCTGACGGGTATCACGAATATGGATCTATTGGTACTGGTAGGCTCCAGCATACTGCTATGGATATTCGGATTGTTCTTCGCCAAACGCACCATTACCCGCATAGAGGGCAGCATACTGATACTTTGTTATATAGCATATACCACCGTACTCATTTACAACGTTTAATGGAAGGCATCAATATATCATACTTCATGAACGGAGCTGCATTCATGTTCTTCGGATATGTCAGTTTCCGTTTGCTCACACATAAGCCACGCTCACGAATACAGAGCATACTGGGACTGACCCTTGCTTTTTGGGCATTACTGGAACTCAAAGATATATTACTCTATTTTCCTTCACTGAAAACCGAACAATTGGTCAATTCCCTGCTATTCATTGACGGATGGGCAGTTGCCGCCTGTTCTTTCTATCTTCTGGAATTAACGGCACCCGGATGGCTTAACTGGAAGAAAGTATTTTTGCTTTTCAGCCCCTATATGGTATTTACAATTGTTTATTTGTGTACTTTCTATGCTCCCATTTTCCCTTTCTATTTCGGATTCATTCTGCTTTATAGTGCCGTTATTGTACTCATAGTTACATTCGCTGCCCGACGCTACCAACGATACATACGCAACAACTACTCTTATTCAGAACATATCGATGTGGCATGGTTGAAGAAAGCCACATTTATTCTCGCCATCTGCCTGGCAACATGGGTATATACCAGCATGAATATTACAGGCTGGGGAGATACTATTTATTATATTTCTTCTGTCATATTGTGGTTTGTTATTATCCACTATTCAGCCCATCAGATTACTATCCCTATGCCTAATAATCTGAAAGGCAACCTCCTGGCTAAAGAGCCTGTAGAAGAGAACGGAACCAGCGGAACGGAACAGGATAACGGTTCTTATTACGCTTTCCGGGAAGAGTTACTGAAAGTGATGGAAGAGCAACAACTCTACCTGAATCCTAAACTGACTATCAGCGATGTAGCTAATGCCATCGGAACCAACCGCACCTACTTATCCTCCTATTTCAACAATAAGCTGAATATCACTTTCTACGACTATATCAACAACCTGCGCATTGAGAAAGCCGGCAAGCAACTACTAACCACCTACCCCTATACCATGAATATAGATGAGATAGCCGAACGTTCCGGATTTAACTCCACTTCCACCTTCCGGCGTGCTTTCCTCAAAAATACAGGTATGACACCTTTACAGTATCGGAAAAGCATACAGAAATAGATTAGTTTTTATCTCCGCCGCGTGGTATTTTAAAGATTATCATGTATCTTTGCCACTTCATTAGACATAAAATTATGGCAATAACAATCAAAAAAGTTTCCACAATGAAAGAATTGAAACGGTTCATCCGCTTCAATTACCGGCTATACAAAGGCAATCCCTACTCCGTTCCCGATCTCTACGACGACATGCTCAACACTTTCAATAAAAAGAAGAATGCGGCGTTTGAATTCTGTGAAGCAGAGTATTTCCTGGCTTACCAAGACAATAAAATAGTGGGCCGCGTAGCTGCCATAATCAACCATAAGGCCAATGAAGCCTGGAATAAAAAGAATGTCCGTTTCGGCTGGATCGACTTTATTGACGACTCGGAAGTATCCGATGCCTTGATCCACACGGTAGAAGAATGGGGAAAAGAACGTGGAATGACTCACATACAAGGTCCGTTGGGCTTCACAGACTTCGATGCGGAAGGCATGCTGGTCGAAGGCTTCGATCAACTCAGCACCATGGCAACCATTTACAACTATCCTTACTATCCGCAACACATGGAGCGTATGGGATTTGAAAAGGAAGCTGACTGGGTGGAATATCAAATCTACATTCCGGATGCCATACCGGATAAACACAAACGTATCTCCGACCTTATCCAGCGTAAATACAACCTCAAGATTAAAAAATATACATCTGCAAAGAAGATTGCCCGCGACTATGGACAGGCCATCTTTGAGTTGATGAACGAAGCTTATAAGCCCCTGTTCGGTTATTCCGCTCTGTCGCAACGGCAGATTGACCAGTACGTGAAAATGTATCTCCCCATCGTAGACCTCCGCATGGTGACACTTATCACAGATGCCGACGACCAGCTTATTTGCGTAGGCATATCCATGCCATCCCTGTCCGAAGCTCTACAGAAAGCGCACGGCCGGTTATTGCCCTTCGGATGGTACTATCTGCTGAAAGCACTGTTCATGAAACGACGTGCCAAAATGTTAGATTTATTGCTTGTTGCCGTGAAGCCGGAGTACCAGAACAAAGGTGTTAACGCATTGTTATTTTCCGATTTAATTCCGGTTTATCAGAAATTAGGTTTTATATTTGCAGAAAGCAACCCTGAACTTGAAATGAATGGCAAAGTACAAGCCCAATGGGAATACTTTGAAACCAAACAACATAAACGGCGCAGGGCGTTTGTGAAAGAAATTAATAATTAAGAATGAAGAATGAAGAATTGCCATGCGGCATCACAGCGCAGCCAAATTCTTCATTCTTCATTCCTCATTCTTCATTAAATAAGCTATGGAAGAAATCAACGGACTGATGCCCGAAGGCAATGTAGAATATACGGAAGACAACATTCGTCATTTGGACGACATGGAGCACATCCGTGTCCGTTCGGGTATGTATATCGGTCGTTTGGGCGACGGTACGCAGAACGACGACGGTATCTATGTATTGCTAAAAGAGGTAATGGACAACAGCATCGATGAGTTCAAAATGGGTGCTGGTAGACGGATCGAGATTAACATTGAGGATAATCTCCGTGTCAGTGTGCGCGACTATGGTCGTGGTATTCCGCAAGGAAAGCTGATTGAAGCGGTGAGTAAACTCAATACCGGCGGTAAGTACGACAGTAAAGCTTTCAAGAAAAGTGTCGGACTGAACGGCGTAGGTATCAAAGCTGTGAATGCACTTAGCAGCCGCTTTGAAGTACGTAGTTATCGCGAAGGTAAAGTTCGTATCGCCATTTTTGAAAAAGGTAATCTCCAGAGTGATGTAACGGAAAACTGTAACGAGGAAAGCGGAACTTACATCTTCTTCGAACCGGACAGCACGTTATTCCTGAACTATTCTTTCCAGGCTAATTTCGTGGAAACGCTGTTGCGTAACTACACGTACCTGAATACAGGACTTTCCATTATATACAACGGTCAGCGCATTATCTCACGCCATGGACTGGAAGATTTGCTGAACGACAACATGACTGCACAGGGGCTTTACAATATCATCCATCTAAAAGGAGAAGATATTGAAATAGCCTTTACGCATACGAATCAATACGGCGAGGAATACTATTCCTTTGTCAACGGCCAGCATACCACACAGGGTGGAACGCACCAAAGTGCGCTTAAAGAACATATTGCCCGCACCATCAAGGAGTTCTATAACAAGAACCAGGAATATGCCGACATCCGCAACGGTATTGTTGCCGCCATTGCCATCAATGTGGAAGAACCCCAGTTTGAAGGACAGACCAAGACCAAACTCGGTTCCCCTTCCATGTCTCCCGGTGGTGTAAGCGTGAATAAGTATGTAGGCGACTTCATCAAAACGGAGGTGGATAACTATCTACACAAGAATCCGTTGGTTGCGGAAGTCATGCTGCAAAAGATACAAGACTCCGAAAAGGAACGTAAAGCCATTGCCGGTGTTACCAAACTGGCACGTGAGCGCGCAAAAAAAGCCAACCTGCACAACCGTAAGTTGCGCGATTGCCGTTACCACCTTAATGACGGCAAAGGAAAGGAACAGGAATCCGAGTCCTGCATCTTTATCACTGAAGGTGACTCCGCCAGCGGTTCCATCACAAAGAGCCGTGACGTAAATACGCAGGCTGTATTCAGTCTTCGTGGTAAACCGTTAAACTCATTCGGGCTGACTAAGAAAGTGGTATATGAAAACGAAGAATTCAATCTGCTACAAGCTGCCCTGAACATAGAAGATGGCATTGAAGGATTGCGTTACAACAAGGTGATTGCCGCTACCGATGCCGATGTGGACGGTATGCACATCCGGTTGTTGCTCATCACATTCTTCCTGCAATTCTTCCCCGATCTGATAAAGAAAGGGCACGTCTATATCCTGCAAACTCCATTGTTCCGCGTACGCAACAAGAAAAAGACAATTTACTGCTACACGGAAGAGGAACGGCAAAAAGCCATTGCCGAGCTGAGTCCCAACCCGGAGATTACCCGTTTTAAAGGTCTGGGAGAGATCTCGCCTGATGAATTCCGGCATTTCATCGGCAAAGATATGCGTCTGGAACAAGTCACTTTACGCAAAACGGACCTTGTAAAGGAATTATTGGAATTCTATATGGGTAAAAATACCATGGAACGGCAAAACTTTATTATTAACAATCTGGTTATAGAAGAAGATCTGGCATCATGAGAAGAGCAATCTTTCCGGGAACATTCGATCCTTTCACTATCGGCCATTCATCGGTAGTGACCCGCGCACTGACTTTTATGGATGAAGTCATTATTGGAATTGGTATCAACGAGAATAAAAACACCTACTTCCCTATTGAGAAGCGCGTGGAGATGATACAGAAATTCTACCGGAACGAACCACGTATCAAGGTCTACTCCTATGATTGCCTGACGATTGATTTTGCCCGGCAGGTAGACGCGCAGTTTATAGTTCGTGGTATCCGTACCGTGAAAGATTTCGAATATGAAGAGACCATTGCCGATATCAACCGTAAACTGGCAGGCATCGAAACCATTTTGCTCTTTACCGAACCTGAACTGACATGTATCAGTTCGACTACTGTCCGCGAACTTCTACAGTTCGGCAAAGATATCAGCCAGTTTATCCCCGAAGGGATGGATATTTAATAATTAGTAAATTAGTGATTAGTGATAAGCGAAAAAGAATGATGAAGAAACTTCTTATCTTTATAATATGTATATGCGGTGCCATGGCTTCCATGCAGGCGCAGAATATGGGCAACTTGGCTGCCCGCAAGTTACAAATGGCAGAGTTTGCCATCACCAACCTGTATGTAGACTCGGTAGACGAAAATAAACTGGTAGAAGAAGCTATTATCCGTATGCTTGCCCAACTCGATCCGCACTCCACATACAATGATGCTGAGGAGGTGAAGAAAATGAACGAGCCTTTGCAAGGTAACTTCGAAGGTATCGGTGTGCAGTTCCAGATGATAGAAGATACATTACTTATTATACAGCCCGTCAGCAACGGACCGTCTGAAAAGGTTGGTATTCTGGCAGGCGACCGTATCGTGGCAGTGAACGACAGCGCTATTGCAGGCGTAAAAATGTCCACAGAAGATATAATGGCACGCCTGCGCGGCCCGAAAGACTCAGAAGTAAAACTAACCATTGTCCGCCGCGGAGTGCACGATCCCTTATACTTCACTGTAAAACGGGATAAAATACCCATTCTAAGTTTAGACGCTTCGTATATGATACAGCCCAAGACCGGCTATATCCGTATCAACCGCTTCGGTGCCACTAGCGCCGAAGAATTTACCGCCGCCCTCAAAGAGCTACAGAAGCAAGGAATGAAAGATCTGATACTCGACCTGCAAGGCAACGGTGGTGGTTATTTGAATGCAGCAATTGATCTTGCCAACGAGTTCCTGCAACAAAAAGAACTGATTGTATATACCGAAGGAAGAACCTCTCAGCGCAGTAATTTCTATGCCAAAGGCACAGGCAACTTCAAAAACGGACGCCTCATCGTGCTGGTAGACGAATACTCTGCTTCAGCAAGTGAAATCGTAACCGGTGCCATACAGGACTGGGACAGAGGCGTAGTTGTAGGTCGCCGTACTTTCGGTAAAGGGCTGGTACAACGTCCCATCGAATTGCCCGATGGCTCTATGATCCGCTTGACTATCGCCCGTTATTACACCCCATCCGGACGTTGCATCCAGAAGCCGTACGACCATACAGCCAATCTGGACGGCAGAGGCCTTAGCAAAGACGACGGTCAGGAAAAATACAATATGGAACTGGTAGATCGCTTCAACCGTGGAGAAATGATGCATGCCGACAGTATCCATTTTCCTGATTCATTGAAGAACTCCACTAAGAAGTTGAAACGTACCGTATATGGTGGCGGTGGTATCATGCCCGACTATTTCGTACCTATCGATACAACCCAATATACCGATTATCACCGTAATCTGGTTGCTAAAGGCGTTGTCATCAAAGCAACAACCAAGTATATCGAGAAAAACCGGAAAGAACTCCAAGAGAAATATAAGAAGTTCGATACCTTCAACAATAAATTTGAGATAGACGAACAGATGCTTGCGGACATACGCGCTGCCGCCGATAAAGAAAAGATTGAGTTCAACGAGGAGCAGTACAACAAATCATTGCCCCTCATAAAAACGCAGTTGAAAGCCTTGATAGCCCGTGACCTGTGGGATATGAACGAATACTTTCAGGTGATAAACACCACGAACAACAGCGTGCAACAAGCCCTTAAGATATTGAACGAAAAGATATACGAGAAGAAACTACCGCTTTAATTACCGAACAACCACTTGTTCAGCCAACGGTTCACATAGATATTTACTACGGCACATCCGGCTCCGATGACTGCACCCGCCAGCACATCGGACGGATAGTGTACGCCCTCATTCATACGGGATACTCCGACAGAACATGCCCATAAGGCGGATGGAGCGATTACATACCATTTCGGATACTTCACACAAAGTGAAGTTGCCAATGCAAAAGCAGTTGCCGTATGTCCGGAAGGAAAAGAAGGACTGGTTTCATGACTATAAGCATGAACCCGGTCGGGATATCGGTCGAACGGGCGTTCACGATCTATAAGATATTTCATGCCGTAAGTCACAACAAAAGCACCGGCAACACTGGTACCTACATACACAGCATCCTTCAATAGTTCGCGGTCTTTTTTCACCCAGGCAGCCAATGCCATCGCCACAGGAACCCCCACGGCAATATAGGGTTCAGTACGAGAAATTATTTTATTATAATTACGAATGAACTTACCATCCCAACTATTTATTTTATGCAAAGTATTAATGTCCCAGTTCTGGGCAGAAACATTGAATACAAGTAATGATGCAAAAAATACAAAAAAAATAGTCCGTTTCATGTAGTCTTTCTTATAGTTTGCCGCAAAGATAGACGATTTTGTTAGAGTATTCACAAAAAAATTCTATCTTTGTTGCCATAATTTTAGTAATTCGTCTTATATTTCATGACAAAAGACACTCTTTGCACACGGCAAGTAGATTGTACTCTATGCCCAAAAATCTCAGACGGGACATTGGTATATCGCCAATATCCCCAGGGGCAGCATTTCTCGGCGGAGAAGTGTACCCAGAACTGCATGATCTTTATGTTAAAGGGAGAATTGTTGATAAATAGTAACGAATACCCGGGCACTACGCTCCAGAGCAGACAATGTGTACTGCAAGCCATCGGTTCAAAAATGGAGTTGTTAGCACTGACCGAGGTGGAATATATCGCCTATTGGTTTACGGAACTTCCACTTATATGCGAAGACCGTTACAAGGAAATCCTCGAACGCTCTGAGGCTCCGCTGACCTACACACCGTTGATAGCGAATGCAAAATTGGAGCGGTTGCTGCATGATATCGCCGACTATTTTAAAGAACAGCCTTCCGCATGCGGGAAATATCTCGACATCAAGCGCCAGGAACTGGTTTACATATTAACCTGCTATTATCCCCTGCGCCAGATAAGTACGTTCTTCTATCCCATCAGCACTTATACGGAAAGTTTCCATTATTTCATTATGCAGAACTACGACAAGGTAAAGAATGTGGAAGAATTCGCCCATTTAGGTGGATATACAACCACTACATTCCGCCGTTTGTTTAAAAATATGTATAATGTTCCGGTGTACGAATGGATACTGGACAAGAAGCGTAAAGGTATTCTGAACGATCTGCAATTCACCAAGCAACGTATCTCCGTGATTAGTTCACGTTATGGTTTTGATTCCCTGTCGCACTTCGCTCATTTCTGTAAGGACTCCTTTGGAGACACCCCTCGTTCCTTGCGAAAACGTGCTGCCAGCGGAGAGAAAATCACCATTATAAAAGAAAAAAATGACGACTCAGCCAGGGAACAGGGTGACGAGTAAGAGTAATCTTCCCTTGTCAACCTGTTCCCTGACTCACTTGTCAACTTCTATCTATTCCCTGAATTACGGAATTATTTCTTTAATTCCTTGTTTAATCAATGTATTTCTTCTATTTTTGCGGGAAATTAGTGTAAGACCCTAAGTAAAAGCAAATTTTCTAACTATTAAATAATTTAAATTCAATCATTTATGTGGTTAAGTAATTCATCTGTAGGAAGGAAAGTGGTGATGAGCATTACCGGTATCGCCCTTGTCCTGTTTCTAACGTTTCACATGGCGATGAACCTGGTTGCATTAATCTCGGCAGAGGGATACAACATGGTTTGTGAGTTCCTGGGGGCAAACTGGTATGCCTTGGTGGCTACGGTAGGTTTGGCCGCACTTTTCATTATTCACATCATCTACGCTTTCTGGCTGACAATGCAGAACCGCAAAGCACGCGGTACCGAACGTTATGCCGTAGTTGATAAACCCAAAACTGTAGAATGGGCTTCTCAGAACATGCTCGTATTGGGTCTTATCGTAATCGTAGGTCTGGGTCTGCACCTGGTAAACTTCTGGGCAAAAATGCAGCTTCCTGAGTTGATGCACAACATGGGTATGCATGCTGACACGCTGACACTGGCTTATGCCGCTAACGGTGTTTATCACATTCAGAACACATTCAGCAATCCGGTATACGTAGTGCTTTACCTCATTTGGCTCGGCGCACTGTGGTTCCACCTGACTCACGGTTTCTGGAGTTCTATGCAATCCCTGGGTTGGAACAACAAGGTATGGATTAACCGTTGGAAATGCATCTCCAACATTTACTCTACTATCGTCGTTGTATGTTTCGCCTTGGTAGTTGTCGTATTCTTCGCAAAATCATTGTGCGGCGGTGCTTGCTAATTTGTAAATTGTAAACGATTAAAATGTAATAGCATTATGACTAAGATAGATTCAAAAATTCCGGAAGGACCGGTGGCTGAGAAATGGACCAACTATAAAGCTCACCAGAAATTAGTAAACCCTGCTAACAAGCGTCGCTTGGATATCATCGTGGTAGGTACGGGCTTGGCAGGTGCTTCTGCTGCCGCTTCACTCGGTGAAATGGGTTTCAGAGTATTCAACTTCTGTATTCAAGACTCTCCGCGCCGTGCACACTCCATCGCAGCACAGGGCGGTATCAACGCTGCAAAGAATTACCAAAACGACGGTGACTCTGTTTACCGTTTGTTCTACGATACAGTAAAGGGCGGTGACTACCGTGCCCGCGAAGCTAACGTTTACCGTTTGGCTGAGGTTTCCAACAGCATTATCGACCAATGTGTGGCACAAGGTGTTCCCTTCGCCCGCGAATACGGCGGTTTGCTGGATAACCGTTCTTTCGGTGGTGCTCAGGTATCACGTACGTTCTATGCCCGCGGCCAAACCGGACAGCAGTTGTTGCTGGGTGCTTACTCTGCACTGAGCCGCCAGGTAAACGTAGGTACCGTAAAATTATACACTCGTTACGAAATGCAGGACGTTGTCCTCGTTGACGGACGTGCCCGCGGTATCATCGCTAAAAACCTCGTAACCGGTAAACTGGAACGTTTTGCTGCACACGCAGTAGTAATCGCTACCGGTGGCTATGGAAACGCATACTTCCTGTCTACCAATGCAATGACTTGTAACTGTACAGCTGCCGTTTCTTGCTATCGCAAGGGTGCCTGGATGGCCAACCCGGCTATGGTACAGATTCACCCCACTTGTATTCCCGTTCACGGTGACAAGCAGTCTAAGTTGACTTTGATGTCAGAGTCTCTGCGTAATGACGGTCGTATCTGGGTTCCGAAGAAGAAAGAAGATGCCATAAAACTCCAGAAGGGCGAAATCAAGGGAAGCGATATTCCTGAAGAAGACCGCGACTACTACTTGGAACGCCGCTATCCGGCATTCGGAAACTTGGTTCCGCGTGACGTTGCCAGCCGTGCCGCTAAAGAACGTTGCGATGCTGGTTTCGGTGTGAACAATACAGGCTTGGCAGTATTCCTCGATTTCTCTGAGGCTATCAGTCGCTTAGGCATTGATATTGTTCTTCAACGTTATGGCAACCTCTTTGATATGTACGAGGAAATCACTGACGTTAATCCGGGTGAACTGGCAAAAGAAATTGCCGGTGTGAAATATTATAATCCGATGATGATTTATCCGGCTATCCACTACACAATGGGTGGTATCTGGGTTGACTACGAACTGATGACTTCTATCAAGGGTCTGTTCGCTATCGGTGAGTGTAACTTCTCCGACCACGGTGCCAACCGCCTCGGTGCTTCCGCATTGATGCAAGGTTTGGCTGACGGTTACTTCGTATTGCCTTACACTATTCAGAACTATCTGGCTGACCAGATTACAGTTCCCCGTTTCTCTACCGACCTGCCTGAATTCGCAGCAGCAGAGAAAGCTATCCAGGAAAAAATCAACTGGATGATGAACATCAAGGGTAAGAAGTCAGTAGACTCTATCCACAAGGAACTGGGCCACGTGATGTGGGAATATGTAGGTATGGGCCGTACAGCAGAAGGTCTGAAGACCGGTATTGCCAAACTGAAAGAAATCCGTAAGACATTCGAAAAAGACTTGTTCATCCCGGGAGATAAGGAAGGTATGAACGTAGAGCTGGATAAAGCTATCCGCCTGTACGACTTCATTATCATGGGCGAATTGGTTGCTTACGACGCTCTGAACCGTAACGAAAGCTGCGGTGGTCACTTCCGTGAAGAATACCAGACTGAAGAAGGCGAAGCAAAACGTGACGATGAAAACTTCTTCTACGTTGCTTGCTGGGAATATCAAGGTTCCGATGAAAAAGCTCCTGAGTTGCTGAAAGAACCGCTGGTTTACGAAGCAATCAAGGTACAGACTCGTAACTATAAATCATAATTAGTTAACCAGGGGACGAGTTAACAAGGGAACAAGGCATGAGAAATCATAAAGATTTAATTGTTTGGCAAAAGAGTATGAAACTTGTTAAGGACTTATATCAAATAACTCAAGTATTTCCTAAAGAGGAAATCTACGGCATTACTTCGCAAATGCGCAGAGCTGCTGTTTCTATACCTTCGAATATAGCAGAAGGATATGGAAGAGGGCATGATAAAGAGCTTATTCAGTTTTTATATATATCTTTAGGTTCAGCTTCTGAGTTAGAGACCCAACTCATTATTTGTAATGACATACATTACTTATCTACTCAAAGCTTTGAAGAACTTAACAGCTTAAACAATGAAATCATACGTATGTTGTCATCACTTATTAATAAGCGGAACATTCTCCCTTGTTAACTGAAGCCTTGTCAACTCGTCAACTTAAAAATCAAAGACAATGGATAAAAATATAAGTTTCACACTGAAAGTATGGCGCCAGAAAGGCCCAAAGGCAAAAGGCGCTTTTGAAACATACCAAATGAAAGATATCCCCGGTGACACTTCATTCCTCGAAATGCTGGATATCTTGAATGAACAACTGATTTCTGAAGGTAAAGAACCGGTTGTATTCGATCATGACTGCCGCGAAGGTATCTGCGGTATGTGTTCGCTCTACATCAACGGACATCCTCACGGTCCTGCAACAGGTGCTACTACCTGTCAGATCTATATGCGTCGTTTCAACGATGGTGACACTATCACTGTTGAACCTTGGCGTTCTGCCGGTTTCCCGGTCATCAAGGACTTGATGGTAGACCGTACAGCTTACGACAAGATTATGCAAGCCGGTGGTTACGTTAGTGTGCGCACGGGCTCTCCTCAGGATGCCAATGCTATCCTGATTCCGAAGCAAATCGCTGACGAAGCTATGGATGCAGCTGCTTGTATCGGTTGCGGTGCTTGTGTAGCTGCTTGTAAGAATGGTTCTGCCATGTTGTTCGTTTCCGCAAAAGTTAGCCAGCTGAACTTGCTGCCGCAGGGTAAACCGGAAGCATTGCGTCGCGCAAAAGCTATGTTGAGCAAGATGGATGAACTCGGATTTGGTAACTGTACCAATACTCGTGCTTGCGAAGCCGAATGTCCGAAGAACATCTCTATCAGCAACATCGCCCGTCTGAACCGCGATTTCATCATCGCAAAACTGAAAGACTAATCAGCCCTTTCTACATTTGATTAATATCACAAGAACTCCTCTACCGGGAAACCGGTAGGGGAGTTCTTCTTATGAGTCAGAAGTCTTATACCTCATCCGCCAAAGATAGAACAACCGTAAAACAGCTTCCTTTTCCTACTTCAGACTGTACCTCTATATGTCCGCAAAGCTTCTCAATAATGACTTTACAGATAGAAAGCCCAAGCCCACTTCCTTGTTCAAACTCGTCAGTCTTATAAAAACGGTCAAAGATCATCATGAGTTCTTTCTCATCAATTCCCTTCCCTGTATCCTGTACATACACACTGACCTTCCGACCTTTTTTATCCACTTTGCATCCTAATGTAATAGAACCACTCCGGGTAAACTTATCCGCATTGCCCAGAAAATTGGAAATAACCTGGATAAAACGCATACGATCTATATTGACAGGCAAAGAGAGATCCTCATCCAAAGCCAGATGAAACTGTAACGAGGGCTTGATAAATGCCTGGTAAGCCATATAAATCTCTTTCACAATCGTCCTCATGTCCCATTCTTTTATTTCGAGATCCATGCTGCCGGAATCCAGACGTGATATTTCCACCACATCATTGACCAGTTTCAAGAGTAATTCGTTGTTACGGTTAATGCTCTCAAGCATAGCCTTCCTCTCATCCGGTTCAATCTCATCACCCCCCTCGCCAACCAGCAAATTGGTGAAACCTACAATGGCATTCAGCGGAGTACGGATTTCATGGCTCATATTATTCAGGAAAGATTGTTTCAACTCAGCATTTTCGGCCATCTGCTTAGCCTGAATGAGTTGTTCTTCACGTTCTACCTGTATCTGAATATCCTGCATAATGCCCGCCAGCATTATCCTTCCTTCCGCATCTTTCAAACTGCGGCACCGAAGTTCATACCAACGATAATCTTCTTCACCGAAAGAGAAACGTACACGCCTAACCTGCATATCTGTAGATTGATGCAGTGTTTCGTACAATGAATTCAATAGAAAAACATCATCGGGATACGCATATTTCAGGAAATCAGTCCGCACAAATATCCTCTGCTTCATTCCTACCAAACGCGTATAGTTCTCATCAAATTCAATATTATCCCCCTGTATATTCCAAAGCGAAATACGTCCTCCATCCATAGAAAGTGTCAGCCGCTTATGAGTCTCCTCAAGCATCTCCATATTCTTACGTTCCACACGCGAACGCCGGCGCATACGCAGCAGACTGATCAATACCAAAATAAAAGTAAGGATAAACAATCCGCTCAGGAAATAAAGTTCCTTCCGATACCGGTCATAGAAGGAGTAATTGATAATACGGACATCTTCAGGTACATTTTTCACATCAAAGTCCGTATAGGCTGAGAAATAAGTCCAATCCAGTACATATTCCTTTTCCATATCCCTGATTTTCGGCATACCAATTTTCTCCTTATTCATCAGACGAACAGAAAAATCAGCCGCAGTACGCGCAGAAATCTCATCAGTAGCCATGTAGCCGCCCACAATCTTGGCATCCTCCCCAAATCCCTGGCGGAGACAGCTGAAAGAAGGGATGTTTAAGGCTTTAGTTATCGGAAGCGACATCTGGTCGAACTTATCTAACAGGAAAACTTGTTTTTCCCTCCCAGCTTTTGTTTTTTCTATCTCGGTAAACAAAGAGGTCCCTTTTATATAACGAAAAGGGCAAAGGCTTATGGTAAAATCATCTTTATCAATATGGTTGTTTGCCCTTGCAGGCATCAGATTATAATGCTCAACCATTTCCTGCAATTTCCTGTATTCATGCTCCACTGAAAAAGTAGACTCACAGCCTAAAAGCCGAATTTCTTTTCTATCCGCAAACCGGGTTAATAAATCAAACGATTTATATCCAAGCGGAGTCAGATCAATATTATAAATAATATCTATCCCTACATGTGGCTGCAAAGATTTTATAAAATCAATGTTATGCTTAAAATCCGGCGCATCACGCAGCACATATACCTTTCTGCGCTCATATTCTTTTATAAGTTTCTCATCGGGAAAACGTACGTTGCAAGCCACTACAGGAATGGAGGAAAGTAGTCGATGGCGGGTAGAAAGCAGGGCAGATGCGGCTTGATCGCCCACTGTGAGGATCAGCGCCATCGGTTTATCTTTGATGATACCAAGATAAGCCTCCATATTTTTTATCCCATCTTCCGGCGTGACAGTATTGAAATCCAGATAAAATTTATCAAATATCGGTTCTATTCCCTGCTTCCTGAATTCCTGTTTCAAGAGTTCTTCAAAGTTTCCGTAACAATCATACTGAGGAGAGGAAGAATAAACAAGAGAAATCATTTTTTCTATCCGGTGGCTAATAGTGTACCACCGTTTAAAATTGACTCCGCACCAAAAAGCACACAGCAAAAAGATGAAGGCTAAAACATATTTTAGTTTGTCGGTTTTCATTGTATCACTTATATTGAGCAAAAGTAGCATAATATCTATAAAAAAAGAAGATTTTATGACGAAAACTCTCTAATTTTGTGACTGCCATAAAAAGACTGACATGAAGGTGTACAAAATCTGGTTACTATTGCTATTCTTGCTGATTCCGACTATTCTATCCGCTCAAAAAACAAGGACAGTCAAGGGGCAGGTATGCACTGTATCAGAGACTAAGAAAGGAGAAGAGCCTCTGCCCTATGCAAGTCTTGTTATCCTGGAAGGCAAGGATTCCACCTTTGTAAAAGGAGTTGCAAGCGGTGCAGACGGTCGTTTCAATCTCCAGTTCACCCCTCAGAAAGGAACACAATATTTACTGAAAGCCTCTTATACAGGAATGCAATCTGTCTTCCGCAAACTGGACAGCAACACTTCAACAATCAATCTGGGTAGCATCTTACTGGAAGAAGGTATCGAATTGGGCGAAGTGACAGTAAACGCCCGGATGCGCGATGTAGATCAGGTGGGAGATACCACCGTCATCAATGCGGCAGCTTACAAAACACCGGAAGGCTCGTATCTGGAGACACTTATCAAACGTATTCCCGGAATGGAATACGACAGCGAAACCAAAACACTGAAATACAACGGGCTACCCATTAACGAAATCAACGTAAACGGTGAAGCCTTCTTCTCAGGTGACAACAAGATGGCACTGGAAAACCTTCCCGTAGAGTTAATCAGCAAGATAAAAGTGTACGATAAGAAAAGCAAGCTGGAAAAGTTGACGGGTGTCAGCACCGGGAAAGAGAACTATGTGCTCGACCTGCAAACCAAAGAAGAATTCAACGGTACCCTCCTTGCATCGGGAAAAGCCGGATACGGCAATAACAACAAAAAAGATTTCAACCTGCAAGGCAACTACTTCAAAAATAACGGAAATAATTTCTCAGTTATCGCCAATTCCGGTAACCTCCATATGCGGACCAGCTACAAAGACAACATACAAGAGAACGTTGCCGTAAATTTCACCCAAAAGTACAATAAGAAACTAACACTCAACGGAAATGTATCCTATCACCACAACGAGCAGGGCAATATTTCGACATCCTACAACGAACAATATCTGACAAGTGGCAATAAGTACCAGTATTCTGCCGGCAACAATACGAACCGTAGCCGCAATATGAATTCATTATTGGGCTTAAACTGGCAGATCGATACCCTGACTTTTGTCAATTTCTTCGGTAATTTCAGCCTTGTCCGGAATAATAATGCCAATAATAACCGCCAGGCCACGTTCAATGAAAATCCTCATCTGGATATCCTCGATCCTTTCAGTCATATCAACGATGTATCCGATGAGCTGAAAATCAATGACATCGCCATGGGGTCGCTAATGCAAGGAGAACAACACCGGTATTCCTTCCATGCAAATATCATGCGCCGGATCAATAAAAAAGGAAGTTCTATCGGCCTGACTGCGCAATACAATGATAGCAAGAATGACAACAATAACTTCTCTATCTCATCAACCACGTATTATCAGTTGAAGAACAGTGCAGGAAACGACTCCATACTCTACCGTAACCAATACTCGTCGAGCCTGTCCCCCAACTGTCAACAGGGCATCGGGCTGATGTTCAGCCATCCTTTTTCCAAGAAACTGCACGCACAGATTTCATATAACCTCAACTACAGTAAGCAGAAAAATGATCGTAATACCTACGACCTGTCCGGCTTTATGGAAGAAACCGCAGTACAACCCGGCTATCTGCCCGAAGGATATGAGGCGAGCTACATCGACAGCCTGAGTAACCGGAGCCATAGCAGTACCCTGCAACATGGAATCAACCTGCACTTTAATTATTCCGACACCATTTGGAACATCAATGCCGGAGTAGCCGTGCAACCTGAGCGACGCAGCCTGAACCAGAAAACAGGTCTACATAGAGCTGATACCACCCTCCACTCAGTCGGCTTTCAGCCCATGCTTTTCATCTCATGGCAGAAAAAGAAAAACAGGATCACCCTAAATTATTATGGGAATACCTGGCAACCATCACTATACGATCTGATCTCACCAACCAACAACAGTGACCCGCTCAACATCACGCGAAGCAATCCTAACTTGAAACCTACTTATAATCAATCTGTACGATTGGAAGCACAAAATATAAAGGAAGGACTTTTTGCCACACTGAACTGGAATAACAGAATCAATAGTCAGACCCGTGCAGTGATCTACAACCAGCAAACCGGTGGACGTGAAACTTACCCGGTGAATATTAACGGCAACTGGAGCATAAACGGCGTATTCCGGTATCAAAAGCGCATCAAAAACTTTAACCTGAGTGCAAATGCCGGAGGCTCCTTTGCACAGGATGTCAACCTCATCAACGAAAACCAGAGCGAACAACCCGAACGCAGTGCCACGCATAACACCGGCCTCAACAGTGACCTGCGCCTATCCTACCAACCTAAATGGGGTAATCTGGACCTAAACGGGAGGTGGAACTTCCAACATTCTTCCAACTCACTTTTAGAGACGGATACATACACACGCAATTACACCTTCGGATTGAACGGTTTTGCCGATTTACCGGGAGGTATACAGCTGAGAACAGATGCAAATTATTCCTTCCGGAACGGTACAAACATTAAAAAAGGGGAAGACGACCAGATTGTCTGGAACGCAAGCATCACATGGCGTTTCCTGAAAAAGAAACAGGCGGAGGTATCAGCCAACTGGGTGGATATACTCAGCCAGCAGAAAAATTATTTTCGAGGCACAATGGCTGATGGCCTTTATGAAAACCATACGCAACAGATAGGCAGTTACTTCATTGTCTCAGTGAAGTATCGCTTCAACCAGCCTCTTCACAAATAGTTGGCGTTTCTTGTGGAGGAACAGGCTGTACCGAACGCAGGCCACGAGGTGAGGTTCCAAAGTTCTTCTTGCAGAAGTTAGAGAAGTGAGGCAAAGACTCGAAACCATATTTATAGCAGATCTCAGAAATAGTGGCATCCGTGTAACGAAGTTCATAAACAATGCTCTCTTTACGTTTCTCCAACATCCATTCATAAACAGGTTTGTGAAATACAGAATTGAAGATGCGCCGGAAGGTAACAGTGGTGTATCCGCCTAACAGGGCAAATTCTTCCACCGTCTTCACTTTCAAATGATTTTGCAGGACAAAATATTCAAAGCTGGACGTATAGCGGGAAAGGGTATGCACCAGCATCGAAAGGTCATAATCGGAATAGTATTCTCCCAAAAGAAAGGCAAGTTCTTTTCGTTTGAACGAAAGCAGCTCCCGGCAAATCTTTTCTTTCGCCAGATAGGCTTTGGAAGCGTCGAGAAAGAAACGCAACTCCGGAATAATTTTTAATGGAGTGAATATCAGAGGCGGAGTTATTTCTTTCATAATGTATTTATAACGTTCCTCACAGAAAAACTCCGGCTGATTAAAACGATAACAAACACATTCCACGTCCGTCAGAGCTAGAATCTCATATTTTGAACCAATGGCTTGAAGAATGAACTCCCCCGCACGTAAAGTAGTTCCGGCATATTCCTGACTGTTGACAAGCACTTCTCCTTTCAACAAAAAAATCATAATGTTTTCTTCGCATTTTTGAGCAGGAAGGTGGAAGCCTCTTGAATGAGAGGCATAAATAATCGCATTACCCACAGCCTTAGGGCACTGCTGACACGACATGGCCGCACCACATGCAGAGTAAGTTTGCATTGCAGATTGAATGTTTTTTGTTTGTTTTGTGCGGCAAAAGTAAGAATATTCCGGGAAGGAACAAAAAAATCCCCGAAGACTTTGTGGGAAAGAAGGTCTTCGGGGAAGGAAATTTATAGGATTATTGTTCTAAAAAGCAGTCTTAATCAGATGTGTATTCGCTTAAAATTATCATCCCATTGCTTTCCTGCTGATTGAAGCTCCAGCAAAAGTATATCCATCTTCTCTTGTATCAACCTTGATTATCTTTGGTAAATGTAACCATAAACTCTTTGCATTTACGTTTATCGGGTCGAGCGGCTGCGACAGAATACGGACTGTATTTTTCGTATATATCAAGACCACGTCCCATTGAAATTACCCAACCATTATCAGTTTTGATACAACGATCGTGAAATTCGCGGAACTTATAGTCAAGCTCAATGCCATAGCCGATCATATCGTCTTTTATATCATCCAGTTTGTCTATAAGGTCAGGTATTTTATCTTCATCTTCACTAGTCACCAGATGCACTTTGAGATCATCCACATCACGTGTGTCAATGAGCATCGTCAGAAATTCCATAAGATTCTTCACTTGCCAACTTGCTCGGATGTACGGGTCTTCAATAGTAATTTCAGTTGCATCCTTTAGATAATCGGCAAAAAGGGATTGATAGGTGACGCCGGTCTGTCCCAAGCGGAAGAACAGATTCTTTTCCTGTAAGGGAATAAACCTTTTGCGAGGCTGTCGTTCTGAAGAAGGTTCTTCTTGCCTTGTTGTTGCAACTCCATCCTGTAAAAGCATTATGTCGCTATCATTCATTTTTGACGTAGCAGTATTACCTTGTGAAGTGTTCTTAGGGATGATAAGTGCATTGCTTACCTTTTCTAAAGTCTCTACATTAACCTCTATGCCATCTTTCTCGCGCACATATCTGAACTTTGCAAGCTCTGCCTTAAACGTCTCATCCACAATATATAACTGATCTTTAACACGCTTACGACTTTCGGCAGCAAAATCTATCAGTTCAAAAGCCTCTTCGTCTGTCATATTGCCATCCGGATAAATCAACTTCACCATGCCGGAAAAGGTTTTTCGGATAGCCAAGTGATCACGTTCAGAGAGGGAACCGTCAAACTTAGCATAATCCTTCAATAATGCCGTCAAATCTTTATTGCGCAGATTGTGCAGAATAGCTGCTATGTAATCGGTAATCAGACCGTATCCCTTCGAGAAGCTATCTTTCTTCAACATCTTAATCTCCCAACCCGGGTTGTAAAGATGGATGCGGTCTAAGAAGGCACCCTTAATAAACGAAGTAGGGATTGATTCAAAAAGATGGCTATTCTTTAACATATAAGGAACCGTGTGCTTCGTATTACCCACAAAGCACATGGAAGCCGAAGCCTCATGTGTACCCTTACCACGGTTGAAAGATTTATTGGCCAAGTAGTTTTGCATGGTATCAATCAATACAGCATCTACGGCACGGCCTTTTTGCTGTTCAAACTCATCCCACGCCACTACATCCCAGTAGCCCACTAATCCTAGAATCTCTTTATTACCGCTCATCTTGACAAACAAACGGGGACTGGTCACATCACCACCGCTCACCAAAACGCCATAGGGTGATAACTCCTGAAAGACATGACTCTTACCAGTACCTTTAGGTCCCAGTTCCATAAAGTTGAAATTATTTTCAACATGAGGGAGCAGACGAGCTAACGTAATGAATTTTTCACGGCGATTTAAAGCGTCAGGATTCAGTCCTACGGTATGCATCATAAAGTCCAGCCATTCCTCAGTGGTGAAATTCTTGCGCTTATCAATGTAATCTTGAACATCCACATTGGATATTTGTACAGGCTTCAGGGTCTGAATTTCCCAGCGCACTTTAATATCTTCGCCTGATATGTAACCAATAGTGACGATACACCAAACACCATTTCCTGATAAGAGTTTGGGGTTATCTGTCACATATTGAGTGCCAATAGGTACATTGGCAAGACCTAAGTTGGCAAAATGAGCCTGATACTCGTCTGCTTTCTCATTGAGGGTAACAGTCACCTTGTCGATGATACGATGGCGACCCTGCTCACGGATTTTACCCTTAATGGCTTCAGACTCCGCACGATGCACATAGTTATTTTGGATGACCTGCTTCACTTTCTCCAAGCCTTCTTCTATAGCTGTTTCGTCATCGCAGGCACAATACTGTCCAAGCAAATATTCCAATACATATGTAGGCACAGGAAGACCTCCCTTTACAAGGAAAGCCAAATCTTTACGAACCACTTTGCCTATAAAGGCATTCATTATTTTTTGTTGTAGTGTCATATCTTAAAAATCTTGTTCTATCATTGTATTATTCTTCACGACCTCCTTGATAAGAGGGTTCAGGCGATCTTCTTCGTCATACACACGCAACTGCAGCATACCTGAAGGTACTGAATGGTTCAAAGTTAGTACAACCTCGTATACTCTATTATTCAAGTTGGTCGTATCAGCACTATCAAGCGTAATAGTTTGTTCGCCGGTCACAGGTATGTCACCTTGATATACTTGACAAACCACCTTACGTTCAACTACCGTCATAGAAACCGCTTCACTTTGTATCAATTGAAATTTTACTCTACTGCTTACCATCACAAGATTGTGATCAACCAATGCCACACCCACTTTATTGGTCTTATCAGAACGTTTTTGCGAACTATGAATCACTGGAATAAGCATTTCCTGCAAAGTTGCCCCACCATGGGCAAAACTATATCCACCGGAAGCCGCTAAGCGGTTGGTCCCCATGGGTACTCCTATATAGACAGGAGCATCGGTTTTCATTCCCGACACTTTGTCCAATGGCATTGTCACCACCCCTTCTTGTGCGGTAGGTTGGTCACTCACGTAGTAACGCGTTTTCTTCTCGATAATACCTGCAACTGTCACCGCATGTTTATCCTTCTCTGCAAATTCTACGTCATTATAGAGAAAACCATGATCGGCTGTAAGCACAACATTCGTCACATTCCAAGAAGCATGAAGACGACGAATCAGCACAGCGAGCTGTTCAATGGCCTTACGACATGCCGCAATCACATCGCCGGCATCGGCTCCATGGCCGGCAGCATCAATTGTATCATGGAAGATATAGACCAACGGACGTTTAAACAGTGCACGTGCCGTCTTTTGGTCCGCTTTGATCACTGTTTCGTAGTCCACACAACAAGCATCTTCCTTGTATTTGGCCACCTGCGCCGATCTACTCTCTAATGTGGCCAATACTTCACTATCTACCAACATTTCTTTGTTCTTCCATATCAATGAGGTATGAGGCAGAAGGGCTGGCTTACAGTATTTGGTTTCAGTAGGCAGCATGGCTCGATAAGCTGATAGTTTTGCTATATGTCTCTCTTTGGCCAGCTCCTGCATCAACTCTGCCGCCACTTCATAACGCAGTGCATCAGAAATGATTACTACCTGCTTACTACTGCTGCCACATTCATTTACATAGAAGTCCTCCTGCTTTTTCAACGACAGACCATCAAAGTAGTCGCCTTTTTCTATCACACAGGTCATCCATTCCAGATTGAAGACATTGACCATTCGTGCATATTCTCCGTCAAACTGTTGCTTCAGTCTGTTCAAACAGGTAAGTATAGGAATATCCTTTGACAACAACTTATGATATTCTTCCAAAGCACAACGATAGAAGGTGTCAAGCCTATAAAAGTCGTTCGTATAGAGTTGCACGTATGTTTCCGGAGTATTCAGCTTCAGGCTACCCAGTCCTCTTACCATTTCGTAGTAAAAAGCCATTTGCATCAAAAAATTTATAACTTGTTGAAGCACACTATCAGCAGGAAGCTTTTGGGAAAGCAAACGCAAACGTTCTTGCATTTCAGCAGGTTCTGCCACGAGTTTGTTATCAGCAATCTCTTGCAAAATAGGCCAACCTAACTCTTCTGTCAAGTAATAGAAGGAAGCATCCATACCATAAATAGTTATCAGTTCCTTTTCTCGGATATCAGCACCTAACCCTTTCATCAGTTTCGTGAATTTATCTGCAAACTCTCGATCACGTGTGCCCTGCTCATAGATACGGTTCATTTGTTCCAATGCTATGCTACTCTTGATTTTGTAAGCCTTGTAGGAGTCATCGGCAACCACATCAAGAAGTTGGGTGATGCTATTATACTTCAAACTTTCCACCAACTCCTTCACTTTCACTTCTTGATTAGGATTGTAACTAAATCCAAATATTTTGGTCAGGCGCTCATCAACTGCTTTCTTGGTGTCCCTATTTCTCTCCAACTTGCGATAGAAATCCAACCGTTTCTTATTTTCTGAATCCAATCCGAGTATGAACATTCTCATGATAATGTTTTCCCATTCCAAGAGTCTCTTTTCTCCTAGATAAGAAGAAATAAAACCACGAATCACTACATCCTTACTGAATGCTTCCGACGTAAATCGGTCTTTCAACATTGCATTTATCTTATTTGACATTAATTCACCGATATGACGGCTGATAAAGCCACGGAATTTCTCAGGAAGATTATATTGCTGCATGAAAGCGGCATAGTCTTCCTCTTTATATTCCATGTTAGCTTTCAGCATGTCCATAAGAGGGAATTTGAGCTGTTGTTCCTCACTGATGGGATAAGTGCCTAACGGGAAGAGTAGCACCACACGTTTATCTTTCCATGTGCATTCAATGTTATATTTGGTGTTGAACCAGGCTCCATCAAATACTTTATAGATATATTCATTTCCCCACGAACAGTCTGCCAAATCATTCATAATGATATTTGCCTTATCAAAGATGAAGAGTATATGCAACTGTGGATTACGCTGGAAATAATTGTATATTCTTTCTTGAGTCATAATGATTACTTCTTTCTATACTTTTGGTTCATATCAAAAGGATTGTTTGGAATGGTTCGCTCCAAATAGCCTGCATCTACTAATTCAGTAACATACCTTTTGATATTACTATTATGATATTTCACTCCTACTCTCTCAAGTATCTCCCGGCTACTTCTCGGTACACTACAAAAATTCACTATATCCTTTTGTTTATTGGTAAGTTTCACCTGATGAGTGTTAGGGGATTCATCAAAAGTGTTAGGGGTAGTGTCTAAGTCGACCTCAAAAGTGTTAGGGGTAGTGTCTAAGTTGGCCTCAAAAGTGTTAGGGGATTCATCAAAAGTGTTAGGGGTAGTGTCTAAGTCAATGTCTAAATCCTCATTCCTCTTTATTGTAATCAGAAACTCATGTATCCGTTCCTCATTCGTGAACTCTACTTGTACACCCTCCTCCAAGGCACGCTGGATGCCACTACCTGCACCTGTATAAGGGAGAAGATAGATGGCATTACTGAAAAGGAAATTGTTACGGGGCATCGAAGTGCCATTGGTAATGTCTTCCACTTGCAAACCGTTAGGCAAGGTACCCGGACTGTGAATTTCCACTCTATTATCAAAGATAAAGATACGTATGGGAGCTTTCCAATTCAGCGAACGGTGAACCAATGCATTTACCACAAACTCCATCAAACTCACGTATGGAATCTCAAGCTCACCCAATGAATTAAATTCTTTTTTCACTTGCACATTCTTGAGGTTGCGAGTGAAGAAAGACATAATGGTCTCAAACTGATGCAAAAGATTTCCTTCCATCACTGCATCATTCACCTTGTCTCGAAATACCTTACCTCCAATAGAATTGCCTACATAACTGATACACTTCGCCGTCATCACAGGCAACCAACGCTGGGTATATTTTCCAAACAGCAACATGGCAGCCACTGTAAGACTCCCATCCGAACGGATAAAGCGCAAGTTGCGCATCAGCTTATTGATATCATGTCCTTTGGCAATTGCGTTGGCTATCTCATCCAGTGATGCTTCCTGCAAAGCATCACCAATCATTCCTTTTTTTTCCAATACCATGGTAAAACGGTTTTGCAGGAACTGCTTGAGCGTATTTTCGTCCAAATCATCCAACGTAGCATCTTTAACAGCGGCTTCATCAGGAGTAAAGTTACCACACTCAGTCATCATCTCCGCCAACTCCGCATTATCGAAAACCTTACGTTTATCCGCTCCATTCTTCATCCATACGATACCTTTATTGTCATGGTAAGGTTTGTTATTTCCTTCTTTAATAGTAGCTATCACCACACTGCCTCCTTCAATGCTGACTGTATCTATCTCAAGTAAAATGCCAGGCACCACATTCTCCGAAGCCATATTGCTGAGCAGATTAGTGGCTTCCTGCACTTCGGCATACGACAACGGATTAAAAGCTCCCGTCTTGTCATTGATACCAATGACAAGCTGCCCCCCGCGAGCATTACTCATGGCAACCAGTTCGCAGCCCATATCGTATTTATCCAAGATACGTTCTTTAAACTGTGCCTTGCTCACTTCACCGTGGTCTCTGAGTTTCAAAAGTTCTTCTGCTGTCATATTTCTCCTCTTAATCAGTTCACTTTTTTATTGCCTAAATGTTATACACCATATATATCTAAATAAGCCGTTCCACTTCGTTTACCATACTCTTTACTATTTTATTTCAACTTCGCCACCACATCACCCAACTTCGCATAGTTCACCACCACGCCATCGTCAAGATCAAGCGGAATAGCTTGTTCGGCTACTACAGCAAGACGGTCGTGGTATTCGCGGCACTCTTCAAGTTGCTTGTTTAGCATATCGAGCTTCTTGCGTTCAGCAGTGCTGAGATTGGCAGCACGAGCGGTGAGCTCAGCAATCTTGCGGTTCAATATTTCAATGAAGGGCAACAAGTATTTACTGCGGATGCGCTCAGGGGTATAAGGTGTCATTCGATGTAAATAGGCAATGCATTGGAAGGTACCTTTCTTACTCGCAAAAAGCCAGTAGATAGGACGATTCTGATACATCTTTTTATGGTCTTTCCAAAAGTCCTTCTGCCAATACTGCTCGATCGTCTTGCCGAGGATGCGTTCTATGTAGTTGAGATTCTCCACCTGATGCTCGGCACCAAACACGTCGCTCACAAACTGGGCGGTGCGCAGACAGGCATTGTCGGTGAAACCACTATCAGCAGCCATGAGAGGGAAAATACCGTCATCGTCTATCTCGATGGTATGACCATGATAGGTATAAGGAGCCAGTTCCTCGGCCGTAGGTTCAGGGTGAGCAATGTGCAGTCCGGGTTTACCCAAGCGATAACGTCCCATCCATACACCAACAGCGTAGGACAACATTTGTTTCAGCACCACATCATCGTGCCATACTATTTTTTGGGTCTTATTATTTGTTTCCATCATTTATTTCTTTTTGTATGTTCACCTCCCAATATCCATTTTTATTATTTCCCTTACGCGCGATAATATGTCGCTCTGCTCAGGATTTTACATGCACAGCGATAGCCCGTCGGCTAAAACCTGTTGCTTAAGTCAATTTTATAAATGAAATACGAGGATTTTTCTGCATAAATTCTACGACTTTTCTATCAATTCCAGTCTCTAATTGATCGGTGCATTTAACCGGTGCATCGGTGCACTCAATCGGTGCATTTACAGTTTCATCGGTATAGATAGTAGGCGTAAAGAGTGCAGGATTGGAGACGCAGGCTATGAAGTTTTTGATCATTGCTGGAACAGCCACTGCCGGAACTCTTGATACTTGTCCATTATCTTCCACACCAAGAAATATATCTCCACCAAAACGATTCAGAAAGGAGCATACCGTTTCGTAAACATCCGATTCAATGCCATTGCCACAGCGTTTAAACTCTGTGCAAATCGTTTCTCCGAGAGAAAGTATTTCTTCAAATCTTTTTGTATCCATCCCCTTTCACTTAAATTATTCGTTTTCAATGCTGATTTCTCCCTGTTGCAAGATGGTGATTTCGTCCAAAGGTACGTTGGACGTAAGCTCGTCTTGCAGACCGTAGATGTCGATAAACTGGCGGTTGAGTTCTTCTTCGTTGGCGTGGAGTTGCATGAAGAGGGTGTTCCACTTCTGGTGATAACGTTCCGTCAAGTCCTGCAAGCGGACTGCACGAGGACTTTCATCAGCTTGCGGCGTTGCTATACCACCGATACAGTGTTGCTGTATTATAGATGCAGGAGCACTGTGCTGAGATTGCAGTACCTCTGTACTACTGTGCACAGTAGCACTGCCCAATGAAGTCAGAGATTCTATCGTAAGGTCTCGTTCAGTACAGTCTATTAAAGAGATAAGTTCATTCTGCTGAAAATCCCAAGAGGTTTCGTGGGAGTCCCAGTCACTCTTACTTATTTCTATATTGGTTTTCACAAGATTTTCTATATTTTGAGCATCTTCAATATCTTCATACGGGACTTTACCCATGGGGCCTTCGTGATAATCTAATGTAGGAGATAAGGTTTGAAGACAAGCAACCACAATAGGAGAATTCAAATAGCCTATTAGAGTATAAAGTTTATCTTCTTTTATAGGAAAACATACAGACCCTTTAGTCTCAAACAACCAACTTCTATCAAAGAAACGGAAAGATGGTTTACCTGATGCTATAGTTGACCATGTAGCGCCTGATGAAGTAAAATATCGCTTCTCATTTCGTATAACAGCTCCTTCAAACTCTTTTAGTTCCTGTCCATCATTCTCCCAATTTACTAAATAGTACATATTACCATACCATCTTCTAAATGGTCCTCCTTTGGTGGTTATGAACCATTTCTTTCCCGACTCTTTTGCCTCCGCCGCCGATTTCATTCCAAAGCCAATCTTTTCAAGACTGACTTCATGCCAATATCTGAGAAATCTCGCATTGTCTGCCGTTTGCAAACCAACGCAGGGTTTAGCAACGGCAGACAATGCGAGATTTCCCGCGAAGCGGGATAAAATTTTTTCTGAAACCCAGTACCCAATTGGCCATCCCGGAATCTTCTTAAAGTTTTCCTGATTAGCTTCAAAGTAGAGTTTCAACCCATTCTCCGAATGCTTAAAGTCAAACACTTCTATATTTACCACATCGTCATCACGATAAGTTACGAAGTCATATTTCAAATCGTGATTTTGCTGTACTTGCAAGAAGAGCTGTCCGATATGTGTAAAATAGATATGCTGGAAGTTACGTTCGTGTAGTTTAAAATATACGCCTTTCGTTTCAGACTTTACTTTCGCTACGACAAATGAGGTAGAGCCCCAGTCGATGCCAAAGATCCCACGCCCCATATGCAGCAAAGAATCTATATGATAATTATCAATAAGGTCTTTGCGCAGTGTTTCAAATGATGATAAGAAAAGCCAAGAGGGTAGATTTATCATACCATATTTTCCGTTCTCGCCTATATGTTGCACACAGACCTCCATAAAGACAGTCATCAGGTCAGTTTTAGAGTTCGGATATTCCTTTTTCACATATTTGCTCAATACGTCGTTCATGCTTCCTCCCCCCATATACGGCGGATTCATCACCAACGCATCATACTGCTCCGTCAGTGCTATCACCAACGCTGCCGCTTCATTCTCAGCAACTAAAGAAACCACCCATTCCCGAGCAGTAGGTGTAAGGTCAAACTTCATAATGCTACCTAAAGAATCGGCATCCTTCAGCAAAGCATTGACGGCATCAATCTCTACCGCTAATCGGGTATCAGCAGGTAAAGGCAATTGCACTTTCGGCATCGTCAGCACCCGTGGCAAGCAATGCGCATCAGCAAAACTGCGGTCGCATTGACATGCCTTTAGAGTCAATGCAAAGAGCGAAAGTTGCTGCGCACGAGGATCGAGGTCGATACCAGTGAGGTTGTCTTGGAAGATATGAGTGATTGCTTCGCTACGGGTGTACCCCTCTATAATATAAAGGTCGTAAAGCAGGTCGAAGCACTCATTGAGGATATGCCCCGAACCGCAAGCAAGGTCAGCTACCTTGAGGTCAGTCAGTTCGTTGTAACGAAGCACGACACCGGCAGGTGTCGGTTCGGCAGGCTCTACGAGGTATTGCCATTTCTCTTTAAAAGAAGAAGCGGTATAGGGATTATTATCGAGATAGATGCGCCCCACAGTGTTCTGCACCATGTACTTCACAATCCAATTAGGCGTAAAAATCTGCGTAGCGGCAGGAATCTCATCAGCCTCAAACTTACCCTTCTTGGCAAACACTTCATCCTTGCGCTCACTGATGTAGAACTGGTAGAGCCAGCCAATGAGTTCGGGCGAACGGAACTCCTCGTCGGTGATAAACTCGGTGTGGTTCAAGAGGTCGATAAAGCCATTCTCCGCCAAAATATTGGCAGGAAGCAACAATTCGGTAGAATCTTCCATCGTGCCGAAGCAGCGTTGCAGGATGGGGTTGGTATGACACCATGCCACCAAAAGTACGGCAAACTGCTCGGTGACCTTCGTATCGTCGTCGAGCAATTCCAAAAGGTGGCGCTTCGTAGCCTCCTCCATCGGTGGGAAAAGTCCTTGACGGGCTTGGTTCACTATCTGCGGAGTGCGCGCAGAGTCAGCGTATGTACTTACCGGTTCGCAGAGTCCGTTCTTCTGCAAGATGCGAATAGCTACGAGACGATTGAACCAAGTGTAGGCAGCCTGCTCGTACACCTCGTTCATACCTTTGTCCTGCACTTGTTCATAAAGGCGCATCCACTGGTAGTAAAAACCTTCGGAGAAGGTATGCCCATTCCAAAGCGTGCCGCCTTGCAAGAGTTGCGGTCGTAAATTCTCGGGCACTTCGCCCTTGCGGTCGAAGCCCAAGCTGGTTAGTTTGGCGGCAATACCCGCCTTGAGTATATTACGTGCTTCAGTAGCAAATTTCTTTAATCTATTAGTATCCATCTATCCAATTCCTTTATTCATTATTTGATAATCATCACCGTCTCGCCTTTCTCAATATGCGCCATCAGTTGCTTCTTGAGTAGGGCAAGATACTTATCCACGTCGGCTTCAGTGCCAATAGGTAAAGTGGTACGAGTGGTCAAGGCGACCTGTGTAGGATACTTCTTGTCTTCACCTTCGCCCTTATCATTATCTTTACTCTTATCATTATCAACCTTTGGTTTCGGTTTCGGCTTTGCCGCCAATATCTTTGCCGACTGCTCGCCAAAGAAAGCATCCGTATCGAGGTTAGCCTGCAATACGGGGATACTATCCGATTGTGTCTTGAGTTTTACCGTAGCCTCTCGGTCAGAGAGAACGGAAATCGGTAGCTCGTTGTCCTTGCAACCTTGTTCCAGCTGAGCATACGTCTTGGCATACTCTTCAAAGATCTGTTTGCGCAGTTCCGTCCGCTTAGCGTCAATGGCTGCGGCAAGGATGTTGCGAAGCTTCATATAGGTGCGGATGGCAATGGGCCATGCTGCATTCTCAATACCCAGCAACTGCGTAACCGCTTCGTGAAGTTCGGTAGATACGAAGCTAAAGTTATCCCGGTTATCACGCACAAATCGAAGAATATCCTTATAATTGGTCATCTGGTCCTGAGCAAACTGCACAACTTCTTTGCAAGTGTCGAAGAGAATGCGTGCTTGCTGCTGTTCGTCAATCACACGACGGAAATACTTCAACGGATCGCGCTCGGTGAGCCAACCTTCGAGCAAAGTTACCATCTCGTCGAGCGGCGCACTGAAAGAGTATGCGGCATTATCCTTGTAGAGCTGCTTGTAGCGTGCTACTACATTCTCGATGCCTCGTACATTCTCCTTTTCACGGCTGAGGCGGAATAGTTGGGTACTATCGGTGGTGGAGAAAGATTCGCTCACACCAAAGATATTCTTCCAAGCGGCAATGAAGCCATTAATCACCTCGGGCGAAATGGCAACAGCCGGACGGATGGTAAACTTATTGGTTTCGCTCAGCAAACGATTTGCCACAATATTTACCTCCACATTGGGATTGTTGCTGTAGCTATAGTCACGCTTATGCCGACGCACGAGTTCGTTCACCACATAAAGGGTACAGATGCCATCCCAACCGTATGGAGCTTTGGAAAACTTGGCTACCACATCACTCACATTCAGTTCCTCATATTGCTTGTTGAGGTAAATCTCCACTTCGTGCTCGGCCTCGGTAAGCGAAGCTTTTAATCCTTCATAATCACCCGGATTCACAGGGTAAAGAATAGCTGCTCTGAGCTTGTCGCTGCTACGAGGAATATAGGAGATATCTACCAATCCGGCCTTGGTATAGATGCCGGAGAGGTGCTTCTCGATGGCAGCCAGGTAGCGGTCGTTACCTTTTTTATTACCCAACTCTACATCATCAATCACAGAGAGCCCGCTTATCAAGGGACAAGTGTCGAGAATCTTCTGAAACTCCCGTTCAATGATGCCGCTCATCACTTCACCGGCACGCTTCTTGAACTCTTCGCGCACAGCAGCATTCTCGTCGCTGGTAGCAGGATTGGTGGTCATATAGCTCTGCACCTTGCAATACCAATAGAAGTTATTGCGCAGGCGGGCATTGGCACGGAACTGCGGTCCCACATAGTACACCAACCGGTTGGGCTGGTTTTGCAAAGCAAGCAGTTCGGGCGTATCATAGTCGTCATCCATCATAAACTCCAGCACCACATCGGGATTATTACTGAGGTAGTTGCGTTGGTTGATGGTCATACCCACGGCAAACGCACGGGTTTTGTATTGCTCCTTATTCTTCAGTCCTTTCAGGTAGCGGTTGAAGATTTCTTTCAGCTCACCGGCCTGTAGGTTGTTGTCGGCTGTCTGACTCTTAATCAGCTCGGCCACCTTCATCTCCTCTTCGCTATAGAATGAGAAGAAGTCGGGTGCACCCTGTCGGCCTTGCTCACGACGAATGATATTGTTGTCGCAAAGGAAGTCCACCACCTTTTCCACCTCATTCTTCAGATTGAGGCGAGGCGTGGTCATGTCGTTAATCAGTAACGTGGTGATATTGTCGAGCGTTGCCGGAAAAACCAGTTGGTCCGTTTGCGAAATATTGCAAATCATAAAGAGGACATTGGCTACACGTATCGCCAATTTCGGGTCAGTGTATGTACGGGCAATACGAATGGCATTGTCCACAGCCTTCTGTCCACGAGCTTGCAGGCCCTCCTCGAACATATTGTTGTAAAGTTCATCAAACGAGACGAACTTACCCACTTCGGCCTGAGCATTATTGGGAGCCTTAGCCGTAGCGTGAATCACTTTGATGATGCTTCGCTCATTACCTTTCACCTCCTTAGCCACATAGCCTAAAGCCAAGAACGAGTCGAACACCTGCATAATGAGTTTGAACTGATAAGGAACAAAGGGGTAGAAGTCGATAAAGTCAGTTTCCGTATCGTAACTTTTATACGCATTGGGTAACTTGAACTGGAGACTGAAGACGCCTTGCTGCTGCTCGTACATGGCAGCTAAGTCGGTTTTCACTTCCGTTTTCTTTTCTAAAATACGCTTCTGCGTAATCACTTCGGGTTGCGTGCCTTTGAGTGACACCTTCACCTCGAAACGACCTTTAATCTTTCCTTCCTTGTCCTTTTCTTCACCAATATTGCAGTCGTCCATAATCTCGCTAAGGTCCTGCTGGGCCGTACAAGCCACCCACACCTGATTGTGGCAGGCTTCGGAGAGCTTGGTGATAATCTCTTGCAGATTCAGGTAGCGGTCACGTTCTTTATTGATAAACTGGCTCACCTCATCGGCCAGCAATATCAAACGGTAGTCGTCGCCCTTGTCCTTGAGATAATCGGCCAACTCCATACCGAAGCGTTCGATACTGATGGCATAGTCGCGCTTGTCAATATGGTTGTAGAGGGAATTACGGTCGAACTGCGGATTGAGTTCTACTGCGGCATCTATGACCATCTCCAAGGCTTGGTCCACCAAGTCGGCAGCCTCGCTGGGATTGTTCCAATCGCCACCCATTTCGGCAATGGTTTCCTTAAATTGCTCCAACAACCCGCGCTCCATCAGCGGCTTTTCCAAAAGTTGAGCTAAGGTGAGGTTGAACTTGTTCAGTCCACGTTTGCCGTTAAACTCATCCCAAAACACCTGTAAGAAAGCCTTTTTCTTGTCAGTAGCCGCATTATAGGACGTTTCAAGGTTGAAGATGCATGTATCAATAGTGGCAATCTTGAGCCACGAAGCAATATCCTGAACCTGTGAAAATTCAAACTGAAGGTTGTGCTTACCATCGAAGGGGTCAATTTCCTTCACGGCATCAAGCAAACGTTCTAAAGCTGCATCACGGGTTTCGGGAGTGATGCAGTAGTCGAGGTACTTCAAGAAGTGAGATTTACCCGAACCATAGTAGCCATCAATCCAAATACCTACATGGTCGTAGGGTTTGTTGTTCTTGATGGCATTCAGAATGCGGTAAAGTCCATTGAGAATTTCATCAGTAAAGACGTACTCCTTGATTTCAATATCGATGGTCTCTTTATCGAACTTGGTAGCGGAAACCGCCGGATTGACCGGACGATTAATGGACTTGATATATAGGTCTTGTAATTGCATAGTTTATTCGTTTATTAAAAGGGTGGCACGATAGGTATGATGGTCGTTCAGGGTATCAAAGAGTTTGAACGAATTTTGTTCCCGATGTCCGGGATAAAAGAGAATGATTTTATAGCGTCCGGTCTCATTATAATCTTCATACTTTGCTAAGAGTTCATTGGCACGTAGATAAGGATACATGGTGCCGACGCCATACATAAACACGTATGGGCGACGGTATTCATCATCAATCGTAATATGCGCCACGATGCGCTCATGTAGGTATTTCACGAACTTCTCACTATGGGCATGACGCTCCAGTGTGCTGAATATCTTATCACTCGTATCGGGTTGCGCCTGTTCTTTTTCGAGCAAATATTGCAGCATAGAGTCGAACTTGAGGAATTTCTGCCCATCAAGATAATTACAGAATTCTTCAAACAAGTCGAGCGTGAGTACATCCACATAGTTCGTAGGGCGGATAAGGTTCTGCTTGAACTCCTGTATCTGCCTGCGAATATCATACTCCTTCTCCGCCGGGTATTGGTAGATGAAAAAGTTATAGAATAAGTCACCGTTCTCAGTATCCTGAAAGCCGGGACTATTAAGTTTATCATCCAATTCTTTTATGGTCATATCAAACTCTTTTTTATCTTTTCAATTTGATAAGGCTGCAACAAACAGGCTTCCAAAAACCAAGATTCACCAATCTGCAAATAGTATGGATAGTTGGTACAATCAAGCACTTGCAGTTGGTTAGTTCTATCGAGCATTCCTACCTTTCGCAAAATAGACAAATAGGCACTAATTACCTTGTTCTTCGTAGCTTCACTCCATGAATCAACAAACGCATCACGAGCAGATATTTCATTAAATTCCATGAGGATATCTTCCTTGTTTACAGACTTAGCGACGCTATTCCAACGACGTATCGTCACGTTTACATGAAAGTCAAAAAGTATTTTGTATGTCTTCAACAACACAAAAAAAAGGGCAATAGGCTGCTCTACGGAGGTCATCGCTAAAAAATCTTGCCAAAAAGCAGGAGGCATTACGTCATAACGACGGCTAATCTCTGCGATTGCTCTTTTTCTCGATGTTTCAGCATTAATCATCAGCACATGGTTGTTCAACTGTTCGTCTTTGAGACGCTCTCCCCTATCTGTGCTCTGCAAGAGAGGGAGCAGGGCAAGCGTCTCATTAAGGAGAAACCCTCCACCCGTAATTGCAGCGGTATAAGGGCTGTTCATCTTCATTGTCATATTTCATTCTTTCGATTTGGTTATCAGTTCTCGCACGTCAACATCCAAAGCATTTGCTATTTTGTTTAACGTCAAAAGATCGGGTTGTGACACGTTGGTGCACCACTTTGAAACTGTAGCCGGGTCCTTGCCTAACTGCTGAGCCAGCCATTTGTTGGTTCTCTTTTTCTCAACTAAGACTACTTTAATGCGATTCAAATCTGCCATAACCATATATAACATTGCGTTTGTTGCAAATTTAATGATTTTTTTTGGTCGATCCATAGGTTTTGACGCCTTTTTTAGTGCGATATGTATCATTTTTTGCTTTATTTTACTCATTGATTGCCTGATGTAACTCACTAAAAAGACGTGAAAATGGAGGTAAACGAAGGTAGAATTACAAACAGACAATAACCTATCACTTCCAATTACTTATACATTTCCAGTAATCACTGGCTGCAAAAATATGAATGTTTTATTGAGACACAAAAAAATCCCCGAAGACTTTGTGGGAAAGAAAGTCTTCGGGGAGGGAAATTATGGGATTAGGAAAGATTATGCAGCGGGAGGAGTTACAGGAGTATCAGGAGTAACTTCATTACCTGTTTCACTATTCCAATTATTAACATCAGTATCGAGATCAATCGCTTCTCCACCTACAGGCAAAGCCAATTTATAACGAATATTTTGTCCAATTCCCCATGCTGGCGTCTCTGCAGGGAGAGTAACAGCCTTTGTGCCGGTAAAGAAAGTATGATCTCCCGATTTTGTCGTATAAGTTACTTCTATAGTTATACCAGCAGCAGCTTGAGGCAATAACATAAGTGAACCCTTTGTATCATCTAATTTATAATACTCACCATCTTTTTCGGGTGAAGAAGCAATAGAATAAGAGTAGCTTTTACTTTTCGTAGCATTAGCAGTATCCCATACTCCATCACTTTCATCAAAAGTATATTTAGCAGTTCCCCCTAAAAGTCCCTTAATTTCTATTTTGGATATAGCATAAGTATAATCAGGATTTTCGGGTTTATAAGAGAAATTTACGCGAGTTAGAATATGCTTAAAATTAAGTGTATATGTCCCATTATCCGCAGGTTTAGTTACATCAGAATGGTGAGCTACAACTAAGTCAAGCTGACTTGCAGGTAAATCATTTACAGCAAAAGAAAAAGTAGGATAATTAGTCCCTTCAGTCGCAAAATCTGTTATCGAAGAGGGATAAGCAAAAAACTGCATTTTTTCATCTATAGGCCAATAGTAGGCCTTCTCTGTTGCCCATTTTCCTTTTTCACCCGTGTATTCAACTCCATCCATATAAGCACTACCCAATCCTGCGGCTTGAATATTTGCTACATCAACAATATAAGCATTTACTTTAAAAGCCTTAAAGTTGGTGTTATCTATCACAGCAGCTCTTGTAGTCTTGCTTACTACCGTCCCAAAGTTAATCTCCGCCTTTTCACCAGCCTTCTCAATCTCTTCATTCTGTGAGCAACCTACGATTGCCAACGCAGCAACTGCTGCCAATAAAATCTTCTTCATAATCGTTTGTTTTATAAGTTAATATTTTGTTCGTTTTGCTTTTCAATTTACAGGTAACTCAACATTCGTTTCGTCATCCCAGTCTCCTACATCGCCGCCAATACCTCCGCCTCCACCGGGAGGAACTTCCACATCCTCCACTTCAATTTCCTCTTCAATCGGTATCTCGATATCCGTTACCGGATCTTCTTCTTCCTCGGGTGGGGGAGGAACTACAGCCGCCGTGATGTCAACCTTGGTTTCTTGAATCGTATTATCCACCTTAACTAGCAATAGCTTCATTACCACCCCTCCGGTAAAACGTGTATTCGCAGACTCCGATACAGAAAAAGCAGAGAAACTACCACGTATCACATCCTCTCCTTTATGAGCCTCCACATAGATAGGAGCAATGCTTGCCGTACATGAGCCATTACTTATGCAATATGCCCCATCCATTCCATTCACATTGCAAACAATGCTTGCCACGTTCTTCAATCCTTTCACCTTTATTTCAAAAGAATAGTTCTTGACTACCAGCTTCGGTTGAAACTCCATCAAAAGCACATCTTCACTCTTTTCTATCCTCATATCATTCATACTTACTACATATAGAGGGTCCGGTGACCATACCATCTTCTCACTTGTTTCAAGCCCTTTGCAATAATCAGTATAAGCCTCAATCGTCTCATACGCCTCATCATTGCGAATCAACACACTCTCCGTATTGTAATTGTAGATCACCATGTCATAACGTCCGGGCGGCACCTTCACCTCTCCCCCTTCCACCGAGAGATAACTCTCTACCTTTCTACCTTCTTCACTCTTCGGGTAGAAAATCACCCTCATCCCTTCGGGCAACTTATCCACTCCCTTCCAGTTAAACTTTATCTTTACTCCGCTGACGGGATAATCATCCAGTATGTCTCTGAAATCACATCCTGCTAACAGCACCGACAGCACGAACAGAAGTAAAAGAAACACATATTGCGTACACCTCATAGCTATCGCCTCCTTCCCTTAATGAGCCACACCAAAGAGATTTTGGCTTTTGTAGGCCCCATAAAATGATAGCGTCCGCTGCTCGTCCATATCAAATCGCCTTCGTAAGTGGTGTATTTGCGGTATTCTGTTGCCAGATAACCAATGCCCAAACTAAATTCAAGAGCCAGATGCCGTGCCAGCTGATGACTATATCCATACGTCAGACCGGAAGCTGCATAGTAGTTTCCCCGATATCCTTTGTCTTTGTCAAATTGAAAATCGTACACTCCCCCTTCGGCATATATTCCCAGAAAATGTCCTGTCAGCCGCTCACGATTCTTACGTTTTCCAAGCCAGCAACGTGCCTCAACGCCTCCCGAAAGAAGCTGGTAACAAAAGCCATGCTTGCTATTCGACCACCAGGGACATTTATATTCCATATTCAAAGACCACCGCTGCCCTACGGGCAATTCCACCTCCACATTCGGAGCCAAAGCTAAATCATAAAGTATATTGTTCTTCAATGCAAGCACTGTTCTGTGCGGGGTTTCCCGCTTACTTTCCACTTCAAGCCAAGGAGCGAAAGCTATAGTTTCCAATTGCTCCTCCGGCAAAGTATTCGCAGGCAATGTTAATGCAGCTACCGGCAAACTGTCTTTCATCTTCCCTGTCCGTTCTATCTTCCGGAACTGATGTTCCGATAAATAAACGTAAGGTCTGCCACCATCCAAATAGCGCAACAGCTTTCTCAGCTTTTCAAAGTTCCCGAAGTGATACCGGATCAACATCAACACATCTTCTTTATCCGGCACTTGCGGGTCGTCCATCACCCATTGGTAAATTTTGCTCCAGGTTTCCGGCTGATTCATCCGGTCCGATACTCTACAAGTATCTCCTTTCGCCGCATATCTTCCAGCCCGCGCCTCTTCTTTGCCTGATATCAAAAGAAAGAGTATCAAAAGTATATATAAACCGACGCGAACCTTCATAACTTTGCTTTGTATGGAGGCAAATATATATTATTATAATTGAAGAAATTACACGTTTTACAACTCTTTTCGGGGGGTGAAAGGTTCTGTGAAACGAATGAAACAGATTTGCAACTTTTTCCTTTCCTTCATACCCTTCCACACCCTCGTATTTCCTTATCCATCAGCCTTAGCGGGTGGAAGGGTATATCCACATACTTTCTGCAACATTGCCAACGGATATCTTTCAATAACGGGTTATTAGCTATTCAACTAATCTATAATACATTATATTATTTTGCATAGGACATCCATAGCGTTTGATTACTGTCAGTAAGTTTACTGACAGTAATCAGCAGGCTTGCTGACAATAGTCAAACGACTTACCGACAGTAATCAACATGCGATTATCCATATAGCAAAATAAACGTATCTTATACATGTATGCCACCTATGTACTATGGTTATTCCCCTTTCCGCCCGATAATCATTTAGCCACTATCCACCCCTATATTATCTCAAAAAGACAGTTCGTGTGCGAAAACAGTGAATATCCGTGAAAGAATTATAAAAGGAATGTCAAACACTAACAGATATTTGGAGGGAATAGGATGAACCCCTATATTTGTCATGTGATTTTTTTCATAGTATTAGATTTAAGGTTAACAAAGGTTGGAGTACAGCGGTACTCCTTTTTTTATGCCCATACCTTAACCGTAGTCATTTGAAAACTATATAAGAGTCTTATCAGTGTGTTTCTGACAAGCAAGGACAGCAAAAACCAAACAAATAGATTATTTCATTTTTGTACACTTTTACTACAAACAGACTCTATTAATCAGCATCTTACAAAGGAAAAGTGTACAAAAAAATAAAGCTGTATAAAATAGCATTTAGATACCAAGCCATACGGTTACAAGCCACCAACAAATCAAAAAGAAATCCCGCTATTCGGTAATTCCGGAAATTATTAATAATATTGCAACCTCTTACGTAAGCACAAGGCATACCTTTGAAGCCTAAATCAATAATATATGATTGCAAACGAAAATAGAAGTGAATTGCTACAATCACTGAAGGAGGGTTCTTTTTCTGCATTCGAGAAGTTATACAATCTGTATAGCGGCAAACTCTATAACTTTATAATGCGTCTCTCTTCCGGCAATCAGTATATGGCCGAAGAAGTAGTGCAGCAGACATTTATCCGCCTGTGGGAAGTGCGTGAGAAAGTGGATCCTACCGAAAATTTCGTTTCTTACCTCTGCACCATAGCCCGTAATCTGTCGATGAATATGTACCAGCATCAGACAGTGGAATACATCTATACCGAATACCTGCTGAAAAGCAATCCCGACCGGGATCATCAGACAGAAGAAAGCACAGACCTGCGCTTCCTGAACGACTATATCGATTCGCTGGCCGAAGAACTGCCCCCTTCGCGCAAGAAAATCTTTCTGCTCAGCAAACGTCAGGGCTATACCAATAAAGAAATAGCTGAGAAGATGGGTATTTCAGAAAGTACAGTCGCCACGCAACTGTCACTTGCCGTGAAATTCATGCGCGAGCAATTTGCAAAGCATTATGATAAGCTGATTCTTGTCTTATGGGCCTTTTTTGTTAACGAAATGCAATAATGCCCGATACGTTTGGATACGAAAACAAGGATAACTGTATACTATATAAATAAGTAAGAAGATGGAGAAAGAATATTATAAGAACTTAGCCGAGAAATATTTCGCAGGAGACATCACAGAAGCGGAAATCAGCGAACTGGCCGGATGGATACGCAACAACGTGCAACTGTCCGACTGGTGGGAAGAGGAATTTGAGAAATCCGACACTGACATCCCTCTCGCCCTGCGCGACAAGATGTTCGCACGGATCAAGGCGGAAGTCCTCAATGAACCTGTCCGCATCCCTGATACGAAACCTGCCGGACGTCCTCCGCGAAAAGCTCTCGTTCCCGCTTGGGCAAGATGGGCAGCTATGATCTGCATCCCCATTTTCATCGCTTTCTTCACTTACAACATCCTGAGTATTTCGGACACCAATATCCAATCACCCTTTATTGTGAAAGCCGATAAAGGAGACAAAGCCACAGTAGTATTGCCTGATGGAACGGACGTTATCCTCAACTCCGCTTCCCAGCTCAGCTATCTGAGAGATTTCGGCAAAAACGAACGCCGGGTGCAACTGGACGGTGAAGGCTACTTTAAAGTAGCACACGATACCCGTCATACTTTTATTGTCCAAGTGGGCGAACTGGAAGTAAAGGTCCTGGGCACCGTATTCAACGTCTGCGCTTATCAAGATGAACAGGATGTAACTGTGGTGTTGCTGGAAGGAAAAGTCGGTGTGCATACTCCTTCTTCCTCCCTGATCATGAAACCCGGAGAGAAAATGAACTATAATAAATCCACCCACAAATTCACTACCGAGAAAGTCTATCCCGAAGATTACGTGACATGGACCAAAGGCAGCCTGTATTTCCAGAATGAATCTCTGGACAATATCATGAAAGCCCTTTCACGCGTTTATGACGTCACGATACACATCGACTCTCCGCGAATTGCAAAAGAGCGGTTTACCGGAACAATACCCGGTGGTGGTATACAGAATGCTTTGAATATTATAATGTTAACCTCTCCGTTCCGTTACGAAGTAAAGGACTCTGTCATTGTATTAAAAGAGAAATAAGTCCCTCTTTGTTAATGTGAGTTAAAAACAGAGAGTCGCTTGGACAGCAGTATGAGGGAACCTGTATACCTATCAAACCCTTTTAATTTATTTGATATGAAAGACAGGAAAACCAAAAATCTAAGAACTATGCGGGCTCTCTGCCTCTCTTTGTTCTTGAGTGTATCACTGAGCCTTTTCTCGCAGATCACCGTCACCGTGGAAAATACTCCGCTGCGTGCCGCACTGAAAAAGATCGAGCAGGTCAGTGATTACAAATTCTTCTACAATGAAAAACTGGCAGGACTAGATCAGGCAGTCACTTTCAGCGTAAGTAATGCCACCATCGCCCAGACCATGCAGAAAGTGCTGGCGGGAAAAGAACTGACTTACAAGATGGAAAGTGACAATGTAGTGGTATTGCTGCACAAAGAGGCTGTCAGCCAGAAGACCAAAACCATTACCGGAACAATAGTCGATTCGTCCGGGGAACCGGTTATCGGTGCCAGCATTGTAGTGAAAGGAACCACCAACGGCACTATCACCGATGTAGACGGAAACTACTCATTGTCAAACGTCCCGGAGAACTCTACCGTCAGCATCTCTTATATAGGTTATCAACCGTTGAGCTATCCGGCATCCAGCAAGGAACTCTCCAGAGTAATATTAAAGGAAGATGCCGAAATGCTGGATGAAGTAATCGTTGTCGGATACGGTACCACCAAAAAGGCAAATCTCTCGGGTGCCGTAGACCAAATTTCCTCTAAAGAAATAGAACACCGCGTCAGCGGCAATGCGGGACAAGTGCTGCAAGGTATGATCCCCAACCTAAATGTTTCGTTCAGCGACGGCTCTATCAATTCAAAAGCTTCTTTCGACGTACGCGGGGTAGGCTCTATCAATGGTGGCAGTCCTCTGGTACTTATCGACGGAGTGGAAGGAGATATGAATTATATCAATCCTAAAGATATCGAATCTATTTCTGTTCTGAAAGATGCCTCTTCCGCTGCCATCTATGGTGCCCGTGCAGCTTTCGGTGTAGTGCTGATTACAACAAAGAACCCGAATGCAGGGAAGATACAGGTGAACTACTCCAATCACTTCGGCTGGAGCAACCCTACCATCAACACGGATAACTTCATTACCGACGGTCTGGAATGGGCGCGTCTGAGCGATAAACTGAGTCTTTTGGAAAACACCAGTACTTATTTGGGATATACTGAAGAAGACTATGCCTATATGGAAGCCCGCAAGAAAGATCCCTCACTCCCTTCGACCCTGATAAAGACCGTTGACGGCGTGGAACGCTATGTACACTATGGGAATACGGACTGGTGGCACTACATCTTCCAAGATAACCAGCCGTCTATGGAGCACAACCTGAATATCTCCGGAGGTAGTGAGAAAGTACGTTTCTACCTCTCCGGAAGGTTCTATTCAAGAGAGGGAATTTACCGCATCAACCCGGACAAGTTGAAGAGTTACACTTTACGCAGTAAGATTGACTTTCAGTTGACTTCCGCCATCAAGATAACCAACTCTACCAACATCTATTTCAGTGATTACGACTATCCGGCAACCAACAACCGTAATGTAGGAGGTAGCGACAACAGTGAGGACTGGAGAAAATACACCTTCCACGCTTCCCCGGTATTCCATCCACGCAATCCGGACGGAACCATCCTGATTAACGGTGCTTACACTCCCGGTCGTGACATAGCAGACGGTACGTTTGCCGACCTGACATACGGAAAGAGTAAAGGTGTGGATCAGGAACATGATGTTTCAAATACCATCTCACTACAGGTGACTCCTATTAAAGATGTGATACTGAATGCTGACTACAGTTTCCGGAAAGGCAGCCCCGTATCCAAACTGCTGCTAGTTTCCACTCCACACACCAACCAGCCGAACGGTGAAGGAACAAGCCGCTACATGCCCAATAAATCACTGTATAAGGAAATGCATTGGTCAACCCTCTATCAGGCATTCAATGCTTTCGGTACCTACAGCCATCTGTTTGCCAAGAAACATGACTTAAAAGCTATGATCGGTTTCAACCAGGAATGGAGGCATTGGGAACGTACCGTTTCAAGACGCAGTTCGCCTGCATCCGAAGAACTGGGTTCCTTCAACCTGGCAACCGGAGAGAATGTACAAGTACAGGGAAATGCGGACGAATGGGCCATCCGTGCAGCTTTCTATCGTCTGAACTATGACTATCTGGGACGCTACCTGCTGGAATTCAACGGTCGTTTCGACCTCTCTTCCAAGTTCCCGCACGATAACCGTCTGGGTATCTTCCCATCGGGCTCTTTCGCATGGCGTGTAAGTGAGGAGCCTTTCTTCAAGCCTTTGAAGTCTGCCATAGACAATCTGAAACTGCGTGTATCTTATGGTACATTGGGTAACCAGAATGTAGGTCCCTACGACTATATAGCTAAAATGAAAGTTACACAGGGAGATTATCTGGTAGACGGCTCGTACCTGAGTTATCTGACTGCTCCTGATGCCATTTCCTCAAATTTCACCTGGGAGAAGTCACAGACCATTGATTTCGGAATTGACTTCTCTCTGTTCAACGGACGTTTCTCTACCTCTTTCGACTGGTATCAACGTGATACGAAAGACATGCTGACACAAGGCAAAAAACTTCCGTCCGTATTCGGAACTTCCGAACCACAGGAGAATGCCGCCAACCTGCGTACACGGGGCTTTGAACTCTCTGTGAAATGGCAAGACAAATTCCTGTTGGCACACAGGCCATTCGAATACAGGGTAGGGTTCACTCTTGCCGACAACATCACTGAGATTACCAAATTCGATAACCCCGACGGCCAGATAGACCAGTTCTATAAAGGCAAACGCCTGGGTGAAATCTGGGGATATACAGTTGAGGGCTTCTTCCAGACAGATACGGAATACCTGGATCATGCAGACCAGACGAAAGTAAACAGAAGAATCCAGCGCAACTATCTGATTAATCACCCGGTAGCGGGAGATATCAAATTCAAAGACTTGGATGGAAATGAAGAAATATCTCCGGGCGACAAGACCTTGTCCAATCCCGGCGACTTACGCATCATCGGTAACACATCTCCCAGATACTCCTGTTCTCTGAACCTGGGATTCAATTACAGTGGTTTCGATTTTTCCGCCTTCTTCCAGGGAATAATGAAAAGAGACTGGTGGCCGGGAAAAGACAACAGTTTCTTCTGGGGACCGTTTACCCGTCAGTATGAGAATTTTTATCCGAAGAGCATCGAACAGAACTCCTGGACACCGGAGAATCCGAATGCATATTTCCCTCGCCTGGCCGTGTATGCAGCCAACGAAGGCGGTGACTACGAAGGAGCCCAGCTAAGGGTTTATTCGGATAAATATCTGCAAAACGCGGCTTACGTCCGTTTGAAAGACATCACTTTAGGCTATACGTTGCCTAAAACACTTTGCAGCAAGATCGGTTTCTCCAGCATCCGGGTTTATGTTTCAGGCACTAATCTCCTGACATTCTCCCCGTTGTACAAGCATAATGAGGATCGCACCGTAGATCCTGAACAATTGGGCGATGGCAACGCCTATCCGTTCAGCAAGACATTTGCCTTTGGTTTTGATTTTAAATTTTAAAGAGGAAACAGCTATGAATACATTCAATATATTAAAAGTTTGTGTGGTGTGTGCGATAGGCATAAGTGCCGCTTCATGCAACAACTCGTTCATGGATCGATATCCCATTGCGGAAATATCACCTGAAAATTCCTTCAAGTCTGCACAAGACCTTGAATTGTACACAAATGGTTTCTATGAGAACCTGCCTAAAATCAATGATATCGTCAGAGGAGACAATATCTCGGACAACGTACTCTACAGCAATGTACCTATGGAACAACGGAGTCCGGAAAGAGACATTCCATCGGAAGCCGGCAGTAGCGGTTGGAGTTGGAGTACTCTCCGGAAAATAAATATCTTCTTCGACAACTATACACGCTGCGAAGACAAAGTAGCCGCACTGAAGTACGAAGGCGTGGCACGTTTCTTCAGAGCCTGGTTCTATTTCGATAAGGTAAAGAGTTTCGGTGGTGTACCCTGGTATGATACAGAGATTCAGACCGATGATGAAGATCTGCTATACAAGCCCAGAGATTCACGCGAATTTATAATGGACAAAGTGATTGAAGACCTTGAGATTGCAGTAGACCGTTTAGGCACTACCCGCAAACCCGACCAGATTTCCAAATGGACTGCGCTGGCCTTCCTCTCACGTGTATGCCTCTATGAAGGTACCTACCGCAAATATCACACGGAACTGAATCTGCCTGATGCCGGTAAACTATTGGAGAAAGCATATAAGGCGGCAGAAAGAGTCATGAACGAATCGGGATACACCTTATATTCCACGGGTAACTCCGATATTGATTACAGGGATTTGTTTGCTTCCGATGACTTGAAGGAAACAGAAGTTATCCTGGGTAGGCGTTATTCACTGACATTGAACAAAATGCATAATACGAACTACTATTTCCTCTCAAAAACCCAACAGGATGTAGGTTTGACAAAAGACTTTGTAAACTCCTACCTGCTAAACAACGGCACGGCATTCACCTCGCAAACAGGGTATGCAACCATGATGTTCAGCGATGAAATGAAGAACAGGGACAAACGTCTGGCGCAAACCATCCGTTCCGTCGGCTATACCCGGATTGACAGCGACAAGCCGTTGCTACCTGATCTCGAAGCCTCCATGACAGGTTACCAGATTGCCAAATTCATCTCCAAGGAAGCACAGGACGGAGACGGAGCTTCTTATCAGGATGTAGCCATTATACGTTATGCAGAAGTCCTGCTCAACTATGCGGAAGCCAAAGCGGAACTGGATATATTGACTCAGGACGATATAGACAAATCCATCAGGCCGATACGTACAAGAGCCGGAATGCCTAACCTGAATCAGAACATAGCCAACTCTAACCCCGATAAGATACTGGCAAGTGAATATCCCAATGTAAGTGGAAACAATAAAGGGGTAATTCTGGAAATCAGACGCGAACGCCGTGTAGAACTAGCACTGGAAGGATTCCGTTATGACGACCTGATGCGCTGGAAAATGGGAAAACTGCTTGAACCCCACTTCACTGGTATGTATTTCCCCTCATTGGGCGAATTCGATCTGGACGGAGATGGAACAATCGATCTTTTGCTCTATGATGATAAAGCTCCGGAAAGCAAAGCCAAACAAAAGATTAAGATTGGCGGTGTCATCCAGCTCACAGAGGGAGATCATGGTTATCTAGTCGGCTTTCTGAATATCACAAAGAAATTTGATGAGACGCGTGATTACCTGTATCCGATACCTTCGGGCGACATCATGCTGAATAAGAATCTGGAACAGAATCCGAATTGGAGATAATTAAAGCGAAACGAATCATGAAAATAGACAAAGTCTGCATAATCGGAATATTCTTTTCTCTGTTTCTGCTCACAGGATGTGGCAGCGACGAAAGTGAACCTTCTACTCCGCCCGGACCTCAACCTTCAGAGGTTGAGTATCCGGAAGTCAGCGAAGATCAGCGGGTTTCCATCACCACTTCATTGCAGAACAAGGATCATGTACAAATATGCGCCCACCGGGGATATTGGAAAGATGCACCGGAGAACTCCGTCAAAGCCGTCACATTGGCTATCGAAAACCAGATAGACATGATAGAGCTGGACGTCAGAACATCGAAAGACGGAGAAATGGTACTCATGCACGATGCCACAATCGAACGCACCACTAATGGTACCGGTAAAGTATCAGAACTGAACTACAAGGAGTTGCTTTCATATAACCTTTACCATGACGGAGCACTGACAGAAGAAAAAATACCGCTCTTCAAGGATATATTGTTAGCTGCCAGAGGCAAAATCTATATAGATATAGACGTGAAGATCTCCGACTATAAAGCCGTATACAATCTGGTGAAGCGCTATGGAATGCTCTCTCAGGTACTGTTCACGGTCTATGATGTGTCTACAGCCAGAAAAGTGATCAATCTTGACAGGAATGCCATTCTGCTGCCGGTGATTTATGAAATGCAGGATATGGAGAATTACCTGGCAGTCTGCAAACCACTTCCGGTGGCGCAGTTCAATAGTGCAGCCTTTACAGAGGATATACTGGCTAAGGCATCCGGAAACGGAGTCTCCCTGTTCAAGAATATCTATATAAATACGAGTATCACCCCTACCTCGGACAATTACAAACAGGTAAAGGCATTTCTTGCCAAACAGGGAAGTATCATACAAACCGATTACCCGGTGGAATTGAAAGAGTATTTGAAAAACAATTAAAAAGATACACAGATGAAAAATACAATCATAATAATGCTGACCGCCCTTTTATGGATATCGTGCAGCGATGACGAGAAAGTAAATATAAAGCCAGTGGCTGCTTTCAAGACGAGTGAAGTCACAATAGAAGAAGGACAACATGTAGCCTTTACAGACTTGTCTTTTGATGAAGACGGACAGGTGACCAAATGGGCCTGGGACTTTGGCAACGGAGTCTCTTCTGAAGAACAATCACCCACTGTGGAGTATACCACAGCCGGAGAATATACAGTAACTTTATCCGTCTGGGATAACCTGGGAGTTCAGAATGCAAATACTTTCAACAAAACAATCACTGTAAAAGAGAAATCAACGGCCGACATGGCACCTGAAATAGTATGGGAGTTCCAGACACCATGCGGTTTTCAGGATGTTTCTCCGGCCATTGATGACAATGGAAATGTTTTCGTCGGCTGTGATGCGAACAATGCCCGCGGCGGACAAAATATCTGGGTGATTAACGGGGGATAGAGGTCTGGCATTACTCTTCCGGTGATGTAATCCGTTCTTCGGCGGCAATAGCTGATAATGGTACCGCCTATATAGGCAGTTACGACAAGAACTTGTATGCATTCGCCGCTCATTCCTCCGATCCGTTGGGTAAGTTCGACCTGGGTGCAACGGCCAAGTTCAGTTGTCCGGCTATAGACAAAGACGGTACAGTATACTTCTCTGCCAATAGAAAGTTATTTGCCATCCATGCCGCACCCGGCATGACTGAAAAATGGAATGTCGACTGTGAAGGTGTTACACAATCTACTCCCGTGATTGGCAACGATGCGGTATATATGTGTTCCAACAGTGGCAAACTATATGCTCTTGCTAAAACTGACGGAGCGAAAAAGTGGACTCTTGAATATGGAAAAACTTGCACTTCCGTTCCCGCTATCGGAGAAGACGGCACCATCTATTTATGCGGTGAAACGGCCGACGGTGGAATAGTAATGGCTGTAAATCCGGATGGTACCGTGAGATGGCAACAAAAGTCGGCGGCCACTTTCCCAAATTCCGGTATCTCATTGAGTATAGACGGACAATTGTATGTGGGTAACTCTGACGGCGATATGCTCTGCTACTCTCAGGAAAGCGGTGATTTGATCTGGAAGTTCAGGACTCAGGGACAAATTCGTTCGGTACCTGCCATCGACAATGACGGAAACATATACTTCGGTGACGGTAAAGGCTATTTCTACGTGCTGAGTTCAAAAGGTAAACTGAGTTATAAGGAAATTCAGTTAGGAGCAAATATCTGGTCTTCTCCGGTCATTGATAAGAATGGTATAATCTACATCTGTGCAGATGTTACAAAGTCCTCGGAACCGGGCAAAGTATACGCATTGAGAACTCATGCAACCGGAGCGCAACAAGGCTGGTCTATGCGCAGCGGAGACTACCGGAGAAGCGCACGCAAACAATAACAACGAATCATTTAAACTTCAAAAAGAAAAGATAAGATGAAAAGAATAATATCACTTTCAATACTGCTGACCGTCTTTCTGGCAGCATTTGCACAAGGGCGCTTCAAAGAAATAGAAAAGTGCTTCAATGAACCTGCAAGCCGGTCAATACTCATTGTTTCCCATCGTGCCGACTGGCGCAATGCACCCGAGAACTCTTTGCAAGCCATTCAGAACTGCATCGATATGGGCGCAGACATGGTAGAAATCGACTTAAAAAAGACAAAAGACGGGCATCTGGTTTTAATGCATGACAAGACCATAAACCGCACCATGACTGGTACAGGAAGTCCGGATGAGTATACTTTGGCTGAACTGAAAGCCATGAGATTAAGAAACGGTGCCGGGATTAAAACCCGGCATCAGATACCGACTTTTGAAGAAGTCATGAATCTGTGCAAAGGCAAAATCATGGTGAATGTAGACAAAGGCTATGATTACTTCAAGGATGCGTACGAGGTACTCAAAAAGACAGGTACGGTAGACCAATGTATCATGAAAGCCAGCCTGCCCTACGAACGGGTGAAAGCCGAAAACGGAGAAGTGCTGGATAAAATGATCTTCATGCCCGTGGTCCAACTGCATAAAAAAAGTGCGGAAGCTACCATCGACGGATACTTGGAACACATGAAACCGCAGGCTTTTGAACTGGTATTCAACAATGACAGTCCCGAGGTACAACGACTGATAAAAAAAGTACGTGACAGCGGTGCAAAGATTTTCATCAACTCCCTCTGGCCCGAACTCTGTGGCGGACACGATGATGACCGTGCCGTAGAACTGCATCAACCGGATGAAAGTTGGGGATGGATCATTGACCAGGGAGCAAAGCTGATTCAGACGGATCGTCCCGCCCTACTGCTTCAATACCTGAAAGAAAAGAAACTGCACGAATAAGAAGAAAAGCATGTTGAAACATATCATTGATTTTTACAAGGTGTCGGCTCCGGCACCTTGTAACGGGGATTTTTTGCCCGAACAGAAGCAACGGTTAAAACGATTGCAATGGTCTACCTTTCTGGCAGCAACCCTTGGATACAGCATGTACTATGTATGCCGGCTGAGCCTGAACGTCGTCAAAAAGCCGATTGTAGACGAAGGTATTTTCTCTGAAACGGAATTAGGTATTATAGGCTCTGTACTATTCTTCACGTATGCCATAGGCAAGTTCTCCAACGGTTTCCTTGCGGACAGGAGCAACATCAACCGGTTTATGTCAACAGGTTTGTTGGTGACGGCATTGATAAACCTTTGCCTGGGTTTTATAAACTCATTCATACTGTTTGCCATCTTATGGGGTATCAGCGGTTGGTTTCAATCTATGGGAGCGGCATCTTGTGTAGTAGGGCTATCGCGTTGGTTTACGGATAAAGACCGAGGCTCGTTCTATGGTTTCTGGAGTGCCAGTCATAACATCGGAGAAGCGATGACATTTATCATTATCGCTTCCGTTGTGAGTGCATTGGGCTGGCGGTACGGATTTCTGGGTGCAGGGTTAGTGGGGTTGCTGGGTACATTGATAATCTGGCGTTTCTTTCACGACACACCACAGAGCAAAGGGCTTCCTCCGGTCAATGCCCCGAAAGAAAAGAAAGTGATGAGTGCATTGGAAACAACGGAGTTCAACCGTGCCCAAAAAGCTGTACTGAGAAGTCCTGCCATCTGGATATTAGCATTGAGCAGTGCATTTATGTATATCAGTCGTTATGCGGTAAATAGCTGGGGGATTTTTTATCTGGAGGCACAGAAAGGTTACTCTACGCTGGATGCCAGTTTCATTATCTCTATCAGTTCGGTATGCGGCATTGTAGGAACCATGCTTTCCGGAGTAGTATCCGACAGGTTATTCAAAGGGCGCCGAAATGTTCCCGCACTGATATTCGGATTGACAAATACACTGGCTCTCTGCCTGTTTTTGTTGGTTCCCGGTGTTCACTTCTGGCTGGATGCTCTGGCAATGGTACTTTTCGGTATTGGCATCGGAGTACTGATTTGCTTTCTGGGTGGACTGATGGCTGTTGATATTGCTCCGCGCAATGCTTCGGGTGCAGCTTTGGGTGTGGTAGGAATTGCAAGTTACATCGGTGCGGGATTACAGGATGTGATGAGCGGTGTATTGATAGAAGGGCAAAAGACTGTAGTAAACGGAACGGATGTGTATGATTTCACATATATCAATTGGTTCTGGATTGGGGCTGCACTGCTATCTACTTTGCTTGCGTTACTGGTGTGGAACGCGAAAGCGGATACTGCTACAACAAATTAGGAAAGTAAGCCTTTAAAACATTTCAGCAACATACTCCTTTATCTCTAAAAGTGGAAATAGAAAAATCCTGCATATACAGCGGCATGTATATGCAGGATTCCCGTATAATATACTTCATTTATGCAATTGCTTGATGAAAAAAGTCTGTTCCTTGTTCGCAAGAAGTTAACTTTAAATGACATAACCCAATTTACTCAATCGTTTCAAACTACTGAAAGCGGTACTCGAAGACTCAATTCCCTGATTCCTGAGAAAAGACAAACTGGTAGGAGAACCAAGATTCATATTTAAACCTATCAGCACTTTTTTGTCCGTGCGATTAAAAGTTGCCCACAATCTTCAGTTTGTTTTTTCAATGAGTTCCTTTAGATCTGGTTATCTCACCTTTCTTCCTCTTCTTCCCCGCCATCGGGTGTTCCTTCTTCACCTCAAACGAATAGCTACCGGGAAGAAGCTTCAAGACTACCTGCCCGCTTCCTTCACCAATATATTCTATTCCCTTGCATTTTCGGATAAGTTTCTCCCCTTCGCGGACATCTCTCAACGATGCAGCCGGCAAATACAGCGTAGCCGTAGTATTTCCAGGTACCGTAAAAGCGTAATGGATCATGCCTCTTTCCTCTCTCCAACTACTCTCAATACGTCCGTACATCGAATCATAATATCCCCGGGCATACTTCATCTTTCCGGTCGGATCGGGCATCGGTTTCAGAATGAACTGTTTGAAACCGGGATAAGCCTCATCACGTTGTATTCCTAAAGAATAATTGTACATCCAGGCACCCACGGCACCAAAAGAATAATGATTGAAAGAGTTCATGCGATTGTTACCACCGAAACCATCCGTGTGAGTGTAAGAGTTCAGACGTTCCCAAATGGTAGTCGCCCCCTGTTCCACGGAGTAAAGCCACGAAGGATAATCTGTCTGTTGAAGCAGTCTGTAAGCCAGATCGTTCAGCCCGTAATCGGATAAAGCCTTACTGATCCATGCCGTACCGATGAAACCGGTCATAAGAGAGTAAGAAGGACACAGGCGGCCTCTATCAGTGGTATTCTCCCGTCTGACTGTCTCCGCAAGATTAGCAATCACCTTATTACGGTTCTCTTCATTAATAATGCCGAAAGCCAATGGAAGCACATACGAAGTCTGTATATCGACAGGTTGCCCCTTCTTGTCAGGGATGAAAGCGGAGAATATCGTTTTTCCGCTTTCCGGCTCTATATAGGTCTTATTGAAGAAATCCCTCCGGGCGGCATGCAAGTCGCGGAACCATGCGGCATCGGATGTCTTACCCAAAGCCGCCGCCATCTTCGTCATCAATTCCAGGTCGTGGATGAAATAGGCTTCCCATACCAGGGACTTATCATTCTTCTCATCCTCCAATCCCAGCCAGTCGCACAGGTCACCCCATGAACGGGTCTGCACGATCAGGTTGGTTTCCGTCTCAATCGTTTGGTCAATGATATATTGAATATAACGCTTCATGGCTGTGTAGTGCTCGCTCAGCAGTGCGGTATCTCCGTATTGCTGGTAGCACTCCCAGGGAACCGTAATTCCGGCACTGCCCCACAGCATACCACCGAAACCACCACCCAGCGGGGCGATATCCGGGAAGCGCCCGTCCGTCCACTGCACATCGCGCATGGCACGCATGTGACGGCGCAGGAACTGCGGTACATCCGCCAGATAAGTGGCGGTACGGGAGAAGACAGAGATATCCCCACTCCATCCCAAGCGCTCATTGCGTTGCGGACAGTCCGTAGGAATGGAGAGGAAATTGCCGTAAGAAGACCAGGTGATATTCTTCCACAGCTGGTTCACCCGTGCATTGGAAGTTTCGTAGTGAGAAGCCAGTTCGTGTATAGAGCTTAGCACTATCCCTTTCACGGATTCCACAGGCAAGGGTTTGTCAATACCCGTTATCTCTATAAAGCGGTAGCCATGATAGGTGAAACGGGGAGAGATGGTTTCCTGCCCGCCTTTAGCGATATAAATATCCTGAGCCATAGCGGCACGGATATTCTCCAGCATAATCATGCCGATATTTCCCTCGTATTCCGGCAAATCGGGATATTTCACTTCCGCAAAGCGCAGAGTGATTTCCGTTCCGGGCTGCATGCCCGACAAACTGATACGGGGGACTCCTACCATATTCTGCCCCATGTCGTACACAAACACGCCGGGGCGGACTTCTTCTACTGAAAGAGCCGTCAGTTCATTGATTTGTTTCACCGTCTGGCCGAATTGCCCGATAAGTTCAAAACCTGAATAATCGTTCACCCACGGCATATTCGGGTTTCCCGCCGTACTGATATGTCCTTCCAAAGCAACCTCATGAGCCGGTTTCCAGGCAGATGCATCATAAGATGCCGTGCTCCATCCTTCCACCGCCGGTTCTCTTAAAGCATCATACACTTCGCCCTGAAAGAAACTTCCGTAAGCGACGGGGCCTTTGCCGAAATACTGCCAGGACAAAGGATCGGTCACCACAACATTGGTCCGACCGTCCGCATACGTGATAACCAGCTTTGCCAATAAAGACTGGCGGTCACCGAAGAAGTTCCAGTTATCTCCCGTAAAAGTAGCACCACCGCTCCACCAGCCTTCTGCCAGCAAAGCACCCAAGGCATTTCTGCCGGAATGGACGTACTTTGTCACATCAAACGTCTGGTACAGATGAGTTTTGTTATACTGGGTAACTCCAGGATTAAAATAATCATCCCCTACACGCTTACCATTGAGATAGACCTCATAAATGCCACGTGAAGTAACATACAGGCGGGCTTTTACAATCTCCGCATCGGGAGAAGAGAAGACCGTACGAAGCATCGGTGCGGAGTTTCCTTCGGGAGTGAATATAGTAAGAACACCGGAAGTGCCGCCGGCTATCCGGCTATTTCCTTCCCGGCAAGTAGCAATCACGTTCGAAGGGCTTCTGAAGTTGGCAATCTCCATTTCCGGGAAAGTAGCGGATTGCCCGGCGGGAACATCAAAGCCGATGTCGCCCACTACCGGGAAAGCGATGAAATCACCTCCCTGCCCCAGCGGATTCAGATTTATCCAACCAAGTTCTTCAGCATTATCCACATAGAATCTTGTAAAACCCAGATCAGAAGTAAGGCTCACCGTATGCCGGTCATACTTATTACTTTCATTAATCAATGTCAGGGGGATGGGAAAGCTCTTGAAAGGAACATCTTTCCGATCATCCGGGTGGTATCCTACACGATATACATTCAACATCGCCTTTTTACCCGAAGCAAGCGAATCCAAGTCCAGTTCTATTTTTATGTAAGACTCATCTTTCCCGTTCTGCAACTGATACAGGTTCTTATTCTTATCCATCAGGCGTTTATCATTCGCTCCGTAGACAAAGCCTGCACGGGTACTTTTTGTCTCCTTATCCAACCGGAGTGCAACGTTCAGCCTGAACACCGGAAGATAGTGGGAATAGAGCACCATGTCTTCATCTCCGCCACCTATCCACTTCGCATCACTCCATCCCTCATACGGATTGGTTTTACTCATCAGTCCCGTTTCAAACCAGGAGGTCGAGGAAGATTGCTCACCCTTCTGATTCCATACGTTTACCGTCCAAAAATAGCAGGTAGTGGGTTGCAGGGGAGCACCGGCATATTCAATGTTCAGCGACAGGTCACTCGACACTCTTCCGCTGTCCCATACCGTTTGTCCAGCTTCGTCAGTCACCGTTATCTGATAGGCTTTCTGCGAATACCCCCTTTCGGTATTCTGTATTACCATCTGCCAACTGAAGCGGGGCTTTTCCACATCTATACCCAATGGCATTTCGGCATATTCCACTTTGAGCTTTTCAATAGATACAGCATGTTCCGTAGCCGCATACAACAGAGCAGGGCAGGAAAGACAGATAAGCAAAACAGATAAAATGTGAATTCTACATCTTTTCATACGTGATGTTTTTGGGGTTATAAAGGAGATTAGGCAAGCAAAGATAATAAACTTGCCCAATCTCTTCATTATGAGACACTCATTTTATTACTGGCCGGATACTATTTCTTCTTGTGAAGCAATAGGAAGCATCTCATTATTGAGTCACTCAGATTAGCTACAATATCCATATAGCCTATGAAGTCCAATAAGCTGTCACTCACCAGTAAATCCATTGTTGACTTGTGCCACTATATAACCTTTGATACAATTGTTCATCAATATTCAATAATGTAGAACTCTACCATTTCAAACCAATATCAAACATTCCTTAAAACTTCACATTCGTGAAGCTTTATGCCACAATTATAACAGAAAATGTTGTTCAGAGATTGAAACATTAAAAGCAAAATAATCAAGATAACCTAGGAGTATAATTTGATGTATAATCTTAAAATATTATCATAAATGTCACTGATTAAATAATTTTTGAATATCTATTAGAAACAAGTTATATTCTTCTATCTTAATCATCTTTTTATTTGCCGACAAGATGGTGTGGTAGCTGTTCCGCTATAAAAAGCTTGAAATGTATGCTTCCCTTTTGTCGGTTTATAAAGATGATAAACGGCTTTTTTGGTAATCGGTTCCACTTTTACAGAGCCAACGAATTTGCCATCCATTAGGAATTTCACATAGCTATGTTCATCCACATGTCCATTTATAGTCGCTGTAATGAGAAAATTTCCATTACCAATAGCAGAAGTTTGCAGTCTAAGAGAATTCTTACCACTTCGTTCCGGTTTTAGACGAAGTAATTTGACTCCATGCCGTTTCACTGTTTGTGTTAGTTCAGTACCGGAGAATGTTCCCAACAATTTTCCATTATCCCAAACATCATAGACTTTCACCTTTTGTCCTTTTTCAAATCCCAAGCTAGTAAAATCTATCATAAAGTTACTGCTTTCGTAAACATTACTATCACCCGTATTATCCGTCACTGATGCCAAAATACAGGTACTTGTCTTCGGATCAGTATAAAATAAGGCTAAATAGCGATCGCCAGTTTCCGGATCAATAGAAGTCCATTGAATACGCCCTTCTTCGTTCGAAATTTGCCGAGCTTCCACACCATAAGCATGCATATTCAGATAATCTTCGTTAGTTAATAGCCTCAAAGTTTGTTGATCCATCATGGTAAGATCTCCACCAATGAAAAGTGGAGAATGGCAAATTCCCCACAGGGTCATCATCGTGCGTAGTTCATCTTCTGTCAAACCTGATTTACGTCCTGAATCCGCTTTACAATACCCTTCATCATATACAGTCATACCAATTTGCCCTATAGGTAGCATATCACAGTCTGCATAGCAACCCGGTTGGTGGTGTTTCGACCAATAGTCAGCTTCAGTGAATACGTTTTTTATGCTTGGCCAGTTATCCCACAAGTCATCCATCATACGCCACATGTTAGTTTTTTGGTGCAAGTCATCTATTTTATCATAAGCTGTCTTGCCGGGACTAAGACTGAGTACAATGGGTCTGCCACATTGGTCAATGGCTTTACGTAGCATATTAATCTCTTCTGCAGCATAAGGCCTTGACATATCATCTACTTTTATAAAATCCACCCCCCATTCTGCATATAAATCAACAATTGAATTATAATACAATTGCCCATATTCGTTATTGCGGACGGTCAAGTTGTCTTTCAGCCACATACACTCAGGTTTGGTGCTTGTATAAACTTTATCCCAGCTAATATCTTCCGCTCCTTTCAGTTTGTAGACAGAAGGATTATCCAAGATACACTTAGGAAGTCCACGCATGATATGAATACCAAATTTCATACCCATACGGTGAATAGCGTCAGCCATCCATTTGAAGCCGCTAGGGAAACGCATTGGTGAGGGAATGTAACGACCGTATTCGTCAAGCTGACAGTCAGGGTTGTCTTCGTTATACCTTCCACCTCCATGAGAAGGATGATTGGCATACCAGCGAATATCCACTACGACATATTCATATCCATATTTTAATAATTTACGCTGTTGCACTTTGGCGTTGGCCATAGTGATCTCCTCGTTGATTGAACTGTAATAACAATCCCATGAATTCCATCCCATTGGGGGAGTTAGTGCCCATTTGCGAAATTCGGCTTCGGTACCGTCTTGTGCATTCATATTAATGCTACTAACCACCAGCATTAAAGCAAAAAGTAAATTTATCTTATTCATTTTTAATCTTAATTTTTGATTATATTACTGCCTGGAATTGGTTAAGATAAGCTAAGTTACCCCTCAAACTCCAGTTCTAATTTAGAGCTATCAGATTGATTGAAAATATCTAACAGAAGGTATTCTTTCAAAAAATAATCCTAATCACTTGAGAGATTATATAAAAAATTATTCCATATAAAAGACCTACGAAAATCCATCAGAGTGCATATTTTTCAAACTTATTTAATGCGGTAACATTTCCGGCTAACTTCTGTACGTCTGTCTATATTAATAAAAAAAAAGAATCTACCTTCTTTCAATAATCCATTGAGAAATAGACTTACTATACCTACTATAACCTTCAAATTTTCGCCAAGAGAAGCAATATCAAGTGTTTCTATATGGCATGAACTGACCATAACAATAATCAGTATTATCCATATTTTTCTTAGCAAATTCATGATTTCCCTTATTAATTATAATTATTAGTGATACAATTTGTTTCTATGACAGTTTACTTCTATGGATAATGGCAATAATCTATATCTACAAAACCATCTTCTTTTTTATCATTAAAACAATAGATTCCTATCCGGTCACCCCTGTAATTTCCCCATGTCAACTGGTATTTCTCACCAAAAGGCAGAAAATTATCGCCATCCAGACTATAGTAGTATTGGGATTTGCCATCCATTCCCCACTCCGTTCTGAACCAGACAAATTCTGAATGTATCTGAATTCCTTTCGTTATGTTACCATTTTTCCTGTATTCAAGATAACAGGCGTCTTCTTCCTTCACTATACCGATAGCCGAGTGTTGGGAAGAGAAATGGCAGAGTCCATTTTTCTGACCATCCTGCATATTGGAAATATCCATTTTTATAGTTACATCGTTATTCTGTTTTCTAAAGGTGCGTTGCGTGAGTGTATTGCCTGCCTTTAATAAATTATTAGTTTCCAAAGGTCGATAGGCTTTCAGACGCAACCATCCCGGACGTTCAGTAAGGGAAAAGTAATCTTTTCTTGGTTGATAGTTCCATTGCCACTGCGGAGCAAGACAGTCCTCATCGAAGTCATCACTACGTTTGATGGATAACTTTTCAGTATGTTTAAAAGGAATCTTTCCATCCCATTTCATTGTACCGATATTCTGAGGAAGCACTTCACCTGGTATGGGCCAATCCTGTACCCATGTAACAGGTAACAGACTGACAATCCGCCCGCTCCAGTCTCCTGTTCCATGATGGGTAAGAAAATACCAGTTATTGTCCTTTCCCAGAATAATGCCTCCCTGATTCGGTTCCATGGCCTCACAACTGGGTAATGCCAATTGTTTTTCTTCCTTATAGGGTCCTGCCAATTTTCTGGAACGTTTTGCCATGACGTAGCGTCCTACTCCTGGCTTATGTTCACTGAAAATCAGATAATACCAGCCGTTCACCTTAATCAGCTTACTGGCTTCTCTGCCACTACCTGAATTAATGAGTTTCGCAGATTTCCGATCAATGCTTTTCCCATCCTCAGACATCTTAAAAAGATAAGTCTTATATCCGTCGGCAAAATGAGTGCCGACAAAGTAAGCTTTCCCATTCTCATCCCACATTGCAGTACAATCATCCCAACCGGGTTCGGGAAGCAACGGTGTCAGCGGCTCCCATGGGCCTTCGGCACGTGAAGCGGATGTCATAAAATAGCCTTCATCGGGGGTACCGAAAAATAAATAGAAGCGTCCGTTATAGTGCCGGAGTGTCCCTGCCCATACACCACGGCCATAGCGGTCCATGCGGGTCCAGTTTAAATCTTCGCTTATTTGTGTCAGGTCATCTATGATATTTCCATAGATTTCCCAGTTTACAAGGTCTTTGGAATGCAGAAGTGTCATTCCCGGGGAGAATTGAAATGTGGAGGATATGGCATAATAGTCTTCACCTACTCTGATACAGTCAATATCGCTGTAATCTGACGGAATGATGGGGTTTATGTAGGTTCCGTCCCCTTGATCACCCCAATTTTTCCAGTTACCCCACTCAACGGATTGCTGCGCAGTCAGGTAAATACTAAAACAGGTACAAAAGAGTACTGATAATAAGTGTTTCATAATAACTTCGCATTAAGATTAATGAATGTTCCATTCCCAGATTCCCGCAATTCCTTTTAAAATTTTTATTCGGAGATAGCGGTATTTCTTATTCGGAGTATCAATGTGTGGTGACTGCATTTTTATATCTTCATGTCCTCCACAGACTTGCCATACCTTTCCATCGGCAGATCCTTCAAGCAGGTAGGCATGTCCTGCCGTCGGACGTACAAAGTAGACTTCACTGCGGTGCACCTTTTTAGCTGTTCCTAAATCTGCAATAATCCAATTCTCTTTATCTTGGTCAGCAGCCATCCAACGGGAGCCATTGGCACCGTCTATTGCAAAAGCCGGGATGAAATACTCAGTACGACGGCATGAAGGATCTTTCATCGGTTCGATATTCAATGGAGCTGATATGCTGGACGCATAAACTGTATCTGTCTTTAATTTTTTCTCTTGTTTAATTTTTCGTAAGGCGCCTACTCCTTCCAGGGTAAGATCGACAGGACGGATTGTGCCGTCTTCATTGAATTCCAACCGATTAACATATGTCTGCCGGTTTGTGCTACGCCGTCCAAATTCCAGATAAGCAAAATAGTAATCATCCGTTCCTTCCGGATTGAAAACACAACCATGCCCCGGACCGAAAACGCCTCTTTCATAATTTGTTGTAGAAATAATATCCTGTTCCGGATATTCAAAAGGTCCCATTGGAGATGTCTTGCTCATTACATAAGCATACTGATATTTTTCATCTCCGCCGATGGTGTACAAATAGTAATATATGCCTTTTCTTTTAAAGAAGATGGGACCTTCGGAATATTCTTTCCGGGGAGTAGTAATAATTTGTATAACTGAATCTACGGTGATCATATCTTTGCCCAATTTAGCCACATGACGGCGTCCCCAAAATATATAAGCCTGACCGTCATCGTCAATGAAAACCTCGGCATCGATGCCACCGGGATCTTTTGTCTGCAATAAAGTAGAAGACGTGAAAGGCTTGTGGAACTCATCTTTTCCGCGGGCCAGTTTAAACGGTCCCTCGGGGTTATTAGAAACAGCCGGATACATATATCCATTGATAGTAGGATATATATAATACTTACCATTGGCAAAGATAGCTTTACTTGGAGCCCAATATTTCTCTTTCATTGCAGAAGGGAAATAAGTACCTTCAAAGCTCCAGTGAACAAAATCATTTGACTTCCACACAACAGGTGGTCCTGAAGTTTCTAGCCCCTGACCATATCCGTCGGTAGTGGCGTAGCAGTAAAACATACCCTCTATCTCTTGAATGCTTGCATCTGCAATCATGTCAGGTATTAAGGCATTACCGAAAGGATTGTTTGCTTTTGTCTGTGCTGTTATTGATTCTGAAATCAGAATGCTAAGCAATAGACTAATAAAAATGTTTTTATTCATACGAAATAATCTTTATGTTCCTTAGTAAAAAAAGCATTATACAAATTTATTATTATTTTAATTACATGACTCAAAAAGTTGAAACTACAATCGATCATCTGTTAAATTGCAATTATGCCACCAAAAGATCAACTTCTAGATAGTTAGCAAACTTATCGTCAGCTGACAATGAAAAAAGTTCTTCCAAATTCCAAGCCGTACTGCAGTTTATTCATCAACAATATATTCTGACTTATTAAAAATCCCATTCTTAAATGAATGGGATTTTTATATAAACTAATACCCAGGGTTTTGTACTAAATTAGAATTATTTTGTAACTCCTCCAAAGGAATCGGCCATAACCAACCTTTACGTTCATTAAAAGATCGGGATGCCAATTTAACTCTTTCGAAAACCCACTCCAAAGGATTCGCAGGATTCTTCAACTTCTGCTTATCAAATCCCCAAACGTCATGTACAGCCTCTTTTAACTGCCAACGCCGCATATCCGAATAACGAGTAAATTCAAATGCAAATTCAACTCTACGTTCGTGTCTCACTATTTGACGAAGCTCTGCCTGTGATAGGCCTATGCCCTCTACATCTTCAATTTTGGGCATTCCGACAGATTTCCTCTGTCTAACAAGATTTATAAGATCATAAACCTCTTGTGAAATATCTCCTGATTCAATCAGAGCTTCTGCACGCATCAACAATACATCAGCGTAACGCATCAAAATAATATTGATTCCACAGTTATAACGATCAGTACTATTTATATCTGCATATTTTCTAGGACGGAAGCAAGTTTGTACCTCGACATCCAAATTAGCAGGAATATACGTATATGTACCAAACATTGAACCTGGCAACACTAAAGTTGCAGCCATACGAGGATCACGTCCTTCCATTGCTTTTTGCTCATCATATCCTGAATCTGGATCCGTTATTGGTTTACCATTAATCATATAATAATCATCAATCAAACTCAGAGTCACACCAGCAGTGGGCCATTCAGAATAACTTAAAGAAGTACTTGGCCAGGGTTGAGGACGAAGATTGGGCATGTACTGCAAATCAAATATCACTTCTTCATTATTTTCATTATTTTCCTCAAAAATACTTGCATAATCATCAATTAATTTGTACTTTCCTAAATCTATCACAGCCTTAGCTGTTTCAGCTGCGCTATCCCACTCCTCATTATAAAGAAACATACGAGCCTTAAAAGCAAGAGCCGCTCCTCTAGTTACTCGCCCAACTTCTTCTTGTTCTATTGGCAAATTAGTTATCGCATAATCAAAATCTTCTGTAGCTGCCTTTAGAACTTCTTTTTTAGGAGTTCGTTTCACTTTAGCTTCTTCTAAGGATAAAGTACTTAAAATCAAAGGGACATCTCCATAATAATGGACTAGATCTGTGTAAAAATAGGCACGAATAAAACGAGCTTCCGCTGATTTCTCCCGTTTTACATCTTCACTTATTGGAGCATTTTCTATATTTTCAAGAAACATATTTATGCGAGCAATTGTACGATAAGCTACCGTCCATTTCTCATATGCTCGCTCACTGGTTGAAGTTTGCAACCAAGCTCCAAATTCAAGGCTACCTTGCCAAGAATGATGGCAATACCCATTATCTGACATAAATTCATAGGCATGCCACCATGGGGTTTCAAAAGATGAATAAATCCCCATTAATCCCATATCTACTTCGGATTCATTTTTATAAAAAGTAGACGGTGAAAGTTTATCAACCGGAACTTTATTTAAAAGATTATCGCTACATCCTGTTAATCCTAATAACAAAACGAACAAATATATTATAAAATGTCTCATATCAATTTATTTTTTAAAATTCAAGATTCACTCCGAAACTATATATTCGTGTCTGAGGATATGCAGTCACACCTGTCTCTGTAACCGGACGTTCAGGATCATATCCCCTAAAATTAGTTATAGTAAAAGCATTTTGTATATTGCCATATATACGAACATTAGAAATACCTATTTTATTCAACCAATTTCTAGGCAACGTATAACCTATTTCTATATTTTTCAAACGTAAATATGAAGCATTTTCTACATAAGTTTCTGAATTTATGAGATTACGATTATCATCTTTCACTAAACGGGGTATGCTGGTATGTGTATGACTTGGAGTCCATCGATCTTTAAACCAAATTGGAGTATTTTTAAAATTATCAAATGGTAGAAAGTATTGATATCCTTCTAGTCCTTGTACTCCTTGAAAGAAAATAGAACAATCAAAATTCTTCCAAATAATATTTGTTTGCAAAGAATAAATAAAATCAGGAAATTGTTTTCCTATTACCGTACGGTCATGTTCCATGGTCACGATACCATCCCCATCTAAATCTCTATATTTTAGGTCACCAGGCTGAGCTGTAAAATTATTAACAGAAACCACATCCTTCTTTAAAATATATTTGCGATTTTCATGAGGAATAGACTCATTACTATTATCCTGCCAAGTGAAATCTGATATTTGGTAAAGACCATCCACTTTATATCCATATAAACTATTTATCGCTTCTCCTTCCATCAAAACGGTAGCTCCAGCAATGATAGGACTACGTCCATGTAGGTCTTTCACTTCATTCTTTATATGAGAAATATTAAAAGTCGTATTTATATTAAGATCTTTATTTAATTGTTTTACCCAATTTGCAGAGAATTCAAACCCTTTATTATCAACTTGACCTACATTTTGATAAGGGGCAGTCAGCCCTCCCATAGTAATAGGAATTGGTATTTGCACTAATATATCATCTGTTTTTTTATAAAAATAATCCAATGTAAAATTCCAATTTTTACCAACTCCCAAATCAATTCCCACATTAGTCTGGGTAGTCGTCTCCCATTTAGTACCTGTATTTGCCAATGAGGTAGTAGCAACACCTGGTTTTAAATTTCCTGCTAAAGAATAGTTATTGCCTGTTGAAAGTACATTTATAGCAGCATAATACGAGTTGATATTTTGATTACCTAATTTACCCCAAGAAGCACGAATCTTTAAATTAGTTAGCCATTTTATATTTTGCATAAATTTTTCTTCCGAAGTACGCCATCCAATAGAAAAAGATGGGAATGTTCCCCATTTATGTCCATCTCCAAAACGAGATGAACCATCATAACGAACATTAGCTTCAAACAAATATTTATCTGCATAAATATATCCAATACGCCCAAAGAAGGATTGCAGTCCCAATTCTTCTCTGCCTGAGTTATTTGTTTGTGTAGCAACGTCTCCCAGATTCAATTCTGGCTGAGAATTATTTATAAGATTTTTACGATATCCATTTTCGAAGAAATAAGCATATTCTTCTTCTGAATAACCAGCTAAAGCATTTACAGTATGTTTTCTATTAAACGTCTTTTCATAACGTAACAACGCGTTCATAACAGTACGAGTATCTTGTCTATTCCCTACGGAAATTTCAGAAGCAACAGTCTTATAACCTCCGCTTAAATTATAAAAAGCCATACCTGCTTTAAAAGACTTTGTTCGAAGTTGAGACCAATCATAAGCATACATCCATTCTGCACTTAAACCATCCCATATACGGTATGCCGCTTCTAGCTGTCCATTAAAATGATGAAGATCACGGGTTACCTTTGAACCTTCCTTAGCTAATGCAAAATAGTTAGTCTCTCCATTTACCGAACACCATTCACCCTCTATATTTTTTAAAGGTAAAATTGGGGCTAAAAAAGAATTTGCTCGAAGAGAATAATCATCGTAGGGATTACACCGACTACTTTTATCTCCAGAAACTTTCCCTGAAATACGTAAACTCCTATCCTTTAAAAAATAAGCATCGAAGTTCATACGAAAATCATATTTTTCATAATTGGTTTCAATCATAATACCCTCTTGATTCACATATCCAAACATACCTGCAAAATGAAGGTTTTCAGCTCCTCCAAGAAGGCTTATATGATGGTTTTGCATCTGAGCTGCACGATATGCTTCATCATAATAATTTATATTCGGATAAAGAGGATCATTACCTGCTGCATATTTAGCAATCACTTCTTCTGAATACATAGGCTGCATACCTGCATTTTCAGTGAATTCATTATGCAATGTACAATAGTCTACAGAATTCATCAATTTCGGTAACGCTGTTGCACTTTGAACACCCCAATACCCTGTATAATTTACTTTTACTTTCCCAGAATGACCTTTCTTTGTAGTTACCAAAACAACTCCATTGGCCGCACGATTACCATAAATTGCAGCTGAAGAAGCATCCTTCAAAACAGATACAGATTCTATATCTTGTGGATTCACACTGGCTAAAGATCCCGGAAAACCATCAATTAAAACCAAAGGATCCGAATTATTAAGAGTTCCAACACCTCTAATCCGAATTACAGCACCATCATCACCAGCATTACCCGATGATTGCATAGCGTACACCCCTGCAATTTTGCCAGCCAGCATATTACTAGAATTCACTATCGGACGATTAGCTACATCTTTCATATCCATGGTACCTACAGAACCTGTTAAGTTAACTTTCTTTTGAGTTCCATAACCAACTACAACTACCTCTTCCAATAGTTCGACATCTTCATATAAAACGATATGTAATGATCTATAATTCTTTATTTTAATTTCTTGAAATGCGTAGCCAATATAACTAATCTGAAGTACATCACCTATTTCAGCCACCAAAGAAAACTCTCCTTTTATATCTGTTACAGTTCCTTTAGAAGCTCCTTTTAATAATACAGTAACACCAACCAATGGTTCTCCATCTTCGTCAGTTATTAGACCTTTCACTTCATTCTGTTCTATAGCAACTAAATCTTCATTATGGATAAGAATTATATGATTCCCTTCCATCTTGTATTTTATAGAAGAGCCAGGCAATAAAGTAGCCAAAACTTCTGAAACAGGTTTCTCTATAACATGAATGCTCTTTTGTTGCTTCACATCTATATTCTCTCTATAGATGAACAGATAATCCGTCTGAGACTCTATTTCATTCAGTATAGATTCAAGTTGTACATTGGTTCGATTGATTGTCACCCGTGCATTTTGTGAGTGACTATTCTTCGCCATCAGGCTAAAAGCACAGAAGAACAAAAAGAATATTGATATTCTCATAATTCTAAATAATAATGTTAATTGCGGATTTTTAGGGCAATAAATATCCGACAAAGGAATGTTTTTCATATCTTTGTAAATGAGTTATTAATACGATTTATAAATTGAATTGTGTTAATCAGGGCCGGTGGATGGGGCAAACATCTATCGGCTTTCTTGTTTTCCATCAGTATTGTTCCATAGGCTAATCTTTTGTTTTAATCCGGTTAATACTACGATTTACTTTATATAAATGACGTCATTATCTTTATCTCTCCGGTAAGTAAAGGCTACATCCTTCTGCAAAACACGCAATGCATAGTCCAGCCCGTCGGATATACGGAACTTACCGGTCAGCGCCACGCCTTCTATGCTCTTCTTATCCAACTGAATCTCCAGATCATAATATCTTTCCAAATCTTCCATGATCCGGGCAAAGGGTTTATTCTTGAAGCAATACAAACCTTCTTTCCAACGGTACACATTATAATCATCAATCTTGCTCACCACCAGTTTGCCATCCTTCAGAGTCGTTTTATAATGGGGAAGAAGCACTACGGCAAGCTTTTCATTAGCAGGAGACTTCACCCTCACCTTTCCCTGCATCAGAGAAGCCTCAAAAGTGCGCCCTGCCGAATAGGCCTCCACATTGAACTTTGTGCCCAGTACTTCCACATCCATTGCATGCGTCCGCACCACGAAAGGGGATTTCTCATTGTGTGCCACCTCAAAATAAGCCTCTCCGTCCAGTATCACTTCGCGTTTGCCTTTCATGAACGAGACAGGATATTTCATCGTCGTTCCGGCGTTCAGCCAAACGTTTGAACCATCGGGTAAATCGAGGTTCACACGCTGGCCGGCCGGCACGGTAATAGTTTGCATGGCTACATTCATATCCTCCTTATCTTCTCCTATTGAAAACAATGCAGCCGTTATGCCTACCGTTATCGCGACAACAGAAGCTATCTTCAGAAACTCTCTGACGAAATGGTTTCTTTTCTTTCTGAGTGTAGTTTGGCCGTCAGATGATTCGAAGCGCCCCGAAAGAATGATGGCATTGAACAGCTTGCGCTCCCGGCGTAACAGCTTGCTGTTCTCCTCGGAGGCTTCCGACCATTCTTTCACCAATCTCATTTCTTCTACGGAAGCACGACCTTCGAAAAAACGATATAATAAGTCTTTATCCATACATACTTTTATTTGTGTATCTATAGTAATAGCGAACCACGGGAAATATTCCCTAGTAGAAAAACAAACTTTTTTCAGTTGAGGTAGAAAAAGAGTAAAGAGACGGGCAGGTAATCTTTCAGGGCCAAGCGTAACTCCCTGGTAAACTTGGAGATATGAAACTCTACGCCTTTGGTTGTCATTTCCAGTAAAGCTGCGATTTCTTTATGAGACTTATTCTCATAACGGCTCATCCTAAAAATACGCCTGGTTTGTTCGGGCAGGCTATCCAGAGTCTTATCAACAATCTCCTGTATCTCTGCCGTAAAGACCTCATAAGGTTCAAAGTCCTCCAATGTAACGATTCTACCGGACAGCTCCCAAGCATAGATTTGGGAGATTTCATCCGAAACGTCCTGTCGGATTTGCTGGTGACGCAGATGGTCAATGCATTTATGTTTGATAGTGGTCAGTACATAAGCCGGAATATTGGTATCGGCAGGCAGGCGGTCTTTATTTTCCCAGTAATACATCATGGACTCAATGACAAAGTCTTCGGCAACGGCTTCATCGTGCACATAGGTACAGGCAAAGTGAACGAAGCGCTGCTGATAGTCAATAAAGAACTTATTAAAAAAATTCAGATCTATTGTCATTGACCGTCAAGTGTATTAAATTAAAAAAGGTACGGTAATGCAAATATAAGCCTTTTCATTCATAACCGGACAAAGCCGGGCTTAAAAAACAAAGCCTGTCCAAGAGATGAACCGTCCGGAATACGAAGTTACATTGTGACATTTTGCATTCCTAAGCCATCGAGAATCATTTCTTTAGCCCCGAAGCACAGGTACATCGGAAATATACAAAAGAAAATTCGCATCTGCTTAACTAATAGAATGATATAAAAATACGGACAATCCTGTTATGTTGAAAGTAGGTCCGTTTTGCCTGGAATAGATGCTCCGTTTCAGAAGAATAAATGTTCCGTTCAACAAGAATGCATGTTCCGCTCGTCTGGAATACTTGTTATACTCAACAAGAATACTTGTTCCGTTCATCCGGAATACCTGTATGATCTGTTCAAAACCTATATTCATTGCATAAAGCTTGCATAAGGATAAGAAATCATGCAAATCTGCCGCATGTATATGCATTCCATTCTGCGGTACAATCCTATTTCAGGCTTTCAGCAAACGGCATAAGTCAAAAAAAAGACGCTTTTGATGACGTATTGCATCAAAAGCACCTCTATGTTTATCATTTCGCCTTCACTCTCAATATAGTATATGAGAATGGCGGGAAGGTATAATCGAAGCTCTTTCCAAAGCCTTTGTATTCGCTTTCCTTCGGAGAGATCTTCATTGGTTCTTCAAACGAGTTCTCATCCATGTCACTGGCTGCGGACAGAGAAATCACTTTACCGGTCTTCTCCACGCTATCCACTCCATCCAGTTTGATCCGTAACGGATAGGACTGAGCCTCTGAGTTCACAACTTTCACGATCACCTCACCGGTTGCCTCATCATAACCGGAAGAGAAGAACTGAAGCGGAGTCGTCTCCGGGGCATGGGCCAATATCAGTTTGCCATCCATGAAGAGTTCGCTCTTCTGAGGAGTAACCACCAGTTTCGCGTCGTACCATTTATCGGTTTCGAGATTGTGAGATACCCGATCGCCTGCCACACCGGAAGTGCGTCCACCTATAACTCCTTCTACAGCCGTCGTACCATTGTTCCATCCGGCAACGTTATATACAAAGCCTTTGTTACTGTCCTCCGACAAGCCGAAATAGAGGAAGAAACCTTCGTTACCGCCTTCTTTGCGAACCTTGAACTCCAGTGTAAACTGGTTGCCATTGAAGCCATCAACAATGTATTTCGCCGGTTCTCTCAGAGATATTTGCTTCAACAGACCGTTATCCAGACTCCATTCGCCTTCTTTCTTCACCGCCTTGTTAAGATCAAGATCAATGGGCGCTCCATCTGCTCCGGTCAGTTTCACATCCTTGAATTCAACTTGTGTATGCCAGGAGCCGAAGCCGAAACGTCCTTCATTATAATCGGCTATCCGTGGAGTGCTCATAGTCATATTACTCTTCACATTGTACGTCGGACGGTTTTCAGCCGCCATCTGTTGTACATAGTAAGAACTGCGTCCAAGTACCTGGTCCGTATCCAGCCAAATGAGGTTGACAGCCCACGAACGGTCGTTCCGGTTCTCCAGAAGCGGGGCATACGAAGTCATCTTCACCAGGTCGCCGTTGCGCTCCATACCGGAGATAAAGGCGGCTTCCGAGAGGGCGGCACGCATGTTTCCACCGCCTACATTGGCGTTACAAGCATATTCACCTACATAGACATCGTATTTTCCACGCGGATGGTTATCAAAGATAGTCGTGTTCTGGAAGAAGAATTCCGGATTCACGTACCAGTGCGGGTCGATCATATCCGTTTTGGCAATCTTACCCGTTCCACCCAAACCGTGATTGGAAATCAGGATCAACTCGGGATATTTCGCTTTGATAGTTGTATAGAAGATATCGAAACGCTTGTCATACTCATCGCCCCAGTTCTCATTACCAATCTCTACGTATTGCAACGGGAAAGGTTCGGGATGGCCCTGTTCGGCACGCTTGGCACCCCATTCGGTAGCCACGTCACCGATGGCATACTCTATGGCATCCATGCAATCGTCCAGATAGTAAGCTATCTTACTCTCCGGTGAAGCGTCTCCCATGCGATACTGGCAACCCAGGCCGACGTTGCAGACGAACATTGCCTTTGCATCGATATCTTCGCAGAACTGCAACATTTCGTGATAACCGAAACCATACGAGCAACGGTAGCCCCAGGTACTGTATTCTCCCGACCGTGCGGCAGGATCGCCCAGAGACCTCTTCCATTCGAAACGGTTCTCCAACGAGATACCTTCTACCACACAGCCACCGGGCCAGCGTACAAAGGCGGGGTGCAATCCCTCCAAGATTTCAGCTACATCTTTCCGCAGTCCATTCGGACGGTCGTGGAAAGTTTTTTCGGGGAAGAGAGAAACATAATCTACATAGACTGTACCCGGAGCATCAAATTCCAAAGCAAGCTTTCCTTTGGCAGAAGTTGCCGCAGGTTGCATTGCCAGACTCAGGTCGTTCCATTGTCCGGCAGCAGTTATATCAACAAGAGCGGAAGCCAGCACTTCGCCTTGCTCGGACAGCAACAGGGCAGTCACTTTTCCCTTGTAATCGGAAGCAGGGCGGATAATGGTACGCAACTGATAAGAGTTGTCTTTCACCAGATTCATCCCCCAGTATCCTTCGTTTATCAGACGAACAGGAGTTGAAGCATTTTTAATGGTTACCTTCAGATTGTTCGGAGCCGTGGAGAACTTGGGTTGTTCCTTGGTCAGTTTCATTTCCGCAGCATCCTTTGTGCTCAGAGTCCAGCCCGGCACCGGTTCGGTAGTCCAGCGGAAACTTCCTTCTCTCACTTCACCCGAAATGTGATTGCACACTTTCTTCGGATGCAGCACATCGCCCTCGGCATAGTAACCTTCGGGCATTTCCAGTTCCTCGAAACTACGGTTCTTCACCAGTTCGGCATACAAGCCGCCGTCGCCCGCATGGTTAATCTCTTCGAAGAAGATGCCATACATGGATGACGCTACTTCAGCACCTTTCTCTTGTAGGTTGATTACAAGTTCTTCCTTCGGCGCAGCGTCCTTGCAGGAACTCAACAAAAGGGCAACTGCGGCGAAGGGTAAAAAAATCTTTTTCATAAGCCTGTTTATTTATCGGTATTAGATATATATATAATGTTCCACATGCAAAAATAAACTATATCTTCCAAGAACAGGGTATATAAAAGTATCAAATAGGTGGACATTTCAGTTCATAATCGCAATTCTCAGCTAATTTCGGAACTGATAACTAAAGTTTTATTACGCATCAGTTTCCGGAAACAAATGTTGTCACCGAACGGGCAGGGATCACCGCTACCTTTTTATTCTTCAACTTTCCAACAGGCAAAAGGTCTTCTCCGGCTACATCCGACGTACGATAACCTTGCCATGACTTCACCTTCGGATCGTTTACATCGACAGTGAACTTCTGTTCCCGGTCGGCATAGTTGATGACGACCATCGCCCATTGTCCGTTGGTATTCCGATAGGCAGAACACATCAATCCCTGCTGATCGGTATCGCCATCCCGGATAGCTTTTCCTTCTTTATCAGTAGTTTCAACAGACATACGTACAGCACCCGGACGTATGAAGCGGCTGTAGTTCCCCAATATCCACATCAGCTTGGAGTCTTCCACCCTGCCGTCTTGTAAATCGGGGTCTGTATACTCACGGATCAGTCCGTCTTTGTAATCACCGCCAATGGCACGCCACCATTGCCAGCTGCGAGCGCCTGCATAAACAATGTCGTGGTGAATGATACGCGCTACATAAAGTGCGGTCTTCATGGTTCGGTCAAATCCATGTCCACCGCCGATTTCCTCGTCATTACCCATAATGCAGGTTTCGGACTGCCAGAAGTCCACACCGTATGTATCCAACGTATTCCGCAACCGGAGGCGATAATCACGCAACATGTTCAGCGGGGTAGTAGTCCAGTAGCTATGTCCTGAAATGAGAGGAAGCACATTCGGGGTATCGCCCAAATAAGTATCCACACTATCGGGGCAGAAGAAAGATTGTATCTCATATCCGCGTTCATGGTCGGTCATATGGGTAGCGAACATACAGCGGTAATCTGATGCTTCACAAATGGTGATTCCCGTATGGATACCTTCCTTTACGAACTCTTTACTGATAAGACGTACGGCCCGGGCTATCTCTTTCTTTGTAGCCGGAGTACCTTCCTGCTTGGGACCGATCCAGTTCCAGTGTCCATCCGGTTCATTGAAGGGAGAAAGATAATCGAACTTGATGCCATCTTTCTTTTCAACTCCCTTTATCACGTTTGCCAGGAAGCGGACAAAGTCTTCATAATGTTCATCCTTCAGATTCAGTGTACCATCGCGTCCGGTATTAGTGGCAAGTCCGTTTTGAGTGAAATAAACGGGAGGGGAATTCAGGAAAGCGAGGAATTTATTGACTCCGCGTTCCTTCGCCAACCGAAGGAAGTTACGTTGACCTTCCTGTTTATCCCAGTTATAACTCCCGTCCGGCTGCAAGAAACATTCGGTACGCATCCAAGGAGAACCAATCTGGCTGGCGTCGCCCTGCTCCGTACTCCCTGCACCCAGATTGAACCGCCACAGGGAAAGACCGATACCTTTGGGCTTCCCGTTCGCGTCGTTTTCAGTACTGAATAACCAGTCGGCTATCTGTTTTTGTTTCTCTTCGGGCCATTTTCCCAAAACATGCATACTCCAGGCATCCGAAGCACCGAAATGTTCCATCACCTGCAAGGGTTGTCCGGTAACAATCCTGTAATTTATGTCCGCACGCTGTGCACACGAAGCACATACTACTGTAAAGACCAGTAATAACACTTTATATCTCATCCTTTTCTATTTTACTAAATAAAAAAGAGATAGTTCGTCTTTCTCTCTTTCGAGGGAAAAGAGTCCCTATCTCTCTTTCACTATTGTTACAAATCAGTTATTGCAATCTGCTTATTCCAAAGCATAAGCATATATTTCGGACAAAGAAGCATTGGTACCTCTATAACTCTCTTCGATGGATACCTTGAAGTAACGTCCCTTCGTCGGAGTAACGCCGAACACCTGTCTATCAAGTATTTTCTCCATAGAGAATCGTCCTACTTCTGTCCAGTTCTCCTTGTCAGAGCTTACATAGAACTTACCAGACTTGGTATCCGTATAGCTTTCATTCTGCCTTTGCATCAAAGCAAACTGGGTGAAAGTATGTTCTGTTTTTGTATCTACGATTATTTCAAACGGGAAGCTAACCCAGTTTCCTGTCTGCCATGTTGAGTGCCAGTAAGTCGCAAGATTATCATCCAATGCACATCCGGCTTTGCCGCTTGCACCTTCACCTGTCAGTTCTTCGGTATTGGCTTCTGCCGTCCAGCCTGCGCGATCCAGTTTATGTCCCATCACACGGAAAGCCAACGGAGATACCACCTTCGCCGCAGAAATCTCAAATTGAGAAACTTCTGCAATCTTAACGGGCAGCATATAATCACCCGGTACCAATTGGTCACCATTTATCGTGACTTCCAGTTCCATATTCGTAGTGCCATTGGGAAGGGTTACCATCTCCGGAACAGTATAAGTTCCTTCAGGCAGAACCTTGAAGTTAGTTCCATTGTCTGCATTGTACTCGGCAATATATTCCTTATCAACTACAAATTTACACTCCAAATCCCATTTATTATCTGTATCAAGACCGAATTTTACTTTCTCCGTAAATGTAGAGACAGAACCATAATCCAACAGTTTCACTTCTACATCCGAATTGGCAAAGCCAATGGCAGGCGTAATCACTCCTGTCAGTTTCAGGAACAATTCATTCTTTTCGGCATTGATAGAGTCTGTTTCACTGGTAACCTGTAAAGGTAATACCCATACGGCTTCCGGATCAGTTTCCATGAATGCTTTTACACTCTGAGGTTTCAGGAAGATATTTACCAGTTTATACCGGTCGGCAGATGAAAAGTCCAACGTGGTTGCATCCAGCGAATAACAGTTCTCACCTATCAGCTTATAGTTCGTTCCTTCCGGTTCGCTATATTCCTCGTCAAGTTCCGCTTGTGTCAGCACACTGACTTTGACACTGGCAGTCAGACTGGGATCACTCCCGGACTTAACTACGGAAAGAGTATACTTATTATCTTCATCCGTATCATACAACGTAAGATCCTGCTTACCGCTATTATTCACATACAGTATTTTATGGTACTCTTCCGGTACCAGTTGGTCCAAATCATATTTTGATTCGCTGCAGGCACCCAGTAGCACCAGGCCGCCCATCAACAATATTGTTCTTATTTTCATAAAGCTTTGTTATTAGAGATTGATTAATATCCGGGGGCCTGTACTAACTGAGGGTTACTGTAAAGCTCATCCATGTCACTTCTTGACCAAACGGGCATCAGATACAGTTTGTCATCCCACTTGAACGGTTGGTTAACCAAGGTAGGTTTATTGAATTCCTCAAAACTCGGATTCACACGAAGACCATCCAGACCGTAGCGCATACCGGCTTTCAACATCTGAGGAGCAATTGCCCAACGACGCAGGTCATAGTAGCGGTGTCCTTCTTCAAAGAGTTCAACGAACCGTTCATTACGCACCCAGTCAGTCAGAGTCATGCTGCCTGTTACATCACTTCCAGTCAGTTCGGAAATACCGGCACGACGACGAATCTCATTCAGATTAGCAAGGGCTTCACCTTCATTATCCAACGCTGCATAGCATTCTGCCAGATTCAGGTAAAGTTCGGCCATACGAATCAACGGGCGACGGGGAGCTGTGTGCTGGCGGGTACCATCGGCACCAAAGTAGATATTGGGATCAATGAACTTCTTCGACAGATAACCGGTCCCCGCGCAGTTACGGGTATTACTTGTATTATATCCGTTTGTATTGGTATTTTTCAGGTTAATCCACAACGGATTGCCATTATTAATCTTCGAGCTGTATTGAGTGCCGTCAAATACAATCCATGCATAGAAACGGGCTTCACGCTTAGCGTGCATCTTGATAATGTCATTCTTCACATCTTCACCGTCCAGATTATTGGTTGCCAGAGCAGGGCTTTGAGCGCCTTCATAGAAACGGGTATACCATTCTTCCTCAGGATAGAAATTGGGGTCCTGTGCCGGCAACTTACCGTTCTCAGTATAGAAATGCTGTACAGAATACAACGTCGGTGCCATAGCTGCCCAACCTCCTACATAAACACCGTTACTTCTCTTCACCACTTTGTTCGGCAAACGACAATCCGTACCTTCTCCACCATTCTGGGCATCCAGTTCAATACGTTGTGCCCAAATCAGTTCCTTGTTATTATCGCCTTCGTTGGCAGTAACCATATATTGGAACATGCGTACACGTTCTTTGAACTCACGGTTTTCCTCAGTGTCTTCTTCACGCCCCGGGATGAAAGGAAGAGCTATTCCGTCACGGTCAGCTTTCTTGTTTGCCGTTTCAATGTCAAAGAGTTGATAACCGGCTTCCTTGGCAGCAGTCAAGGCTTCCTGACAAGCAGTAAGGGCACGTGTCCATTTCTCGCGGTCGTAGCTGGAACTTACCAGTTCGTTACCATAACCGTCTGTCTCATAATTCTTATTCTTCCATTCCGGATTGGGGAACGAACCGTTCCACAACGGAGAAGCGGCATACAATAATATACGGGCTTTCAAAGCCTTAGCCATAGTAGAAGTAGCACGGCCCAATTCATTGTTAGGACGTGTTGCAGGAAGCGCACGGGCTGCATCATCCAGCTTGCCCACGATAAAATTCACACAGTAGTCGAAGTGTGAGCGTCCGGGAAGGTCTGAACTAGTAACATTCGGGTCCACTTTCTCAGGAATAATAGGACAGGGACCGAAAGCCTGAAGCACACGGAAATGATAATAAGCCTCCAGGAAATAACATTCACCTTTGTACTCTTCCTTATCTTCTGCCGTAACTCCCACCGGTTGCAAGTCATCAATCAGGCTCAGGAAATGGTGTACATACCCCAACCAGTTATAACTGGGAATCCAGATATTCATATCATCACCTCCCCAACTGTTGGAATATGCCGGAGAAATAGTTCCCCACGCCACTTGTTGCTGCCAGTTGGAGTAAGCATAAGGCTGAATAATCTCATCAGCTGACTGCTCAAAAGCATGATAATGATAAGGAGTAGAACGCGGAGTACCGCCATAGCAAGTATACAAGAAAGACAATGTAGCTTCTTCATCTTTCATGGTGTCTTTAAAATCAGCCTGTGCAGGCGGAATGACATCCAGATAATTGCATGATACCAGGCAACAGGAAGCTATCAATACCTGCGCCATTCGGGATATTTTATATGTTAGTTTCATACTTCAATAATGTATTAGATTGTTTCTTAGAATGTAAATTGAACGCCCAGATTGAACGTGCGTGACAACGGATAAGCATTCCATGCCAGTTCAGGATCCCACAATTTGAAGGGGCTGAATACCGCCAGATTATCGCCACTGAGATAGATACGGCAATAAGGCAAGCGATAGCCGATTTCCAACGTCTTGAAGCGAAGGAAGTTTCCATTGCGCAGCCAGAATGTACTGGGCTGAATGTTATTGGTTACATCGGCTTTGGTCAAACCCAAACGGGGATATGCCGCATTCGGATTCGGATTGTCTACTGACCAATGGTCATCTGCAATCCACTGCATCAGATTTCGGGCCAGTGTTTCACCTTCCTCACCATCTCCACCGCCAGAAAGGAAGGGAGCGATTCCACTATTAATCATAGTCTTACGTTTAGCAGAACCGTTGAAGAACACACCTAAGTCAAAGTTCTTATAGACAATATTCAAACCGAAGCCATACTGGATACGGGGATGCCAGTCATAAGATGAAATCATCACCTGGTCTTCAGTAGTAATCTGTCCGTCACCGTTTATATCACGATACTTGATATCACCAGGCATGATATTGGCACCCAGTTGTGATTGGTCCGGCGAGTTGGCAATTTCGTCTTCGCTTGTGAACAATCCCTCGGCAATATAACCTTTAACAGTGTTCAACGGTTTGCCGGTATTGGTTTGCCAAACATACGGATAACTGGGTTCATCCACATATTTATATTCATTCTGGTTGTAGGTAAAGTTACCGCGAAGATCTAACGTCAGGTCTTTTCCAAACTGTTTCGTCCAGTTCAAGCTTAACTCGAAACCTTGGTTTTCTACTTCACCAATATTACTCCAGGGTTTTGATCCCCAATATCCCAACATAGAAGGCCAGGAAGCACGTGACATCAGGATGCGCTCACGTTTGTCATGGAAATAGTCAAATGTAATATTCAGTTGGTTAAACAACATCATGTCGAAACCGATATCGAACTTCTTCACATGTTCCCAACCTGCATCCTGCACCGCTAATACATAGAATCCGGGGCCTTTCTTGCTGATTTCACTCGTAGGAAGTCCGGTCCAGAAGTTGTGTGCTGAGCCAATACCAATATTATTCTGATAGAGGAAGTGTGGAGCTCCACTGGCAAAGGCATCACTACCTACCAAACCGTAAGAACCTCTGATCTTGAAGTGATTGATATACTTGCTTATCGGCTCCCAGAACTTTTCAGAACTTGCTACCCAACCTGCTGACACAGCCGGGAAGAACTCAAAACGATGACCGGCAGCCAAGCGTTCGGAACCATTATAGCCAAAGTTGAATTCAACCAGATATTTACTGGCGTAATCGTAAGTCACACGTCCGGAGTAACCTTGATTACGGTTCGGCAATACATCACTACGATATTCACGCATCATATACATTGCCATTGCTGTCAGGTTGTGATCACCGAAACTACGTTTCCAGTCCAGACGGGCATCGAAGTAGAAAGTCTGGTCCGAATTACGACTAATGCCGGATTGGCTCAGGAACTGATCTCCGGTCTGCAACAACTGATAATCATATTCGCCGGTTTCAGGATTATAGGAACCATCTTTCACTCTATATATATTAGACTTGATGTTACGGGTATATGAAGTTTCCGACCAGTTTTTAAAATTCACCAGTGCTTTCAGGCTCAATCCTTTGGTAATAACACTCAAGTCCTGATTCAAAGCCAATGAAGTATTCAGGGTATTGAAGTTTACTTCCTTGAAAGAACTCATCATATATTCATACGGATTGGTTCCCAAAACGCCCGGTTTAATCTCTGCACCGCCAAAGCGAATGAAACCGTCGTCCCCATCCTGCTGTGGAAAATAAGCGGGAAATTCCACCGGATTGGTACGCATAACCCTCTTGTACAAGTCATTGCCTATATTATAGTTAGGACCTTGCATATTACCGATCTGTGCCATCATGCGCAAATCAATGGTAGTGGTATTGGTCAGTTTATAGGAGATGTTATTCTGAAAATTATATTGCCACTGGTTAATATTGGGATTATAGAAGTAGTCCGGTGCATCGAGGAGACCTGTATCATGGTTAGCCTGAAGGCTCATATAGTAAGTTACACGCGAACCACCACCCGATACATTCACATTGGCACGTTGGTTATAATTGCCCGAACGGAATATCTGGTCAAACCAGTCCACATCGGGATATACATAAGGATTAGTACCCAATTCCGTATTCAGGATCTGGTCTTCACTATACTTGGGAGAAGCGATCGGAGTCAAACTTCTGGCCTGTTCCGCTTCATTGTAAGCCCGCATATAGGTAGCGCCATCAGCAAATTTCGGCACATTTGTCGGACGGAAGTAAGAAGCTTCCAATGAAACATTGATAGTAGCTTTCGTATTCTCCTGCCCCTTCTTGGTGGTTACCAGCATTACACCGTTTGCACCGCGGTTACCGTAGATAGCAGTTGCCGAAGCGTCTTTCAATAAAGAAAAGCTTTCGATAGATTCTGCCGGGATACGGTTCAGGTCGGCAGATGAAATTTCGATGCCATCCAACAAAATCAACGGAGTAGCCACACCACCGAACGTATTGATACCGCGGATATAAAATTCGGAAGTAGAACCCGGTTCACCACTGTTCACCATGGATACCACACCGGCAAGTTTTCCGGCAAGTGAACTGGTCAATGAAGAGGAAGGTGCTTTTAATGTAGCTCCCTTCACTGTAGCAATGGCACCTGTCACAGATACTTTCTTCTGTGTACCCTGACCTACAATCACTACTTCATCCAACATTTCATTGTCCGATGCAAGCTTCACGGTCATTACACCCAAGTCACCTACCATCAGTGTCTGTGTTTTGTAGCCGATATAAGAGAATATCAGCTCTGTTTTGCTGGTTACAGAAATCTGGAACTTACCATCAATGTCGGTAATGGTACCTCCATCTTCACCTTGCACTTTCACATTTACACCAATCAAAGTCTCTCCGGTAGAGGAGTCAACTACAGTTCCTACCAAAGTACGTTTCTGCGGTGTTGTACTTTGAGTCGTTATTTGCACTGAAGAATTATCCGATTCCGCAAAGGCAGAAGAGGGATAATTGCAAATAAAACCAGTGCAAACGAGCAGGCCGGCAAGGACTCTCCGATTGTTTCTTACTAATACTGATTTCATCATCTTACTAGATTAAAGTTAAAAAATTAAGTTAGCTTCTTTTATTATCTTTTCTGATATTTATCTTGTTTTATAGCACCTATATATAATAATATCTGCGACAGAAAAAATCGCATAAACCCTGCAAAGATAACATACAAGAAAATGTATACCTAAGTACTTATGCAGGTTTATGCCAGTTTCTTCGCAAAACTTATCTTACTATCGCTTTTTAGTAGGTTGTTATTACTATGGAAGCATCTTCCAACCCTTTTGCAGAGACTTTCACCTGTATGTCGCCTTTTTCTCCATCAGGCTGAACAATGGCAATAGCCTTTCCCCGGAATGTATTGGGAGTAAGTGAACGGAAACTTTCCATATCGGCATAGGCTGCATTTCCACCTGCTATGACAGTTCCTTTGCCCGTACATTCGATTTTGACAGGCAGAGAAGTTTCGGGAACTACGTTTCCATTTTTGTCCACCAGCTCAATCTTGACGTAGGAAAGATCGTTCTTGCAAGCCTTTATTTTACTGCGGTCAGCAATCAAACGGATAGCCGCAGGTTCTCCGGCAGTCTTTAATACGAATTCCTCCTTACCTTTTGAGTTCACCGCTTTCAAAGTTCCCGGTTCATAGGGCACATCGAAGGTAGCTGTGTAGTTCTCTTTACCCGTTTCTTTTTCTCCGATAAGCTTGTCGTTCAGATAGAGTTTCACTTTCGGAGAACGGCTGTATACGTTTACTTTCATCACTTTTCCTTCGCAACTCGTCCAATTCCAACTCACCAACTCATTGGGCCAGCCCCAACCGTTCACCACTTCTTTCTTGCCTTCGGGAACAGGGGCATGGACTGCCATAGTAATGGGACGCTCGCGCCACAACACATCACGATAATAAGATTGAGGCTTCTTGTCGCCACAAAGGTCAATATCACCGCACCAACCATTATACCAAGGCCAACCCATAAACTGCGTATCATGCTCGCCCTCTTTCAGATATAAGGCATGAGCTAATCCAGCCTCACCCAGATAGTCAATAGCGGTCCACACGAAATCACCTATTACATAAGGATGCTTTTCTACCAAGTTCCAGTTCTGGGCAGCTTCTTTCGGATAAGACTCACTACCATAGATCACGCGATCGGGATAGGCAGCATGATCGCTCTCATATTTCCACCAGATATAATTGTAGCCTGCCACATCCAGATTCTTGAAGATCCGGTAGGAATCTTTGTCCCAACTAAACTGGCGTCTGTCCCAGAAGTCATTGGAACCGATGGTTGTGAAACGGGATGTATCGTACTTGCGGACGGTATTCACCAGTCTTTTGGAAATCAAGTCTCCCTCAGGTTCATCAGCACGTTGCTCCACCTCGTTACCGATACTCCACATAATGATAGAGGGATGATTCCGGTCACGGCGGACAGACGCAGCCAAATCCCAGTCGCTCCATTCATCAAAGAACTGATGATAGTCCTGCTCGCGTTTAGCTTTCTGCCATTGGTCGAAGGTTTCATGAATCACCAGCATACCCAATCTGTCGCAAGCATCAAGGAAATACTCGGACACTTGATTGTGGGCACATCTGACGGCATTGTAGCCGTTAGCTTTCATCAGTTCCACTTTCCGTTCTTCGGCACGGTCGATGGCGGCGGCTCCCAAAAGTCCGTTATCGTGATGTACGCAACCCCCTTTCAGCTTCATCGACTTACCATTCAGCAGAAAGCCTTTCTCAGCAGAAAAAGAAAGGGTGCGGATACCAAAAGGAACAGATATCTTATCATACTCCTTTCCGTCTGAGGAAAGGGATACTTCCGCTGTATAAAGCACAGGGGTATCCACTGACCATAACTCGGGCTTTTTAAGAGAGAAAGATGTTGCCACCGGCGTTCCTTCAGAGAGTATCACGTCCTGTGAAGTAGAAAACACTTCGTTTCCGGCAGGTGAATATATTTTAATACCTATTTTACCTGATTGATTTTGCAGGCCCTCGTTATGTACAATAGTAGAGAACTGAATCACAGCTTCCTTCTTCTGAAGTTCGGAAGCGTTGACAAAAGTATCCCATTTATCCAGATAGAGTTTATTTGTCTTGATCAGCCATACATGGCGGAAGATACCCGAACCGGCATACCAGCGACTGTTACGTCCGGCGTTCACCACTTTCATGGCAATCACGTTCGGAGTACCGGGTGCATTCAGATAAGGAGTGATGTCTACACGATAAGAGGTATATCCATAAACATTATAATTAGCTTTCTTACCATTGATCCATAGCTCGGACTGATTGTATACTCCTTCAAAATAGAGAACAATACGTTTATCGGCATCGCTTCCTGCAAGAGTGAGTTCTTTTCTGTACCAACCTTCACCACCAACGGTCTGTCCCGTATCAATGTCACCTTCGCTCATGCGAGAGAAAGGACCGGTAGTAATGCCTTGTTTTTGAAAAGACAATGGTTCAACGCTCCAGTCATGGGGAAGATCAAGAACTCTCCAATGACTATCATTATATTCCGGTTGTTCGGCATTGGCTACGATGCCTAAATGAAATTTCCAGTTACTGTCAAAAAGAGTCTTCCGGTCGGATGCATGAAGCACAGCGTCCGGCAATAATGTGAATAACATCACACAAGAAAGAAGTAATTTGCTTACTGTTCTCATAATACTAATATGATCTAAGTTTAATTATCCAAGGGCAAAGCAAGTGATATTTAATTAGAAGATAGGCACAAAAACAGGTTATCGAAGGGGCAAAATCCTTTCATGAAACGTTTTTATACCCTGATGAAAGGATTTTATACCCTACTTATTAATGCCTCACTGCAAACTTACGTGTAACTGACTGGTTGTTATCAACAAGCCTCAACAGATATAGACCGGTAGGGAGTCCGGATACATCCAGCGTAGTAACACCGGAACCAGCCGTCTCATGAGAAAGTACCGGAACTCCCTGCATATTATAAATACTGAGAGATACTCTACCCGATGACTGGGCAGGTGTATAAGTAACCTGTAGTTTCTGATCGGCAGGTAAAGGGCCGATAAACAATTCATCATCGGAAATCTGCGGAGTAATGATACCTACCGATCCCCCCTGGGCTACTTTCTTTATATCCTCTGCTGATAACTCATAATTATAAACTCTGAAATCATCGATACTTCCTTTAAACATCGGATCAGCTACAAACTGACTACGACCGATATAGTTCAGACAGGGACGGATATCCATCGGACGGATAGTAATATCCCCGGATGAAACAGCCAGTTCTCCATTCACATAAATCCGTACCTCCGCATCTCCGATAGTCAATGCCAGATGTACCCAATTGTCAATGCGTATGGGAGAGGGTAAGGCGGTTTCCAGGGCCTGTTCTTCCGCTCCGTTTTTCATTGCAAAGCGGAGTGACTGTATATTGGAACTATAAGTAAGGAACATATATTGATCTTCACCACTACCAAAGTCGAAGACACGTTGCCAGTCTGCACCACCATCCCACTTCACCCAAGTAGAAACAGTCAGATTCTGATGATTGGCAATATCCGTAGGTAATTGCAGAAATTCCGTTGAGCCGTTAAGTTGTACAGCTTTGTTTATTTTTCCATCGGTAAACATTACTTTTTTCAAGGATGCACCATGATTCAAATTTTCCGTCTCGTCCAGTAAATCTCCATCAAAAGTATAATGTGCTACTAGGGCATGCACATCAGTAATAGTGGCAGTTACTTCCTGTGACTTCGGCGAACTGTTCAGACAATTATCATTGGCTTTCACCGTATAATAATAACTCTTACCCGCTAAGGCCTTATGATCGACAAAACTGGTTTCTTTTACATTACGCGCAATAATCTCGTAAGCTCCACCGGATGTTTCGGAACGTAGCACAGTGTATTCTGTGGCATCGGATTGCTTGTTCCACTTCAACAAAACGGATGCAGATTGCCCTTCCGTCGTCAGTCCGGTTGGAGTAGCTAAAGATTTGATTTCAATTTTAGAAGCCGGAGCAGGTATCAGACGCCATTGCAGCCGTTCATCATTACTTCCCTTTTTCGTACCTTGCTGCACATTGAAAGCTTCCTCTCCCTCTTCCAAATACAAGGCACTATGGCGACTACGGATATAAAACCATCCATCCCCGGCATATTCCAATGCCCATTGCTGATTGCTGCCATTACTGGCACCATAGATGGCGATATTCCCGCCGTCCTCCAACGACCAATTCCAGATGTCGAATGACATCCCATTTATGGGAGACGTAATACAGAAATAGCTGAAATCTCCACCGATACGGCTGGAAACCGGACGGACATACCAACGCTGATAAGCCTTGGAAGCGTCAAACTTTCCGGTCTTCACGTTGGTGCCCTCCGCCGTGTTGCCCTGGGTTATTTCAACTGCCCGCTGAGTACTCCGGTTTATCAGCACATACTGTCCGTCTATCACCGGCTGAATATCTTCTCCCCAAGTAATATTGACCACCCGTTCGGCATTCCGCTGTTCATCGTCCTGATAAGAATTTCCTCCGGGCATCTCCAAGTAGAACTCACGCTGCGGACCATAACCATCATAGAACACATCCTTCTCTTTGGATACAAAACGATAAGTTGTCGTTTTAGCCTGACGTTCCGAAACGCCTCCAAAAGCCTGAACCTTACTGCCATCTTTAGACCGATAGACAGAAGCTGCCGTCCAATTAGGACGATGTTCAGTATATGCCAGTCGTTCTCCACCCCGGCTAATCTTGCAGAATTCACCACGGGTATACTCCGCACTTCCCCACCAGATACCGGTCTGCAACCCATACTCCAGACCCACCATCGCCTCCATCACGTTGTGCATCTCATCATTCATGGCCATTTTTCCATCCTTGCGAACCGTCTCGTAGAAAGTAGCGTAACCATTGAACTCACCGGCAAGCTGATGGGTATTTCCCTCATCAAGTTGTTCTTTGAGATAGTTATACCAAGGCAGTGCTTCATCACAATTCAGAGTATTTCCCCCACAAATCCGAATATTCTTGAAACGGGGATTCGCTCTCAATTCCACAGCAATTTTGTAGAAATCCTCCCGGGTACCTTGTCCTGTATAGGTATAATCCGGTTCATTGAATGGAGCCACTGAAATCACCTCGTATCCTGCATCCTGAAAATAACGAGTATGCAAATCCATCATCTGAGCCCAAGCCTGGGCGTTACCTTTATAAGAATCGTCAATCTTGGGGTGATCGCTATTTATAGCTAACTTGGGTTTAGGAGAGACAAAGCCCAGTAAACCAAGTCGTGTTTGTATATGTTCTTTCTGATCAGCTCCCAAATCTCCATCCACAATGGGATCGGTGGGGCGAAAAGAAACGCGCACTATATCTACCGTTTCCATAAATCCCTGACCACGGCGGATATTTCCCTCATCTTCCCAAGCCGTATCCAATCCCCATTCCACAGGGCGGACTACTCCTTGTTCACTAAGGCGGAAAGGTACAATGCGGTCAGCAGCAGGTTGTGCCGTTATCTGGTCACTTGCGGCATTTGTCTGGGCAGACAAAGAAGAAAATCCGGTGCCTAATGCTAATACAGTAAGTAATAGTACTGATTTGTTTCCGGATGATTTTCCATGACGGATACTGAGGTTCTTCATAACTATGCTTTGATTTAAGTTTGGGTATCTGACAACAAATCAACTCATATCTTATGAAAAAGGAGGTACAGAAATCATTTATAGAAGGGGAGAGATTCTGTCATGACCCGAATTTACCCCTTGATAACAGGATTTTACCCCTGTATGTAGCATCTATATACTAAAAATTAAGGGGTGTTTTTCTGAAGATATTCACTCGGCGTCACACCGAATTCATCCTTGAAGCACCGGGTGAAGTATTTGGGGCTATTGAATCCTACAGCATACGCAACCTCGGATATAGTATGCGAGCGGTTGAACAACATCATGCAGGCACGCTTCATCTTAATATTCCGTATAAAGTCCAAAGGAGTCATTCCCGTCATCGATTTTATCTTACGGTAAAGGGTAGACTTAGACATATTCTTCTCCGCAGCCAATTGTTCCAAGTCGAATTCAGACTCTTCCAAATGCTGTTCGATGCTATCTATAATGGATTGCAGGAACTGCTTATCCGCCGAGGGATAGGCCAGACTTTCCAGATCCAGGTTCTCCTCCTTACGGAAAGCCGCCTGACGCATCTTCGAAGATCGGATAAGGTTATCCACCCGGGCAAAAAGTATCTTCAACTCAAAAGGCTTGGCTATATATCCGTCGGCGCCCGCTTCATAGCTGGTAACACGGTCCTCAATACCATTCTTAGCCGTAAGTATGATAACAGGTATATGATTGAAACGCAAATCACCTTTCATACGCGCACAAAGTTCCCAACCATTGGCATCGGGCAACATGACATCACAAATGACGACATCCACCTCATTATTCTTCAACTTATCCCAGGCCTGTTGCCCGTCTGCGGCTGTCAGTACAGTATATCGTTCCCTGAACATCTCTTTCATAACGAACAGCAATTCCGTATTGTCGTCAATCAACAAGATAGCCGGTTTATCCACCTCATCAGACGAGGCATAATCTTCCATGGGCACATCATCCGTACTGGTTTGCAACACCATCGTCTCGTCAAGCAATTCATCCGGAGAGTAGCTTTCTTTGTCAACAGGCAGCTTTACAGTGAAACAGGAGCCTTGTCCTAAAACGCTTTCCACGGTGATAAGGCCATGATGCAAGGTTATCAAATCTTTCGTTAGCGAGAGACCGATTCCGTTCGACTCGATTCCCCGGTTCTTCTTACTGTTATAGAAACGGATGAATATCTGTTCCAGTTCTTTCTCAGAGATACCAACGCCCTCATCTTCTACTTTCAACACCAATATCCGATGTTCCGCTTCATTCACTACTCGTACATCAACAGTAATACGCCTGTTCTCAGGAGTATACTTCATGGCATTGGACAGCAAATTATGCAATATCTTATCCAGCTTATCAAAATCCACATAACCATGTGCTTCCTCCGCTTCAAAACGAGTATCCAGCGTGATGTTCTTCTTCAATGCAAGCGGTTGGAAGTTTACCTGGCAGATGTTCAGGACAAACTCACGGATATCTCCTTTCGAAACGTTCAGTTTCAGTTTCCCCACATCCATCTTGCGGAAATCAAGCACTTGCTGTATCAGTCGCTTCAACTTCTCCGCGTTAGCCTTGAGCATGACGGACTGTTGCCGCACGGCAGGAACCTTCTGATCCAGATAATCCGATATGCAGGATATGACGGTAAGCGGCGTCAGCAACTCATGGGAAACATTGGTGAAGTAAGTCAGCTTGGTACGCGTCAGTTCTTCCTGCAATCTCACTTCACTCTTCAGTTTAATGCGACGCATATAAAGCCGGATTACCACATAGAAGCACAATCCGATGAAAATGACATAAACAAGATATGCAAACCAGGTTTCATAGAAGGCAGGCTCTTTCACAATGGTCAGCAATACTTCGCCTTCAGTCCACTTACCCCGCTCATATTCCAACTTCAAACGGAGTTTATACGTTCCCTTCGGCAGGTGGTTATAGAAGGCGGAATTTCTGTTATTATCCGAATAGATCCAATAATGATCCACCCCCTCCAACTGATACGCTATGCGACATCCCGCATTCAGCGAATACAAAAGCGAAGAAAAGAAAATCTCAATATTCCGATCATCCGGACCAAGGAAAATCTTATGTATCGTATTCTCTCCCGAGGCTTCCGCATTGCCGAAGAAGATACTTTTGTCTTCAACTTTGACATCTGTGATATGCAAGCTCGTGGGAGCCCTGTTCACCGCCGATGCATTACCGGGACGAATATGTATGAATCCGCGATGTCCGCCCACATAGAGTCCGCCCCAACCGTCCAGGCTGATAGCCTTATACCTGAAAACATCTACCATAATATTATCATCAGCAGTAGAATAGTGCTGAAAAGTCTGCGAATCAATATTATATTGAAGTACTTTCTTATTGGTGATAATCCACACACTGTTCTTATCGGAAAGTAATCCTAATACAGTACAGTCATCTATCTCATTATCCAGTGATACATTTTCAAACTTATGCATCGTTTCGTCAGACCGTAGTATTCTTCCCAAAGTAGTGTTCAGCCACAACCGTCCTTCCCGGTCAATGCAGACACTGTTCACTTCTTCCTTTTTCAGAAGAGAAGAAACACTGCCTTTTAATTCACAGGTAATCCGCCCGTCGGCACAACTCAGCCGATAGATTTTGCTCTCATGAGACAACCCTAAAACTTCTCCCTTTACATCATTGAACAGGGAAGTCATTACTGGAACGTCACTACCCGAAACTACCAAGTCATCTTTATCAGGACGTTTCACATTTATATCCGTCCATCTGGATATCCACAGATTACCAACTTTATCCTCAAGCAGCCCTGTAACTCCTCCTATATTGATGTCTTCTTCTATCTGCACCTTCATGTTCCGTTGTGTCAATCTCATGACATGAGGAGTCCGACTTGAATTAACCCAGACACCGGGTTTATGAAGAGATCTGATAATGGCATTAATCTCACCCACACCTGTACCAGCAAATGTATCCCGTGAATAATCGTACATACACAATTCGTATCTGTCCTGCCTGAACCACATAGTACTATCACTTCCTTGACAAAGATTCATAACATTGGCATCCCATCCCATCTCTTCCTTCAGTTGAGGAAGAAGGTAATTGTCTATGTTCGAATTATCGAAAAAGATAGTGTACGCCATATCATACGAAGGCAACCACAGATTACCCTCCCTGTCTTTGCATATCCGGGTGTACATCATGTGCGTATCAACCAGATGGTTGATATCCACCTTTTCCAGTGTTCCCGCATCTGTGTATTTAAACGCATGGAGCCCGGCATACGAAAGCATCCAGAGATAGCCAAACGTATCATCCTGCTCTATACTGAAAAGAATGGATTCAATGCCGGTTTCTTTATTGTTCGAAGCAGCTATATTATGTTTCTTATAGTGTCCTCCTTTCTGTGCATAGGGAAAGAATTGCCACAAACCTTCCCCCCATGTGCCGATCCAGTAATTACCGGAATTATCCTGATGCATAATATATGCGGTATGTCCGTTACCCAATGGCGGATAACGGAAAAAAGAATCAGTTTCGGGCTCATATCTGAATATACCCCGTGATCCCACTGCCCAAAGTTGCTTTTGCTGGTCTACATAGATATTGCTAATAGCATATCCTTCCTGAATATTTCCAACTTCATACTCCTTTATAATATGCGCGGTAGAATCGCATCGGTATATCATTCCACCAGCGCTTACCCAAACATTCCCATCCTTGTCGACTGTTATAGCATCCACCACCTTATTCAGGAGCCGTGCATCTGAGAAAGGAGTTATCCGACAAGTCTTCTTATTATACAGATTCAGCCCTTTCCACGTACCGATCCATACATACAGATCATTGTCATTAATAGCAGTAATTCCATTGTCAGTCAGCAGATTCTGATTTTTATAGTCTGTACGGAATGTATTTAACTGATAGCCGTCATAGCGTGCCAGGCCATTCGTGGTACCTATCCAGAAGTATCCTTCCCTATCCTGATGAATACTGAAAATCTCATTGGAAGAGAGTTGGTTGAAGAATGGAAATTGTCTGGAGAACATGTGCTGTGCGCTTACGGACAGTTCTCCAATAAACAGAAGTATAAAAAAGGACAGGTATTTCATAGCATAATAATATAGTTGCGAAAGCAAAGGTAGGAAAAAGATAGTTCCAAATGAGATATGTCCTTAGATAAAATGAATTCCTGATCTATTTTCATAAAGCAAGAACTCATTTTATCTTGAAAAGATATCACTCTTCAACAATCAACAAATCCCATGGAGCAATCGTCATCGAATCGCCTTTGCTCAATGTCCTGTTCTTCAGCAGTTCCTTTCCCTTGGATGCATAATTGTATTCCACCTCTTGAGAAGTCGGTGAATAATTAAATATATAGCGAATAGTACGACCTTTATCATTCGTTCCTTTCTTCACTATTATAGGGAATTTATATTCATCATCGGAAACAATGCCAGCCTTTTCTGCCTCTGTACGAACTATCTTCTCAAACAACTCTTGCGAAGGATATGAAGCAATATATACCAGTGATCCTTTACCATAACTATTCTCAGTTATTACAGGCCACTTCCCGAAGAAAGGATGATCAGCATAAGCCAAAGGTTGGGCTGTTTCGGGTATAATGAATTCTATAATTTCACCAATAGCCTTCTTATTATCTAGTCCGAACGGATTATCTTTCAGCTCCATCCATCCAATTGTAGAACTCTCCTGATAATAAAATCCACATGCTTTACGTAAAGGACCGGGAGCCAACATAGCTCTAACCGCAGAATGTTCATTACAGTAACCGCTCTTATACATCATGATAACCTTACCACCATTTTTCACGAAAGCATCTATCTTTTCCAACAGTTCATCGGTAGCAATATAGAGAGGAGGTATAATCAACATTTTATATTCCGAGAAATCGCTCACTTTATCGCAATGAACAATATCCGTTTCTATATTCATATTATAAAGCGAAGAGTGCAACATTTCAACCGGATAATTATCTCCATGAGTATAAGGCATGAATTTTAATCCATAATACGAATCATGACTGTAAAGAATAGCTACGTCATTCTTCTTTTTAAGATTAACCAATTTACTACCTATATTCTTCAATTCTTTTGCCACGGCAGTAAACTCATGATAAATGCGGTTTGGTTCAAGATCATGTCCCAAAATTCCCTTCCAGTAGGTCTCTTGACCATAATGTATAGAGTGCCAGTGCCAATATTCTACCATGTTTGCCCCGGATGCCAAATGTGAATATACATTTTGTCTGAGCTGATTATCATAAGGCGGATATTGATACCTCGCATCCCAACCGGTGGTTTGAGCATTCGTTTCAGTTATCAGATAGTTGCCTTTAGCAACAGTCCTCATGTGGTCACCCGAATATGATATTAACCTGCCATTCTGGCCATCTTGCACACTATGATATGGATTAATCGCAGGATACTCCATCTGACGAAAACTTTCCACCTGATCTATTTCATGAAAAGCAGGCATAAAACAATGTGTTACAAATTGATCTTTCCGTTTGTATTCATTGACAATATCTACCTGCCAATTCAGAAAATCAGCAATCCTTTTGCGGCCATAACGTTCCCATTCATTTTTGTACGAGGGGTTAGTAACACCATCTCTGGTATAGAACTCTTCCCAACTATGAATGTTCATACTCCAATAATTCAGGCCCCAGGCTTTGTTTAAAGAATCCAGATCATTATCAAACTTCTCTTTAATATAGCTTCTGAATCCAACAAAAAAGTCATGATTATTAGTTCCACGTGCAGTAGCTTCATTATCCACCTGATATCCGATAATGGCAGGATGATTGGCATAGTGCTCCATCATTTTGCGAATGATACGCTCACTGTAGAACAAATAGGCAGGATTCGATATATCCATATTCTGGCGGGTTCCATAATATGCCTTATTGCCTCGTTCGTAAGTAGTTAACACATCCGGATGTTTTTCTGCCATCCAGGCTGGTATAGCATAAGTGGGAGTTCCCAAAATTACTTTTATACCTGCCTGATGCATCTTATCTATTATCCGGTCCATCCATGCGAATTCAAACTCGCCTTCACGAGGTTCAAACAAGCCCCACGATGATTCTCCGACACGAACAACTGAAAGTCCACAATCTTTCATCATTTGGATATCTTTATCCAATCGATCTGTCGGCATGTATTCATGATAATAAGCCGCCCCATACAGTACATTATCAAATTTATACTGCGCACAGGCAAGTGTAGGCAGCAATAATGATATGATTAGCCAAAGGATAACAACATGTTTTTCTGTTTTCATAATCTTTCAATTTAGGATTCTACTTCATCTGCAAATATATGTGCATTTTTTTGCTTTTGAAGAAGGATATTTCCCCAAAAAACGGGTGGTATCTATTCACGTCCAACAATGGCTAAAAAGCCCCTGAAATTTGAATCAATATCCCAACAAATGATACACTCCACCTACTAATGCCTTTACAACACCTTTCATTTCCAGCTCAAAGAGCAAGCTGATCATACGATTTATGGGGATATCTGTTTCTACAACCAGTGCATTAATATGTAAATCCCCTTGACGGGTAAGAATACGAATGACAAATTCTTCCTCTCCTGTCAGTTCAAGGAAGAGATTGCGCTGGATGCCCTCCGGTTTGGCAAGCTTCTCTTCATGAGTCCAGCCCATGGCTTTTATAAAATCTTCGGCAGACTGAATGAGAGCGGCCTTATTATCTTGTATCAGTAGATTGCACCCTCTCGAAGAAGCGTCAGAAATGCGTCCCGGAACGGCGAAACAATCGCGATGATAGTCTACAGCAAGGTCTGCCGTAATCAGCGAACCACCTTTAGAGGCAGACTCCACAACGATGGTTGCGTCAGTCATACCTGCCACAATACGGTTACGACTGACAAAGTTATGCCGGTCGGGATTGGTTTCGGTGAGGAATTCGGTAAGGAGTCCACCGTTGTCCAGCATATCAATGGCAGTTTTACGGTGAACATAAGGATAGATACGGTCCAGTCCGTGAGCAAGGACAGCCACGGTGGAAAGGTTGTTGGCCAGGGCAGCGCGATGGGCATGAATATCAATGCCATAAGCCAGACCGCTGACTACCAGCACATCAGGATAATGAGAGGAAAGATCACGCAGGAAATCTACACAGAATTGCTTGCCATACTCTGTGGCATTGCGAGTACCGACCATATTGATGACACGAAGACAATTGAAATCGGTATGCCCTTTGAAGAAGAGGACTATCGGAGCGTCTTCACATTCGCGCAAACGAGACGGATAAGCTTCATCTTTGAGAGTCAGACAAGTGAGGCGATTCTTCTCCACGAACTCCATTTCGTGTTCGGCACGCAGGAAAGCGGCAGGATTATCGAGGGCAGTAACTATAGTAGGACTCACACCGGGTAGCAATTCAGGCAGTTCTTTACGTTGAGAAAAGACTCCGGCAGCACTTCCTATACCATCTATTAAACGCTTTGCCCCGATATGTCCTATACCGGGGCAAAGCGTGAGGGCTATACTGCAAATTCGTTCGTCGTTGTTCATGGTTGTACAAATTCAATTCACCACAGAGTAACACTGAGTCTCACAGAGGTAATTATTCACATAAAAAAATAAAACTCTGTGAGACTCAGTGTTACTCTGTGGTGATATTTTAGAGGTATGCCTCAAATATCTCATCAAAAAGCTTACTGTCACTCAGTCGTCCATTCACCAGACACACCGTTTCGACTGTTGCTTTTATGACTACTTTATCATCACTCTTCCGAAAAATATCCTGATAGAAAACATACTTGATGCCTTCTTTCTTCATATAGAGTTTGGAAATAAACTCATCACCGCTCTTCAGAGGAGTTTTAAACGCCATGTTGATACGTGCCACTACGGGATCGACTCCCTGTTCGTGCAATCCCGCAAAACTGACACCGGTAGATAGCAGAAACTCATGACGGGTATGCTCCAAATAGTGCTGGTAATTTGCATTATTCACGATGCCTTGCAGATCACACTCGTAATCGCGCACCTTCATCTCTAACTCATAGATATACTTTTCCATATTCAATATAACTGTATCAAAAGTGTATCATCCACGTGTTTTCTCAATATCCAGTCCCTTGAACTTCTTCAGTTCTTCTGTAGAAACCAGCTTATAGAGTTTGTCACTGGGACGTATTTTGTCCGCTTTCATCGAGAAATGCTGTCCTTTCTTCACGGTTTGCACCGGTTTCAAGTCTACACGAGCTTCATCGAGCGTAGTGAATACTGCTCCTGTAGTGGGACCTGTAATCAGCAACTTGTCTCCCACATTCAGTTCGGCAGCTTCTACCAGGAACTCGGCAACACCGATATTAGAAAAGTATCTGATACCCTTACCTACATATATTTTCCGTTCCGTAGCGGCCGATCCGTAGTTCTTCGTCCACTCGCCGAGGCGTTGTCCGAGATAATACCCATCCCAGAAGCCACGGTTGAATACAGTCTTCAGACGTTCATCCCACGCGGCTATTTTTTCATCGGTAAAGGTGCCGTCCAGGTAAGAACGGATGGCTTCTTTGTAACATTCCGCCACCGTGCGTACATACTCCGGGCCACGGGCACGTCCTTCTATCTTGAACACGCGTACACCTGCATCCAGCATTTTATTTATAAAATGGATGGTTTTCAGGTCTTTGGGAGACATGATATATTGGTTGTCCACATCCAGTTCCACATCCGTCTCCTTATCACGCACCGTGTAAGAGCGACGGCACACCTGCATGCAGGCACCCCGGTTGGCAGAGTGGTTCATCTCGTGCAGAGAAAGATAGCATTTTCCCGACACTGCCATACAGAGAGCACCGTGACAGAACATTTCGATACGAATAGGCTTTCCGCCGGGACCACAGATATTCTCCTCGCAGATATGACGATAAATCTCCGCTACCTGTTCCAGATTCAACTCGCGTGCCAGTACCACAACATCGGCAAATTGTGCGTAGAAGCGCAGGGCCTCCACATTCGAGATATTCAGTTGCGTACTGAGATGTACCTCCTGACCGATCTGCCGCGCATAGCTCATCACAGCTACGTCCGCCGCAATCACCGCAGAGATACCCGCCGACTTGGCCGCATCTACGATGGTGCGCATCAATGCCAGATCCTGATCGTAAATAATAGTGTTAACGGTAAGATAACTCTTCATACCATGCTCATCGCACGTCTGCGCTATTTCCCGAAGGTCTTCAATAGTGAATGTATTAGCCGAACGGGCCCGCATATTCAGGTTTTCAATACCGAAATAGATGGAATCGGCACCTGCCTGGATGGCCGCCGCAAGTGATTCGCGCGAGCCGACAGGGGCCATGATTTCAAAGTCCTTTAAATCCATAAAATCATATATTTAATAAGCTACGAGTTACAAGCTACGAGTACCTTTCGGAGTATAGCGTAGCCCCTTGTAGCTTGTAGCTCGTAACTTGTAACTATTTTCCCTGTGCCTGCAATTCCTGTTGAAGTTCAGTGGCAATCTCCATTCCCAACTTTTGTCCTATTTGCATGCCCTCAGCCATCATGGCAGGAGTAGAAGCGCCCAGTTTCTTTCCTACAGGCGATTCATAGAAAGCAACAATTTTCTTCAAATCATCCAGTGTCAGATATTTCTGATAAACAGGAGCGTAAAGTTCCGCCAGCTTACTGCCAAACTTTCCTTCCCATTTCTTCTGAAAGCCATCCCAAAAAGAAACCGATGCCGATGATTGTTGTTTCAACATAGAAATCATCTGTGGCACCATAGCCTTTGCCGACGCCATAGAACCGGATAGTTCCAGCATTTTTTCCAATGTAGCCTTGTACTCATCACTCGGTGCTTGTGCCGAAGCCGAAGGTGCGGCAGCAAACAACATTGCTACACACATCACAACTAAAACCAAACCTTTTTTCATAATTCCATATTAGTTAAATAAATGAATGATACAAAGGTAGGCTTTTTTCCGTATTTTTGCAGCGAAATAATCATTTAGTTCAATCGATTCATGAAGATAGGCCACATAGACTTGGGCGAACGCCCCATATTTTTAGCTCCGATGGAAGACGTCACCGACCCTGCATTCCGGTTGATGTGCAAGAAGTTCGGTGCCGACATGGTGTACACGGAATTCGTATCTGCCGATGCCCTGATACGCTCCGTCAGCAAGACCGAACAGAAGCTGAATATCAGTGATGAGGAACGACCGGTAGCCATACAGATATACGGCAAAGATACCGAAACCATGGTGGAAGCCGCCCGCATCGTAGAGGAGGCGCGTCCGGATATTCTCGATATTAACTTCGGCTGCCCCGTAAAGCGCGTAGCGGGCAAGGGAGCCGGTGCAGGTATGTTGCAGAATATTCCCAAGATGCTGGAGATTACCCGTGCCGTGGTAGATGCCGTAAAGATACCGGTTACCGTAAAAACCCGCCTGGGCTGGGATGCGAACAACAAGATTATCGTGGAGCTGGCAGAGCAATTACAGGATTGTGGCATTGCCGCACTCACCATACACGGCCGTACCCGTGCACAAATGTATACCGGTGAGGCTGACTGGACACTTATCGGTGAAGTAAAGAAAAATCCGCGTATGCATATTCCCATCATTGGCAACGGTGATATCACCAGTCCCCAAAGGGCAAAGGAGTGTTTCGATCTTTATGGAGTGGATGCCATCATGATAGGTCGTGCCAGCTTTGGCCGCCCGTGGATATTCAAGGAGGTGAGGCATTATCTGGAAGCAGGCGAGGAGTTGCCACCGCTTAGTGCCGAATGGAAACTGAGTGTGTTACGCCAGGAGGTAGTGGACAGCGTCAATTTGCTGGATGAAAGAAGGGGTATTCTGCATGTACGTCGCCATCTGGCAGCAAGCCCGTTATTTAAAGGAATACCGAACTTCCGGGAGACGCGTATTGCCATGCTGAGGGCGGAGACCAAAGAGGAGTTGTTCCGCATATTCGATAGTATAGAGGGGGCTCTATTCCCTGTGTTATAATACAATTCAGGCACGGACCGAATGGATAAATACACTGATTTCTTTTTATTATCAGCGAAGATCCATGTTGTCCATGCCTGAAAGAAAAATAAGAAAGGCTCCGGATGCAAGCCTCAGAAACGGTTAGCCCAACGGATTCTCATCCAGACCGCCATCACCGGAACCGCCTTGATTGCCCGAGCCGTCGGCTGAGCCGCCAGTGGAGTTACCGCCCCACTCTTCCCAAAAGACATTAGTGTCTACCATGGAACGGGTAGTCACCTTCTTACTGCTGTTGCGGTGTACTTCGGGAATAAAACGAACGCGAACACCGGTGATCTGAGAAGCACTCACTTTGTCAGCCGATTCAACCCCATTTTTATTAGTAGCAGCCGTATAATAGAATGTACCTACGCCATCTATTTTTACGGTACGTCCTTGAGCCATATAGTCGCCCAATACACTTCCCAGATTTTTCATCACTGCATAGGAATCACCCGGAGTTACAGTGGAAAGTTGTGATAAACGAGCAGCAATCTGATCGGTATCAACCGGTTTACCTACGGTAATAGCATACGGATACCACAAATTGTTGATTTTCTGTTGATTCTTCTTAAAAAATGCCATAATAATAATAATTTTAAATTGTAAATAGATTCATGTTATTACATCTCATTCAGAAAAACTAAAGGTTATTACTGTGAGGCCTCAACAGTCATGCCTTTTGTTTGTCTCAAATTCGATGTTGCAAAGTTAGGGCAGAGAAGCAGTGAATACAAGAAAAAGCACTCTACCGCGCATTTTCATAATCACCTATAAAACAACATATTACAAAAAACCTTTCTCTACAAAGCACAAAAGGGAAATTTCAGCAAGATTAGGGAAAGAGGCTTCATCTCTACAATAGAAAAAGGTAAATCACTATAAACAAGGATATTAATTTTTCAAGGTCTCTACAATGAAGAAAAAATATCATTTCAATGCTATCCAACCATCGGATATAAAATCAAGATACGCAAGCTTTGTATAAGACTTATAAATGATACTTCCGCGTAACAATTCTCTCGCCGCTAAATTATCATTGATATAGCGCAGCACATCCAACACTCATCAGCAGCGCTCAAATGTAACTTTTTATACGCAAGACCATTTCTCCGGAGAATAAATCAAAGAACAAGAAAAACGGCCTCAAAACATCATCTGATAGGGGATATAAAAAGGTAACGACTGAATAGGGATGAAGTAACGACTGAATGGCAATGAGGTAACGACCGAACCATAATGAAGTAACGACTGAATCAGACGCACTCTATAAGACTATTTACAGAATCCGGAACACCTCTACTTTTGTCTGCATTTTTTAAAACCACAAATACACGCATCCACCGTTTCGCCACCCTCGAACAGTTTTTCGTCCGCCGGCATAAGTCGCTTTTTCAAACCAACGTAGAATTATCACCATCATTCTATATTTGCCGGCTATGAAGTACAAAGATAATACTTTCTGCGGAAGAGACTTCCCCCAACCAGCACAAAAAATAACTGACTAACTAAGTTATATTATAGAAAAAGTTTCTACTTTTGCAAAGAATTGAAACAACATGAAAAGCAACAACATGAAAAGGAGCGCATTTATCATCGTTACATTCTTATTTATTGCCCTTGCCGCAAAAGGACAATCCATTGAAGAAATACAAACCAGCAAAGACTACATCTGGGGTACGGGAAACGCGGCTACCTTGAAGAAAGCCGATAATGAAGCACTTGCAGCACTCATCAGCCAGATCTCCACAAACGTATCTTCCAAATTCGAGCAACTGACCGAAGGCGGAATGAAGGATGATCAAGCAACTGTGGACGAGACATTCAAGTCCGTCATCAACACCTACTCGCGTGCCACACTGAACAATACCCGCCGTATCGTGATACAAAACGAACCGGAAGCCGTCGTCATGCGCTATATCAAAGTAGCCGAAATACAACGCATCTTTGACGGACGGAAGACAAAGATACTGGACTTTGCCCAAGAAGCCGTCCGCGCCGAAAAGAAAGCCCAGGTGGCCGATGCCCTGCGTTATTACTACTGGGCGCTCGTCCTGCTCCAGAGCTATCCCGACGGCAACTTCCTCACCATGAAGGATGAAGACGGCAAAGACCTCCTACTCACCACCTGGATTCCCAAACAGATGAACGACATCTTCTCCAATCTGAAAATAAGCATGGAAAGCACCCATCTGGACGGTGATCTGAAGACGATCAACCTCAAAGTACTCTACAAAGGACAGCCCGCCCGCAACTACGATTACACGTATTTCGACGGTCGCGACTGGTCCAATATATTCTCAGCCAAAGACGGTACAGGCATCGTGGAACTTCCTGTGCTTGCCAATGCCCGCAATCTGCAACTACGCACCGAGTATATGTTTGAAGGTGAAGCCAATATCGACAACGAACTGTCAGAAGTGATGGGAACCGTCAACCCCATAGCCATGCGCAACTGCGCCTTGAAACTGGAAGGGGAGGAGCCGAAACCTGGTGAAGAAAAGACCGAAGAAGCCTTAATGGCAGAATCAGACAGTGCCACCACCACAAACAGCGGTATGCATTATTTGTCCACCATGGAATCCGCTGCCTACGACGATACCATGAAGAAAGTAGAAAAAGCTATTCGTACGCGCAATTTCACCGATATACAATCCTTATGTACCGAAAGCGGATACGAAATGTTCAACCGCCTCATCAAATACGGACAAGGCAAGATCATCAACGAACCGGAATTCAGATTCTTAGAGTGCAATGGGGAAGTAACTTGCCGCAGTCTTCCCATGAGTTTCAAGTTCAGCAACCAACGCACGTTTGTAGAAGATGTAGTGTTCACCCTGAACAAAGAAGGTAAGATAGATTGCCTCTCCTTCGGCCTCAACAAACCTGCCGTAGACGATATCATGAACCAAACATCCTGGAATGATACCGTACGCAACGTACTTATCAACTTCCTTGAAAGTTATAAGACGGCTTATGCTTTGAAGCGCTACGATTATATCAACAGCATTTTCTCTGATGATGCCCTGATTATCACCGGTTCAGTACTGAAACACACTGCCAGCAACGAAGGACAGGCCATGAGCAAGCAAGCTGTAAAATACACCCGTCAGACAAAGTCGGAATACATGAAGAAATTACAGCACATCTTCCGTAGCTCAGAATTCATCAACCTCCGCTTTGCCGACAACCAAGTTCGCAAGTCGGGTGTAGGAGGTGAAATTTACGGTATCCAGATCAAGCAGGATTATTTCTCGTCCAGCTACGGTGATACAGGGTATTTGTTCCTGATGGTAGACCTGAACAACCCTAAAGAACCGGTGATCCACGTCCGCACATGGCAACCGGAAAAAGACCCGAACTTCGGACTGATAGATTTGAGTCACTTCTGATTCTCTAATTTCACCACAGAGTAGCACAAAGTCCCACAGAGTTTTAGATTAATTTGAAATCAAAACTCTGTGGGACTTTGTGCTACTCTGTGGTGAACATGCAATAAAATAGCAGGACAGCAATTCTTTTGTCACGGTTTTCCGTTACAAACAAAATATTTTACTAACATCTTTTAATTATTGGAATAAAAAAAGAATAACGGGACAGAAATTATATATATATTTGTAACGAAGATTATTAAACAACATTTTACACACTTAATTTATGGGTCAACAATACGCATTTAAGCATGCGCACGTCATTAGACATGTATGTATGCTATTGTTCTTGTTGCCGTTCATAATGGGCTGTGAAGAAGACAAAGAGCCTTCAGTTTATTCACCGACACTGACTACCAACAGTGTTACGGGCTTGAGCCGTTTTGGAGCTACTTTCCAAGGAACGGTGATGAAGCATCCCGGTAGTACCGGAGAACTGAAAATAGGCTTCCTTTATTCCACATCAGCCAGCTTGAGCAACGCACAAGAAGTCAACGCTACCCCGGGAGACGGCAACAACTATACTGCCACAGTCCAAGGACTGAAGCCCGGAGAAAAGTATTATTACTGCATCTTTGCTCGTAGCGGTAAGTCCGTCATCAAGGGAAAGAGCAGCAGTTTCAGTACTGAAGACGCTATTCCGCCTTCACTAAGCATCGCCGAGGCCACTAACGTTACCGAGTACAGTGCCACCCTCTCTGCCAGTATTACAGACAATGGTGGTTACGAGCCTACAGTACGAGGCTTCGCTTATGCCATTTATATTGAAAATGCTGCTGAACCTACCCTCGACGACAATATCAAGCTGCCATTCGGTGATGATTTCACCGTAGAACTGACAGATCTGGTGGCAAACACCACCTATATTGTACGCCCTTACGCCACCAATGATGCAGGAACAGGCTACGGTGAATCGGTAAAGTTCACCACCACTCAACAAAAGATTCCGATGGTCATAGCGAATGGAACCGGTAGCCTTGCCAATAAACCGGTAGAAGCGGTTGCTTACGAAGCAGTTTGCCTGGGTGCCGTAACTCAGGATCACGGCTTCACAGTGGAAGAATACGGTTTTTGCTATAGTACCGAAAGCCGTCAGCCCACCGTCGAAAGCAGCCAGAAGGTACAGGCTATGGATGGAGCACAACGTTTCTCCGCTACGCTAACAGGGCTGACAGCCAGTACCAAATATTACATGCGTGCATATGCCAAGAATGAAAAAGGCATAGGCTACAGTTCGACCGTAGAATTTACCACAGATAAAGAGCAGGTAGTATCGCTGACACAAGCCACTGTTACTGCTCTGACATCTTCTACCGCTACTATCACAGCCCTAATGGCCTACGAAACGGAAAGCGTTATTAAGGAGAAGGGTATCTGCTACGGCAAAGATCCCAACCCCACCGTAGAGGGAGGTAAAGTTACGGACAGCAGCACCGAGCAGAAAGTAACAGCCACCATCACCGGACTGACAGAAGGAGATACTTACCATGCCCGTGCCTATGCGATCACCCGTGACGGTACATTCTACAGCGGTGACATTCAGTTCAATACAGAAACTACATTCGCACCTACCGTAGCACAACCCAGAGTCTACGACCTGACGGAGAATGGTGCCAAAGTGAAAGCTACCATTTCGACTAATGGCGGACTGGAAGTAACGGAAAAAGGGGTCTGCTACAGCAGCACAAATTCCAAGCCGACTTTGGAGGACACCAAAGCGATATCTACGGAAGCTGACAATAATATTCTCGTCAACCTTGGCGATTTGCAGGGTGGTGTCACCTACTACGTCCGCGCATTTGCTACTAACGCCAAAGGCACAGGGTATAGCACCGTAGAGCAGTTTACCACAACAAAACATACGGAACCTACACTGAATGGTCTGAATGTGATTAATATCAAAGATGATAATGCACAGGCCAGTGCCAACATTGCCAACTTAGGCGGTGACGGAGAAACGATTAAAGAACGTGGATTCGTGGTTTCTACCGGCAGCAATCCAAGTGTAGATGACGGTTACTCGCTGAAGTTTGTATCGAAAGACACTAAAGAGGCTTTCACTGCGCAACTAACAGGATTAAGCTATAATACCTTATATAATATACGTGCGTACGCTACTAATAATGTGGGAACAGGATACAGCCAGGCACTCTCCTTCGAGACGGGTAGCAGTAGTAGAGCCACATTGGGAGAACTGAAATGTACCAAGACAGAAGCGTATAAACTCAGTTTTGAATTTGAAATCTCTAACAACGGAGGTGCAGAACTTACGAAAACAGGCTTCAAATGGAAAAAATCGAGTGACAGTGAATATACTGACGCTCCCGGCACGCTCAACGGAACCAAGGTGACGGGAACCATCAGTGGACTGGAAGCAAATACCCAATATTACGTGTACGGCTATGCAACTAATAAAAACGGTGAGACCTCTACCGGGTCCAATTATGTCAACACCAACAAGCTGCCGCCAAACCCGGATGATAATCCGACACCTGATGACGACGACAATACCCGTAAGCCGAAGCTCAACTACCTTAATTATTCTGAGGTATATGCTACTACGGCATGGCTGAATTGCAGCATCAGCGATGAAGGTAACCTGCCGATCACTGAAAAAGGATTTATCTACAAAGTGAAAGACGGAACGGAAGTTACCGTAGATAACGGTACCAAAGTTGTGGTAACTACCAGCGGCACCAACATGAAGACCAAGCTGACCGGACTGACCGGTAAGACACAATATAGTGTACGGGCTTATGCCATCAACTCCAAAGGCATAGGCTACAGCAGCGAACGGTACTTCACCACCGAGGATGCCGACAAACCGGGTCCTGATGATGGAGACAACCCAACACCGGAACCCGTTACGCGGAGTGGAAACAAGTAATACTTATAGTTAGAATAATAAAAAAAAGATATATCATGAGACTAAAAAAACATTTTTATGCATTGGTATGCATTCTGTTTGCAAGCATTTGCAGCCTGCAAGCTAAAGTGGTCACATTGACTGAAGCCGGAACACTGTCCGGCATGATTAACGACAGCGAGTTGGCCTCACTGACCGAACTCACCGTGAATGGTCCTATAAACGGTAGCGATATCAAGATTATACGCGCCATGGGCGGCACGCTGAAAACGCTGGATCTGAAGAACGCCAACATTGTGAAAGGTGGAGACAGCTACTACCTGACGAACTATTTCACCCAGGACAATGTGATAGGCGACTATATGTTCTATGCGATGACGGCACTGGAGAAGATTGCGATGCCGAAGGATGTATGGGCTATCGGATCCTGGAATAGTGATAATCCTTGGAATGCGGAGAAAACGAAAATAGGAGGATATCCCAATAATTATGACTCATACTATAATAACAATGATCAATTCGGTTGCGCCTCTTTTTATCAATGCGTCAACCTGAAAGAGATAGAATTTCCGTCTACATTAGTCTACATAGGCTCCAAAGCATTTGGCAACTGCGTAAAACTGACCTCCATCACTATTCCCGAAGGAGTGGAATTGATGGGAAACAGTGTATTTATGAATTGTGCAGAATTAATCAGCGCATCTCTGCCATCTACATTAGGTAATCCCAATAAGATGGACATTGAAGATTGGCAAATCCGCGACTATGCCGGCTATAACAACATCAATGGAGCGCGGGATAGTGATTATGACACTTCTTCCGCTGAATATTATGCTCACAGGGGCTGTTTAGCTACTTTTTATAACTGTCCCAAATTAAAAAATGTCACTCTAACCGAAGGGATCAAACTGTTGATGAACCGTATGTTCTTAAATTGTACAGCACTTACATCCATCACCCTGCCATCCACTGTAACTCGAGTGAACAGTGCATTCATGGGTTGCTCCGGCTTGACAAAGATCACTTTCCCCGAAACAACTGTCGAAATCGGTAGCCTACAAGGTTGTACGGGGCTAACCACACTTTCTATTCCCACCAATGTCAATGTGAACGATTTCTATTGTACAGATTGCTCTGCGCTAACCTCTGTCAGCTTCAAAGGTAACGTAGGCACCCGAATCTCTTCATCCGCCTTTTCCGGTTGCGCCGCTCTGGCAAGTATCAACCTCCCCACAGCTGTTAATTCCATCGGTACCTCTTCCTTCGACGGTTGCGCTGCACTTGCCAGTCTTACCATGCCCGAAACTCTGGCAAGCATCGGTGAATACGCTTTCCGAAATAGCGGATTGACCAGCCTTACCTTATACCGCAACCTAACCATCATCGGAAAGAATGCTTTCGATGGTTGTACTGAATTGACTTCCATCAACTTCCCCGCCAACGTAACGGAAATCAAAGAATATACTTTTAATAACTGCGCGAAGCTGAAAGATATTGTGCTCCCCAACGGACTTATCTATATAAAAGACTACGCTTTCAATGGCTGCTCCTCCTTAGGTAAAGTAACCATCCCCGGCGGTGTACAGAACATCAGCCCAGGTGCTTTCAAGAATAGCGGACTGACAGAAATCATTCTGAAAGAGGGAGTGATGAGCTTGAGCAACAACTCATTCGATGGGTGTTTGCTATTGAAAAAAGTAACCTTCCCTACCACCATGAAAACTATTGGAGGTTTCAGTAACACCGGTATCAAGGAAATAGCTTTTGCAGAAAATGCAGCCCCGGAAGCAATCAGTAGCTTCGCCTTTCTCAATTGCGACAGTCTGAGCACTATTACCTTGCCCAACTCTATCAAGGAGATAGGTCGCGGTGCGTTCTACGATTGTGATACCTTACAAAGCATCACTCTATCCACGTCCATAAAAGCTATTGCCGAACAAACATTTCATCATTGCAACAGCTTAAAAAGCATAAAAATCCCTGAAGGAGTGACAGAGATAGGCTATGATGCTTTTTCATTTTGTACCAAATTAACGAGCATATCTTTGCCCACTACCCTAATCACTTTGGGAGACAACTGTTTCCGTTTTTCAGGCCTCACAAGTATTGCCCTACCTGAGGGAATAACAGCTTTGCCTTACGGCTGTTTTGCCTCAACCAAGCTTACAAACATCAAACTGCCCAAGTCGTTGACAGAAATATTATCCCCTGCCAATACAAACAGTTTTAACATAGGCTATATCTACAATACAGAATATAGAAATTTCCAAAAATCAGCAAACTTTAATTATGATCAAAGCGGTGCATTCTATAGTTGCACCAAACTGGAATCGATAGACTTTAACGGTGCAGCTTTGACGTCATTAGGATATGCCATATTCAACGAATGCGACATGCTACGTAACGTCAATCTCTCAACTACCAAACTGGAAACAATACCCAGATATGCATTCTATTCTTGCGACAGTTTGCGCACAGTCACTTTCCCAGCTACAGTAAAGACAATAGAGTATCAGGCTTTTTATAACGATCAATCTTTAGAGTCCTTGAAGATGCCGGCTGCATTAAGTAGTATCGGTGACAATGCTTTCGGTTATTGCAAAAAAATCAGAAGCATTGACTTCTCAGCCACTTCACTCACTAAAATCGACAGTTGGTTCAGCAATGTAGATAGCCTGCGCACTGTAAAACTGCCCAGTACCGTTACTGAAATAGGAGAGAGTGCTTTCAGAAATTCTCCTATTGAGGAGATCAACTTCCCCGCCAGCCTGACAACAATCGGCAACTACGCATTTTCTAGTAACCGATTGAAAACCGTAGATCTCTCTGCTACCAAATTCACTACTATCAACAACTGGTTTGCAAACAACAACAAACTAAGAACAGTGAAACTGCCAGAAACCGTAGCAAGCCTGGGAGAAGGTGCTTTCGACAATTGTTATATCGAAGAAATCAACTTCCCCGCCGCACTGACTACCATCGGTGCGCGTTCTCTCAGATATTGCCGCATCGATACACTGCGTCTGCCTGCCACCGTTACTGAAATCGGACAAAATGCTTTCTACTATGCCAAATTCGACTGTGTGGAAATACCAAGTACCATAACAAAAATTAATTCCGGTGCATTCTATGAAGCAGAAATCAGAGGCTCACTGAATATCACCCCTAATGCCGCTCTTGCATGGGGAGACGGAGGATATACCCCATTCCGATGCTATGGCAATGAATATATCACAAATGAAGATGGTACTTCTTACAACAGATATTACCACCTGCCCGATGTTTACTGGAACTCCGCAGCAGAATTCCCCAGAGACAAATTCGGACAGATAGACAACCTCTACCTGCCTGCCAACGGTGCTGTAAGCAGCAACAATGACATCGGCTACATCTTCTATAACGGTCTGACAAAACGTATCGACATAGCTTATACCAATGAGAACAGAAAATATAGTTTCTCAGTAAACAAAGAAATGAAGACCCAGATGATCAACTACCGGAAGCACTTCAGCACAAATAGCGGTTATGGTGAAGCAGCGGGATGGAAAACAATCGTGTTACCTTTCGACGTGAAGGAGATTTCTTATGAACGGGACGGATATAATGAAAAAGACACTGTTGCCTTGGCTCCCTTCGGAAGTAAAGCTTTGGAGACTGCCGGAACACTACCTTTCTGGCTCTATGAACTGGGAACTGATGGCAAATACAAGGCTGCTACAGAAATCAAGGCACACAAAGCCTACTTAATCTGTATGCCTAACAACGAAAAGTATCCTAGCGAAAATAACATCTCAGGATATGTCAACTTCACCACTTCCGACGCCACCAACGGTGTCACGCTGAAACCCACTGCCGGCGCTTTGAAGCGCAGCAAAGGAACCAAATTTGACTTTGTGCCCACATACGAAGGAGTAATGCAGCACGATACAGTGTATGTGCTGAATGAAAACAACTATTACAATACCGATGAAAAGAATTATCCCGCCGGCAGCGTATTCATAAAGAACTATAGTGAGCACTATAGCAATCCTGCTGTCTACCCCTTTGAAGCCTACCTTGTGACTAACGAAGGCAAGACCTCAGTAGCCAGTGCCCCCATGCTTTACAGTATCGGTGGCAGTGATGGCACTATCACCGGCATCGAAGACATTCCATTCGCCACTCCGGAAAAAGCAACAAAAGCTTATAGCCGTGACGGCGTCCTCTACATCAACACAAACGCTGACCGTACCATCAACATCTATGACGTTACCGGACGTACCGTACGCATCATTGAAGCCCGCGAAGGCATGAACGAGGTGCACGGACTGGACAGTGGCATCTACTTGCTGGAAGGTCAGAAAGTCGTTATCGGACGATAACCAAGAGAATTGAGAACGAAATAGAAACGTGAATAAACGAACAATAGAATGAAATCAAACAAACTAAAATGCTGGCTGGCAGCGGTAGTGGTAGCAGTGATCTGCTGCCCCGCCGCACTGGCGCAACAAAGCAAAATAGCCGTAGCATCGTTCAACCGAATGGAAACGGACATCACGGCACGCGTAACCGCCCCAAAGAAAGACCAGAACGGTGAGGTCTGCGCCTTGATCCGCATCGTGACCAACGTGAAGGATCTGATGTTTGAACCGGACGCACTCGGCATCACGGCACGTGAGAACAAAATCGGAGAAATCTGGCTTTACGTTCCCCGTGGCGCACGTCGTATCTCTATCCTGCATGACCAGCTGGGTATCCTGCGAAACTACTTCTACCCGGACATCATTGAAAAAGGCACCGTATACGAAATGGTGCTGAACACCGGAGACAGCGAAGACAAGCCCGTTGTAGAAAACAACATGCAGTTCTTCGTACTGCGTCCCGAACCTGCTAACGCCAACGTGTATGTAGATGATGAACAAGTGCCTATCGAAAACGGACTCTTCTCTGCAACCATGCCCAAAGGCGAACATACTTACCGTGTAGAAGCTCCCATGTATCAACCGGATGCCGGAATCGTTACATTGGGCAGCGAACAGGTAATCAAGAGTGTCACCCTGAAACCCAAGTTCGGCTACGTAGAAATCTTCTCACTGCCCGAACAGGATGCCGACGTTTATATCGATAGCGTTCTGGTAGGCAAAACCCCTTACCGCAGCGACCGTATGGCCATCAAGGAATACAAAGTACGCATCGAGAAGCAAACATACTTCCCCATCGACACCCTACTGAACGTGACCGCCGGTGAAACGGTACGTCCCACCTTCCACATGGAATCTACTATCAAACCTAAAGTACCGATGAATACTCTCGTCATGCTTCAGGCCGGATACAATCCTAATGGAACCACCTTTGGTGCCATGCTGGGATTCGGACGCAAGAACGGTTTCTATGTAGGTTTCCGTAGCGACTTCGGTTCGGCAAGCGGTGAACTGGAATGCGATGAGAACGGCATCATAACAGGTAGTGAAGAAACTACCGCTCCTTTCTATAAAGAAGGAACGAAAAACAAATCACGCATGTCTATCACAGGCGGTTACTTCCGTCAACTGGGCAAGAAGTTCTATCTCTATGCCGGTGCCGGATACGGTACTCGCACACTGACCTACGAACTGGCAGCTCCAATGACAATAGGTGACAAAGAATATGCTGAAGGCACACAGGTGAAAGATATGGATAACTCAGCCACAGGTGTAGCCGGTGAACTGGGTGGTATCCTGCGTTTCGGCAAGTTCTGTATTTCGGCAGGTTTCCACACTGTAAATTTCAAGTATCACGAAGCAACCGCCGGTCTGGGATTTGTATTCTAACCTACTAAACAAGCGAATTACAATGAAAATAAATCAGATAAAGAACGTGGTTCTCCCTTTATTGCTTCTATTCTGCCTGATAGGTTGCAGTGAGGACAAAGAGCCGCAGACATATCCGCCCACGCTGGTGACCAACAGCGCCGCAGAGCTGACCCGTTTCGAGGCCCTTCTCTCCGGTAGCGTTGTGCCACATGCAAACAGCGTTGTGAAAGCAGAGGTATTCTTCCTTTTTGCCAAAGGAAATACTTTAGTCGATGCGGAAGAATTTACAGCCACCCCGGACAATACGACGGAAGGCAGATACGTCTGTACCATTGACGGATTAACTCCGGGAAATGAATACTGTTACAGCATTTGTGCCCGTAGTGGAGGCAGCATAGCCAAAGGCGAAGTAATTAAGTTTGAGACCCTCTCAAGTACTGCCCCCGTACCGGCAGCAACCATCGCTACCAACATCAATGAAAATGGAGCATTACTAAGCAGCGACATCACCGATAATGGAGGACAAAACGTTACACAACGCGGGTTTGCTTACAAAGTTTATCAGGAAGGTATGCCGGAGCCAACCACGTCTGACAAAACCCGGTCCGTCAGCCTGGAAGCCGAAACTTTCAGTGTCCAGATTTCCGACCTGCAAGCCAAAACCAAGTACATCGTCAGAGCTTTCGCCATCAACAAGGCGGGAACCGGATATGGAGAGGCCGTCACTTTCACAACCGAAGAGTTGAAGATTCCTCAACTGACATGCAGCATGGGCACCGTTACGGCTTTTGCCGCCACGCCTTCGGCTACCGTCAGCACCAACGGAGGCTTCAAGCTGACCGAATATGGTTTCTGTTGGAGTACTGAAAGCCAAGTACCCACCATCGAAAACCTGAAGACAGTGACCGGCAATAGTGAAACAGCCAACTTCAGTGAAGTCATAGAGGATCTGAACCCCGAAACAACTTACTATCTGCGCGCTTATGCCACCAATGAGAAGGGTACGGGATATAGCAACATCCTCACCTTCAAGACTGAACAAAAACAGGTGGCTACCCTGACCAAGCCCGAAGCAAGCAAGATCGAAGTAACCTCTGCCACTTTAAGCAGTACCATCACAGTGCCTTCGGGTGTAGAAGTTACGGAGAAAGGTATCTGTTACAGTATTTTCTCTACCAAACCGGCAACAGATGGGCAACACACCGTGGATAGCAGTCAAGGAAACGCTATCAGTGTAAACCTGAAAGATCTGAACGAGGGCGCTACTTACTATGCCACCGCTTATGCCACAACACGCGACGGTACATTCTACAGCGAAGCTACCCAATTCACTCTGGGACGCACGTATGAACCTACTGTTGCCATCTCCGAAGTCACCGGAGTAGGTGAAACGGAAGCAACCGTAAATGCCACTATTAAGACTGATGGCGGACGTGATATCACAGAAAAAGGAATCTGTTGGAGTAGTACCTCTTCGACTCCTACCCTCGAAAACGATGCGTTTATGAAAGCCGAAGGTACAGGAAACAACTTCAGCCTGAAACTGACTTCGCTGACCAAAGGACAGAAATATTACGTACGTGCCTACGCCAAAAACGTAAACGGCACCGGCTACAGTCCTGCCTTCGAGTTTACCACTGCCTTGACAAAAGCTCCTGAAGTAGTGAACATGGCAATGACTGCCGTCCACGACGATCATTCCACTGCCCAAGCTGTTATTTCTGATAAAGGTGGCCTTGAAATCACTGAAAAAGGATTTGTATATTCCACCACAGTAGTCAGCCCTACTATAGGTGCAGCGGGAGTCCTCAAAATAGTATCCCAATCCACCGATGACACCTTCACCGCCGAATTGACAGGATTAACCTATCAGAAACGCTACTATATCTGTGCTTATGCCACCAATGCCAAAGGTACATCCTATAGTTCGGCCACCAACTTCTTTACTTCCACCTCTTCTACCCCGAATACCAACGCATCGGTAAAAGAGGGGTCGATAGGCAGCACTACTGCCACCATGGAAGGCAAGATTGCCAGTGATGGCGGCGACGGAAGCGAAGAACTTGAAATCAGTGAAGTAGGCTTCTGTTGGAGTGAAAACACTTCAGAACCAACCATAGATAAGGACAGTCATGTGAAAGCCACTTTGGATAAGGAGAGTAAGACTTTCACCGTCAACCTTACCGGTTTGAAAGCATATACTTACTATTATGTACGTGCTTATGCCAAAAATAAGAATGGAGTGGGATATAGTTATTACACTACTTTCCGTACCGAACGCACTACACCGGGAGGAGACGATAATGTTCCACCGGGAACAACTACAAAAAGTGTGAAATAAAACGATACGGACCTTAGTATTGTTTCCTCAGCCCTTGCTTTGTCAGCACAAACAAAGCAAGGGCTGACTGTTTATTAGAACAAACATACTCGATCACAGAAGGACTCGTATTAAATAAGAAACCCGTCATTGATATAAATTTATCAAAGACGGGCAACCTACACTATTTTAATTATATCGAGTTCACACTATTATAAGAATAATCTTACATATCATCTATATCCGGTTTATTGCCGACGGTATGAGTGCTTCTTGTCTTAGTACCACTGTCTATGCTATACATACTGTTCTTTTAGCATCTATATATCGGTGGCGTAGGATATATAGATGCTGCACGTCCGTCATATAGATGGGATGCGTAGGATATATAGATGGGACACGTAGGATATATAGATGGGACACGTAGGATATATAGATGCTACCTTACTTAAACATCGGCTGTGCAAACCATCTCTTGAACATCCACGTCACCATTACATACAGTCCGAAAGCAGAAACAAATCCTACAATCGAATCAATCAAATAGTGCGCCTGAATGTACACCGTGGCACAACAAAGCAGTACATAGAAAGGAAACAGACAGGCAAATAACCTGCGGCTACCACGCCACGCCATAATCATCAGGATAGTGGAAATTCCCACATGCGAACTGGGGAAAGCAGCTGTAGGGCGTTCACCGATTTGCTGAGAACCCTCTACCAGGTTGTAAAAGAATCCATGATCGTATCCCGGTCCGGGCAGTAACTCCTGATTATGATTGAAGTAATCTCCGATGGAAGGAAACACACCCTGCGCCACATTATCATCGCCGATAGCCGGGAAATAGAACTGCGGCCCTGCCACCGGAACAAAAATATAAATCAGATAATAGATAAAGAAAGAGGTAACCAGCACGAACGACAACTTCTCGAAAAGTTCAAAACGATAAATAAAATACCACACTACCACAATCAAAATCATCGGATAGTAGAAGAAATATCCCATATTGAACGGCTCACTTACCCACATATGCGGGAAACGGAGGCAGAACCATACCGCCGGCTGCCCGTTGAACATCCACTGCTCTACTGAAGCAAACACATGGTCCAGATTCGGAAATATCCGGTTAAACTCAAACGTATCGGGATACCAATAGGAAAGCAAGGACATCTGGATAGCAATACGCACAAAGGCGGAAAACTTACAGGGTGCCAGCCGGTAAAGATACATCAATAAAAACGTCATGCCCGCAATCATTGCGCGGTCAATCAACATCTGCACCGGATGATCCATTTCCTGAAAAAGAAACAAGATCAAAATCGAAGTCAACAAATTATATATAAGTGTTATCTTCTCAACTGCAAATAACCCCTTCCGGGTTTCTACCTTTTTAAATAAATCTAAAGCCATCCCTCGTTCTTATACCAGGCAATAGTCTCCCTTACACCTTGTTCCAGATTGTACTGAGGTGCAAATCCCAACTCTCTTACAGCCGGGCCGATGTCACATTGCCAATTGCGTTGTTTCATTATGTTATACTTATCAGAATTGAGAGTGCTGGGCTTCTTGCTACGCACCGCCCAGAATTCAGCGAGCAAAGATACAACTTTCAATATAATTAATGGGCATATCACCCGAATTACAAACGGATTACCCAATTCTTTTCGGATCAGGTCGGAAAAAGCGCGGCTACGGTACACCTGTCCGTCTGCCAGGAAATAGGCACGTCGGCATGCCTGTTTTTCAATACCGAGGAATACAGCCTGCACAATATCTTTCACATAAACAAATGTCAGATCCTGCCGGCGAAAGCCAACAGCAAAGTCCGTGTGCTGCTTGATGGACTTAGCCATCAGGTAATAATCTTTTTCACGCGGACCGTACACTCCCGTGGGGCGATAGATGACATAAGGAAAAGCGGGAATACTTTGCAAATAAAGCTCCGCTTTAAGTTTACTCAGCCCGTAAGCAGTATTGGGCATAGGGGAGTCTTCTTCCGTAATCGGCTGATAAGTTTTCTCATGAACAGGGCCAAACACGCTCAGCGTACTGATATAGATAAATTGCTTCGGTATCATATTCAGTTCACGAAGAGTATCGACAAAGTATTTCGTCTGCAAATAATTCACCCGGTCAAACTCCCGTTTGTCGGTACATTTGGTGACACCGGCACAATGGATGATATAATCGAACTTATTATATGTTCCCTTATGGCCGGAAAGCTGCGCACGCAATTCATTGGGGTGTGCAAAATCCAGTTCCAGAATGTGTATCTTACGGTTTCGCAGATATGCCCGGCTGCTGCTCGAACGGATGCCCGCCCACACGCCGAACTTCCGCTTCAACGCCTCTTCCACGATGAAACTTCCGATAAATCCACTGGCTCCTGTTATTAATATACTTTCCATTACTTCTTGGGTTCTACATGAATATTAATCAGCGTACCTTCGCCAAGCATTGTTTTTAATTTATGTTCAATAGCCGTAGCCGTAGTATGAGCTTCTTCCAACGTAATCCCTCCATCCATGCGCACATGTACCTCAATCGCACAATAACTACCGATACGCCTCGTACGGAGATGATGCGGCTCACTAACTCCGGGAAAAGAGAGCAATGCTTGCTCAATATCTTTCTCCACTTCATCCGGCAAAGACTTTTCAAGCAACTCGTCAACGCAAGGAATCAACAGTTGAATAGCTACCTTCATTATAAAGAAACTGACAATCACAGCAGCTATCGGATCGAGTACCCGCCAATGTTCGCCCAACAAGATTGCACCTCCAATACCTATAGCCGTTCCTATAGACGAAAAAGCGTCGCTCCGATGGTGCCAGGCATTGGCTACTACTGCCTGTGAATTCAAATTCTTCCCCTTAATAACTGTATATTGATATAATATCTCCTTCAGCAAAATAGAAATAAGAGCAGCTATCAGTGCCACCATTCCAGGTGCCTCCAGTTGTTCTCCTTTCATAAAAGCCCAAATAGAAAAAGCACCATTCCACAAAATACCGAATCCCACCAGTAATAATAGAATTCCAATAATAGCGGTGGCTAACGTTTCATACTTCCCATGTCCATAATCATGATCTTTATCCTGAGGTTTATTGGAAATACGGACAAACACGAGAACAATGACATCCGTCACAAAATCAGATAAAGAATGAACCGCATCTGCCAACATAGCAGCACTATGGCCTAGAATACCTGCCACAAACTTAAAGGCAAGTAGCACAAAATTAACAATACTACCAACAATCGTTACTTTGTATATTTCCTTCTCCCGAGACAGAGAAGCAACTTCTACGCTCATTCTATACTGATTATTAAAATAATAATGGCGCAAAGATATAAAATAAAAGCCATTTTGTATTTCTTCATCATTATTTGTTTATTTGCATGGTTATTAATTGACTCCTCTAACTCCTTTACATCTTCTAACTCCTATGAATTATTCAGGCTAATTACATCTTTTTTGCCTACATCCCCATTCTTTTCAAGGCAGAAACAAAGCAAATTCGCAAAAAAATTGTTTTCTTTGTATCTATCATATGCAATCCATTCAATAATCAATATATTATGGCCAAAAACAAAGAAAAAAAAGCCGGCAAGCGAATGAAAAAGAAAGAACTCATTTCTGCCCTTATGGATTTTTTCCATTCGAAACCTGATGAGGTACTGTCCCTGAAATACATATTCGAACAACTCCACCTTACCACGCATCCTCTGAAGATGTTGTGTAAGGATATCCTAAGCGATATGCTACTGGATGATTACATCACCGAAGTGGAGAAAAGCAAATATAAACTGAACAATCATGGAGTGGAAATGACAGGCACTTTCCAGCGTAAAAGCAATGGAAAGAATTCCTTCATTCCCGAAGGTGGAGGTGACCCGATATTCGTGGCCGAGCGTAATTCGGCACACGCCATGAACAATGATAAAGTACGCATTTCCTTCTACGCCAAACGCCGTGGCTGCGAAGCCGAAGGAGAAGTGATAGAAGTATTGGAACGTGCCAACGACACCTTTGTAGGCACACTGGAAGTAGGCAGTTCCTACGCCTTCCTGGTGACGGAAAACCGTACGCTTGCCAATGACATTTTCATCCCCAAAGAAAAGCTGAAAGGCGGAAAGACGGGAGACAAAGCCATCGTGAAAGTAATAGAATGGCCCGACAAGGCGAAAAACCCCATCGGGCAAGTCATCGACATCCTGGGCAAAGCGGGTGACAACACCACAGAGATGCACGCCATCCTTGCCGAATTCGGACTACCTTATGTCTACCCCTCTTCTGTAGAAAAAGCTGCGGACAAAATCCCCGCTGAAATATCCGATGAAGAAATTGCCAAACGCGAGGACTTCCGAAATGTGACTACCTTCACCATCGACCCGAAGGATGCCAAAGACTTTGATGATGCTCTCTCCATCCGCAAACTGAAAGATGGCTTGTGGGAAGTAGGTGTACACATCGCAGACGTTACCCATTACGTAACCGAAGGCAGCATCATCGACAAGGAAGCCGAAAAACGCGCTACATCCGTGTATCTTGTAGACCGTACCATCCCGATGCTTCCCGAACGTCTATGCAACTTCATTTGTTCCCTGCGTCCCGACGAAGAAAAGCTGGCGTACTCCGTTATCTTCAACATCAACGAAAAAGGAGATGTGAAAGACTCACGCGTAGTACATACAGTAATCAAGTCCGACCGCCGCTTTACTTACGAGGAAGCACAGCAAATAATTGAAACGAAAGAAGGAGACTTCAAAGAAGAAATCCTTATGCTGGATACCATTGCCAAGGCATTGCGTCAAAAGCGTTTCGTAGCCGGAGCCATCAACTTCGACCGTTACGAAGTGAAGTTTGAGATAGACGAAAAAGGGAAACCTATCAGCGTCTACTTCAAAGTTTCCAAAGATGCCAACAAGTTGGTGGAAGAATTCATGTTGCTTGCCAACCGCACCGTAGCAGAAAAAATCGGTCGCGTACCGAAAAACAAGAAGGCCAAGGTATTCCCTTACCGTATCCACGACCTTCCAGACCCGGAGAAACTGGATAACCTGGCACAATTCATCGCCCGCTTCGGCTACAAGATACGTACCGGTGGGACCAAGACAGATGTTTCCAAATCCATCAATCATCTGTTGGACGATATTCAGGGCAAGAAGGAAGAGAATCTTATTGAAACCGTATCCATCCGTGCCATGCAGAAAGCACGTTATTCCACGCACAACATTGGACATTATGGATTGGCATTCGAATACTATACACATTTCACCTCACCCATCCGTCGTTTCCCGGACATGATGGTACACCGCTTGCTTACTAAATACCTGAATGGCGGGCGCAGTGTTTCCGAAACTAAATATGAAGACCTCTGCGACCACTCCAGCAATATGGAACAAATTGCAGCCAACGCTGAACGTGCTTCCATCAAATACAAGCAAGTAGAATTTATGACGGAGCGTCTGGGACAAGTGTTCGATGGTGTAATTTCCGGTGTTACGGAATGGGGACTGTACGTTGAACTGAACGAAAATAAATGCGAAGGTATGATACCTATCCGCGATCTTGGCGATGACTATTACGAGTTCGACGAGAAGAACTACTGTCTGCGTGGGCGCCGTAAGCATCGTACCTACAGTTTGGGCGATGCAATTACAATTAAGGTAGCACGGGCCAATCTGGAAAAGAAACAGTTGGACTTTGCGCTGGTAGAATAAAAGGTGCGTATTACGCGGAATACATGGATCAAGGGTTGTTGATTAATAAAAGAAATCCGTGTAATCCGCGTAATACGTGCCTAAATTTTCGTTCTCCTATGCACCATAATTCTCCCTGTAAGCCGTGGGTGACATTCCTGTATGATGCTTGAAGTATCTCCCCAGATAGGATTGATCAGGGAAATTAAACTGATTAGCTATCTCCTGTATGGAAAGTGCTGTAGAGTGAAGTGTCACTTTAAGCTCAAGTATCACGTAATCGTCTATCCATTCTTTCGCTGTGCATCCCACCGTTTGTTGAATCGTCTTACTCAGATGCCGCGTAGTGACACAAAGCTTATCCGCATAATAATCCACCGAACGCTGTTCCCTGAACGACTCTATCACTAACGCAATAAAGCGGTCCTTCAACCGCCAACGCAAATGATTCGGCTTCGTTTGCCGGTAAAGACGCTCCGACTGATTACAGATCTCATAAAACAGCATCCGACAACAGTAAATCACCAGCTCACGTTGATATATATTATCACTGTCCACAGATTTCTGTTGCAGAAGTTTAAGATAATGATTGCATATCCCATCCCACTCTTCGTCTCGGAATGAACTATAATTATGCTCACGCATGAAGGATACCTTATCCGAAGGCAACGAATAGAAAATCTCATGTCGGAACTGAGCGGAAAAAGCAAAAACAGCCAGTTCAAGGTCATCTGTAGCATCTTTATAAAACGTAATCTGTTCGGGGAAAACAAGTATTACACTTCCGGCAGCTAAAGCATACTTCTGCTGGTTAATGTAAAGCTGTACCCCTCCTTGCAGACAAAACAGCAATTCCCCTCTCTCCATCCGATAAGGATAAGAAAACAAATCGGATTTCTTCCGGGTATGAAACAGGTATTCCTCACTCATAAAGTTCTATTTTTGAAGTACAAATATAGTTTTAAAGGAGCTTATGAACAAAATAATCCCACTTTTTGAACAATTCGCTTCGATTTTTGAACCGTGAGACAGGCAATAGAAGCCGTAACTTTGCAGCGGTTAATAATTTCGGTTATTTGCTCATCAAAGATTGGATATATACGGTATAGGAATGAATAAGACTCACCACAGATTACACAGATTCACACAGATTTATTAATCTAATAATCAGTAAAATAGAATCTGTGTCAATCTGTGTAATCTGTGGTAAATTCATTCATAACCATACAGTGATGAACTCAAGAAAAAAGATTGTAATATGGCAAAAAGAGAATTAACAGCCCGGTATCTGTTTTTCATTGCGGGCTTATTTGTAAATGCGTTTGGTATTAGTTTAATTATTAAAGCAAATCTGGGCTCCTCGCCTATATCGAGCCTTCCTTACACACTGAGTTTAAATTTTCCCGTCACACTGGGACAGTTCACGCTTCTGCTGAATGCCGCGCTGATAGCCGGACAAATATGGCTTCTGAAAAGGGACTTCAGAAAAGAGCAGTTTCTACAAATTCCCGTAGCAATACTGTTCAGTTTCTTCATAGATTGCTCGATGGCATTATTGGGAGGATTCACTCCTGCAGGCTATGCCTCGCAGATTCTATCACTGATAGCTGGCTGTGCGATACTTGGCCTGGGAGTAAGTATGGAGGTAATTGCCAATGTAGTGATGCTATCCGGAGAAGCCTTTGTGAAAGCCATCACTTTGCGTACGGGAAAAGAATTCGGAATTACCAAGATCGGCTTTGATACTACACTGGCACTCCTTGCCTGTGCAGCTTCTCTGATGATAGCAGGAAGCATAGAAGGTGTACGCGAAGGTACAATCATTGCCGCATTGATCGTAGGACTTTTCGCACGCTTCTTCAACAGACGACTGGGGTTTGTCAATAAAATGATTACCTTTGCACCGAATAAAACACCCATTCAGCCCTATGAAGACAATTGCAATCACCGAACTGACAGAAATTGAAGCAATCATTCGCAAATGTCCTTACTGCACGGTGGGCATCACCGATCTGGAAGGCAACCCTTACGTAGTCCCCATGAACTTTGCTTACAGGGACGGAATTATCTATCTGCACTCCGGTCCCGAAGGCAGCAAAGTAACGATGGCAGAAAAACATCCTCATGTCTGCATCACCTTCTGCGAAGGACACGAGTTGGTGTATATGCACCGGCAAGTGGCATGCAGTTACAGCATGAAGTCGCGCAGCGTGATATGCCACGGAAACGTCCGTTTCATCGAAGATATGGATGAAAAAAGAGAGGCACTTGATATAATCATGCGGCAATATACAAGCGATGAATTTAAATACAGTGAACCTGCCGTGCGCAACGTAAAGGTTTGGGAAGTAAAAATAGACAAAATGACTTGCAGATCCTTCGGACTGCGACCCAGCGAGGTCACCTCAGAGTAGTTACAAACCCATTTCAAGATGGCTACACCCTTTCCCTCGGATAGCTACACCCTTTACTGCAAATAGCTACACCCTTTTGGTGAAAGGGTGTAGCCCTAATATTCTACAGCGGGTATTCATCAAATGCATATAGCAACGTTGAGAGATACCGTTCGCCTGTATCCGGCAATAATGCAACAATAGTTTTCCCCTCATTCTCCGGAAGAAGTGCCAGACGAGTGGCTGCACTGACTGCCGCCCCGGAAGATATACCTACCAGCAGGCCTTCTTTCTGCGCCAACTCGCGGCCTGTACGGATAGCATCGTCATTTGTTACCTGCAATATTTCATCCACTACTGCCGGATTGTAGTTCTTGGGAACAAAACCGGCACCGATACCTTGTATCTTATGTGCTCCCGGAGCACCTCCTGAAAGTACAGGAGAGTCGGTCGGTTCTACCGCTACCACCTTTACAGCCGGATTATGTTTTTTCAAGGCGGCGCCTACTCCACTTACCGTTCCGCCAGTCCCTACACCAGCAACAAAAATATCAACATGACCTTCCGTATCCCGCCAGATCTCCTGTCCTGTAGTACGTTCGTGCATGGCAGGATTTGCGGGGTTGTCAAACTGCTGCAGAATCACCGCACCGGGTGTAGCCGCTTTCAGTTCTTCAGCACGGGCAATAGCCCCTTTCATACCATTGGCACCGGGCGTAAGCACCAATTCGGCACCCAAGGCTTTCAGTAAGTTGCGACGCTCAACGCTCATGGTATCGGGCATGGTGAGAATCAACTTATAACCTTTTGAAGCGGCCACAAATGCAAGTCCTATTCCGGTGTTTCCACTGGTAGGTTCTATGATTGTCGCTCCGGGTTTCAGCAAACCGGAAGTCTCGGCATCTTCAATCATTGCCAGTGCCACGCGATCTTTCACGCTTCCGGCAGGATTAAATGATTCCAGTTTCACGATCAGACGGGCTTTCAGCCCCTTTGATTTATTGTAATTACTCAGCTCCATCAGGGGAGTGTTGCCCACCAGATCCGTGAGCTGTTTTACTATCTTTTTCATAACATATTGGGTTTTAATTTATACTCTTCTTTCTAAATGACAAAGATAGAGGGTTAACGGTTCATAGGAAATACCATATTTGTGGGATTTTCATACTATAAATGAGGGATTTTCGCTGAGAATAGTTACCTTTGTACCCACCTTATTATAAAAAGGATATCCCAATGAGTCCATTGAACTTTACTCACATTTTGACACAGGCAGTCGATGAACTATCGGAAAGCTCATCTTACAAAGGACTGTTTCATCAGCACACGGACGGCACTCCATTGCCTTCGGCTAGGGCACTGCAAGATATTGTAGAGCTATCACGTGCCATCCTCTTCCCCGGTTATTTTGGTAATTCCACAGTCAACAGCCGCACCATCAAATATCACATCGGCGTAAACATCGAACGCTTGTTCGACTTGCTGACCGGTCAGGTACTTGCAGGGCTTTGCTTCACCGGAAACGGAGAATGTACCTGTTGCACTGAACTTCAGCGTGAAGAAGCGGCACTGATTGCCGCTAAATTCATCAGCAATTTGCCGGGAATGCGCCGTGTGCTGGCCACTGATGTGGCAGCCGCCTACAATGGAGATCCGGCAGCACACAGTTTCGGAGAAGTAATCAGTTGTTATCCCGCCATACGTGCCATCAGCAATTACCGCATTGCGCATGAGTTACTGAAACTCGGTGTGCCCCTTATTCCGCGTATCATCACTGAAATGGCTCACAGCGAAACAGGAATCGATATTCACCCGGGTGCCGCCATCGGCAGCCACTTCACCATAGACCACGGAACGGGTGTGGTAATCGGGGAGACGTGCGTCATCGGAAATAACGTGAAGTTGTATCAAGGCGTAACTCTGGGTGCCAAGAGCTTTCCATTGGATGCGGACGGTAAACCGATCAAGGGTATCCCACGCCACCCGATACTGGAAGACAATGTAATCGTCTATTCCAATGCCACCATTTTAGGACGTATCACTATCGGACAGGGTGCCACGGTAGGTGGTAATATCTGGGTGACGGAAGACGTTCCGGCCGGAGCAAGAATTGTACAGACTAAAGCCAAAAAGTAACCGGCAGTCAGCAAGCAAGCGCCCCGGTTGAGGGACACAAGCGTTCCGGCTGAGCAACACAAGTGTTTCGGAAGAGAGACACAAGCGTTACATCCGAGAAGTACAAGTGTTCCGTAAAAGGGATATTAAGAGAATAGTAATCATCAATAGAAACAATAGATACAGAAGAAGTTACAGCAGCTTCAACCGTAAAATTGTAAATCGTAAAATCAATAATAAACAGATGGAATCCTTTCAAATGATTGCCAAGACCTTTCAAGGTCTGGAAGAAGTATTAGCACAAGAACTGACTGCATTAGGGGCAAACGACATAGAAATAGGCCGACGCATGGTGTCTTTCAGTGGAGACAAGGAAATGATGTACAAGGCAAACTTCTGCTTGCGCACAGCAATCCGTATCCTGAAACCGATCAAGAACTTCACTGCCAAAGATGCTGATGAAGTCTATGAACAAATCAAAGCTATCAGCTGGGAAAACATCCTGGATGTGGAGAAAACATTTGCTGTAGATGCCGTTGTGTTCAGCGAAGAATTCCGTCACTCTAAGTTTGTATCTTATAAAGTAAAAGATGCCATTGTAGATTATTTCCGCGAGAAATTCAACAAACGTCCGTCCGTACGAATCAACCGCCCGGATGTACTGCTTAATATACACATTGCACAAACCACGTGTACGCTTTCGCTCGACTCATCGGGCGAGTCACTACACCGCCGCGGTTATCGCCAGGAAGCGGTAGAGGCTCCGTTGAACGAAGTACTGGCTGCCGGAATGATCCTCATGACGGGCTGGAAAGGAGAATGTGATTTGATTGATCCGATGTGTGGTTCGGGTACCATCCCCATTGAGGCAGCACTGATTGCACGTAACATTGCTCCGGGAGTATTCCGTAAGGAATTTGCTTTTGAGAAGTGGAATGATTTCGACCAGGATTTATTCGATACGATTTACAACGACGACAGTCAGGAATGTGAGTTTACACATAAGATATACGGATACGACAATAATCCACAGGCTAACGAAATAGCAATGCACAACATCAAGGCAGCAGGTGTATCGAAAGACATTGTCTTGAAGTTGCAGCCCTTCCAGCAGTTTGAACAGCCGGCGGAAAAGTCCATGATTATCACCAATCCGCCTTATGGGGAACGTATTTCTACCAATAATCTGCTGGGACTGTACCAGATGATAGGCGAGCGTCTGAAACACGCTTTCACCGGAAACACGGCATGGGTGCTCTCTTATCGTGAAGAGTGCTTCGACCAGATAGGACTGAAACCGACTGCCAAAATACCTCTGTTCAACGGTGCACTGGAATGTGAATTCCGTAAATACGAGATTTTCGACGGTAAATACAAGGAATTCAAGAAACAGGAAGGCGAAAGTGAAGAGGGAGAAGACTCTAAAGAATCAGGCTTCAAACCGAAAGAAGGACGGGAGTTCAGACCAAGAGAATCACGTGAATTCAGACCGAGAGAACCCCGCAAACCAGGAGAATTCAGATCCAGAGATGACAAGCCAAGGGAATTCAGACCAAGAGACAGTAAACCCCGGGAGTTTGGTTCGAGAGAAGACAGGCCCAGAGGGGAATTCAAGCCAAGGGAATTCCGCAAGGATGGAGACAGGGAAAGAAAACCGTTTGACAGAGAACGTCGTCCGGGAGGAAACGGGGAGTTCAAGCCGAAAAGGGAGTTTAAACCGAGAAAGCGGGAAGAGGGAGAGTAAGTTGCTGAGAGACAGTTTGAGATCACAAAATGTGATCTCAAGTTAAAAGGTTAATAATAACTTATTGAAAGACAGTATAAAGTGCCAAATTGGCACCTTAAAAACATATATTTAGATGGACGATTTAGTCATCATAGAGAATAAGATATACGAAATCAGAGGACAGAAGGTGATGCTGGACTTTGACTTGGCGGAAATGTATGAGATAGAAACAAAGGTTTTGAAACAATCAGTACGACGAAATATAGAACGTTTTCCAGAAGATTTCATGTTCAGACTCACTGAACATGAAGGTAAGTTACTGATAGACAATATAAGGTCACAAAATGTGACCTTATCAAACGAATGGTTTCGTTACTCCCCTTTCGCCTTCACCGAACAAGGTGTCGCTATGCTTTCCGGTATCCTTAGAAGTCCCAAAGCCATCGAAGTCAACATCAATATCATGCGTGCCTTCGTACACATGCGGCAATATCTTCTCTCTCATGCCCCGAAGCAAGAGCTTGAAGAACTAAAAAAACGTATTGAATACCTGGAAGAAGACGTCACTTCCGACAGAGACAGTTACGAGAAACAGTTTGACGAACTCTTCTCTGCCTTTGCCAAGCTGAGTGCCGCCGTACAAGTGAAAAGTACACCAATGGGCAGAATAGAAGTGAAAGGTTTTAGAAAAGAGAATGACTAACAAAAGACTATGAACATGAAGATAATCAGTAAATGGATGGGAGTGGTATTATTGGCATCATCCGCTCTCTTCACAACGAACGTTATGGCACAAGATTTAAAGAAACCGACGCTGGAAGACCTGATCCCCGGCGGAGAGACCTATCGCTTTGCAAAAAGCCTGTACGGACTGCAATGGTGGGGAGACACGTGCATCAAGCCCGAAATAGACTCTTTGTTTGCAGTGAACCCTAAAACAGGAAAGGAAACCCTACTCCTGACGCGTGAGAGAATCAACCAAGCACTGGAACAGGAAAAACTGGGTAAACTGAGTCATTTATATCAGGTGAGCCTGCCTTGGGCTGAAAAGACTCAGTTGCTTATCACCCTGCCCGGTAATTATATCGTTTACGACTGGAAAGCGGATAAAATCATCAGCAAACAAGCCTTGCCAGAAAAGGCAGCCAATGAGGATTATAATACCGTAAGCGGCCATATTGCTTACACTCTGAATAATAATCTTTATGTCAACGATCGCGCCGTAACCAACGAACCGGAAGGGATCGTATGCGGACAAAGTGTACACCGTAACGAGTTCGGCATCAGCAAAGGAGCTTACTGGAGTCCGAAAGGTGACTTGCTCGCCTTCTACCGCATGGATGAAAGTATGGTAACACAATATCCGTTAGTGGACATCACCGCACGGGTGGGCGAATTGAACAATGTACGTTACCCGATGGCAGGTATGACGAGCCACAAAGTAACTGTAGGCATCTACAATCCCGAAACGCAGAAGACAATTTATCTGAATGCAGGTGATCCTACCGACCGTTACTTCACCAATATAAGTTGGGCACCGGATGCCAAAAGCCTTTATCTCATAGAGCTGAACCGTGATCAGAACCATGCCAAGCTATGCCAGTACAGCGTAGAAACAGGCGAACTGATAGGAACTCTTTTTGAAGAGACACATCCCAAATACGTAGAACCCCAGCACCCCATCGTATTCCTGCCGTGGGACAACAGCAAGTTTATCTACCAAAGCCAACGCGACGGCTTCAACCACCTGTACCTCTACGGCACAGACGGTAAGCTGGTCAAGCAACTGACTTCCGGCAACTGGCTTGTGCAAGATGTGCTTGGCTTCAACAGTGGAAAGAAAGAAATCATCATAGCTTCCACGGAATATTCCCCGTTGCAAAGCAACCTCTTCAAAGTAAGCATAGCAACAGGCAAACGTAGCCCGCTAGGCACACCGGAAGGTATACACCACGGTACACTGAGTGCAAGCGGCAGTTACCTCATAGATACCTATTCCAGCCCTGAAGTGCCACGCAGCATCAACCTTATCGCCACACAAAACGGGAAAAGCATCAATCTGCTGACAGCAGAAGATCCATTCAAGGACTTCACCATGCCGAGCATCGAAGTAGGCACCATCAAAGCTGCCGACGGTATGACTGATCTTTACTATCGTCTCATAAAACCTGCGGACTTTGATCCGAATAAGAAATACCCCACCATTGTCTATGTATACGGTGGACCGCACGCCCAAATGGTCACCGGCGGTTGGCAGAACGGTGCACGTGGCTGGGATATCTACATGGCCAACAAAGGTTATATCATGTTCAGCCTCGACAACCGTGGAAGTGACAACCGCGGACTGGAATTTGAAAATGCTACTTTCCGACATCTTGGCATTGAAGAAGGAAAAGACCAGGTGAAAGGTGTGGAATTCCTGAAAAGTCTGCCTTATGTAGATGGCAACCGCATCGGTGTGCACGGCTGGAGTTTCGGTGGTCACATGACTACGGCATTGCTGCTCCGCTATCCCGAGATATTCAAGGTAGGCGTTGCAGGTGGTCCGGTCATCGACTGGGGATATTATGAAATCATGTACGGAGAACGCTATATGGATACCCCACAGAGTAATCCGGAAGGGTACAAAGAGTGCAACCTGAAAAACCTTGCCGGCAATCTGAAAGGACATCTGCTATTGATCCATGATGATCATGACGACACCTGTGTACCTCAACATACACTTTCGTTCATAAAGGCTTGTGTGGATGCACGCACATATCCGGACCTGTTTATCTATCCCACACATAAGCACAATGTCAGGGGACGTGACCGGGTACATCTGCATGAAAAGATAACCCGTTATTTTGAAGAGTATTTAGGAAATAAGTGATTACAATTAAAAGAAATATAAAGATGAAAGTATTATTATTAGGAAGTGGTGGCCGCGAGCATGCCCTGGCATGGAAAATAGCCCAAAGCCCGAAAGTAGAGAAACTTTTTATCGCCCCCGGTAATGCCGGCACCAGTGCGGTAGGTGAGAACGTATCCATCAAGGCAACCGATTTCCCTGCCTTGAAAGCCTTCGCTTTAGAACAAAAGATAGACATGATCGTGGTAGGTCCCGAAGATCCGCTGGTAGAAGGTATCTACGACAGCTTTACCGGAGATGCCTCCACCCAACATATTGCCATCATCGGTCCTACAGCTAAAGGTGCGCAACTGGAAGGCAGCAAAGAGTTCGCCAAAGGCTTCATGGAACGTCACGGTATTCCCACCGCCCGTTACAAAAGCATCACTGCTGCTAATCTGGACGAAGGCCTTGCTTTCCTTGAAACCCTCGAAGCTCCCTACGTGCTGAAAGCCGACGGTCTATGCGCCGGAAAAGGTGTGCTCATTCTCCCTACACTGGAAGAAGCCAAGCGGGAACTGGAAGAAATGCTCGGCGGTATGTTTGGCCAGGCCAGCGCCACAGTTGTTATCGAAGAATTCCTCAGCGGTATAGAGTGCTCCGTATTTGTGCTGACAGACAGTAAGAACTATAAGGTTTTGCCTGTTGCCAAAGATTACAAACGCATCGGTGAAGGCGATAAAGGCCTGAATACCGGTGGCATGGGAAGTGTAACTCCTGTCCCCTTTGCCGACGAGGTATTCATGGAAAAGGTACGTACCCGCATCATCGAACCTACCATCCGCGGATTGCAGGAAGAGAACATCCTTTACAAAGGCTTCATCTTCCTCGGCCTGATCCGTGTGAAAGGTGAACCAATGGTGATAGAATACAACGTCCGTATGGGCGATCCGGAAACAGAAAGCGTCATGTTGCGTATACAAAGCGACTTTGTAGAACTTCTGGAAGGTGTACGCGATGTCAATCTCGACACCAAGACATTGGTGATGGACCCACGGACAGCCGCCTGTGTCATGCTTGTCAGCGGTGGATACCCCGAAGCTTACGAAAAGGGCAAAGTGATGACCGGGTTTGAAGCAGCCACGGACAGCATCCTCTTCCATGCCGGAACCGCAATGAAAGACGGACAAGTGGTAACGAACGGCGGACGCGTGATTGCCGTATGTTCGTATGGTGAAACCAAGGAGGAAGCCCTTGCCAAAAGTTATAAAGTAGCGGATATGATCCACTTCGACAAGAAGTATTTCCGCCGCGACATCGGGTTCGATCTCTAATCACCCCATCACCTTTATTATAATGATACGAAGTAAACGATTACAGAACCGGATTACAGCGGGGCGCTTCACTCTCCCCGCTGCTGTCTTTCTATCACTGTTCTGCTGGGTACTGACTTCCATCTTATTACCCGAGATTCCAGTGATGAAAAGCAATTACCCATTGTGGGAAACCATCTACAACGATTGGATTCCGACATGGGCAAGTGCGCCCCTAAGCTTTCTGCTTTACGGTATAATCGGTTACTTCCTGATAGAGCTGAACAACACCTTCGCCATTATCCGTATGCGGGCATCCGTGCAGACAGCCATTTACTTTCTGCTGATATCTGTCTGTCCTGCCATGCACCAATTATATGCCGGAGACATTGCCTCGACAGCATTTCTGATATCTTTGTTCTTCCTGTTCAAGGGCTATCAACATCCACATCCGGCGGGCATCCTATTCTACTCGTTCCTGTTTATCGGGGCGGGCAGTCTGTTCTTCCCGCAACTGACATTGTTCATTCCCATTTTCTGGATCGGTGCATACAGTTTCCAAGCACTCACTCCTAAGAGCTTTTTCGGAGGTCTGATCGGCTGGACGCTTCCCTATTGGTTCCTGTTTGGACATGCCTACTTCTATGGTGAAATAGAATTATTCTATCAGCCATTCATCGAACTGGTGACGTTCCATCCCATTACTTTATGGAACTTCCCAGTATGGGAAATCGCTACATTGGGCTATTTGCTCCTGTTGTTCATAGTAAGCTCCGTTCACTGCCTGGTGGCAGGTTACGAAGATAAGATACGTACCCGCAGTTATCTGCATTTCCTTATTTTCCTGACGTTCTGCATCTTCGTCTATATCCTGTTGCAACCGGCACAAACGTTTCACCTCCTGCCCTTGCTGCTGATAGGCGTCAGCATCCTGACAGGACATTTCGTGGTACTGACGAACAGTCGGGCTTCTAATGTGTTTTTCATTTGTGCCCTTGCCGGGCTTATACTCTTATTCGGATTTAACGTATGGATGCTTTTGTAGACTCATTGGTTCAACTCCTGATAGACTGGGGCTATCTCGGTTTATTTATCTCCGCCTTACTGGCAGGAAGCATCGTTCCGTTCAGTTCGGAACTGGTGATGATAGCACTGGTAAAGGTAGGGCTCAGTCCGGTGATGTGTGTACTCTTCGCCACGTTGGGTAATACGATTGGCGGTATGACGTGCTACTACATGGGGCGTCTGGGTAACGTAGTCTGGATAGAGAAATATTTCAAAGTAAAAAAAGAAAAAGTAGACAAGATGCAGACTTTCCTTCAAGGTAAAGGAGCATTGATGGGCTTTTTTGCATTCCTGCCCTTCGTGGGCGAAGTAATTGCCATTGCACTGGGTTTCATGCGTAGCAATGTATGGCTGACTACTTCGTCCATGTTTGCCGGAAAGCTGATACGGTATGCCGTGATGCTGCTGGCATTGCAGGGAGTAATATCTATGTTTTAAGTTATGAAACGAATTATAGAACGTACGGAAGATGGAAGCGCAACACTGTTTGTGCCCGAACTGGATGAACATTATCATTCGGTGAAAGGAGCGCGTACAGAGTCGCAGCATATCTTTATCAACATGGGGCTGAAAGCCTCTGCCGCACCGCAACCGCACGTTCTTGAGATAGGCTTCGGCACCGGACTGAATGCCTTGCTCACACTGGAAGCTGCCGAACAGGATGCGCGTCCCGTACATTATACCGGTATCGAGCTCTATCCCCTTGCCTGGGAGGAAGTCGATGCACTAGGATATAGCAATAACCCGCTGTTCAAGCAGCTGCACACCGCCCCGTGGGAAGAAGACGTAAAAATATCCCCGCACTTCACCCTGCGGAAGATAAAGATGGATGCGATTAGTGATAAGTGGTTATCACTAAATCCTGATCTCGTTTACTTCGATGCTTTCGCCCCTGAAAAGCAACCAGAAATGTGGAACGAGCAATTATTTCGCTCTCTTTACGTTTATATGAATACAGGGGGAATATTGACGACGTATTGCGCCAAAGGTGTCATCCGCCGTATGTTGCAAGCTGTGGGCTTCCGTGTGGAGCGCCTTCCGGGACCTCCGGGGGGAAAACGGGAGATACTGAGGGCAACGAAAGAGAAACCATAAAGAGTAATCAATTATAAAAACCATAAATATAATAATGAAACGAACATTCCTGTACATCCTCGCTGCCTTGCTTGCCGCATCCTGCAAGAACAGCAGCGTCCAAAATAATAAGAGTGAAGGCGATAAGCCCGTCATCACTGTCACTATTGAGCCATTACGCTATTTCACCGAAGCCATTGCAGGCGATAACTTCAACGTTATCAGCATGGTTCCCAAAGGAAGTAGCCCGGAAACCTACGACCCTACCCCCCAGCAACTCGTAGATCTTGCCAAGAGCAAAGCCTACTTCCGGATCGGCTACATCGGTTTTGAACAAACCTGGATGGACAAGCTGACGGATAACGCTCCGCACCTGCAATTCTTCGATACTTCCCGCGGCATCGACCTGATTTATGATTCCTCACACGCCCACCATCATCACGATGCCGATGAACCTCACGCCCACGATTCCATCCAAGACGATGAGCATCAGCATCTTTTGGGTGTGGAACCACACGTTTGGAGTTCTGCCTATAATGCACAGATTATTGCCGGAAATATCGTAAATGCACTGTGCGCCATCGACAAAGGCAATGAAGAAGTCTATATGGAGCGTTACAAAAGTCTCTGCAACCAGATTGAACATACCGATAGCCTTATTTGTCACATGCTGTCGGCTCCCAATGCGGACCGTGCTTTCATGATTTATCATCCGGCATTATCTTACTTTGCCCGCGACTACGGTCTGCATCAGATTTCCATCGAAGAAAATGGTAAAGAACCTTCTCCCTCCCACCTCAAGAATCTGATAGACACTTGTAAAAAAGAGAAAGTCCGTGTTATCTTCGTGCAACCTGAATTTGACCGTCGCAATGCGGAGATCATTGCCAAACAGACGGGAACGAAGGTAATCCCTATCAATCCGCTTTCTTACGATTGGGAAGAAGAAATGTTGAACATTGCCAAGGAATTGGTCGTTAAGAACTAAAGACATCGTCAAGCAGTAAACAAATGGGTACGCCTCTTATTGAAATAAAGAATCTCAGTGCCGGCTATGACAGCCGCACGGTATTACGCAACATAAACCTCACCGTTTACGACCGGGACTTTCTGGGCATCATCGGCCCTAATGGCGGCGGAAAAACAACTCTCATCAAATGTATACTTGGTCTGTTGAAACCTACTGGAGGGGAAATTCTTTATAGAGGTGGACGAGCACTCAAAATGGGATATCTGCCACAATACAACAGTATAGATCGTAAGTTTCCCATTACAGTGGAAGAAGTAATCCTTTCCGGACTCAGCTCGCAAAAGTCACTTATTTCACGCTTCACCGCAGCACATCGGGAGAAAGCCCACCAAGTGATTGCCCGCATGGGATTGGAAGGATTGGAAGAACGTGCCATCGGCGCACTAAGCGGCGGACAATTGCAACGTGCTTTGCTGGGGCGTGCCATCATCTCCGATCCTCAACTCGTTGTCCTAGACGAACCCAGTACCTATATCGACAAGCGTTTCGAAGCCCGCCTTTACGAACTATTGGCAGAGATTAACCACGACTGCGCCATCATTCTTGTCAGCCATGACATCGGCACAGTACTGCAACAAGTAAAGTCCATCGCCTGTGTGAATGAAACACTGGACTATCATCCCGACACGGAGATAAGTGAGGAATGGTTGGAACGGAACTTCAACTGTCCGATAGAGTTATTAGGGCACGGAGCACTGCCCCATCGCATATTGGCAGAGCATAAACATGGCGACGAATGTGGATGCTGTAATTGCGAACATTAAACATCAAAGCTATAATATTTGAAACTTTTCTCTACAAAAAATCAATGTATATCTTTTAACCTATCCTAATAAATATGCCTTACCTCCACGCATTTAGCAGTTAAATCACTATATTTGCGGCCGTATATACCAAAATACAGAGCTATAACTTAAAAACATAACGAATTCTTTCCGAATGAAACAGTACAGAACCGTAAACAACCTTGTGGGTTGGATTACTTTCCTCATTGCAGCTACGGTCTATTGCATGACTATTGAACCGACTGCAAGTTTTTGGGACTGCCCGGAGTTCATCACTACCGGCTACAAACTGGAAGTAGGACACCCGCCCGGAGCACCTTTCTTCATGCTGGTAGCCAACCTGTTCTCACAATTTGCCTCCGACCCGAGCACCGTTGCCAAAATGGTAAACTATATGAGTGCACTGATGAGTGGCGCTTGTATCCTGTTCCTGTTCTGGAGCATCACGCACCTGGTGCGCAAACTTGTTGTTACAGATGAGAATAATATTACCCGCGGACAACTGATTACCATCATGGGTAGCGGTCTGGTAGGCGCACTGGCATATACATTCAGTGACACCTTCTGGTTCAGTGCCGTCGAAGGTGAAGTTTACGCATTCTCTTCTCTTTTCACAGCCGTTGTATTCTGGCTGATACTGAAATGGGAGGATGTGGCGAACGAACCTCACAGCGACCGCTGGCTTATCCTCATCGCTTACCTGACGGGACTTAGTATCGGCGTACACTTGCTGAACTTGCTCTGCTTGCCTGCCATCGTACTGGTTTACTACTACAAGAAAGTGCCCAACGCAAATGCCAAAGGTTCATTACTGGCATTGCTCGCTTCGGGCATTCTGGTTGCCGCTGTACTTTATGGCATGGTACCGGGTATTGTAAAAGTAGGAGGCTGGTTCGAACTGTTCTTCGTGAATACACTGGGAATGTCTTTCAACAGCGGTGTAATGGTTTACATCATTGTATTGGCAGCTTCCATCATCTGGGGAGTATACGAAAGCTACACGGAAAAGAACAAGATGCGCATGTCCGTCTCCTTCGTACTGACAATTGCCTTGTTAGGTATTCCCTTCTACGGACACGGAACGAGCGCTGTTATTATAGGTATTATTGTTATCGCCTTCCTGTTCTTCTACCTCAGCCCGAAGATGCAGGCAAGTATGAAAGAGAAATATCGTGTTTCTGCGCGTACGCTCAACACCTCGCTGTTGTGTACCATGATGATTGTCATCGGATATTCTTCCTACGCCATTATCGTGATCCGCTCTACAGCCAACACCCCCATGGATCAGAACTCACCCGAAGACATCTTCACGCTGGGTGAATATCTGGGCCGTGAACAATACGGAACCCGCCCGTTATTCTACGGACAGGCATTCTCTTCCAAAGTAGCCCTCGATGTAAAAGATGGCTATTGCGAACCGCGTATCTCGTACAACGGAACCAAATTTATCCGCAAGGAAAAAGCCACTCCCGATGAAAAGGACAGCTATATTGAAATCCCCGGACGTATCGAATACGAATACGCGCAGAATATGCTTTTCCCGCGTATGTACAGCAGCCAGCACGCCAGGGAATATCAAGCCTGGGTAGACATTAAGGGCGAAGACGTTCCCTATGACCAGTGCGGACAAATGGTGATGGTGAACATGCCCACACAATGGGAAAACATCAAGTTCTTCTTCACCTACCAGCTCAACTGGATGTACTGGCGCTACTTCATGTGGAACTTCGCCGGACGCCAGAACGACCTGCAAGGCAGCGGAGAAATAGAACATGGTAACTGGATCACCGGCATCCCGTTCATTGACAACTTCCTGGTGGGCGACCAGAGTCTGTTGCCGCAGGAACTGCAAAACAATAAGGGACACAACGTCTTCTACTGCCTGCCTTTATTGCTCGGTATCATCGGCCTTTTATGGCAGGCATACCGCGGACAGAAGGGTATTCAACAGTTCTGGGTAGTGTTCTTCCTGTTCTTCATGACGGGTATCGCCATTGTGCTCTACCTGAATCAGACACCGAGCCAGCCGCGTGAACGCGACTATGCATACGCCGGATCATTCTACGCCTTTGCCATTTGGATAGGTATGGGTGTGGCAGGTATTATCCGCCTGTTGCAACACTACGCCAAGATGAAGGAACTTCCGGCCGCAACACTGGCATCCGTTGTCTGCCTGTTCGTGCCCATACAGATGGCAAGCCAGACGTGGGACGACCACGACCGCAGCGACCGCTACCTGGCACGTGACTTCGGCCAGAACTATCTGATGTCTCTGCAAGAAACCGGCAATCCAATTATCTTCACCAACGGTGATAACGATACATTCCCCTTGTGGTACAATCAGGAAACAGAAGGATTCCGCACGGATGCACGTACTTGTAACCTCAGTTACTTACAGACAGATTGGTATATCGACCAGATGAAGCGTCCTGCCTACGATTCTCCGTCATTGCCCATCACTTGGGACCGTATGGATTACGTGGAAGGAACCAATGAATACATTCCTGTACAGGCCGATTACAAGAAGAGCATCGACGCCCTCTATGCCGAAGCTGAAAAGCAGGCACTGAACGGTAACCCGGAAGCTCTGGTGAATGTGAAGAAAGAGTTCGGTGAAAACCCGTACGAATTGCGGAACATCCTGAAATATTGGGTACGAAGCAAAAATGAAGATCTCAAAGTAATTCCTACGGACAGCATTGTACTGAAGGTGGATAAGGAAGCTGTACGCCGCAGCGGCATGATGATACCGGGCGACAGTATCCCCGATTACATGCACATCTCACTGAAAGGCAAACGCGCCCTTTATAAGAGCGAACTGATGATGCTTGAAATGCTGGCAGAAGCCAATTGGGAACGTCCTATCTACATGGCAGTCAGCGTAGGTACGGAAAACCACCTCGGCATGGGTAATCACTTCATACAGGAAGGTCTAACCTATCGCTTCACTCCGTTCGATACCGACAAGACAGGCGTCAAACTGGATAGCGAAAAGATGTATGATAACCTGATGAATAAGTTCAAGTTCGGTGGCATCGACAAGGAAGGTATCTATATTGATGAAAACGCCATGCGTATGTGCTATTCTCACCGACGTATCTTCTCACAACTCGTAGGTCAGTTGATACGTGAAGGCAAGAATGACAAGGCCAAGAAAGCATTGGACTACGCAGAGAAGATGATTCCTGCCTACAATGTGCCGTACGACTGGCAGAACGGTGCCGTACAAATGGCAGAAGCATACTATCAACTGGGCGAAACGGAAAAAGCCGACAGCATTATGAAGGCACTCGCCGACAAGGCTGTGGAATACCTCACTTGGTATCTGAGCTTGGATGAACAACGTTTTGCTATGTCCAGCCGTGAAATCATCGACTATCAGCTGCCTATCCTCAGTTCAGAAGTGAAGCTTATGCAGAAGTATAATTCCGAACTGGCTCCGATATATGACAGCAAGCTGAACGAATTGTATCAGATGTGCGTTGACCGTATGAAATAAGAAATAGTGATTAGCGGTTAGTGATAAGTGATTAACGGCTATGCCGTAACATCGCACACTAACCGCTAATCACTTATCACTAACCGCTAACTACTAATCACTTATCAATAATCGTTAATCACTAATAACCGTGTTTATAGAACAGCCTCCCGAGTTTGTCCGAAAGCTATATCCCGGTGCCATTTGGCGAATGGATCCGAACGAGAAATCCGTCTACCTGACTTTTGATGATGGTCCCATCCCCGAAGTAACCCCATGGGTACTTGAACTATTGGATAAACATGACATCAAAGCCACCTTCTTCATGGTGGGAGACAATATACGCAAGCATCCCGATGTATTCCAAATGGTAGTAGATGGCGGTCACCGCATCGGAAACCATACATTCAATCATATCCGCGGATTCGAATATTTGTCCGACAATTATCTTGCCAATACGGACAAGGCGAATGAACTGATGAAAACAGATCTCTTCCGTCCACCGCACGGTCACATGCGCTGGGGACAGTATTTCACCTTGAAACGGCATTATAAGATAGTGATGTGGGATTTGGTTACGCGTGACTACAGTAAGAAATTGCGCGGTCCGCAAGTACTTGCCAATGTGATGAGATATGCACGGAACGGGTCTATTATCACTTTCCACGACTCGCTGAAGTCCTGGAATAACGGCAACCTGCAATATGCACTGCCGCGGGCATTGGATTTTCTGGAAGAGGAAGGATACGAGTTTAAATTGCTATAAGGTTTCACCACAGAATAACACAGAGTCCCACTGAGTTCATTTCAAATTGATTGAACTCAGTGGGACTCTACTATTTCAAGACGAGATTTATTTAATTGTCACCGTCAACGGATTACGTACCTTCTGAGCATAGTTTGCCATGTATTCATTCCATGCTTCCGGAGTTTTGATGTCAGCCTTGTCCCAGGCAGCACCCCAGTAGTAAACATACTCTGAACCCGGTTCATAATCGCTGATAGCCAATACATGGCCGTCGGCACCACCACGCAGTTCATTCTTTTCCTTTTCAGGGAAGAGCAACGATTTTGCCTCTTTCACTGTAGTCGGGAAAGCAGCACCTACAAATATCTTACCGTTATTATTATTCACATTGTCCGTAGGGTCCACATAAGTGATATAGCCGGCAGCAGCATCAGCAACAACAGCACCATCCGGTTCGTGCAACACGATACCTGTAGCCACGGGAGTAGTCTCTTTCAGGTTATCAAAAGAAACCGCAGTCTTATTCAAGTGAGAGCCTGCATCCAGCGTGATAACACGTGTTTCAATCACTGTTGAGTCACCCTTGATAGTCAGCGGATTGTAAACCAGCTTCACAGTGAAACGCAACGGACCGTTATCCAGAATATCCTGTGTAGCGTAGCAATACGGATAAACGATTTCACCGTCGGGCATCAAAGCAGCAGTACCGCCACCCAGCGTAGGACCTACTTTATAGCAGTCCAGACCGTTTCCGTGGTCTACGTGATAAGATACCGATTGATACAATTCCTGTGCAGCTTTCGGATCAGTTTTCTTCAATTCAGCGATCTTTGCTTTAGTCTCCGGATTCAACTCACCTGCATAACGGGCTTCTACAACCGGTTCGGTGGTATTGTACTTCGTCCAAACATCATAACCGAAAGCACGTTCGCCAGTCTTTTGCAAAGCAGGACCATACGCACGGAAAGCAACCAGATCATTTTCCCAGGCTACATCATCCACACGTTCAGGATAATATCTACCGCAAGCCTTTACTGCAAAAGCTTCAGGCGTGCCTGCCTGAATGGTATAAACAGCCGTACCGTTAGCAGCTACGCTTGCAGGGAAAATCACTTTTTCATCATAAGTAATCTGATAGGGGACTTGTTGTCCGTCAGCATTCAGAACCACAATCTGTGCTGTGTCAGCCAGTTTCAGTTGGTTGGCGATGTCGCTCATAGCCACCTCAACCATTTCATTGGAACGCTCCATTGCCAAAGGATTGCTTACCGTTACGGTAACTACATCCTTAGTGGTGGTGCAGGCAAAACATACGAATGCTGTTGCCAGTAAAAGGAATAACTTTTTCATATTGCTTAATCAATTGATAATTGAAAAACGGATAATGGATTATGAAGATATAGAAAATGGGAAAAATGGATAACTGACAGCATCAATTATCCATTTCCCATTATTTATTCATATACTTATTTAGGCTGTTTGCCAATGTAAGCCAGGATACCACCGTCAACGTAGAGTACGTGACCGTTTACGAAATCAGAAGCGTCGGAAGCCAGGAATACGGCAGGACCCATCAAATCTTCAGGAGTACCCCAACGCGCAGCCGGAGTCTTAGCAACGATAAATGCATCGAACGGATGACGTGAACCGTCAGCTTGCGGTTCGCGAAGCGGTGCAGTCTGCGGAGTAGCGATGTAACCCGGGCCGATACCATTACACTGGATGTTGTATTCACCGTACTCGGAAGCGATGTTGCGAGTCAGCATCTTCAATCCACCCTTGGCAGCAGCATAAGCAGACACGGTCTCACGACCCAATTCACTCATCATAGAGCAGATGTTGATAATCTTGCCGTGACCTTTCTTTATCATAGAAGGGATAACAGCCTTGGATACGATAAACGGAGCGTTCAAGTCTACGTCGATCACCTGACGGAATTCAGCAGCAGACATTTCGTGCATCGGAATACGCTTGATGATACCTGCATTGTTTACCAGAATATCGATCACGCCCACTTCTTTCTCAATCTGGGCAACCATAGCGTTCACCTGCTCTTCATTTGTCACGTCGCATACATAACCTTTAGCATCGATGCCTTCAGCTTTGTAAGCAGCCAGACCTTTGTCCACTAATTCTTGTTTGATGTCGTTGAACACGATTTTTGCACCGGCTTGTGCATAGGCAGTTGCCAGAGCGAAGCCAATTCCGTAAGAAGCACCGGTTACAAGTGCTACTTTGCCTTCTAATGAAAAGTTTACCATAATTTATTTACTTAGGTTTATTAATAACTTGTTTCTAATTACGATTCAAAGTCTCGGTTTACTCAATTTATTACTTCAGGTCGGTAATCAAAGAGAAGTCCTGATCTCCATAGTCCAGGTTTTCACCACCCATACCCCAGATAAAGGTATAGTTATGAGTAGCGGCAGCAGAATGGATAGACCATTCGGGAGACAATACAGCCTGGTCACCCTTCATCCATACGTGGCGGGTTTCGTCAACTTCGCCCATGAAGTGGCAAACTGCATGTTCTTCGGGTACTTCAAAATAGAAGTAAGCTTCCATACGACGGCTGTGCACATGTGCCGGCATCGTATTCCATACGCTACCCGGAGCAAGTTCCGTCATACCCATCTGCAACTGGCAGGTAGGCAATACCTGATTCACCAGCATCTTATTTATATTACGATGGTTGGAACCTTCCAGGCTACCCATTTCAGCAACTACGGCATCAGCCTTCGTCACTTTCTTATCAGGATAGTTGCGATGAGCAGTCAGTGAGTTGAAGTAGAACTTGGCGGGATTCTTTTCATCCTTGCTTTCGAAAGTTACTTCACGATCGCCCGAACCCAGGTAGAGAGCTTCCTTATAATCCAATTCGAATACAGCGTTACCGGCTTTTACCACACCAGGACCGCCTACATTAAAGATACCCATTTCGCGACGGGTCAGGAAGAAAGGAGCCTTCAACGGATCAATAGCTTCCAGTTTCAACACTTCGCCCACGGGCATTGCACCACCTACAACCATACGGTCGTACATGGAATATACCATATTTACTTCGTTAGCAGAGAAGACTTTTTCGATAAGAAAATCACGACGGATACGCTTGGTATCATAACTTTTTGCGTCTTCGGGATGCGCTGCATAGCGAATTTCATAGTTCGTTTTCATAATTCTATTACGTTTTAAAGTTGATAATAATCGGTTATTGGCATACTTCGTTTACGTACACGATGCAAATGTAGCAAAAGAAAACGGAGAAACATTGTGTTTTTGTACCAATTATATAGTAATATTGTTCAAATGGAAGAAAATGGAAGTTCTTTAACAGAAAATAATACAAAAAAAGAGCTCCACAGAGATAATTCTCTATAGAGCTCTTTCATTTTAGTTGTCCTACCAAGATTCGAACTTAGACAAACAGAACCAAAAACTGTTGTGCTACCATTACACCATAGGACAAACTCGGGTGCTTTCTGTTAAAAAGCGGTGCAAAGATAAAAGTATGCCCCGAAATATCCAAATATTTCGGGGCCTTTTTTCTTATTTGCTACTAATTTGCCTTTTATTTGGCTATAATCAGGTAGTAATTCTTCTTTCCGCGCTGCACAAGCAGATATTTTTCATCCAAAAGGTCAGCAGAAGTAATCACTTGGTCGAAGGCTTCCAGCTTCTCTTTATTGAGAGAAACGCCGCCACCTTGCACCAGTTTACGCATCTCACCTTTGGAGGCAAAAACGGCTGCATTATCTGTGAACAGATCGACAGCTTTCACACCGGCAGACACAGCATCCTTGGAAACCTCAAACTGAGGAACCCCCTCGAATACAGCCAGCAGGGTATCTTCATCCAACTTCTTCAATGCATCGGAAGTTGCATTGCCGAACAATATATTAGACGCATCCACCGCTGCATTATAGTCTTCTTCAGAATGAACCATAATAGTCACCTCTTTTGCCAAACGTTTCTGAAGAACACGCAAGTGCGGTGCAGTTTCATGCTCAGCTGTCAAGGCTTCGATTTCCTCTCTTGACAGTGAAGTGAATATCTTGATGTAGCGTGCTGCGTCAGCATCACTCACATTCAACCAGAACTGATAGAATTTATATGGGGAAGTATATCGGGGATCAAGCCAGATATTGCCGGATTCAGTCTTACCAAACTTACCGCCGTCAGCCTTCGTAATCAGCGGGCTGGTCAGAGCGAACACTTCGCCACCATTGGTACGACGAATCAGTTCGGCACCTGTCGTGATGTTACCCCATTGGTCAGAACCACCCATTTGCAGTTTGCAACCTTTGGTTTCATACAGATGCAGGAAGTCATAGCCTTGCAACAACTGATAAGTGAATTCCGTGAAAGACAAACCGTCACGAGCCTCACCGTTCAGACGCTTCTTTACAGAATCTTTCGCCATCATGTAGTTCACAGTGATATGCTTACCTACTTCACGGGCAAAGTCAAGGAAAGTGAAGTTCTTCATCCAGTCATAGTTATTCACCAATTCTGCACGGTTAGGAGCATCGGATTCGAAATCCAGAAACTTGCTCAACTGCTTCTTCATACCATCCAGATTGCGTTGCAGGATTTCTTCTGTGAGCAGATTACGCTCTGCCGACTTACCGGAAGGGTCACCAATCATACCCGTAGCACCACCGATCAGTGCCATCGGCTTGTGTCCGCAACGTTGGAAATGACGCAGTATCATTACACTGCAAAGATGTCCAATGTGCAATGAGTCCGCCGTAGGATCAAAACCTATGTATGCGGTCACTTGTTCCTTAGCCAGAAGTTCTTCCGTACCAGGCATCATATCGTGGAGCATGCCACGCCATCTCAATTCTTCTACAAAATTCATCGAATGATTAACTATTTAAATATTTGATATACTTTGTAATTGCAAAAGTACGACTCTTTATCTGAACTAACAACTCTTATTGCCTAAAAAAGATTTCGCTCACATTCTTACGAATCGTTCTCCTGAGTTCCTCAAGGGGAGTTTTACGGAGGATGGCAGCCCGTTCATAAAGCGTATCGACAGATACCGTACTTTCATCCGTCTCGATAAACAACCGTTCAGACGGCATTATACACAACGCTTCCTCCTGATATTTCTCTCCGAAAGAAAGATAAAAACCATGTCGGAGATATTCTTCTGCAAGAGCCGCTTTTCCACGAAACCCGTGAATAATCCACGGTTTCACCGGTTGTATCTTCTGTTTCAGTTTCAGAAGTTCATCTACCGCTTTCACCAGATGAATGATTAACGGTTTATCCGCCTCTTCGGCCAGACGTGCCTGATATTCAAACACTTCTATCTGCAAAGTCAAAGGTGCTTCAGCCAATTTATCCAATCCGGCCTCACCCACAGCCAACACCTGGGGATGATCCAGTAATTCTTCAAAACGGGCCTTACTGTCATTCAGGGAAGCTGCGAAGGAAGCGATATACCACGGATGTATTCCCACAGAATACCAGCCTTCCGTTTGCGGAACAAACGATTCGGGGAAACAGTTCACAATAGCCGTTCCAGGCACTTGGGGCCGCCGATGTGTATGTATATCAACAGGAATTATCATGCGAATAGTACAGAAAATAGTTTTTTTATGGAACGGGATCATATCCGGAACCTCCCCAGGGGTGGCAGCGCAAAATACGCCGGATTGCCAGATACAGCCCTTTGAACGGTCCATGTTTCTTTATCGCTTCAACGGCATATTGCGAACAGGTAGGAGTGAAACGACATGAAGGGGAAGTCAGGGGTGAAATACACTTCTGATAGAAATAGATGGGAAGCAACAGCAAGTATGAAAACAGCTTTTTCATGACTGCCCCGCACTACCGGTTTTCTCAGCAGACGTAGCATTTTCTCCGGCTTTCTGAACGGCAACATCCGCCAATACCTTCTCCGTGATACGCGCCAGCGCAACCTTCATCCTTTCCTCTATCTCCACCGAATCGACTAACCGGTCGGAAAGATAAATGAAAGCCACAGCAAGTTGCCGTCCTTCATCCTGAAGCGTCTGCAATAATCCATGTTTATTTTTCCGGTATGCCTCACGTATCTGGCGTTTTACACGGTTACGCTTTACCGCACGTTTAAAACGACGCTTCGACACACTGACAAGTATGGAAACAGGCGCTTCCAACTCCTCTACCGGCAGATATACCACACGCAGAGGAAAGACGGAAAACGAACGTGCGCCGCCTGAAAACATCTTGTCGATGACTTTCTTCTTATCCAGCCTTTCGGACTTGTGCAGGGTATTAAGCATTCTTAGCTACGAGTTACAAGCCACGAGCTACAAGTAGTTCGCAGTAAATAAGTTACGAGCTACAAGTTTAAGCTGTAAATGGCATACTGCTTCCGCATGACATTTGTAGCCCGTAGCTTGTAGCTCGTAACTCTAAAATTATTTTCCTTTGTTATTCTCCTTGATGAACATATCCAGCGCGGCCGTCATAGAAGGCGCCTGTACACTGGGAGCTTCCAAGTCGAGGCGGAGTCCGGCATCACGTACAGCCTGGGCGGTAGTGGAGCCAAACGTACCGATTTTGATTTCTTTCTGTTGGAAGTCCGGGAAGTTCTTCTTCAAAGAAGTCACTCCTGCAGGACTAAAGAACACCAACATATCATAATCAAACTCCTCTTCTGAAGTAAAATCATTACTTACTGTGCGATACATAACAGCTTCTGTGTTCTGTATCTTGTTTTTATCCAAGAGATTCTTAATCTCATCCGTATGTACATCCGACATCGGAACCAGATACTTTTCGGTCTTGTGCTTAACAATAGAAGGCAACAAGTCTTCAAACTTTCCGGTATTACCAAAGAAGATCTTACGTTTACGGTATTGCACATACTTTTGGATGTACAATGCAACAGCTTCTGTCACACAGAAATACTTCATAGTTTCCGGTATGGTTACACGCAATTCTGTACACAGGTGGAAGAAATGGTCAATAGCATGACGCGATGTGAAGATAACTGCTGTGTAATCCAGGATAGACACTTTCTGCTGTCTGAATTCTTTAGCAGATACACTTTCCACCTTAATAAACGGGCGAAAATCAATTTTCACACCGTACTTCTGGGCGATGTCGTAGTAAGGAGATTTCTCTGATGCCGGTTTCGGCTGCGACACAAGTACTTTCTTAATTTTCAACGTCCTAAAAATTTATTATCAAATAATCATTTAGTTGTAACACACCTCGATACATGATAAAACAAGGTATGATTTCAAGGGCACAAAAGTACAAAATTAAAAGCAAAATGCCATATAAATTGCCACAAAAAAGCTTTATCCACTTATATAACATCAATATTTTAGTAAAAAAGACCAAAAATAAACCGATTATCACAGTTGCTTGAAGACTTAAATCGAAGTAAACAAGGAACAAAGCAAACGGGAAAAGGGTAAATCCAAGGTAGTAAAGTAGAGTAGAATAGGACTCCATCCAAAGACCGGTACGACTCGCGTCAAAAAAAATCCAGCCCAGAAAGGAGTAAGTCACCCACTTCCAGAAAAGATAAAGCAAAGCCAGTGCGAGATATGCCCCGAGCAAAACGTAAGGAGAGACGCGTTCGCCCAACTCCGGCCTGACATCAACAAAATAGTTGAAAGTACAGACGGAAGCCAACACACAAGTCTGTAGAATCAGCAACAGCATATAGCGCATATCCGTAGCGGTGGTAGCGGCAAAGATGCTGGTTCGTTCACGATTGAGAAGGAAGTCCTTCACCAACTGCACCAGGAACTTGCGACTGCGGGACAATACATAGGCTGACATGAAAAAGCAGCACAACAGGAGCACTGTGATCCCATCGTCCAACTTAGGAGAATAAGGAATGGGTATTCCCTCAAAGCCCGCTATCCATGTCAACAGGAGCCCGATCATATTGCCGCAAACTTACGTATGGAACTATCCCAGACAGGTATGGTATGAATCAGTTCGACGGCTTCCTGCGGAGTGCTTGCTACGTGCCAGATGGCACCATGCTGCTGTCTCATAAAGTTTTCGTCCATAGCACGCTGCAACATAGCCAGGAGGGGATCGAAAAAGCCGTTAGTGTTTAAGATGACAATAGGATTCAGGTAGAGACCCAGTTGTTTCCAGGTGATAATTTCCAGTAATTCTTCCAAAGTGCCGCATCCACCGGGCAATGCGATGACAGCATCGCTCAGATCCGCCATTTTTTGCTTGCGCTGGTGCATGTTTTCCACTTCTATCATCTCCGTAAGCCCCTTGTGTTGCCAGCCTTGTTCCACCATAAAGTGAGGAATAACACCGGTCACCTCTCCGCCTGCCGCCAGCACTGCATCAGCGGTAGCACTCATCAGTCCGATGCCTCCCGCGCCATTTATCAGACGGATGTGGCGCTGTCCCAACAAAGTACCCAATTCGCGGGCTGCTTCAAAATAAGCAGAATCAATCTTGGTGCTCGAAGCACAATATACGCATACGGAAGTTATCTTATTCATGGAAATTGCTATACCTTATATTATTAATGCGCACAAAGGTATGGATTTTCAGCGATATCTTAAAAATATCACTAATTTTGTGAGCACAAAGTACTGCTTTATAAAAAGCCGGAATTGTCAAAGCTCCGAGAAACAATTAACCGGATTTACCATTACCTATTAAAAACATAGATAATTATGATTAAACAAGATTACCTGATACGAATGATTCAAGAGATCATTTCTTTGATTGTGAACGCCCTGCTCAAGAAAAAGAAGTATCGCTGGAATGAATGGACTGAATATGACGGTCTGACCCGACAGATATTAGGTTTCCCTACCGATGAGCTGTTAAGTATGGATACGCAAGAACTGGTAGACCGGTATAAAGGCGATCCCAATGAAATGGGAAAAATAGAACTTGCCGCCATGACTATGCTGAAGATATCTGATGATATGGAAGCCGACGACTTGCTGCGGAAATCCAAGCTTCATCAGGATGGGCTTGAATTATTGAAGTATGTACAGAAAGAAAGCAATAGTTTCTCTATCCAGCGGGTACAACTGATTAATATGCTGGAGACATCGCAAGCGTAAGGCATACAGTTAAGGTGACTTTGTTTCACAGGTGAGGCACTTTTGTTTCACAGGTAAGAAACATTTGTTTCATAGGCAAGAAACTTTTGTTTCATAGGCAAGAAACTTTTGTGCCACAGGTAAGAAACTTTTGTGCCACTTAACAGGAAATGTATTTTCTTGACTACGAGTCCAATTTCCTTCCACATAAGGCAAAAGACGGGTTATAATCCCCTTCCTATTCAATATCAGGAAGGGGATTTTTCTTTCTATCCGGTGGATTAATCTTATCCTCCTAAAAAAATCCTCCCCGAAAGCAAAATAGTAATCCAGCACAAAGCATTAGCATAGTAATTTTACGCTCAACATCCACTGAATAGACAAATTCACTGAATCATTAATTTTATATATAATTTATTCTAATGCTTATGAAAAATGTATTGAAACTTATTTTTTCTTCTTTGTTAGTATTCCCATTCACAATGAATGCCCAGCAACAAGATTTTCCGGCAGGAACCACTCCCAATGAGCATAACATCAATGGGGCTGATTATCCCCGCATAGGTGAGGACAGACGTGTGCACTTCAGGATACACGCTCCCAACGCCCAGAAAGTAGAAATCAGTTTCCGAGGTGAAATGACCAAAGAGGCAGACGGATATTGGTCGCTCGTATCAAAAGAACCTGAAGTAATAGGCTTCCACTACTATCAGGTTATAATAGACGGAGTAAGTGCCGCCGATCCCAATGGCAAACCGTTCTTCGGTATGGGCAAATGGGTAAGCGGTATTGAAATCCCGGAGAAAGGTGTGGACTACTATTCCATCAAGAACGTGCCTCACGGGCTGATCAGCCAAAGCTGGTACTACTCTGATATCCGCAAAGAATGGCGCAGATGTATCGTCTATACTCCGGCGGAATATGACAAGAACCCTACCAAGAAGTATCCGGTGCTCTACCTGCAACATGGTATGGGAGAAAACGAAACGAGTTGGGCAAACCAGGGCAAGATGAATTTCATTATGGATAACCTGATTGCCGAAGGTAAAGCCAAACCAATGATCGTAGTCATGGACAATGGCAATATCGAGGTGTTCAAGACCAATCCAGGTGAAACTCCTGACGGTGCAAGAAAAAGATTCGGTGCAGAATTTCCTGCTATCTTAGTGAATGAAATCATTCCTCATATCGAATCCAATTTCCGAACACTGACTGATAGGGACAACCGTGCTATGGCCGGACTTTCCTGGGGCGGACTTCTTACTTTCAACACTACCCTGAACAACTTGGATAAGTTTGCCTATATCGGCGGATTCAGCGGAGCAGGCAGCATCGATCTGAAGCAACTCGATACCGTGTACGGCGGGGTATTCAAAAACCGTAAAGCATTCAACGACAAAGTACACGTCTTCTTCCTGGGCATCGGTTCGGAAGAACATCCCGAAAGAACCAAGAACCTCAGTGACGGCTTGCAGGCCGCAGGAATCAATACAATCTATTATGAGTCTCCGGGCACTGCCCACGAGTTCCTGACCTGGCGCAGATGTCTGAAAGAGTTTGTTCCTCTATTATTTAAAACGAAATAATGTATAATCAATAAAACAGACTATAACGATGAATATCTTCCATCGAAAATCATTGTTGGCGGCTTGTATCGCGGCTATGATGGGTTTACATGGCTATGCTCAAAAGAATGAAGCGTCCCCCCGGTTGTCAGACTACTTTTCTCCGGCAACCACGAATACGATGTCACCCGACAGTGAGGGCTTTATCCAGCGCTGGCTGTTGCTGGAACCCATCGACAAGCCCAACCGTTCCAACACGGTCTTTACCGACAGTTACATTCGCGAAGCATTTGCAACCGAGTATTTCCCCAATCAATTCACAGTTCTGCCCAAAGACGGGGATAAAGTGAAAGTAGGCAAACAAAAGCTAACCTGGCACGCGCTCGACAGTAAGCTGTTCAACGTGAAGCTCTTCCGTTTCGCCTCCGGCCTGAAGAAACAAGTGTACGGCGTGCTGTTCTGGGCAGTCACAGTCATAGAATGTCCCGAAGACATGGAGAACATCCGGATGTCAGTAGGTTCCAACTCCGCATCCATGTGGTGGCTGAACGGTGAGGAGGCTGTTATTCTTTCGGGCGATCGGCGTATGGTCAAGGATGACTGCCTTTCGCGCCGGCTGACTTTAAAGAAGGGCAAGAACATCATTCGCGGAGCCATCATCAACGGTCCCGGAATGAGTGATTTCTGTGTTCGCTTCCTCAATGAGAATGGAACACCCGTTAACAACATTACTATCAGCTATAAATGATCATGAAAACAAAAGCTATACTTCTGGGCACGGCAGCCCTGATGTTTGTATTGACATCTGAAAAAGCAATTGCACAAATCGGCACTCCATATATCCACGACCCGTCCACTATCATGGAGTGCGATGGTAAATATTATACTTTCGGCACAGGTGGAGGCGGATTGATATCTGAAGACGGCTGGACATGGAACGGTGGTGGAGTAAGACCCGGCGGAGGCGCCGCACCCGATGCCGTGAAAATCGGTGACCGTTACCTGATTGCTTACAGTGCCACAGGAGGAGGACTCGGTGGAGGACACAGCGGTAAAGTATTAACCATGTGGAATAAAACCTTAGACCCCAATTCTCCGGATTTTAAATATACGGAGCCTATAGAAGTGGCCTCTTCAGTGAATGATGAAGATTGCGATGCCATTGATGCCGGACTTCTGCTCGACCCAACAGACGGACGCTTGTGGTTGTCTTACGGCACGTATTTCGGCTTTATCAGGCTTGTAGAACTCGACCCCGCAACCGGCAAACGGATGGAGGGCAACAAAGAAATCGACATCGCCATTGACTGTGAAGCAACCGATCTGATCTATCGTGACGGCTGGTATTATCTTCTGGGAACACACGGCACTTGCTGCGATGGCCCGAACTCTACCTACAATATTGTTGTCGGCCGTTCGCGCAAAGTGACGGGGCCGTATGTCGATAATATGGGAAGAAAAATGCTGGAAGGCGGTGGCAAGATGGTGATTGCCGCAGGTAACCGCCAAACCGGTCCGGGACACTTCGGGCTTTTCAAAGTAGCCGACGGAGTAGAGAAGATGTCATGCCACTTTGAAGCCGATTTCGACCGGGGTGGCCGCAGTGTGCTGGGCATACGCCCGCTTTTATGGAAGAACGGCTGGCCCGTTGCCGGCGAGGTCTTCAAAGAGGGAACGTACGAGATTGAATCCGAACGTAGAGGGTATGCCCTTGAACTTGCCGTTGATTTTGTACGTATGGAATATACCAGACACCGCTTCTGGGAAAAAGATGACACGCCCGTCGTACCTTTGAAATCGCAGACGTTGAAAGATGTGATCGGGACTTGGCCACAAGGAAAAATCAACGTAAGAATCGGCGATTATATGTTCCGTCCTCATCAGAAGTGGACCATTACTGCCGTGCCCGATGGAGGCGGATATCTGGGCGGCCCTTATTACAAGATCGTGATTGAAGGAACTAATCGCGCACTGGCCGCCACGGCAGATGCGGAAGTCGTGACAGTGCCTGAGTTCACGGGAGCCCCCGAACAACTGTGGCGAATCGACCAGTTGACAGACGGCACCTACCGGATCATGCCCAAAGAAGTGCCGGGAACTGACAAGGAATTGGTTCTGGTATCCGTAGGTGACAGCACTCCTTCTCTCGGCGAATTCGATATGAACAGCGACAATTCCAAATGGAATTTCCGCGATCATTAGGAACAAGCCCTATTACTCTAAAGTACTATTACCGGGTAATTCCACTCAAAAATAACGAATCGGCTCAGACAACCAGTTTGAATTAATAATGCGACTCAGCAGTTGTCTTGCCGATTCAGAATTAAAAAATGAATTGCCTTTTTATATTAATCTTAAATAATTAAAAACTATGAAATGTATGTATAATGATGGCTAGAGAACTATTGTAGCGGTAGCTAATGATGAATAAAAAACGCAATTATTAATTCTTAAACTAATTATGATGAAAAATGTAGTCCAGAAAATTCAGAAGATTCCTTTTCTGTTTATGCTTGTGCTTGTGTTTTTTACGTGCATATCAGCATCAGCGCAAATCCAAATCAAGGGTACTGTTGTCTCAGCCAATGATTCTGAGCCAATGATTGGTGTGGCTATTCTTGAAGAAGGAACCAGCAACGGTCGTATTACCGATCTCAATGGTAATTACTCTATTCAGGTAAGTAACAGTAATGCTACCCTCACCGCTTCTTTTATAGGCTACAAAACACAGACTGTTAAAGTCAATGGCCGTAGCGTAATCAACTTTCGTTTGGAAGAAGATACACAAGTGCTTGATGAGGTTGTGGTTGTAGGTTATGGTGTTCAGCGCAAGAGTGACCTGACAGGTGCTGTTGCCTCGGTTAACTCTAAAGACCTTAAAGGCTTGGCAACAACCGACGCTGCCGCCGCCCTTCAAGGTAAAGCCGCAGGTATTCAAATCTTGAATTCATCAGGTGCTCCGGGTAGCGGTGCTGAAATCCGTGTACGTGGTTATTCCTCCAATTCCGGAAATATTGGTCCTCTCTTGATTGTAGATGGTTTGAAGGTTTCAAGCATCCAGTATCTTGATCCAGGCTTGATCGAGTCTATGGAAGTATTGAAAGATGCCGCATCCGCAGCAATCTATGGTTCTGAAGCAGGTAACGGTGTAGTACTCATCACAACCAAGAATGGGGGAGGAAAAGGTACCGGCAAGATCACATATAATGTACGTTATACTATGAACCAACTTGGACATGTTCCACAATTATTGAATGCGGAAGAGTTCAAGGACTGGATGGGCATGCAAGGATATAACGTCGAGGCTGCCATGTCGGATGCTATTCGCGATTATAATTGGGATCAAAATACTGATACAAATTGGTTCGACGAGTTTATGGGAACTTCTTGGAGCAAGCAGCACTCTCTTTCATTCCAGGGTAGCAATGACAAAGGGCAGTATTTTGCAAACCTCACATACGTTAATCAGGATGGTATCGTAAAAGGCAAAAACGACTACTACGAACGTTTAACTGCTCAGATTAATGCTGATTATAAAATAAAACCCTGGTTGCAGGTAGGTACCAACACTTCTATAGAGAAATGGCGTAGAGGCAGCGTATCAGAATATGGTTACGGCTCTGCTTTTGAAATGCTTCTTGTAATGGATCCTCTGACTCCTACACACTGGACAGACCGCAGTCAATATCTCGCTGCCACAGGTTCTGTTTATGACGCAGTTCAGAATGGAACTTCTGATACAAACTATCGTTTCTACGGCGATGACAGGGGTATGTATGCTACTTCATACTTTAATACGGAACTTGCCGGTGGCACTCCATTTGCACAGCGTGATAAGAATGCTAACAATAAAAATGGCGGTATCAATGTACATAGTACGTTCTTCGCAAACCTGACCCCATTCAAGGGCTTTACATTTACTTCTCGTTTTGGTACTCGCATTACTCAGGGCAATACTTACAGCTACGCAGAACCTTACTATATCACCGGTCGTGTAAGTGATACCAAGTACTCTATCAGCCAGACTACAAGCAACGGACTATACTATCAGTGGGAGAACTTTGCCAACTACATGACTTCAATCGGCAAGCACAGCATTTCGGCGATGGCAGGTATGTCATACATCCAAAGCGAAAGCAACGGCACGACAGCAGGTGCGTCAGGTGAAGAATTGCTTTCTTCATACGAAGAAAATTTCCGTTACTTGGATTGTGTACTTGTATCAGATAAAGTTTCCCGTACATTCAGTGGAACACCGGGTAAGTCTTCAAGCATTTCATACTTCGGCCGTTTAGGATATACTTATGACGATCGCTATAGCCTGCAAGCCAATTTCCGTGCTGACGCATTCGATACCTCAAAACTTCCAGCAGATAAACGTTGGGGTTACTTCCCATCATTATCAGCAGGCTGGACACTCAGTAATGAAAAGTTCTTTAAAAATTTAGTTCCTGATAACATTGTTTCATTTGCCAAACTGCGTGCATCTTGGGGGCGTAACGGTAATATCAATGTACTTAGCGGCTATAAATATTCTTCTTCTATTGCAACTGGTGGCCAGTGGTATCAATATAGCAACGGTACAACTGTTACAAATGGTTCTATGCCAAACGGTTTGGCTAATCCTAACCTTACTTGGGAAACTTCCGATCAGCTGGACTTCGGTCTTGACTTACGTTTATTCAACGATGCGTTGACAATCAGCATGGACTACTATAAGAAAACGACCAAAGACCTTCTTGTAGACGCTCCATGTCTGCCTGAGACAGGTGTATCTTCACAGATGATCAATGCAGGTGAGGTACAGAACAAAGGTTTTGAGTTCGAAGCAACTTATAAAGGCAACATAGGCAGACTGAATTACTCAGTATCAGGCAACTTTGCAACATTGAAGAATGAAGTAACTTACCTTGATGACCGTATCACACGTATATCGGGTGGAAGTATAGTAGGTGCAAACAATACTATATACACCAACTTCGAACAAGGCATGCCGGTATGGTATATGCGTGGTTACAAATATATAGGTAAGAATTCAGAAGGACAGCCTCTTTATCTTGACAAAGAAGGCAATGAGACATTAACTCCGGGTGATGAAGACCAATTCAATATCGGTAAAGGTATTCCTGATCTTACATACGGTATTACAATCAATCTTGAGTACAAGGGTTTCGACTTCTCGGTATTCGGTACAGGTACGGTAGGAAACGATGTCTACTACGGTATGTATCGTACAGGCTACAACAATATCTCCAAGCATTTCTACGATGAAGCCAAGAAGGGGAATATGCCCAGTCTTAACACAATTGCAGGTGATAAAATCTACTGGTCATCTTCTGCTCTTGTATTTGACGGATCATACTTCAAGATTAAGCAATTGCAATTAGGATACACATTGCCAAAGTCTATCACAAAAAAGGTATTTATAGAGAACCTTCGTGCTTACGTGTCACTTGATGACTTCTTCACATTTACATCGTATCCGGGTCTTGACCCTGAAATTGCTTCAAGAAGTGGCAATAATGTAGGTCTTGATGCCGGTGCATATCCTACAATGCGCAAGATGACATTTGGTCTTAATGTAACATTCTAAACCAACCATTAATACTGACGAAAATGAAAAAATATATATATTCGTTTGCGGTATGTGCCGCACTGTTCTGCACATCTTGCGATGAAAGTCGTTTGAACATCGAACAGAAGGCTGTTAGCTCTACTGAAAACTTCTATAAAACCGATCAAGATGCTGTTGATGCTATGACTGCCGCTTATGCGCAGTTCCTTGACAATGTATGTTCGTCTGCCGGAATCTATCAGCCGCAGTTCACTTTACTCAATTATTCAGCAGATGATGTTTTCTCTGCCGGTACAAATTATGCTGACCACATGGATATGCGTGTATTCGATGAGTTCCGCTATGATACAGGCAACGCTCCTCTTAAAGAATTATATCAGCGTTACTATAAGTCTATTTATGCAAGTAACCTTGTAATAACATATGTAGATCCGGCTGCAAGTACGGTTATGGCCCGTTGTGTCGCAGAGGCTCGCGTATTACGCGCTTATTGTCACATGATGGCGGCTCTCACATTCCAGCGTCCTCCAAAAGTCGACAAACTGCTGGGTGCCGATGACAAACCTACAAATGTCGAAAGCCAGAAATCTCTGCTTGAGTGGTGTGCTTCCGAGTGTGAAGAAGCTGTAAATGATCTTGACTCACGTAAAGGTCCTAATGATGTAGAAGGTGCTTTTAAAGTAACAAAAGGTTTTGCATATTTCGTAGCGGGTAAGTCTGCCGTATTCGCCGGCGATATGGCTCGTGCAGAGAGGAATCTTAAGCCTTTGGTTGAATCTCCCAACTATGCACTTGTTCCGGGAAATCGTTTCCGTGACCTATTCCATGTAGAGGGTAATGGCTGCGAAGAAAAAATCTTCGAGGCTAATTGCTTCGGTAACATTGATAAAGGTTTTTGGGGTAATATCCAACGTGGCCGTTGGATGACAAACAACGTATTGAACTGGCGTTATGACCGCTTAGGCTCTCGCGCATCCATCTGCGGCGCTAACGATGGTTGGGGCGGTGGTGCCATCAACTGGAAGTTTGCCGAAAAGATGTATCAAAATGATGGTGACGGTCCGCGTCGCAAAGCTACATTCCTCACTCCGGACGAATTCTTATACGACTCTAAACTCTGCGGTTGGGAAACGGATTTCGATGCTGACGGAAATGAGATGTCTCTTGCCGACAAGAAAAAAGATCCAAAACGTGGTATCAAGAGTACAGAAGGCCTGTTCGCACATGGCGTATATATGGAAGTCAAGAATATAGAATCTCCTAACGACCGCAATATGACTATTAGCGACACTCATAACTCTGCATCATTCCGTATCGCCAGATTGGGAGAAGCGTATCTGCTTTATGCAGAGGCTTGTCTTGAAACAGGTAATTTGGATGAAGGTAAAAAATATCTGAATGCTATTCAGAAACGTGCAGAAGCTCCTGAAACAGAACTCACAACTCAGACTCTTCGCGATGAAAAGCAGTACGAACTTTGGTTCGAGACTTGTCGTTTTCACGACATCGTTCGTTGGGGTATTGCTAAAGAGTGTCAGGATGCTGTCGTTGATCAGGTTCCGCAACTGTATGACGACTTCTTCATCCAAGGTACACCATACTATGGAAAAGAACATCATCTACGTGCTGAGTTGACTCATCCTTTATCAGTAGATCAAAATTTACCTGCAAGCTCTTATGGCTTCGTAAAGGGTAAACATGAATACTTCCCATTCCCAAAAGATGTTATAGACTTAAACAAAGAACTTCATCAGCTTAACGGATGGGCAAATAATTAAAGATTAGTTATTTATGCGAATCAGGGGTTGAATTTGATTTATAACGGTATAGGAATGAATAAGACTCACCACAGATTACACAGATTCACACAGATTTATTAATCTAATAATCAGTAAAATAGAATCTGTGTCAATCTGTGTAATCTGTGGTGAATTAATTCATAACCGAAAAGATATGAATCAATTCAACTCCTGATTCGCATGATTAATTATTTGATAAGTGAACCGATTACGAAAATGAATAGTATGAAATTAAAAGCAATCATTCTTTGTATGGGAGTAGTGGGATGCCTGATATTCACCGGTTGCGGAAAAAGTACCTCCTTTTCCCGCAACAGCCATCTGGCATTAAATGACTCTAACTACTTCGAAACACGCGGGTTGAACTTCTTCGTATTCAGCAACCTATACGATGCTACCTTCGATGATTCCAAGATCAGTGCCGTAGAAATCATTCATCACGGCATCCGCACCGCTACCAACGGAGATGTCCGCATGAATCCGACACCCGGACAATGGGACAAGTTGCCAAAGTTCGTCGAGCGTATGCCGGATAAAGAACATAACCGGATCGACGTCATACTGGAATATCCCGAATACAACTTCGAATACAAGTTGACAGGAGAAGCCCGTGAAGGCGGTTTCTACCTTAGCGTAAACGTAGACAAACCTTTACCCGAAGCATTGCATGGCATAGCCGGACTGAATATGGAATTCATGCCCCCGGTCTTCTTCGGCCATTCCTACATAATAGACGGCAAGCACGGTCTGTTCCCCACTTCTCCGGCCGACTTTATGACTACCATCAACGGTGAAGTGGAACCCACTCCCATGGCCACCGGCAAACTGATAGACATTGCACCGGACGAACCGTTGAAACACATCACCATCCGCACCACCGATGACAATAACCTGTCATTTTTTGACGGAAGGAACAAACAACAGAACGGAAACTTCGTTGTACGTACCCTCCTTCCGGCAGGAAAGACCGGCAAGATAGCCGAATGGTTTATCACAGCAGAGACCCAATCCGACTGGGTGCGCAAACCCGTAGTGAGCTACTCACAAGTAGGTTACCACCCCACACAAAAGAAAGTGGCCGTAGTGGAACTGGATAAAAATGACAAGCCACTCTCTACCGTCTCTTTATATAAGGTGTGTAGTGACGGCAGCCTCAGCAAAGCCCTGTCCGGCACTCCCAAAACCTGGGGAATGTACACACGCTACAATTACCTTCAATTTGATTTCTCCTCTGTCACAGAACCGGGTATCTATATGCTGGAATATGGCGATCAACGCACAGCACCTTTCCCCATCGCAACAGATGTGTTTCAGAAAGCATGGTTCCCGACACTGGACGTATTCTTCCCTGTACAGATGGATCATATGTTTGTCCGCGAAGCCTATCGCGTATGGCATGGCGCCGCACATCTGGATGATGCCCTGCAAGCTCCCGTCAACCGTATCCATTGGGACGGTTGGAGACAAGGACCGACCACCGGCAACAAGTACAAACCACTGGAGCATATCCCCGGCCTGAACGTCGGCGGATGGTTCGATGCAGGAGACTTCGATATCCAGACCGGATCACAACATGCCGTAGTACAGGCTTTCGCCCTTTTGTGGGAGAGCTTCGGGGTAAACCGCGATGAAACCACCATTAACCAAAAGACACGTTATACGGAAATACACGTACCCGACGGCAAACCCGATGTACTGCAACAGATTGAACACGGCGTTCTACAATTAGTAGCGCAGGTGAATGCGATAGGGTATGCTATTCCCGGAATCAACGAGTCTCATTTATATCAGTACCGCCATTTGGGAGATGCGGTAAACAAGACAGATAACCTGGTTTATAACCCTCGCCTGGATAGTCTGCAAACCGACGGGCGTACAAGTGGTACTCCCGATGACCGTTGGGCATTCACCAACCGGACACCGCACATGAATTATGGCACAGCCATTTCGCTGGCAGCCGCTTCGCGTGCATTGAAGGATTACAATCCGGAACTGAGCAAAGAAGCCCTGCGAGTGGCCCGCTTCATCTGGGACGACGAACACAACCGCCAGGCAAATCCCGAAGAACAAACGTATAGCGGACGATTCAGCAATCCTGAATTCATGAAATCCATCGAATGCAGAGCCGCTTTCGAACTCTGGCGCTCAACGGACTATGAAGGTTACAAGACAAGAATGAACGAACTGCTCCCCACCCTTTTAGAACAATTCAACCGGAATGCCTCTGTCATTGCACAAATGATTCCTTTCATGGATAATGCGTTCAAGAAGCAAGTAAGGCCCCTGGTAGAAGCTTATGCCGGAGAACTTGCCGAAGTAGACAAAGAAAATCCGTATGGAGTAAGGATCAGCACTGCCGGATGGGCAGGTAACAGAAACATTGTTCAGGCGTGTATTACGAACTACCTGCTCCATCGTTCGTATCCCGAGCTGATAAACCCGGAATACATATACAGAGGATTGAACTATCTGTACGGTTGCCATCCGTGCCATAATCTGTCTTTTGTTTCGGGAGTAGGCGCACAGCCCAAAAAGGTAGCTTACGGGAGCAACCGGGCCGACTTCAGTTTCATCCCCGGAGGTGTGGTACCGGGCATCAGGATATTGAAACCGGACTTCCCCGAGAACAGGGAGGACTATCCTTTTCTTTGGAGCGAGAATGAGTATGTAATAGATCTGGCAGCAAGCTACATCTACCTGGTGAATGCAGTCAACAGCCTGCTGAAATAAGGTGTCTGAACCGCATAAACACCCTGCCAGCAAGAAAAATCCTCCTCAAAAATAGTTTTGTATCCCTCCTTAAAGGAGATAGCTGTTACTTTTGTGATTAGCTAATAGAACTCTGTTTTTTCAAATAATAATACAGATTTACACTTCAACGCACACAATGAATTATGAAGATACTGTTTCACTTCACAATAACTCTGCTCGTTCTTAGTCTGGCGGCCTGTAACCAGACTAAGAGCCCGGAACCGGTAAAGCAATATACATTTATCGGCGGCAAGGAAGGAGATAAGATGGACACCACTTCCTTTGACTCTTTGCAGTTAAGCGATCCCTTTATCCTGGCCGATGAAGAAACACAGATGTATTATCTGGTTGGAAGTGGTGGCAGTTTATGGAAAAGCACGAATCTAAAGATGTGGACAGGTCCCTATCAATACATTACTGTGGATACAACTTCCTGGATTGGAACCGCTCCAAGGATATGGGCCCCGGAGCTCCATAAATATAAAGGTAAATACTATTGTTTCGTCACCTTTACCAATCCCAAGATTATAGTAGACACTGTACCCAACAGATACAATGTGCAACGTCGTGCCACCCATATCCTTACATCCGACAAAGCAGCAGGTCCCTACCACCCCATCAGCGGCACAGACTATCTGCCGGAAGACTGGTCTACACTCGACGGTAGTTTCTGGGAAGAAGACGGAGTGCCTTATATGGTCTTTTGTCACGAATGGATGCAAACCGTAAACGGAATGATCAACTACATCCAGCTTGCTCCGGACCTGTCAGAATCAATAGGGACCGCTACTACCCTTTTCAGAGCATCCGATGCCCCATGGCCAAGAGAAATGAAATCGATAGGTGAACTCACCTTCGGCATGGCGCTGGAAGGCTATGTGGCAGATGGTCCGTTCCTGTTCCGGACAGGTACGGGACGTTTAGGAATGTTGTGGTCCAGTTGGAGCAACAGCCGTTGTGCGCAGGGAGTGGCTTATTCCGGGTCGGGTAAACTTGCCGGCCCCTGGATTCAGTGCAATACTCCTCTGATACCTAATAATTCAGGGCATGGTATGTTATTCCGTACATTCGATGGAAAGTTGCTGATGTGCCTGCATCACCAAAGCCTCGACTCCGAGAACCCGGGTCCACGAAGACCCACACTGTTTGAAGCCGATATTTCAGGAGATGAAATTAAAATACTGGGGAGATATCATCCTTAGCAACCAAGAAATAAAAACATAATTTTATACCATGAAAACAACATTATTATGAAAAAGGTATTAGTAACCTGTGGTTTGTTATTCTCCCTATCGGGGTGGGGACAAACATTACCGTATCAGAATCCCGAGCTAAGTCCGGCAGAAAGAGCGAAGGATTTAGTGAAACGCTTGACTTTAGAAGAGAAAGCGCTCTTGATGTGTGATGATTCGGAAGCCATTCCACGCCTGGGAATAAAGAAGTTCAATTGGTGGAGTGAAGCCCTTCACGGGGTAGCCAATCAGGGAAATGTAACAGTCTTCCCCGAACCGGTAGGAATGGCCGCTTCATTCAATGACAAACTGGTATTCGACATTTTCAATGCAGTCTCCGATGAAATGCGTGCCAAGCACAACGAGCGCGTACGCAACGGACTGGAGGACGTCCGTTTCCACAGTCTCTCCGTCTGGACTCCCAACGTAAACATCTTCCGTGATCCCCGTTGGGGACGTGGTCAGGAAACTTACGGGGAAGATCCTTACCTGACTTCACAAATGGGTATTGCAGTGGTAAAAGGATTGCAGGGACCTGAAAATGAGAAGTATCGCAAACTACTTGCATGTGCCAAACATTATGCCGTACACAGCGGTCCGGAATGGAGCCGTCATACCGCCAATCTGAACAACGTCAGTCCCCGCGACCTGTGGGAAACTTACCTGCCTGCGTTCAAGGCACTGGTACAAAAAGCCGATGTACGCGAAGTGATGTGTGCCTACCAGCGCTTGGACGATGATCCTTGTTGTGGAAACACCCGTCTGCTTCAACAGATACTCCGTGATGAGTGGGGATTCAAATATCTCGTAGTCTCCGATTGTGGAGCCATTGCCGACTTCTGGACTTCCCACAAAAGTTCCTCCGATGCCGTACATGCAGCCGTCAAAGGAACCATGGCAGGTACAGATGTGGAATGTGGATACGGATATGCTTATCAGAAACTGCCGGAAGCCGTATCCAAAGGATTGATAACGGAAGAAGAAGTGGACAAACATGTGCTTCGCCTGATGGAAGGACGCTTTGAACTCGGAGAAATGGACGACCCGTCATTAGTGAACTGGACAAAAATACCGATGTCGGTAGTTAACTGTAAGGCTCACAAAGATTTGTCACTGAATATGTCACGCCAGACAATGACACTCTTACAGAACAAAAACAATGTATTGCCTTTAAGTAAATCCATCCGCAAGATTGCAGTTATCGGTCCTAACGCCGATGACAAACCTATGCTGTGGGGCAACTACAACGGAACTCCGAATCAGACCATTACCATCCTGGACGGCTTCAAAAGTAAACTGAAAAAGAATCAGATCGTCTACATGAAAGGCTGTGACTTGGTGAATGACCAAACATTGGAATCCTATCTTGACCAATGCAGCATAGATGGGAAACCCGGCATAAAAGCTACATTCTGGAACAACCCGGAACGCCAGGGAGAGCCTGTCTCTTCGCTCCGTACCACCCAGCCTATCAACGTAACTACATACGGATTACATACTTTTGGCCCCGGAGTAAATCTTGAAAAGTTCTCAGCCAAATACGAAACCGTATTAACTCCGAAGGAATCAGGCGAAATTCTCCTCAATCTCGAAGGTTGCAGTTACTTTGAATTATTGGTAAACGGCAAGTCGATGACTAAACACCGCACTTGGAGAACCACCGATACCCGCACCATGCTACAAGTGGAGAAAGGGAAAGAGTATAAGATAGAAATACTCTATGCACAAGTAGAAAACTGGGCTGCAAACCTGAAGTTCAACCTCGGCAAAGAATTCCCGATCAATTATAGTGAAAGCATTTCGAAACTTAAAGGCATAGATGTAGTGGTCTTCGTAGGTGGCATTTCGCCACAACTGGAAGGAGAAGAAATGCCCGTGAATATTCCCGGTTTCAAAGGGGGTGACCGTACGGATATAGAATTACCCGCTGTACAGCGAAACTTCCTGAAAGCTCTGAAAGATGCCGGAAAACAAGTAGTATTTGTCAACTGTTCCGGATCGTCTATGGCATTGCTGCCCGAAACGGAAAGTTGCGACGCTATTCTCCAGGCATGGTATGGAGGAGAACTGGGTGGATATGCTGTAGCCGACGTGCTGTTTGGTGATTATAACCCCTCCGGCAAGCTGCCCGTCACTTTCTACAAAAGTACGAAACAACTTCCCGACTATGAGGATTACTCCATGAAAGGACGTACATACCGGTATATGTCCGACCCTCTGTTCCCATTTGGATTCGGATTAAGTTACACGGATTTCGCCGTAGGTACAGCCAGTTGTAACAAAACCCAACTCCGTACAGATGAGTCGCTGACCTTGACTGTACCGGTCTCCAACACAGGCAAACGGTCCGGAACTGAAGTCGTACAGGTTTACATACGCAAAACAGATGATGCTGACGGACCATTAAAGTCCCTGAAAGCCTATGCACGTGTAGAACTCGCAGCAGGAGCCAAACAGGATGTCAAGATAGAGTTGCCATCCGAATCATTCGAATGTTTTGATCCTTCTACAAATACCATGCGTGTGGCACCGGGTGAATACGAGTTATTCTATGGAACGAGTTCCGCAGCCCGGGACCTGCAATCCGTCAAAGTCACTTTACGGGATAGAAAGGAACAAAAGTGATTAGGGTTTAGTGATAAGTGATTAGCGCCATTCGGTATATTATTTTTCAGACGCGGATGACACGGATAACGCGGATTTAAAGGCTGCGCTATAAGAAGTATAATAAAATTCGCGTCATCCGTGTCATCCGCGTCTAAAAGATTATTTATCATTTAACTCATAACCCGATAGAAAGAAATTAATTCCGCCAACGGATTTTTATTTTATCTTTGTGTCCGGATAAGAAATAAAAGTCCGTACGCACTAAAAAACAATTAGCTTATGAAAAACAAAAGACTATTTTTATTATCCGCATTTCTGGTAATAATAGGTACATTAAAAGCTCAGAACCCCATTATTACGGATCAGTTCACTGCCGATCCCACCGCCAAAGTTTTTGAAGGCAAGATGTATGTCTATCCTTCACATGACATTCCGAGCCCCATCGAGCGTCTGAAAGAATGGTTCTGTATGGCAGATTACCATGTTTTCTCGTCAGACAATCTAGTAGACTGGACAGACCACGGAGTGATCCTAAGCCAGGAAAATGTACCTTGGATAGCTCCTGACTCCTATTCCATGTGGGCCCCCGAATGTGTACACAAGAATGGGAAATATTATTTCTACTTCCCATCTACCCCTAAAGGCGAAGGCAAACGCGGTTTCAGCATCGGAGTTGCCATAGCCGACAAGCCTTACGGCCCTTTCACCCCGCAGGCCACTCCCATTGAAGGAGTCAATGGCATCGACCCTTGCGTGCTCATTGATAAAGACGGGCAAGCCTACATATACTGGTCAGGCCGCGGAATGTCAGTAGCAAAGTTGAAAGACAATATGCTTGAACTCGCCTCAGAACCCATGCAAATTCAAGGATTACCCGAAGGCTTCAAAGAAGGACCTTTCGCCTTTGAACGCAACGGAAAATATTACTTCACATTCCCCTGGGTAAAGGAGAAAACGGAAGTTCTGGCTTATGCGATGGGAGACAATCCCATGGGTCCCTTTGAGTTCAAGGGTATCATTATGGATGAATCACCAACCGATTGCTGGACCAATCACCACTCATTGGTGGAATACAAAGACCAGTGGTACCTGTTCTATCACCACAACGATTACTCCCCCGAATTCGATAAAAACAGATCGGCACGGGTCGATTCCTTATTCTTCAACCCGGACGGCACTATCCAAAAAGTAACCCCTACCCTGCGCGGAGTGGGCATAACAGACGCCCGGAAAGAAATTCAACTGGATCGCTACAGCCGGTTAAGCAATCAGGGAGCGGCCATCGATTACCTGAACCAAGCAAACAAATTCGAAGGCTGGAAAACTTTATTGAGCAAAAACGGTGCATGGGTGCAGTACAACCGGGTGAACTTCGGAGAGAGTACCCCCCGGAAAGTGAAAGCAAGAGTAACCTCGGACAACGGAGGAACACTGCAAATACGTATAAACGGAACAAACGGTCCGGTTATCTCGGAAATAAAAGTTCCCCAAACCGATAAATGGACGAATATTGAATCCCCGGTTCGTTCCGCTCAGACCGGTATTCACGATTTATACGTGTCTCTAAAAGGAAACGGTAAAGTTGAAATCGACTGGATCAGTTTTCAATAACTAAATCTCCATGCCGGATATGAAGTATACGAAGACAATAGCACTAATCACAACCCTGCTCTGCTTCCTGCAAGGGCAGGGTTTAGCGCTTGCCCAGGATAATCCAAACCAATACAATTACCTTTATCTTACTATCCGGAACGGATTATGCGACAACTCTATCCGAACCATACACAAAGATCACAACTCATTCATGTGGTTCGGAACCTCCAACGGGCTCGACCGTTACGATGGTTACGAACTGAAACACTACTCCACAGCTCCCAGGCAACCGTATCAGTTTATTGAAAGTAATTACATCAATGACATTGACGAAGACGACAACAACTATTTGTGGGTAGCTTCCGAAGCCGGCATCATGAGCATTGATCTCCTTCACGAAAATCTCAATTTCTATAAGGAATACTCCGGTAAGAACAATAATGTGCTTTACTCTCCCGTTCAGGCCCTGCTTGTCGACGATTTCAATAATCTCTGGGTAGGCAAAAGTGACGGACTGGCCTACATCATTCTGAACGAAGAAAGGCAGATAAAAGATATCCGGATATTGAAGAAAGATGTGGATATCAAAACCATCGTAAAACACGGTAGTGATATCTGGGCGGGAGGCGACAAGTGTTTATTTCATTTCACTCCTTCGGGTAAACAGGATTACAGCAATATCCCCGTAATTACAAACTTAGATACTTCACAGTTAATCTTCAACCGCCTGTTTTCGTATGGTGACTATCTGTGGATCGGCACCCAAAGTGGCTTATACTGCTATAACACCCAGAATCAGTTCTGCATACTCTATCAGCATAATCCCAATAATCCTCACAGCATTTCCTCCAACTTCATCACAGATATTGATAAAAATTCATCAGGCGACATCATTATCGGAACCAGAAACGGAGTGAACATATACCAGCGAAATGACCAATTCGTTACTTTCAGCAGAGGCATACAAGCCCGGTCCCTGAATGATAATATCGTCAACCGGATATTTGTTGATAAGAATGATAATATCTGGGTAGGGACCGACTTCGGCGGAATCAATATCATGGCTCCGCAACGCATAACTTTCAATTATTCACTGCAAGGGTATGAGAAAGGAGTACCCAACATCATCAGCACGGTGCTCGAAGACAAAGAGGGAAACATCCTGGCAGGAATTGTAGATGGCGGACTTGCCATTAAGAGGAAAGGTGCTGACTCCTTTTCGCTCTTCAAACACAACCCGGGAGATCCGCACTCACTGGCTCACAACAACATCTCGGATATCATTCAGGACCTGCACGGCAATTACTGGATATCAACAATAGGCGGAGGGCTGGATAAACTGGATAAAAACAATCTGTCACATCCCGTATTCGAACATTACAACAGTTTGAATTCCTCCCTGACCTCCGATGACATCCATGACATAGCCCTGGACTCTGCCCGGAATGCACTGTGGATATGCAGCGGCAGCCATATCAATACACTCGATTTCTCTACGGGAGCCATCAACCGGCTAAAATTCTACACACAGTCCAAAGAACCCGTTCATAACATGAATACAATCTTCATCGACTCACAGTCAAGATTATGGATTGGCGGAAACGGCGTGTACGTCATCGACCTGGAAAATTCCAGAAATACCTACGAATGTATATACTATCAGCACAAACTGGATGATCCCGAAAGCAAAATCAATGAAAAGATCACTTGTATATTCGAAACTAAAAAAGGGGAGATTTATCTGGGTAGCCTCGGAAATGGCATCTACCTGTTGGAAGACAACGGTAACAACGAAAAATATACCTTCAAGAACTATGCCGTACGCTGCGGTCTTTCGGACACCAGCATCTCGAACATTCTGGACGATGAGAACGGGAACTTATGGATCAGTACCCTAAAAGGCATTTACTTCTTCGATATCAATACAAAACGGGCCTTCAAGTTCGACGAAGGAGACGGGTTGCTGGTACCCCAATTCTATAAAAGATCCGGTTGTAAGACCATCAATCACAACATGTTACTGGGAACTATCGATGGTTTCGTAACATTCAGTCCACTGGTAAACCTGCCCAAGCAAAAGCAACGGACGATAACCCTCACCAGCGTTGTCTGTAACGGCAGCCAGCTGATACCTTATCTGAACAGCGACAATCTGCCCGTAAGTATCTCAACAACCAAGGAACTGCATTTATATCCACCACAGAATTCCTTTGAAATCACATTCAGCTGCCTGGATTATATCGAACAGGAAAAGGTGTTCTACTTCCATCGCATTCATGAACTGGAGGAGCACTGGAACACAGGATTGGTAAAGAGAAACGCCAAGTACACCAATCTGCCGCCGGGAAAATATACGCTGGAAATACGATGCACCAACCACGACAACACCTGGTCTACCGAAGCCACCTGTCTCAGCATTATTGTACATCCCCCATTCTATAAAACAGGATGGTTCTACTCACTTATCGCTATATTGATAGTGTCCATTCTGCTTTATATCATCTATTGGTATAATGCAAGGCAACAACATATCCAGAAACTTCTGAAAGAAAAGATAGAAAGCATGTCCGAGCAGATGGAGGCTATCAACAAAGAGAAGCTATCCTATTTCACCAACCTCGCACATGAGTTTAAGACCCCCCTGACCCTGATACAAGGACCGGCAAGCCAGCTTGTCAGGCAAACCACCGATCCCAAAGAAAAAGAGGACTTACAGATTATCAACCGGAACGCTCAATACCTGCTTTCACTGGTCAACCAACTGATTGACTTGCGCAAGATCGATACCCAGAACTTAACGCTCAATTACTCTCAATTCAACTTCAGCAAGTTCCTGAACACAACAATAACCGACTTTTCCAACCTGATGAAAGAACGAAACATCAGCTTTGAAAAGATATACCGCCTGAAGAGTGACCATATCTATTCTGATAAGGAAAACCTGCATAAGATACTGTTCAATCTATTATCCAACGCCATCAAGCATACTCCCGATAAAGGAAAAATCACATTGCATGCCAACCAATTCATCGACAAATCGAACAAACTCATACAGTTTATCTCCGTCACCAACAGTGGCAGCATAATAGCTCCTGACGAAATAGACAAAATATTCAACCGTTTCTACCGGATACCTGAACAGAACAAATATACAAACTACGGACAGAGCAGTACGGGCATCGGACTTCACATCGTAAAAGAGCTTATCAACCTATTAGACGGAACGATTAAAGTCAAGAGTTCGGAAAAAGAAGGTGTATCTTTCAGATTATATTTCCCCATTACGCTGGCGGACGCAGCGGAGAATGAAATTCATGAGGAATATAAAGAGCCCGTACCCGTTGAAGACAAAATCGAGCCGTTCATTCCTATAGACAGGAGCAAGCCGACTTTGTTATTGGTAGAAGACAATCCCGACATGCGTCATTATATCAAGAATATGCTGAAAGAAAAATACAATATCGCTGAAGCAAACAACGGTGAGCAAGGCTATAAGACAGCCCAGAATATCGTGCCCGATTTTATTGTATCCGATCTAATGATGCCCGTATGCGATGGTTCCGACTTCTGCAAAAGACTGCGCGAGGACAAGCTTTTAAGTCACATTCCTTTCCTGCTTCTCACGGCAAATTCAAGTGAGACTGCCCGAATAGAAAGCTATGAAAACGGAGTAGACGGATATATCACCAAGCCTTTCGAACAATCCGTATTATTAGCCCACATAGACTCCATCTTGAAGAACAGGGATTTGCGTCAGAAGAAATTCGTAGAACAAGACTTGAATCCTATCCTGCTGGAAGTGGGACAACCCGACCAGCAGTTCATGAACGAAGTTATGAATATTCTGGAAAAGAACTATGCTGATCCTCAATTCGGTGTAAAGGATCTGACAGAAAGGCTGAACATCAGTTATACAGTGATTTATAAGAAATTCGTATCACTCACCGGACTTCCGCCGGTACGTTTCATCCAACTATACAGGCTACAGATTGCCAAGAAAATATTAGAGAGTAGTACCAATAACGTCATTGTATCAGAAATAGCCTACCGGGTGGGATTTAATGATCCCAAGTACTTCACCCGTTGCTTTGTGAAACAATATAAGCAAACGCCCAGTTCATTCTTCAAGTAGCACGACCTTAGAATCAGGTCTGTTTACAGCACATTGCGGAAGGTTTCTATTTTATAACTATCAGATCGCCTTCCGCAAACCCAACTGTTATATGTTTCACCTGAAAAAGACTTATTACTTTCAGTTCTTTCTTTAACTCTTTCAGAACTTCCACCAGGCCGTTCAGTACTTCCTCCCACGGGATTTCGCTGGAAAGTTGCAAAGCATCACAGTTCCTTTCTCTCGGATCGAAATCTTCTTCACAAGCCCAGTCATCATTTTCCGCGTCATATTGTTTAGAGCCTGTCAGTTCGAGTGTATAGCAGCTCTGCCCATTTTCTTCGACAGCTTCCCACAAGTTGAAGTTCAATGCAATGATGTCATTAGGCAGGGTTTCGTATTCAGCAATGAACAAAAGCCACTGTTTTACAATGGCTTTTACTTTCTGTTTATCAAATACCTCCATAGGGGTACAGCAAGTCTGAAAGTCCGGTTTACTTTCATCGTTCCCCAATATGGAGAATAGTTTTTTCAAAATATTACTCATTCTTAATCAATTCAAAAGTGTAGCTTCCTAACTCAATGACATCATTAATATGATATGACTACAAAGATAATGACAAATTATAAATAAATAGTATCTTTGTTACCATACCATATTAATAACCTTTTAGTTGAGGAAAATGTTTTGCATGGCATGATTAAACATCAAATAAAGCAACCCGGTATCCAGATAGAAGACGTTATCTCTTTTTCTTCCAGATATAAATATGTGCTCCTACCGTTGCATATAGGCGGGTGACATCCATTTTGCCGGTATATGTCTCATCAATTGCTGCCTGCAGCCCAGTATTGTCAACTTTTAGTTTCCCAATTTCGCCTCCTATTAAACCGAGATCTACGCTCATACCTACTACCGAACTCAAACGATATTCAAGACCCACTGTGAAATTTCCACCTAAAGCATTGGCTGTACCACTGAGTTCCCCCAATCCGCTTCCTTTCACTGTCTCTTTATAGCGCAACCACCCCCAACCGATTGCGCCATAAATGGTTAGTTTCTCTCCTAAAATCCATCGACCGGTAAATTGGGGGGCAATATACAATAGCCGCCCTATATCATCCATAACCATACCACGTACACCATCATAGAAAGCAACTGATTGCTTGGAACGAAATTGCTGTACAAGTACTCCCCATCCCCAACGATTGTAGTAACGAGACATTCCTACTCTCCAATCAAGTCCCGTAACGTAATTAGAAGCAGCCAGTCCCTCAACCTTTTCTACCGATGGAATATATCCTATGCCTGCACCTACAAAAACGTAACCGATAGGTTGTTTATTCCAGTCCGTGCCCTTATGTGGTTGTGAGATAACCTCCTGTTTGGATTGTACCAGACCCTCGTTTATCTCCTGAGCATGAAGAGAGAATGCTCCCAAGATGCTGATTGCTAATAGAATGATTTGTTTTTTCATATTTTATGTATTAGTTTAATGTTTCAGTTCTCACCTTCAGGGGGATAAACTATTGTCCAATTTGCTTGTTCCATATCTTCTAATGAAACCAGATAACGATGAAGAATAGGAACATATTTGCGAATTGTATCACAAGGCTCAAACATATATTTGCGATAGATTTCACGATCCATAATCAGAAATTGCATACAAGGAACAACATTGAAATCAGCTTTCCAGCCTGTATCGTCTACGCTCTCTATAAGAGATGACGAACCCTTAAAAACTCCAACAGCTCCAACTGAACATAGAAACAATGTGTCAGCAATTGTAAGATTTCTGTCTCTATATTCTTGGTAAACAATATCCCGTTCTGACTTATTAACAAGTGTAATGTATTTCTCGCTCTGTTCCGGACATGCCGAAAATATGCATGACAATAAACATAAGCCTAGTATTTTGGCAATTTTCATTAATTTCATAATTAATAATTGTAAATAAATACCTTATCGAGTACTACTATTATAAATTCCAACACCAATAGGGCCAATAACAGGTACTAACCATGATACATGATCATACCACTTTGCATCCAGTTTCAAATCACTAATAGCATTCCTAACGCCAAGATTATGATAATCACGATATTCATATCCTTTACCTGTATAATTAATATCCAGAGGGTTAGCTTTAAAATTCCATCCAATACTGTTTCCCCTTTCAATATTAGTATCATATTGCGCTTCTGTCTGATAGAACCCAGAGACATGCCTATTAAAATATAAAAATGCTCTGGCATTCGCATCCTGTTCGTGAGGCTGATATTTATGTTCCCCACTTCCGTCAGCACTCATCAAGCTCGGTATGCCTATTCTGGATAAATATCCCCACCCCATCGATTGACTTTGCAGGTAGTGCCCATACTCATGTTGGAATACCGAGTTATTCGGATCAGCCGAAATTGTACGATCACCAATAATAAAACTACTCAGAGTTACTGCTTTTTGTCCCCAGTTATTGCCACTCATTACAGTTGCTCCTCCCCAGTAATCCACATTATCTACTTGACCAGCATACCCCGAAAATTGAGCGTACCCATGACCTATCATAGTCTGAGGCAATTGCCACGTAAAGCGTGAAATTAGTTCCCATGAGGCAGTCCAGAAATTCCGATGACTTTGATGATTCATATAACTACCTGTAGCAAACAACCCACCCCACATTTTCACCTCATTCACACCACCTTTCCATCCTTTTTCAAAAGCTTTCCAAGGCTTTTTTGAAAACAATCCACGAAAGAATCCAAACATATACCCTAAAAAGAATTCCCCATTCGGATCCGTATATACCAATGGGTTATTCAAACAATAAGAGTATCTATTATAGTTTTGGCTCGAATATGGATTCTGTAATCGCGGATCAGGAGATAAGAACCTACCAATAACCGGATCATATAGTCTTGCATTCATATTAATCAAACCAAAGGCAGTTAGATGCTCATGCCCAGTATAACCTCTGCCTAAGAATAACACAGGTTCTGTGCCAACTGCATATAAAGCCTGATTAACAGGATTTCTTAATCTGCCCCACACATCGTAACTTAACTCTTGCTTGACTACACCGGAGGAATTAACAATGTGGGTAATGTTACCCAGATAATCCCCGCACAAATAGTAAACAACCCAAGCCCCTGAACCTTCTTTCACATACACTGCTGCCGCTGAATATGCATCGCCGCCAAGGTACAGAATTTCTTTTGAACCCGCAACTCCTGTCTCGAATTCATATTGATTTCCCCAATAATATTTATTGAGTTGGACTTGATTGTTCTTCTTCAGATTCATTTTGACCCTATTACCTTCCCCATTATATGTAAATGTTGCTACATAACCATTTTCAGTAATAGTCTCCGGCCTTCTTAAAGCATTATAGGTAATCTGTTGTTCCCGAAGTGGAACTTCCGTACCATAAGGAGTAATCGAAGCTATTGCATAAGGTTTCTCATCATTATACACAAAAGCTCCTACATTAGATATATTGGTTATATTTCCATTGTTACTGTAAGCAGCCGTTTTTCCGGCAAAGCTTGTTAATCTGTTCAGATTGTCATAACCAAAGCTCTCCTGAATGTTCCTCACATTGTCTTTTCTCCAGTTCAGATTGCCCGTCTTAGCGTTAAAGTTATATCCGGAATTCTGAATAACAGTAGAACCGTTTTTAACTACTCTACCCGTTGGAATCCCGTTTGCATCATAAGAATATGTACGGGTCAGAATACCAGTGCTTACACCGGTCGTTAATCCTAATGAGTTTTCAGCAGTTAACTTCCAGATAGATGTCGAGCTATTAAGTTTCACTTCCGAAAGATTACCATAGGAATATGTATAGTTTTCAGTCACAATACTGCCGACATTAGAAGCATACGCCAAGTCTGATATACGCCCACTGGTGTAAGTAAATGTTTTTTTGAGCCATTTTCCATCCACATTCGTTTCTTTCATGGTCTTTAGCCTCATCAAAGCATCATAAGTATAGGTTTTAGACGTCCCGTTTGAACTTACCTCAGATTCTATGAGATTATCAGCATTATAGCTGTAGTTTATTGTCTGTCCGGCAACCTCCTTTTTTGTCAAACGATGAAAATTATCATAAGTTTTCTTCGTAGTATTTCCATTGGCATCAGTTTCCAGAACGCCATTCCCCATAGCGTCATAACCGTATTCGATTAGTCCGAAACTTGGGTCATTCATCGTAATTCGTCTGCCAAAATCATCATACCCGAATGTAGTTGTAATCTGTCCCGGAGCAATTACACTATTCATCTGACCATCTGGTCTATAATTATAAGCAGTGACACCTGCGGGGTCGGTAACTGATATTATATTTCCGGAAGCATCCTGTTTTTCTGTTTTTGAAACACCATCTACCACCGAAGTTACGCTTGTATTAGAGTATGAAAAAGTGTCCTCCTTACCGGATGCATATTTTAATGATATGATCCTATCATTAGAATCATAAGTATATGTATTCCATTGCGCAGGAGTGGCTCCCTTGAACGGCACGGAAACTTTAGCCAACCTCCCTCTCTCGTCATACACATTATCGGTATAAATATAATTTCCGTCAAAGCGTTGTTTTCCACTTCTTACTTCCCTCCCTAAAGCATCATAATAAGTCCGGGAAGCCGGAGCGCCTGTAGCAGAAATGGTAGTAAGCCTTAAAGCTGAAGCCGGAGCCGTAGCCCAAGAATATGAAGTAGTTTCTACAGAACCATCCGGAGAGACAGTTTTTACTTTTCTACCCCAATCATCATATTCGAACGTGGTTTCCTGTTCTTTATGATTTTTTACAGAGTAAAGTAATCCCTTTGGATTGTACGTATACGTACTCACAAAATTCAAAGGAGTCGTTTTCTTTATGACCCTCCCATAAGAATCGTACTCATACAGCGTTTTTAAGCTAGTAGTAGCTCCATACTCTTTCAGAAATTCCTGAGTAACCAGCCCATCTTTATATGAACGATTGACTTGAGAGGCTGATTTCCCGTTTACATAATTCACTGTAACAATCGGAAGCTGATTATTATCAAATACAGGTATGTAATTTCTGCCGACCCATGTTAAACCATCTTTTGTTTTAGTGGTTACCTGATCATATAACAGTCCTATTCTATAAGTCGTGCCATTGTCTATGTTCTGATAAGAGTTATCAGTTGTTATCGTGAGACCATCGCTGTAAACTGATGTTTCTTTCGTTACATTACTATAAACATCATAGACACAACTGGAATTTACTGTCACGTTTTTCAACTTATCTTTTTCTACCTTGCTGCTCGAAATCATCCTGACTACCTTATTTGATAAGGTAACCATATGAAAGTTATAAGACGATTCCGCCGTTGGAGTGACCACTTGAGTAATGAACCCGAACTTCATGGGATCAAAAGTCTGTTCAGTCTGAATTCCCCTGTTATTGTCATATATCCTAACTTTCCTGAACCCACAGAAGCCTAAGCCTTGACGATGCGCAACAGCATCATTATAATAATACGATACAGAAGATATGTATTTGCCATTATAAATAGAGTATGCATTACTCACCATATTAACGTCTATATACAGCTTATTATATGGAAAACCCACACTATAGTCAGATGTCGTCCAATACATATTGCCATTAGTAAGATTTTCATAATCAAATTTCTCAATTACCCCATAACTGTTAATCATGCCGGTCAGCATTCTTCCCCGGGCATCATTACGTGTAAAGGAGATTGGAGTGACAGTGGCATCCTTTATACTTAGCAATTGGCTGGTCCTACAACTATAACCATCTCCTATAGTTCCTGTTATAAAATGAGAATCAGAATCTACAGTCACTTTTGCAGATTCGGCCACAGTATTCAGTTTACCGTTCTGGTTCAGATGTACACTGATTTGAGTTCCGGATTTTACAGCTAAATCGGGAAGTTTATCACCATTCAGATCATGAAACAGAAACTGATAATTGGTATCGGAATTAGATAAAAACTCAAATGTGCTGCTTACAAATCCACTACCGGTTGCCAATAAAGCAGTCCAGGTTTTATATGTACTATTATAGTGAGTTACCGGATAAGAAATGGGTCTGATACACGGAGTGGTAAATTCAAAAGCCTTATCGATATCAACCTTACCACCATTATTAGGGAGAAAGGGATCCTTTATTATCGGATCATCAATAATCTCACCTCTACAGCCACTACATTCACCACAAGGGCTTTTTTTCATTTCAATCCAGTAATCATTCTTCTTCGGACCTAAAAGAAAATCGGTGAGCCCATCACCGTTAATATCTTCAACCAACAATTCTCTTTTGGAAGCACCCGATATATCTGTGCTCTTAATGCCGCTTGTATATGCAATCTGCACAAAAGCACCTCCCTGATATGAGTAAATATAAGTTCCAATTCCGTTTATGAGGCAAATGTCCGTTCTCCCGTCCCCGTTATAGTCGACAGCAAAAAGCGCATCTTTAAAATAATCAAATAAGAATGGAGTTTGATCATATATCTTAGTCCTCAATTCCAGATTAAACATAGTGGTTCTTGACCATGTCCTGGTTTCCCCCTTCGGAAGTTTGTTACCCGAAACGGCAACCAATTCCATCTTCCCATCTCCATTGAAATCTCCGGTAATGAATAATCTGGGAACAGCACTTTGCCTGCTGCCTTCTGCAAATGTTCCTTCTAATAAGAAGGATGCATTCCGGGCTGTCATATTCTTATCATAGGTAGTAATATCTACTTTGGCGCTGTTCTGATCATGCAACCAATAATTAATTCTAACCAGCTCATCATTTCCATCGCCATCTATATCAACAGGATATAATTTCTGGAATCCATTACCTGCCTGAATCTTTACCGGTGAACAGAGGTAATCTCCGAGATTCTTATAAACCAACAGATTCTGTGCAGGATCATATTTACTTCCATACTGGTAATTTCCTTTTTTATCATAAGCGGTTATACCATAAGATTCAAAATTAGGATAGGCAACGAGTCCCTCACTCCGGGTAAGAGAATTAAACTTACCCTTATGCAGGATAAGATCAGGAGCCTTACTGTTAGCAAAATAAGTTTCAAGAAAAGCCGTGCTTGTCTGGAAACGACTTTCGTCAGACTCACCTCCATAATAGAACATCAGCGGATTAACTTCTTTGCCATTCGATTTAAGACTGATTTTAGACAAAAAGCTATATATACTTGTATCATAACTCAGCGTATAAGTACTAAGAAGCATTGATGATTGATAATATGTATCTATCTTCGACAATAACTTACTATCCTTCATCAGCCGCCCCGCTATATAAGAAGATTGAACATCGCTTCTTGTCTGATAGGTAAACTTTACAGCACCATATTGAGTAGAATTGCTGCCATATTTGATCTCGGTGACATAATAGACGTTATTATCCAACAGATAAGTAAAATCAATATAGTCTCCGAATGCATCTACACTTTTAGTAATCGGGTAAGTAATTTGTGCCGATGTATTGGTGGGATATCCAAGAGTTACTTTCTTTCCATCCGGATACCAAACATCAAAATAGTATTTTCCTGATGGTGCATAAAATGTAACTTTCACATTGCCGTGCTCTGTCTGATAATCGATTTGAGAAGACGTTTCTGATATCTTAATAAGCCGACTCCCATCTAATGAATAGGCAGAATTCTTATCTAAACTAGCCGGTTTTGCATTGCTTCCATCATAATAATAGTTTGAATTACAAATAGATATATAGGATAATCCTCCTATACACCACCCGTATCCGGCAATACTATTCCCCATCAGACTATTATAAGATAAGGCAAGAGCGGGTTGGTGTCCGTTTTTCCCTCCATATATTTCAATAGGTACACTGTATGTGAGTGAGCCATTTTCTATTCTCGATTGAATAGGTATTTCACCTACTGCTTTTGCCCGGTCTATCTCTACCGTGCTTGGCAATTCGGGCAGGGATGGAGGCGCCGGCAAAAGAGGATCTAACGGTTCAAACGGATCTAATGGTTTCAACGGGGGCTTCAAGAGAGGGGCGTCTAACGAAAGAACTTCACTTCGGACGGCACTGTCTTCCGACGACAACTCATTGACTTCTGTCACGATTTTATACAGTCCGTCTTCATCAGCTTCTTGCATGAATTCATCTTTTAATGGATCTATAACAAGAGAATCCCGGCCTACTGAGATTTGGGCATATCCTGATAAGGTACATAACAATACCAAGATAAAAAATATTCTTCTCTTCATAATAGCGTATTAGCTTTAGGTTATTCTTTAATTATTTTCCAACTACTGGTATTACCATTATAGACTATCTGCATGATATACATCCCCGGAGTTCGATCAGATATATCTACCGCATTGGACTGAGATATACTGCCCCATTGTTGCATCAATGTCCCGGTAAGATCATAGAGAGATATTCGGGCATTCTCAAACTTCTCAACTCCTGAAATATCAACTTTGAGCATACCACGGGTAGGGTTGGGATAAATTGTCACCTTAGTTTCCGAAAGTTTTTCTTCATATATGGAAGGCTCTCCTTCATCATCGCTCAAGACTCCCCTTGTCTGAACCACAATTTCCTTTTGGCGAGTCAACCGATTACCGGCGCTGTCATAGGTATATTTGATTTTGTTTTGGGCGTATGCATCAGCAGCAGCCCACATAGATAAAACCGCGAATAGCAGAAATATGGCAACTATCCGTTTAGATGTTTGAATTCTTAAAAGTAGAAATGTTGTTTTCATGTGATATAAGATTTTATTGACGCTTCAAATAACCACAACTTTCACATAAAAACAAAATATTATATGGTAACAGTGGTAACAAACCTACTTCAGCAAGAAAAGTTGTTTTTCATCTTACAGCTCTTCAGCTCTCCTCAACTGCCCTGTTCATCGGCCTTTCGGCTGAAAGTATCTCCTGAAAAGAAAGATTCTTTGCTTTCAGCTTTCAGCCAATACTTCTTTAGTGAAACAAGGGTCAAGTTGACAAGGAGAATAGTCACATCTCCCGTCACATATTCAAAAACATCCCCTACTATAAATGTCCCGGCCATACATTTCTTTTTATATAGTCTGTACATCTGAGGATATTTCAATTTAAATTGTAATGCAATTCCTTTTCCCATAGCACCAGCACAATTACAACCATGCGCATAGCACTTAATTCCATCAATAGTGAAAATATTTCCTTCATTCACGTATCTTACCATATAGTTGTTCGTTTTTAATAAATGATAGCGACCATACTTTGTTAAATTCCTCTTCCGAAATATAATCAGATTCCTCAAGAGTTAAATCATCCAACCCTTTATCATATAACATATATTCTCCTTGAACAGGGTTTCATCTGTTAAACAAATAGTTTGTTGTGGAAACACCTCTATTTATCTAACAGCTAGTTTGTTATGAAAATGAAGATAAGAAAGTTCTTCTTCATATATGGAAAGGTCCTCTTCGTCATTCAAGGCTCCTCTTGTCTGAACTACAATTTCCTTTTGGCGAGATAACCGATTACCGGCATTGTCGTAGGTATATTTGATACGCTGCGCACAAATATCCAGACCTGCCCACATAGATAAAACTACAGATAGCAGAAATATAAGCGCCGCCCATTTAGATATCCGTTTACCCTTTTTCATAATGCGTAATGTCTATTCGATACTGAACTCTCCTGATAACAAGGTTTCTCCGAAAGAAATTTCTAATAAGTATTTTCCATTTTCCACTCCAGACATATTCACAAATATATCGGTCGGAGTAAAGTACAATTCAGATTGGATAGTTTCACCTGTCAGAATACTTTTTACAGAAACTGTGACGTCAGTATATACGCAATCTAAATTAATAGATAAAGCAGCAGCATCAGGATTAAAATAGGCAAAGACATCCAAAGGTTCTAAAGAACGTGTTCCGGGCTGCTGCTGTCCCTTACCTTTAAGAGATTTTTTTAAATTAATCTGTTTGACAGATACCATTTGCTCTGCACAAATATTTAGAGAGAACAAAGCGAACAAGAGCGAAAGTAGAAATGTTGTTTTCATGTAGTATAAGATTAAATTATTTGACTCTTCAAATAAGCACAACTTTCCTCTAAAAACAAAATATTACGTGGTAACAATGGTAACAGAGAAGTCTAAGTATATAACAGTCAATATATAAATCACACATTATCAGACATAAATACTTTTTCAAAAAGTTCCTTATCCATTTTATTCTTAATCCTGTTTTTCCGTGTTTTTATTGCATCAGAAGTAGTATTCATTACGTCCATAATAATTTCTTTCGGGCAATGAAGTATCACTAATATGCAATATAACAAATCATCCATAGTCAAAGAAGAACAACAAGCATTCAAATCCTCCATGATATCTACAAATGTTCTTCTAATATCATTAAGAATCAACACCCTATGATTATGGATAATACTAATGCGCTCTTTGGGTTTTGCTTTCATTAATTCTGTTAGTTTCTTACTCCCTTCAGTTGATCTAAATAAAGAAATACAAATATCAATCCTTAACTCTTTCAATTCATGCAACTTGCTATTTTCTTCTTCACAGATATCTTTTCCATATAACAATATTTCCGCACGATTATCCATCAATTGTTTCTGTAAAGCAATATATTTGTTCTTCCTGCATCTATCCCTCCACATAAATATAAGGCTTAGTACTAAAATAAAAAATAAGGATAGTATAATCAAAAGATTCATAGTCCTTCTATGTTCTGTAGAAAGCTTATACTTATGTAATTCCAATAAATGTTTGTCCATTAATTCATTAATTTCCGCACGGTCATTCATGCTCTGAATCGAATCATAATAAACAATGAAAGAATCAACATTTAAAATTGCATCTTTCCAATTGGAAAGTTCTTTATTTGCTTGATATATACTATAATAATTTGAAGTTTTTGTGTATATATTAGAAGAGTTCTTCCCTAAATTCCAATAATAAAAGGCTGAGTCTTTCTTACCCAGATTATACAAAATATCACCTTTCAAAGAATAGGCAGAGGTTGAGCTTTCTATATCTAACAAATAAGGTATGGCTCTTGAAATACAATCATTGGCCTGTCCATACTCTCCCTGCTCATTATAAACTCCAGATAAATTTTTATATATGACGCCCAGCAACACCGGATAATCCAATAAAAGCACCATTTCCAGTGCCTGTTGATAATAAATTAATGCACTATCAAATTGAAGTTCAAGCAAAAAAGTGCCACCAATGCCACTCAGATTGTGAAATGCACGTAAAGTATCATGATTGTTCACATTTATAGCATAAGCCTGCCTATACATGTTTCTTGCTGTTTCTTCCATATTTTGGTCTGTATAGCAATCTCCCAAATCGTTATATACCATCGATAAAAACGCGGAGTCACTTCCTTGTGGCATAGTTCTCAATGACTTCAAATATAGATTTATGGCAGTAGGTATGTCTTCTTGCTCCCGATGCACACACCCACTATAAAAATAAGATTTTGCCAATCGTTCTCTATCGCTGTTCTTTTCAAAATAATCCACAGCTACCTGTATTAAAGAATCATTCTCCAGCGACACATAATTCTTATACTTCGCCTGCGTAAGCAGCAAGGCATACCATGCCCTATCTGTTTTCCCCATCTTCTGCGGTGCAGGTATAGCTTCCAGCAATTGCAGCGAACTGTCAGGATGCGACTGCATCAACGAATCAGCCAATAACAGAATAGAACTGACTGCATGAGAACCTCTTCTACATGCCCCCAGCAGAATAGTAAATGATATGAAGAACAGGAAAGCAGGTAACAGTTTTTTCATGCTATTTTAGACTTCTCGTTTCAATACAACAAAGATAGTAACAAATCATGGAAAAAGCCAATGAGAAAGTAAACTGTTGAAACATAAATAGTAGCCCATTATCATTTTGACACTTTGCATTTCTAATTGTCTGAGAATGCATTATTCCCGAACAACTGACCATGGAGGTAAAAAGAAACAAACGAAATTCAGCAAGCCACAGATTATTAATAATATATCGAAATACTTACACTTCTTTTAGAGTAAAACACTACCCTAAAAACACAAATATAAGGAGAATTGCCGGCACAAATAAGTGCATTACCCATAAGTAGTAACCCTTTTGACCGTAAGTAGTAATGATATCACCTATAAGTAGTAACCTTATGGTCCATAAGTAGTAACCCTTTTCTGCATAAGAAGCCCGGAAACATGTAAGAATATGCAAGAATAACGAATTTACATTCCTTATTTATTCATAGAATATTCTATAATGCAAAATTGAGAAATACCTATAATCACATAAAATAAAGAAACAACATCAATTTGATTAAAACATCAATAAATAGAAAACAATTTGCCAGCCCACCCTACAATCGTTCTGTCCCCTTAAAAACAACCAGAGGAAAAGATTCGTTTGCTGACAACAAATGAAATCATTTGCCAATAAGCTATGAAACTATTTGTTAGTAACAAACAAAACAGCATATTTACAAGAAACAGCTCTATACTAAAATGAGAACCAATAAAAAGCCGTCCCCTCCTTTCGCCACACGAAAGGAAGCAGGACGGCTTCTATATAAATAGCTTGTAAAGCTACGCTGATTACAAAACCAGAGAAAGATTACAGACCGAAAGCGGCTTTCACCTTGTCCACGTAATCCAGTTTCTCCCAAGTGAAGAGTTCCACCTCTACATCCTTGTTACCTTCGTAACGAGACTTGAAGTGCTTGGTAACAATCTGTGGCTCACGACCCAGATGGCCATAAGCGGCAGTCTCCTGATAAATCGGATTACGAAGCTTCAGGCGATCTTCAATAGCCTTCGGACGAAGATCAAAAAGTTCATCTATCTTCTTCGCAATCTCACCATCGCTCATGTTTACATGGCCGCGACCATAAGTATTGACATAGATATTGATGGGACGAGCCACACCAATAGCATAAGACACCTGCACCAGCATTTCGTCAGCCACACCGGCTGCCACCAGGTTCTTGGCAATATGGCGGGCTGCATAAGCGGCACTACGGTCTACCTTACTGGGGTCCTTACCGGAGAAAGCGCCACCACCGTGAGCACCTTTACCACCGTAGGTATCTACGATAATCTTGCGTCCCGTCAGACCGGTATCTCCGTGAGGTCCGCCGATAACGAACTTTCCGGTAGGATTAACATGATAGGTGATATGGTCATTGAACAATGCAAGTACTTTCTCTGCATGAATAGAAGCAATGACACGTGGCATCAGGATATTGATGACATCCTGACGGATAGTGGCAAGCATTTCTTCATCCGCTTTCAGCTGGGCAGCTTCGCTGTCGTCGGCAGGCTGGATGAAATCATCATGCTGGGTAGAAACTACAATTGTATCGATGCGGACAGGCGTACCGTTATCATCGTATTCAATAGTTACCTGACTCTTGGCGTCCGGACGGAGATAAGTCATCTCTTTACCTTCGCGACGGATGTCGGCCAACACTTGCAAGATGCGATGTGCCAGGTCGAGCGAAAGAGGCATGTAGTTTTCTGTCTCGTTAGTAGCATAGCCGAACATCATGCCTTGGTCGCCTGCACCCTGCTCCATAGGGTCCTGACGTTCTACACCACGGTTAATGTCGGGGCTTTGCTCATGAATGGCGGACAATACACCGCACGAGTTACTTTCGAACATGTACTCGCCTTTGGTATAGCCGATTTTCTGAATTACTTCGCGCGCAATGAGTTGCAGATCAACGTACGCTTTGGTTTTCACTTCTCCAGCCAGTACCACCTGTCCGGTAGTTACCAGAGTTTCGCAAGCTACTTTCGAACTGGGGTCGTAAGCCAACAGTTTGTCAAGCACAGCGTCCGATATTTGATCGGCCACTTTGTCGGGGTGTCCTTCTGACACCGATTCGGATGTGAATAAATATCCCATACTTCTAAATTAAAGAATGAATAATTAAAGAATGAAAAGCGGGGATCTGGTGGTGAGTAGACATGCATATCCCGATGCTCGGAGCATCGTCAGAAAAGGATGTGTTTTAGCATTTTTTTCTGTGGTTGCAAGCTACTCAAATCTTTCCACATTTCATTTTCGGGTGCAAAGATAAAGGTTTTCTTATGAAATAGCATATAAACAGGAAAGCATTAACATTATATTAGCAAAAGAAGTGTACCGATATCCCATCGGCACACTTCCCATTTAGTAGTTTCAATATTGTTAACTTTAAAACTGTGCTTTATTTCAATAAGTTCCGGTAGTAACTCTCCACATCGCTCCATTTATAGAAAGGAAACTGGTCGGTCTGTACCGGAATATGTACTTCATGCTCATTATGCAGAATCTTAACCAGAATATCATCCGCACTTCCTTTTTCATTCCGGAAGAAGGCAATCTGCACATTAGCCGCCATAGGGACTACCTTAAAGTCACTCCACACTTTATACACCTCGTAAGGATCATCTACGGCAACATTACAATTCTCTATCTGCATCAATGCCGCCAAAGGAATCACATTGCCATCATGCCCGAAGCGAAGGGTAGCGGCTATGCCTCCTTTCTGAATAGCCTCATCGGCGCTATCCAGAATATTCCGTAACAATGATTTCGCATTGGCTACAACAATCCCTTTCCCGTCGGCATGATTTGCATTGCCCACATAGAAACGATAATTGATGCACTGCCACAAATCAAACAGCTCCTGGGGCTGAAACAGATCATAGAAGGAAACCTTCGTCTCTGCATTCTGCATATCACTCGCCACCCAGTACATACCCCACATCACTTCCTTCGGATTCACTTTCTTCAGTATGAAACGCTTGTCCTTAAATAAAGAAGCAATCAACCGGTCGGGATTGGTGTGAACATCTTCAAACTTTCTGTATTCTTCAGCCCACGGACCGTCAGTGGAAGAAGTAAAGCGATTGGATTCATCCGTATGGTAATTCAAGTAGTCCATATACTTATGGCTGGCTTCATAAGAAATGCGCAGATTGGGATTCAGTTCCTTCAAACGATCACCAAAAGCCACCATACTCATCGCACAACGCAGCACAACCGTAGAACGGGCAGAAATGGAAGGATTGCCCTTAAAGGCTTCGGGAAATGCGGCATACATTCTTTCTGCAATTCCACGATGCTGACGGACACCTAATGGGGTCAGATCACCTCCATGGCCTTCCGCTTCTTCCCACACCTTCAGCAAACGCTGCCGGGTATCTTCTCCCAAGTCGGAAAGTGCACCCTCACGATGTGCTTCTTCAAAAAGGTCGACCAGCCATTTATAATCACGGTCGCCAATCAGATAACGGGAACCATGCCGTCCATAGTGGCTTACGTAGAATGGTTTATATCCTTTGGGAGCCCGGGTTTGCGGTGCAAAATCAAGTGGATAGGCCCAATAGACTCCACCTGTTTTCTCAATAGTAGAAAACATCTCTTCTTTGGATGTCTGCGCTCCAAGAGGAACACAGCACATCCACATCATACCACATAACAGTAATTGTTTCAGTCTCATTCTATTCTTCATTTATTGTTTATAACCGTCATTCTGATTCAACGCCGGGTTGTTGGTCAATTCGCTTTCCGGTATCGGGAACAGTTGATACTTGTCGTCCACATCTCCTCCCAGACGGATACCGTTCTTCCAGTCCCAGTTATTGCCTTTCGTATATTTACCGAAACGGATCAGGTCAGTGCGCCTGGTCAGCTCGGATGCCAGTTCTTTCTGACGCTCGCTCAGGATAAAGTTCAAAGAAAGTTCATTGAGGCCGATTTCTCCTGAAACATCCGAACGGACACCGCTCTTCGCGTATTTACCGGACATATACGCTCTGGACCGGACTTCATTGACGTAGCCTAATGCTTCCGTTTCCGTACCATTTGCGCCACGCAAGATAGCTTCGGCAGCCATCAGGTAGGCATCGGCGGTGCGGAACAACGGGAAATCAATAGAGGTATAAGCATCGCCCGAAGCACAGAGCTGATCATCCTTGGTTACATTTCTCCATTTGATATAGCCATAACCACAGGTAAAGGTGCTGGTCATATTCAGTTCCGAGTCCCAGGTTTCCTTCACCTGATTCGGAAGGGCGGTCATAAACTGTGCACGTTTATCTTTCTTTCCGTTACCCCAGGTATCATTGACATCAAACGCCACATCATCCGCATCAAAGGCGTCTACCAGTGTCATCTTGGCACGAACATTACCCCAACCTCGCGAACCGACTCCTGTCTTATACAATTCGTCCATCGGACCATTCACGAAAGCTTTTACGTAGAAGTTTGTTCCGGCTGAACTTTGGGCACGCTGTCCGTCCTGCACCAACCCCCAGATGATCTCCTTGCAGGTTTTGTTATCCGCTAGGAAGATTTCACGATAGTCGGAAGCCAGCGGATAGTGTCCGTCTGTAACTACCTTCTTCGCATACGTATATGCCTCCTGGTATTTATTTTCATGAATCCAGGACTCGGCATTCAGATACATACGTGCCAACAGGAACCAGTCGGCTACACGATCAATCCGTCCGTATTCGTTTTCTCCCGGAGCCTTCAGTTCACTCTCAACAGCCAGCAATTCACTTTCCGCATATTCAAATATCTGCTTACGGGTATACTGAACCGGAATTTCCTTCACACCTGTATGTTCATCCACATAGGGCACGGAACCAAACAAATCACAAAGCATGGAATAGCAGTATGCGCGTATAAAACGTGCTTCGGCTCTGTAACCAATGTATTCGTCCTTCATTTCTTCCCAAAGTCCTCTATCCTGTAACTTCCCTTCGGTACATTCGCGCAGCAGCTCGTTACAGTAAGCAATGCTCATATAAAGTCGCTGGTAAGTCCAGGTGACAACAGAAGCATTGGAGGCATCCCATTGCAGGTTCAGGCACTTACGCAGACCGTTTGAGGAAGAAGGCATCAGAAAGTTATCCGTACTCATCTCCTGCAAGTAGAACAACAGACGCACATAACCGGAATATCCTTCATTGGCACCTTCCAAGTCGCCATTGCCGCCATCGCCACCCTGCTGTCCTGTCAGGATCAGAGATGAATAACACTTGGCCAGCACGCCTGTATAGCCGTCCTTGGTCTTATATACTTGGTCGCTCACTAACTGGTTATTATCCAGTGGCATGGTATCGAGGTCACCCAGGCACGAAGCCAGAAACGTGACCAAGAAAAGTAGATTGAATGAATAGGCAATTATCTTTTTCATATCGCATAGTTTTTTTTAATCCGTTAGAAAGTTAAATTAGCACTTAATGAGAATACTCGCGGACGGGGATATATCTCCTTGTCGATACCGCTGTAGATTTCCGGATCGATGCCCGAATAACCGGTAAAGGTAGCCACATTCTGAACACCGAAAGTCAGCCGCAAAGAGCTTGACTGATCCCACAGTTTCTTGAAAGTGTAACCCAATGAGATATTGTCAATCCGGAAGAAGTTTCCTTTCTCCAGGAAGTAGTCCGAATACAGTTGCTGGTTCTGGAAACCTGTAGCTTTGGTTCTGCTCAGGATATTCGAGAAGTTTCCCTGGTCGCTGTAAACAGACTGTACATACTGGTCGGCAGCTATGTAGTTATAGACATAATTGCCGAAAGCTCCGTGCCCGCTGATAGCGAAATCCCAGTTCTTATAGCTCAGTTGGGTATTGAAGCCCAGATAGGATTCCGGCAATGCACTTTTGTTGGTGGCATACTTTGTTTCTGTTGCCGATACGGAACCGTCCGGCTGTACATATTGGCCTTCTATCGGCTTGCCATTGTCGTCATAAGCTTGTTTTGCCAGATAGAAAGTATAAGGGCGTTCGCCTACCATGAATACCTGTACTGTTTTACCGGTGCCCGAAATGGCTCCGGTCTGTACAAAGTTAGCTTCCGAATCCACTACATTCAGTTTTGTGATCTTTGAATCGTTCCAGGTATAGTTCATGCCTACTGTCCATTTCCAGTCTTTGGTATGTACCGGCACTGCATTAATGGAAAATTCGAGTCCTTTATTATCCATTTCACCGATATTCGTGGTAATCACAGAAGAATAGTTGGTTCCCGAAATCACAGGAATCGTATTCAGCAAGTCCTTGGTGTGGCGTTGATAATAGTCCACAGAACCATAGATACGGTTATTAAGGAAGCCGTAATCCAATCCGATGTTATAAGTTTCGGTAGTCTCCCATTTAATGTCAGAGTCATAACCATTCGGACGATACGTATTATACCATTTATCTCCGAACTGATAGCAAGCTTCAGGATAGGATACTGTGAAAGTTGTCATATAAGGATAGTCGTTCAGAATATCCTGTTGTCCGGTCTGTCCGTAGCTCAGACGCAACTTCAGGTCAGACAGAATATCCGAATCTCTCAGGAAAGCTTCCTGGCTGATTTTCCATCCCAATGCCACGGAAGGGAACAATCCCCAACGATTACCTTTTGCAAAACGGGATGAAGCATCCGAACGCAGCGTAGCTGTAATCATATAGCGGTTATCATACGAATAGTTAAGACGACCGTAAAAAGAAAGCAGATAATATTCCGATTCATAATGATTGGGAGAGAAGAGTTCCTTGCCCTCCGGAGAAAAGGTAGTAGCATCAAACTTCTTCCAGAAATGCTGCCAGCCGTATCCGCCCATGGCACTGAAGTTATGCTTCTCATTGAAAACATGAGAATAGTTAGCGTATAAGTCCAGCAGATAATTCCGCTTGTTCTGCTTGGAGTCATAGACAAGACCTGTACCATCCTTCATGTTAGAGGTGTACATCATTCCCGCCAGTTCGGGCACTTCCTTCGAGTATTTACTGGTCAGGACATCGTATCCCAGGTTCATGTTCAGCTGCAAATCTTCCAAATGATGTACCTTATAGTTAAAGGATGCATTACCGATAGAGCGTGTCACTTTATTGCGGATGTCCTGCAAGTCAAGCTGCGCCACCGGATTATCCGTCTGGATGGCCATCGGAGAATTACCGTTCATCCAGATAAAATATCCCAACCCCGGATCAGTAGCCGCAGTGGCACTTCCGGTCTTAACCGGACGTGTAGGATCATAGCGAAGCGCGTTATTTACGACGCTTTCATCGACTTTCTTATTATTCTCATAAGACACTTTCAGGTTCAGATCAACCGTGAGATGATTATCAAAAAACTTGGGCGAAATACCTCCGTTGAATGTAAATCTCTCGTAGTTATTGGTACGTATGACACCGTTCTGATTGGTATATCCAACCGAAAGGCGATAAGGAGCATTTTGCTTCACTTTACCCGATACAGAAAAGTTGTGTTCCTGTCCAAATGCCGTCCGATAGATTTCATCCTGCCAGTCAGTCGATGCCGTGCCTAAGGTCACAGAAGCCGGTACTCCGGATACAGTGGGAACAAACTGGCGAAATTCATCGGCAGAAAGAATATCCAGCGTTTCAGTAACTGTACTTACCGACAGGTTCGTTGAATAATTAAAGCGCAAATTGGTATCAGCCCCTTTCTTCGTAGTGATTACAATCACACCGTTCGAAGCCCGCGAACCGTAAATAGCCGTAGCTGAGGCATCTTTCAACACCGTAAAGGTTTCTATATCATCGGGGTTAATACCACCAATCACATTGCCACCGCCTTCGATAGTAGAGTTATCAACCGGTACACCGTCAATCACAATCAACGGATCATTGGAGGCGGAAAGCGAAGCACCGCTTCGGATGCGAATCGTGGCGCCTGTGCCCGGAGCACCGGAACTGGATACTACGTTTACTCCCGGTACTTTACCCACCAGGGCATCCTGAGCGGTCGTGCGCAGTCCTTTATTAAAATCATCCGGCTTAATGGCTGTTACCGAGCCTGTTGCATCCGACTTCTTTACGCTTCCGTAGCCGATGACAACCACATCTTCAAGCATCTCGCTATCTTCCGTCATCACGATCTTCATGTTGGCAGAAGCAGGCATCTCCACGTTTTTATACCCTATATAAGTAATTAGTAATGTAGCCTTAGGATTTGTGATCGAGAGAGTGAAGTTACCGTCCACATCACTGATCGTTCCGTTTGACGTTCCTTTCTCCAAAATATTAGCTCCAATAATAGGCAGATTATCCTTATCGAGGATATTGCCCTTTACAACCGTTTTCTGTGCGGCAACGCTCACACTGAAAACCAAAGCAAACAGTACCCAAACATACCGCCATCTACTTCCAAAAGTTTCCGGATTCTTCTTGTTTTTCATAATAGTTTTAAATTAGTTTATTATACGTGTAACAAAGGTATCGCGTGTCTCATACGATACGAAGCAAAAGTAATTTCAATGGTATAGCAGAACAACTACACGAAGTGGAAAAGTAAGTAAATAAAAAAGAGAACAGAAAGTAACATCCTATTTATCAACATATTGACAAATAAGAGTAAAAGAGAAAAAGTAAGATCAAAGGAGATGTAAAACTACAGTTTCTGTACCTGAATTGCCAGATCCTTGCCCGGAATGATCGCTTTATTCCGCATTTTCATCCGGTAGTTGTAAACCGTTTGAAGTGAATAATGAAGGAAGTTGGCAATCTTGGAATTATCATTTATACCCAAACGTATGAGAGCATATATACGCAACTCAGGCGTCAGCAGTTCACCTTCCTTCAGCTGCACGCGCTCTTCTTCCTTCAACAGAGCATTAAACGACTCCACAAAATTAGGAAAAATGGAAAGGAATATAGTATCAAACTTACTGATGAAAAGCTTGAAATCATCGGAAGTGGAAGATTGTCCGCGGAGTGTCTTTGATATATCCGCCATAGAGCCTGTATTTGCAATCTTCAATAATGCCTTGCGGTCGTTCTCCTGCTTATAGATATATTCGGAACATATATTGAACAGCAACCCGATATATTCTTCCTTGATATGATTTGATTCCTGAATCTGCTCATTCATCCGGGTGAGGTTCCCAGCCATTTCCTGCAAGCGCAGATTCTGTTCAGCCAGCGATTGCTTCACCTTCAGCAGTTTGGTATTCTTCTTACGGATAAAGAAGAAAGCGACAACCAGGGCTATTACCAATATCAGGAGTATCAGAAGGGAAAAGAGCACCCGATTCTCATCAGCCTTAATACGCGCATCATTAGCGGCCTGAATGATGGGGAGATATCCGGCAATGTCAATAAAGCGATAGCGGGCTTTCCCGAAGTTCACATCTTCCAGGGAACATGAAATATAATTATAAGCCCTTGCAATGTCTCCTTCCTGGAAGAGAAGTATTGCCAGATGCTGCAAAGACATATATACCTTCTTGGCATTGGCAATATCAGTCAATGAAGCCAGAATAAGATAATGCCTTGCCTGCAAAGTATCCTGTTTCCCCAAATACAATTCTGCCAGAAGATACTCCATTCTCGCTCTGTCCGAATTATCTTCTGCACTTTGCCCATAATAATCTTCCAGCAGCCGGATAGCCTCATCCCACTTTCCGGACATACTCAGCCGACCGCATTTATTGGTAACATAGCTGGAAGAGTGTGGTTCGCTAATCGCAATCAGCGTGTCTTTATAAGCCTTTATCTGCTGCCAAGCAAGTTGTTTGCCGGGATCATCTATGGCATCATTATAGCAGGATAAGTAAATGGTGTGGTATAGATAATAGAAATAAGTATCCTTTTTTACATCTTCCGTCCGTTTCACTTTGCCAAGCATAATCAACGCATTCTCATGCTTTCCCATTTTGTTCATTACATCGGCTATGTTCATCAGCCCCTGATTGATTAGCGTTTCATCCTTCAGACTTTCTGCCAGTTGCAGTCTCTCCTTTGCGATAATCATAGCCGTATCAATCCGAAATGAACGATATTTAGTGAACAGATTCCCTAATATATCAAACCTGAGTTTATCATCTTCCGCATAATCCAGCGTCCGGCGAATGTCTGCTATTTCCTTTTCCACTTTTTGCTGGTAAACCTCACGATGCGCGATCATCTTATCCAGTTTTAAAAGCAGGGCATCATCGTCCGCTTTGACCGTAGCCCACAGACCGGAACAAATAAAAAGACAAAATAAGATAGAAACAGAATATCTGGACATTAGACTACAGGTTATATACTTCAAGAGCAAAGATATAGATTTTTTCTCTATGATAATCCGTGTACTGCCTCTTTTTAGCAGATAAAAAGCAGCTTACTTCTTATTACCGATCTTTATCAAAGCCATTCCGATGGCTATCCATAATAATTCGCGTATGCGGGTAATCAGTCCCACATAAACGCCCAATGCCGGAGACATGTGCAACCCGTCCACAGCCAATGCCAAACCACCTTCGCGTGCGCCCAGCTGCATCGGAAAGAAGAATATCAGATTACTGAACAAAGAAGAGAAGGCCAGTATCAACACACAGTCCCACCCGTTAACGTCCGGTGTGAAAACGCTTAGAATAATGTATATTTCAAGACTGGAGAGTATACGTGCCGAAAGTTCCAATAGCAAAGAACTATAAAAAGTTATCTTATGCTGGCTATGCAGCAAGGCTATCTGACTATCAATCTGTTCCAGAGTATCTTTTTGCTTCACAACGAAACTATGCGCCCACTTCCTGATAAAGGGTACCTTCTGTAAGAACCGGAAAGTCTTCACCGCCATCCCATTTTTATATCCACGGGTAAAGAAATAGATAGCCAACAGACAAAATGCCCCTATTGCAGTGAGCAATATTGCCATAAAGGTATTCACAGGATACAGGAAGATATATAAGAATATGGAGAGAAACCAGAACCAAAAGTGAGAAAAGATGTGCATCATTACATATAGAATGACCGAAGACGTAGCTTTACTTACGCCTACATAGGGAGTCAGTTCCATAATCCGATACGGTTCACCGCCCATCAGTCCGCCGGGTGTAGCGTAATTTATGGCAAAACCTGTGATCGACAACTTGCAGACCTTCCAGAAAGGGACGCTATATTGACGGTCGTCCCTGATTATCAGATACCATGAACAGGTATTTATCAGATAGACAAAGAACCACAACAACATGATTACAGGAAACCAAAAGCCTATGCGCTTCACGTTCTCCCAAATGTCGGAATAATCCATATCCATTGTACAAAGCATGATGACAATGGCGAGTATGCCGAAAAGCAAGAACAAGTTACGGTATTTATTCTTCATTGCAAGAAACCGGTTATAAATCAGTCAGATCGCGATAGATATCCCCCAGTGTCTTTCCCAATATCGGATGCATCACATCGGGTGCAATCTCTGCCAACGGCTCCATCACAAAGCGGCGTTCCTGCATCAGCGGATGGGGAAGTTTCAGGATAGGGGTGTCAAGAATAAGATCTCCGTAAATCAACAAATCAATATCTATCACACGATCTTTATACTCTCCGTTCACCGATTTATGGGTACGCCCCATCTCCTGTTCAACGGACTGGGTTATGGAAAGTATCTCCAACGGCGGAAGTGAAGTCTCCGCACAAACGGCAGCATTCAGGAAAGCATTATCAGAAGTAAACCCCCACGGGGCAGTAGCATAAAAAGCGGACAGGGAAACAATCTTCCCTATCCGCTCTTCTATATGTTGCACGGCAAGACGGAGATTCTGCTCCTTATCACCGAGGTTGGTTCCTAAACTGAAATAAACGTGCATTACTTATCCGTAATCAACATCGCATCCCCATACGTACCGAAACGGTAACCTTCCTTCAAAGCCACATTGTACGCCTCCATTACCTGATCGTAGCCACCGAAAGCGGCAACAATCATCAGCAACGTGGAAAGCGGCATATGGAAGTTGGAAATCATCGCATTGGCTACTGTAAAGTCATAGGGAGGGAAGATAAACTTGTTAGTCCATCCTTCGTATGCCTTCAGGTGACCGTCTGTGCTTACGGTGCTCTCAATGGCACGCATCACAGTGGTACCTACAGCGCAAACCTGTCTGTTCAGGTCTTTGGCACGATTCACAATGCCGACAGCTTCTTCGTTCACAATCATTTGTTCAGAATCTGTCTTGTGCTTCGTAAGGTCTTCCACATCAATATCACGGAAGTTACCCAAACCGGCATGCAGCGTGATATACGCAAAGTCGATACCTTTAATTTCAAGACGCTTCATCAACTCACGGCTAAAGTGCAGACTCGCAGTAGGAGCCGTCACCGCACCCTCATTACGGGCAAAGATAGACTGGAAACGCTCCGAATCTTCCGCCTCTACAGGACGGTTGATAATGCTGTGAGGCAGCGGAGTTTCGCCCAACGCATACAAAGCCTTCTTAAACTCATCGTGCGGACCGTCATAGAGGAAACGGAGCGTACGGCCACGAGACGTTGTATTGTCGATAACTTCAGCTACCATAGAGTCGTCATCACCGAAATACAGCTTATTACCGATACGGATCTTACGGGCAGGGTCTACCAACACATCCCACAGACGGAGTTCTTCATTCAACTCACGCAAAAGGAACACTTCAATACGGGCACCAGTCTTCTCCTTGTTGCCATACAAACGGGCAGGAAATACTTTCGTATCATTGAAAATGAACACATCCTTATCATCAAAGTAGTTCAAAACGTCTTTGAATTCTTTGTGCTCAATCTCACCTGTCTTTCTATGCAGCACCATAAGGCGCGACTCGTCTCTGTACTTTGTAGGGTGCAAAGCAATCTTCTCTTCCGGAAGCTTAAATTTAAATTGCGACAGTTTCATATCTATTCTTTCTTTAAGTTATTCTTCTGTTTCTATCTCTTGAGCGTCTATCCACTCTTTAAAATCCATCGGATCGAGGCAATCTTCCAGCCGGACATCACCTACACGGGTGCGTTCCAAAGCCGTAAGATGGGCGCCACTGTTCAGCGCTTCACCAATATCACGGGCCAAGGCACGGATATAAGTACCTTTACTGCATACCACACGGATCTTAATTTCCGGCAGATTACATTCCAGCAACTCTATCTCGTCAATCACCAGCAATTTCGGTTTCAACTCTACTTCTTCACCCTTACGTGCCAGGTCATAGGCGCGTTTGCCATTTACCATACAGGCCGAAAAGGCGGGGGGAACCTGTTGTATCTCGCCGATAAATGTCTTCAACGTTTCTTCCACCAACTCCCGCGTGATATGCTCAGTAGGGTAAGTGGCATCTATCTCGTGTTCCAAATCGTAAGAGGGGGTAGTGGCACCCAATTGAATGGTAGCGACATACTCCTTCGTATGATACTGGAACTCTTCTATTCTCTTCGTAGCCTTACCCGTACAGACAATCATCACCCCTGTTGCCAAAGGATCGAGCGTACCGGCATGGCCTACTTTCAACTTCTTTACTTTCATCCGCCGGCAGATGTGATAACGCGCATGTCCCACAACCTTGAACGATGTCCATCCCAGCGGTTTATTGAAATATAATACTTCTCCTTCTTTAAACTTCATCCGTTATCCTTGCATTTGTGACAGTACGATGGTTACGATACCGGCTATTGCACAATAAACAGCGAAGTATACCAGTTTTCCTTTCTTCACAATATTAATCATCCACTTACAAGCCAGACAACCCGCCACAAAAGCTGCAATAAATCCTATCAGCAATGATAACGTTGAAATGCTTCCGGCAATGTCTTCTCCTTTCATCAACTTGATACCATCCAGCAGCCCTTCACCCAATATCGGAGGCATTACCATCAGGAAAGAGAATTGAGCCAGCTTTGCTTTATTGTCACCCAGCAACAATCCGGTTGCAATCGTGGTACCGGAACGTGAAAGTCCGGGAAGCACCGCACAAGCCTGAGCCAAACCTATAATGAACGCATCTTTCATGGAGATGTTCTCCTTCTGCTTCGGTTTATAGTAATAAGAGAATGACAGCAAAGCAGCCGTTACCAGCAACATGCAACCCACAATCAGCAGGCCTGAACCGAAAACTGCCTCCACCTCATCTTTAAAGAACACACCCACAATGCCGATAGGCACCATAGATATCAGGATATTGATTACATAACGTGTTTCATCATTCATCTGAAACTTAAACAGTCCCTTGAAAATCCATTCGATTTCTTTCCACAAGACCACCATTGTACTGAACACCGTAGCTACGTGCACTACCACCGTAAATGCCAAATTTTCCTCTCCCTGAATACCAAACAATGCCGAACCGATAGCCAAATGTCCGCTACTACTTACCGGCAAATACTCTGTCAATCCCTGGATCAAGCCCAGGATGAGCGCCTCAAACCATTCCATGTAGTTGATTTATAAATTATAATTTATGAATTATGATAGGGGACACATGCCCCTCTGCACATAGCTTTTTATTCTTTTATTCCTTCATTATTCATTTGCTTATCACGCGGTTTGCGCAATACGGCGTATATCATGAGCAAAAAACCCACAAGACATACCACGGGAGCTACTTTAATACGTCTCGCACTAAAAATATCCGGTTCAAAGTGCGTCGGGGTAGACACCGGACCGGTCATCAGGATAAAACCGATAATCACCACCGCCATTGCAACGGCAAGCAGGATAAAGTTAGTTTTATCGAAAGCAAATTTCTCTTTACTCATCTCTTTATTTATGATTTAATTGTTTACAATTTAACTTCACTCAAAACATCTCTTATTCCTCTATTAACGTATAAGCTGTAATGTTCAATACTATATATAATAAAGCGTACTCGCCTTCATCCGCAGGAACTTATTGATGGACAGATATGCACAGAACCACGTGATACACACTCCAAATACAAGCACCGATACGGAAACCAGCAACATAACATTGGGTGTGATAACACTGATCAGGTCAGGCTCATACACCACCAACCAATATGCCGCAGCCCACAGAACACCATCGGCAATGACAGCCGCCAACACACCGATCCAGAAGTTACGCCACAGGAACGGACGCCTGATAAAACTCCAACTTGCACCTACCAGCTTCATCGTATGAATCAGGAAGCGTTTAGAGTAAATAGTCAACCGGATGGTATTATTAATCAATGCAAAGGAAATGAAAGCCAGTAATACAGCCAATCCCAACAACATCAAACTGATATTACGGATATTCTCATTAACCATATTTATCAGGTCTTCCTGATAACGCACTTCCTGTACATTGGTATTCTTCTTTATCTCTTTTTCTATTTTGGCAATACTGTCGGTATTCGCATAATCGGAGTGCAGCTTCACTTCGATAGAAGCATGAAGAGGATTGTATCCCAGAAAATCCTGCGGATCTGTCCCCATCGCCTCAATCTGTTCACGAAGCGCCTGCTTCTTCGAAATATACTCCGTAGACCGTACGAATACTTCCTTATCCAGTCTTTTTTGTAACTTCAGAATATCCGTTTCCTTCATATCATCGCTGATGATAATAGAGAAATTGATATTCTCCTTTACATACACAGAAAGATTGTGAGCAGTCAGTACGAAAAACACCACCAATCCCAGCAGCAATAACACCAGCGTCGTACTGATGCTGGAAGTAATGAACTGCATATCAAAATAGGATACGGAATTATTCTTGCTTTTCGTCTTCATGCCTTATCATCTTACCATTTTATCATCTTACCACCTCATATCTTATTTCTGCTTCTTCCTGAATACATAAATCATCGAGCTGCTTCGCTCCTTGCTCGCCAACGTGCTGAACCACGCCAACGTACCACTGAGTATCCCCCGGAAGAAAGACATCGAATGTCCCATATACTTTTCGCTTAGCATCGACACATAGAATGCATCAAACGGCATCGGATGGCGTGCAGCCAATATAAATTCATGCTTTGCTCCCAATCTCTGAATAGTGCCGGGCGTAAAATGCCATAAATGACGGGGAACATCATAGGCAGCCCAGTGCGCACCATATTTCTTCGCATCATACGAGGAGCAATTGGGCACGGCAATAATCAACACGCCTTTCTCCGTCAACAGGCTATTCAGTGTATCCCACGTTTCATTCAAATGTTCCAGATGTTCCATGACATGCCACAAAGTGATGACATCAAAACTTCCGGGAGCAAAATCCTGTAATGCGGTATCGGGTTTCACATCCAGACCGAAATGTTCTTTGGCAAAAGCACGCGCCTGCGCATTCTTCTCCACTGCTTCCACCTGCCAGCCCCGCCGCTTCATGGTATCGGCAAAATATCCTGTTCCCGTACCGATATCCAGCAAACGTCCTTCTTTCCGGTGTGCTTCACGAGCCACCAGACGTGCCTTGCGCCCCAGCATATAACCACGCACCCAATGGTACGCCTTATTCATAAGCCCCTTTTTCGTATCAGAATGGGAAATATAATCGGGAGTCTCATAATATTTGCCTATCTCAGCCTCCACAGGAAAATCTTGCGTAAAGAGAAAGTCGCAATCCTGACAGCGGCACAGATAAAATGCCTCGCTGGAAGCATAATGGTCTATGCAAGTCATAGCACGCTCTATATGCGCACTACCACATACCGGACAGACTTTTATGGTGAGTTTATTCATTGAACGTTCTGCAATAATGAAGTGCAGCCTGAACTGAACAGACCGCACTATACCCGAATTTGGTGCAAAATAACAAATAAAAAGTGACGCATCGGGCTTTCTTTAAGGAGATTTAATAAAAGAGAAGTTTAAACACTTGTTTTAAATAAAAAAAACATATATTTGTCGGTACAAGAACACTTCAATTACATACTATCATGAAAAACGCTTTACTCTCCTTACTTTTTTGCTTCTGCTGTTTTCAGCTATTCGCTGACGGACAAACTATTCTACCGAACCGGAAATTCGGCAAACCTACCATGGAAGAACTGAACATGGCTGTTTATGAACCCGACTCCAGCGCCACCGCCGTTATCCTGTGTAAGCTGACTGACATCAGTTATAAATGGGGAATAGAAAGCTTCCGGCTGGTTTCTGAGTATAAAGTAAAAATAAAGGTACTCAAACCGGAAGGAACCTCCTATGCCGATGTCATCATTCCCTACTACGAACTGCCTAATAACGCCATGAAAGAAAATATAATCGGACTGGATGCCAGCGCCTACAACCTGGAAAACGGAAAAATTGTACGTACCAAAATGAAGAAAGATGTAGTTTTCAAGGAGCGTGTGGGCGAAAGCCGGATGAACCTGAAATTCTCCATTCCGCAGGTGAAAGCCGGAACGCTGATAGAGTATGAATACCGGGTAGAGTCCGATTTCTTCTTCAGTATCGACAGTTGGAAAGCACAAAGTGATATTCCTATCTTATATACCGAATATAATGTCACCATACCCGAGTATTTCAAATTCAACATAGAGATGCACGGTGCGGAAAAGCTGGAAACCGTAAACGAAAACGCTTCCCTCAACTTATCCATCGGATCGCAATTGCTCCGATGCTCCGGGACGCATCTGAACTTCCAGGGTAACCAACTCCCCGCTCTGAAAGACGACAATCATGTGTGGTGCGCGGATGACTACTGTACACAAGTAAACCTGGAATTGCAGGGAATTGATTTCCCCGGTTCCCTCTACAAATCGTTCACCCAAAGCTGGGAACAGATTGACGAAACATTACTGAAGGACTCGGACTTCGGTAGCAGACTGAAAATGAACAATCCGCTCAAAGAAGAAATGACTGCTCTGCATCTGGAACAAATGAAGGGAGCGGACGAAAAGATATGTGCCATCTACACGTTTCTGAAAAACAAAGTGAGATGGAATGAGAAATATGCCTTATATAGCAAATCACCCAAGCAAGTGCTGAAAGAAGGCACAGGCAGCAATGCCGACATCAACTTTATCCTTATCAGCATGCTGAAAGATGCCGGAATACCCGCCTATCCGGCAGTAATGAGCCGCCGGGATATGGGCATACTTCCTTATAGCCATCCCAGCATCCAGAAACTAAATACATTTGTCGTAGCCATCAGCCCTACAGACAGTACTCTGGTTTATCTGGACAGTTCCGTAGAAAATGGCTACCTTAATGTCCTCCCTCCTGTACTGATGACCAACCGTGCGCGTATTATCGCTCCGGACAATCACAGTCAGTGGGTCAGTCTGGAAAATGTAGGGGCAAACCTGCTGAGATCAAGCGTGAAGGCCGGAATTTCTTCTGAAGGAGTTGTTACAGGCACACGTGAAACTGTTTATATAGGTCAGTATGCCTCCCGTTTGCGTAATAAATACCGCACAGCCAAGGACAGTACCGAGTTTGCCAGCAAACTGGCTTCCGAAGAAAACATACAGGTGAAAAAGCTCCAGATGGAAGGGAGAACCCACTTCTCACCGCAAGTGTATGAACTGGTAGAATTTGAAAAGCAGTACACTGTTAACGATCAGTTCATTTATGTCAATCCGCTTGTATTCCTGCATGTCTCCGAATCTCCCTTCAAACAGTCGGAACGGAAACTTCCCGTAGAATTTCCCTACACAGATCAGGTGTCCCTGACCATAAATCTGACCATTCCGGAAGGATACACAGTCGATGAAAAGCCGGAGAATCAGAGATTGCAGACAAGTGACGGACAAGTGCTTTGCCGATATATAATCACGCAACAGAATAATCAGGTCACACTCAGGTATTCTTTCCGGTTGCAGAAGCTGCTGTTCCTGCATACTGACTATCCTGAACTGCAACAATTATGGGAATTGATTGCCAAGAAGAATAATGAAATGATGGTTTTAAAGAAACTGTAACGCGGAAATTATGAAAATGAACAAATTATTTTTCGGTCTCCTGCTACAAGCCGCCTTTTACTCCGGCAACCTGTACGCTCAAACAGATTTGCGTACCGACGCATACTCTATCATACAAGATGCCGTAACGGATATCGTATGCAGTTCATCCACCGATGCCATCCAGAAAGAGAAACGTGTGATACAGGTATTGAATGAAAAAGGAAAAGAAGATGCCTCCTTTGTCTGTCTGTGCGACCGTTTTTCCTCTCTGAAAAAATTCTCCGGAGAAGTTCGGGACGCCTCCGGCAATGTGATCCGGAAAATTAAAAAGAGCGAACTGAAGATTACCGAATATTCAGACGGCCTTGTCAGCGACGACTATTACTATTTCTTCGAATATACCCCGTCACGATATCCTGTTACCATCACCTACGAATGGGAGATAAAGAACAGCGATGGACTGATCGGCTACCCCAGCTTCGTTCCGCAAAAGAGTTATAACCAATCCGTTGCGCAGGCAAGTTACCGTATTCTGACTCCGGCTGACAATCCTTGCCGTTACCGGACCATCAATATGCAGGCAGAAGTCAGCCAGCAACAGACAGCTGACGGAAACTGGCTGACAGAAGTCAAAGTCCAGTCTCTACCCGCTATCAAAAAAGAACCTTACAGCCCTTCCCTATCCGAATTGCTGCCCCGTATCTATTTCACTCCCCTGAATTTCTCTTTCGAAAGAACTAAAGGGAGTATGGAAAGCTGGCAATCGTATGGCGAATGGCAATATCAGTTATTGAGTGGAAGAGACCAACTGCCCCCGACACTAAAGAAGGAATTACAAAAACGGACGGCAAGCTGCAATACCCCGTATGAAAAAATAGCCGCAATCTATCAGTATCTCGCATCCACTACCCGCTATGTCAGCATACAGCTAGGAATCGGAGGGTTGCAACCCATAGCCGCCGCCGATGTAAACCGCACCGGCTTCGGAGACTGCAAAGGACTATCCAACTATATGCGTGCCATGCTTACAGAACTGGGTATTCCATCCGTTTACACCGTAATCAGCACTACTAACAGGCGTTTATTAGCCGACTTTGCCAGTGCCAATCAAAACAACCATGTCATCTTACAAGTACCGTTACCCAATGATACGCTTTGGCTGGAATGTACCAATCCTACTTTACCCTTAGGCTACGTGCATCATTCCATTGCAGGGCACGATGCTCTACTCGTTGGTCCCAACGGCGGAACTCTTTGTCAATTGCCAACGTATGCGGACTCTCTGAATACACAAGTCAACAACACCCTCGTAACCCTACAACCGGATGGGAGTGCAAAAGTAGAAGTTAAACAAACTTCCCGCCTGTTTCAATATGAAGACATGGCATCCATTATCGACATGGAACCTGCCCGGCAGAAAGACTGGCTACGCTCCGACATCAACCTGGTACAGGCTAAAGTCGATGCCATCCGTGCCAACGAAATCAAGCAGAAAGAGCCTCAACTGGATATCTCGTACACCATCGAAAGCGAACAATATGGAAACAAAACCGGAAAACGCCTGTTTATCCCGATCAATATTTTCCACAGAAGCTTTTACAGTCCGAACAACCAGGGAGAACGCACTCAAAGCATTCAAACCAATTATGGCTATCTCGATATAGATAGCATCAGCATCCGCCTGCCGGAAGGATATGAAATAGAATCATTGCCTAAACCCGTTGATCAGGAAAGTAAATTCGGCAAATTCCGGTCTTCCATTAGCTTGGGCGACGCAGGCAATGTTTTTATCGTTCATCGCCTGCTCTATTACCAAGGCAATTACCCCAAAGAAGACTATACCTATTTCCTGGATTTCCGCAAAAGTATCGCTACTCAATACGGGGCAAAAATAATATTGAAGAAAAGTGGGGAGTAACTACTATTACTCCTCACCGACATTTTCATAAGTACGTTCTTCCTTGATTTCTCCCACACCCGAAAAGTCCGCATAATATTCACGAGACAGTTTCAGGTATTTATCAAACAAACGACGGGTAACGACCAGCTCATCCCCATGAGTGACAGGTGTTCGTGCTTTACCCGTCTGATCCACATAGGCAAGTTCCCATTCAGCAAGCCGGTTGTAAAAGTCGTTTGCACGGAAATCTTCTCTACCGTAAGCCAGGGATAGTCCTTCCTCCTGATAATCAGTACCTGCATCCAAATGTCCCTGCAACATTGTATAGAATTTCTGCCAGCGAGGCAAATAATACCCGTTAATCAAACCTGCCCATTCCCTCCATGAATAGTCAAATATACGCGGATCACCATCAGCCCCCCAAATAGTGACCAATGAAGTTGCATCACGTTCCATCAGATCCTTTTCCTCTTTAGTCTCTCCCCAACTGCGGGCTTCAGTCAACCATCTGTCAAAACTATATTCGCTACGTGTATAAAGCAGTTCATCCATATCTCTCAATAATTCAAGAAAACGTCCTGAGTGCAAGGCAAAGGCTGCCTTATCTCTGGAAGCAAATGCTTCTGCCGCCTTTTTGTGCACTAATTGCCCCAGATTAGTCATCATCTGGCGTTGCACATCTACAATATCAAAACGATAAGGTTTGGAAAATGCCAGTTTATCAGCATCCTTCAAAAGCTGCGACTGAGCCCGAATCACCAACATCGGTTCATAAGGAATACCCAAACCCGCATTCGGGCCAGACTTCTTTACATTCAATGCCGGACGAGCAGCTACAATAGAGCTCCTTTCCGTTCCATTCGTACCCCGACGATAAGGACCTTCCAACAGGTACATCCACGCTTTTCCGGCAGCAGCAGATTTCGCTCCATACCGACGTTCGGCATAAGCAGCAAGCCATGCCTGCAAAGGAATACTATCAGCATGATTGGGCATTTCAAAAGCCAGTTCATAGTAAACAGGATTCTGCTCAATGGCCTCCATAAAAAGTCCGGACCCGCACACATTCGGATAACGCGCCTTCGCTTTCTGATACTGGTTAGAAGCCAGTAAAGCTAAATCGCCATGCATATTGATACGCCCGCCAAAATTGTGAAGATTACCAGCTATCACAGGATATCCCCAACCACCGTTAGCAGCAGTTTTCGATCCGTTTAAGTCCAATATCAGTAAAGATTCCTTAGGAACAGCTTTCACTATATCTTCCCGCATACTCCATGCCTGCATCACCCACAAAGCTCCCGCATCAAATGTCTGGAAAAGCTTATGTATGGTCTGTCCCACCCCTGTCAGATATTCAGGTGTATCTATCGGAGGAGCGCTCTCGTGAAAAGGATCGGCTGCGTATACCCCATAGCTACCAAACAATTTATCCTGCTCTTCCAGAAAAGCCAAGCCCATTTCATGAAACAAAGGGTCAGTCGGGTCTAGTTGAGCAGTACCGTCAAAACCACACCACTTCCGTTTCATACTGATTTTGGCTTGCGGATATTTAGCTTGCAATTCCCGTGGAACATATCCCGAAAAACCCTGCTGAATAGGTTGCATCCCTAATTCCAACTGACGCGCCAATATCTTTTTACCCAATATGACATGCTTATCTATCACCGATTTAGGCAAAGGACCACCATAACTCTGAATATTCTGCATCCACTGCCATGCCGAATGTCCCGGTCCAGTGAGAAAAGCCCGGGCTTCTTCTTCCGTGAAATTAAAACGTAACAGCGTATTATACCATACACCATCCAGCCCTACAGAAAACAAAGGCATATTGATAGCATTCATCGCCATGTAGTCCAGTTCTTGTTGCCAACGTTCCCAATTCCACCACGCCGCAGTATAGCTTACCGTGCAATAGTTCATGTAAACGCGATATTTACCATTAATAATCCTCCGTTCTTTATTCGCAGGCTGTGGCAATTTCGCAGGCAATTTCAATTGATTACCAAACCAGGATACATGGGCATGGCACGTATACTTCAAATACCAGTTGAAAGCAGTTGCCAAGGAGACCGCATTGTTTCCCCGCAGGATAATTCTCTGCCCGTCACCATCCACTTCATAAACATCACTTCCATTTTCCGGCTGTATCATCTCTAACCGATACTGCGAAGCATAACCGGGAGTAACCCGCTCTATCAGGTCATACACTGCCTTTTCCGACGTTCCGCCACCCCATACGGGCAAACCACTGAAACAAATAAATAAGGTAATCAAACAGAAATTCTTCATAGCATATTATTTTGGAGACAAAAATAGTTGCGTTATCAATAAAAGGATATTGATAATGTACCAAATGTTTGAACTCATGTCTCAAAAGGAATAAATATTTTGTTTTATTCTGGTCACTGTTCGATAATAAGCGGACAACTGTCCGATAATGAACAGCTCACTATTTCTATTATTTGTTGATTTTCAACCACTTATTACTTTGGCACAGGAATTGACTATTATTAAGCGAAAGCGGTCAGCAAAAAAAATAAAGATTATCTGCCACTTTTCAGCAAGTAGTTCCGTCTAACAGATAAGAGCGAAAGCCAAATAGAAATAGTAACAATTAAAAAATAAAGATTATGAAAACTACAAGTTTATTTAAAGCAGTCGCATTGGTAGCTATTATGGTAGCAAGTGTTCTCAACTCCGAAGTGAAAGCTCAGGACGGTTTCATAACAAATCAAGTGATGAACGGCGAATTAGTCGCATCCAAAACTATCTTCAAACAAGAAGGCTCTTATCTGCAACGCCACATGCAATACACTTTTACTTATGACAACCAAAACCGTCTGATTAGCAAAGAAGCATCCAAATGGGATGGTGCAAAAGATGCGTGGGTACCCTATTTCAAGATGACTTACCAGTACAGCGATAATGAAATAACCATGAATTACGCCCGCTGGAACGAATCTCACAAAGCTTATGATGAAGCCGTTCAGAAAAGTGTATACGAACTGAATGACGCAAATATGCCGACGGCTTACAAAGCCTACAAGCAAGACAATAAGAATAAATCAGATTGGACTCTGGTTAACCACAAGCAGATGGACTTCACGACCAATCTATTAGCAATTGCAAAGTAATAAATATAGAAATTAAAGTTAACAATTAGTTGAAAAGCACGGGCCGGGAGGCTCGTGCTTTTTTAGTTATCCGATTACAAAACAGCTATAAAGCACCTATTACCGTTATATTGAATACTACTATTACTGAAGCCCAACTTCTGTTGAGCTTCAGTAGCAAATAAACAAAGTTAAGGTTCTGGCTATTAATTACTAAATCTACAATAAATCTTTATGTCAATACATATCTTAAATCTGATAATGGGTATACCTCCGGCACATAATGCTTATTCACTATAACAGAAGGGGTTTTACTTATCTTTTGTTCCCGACAATATATCTGTTGTTTTGTCCACACATCACGTACCTCAGCCGTTATACTATATATACCCGCGTCTTCCATGTGCCTGTTTTCATACCACTCCTCCAAAAGCTCTATTGCCCTATCCCAACCGACAACGTAATAAGCCGCAATAATAATCTGGGCAATTTCCTCACCCAACCTATCATTTGGAAATGTTACCAATACTAATGACACGGGAACACTTGAAGCAATTTCTACCATATGACGATGAACACTTGCACAATTCTTGCAATTGGGATTAGTCACTATCATCAATTCATTACTACCTTCTTTTTGATTATGCAATGCAATATCCCGACTTACCATTTTCCCGATCTGAGGTTTTAATGCCAACAATATTTGAAAAGTTTCCGGGTTAAGCAGGCTGCCAAAATATTTTTTTAAAGTAATCCTTTCCTTCTCTCCGGTTTGTATGGCTCTCAACTGTAGTTCAAAAATCAAACAGATATACCCTATGACCACAAATGCGAAAAGTGAGGATAATGACAGCTCCATTACAAAATCATTTTTTAATATATAAAGAGCTACCGCACTACCCCATACCGCAAAATCAGCCAATACACAAAGCATGCAGGCTTTACGCAAAATAAAAACCTGATAAATAATAGAGTATAAAGAAAGCGTCACGGCTACAACACAACATACAACTGAAATTATATAAAAATCATCCTGCCGGATAAGCGAGAATAGATAAAGAGGCGCAAAGTATAGCAGAGATAATTCCCCTAACCCTAACCCTGCTATACTTGCCCCTTTAGAGTGAAACACTTCATTGCAATTCACTATCTTACCGATATTACAGAATCGCTCCATGAATTCCCCGTTCACCCGCTCTTTGTAGAGGATGGCGACAGATACGAGTATTCCAAAAAACAATACAGATAAATAGAACATAAAGGCAAGCGACCGACTCTGACAAAACGCAGTCTGGAGTCCCAATATCAGGACAAAGAGCAAAGCAATAATAAATCTATAACGCAATAAATAAAATACGATATTTCTCATTATATAAAATTGCTCGTTCGGTGTTGCTTCAGTAGGTTCTCCCAATAAGACTGTACCTGTCCAATGCTGTAGAAACTTGTCTACCTTTACATGTCGTTTACCACCCTCTCCATTGATAAATTCTACGATGAAATCGTCCTTTTTCGTCACAACACAAAAAGATTTTTTGTCCACCTCAAGCATTGTGATAAAAGGAGTTTCCAGTTTTAAAAAGTAATCACGTGACAGGAGCCGAAACACCTCATTCTTTATATGAAGCGCATCCAGTGCATCACTGATACCGCGCATACCACCTCCCAACGGAGTACTAAGCAGGCGATGTACAGTATCTCTACTTACCTTTACAGACAATGTCCGCAGATAACAATAGAGTACGACACTGATATTATCAGCCCCGGTCATGATTACCTTCGTTTATCTATCAGGATATTATAAAGAAAAAGTGCCTTCTAAGGAGGTTCCGTCAGAAATAACCTCTATTATATATTCTCCACTATCTTCTCCGTTCAAATCAATAGAAAAGTTTGTAGGACTAAGAAGCGTCTTTGAACAAACAGTTTTCCCTGTAGTTTCATTTATAACACTGATTGCAACAGTAGGGAATACTTTTTCAAAATAAACAGTTATTTCTCCATTATCCAAGTAAGCATACACCGGTTGGAGAACAACACTACGAGTTTTGGGAGCATCTTCCGGACTGGTACTACTACTTTGTCCACTCATGTCCCTGTCATCACTTTTTTGTGTAAACACAATCTCTTTAAATCCAAAATCCAATTGTGCTTTCACTGAGCTACCTAAAACCAAAAATAGAAATAAAATAGATAATACTCTTTTCATAATGCATAACTTTTTGTTTGATGCCGCTAAACTACAAAAGTCCATGCGAAAAGAGTGTGTCACAAGTGTGCCACCCCTATATTTTGCGCAAGATTTCTTTAAATTCACTGTTTTGTTCAACGCCAATCCGTTCACATAAAGCATTCTTTTTCCGATAGAGTGTTCTTCTGGAAGAATGCATCAAATATGCTAAATGAGCAAATGGAAAATCTGTCAAACTTAAACATACTAAATAGAGTTCCTCTTTGGATAATTGATACTTAACATGAAAACGTGAAATGGCATTATTCCACTGGGAGTCCATGCTGACAATTAATTCCTGCCATTCCTGATCGCTTATTTCTTTATCTGATGCATCTTTATCCAGATGATCTTTTATAATTGCCTGCATTTTTGCATAAAGTGGTGAATGTAGGAAGGCCTCTTTCACCAAAGCTTTTCTCCTTAAAACCATTTCATCCAGTTCTACCCGTATTTTTTCCCTTTGCTCTTCATCAATCCGGCAAGAAGCTAACTCTTTCCTTAGATTTTCAATTTCCAGGTCTCGTTGGGTTATCTCTTCCTGTAGACAAGCATAATGTTGACTCAAGTCTTGGTTTACTTTCTCTAATTGCTGATTATTCTTTTGCAGCAAATCATTTTTTCCCCGATATTGTTTATTTTTTCTATAAAGAAAGAAAACAATCATGATAACTATAATCGTTATCGGTATAAAAACACACAAATATATATTTAAGCGTCCTTTATAATACAACTGATGGAGCGTTATCTGGGCGTCGGTTTCCGCTTCAACAATCTTATCAGTTACTACATTCCCACGGGATTGATATAAGCTATCCTTATATGCAGAACTATATCTTTCCAGTTTCATAGACAAGACTGCATTACCTTGAATCATTGCTATATCCGCCAAACGCATATAGGCATCCGATCTTCTCCCGTAATCCTTACTTACCAGACTCTTGTTTAAATAAAAAGTTGCAGAATCATATAGCCCAACCCTATAGTAAGCATCTCCCAAAATAAGAAAAGCTTGATAGGCTCGTGTAGTATCCTTTCGCAGGGAAAGATTAAGTTTTGCGTAAAAGAGAGCCTTTTTACCTTGATCCATTTTGCTATATAGACGACTTAATGTAGCTGAAACATCAGCTTTGATCGCTTTATTTTCAATTCTATCTACCACTGTAAAAGCATCCAGTAACTTTTGTTCAGCAGTACCAAAATAATCATTACCTTTCATAAAAGCAATAGAACCCTGCCTGGATAGAGCTTCTGCCCAAAGAGTAGTATCTTTTAATTCTTGAGCAATGTCCTCCATTAACTGATATACAGAATCTGCTTTTTCCTTGAAATTCTGTATATAATAAATATAGCCAATATTATTGTATATCAATCCCAATTGCCGTTTTTCCACAGTTTCCTTCGTCAAAGATGCAGCTATAAGATATTCCCTGAGTGCCTCTGCCTGACGGTTCATGTCTCTATACACACATCCCCAATAATAGTGTGCACTTGCCCGCATCTTTGCATCCCCCACTTTATCATAATGTGCAACAGCGTAACGTATCAGCGAATCATCTACCTGTACAACATAATTTTTATCTCTTGCCTGTGTCAGCAACAGCGCATAATAGGCACTATCAGCCGGTGAGGCAAATTCCTGAGTAGAGATATTCTGCAAAACAGACAAGGCACTATCCGGCAGCGACCGCATAAGGGAATCTGCCCATATCAATTGCTTGTTATTGCTTTGCCGGGCTGTACAGGCCAACAGCAAAAAAGCAACTAAAAAGAGTATAATAGCTTTAGTTTTTCCCATTCTATAAGTCATCTACTGAGTCCTTAGTTGGACAAAGATAATGTTTTCCGGCCAAAGGTGTCAGATGTTAGAAGAAAGAATAGACCAAAATCAGAAAAAGTAGCCAATCTTACTTTACATTGCCTCCCCCTCACACCCGGTTCGTACCCGGCTCGTACCCGGTTCGCTATTTGTACTTCTGTATAGAAGCGAAAAAGGTACGAATCGAGTACGGAGAAAAAGAGTTTTTAACCAAAAACGGAACATAATAGTAGTGGATTATCTCCGTGTGAAACGTCAACTGCATACAAGAGTCAGAAAACCGTTTATAAACAATACATTATCAATACATTACCACTTTTCAGAAAAATTCTTGAACGCTTATGGCAAAAATGGCAGGTCGAAAAGAAAACTTTCCCATACCTTTGCCAACGCAACGAGAACCAAACATCGCTGCACACCGAACAACACGATGAAGATTGCTGCAGAAGTCTTTTTAGCAAGTTCACAAAGAAAACTAATTTATTTACAACACAAAAAAGAAAAAATTATGGGAACAATTAAACAAGGAATCCTCGGAGGATTCTCAGGAAAAGTAGGTACAGTAGTAGGTAGTACATGGAAATCGGTACATTATATGCGTGCATTGGCGGTAAGTTTCAGTGATCCACGCACCGAGAAACAGAAGAATCAACGCTCTAAATTTACAGCAGCTGTTAACTTCACAAAGGCAATGACACCCTTTCTGCGTTTTGGATACAAAGAATTTTCCGGACAGCAATCAGCATTCAATGCTGCCGTATCGTATATTCTGAAACATGCAATGAAAGGTAGCGGAACAAATGTCTCAATTGACTACAACAAAGCTTTGGTGACACGTGGCAGTCTGGTACCCGCATTGGATGCCACAGTAACCGTAAACGAAAGTAAAGTAACTTTTGCCTGGACCGACAACAGCGGAATGGGTGACGCAACAGTTACAGATGCCGCCATGTTACTGGCATACAACAAGGACAAAGGAATGGCTGTTTATGATATAGCAGCAGCCACACGCTCCGATGCCAAGGCAGAACTGAAACTTCCCGCCAACTGGAAGGACGATGCACTGGCCATTTACCTCGGTTTCTGCAACGAAGACGTCACAAACGTAGCCAACAGCGTATGCTTGCAAGACACTCCGGTAAGTGAAGGTTCGGAAGGCGATGGCTCTGAAGGCGGTGGCTCAGGCGATGGTGGCCTGGATGAGAACCCACTGGGATAAACTGACGGCAAACGGCCGGGATTGAAAAAGAAAAGGGAAGCTGAACGGAACTAAATTCTCCGGCAGCTTCCCTTTGTTTATTTCTAACTATAATGATAATTTCTTACTTTACCTCTTCTCCCTTTAGTGTTGCTGAACTAGCTTCTGTAATTTTCACCATTACAAAATCACCAATACGGTGCGTACCACGGTCGAACACCACGACACGGTTTTGCTCCGTACGCCCTACAAGCTGTTCACGCGAACGCTTGGAAACTCCTTCCACCAGAACTTCATATGTCTTACCAATACAGCGGGCATTAGACTCGGCGGAAAGGCGGTTTTGCAGAGCAATAATCTCATTCAACCGACGTATCTTTACCTCTTCGGGTACATCATCCGGCAAATGCTTGGAAGCATAAGTACCCGGACGCTCAGAATACTTAAACATAAAAGCTGAGTCGTAAGCACATTTCTCCATCAGAGAAAGGGAAAGCTGATGATCTTCTTCCGTTTCGGAATGGAAGCCTGAGAAGATATCTGTGGATAAGCCACAATCGGGAACAATGCGATGGATAGCATCTACACGGTCCAGATACCATTCACGGGTATATTTACGATTCATCAGTTTCAAGATACGAGAACTTCCACTCTGTACAGGCAGGTGGATATGTTTACATACGTTGGGAACCTGTGCAATGACTTCCAGCGTTTCGTCACTCATATCCTTGGGGTGCGAAGTAGTGAAACGGACACGTACACCCGGCGCAGCCTCAGCTACGGTACGGAGCAGCATAGGGAAAGTTACAACTTCTCCGTCCGGTTTCTCAAAACGGTAAGAGTTGACATTCTGACCCAGCAAAGTGACTTCTTTATAACCTTTCGCCACCAAGTCGGACACTTCATTAAGAATGCTTTCCACATCACGGCTACGTTCCCGTCCACGGGTATAAGGAACAATGCAGTAGGTACAGAAATTGTTACATCCACGCATAATGGATACAAACCCGGAAATGTGATTACCGCAAATACGCGAAGGGATAACATCCCGATAAGTCTCAGTGGTAGAAAGCTCTACATTGATTGCTTTCTCGCCCGCCTCCACAGCAGCAACCAAGTCAGGAAGAGTAAGATAAGCATCAGGACCTACCACCAGATCAACATGATGATTAGTGATCAAATCATCCTTTACCCGCTCGGCCATACATCCTAATACTCCCACAATCAAATTGCGTTTCTTCTTTTTGAGCGAATAGAAAAATTCCAGACGATTGAGAATTTTCTGCTCGGCATTGTCACGAATGGAGCAAGTGTTCATAAACACTGCATCCGCTTCTTCCAGCGTATCAGCCGTTGAATACCCCGCCATCTGCATCACAGAGGCAATAACTTCACTGTCCGCCACATTCATCTGGCAGCCATAGGTTTCAATAAACAACTTCTTGTTGTCATCAGCAGTTGCAGATTTAAAGTCTGCTCCCGTTACTTTTTCCATAATTTCCTGTTTTTATGACTCACCACGGATTACGCGAATTAACACAGACTATCTTCCCCAATGAGAAGTTTACAGAAAACTCAAAAAACATCTGTGTCAATCTGTGTAATCCGTGGTGAAAGAATTTCAGCTGCAAAGATACGCCTTCGGCACTAAATTACAGATGAAAAGGCAAAAAATAACACTCAATAGTTAGAAAATAAGGTATTTCTCATAATAAATGTTAAGTGACCAAACATTTTCGAGACTGTTATTTGGCATAAAGGATTTTATTTCACAAATTTGCGTAATGAAAGAAACATTAGATTTTTTCATAGTTAAGGTTTAGGTTAAAAAAAATAAGGGGAGCTGTGAAGCTGCCCTTTTTTCATGCCTAAAAATTGGCTGTTATTCAGATAAATTAGTTACCTTTGGCGGTGAAAAACTTAAATGAGTATGGATGGTATCTTACAGTTTCTGTTAATCGTAGGCATAATTGTTATCGGAGTTGTTAAGCAGTTCAAGAAAGAAGCAAAGAAGAACGCTGAGAACAGGCCTGCTATGCCTGTGCCGGAAAATGATATTGACGAAAGCGCATTACCCATTCCTGAAGCCTGGGGAAACACATATGGCGGATTTATTCCCGAAGGTCCCGCCCCCAAAATACCCTCCGTTCCGACAGAAAAAGAAGAATATCAATTCTCTGCTTCAAAACATATTTTTGGAGGAGATTCTACAAATACATCTCCCAAGCATACCACAACTCATCCGAAACAGAAGATTTCTCCTCCTCTGTCCACTCCGCAAAAACCTGAAACCGATTCCGAATACTCCATTCATTCGGCAGAAGAAGCGCGGAAAGCCATCATCTGGTCGGAAATACTACAACGGAAGTATTGAATAAGTGGAGAGTGGAGAATTGAGAGTGGAGAGTTAAAAAAGCTTTTCCAGTAATTTATGAATTTTCACATAGGAAAAATAACTAAATACATTATGGCATTCAATTACATCTCGGCAGCGGAAGCTGCAAGCCTGATCAAACATGGCTACAACATCGGCTTGAGCGGATTTACTCCCGCTGGAACAGCCAAAGCCGTTACGGCAGAATTAGCAAAAATAGCGGAAGCTGAACATGCAAAAGGAAACCCTTTCCAGATAGGAATCTTCACAGGTGCCTCTACGGGTGACTCCTGCGACGGTATACTATCACGTGCCAAAGCAATCCGCTATCGTGCTCCTTACACAACCAATTCCGATTTTCGTAAAGCAGTAAACAGCGGAGAGATTGCCTATAACGACATCCACTTGTCTCAGATGGCACAGGAAGTTCGTTACGGTTTCATGGGCAAAGTAAACATTGCCATTATCGAAGCTTGCGAAGTAACTCCCGACGGCAAGATTTATCTGACCGCAGCCGGTGGTATCGCTCCCACCGTTTGCCGCCTTGCCGATCAGATCATCGTGGAACTGAATGCTGCTCACAGCAAAAATGCTATGGGACTGCACGATGTATACGAACCGCTTGATCCGCCTTACCGCCGCGAAATACCTATCTATAAACCAAGTGATCGCATCGGTCAACCGTATATCCAGGTAGACCCGAAAAAGATTGTAGGCGTTGTGGAAACCAACTGGCCGGACGAAGCACGCAGTTTTGCCGAAGCTGATCCGTTGACTGACAAGATTGGTCAGAATGTAGCCGACTTCCTGGCTGCGGACATGAAGCGCGGAATCATTCCGTCAACCTTCCTGCCGTTGCAATCCGGTGTAGGCAATATCGCTAACGCTGTGCTCGGTGCACTGGGACGTGACAAGACCATCCCGGCATTCGAAATGTACACGGAAGTTATTCAGAATTCCGTAATCGGATTGATCCGTGACGGTCGCGTGAAATTTGGTAGCGCTTGCTCACTCACTGTAACAAACGACTGCCTGCAAGGTATTTATGATGACATGGACTTCTTCCGTGATAAACTGGTGCTCCGCCCGTCGGAAATCTCCAATAGTCCGGAAGTTGTACGCCGTCTGGGAGTTATCTCCATCAACACGGCTATCGAAGCTGACCTCTACGGAAACGTTAACTCTACACATATCGGCGGCACGAAAATGATGAACGGTATTGGCGGAAGCGGTGACTTCACACGCAACGCTTATATTTCCATCTTTACTTGTCCGTCCGTCGCCAAGGAAGGTAAGATCAGCGCCATTGTTCCGATGGTATCTCACCACGACCATACAGAACATGACGTAAACATCATCATTACTGAACAAGGCGTTGCCGACTTGCGTGGTAAGAGCCCGAAAGAACGCGCACAGGCAATCATCGAAAACTGCGTTCATCCGGATTACAAGAATATCCTCTGGGATTATTTGAAAATAACTGATGGTAAATCTCAGACTCCGCAAGCAGTCCGCGCTGCATTGGCTATGCATGCAGAATTGGCAAAAAGCGGAGACATGAAGAATGTAGATTGGGCACAGTATAAGTAAGCTACGAGTTACGGGCTACGAGCTACAAGTGTAAATCAGTACGAGCTATAAGAAACGAGCTACGAGTTCTGCGATATCAACGCAGCCACTCGTAGCTCGTAGCTTGTAGCTCGTAACTATTTTATTACTTCATCACATACCGCATCCTGAAAAGCGCGTGCTTTAGCTCCTGAAAGTACATTCTGATTCATGATGGCAAAAGCCACTTCATGCCCGTTTGCGGCACGCAAATAGCCGGCCAAGCAATTAATAGCTGTAAAGGACCCGGTTTTGGCATGTACATTCTTATGAGAGGGAGTCCCGCGTTGCATCCGGTATTTTAATGTCCCATCCACACCGCCAATGGGCAAAGCCTTATACAACTTCTGAAAAACATCCGTGCGCGAATAAGCAAACTTCAGGAAAGAAACCAGCAGATCAGGAGAGATATAATTATAATTGGAAAGTCCACAGCCATCAGCCAGTTTATAGTTATCCGCATCTCCTCCCAAAGCTTTTATCTGCTTACGAATGGCAGAAAGCCCGTCTTCATCCGAAATTCTTTTTTTACCGGTAGCTTGGGCACCCAAACGACAAAGCAAAGCCTGGGCATTCAGATTATCACTTTCTTTCATTATCTGATTGACTACATCTTGAGTGGAAGTCTCAAACAAAGCCATTTGCACTGAAAGACTATCTTTCTGCAATTCGTTGAAAGCATAACCGGCGGGGCATTGAATACCTTTTGCTCGCAGGCGTTCAAGAAAAGTATACATAAAGAAATCCTGGGAGGAATAGATATTCACTGTACCTATCCGCTTACTTTCCACGTTTCCTTTAATAATCACATTATTGCCATTCTGCAACCAATCCCGGGAAACACCGAAACGTCCGGCAGAAGGAGTACGGGACTGGGTTTCATTGGTCACAGTATAATAGGAAGAAGCGGGAACACATTCGATATTTGCCATTTCTCCTTTCTCACCCGGAGAAGCGGTTACGGTAACCAGACCTTTATTCAGCATCAACGGTGAGAGATAGGGTTGGTATGAGGCAGGCGTATCATCCCATGCCCAGCCACTTCCCCAATAGATGGAGTCTTTCATAGAAACATCACCGTATACGTTGCCTGCTATCACCGAAAAGGGGAAACGGCTCACCGTATTCACCAGCGAGTCCAAAGCTTCATCATCAAATTCAGGATCATATCCACCGACAACGTATATGTCACCCTTCAATGTATCCCGTTCAATCACTCCCTGATACCACACCTCCGTTTTAAAAGGTTCATCCGCATCGGGGCGGGCAAGGGCGGTAATGGTAGTCAGCAACTTCATGGTAGAAGCCGGACGGGAAAGTTTATCCGATTGATAGGTATATAAGGATTTCCCTGTAGTCAGATCGTATACGGATATACCAACGTTGGAACCGGCAGGAAGCTGATATTTTATCAGGGTATCCAGGCGGGAGGAGAGACTCATAGCACTCGTATTCTGCCCCCATAGTACTATGGGAATAAATAAGAGAGAAAGAGTAAGCGACAAAAGATATTTTTTCATGTGCATTTAATTACTGATAAGTACTAATATTAAATTACCTGTTGAGGGAATTAGCACCTTTTGATATACTTACGGATCATATTTCAGCCGAATGAAATTCTGCAACCGGCTTTTCAAACTTTCCTCCACAAGCATGGCAGACATACTCCCAATGATTATTTCCCGGAGGAGTAGCCGCCAACAAAGAGGCGATGGCCGACATGACAGCCCGTAGCCGATGCTCTTTCTTCAACACAAACTTAATGTCGGGCGAACCGCAGAAAGGGCAATATTTTAATTGCTCCGGGATCATCTCATTCTGTTCCAGCAAGCGAACGGCAGCTTCATAATCGGCTTCGTCGACCAAAACGTCCACTCCGGCAATATCATTGATGTAGCCGCGCAACAACGTAGACATATTCTCATTGTGAAGAAGGGAAGAAATGCCTTCATTCTCCAATGCTCCCTGAATGATGTGTGCCTGAGCAGCATCGCTACAAGTAATCAGTTTTACAGTTTTCATCGTTCTAATATTTTATATGAGTCCTGAAAAACGCTAAGAAACGATTGTGATTATCATAATGCTTCCTTAAAGATTTCAGAAACCGTAGGATGGGGGAAAATGATTTTCTTCCATTCCGTAGTAGTCAGTTTCAACTCGATGGCCATACCTGCCAAAGTGATGATTTCGGAAGCCGGATTGCCCAATACATGTGCCCCCACTATCGTTTCATCATCCGCTATCAGAAGTTTGCAAACCCCATTCACACCTTCATTTTCAGCAACGAAACGCCCGGAGTAAGCCATTGGAAGCTTTACAACCCGATAGTTGATACCTTTTAGTTGCAGAGCTTCTTCCGTTTGCCCCACACCGGCAATCTCCGGATTGGTATATACCACCCCGGGAATAGCCCAATAGCTCATAGCATCCTTCTGGCCAAGTATGGTATGCACGGCTACTTCTGCCTCACGCACGGCTGTATGTGCCAGCAAAGAGAAACCCGTCAGATCACCACATACATATATGCCCGGAACAGAGGCCTGCATACATTCGTTCACACAGATATTTCCCCGTTCAGTCCTTCGTAAATCCAGGTTTTCGAGCCCGAATCCTTTTATCACCGGACGACGGCCTACGCTCATCAATAATCTATCAGCCAATACAGCACCTGCACCTTCCGCATTCTCATAACTCACCTGTACCTGTGGTTTCCCATCATCGGAAGAAACCTCAGCAATAGATATCACTTTTGTACTAAGCATAAACTTAATTCCACGTTTGGCATACTCTGCACGCAGCATAGCAGAAAGTTCCTTATCCATGCCGCCCAGAATTTCATCAAGCATCTCTATCACAGTGACCTGTACACCCAGACTATTGAAGAAAGAAGCAAACTCGATGCCAATCACTCCACCACCGATAATGGCAAGTGATGCGGGAAGCTCCTTATTATCCAAAGCGTCGCGATGCGTCCAGAAAGGTACGGTATCCACACCGGAAATAGGCGGAACGAAGGTTTCCGAACCCGTACAAAGAATCAGGTTTTCACATTCATAAGTTTCGCCACCACACTCCACGGTATTCTTGTCAATGATGGTAGCCTCTCCCTGCACGATATTTACACCATGTGCCGTCAGTTTGCCTTTAACGCCCAGCACCAGCTTGCGCACTACCTTCTGTTTGCGGGCAATAATCTTCGGCAAGTCAAATGAGACTTCGGAGACATGCACTGCATATTTGGAAGCATAACGCGCGGCATCATACGTCTTTGCCGAATACAACAAAGTCTTAGTAGGGATACAACCTTCATTGAGGCAGACTCCACCCAAATTTTGTTTCTCGAACAACACTACACTCAATCCGGCTTTTCCGGCTGTTTCGGCAGCAGTATATCCAGCAGGACCTCCACCGATAATGGCAACTTGGTATTTCATAGTCTTATTTATTAGTATACTTGTAAACTGCCTGCAAGTTAATAAAAACCTCTCTTATCTGCACAAAACAATTATCCTTTCTTTGTCTTTTTCACCATACGCTTCATCTTTAAGGCATATAAATTCAGCTCTATCGAAGATTCGGTTTCTGTTGTATCCCCTTTCTCTTCTACAGACAATAATTCGTGAAGTAACTCACTGCTGCGTTGAGTCAATGTTTTCTGTTTACCTTCATCTGTTTCTGTTGACAAGATATTTAGATTGCGGGAGAGTTCTCTTAAATGGGCAAAAGATTCTATAATGGCAAGAGTCGTAGCCGTAGCCCGGGGACTTTTCAAAACGGTAGCAAGCATATAAAGCCCTTTTTCAGTGAAAGCTTTAGGCTCCATTGTAGCATGCTTTAATGTTTTGAACCGGTCGAAATTTTCGACCAGTTCCTGTTTTTCAGACACTTGTAAAGAGACAAGATATCCTTCCGGGAACTTATCCGGATTATTTCTCACCGCTTCATTCACCCTCTTCGTTTCTACTCCGTACAGTATTGCCACATCTCTATCCAACAGGACTTTTTGCCCTCTCAGTTCTATTAGGCATGCTTCTATTTCCTGTTCCCTGATGACTTGTAATTTGTTTTCCATACTTTATATGTATTTTGTTGATTTAAAGACCTACAAGGTACAACTAATATTCTACAAAAAGTATCACCCCCTATCTTTTTCTTGCTAAAAAAACATACCTTTGTTTGCAGTATTTTCCAATAAAATACGTCTATAAACAAAAGCTATTTAAACTAACGAAACTAAAGATACATGAAACGAACGAACGTACTCCAAGCGCTAATATTCTCCATTGTCATCCTTTTCGGCGGAACAGCCTGTGATAATGCAAATGATGAACGTTTCTCTTCTACAGAAGAATTTACTGTCGAAGGCGATGCAAGCTCCATAGAGATCCCGATGACCAGAACCAACTGGATTGTGGCTTCCGTTATGTATCCGGATGGAGGCATCATGACAGATGAGAATGGGTATCCCTTAAAACTGGAGGGTATGGGCACCGTACGCTTCCATTGGGGCAGCATCACCCGCGACAAGGCAAAATCCCTGACTATACAACTGAATGATAACTTTGCAGGGGAAGAGCGCAGATTGATTCTCAAACTGAGTACCGAACAAGGACTTTACTCAGAACAAATATTCATCCAGCAGAAGATATGCACCAATTACTATCAGATAGAATCCATCACTTACTCCCTGGATGAATTTGATGGAGTAAGAGAAGCCGGAACAAAGCCTTGGGGAATCACCTGGATAGACAGAACCGGTAGCGGAGAAGAAATAAAGAAGACTTCCTTTTTCCCCTTCTACAATGCTTTTACTGAATATTACTTCGATACCTATACTGGCGAATACCCCAAGGAATGGATGAATCCCGAAGGAGAAAGCCGCTATGTGGATATGCCGGGAAACATTGTAGACGGACAAATTATCTTCGAGCAAGAAAAGCAGAAATACACCGACAGAGGCATGTACAGAGGTGAATTAAAAGATATTAGTTTCGAGATGGACATGGTCGGCATGAAGCAAAACAGATATCAGGCTGACATCTATTATAAAACCTTGCAAGTTAGTTACACTATGACCTTGTCAAGGTCCGGCAGCGACACAAAGAAAATCATTACAGGGAAACTGCTAAAGAATTACCCTTATGATTGTTCTCCTATACGCCATGAGGTCAGCGACCTGCCGCCGGAAGACGCATAGACGGTAAGTTTTCAACAATCTCCTCCCGGCTCACGGTAGGAGGTTGTTTCTCCGCTAACTTGCGACACACCAATGTACCTATTTTCAAAGCATCTTCTTCTGATGTAAAAGCTGTCTTCTCACCTATGGCAGGTATATAAGGCTGATAAATCAGTGTATCTGCCCCGTAAACCACCACATATCCATATCCCCCTTCCACTTGCATGGAACGGCAGGATAACTTTTCTCCGGCGGCATTCGTACGCCCGGAACAATAAGAAAGGCATACTGCCACAAGGGACAGTACACCTATCTTCACAATAAACATCAGCTTCATAAATCTTTATATAGAAAAAACACTAATCAACATCTTCCTGCTCATAAGGCAAGAGCTCATAGACATCATCAAAATAACTGGTTCCCGAAGATCCCGACAGTACAAAACCCCGCTTACCTGTGGAGAAAGACACAGCATAAGAACGTGATGAACCTCCGGAACTGACATTATGCACATTCGTCATCGGCGTATAGTCATCATCAGAATCACCATACCACAAATCTTCTTCAGGGTCATATACCCAATAATCACTGGTCACCCCACTACGGGTTCCTGTTGCGATATATCCCCTACCGTCTATGACGAAAGATACGGTACCTGCACGGGTAATGGCATAATCGTCGTCATAATCTTCATCACTATCATTATTGGCAATGTCACGCAACTGTTTCCAATCACTACCGTCGAACTTCCACAAATCGTCTACCAAAGTACCATTGTTATCCCCACAACAAATGTAAGCCACATCATCTATAACGAAAGCTGTACCGTACTGACGTTTATATCCACCAAATCCACTCACGATTGTCCATTGCTGTCCGGTAGCGGCATTAGGGTCGAAACGATAGAAGTCCTTCAAGTAGTTGTCATTATACCCCGTACCTACATAGCCATATCCACCGATAGAAAAAGCCAGCGCACCATAGCGCGCACCTCCGCCAAAGTCATCTTTCCGTGTCCAGCTGTCTGTATTGGGATCATACTCCCAAGTATCCGCCAGGTTTGTAGACTCATTTTTCTGGACACCGGTGGTAATGTAGCCTTTCCCATTTAGAGCAAACGCGGTTGCACTGTGGCGACCTTGCGCCTCATCGGGCATATCGGCGCATTGTGTCCAATAATCATTGTTGATGTCGTACACCCAAAGGTCCTTCAGGTATGTCTTGTTTGTCCCACGGAAACCGCAGCACAGATAGCCTTTATTATCGATGGTGAAACTACTGGCTTGTCCCCGTGCAACCCCGTCCAGGTCCGACCTTCTCATCCATACACCCTGGGTGTATTCATCGTCGTCCGTACAACTGCCGGCCAGGCATCCAACCGCCAGCAGCATCATTCCAAATAATAGTCGATTCATTTTTTCTTCAGAACTTGTTTTAATTACTATATTTTTGGTAGCAAAAGTAGGCGGCAAGTACTTCATCAGCAAATATAACCGACAAACAGCACTAATTTTTCGGTAAATAGCTTTACCGATAAAACACGCCCGATAGCCGATTTTAATAGGAAGATATGGAAGATTTCATTTTCCTTTGCGAAAGAATTTAAGAGTTACAAGCTACGAGTGCCTTTCGGTATGATAGCGCAGCCACTTGTGGCTCGTAGCCTATAACTTGTAGCTCAAAAACACTATGAACAATGAAAAAGTTATTGTATAGCCTGATTATAATGATCGCCGCCATCTGTGCCTGCCAGGACGAAAACTCGGAACTGGGCAAAAGCCTGGTCGACAGTTCTTTTTACAATATATATGTAGACACTTGCACCGTGGATATCAGCACCATTCTTATGGACTCCATAGAAACCAGGGGAGACAGCATCTGCCAGCTGGGACATTACAAGGATCCGTCATGGGGCGAAGCCTCTGCCACCTACTATGCCGAATACTCCGCAAACAGTTTCACTCCCAACGAGAACTACAGTTACAGCTTCGACTCACTCGTACTGCGGATGACACCCTCCGGCCACTTCTGGGGCGATACGCTGACACAGCAACGCATCTCCGTATACCGGCTGAAACAGCCTATTTATCTGGATGATGACGAAGATTTATACACCACCACCGCGTTGCCCACCGAGAGTACTCCCCTGCTCAGCTTTACCTTCACTCCACGCCCCGGACAAAAAAGAGAATTGGAGATACGTCTGCCCGACGAACTGGGTAAAGAACTGCTGACAGACCTCATAGCCGAAGAAGACTACTTCGACAACCAGGATAAGTTCAAGGAAAAATTTCCCGGACTGGCCCTCGTGGCCGAAAGCAACGGAGGATGTATCATAGGATTCCTGGTGAATGAATCATCCATGGCCATCACCCTGCATTATAAAGAGATAACCAGCCAGCGCACGGAAAAAGAACTGATATTCAGCGTAAATACAGATTATGCCTACACGGGTATTCGTCACGACCGAACAGGGACTTCCCTTGCCACTCTGGAAAGCGGAATAGAAAACCTTATCCACTCCTACGATCTGGACAAGCATGCGTATATGCAGGGACTAACCGGGCTCTACAACCAGATAGAGTTCCCCTATCTGAACAATTTACAGGATGCGGGAGAAATCGTCTCCATAGAAAGCGCCACCCTCTACCTTTATCCGCAGGCCGGAAGCTATAACAAGCTGAACCAGCTACCGGAAGATATCCGCCTCTACATCACGGACGAAAACAATGTGTTGGAAGACTATGTATATGGCAGCGACGGCGTAACGGTACAGACTGGCAATCTGAGTGTGGACGAGATGTTCGGGCGGGATACCTACTACTCTTTTAACGTGACCGAATTCATCCGCAACAACTTCGGCACATGGGGCATCAAACGACAGAAACTACTGCTGAGTCTGCCGGACAATGAAATGATAACGACCTTCAATCAGATAATCTTTGCCAACGACCCCGACCAGGAGAGACAATGCAAATTAGATATCAGATTTAAAATATACAACGAAAAATGAAACATCACCACCGAATTCCCCTTATGCTGTGCAGTTTATGTGCAACAAGCCTTTCTATCGTAGCCCAAAACACCACAAACCTGCCCACTTCCATGTATGGAATAGGTGAATTAAGTACCAGCGACGGCGGACGCTATGCCGGAATGGGCAATATCGGCATAGCCCTGAACAAGCCCGGCTTCCAGAACACTCTGAACCCGGCAGCCATCACCCGAATGGACAGCACCTGCTTTATATTTGATGTCGGTGCATCGGCTTCGTATGCCCGCTATTCTTTCCAGAACGATCACAGTTCCAGCTTTATGGGCAATCCCAACCGCTTCAGCATAGGCTTCCGTGTGTTGCCGCGCTGGTATGCCATGGTGGGTGCATCGCCTTACAGCAGTGTAGGATACGTCATCCAGACCGAAGAAGAGGTGGAAGGAATGCCCGGAAGCTATACTTATTCGTTATTTGAAGGATCGGGAGGCTTATACCGCTGTTATCTTACCAATGCCTTTGCACTGACCAAAAATCTGTCGGTAGGTGTGAATCTGGGCATCATACTGGGAACAGTTACTCAAAGTGAAACACAGGAGAGTGCCATTGTGGAATATGAATCTTCCAAACGTGCCTTTTACGCCGACTTCGGAGTACATTATGAATTCAATACTACCGGAAGGCAGAAGTGGGCGGCCGGGTTAGTATTTGCTCCCTCCCTTCAAATCAGCCACGACAATAATCTGACTTATAGTAATTCCTCTACCAGCGACAACCTTGACAAGAGTTACCATAGCCGGACGCAATACCTGCCCATGCACATCGGTAGCGGAGTGTCCATGACTACCGAACGTTGGGTGGTTACCGCCGACTACAATTATCTGGACTGGAGCCGTAACACTTCCTCCTACACTTCCATGAAATATGAGAATCAGCACAAGATGAATATCGGGGGAATTTATACCACAAACCCACGCTATCCCCGGTCCACTGAACTAATGGGAGGGGTAGGTTTCAGCAATTCTTATATAAATCTGAGAGGTGGAAAAATGAAGTATCTGGAGATCAGTGCCGGGGCGAGTTTTCCCATTCGTTACTCTTATCTTTCATTGGGCGCCACCTGGCGGAAACAAATAAATTCACGTAGTAGCCTAATGCAGGAAAGTCGTTTTAGCGTAAATCTGAATCTTACGTTCGGAGAAAGAATATCACGGGCAAAGCTGAAATAAGGGTAATGCAAGAAGCATAACTTCCTGTGTGATAAAACACTTGGTGTTCCACTGAGTTCAGTCGTAGTGAAACACCTGTTCAGTCGTAGTGGGAAGTACCTTCAGTCGTAGTGGGAAGTACCTTCAGTCGTAATGGGAAGTACCCTCAGTCGTAGTGAGAAGATACCCCACCTCTGTACCGATGTGAGCTAATTCCGGAAACAAGCATCGCAACAGGTTAAAGAACAGAATAATCAGCAATATAATTCTTCAGCTTCTTCCGGTAAACCTCTCCGATAGGAATACTTCTCTTGTCCAAAGCAATCTTGCTGCTTTCTATGATGCGTATGCAGTCTTTGCGTATAATAAACGAACGGTGGACGCGTATGAACTCATCGGAAGGAAGTTTCTCTTCCATATACTTCATCGTGCACAAGCTCAGCACAGGCTTTGGCTCGTCCTTGCTATAAATCTTCACATAATCACCCAATCCTTCGATATAGGATATCCGGGATATATCCAAGCGGAAAATCCGATTGTCGGACTTCACATAAATCACCTTGAGCGTTTCCGGTTGGCAAGTTTCCGTCTGAGACTTTTCGGGAAGAACGGTAAGCGGCATTCCCGTTTCACCTTTCAGGCTGAACCAACGCGAAGCCTTATTCACCGCTTCGAAAAAAACCGGAAAACTGACTTCGGATATCAGATAGTCCAATGCGTCCAGCCGAAAGCACTCGGCGGCATACCGGGGAGTATCCGCAATAAATATGACACGGGTGGACGGAGAGAGTAGTTTACTGAATTCCATCCCGTTGATGCCCTCCGTTTCTTCCTGCCCGATTCCTACAAAGTAAAGGTGTACCTTATTATCATAATAACCCTTCAAAGCCTCAATAGGATTACTGTACTTTCCACACAAAGCAAGAAAGGGTGTCTTGGCTATGAACGCTTCTAGTTGTTCACTCACCTGTCTGTCGGCATGCAAAATAGCACAAGTCAAATTCATCATCATTTCTCTTATTTTTAGAAATTAGACGGACGACTCTCGGGAAGGCTGCAACAGGGGAATAGAGAATTAGTATTTCTTCACTTCATTTAAACGATTCGTAAGGGTTTTTATGAACATATCTTCCTTCACCGGAAGCAGCACGGCACATTTCCCCCTCGTTCCGTACTTCACCAGCACATAGCGCATCACGGCGAAACGTCCTATTTTCATGGACGAGGCCCGCTCCACAGAGATAATGTCTTTCAGGGATATTTCCTCCGAACGGGAAAAGCGTCCGTAAAAAAGGAGGAGCCTGTCGTCTGTGGTCAGCGTATACGTAGTATGAATGAGTCGCTCGATGGCGATGACGAGCAGGAGCATGAAAAGGACGGCCATGACGGCATGCTGCATCCACATGGCATAAATAACGATAATCGTTGTCAGCACTAAAAACAAATATTGCCCTATAGCAATGCGGGCATGGAAGATACGATTCATTTTGTTCTGTTTTTGCCGCTAAGATAGGTATTTTTGCGGAACAGCAGGAGTTATCCTTCCAATATCTCCCGCAATTTATCACCCAACAGCTTTTCTTCCTCCAATCTCATCTTCCAGCATACCGACTTACGGAACATATACACCTGCTCGGCCGGCAAACAAAACAGTTGCTCAATCTCATCTACCAACTGCCCAACGGCAATCAGCATACAGAGCAATTCCTCATCTTTCGTAGCACCGGGAACCAACTTCTGCACCTTCTCTATAAAGTCTGGATAATGAAAAATAAATATCTCGCGGAAAACGGCTCCACGCGCTCCGCAAAGCATATCCTTCGAAGCATAGGGCGATTCATCGGAAATCATCTCTATCAAAGCCCTACTGATTTCTTTCATACACAATCGTGACATCTTTTCCACCTTAATTTATTATTTGGTTAGTCTTCTATAGATTGCAAATTTGCAGAAACTATAAGATTAAACCATAAATAACCAATGTACAATCCAATATACAAAAATGTATCTCTCTCATTATCAAGCTCAATAAAACATAAAAAAATAGAGGTAGCACTTATTTCTTTTTTAAAATGGAATTGTATCTTTGTCCGGCAAACCAAATAAACCTCCAACTTATGAAGATAAAAACATTTATGTTACTCCTCATGCTGTCAGCCGGAGCCTGTACCGTCCCCCCACATTCTTCAGGCAATCAGGACACACAGCAATGGCAGCAGACTATCCAACAGCTGAACACATTACTGAAAGAGAGAAAGCATCAGGCAGCCATTGACGAAGGCAAACAAAAGATATCCGAATTGCTGGCCGTAGCAGATCATACCGAGCCTAAAGATACAATGGTCAAATATGCCCGGCAGATGGTCAACTTCTTCTATTTCAGTTATCTGGGCAGCAAGCAATTTCGTCCCGGTATAGAATATCTGGATAGCCTCAACAATGCTCCCTTTCTGCAACAACATTGCAAACACGAACTGTTATCCGCGCGGGCAGGCTTGCACCAGATGTGCGGAGACAACGAGGCAGCCATCCGGCTGGCAGACGAATACTTGCAATTACCCGAATACGATGATGCCGACCGTTACATTCCGCAAGCCGAAATTGTCAGCGGAGTTTATATCTATTCTGGTAACGATATTCCCCAAGCTATCCGACTCCTGGAGAAAGCGATGGAATGTTACCATCAGGGAGGGAAATTCCACAATATGCTCCGCATCATATCCCGACTGGGCATCTATTACCGCCTGATCGGTGAATACGAAAAAGCGGTAGCCACTAATCAGGAAGCTATCAACAGCTATAATGATAGCATAGCCCCTCCTAATATAGTGATAGCCTATGGCGAACAGGCCAACCTCTATGCCGAACTGGGCATGTACGACCGTGCCTTAGAGCTGAATTCCAAAGCCCAATACTATTCACTCTTGAAGGACAGCTTCGGACTGGGCGATCTCTATCGCTATCGTGCAGAAATATTCCGCAGAATCCAGGATAAAGATTCCGTATTCTACTATCTGGACCGGGCCGGGAAAACTTCAGCCGAACAGGAAAGCTTTAAAGGTGTGTTTGTCAACAAAGTCCTCACAGTAGATAGCTATTTGGACTATCCGGACTCTGTACAAAAGGCATTACAGCTTGCAGTAAGCATTTGTCCGGACAGTACCCGCATGCCTCAATGGGCCAGGTATGACCTGAACCTTCATTTAGGACGTGCTCTGCTGGAGACAGGTAAGGCCTCACAAGGAATACCTCTTATAGAAAAGGCAGCCCGTGGATTTGCCCAGATGGACATGATCGGAAAAGAGAAGAATGCCAACCGGATACTGATGGACTACTACCGGAGGATGAGAATGGACGATGCCTTCTTCCGTTGCTACGACCGAGACCAGCTCTTCGCTGACTCCCTGAATCTGGATGAAAAGATACGTGCCGTTGCCGCCGCCAATATCCGGTTTGATGCCGAGCGTAAAGAGAAGGAGAACAAGTTGCTTTCCGCACAAGTAGAGCTGCAACAACATCAGTTGTTCTTCAATATATACATCTCCATTGCACTGTTGTTGTTACTTATCATTTCCATTGCCTATTTTATCACTAAGAGGAAGGCGAATCGCCTGTTATTGGAAAAGCGTAAACAGGAAATACAAAAGTTAATGGCCCGTCAGCAAGAACTGAACCGGCACAACGAACTATTGACCGGACAGATAGAGCAGGCAATGGCCGCCAACAACCTGAACACCGTCAGCCAACTGACCGGACAAAGTCTGCTCAGTAAAGAAGACGAAAACACCTTCAGAAAATCATTTGCCGCCATATATCCGCTTTACTTGCCTAAGTTGCGGGAGAAATATCCGCAACTCACCCGCAACGAGGAACTACTGGCCATGCTCATCTGCATGAATCAAAGTACGGACGAAATAGCCTTGATAATGGGCATCAACCGGAGTAGTGTCAACATGATCCGTTCGCGTATGCGTAAGAAAATAAAGCTTACAAAAGAGGAGTCGCTGGATGAGGTTATAAGGCAGTACTTATCATAAAATCGTGAATTAATATACAGGAAAAGTACAAGCAACCCAGTTATTTTGTAGCTTTGCAGTACTTAAACATACGAAATATGATTAAAGAGTTCGACTTTTTAGTAATTGGTTCCGGTATAGCCGGCATGAGTTTCGCTCTGAAAGTGGCTCATAAAGGTAAGGTAGCACTCATCTGCAAAACGGAACTGGAAGAAGCCAATACCTTCTTCGCCCAAGGGGGAATTGCCTCAGTAACCAATACACTGGTAGATAACTTCGACAAGCACATTGAAGACACCATGATTGCAGGCGACTGGATCAGTGACCGCGCCGCCGTGGAGAAAGTGGTGCGCGAGGCCCCCGGACAAATCAAAGAACTGATAGACTGGGGAGTGGACTTCGACAAGAACGATAAGGGAGACTTCGACCTCCATAAAGAAGGCGGTCACTCCGAATTCCGCATTCTGCACCACAAAGACAATACAGGTGCCGAAATACAGGAAAGCCTTATCAGAGCCGTAAAGACGCACCCCAATATCGAAATATTCAACCGCCATTTTGCCGTAGAAATCATCACGCAGCATCATATGGGTATCATCGTAACCCGCCATACCCCGGGCATCAAGTGCTACGGAGCATATGTGCTGAATGAAGACACGGGCGAAGTGGATACTTTCCTTTCCAAAGTGACGCTGATGGCTACGGGAGGTGTAGGTGCTGTTTACCGCAACACCACCAATCCGCTGGTTGCTACCGGAGACGGTATTGCCATGGTCTACCGTGCCAAAGGTTTCGTACAGGATATGGAGTTCATCCAGTTCCACCCCACAGCGCTTTATCATCCGGGCGACCGTCCCTGTTTCCTGATTACGGAAGCGATGCGCGGATATGGTGCCGTATTACGCAATATGGGTGGTGAAGAGTTTATGCAGAAATATGATCCGCGTCTTTCTCTTGCTCCGCGTGATATCGTGGCACGTGCCATCGACAGCGAAATGAAGCAACGCGGTGACGACCATGTATATCTGGACGTCACGCACAAAGATCCGGAAGAAACCAAGAAGCATTTCCCGAATATCTACGAAAAGTGCCTCAGCTTAGGTATCGATATCACCAAAGACTATATCCCGGTAGCTCCTGCCGCACACTACCTCTGTGGTGGCATCAAGGTAAACCTAAACGGAGAGTCTTCCATCAATCGCCTGTATGCCGTAGGAGAATGTTCTTGCACAGGTCTTCACGGAGGCAACCGTCTAGCTTCCAACTCTTTGATTGAAGCGGTTGTCTATGCCGATGCTGCCGCCAAACATGCGCTAAGCGTACTCGACCGCTATGAGTTCAACCACGAAATACCGGAATGGAATGCCGAAGGAACTGTGACCAACGAAGAGATGGTGCTTATTACTCAGAGCATGAAAGAAGTGAACCAAATTATGGGAGCCTATGTAGGTATCGTACGAAGCGACTTGCGTCTGAAACGTGCCTGGGTACGTTTGGATATGATATATGAGGAAACGGAAGACCTCTTTAAACGTAGCAAGGCATCCAGGGCAATTTGCGAACTGCGCAACATGGTCAATGTCGGATATCTGATTACCCGCCAGGCTATAGAACGCAAGGAAAGCCGGGGATTACACTATACGATTGATTATCCGCACGCAAAAAAATAGGATAAGGACACCCCCATTGGCGGAATTAATTCATCCCGGCATAGTAATGAGTTTTCACCACAGAGTAACACAGAGTTTCACGGAGTTATATTCTTTTGATTTCAAATTGATTAAACTCTGTGAAACTCTGTGTTACTCTGTGGTGAATTAATTCATAACCCGCCAGAAAGAAAGTAATTCCGTCAACGGGTTAAGGAGTTATCTCCTTTATTAATGCCGAACGCCCGGATGTTTCTTCAAGCGAAACACCCGGGCGTTCTTTATCATAGAAATAAGAATTTCTTAATAGTTTTCTTTCTTCACTTCGAAGTAAGCCTGCGGATGCAAACATGCCGGGCAAACTTCAGGAGCTTCTTTGCCTGTGAAGACGAAACCGCAGTTACGGCATTGCCATACCACTTCACCTTCTTTAGCGAATACCGTAGCATTCTCGATATTGTTTACGAAAGCCAGGTATCTTTCTTCATGACCCTTCTCGGCAATTGAAATGTTGCGGTACATAGCAGCGATTTCGTAGAAACCTTCTTTTTCCGCTACGTCAGCAAAGTGGGGATAGTCCAAAGACCATTCTTCGTGTTCACCGGCAGCAGCTTCTTTCAGGTTATCCAGTGTGGTGCTGATAACACCGGCAGGATAGCTTGCTGTAATTTCTACCATACCACCTTCCAGATACTTGAACATACGTTTAGCGTGTTCTTTCTCCTGATCAGCCGTTTCAGTAAAGATAGCAGCAATTTGTTCGTAACCTTCCTTCTTAGCTACACTTGCAAAATAAGTGTAACGCATTCTTGCTTGTGATTCTCCTGCAAATGAGGTCAACAGATTCTTTTCTGTTTGAGTTCCCTTAACACTTTTAGCCATAGTTCTTTTTCTTATTTAGTTAGTAAATTACGTATCAATTGTCGTTAGTCATTCTTATTAACAACACAAAAGTAAGGATTTTGTTTGATATTTACACACTTTTTATTCATCGGATTTATCTATACAGACATAGATAACATCTATTTCCGATACAATCTATTCAAGCAATAATGAACTAAAGCTTAACTGTCCGCTATCTGATAAACTTCCAACAGTCGAAGTTAAATAGCTCATCTTCGCCGCCTCTAAAGATGAAGTAAACATCGTGCACGCCTTTTACTTTATCAACCTGAGCCTGGAAAGTCTTCCAACTTTCCGGACCACCTGTATTGCCAATGACGCAGGTGCCGATCAGCGTACCTTCTTTGTCATCCAAACGAATTTCTATTTGCCCACCGGAAGAAGACGATGCAGCAACTGCTTCAAATGACTTCGCCCCTTTCTTGAAATCGACATTGCGCACACGAATATAATCCCCGTCGTGAATAGCCGTAACATACATACCTGCCTCGCTCTTTTCTGTCTTCAAGCCCTCACTCCAAGCTATTGTCTCAGCTTCAATGCGACGGTAAGGATCCAGCTTACCCACCGGATCTACGCCTTTTGCCGTCCAGAACGGAAGTTGCTGAATTGTGCCATCCGGATTAAAGGTCAGTTTCTCCACACAAATAGAGCGTCGCTCATAGTGCTGGGAAATCTTGGAAAAATGGATATCATAATTGAAGCCAAAGACATACGTATTCCCTTTATAGTCAATAATACCCGGATGATTGCCATTTGATCTTCTGTCACCTTCCATAATCATACCTTTATATACCCAGGGACCAGTTGGAGAGTCACTCATCGAATATCCCATGCCTTCGGGACAGCAGGTGGACGCGAACGCCATGTAATACTTATTCTTTCTCTTGTAAGCCCACGGCCCTTCTTCATATAAAGTGGGGCGTTTCTGATTCCCCTTCCGTTCGCCAAAAGCCTCATGTGTCATCTGCTCATGCACTACTTCACCATCACAGGAAATCATATCTTCATTCAACTTCACATAATATAAATCCGGATTTCCCCAATACATATAAGCCTGCCCATCATCATCAATCAGCACCGTAGGATCTATATCAGCATAACTGTTTTTCACTAATGGCTTTCCAATGGGATCTATAAACGGCCCATAAGGACTATCGGCAACCAGCACACCGATGCCTATCCCACCGGGCATCGGACAATACATATAGAATTTCCCGTTGCGTTCAATACACTGCGGTGCCCAGGCACCATTGTCATAAGGAACCCATTTGAAGTCTTTCAGCGAGGCAACCACTCCGTGATCTGTCCAATTCACCATATCAGTCGAAGTATAAAGCAACCATTCGCGCATAACAAAGCCTTTCGCATTGTCATCGTCGTGACTTGAATAAAGGAATACAGTATCATTGTGCACCATTGGTGCCGGATCGGCTGTATATTTAGTCTGAATAATCGGATTGTTAGTCTGTACTTTCAACTTTTTCGAGATCCTGTACAACCCTGCGCCGTGATAATTGATGACAGGTGAGAACTCCGTTCCTGAGAAATTGCCAAGATCCTGATTCCTCCAGATATCACGTACTTTGGCAGCTCCGCCAAATCCTAATTCTTTCAGATCTACAGTCACTTTCCGATTGGCAGGATGTGACTCCCGGGGTTCTTTCTGATCTACATAGAACAGTGCCAGATATTTATCTCCATTTCTGGGATCATCAGCTGTCCAGGCTATAACGCCATCTTTATTATACCATTGCTTGTTGTTTACAGAATTCCGATGTACATAGAGCACTTCTTCATTCGTTATCAGCGAATTGGTGAATTTATCATTATCAGGCAAGTGCCCACCGAACATCAGCGGCGACTTGAACATAGCAAACAACGTCATAACCATATATTGTTCATCGCGCGTAAACTTGCTCATACGGGCGTTACCTCGAAGATCAATATGCCCCAACGGCAACATATCGGCATCGGGCCATGCGCCACGACCTATATAAGGCGCCCATTTGGGACATACTTCAAACTGATGGTAAAGATGCGGCCAATTGTCCCAGAAATCATCTACCGTACGCCACATATTAGCATGCCCTACAGCGTGATCCGCCTTATTCACATCGGTTTCTCCCGGTGACATGCTCAATACAATCGGCCGTCCGGTACGGTCAATCGCCTTCCGTATCATCTCTATTTCCGCCTGATGATAAGGGCGGGAAAGATCATCAATCTTAACAAAATCCACTCCCCATGAAGCATACAGATCGAAGATTGAATTATAATATTCCTGCGCTCCCGGTTTGTCGGCTACAATCGTGTAGTTATCTCCCAACCAGGGGCATTTCCAGTCGGTAGAATAAATATCAGCAGCCGTTACTCCACCGGCATCTTTCACCGGCAATTTCTTCTCTACGGCAAGTGTGGGTACACCGCGCATCAGATGGATACCAAACTTCAATCCCTTACTGTGGACATAGTCAGCAAGAGGCTTAAATCCATTTCCGTTGCCAGCTGATGGAAAACGGTTCACGGCAGGCATATAACGGCCGTATTCATCGAGCACATATTTAGGATCTTTGAAGTTATAGTAACCGGTAGTCTGATTTTCCACAAACCAGCGGATATCCACAACAATATACTCCCAACCGTAGTCTTTCAGGTGCTCCGCCATATAATCGGCATTGGTTTTCACTTCCGCCTCAGTAACATTAGCCCCAAAGCAATCCCAACTATTCCAACCCATAGGCGGTGTTTCTGCCCATTTATGGAAATCAGCGTTCCGATTTTGATTATTGTTCTGCGATTGTACCCCACAAACCGTTAAAAGGGTAATGAGAAATAAAGTTATTCTCTTGTTCATGATATATAATATTACTTGCTCAATTTACATTCAATCCGCTATTACTTCTTTTTCTACCACAACTTCTTTTTCGTCAGTGTATGGATTTACAATCTCAGCTACTTCGGCGGCAGTCTTCGGCTTCACAGTAATACCTTCTTTGGTCTGCTCAACATACGCCATACGTCCGTCGGGTAGATAATAAAGATAGTCAACGCACACGCTTCGGCGCCCTGTGGCACCCGATTTTCCATCTATGGTAAGTATTGCATTATGATAGAACAGATAGCTTTGTCCCTTGAATTCAATGATTCCCGGATGTATGGTAAAGCTATTTTCTGCCATTCCTGTCAAGACTCCACGATAGGTCCATGGACCTTCCATACTTGGTGCCGTGGCATAACTAATGGTTTCACGCCCCTTACCCATCGATGCATACGTCAGATAGTAAAGATTTTCACGCTTATGAATCCATGGCCCTTCCACAAATTTCGGCATTTTAAGAATCTCTATGTTTCCGTCCAGTTCTGTCATATTGGGTTTAAGTTTCACTAAGAAGCAGGTACCGTTACCCCAGCTCATCCATGGTGTGCCGTCATCATCCACAAAAACGGTTGGATCGATATCGTTCCACCATCCACGAGGACCGTTAGGAGTCATATCATCTGTAATAAGCGGTGTACCCCGAGCATCGATGAAAGGGCCTGTCGGACTATCCGACACTGCAACTCCTACCACCTTACTATTATATGGCGCACCCGCCTGTACCGTTGTATAATAATAGAATTTCCCGTCTTTCTCTACAACCTGGGAAGCCCATGCTTCGCCAACTCCCCATGAGAAATCCGTAGGCTTCAGCACACTTCCATGATCAGTCCATGTTTTCATATCTTTTGTTGAATAACACAGCCATTCGGTTATGTTAAAGTCCTGTCCTTCTTCAGCCTCATCGTGACCCACGTAGAGGTAAAGCCTCCCATTATGTACCATGGGCGCCGGATCGGATGTAAACTTATCCATAACTACCGGATTACCCTCCGAAGTAAATTTCACTTCATTACTTTTCTCGCCGCAAGCGGATAAGATCAGATATAAACTAACAATAAAAAGAGTGTTTCTCATGATAAAAACAATTAAGTAAGTAATTCTATTTTTTTACATTTCATTGAACCGGTGTAAATTTATAAAGAAGTACACCATGTGCCGGAACATTGAGTGACAATGGCTTCCGTCCTGTATCCAAGGTTCTTATATCCTTTTGTCTCCAAAGATCACGCACAGTTTGTTTACCCGTAATATTCAGTTTATCAAAATCACGGAAAGAGATATCAGCCTTTTCCCGGTCGAAATTACAGAAACCAACCGCCTTACTGCCATCTTCAAGTTCTTTCACATAAATACGTAATTCCCCTATTGAATATACACATGTGGCCTGTTTACCCAAAGGATCCTGATTAACAGCTATCACCTCATTGTTAGTCAGCAGGCTCAGGGTAAAATCATCCATTTTCTCCAAGTCACAACCTATCAGAAGCGGTGCAGAGAATAAACTCCAAAGACTGAAATGGAGATACTGCTCATCAGGTTTAAGCTTGGTTTGGTGAGGATTTCCCCAACCTACAATACCTAGAACCAGCATGTCCGGATCATTCCAGTTACCGGGTTTCGCCCATGCAGCTGCACGGTCCTGAGAAAGAGCGATGCCTTTTACACTTTCCCAAGTATCGGTGATATCGTTAGTCGTGCGCCAGCACTGGCCTCCAACGGCATCTCCCCATTTCCAGACATCCCCCATACCATACTGACACAGGTTATAAACAATGTCCCTGGGCTGCTGACGCAAATAATCGCCCATAATCTTAAATGGCTTTCTACCGGCAATTGAATCCCCTCCCCCTTGAAACGCCAAGGAAGACACGCTGTAAGGATCCTTATCCAAATCACGGTCAAGTACTCCCCCGTAACTGCACCAGTCATATTTCAAATAATCAAGCCCCCATTCGCCATACATATCGGCATCTTGCTTTTCATAACCATAACTGCCTACGCAACCTCCGCAAGTCCACGGACCGGGTGAAGAATAAATACCCACTTTCAGTCCAAGTGAATGTATGTAGTCCGTTAACCCTTTCATATCAGGGAATTGGGCATTAGGTATAATATTACCCTGATCGTCACGCAACCGTCCACCTCTGGTCCGGTCGTTGGGATCTCTGTGATGTTGCCATGAATCATCTATATTGATATAAGTCCAGCCATAATTCACTAAACCACTTTCAATCATAGCTCTTGCCGCTTGTTTCACTTTCTCAGCCGAGACTTCGTGTCCGAAGCAGTTCCAACTGTTCCATCCCATCGGCGGAGTAAGAGCAATTCTGTCACCACACTCAATACGAAGTTTTCTTTCTGCCGTTCCTTTCACATTTTTCGCCTGTAAAACCACTTCAAATGTACCAGCCTTGGTTAGCTTACCCGTAATCAGACCCGTTTCCGGGTGAATCTCCAATCCTGCCGGTAATCCCTCCGCTGCAAATCTCATCGGACGATCTCCTGTAGCCGCTATCTGATATTGGAATGGCGAACCGGGACGCACTCCAAACACAGAGGCCCCATTAATTCTCGGCGTCGCGGGAGCGGGTGAAGTCAGTATATAAGGTTCCGTAGCAATAAATTTAAGTGTAGGAAAACTCTTCTTTCCTTTTGATATTATCTTTGCATCCGCCCAGTCGGCATGGTCATAGTAAGGCACGTCACCACCATCAGCAACTATCAGCTCAAGCCTTTTGACTCCATCCAATGAAACCGAACATAATTTAGGCGCATCTCCTGCCTTTACAATCCCACTGGACCAAAGCCTGGCACCATCTCCTATTACAATAAATTCGGCAGACGTTTTATGCTCGATGATCTCATCATCCAGCCCTACCTGAGCCGTAAATGATACGGCTTTGCCATCCAATTGAATTGCTATCTCACTGACTGAATGAGTACCTACTCCACGTTCAAACGTTTGTCCTCCGATTGTCAAGGTTTTGCCATCAACCGATTTATTTTTCATAGCTACTCCATTACCTTGAGTCATAGCTGTCAGATCCAAATCATCAAGCCACACAGTATGGGATTGACCACATCCTGTAGTAATGGACGCTATTACAAACCCTACGAGGGCCAAAAACGACTTCATATTATTCTTCATATTTTAAGATATTTCCAAATCATTGCCTCAAGAAACACTACAGTGATATCACCATTGACTTTCCCTCATAGACAATGCTCTTATTCACTTTTGACTGATAAATTCCAGTGCCTGACTCCGGCGTTACAATTACAATATTGAAGTCCATTCTTTCCTTCATTCCTGCAAACGAACCTTTTCTGTCACTGATAGTAAGTGTCTTATCCGAATCATTCCACTTCAGATCAAACGTGCAGAACTGACCTTTCTCATAATTGTAATTGATTCCTTCGTCTTCATAAACAGAATAAGAACCATCAGCTCCCGGATAAATACGGATTTCCCACGGTTGTTCCGTCTCCTCAGCTGCATATTGCTTCTGAGGTCCCAACGGCAATATAGAACCCGCTTTCACAAATAAAGGAGTCTTCATAAGATCCACATTTACATCTGTGAATATACCTCCCTTATGAGGTGTGCCATTCCAGAAATCTACCCAGCCGGCCGAACATTCCGGAAGATAAACCTTCATCCGGTTAACACCACTTTCTACCACCGGAGCCACCAATATAGAAGGTCCGAACATGAACTGATAGTTTTGTTCCAGTGCAAAACGGTCTTCAGGGAAATCCATCACCAACGGACGCATCAAAGTAGAACCATTGAATGAAACCGCAGCATTTTGTGAATAGATATAAAGAAGAAGCCTATAACGTAAATCCAGATATCGGGCAATGATATGTTCCACCTTTTCTCCATATCGCCACGGCTCGGTATTACTCATATAGCCATGCACACGCATCAGTGGGAAAAATGTTCCTGCCTGTATCCAGCGGATCAACTGTTCATGGTATCCGGTATTTGTATACTGGTCGCCCGGACGGAAAAAACCACCTGCATCATAAGTCCACCAAGGCAGCCCTGTCGCCATCTGTCCCAATCCCCCTACGATTTGCCGACGTAAGGTTTCCCAGTCATGTCCTACGTCTCCCGACCATGTGGCGGCTGCATAACGTTGCATTCCTGAAAATCCACTGCGAGTAAAAATCATAGCTCGCCTGTCAGGATCATCCTGACGTAAACCTTCATAGATTGTCTTGCTGACATACATCGGATATACATTCCGATACACCTCTCCCGGAGTTTGTTCACGATTAATGCGACGGTTCTGCAAATCATCATTCTCCGGTTCAGTAGCATCCTGCCACCAAGCATCAATACCATATTTCAATAATCCGGTACGGAAATTCTGCCAATAGAAAGCCGCCGCGTCCGGATTGAAAAAGTCAATCCAGTCACTGCCCGGTATGTAATATCCCTTTTCCTTGGCTTGTTTTCCCACTTCGGACTGAGCATCGATTTTAGACCATACAGAGATCATCAGACGCACATCCATCTCATGAAGTTCCTTCATCATACTTCCCGGATCAGGATATCTGTCTTCATCAAACTTCATGGCATTCCAGCCATATTTTCCCCAATATTGCCAGTCCTGTACAATCATATCGATAGGCAATTTCCGTTCCCTGAATTCACGGGCATTCTCCAGCAATTCAGCCTGAGTATTATAACGCTCCCGGCAATGTATATATCCCAGACTCCACAAAGGCATCATGGGGGCAGGTCCGGTCAGCTCCCGATAGCTGGCGATCACTTCATCTCCGTTACCGGCGAAAACCGTATAATCTAACATTTGGGCAACCGGAGAACGGAATACAGTCTCTTCTGAAACAGGACGCCAATATAACACAGGCTTATCATTACGTTCACCTTGTACTTCTATATCGTGCTTACCGGCTGTCAGCTCCACAATGGCAGAAGTAGTGGGAGGCAACCATAAATTATTGACATCCACAATCTTTTGTCCGTCAATAACCAGATAATATTTCCGTGCCATTCGCTGTCCCACATCCAGCAACAAAGAATAACTACCGGAGCGAGGTACATCCACCGAAGCTGTAAACGAATAGGTTTGTCTGGTTTCCCTTACATTTCCACTCGTACCGGTGGTATTTACCGTAACAGCCTCTCCACTTGCATTGGTGGGAGTCAACTCCACAAATTGATCTGCCGGATTGAAATCCGTCAATCCATAGTTGTTCCACAGCAACCCATAGCCTTTACTTGAAAGAATAAAAGGAATAGAAATCTGTGTATTCACCTGCGTCAAGCGCCGTGTCAACCCCCGGATATTTAGATAACCATCCTGAAACTGCCCTGTACCATATATGTATTCATCTTTCGGAGAAACAAAACGCTGTTCCACTTGATAGGTAGGTTCATTCTGTACAGAAGAAACCTTCATAAAACGTCCGCCAACTTTCTCTTGAAGAATGATACGCTTATTCGCATCTTTAAAAGTCAAGACTTCCGTACCTTTGTCGAATTCCACTGAAATTCCATCCAGAGATAAAACCAGCGATTGCTTATCTTCTGTAACTTCATATTCAGGAACAGGAAGTTTTTCTGTATAGATAAGCTCTTCCATAGGCGCCGAACCCGGTTGGGAAAACTGTACCCGGACAGCATTCTGATTTAATGGTATCAGCGAAAGTAATCCCTGTTTCAGTTCAAGAACGACTTTCTCTTTTTGCTTTGAAACACATGCCGTATTCAACAAAGCAACACAGAACAACAGGATGATTCCTGTTGTTCTGATATACTTCCTTTTATTCCTCATAGTATTTAGTACAAGTTATTTAGAAAACATCCAATAATCAAAATACATAAGATTGGTAGCAGGGCGCCCCTTTACTACAAAATACAAATCATGTACTCCTGTCACTTTTATAATGTCAATAGTCCGTAAGTCCCAACGATCACTTCCTCCTGTACGCGGTACCTTCATTGTCCCTATCAGTTGCCCATCAACACCATCCAGACGGATTTCCAGATTTACGGGATCGTTATGTGTAGTTCCTATTCTGGCACTGAACTTCGTTGCACCGGTTGCCTTGAAATCTACACCGCGAACACAAGTATAACTGCCATTCTTCATTGCCGTAACAAAAACACCCACCTGATCATTTTTGAAAGACTTGAACCCTTCAGAAAAAGCAATAGTCTCCGCTTCCGTTTTTACATACGGATTCAGTGTCGTAATCCCTTTTGTAATACCCTCAGTCATCTTCAGTTGAGGAATAGATCCGTCTTTGTTGAATTTAAGCTCTTCCACACATACCGAACGGTTGAATCCACCACCTCCGGGCAACTGTCCGTTATGATAGAAAAAGTAAGTTTTACCCTTGAAATCAATAACTCCCGGGTGAATGGTAAACGCTCCGCCACCGGCAGGCATCACTACTCCACCGTATTTCCACGGACCTGTAGGAGTATCGCTGGTTGAGTATCCGATATGCTCGGGCAGCGGACCTCCCGGCCAAAATAAATAATACTTCTTATCCCGCTTATAAAGCCAGGGACCTTCTTCATACAGAGTGGCTCTTTGGGCATCGCCTTCGCGTTTACCAAACGATTCCGCCATCAAAGGTACACGTACAATATCTCCACTATAAGAAATCATATCTTCATTCAACTTCACATAATACAGGTTGGGGTTTCCCCAATACAAATAAGCCTGTCCGTCATCATCAATAAAAACAGTCGGATCAATGTCTCCCCATTCACTCTGGACCAGTGGTTTCCCAAGCGGATCATAAAAGGGCCCGTAAGGACTGTCAGCTACCGCCACACCGATTGCACCTCTGTTGTTTATATTCGAAATCATGGGTACGTACATATAAAACTTACCATCTCTCTCAATGCATTGTGGAGCCCATGCATCCCCTTTTGCCCAACTAAAATCAGTATATGATAACACAGCGCCATGATCCGTCCAGTTCACCATATCACTGGTCGTATACAAGCGCCAGTCGTTCATCGTAAACCAGGTAGAATTATCCTCATCATGGGTAGTATAAAGATATACTTTATCATTATATACCATTGGGGCCGGATCAGCCGTATAATTTGTCTGAATGATTGGATTTTGTGCTAATCCCGAAGTACTCACCACCACCAATAGCGATGAAAGGAATAAAGATTTCATTTTATCCATATTGCTTTTTTAGTTTGATTATTCTACAATTAATATTCCACCATTGCAAGGAATTGCCAATTGTAACTCCTGTTTCTTATTTACCTTTATCTGTTTTACATTTCCTTGCAATTCTTCATTATCAGTAAATACCCTCACTTGATCACCAGGTATAAACATCGGTAAAGCAATCTTCAACTTTACAGTCTCTTTCTGCGCATTAACTCCTGCAACATACCATTTATCTCCATGCCTGCGTGCCATAACTACATATTTACCGGGATAGCCATCAATAAAGCGTACTTCATCCCACGTAGTGGGGACTTCTTTCATGAAGCCTATCGCCCATTCCGGAGCATCTGTCAGATTGTTCGGAGCCAAGGCAAAATGTTGTACCGGACTTTGGAACAATACCGCAGTAGCTAAAGCAAACACATCAGAAGTCATACGCCGGCTTCCGCGTGGAGCATTATCCGCATTATAATATTTATTCAGTGCACTGCCGCCAAAGTCCATGCTACCCACCGTATTACGAATAAATGGATGCAGACAGGCATTGAAAGCTTCATTGTCACAACTTCCCTGAGAGAAATGCAGGTTCTCACTGGCCAATACAGCTTCACTCGACGCAAAGTTAGGATACATACGTTCCCAACCGCGAGGCAAAGTACACCCGTGGAAAATCACCAGTAACCCATATTCATTGGCATCAGCAAGAATATCTTCATACAGCTGCATGGTGACCTGCTTATCACCACCAAAGAAGTCAACCTTTATACCACGTATTCCAATGCTTTGCATCCATTTCATCTCCTTGCGTCGGGCTATCGCATTGTCCATGATACCACGCGGTGATTGTGGGGCATCATTCCAATATCCATTAGAATTATACCACAGATAAAGCCCCACTCCTTTTTCCGTACCATACTTAGCCAGCTTTTCAACTTTGTCATAGCCTATTTGCGTATCCCACAATGCATCTATCAATACAGACTGGTATCCCATTGCCGCAGAGAAATCAATATAACGTAATTGCTCTTCATACTTCGTACTTCCATCCATACCAATAATCCAGCTCCAGGAACCTCTGCCGTATTCATATTTTCCGGATGCTTCATACAGTGGCTTTACAACATCAAAGGAAACTGTCGTTTCAACAATCGGAGCCAAAGTTTCACCCAAAGTGATCGTTCTCCAAGGCGTTTCTCCCGGCAGGGCAAGTCCAGGTGCAGTTGTACCATTTCCATTCATTTCACCCTCCTGAGGGAAACCGATTGTATACAAGCCATTTTCATGTCCCAGTAAGCGACTTCCACAATATTTGCTATCTACACCCGTTTCCGAAATAAGTATCCATCCCTTATCACTATTACGGAACAGACAAGGGAAAGTATAACCTTCACCCCATCCATTTTTGCCCATGGTATCATCTGCTTTATACGGTGTCTCATAACTGGGAGAAGTACGGGCAAATCCTCCCATAGGTTTGCTTTGCGGACACAAAAAAGTCGTACTCCCATCAGGAAGCACAAAACTTGTCGCCTCCTCTTTCACAATGCAGGATAAAGTATTCTTTTGAGGATACATTTTATATTTGAAAGCAACATCCCGGTCGCTTACACGAAATATAACATCGTAAATCATCTTGCCTTGCTGACTAAACCGGTATATACCCTCTGTGGCTACATAGTGCACATTACTCTGCTTTATATTGGGCAATGTATAGGTCTCGTCAATTCTATTTGACTGAACATCGTGTTCCAAAGACATTTCCCTGGAAAAATCACCTATATTCGTAATAAGTCCCAAAGAAGAAGAATTGATAAAAGGAGTATCCTTATAACTGATGCGATAGGAAGGTTGTCCATTCTTATCAGAGATGGTTACTACTATTTTCCCATCCGGACTTGCTATCTGTTTTTCCTCCGCTTTTATTGTGAAGCAAATCAATAATGCCGTTATAACTAAAAAATATTTCATGAATATCAAGATATTATTTATTAATAGTCACCCTATCATTAGCCCTCTCGTAGTCAAAGTAATCAACGTCGACATAACCTCCCAACGATTTTGTTGCATAGTTAAAGATGGCAAACTTACTTCCCATAAACAGTTTTGTATAATCAAAACGCATTTTGAAATCCGTTCCGATCTTCTTCCATTCCTTATTGTCCAGGCTGTAATAGAAAGTAGCAATATCCCGCTTCGGAGTAAAATCACCTTCTATACGCAAATAAATGATATTCTGATTAAGTTCTACCTGTTCCTTTTCCTCTACATCCACACTTGCGATAGCTTTATTTGGAGTATTATCAAAGTTGACTACATTGATGGACATTACAAGTCGTTTCGCATCTCCCTCCTTCACCACAGACAAAAGCCCGGAATGTCCATTGAATGCACTAAAACCTGCCACATCACCATCCTTCATATTCGAAATATCAAGCGAGACAGTAGCCTTACATTTCGGTCCCTCCATACGCTGCGTAATTGTATTCGGAGCAAGATACAGATTATCAACCACCCGGCTGGTTTCTAAACGTAAATATCCCGGCCGTTCTGTGAGCGACCACTTATCATCCACCGGGTTGTGATTCCATTGCCAATAGAGTGAAAGTTTCTCTCCGTTGAAATCATCACTTCCAAGTATTCCTTTGGTATTTTCAGTCGGATATATCTCTTTTTCCATCGTCAAAGGCACATGTCCATTTTCATCTCCCAGCATCGGCCATCCGTCTACCCAACGGCAGGGCATAAGAGTAGGTACACGGCCTATTCCTCCGCGGTCTTGAAAAATAACCCCATACCAGTCTCCTTCTTCCGAGTCAATAATACAACCTTGACCTACTCCTCCATAACCATCAAAATCATGCTCCAGGATAACCTTCTTCTCATAAGGCCCTGTTATCTTGTCTGCACGATAACATACTTCCCTGCGTACCCGGCCGGGGATACTCCAATCCATGGAAATCATCAGCAAATAATACTTTCCGTTATGTTTCACAACCTGGCTTCCTTCCAGCAAGCCCTGTTCATCAGCATCCCGTTCAAAAATCTTCATACTGACTCCATCGGGTTTCACATCCGACAAGTCACTCTTCAACTCCTTCAGCTCACCGGTTCCATAGAATACATATACTCGGCCGTCATCATCAAAAAACAAAGAGGCATCATGAAAATGTTGTGTTCTTGATAATAACTCCCACTTCCCTGCCGGATCTTCCGCCGTGAATATATACGACCGATAGGGTACATCGTTTGGCGAGAACAATACATAGAATTTCCCATTATGATAACGTATGGAAGATGCCCATTGTCCGCGTCCATAAACAGTTCCACCAATCAAGTCATACTTTGAGTTATCAGTCAGCTTATCGAAGACATAGCTCACTGTTTCCCAATTCACCAAGTCTTTTGATCTCATAACAGGTCCACCGGGCATTAAATGCATAGTGGTACTTATCATATAATAGTACTCTCCTGCACGCGTAACAGACATATCCGGTACATCAGCATAAATTACAGGATTACGATACGTCCCCTTCACCGACGTTTCCGAACCGGAACACCCCATCAGTAATGAAGCAACAGTCAGCCATGTTAACATCATCTTTTTCATGATACTCTTAGTCTTTAAAATCTATATTTCCAAATAACACTAGAATTTCACACTAACTCTTTTCCCTTTGTAGTCAACAACTTTCCGAGTTCCGTCTTGAAGTACAATTGTGAACTTTCTATTATTTAACATTCCCTTGTATGCACCTTTTCGAGCCCCTATGATCAACTGGCGTGATGCATCATTCCATACGACAGGAATCTCTGTATATGCTCCCTGCTCATAATTATAATTATCAAATTCATCCTCATAAAGAACAAAGGAACCATTGGCACCGGCATATACTCTCAATTCAAGATTATCCCACGGTTTCTCCGTTGCATACTGCACTTTAGGACCCATTGGAATAATACTACCAGCTTTGACATACAAAGGAATGACATCAATAGTCGTTTCCTTTTCTATTTCTTGTCCACCGTCATACTTCTCATTCGTCCAGAAATCATACCAAGTAGCACCCGCCGGTAAATATACCTTTGCAGACTTAGCCTGCATAAAGTCTACCGGAGCTTTATTCTCAAACTTCTGAACATTATTCTTATCCCAACCATCATTTTCTTTTAGTTTTACCAGCTTCTCCTGAGTATATTGCGCATTAACTATCGGTGCTACCAAAATGGATTTACCGAACATATACTGGTCTTTTATATCCCATACTTTCTTGTCAGCAGCAAAGTCCATCACCAACGCACGCATAAAGCTCGACTGTCGCTCGGTCACTTCCCATGAAGTGGAATAGATGTAGGGCAACAATGCATAGCGCAGATGAATCATTTTTTCAATAGCATCATATATTGATTCGCCTTTTTTCCCGAATTGATAAATCTCCCTCGGTGTATCAGCCCCATGTGAACGCATCATCGGCGTAAACGTACCGAATTGCAGCCAACGCACATACAGTTCCTGATACATCGGATTCTTGGGGGCACTTCCGTCATTCCAACTCTTATTATAGTTTCCGGCAAAGAAGCCACCAATATCTGAATTGAAGTTAGGATTTCCGGTAAGAGTAAAATTCAAGCCTGCCGGAATCTGATTGCGCAGTGATTCCCAAGAAGAACCGATATCTCCCGACCATACATTGGCTCCGTAACGTTGCTGTCCGGCAAAAACAGAACGTGTAAGAATAAAGACGCGTTTATCTGAAGTTACAGCACGCTGATTATCATAAACGCCACCCACCGTCAACAACGGATAAGCATTACGCACCTTGCGGAACGACCCCAGATAGGTCTTCGTATCAAAATCCTCCGGCTTCCAATCGAAATGGTCAGGTTCCGTAGAATCCATCCACCAGCCGTCCATACCCAACTTGAAGATACCTTCATTCAGATATTTCCAATAGATATCACGGGCTTTCGGATTATAGGCATCGTATACGCGTACTCCGGAAGGATATTCCATATTGGGCGGCCAAGTATCGAGTCCCGACTGGGGCCATGTAGAAAAGTTAAACAGCATACCATTCTTGTCCAATTCCCTGTAAGGCTTGGTCATCGGTCCAAACGAAGACCAGATAGAAATCAGCATATGCGCATTCATTCCATGCACATCATCAATCATCTTTTTAGGATCGCTGAACGAAGGGTTCTTAAAGTCCATAGCATTCCACAAATAGTTGTGTCCCCAGTATTGCCAATCCTGAATGATTCCATCAAGAGGCACACCTAACTCACGGTATTTCCGTACCACTCCCACCGTCTCTTCTTGGCTCTTATAGCGTTCCTTACTTTGGAAATAACCGTAAGTCCAGAGGGGGAACATGGGAACCTGTCCGGTCAGTGCACGCATTTGCGCAACTACACCATCGGCATCTCCACCGTACATGAAATAATAGTCAATGCAATCTCCCACTTCGGACTGGAAAGAGGTTCCTTCCGGTTTATCGGCAAAATTGGTTGGTGAATAGTTATCCCAGAAAAGGCCGTATCCTTTCACGGACTGCACAAATGGAACCACGTCTTCCACATTGCCCTGTACAAGACGTTTAGTCTGATTACGTTGCGACATCTTTCCATTCTGGAGAATGCCCAACCCATAAAGAGGCTCATCCTTATCTAAAAGAAACGTTTGCTTAACAGTGAACGTTTTTGTACCTGCATCATTAAAATCGGTAAACTCCGGCTTTCCATTTTCACTGAGCAACGGCTCTCCTTTCGCATTAAAGAAAGACACAACACCAGATTCCAAATTAAGAGCAACCCCCATTTCACTACTTTTCAGGCTTACAATATTGCCTTCCTGAGTAACGGCAGTCTTCACCTTCTGAGGAGTTTCTATTACAGAAAGACTCTCCTTTGTATACTTCCACCCATTAGGAGATTTTAGTATTCTTACAATTGACGGAGTATAGAATTGTAATTCTACATCTACAGAATTAATGGTCGCCTTAATTCCCTCAGGAATTTGCTGATAATCTTGCCCTGTAAGCGGGATACAACAACACAGCGCCATTAATATAAATACACTTTTAATTGGTTTCATGGTACTTATTACATTTAATGATTAAAACTCGCATTCCATAACTTTGCACGATACAAAAATAGCTGCATATCTTTTACACCTTTTTCAATATTAGATATTTGACTTTCAATATTAGATAAATAAATGGCTATCAATCAGAATACTCCATCAAATAACCATAATAATAAGCTTGATTGCCATCAATTGTATATTCATCCAATGTTCTTGCCCCCCAAGAATCAGCACCTCCTACGCCATGAATATTCAAATCAATATTCACATTCACATAATCGCGTACGGGTAGTTCATAAGCATGCCTGTTCTTTTCCAAATCTTCCTCACCATACGGCCACACACGAAAGCAGAGCGGTTGCAAACCTGTCACTTTTATCGTTCGGCCCTCCTTATCATTCAGTGAAAACCAACGGACATCACATCTGTTTGCATTATCCTGTGGAAAAGCATAATCCGTGACAAAACTATTGAGATCCGTTGCATAACAACCCACTAAAGCAGCCGTTTTCCTATCCGGATAGTTCTCAAATTCACCACGACCATACCATTTGACATAATCCATGGAAGAAGGTAAACGCATCCTCATTCCAAACTTAGGCATTAATGGGATCTTTTCTTTTTCCGGTTTATAGAAAGCTTCAACTTGTATCTTTCCGCTCCCATTTACAGTATAGCGCAATTGATAAGCAGCACCTACCACAGGCAACGACATACTAACCTCCACTACAGCCAGCCCATTCTTCACAGAATAATCCACACCTTCGACTACACGTTCACCAGCAGCGTTTCTCCATATTCCTAAACGGTTATTATAACCATTATTCATCTGATTACTGTTCGCCGGTTTCCAGAAATAAGGTTCCAAAGGAGCATATAGAATTTCCGTTCCATCATTTTTCCAACTTGTCAAAGCACCGGATTTCACATCTACAATGAAACAATTCAATCCAGCCATTATCTCAATAGCAACCGGTGACGCATTCACTTCAACACTTCCCCCTTCCGAAACAATAGACTCCGGTTTGGCCATATTCACCAAAAATTGCTCCTTACTAATAATAAAGCCTTTTTCAGCCCAGCATGTACTCTGTTTCAGCTTGGCAAATACATTCAGGAAAAGCTCACCCGATCCCGTGAAAGCGGGAATATCCAAATGATCTCCGGCTACAAGCGGTACTTCTCCCGACTTTACAAGTTCACCATTCTGCAACCATTCATACCCATAATCGAACTCATCCAAAGCCGTAAATTCATACTTATTGGTGAGACGTACCTTATTCGGCCCTTCAAGTGAAAAACCAATATTCTGATACACTTTCTGAACCTGATAATAGTGTGGGTGAGGAACACGGTCAGCCCCAATTAAACCATTAAAACAGAAATCCCCATTATTAGGAAAATCACCGAAATCTCCTCCATAAGCCCAGAATTCACCTTCCTTCAATAGCAAAGAACCTGAATTCTCCACTCCTTTCTTATATCCCGGATTTATCTTCTTTGCAATTCCCTGATCGACCCAATCCCAAATAGCCGCACCTGAAACGTGGTCATTAGCCTCAATGACATCCCAATACTCCTGCAAATTGCCTACTGAATTTCCCATGGCATGAGCATACTCACGCATAAAGATAGGTTTATCACGTTTTTCCCGGGCATATTCCTTAAACTTTCCGGGAGTATAATAAGAAGGATCATTAAAAGCCGATACAGAAAGATCGGTATCGCTAAAAATAATACGTGAAGCATCTATGGCCTGTATTGTATCTGCCATGGCCTGCATATTGCGTCCGGCACCTCCTTCATTACCCAAAGACCAAAAGACCACACAAGGGTGATTCTTATCTCGTTGTACCAATGCAAGTGCCCTGTCTACATGCGCTAACGTCCATTCCGGGTTATCACCAAGTATTTTATTACCTAAACCATAATCATGACTTTCCTGATTAGCCTCATCCATCACATAGAAACCATATCTGTCACACAATTCATAAAACAGCGGGGAATTAGGATAGTGTGCAGTACGGATCATATTAATATTGGCTTGTTTCATCAGTCTCAAATCCTTTTCCATAGTCTCCCTGTCCACAAGTCGGCCGGTGCGTGGATGATGTTCATGGCGATTCACTCCCTTCAATTTAACAGGCTGTCCATTAAACTTAAATACATTTCCATCAATCTCGCATTTCCATATTCCTATATGTGATTGAAACTCCTCAACCACCTTCTTACCATCGTAAAGCCTAATTTCAACATCATACAAGTTTGGCTTTTCCGCCGACCATAGCTTCGGATTTTCCACAACAGATGACAAAGTATAGCAGCCTGCGGATGTTGCCGGCAAATTCTTTACAGGAGTGATTAACCGTTTCACAAATCTCTCCTCATTCCGATTCTTCCCTTTTAGTAGAACCTCAAGACTCAGTTTTCCCGATTTACTGTCCGACAAGTTTCTTAACCAAACTTTTGCCTTAAAACCGGCAGACGAAAAATCATCTGCCAGATCGGTAGTCAGCGAATAGTCTTTTATATGGATTTTAGGGCGTACCCATAACTCTACCGGGCGATAAATCCCACTAAAACGCCACATATCCTGATCTTCCAGATAGCTGCCATCCGACCAACGGTATACCTCTACCGCCAGACGGTTTTGCCCCTCATTTACATATCCGGTAATATCAAACTCCGCCGGAGCCATGGAATTCTGGCTATATCCTACTTTTTTCCCATTAATCCATACATACATAGCCGACTTAACTCCTTCGAAGTGCAGATACAATTGCTTATCTTTCATATCCTCCGAAACATCAAAAGTTGTCACATAAGACCCCACCGGATTGCGATTCTCATAACTAAAAAAATGCTTGGGAGGTTCTCCTGTCACTTTTGGCTGGTCTTTCTTAAAAGGATATGTCCAATTGGTATAAATAGGTTTTCCATAGCCTTGTAACTGCCATGTCCCCGGTACAGAAATGTTATCCCAGCCACTCACATCAAAATTATTTTTATAAAAGTCCGACGGCCGACTTTGCGGATCGGGAGACCAGTAAAACTTCCACCTCCCGTTCAAAGACACAATCTCTTCACACGAGGATTTCCCGGACGGCAACGTCAATGTACTGTGATACTCCTCTTTATTGATACCTACTACGCGAGGATTTTCCCAATCAGGCACTTGCTGTGCACGCATCTGAAAGGTAAAACAAACAGTTAACAGAAATATATAAATTCTCATACTCATCATTTTATAACAGCTACAAATCCTCCACGCGGCAAACATTTTATTTCCAAATTCATTTCGTCTTCTGACAAAGGAAGATTTTCTTCAATAGCAAAGCTTCTGTCATCTGTACCGTCCTCAAATAAAGTTATCTTCTTACCGGCAACGGAAAGGTCTTTCAGCGAAAAACAAAGGGTTCTCGGTTCATTGGTTCCATTAATCCCTGCAATATACCATACATCCCCTTTGCGCCGTGCCATAACAACCTCCATACCCGGATAGCCGGTCAAAAGCTTCGTATCATCCCAGGCTGCCGGCAAATCCGATAATAACTTCTTTACAGGTTCCGGCATATCATAGTAAACCGAAGGCCTGTCTGGCATATGCTGCAAGGCCGACTCAAAAATTACCGGTAATGCCAATTCATGACCGTAAGAGGTGCTATGCGGATGCTGAGAATCAGAGAAAGTGCCCGGAGTATAATCCATTGGACCTACGACATTTCTCGTAAAAGGTAAGGTAGCATTGTGTTCCGCAGCCCGATTCGTCAAAACCGGAGTGTTATTGTACCATTCCGCCCCATATACTCCCTCCACCGACATCATGTGAGGATACGTACGTTGCCATCCGCGAGGAATAGTGGCACCATGAAAGTTAAGCATCAATTTATACTTCACGGCATCTTCAAGCAGATCTATATAATAATTCATTGTAGAAACACTATCACCCGAGAAGAAGTCAACTTTAATGCCGGCAACTCCCATATCGCTTAACCATTTATATTCCTTTTCCCTGTCTGCCTTTTTATTCAGACGAAAGAGAGGACCGGGACCTATCCAATTCGTGCTCGAATTATACCAGACCAAAGGTTTAACACCTTGACTCAAAGCATATTTCACAGCATCTTGGATATTTCCCCCATTTCTCATTACATCCCATTCCCAATCGATCAGATCATAAGGCCACTTCATCTTGACTGCCAGGTCAATGTATTCCTTCACGATTTGATAATCTTGAGAACCATGGTTGTATGCCCAATAAATCCATGACACCATTCCGGGTTTTATCCATTCCGTATCCTCCACCTTAGAAGGGTCAGACACATCCGTCACCAGTGTAGACTCAGTAATATCAGCTAAAGAACCAGCAATAAGCAATCGCCATGGAGACTCCCACACACCGCTAAAAGCAAGTTTTTTATCGCCCAATCGCACCTGATAATTATCGCGATTATCCCCATTATACAGAAAAGAGCCACAATGCCCCCGTCTGATATTTGCCTCCGTAATCAGCACAAACACAGAATCCCGTGGCTCTATAAGCGCCGGATATCCCCAAAGGTCAACCTCCGGGCGATTGGCAAGCTTACCATCAGTAGACAGCGGGAAAAACTTTTCATAACCCGGATCATATTGTTGTATCCATCTTTTACTCCCTTGTGGCAAGGCGTACGCCGTATATTCATTAATGATATGTTCTTCATCCGAAATAGCCTTAAGCCCATACTTAAATGCAATCCCATCGTTGTACACCCTAAACGTTACCTCCAAAGTTTGCCCTTCATCGTTTTCCAGAGAATAAACCCGCTCAGAAGCCTCATTCACACAATGGCTCCGTTTTCCCGTAATCATCCTATAATCATCAATCACGGATTTCGGTTCCGAAACTGATTTCAGTCTTAAGTTACCGGCAAACTTTTGCGCATCTGTTTCCAATCCCAGTTCGGAACGAAAAAGAATACTATCTCCCTTGTAATGCACAACGAAAGCGGCTTTTCCATAATCGCCATCCTTTGTTGTCACTACACCAACCTTTAAGGTTCCGTCAGGAGAAATAGTATCAAATGTTGCCGAGTGGCACGAACAGATTATAACAGCTATTACAATCCCCCATGTTTTTCTAAGTAAGTTCATAAACATACATATTTAGTTAGTACAACGACTCTTATTTTGTTAACCCAACAAAAGTAGGGAAATACCTCTGTACATATTTGCAATTTTAGATAATCCATTTGTGATTTTAGATAATATCGTCCTTCTATCCCACTGTAAAGCAAGAAAAGCCCGAAGCATATTTCTATCGCTTCGAGCTTTTCAATCATTTGTTATTCCTTTCCCAAAAACTATTTACCATTAAATTCCTATCAAAATAAATGCAAAATTTAACCTCTAACTTTATCTAACTTAATTTTTTCCTACCACTGATTCACTGCATTTTGAAATACAGCGATATTATATCCTCTGATGTCATGCGACCATTTATTTATCCATTACCATTGATTCGGGAACCAACAACCGTACTGCAAAAATCCCTCCTGCTGTAGTATCCGGCTTACTCTGGAACCTAACCGTAATTTTATCTTTCGATTTCAGCAAAGTGGCCGGAATATTATATTCCACATTACAGAACAAGTCTTTTTTCCATTTCCCGACAATATTTTCCGTAGCGATAGTTTGACCGTCAACCAGAATATCAAAGCTCCTGCTACCAGACTCAGCTCCCCAATAACGGACCATCAATGAGAGATTCTCATTTCCTTTCGTGGTCAGTGTATATTCGAAATATCCTCCATTACGGGCATCACGCCACGCCTCACCGGCATGTACTCCACGATGCGAATCCTGAGTTTTCATTGCATGATCCGACTCAGGTTGTTGCTCACCCGATGATACCATATCCACAGTACGCTTGTCGAGTATCATTCTCCCACGTTCTTCAGCTTCCACAGCTTGTTTATATTCCCTGAATGCGGGCTCGGACATTGATAGCCAATACATCATATAGCGGCTATCATGAATTCCATAGAATGGTTCAAGTATCAGATTCTTATATTTTTCCTGAGTAAACAAACCGGGAACAGTAAAACTAAAAGATTTTCCTTCGACAGGCCTCATATTATTCAATTTATTCAGAATATCACTTCTTTCCCCTATAATATAAGGTGCGTCAAAAAGTGAAACCAGCGATCCGTGCGCAATATGCTCCCAACGCCCGTCTCCGGCAATTAATCCGGGCATATTTTCCGTTCCCGTCCTCGCACCTAACAAAATAGGGCCACGCATGATCGAGATAGCGTTAGGTACATTGGGCAGTTCTTCAATTCTCACGGTCATCGGAGTCTTTACTTCTACCACATCTCCTTTTGACCATTGGCGATCAATGGCTATATAAGAGCCTGGCTGCGCACTTTTTGCATAATCAACCCCGTTGCAGACCACCTGCATTTTTCCCTGCTCCACCCACGATGGATAACGTATCAGCAGTTTAAACTGTGTTGCTTTGGAAGGATTAACAGTCAGCGTAGTCCCCTCTTCATTCGGAAAGTCCGTTTCTTGTACAATCTTAATCTTCTTCTCTTTCCAGTTCAATTCAGAAGGTATAAAAAGATTCACATACAGAGCATTATCCGCCGTATCATGGGTATAAATAAACTGCCCGTATTTACCATGATTCTCCATACCGGTACCCACACAACACCACATTGCTTTTCCCGGTGCCGAATAAACACGATAATGCGAGGGGCAAGCAGGTGTGAAATATACATATCCCCCATGTTCAGGATGCTGGGTAGAAAGGATATGATTATACATGGCACGTTCATAAAAATCGGCATATTCCACTTTGGGATGCATGCGGAACAGACCTTCGGTAAGTTTCAGCATATTGTTAGTATTACACGACTCCGGTCCCTGACGTTCGTGCATATAATCGGAACATTTTCCTGCTTCGGGAAAATGCTCACCCCGACTGTTTCCGCCTAATGACAAAGAGCGATGAGAAACTACAGTCTCCCAGAAAAATTCAGCAGCAGTCATAAAATCATTGTAATCCGGAGCGGTTTTCGAATTAAGTTCAGCCACACGCTGATATCCCACGGCTTTAGGCACTTGCGTATTGGCATGCTTGTTATCCAGATTATCAATGCGCCTTGCCATACTGTCGAAAATCTGCTTATGTGAGAAGCGTTTCGCCGTATCGAGGTATTTGGGATTGCCGGTCATTTGCCAGGCATCCGCATATACTTCATTCATACCGCCGAATTCATTATCCAGCATACGCTCCATTTGCCGGTCGTCTAAATTAGAAATAACGTCGACGCCCCAGTCACAAAACTTCAGGAAGATCTTTTTCGCTTTTTCATTTTTACCGTAAAGCCAGGCATCCCGCAGTCCGGCATAGGTTTTATGCATATTATACCAGGCAACCCAATAGTTCCATACAATGCCTACATTCCCTTTTCTTATTTCTTCTGTAAACTTCTTACTGTTTGGAAAACCGCAAATAGAACCGTCACCATTAGCCTGCTGTACACGTGCAAATTCAGAAACCATATAATCCATGCGTTTTTTGCATTCCAAATTACCTGTAGCGGCATAATGAATGGCTAAAGCAGTCAGATAGTGCCCACCGATATGCCCGTCAAGACCGTCTTTTTCCCAGTTACCATACGTTTCTGCTTTCTTAGGTAATCCTGCTTCACGCAGGAAAGGAGCCAGCAGACGATCGGTATCATACTGAAGCAGCACCTTAACGTTCAAATCACAGGCATGCTTAAAAGGACCTGCGGTTATTCTCACATCTCCCAGAGGGAAAGTGTTGGGGTAGAGAGCGTCCTGCGCGCTGAGACTCGCAAGGCTGAAGGTGAGCAGTAAAAGTAGAATCCAGTTTTTCTTCATATTTTTATCATGATTGTTTTTTGCTTTCATTCATAATCGTCTCCGCACCTTGATTCGGTGTGCTGCAAAAATAGCCCTATTTCGTAGCAGTCGTTTTAGATTTTAGATATTTGATTTTAGATTTCAGATAAAAACAGCTCTCGGAGATTCAGCGTGACTCCGCCGTATCCGAGCCATACTTGCTCCGTACATTCTTCGGTCAGAGGTATCTCCAGACGGAGAAAGTACGGATTTGGTACGGAGCAAGTAAGGTTCAGGGATAGTCAGCAGAGGGAAGAGAGGGGTTTTCGTAACTCAACAGAAAGAAACTAACCCGTTGGCGGAATTGATGGACTATTCTATGATTTATAAAATGAAAGCTGCAAACTTCAGTATCGGGTACTAAAGTTTACAGCTTTGCAGTATCAAGCTTTTGAAACTTGTGGTTTCTCTGTTATTTCTTATTTCAATCCAGAAATTTTGTTGTCCACTCTAAAGTAATCAAAGTCGGCACATCCACCGGGTTGCCGGGTAGAGAAATAGAAAAGTCCGAAACGGTAGCCCATAAAATCGGGCCAGTCATAAACCATCTTCAGTGTATCGCCTATGCGATCCCAAGTCTTGCCATTATCGGAACTATAGTAAAAGTAGGCTTCGTCCTTTTTGTCATATCCAAAATCGCAGTCTACCTTAAGCAGGACTTTGTTTCCTTCCATAGGAACTTTCTCCATCGTTTGTCCTCCGGTATCATCCTTTTTCTGCGCACGTTGCATGATGATATACTTCTGCCCCTGCTGCATCGTTACTCCCACAAAGCCATATTGATTGGCAAAAGCAGCAATGCCAGTAACGTCACCGTCTTTTAGCTGAGAAACATCAATAAGCGTGCTGGCAGAGCTCGTCGGTCCAAAGGTGCGTTGAGTCAAAGTGTTACGGGCATCGCGAATATTATTGGCCAAAACACCCGATTTTAATCTTAGCCAGCCTTTACGGTCGGTAAGCGACCACAGATTATTGTTGGGATTGTGATTCCATTGCCATTGTAGCTTCAGATTGGAACCATTGTAGCCGTATTCATTCTCTTCGATGCTTTCAGCGTATTTCTTCCAATCTCCGTTTGCCTTTTCAAACAAATCATTAATTTGCTTCACCGAAAGTCCGGCTGTGACACCTGTTCCGAGCTCCTTGTCCGAAATGATCAGCCGCTTTGCATCATTATTGAACTCATCAGAGGTAACGATATTCGTCTTCTGCTTCTGAGGATTTCCCGGCATGGGGAGAATTTCGTCTACGGCAACGCCCTGATTTCCCAGAACCGGCCAATGATCCTCAGTCCATTGAACCGGAATCAGAACAGGAATACGTCCCACAGCACCATTATCCTGAAAAAGCAACGCATACCAATTTCCATCCGGGGTACTCACGATTCCCCCCTGTGCAATTCCACTGGAAGGCATCACGTCTTTGCCTTCTTTATCTTGAATCTGACCGTGGAAGAATACTCTGCGCGCTTCCCATGAGTCCGGGTCGTTTACATCTTTGCCGCGCCAGACAATCTGGGTACGGCCATCGCGTAGCGCAATCATGAAGAGATAATAATAGTCGCCTACCTTGATACTTTGAGCACCTTCCACCCATACACCTGCCTTGTTTTCATGATCGCAAGTTTCTTTCCACAATCTTTCGGGTCCCAGCGTGACGTCGAATGTGTTTTTATCTACAAAAATCTCACGGTAATGCTGGTTTTGCTGTCCGTAGAGAACCCAACGTTTATTACCCGATTCACCTTCCTCGAAAAGCAATCCCGGATCATAGCATTTTTCCGTAACATTCATGTGCCAGGCACCGTTTTCAATGTCATCGGTCGAAAAGAAGTAAGACTTGTCGGTAGTTTGGCAAGCCGTGATGACGAAAAATCGTTTCAACTCTTTGTCATAGCGGATATTGGAGGCCCAAGATCCCCATGAATAGTCGCTCTTCCCGTTCTTCAGTGCATTCTCATCCCGGTCTTCGAGGCGGGGATAGCAATAGCTGATAATTTCCCAATTGACGAGATCGTAAGATCGCATCACCGGAATTCCGGGAGTCATGTGCATGGTAGTACTTACCATGTAATAGGCATCGTCTACCCGGGTAAGGCACAAATCGGGAACATCCGCCCAGATTACAGGATTCTTAAACGTTCCGTCTCCATTGTCGGCAACGGGATAGGCAGCTTCGGTTTTCTCTCCTTGCGCGCACGAAGCAAGGAAAGGAAATGCGATGCAGCTTAAAAGTAATAAAATAAGTGTTTTTCTTTTCATGTATAATTCCTTTTTATAATGTTAGTAATACGAATCAATAGTTGATTTGCATTAGTATGTAATGTCACTTAGTCCTTATCCGTAGAATCGTATACGAGAATGGCGGGAAGTTATAGTCAAAACTCTTTCCAAAGCCATTATATTCGCTCTTTTCCGGATAGATCTTTTCAGGTTCTTCAAAAGAATTCTCATCCATGTCGCTGCCCGACGCCAGAGAGATTACTTTACCGGTGCTTTCCACCTCCATTCCTTCCAGTTTGATTCTTGCCGGGTATGATTTTCCCTCCGCATTCACTACCTTTATTATCACCTCTCGGGTTGCCTCATCATAGCCGGAAGAGATGAATTGTAACGGAGTCGATTCGGGAACATGAGACAGAATCAGTTCGTTATCCATATAGAGTTCACTCTTTCCGGGCGCCACTACCAGTCTTATATCATACCACTTATCCTTTTCAATTCGTTGATTCACAGTTTTACCCATCACTCCCGCATTTCTTCCTCCCGACACTTGCTCAACGGCAGTGCTTTGGTTGTTCCATCCGCCAATATTATATACAAAACCTTTCTGCCCATCTTCCGACAGTCCCAGATAAATAAAGAACCCTTCGTTTCCACCCACTTTGCGGGCCTTACACTCCATAGTGAACTGATTGCCACTAAAATCATCCATGACATATTTTGTAGGTGCTTCCGAAGAAGTTTGATTGAGTACACCATTTTCTATCTGCCATTTTCCTCTTTTATCCGTGCAACGGGCAAGATCCGGTTGAACCGATGTTCCGTCCTGGCGGGTGATCCGTACATCCTTGAACTCTACCTGAGTGTTCCATGAGCCAAATCCGATTCGCCCTTCATTATAGTCGACGGGAAGCGGGGCGCTCATCGTGATATTGCTTTTCACATTATAAGTCGGACGGTTTTCGGCTGCCATCTGCTGTACGTAGTAAGAACTGCGCCCCACTACCTGGTCTGTATCCAGCCAGATCAGGTTCACCGCCCATGCACGGTCGTTACGATTCTCCAAGAGCGGCGCATACGAGGCCATCTTCACCAGGTCGCCATTGCGTTCCATTCCCGAAATGAAGGCCGCTTCGGAAAGGGCGGCTCTCAGGTTTCCTCCACCCACGTTGGAGTTGCAGGCATATTCGCCTATATAAACATCATACTTTCCGCGCGGCTGGTCGTCGAAAAGCTTGGTATTTTGGAAAAAGAATTCCGGATTCACATACCAGTGCGGATCAATCATGTCCGTGCGGACACTCTTGCCAATTCCTCCCATGCCGTGATTAGAGATCAATATCAATTCGGGATATTTCTCTTTAATGGCCACATAGAAGATATCGAAACGCTTATCATACTCATCCCCCCAGTTCTCATTTCCTATTTCCACATATTTCAGCGGAAAAGGAGCCGGATGCCCATGCTCGGCACGCTTGGCACCCCATTCGGTAGAAGCGTCGCCAATAGCGTATTCTATGGCATCCATGCAATCATCCAGATAGTAGGCTATCTCGCTTTCGGACGAAGCGTCTCCCATGCGGAACTGACACCCCATACCCACGTTGCAGACAAACATTGCATCCGCATTTATGTCTTCGCAGAATTGCAGCATCTCATAATAGCCGAAGCCGTAAGAACAACGATATCCCCACGTGCTGTACTCTCCCGGACGTGAAGCGGGATCTCCCAAAGTCTTTTTCCATTCAAAACGATTCTCCAATGAAATGCCTTCCACCACACAGCCACCAGGCCAACGCACAAAAGCAGGACGCAGTCCTGCCAACGTTTCGGCTACATCTTTTCGCAAGCCGTTGGGACGATTGGCGAAGGTTTTTTCGGGGAAGAGCGATACGTAGTCCAAATAAACCGTACCTGCCCCATCAAATTCGAGAGCCAGTTTTCCTTTGTTAGACGTAGATTCGGGAGTAATTGTACGATGAATGTCATTCCAAGAATCACTTCCGGTCACCTCAATAGGGGTGGAAGCCAATACTTCGTCTTTATCCGACAGCAACAAAGCGGTAATTTTTCCTTTATAAGTCGATGAAGCGCGGATAATGGCACGCAATAAATAAGCATTTCCTTTCACCAGATTCATGCCCCAATACCCTTCGTTTACCAGCCGGACGGGCGTCTTGCCATTTTTGACAGTCACCTTCAGATTGTTCGGCGCTGTAGTGAAGTACGGGTTTTCTTTCGTCAACTTCATTTCGGCATCTGCAGCTTCGCTCACTTTCAGGCTCCAGCCCGGAACGGGTTCCGTGGTCCAGCGATAACGTTCCGGCTTCACTTCTCCCGTAATGTGGTTATGAACCTTCTTCGGATACAGGGTATTTCCTTCGGCATGATATCCTTCGGGCATTTCAAGTTCTTCAAAACTGCGGTTCTTCACCAATTCGGCATACAAGCCGCCGTCGCCTGCATGGTTGATCTCTTCAAAGAATATACCATACATGGATGGAGCCACTTCTGCACCTTTTTCCTGCAGATTAATTACAATTTCATCCTGCGGTACGAAATTAGTATCGCAAGCGCTAAAAAACAGAGCGGATGCCGCAAGGCATAATAAGGTTTGTTTCATTTAGATTATTTTATTGATTAGCATTATCAGATAGCGGCAAAGATAAGGCGCTCAAGGGGGTTTAAATTTTAGATTTCAGATATTTGAGTTTAGATTTTGAATAAAACAGAATGAAGAGACGGATAAACAAAAAACGGAGAGCCGTATTTTTCACAAAGATGTAACATCATGAAAGAAACGTGTAACATCATTATTGGGCTGAGAAAACAGAATGCCGTATGTTTGCGACATAAAATTCAGAACCATGAAAAACATTGCAATCATCTTAGTATGCGCATTGGCGTATTGCTTCGGGGTAATCTATCTTCTTACTCAATACTTACAAGGATTATCACAAATATATCTGATTTTGAAATTCAAATATCTAATATCAAAAGCCACTCATTCTGCGATAGCTTACTTTTGTCGCATGGTGTCTTATTGAATAAATAATAACATAAATATTTACGTATAAAAAAGATTAGATTGGTTATGAAAAGAATTCAAGTCGTTTTATTATTGTTTGCTATTGTCCCTATGTTTGCAATAACAAAAGCAATAGCCGGTAATAATAATCAGCCCAAAACGTCCAAGTTTGTTTATCATGGAGCCGGTAATCCGTATCTACCGTTATGGGAACATTTGCCGGACGGAGAACCCCGTGTCTTTGAAGATCCCGACAATCCGGGAAAATTTCGCGCTTACATCATTGGTTCGCACGATGTCCGCTTCGGCAGTTATTGCGGGCCGGACATCAGAATGTGGTCGGCACCCGTAGAAGATTTATCAAGCTGGCGTGACGAAGGAGCTATCTTTACCTATCAGGTAGAAGGACAATGGGATGTGATGTACGCTCCCGACCTTGTTGAAGTGAAAAGGAAGGACGGCACAAAAGAATATTATCTGTACCCGCATAGCCGCGGTAGAGACAGAGAAGCGATGGTTGCCAAAGGAAGCCGCCCCGACGGGCCTTTTACCCCCATCAACCTGACTGCTGATGGTACAAAAACTCTGCCCGGAAGTATTCTGGGATTCGACCCGTCGGTATATATCGAATATATTACGGATCCGAACGATCCGGATTATGAAATCGGATTCAGAGCCTATGGATACTGGGGATTCCAACGTTCATTAGCCGCTCAACTGGACCAAAACACCATGTATTCCGTACGCCCGGGAACAGAGGTTATTCCTTATTTCATGCCGGCAGGCGTTCGCAGAGGTAACAATCACGGTCCGAAGAATATTTCATATCCGCATATCTTTCCCGGAGAGGACCTCGAAGCATTCAACTTCTTTGAAGCTTCATCCATACGTAAGATCGGAAACAAATACGTGACCATCTATAGCGGACATTCAGGTCCCGACTATGGATTGGGCAGTTCCAACTCCACTTTGCGTTACGCTTATGGTGATTCTCCACTGGGTCCATGGAAAAGCGGCGGCGTTCTGGTCGATTCGCGTGCCCCGGTGTTAAATCAGGATGGTTCACACCTGCAAACAACTAATGCAGGACACAATACACACGGAAGTATAGAACTCATTAACGGACAATGGTATGTATTCTATCACCGTCCGCCACGGGGATTCGGCAACGCACGCCAGTCAATGGTAGCCCCAATCCATGTAGAATGGGATAAGAAACCGGTGTCGGAAGGCGGTAAAGTTTCCATCAGAGCCTACGATCCGTATGCAAAAAATAAAATCTGGACAGCCAAAGACAGCCAAGGAAATGAATACAAAGGAGCAGAAGTAACCTCGGAAGGATTCCATATATTCGGCCTTGATCCCTATCAGTATTATTCCGCGGGATTTGCATGTTATCTCTCCGACGGACGTATCCAGCAGGATTCATGGGACATCTGGGATAATCATGCCCCCATCACAAACGTGAAAAACGGCAATATAATAGGATATAAATACTTCGGCTTCGGCGGATTGAATAAAGACAAACTGGGTTTGAAAGCTTTCGAAGGAACCAAAAAGGGAAACCAAACAGCCTTCAACCTCTTCCTTACACCCAAAACATCAAAAACGTTTAAAGTGAACGTTTGGTTAGATGGTCCGTGGGATAACGAAACCTGGAAAGGGACGAAGATAGGCGAAATTGTTGTTCCTGCCAACTCGGCGCAGAAAACGGAACAGTTTACAATGGATGTATCGAAGTTTGTTGACCACCTGGACAAGAAACATGCAATCTATCTCGTTGCTGAAAGCGAAGAAACGGGCAATCTTTTCGATTTAGCCGGCTTGGGATTCAGCTCAAACAAGAAGAAGATCACTCGCCCTATTGTCCCCAAAGTAAATATAGAGGTCAATGGAAAAGCAATCGAAGTACCGGCAACTCCTGTACGCTCTACTGAAAGCAATGGTATTACCGGCTATGACATCTATGAAGCTGTTTACAAACTTCCGGCCGGAACTACCGGAACCCCTACTGTATCGGCATCAGCGACTGATAAGAATGTGAAAGTAGAGATTATCCAGGCAACATCGGTTTCCGGAACTGCTATTGTGAAATTCGATTATAAAGGGGTAGTTAAAACATATAAGGTTGTGTTTACTCCTCTTGCATAAGAATAATAGTTCATTATATTTATTGCATAGATAGTGTTTTTATATGAGAAAAACTAATTAAAAGCGGAAATCACATACTGTCGAGTTTACATCAATCTTTCCTACATCCTACACCAACTATCATTTTCGTTTGATTATCAAACAGATAGGCGGTGTAGGAAGTGGTGTAGGAAAGTGTAGAAAAGTTCCATCCTACACCCAAAAACAGATAAAAAAGATGTTTTTTAAGTTTGTAATACACTAGTTTTCAAAATCTTAATACGTACAATACAAACTTTACCAAAATTCATACATATACCTCCTTTTTAGCCTGAATTATTCATCGAAAGAGTTAAAAGAGATCACTTCGTTAGAAATTAAAGAATTAAACTACATAATCCCATCATCATAGAAAGCTGAATTACAGAGGAGAAACTTGATATGCTATTTCCTTTTTCCTATAAAGTATTAAAGATAATGTCATTATGCTATAAGCAAAATCTTGTTTTTCAGTTGTGGGCTGTGTAGCCCGCAATTGCGGGATGAACAGCCCACAATTGGAAAACGTAGAGCCCGCAACTGTAGGACGAAGTTTTGCTACAGGCAAAAGAACAAAAACAATAAAGCAAAGTGTAGTTTTCATACTACCTTCTAGCTATTCTGCTCATTGTTCCTAAGTATTCTGTTGCCTAATATCATGAAAAGAATCAGGAGCTTTTTTGAAAAAATAATGCAAAGATCTCCTCTATTTCTTATTTAAGTTTCGCATATAACCTGAAAGGCTCTCATTTTATAGCATAGGGCATCGCCCTACGCTATAAAATAAAAGGCTTACGATTCCAAACGTCGTCGTTATCATCACTCAATAAACATGCTTTCTTTAGGAGGCTCTCATGATTGTGTTCTACAACAGGAAAGACAAAATATTCATACATCAGGTATTTAATCAGAATTTACCCTAAAAGTGCTATATTTGCCTTCGCATACTGTTTAAAAATCTATCAAAATGAATATTGAAGAATTTAGAGAATATTGCCTGTCATTAAAAGGTGTTCGTGAGAAAATGCCGTTTCTGAATGTTCCTGATAAATACAGTCGTGATGTTCTATGTTTTTATATAGCTGATAAATGGTTCTGCTTTGTAAATATCGAAGTCTTTGACTTTTGCTGTATCAAATGCAATCCGGAAGAATCAGGAGAGTTACAAACCACGTATATAGGAATAAAGCCCGGATGGCACATGAATAAAAAATACTGGATCAGTGTTTACTTTAATCAGGATGTACCTGACGAAAAAATTAAAGAACTCGTAAGCAAGTCTTATGACATTGTTGTCAAAAGCCTGACAAAGAAAGAACGGGAAATGCTACTATCAAATGGTGAGTAGCACTCCCGGCATTAATATGATATATATGAATTCTACAGAGTTATGAAAGCTTTCTATATAGTCTCCAACAGTATCCACCAATAAGCAATATCAGTAATAATGTAATGCCAAAAGCCCAATAATTAACTACACGGGATTCGGCAACAAGCATATAATCACTGTCCAAAAGACGAAAAGCATCTACTTTCCAAATGAGTGACTCATCTTTTTGCATGGCTGCATTGGTAGAAACCACTCTGCCCGGCATGGATAACTCAAACTGCACAGCATAACCAAACAATTCTGCAATCCGCCCTTTTTCCTCAAACAGATCATCCATTGGCTTTTTATTGTCCGCATATAAACTTGAGAAATATTTCGTTTGACTCAATTCATCCAGATAATTGCATACCTCTTCAGGCGATCCGTCATCACCGGTATCTTTTCCGGAAAAGTACTTCCCATAAACCGGTTCCTTCAGATCTGCCAACTGATGTACAAAGGCCGTATCTCCTTTTATCGTAATGAAATGAAGAATTACTTCACAACTCAGTTCATACTGACTACGGTTATACCATTTCCAGAATTTGGCTTCAATGTCATCCAACCTATTATTCTGTTCAATACCATTTAATCCGATCAAAGCCTCTTGATCTCCCCGAAACCATATCCGCTGCTCCTCTTTACTCATATAATTTTCGAGAGGTACCGGACCTTTATCGGGTAATTCACCGTAGGTAGCCGTATACTGATAATATGTATAGAACCAGCGGAAGCTTTTCCGGAGTTTTTCGACCGGAACTACCAGAGGAAGACTGTATTCCTTTCCATCCAAAGTACTGAAGCTATCGGAACCTACCGTTGGATAAGTCCGGCAAACTTTCACATTCAGTTTGTCTTCATCTCCCCAGCAGTTGAATTTAACAACAGAGTCCAGATTGCTCACTTCCCATCCCGAATCTATTCGGAATAAAAACGGATTATGATTCCTGTCTCCTGCAAGGAAAGCAGAGTCGCCATAAGCATATACCTCTCTGTGCATGCTACCATCACTATTTACCTGAGAAACCATTCGGTAATAGGTACCGCAAGAAGTCATACCGAGCAGCAAAACAATGGCTGCCATCCATTTATACGTTCTCATAATGATATAATTTAATAAGTTTTCTTTGTAAGTTCCATTACTCTCTTTTGCCTGAGTTTCTTATACTGCACATACTGTCCGGACAGGTAATCGCTCTTTTCAGAAAGCCTCATCCTCTCCCAGCCTTCCGGTAGGGAATAAGCACTGTTTTCCTGGAAACGATACTCCTCTTCTACTCTGACACCATCGGGAACCGGACTAAGAAGAGTCTCACTCACCAACAAGCACAACAAAAGTCCTGCGGCTATCCCGGATACCCAACTGCCAATCAGCAGGCTTTTCCTTTTCTTCTTTCGGGGAACTATCCTGCTCACTTGCTGCAAAATGGCGGTAGTCAGTTCATCCGGATTGCTCAATATAGGCTGTACATTTCTCACCTCATCAAGCCATTCATTGTAAAGTTTATCATCTTGTTTCATAAGCCAGCATCTATTTGATTCATTTTGTTTCGTATATTCTTCCGGGCCAGGTAAAGGGTGGTTTTAATGATTCCGGCAGAAAGTCCGGTGATAATTTGTACCTCCGGCACATCCAGTTCCTCAATATCCCGTAATGTAAAAATCAACCTTTGCCGGGGAGACAGCTCATCGGTATATCTCAGGATTAGTTCACGCAGTTGCTTGTTCACCACTGCCAATTCTACATTATCATCTGACGAGATATTCGCGGAAACGGAATAATCTGCTTCATTATCGAGTGGTGAATGGTGCAGGGAGCGCAGACGGTCATAACAGGTATTACAAGTGATTTTATAAAGCCAGGTAGAGAAACGACACTCACCATTATATTTACCCAGCGCCAGCCACACCTTTACAAAGGTTTCCTGTACCATATCTTTAGCTTCATCCTCGTCGCACAGCAATCGGAAAGCAAGCCGGAATACAAGTGGCTGAAACGTAGAAACCAGCAGAGAGAATGCTACTGCATCCTCCTGCTGGCTCCTACTTATAAGCTCTTGTATTTTTTTCTGGTCCATCATAATAATATCTTCGTTTATTATATGATACGTAAGAAAAAACTTCCGGTCAATAAACAAGAGCTAAAATAATACTTAATAATGGAAAATATCAATCTTTATTCCCGAAACGCTTCTTCAAATATTTCTCCAGGTTATAAGTTCCCGGAGAGTTTCGCAATACAGTACCATCTTTTTCTATCCACTCATAATGAGGAATACCGTTGAAGTGGAATAATTGGCGGAGATAGTTGTAATCTGCCTGAGGAATACGATAGCAAGCCTCACCCTTCAGATTCTTTTCTACATATTCATTATAAGTCTTTTCGGGACTTTCACGATCACTGGTGATGTATATGAACTGAAAATCCGGGTGATCTTTATACTGTTGGCGCAAACCGGCAGTGTGTTCAATGCCACTACGACAAGGACCGCAAAACGTTGCCCAGAAATCGATAAACAAAGCTTTACCTGCATGGGCTTTAATGATATTACGTAAGATTTCAGTAGCAGGCCCTTCAGGCAAAGCATACGTGCTATCATTTTGTAGCGGAAAAGCTTGGGCATACAAACGCTCCGCCTCAGCAAGCATGAATGGATGATTGATTAGCTGCTTTTCTTTATCCAACAGACTACGGGCACCTTCTCTATCCAATTGTTTTAAATCAAAAGGAAGACTTCGCAAAGCAATGATCTGCGAAACCAACGGGACATATCCGACTATGGTATCCAATCGTCCCGATTTCTCTCTTTGATTTTCAAAGAATTGATTTATTCTCATTATTTTTTCATCTTCTGCTTTCTGATTTTCATCAATAGATACAGAAACATCATTCATTACCTCGTTTTCCTTTCGATAAGCTTCGAATAAATCCTTATATTTTTCTCTCAGTTCTTCCCATATCTTCGTCTCTGCAATGAGTTCGCTTATCTCTCTTGTCACAGTCTTACCAGCTCTGTCTTCACTATCTTTTCTCATTTTTTCCTGTTCAGGAGTCAATACTACACCATTCTTCTTCAAATAAGTAAGGACAGATTTTTCAGGATATTTATAGGCAATCTTTCCCATTTCAACAGTCGTCGTATCACCCATAGCCCTTGCAAAATTCATATATTCAAGGCGATTGATAAAACTACTAAAATTCTTATCCGCTACGATAATGCTGTCATTAAGAGGCATCTGTCGTAAGAAGTTATAATAAGCCGAATCTTCCTTAACCTTCAGCACCTCATTATCTTTATTCTCCCGCGCCAGATAACTTCTGTTCATAACAAAGTCGAACATCTTATAACCTTGAGAAATCCGTGCCGTATTTCTCACCAAACGTGCCGCTCTTCCCACATATCGATTGGCAGCAACAAGTGAATCGGCCTGCTCCGACCAACGACGAAACATGGGTTCGCAACGCTCTACAAATTGTGCAGGGGTCAGTTCTTTCTGCATTTTCGAGAAATCTTCATAACGAAATACGAATAAATCATCTACATATTTCAATGCCTTTCCTATATATGCGGTAGATCCCATGTAATGGACATTATGAAGAGGATAATAATAATCACGGGCACGACTACGTGCCATTACAGCTTCCCAGTCTACATACATTGTTACAGTTTGCCCTGGTTCTACATAAAAGGGTATCCAATCATTATTGAACACAACCGAACTTACCATAGGATAGTTGATCTCAAACTTACATTCAAACCTTCCATTAGGTTGCAGAGTTACCACCATCGGATAATCTTCTCTTGTCAAATCATTAGAAACATAAATCAGACCATTGGTAAAGCCTAATTTCTGATCATAGCCGGCAATGTATCCTTGCAGGCAAACGCTATCCCGACGGAATACCGGACTCTCATTCTCTTCAACCTGCATCGCCTTCATGCTTCCCGTATCCCGCGAATAAAGCCGGGCAGGTTCTTTATCTTTCCTTATCCGGCACAAACCATTCTTTTGCGGGGTAAGTTCCAGCTCCACTTTATCGCCCCGGTCATCTTTCAAAGTCAACAGCATACTTTTACCTTTCTGACGGATTGCTTCGTACTGATAGAAACGATTGTCCATGACAGCAAGAGAATCGTATATGCCAAAAGCCCATTCATAATAGTCGTCCATTCCCATCCAGTTGCCGGAGACTTTATCGAAAAGTGAGGCTTTGGCATCTTTCTTCTCCAAAGATATATAGAATGTATGCGACTCATCACCTTCATCGTCATCAAGGAAATGAATCTCTTTTGTTGTTTCAGGAAGCGGTGGAAAAAGAAGCACAAAGTCCAAAGTTCCCGAATCCGGCGTATATACTTCTTTCTCCAGTTCAAAACCTTCGCTCCCTGTAAGATAATATTTCTTACCGGTATCCGCATCCTCCAGATAAGTACTCTTACCCAGCATCACCCACCAATGCGGACGGAAAATAACATGGATATGCAACCTCGTTGCATCCGGAGTACGTTCAATGCGGGTAATATTATAGATACTACCCGAACGGAATTTAAACTTAGGATTATCAATTACATTTTGTGCCTGAAGCATACAAGTGATGCAAAGCAGGAAAAGGAAGATAAGTTTTCTCATGGTATAGTTGTATATGATTAATTTCTACTAAAATTTAAAGGTTGCTCATCCTGACAAATATAAGCAATAAAAAGGAAAGACTTTTTATTTTAAATAAATATTTTTCAATAACTTATATTTAAGAGTAAAGTATCCTTTTGGAATGACTACACCCTTTATATGAAAAAGTGTAGCCATGAGAGTAAAAGGGTGTAGCCATCCGGACAAAAAGGTGTAGCCCTTTCAAAACAGGGTTATAAATACCTGTAGGCTGGATTATATCATCCTTATAAATATGTTTTCTAAAAAGTTAGTTGTTCACTTATGTAAACTAATCAGATTTTATCATCGTTATTACTTCAATATGGCAACCTTCTCTCTTCCCACAATATAAATTCCTGCAGGTAGTTCCCGAATCACCTCACTTCTGCGCACCTGAGTGCGAAGCTTGATTCCCGTAATGGTATAAACATCTACCAGAGGATCTTTATCCACGGTCACATCCTCGATGCCCGTAGGATCTTCGTAATCATCGGAATTAGTCAGATAGACTTTATCGATAATAATAGGGCTGCCGCCGAACGACCAGAAACCTACGCCATAAATGTGGCTCGGATCAAGTTTCACTTTAGAATTACTCTTATACATATTATTCAAATCAACAACCACTTGCTTACTGTTCTTAACTTCATACTCAGCAGCTCCCGACCAATAGCTATTCTCATCAAATAAACGAAATGAAGCACCGTTGTTTGAGTTATCATTGCCTATTTTTGCCACAACGTATTTATATTCCGATAAATCAATACCGTTATCGTACCACCAGCCACCGAAACCATACTGTCCGGTCACCAATGTATGTGTATTCTCATCAAAAGAACCGGTCTCCCAAATATTGGGATTAAACAGTTCTGCGGTTAGCGGAAAAGTAGAAGAAGTGACGTGAATCTTTAAAGACTGACGGTCACCCAACGGGCCTTTATAACTGATAATTATATCACTCTCTCCATCTTGCAAAGCCATTATACGTCCGTTAGTTACACGTATGACATCCGGATTCTGATTTTCATAATCGGCCGCCATGGTAATATCTTCCGTATGACCATCGGCATATATTCCTTTCACTGTAATTGTAGAAGAACTTCCGGTAAGCAAAGTGAGCTCTTCTTTTCCATTGATGGTCAATTCGGTTAAGGTCAATGATTCTTCACTATACCCCTCAAAAGAGTCGTCAAAATAGAATGCTTCATCAAACTCCGGTTCGGTAGAGAACCAGTCTACATCTACATAGCCGCCTGTCTGGACAGTTGCATAATTAAAGATAGCGAACTTATTGCCCGTGAATACCGTCAGATCATACTTCATGTTCAGGTCATCCCCAAATTTCGTATAGGTCTTGTTGTCCAGGCTGTAATAGAAGCTTGCCCTACTTGTGTTGTAATTGGCAATAGCGCGCAAATAGATTACCTGTTCAGTGACCACTTCTCCTATCTGCTCCGATTTTGCAGCCGACGATACTACAGGGGCAGTGGTATAAACCAACCGCTTCTGCCCATCTATGACTTTAACGCCAATAAACGCATAAGGGTCCTGAAATACTGCCAATCCTGCCACATCGCCTTCCTGCATCTCGCCTATCTCCATCCTGACCGTGCCATAGGAATGTTCCAAGTCCTGAGGATACCCCAGAATTCTCTGGGTCAATGTGTTCTTGGCTTTATGCAGGCTGTCGGTAACATTTGCCGTATACAACCGCAAATAACCGGCATGTTCAGTCAACGACCATTTTGATCTGTCCGCATTATGATTCCATCCCCATTGTAGTCCTAATTTATAATGCCTGAAATTATCATTGGTAGGCAATGACTTTATGGGGTATTCTCTGCCAACATCGGGCTTACGATAGGTAGTGGCTCCTTTTCCGTTCTCACCTATTTCAGGCCAGCCATCCACCCATTTTACGGGTTGCAGGTTAGGGAATCGTCCATAAGCACCTTTATCATAGAAAAGCATAGTCCACCACTCTCCGGTCTGCGTTTCTACCAAAGCTCCCTGATGGATGTTGTCATCGTCTATCAGCTTCTTTTCCTCATAAGGTCCATAGATATCCTTGGAGCGGAAAACAGTTTGAAAAGCAGGCCATCCTCCATACGTAGAGTAAATGTAATAATACTCACCTATCTTATACAAACGGCTCCCTTCAAGCCCTTCGCGGAAAGACCATTTAACCACATCCTTATCACTGCCGGGAATTTTATTGAAATCTTCATCCAATTCGGCTATACGAAGCTGGTTGATACCGTAAACTACGTATATTTTATCATTATCAAAAAGCAATCCGCAATCATAAAAGCCATCATTTAGCTTCTTCTTTTCCCATTCACCTTCAATGTCGGTAGTGGTCAATAGGTATCCACCTTCATCCAGTGTAGTAAACAGGAGATAGAACTTGCCGTTATGATATTGAAGAGCTGTTGCCCACTGGCCACGGCTGTAACGGTTCTGACCATTTTCAAGATTATAACCATCGGATGCCTCTATGCGCTCCAACGGATTACAGCAATACTCCCAGTTCACCAAATCATAAGATTTCAGAATGGTGGCTCCGGGGAAAATGTACATGGTAGTGGATACCATATAATAGACATCACCCACACGAATTACATCCGGATCAGGAAAGTCACCAAATATAACAGGATTAGTGTATGTGCCATCCCCATTATCACTATGTGACTGATAAGTAAAATCAGGACGTGGATAATTTTCCTTTGCATACTCCTGATACCAATGATAGGTAGGCCACGGACAGGCTTCGGGATCGGTCAGGAAGGTGTACGCTTCTCCCTCAGCAGGTGGAGTATCCTTAAATTTTGCCAACAAATCAGCACCCGTAAAAATAAGCCAGCTTACATTACCCGAATTATCTACAATATGTTTCATATTTGCTCCAAAACCGGGACCACCGAATGTACCGGTATGAGCCTTCCCCCACGAAGCGTTATATTTTGACGGTGCCCAATCCATTTCTGTTATCATGATAGGTGCGAATGATGCTACCGGAGCTACGGAATCATCCCATCCTTTCTGGAAAGGTTCATAGCCTCCCGTACTGGAACCACCATCCCCATTTTCTCCATCACTTCCCATCCAACCCGGATAAAGATGTACCGCATAACCGATGTTATCTCCTTCGATAGGATTGACGGCAAACCCTTTATACAACCCTTGATAACCCAGACCAGGTATCCAAAGAATGTTACCGCAACCTTGTGCACGCATCGCATCTACCACCGACTGAAAATACTCTTTCAGTTTATCGAAGTGTCCCTGCGAACCGGCTCCGTAAGTACCATCGGGACCAAGTATATTAATCGGTTCGTTGGCCAGTTCAAACATAATGTTGGGATGATTCTTCAATTTCGGATGTTGGGCTACGTGTGTCCATACTTTAATGAGATACTGATTATACTCATCTCCTACAGCTATTTTTTCCGGACATACTCCGGGAGGACGCATGACTACATAAAGTCCTTTCGAGACAGCATATTCCGCCATCGGAATAAATACCCTATCAAGATAGTTTTTAAACCGATTGAAATCGAATGCTGAAATGTCATTCTCTCCTTCTACATGAATTCCCGGAGAATTTGACCAATACGGGTCCATATGTAATCGAAGAAAATTCATTTTCCAACCGGCAGCCATAATGTCGTCAATCAACCCTTGATTGTATTTCAAGCATTTCTCCACATCATAATTGTCCCACTTCTGCCCCATCTCATTGAACCACGGACTATAGGTCTGTGCAAACCCATGCAGGTTCACTTTATTCCCATGCGGGTCTACCAGGTAACGGCCTTCAACATGCAGTCGAGACATCGACATATCTTCCCATGCCCAAAGTGCGGAAGAAGACATCAAACAGCATAAAGCTATAAGAAATTCGTAAAATACGTTTGTAATGTTTTTCATAAGCTATATATTTAAATTACTTCAACAAAAAATTAATAAGAATCGCTATGCCGCGATATTACTTTTTCACCTGAATAAATGAGATTACCCGATGTACAAACACCTTCTATCACTACCCCATAATCGGCAGCAGAATCGGCTGTATAAAAGCTGACTTGAACAGTTCCCGATTCATCAACCTGCACGCTCGGATTCCAGTATATCGTAGAACGTAAGTCTGGCTTGACGGATTCTTTCTTTGCTTCCGTGTCATACGCCGGTGAGTAGAATTCTACAGTTTGCTGATAACCTAAAGTCGTAATAGTCTGCATGTTGCTATTCATTTTATTTTTCTGTATAAACCCATTCTTCGTAGTGACTACTATGGCACCATTTCCCGCAGCCGCCCCGTAAAGAGGACCGACAGAAGTGGCAGGGGAGTAAAAAACATCTTTGATGTCATCCACGTCCAACAGGTCAAAATCAAAGTTTTCTTCGGGAACATTGTCCAGCAACACCATGACCGGAGCAAATCGATAACGCACTTCATTATTCGTGATAGTAATACCCGGCAAACGTCGCAAGAGGTCGTATGTAGAAATAAAATGTCCTTTTTTTACATCCTCTTCCGTCAGCACCTTCGAAACTCCCACCGAATAAAAGGGAGATTCCGTTTTTACAACTCTCTCTCTTCTACCTGTCACTATCACTTCCGCCAGATTATAAACTCTCATTCCATTTTCTATCGTATACTTCTGATCCATCTTTGCCATATAGTTCTCCTCGATATGCGGCTTTTCAATGCGGGGAATACACCCGATTCGGGGAGCAGGAAACGATTTGTAAGGATCCAGTTCGATAAAAACTTTTGAAGAACCTTTCTTGCTGAGCGCCTGGACAATATAGTGAGTACCACTGGGATATTCCAGTTTATCGAATACAAACCGCCCATTCCGGTCAGGCTTCGTCAGTTCTGTCCCGATGAGTGAATCTTTAAGGGCGAGCAAAGAGATATTTCCCTCTTTCAATGCAGAAAACAAGCCCTCTACTTTACCGGAAACTTCGTCGCCCAATTCCAAATTATAGGGCAATGCGCTGGTTACGTTGCCTTTTAATACCTCCGGTATGTTGTATTTCCGCCAGCCTTGTGTCATCATCAGCAAATCCAAGGCATAGGAAGAACTGCGGTTGTCTTGCAGGTAACTCAACGGTGACTCAATGTGTCCTTTAAGATCGGAAGTGAGCAATAAGGTGGAAACAATGTTGGAAACGGTATCCGGCTTCACGTCTGTTCTGTCAACAACTGCAAGTGCGAAGTTGCCTGACATGGGGTTTCCATTTATATCTTTAATCTGTATATCCATATCTACCTTCTCTCTTGCCAAGTAGTTTTCGCGGTCAGGCCGGACTTCAGTCTGCGCCAGTGCACTTTTTTGCAGAGAAAACACTAAACGTTCGCTCAGAATGTTTCTTCCTTCATCAACCAGCAGAAAATGAACGATGCCCGCCGGAAAAAAGTCTTTTTCAAAGTCAACATAATTTTGTTTATCATCCCAGGGTTGTGCATACAGAACGATGCCCCGCAAATGCGCCACCAATGTCAGCGAAGTGCCCAATGGGGTATCGGGTGATTTGGAAAGACTTACCCGCAAATAATCTTTAGACCAAAGTGTATTCAGGGAGATAGCATCCGGAGAAGGTTCGGGCAAATCAAAATGCTTGGAAACGCCTGTTCCGTCACTACAAACGGCATGATACTTTTTTCCGGGAACATAATACATCCGAAAACTCCCCATACCCAAATGCTGGCTTTTGAAATCGGCACATACCTGACCTTCGTCGTCAAATACTTGACCTTCTACCTCTGTAGACAAACCATCTGCATCGATGGCCTTAAATGCCATTTTGATTGTGGTGGATTGAGCTGCATGACCTCCTTCGGGGAAGAAAGCCACATCAAAGGTTTTACTCAATTCGGGGATTCTGAAATAGCGATTGGAAATTTTTCCGTCATACACTGTCTGTAACAAAAACGTGCGCGAAGCAGGAATCTCCTTCTTCTTGAAAGTGTAATGGATATTTTCCCCTTCCAATGATAAGACTTTTCCTTCTTTGTCCCTGTCTCCATCGGGGAAAAGAATGGCTTGTGTGGGAGTGACGGATCGGTTGTCCGGTTTACTGAGAAAATGTATTTCCGCATGAACGTCGTTGTTTTCAGCAGAATAACTGATTTCCGGAGATATCGCTTCAGATACGGGATCGGATATATAAATCAGTTTATGGGGAAAGTACTCTTCACCTATATTCTGCATGAACCAAGTGTAGGCTCTAAGAGAATAGTTGCCTTCCGGCAGGTCCTCACCCAATGGAATATGTCCGTAAAAACACCCCAAAGAGTCCGGTCTTATTTTCACTCTCTCCACCAAGTTGCCCAACGGATTCACCAACTCTACATATACATATCGACTGGCATTAGCTTGCTTTAACATAAGAGCATCTACTAAATGTGCCCTGAACCAAAGGGTTTCACCGGACATGTAAATGCCACGGTCTGTCTGAAGGTAAAGCTTTTCCTGAGGGAAATGCGACATTTGCTGTAGAAAAAGGTTTTCTACACTCATAGAATCCGTTTCCACTGCTAATGGTGCTTGTGCAAATACATTTTGCATACACAGGAATAATAAAGAGAAAAAATAGGTTCTCATGATATAGATTTTATATAATTTACAGAAAATGGTGCTTCTCACGAAGCACCACCTTCTTAAACTAATGGTAATAAAAAATGCAATCTAACTTTACCTTAAAATAGAATCTTTTAATAATCGTACTTTCTATTTTCTTCCATCCAGTCATTTATCTTGCGTACTTCATCATCGTTCTTACGCTCTTTATACACAAATCCCCGGGTTTTCTTCAACATACCATCCTCTTTGAAAGTATACCACAAATCGTACACTTCCATTTCGGGATAATACTTACCGCCACCACTGACAAGGTTAAACTTATCCCAAGACTTCAAGGTTACTGAATTATCCGGATTTACGGTGATATTAAAGCAATAATCGGGTCTGTAGTCTGTAGCACCTTTCGACCATTCATTCTTTTGATGATACATACGTACAGTGTTACCATCGACTACAGCTTGCAACGTGCGAGGCGACTTATAGATAACGGAATCCTTTGGATTATCAGCAGGCTTAATCACACCGTCCATATAATAAAGCCCTGAATAGTCATTCATCAGATTCAGACGGATTAGCACCACTGTATCTTCTTTAGCCAGTTCAAAACGAGATGTTCCACTAAGTTTAAACGCCATCATATAGAGCGAATCTATATGCAAAGTGGATGGGTCAATGTGAACAGGATACGTGCCATAGGTTTCACCCTTTTTCACAACCACATTTTCTTGCGGAAAACTATAGATACCATTTGTCAACGTACGATACTTTATATCATCCGAACCAAGTTCTTTCTGGTTATAACTTTCAATACCAGAAGGAAATTCTTCAATAGTAACAGTTATATCTTCCTTGGTAGGCAGCGAACCGCTGATGGCAACCGATGCATATATGGTATCTTTTTCATAACCTATATTCAGATCTCTATTTATAATCTTATCCTTTGCCCCAACCAGATAAACCGTTTCGGGCCATAAATTCTCTTCCATAGGTATTTTATTGTCGCAACCCGCCATACATGCCAACAGCAAGGTTATCGAAAAAAATGCTATTCTCTTCATATTATCAGCTTTTATTGTTTTCATTTTAATTCCATCCTGGGTTCTGTACCAACTTACCGTTCTTTCTCAGCACATTTCTGTCAAGCGGCCACAGATACATCTTGTTGGAAAACATACGTTTCATGGTTTTTTCTGTATTCCAAATTCTTTCTGTATAGAACTGTTCGCGTTGTGATTCGCGAGCACTTACATCCAATCCTCTGATGGGTTTGTTGTAAGCGTCATAGGCATCTTTCCAACGGCGCAAATCCCAATAACGATGACTTTCGAAAGCAAACTCAATCAACCTTTCATGCTTAATTAGTTCACGCATCCTGCTTTGGTCGGCTGCATCGGCAGTTGTGATTCCCGGTTGACCGGCACGATAACGAATCTGATTGAAATATTTCACCATTTGATCCACATCACGAGTAACCGTCACCTGCCCATCTTCGTCCGTATACGAACCTTCCATTTCGTTCATCGCTTCTACATACCCCAACAATACTTCGGCATAGCGGAATATCGGATAAGTCTTCGCTTTTACCACTCCATTCCAAAAGATACAATCATCCTGATGCACATATTTCCGGCAGGTATATCCAGTCCTGGTTCTGTTATCATTATTATTCATATCAGATGCACTACCTCCGTAATAATAGTCGGTAACATAGTTTCTGGTACCTGCTGACAAACCGTCACGGTGGGAAGTTGTAGGCCAGATACAAGCATTGAAACCAATAGCCGCATAAAAACGCGGCTCGCGACCATCATCACGATGAGCTCTGTTTCCGGAAAGAAGATAATCTGACGAGAATGTTTTATCTTGTCCCACTGCCTGCCATGATTTTTCCGCCTGAGTAGCTTCACTAAACGGTCTACCGTCAGCCATCCGGTATTCATCAATCATATCTAAAGTAACACTAAATGAAGATATTCCCCCCAATTTGGAAGGTGTCACAAGAATATAGTTTCCATTATTTTTTGAAAAATAGATGTATTCTTTAACCAACTCAGGCTGGTAAGTACCATCAAACAGCGTCTTGTATGACTTATAGGGGTCTATACCTCCGGCTCCATCAGGGAAGTCGGCATCAGATACCGTCTCGGGAAGAGGCAATGTGCCTGTACCCTTTTCATTCACTATTTTGGATACAGTATGAATGGCATACTTATTCATATCAATAATCCGCTTGAACGTGGCGGCAGCTTTTCCCCACTTAACCTTGTCTTCCGTCTGGGCAATGAAATTCCTCCCCTCTGAGTCTTTCCAATCGGAATAGTAACTGTTACCATTGAAAAGGGGGCTGGCAGCATAGAGCTGCATACGAGCTTTGAACGCCAAAGCAGCACCCTTGGTAGGTATATACTGCAATGCATCTATACGACTTGCAGGCAGCAATTTAGCTGCTTCTTCAAAGTCGGCACAGATTTTCTCTACACACTCATCGTAAGTGGAACGCTCGAATGAAACTGACGCTACATCTTCGTCCGTATCGAAAGGACGGTCGGGAAGTACAACCACAGGCCCGTACAATCTTACCAAATAGAAATAGAAGTAAGCCCGCAGAAAATAAGCCCTTCCCTTGAAATCACGCATTTCCATCTCGGTAAGCTCCTGGTTTTTGGATATATTCTCCAATACGATGTTGGCCTTACGGATTCCTTTATAGCAATCGGGCCACGGATTAAACCATGAGTTCGTTTCTTTCACTTCATCATAAAGTATAGCATTTCCATTCGTTACAAACGGAACGATTGCTTCATCTGAGCCCAATCCACTGGGCAATGTAGAAGACCATCCCCAACCATTCATAAGTATTGATTCATCGGGAAGAAGAGCAGCCGCTCCATTGATATACTCTTCCGTTCTGGAGCGGGAAAGGAAAATGGAGTCCAGTGTGGTCTGATCGTACACATATTGGTCAATGTCCAAGTATTTTTCGCACGAACCGAACATAATGCTTGAAACCAAAATAACGGTTATTACGGCTATTCTGCCGAGAAAACCGAATTCTCTTTTATAATTTCCAAATTTTATCATAATTGTCAGGTTATATTAGAATGAAAGATTAAGCTGTAAAGTATACACTCGCTGGACCGGATAGACTGTTCCATTATCTCCCGCTTGTGCAGGATCCAGCATCTTCTCTTTAGACCAAACTGCCAAATTGTCTCCAATCACACTAATTACTGCTTTCTGGAGACCAAACTTTTTCAGGAATTGGTTCTTGAGTGTATAAGAGACTTGCACATTCTTCAGACGCAAGTAACTACCATCAGACAACCAAAAAGAAGATGATTGACTATTATTACTGCTACCTCCATAATAAAGACGAGGGTACTTGGCGTTCGGATTCTCGGTGGCAGGGTTGCCTGAGATCTCACGTGAAATCCATCGATTTGCCGGGTTGGCAAAATCCGTAATCACATTACCGACTGTACTACCCGAGAATGGCTGATACATATTTCCACCTTTAAAATAGGTCACGCGGCTTACTCCCTCGAACAAGACACTTACATTGAAGTTCTTCCAGTTAAACTCTGTGGCAAATCCATACTGTATCTGAGGCACATAAGAATACTTCAAAGGTACAATATCATCCCAATTGACAATGCCATCGCCATTGACATCCTTATACTTGATATCACCCGGCAAGTAATTGCCAAAATCCTGACGAGGACTATTATCTATATCTGCCTGGTCTTTAAACAAGCCCAAAGCTATCAAGCCTCGGTTAACTCCACTTTGATATCCTACGGCTGATTGGTAATCGTATTTCTTAAGGTCTTCCTCGAAATTGGTGATTTTGTTCATGGACTGTGTATAGTTGGCACGTACAATCAGGTATTTGTCATTGTCACCCAAAGGTTGCGTATATGAGATATGTCCATCCATACCCCAGCTCTTCATTTCACCCACATTGGCCCAAGGCAATGACGGAAGTCCCATCTCTTCCGGTACACTCTGGCGTTGCTGATAAATACCGGAACGTATATCCTGGAAGAAATCGACTGTCATCTCAAAACGTTCATGGAAGAAACGTGCATCAATACCGATGTCAGCTTTCTTGGCCTTTTCCCAGCGCAGGTTGCTGGAACCTACTTGCGTTTCGGTCAAACCGGAACCGTTATTCCAACTGCCGGAACCTGTGTAACCAATCAAAGTAAGATAGGGAAAACGTACCGAGTCGTCCCAAGTGAGGCGGTCGTTACCTACTATACCATACGAAGCCCTGATTTTGAAATAATTGATAAAATTGTCCTTATTACGCCAGAAGCGATATTGCGTGGGAGCCCAACCTATAGAAACAGCAGGGAACCAACCAAATTTCTTACCTTTCTCAAAAGCCTCCGAACCGGTGTAACCCATATTAAATTCGGCCATATAAGTATCATCATACGAATAAGAGAAACGGCTTGAGTAACTATTATATCGTTTAGGGATAGCAGTCAGCAATTGATTATATTTCGATGCTTCATAATCGCTCCATTCGGCCTTCACCAAAGCACCCACCTTATGTACCTTATTAAATGTCTGGTCGTAATTCAGTCGGAAATCCCAATAAATTCTACGCTCAGTGTCATTCCAATTTGTATAATAGGGCTCCACTGCATCAGATATTTTCTCCAAATCGAGTGTTCCATCACGTTTATAACCATGAGCATAATAAATGGCCGGCATTTTTTCGCGAACTTGGGTTCTCGCACCTATCGAATTAATGTTGACCAATCCTGCAATACTCAGTCCGGGAGTTATCATCTTCAAATCCTGATTGAGCTGCATCGTGATTTTATTATCATTGGAATAGAACTTGCGATAACCCGTCATATTCAACAATACATACGGACTAATATTCGATTTATCAGTGCCATATCCAGGTGCCTGCCCTGTGGTGTACATCAACGGTACTGTCACCGGAGTCAGATTGGATTGTGCCTGCCACAATACCTTACTGTCGTTTCCATATCCCGGATAATTCTGAGTAACAATCACAGTCTCTTCATTCAGCGAAAGCGTAGTGGTGGAAGTGACATTCACATCCACATTAGCACGGAAATTGAACTTGTTGTAGTTTACATTCGTATTGTATTTGTTTACCCCCTTATCTTGTTTAAAGATGGCATCTTTTGTCGTAAAACCGGCACTGATGTAATAGCGAGCTACTTCACCACCTCCCGACGCACTCAGGAAGTATTGCTGGTTCCAGGTATAATCTCTCAAGATAACATCCCTCCAATCCACATCCGGATGAAAATCAGGGTCCATGTGGTTCCTGAACAAATCCACATCCACATCGGAATAGACAGGAATACGTCCACGTGTCACGGCAGCTTCGTTGGCGAGTGCCGCATATTCCGCAGCACGTACATATTTGGGCATTCGAGGAGAATAAGAGATACCGGCATTTGCCTTTACCTGCAAATTCAGTTTTCCGGCTTTACCCTTCTTGGTACTTACCAATACCACACCGTTGGCACCACGTACACCGTAAACCGCCGTAGAAGAGGCATCCTTCAAGATAGAAAAACTCTCAATGTCTTCGGGATCAAGCGTATTCAAGTTGCCTTCGACACCGTCAATCAACACCAAAGCTCCCTGTCCGGCACCGAAGGTACTGATACCACGCACCCAGAACTCGGAGAAATCCTTGCCCGGCTCTCCACTACGTGTAACGGAAATGATGCCCGGAACGCGTCCGCCCAACATGTTGCTTATGGAAGTGGCAGGAGTTTTCAGCGTAGCCACCTCAACTCCGGTAATGGCACCTGTCACATTAATCTTCTTCTGTACCTTACCCGATGCCGTAATCACAACCTCGTCCATTACATTCGAACTCTCCTTCAACACTACGCGCATGCGCTCGTTGCTCTTGTTCATTTTTATCTCCTGAGGATCATACCCCACATAGGATATGACCAACGTATGCCCGGCTTTGATACCCCCTATCTTGAAACGACCGTCAATATCCGTAATGGCACCCATAGAAGGAACTTCCTTTACAGAAATCGATACTCCGATTAAGAGTTCGCCTTTCTCGTCCATAACCGAACCAGAAGCTACCACAGTCTGTTGCGCATAGGCCAAACTCATAGAGCTTACCCATGCCATGAGAAACAGTAATATATGTTTAATCTTCATCTTGATTCATTTTATATGATTTCTACTTTTATTCAATTGTCATTTTCCGGATGGCCTTTGAAGATTCTTCACCAATGAAGAAGTTCTCTTCCGAATCCAAAGCAATACACAATGGATTATCAAACAATGCATCCGTAGGGAATCCGTTTAGTCTTCCTGCCTGATCAGGAGCTCCTGCTACCAAAGAGACAAGCCTTCCTTTGATTTTCACAATGCAATGGCTATTTTTGCAACATACATAGAGTTCACCGCTACTATTCACCGCCATTCCGCAAGGTTCTTTCAATACGGCATCCGTCAATCTATCTCCAAAAGCTGTAGCCAACCATCCCGGTTGGAAGCCGGCATAGCGTTCCACTTGCCATGCGCCCGAAGTATCTTTCCATATCTTCATAATACCATTACTCTCAGGATAAGAGGCAAAAAAGCACTTATCATATTTACTATAAGTCAGATAATGCCTCCACTGGCCGGTGTTCACTCCATCAAAAGCCGGGTAATCTGATGTAGCAAATAACTTTGTATAACCTTTATCTTCCAAATCTATTTCATAAAGACCATCACCGGACATTGCATACAAATAGCGGTCATCTTCGGCATAAGCCAATGCCCCCTGGCAATCGCCTTGGAAAGGTATTGTGAGACCAAGAGAGTTTAAAACCCATCCATCCGCACGGGAAGCTGTGTATAAAGCACCTCCATTACGGGGCATGATACTCACTTTTTCCCTTGAACTATCAACTGCAACAGCCCCCATATAACCAATATTAATCAGACGAATCACCACATTATCCTCTAATGACACAAAATAGGTACGGTCGCCCCATCCTCCTCCAACGAAAATGAAATTATCACTCTTTTGTCCTGCAACAGCTACAATTCCCGTACACTCATTCATTCGGAATTCTTCTATTTTACTGTCATCTGACGATGTCCAGCCGTCTTCACCAAATTTTCCCAATATTGTTTTCACAGATTGAGTCTGATAGTACTTAAACTTCACATTGTCAGAGGTGTACTTTTTACCCTCCACTTCCAATATTATCTCGTTATAACCGGGCATCTGCTTGGGGATAAGCCCATACAATTCATTTCCATTGTTGTTTACGATAACAGCTTCCTTGTCGGCAAAGAAAACTTTGACTTTTCCGGTCGTGTCAACCGGAAAGTTTCCTTTGATAATAAAAGAATCGTTGATTCTTCCCCAGTCGGGTGACATGGATTTTAACTCAATAGGCTTGCTCGAATCATAATAGTTGCCTATTTCAGGCCATTTCTCAATTACTTCTTCGCCATTGCAACTTGCGAACAAAATACTTAAGAAAAGAAAAACAAAATAAAGCTTGTTGTTCTTCATAATATATAAGTAATGGGGTTCTATGTTTTTCATTCATAACGGCAGCCATTGACACCAGCCCCCTTTAAATGTCAAAGCCACATGAAATTCATTACAGATTACCGAAAGTGATATGCATCACTACGGTTATCTCTGATTTTACAGTCTTTACATAATCGTTGACTTAACCGTCATCATCATACATACATTTCATAAGATTAACTTGATTAGATTTAACATAACAATAACTCCATCGACATACATTCCGTACATCGATATACAAAGCTACAGAAGTGTACCCAATACACTTTTAGATATTAGATATATAATTTTAGATATTAGATAATCTATACTACAAACGATAAAAAACAGGAAAAAGAAGTAAATTAGACCTCTGTAGGAGACTTGCCAAAGTACTTTTTAAACACCGTACTAAAGTAACTGATACTGGAATAACCACAAAGTTCGCTAACTTCCGTGATAGTGTACTTATGAGATTGGAGTAATTCCAAAGCTCGGTTTAAACGAATGGATTTAATAAAGTCAATAGGTGATTGACCTGTCAGTGCTTTTATTTTTTTATACAATAACGAACCGCTCACATGCATTTCCATAGCAAAGCTTTCCTTATCAAAATCTAGATTTTGCATATTATTATGGATCACTTCCACTGCTTTTTTCACAAAATGATCGTTAAGCTCATTGTTCAAAATAACCTGTTGCTCATCATTATCCGACTTTATCAATTTCAAAGCTTTCTCTCTGACAATCTCCCGATTCCGCATAAGGGACTTTATTCGTTGCTCCAAAAGTGATATATCGAAAGGTTTCGTGATATAGTCCTCCGCTCCCAAACCTAAACCTTCCAACTGGTCACTTTTATCACAAAGTGAAGTTAGCAGAATCACCGGAATATGCGAAGTTTCAAAAGTAGATTTGATCAATTTACATAGCTCAAAGCCATCCATATCAGGCATCATCACATCCGAAATAATCAATTCTGGAGATTCCTTTTGAAGTAATTCCCATGCTTCATTGCCATTGTCAGCCTCTAAGATGTTATATTGATTTTCAAAAGAACACTTCAGGAAGTTCCGCAAATCTTTATTATCATCTACGATTAATATAGATTTCTTCTTTTCGGACTTATCATCTTCCCTTTTACATTCCGATTGATCAGACGGACCATCAGCAGATGTGATATTCCCCGGCTCTTCATGTTCAGCAGGTGCAACCTCAACCACTTCTTTATAAGGGATGTTTATTTTGAATAAAGAACCTTCATTCTCCTTACTTTCAAGTGAGACTTTCCCTTCATGCATTAAAACGTAATTCTTCACCAACAACAGGCCTATCCCGGAACCTACCATGCGTGAATTAACCTTATTATCTCCCCTATAAAACTCTTTGAACAGCTTCTTCTGAGCATTATCCGAGATACCCAATCCATAATCTCTTACCTCCAAGCTCCAATAGTACTCATTACAATTCAATGTAAGTTCCACCCTACCATTCATATGAGAATACTTTATCGCATTAGATATCAAGTTATCAACCACTTTCTCTATTTTCAATTCATCGACAGCTGACATATAAGATTCCCTGTTAGAGACAAACTCCAATATAACATTCTTTTTTCCCGCCGTAGACTTGAACATTGTTTTCCGCCTGTACACCAATTTAACAATATCAACCATTACCAGAAACAGTTGTCCTTTCCCCATATCCACTTTCTGAAAATCCAAGAGTTGGGTTGCAACATTAGATAAACGTTCAGACTGTTCCGTAGCCAGATTCAGATAATAATGCCCTTTGTCTGATAATTCTTTCTCTTTATTCAATTCCTGAATAGGCGCGTTTATCAACGTTATCGATGTACGAAGATCATGAGCCGTATTTGTGAAAAAACGGATTTTATCTTCAGCATGACGCTGTTTCAAACGGTTTATATAGAATTTAAGCACAAAGAATGTAATGCTCATTATAATAATGAATACCACCAGACGGAACCACCACGTCTGCCAGTAAAGCGGAATAACGTGTATGTCCAATGTACGTTCATCGACTATCTGAGAAAGTGAATTATTGTACATTCTTACTTTAAGCCGGAAATTCCCATTAGGAATATTGGTATAAGTGATTATCTGCTGATTGGAAGGATGTGACCATTCTGTATCAAGCCCTTCCATTTTCCATGAAAATTTTATTTCTTTGGAAGAAACGCCAATAGGCAATACCTCAAGCGTCAAAGTATTCTGATCATATTTGAATGAAATATCTGTTTGCTTATTCACCGGAATTCCACGCAACAAATCTTGATTTTCTCTGATAGAACTGCCGGAAATAGTGATATTCTGGAAATAAATCTCCCCGTTGAGCTGGGTATGATATAATTTATCGGGGTTAAACATTACCGCCCCATTATTTGTACCCCACATCAATTCGCCATTACGTAATTTGCAGCTGGCATTCACATTGAATGAAGCACTGGAGAGAGCTAAAGTAGAATAATAAGCATGCACCGTGCTGTCGGCAGGATTATAGCGGCACAATCCATTTTCCGTTCCTAACCATAAATATCCATTATCATACATGACACTATTCACATAGTTAGATGGCAATCCGGATTCCACTGTTATTTTATGAGTTTCACGAGTCGTGTAGTTATGGTGCAGCAATCCGTCTCCGGAAGTAGCCACCCAAATATCATCTCCCATTACTAAAATATCCTGTGCAAGACATTCCGGTAAGAAAGTGATTTTCCCTGTTTCCTTGTCTAGCAAAAGCACAGAATAAGTACAGGCCAACAGCATTTTTCCCGGAGAAAACTCCATAAACGTACGCATGGGCTGTGCACCATACGTATGAAAACGCTTTTCTTTTGTTAAATAACATATTACATCTTGGATACCTCCAATCCAGATATCACCCTCACTGTCCTTATATATATTCATTATGAATTTACCGTCAGATTTTAAATCCGATGTATTCCGCGGATAATGAACCAATTCTTTTCCGGTATTCCGATCTAAAACATAAAACCCGGATGAGAACGAACCTGCCCAGATATTTCCTTCGTCATCTTCACATAAAGCCAGAAAAACCTGTGCCTGTTCCTGTTTATTCTGATAATAAGTATCCCATTCATTAGTGGCGACTCTCCACCTGCTTATCCCATTATTTGTAGCAAACCAGATATCCCCTTTGCTATCTTCCAATATCTTGTTTACATTATCATTCCCTAAAGAATTCGGATTATTAACCTGATGGGTAATTTGATTAATTAAGGGAGATTTCCAGTCGAAGAAAGAAAGCCCACCAGTATAGGTAGTGACCCACACCCTCTGCTGACCGTCGCAAAAGATGTCATAAACCCCATCTCCACGAAGAGAGAAAGGATTATCAATATCTTCTTTCAAAATATTCAGAACCGTTTTTTTATCCTTATCCAATTCCCATACTCCCTGCCCGTCGATTCCGACTAACAATGTTGAATCCGAACTTTCCGTTATCACTGCGATAGGTTGCTTTGGGAAATTAGAAAATGGCAATAACGTTTTCTTTTTCATGTCCAGATAGAAAAGACCATCAGTGGAAGTTCCTATCCATACAACCTCTCTTTTATGATCATAAAAAAGAGTATTTATCTGAAACATATCTTCTATTCCACATATACTTTTTTGTTTCAACGTATTTGTATTTAATAATCTAATACTGTCTTGACTGGCTACAAGCAGATGTATCTGATCATAAGACGTTATGCACTGTGTTCGAATTGGCGCCTCACCTATTTGGGTAAATATTCCATTTTTATATTTGCACAATCCCCCGGACGTAGGAATCCAGAGAGCCTGTTCATCATCAATAACAACTTTACCTACACTTAAAAAAGTATTATTGAAAGATATTCTAAGATCCAGAAATAAATCAAACCGGTCATACAGTTCATTATAATGAAAAAATTGCCCATTATTCGTATATGCTATTAAAAATGAATTATTATAGGCCAATTTGACATTTATTATATTGGCTGTTTTATAAGGAAGCTGATAAATGCGATAATCACTTTCCGTAATTCTCAATATACCCGTTTTAGAGGAAGCCCAGATAAAACCATTCCCATCTTTACAAACAGAGGCCATTTCCCGCATGGAAATTCCATACATCGCATTAATATTATAAAACTTCACATCCGAAGCATATATATTAAAAATAGAAAGAAAAAGAAAGAATATAAGCAGTCGTGATTTCATAATATTACAGTTAGCTGCTGCAAATATAATATATTTGAAAGCAATCAACCAATATATGCATTATTTTGTCTAATTTTGCACCTCGTTTCACAAAAAGTACAGATTATCTATGAAAGCGTTCGAATTCAGACCAAAGCTATTCACGGCTTTGAAGAACTACTCGAAAGAATTATTCATGGCAGACCTGATGGCCGGTATTATAGTAGGTATCGTCGCTCTCCCGCTTGCCATTGCGTTCGGTATTGCATCCGGTGTATCACCCGAAAAAGGTATTATTACGGCAATCATTGCCGGATTCATTATCTCCATGTTGGGAGGTAGCAAAGTACAGATCGGTGGTCCCACGGGAGCTTTTATCGTCATTATCTATGGTATTATCCAGCAATATGGAGAAGCGGGACTGATTGTTGCCACGCTAATGGCAGGAGTCATTCTTATCCTGTTAGGGATATTCAAGCTGGGTGCTGTAATCAAGTTTATCCCCTATCCTATTATCGTGGGATTTACCAGTGGTATTGCCGTCACTATCTTCACCACGCAGATAGCCGATATCTTCGGACTTAATTTCGGTGGTGAAAAGGTTCCCGGAGATTTTGTCGGGAAATGGATGATCTATTTCCAGCATTTCGATACTATCAACTGGTGGAATACAATTGTCAGCATCGTAAGTATTGCAATTATCGCCATAACCCCGAAATTCTCAAAGAAGATACCGGGATCGCTGATTGCTATTATTGTAGTAACGGTAGCGGTATATCTGATGAAAACTTATGCTGGAATCAATTGTATAGATACCATTGGCGACCGCTTCAGTATCAAGGCGGAACTGCCGGATGCAGTAATGCCTTCACTAAACTGGGAGGCTATTCAGGACTTATTTCCTGTAGCCATTACCATTGCGGTATTAGGAGCCATCGAATCGCTGCTTTCCGCTACGGTAGCGGATGGTGTTATCGGTGACAAGCATGATTCCAATACGGAATTGATAGCACAAGGAGCTGCCAACCTAATAACACCTTTGTTTGGTGGTATTCCTGCCACCGGTGCCATTGCACGTACAATGGCTAATATAAACAATGGTGGTAAAACCCCTGTTGCAGGTATGGTACATGCAGTGGTACTATTACTTATTCTTCTGTTCCTGATGCCTCTGGCACAATACATTCCGATGGCTTGTCTGGCAGGTGTGCTGGTGATTGTTTCCTATAACATGAGTGGCTGGCGCACATTCAAGGCACTACTGAAGAATCCGAAATCAGACGTCACCGTATTGCTGATTACCTTCTTCCTGACAGTTATTTTCGACTTAACCATTGCTATTGAAGTGGGTCTTGTCATAGCTTGTGTACTTTTCATGCATCGTGTGATGGAAACCACTGAAATTTCTGTTATCAAAGATGAGATTAATCTGAATGAAGAATCTAACAGCAAAGAAGATGAAGAAAACCTGTCCATTCCCAAGGGCGTGGAAGTGTATGAGATAAATGGCCCTTACTTCTTCGGTATTGCTACTAAGTTCGAGGAAATCATGTCCAGACTGGGAGACCGTCCCAAAGTGCGCATTATACGTATGAGGAAAGTACCCTTCATCGATTCAACAGGTATCCACAACCTGACTAGCCTCTGCCAGATGGCGCAACGCGAAAAAACCACTATCGTACTTTCCGGCGTGAATGAAAAAGTGCACAAAGCATTGGAAAAATCCGGCTTCTACGAACTGTTGGGCGAGAAGAATATCTGCCCGAACATTAATGTAGCATTGGAAAGGGCGAAAGAATTGCTAAACCAATAAGTTTAGATACGCTATAACTGATTTCCCAAAAAGATAAATTCTACTTCACCACAGATTACACAGATGCACACAGATTAATAAATCAGCTTTTGACTTTTAATTTGTGTGCATCTGTGTAATCTGTGGTGAGATTCAAAAAGCTTTTACGCAATCTTCTTACCGACAAACAGACCAGAAACATCCCCATCGTTCCCGGTTCGTACCTTCCTTATACCCTCCTCGTACCAGCTTCGCTTTTTTCATCTCTCTATAGAAGCGAAGAAAATGCAAACTTGATACCAACCGAAAGAGGTTTAGACCAAAAACTACCTTCCATTACAGGTTACCACATAATAATCTGTTATATCCTTAAAAAAAACGAACGTAATTAAAAACCAGATAAGCTTACTTTTCCACCAGATAAGCATAGAAACCAGCAAGTGCAACTGTTTCCGATTTAAGAAAATCTCACTTAAATCCTAAAAAAGATTATATTTGTTCCCGAAAAGCTATAGCACAACAACATCATGAGAATAAGCATTTACAATAAAAGAATCATATACATCTGTATATTTTTACTTGTTTTACTATCATGCACCTCACAACGTAAAGAGGTCAATAAAATGCCGAAGCCAACCGCTATCGATTTATTATTAATCAGCCGATATGACTCGATATATACTTATCCTGTCAAGATGAAAGATGAATTCAAAAAAGCACAAAAAGGCTTGACCGACAGCACGGAATTTTACAAATTGGATCTGTTCGTAGGATTATGCTTTTATCTGCAAGGAAATGCTGATAGTGCCCTGTACCTTAATCAGAAAGTTCTGGACTTCTGCGACCGTTATCCCGGAACTTCCGCCCTCAAAGCCAATGCATGGAACCATCGCTCCACACTACTGCAAGGAGTGAACCAAAAAGATTCTTCCATTGCTTGCCTCCACCATGCTTACAATGCAGTATACCAGTCCGACGACCGCAGAGAATTACAAAGTATTTGCATAAATCTGGCAGACGCTTATTGCCAGACAGGTGATTTGCCACAAGCCGCCAAATATTACAGAAAGGCTCTTTGGGTAGTCGATTCGCTAGGATCAACGAATATAAAATTCAGTATATACTTAGGATTGGCACAAACCTATGCTAACCTGCACAACTTTCCACTGGCACACCATTATTTCGACCTGGCAGAACAGAATCCCGAACATCGCCTGGAGCATGAAAAATATATATTTGCCAATTCAAAAGGAAATTGCCTTTACTTCGAAGAGAAGTATGCGGAAGCCCTACCCTATTTCCAGCAAGCCTACCAAGTGGTTCAGAACTTTAGCCAGCCCTCATTGAGCGCCCTGGTAGAAGCAAACTTGGGAGAGATTTTCACATTACTCGGAAAAACAGATTCCGCACATTACTATCTGGATAAATCCTGTTCGTACTATATGAATGAACCGACTGCCAATGAGGAAGTGGTTTTCTACATAAACAGTCTTCAAGCAGCCCTGGCATTGCAAGAAGATAAACTGGCAACAGCCAACTATTATCTCTCAAAGCCCTACAATCCTCTACGTATAGGTCCGTCATACATCTACCTGCACAACAAACGTCTAATGGAATATTATGCCCGGAAGAAAGACTTTGAAAAAGCCTACCAGTATAAAATAGCCGTGGAACAATATGACGACTCTATCAGAAACGTACGGAGCATCAACAGTATCAATGAAATTGATTATCGATATAATCAGGATACCACCTTGTTAAAACGCGATATACTCATATCCAATAATCAGATTAAACTATCGCAACAGCATAATATTATAATTCTAGTCCTGGCATTACTCATCATATCGGTTCTGCTTGCCATACTGATTTTCATTCATATCCGTCGAAAGAATGAACAAAGATATAACCGCCAGATGGCATTAGCCACACAACTACGTATGGAAAACATCAGAAACCGTATATCTCCGCACTATATGTTTAATGTATTGAATACAGTGATGCCCACATTCAAACAATACTCCGAACTGGCACATCCGTTGCAACTGCTGATACAAGTGCTGCGGGGAAACCTGCTGGCATCCGAAAAAATGGCAGTAGAGCTTCAGGAAGAAATAGAATTGGTAAAGAACTATATTGCCCTTCGTAAGGAAACCAACCCAAATACAATACACATTGAATGGGAAATTACCGAACAGGTTCCCCTACAAACCCTTATTCCGTCCATGAGTATACAAATTCCCGTGGAGAATGCACTGAAATACGCATTCGAAGACAATGATGAGCAGACAAATACACTCTCCATACATATTTCGAAAGAAGACAGAAATCTTTCCATATCTATCCGGGATAATGGTAGCGGATATGATCCGGGAAAACATTCCAATTCAAAACGGAGCACCGGAAACGGACTGAAAGTGTTATTCCGTACCATTGAACTGTTAAACAGCAAAAATACTGAGAAAATCATATTTGATATCCGGAATATAGGTATATCCGATCCGTCTCAGCATGGCACTTTAGTGACAATTACCATTCCGTTCAATTATCAATTCAATATCTAAAATAATGACAAATACGATTAAAACAATTATCGTTGATGATGAAATCAACTCTATCCACAATCTGGAAGAAGATTTGAAAGCTTATCCGGAAATAGAAATTCTGGATACGATCACCTCTTCACAAAAAGCCAAGAAAAGTATTATACAATACCAGCCTGACTTGTTATTTCTGGATGTGGAAATGCCTTATATAAATGGTATTGAACTATTGCAGGAAATACGCCCGTATGTACGTAATAACATGCGTGTCATATTTTACAGCGCCTTTGATAAATATATGCTGGATGCACTGCGTGCTTCTGCTTTCGACTATTTATTAAAACCATACCAGACAAATGAACTTAAACAAATTGTAGAAAGAATAAAGCGGGAGAAAACGAATAATCCCATCAACTTCGATCAGGCTATGCGCCAATTGTTAAGCAACGACTGCAAGTTTGCCGTACAAACCATTAGCCGACTGTTGTTGCTACGTCGGTCAGAAATCCTGTATTTTCAATATTCGGAGGATACCCGCTGTTGGCAAATGACTTTGACCAATATGGAACAATACAGACTACGACTAAGCACTAAAGCCAAAGATATACTGAATTTTTGTCCTTCTTTCATACGGGTAAACACAGACTGTATCCTGAACATTGACTATCTCTCATCTGTAGAGAATAATACACTACGCTGCATTCTTTATGCACCATTCAGTCATCTAGAGATTTCAGCAAGCAGACGACATTATAGTAAAATAAAAGAAGCACTGAATTTTTTGTAAAAAACAGACCACATAAACATTTTTTTCAACCAGTTAAGCGTCGTTGTTTTAAATATAAGCAGATTCTTTTACAAGCCCTCTTTTCTGTTCACTTATATTAGTTTAAATTTGCTTGACAGAAAAGAAGGCGTTTTCAATTTATATCTGTTCCGGATAAGCCAGCATGAACAGTCAAGGAATAAGCAGAAATTGAAGTAGTTCCACGCCTTTCAGTAAGTACTAACATCTACTGTTGGGACTAAGTAGAGCAAAGGTTATAAAACATGAGAAACTTTATTCTATTTTTACTTTGCAGTCTATGTTTTCCACAATTATTCGCTCAAACAACGAACAACGATGAAAAACAAAAATATGTTTATCCACAGAAAGTATCTCCTGTAGGTATAGATAATTACTTGTTTTCAACGTATTACTACAATGATAAAAAGACTTATAATCTACGCAATTCCGTATTGAGCAATTCGGGTATCATATCTGTCTTGAAGATTAATCCGGCAGGATCTTCGTTTGCCATTGTACATGCCAAAGGTAAAAAGAGTAATGCAACGGTATACAATTTATGGGCAGCTAACAAAGTAACGCATGAGTTCGATGAAGACATAGCTCCCGTATCTTTGTGCTACGCTCCGGATGCTAAAAGCCTCGTCATATCCGGCAATAACAAAGAACTGTTTTTCTTCGATACCCGGCAGTACGAATTACAATACAAAATGGAAATACCTTTTGTAGCTGAAAACATAGCCATCAGCAACAATAATTTCTTCATTGCGGCATCCAATGGTACAACTCTGAATATCTGGAATCTCCAGTCCAAAGAATTACGCAAAAGCATTTCAACGGATGAGAAAATCAATTGTTTTACTTTTTCCAGTGACAACAATCTATTGGCAATACTCACAGCTGACGGTAAACTGACGACTTACGACACCCGTACATTCTTCATTCTGCAAAGCTACGATGCGATGGGAACTGCACGCTATTGCTATTTCCATCCGGAAGGCAAATATATAGCTATCGTCACCGGAGACAAACGTATTTCCATCCTGAACCTGATGGACGAAAAGGACCGCGAATACATCGACAATGCAGAAGGAGGCATCACGGATGCCCGTTTTCTGAAAAACGGTAAAGGGGAGATTTTCCTTGCGTACAACACGGTAAACTCCATCACGTACGAGCTGATGAGCAAATTATCCCCCAACTACAGTAAACTGATGAACGACGAATTAAGTGACCGCATGAACACTTGGATGAAAATGATGCCTGGTGAAACTCTGGAAGAATATAATCTCCGTGTAAATGATGAGACACGCGCACAACAGATGCGACTGTTTGAGCAGGAAATCGCTACCCGCATGGCCGACAATCTGGTAGAAAAATCAGAGGTTACATTAGGGAATTATAATCCGAATTCTAACATGCTGGCTGTAGACTTCAATACCATGCCCACCATCTACCTAAACATTCCTGCAGATGAGGTATCCGACTTTATGAATCCCGGTGATCTGGAATTCCGCAACGCTGTATACGGACTTACAAAGAATGATAAATTTGAACTAATCTATGCCGATGTGTATAACAAAGCTTCCGGCAAAACTTATAAATACGATAATCTGGATCGTGAATCATTCGATTACATGAAGTCCGACGATAACTTCATTCCCCTCAACCTGGTTCAGCAATCGAATATGGACGAAATCAAACTGCAAGAAATCAAGGAAAGCATCATGAGCATGGCAAAACAGCAGAACACGATATCCGACCATACAAAGATTTCCGTCGATGCAGGCATTGTTTCCGAAATAGACGCTGACGGAAAGAAAATTATGAACTACAACATCAATTTCTCTTATGAAGTGGAACAAGGATTTTCGGCTAAAGAGGACTTCGGACCGGGAAAATACATCACTACCCAATCCGGTGCTGCGATGTCCATGCTTGCCATCATGAAAACAGCTTTCGAAAAAGACTTTGCACAATACGTACATGCGGGCAAAAAACTAAGGGTAAAAATTACCGGTATGGCAGATGCAAGTCCCATTAACGGAAAAATAACCTATGACGGATGTTACGGAGAATATACGAATGAGCCCGTATACAAAGATAATGATTTGTCCAACATCACAGTAACTAAAGAAAGCGGAGTTACCCAGAACGATCAGCTCGCTTTCCTGCGTGCAGTAGGCGTGAAAGATTATATCCTGAAAAACATTCCTGCTTTTTCTGAAATGAACTCCGATTACAACTATTACATCGAGGTAACCAAAGAGAAAGGCAGCGAGTACAGAAGAATCAGTGTAGCATTCACTTTTGTAGATGCATTTTAATCAATCTCTATTAAGATACAATGAAAAAGCAGTTATTAATAGTCGGTTTATGGGTCTGTTCCGGAATGCTTTGTCAGCCGGTACAGGCACAGTCCGTTGATAAAGCAAATGAGGAATACAAGACGTTTGTCCGACTGAATAATGAAAATGGAGACAAAGGTACTCTTTATTCAACTTTATATAGCTGTTACAAAGAGTATGTAGCCGTATTGAATTCCTTAAAGCCTGGTAATCCGTCTTATGATCAGGCAAAGAGTGCATTGCGGGACATTTATCCGTATTTACAACAAGGAGCCATCTATAATTCACAAAAAGGTAGCCAACAAAATGCATTATTGCTGGCACAAGCCTATATTGACGTACCGTTGATGGAGGCTTTCAGAACAGAAACCTTTCCTAAAGACAACTATTACCCGACAATGGTCTACTTTGCAGCATCAGGTACCTTCAACATAAAGGACTATGAAAAAGCTATTGTTTATTTTCAGGAATACCTGAGAACAGGAGAACAGAAAAACCGGAAAGACGTGTTCACTTACATGGCAAAAGCATGTACAAATATCAAGAACTATGCATTAGCCAAAACAGTGCTCGACGAAGCAGTGAACAATTATCCTTCGGATTTCAATCTTTTATCCATGGGAATCAACTGTTGCATAGACCTCAAAGACAATGAGGGATTACAGAAGTATGTTTCCAAGGCATTGGCAATAAAGCCCGATGACACTACTCTACTCAATATTCAGGGAAAATTGTACGAAGACACGCAGGAATACCAGAAAGCGCTACAAACATACACCATCTTACGAAATGCGAACCCACGCAGCCTGGAAATCTACAAACATCTCGGATTGAATTATTATAATCTAGGTGTGCTGTTCAACAACAAAAGTGCCATGGAGAAAAATCCATCGGCAGCCAAGAAGCTAAGCAAGCAATCCGAAGAATACTTTTCCGCCGCTGTATCCATTTTCAAAGATGTTCTAAGTTCAGATCCTACTTCCTTGAAATATATGGAAGCATTGGCCACCGCTTATTATTGCTTAGGCAAAACAAGCGATCTGAACAGCTTGAACAATAAGATATCTTCTCTGGGTGGAAATGCCGTATCAGCCTCATCCATACCTTCATTAATGGCTTTCTCTGATGATAATAAATCTGTCCCGGCATCTGCAACCGCAACGAACTACAACACGCAACTTTTTGCCACTCCCTCAACAAATGCTGAAGAAATACCCGAATATCCTAAATTTGCCCAAAGCTATGTGGAAGAAAAGATAAAAGCTTGGCAGGCCAAAGATCCCTATGAAACCGTAGACGAATATAAGGCACGCGTGACAGAGGCTACGCGGGATACTAAAGTGAAAGAGTTGCTGGCAGAAGCCGAAAAGAAATATATCAGCACCTATACGCAAGGTATCCGCTTCAGCGATATGCAACTGAAACCCTATGATGCTGACAATCGGGCTTTCCTGATAGAGTCAAAATTCGGTGAACTGATTGTACCCGTTCCGCGTGAAAATAATGAAGCGCGGATTTTCGAGAGTAGTTGGAAAGGTATGCAGTTCAAGGAACCTCAGTTTTGTATCAACAACGGACAGCTGGCACTGGCAAGTCTGACTTTTGTAACACCTACCGGCAATACTTACCGATATGATAATAAAGAGGCTGTAAACTATGCGGCAACTACGGTAGATGTACGTTTTGATGCTATAGATTATGGTTCGCTGGCACAGGCAGGTACTTCGGAAACTCCTGTTTCAAGAGTACAGAAAAATGAAATCAAAGTAGGAAGTTCGGATGTGGATATCAACATACCGGAAGTACGCACCAATAATGATAAGACTTTTGCTGTAATCATTTCGAATGAAAACTACACTATGGTTTCTAAAGTACCGATGGCTTTGAACGATGGAGAAACTTTCAGCCGTTATTGCGAAAAGACATTAGGAATGCCTAAGGATAATATTCGTTTTTATCCGGATGCCTCTTACGGAACCATGCTACGTGCCATGCGTGACATCAAGGATATATCCAACGCATACTCCGGACAAATCAAGGTGATATTCTATTATGCCGGACATGGTATTCCCAACGAAGCCACCAAAGATGCGTTTCTGCTCCCTATAGATGCCGACGGTCAGCAGACTGAAGGCTGTTATTCTCTTAATAAACTTTATACCGAATTGGGTGGATTGAATGCCAATTATGTAGTTGTATTTCTGGATGCCTGTTTTAGTGGTGCCCAGCGTGACGGAGGTATGCTTGCTTCAGCCCGTGGCGTAGCACTAAAAGCCAAACAGGAAGATCCGAAAGGTAATATGGTTATTTTCAGCGCTGCTTCCGGTGACGAGACTGCTTTCCCTTATAAAGACAAAGGACATGGACTTTTCACTTATTTCCTGCTGAAGAAATTACAGGAAAGTAAAGGAAATGCAACTTTGAAAGACTTGGGTGATTATCTGACGGAGAAAGTAAAGCAGCAGTCAGTGGTAGTAAATCGCAAGGTGCAGACTCCTACTGTGTCTCCTTCTGCAACGCTGAGCAGTAGCTGGAAAGAGTTGAAGTTGAAACCATAACAAGGATCTTTCAAAATGGCAAATCACCTGCAAAGTTTGAATAAATCAATGAACATATAAACTTTAAATAAAAAAACAAATGAAGAAATTACTATTACTGGGCTTCTTCCTCTTGCTGTGCAGCCTCTACCTGTCTGCACAGAACACGGTGAGCGGAACTGTTACAGATAAGAAAGGTAACCCTATCCCAGGAGCTAAAGTTGAAATCAAGGGAGGTACTGAATCGACTATCACAGAACTGGATGGTACGTTTACGCTGGAAACAAAAATACCTGCACAGAAGGTGAAAGTCTATTATGTGGGTATGCAGTCGAAGGAGCAGAAGGTAAAACCGAATATGCTTATAAAAATGTCTGACAGCAACTGGTGGCGGGAAAAACCCGATAAATACCAGTGGCTGATAGGCGCGCAGACAGCCTTACCTGATTGTGAAGATATTAAACCTTCTTTTGGTTTGATGCTGGGAAGAGTGAAAAAGATTGGTTGGTATGTGAAAGGGGTATATAGTAAAGTACCTGATACGGACGGTTCAATGGAAGCGGAAGACTACTATGCTCATTGGCTGACAGGCAAAATAAAGCAAAGTTATTGGAATGCAACAGCTGGTTTTATCGCCCGTTTATGGAGTCCTGTTCATGTATATGTAGGTGCAGGCTACTCTAATCGCAAAGTCGCCTGGGAAACATTCGACGGAAGTTATGTGAAGTATGAACCAGACTGCTATTACGGAGCTGTCATTGAGTGTGGTCTTATGCTGAAAGTAAAGAAGTTCTTCATCAATGGAGGCGTAATGCTGAATAATGATTCAAACAACTTCAAAGATCGTGTAGGAAACTTTGGTATCGGTATGTACTTTTAATTTATAAACAGGAAAATATGAAAAAAATACAATCTATATTAGTAATAGCATTGGGAGTATGTGCAATGCTGACCAGTTGTCAGGAATTGGATACTCCCATCAATAATATCCCTACAATAGAAACGGGAGAGGCAACAGAGATTACAGCAACCAGCGCCCTTCTTTCATTCAAATCAGAAAATGGAAAAGCTGATTGCTCGCTCGTATATATTCTTTCTACCTCACCCGATATGAATGATGTTTGGGAGAGCGAAAGCAATTACATAAAGGACCTGATACCTAATACTACTTATTATTATATGGCTGCACTCCGTAGTACTACGGATGGTAAGAATAATGAAGTACGCGGAGAGGTGAAATCTTTCACAACACTCAGTTCTATCCGACTGATTTCCGTAACCTCCACTTCATGGGATGGTAGTCAGGAAGAATACAATCCTGATATGTTGGGGACTTATCTCTTTTATACAGCCTCTCCCTCCATTTATCAAGGACATGGAAATATGTACGTGGAAAAAAACGTTATCGACGGAAAAATAGGTTGGAAGCTTCCTCAAGAAATCTTTCCTGCAAATACCAACTTAAAAATGTGCGCTTACTTTCCTTATCAAAAAGGAAATTCTGAAGAATATATGATTCCTTTTGGAACCTATAAATATGATGAAGATGTATTATGGGGTACAAGCGACACATTGAACGAACAGACACCGGATGCCTCTATTCAGATGCAACATACTATGGCACGTGTAATATTTTCCATAACAGGTACAGCCAATGTACTGGAAACTACGATTATCACAGACTTTATGCTAGCCAATCGAAATGAAGCAAGCGGAATACCTACTTACGGATACCTGAACATTTATACAGGTAACTTCGAAAATTTCACTTATGAGTTACCCATAACACGTTCAACTAATTTTCATCCGACTGATGTAGCAAAAGACATTGAAGTTTTGATGTTCCCCGCCGAATTTAGCAATGAAGCTGCTTTATTGACTCTGAAGACTGAAAACGGGCATGAATTATCTGTGAATCTTCCTCAAGCCCGCTGGGAAGCAGGACACCAATATACTTATCCAATCATTTACGATGAAGCACATATTACTATCGGTGATGTAGTTGTAGAAGACTGGAATAACAATAAGGGTGGAGATATAACAATTAACGACTAAAAAATAAAAGATAATGAAAAATATTCAAGCTATATTTTACCTAGCAACAATGATAGGTGGGGTACTGTCCGTTGCGTCTTGTAATAATGAAAATGAAACTATAACTGCCAGCAAACAAGTGCCATTGGAGATACAGACAGGCAGCGTACAGACTACTCGTAGCATCATTGAAGGAAGCACGCTACCAGAAGAATGTCAATATGGTATCTTTGCCATGTATGGTAAAGAAAGAGAGGTCATTGACGGTGGAATGAATGTTTGCGTCAATTATTCCAAAGGGGTAAGTACTCTTAATAAAAGTGTGTATCTACCTACGAATGTTGACGTCCCTGTATATGCATACTATCCATATAACGCTAACTATTCAAACATTGAATATCTCTTGGAAATGCCGGTCGATGTTACTACTCAAACGGACTACCTATATGGTTATAGTGCCGACAATGATTTCAAGCTGACGTATGTCAAAGATACTCAGCCTAAGGCAACTATATACTTCAAACATGCTATGGCACGTGTGACTATGAGAATTAAAAAGGCAACGGATAATGAGAATACTTATAAATTCCCTTATATCAACCTCCTGAATGTAGATAAAAGTGCTTATTTAAATATTTTAGATGGTGGCACCATTCTTGATCCTACAGGAACCGCCAATCTTACTGCCAAACCTTCTGATTATGTACTTGAAAATTCTGACAATGAAATTGTTGCCGATTTCCTTGTTATTCCGGGAAATACAGAAGGGAAAAAAGTTCTACTGAATATGAGTGACGATATAAGCAGTTTTGAGAACGGGCTTTCCGCAGCCGTACCGGTAACGAACTGGCAGGCGGGACAGCAGTATACGTATACAGTGACGATAGATACTTACAAAGTACTCAGTATTAGTGAGGCTACTATTACACCATGGATTAATAACAACCAAGAAGAAATTAAGATAGGAGATGAAAATTATGCTGGAATTCCAGTTAATGGACCTGTTGGACAAGCTGTAGATTTAGGACTTAGTGTGAAATGGGCAAATTGGAATATAGGAGCATCTGCACCAGAAGAATATGGTGGACTTTATGGTTGGGCAGATCCTACAGGAACTAAAATTTCAATACTAAATGAAGATTATCCAAATTCAAATCCTCCAAGTGACATTTGTGGATCAATATATGATATAGCTCGTGCACAATGGGGAAAAGATTGGCGACTACCATCTAAGGATGAAATAGAAGAACTATTGGCACAGTGTACATGGATATTTACTACTTTAAACGACATATCAGGCTACAAAGTAGAAGCCCAAAATGGTAATTCTATTTTCCTACCTCTAACAAAGGAACGCAGTGGAACAAATTTATATGATTTTGAAAGAGGTTTCTATTGGTCAGGAACATTAGATACAAGTATGAGTATAGGAGGGATATCAAATTATGCTTATAACATATGGTTTAGTAAAGATGGTACAGGATGCAGTAGTAACAATCGGTACAACGGTATGGCTATTCGCCCTGTTACAAAATAAAAAAGAAATATTAATGGTTAATTTATTATTGATAAATATGAAATCAAAAGTAGTTTTTCTATCCCTATGTATATGTATGATGATTCTTTCATCGTGTAAAAATGGCGAAGAAGAATCAATTGCAAACAGTGCATTACTCCGCATCACTACTGATATTCAGACCCGTTCTGTAATTGAATCTACAACATTTACTACAGGCGATAATATTGGCATATATTTTCTTGGAAAATATTACTTTGCAACATATGAAGAAAATGAATGGTCATTTGGAAAAGAACCAGTTCTATTGACTGAAAATCCGACACCTGTTTACGCTTTTTATCCTAATTCGGGAGATTACACTGATGGAAAGTTATCAATACGGCTCGGTGAAGAAGATATTACACAACAAAAAGATTATCTTTATGGAAAATCTAATGAGGATGTAGATAGTAATAACCCTGAAGCACATATTCATTTCAAACACGCGTTGGCCCGTATCACTTTATCTATTAAACGTAATCCTAATGATATAGGTACCGGGTTACTTTCCAATATTCGCTTACAGAATGTTGAAGAAAATACAAGTATTGCAAATGGTGGTTGGATGAACATTATTACAGGAGATATAACAGAAAAGACTGTAGGTCCGGTATCCGTTAACACGAAGTATACACTTAGCAGTGAAACAACTCAAAATGTAGATATCCTTGTAATACCAACTGTAATGGAAAATGAAGGTATGGCTGAATTAGTACTGAATATTGATGGTTTTCCATATATAGTGAAAATGCCTGCCGCAACTTGGGAAGCTGGACAACAATATACTTATCCAATTACTATTAGCAGGACAGATGCACACATTGAAACAGCAGCTCGAATAGGAGATTACTATTATAACGATAACACATGGTCTACTACACTCGATAAAAATAAAACCTGTATAGGAATTGTATTTGCTTTAAGTCACGAAAAAGATGGAAATATAGATATAACACTAAGCGAGTCTATTCACGGAAGAATTGTTGCATTACAGGATATAGGTTCTTATAGTTGGGGACCAGCTTCAGATGTTGAAGAAATACCTAACATCTCATTCCTTGCATACGATAATATCATATATAAAAGATGTTATTTACCAGTAAATGGACAAGCTATTTATCACGAACAAGCTACAGAAAATTTTATTCTACCATATAGTTTCTCTAATTGGCCAACAGAATCAGGGGAAAATTATGGATTAACGGATTATAGTGGGCGTAAACATACCTCATATATAAAAACAGAAGAATATCCTGCTGCAAATGCATGTTATTCATATACAGTAAATGGAGTTAATGAAGGGTTTTGGTATCTACCCGCTGTTGGAGAATTTGCCCGACTCGCAATGTCCTTTGGTATCGGAAAGGTATGTAATAATAAGCAATCTATATTTACAGACTTGAAAAGTAATGGAACATCTTTAAATGAATCATATTGGACTTCCTCTGAACATTATGAGTTATATGGAGCATATGATTATAATATCATGTTAGGAAAAGTAGAAGGCAGTAATAGAACTTCTATAGGATCCAACAATACAAAACGGACTTCTTTACATGTTCGACCTATTTCTTCATTCTAAATTTAGGATTGGTTGTCTGATAAAGCAGCCCGTTATAATAAATATTTTCCAATGCTATATTATCCATAAATCTATGTGCAAACTTATCCTCTCCTTCTTCATACTCATATTCTCCACTACCGCATTTGCCCAAAAAGTAAAAAACGTTTGTGGAGAATATACATTCTATGCACCCGAAAACGTATCGCTAAGCGAAGCAAAGCGCATTGCACTGGAACGTGCTAAACTGCAAGCCCTTGCCGATGAGTTTGGAACTGTGATTTCGCAAGTGAATACCAGTGTGGTTAAAGATGATAACGGAAAAGCGGACAGCCACTTCTTTTCACTTAGCGGCACGGAAGTGAAAGGAGAATGGATTGAAGATAAAGGCGAACCCAAATACACTTACGACACTGATAAGGAAAACGGAACATTAGTTGTCACCTGCTCTATTTGTGGTAAAGCCAGAGAAATTATAAGTGCACAGATTGAATTTATGGCCAAAGTATTAAGAAACGGAATTGAAGCCCAAAATGAAAGTGAAATATTTCGCAGTGGAGATGATATGTTCCTTTCATTTCAATCTCCTACAGATGGTTTTATCGCCGTATATCTGATAGACGAAACACCTACTGCTTACTGTTTGCTTCCTTATAGAAAGGATGGTGACGGACAACAACCGGTAAAGCATGGAGAAAAATACATATTCTTTTCTCCCAAATACGACGTCAATCATCCCGATATAGTAGACGAATATACTCTAACTTGCAACAAAGAAGAAGAACATAACCAAATTTATGTCATCTTCTCACCTAAACCTTTTACTAAAGCACTAGATAATCAGGTGAAAGAAACCATTCCACGCGAACTTGATTACGAAGCATTTACCAAATGGCTGGGAAATTGTAGAAAAAGAGACAAGCAAATGGGAGTTGTGATAAAGAACATTAATATAAAAGGGGAATGAAAAAGAATTCCATTCCCCTGATCCTTCTATTTAAAAGACATTTATTCTCTCATCCATGCTCCGGTAATCTCTGCCACATAAATATGATGCAAACCGCCATGAGCGCCACCATACCATTGCTTACAAACACTTGGATCGATGAAATAATCTTCTTTCATTACATCCGTATAAAGCTTGCGGCATTCCAGACTAAGACGTCCTTGTTCAAAAAGAATATTTCCTTTTTCAGTAATAACCGGTTTCAGTCCCGTCTCTTTTACCTTGTCTACTTCCCTACCCGACTTGCTTCCACATATCTTATGGATAGCTCTGTTCTCTTCTCCCAGAAAAGAGAGTGTGAAGTATTCACTCTTCTCAATAAACTCAAACGTGTAACGTTCCGGACGGATAAAGACATAGACCACCGGTTTGTTCCATAGGAAGCCTATACCGCCCCAACTGGCAGTCATCGTATTGAAATGGTCTTTATTACCTGCCGTCACCAGCATCCATTCTTTACCGATAACTTCAAAGAAGTTCTCTGAAAGGTCCTTAATTGCAATAGGTTTCATTGTATACATATTATAAAATTATTCACTTTAATATTTCTGATAAATTCCATGCTTGTACATGACGTATACCTTCTCTTGAAGGAAATTGAACTTCATCCATTGAAACAACATACTTCTCATAACTATCAGCAATTGATAATAAAGAAGCATATTCACGCTCCATTGTTTCTTCCGTTTCCATCATGTAAGCAACCTGAATATAAATAATACGGTCGTCTTTCATAGCCACAAAATCGACCTCTTTATCACGAATAGTACCCACATAAACTTGAAAACCAAACCTGCGAAGCTCGATATATACCGCATTTTCCAACAAATATCCTACACCGTATGCAAAGCCCGGATATAAAAAGTTCTTAAATGCCAAATCATTCAGATAATATTTGCAATTACCCGCCAGAACTTCTTTTCCTTTAATGTTGTAACGCTCTGTTTTATAAGCCAAAAAGGCTTCTTCTATATAACTTAAGTAATTCGATAACGTATCGTATGATACTTTACGGTTCTTTGATTTAAAGAAATTGATTACATTCTGAATCGAAAATAAATTAGATACATTATTCACCAAATAAATAAAAACATCATCCAGAAGCCTGACATCACGAACAGGTTTACGTTTCACTATATCACGCAATAATACGGTATCTTTGACAGAAGCAACATATTGCTTCTGAGATTCAGTATCAGGCAAATTATATAATTCCGGTAACCCTCCACGTTGTAAATAAGATAAATAAGAGGAACGTCCTCCCACCGTATCCGCCACTTGAATATATTCCATATAATTATATGGAAAAATATGAAATTCAACGTAACGACCGGAAAGTAAAGTGGCCAGTTCACTGGAAAGCATCCTTGAGTTTGAACCGCTGATAAACAACTCACATTCTTCCACAAAATCCTGAGAATGGGAATTGACAAATCGTTCCCAACCATCTACATTTTGTATTTCATCGAAGAATAAATAAACTTTTCCTTGAGGATTAAGTTTTTCACGATAAAGTTGATATAGCTTTTCTAACTCCTGATAATTGTCTATGAAATCAAATTCCAAATATTCCTTATTGATATACAGAATATTATTAGGGTGAACACCTAAGTCAGAAATCAAACCGGAAGCTATTTGCCTCAAAATATAGCTTTTGCCGGAACGACGTTGACCTACAAGTACTTTTACCAATTTATTCCCCACAAAAGCATGAATCTTATTAATGTAAGATGTACGTAGTAACCCTAATTTATAGGAATTTCCATTCCAAAGATTATACTTTTCCAGTGCACTCCATTTATCGTCCATAGCTTAAGTTTTTCACAAAAATAAGAATAGTTTCGATTATAATCGAAAATTCATATACTTTTATTAGAAAATTCATATATAATCGAAACCACTCAGTTGCTTTACTATGCTCTTATCACTCCATTATTTCCCGTTTGTAGGATCTATATACCCAACGTATTGGATATATAGATGGGACGCGCTGGATATATAGATCGGACACATTGGATATATAGGCCCAATACGTTGGATATATAGCTCCTGTAAACCGCTTAATAAGAAACACTAACCGGAATGCCTGCTTCTTTAATTAAAGCGGCAATGCGGTCCAGTTCCTCATGAGTAGCCTTACATAAATCATGGTCAGGCGTTTCACGATCAATAGTATAAATCATCACCTGACGGGGTTTTATCTCTTTCACAACCTCCAGCCATGGAAGAACGTATTTATCCGAAGTATTATCCACGTCTTTCCCCTGATAACTGCCTTTCATGAACATGGTCTGAATAATGCAGTTGCCTTGAAAAGCTTTCATATGTTCTACGATTTCGCCCACAGAATAATGCCCTGTAGGCCGATCCACAGTATGAATATAATCCTCGTCTACTGTATCGAGTTTCAATATGTTGTTATCTATCTTATTCAGCGCATCAAACACCGCAGGGCGGTGAATAAAGGTGGAATTACTCAATACACTGACTTTGGCATTCGGGAAATACTTATCACGAAGCATCAACGTATCTTCTATGATTTCAGGGAAATGCGGATGAGCTGTAGGTTCACCGTTTCCGGCAAAGGTCAATACATCTGGTTGAGGTCCATTCTGTTGCATATCCTGCAATTTGGCTTCAAGGGCATTGCGGACCTCTTCGCGGGTAGGCAATGCTTTCTTGGGACGATGGTCTGCATTGAAACCGCATTCACAATAAATGCAGTCGAATGAACACACCTTACCATCTTCCGGCAATAAGTTAATCCCTAAGGATACTCCCAAACGGCGGGAATGAACAGGACCGAAAATGGGAGATGGATAAATTACAGTCATTTTATTTACAGTATTTTCAGCGTTTATAACGGCAAAGTTAACTAAATCTTTATACGAAGCTGCATTTGTAAGTCGGCTTTTTTGTTTCCTTGTATCAGGTCGTTACCCGAACCAATATTCTCACGGTCTTCGTAGATAGTCTGCCCGAATTTAACAAGGAACATAAAAACTTTGTTCACATCATACCGGGCACAGGCAGAAAAGCGAAATCCCTGTCCATAAAACGAAGGTGTATAGAAGGTGTAAAGCAGACCTTTTTCGGAAGCATAAATACGGGAATCGTAATCATCCGTATGGAAATAAGTACCCTGCACAGATATCTTTATGGGAAAAGAAAAAGCATACGAGCAGGATTGTGTAAACTGATATCCCTGGCTTCCCTCCTGCCCCCGGGAATGAAAATGATTATAATCCACCGTTGTTCGTAACTGTAGATGATCCGGTGAATAAGTCAGTCGGTAACGAAAGCGGTGCTGATAAGTAGGAAGGATAACTTTTCCATCCGTTCCCGCTACATCTCTCTCTTTTCGCTTATAGCGATAGTTAACATACATAGATAAATTTCGCTTAGGAGAATAGATTAACTGAAACATACCATCCACACCTTGCGACGGTTTACTGATGCGGTATTTCCACCAAGGAAAAGAAAACAAATCCAGCGAAGCGAAGAATTTCCAATGTGCCAAAGGCGATGCTTCGGCAGCCAGATACCAGCCATTTTCATTTTGCGGTGTACTACTTTCACCAAACGAACGTGCAAATATTGCCCAGTAATCATGACTATAATATCTATGAACAACCAATAGTTGATAACCGGTTAATATATTATATTTCAATTGATTCAACAGTGAATAACCTTGTTTGCCCATAGCTGCTTCACCTGTCAGAGTAAATCGATTCCAGCGATATTTATAATCTACACCCACATTATGAAAGTAATTCCCTTGCAAATTATACTTGGCATAGGTTCTTAACTCCGGTTGATAACTACGGTTGAAAAAGTAGTAAATGCCTGTCATTCCTACTTTTAGATTGTTCTTTTCATAGGTAATATTCCCACCCATCAACTGTAAAGTGAAAGCATTTACTTTATCCGCTTCCTTCTCCGTACGATGCAATCCTGTTTTATAAATAGAGGTAATTTCATTCCCTTCTATGACTCCATCCATAGAACGATGTGAATAAAAACCGGATAGTTGAAGTGCAGGGATAACCTCCACTGTTGCCGCAACACCCCTGAAATAATTATATTCATCCGTTGAACTATGTTTCCGGATGCCACCGCTACGGTTATCCACCGTTGAGAGAGAATAAGTTTTCCCTAGACGGAAATCAGTGCTGACTACTAGCCCTTGTCCGAAACTTAATCTGTAATTTCCCAATGCCAACGTTTTCAACTTACCCAGATTACGAAGCAGAAAGTAGATAGAATAATAATCATATCCTTTTTCATTATGCAGGGCAAAGAAAGGTTCTCCTGCATCCTTTTCGGCCGTAATTCCCATTTGAAGATAGTCTCCGTAGCGATACCCATATCTTAGAGAGTGGTACATTGCAGGCCCCAGATAATTCTTCTGATAACCTTTACGGGTATAGAAAGGTACATCCAGCCGGGTTAATACCTCCTGTTTACCATATTTCAACAGACTTTTCAACCGGGGAAAACCTATCTTTTCGGGCACAGGATGTACACAAACAAAAGGGAGAAGCAGGTCGATGGTATGCTTATCCACCTCTTCCACCAATTGCAGTTCATAAATGGTTTGCATCTGCCCGTGTATATACACATAAGCCAAGATATTTTCAATCTGAATATCCGAAAGAAAAGGAAATTGCTCTAATTCACGTTTAGTAGTAACATTGATATTAACAGGTTCCTGCAGGCGATTGGATAGCTCTTCAAGTTCATCTTCCCAGTTCTTTTCTTCTTCATCCATAGAGAGTTGCTCTATATTCTCTTCCCACAAGGACACATTTGTATTTTGAGCTTCAAGTACAGGAGTCATCAGCAGCATACTCAGAAAAACTCCCAACTTGAGTAATTTCATTCGTGTAAATAAGTTTAATTGTCGCGAAATTACCATAAATAAGTTAACACGACAAGGAAAACATCGACAATCGGACCAAATATAAAGATAAACACTTAATTTTGTGGCATGAACGCACGACTGAACATATTCATCATCGTAGTCTTCCTTCTGTTCGGAACTTCTCTATGCCAGGCACAGGAAACGAAAACCGAAGGATACCTGGTTCCTATGTGCGTTTACGAAGGAGACACTATCCCGTATATAAAGATACCCACCGTTTATATTTTCAAACCTCTCAAATTCAAGAACAAGAAACAGTTGAATGAATATAACCGACTGGTATATAACGTAAAGAAGGTATTGCCTATCTCCAAAGAAATCAACCGTGCAGTTATTGAAACTTACGAATATATGATGACTTTACCCGATGAGAAGAGCCGTCAGAAACACATGAAAGCAGTAGAAAAAAGCCTGAAAGAACAATATACTCCACGCATGAAAAAGCTTTCTTTCTCTCAGGGAAAGTTATTAATCAAGTTAGTAGACCGCCAAACCAATTCCACGGGTTACGAACTGGTAAAAGCCTTCATGGGACCTTTTAAAGCAGGTTTCTATCAGACTTTCGCCGCACTGTTCGGTGCCAGTCTGAAAAAACAATATGATCCCACTGGAGATGATGCGCTTACCGAACGGGTTATTCTGTTAGTAGAAAGCGGACAGCTTTAAAATAGAAGTATCCTACTCCTTATTTATGTAATTTTTCAATCCCAACAACCCCCTGTAATAACCTTCAAAGATCGTATGACTGTGTTTTTCTATATTCAAAGAATCATAGTTCAAAACAATCTTCGGACAAGTGGATAAAATCTTTATTGCCTCCTCTGTGGCAGGCTTAAATGACTCTTCTATTTTATCCTTCTTCCCGCTTGCCAGATACATATAAAGTTGGTTAGCCCCTTTGTACTCTTTAGTAAATTCTGAAAGTTTATCAATCATCATCTTCTTGCTATACATATAGTTAGGAGATACAGACAGAATACATTGAAACAAACCGGGATTGCTAAGTAAAGCATACGTCACAAACGTACCGCCTAACGAATGTCCTACCAGTATATTCCGCGAACCCGTATTATATCTGCTCTTTATAAAAGGAATAATTTCCTTTTCCAGAGATAACAATAAAGAATCTCCCTTTCCAGGATCATCATACCCCTTTACCGATTCTTCATCCGTATAAGGAGGAGTTAATTCACTCTGCCTGTTAGGATTCGAAATACCAACAATTATACAGGGAACACCCGGATACAACAATTCAAAGGTGGAACAAAACAAATTGAAAGTAGGCGGATATTGAGCGTCGAATACATAGATAGCCAACAATGAATCACTTTTCAACGTAGCATCTACCCCACTCCGGTATACTTGTAGTTCGCGTGAATCATCAAAATATTCAGAGTCATAAATATACCTGTCGCCCAATGGCTGCAACGAATAAAAGTCTGCTTGCGCTTTACCATTCCAGCTATGGAAAATACAGAATAAAAGAATTAATAAAACCTTTTTCATAGTTTGAACCCTCCTGTTGATATGATGTTAAGAACATTGTTAGTAATGAAAAACAGTCATTATAGAAAACCATGTATTTCAAACACTTATCTATGTTGAAAACTTCTATGAACCATTGTTCATTTCTCTATTGATAAGGACATGATAACCACTGTTTGAACAGGGTTCAAACAACTTATCAACACCTTGTTATTTCAGTTTCTTGAATAAATCCCAGATAACGATACCGGCAGTTACAGATACGTTCAATGAGTGTTTCGTACCATATTGGGGTATCTCAATACATCCGTCGGAATGGTCAATAACCTCCTGCTGAACTCCTTTCACCTCATTGCCCATAACTACTGCATACTTCTTAGTACGGTCTAAAGACAGCTCATCCAGCATGATACTGCCTTCCGCCTGCTCTACGGAATAAACAGTATATCCTTCCTTTTTAAGGTTATCAACAGCTTCAACACAGTTATCAACATACTTCCAGTCGACAGTGAATTCAGCACCTAAAGCTGTTTTATGCATCTCAGGATGGGGCGGAGTAGCTGTAATGCCACACAGGTAGATACATTCCACCCGGAAAGCATCCGAAGTACGAAATACAGAACCAATGTTATGAAGACTACGGATATTATCCAATACCACCACCAGGGGCAGTTTCTCAGCTTCCTTAAACTCCTCTATACTAATACGATTCAGTTCTGTTATTTTCAGTTTACGCATAACAACTATACTCTTTAAATGGCTTTTATTAATAGATTGATTTACAAAGACTTGTTTAACACAAGTGTTTTATTTGCACCACACTTGTGTTTCATTTATATAACACAAGCATTACAGACAAGCCACACAAGTGTAGAACAAACAGCGTACTTATACGCTATCTTTTTATTCCTGTTGCAAAGATACTTCTTTCCGTTCACATCCCTGTTAATAACCGTTGAAAAGCTGTCAAAAGAGTAGGGAAAGAAATTCAAAAATAATTCTTGCAATATTCAAAACAACGTATATGCACCCACCAGAATGAACATTCCAAAAAAGTTAAGAGAAACTTTCCGAGGTTATATAAACACATTTTTCAGCCCTATTACACCGGTTTATAACCATAAAGTTATTAACTTTGCACTTTATCAACAAGGTGTTGAAAGAGTTTTATAGATGGCTTATTATCAAGAGATATACCTTTTATTTGCCCGTTGATAACGTACGGATAAAGTTTTATCTCATACTAATAACTTCATAGACAAGAAAAATCGTATTTACTTGTCGACACTATTAACAGCCTATCATCACTATCAAAGGATTTTTAAATTAGAAAGAGAAATAAAAAATATAATTATGAATAATCTCATAGAAGCTATCAAGCAACTTAAAAAAGAGAAGAACGCGATTATTCTGGGGCACTATTACCAGAAGGGGGAAATACAGGATATAGCCGATTACGTCGGCGATAGTCTGGCATTGGCTCAATGGGCAGCCAAAACGGAGGCGGATATCATTGTGATGTGCGGTGTTCACTTTATGGGTGAAACGGCCAAGGTGCTTTGTCCGAATAAGAAAGTGCTGGTTCCTGATATGGCAGCCGGTTGTTCGTTGGCGGACAGTTGTCCGGCGGACAAGTTCAGTCAGTTTGTCAAAGAGCATCCCGGATATACGGTGATATCTTACGTGAATACGACAGCTGCCGTGAAAGCAGTGACGGATGTTGTGGTAACTTCTACCAATGCGAAGCAGATCGTGGAAAGTTTCCCCAAAGATGAGAAAATAATCTTTGGTCCTGACAGAAACCTGGGGAATTATATTAACTCTATCACAGGACGTAATATGTTATTATGGGACGGCGCATGCCATGTACACGAACAATTCTCGGTTGAAAAGATTATTGAATTAAAAGCGCAGCATCCCGATGCAGTGGTCTTGGCACATCCCGAATGTAAAAGTGTAGTTTTGAAGTTGGCTGATGTGGTAGGTTCAACCGCAGCATTGTTGAAGTATGCAGTGAATCATCCCGAGAAAGAGTATATTGTTGCTACCGAATCGGGCATCCTTCATGAGATGCAGAAGAAATGTCCGCAAACGACGTTTATTCCGGCTCCTCCTAACGATAGTACCTGTGCCTGCAATGAATGTAGCTTCATGAGATTAAATACGCTGGAAAAGCTTTATAATTGCCTGAAAGACGAATCTCCGGAAATAACAGTAGATCCTGAAATTGCTGAGAAAGCAGTGAAGCCTATCAAGAGGATGCTGGAGATTTCGGCAAAGCTGGGGCTTTGATAAAGTGGTAAAGTGATAGAGGTGATAAAGTGGTAAGAGTAATGTCACCCTATCACTTTATCACCTCTATCACTTTACCACTCTTATTCTCCTCTTATAAATGCAATTTTCGTAACAATCCCCTCTTTTCCTTCACTGTCTGCGGCAAGTACCATATATATTCCTGTGGCCACTCTCCTACCTTGTTTATTTCTTCCGTCCCAGGTGAATTGCCCTCCCAGGGAAGTACCTTGGTAAATAAGATGTCCGGCAGTATCCACAATCTTCACATCACTATCGTAAACCATTCCCGTGACAGTAATCACTCCGCTGTAGTCCGGACGTACCGGATTAGGATAAGCACGTACATTACTCTCTTTAAAGCTGTTTTCAGCCTCTGTAGCGTCACTTTGGTAAGAAACGATCCCCTTGCCTGTTCCGATGAAGACTTCGCCGGTACGGGGATGTATGGCAATAGATACGATGCTATTGGAAAGCAGCGGACTGTTTTCTTCCGTAAAGTGATGAATCGTTTCCATTCCATCCGCACTTATCAGGTAAATTCCATTGGACGCCGTACCTATCCACTTTCTGTTGGCACCATCTATTGCAATGGCATTAATCGCTTCGTTCACCAATAAGAAATCAGCCAACCCGCTGTCATCATTACGCGGAACTTTAATCTGTGTACAATAGAAGTTATCATTGAAATAGAGGGAAGGATTGTTCAGTACCAAAGGACCTCTGTTAGTACCGATCCAGATGACTCCCTCTTTATCCTCGGCAATGCAATAAACTGCCAGCTGTTCTAAAAGGGCTCCGTCCTGATTCGTGAACCGGGTAATGAACCTGTGTTGGTCATCCGAAGTATCTGCTATAGTGCCGTTATAATTTAAGCAGAACAATCCTCCCGACTCTATACGTGAAGAAGTGGCCCACAGCCAACCTCTTTTATCAAAGATAGTCCGCCCGAAATTACTTGCCTTTACTATTTCCGGATAATGAAGACTTGCCCAGTCACCATTTTTCATCAATACACTCACTGCATGTTGTGTCTCGCAACTCACCATCCAAAGGTTATTTTCTTTGTCATAAATCAGTCCGTTCACACGTACATAACTATCTGCCCAAGGTTCATTAGGTACAGCACTTTCCAACGGACTGTTATGCATACTATACCAGTTTATGAACTTTCCATCTTTAAATTCGTAAATCCCTTCTCCTGCCGATGCAGCAAAATGATGAGCAACGTCTTTAGGATCCTGTACGATACAGTTTATATCATCGTATCGATGTTTGGTTTGTTCACTAATGCCTTCTTCCTGAAAACTGTTCCAGGTATTATTTTCAAAGGTCATAATGGTTCCGGGCCTGTCAAGTCTGTTGGCTATATGCCCTCCTCCGGTAATCAGCAATCGTTCTCCGGCAAAATTCATATAATACGGATAGTTCCGTACAGGACTATTCGGAGTAATGTTTTCGGGTACTTCTCCTTTGAAAGGAATATCGTGGTATTGCGAGAGGAATTCAGAGGTATCATCCGACACTTTCTTCCAGTTCTTAATATCCAGTAGATTATCTGTCAATAATCCTGCAAACAATCCTTCGGAAGTAGCGGCATAAAGATGATTATCCGATACATTACATGCCAGAACGTTTTTATTCAGAGGATAGTAATTGCTGATTTCCCGCTTTTTCAGATTGATACAAAGAATACCCGATGCAGTGGATAAATACGTGTATTCCTTATAAAAACAAGCGTGGTTGACCGTCTTATCCTGCGTCATATTCTTGTTTTTATAATCGGGAAGGTTATAGATATCCTCCTCATTCACCAACAGGTCTATATTCGCATTGGAATAAATAATGACCAATGATTTATAGGATGACTGGTAAGCAATATAAGATATTTCCGTATCGCTTAGTGGAAAAGATTTTGAATAAGTTCGTATGCTGGTATCTTCTTTATCATAAGCATATAAATCACCATTGGCAAGGATGAAGAGTTTACTTCCAATGACTTCACTGCGGGTAGGATTATGATAAGAAAGGTAAGTTTGCCACTCTCCTATCGCATTTTGCGAATAGGCAGGCAGAAGATAGATTAAGCAGAGAAGAAATATATATTGAAATCTCATAAAATCAGAGTTATATTAGTTTGTAAGCAACACACTTACAAACTAATAACTCTATATTTACGGGTTTATTGTATGCTATTAAGGAATTTGCAAAGTTTGTTTGTAGCTATGGCACGGTGGCTGATTTTGTTTTTCAGTTCGTTGCCCATCTCTGCAAAAGTCTGCGTATATCCTTCGGGAACAAATATAGGATCATATCCGAAACCTGAGTTTCCTCTTCTGGTTTTGATGATTTCTCCTTTGATTACACCTTCGAACAAATGCTCTTTTCCGTCGATAATCAGTGCAAATGCAGTGCGGAATTGCGCTTTCCGGTTCTCTATTCCTTCCATGGCATGCAGCAGTTTTAGCATATTTGCTTCTGCATTATGTCCGTCTCCGGCATAGCGTGCCGAGTAAACTCCCGGTTCTCCGTTTAAAGCTTCTACTTCCAGACCGGTATCATCGGCAAAACAATCCATCTGGTAGTTTTCATAAATGTACTGTGCTTTCAGTAAAGCGTTTCCTTCCAAAGTATCGGCAGTTTCAGGTATGTCCGTATGGCAATGAATGTCTTTCAGACTAAGAAGTTCTATTCTGTTACCTAAAATAGCGGTTACTTCTTCCAATTTGTGTGCATTGTTTGTGGCAAATACGAATTTATGTTTCATATGTTGATTGGTTCTTATTTCACTTTCAGTCGGTCAAAACCTTCTCCATAGACTCCGATAACGGAACTTTGAGAGATAAATGCGTTCGGGTCAATGTCTTTCACCAAACGGAAAATATCAATTGACTGGCGCTTATAAGCTAATACAACGAGTACTTTTACATTGTGTTTACTGTACCATCCTATACCGTCCAGAACAGTTACACCGCGATGTGTTTCCTTCGTAATGCGGTCGGCAATCTTTTCATACTCTTTGGAGAAGATGAAGAATTGCACAGACTGGCGGGCACTGTTCACAATATAATCTAACACGAAACCGATAACAAACAAAGTTACAAAACCAAATATCACGCGTCTCCAGTCATGGAATACGAAGTAACAGGAGCTGATGATAATCACATCGCAAAGCATAACCATACGTCCCAGTGTGACGTCTTTATACTTATGTATGATAGCGGCAATAATATCCGTTCCTCCCGTGCTTCCGTTGCAATTGAATACGATTCCAAGGCCTGCACCGCACATGACGGCACCTATCATACAAGCCATGAAATCCTGCCCCGGTCCCAGTATAAGCGGTGGCGTATTGTCGGGACCATTCACAAGCATTTGGAAAAACCATAAAAAGAATGTTAGTCCGAAGATGGCGAACGTGGTTTTAATACTGAATTTAGGACCCAGTATTTTAATGGCAAATGTCATTAAGACAGCATTGATGATGAAGTATGACCATTGAATAGGAAAGTCCGTGGCGTAATAGATGATTGCACCGATACCCGTAGTTCCTCCTGTCGTTATCTGATAAGGAATCAGAAACAACGCCCATCCCAAGGCATAACTGATAAGACCGACAGTGATGAAGATATAGTCTCGCAACTCCCTCATCATTTCGGCTTTGGTTGGTTTTGTGATTTGCATATTAATCAGTTACAAGATATTAACTACGAGTTACAAGTTACGAACTACAAGAGAGCGAGTCAAGTTACCTTTTCTCTCTCTACTTGTAGCTTATAGCCCGTAGCTCGTAACTAATTTATTTAATAACAATGTTTACGATCTTCTTCGGGACGACAATCACTTTCACTACTGATTTGCCTTCCATCCATTTAGTCGAACGTTCATCTGCCAATACGGTGCTTTGAATGGCTTCTGATGTTTCGTCAGCAGGGAATTCCATATTGAAGCGTGCCTTGCCATTGAAAGATATGGTGTAGTTGATTGTATCTTCCACCAGGTATTCTTCGTTGTAAGCAGGCCACTTGGCATCGCAAACTGAGTCTGCATGGCCCAGTGTATCCCACAACTCTTCACATACGTGCGGAGCGAAAGGAGCCAATACAATAATCAGTTGATTCAATATTTCTTTCTTGCTGCATTTCAGACTGAATAACTCGTTTACGCAGATCATGAAAGCACTGACGGAAGTATTGTAAGAGAACTGTTCAATATCACCCGTTACTTTCTTAATCAGTTTATGCAAAGATTTCAGTTCTTCCTTGGTTGCAGGTTCATCCGTCACTATATAACTGCCGTTACGGTCGTAGAACAGTGACCAGAACTTCTTGATGAAGCGGTATACACCGTCGATACCGTTCGTATCCCAAGGTTTGGATTGCTCTACCGGACCGAGGAACATCTCGTACATACGCAATGTATCCGCACCGTATTTCTCAACAATCATATCGGGATTAACGACGTTGAACATGGATTTACTCATCTTCTCCACAGCCCAGCCGCAGATGTATTTACCATCTTCCAGGATAAACTCAGCGTTGGCAAATTCAGGACGCCATGCTTTGAAAGCTTCAAGATCCAGAATATCATTGGATACGATATTTACATCCACATGGAGTGGGGTAGTGTCGTACTGATCCTTCAAATTCAGGGAAACGAACTTATTGCTATCTTTGATACGGTAAACGAAGTTACTACGTCCCTGTATCATACCTTGATTAACCAACTTCTGGAACGGTTCTTCCACGATAGACACTCCTACATCGTGCAGGAATTTATTCCAGAAACGTGAATAAATCAAGTGTCCCGTAGCATGTTCCGTACCACCTACATAGAGGTCGACGCTTCTCCAGTATTCATCTATTTTCTTATCAACCAATACTTTGTTGTTATGCGGGTCCATATAGCGCAGATAGTAAGCGCTGGAACCTGCAAAGCCCGGCATGGTATTCAGTTCAAGAGGGAATACGGTGACGTTATCTATCTTTTCATTCTCTACTACACATTTGTTTACGGTGTCCCAAGCCCATTTGGTAGCATGTCCCAACGGTGGTTCTCCGGTTTCGGTAGGAAGGAATTTGGCAACTTCCGGCAATTCAAGCGGCAAACTACTTTCGTCGATCATATAAGGCATTCCATCCTTGTAGTAAACCGGGAACGGTTCGCCCCAGTAACGCTGACGGGAGAAGATAGCGTCACGAAGACGATAATTCACCTTTACGCGTCCCAGATTATGTTCTTTTACGTAATTCTTGGTTTTTTCGATAGCTTCTTTGATGGTCAGTCCGTTCAATGTAAGATCACAGTAAGGAGTTACATCAGGTCTCGGAGAGTTGCAAACGATACCTTCTTTGGCATCAAAGCTTTCTTCGCTGACATCACAACCTTCTACTAACGGACGGATCTCCAATCCGAAATGTTTGGCGAAAGCATAGTCACGACTATCGTGTGCAGGTACAGCCATGATGGCACCTGTACCATAACCGGCAAGTACATAGTCGCTAATCCAGATAGGCACTGCCTCACCTGTGAAAGGATTAATGGCATAACTTCCGGAGAATACACCTGTCACGCTGCGGTCTGTAATACGATCACGCTCGGTACGTTTCTTAGTGCGTTCCAGATAAGCGTTAACTTCATCCTTTTGTTCAGGAGTAGTCAACTGAGCTACCAGTTCGCTTTCCGGTGCCAACACCATGAAAGTAACACCGAACATCGTATCTGCACGGGTCGTGAAGATGGTAAATTCCAGATCGCTGTCTTTTACTTTGAACTGTACTTCGGCACCTTCGCTGCGACCGATCCAGTTTCTTTGAGTTTCTTTCAGAGAATCTGTCCAATCGATGGTATCCAGTCCGTCCAGCAAGCGTTGTGAATAGGCAGAAACGCGAAGACACCATTGACGCATCTTCTTCTGAACTACGGGGAAACCTCCGCGTTCGGATACACCGTCTATCACTTCATCGTTGGCCAGAACCGTACCCAATTGGGCACACCAGTTTACCATCGTTTCACCCAGATAGGCGATGCGATAGTTCATCAGGATTTCCTGTTTCTCTTTCTCGCTCTTGGCTTTCCATTCTTCGGCAGTGAAGCTGAGTTCTTCGCCACAAGCCACATTCATGCCGTTGGTACCTATTTGTTCGAAGGCCTGTATCAGTTCTTCGATAGGGCGAGCCTGCTTTTCATCATTGCAATAATAGCTGTTGAACATCTTCTGGAATGCCCATTGAGTCCAATGATAATATTCCGGTTCGCAGGTACGGATTTCGCGGCTCCAGTCAAAACAGAAACCTATCTTATCCAACTGCTCACGGTAACGGTCAATATTGTTGATCGTAGTAATTGCAGGATGTTGTCCCGTTTGTATAGCATATTGTTCAGCGGGAAGTCCGTAAGCATCATATCCCATGGGATTTAGTACATTGAAGCCCTGCAGTCGTTTGTAACGAGCATAAATGTCCGAAGCAATGTATCCCAGCGGGTGTCCTACGTGTAGGCCCGCACCGGAGGGGTAGGGGAACATGTTTAGTACATAGTACTTCTGCTTCGTCTCATCTTCCTTCACTTGGTAGGTTTTCTCTTCCACCCACCTTTTCTGCCACTTCTTTTCAATCTCCCTGAAATTGTACTCCATAATGGTTTTCTTTCGTTATTTTATGGTTGATACTTAGTTATATACTTTATTAAACGGTGCAAATTTACGGGTTTATTTTCAGATTCATAGCTTAGTACAACAAAAAAGTATTTGTCTGTACCATACCAAGGATACACTTGCTCCGTACCAAAGCCGTACTTTCTCCGTGTAGAAGTACTTTTGACCGAAGAATGTACGGAGCAAGTACGGTTCGGATACGTTTCAGACAGGTAGCGGAACATTTGAAAATATATATTTTTCCCTGTTTAGTGATATCTAAAAACACAAAAAAGCCAACTAATTCATTGTGAATTAGTTGGCTTTAGCTTTACTATTGAAAGAATATTCCTGCAATATTGAAAACAAACTATTTACTGATAAACACTTTTATTAGTTTAAAACAATTTATAAATCAGTATAGATTAGAAAGTTACTTGATAACTTTTCCCTGCTTCCGTTGATAGTTCTTTTACTTTTCCTTCATACCGCAGAAGACATTTCCCTCCCTTTAAGGATTTTATATTAGTAGAGATGAGTTTTCCGGCTTTCCATTCCATATCAAAAACAAATGCACCACGTGCACACAAGCCCGTCACTTTTCCATCTTTCCAGGCAGTAGGTAATGAAGGCAACAAGTCAATATAATCTGTATGACTTTGAAGTATCAATTCAATCATTGCCAAAGGAACTCCCATCATATCGCCTACTTGTGGACGACCGTGAGCATCGACAAACATATTAGGGTATGCTTTTGTGAAATAATTGTGCTGCATCATATCTAAACTCTTATCACCCTCTTTCAAACGAGCAAGCATAGAAGTAACCCATCCTAAGCTCCAACCTTGGGCATGATAATTATGATTTAATCTGTAATCCAAAGATTTACGTACAGCATCAACAAGATGCGGAGTTTTGTCTTGAGTAATTCTGTTTCCTGGCATCATACCCCACAAGTGCGAAATATGACGATGTCCCGGTTCTGTTTCTTCTAACTCTTCCGTCCACTCCATCAAACGCCCATCGTTAGCAATAGTTGGCATACTAAGTTTTTTCATACTTGCTTCAACTTCAACTGTTTCTTCGTTGCTAATGCCTAATATTTTGCATGCTTCAAGAAAATCTCTAAATGTATTCCATATAATTTCTTGGTCGTAAGTACAGCCCATAGTTAAACTTGCAACTTTTCCATTTACTTTAAAACGATTTTCGGGAGATGCAGTAGGACCAGATACAAGTTTTCCACTTCGTGGGTCAGGGACAAGCCAATCAACGAAGAATAATGCAGTTTCTCTTAATACAGGTAAAGCTCTTGTTTTTAAAAATTCTTTGTCAAGAGTATATCTGTAATGTTCCATGTGGTGTAAGCATAGCCATGCAGCATTTGTGATAGACATACCCCAGTGTGCTTTGAGGAAAGTGGGAGGAGCATAAAACCAGGCATCAGTACGATGACCTGCAACTGAGCCTCTTTTAGTTCCAAACATAACTTGGGCTGTCTCTTTTCCATTCTTAATAAGATTCTCTGTCAATGTAAATATAGGTTCATGACATTCAGACAAATTAGCTTGTTCGGCAAACCAATAAGCTTCTTGTATATTTACGTTGATATGGAAATTAGATCTCCAAGGAGCTAACATTAATGGATTCCAAATTCCTTGAAGATTCATAGGCAAGCCACCCTTTCTTGAAGATGAGATAAACAAATATCTGCAATAATTGTAGTATTCAAACAGTAGTTCCGAATCTATCTGCCCACTTGCCGCCAACTGAATGCGCTTGTCGATAGGGTTATTATTAACAGGTGTGTTAAATGCAATATCAAATGACGAACGATTGTATAATGCTGAATATTCGTCAATGTGAGTTTGTTTAAGTTTTTTGTAACCTAACTTTTGTGCTTGCGATAATTGCTTTTCGCAAATCTTTTTACGATTATGAGTTAAAACATTCTTCGTATCGTGTATATTGTAATCTGTGCTAATAGCTATCATTATTGTTACACTATTGGCATTGTTTATTTCTATATCTGTTTCGTTAGCTTTTATTTTACCGCCTTCGTTATAATAGTTAATTATTCCTTCAAACTTCACACCTACAAACTCTCCATTTTCAGCATAGGCTTGTCCTTGTACGTATTGACTACGATTGTTTTCTGCCTTTGTAGTTGCTCCAAACGGACGTGTATATTTAGATTTAAACGAAACTTGTCCCGGTTTGTCGGCAGTGATTCTCACAACCATTACTTCATTTGGTTTACTTACAAAAGCCTCACGGGTATAGGTTACACCGTTTTGTGTGTAGCTTACATAAGTTATGGCTTTTGTGTAGTCCAACCATCGTTTGTAGTTGCTTATTGCTCCTTTATCTTTAAAATCAATATTCAAGAATCCAAAAGGTTGATAACTTCTCGCATTTTCGTGTACTCCATCTGCGAACTCTTTCTCACAAACGATTACTGCTTCTTCATATTTTCCGTTGAAAATAAGATTACGCATTTTATTGATTAATTCGGGACCTTTAGGATTGTTTGGAGGAAGTGGAGGACCACACCAAATTGTATTCTCATTAATCACAATTTGTTCTGTTGAAGGATCACCAAAAATCATACCTCCAATTCTACCGTTACCTATTGGCAATGCCGATTTCCAATCAGATGCTGGTTGTGCATACCAAAAATGGCTACATTTGTCTTGTGCAAACGTTAGCTGCAAACTTGACATAAGCAAGATAATTACAAATAGTAAATTTCTCATAAATTGTTTTTATTATGTTATTCATGCGAATCAAAAGTTGAAAGATTACTACTGATTCATGGTTAAGATTTTGTAATTCAGTTAATTATCTTATTTGTTTACTGTGCTTGGATATAATTTTCTGAACCATTGATTGCAACTACTTCACCAAAAAAATGGGTTTTCAAATTTGATTAAATAATTGTATTTTCATCACTGTTATTTTTTCGACTAAACTATTCAGATAAATTTCTATGTTCGGATATATTTTGTCAACTGTTATAAGATTTGCATCAGTTGGATTACTATGATTAGAATACTGAATGATTTTCCACGCATTCGGCATCCTATTATTGTCTGTATCAAGTAGCACAGATTATATAATCAATATTCATATTTTACTTATTTTGATTGGATATCAGCTCTTAACTTAACGTGAATAGTGCTATTGGGCACAGGAGATTCTATTACGAATCGAGGATTGTTTAATAAGCGAATAATTTCCGAACCAGCTCTCATTACGGTTCCGTGAAAATTGGTGGTACAGCTTTTACCTCTATTAAAATAATAAACATTATCATGAGCAAGCGTTGTACCTTCCACAATATCGCACACTTCGCCTGAGTCAGTAACTTTTGTAGCAAGTGCATTCCATCCTGTAAGAGCAGCAGAGCCGTAAATATGACTGAGCCAGCCTTCATTTACCCCTTTTGCAATACTGTAAACGAAAATGGCACTGGCTGAGGTTTCCAGATATGATTGGGGTTGGTCGAGTAGATTGTGCCATAAACCGGTTCCATCCTGCAAATGTACCAATGCTTGTGCATGCCTGCGGTATAGCGCTAACACTTTATCCCGACCTTCAAAGTTTTCTGGTAACACCGACAATAGCTCAGCCATGGCCATAATACACCAGCCATTTGCTCGTCCCCAATAAAATTGTGGGTCATCTGCTGCTGAGTTCACATTCCAACCATGGTCGTACAAGCCGGTTTGCTGATCAAAGAGTCTTGCAGATAATTGTATTACTTGCCTAACAGCATCTTCGTAATATTTTTTATCGCCGGTTAAAGATCCCATTTGTGCCAGAAAAGGAATACACATATATAAATCATCTGCCCAAAGCGATTGAGGTTGCGGTCGTTGGCGGGCTATTGTTCTATCGCGCAAACGATACTGCTTGTTATAAATATAATCTGCTATGGTATCTATCCATTCCCTGAATCTATGGTCGGGATATCTTTTCTGGATTTTTATCAGCGCTGCCCCAATTGCACCACAATGGTCTAATGCTGCCATATGGATCATTTTTTTATACGGATGATGTCGTATCAGGCCGTTTTCTTCCATTGTCCGGAAATAAGGCATAGCTTTAAAAGTGAAATCAAAAAAGCGTATGGCATAATTGAAATATGTCGTATCATTGGTAGTTTCATAAAGATCGTTGCAGGCAGAAAGTGAGACACCATTCGGATATGACCACTCTATAAAGTAAAATGCTCCTTGTGGATAAATCGCATTTTTATTAGGCTGAGAGTATGAAATCGTTTGTCCGTTAATAGAATCAACAAGATAAAAAAGCGAGTTTTTCTCTACTCTTTGTTGTATCCGGTCTACGATATTTTTTACATCTTTAACCGTAGGTATTACGTAAGGGGTACTGTAAGTCGGCAATGCCGGTTTCCTTGCTGAAATGCCTGTTCCTAATTGCGAAAAAGCTACAGTATTGCAGCCAAGAAGCAAAAAAAGAACAAGGTGTTTTTTCAATGATACTTTATTATTCATTTTGGATAAATATTATTTTGTTTACTATTCAAATAATATGTTGTAAAATTTACCGGGATAGATATTCACCTCTTTTCCCATTCCATGTTATTTTCTTTTTAGTTGTTTTTATTTCAGAATAAAAAATTCAATCGATTGCAAATATAATAGGTTTTTCAATCGATTGCAAACTTTTTCCTATATTTCTTTCAATCGATTGAAATTATTCAAAAAAAAGCTCTATTTTTGCAAGCAAATCAGAATTAACAAAGATGAATAATAAAAGAGTAACCATTTATGATCTTGCTAAAGCAATAAACCTGTCACCTTCTTATATTTCCAAGGCATTAAATAATCATCCTTCGGTGGGAGATAAGATGAAAGAGAAAGTGAGAAAGGCTGCCAAGGATTTAAATTATAAACATAACTCTTACGCTGCCAATCTCAGGATGGGAATTTCTAAAACGATAGGAGTAATTGTTCCTCATATAAATAAGAGTTTCTTCTCAGAATTGATTGCAGGCATTGAAGAAATTTGTTTTGAACATGATTATGGCTTAATTATCTGTCAATCACAAGAGTCGTATGAAAAGGAGTGTAGAGCTATTGATACGTTAATACGCCAAAATGTAGATGGTATTTTAATTTCTGTATCTGCTGAGACTAATTCTTCAGAACATCTTCAGAATATCATAAACCATGATACTATCTTGATTCAGATTGATAGATTTATTGAAAACTTTAATAGTTATAAAGTAACTAATGACAATGAAAAGCTTGCATACAATGCAACCATGCATCTGATCAATCAAGGATACCAAAATATAGTTTTTTTGGGGTGGACAGAACAGCTTACTATTGACCAGTTAAGAAAAAGAGGCTACCTGCAGGCAATGAAAACTTCAGGGCTTACCAGCCATATTTATGACAATGCTATTCAGAAAGATAAAACAAAGGAAATTATAACTCTATTGTTGTCATCCAATACTCCTCCAGATGCATTTTTGACTTTTTCTGACGAGCAAGCTCTATGTGTGTTGCAAGTAGCTAACTCTTTAGGTATTAAAGTTCCCCAAGAATTAGGAATAATAGGCTCTGGAAATGATATTCTGACGGAGATTACTACACCTACTTTGTCTGCAGTCAATCAAAAAAGCATAGAGATCGGCAGAAAAGCTGCTAATCTTTATTTTGAAATTTTAGCCGGAAAAAATGATAATCCGGTAGAAATAAAAGAAGAGATCATTCAAGCAGAAATAATCGGCAGGGAAAGTACTGCAAAAAATAGCTAACCATGAAAACATATTTAATTTTTGCAATCAGTTTATTATCAACATCATTCACTTTTTCGCAAACAGTAGTGATAGACGGTGTTCCGCGTGATACTTCCTTTGCGTTAAACACTACTTATCAGAAAGAATTACGTTACCGTCCCTACATTGAACCCGTAAGAGCTAGCCTACCCGATAATGTATTAGCCAATGAAGGTGTAACTTATAAAACAGTAGAAAATGCATGGGGTAAGCATGAATTAAAGATGAATATATACCGTCCTAATGACGGTAAAGAATATCCGGTTTTAATGATGATTCACGGTGGAGGATGGAACTCCGGAAATTTGGGATTACAAGTACCAATGGCACAACAAATTGCAACTAAAGGTTATGTAACTATTCCTGTGGAATACCGCTTAATTCCAGAGGCGCTTTATCCGGCAGGGGTGGAGGATTTGGAAGACGCTATTGAATGGATATACAATAATGCAGGAAGATTCGGCATTGATAAAGAAAAGATTGCCGTATCCGGTTGTTCAGCAGGTGGTCAGTTAGCGATGTTAATTGGAATGAAGAATGCTTCCGGCAAGATTAGGGCTGTCATCAATATGGATGGAATCTCTTCTTTTGTCACAGACGAATCGATAAACCGAGCCAAACAAGCACGAGATAGTAACAAGCCATTGCCTATTGATGCTATCTGGCTGGGTGGAACCTATCAAGAGCAGAAGAAAAATTGGGAAGAGGCTTCCGCTTTATACTGGATAAGTAAGAATTCGACACCGGTTTGTTTTATTAACAGTTCCATTCCTCGTTTTCATAATGGCCGGGACGAAGCTATTGCTTTACTTAATAAATATGGAACTTACACCGAAATACATACATTTGAAGATACCCCACATCCTTATTGGTTTTTCAGACCCTGGTTCGATCCCACAATCGAATACATGACTGAATTCATGAATAAAATTCTGAAGAATAAAAGATAGGATATTCTTTCTACAATCTATTTTTTTGGTAACATAATGAACTTTTTGATAATGTCAGGTCTAAGCACAATTATTAGTACTCAGCCGAGTACTTTTATATTTTCAATCAATTCTCTTCTACATGCTTTCTCAGTTACAATTTTTTTGAAACTGGGGAATCTATTTTTAAGATTGCCGATTAGTGAAAAAAAACGATAAACAGATAAATATTTTTGTTAATTCAGAACAATTTCTAATTTTTATTGCTTATATTTGTGAAGTGCTTATTAAAACTAATTCAAGTAATGTAATACAAAAAATGGCTAAGTTAATTCAATAGGATTTTACACAAAAGTGTTTTTAGGATATTTCAAGGGATGAAGTCTGAGAAGATTGCATCCCTTTTTGTTTATTTTTCTGCCAGATTGCTGAAAAACACTCTAATCACGTTGTTAATAAACGTGGGTAAAGTTTTTAAAAAACGTCACCCTTATTTATTAAAAACGTTTCCGGCGTCTATTAAATCCCCTGTTTTATTGTACAAAAAGTAGAAATGGTATATCTTTGCCTCCAATTTATCGGGAACGTATGAATGAGAAGAAAAATTACACCTATCATCTGATAGCTATCTTCACCGTAGGAGTGTGGGGATTAACTTTTATCTCCACCAAAGTTTTAATAGCCAATGGACTTTCTCCGAAAGAAATCTTTCTGCTTCGTTTTCTGATTGCTTATATTGGTATCTGGTTTATATCTCCACGCAAGCTGTTTGCAAATAACTGGAAAGATGAACTTTGGTTGTTGTTGGGTGGTATTACGGGCGGTTCCGTCTATTTTCTGACGGAGAATATGGCTTTAGGCATTACATTGGCTACCAATGTGGCGTTTATTGTTTGTACGGCTCCGCTGCTCACCACTATCTTTTCACTGATGATTTATAAGAAGGAAAAGGCTACCCGTACTTTGATAGGCGGTTCACTGATGGCATTGATAGGGGTGGCAATGGTGGTTTATAATGGGAGTTTTGTTTTGAAAATATCTCCGTTGGGCGATTGTCTTACTTTGGTTGCTGCTCTTTCATGGGCGTTCTATAGTCTGATAATGAAGAAGATGACGGGTAGGTATAATACTATTTTTATTACTCGCAAGATCTTTTTCTATGGCATATTGACTACGCTTCCTGTCTTTATGTTTCAACCTTGGAAGGCTGACCTTTCTTTGCTCATTCAGCCTTCCGTTCTGTTGAATTTATTGTTTCTGGGTGTCGTTGCTTCCCTGATTTGTTTTGCAGTTTGGAATGTCGTACTGAAAAATCTGGGAACGGTACGCGCTTCCAACTATATTTATCTCAATCCGCTGTTCACTTTGGTAGGATCGGCTATCCTGTTGGATGAACATCTGACAGTTATTGCACTGATCGGGGCTGCTTGTATTATGGGGGGAGTATATATGGCAGGAAAGAAATAACCGGCAGATTATTCTTCAGCAAATAGTATTATTCTTCTTCGATACCTTTCTCCGAGTGTTGCAGGCGGTAAAATGTTTTTTGTAGCTCAATCTCCCTGCGTAACTCTTCCTCCGTAGGCATATACAACATATATTTGGAAGCAAAAAGTTGATTATTGTCATGTAGTACTGAGTAGCGGGCTATATCTTCGTCTGTTTCTGAACAGAGAACGATACCGATGGTTGGGTTATCTCCTTCACCACGTATCCGTTCATCATACATCCGCACATACATATCCATTTGTCCCACGTCCTGATGTGTTATAGGATTTGTTTTCAAATCGATAAGGACGAAACATTTTAATAAATAATTATAAAAGACGAGGTTGATGAAATAGTCTTTCTTCTCGGTACGCACTAATTTTTGGCGTGTTACATACGAGAATCCTTTTCCCAGTTCAAGCAAGAAACGTTGTAAGTTGCTGATGATAGCCGATTCTAGTTTGGATTCGGTAAAGTCGGTATTTGGAGACAATCCGATAAACTCCGCTACCGTAGGATTCTTGATAAACTTGCTGATACGGAAGCGTGAGCGACTTCATTTCCGTTTCCACTTTTTCCTTGTCGTGCGAGAGTAGCAGACGTTCGTAATACTGTGAACCGATGTTGCGATTGAGTGTGCGGTAACTCCACATCTGCTCTTGTGCTTCTTTTAGATACCATGCACGGGCTTCAGGATTGGGAACTGTTAATAAGCGCTTGTAATGAGACCAACTCAATATTCTCCACGGTGTAGAGAATATTTCGGGAAAGGTTTGATAGAACAGTCGATAGTTGTAAAGACTGGGGACTGAGAACCCCTTCCCGAACTCTTGCGTAAGTTCTGTCGAGAGTTCTTTTAGCAGTTGTGTTCCGTAGTCGGCTCGTTCTTTTCCCTGCTGTTCCTCTTCCACGATACGCTTGCCCATCAGCCAATAGGCTTCTACCATTGCCGAATTAATGGCGGTGTAGGCTTTCTGTCGGGCTTCAGTTACAATTTGCTTGATTTCATGAATGAAACTTGTGCTATGTAAGGCTATATGGTTTTCTTTTTTCATTGTCAAAATGGTAAATGATTTAATGACAAAGTTAGGAAAAAAGCAGGATAAATGCACAATTAAGGTACTGTGTATTTGCGATGCCTGAATTTATTTCTCTGCAAACAGAATGATTTCTTCCGGTTGTGTGGAGTGTTCTACCATTAGATTCCAGCTACTTTCTTTTTTGTTCCATTCGTAGCTTTGGTAATTTACGCCCATTCCGTTGATTTGGTAAACGGCTTTGATCTTTACATCAGTGTAGGCATTGTCCTTGCTGTTCCATGCTGCGTATTCCACGTTTACTTCTCCACCGTCGTATGAGAAGTTCAGGCAATACTGTTTCTCGAAGCGTTGATTGCCTTTACTCCATTTCGATACCTCTTTGCTGGATACACGTCCTTCGGCATCATACGCATAGTTATATTGCAGATGATTCTGAAGATATTTATCCTCTTTCACTTTGTATACGTTTTTGGTTTCTACACGATCTCCATCCATGCGGGTGTTGTAGGCAAAACCTTCCAGACTGTTGTTATTTACTGCGTTTACGATTGAAGTTACTGCAAATACTACTGATAATACTAAAGTTTTCATAATGGTGTTATTTTTTTAGTTATACATTTTTGTTTCTTTCGATGTTGCAAAGGTAAGGCAGAGGCTCATGGAAGAATGTTATTACAATGTTATCTTTAGGTTAACAAAGAAAATCCGTTGATTTGTCTACTATTTCTTTTTCAAAAAGAAAGTTTTTTCTATTTTTGTCTTTTTAAGAAAGAAATAATTTCAATATGTTATCTTTATGAAGAAGAAGGAATTACTAAAACAGTTGATTGCAGGTTTCCAGGCGGGTTTACCCGTGGAAGTATATCCCCGTGAATTGATGCTACCTGTAGATAGTAACAAAATTATTACGGTTCCGGGTGTGAGACGTTGTGGGAAATCTTCTTTATTCTTATTGGTAATCAATCAATTGATTTCGGAGAAAGGCATCCGGAAGGAACAAATACTTTTTCTGAATTTCGACGATGAGCGTTTGCAGTTTGATGCTGAAAATTTAGATGAAATATTGCAGGCTTATCGGGAACTATATCCTGATATTTCCTTGAAGGATGTATATATGTTCTTTGATGAAATACAAATGGCGGAAGATTGGCAACCATTTGTGCGTAGGGTGTATGAACAGGAGTGTAGACACATCTTTATTACAGGCAGTAATTCAAATATGCTTTCGTCGGAACTTGCCACTTCCTTGCGGGGACGTACATTGCAGTACGAAGAGTTTCCTCTTTCATTTCGGGAGTATTGTTCATTTGTAGGCGTGGATACCAATTATTATGTACCTGAATATAGGGCGCGCATTGTAAATGCATTTAAAGTGTACCTGCATCAAGGTGGTTTTCCCGAAGTCAGTCTTGCTATTCCTATGTTGAAAGACCGTATTCTGCAGGAATATTTCTTCGTAATGCTCTATAAGGATTTGGTGGAAAGATATGAAATAAAGAATCCGGAACCTGTCCGTTACTTCATTAAGAGAGTAATGAGTAATTTGACGAAACCGACCTCTATCAATCGTATTTATAATGAGTTGAAGTCACAGGGGGTTAGTATCGGAAAGAATACCCTGTATGATGTAATTGTACAAACAGAATCTATCTATTTGTTTTTTTCATTAACGAAGTATGAGCCTTCGGTCGTAAAAGAGAGTAGTGGAGATAAGAAATACTATTGTATTGACAACGGTTTACGTTCCGTGTTGCTTAATCCTCTAAGTGAAGATAATGGTAAATTACTTGAGAATGCCGTTTATCTTCATTTACGCCGGAATTTGCAAATACAGGAAGGTTTGCATTATTATAAAGGTAAGAAGGAGTGTGATTTTGTAATTACTAACCATGAAGAAGTGAATCAGTTGATTCAAGTGACTTATACTTTGCACGACGAAGATACTCGTCAACGGGAGATAGACGGTCTTTTGGAGGCTGCTCAAACTACAGGCTGCCGTGAATTATTTATTCTGACTCTTGAAGAAGAAGAAGAAATAAATGTGAGTGAATATACGATTCATGTTCTTCCTGTATGGAAATGGATGCTGAAAACATTATATTTGTCCCCCAAACAATAGCAAGATGAAGCTTCGCTCACTCTATATCCTCTCTATTATAGGATTGTTTCTCGTTGTGGTAATACAATTGGGAGGCATGATATATGCTTATGACAGCTATAAAAATGAGGCGAAGCGTACACTGAACGAATGTTTCCGGCAAGCTTTTATAGAAACGGTAGATAACCGGGTGAATAACCTGCCTTTTCCTGATTATACCGTACCATTCTATTCGTACATCCGCAGGGATGAAAAGATGCCTTACGATGAAATGGTATTTTTGGGATATCAGCAAGTAGCCTCTTTCCTGGAAGATGTTTATCATGTGGAGATACCTCTGGACGAGATGGAGAAGGTATTGGAAAAGAAGCTGAAATGGAAGAACATCGATAGGACCGTATGGATTGATTCGGTAGAAGATCACAGTAAATATTCCGCTTACAGGCGTTTCAAAACGGTTATCTCGGAGCAGGCATGGCTGAATGAAAGTAAGGGTAAAGCGATAGAAGCTACCATTATTTCTCCTTTCCTTCCACTTGTGAAGGATGTGTTTTTCCTGTTCCTTCCTACTCTGTTATTGACTACTTTCCTTATTTACAGTTGGGCACAGCAGATGAAGTATATCATCAGCCAGCGCCGGGGGATTGAGGAACAGCGCTCTGCTTTCTATGCTCTGGCGGAGAAAATGAGGTTGCCGATAGGTAAGGTGCGCAGGCAGATTCCCGAACAACAGTGGGAGGCCATAGAAACATCGAGCAGGCAGATTCTGGATATGACGGAGCAAACACTTTCCATGGCTAAAGAAGAGGAGTGGAAACGCCAGGCCCGTAAACAACATTCGTTTAAGGTATTCTTTATAGTCAGCCTGTTGGCAAGTTGTTTGTTGATGGTAGCCTGGTTTGCTTATTTGTATCGCACAGCTGCCCGTGAGACTGCTTATCAGGTGAATGATTGCTTTGAAGCGGCTTTCTATGATGAGGTGGTGGAACGTTATCCGTTGTTTCTTTTACAGACTAAAGGAGGGAAAAAGCCCGTAGAACAGAAATTGCCAGAGGAAGCTCCTTTTGCCAAGGAACAACAGAAATTTCTACAAGGAAAGGAGGCTGAGTATAGCATAAACCGTTTGTTTGTGGTACATACCTATAATACGATTGATCAGAATTATCGTCTTCGTGCAGCCTTGATTATGCAACGTGAGATCAATGAAAGTAGCATAGAAATGCCCTTGTCTTCTTTATACCTGGATTCAGCTTTTGCAGAGCGCTTAAGCCGGTTGGGCATAAAGTCACGTAGTGGTATTCGTCAGTTTCTCCGTTCTTCGGATAGTACGGTTACAGAGGTTGGATACGCTTCCAGGAAGTATGGTGATTATACTTCTCTGTTTATTCCTTTGAAAGAAGATAGTACGCTTTGTGTGCAGGGAGTTGTGAAGAACCCTTATCGTCATGTGGCGACTTCTATCTGGTATCTTTTGCTTCCCTTGTGGATTACATTCCTGGTAATGCTCGATTGTATCTTCGGCCAGGTGAAGGTGCTTCGGATGCAACATCGTCTGGAGCAGTTCCAGAAAGACTTTACTTACGCCATGATTCATGATATGAAGTCTCCGTTGAACTCCATATTGATGGCGGCACATGTGCTGGCAGGAGGGAAACTGGCGGGTAAACCTGAAAAAGAAGAGAAATATCGCCTGGTGATGACGGAAGAGAGCGAGCATCTGCTGGCTTTATCGAACAGGGTATTGATGCTTACACAATTGGATGAAGGGCATTTGGAGCTGCATAAGGAAGATGTTTCCCTGCGTCCGTTGATTGATGATCTGGTTGCGAAGATTTCTCTGAAAGCCGGTAAGAGGGTGGAATTCAATACGGTTTATCATCGCTGTGAGACGGTCTATGCGGATGCTTTCTGCCTGCGTGAAGTGCTGGGAAACTTATTGGACAATGCGATCAAGTATTCTCGTGAAGAGGTGAAAATAGACATTATCTGTGAGTCGGAAAGGGGAGTTTGCAAAATTAAGGTATGCGATAACGGGTTGGGTATCTCCTTGAAAGACCAGTCGCGTATCTTCAATCGCTTTGAACGCTCTGCGGCGGCAGCACGCAGTAGTAAAGGGGGTGCCGCGGGTTTTGGTTTAGGTTTGAACTATGTACAGCAAGTGATGCTGGCACATGAGGGCAGGGTAGAGGTGGAGAGTGAAGAAGGCCGTTTCAGTGAGTTTACTCTTTATTTTCCGGCACGATCCTGACTTTACCATATATGGAATCGCAACTCCTGTGAACAGTCGTTGATAAATGCATCTTTGCTGAATGAACGCAGTTTCCAAAGGATGCAGATGTCGTCTATGCTACCGATAAGTAAGAATGTTCCGAATAATGTGAAATAATAATTCCCTGTTGCCATGCCATACAAAAGCGGAAGTATGCCTAACAGCAGAATAGGTAAGAAGCAGGTTGTGCGATATTGCCACATTCTGATAGGTTCGTTGCAGTGGCAGAAACGTATGCCTCCCTTATGCTTTACGAAAGAGATGGACCGGAAACCTTTGGGCGAGAAGATTCCGAAGAAAAGTGCATGAAGCAATAGATTTACTCCAAAGCCTGCCAGGGCGCACGACCAGAATATCAGCAATGATACATGGGCCATATCTTCTCCATGTATCCATCGGAATAAGAGCAGTATGGGTACTGTAAAAAGGATTGCAGCCAGTATTCCATACTTGTTGATCTTATTTCCCGAAACCATGATTTCGGTGCCTTTCTTGCTTTGTACAATTGAGATATCCGCTTTCATCATTCGTTCTTTCTATTAATTGAAGAATATATTTGCAATGGCGTGTTTGAGTCCTGTGTACGCAGGATTGACTGTGGCCATTAATACGTAAGCTGCCAAAACGATTGCAATACCTTTTGCTAATTCGATTCCTATTTTCTGAAATTTCTTCATGACTTGTTTATTATTTAAGTGATACATTGGGGTTATTTCGATGTTGCAAAGGTAAGGCGGCAGGGAGAGAAGGAATGTTATCGCAATGTTATCTTTAGGTTAACGATCATAAGTCGATATGCAAGAAACAGGTGTTTTTTAGTAAGGTATAAAGAACTAATAAAACTTGCTGGCAAATCCTTTCTGTATGATTATGAGGTAAATGGGTATTCCAATATAAATTGAGATAGTATTGCTCGTCATTTGATTCATTACTATTTCAGCATAAATTAGCTCATTATCCTTAGTTTTGTCTGTTATTCTATTGGACTATTCCCATTATAATTGAAAATATCCCCTTTCTTCTTCTCTGCTTAATGATAATAATTAGTTGAAAAACACAGGTTTATAATAAAAATGAGACTCTCTATTTGTCCCCCCTGTTTCTTTCCTGTTTTATGTCTATCTTCTTATTTTTGTTCCGTTCTCGTAAGTAGATGCGATACAACTATTATTAATCTATATCAGAAAGTAAAATTATGGAAAACCAGGGAATACTTCTTTATATCGGAATAGCCCTTATCATCTTATTGGTACTTTGGTATATCTGGACTGCCAATAATCTGATAGCAAAGCGGAATCGGGTAAAGCAATGCCGTAGCGGCATTTGCGTGGCATTGAAGCAGCGGAACGATATGATACCGAATTTGGTAGCTGCCGTAAAGTCCTATATGGGACATGAGAATGAGACGCTAACCCGTATCGCAGAACTTCGTTCACGAACTTTTCAGCCTTCACAGGAGAGTGAACAGATAAAAACCGGTAATGAGCTTTCTTCTTTAATCTCCAAACTTCAATTATCCGTAGAAGATTACCCGGAACTGAAAGCAAGCGAACAGTTCACCCGACTGCAAAGGAGCATTGAAGATATGGAATTGCAACTGCAAGCTATACGCCGCACCTATAATGCTGCGGTCACCGACTATAATAACTCCATTGAGATGTTTCCTTCTTCCATCGTGGCCGGCCGGCAGAATCATCATCAGGAAGAACTGATTGATATTCCCGAACAGGAACAGCGGAATGTGGATGTCAGTGCACTTTTAAAGTAGATGTAATATGGAATCAATTGACTTCAAAAGCCTTTCCGAAAGGCTTCGTACCGAACTTTCCCGTGTATATTTCTGGCAGAAGATCGTTCGTATTCTGAGCATCATAGTCTATCTCTTTGTCTTTTGCTGGATGATGTTCGTCCTGTTTGGGGGCTATCTTGTTGGATACATCGGATTAGAGAACTACAGTGTGGTTACGCAATACATTTTCCCGGTTTTTATGGGATTTATTGTGCTGAACTTTGCATTCAGCCGCTCTCTTATGAAATTCCAAGGGCAGGAAAATGATATCATGCGCAGCATTATGTCTGCTATGTTTCCATCGGTTCTTTTCTCCTTCTCTTCGCAACTGGACCAACGTATATTATCCGGTAGCAAGCTCTTTAATTCTTCTTTTTCCGATCCGGCATTGGCGGCTACCACCTATGCTTATCTGGAAGTGCCGCGAGGGGATCGTACCCTTTATATAGCCGATATAGGGGTTTCCTATGGGCTGATGAATAAGTTGGAGCTCAACTCTGTAGCGGGCTATTTCGTGATGCTTTACCGCTATGTGCTCCGTCCGCTGTTTGCCTCCAGGTATGAAAGCAGTGCGCATAACTTTCGCGGAATGTTTGGCTGGTGTCGTCTGGAACGTAGTTTTAAAGGCAGCACGATTATACTGCCCGACCATCTGGAACAAAAGGTCGGCTATCTGGCAAAGAATATCCAGGGCTTGAAGAAACGCTATAATGCCCGTTTCGTTCATCTGGAAGACCCGGATTTCGAGAAGTATTTCGTGGTTTATGCCGATGACGAAATAACTGCCCGTATGATACTTACACCGGCAATCATGCGTCAGATTACCCGTCTGCGCGAAACATTCGGGCACGATATGATGCTCTCTTTCAGCAAAGATACTTTTTACTATGCGGGAGTGATGCCCGACGGCTTCCTTTGTCTTCGCAAACAGGCACTGGACAATGAACATCTGCTTGAAGAGATATACAATGACATAAACCTTGCCTGTCAGGTGACAGATATCCTTTAAAATCATATTATAACATGAAACAAACACTTACATTTATTCCTCCCGTAGTGGACTCCACGCAAAGTTCCATTCATACGGAGGCTTACGAAAAGAGCGTGGACTTGTATAACCAAGGCGAGTATCTGCAAGCTTTCCACAGTTTGCTGGATTACCTGAATGCGGACTTCCGGACGAAGTATGGCAATACGGATGGTACTGAATTTCATATTCCCCACGGTTCTATCCTGGTGCATATCTCTGTAAAAGACGGATTTTACCGTATCAGTGCCGACTTCCTGAACTTGCCCGAGAAAGGGCGTGTAGCCATGCTTCGACAGATTGCAGACCTGAATCTGAACAAACTGCTGTTGCCTCGCTTTGTGAAGGACAACGATAAGTTGAGAATGGAGTACACGTGTTCTCTCTCGCAGAGCCATCCCCATAAGATGTACTTCGTGTTACAGAATATCTGCCACATCGGTGATAAATATGATGACGAGTTTTGTACGAAGTTCGGTGCTACGCGGTGCTATGAGCCGCAGGTCACCTCTTATCCGCAGGAAGAGATAGACCGTATTTATGAAGGTTTGCAAATCTTGGGCCGCGAAACACTGGAAGCCGTGAAAGAGTATGATGCCGACCGGAAATATGGCTACTCCTGGAATGTACTCGATACGACTTTCTATCAGATTTCCTACTTTGCCCGTCCGCAAGGCCAGCTATTGAATGATCTCGATAAAGCGGTGGATGATATGGATGCCGAACTGCCTACTGCCGAGGTGGTGGCGAAAGGTAAGACCTTTCTTGAAAAATTGCTTGCCATGACTAAAGAAGAACTGGCGGCTGATCTTTATTTCGTAGATACATTGGTGTCTACCAAGCGACGTTCGTCTCTGAAGAATATGCAGGAGAACTTTATGAGTGTCTATAAAGAAGCTACTGAAGCCATTCAGACGGAAAACTATGAGCGGAGTGTGGTACGTCTACTATATATCTTCTATGAGGCTTATTTTTATAATGATGTGCAGGATGACATTAACGTAATTCTTTCGCATGCGCTTAAGAAAGCAAGCGGTAAGCCGATGGAGGATGCATCTGAAATCCTTTATAACGCAATGGATAAAATAATGGAAGGTGATCTGGAACCGGATGAGGATGACCTGGAAGAGATATCGGCAGAAGCCATCGAGCAAATACAGGGCATGGCAGCATCTCTGCAAGAGGAAATCATGAAGGCACAGGCTGATATGCAGTCTGCCATGATGAAGGGAGATATGGCCGAATATATGCGTTTGGCGCAGGAACTTCAACAGAAGATGATGCAACAAGCACTTGGCGGACAACAATAACAGATTAAAAACAATGAATCAATGGAACAGAACAATATATATCAGTTGGTTTTCAAAGTAACCCATGCAGGTGGATCAGGCAGCTGTTTCTATCTGAAAGACTATGATCTTTTTGTGACGAACTACCATGTGGTGAAAGGCTTTCATGCAGTGGCGGTACATGATAATGACCGGAATCCTTATCTGGCTAAGGTGGTACTGGTGAATCCTTCATTGGACATAGCCCTGCTGTCTGTAGACGGTGATTTCTCGGCCCTGCCTTCCCTGAATCTGGCAGGAGATAATTCCTTGTCCATCGGTGGAAAGGTTTGTGTGGCCGGTTATCCTTACGGTATGCCTTTTACGGTGACCGAAGGCTCTGTGTCTTCGCCCAAACAACTGGTGGATGGAAAGTATTATATACAGACTGATGCGGCGGTGAATCCTGGTAATTCCGGCGGTCCTATCTTCAATGAAAAGAACGAAGTGGTAGGAGTAACGGTGAGTAAGCTGAGTAATGCCGATAATATGGGTTTCGGTATCCGTGTGGAAGCATTACGGAAGCTGCTTGAATTTGTGGAGGCTGCGGACCGTACAGCTTTTCAGGTGCAGTGCGACAGTTGTGACGAACTGATATCGGAAGAGGAAGAATTCTGCCCTTCATGCGGCGAAAAGCTGCCCGAAGGTATCTTTGAAGAGCGCGAACCGTCTTCATTGAGTACTTTCTGCGAACGTGCCATCCGTGAGATGGGAGTTAATCCGATTCTTGCTCGTGACGGTTATGACTCCTGGACATTCCATAAAGGCAGTTCCGAAGTGCGTATCTTTGTTTATGAAAATACGTATCTGTTTGCTGTTTCTCCTATCAATCTGTTGCCAAAGAAAGAGGTGGAAAGGGTGCTCGACTATATCCTGAGTGAAGATTTTAGTCCTTACAAACTGGGTATTGAAGGACGCCAGATTTACATAGCATATCGTGTACATCTGTCTGACATTACGGATGCATCGGAAGATGAGATCCTTACTAATCTGGTGAATCTGGCATTAAAGGCCGATGAGATGGACAATATGATGGTAGAAGAGTTTGGTTGCGAATTCTCTGAATATTCTAAACACGAAGACTGACTTTAAGTGATAATTGCAAACGCGGCTGTCTGAAAGATTATCTTTCGGCAGCCGCGTTTTTCATTGGAAACTGTAAGAGAGAATTCTTATTAGAGTAATTATCTGTTTGCCAGCAAAGCGCTGTTCCAATTTGTTGCATTGTGCTCTGTTACCAGATTCCAGGAGTTATCTTTCTCATTCCAGTTGTAAGCCATGTAGTTCATGCCGTTCTCGTTCATCTGGTAAACGGCTTTGGCTTTCACATTTGTGTAGTCACCGGCTTTGCTGTTCCATGCTACATATTCCACGTTTACTTCGTTGTCGGTGTAGCTGAAGTTGAGGCAATACAGTTTTTCAAATCGGCTGTTGTCCTGGTTCCATTTCAGGATTTCCTTGGCGGATACACGTCCTTTTTCATCATGTGTGTAGTTGTATTGCAGGTGGCGTTCCAGATACTTGCCTTCTTTTACTTTATAGACTGTCTGGGTTTCTACACCGCTTTCCTGTTTCTCACTGTTGTAAGCGAAGTCTTTTACGTTGTTACCACTTACTGCGTTTACTACTGATGTCAATGCGAATACTACTGATAATACTAGAGCTTTCATAATGATTTTATTTTTTAAGTTATACATTTCGTTACTTTTGATGTTGCAAAGATAGGGCAGGGGCATGAGGATGAATGTTATCGTAATGTTATCGTTAGGTTAATAAAAAGAGTTTCTTAATCCGGTGGTGGAATTCTGCAAATAAGCTTGTTGTCAGGCGGGAGGTATAGTCGTAAGATTATGCCTTTCCTTGTGGTTGAGGAGGGAGACAGCGGTGCTTTGTCACGCCTCTACTTGTTCCATTTTGTTTCTTCCTCTTGGAACAAAAGTGCCTTGCCTGTGGAACAAAAGTTTCTTGGTTAAGAAATAAAAGTTTCTTAGGTAAGAAACAAAGGTTTCTCAGAGAAGAAACTCTTGTTTCACAATAAGGAGACAAATGTTCCGATAAAGTGGAGCTTACGTTTCTCCGTAATAGAACAATATCTGATTAATAATGTCTTATTGAAGAAGTAGGCACTGGTCTTATTTACAGCGGCTTATCACTCTTCTTATTTATAGTATTCTCATATGCAGGTTCTATCTTGATTTCACCAATGGATACTCTATAGATATAGACTATGGAGATACCTTATTTGTAACCTGTTGGCGGAATTGATTTATTTAGGTATAGAAAAGAACAAAAGTGATTAGTGTTTAGTGATAAGTGATTAGCGCCATTCGGTATATTATTTTTTAGACGCGGATGACACGGATAACGCGGATTTAAAAGGCTGCGCTATAAAAGTGGATAAAAAAAGATCCGCGTTATCCGTGTCATCCGCGTCTAAAAGATTATTTATCATTTAACTCATAACCCTACAAAAAGGAACTAATTCCGCCAATGGATTACTTGTAATAATCTTAATCTTCAGACTATTGTGAAATCAGGAACTTTGAATGATTAAGGTAGGAATTCTTTGTTTTCTTCCTTTAAAACGTCTGCTGTTTCTTTGGTAAATTGAAAATGTCCCCTTTTCTTTCTACTTTTACTGGGTAATAATATCTTGATAAACATACTCTTACGGGATAAAACTCTCTCTTCATTTATCCCCCCTATTTGTTTTCCCGTTCATGGGTATCTTCCTACTTTTGTTACACCTTCCTTAGAGGCTTAACTAATATGTATTATTATATTAACTATTTGACAGAATATTAACTCTTAAACTAAAATTATTATGGCATTTTTTGTGAACCCCGGCAAAGACTGGGAGAATAACCTGACAGAAGAAGATATTGCGAAGCTGGAAGCGCAAGGGTGTGACGTGAGCGGACTGCGTAACAGACCGCCCGTGCCGGAAGATGATGACGAAGAAGAGGAGGCTTTCGATAATCCTACTCGCTTGGATAGACTGAAGCCTTATCTGCAAACACCCCGGGACATGGAAACTCCCTTCTTCAGGGCAGTGGCAGGCAATGCTCCCTGGTTGTTCAAGGATCGCTGGAAGAAGAAATATACGGAGTCTCCCGTTATATATGCAGCAGTGGTGCAGGCCAACAGTGCCTTGTGGAGACCGGGAGACAACGATTACTATCCGGCAGTGTTTGTTTTTGCCCTCGACAAGAAGCACATTCACGATGTGGAATGGTTATCGCAAATGGCAGAAAAGATCAGCGAATTGTCAGATAGTCCTACTGTGCCGGATGATTGCCGTAAACTGATTAATACGTTGCGCGATAGTCAGAGTGAGTTTTGCTTCCGTATCGGCAAAAGCGTATCCGGTGATGCCGATGCCTGGTGTGCTACTTATAAATTCGATAAGCAATCGGCTCTTCCGCGCAAAGCGCTTCCTTCGGATGGTATCGTTCCTTTCTTGTTGAAAGCCAATCCGGTAGAGAACCAGTTTGTGGATTTTAAACTGATTCCCTCCGAATTGTATATTGGGTAAATCAAAAAATGCGGCTATCGGAGGATTGCTTTTTCGGTAGCCGCATTTCTTTAGGAATTTAAAAGAGGGTGTTTATTGTTAGAGGAAAGTTACTTGTTTGCCAGCAGGACACTGCTCCAGTGGGTGGCGTTGTGTTCTGTCACCAGATTCCATGAGTTTTCCTTTTCATTCCAGCTATAAGCCATGTAGTTCATGCCATTTTCATTCGTCTGATAAACGGCTTTAGCTTTCACATTTGTGTAATCGCCGGCTTTGCTGTTCCATGCTACATATTCCACGTTTACTTCGTTGTCGGTGTAGCTGAAGTTGAGGCAATACAGTTTTTCAAATCGGCTGTTGTCCTGGTTCCATTTCAGGATTTCCTTGGCGGATACACGTCCTTTTTCATCATGTGTGTAGTTGTATTGCAGGTGGCGTTCCAGATACTTGCCTTCTTTTACTTTATAGACTGTCTGGGTTTCTACACCGCTTTCCTGTTTCTCACTGTTGTAAGCGAAGTCTTTTACGTTGTTACCACTTACTGCGTTTACTACTGATGTCAATGCGAATACTACTGATAATACTAGAGCTTTCATAATGATTTTATTTTTTAAGTTATACATTTCGTTACTTTTGATGTTGCAAAGATAGGGCAGGGGCATGAGGATGAATGTTATCGTAATGTTATCATTAGGTTAACGATATCTTTGCAACTCTGGAAAGCTTTCCTTGTATTTTTTTAGAGTTGTATGTATTTTTATATTCCTCTTCTAATCAGTGAGATGCTGATTTTCGTTCGTTTCTTTTCATCGTACCTTGCCATTGGCTGGAAAGAATGCATTCTCATCGCATATAAAAAGTAGTACATTACTCCGCGATCCATAGTTATTTGCTATTTTTGCAGGCGAATATAAACGGATAAGATGAAATTACGTACTGTCATCTCTCTTTCACTTGTGAGTCTGATTGCTGTTGTGTTGATACAGTTGGGTGGAATGCTTTATGCTTTCCATGCACAGATACAGGAAGCAGAGAAGTTACTAAACAAGTGTTTTTGGATGTCTTTCACGGAGACAGTGGATAATTTGGTGAACAACCTTCCTTATCCTGATAATTCAATAGCTATCATAGCGTATGCCCCTAATCCTAAATACAAGCGGATTGATGGGAATGAAAGGAATAAGCGTACTTCCCAGCAGGTGGCACAGGCTTTGCAACGGGTGTATGGAATAAAAGAAATTCCGTTAGCCACCATAGATAGCGTGTTGCACAATAAGTTGCGGAAGTTAGACATGGATGGAACGCTGACCGTGGAGCGAATTAATGTAAATACAAATGAGGTGCTGGCAACTACCAATCCTCAGGTAAGTATCCGTAACTTTGCCGCTGTTACTTCCGAAACTGCTTTTACCTTTAAATCCCGTGGGGAGGCTGTCCGTGCCATTCTTTCTTTCCCTGCCAAGGAGATGGAGAAGAGACTCCTGTTACTGTCATTCATTACATGGCTATTGCTGGGTACGGCTGTCTATGCCTTGATTGTGCAGATGAAGTCGGTGTTCCGTCAACGGCATGACTTGCAGAAACAACAACAGGACTTCTATACGTTGGCCGAAGAAATGAAACATCCCGTCAGCCGGATGAAGAACTTGATAACCACAGAAAACTGGCAAGAGATAGAGGCACAAAGCAACGTACTCTTTGAGAGAACCAATGCTACTCTGGTACATGCCAAAGCAGAAATCCGGCAAGGAAGTACAGGCAGGCCTATTTCTCTTAAAGCAATTTCTATAGTCAGCCTGGTTGGAGTATTCCTGTTGCTGGCTGTCTGGTCGGGATATTTGTATTATATTACATCTCAAAAGATACGGTATCAGGCGGAGGAGCAATTGGAAGAGGCTTTCTACCGGGAGGCAGACTTACATAGGTATCCGCTTTTCACTAAGGCTAATCCTGATTTTAATTGGGATAGTTCACCGGGAGAATTTCTCCCTTATCCGAGGCGTATGATGAATGAACTTTATAAGGTATATCTGGAGAAAGGTTATCGTTACCGGGTACAGTTGAGTGTCATACGACATCTTTACAATAAGTTTGATGAAGATTTCCGCGTAAAGATGGCTTATGATATACAGGATACGATTAGTCTGCGTAGCCGTGTGCCCATTCCGTTCTCCTTGCAGTTTGCCGACAGTGTTTTCAGGAAACAGCTTTTGGAAACAGGCTTTCCGGATAGGGCGGATATCCGTTGGATCAGGTATCCGTCCCGGGAGTTGATACTTTATACTGGTAGTCCGGATGTTGACTTCGGGGATATTACTACCCGGTTGTTTCCGTTGGATAAGGATAGTACGAGTTGCATCTTTGCTGTGGTTCGTTCACCACAACGTACTATTATGAGTACCACATGGTATATGCAGGTGCCGCTGCTTATTGCTTTCCTTTTCGTATCTCTCTGTGTTTTCTTTCAGATACGTATGTTGCGGGCACAGCGTCGGTTGGAGCAGTTTCAGAAGGACTTTACTTACTCCATGATACATGATATGAAGTCACCGTTGCAGTCTGTCATGATGGGAGCACATATCCTGGCAAGTGGTAAGTTGGCGGATAAGCCTGAGAAGCTGGCCCGTTACAGGCAAGTAATGGGAGATGAGTGCGAACATCTGTTGACACTTTCCAATCGTGTAGTAATGCTGACAGAGATAGATCGTGGAGAATTGGAACTACATAAAGAAGAAGTTGCCTTAAGACCGTTGTTACGGGATATAGCAGAAAAGTATCAGTTGAAAGCAGCGAAGACGATTCATTTCGATATAGATTGTGAAGAAGGATGTAGTGTTTATGCGGATGCTTTCTGTCTGCGTGAGATACTTTCCAACCTGGTGGACAATGCCGTCAAGTATTCTAATGAAGAGGTTCTGATTATTCTTTCAGGTAAAAAGACAGAGGATGAAACCATTGTTAGAGTGCATGATAACGGTATTGGCATTCCTTTGAGCGAACAGCATAAGATATTCAATAAGTTCGAGAGGGTTGCTTCCGGCAGTCGTAAGACGAGTGCATCAGGTTTCGGGTTAGGATTGAATTATGTGTTGCAGGTGGTGAGTGCCCACGGTGGTATGGTGAAGGTAGAAAGTATGGAAGGGAGTTACAGTGAATTTACGCTACAATTCCCCTTGCGTTAAAAAAGCCTGCTGGCAAAGATGAAATGTGCTCAACTATTTGTTATTCAGATAGGCTTTTACTATTTTTGTATACAGAGTCCGTAAAAAACAAAAGAGGTAGATTATGACACGCAGGGTTGGCATATCTTGGCTCCCAATTCGTTGGGGATTATTTTTTCTGTTCATTTCTGGTTTGCAGTTGCTTTCTGCGCAGGAAGATAGTACACGCTTCACTCTTGATAGCATGTTGATAAAGCCGAAAGCTGCATTTCAGCTTCCATCTGTCAATCTGCTTCCCGAAAAGACTGTATATCCTTTGATTAATCCTATACAGTTAGGTGATTTACCTTCTTTCTCCTTGAAAGAGGAACTCCGTATCCCTTATCATATAAATCCTTCTCCGTTATTCCGGGGCGATTATAGCACAGGAGGCGTATTAAGGCAATTTCCCCATGGAGCGGTATTCGGTTCCGGAAGCCAGACCAGTCTTCCGGGCATCGGGCGTTTTAATAATGCTTCGTTAGGATATCAGCATATCTTTAACGATCGACTATCATTGCAACTTCGTGCCAATGCCATGAAGATAAATATGTCTCACATCACCGGGCAAGCTTTCAGTACTGCGGGCAGGCTGACTTATCGTGCTTCTGACCGGGTTGCCTTCAATGTCTTCGGTTCGTATGATATCGGTAATTCTTATGGGATGAGCACTAATAGTTATGGTGCTACGATGTCTCTTGATATGTCCGAACGTTTTGGTGTGGAGGTAGGTGCCCAGCGCTATTACGATGCCATGCGTGGAGGTTGGCAGACGGTTCCCGTTGTGATACCTTATTATCGCTTCGAGAAGTTTAAGCTGGGGCTGGATGTAGGCGGAATAATGTACGAGATTCTGCGCAACGTGGTGTTTGATAATCGTGGCGGCGGTGACTTTGGTGGCGGCCCTACGATTAGGCCGCCAAAGTTCTCATTTCCGATAAAATAGAAGAAGCAGATATTTACTTCAGGTAATCGTTTATATTTAGTAGTTTGTATTCGGGCGAACATTCAAACAGATAGTTCAGGATGTTCAGATGTCCTGCGCCGAAAATAACCAGTATTCGTTTACCGGCGGCATCGGGAATCCGCTGGATATTCCTGAGTATCCTTAGATTCCGGTTGAACCATCTTCCGGATTCAAAATCTGTTCCGGTATAATCGCCTTTGACGGATTCATACTTGAAATGCTTGATAAGATAGTTTCCTAAATCTTTCTTGATACGTACCGGATCATTGAGATGTATCAGTTGTGCAAGTATTCCCTGTTGCTTGAAGATGGGTTCATCTTCATAGTATAAAGCAGAGTCGGGAGAGTTCGAGAAACTTTCTTCAAAAGCCAGATATTCATTACTTTCATCATCATCCAGCAGTTTCTCTATGTGGGTAGTGTGTGCTCCCCAAGCATCTGCACAGTATATCTTGGCATTGCACATTCGGGCTATTCTGAAACCTAACTGCTGAATTTCGTTTCTGTTCAACTCATGCTTGCCGGTAAGGTATGAGTTATAGAGAGAGTCTATCTCTGATTGTTTGTATAAAGGCCATTCAATGACAACGGCATCCGGCTTGAATTGTGCCAGTTTCTTGGATATTAACTCTATCTCTTTTTGATATTGAGGAGATAGTACATCTATCTGGTCTTCTTCGGATACTTGTTGCACATCCAGATTGGGAAATTCGAAGTGGAAGACTCCCAACGTAAGGACTTCTGCCTGCTGGGCATATCCTTTTGTGAAGAACATGCTTGTGGTAATCAGAATAAGAATGAATGATATCGCAATGTTATCTTCGGGTTAACGAATAATTTATTACTTTTGTGGCTGATATCATAACTGATAAAGATGGAGTTAGATAAGTCATTAAAGGTAGATTTTCTTTCAGAAATCAAAGGAATCATCCAGCAGGCACGCACTAATGCTGTACGAAGTGTAGACTTCTGTCGTGTACAGATGTATTGGACACTTGGGAAGCGTATTTTTGAAGAGGAACAAGATGGAAAGGAGCGTGCCGATTATGGAGCTTACTTACTGAAAAATCTCTCTAAGGAGCTTGTCCCGGAATTTGGCAGTGGGTTTTCTTATCGTCAATTGGCTTTCTGCCGCCAATTTTATAAAACTTATCCAATTGTGAACGCACTGCGTTCACAATTCAATTGGACTCAATATAGGCTTCTTATTCAAATAGATAATCCGGATAAGCGGGAATATTACGAACTGGAAGCGATGAACAATTGTTGGACAGCGCGTGAGTTAGAACGCCAAATCAATTCAGGCCTTTATGAACGTTTGTTATTAAGTAATGATAAGGAGGCTGTTTTGGCTGTAGCACGTAGAGAGCGTATCCCAGAGACACCTTTGGAAATCATTAAAGATCCTATGGTGTTAGAGTTTCTTGGTTTGAAAAAGGAAGCGGCATATTATGAAAAAGACCTTGAACAGGCATTGATTACCCATTTGCAGGATTTCTTGTTAGAATTAGGAAATGGTTTTTCTTTTGTGGCCCGGCAAAAGCGTCTGCTACTTGAAGATGACGAATTCTTTGCAGATTTGATTTTTTATAATCGTCTGCTGCGCTGTTTTGTTGTTATAGAGCTGAAAACCCGGAAGATAACCCATGAGGATATAGGACAGTTACAGATGTATGTGAACTATTATGATCGGGAGGAAAAACTTCCGGAAGAGAATCCTACTATCGGGATATTGCTATGTGCAGATAAAAATAATATGGTAGTTCGTTATTCGTTACCAGAAAATAACACTACTATATTGTCAAGTAAATACCAGATTTATTTACCTTCGGAGGAGCAACTTGTGAAAACGCTTAAGCAAGAATTGGAAGAGAGAAGGTTAATTGATAATTTATAGTATAGAAAGTTAATACAATTCATATCAAAGACATGGATACAATAAAGTTATTGTTAGTTGAGGACGATCCCAGCCTGCGTTACATCGTTCAGAGCGGATTGGAAGATATCATAGAGGGCTATGAAGTGTTGGCAGCCGCCAATGGTGAAGAAGGATTGGCAATGTGGAGGGAACACCGTCCCGATGTCATTCTCTCGGATATAGAAATGCCCATCATGGATGGTTATGAGATGGTGAAGCGTATCCGTGAGGTGGATAAAGAGACGCCTATAATCTTTTCTTCCGGTTTAGTTTCTCCCAAAAATGTATTGAAAGGCTATGAGTTGGGAGCCAACAATTATATCAAGAAACCTTTCATTCCCGAAGAACTGGATGCCCATATTCATGCTTTGTTGAAACTCTCCAAAGGTGAAAAGAGTAAGGACGAAAGCGAATGTTACAAGATTGGAAAGGAATATGTGCTTGATGCTACGCACGCCATATTGAAGCATTCATCCGGTGAAAACAAGACATTGACCGCCCGTGAAGCCGGATTGTTGCAAATGCTTTGTGAGAACAGAGGAGATGTAGTACGCCGCGAAGCCATTCTTGATAAGTTCTGGAATACGGAAGATGATTATTTTGCTTCCCGCAGCCTGGATGTATTCGTCACGAAACTCCGTAAGTTGATAGCTGAAGATTCATCAGTCAGCATTAAAACGGTGAAAGGTGTGGGGCTGATGCTGGAAGAAAACATATAGTTCCGGCTATTTGATTACTATATTTATTCGGGGCACTAAACTGTGTCTCGAATATTTTTTTGTCCTTACTGTTCGTTTTCATGCGGACACTTGTCCGGAAATGAACATAGCTTGAAATCGTATATTCGTTGATAATCAGTGTTTTATTGTTTTGGCACGCCAATTGACTATATATAGTCAAAGGCGGTTGACAAAGACTTCCTCTTAAAAAACAAGAAGTAATAACAATAAAAAAAATAACGATTATGAAAACGAACTTAATTTCTAAAGCAGTGGTAATGTTGGCAGTAGTAATGGCCAGTGTAATGAACTTCTCTGCAAATGCAAGTAATCCTACTCAGTATGTGAAGAACGAAGAGATGACCGGCGAGTTGATGACCGCAAAGACTATCTTTAAGAACGAAGATGGACATCTGTATCGCCACCTCCGTTACACCTACACTTACGATACAGAAAATCGTGTGACCAGCAAGGAAGCTTCTAAATGGGACAGCTCAAAAGAAGCTTGGGTCCCTTACTTCAAGATGGATGTTTTCTATGCCAACAATGAAGTTGAACTTAGCTATGCCCGCTGGAACTCCAAGAGCAATGCTTACGACAGCAGTATTAAAAAGACTATTTATGAAATGAATGATGATAATGTTACTTTAATGTTGGCAAGTACGAAATAAAACATCAATAATTAGGAAGTAAATGCCGGGATGATGAGATTTATATCTCATCATCCCGGTTTTGTTTTGGAATACAAGTTATGAAAGTAATTGCCTTTCTTGCAGATGAACCAGAGAAAATATCTGATTCCAGAAAAAGATGTTATCCGATTCGGGAAAGTGAATCAGATAGTAGTAATTATAAAAATATGGGGACAAGCAAGAAAGTATATGTCTGGTAGCAGGTAATGTTGCTCCTTCATTGGTTCTTTATGAAAAGCTATTGATGGAATCAGTTCCTTTATGCAAATGTCCCCTTATTTGTCTATCCTTTATATAGAGTTATCATTTGAAAAACAGCTGTTTAGTTTATGGATTATCCCCTTCATTTATCCCCCACGATTGTTTCATTATTTACAGGTTACTTTTTACTTTTGTTTTCATACGATAACCAGGAAAGATGGAACTATTATTAATCATTATAAAAAGTAATATTTATGGAAAATCAAACAAAACTCTACCCAAGCTATATGGGTGAATTCTATGCAGCAAACCCGGTGAAATTTGAAAAAAGAAAGAACAATGTTAAGCCGATGCTTTATTATGGATTGGCTGTAGTCGCTGTTATTATTGTTATTTTTCCTGGTTTTATCCCTGTAGCGGGTTGGTTGGTTCGGACGGTCGGAGTAATTGCTGTATTAATATGTCTGCTTGCAGCGTATTTGAGCAATTTCGATTATTATAATAGCGAGAGTGGAGGTAAGATAAAAGAGGTGGGTTTGAAGAAGTTCAAACGCGATGAAACCGATATAAACAGAATCCTGGAAGCGTTTCTCAGAAAAGACTTTGAGTATCTGGCAGAGTTGCCCGGAGCATACAGCGCACCGGTCCAGATTCATGTGGAAGAGGATAAATTAGGGCAGGAGATGTATTGTTTACTGACTTCTTACGATTCTGACAGCAACATTATCGGTCTGACCAATGTCCTGACCTTATCAGGAAACGATTATCTCGATCATGCGGATGTAATAAGGCAGATGCTTAAAGATGCGGAAAACGATTGATTCTTAAATTGTAGGACATAATGAAAAAGCTGATTTTATTTATTGGCCTTTTGCTTTTTGCCTTTCTGAATGTCTGTGCGCAGAAAGAGTATCAGATAGAGCAGGTGTCAGCTATAAATATGGGAGACGGCCGCATCTTGTTCCGGGACTTGAAGACTGATAAACCCTTGGATGGTGAGCACCGTATCATAGACGGTTATCATTCTGCCTATATCCTGGCTGACTTTAAAGAAGGCCTTTACAATGGTAAGTATGAAGAGCATGAATACAACAAACTGATATGTGAGGGTGCTTATAAAGAGGGACGCAAAAACGGTGTCTTCAAGATGTACTCCGATGAGGGGAGACTGAAAGAAGAGAAGTCTTATAAAGACGGAAAATTGGACGGTGCGCACAAAACCTACTATACCACCGGTAAAGTGGAACGCGAAAGGAACTACCGCATGGGAAAACAGGATGGTAAGGAATTAAGCTATGACTTTGACGGCACATTGCGCATGGATCATACATATAAAGACGGTAAGCAGGTAGGCAAGCAATTCACTTTCATGAAAGGGACCTATGAGCTTCATGAAACCGTTTATTATAATGAGAACGGGCAGAAAGACGGAGATTATTCCTCCATATTTATCTTTGGGCTTCCTCATGTGCTGGGGCATTATAAGAATGACCAGAAAGATGGGCGATGGATTACGATTGCCGAAAGTGGTGATACATTGATGATAGAAACCTATGTCAATGGCAGGGAAGAAGGCTTGCATGTTTCGTTTGATAGGAAAACCGGTACCCGTAAGCGTGAATTCTACATGAAAAATGACCGTAAAGACGGGCTCTATCGTGAGTACGATCCTGAGAATGGTGAACTTATTTATGAAGCCACCTATCAATACGGTCGTATCAATGGAAAAGAACGTCGTCTGATAGTTACAAATCGCTATGATTACTGGGAAATATCCACCTACATAAATGGCCGGCAGAGTGGTCCGTTTGAGTCGCGTTACGTGAAGAACGACCGTATACGTGAAGTGGGTGAATGTCGGAATGGGCGGCGCATCGGGCGATGGAAACTCTATGATATCGATGGTAAGCTGGAAAAAGAGTGGGAAGAAACCAAGTAATCACTTCGCTTTTCCGTATTTATGAGCAGAAAGAAATTTAGACCCAAACAGCAACCGGTTCATGGCGAAGATGCCTCCCGACAGCAGCCGAAGAAAAGAATGGCACTATGGAAAATTTTGGTGCCTGCCTTTGTCTTTCTCTTCCTGTTGCATTGCAGGATGTGGTATATAGAAGAGGAAATGCTGATACATACTGCATTTTCTTCCGGCAGCTATTTAGGATTGAACCGGAAAATCGTTATTCTCCTTATGGCAATAACGATGTGTGGCTACATGGTTTATATCTATAAGAAAAGCACTGGGCGGTGGTATCATTGGAGAAACTTCGTTTATGCCTTTATGTGTGGAGGTATTGTAGTGGGATTATGTACCAATGTGCTGGTTGTCTTTCTGTTCTGGCTGAACAGTTGCTTTACTTCCGGGGTACAGACCCGTGAGTATATAATTGTCAATATCGCTCCACACGACAGGACGCGTAAGAGTAACATTCCCCGTTCTGCTGCATGGTTGCTGAATACATTTTCTTACGGGGAGATATTTATACAAGGTGATCGTTACACTCGCATTTACTTGCCCATTGACTCTGCATACCGGCTCAGCGGTGAACGAGGCATCTATCTTAAAATAGAGTTGGAAGACGGCTGGCTGGGATGGGGAGTAATACGGAAGATCAATTCGGTGACCGCAACAAAAGTATCGGAAAAAGTAGAAGTTCATTTCCCTGAAGATGAGCAGACACAGGCGCCTGACTCTTGCTTGCACGAAAAAAGTGAAAAAGCTTTTAAGTATACATGGAGAGATATTTATATCTTTGCCAAACTGAGGAATATTAATTTATCGGATACCACCCATGTCAGTGTAAATCAGTATATAGACGTGCAAAAAGGTATTCCGGTGTGGGAGATTGATATACGCGATTCCATTCAGCCGGATATGGCCAGAGTGATATTGATTCATGGAGAGACTGGAGAAGTGATGATGGATTCGTACGAATAACACGATATTGAAGATGAGATTGAAGAGTTTGATAGGGATAATCCTATGGGGTGGTATGTTGGTTGCTTGTGGTCCTGATAATCGCGTGGCCTTGGCGGAGAAGCTGATGGCGGAACGGGAGACGGATAGCGCCATAACCGTAATGAATGAGATTAAAGAACCGTTGCATAACTTATCGAAACGCGATTATGCACTTTATGCCTTACTGATGTCCGAGGCTGTCCACAGGAAACAACAGTTGAATGCAGCTACAGATACCCTGCTGCTGCCGGCAATTAAATATTTCAGCCAATCGGGCGATTCTCTTTATGCCGAACGGGCCCTTTACTGCAAAGCACATCTGGACAGACGGCTTAACCGGATGAGCGATGCCATGCAATCTTTTCTGAAAGCTCTGCTTTTTCTGCAAAATAGTGGTAATCATGAGCAGCTCTACCGGGTGAATACCTGGTTGGGAGTTGTTTGTCTGAATCAGGAAGAATATTCCGGCAAGGTACGTTATTCCAAAGAAGCCTTGAAGGCGGCTTTGGATCTGGGAAATATGTTCTATAAGAATATGGCCTTGTGCGATATTTCTACCGGATATTTGTTTCTGAACCAATTGGATAGCGCCCTTTACTATGCTCAGGCGGCCTATGAGGCGGCTTTAGCCGATTCTGTTCCTCGGCAACTTCCTTTCATCTATACAAATCTGGGTAGTATCTATTCTCAGCAAGGAGAGCCTGCCAAGGCACTGGATTATATAAATAAATCAATAGCTCTTCGTCCGGCTAAAGATACTGCAAGAATTCTTTCGCTCTATGGAGTAAAGTTGGAGTTGTTTGGAAAACTGGGACAATATGATTCGGCATATCACTATTTTCAGAAAGTTATCTCCAGCCCGGAGCCTTCTTCGGTGGCCGACGCCTATAATAATATGGCGAAAATATATCATAAAATGGGCCGTGCTTCAGATGCCTATCCTATGCTACAACGCTTTATTGAATTATCCGATACCATACGAAAGTATCGTCATACTGAGGAAGCCATTGCATTGCAAGAGCTTTACAAACACGAACAGCTTTCGGTAGAAAACCTGTATTGGCGCACCCGGGCTGCGGAAAGGCAGCGTAATGTGTATTGGATGACCACAATCTCTTTGCTGTTGGTTTGGGTGGCAAGTGCGGTATATTTCATCTATCGCCGTAACCGTAATCGCCTGATGGCGCAGCAACATCAGCTCGTGCAACAGGAAAAGGAACTGAAGCAACAACGTAAGGCTACTTCCGAGAGTCTTCGCCGCATGGTGGAAATGGAACAAAAAGAAGCAAGGCTGAAGGAAACCTTTTTCAGGAGATTAAGCCAGAAGGTGGTGCAAGAATTAGAGAAGGGCGGCAATGTCATCCTTTCAGATGAAGACTGGGATGACATTGTGCAGAATGCTGATATTATCTTCGACAACTTTACGAAACGTTTGCAGCAGACTTATCCAAGTCTCAATAAAGACGACTTGCGTTACTGCTGCATGGTGAAAATGCAATTGTCTCAGTCGAGTATGGCACAAGTGATGCATCTGGAGCGGGATTCCGTGAAGAAACGCCTGAAACGTATCCGTATGGAAAAGATGGGAGCGGATAGTGGTGTTACGTTGGAAGAACTGCTATACAATTTTTAATTGTGCCGATGTACCCAATTACATCCACTTGACAGGGTGCCCTAATGCCCGTTTTATCGCTTCCATTTCGGCACTGTGCCACATCTCGTGTTTGAAGCACCAGGACAGCGCTTCGTATTTATTATTGGCAACCGGATGTTTGAAAGGAATAGGTTCTAAGTTCTCCGATAAGATACGGTTGTCCAGCAGGGATAAGTTGCGGATACCTTTCAGTTCATCCATTGTGGCGACTCTCTCGTTCCGGGCATACCGCAGTATGGTGCGTTTGCATATGTTTGCGTTTTTGACACTTTGCTTTTTATGCATAGTGAGAATGCGATATTTCCGTCCCGATGCAGGGAAGAACGGAAAGAAACGAACGAAAATCAATATTTTGTTGATTGATAGTGTAATACATAAATACGTACAACTCTAATAATAGAAAAATAGATGGTCTGTGCACTGAAAACAGATGGTCTGTCTCCCATCTATAGACCGTTTGTTTCCCATCTATAGATAGTTCGCGTTACATCTATAGATCTTTCGCGTTACATCTATAGATCCTTCGCCTCAGATCTATAGTTCCTTCATGGAAGAAGTATAGTTCTCTTGCATAAGTATTGTATATACGGCCTGCTTTATGCAGAAAACGTGCATGTATATTCCATGGATTATGCGGCAGGATTCTGTTTGGGGTGTTTTCAGAGAGGCATCTGTTAGTAAAAAAGACATTCCGGTAACTTTTTGTTCGGAATGATGTGCTTTCCGGTAGCCGGTTTCTTGGGCTGTTGGCATTTGTTATGTTATTAAGTCTGAACAGCCATGTTACCCTAAGAATAAAAAATATATCTTTGTGAATGAACCTGTTAATTGTCGAACGTAAATCGAAAACACAAATGAGAAATATGTTTTATTGGGCTGGTATAATAAGTATTCTTATCTGCCTGCCGCTTCGGGTTTCCGCTCAGTCGTATGAACAAATGTGGAAACAGGTTGAAGTTCTGGAACAAAAGCAACTGCCTAAATCTGCAATACAAGAATTGCGAAAGATTTACGAGTATGCCAAACAGGAAAAGAATGTGTCTCAGATGATGAAAGCACATCTGATGAGAGCATCCTTATGCATTGATATTACTCCTGATAGTCTGGATAGCGAATTGTCTGCCTTGAAAGCTTGGATGGAGGAAGAAAAAGATACGGTATATCAGGCCATACTGAATAATCTGCTGGGATATTATATCCTGGATACAGGTAAAAAAGGTGAGACTGCAATTGATACTGCCATCGCTTATTTCCAACGTTCGTTGCAAGATAAAGAGATACTTTTCCGGAAGTCTGCTGTGGATTACCGTCCTATGACCAACAGCAAAGAACTGAGTGAGAAATATTGTGGTGATAATATGTATCAGTTGCTTGCCCGGCAGGTCATCTCCCGGCTAAGCGGCTATTTTATTGCCAACCCTGTATCAGCCGAGAAAATACAAACCGAGATTTTATCTATTTATGACGGACTGATTGACTTCTACCGCCAACAAGGCATGACAGACGCCCGATTATTGTTGATGCTGGATAAGTTACATTATAAGGGAAACGACGTCAGTCGGGGCGGAGTGAATGAAAGACTGAGGCTGACCGATGAGCAAGTAATAACGTTATTAAAACAATGGGCGGAAGAATTTGCTGATTCCCCGCTTTGCGGAGAAGTGTACTGCCAGTTGGCAGAACGCTATGATAGAATGCAGGATTACACCGCAAAACTAAAAGCAGCACAAACCGGACTTGCAAAATATCCCCGGTCACTTTCTGCCAATGATTTGAAAGAACAGATAGCAGAAGTATTGACTCCCAGGCTAATGGTGGAAATTCCTTTTGCCTATCCGGGAAAGGACGTTGACTTGAAAGTAAAATACCGTAATCTGGCCGGACTTACGGTAGAACTTTACCGGATGAATCTGCCTGTCACAAGTCCTGTCCTGGAAAGGGAAATAAATGCTTCCACTTTAAGTCAATATGGAAAACTGGTCAGTAGCCGCCATTATGATTTGGCAGCTACTCCGGACTACAAGGAAACAGATACTTTACTGCGTTATAAATTCCCCGTTGAGGGCATTTATGTAGTAAAGTCTATCCCTGACGGACATCGTAAATATACGGCTTATGGAAAGGCTTATGTCTCCTCCTTGCAGGCCATATCATTAGGATTACCCGATGGAAAGCAGGAAATCAATATCGTAGACCGATTGACCGGACATCCGGTAACGGGTACCGAAGTGGCCTATTACCGTGTGTCACCGGGAGAAGGTTACCGTTTGATCAAAGCATATCCTGTGAATGGCAAAGGGAGTGTTATTCTGACTCCACCCAGTGTAGGAAACTGGCTGGGAATAAATGTCCGTAAGCCGGGAGCTGATTATATGGAGATCAGTTATGCAGGCTTTTCAAATGCTGGATATCATGTGCCCGGTTCACGAAAATGGGAAAAGCATGTTTCTCTTTTCACTGACCGTGCGTTGTATCGTCCCGGCCAGGTGGTGCATGTTTCGGGAGTAGCGTATGAACAATCAGGTGATTCGGTCCGTGTTTTCTCCAGAGTTCATAATGACGTAGTGCTCCGTGATGCTAACCGGCAGGAAGTGGGTAAGATATCCCTTGCTACAGATGAATTTGGAGCCTTTCATGGCGATTTCGTACTCCCTGAGGTACTTCTCCCGGGAGAATTCGAAATATCGGTGCAAGATGGCGAAAGCCGCTATATCCGTGTAGACGAATACAAGCGTCCTACATTCGATGTTGTCTTCCATCCCTGTCAGGATACTTATAATATGGGTGATACACTAATGGTCAGTGGCGAAGCAAATACATTTGCGGGAGTTCCGGTAGGCTTGTGTAAACTCAGTTATAAAGTAACCCGTTCACTGAATGAGTTCTGGAAGATCTCAGACAATGAAACGGTTCTGGCTGTAGGTGAGATGCAGACCGATGCAGACGGGAAGTTCCGCTTCCCTGTCTTTCTGCGTGAACCGGATGATTTCCAACCTGATAAACCGGGGCGCTACTATACATACAAAGTGACGGCTGAAGTAATCAGCCTGACCGGAGAAATAGAGAGCGGAGCCTTGTCATTACCTGTAGGACAGCAGTCTGTTGCCTTACAGATTAAAGGTTTGCGCTCCAAAGTGGCACGTGAAAAGCGGGATACTATACAAATTCTGGCATTGAATTTAAGCCGACAGTCTGTAACGCTTCAAGCCACTTACGTGGTGTATGCCTTGGATGAGAAAGGCAACAAAGGCAATGAGGTGTGCCGTCGTACAGTTGGGACCTATCAATCATTTATTCCCGAGGATATACTTGCTCTCACTCCGGGACGTTATAGAATGGAGGCTTCAGTCCTTGACGGGCAGGGAAGAACCTGTACGGCGGAACAGGACTTTATTCTCTTTTCATTGGCAGACGCTCACTTGCCGGCATACTCACCGGAATGGTTCTATCAGGATGGGGTAGAGCTTGATGCCCGGCATCCGGTGAATCTGTATGTAGGCAGTAGTGAGAAAGAGGTCTATCTGCTGTATGATGTATTCTGTGGTGATAAACGTATTGAATCCGAACGAATGATCCTCAATAATGAAATCCGAAAGTTTACCTATCTCTATAAGCCGGAATATGGGGATGGAATCACCGTAAACTTTGCTTTTATGCGCGAAGGTAAGCTGTATACAAAGAAAGTACAGATAGCACGTCCCCGTCCGGAAAAGAGCTTACTGCTGAAATGGGCTACTTTCCGTGACAAACTGCAACCGGGAGGAAAAGAGGAATGGAAACTTCAGATCATGCATCCGGACAAGAAAGCGGCTGATGCGCAATTGCTTGCCACTCTTTATGATGCTTCACTTGATAAGTTATACATCAATGACTGGAACTTCTATCTGAGTCTCTCCCGTTTTATTCCTGATACCGGGGCGAATCTGATATCTTCCGGGCATTCCATCTGGATGTATAGTAACTTCCCCTATTCGGGCAGCACTTTGCGTGGTCTCCGTTGGTGGGATATATATAGTACTCTGAATACTCCGTTCTGGCAAGTTCCGCGTTTTAATGCTAATCACTATATTAAGCAAGATAGCCGGATGATGAAATCCGGAAATACCAGCTTTACGGATGAAGTTACGCTGGATGACGGTTTTGAGGTAGGGGATGGAAATTCCGTTGTAGCAGTATTTGAGTGTTCTGCTGCTGTGGCATTGGATGATGGTTCTCCTTATGTTCCTCTTCGCGAGAATTTTGCAGAGACTGCTTTCTTTTATCCTGCCCTCCGTACGGATACGAATGGAATAGCCAGTATATCTTTTACTTTGCCCGAAAGCCTGACTGAATGGAAGTTTATGGGATTTGCCCATACCCGGAACATGGACTACGGACAGATAACGGCTAAGGCGAAAGCGGTCAAGTCGTTTATGGTGCAGCCTAATATGCCTCGTTTTATTCGTGTGAATGATAAACCTGTTATCAGTACGGGAATAATCAATCTGTCCGGAGAAAACATTCAGGGAACAGCCCGTATGGAACTGGTCGATCCGCAGACAAATCAGATAATATCAACCCGGGAACATGAATTCAGTGCGGATGCCGGAGCAACCGTTTCCGTATCATTTGATTTAGAAAGCCCGGAGGAACCTACGGTATTGATTTGCAGAATTATTGCCGAGGGTAGTAATTTCAGTGACGGCGAGCAGCGCTATCTTCCGGTTTTATCCGATAAACAATGGGTGACTGAAGCGATACCCGTTCAATTGAATGGTACGGAAAGTAAATCGATTACACTGGGGAGTCTGTTTAATGATGGAAGTAAAACTGCAACAAACAAACGGCTGACGGTGGAACTGACGGCCAATCCTGACTGGTATGCCATACAGGCTTTACCCGTCATCGGCAATCCTGTGGATGAGGATGCTTTGTCGTGGGCAAGTGCTTACTATGCCAATTCATTGTCTGTGGCCATCCTCGATGCCAATCCCCGCATCCGGCAGGTATTTGAAAGTTGGAAGATACAGGGAAGCCCATTGTCGGGCAATCTTAATGATAAGGAAGAATTAAAAGAGCTGTTACTTAAAGAAACTCCCTGGCTGGCAGATGCTCTTGATGAAACAGAGCGGAAGAGAAATATAGCGCTTTTGTTTGACTTGAACATGATGAGTAACCGTAATCGTATTGCGGTATCCCGCCTGGAAGCATTGCAGCTCCCTGACGGTTCCTGGAGTTGGTATAAAGGGATGACGGGGAACCGTTACATCACTACCCGGATCGTGGAAATGCTGGCACGGCTTCGCACAATGGGTGCATCTACCCTTCCGGTGCAGGGAATGTATGAAAAGGCTGTAAGCTATCTCCATACCCAATGGCTGGATGAATACAGACAGATGAAGGAAAATGAAAAGAAAGGCAATAAGAACGGATTACCCGGTGAGCAATCCTTGCATTATCTGTACATCTGTGCTTTAGATGAGCAGGTGGCAAAGCGAACTGATAAAACCGCTTATTCGTATATGACTGATAGATTGGAGGCCGGTGCTCCGAGTGATGTGATTTACGACAGGGCACTTATCGCTACCATACTGCATAAAGCGGGTAAAAAGGTGAAGGCGGACGAATTGGCGCGATCCATTCTGGAATATTCCGTTGCTACTCCCGAGATGGGGCGCTATTTTGATACTTCGAAAGCCCGGTATTCATGGGGCAGTTACAGAATTCCGACACAAGTGGTTGCTATTGAAGCCTTATCCGGTATTCTGAAAGAACCGCTGGCAATTGCTGAAATGAAGCAATGGTTGCTTAAACAAAAACAAATGCAGGTTTGGGATAATCCGGTAGCTACTGCCGATGCTGTGTATGCTTTCTTGAGTGGAGATGATAACCGATTGGCGGAAAACAGTACCATGAAAGCGGAAATAGCCGGGACAGCAGTAGTGACTCCTGATGATGCATTAGGGTATGTCCGTCGTTCTTTCTCCGGTAATGAGGTCGGAGCCCGGCAAATAGAAATTGTACATACAGGTGCAGGAATAGGCTGGGGAGCTGTATATGCTCAATGCCTGGAGGATATGGATAAATTGCAATCAGCAAAAGGCAACGGATTGAAAATCAATCGTACCTATTATAAAGACGGCAAGGAGGTTTCATCGAAGACGGATTTACATGTGGGAGATGAGCTTACTGTTCGGCTGACCGTGAGGGCGGATCGGGATATGGATTTCGTTCAGATAAAAGATACACGTGCTGCATGTATGGAGCCCAAAGAGGCATTGTCGGGATATCGTCATTCCGATGCTACCGGTTATTATCAGGTAATGCGTGATACCTCTGCTGAATTCTTTATTGACAAACTTAAAAAGGGTACTGTCCAAATAGAGTATAAAGTTTATATAGACCGTTCGGGGACTTACCAAACCGGTATTGCTACTGTCCAATCGGCCTATGCACCTGAGTTTGCCGGATATGGAAAGAGCCTGTCTGTAACGGTGCGCTGAATTTATTAGTCATTTATTAATTATAAAATACGTATGAAACATCTATGCTTACTGTTTGCAATTTTATCTTTCTTAGGCTGTAAGGCTCAGAAGGGTCATGAAGATTTGGCGAAAGAAGTGATAATCTCGGGCCGTGTATTGAACAGGGAAGTTTATCCGAAGGAGAAGGAGGTGAAACTTGAGATACCTTATCTGTCCGGTCTGGAAACAGTTTACACTTCTCCCATAGCGGATGACGGTACTTTCTGTTTCCGTTTCAGTCCTTATGCTTCAACTCGTGAGGTTGCTCTTCGCAATTATGCGGAACATTTGTATGTACACCCGGGTGATAGTCTGCATGTTGAGATTGACTTCAACGATTTGTTGCATCCCCGCATTACCGGAACTTCCGGTGCGCTGAATCAGTATATGGCTCTTTTTACCGAAGGAGGATACTATCGCAGACTTAGTTCCTATAACAGAGAAGCATCCTTTGATGAATTTGAAAAAGAATTGAAAACAGAGTATGCCAGTCTCCTGGAACGTCGTGCCGACTTCCTCAAAGAACATTCGCCGGGCGCAGAAGTTGAAGAGTATACGGCGGACTTATTGCTGATAGATTATTATACTGCACTCTTTGGTAATGCTATATCACAAGCGGCAGATGGCAAGGATGTCAGCGGATATAAAGCATTATTGCCGGAACTTGACCTTGTCTTTTCAGGGAAAACCGTTTTTTCCGGTCTGTTTTCGCTTGCCGCGAATGTATATATCTTCCTTTATTTTGAGCATACCCGAAGAGAAAAAAGTGATTTTGATTTAGCAAATGTGATTGAGGTTAGCAAAGATCGTGCTATCCTTCCCTATTTATACCTCCAACCCATAGGTACCTCTTTATGCGATAATGATACAACTTACATCGCTGATCACAGGTCTCAATTCGATTCTATAGTTCGGGCTCCCTATTTAAGGCAACCCATGCTTAAACTATATCAGGATAAAGTGAATTATCTGAAAGCCCCCCAAGCGATATCCCATTATATGCTTTATGGCGATAATGCTGATGAGGCGACTGCCAGGGAGAAAATGCCGTTCATGATCCCTGTGTACAATCTTTTGGAAAAGTATGCGGGCAAAGTGATTTATGTTGATTTCTGGGGAGTAACCTGTCCCCCTTGCCTGGCGGAAATGGAGCCTTTGAAGGAACTGCGGAAACGTTATTCGCCCGATGATGTGGTTATGGCCAGTATCTGTGGAAGTAGAGATCGGGAAGCATACCATAAGATTCTGGAACGTTTCTCTTTGAGAGGGAAGAATATTGAATGTATCTATTCGGAAGATTGGGCGACTTCTGATGATTATCATCGTATCATGGCTCATTGGAATATGCATAGTATACCGCAATTCCTGCTCATTAACCGTGATGGAATTATTGTAGATTATGGAGGCTTGTTGAGACCCAGTAATCCGCAGACAGTGGTAAAGATTGATGCTCTATTGAAGTAAAAGGAGAAGCGGGTAGGGATAGATATGTCTGGCTGATAGGATAATAAGATTTATATATTGTTGGTTATACCCACTAAGGTATAAAATAGGTGTTCATGCTTCATTTGCATTTGCTTTTTTATTATTTCCATATCTATCGTCCGCTTTTATGTGGACACTTGTCCGGAAATGAACACTGGACTGTTTTTGATAGTCGTTGATAATCAGATGTTTATTGTTTTGGCACGCCAATTGACTATATATAGTCGAAGGCGGTTGACAAAGACTTCCTCTCGAAAATCAAGAGTAATAACAATAAAAAAATAACGATTATGAAAACGAACTTAATTTCTAAAGCAGTTGTAATGTTAGCAGTAGTAATGGCCAGTGTAATGAATTTCTCTGCAAGTGCAAGTAATCCTACCCAGTACGTAAAGAACGAAGAGATGACCGGCGAGTTGATAACCGCTAAGACTATCTTTAAGAATGAAGACGGTCACTTGTTCCGCCACCTCCGTTATACTTACACTTATGATAACGAAAATCGTGTGACCAGTAAAGAAGCCTCCAAATGGGACAGCTCACAAGAGGCTTGGGTTCCTTATTTCAAGATGGATGTTTCTTATACCAATAGTGAAGTTGAACTTAGTTATGCCCGTTGGAACTCCAAGAGTAACGCTTACGATAGCAATATTCAAAAGAGTTTTTATGAACTGAACGATGCTGACGCAACTTTGATGCTGGCAAGCACTAAATAACTATATCAATCGCATACAGGATGAGGGAGACTTGAACGGATCTCCCTTATTTTATTATGCCTAGTTTACTATTTATGACGTTGATGTATTGTTTTTGCATCGTTTCCGGTAATAAAGATTGTCTTATAAAATCTGACCAGCTTTGTTCGGCTTTCGCGAATTTTTTAAATAGATTGTCTATGATTTTCTCTTCAATGCCCGAAGCGGTAATAGCTATAATAAAATCCTTCTTTTTTATTTTACTTTTCTTTCCATTCAAGGTCAGTGCCAGTTCTTCCGTGTCTTCAGGCATAACTAATACTGTAGAAAGCATATCATAAGCCGGAGTTAAAACATAGTTTCCTTTACTCTGGCTATATAAAGAAAAGTTCTTCAGGTGCATGTCAGCATTCCCTGTAACCCATGAAAATATCACTTGTTCCCAAAAGTTGATGAGGTCTAATTTTGGGGTGGAGGAATATTTCTGTATCAGTTTTGCTATCTGTTCATAAGAACCTTTATACTTGTATTCAGTTAATCGTTCGGCTAATTGGCACATGTCTTCCATAGGGAGCTTCGTCCCGTTTTCACGTCTGTCAATGCGTCGTGTTATGTAACAAAGTTCGCCATCCTGAAACCGTATCAAAGAGTGTGGCACTACTTTGATTCTGACTATTTCAGCCAAATGCATAGTAAGATCTTCCAATTCCGGAAGGTAAGGATATAAATCAGTTTGTGGTTTCAGTATGTATCGTCCCCAGAGACCGACGATTGTAAAACGTTCCGGTTCGTTCCTTTCTCCTTTGTGAATGTCTAAAGATAATTTTGCCTGTACTCCTGTTAATGTGGTTTGGCTTCGGATCACCTGTTCCGCTAAGTCGGCTAATTGATTCCTGACGTATGGGAGGATAGGAGGTACTTTCGTACCAAATATTTTTTGAGAGCAAGCCGGATGGAAATCGCGGTCTCCTTCTCTTAATTTTTTATAGCAATACAAACATTTTCCCATATTATTCCTCGGTTTGATTAGGTATGATACTAACTGCGCCAATACAATCTCTACAACATGCAAGTAATAGAGACATTCTGTCCCGTTGATTAATTTTCCAGCTTTTTTCCGCTATATTCAGTAACCAGCCTTCGGGGATTAATCCGTCAAAAAAAGGAAATAGAACTTTATCCTGATAAGGTTTATCGGTTAGCGGCATAGTCAGACTGATTGCTTCCGAGTGAGCAGATTCCAGAAAATCTTTATCATACAAAAATGTATATCCGTTTTCATCTTCTGTCAATGTTCCTGCCTTATAATCGTGCAGATAGACTGATGCTCGCTTCATAATTCTGCATTTTTAGGCATTGGAACGGCACCTACTTCCATTCCAAAAAGATTCAATACTTGATTGACTTTATCCAATCTTAAAGTCTGTTTACCTTGCTCTAATTCGCGGATAAAGCGGAGCCCTACACCGGACTTTTCTGATAAATCAACTTGTGTAAGTTCATGCTGCTTACGCATCTCTTTTACGTATTTTGCTAAAGCCATATATTCCATATTATACCCGTTTGGGTACAAATATAATAATTATCTTCTTGTTTATACCATATCGGGTATAAATAGTTTGTCTTTATATCTTGATTATACCCACTAAGGTATAGAATAAGTATTCATGATTCATTTGCATTTGCTTTTTTATTATTTCCATACCTATCGTCCGCTTTTGTGCGGACACTTGTCCGGAAATGAACATCGTTTAAATTTTAATATTTGTTGATAATCAGTGATTTATTGTTTTGGCACGCCAATTGACTATATATAGTCGAAGGCGGTTGACAAAGACTTCCTCTCGAAAATCAAGAGTAATAACAATAAAAAAATAACGATTATGAAAACGAACTTAATTTCTAAAGCAGTTGTAATGTTAGCAGTAGTAATGGCCAGTGTAATGAATTTCTCTGCAAGTGCAAGTAATCCTACCCAGTACGTAAAGAACGAAGAGATGACCGGCGAGTTGATAACCGCTAAGACTATCTTTAAGAATGAAGACGGTCACTTGTTCCGCCACCTCCGTTATACTTACACTTATGATAACGAAAATCGTGTGACCAGTAAAGAAGCCTCCAAATGGGACAGCTCACAAGAGGCTTGGGTTCCTTATTTCAAGATGGATGTTTCTTATACCAATAGTGAAGTTGAACTTAGCTATGCCCGTTGGAACTCCAAGAGCAATGCTTACGATAGCAATATTCAAAAGAGCTTTTACGAACTGAACGATGCTGACGCAACTTTGATGCTGGCAAGCACTAAATAAAGATATAGGCACCACTGAAAGCTGGATACGGAGAATTTATTTCTCTGGCATCCGGTTTTTTCGTTATTGGATTGTGGAGATAGCGGGTTAAGTCTCGCATCTGTAAGTCTGAATTTCATTAGGTGGAGCGGATAGCGAATGTACTGTTATGCGTGATTGGTGTACTGTTCTTTTATCAGGTAATATTCTTTTGTGCGTTGTATCAATGGATTCCGTTTGTACGTCTATCTCTTCTTCCGGTATTTCTATTACTGATATTGGTAGACAGATGCTATTGGCTACACAGTTCCCGTCAGTACTGCAAAAGCTGAGATAGGCGACTAACTCATCATCCTGCCAGTCTTCCGGGAGCTGTAGTCCGGCATGACAGTCAGAGCGCAGGGCTGCTTCTGTATCATAGACAGCCGCTTCCCTGTCTTTGTTATATACCAGTACCATCACAATATCTGTCCTCTCTGCATTCCCCATACCACTATTATCTTTCCAGTTGAAAGTCATTTGATGATTGCTGACGGTGGCTGCCCCTTCAAATATCGGCATCAGGGTTCCCATAGAAACCAATGCCCGGTCAAAGTCTATTTTGATTTCTTTTCCACTGCCAGTCACGGCTCTTTTCAGTGTGTAGGACATAGCGGAGTTGAATGCGGATTTATCCTGTGTAAATTCCTTGTAGCCAATACGTATGAAAGGTTTTATAGCTTTCAGGAAGCTGAATGCCGTGGCGAATTTACTGCGTTGTTCCTGTTGTTTCGGTGTGCGCGGGTTGCTGACTTTGGCGGCCCGTGCGCGTATATAGTAGTTTGATTTCCAGCGGAACCCTACTATCGGTCCCACTTTACCGGAGAAACCTCCGAGAATGCCTTGGTTGATAATTCCCATGATATCGTGTTTTTAATTACTTGTTTCTGTCACTGCGCAAATATATGGAAAATAAATCTCTTCAACCCGCTTCCTGTGATTTTTGCGTTCATTTGCGTCAATTTGCGTAGATAACTCTTTGATCTTCTTTATTGTATTATGACCTGTCTCCGTTACACCCGGAATGCACTTGCTCCGTACCAAGGCCGTACTTTCTTCGGTCAGAGGTACCTGTGAGTGGAGAAGGTACGGAGCAAGTGCGTCTCAGGTATAATCCGGATAAGTTTTTTTTAGCTATAAATTGGTAATGATGAAACGTGAACGAAAGTTTCTGTAACATTGCTTTTCTTCTTTAAGTGTATGAATCCCTACTTTTGCAATTGAGAAACAGCTACTAAAAATGGAGCGGGAAGAATGATGAAAATAAAACGCAAAAAGATACTATGGATAAGGCTGCTTGTGTATTCGTTGGCTATGGGAGCCGGAACTTTTCTGGTTCATCAAAAATGGGATGAACAAGCACGTGCCACATTTAAAACAGCATTATTGCAGGAGTTGCAGAAAAGAGATACTCTCTCAATTCCCTATATAAGCAATTGGACAGCTATATCTGCTTTAGAGGAGGTAAATCCCGGGGTGGTAGAGATTGCATTGGATTCAGGCAAAAGAAAATATGAAATCCCATGTTTTAAATTTGAGAATAGCCTTGTGAAAGGGGGTATACAGCGCGGACTTCTTACTGCACTTTTGGATGAATTTCCCTTAGATGCGGACTCATTACATGGAACCTGGAACAAGTTGTTGAAAGAATCTGATATATTTCTGAAAACCCATACTCGTATTACTGTTTGGGATTTTCAGGAGCAGCCCTCTTCTGCTTTTTCCAAAAACGTGCAGAAGTTCTCCCAGACTGACAGCCTTCTTTCTTATTATATGGGATTTCGTTGTGAGGTGGAAGCTACCGGTTATGCTTCTTGCGAGTGGTGGTGGCTGCTTAGTGACTGGCGTTTGCTTGCCATAGGAGGCGTTTGTGCAGGTATTGAATTGTTATTTTTCATTTTTGGAAAAATGTATTGCTATAGAAAGAATAGGCAGCCTGAGGAGGTCGAACAAGAAGGTCTCCCCGTTATAGTGGTGACTGCAGAACAATCACCTGTTTATCAGTTGGGGGAGCATACTTTTTTTGATGCGGAGCGAATGGAATTGATAAAAGAGGAGCAAGTAGTAAAGCTTACTCCCCAAACGGCTGTCTTATTGGAAAAGTTTCTTCAAGCAGAAGGACACACGCTTTCTACGTCACTAATTAGTGAGACTTTATGGCCGAATGGTAGCGGAAGTCAGGAAAGAATACATACGCTTATTCGTCGTTTACGAAAATCACTCGGTGAGTTAACAGCCCTTCAAATAAAGTTCAAAAATGATTCCTATCATCTGATAATCCCCCATTTCATCGAGAAAAATGCTTTGACTAATGCCTAAAAACATGGATAGTATGCGGCTGACAAATTCTGACAGGGACTGACAAATTCTGATAAATGAAGCTTGGTCAGTGTTTGTCAGTCAGATTTGTTGGAGCGGATTTCCTTGATTGCTACCTTCGCTTCCGAGACAAGTCTAATTTAAATATCTAATACTAAATTTAATATTGTATGAAAAGAAAATCTTGGATGCTTGGTGTGCTGTTTGTGTTAATTATTCTGGTTTCCTATATGGCTAAGCCGGAAAAGACACAAAATGACTTACTCTTAATGAATATAGAGGCTTTAGCTGCCGGCGAGGATTATGTGCCAATACAATGTATAGGTACAGGAACGGTGGATTGCCCTTTAGGCGGAAAGACAAAGTTTGTCATGATTGGTTACAGCCTTGAATAGCGTTATTAAATATTCTCCCAGCTCTCTCTTGTTGCATGTACTTCTGTAGCTATGCATGAGGGAACAGCATATATGGATTTCCCGGAAACGAGAAATCTGACCGCATGTATTTTGCCTATGAATACAGTTGTATTTTGGCAAAAAGTGCTTTTATTGGCGGATTTGGTGCAGAAATTAGTATGTACGAGGTTTAGCAGTTCTGTTGTTTGATAGACTTTGTAATGTGTCTGTGCTATAATGCGTATTTGTGTAGTATTCTTATAAAATATTTTGAGATATCTGTTTATGAAAGGAGGTCTATTCGAGTAATATATTTGGTTTAAATGGGCAATGCGTTTGCTTATTCGTTGAAATGATACATACGAAGAATGATAGATGATTGGTGCTTTTATTTTAGATCATGATTCACATTAGTTAATAGAGATTCTGTTTTAAGTTGTAAATGAAAAAATTGAATAATGAAAAAATTAATAATAATATCTTTAGTTATAATGTTTGTTGCAGTTGCAGCTCATGGAGTTTATCTGTCTAAGACTGTTAACTCTTTATCAAATATAGTATTAGCTAATGTAGAAGCATTGGCTTTTAGGGAGGATGACTCTAAGGGTGTTGGGACTATACTTACGCATGATTTGGGAAAAGGGACAAAATGCGAAAATGGTATACTTTATAGTGTATATAAGTATAGTATTGATTGTTTTGGTGAAGGGACATTGCCATGCCAATCAGGAACATATGAGTCCTTTTCTCCAATGGGAAAATGTTATGAAGTCTAATTTAGGTTGAACATAAAGTATGTATTTTGTGAAATCTAATACATTACCACCTTAAACTTACCTTCTTGAGAATCAGATTAAGAATACTTGTTTTTTATATTTGATTCTCAAGGAGGTCGTGATTTATTTATTGGTTTTAATTTTTCGGTATGTAAAATTTGCTGCAAATGTGATGCAGTGGTTTTAATGTTATTCTTATGATATTTGAATTTTGTAAAATTAGACTGAATATTATGCTAAAAAATATTGTGCTATTATCTATATTAATGTTGTCTTCGTGTTCTACGGATAGGAAAGTATCTGATAAAGTGTCAATAATGCTTGATGTGCCCGTAAGCCCTATAAAGACTTATTTTAAAGAGCATTTTGATTTCGAAAGTTTTATCGCTATTGAAACTACAGATTCGTTTCTTGTTTCTGATATAAAAAAAATTGTAAGATCAGATGATAACATGCTTTTGCTGTCGGGGAATCGGAGTGTTTTTTTGATAGATGCCCATTCTGGTAAATTAAAGGTTTGTATTGATAAATGTGGAAACGGACCAGGAGAGTCAAAACGTATAATTGACATTGCTTTTAATGAAGAATTAGGTCAGATTCTACTTTATAATGATTTTTATAAATTGTTGGTCTTTGATTTAAAAGGTGACTTTCTTTCGGAGGTAAAAGTTGGTGAAATGTATGAAAATGTCACATGTCGTCGGGGAGAAGTCTTGTTTTATAATAAATTGAATGGATATTCTTGCTATCCATATATGTTGAAAATTTATAATTTGAAGAATAAAACGTGGAGAACAGTTGGAGATGATATTAAAATAGATTTTCCAATTAGAAGTAGAGGACTTCAAATGGTGAATAGTAAGCGGGTATGGTTTAATGCTCCTCTTGACTATAAGCTTTATTGCTTTGAAGATGATACTCCTGCCGCTCATTATCAATTAGAGATTTCAATGGCAAAATTGAGTGATGATCTGATAAAGAAATCAATCTCTGATCCACAAACTTTTTTTAATGAGGTGTCAATGGGCAAAATCGTTTATAGTTTAAATTCACTTAGGGAAACGGAGAACTTTCTAATTTTTCATTCGAATCAGACGGGACTTTTTCTTTTTGATAAAAAAGAAAATAAACTTTATGTAGACGAATTTCTTATGGATGACATTTTTTACATTAATTCTGGCGATTATTATCCACACGAGGGGGATGATAATAGTGTTATGTTTTTGCTTACTGCCGATAGGTGGATTAATCATCCAGAGCTTATGTCTGGTTTGCCCACTGAGTGGAGAAATAAGGCAAATGCTTTGAATATTAAGGAAGATGATAACCCTATTTTATTTTTTTTCAAAGAGAAAAATAAATTAGAATGAGTTGAGTCTTTAACGAGCAAGTAGTAAAGCTTACTCCCCAAACGGCTGTCTTATTGGAAAAGTTTCTTCAAGCAGAAGGACACACGCTTTCTACGTCACTAATTAGTGAGACTTTATGGCCGAATGGTAGCGGAAGTCAGGAAAGAATACATACGCTTATTCGTCGTTTACGAAAATCACTCGGTGAGTTAACAGCCCTTCAAATAAAGTTCAAAAATGATTCCTATCATCTGATAATCCCCCATTTCATCGAGAAAAATGCTTTGACTAATGCCTAAAAACATGGATAGTATGCGGCTGACAAATTCTGACAGGGACTGACAAATTCTGATAAATGAAGCTTGGTCAGTGTTTGTCAGTCAGATTTGTTGGAGCGGATTTCCTTGATTGCTACCTTCGCTTCCGAGACAAGTCTAATTTAAATATCTAATACTAAATTTAATATTGTATGAAAAGAAAATCTTGGATGCTTGGTGTGCTGTTTGTGTTAATTATTCTGGTTTCCTATATGGCTAAGCCGGAAAAGACACAAAATGACTTACTCTTAATGAATATAGAGGCTTTAGCTGCCGGCGAGGATTATGTGCCAATACAATGTATAGGTACAGGAACGGTGGATTGCCCTTTAGGCGGAAAGACAAAGTTTGTCATGATTGGTTACAGCTTTGAATAGCGTTATTGAATATTGTCCCTGCTCTCCCTTGTTGCATGTACTTCCGTATTAGGCAAGTATGGCGCAGTCTCATCGATTCTAATCCTCATAATGGAGTCTTGGCTGCTGTTACCCAATTGGGGGAAGTGCTTGAAATCTATAATTTGAAAGATAGTATTCATACAGTTCGTATTGGTCCGCATGGTGAGCCGATGATGGTGTTTAACTTTTTGAGATAATAACAGACAGAGGAAGTAGTATGAAGTATTTAAAAAGAATATTGATTATGTTAATCTTGGTAACTATTATAGGTAGTTGTAGGAATCAGAGGTTTTCTGATACAGAGAAAATTGTGAAAGAATGGATTGGAAGAGAAATAATTTTGCCTTCAAGTATACAGGAAATTAGTAGAGTACAAGATACATGTAAATATATTAATGCCCCTTATAAAATTTTTGTTTATATAGATTCTATAGGATGTACTAGTTGTAAGCTACAGTTGTATAAATGGAATACGCTGATAAAAAATGCAAGTATATTGATGCCTGATAGTATAAACTTTATTTTCTGTTTTCAATCGAAAAGTGAAAAAGAATTGTTGAATATATTGAAACGTGATAATTTTAACAATTCAGTATTTATTGATAAAGAGAGTAAATTGGATTCTATCTATCATTTTTCTAGAGATTTAAACTATCAATGTTTTTTGCTAAATAAAGAAAATAAAATCGTTTTAGTAGGTAATCCTGCTCTTAATCCCCAAATATGGGATTTATATAGAAAATTTATAGTTAAGGGAGAGAAAAAAAAGGAAAACGTTCAGGCTGTTAGAACTATAGCTAAAATAGAACCTGAAATAGTGGAGGTGAATGATTTAAAATTGAAGAAAGAATCAATAATAGAAATTACCATAATTAATATGGGTAATGCCCCATTGCTTATTTATGATATAACAACTTCTTGTGGCTGTACTATTCCTGAATGGGATAGTCATCCCGTACCCAAAGGGGAAAAAAAATATATCAAAATAAAAGTAACGCCCGAGGTTCTAGGATATTTTAGAAAAACAATCAATATATTCTGTAACACAGAAGGCGGTATGATTCAATTGTCTGTTAAAGGAGTTGTGAAGGAAGACTGTTAGTAGAAAGCGCCATGCAATTGGAAGTTTTATAATATTAAATGAAAGGAGGTGTTTTATGAAATGATTTGTACTGTAGGAGATTATGTGATTTTTACTTTGAGTGATTAATATTCTATTAAAAGATTTTTTAAACAAATATTGTATGAAAATTAAATTTTATTTAAGTGTGTCAACATTATTGATAATATTGTTGGTATGTAATGGTAATATATTTATGGTAAATAATAATTTATCGGATAATCTACTCTTGGCTAATATAGATGCCTTGGCTTTTATTGAAGGGGGAGGTGGAAGTGAAGTAAAATGCTCTACTACAGATATAACAGAAGTAACTAGTATAAGGCAAGGCAATACTCTTGTGAAAGTATCAGAATGTAGGACTTGTTCTTGTAATTTTGGTAGTGGTGGAAGTTGTGAGGAAGGTCAGGAATGTGTTTATTACAGTGGCCCATTTGCAGGTCAATCAAGTGGATCTATCACGTCTATATATTGCTACTAATAATTTTGTTTTAGGTGGAGTTTTAGTAATAAGCATTTTGGACTTTTTATAAGATTTCTGGTTTGAATGTTATTATTGGTTATTTTGCCTACGTCAGAAACGTGACATTACTTATACAAATATTAAAAGGGAATTGTATAAACCATACAATTCTCTTTATTAACGAATAAGAAATAGAGTTATGAGAATATATATGTTATTGTTTAGTTTTGTGCTTTTTTCTTGTAATGAAGTAAGGCGTATAAATGATAATGGAGTTTGTACAATCGATTTAGATAATGTACAGAAGAAAGAGAGTGTGTCATTTTCATCTTTATTCGAAGCGGCGGGAGTTATCGTTTTAGAAATGACAGATAACTCTTTATTAGCTAAGATAGATAAAATCGAATTTATAGGTGATTCACTCTATGTATTGGAGAGAGGAAAAGGACTTTACCTCTTTGATGTAAAAGGGAAATTTTTAAGAAAAATTGGAGATAAAGGAGTTGGATTAGGTGAATATATTTCTCCACTTGACATAAGTGTTGATATAGAAAACAAAAAATTGTATTTGTTAGATTCTCAAACTCAAACGATATTGAAATATAGTGCGAATGGTGATTATGAAAGTTCTTTCAAATTGAAAAATGAAAAAATGTTTAGTAGTCGTATTCAGTATTATAACGGTAAGATATATACAGATTTGTATACATATGAAGGTGCAGATAGCAAATTTCTGTTGAGTGAAGTAAATATGAAAGACGGGAAGAGGACTTCTTTTTGGTTGGACGCTGTGCAATATAATAAAGGCTGGAATGAATTGTTCATTGCAAACCAACAACCTTTTATTTCTCAATATGAAGGTAAGCCTAGGTTTAGTCAGTTATTTATGGATACAATATTTGCCATAACTAAAGATGACATACAGCCATACATTGTTCTCCAAAGTGAAAATTTTGTTACTAAAGATTATCTTGATTCTCAGAAGGAAACAAAAAAAGCTTCAAAGATATTTTCTAATCTGAATAATACAACTAAAATATATAATATATGTAATTATTTGGAGTCAGATAGATATGTTTATTTTAATTATTACATAAGAGATAATCTTTACATTACCTTTTATGATAAATTGCAAAAGTCAGCGTATATGACCCAAAATGTAGTGAATGATTTACTTTATGTTGACGATGAAGGAGTGCAATTATTCCCTAATTTTATTTCTTTTGATGAAAAACGAGCATATTCTGTTGAAATGAATAATGATTTTTCACGAAATGTTTTTTTGAAGGATATTCAAGATAACAGAATTAATAGAAAAGTGAAGGGAATTGATTCTTTTCAGGGCATATCGGAAGATTCAAATCCTGTTATTATCTATTATGAATTTAAGAACTGATTTTTATATATGAGTTTCATAATGATATAAATGTTTGTTATGAGAAAGTATGGTATCCTATTAATCATCTGTATTTTTCAGATATTGCTCTCCTGTACCAAAGTTCCAGTTGGTCCTTCATTGAAAGATATATTATCCGCGAACTCTAAATTGCAGGTTGTCCTTGATAAATATAAGGATGATTCCCTAAAATATAAATCTGCCGTCTTTCTCATTGAAAATCTGCCTTTTCACTATAGCTATGAAGGTGAACCTTTGGATGACTACCTGAAGCTTTTTGAGCTTCACGGCAAAGGCACCATGTATCCGGATAAAGTGTTGGATTCCATTAAACGTGCTTGTGGCCCTTTTCATATGGACAAATTAGAAGCGAAGAGCGATATCTATATTGATCCGGTCTATTTGATTGAGAATATCGAATGGGCTTTCAAAGTATGGCGTGAACAGCCTTGGGGGAAAAACGTCTCTTTTGACGATTTCTGTGAGTTTATCCTTCCTTACCGTGTGGGTGATGAAAGGCTGGAACCCTGGCGTGAAAGAATCTATAATAAATATAACCCATTGCTGGACAGTATTCGAGGACTTCCGGAAGCTGAAGATCCGAAGTATGTTTCTCAAATACTGATGGATACCTTACATAAAGCTCCGGTCTATTTTACCGAACTATTTTCATTCGGCCCTCATTACGGTCCCAAAGTAGTGGACTGGCGCTCGGGAAGTTGTGTAAATTTCACTGATTTGCAACTGTATGTCTTCAGGGCTTTGGGGCTGCCTTGCAGCGAGGAAATCATGTTGATGCGGGGAAATAAAAATGTTCCCCATTATTGGAATGCTGTTTTTGACAAAGATGGTAACTCTTATCGTTGCTCCATTCTGGACCCTACTTCCGAACTGAATAGCCCTGATAATTATTGGGACCCTAAAGGAAAGGTTTATCGTCGTACGTTCAGCGTTAACCGGGAAATGATCAGGGCTATGGGAAAGAAAGTGGAAGAAAGACATCCCTCTTTCCGTTATCCCTGTTTTCGTGATGTTACTGCTATATATGCGGGGAGCAAGAATCGCACATTAACGGTTGGTCCTGAAAATCTCTACAATCCTTTAAAGAAGGGTGAACCGGTCTATCTCTGTTCCGCCAGCTTTATGGACTGGACTCCCATCGGGTGGTGTCTTTACGACAAGCGTCTGGGCGCTGTCTTTGAGAATGTGGAGGGGCAGGTTGTCTTCCGTTTGGGAACTTATGAAAACGGCAGTATATGCCCGCAAAGCGATCCTTTCTTGCTTGATAGGGAGAGCGGTGAAGTACGGTTTTTCCCTTCGGGCGGTAGGGAGGTCGAAGTTACGCTGCTCCATAAATATGAACTTTACTTTGAACCTTTTGTCCGGCGAATGGTAGATGGTGTGTTTGAAGGTAGCAATGACCCTCATTTCAACAGGAAAGATACACTGTTTATCATCAAGGAATTCCCCGAGCGGCTTTGGAATGTTGCACGGGTAAATAGTGCCCGATCTTACCGTTATGTTCGCTATTATGGCCCTAAAGACAGCTATTGTAATATTTCGGAGGTTGCTTTCTATACATCTTTTGCTGACAGTGTCCCTTTGAAAGGGAAGATTATCGGTACACCGGGGTGTAACGGATTGGACGGTTCACATGAGTACACAAACGTGTTTGACGGCGACCCTTATACTTCCTTTGACTATGTCCAGCCTACGGGTGGTTGGTCGGGACTTGATTTGGGTACTCCTCGACGTATTGAGAAGATTGTGTTCACTCCCCGCAACCGTGATAATTTTATTCGTACGGACGATGAGTATGAACTTTTCTATTATAATGATGGGGAATGGGCATCGGCAGGTAGGGTCCGTCCTCATTCCGATTCTTTGCTTTATAAGGTTCCTGAAGGTGCATTGCTCTATTTGAAAGATCATACCCGTGGAAAGGATGAACGTATATTTGAATATAAAGATGGAAAACAACAGTTCTGGTAAGAAAAAGAAAGGGGTGTCTTGGGTTGTTGACAAGTTCCTCAACCTGTTCCTGATAGCTTGTGGAGTAGTGGTGATATGGATACTGCTTCAGGTGACTAGTATCGCTACTTTCAAGATTCCTTCCGACTCAATGGAACCTGCCCTGCTTGCCGGAGATAATATCTTGGTGAATAAATGGGTGATGGGTGGACGCATTTTTAATATTTGGGATGCTCTTGAAGGGAAAGAAGTCAAGATTTCCCGTTTGCCGGGATTGGGAAAGATACGGCGGAATGATGTGTTGGTTTTTAATTTTCCCTATCCTGCACAATGGGACAGTATAGGCCTGAACGTGATGTCTTACTATGTAAAACGATGTGTGGCTTTGCCGGGGGATACGTTTGAGATCAGGAAGGCTCACTACTGGGTGCGTAGTTGTGAAATGTCGTTGGGAAATGTGGAGTCACAGGATGCACTGATGCGTATAGTAGCAAATGGCAGAGAAAAAGATTATGGAATAGTGATGAGTGGGTATCCTTATAATGGATTGGTGGACTGGAATATCGTGAACTTCGGTCCCCTCTATCTTCCTGCAAAAGGAGATGAGATAGAGATGAACCCTAAACATGCTGTCCTATATCGGAATGTGATAGAATGGGAACAAAGAAAGAAACTTTTCCTGTATGGTGATACGGTTTTACTGAATGATAGCGCGATTCATGCTTACCGTTTTAAAGAGAACTATTATTTTGTTGCAGGCGATAAGGTGATGAATTCCCAGGATTCCCGTTATTGGGGCTTGCTTCCGGAACCTTTTATTGTGGGTAAGGCTGTCAGGATATGGAAGTCGGTGGATAGGGGAACGGATGAAATTCGGTGGGATAGGACGTTTAAAAGTATAAATAATAAAAATTAAAGAATGGAGGAGGATAATATGTAAAGTAGTATTTTTAATATAGAGTGAGTGGATATATCTGCCTATTCTACGAAAATATCTCTTCGAAAGTGGGATATAAGTATTTATTTAAATTTTAAAAAAGTATTTATGAGAAAAATTATTTATGTTTTAGTTGTCGTATCTATTGCTATTGTTAATACAGTCTTTACAATACGCAATAGTGATGAAATTGTAGATTTGGTATCTTTAAAATCTGAAGCTTTTGCAAATAATGATGAAATTTCGGGCGGTGCATTGGGACCTCTTCATAAATTTGGATGTGGTATACCTGAGAAGGTTATAGTAGCTTATGATTCTGATAATAATCCGATTTTTGCTGAGATTATTCGTGAAGGGGAATTGGGAGAGTGTGAGGGTAAAACAGGAAGTTGTTCTCCATATCCTTGCACTAGACGTTGGCCGTTCTAATTTTTAGGGACTATCTGATTGAACGATAGTCCCTAAAAACTTAATCATAAAACATTTATTGAAATGAAAAATATTATTTTGCTTTTTTTGTGTTTGCTTTTTGGGGGATGTTTTTCTTCATCTGATAAGTATGTACCTAATGAAGGTTTAAATGAGATTCTTATAGATCCAGAAGTGGTTGAGGAATATTTAGATTTATCCGAAATACTACAAGACTCAATAGAAATTATACCTTTAGAGACAACGGAACAATGCCTAATATCAGATATTAAACAAATAGAGCTTTATAAAGACAAAATATTCGTGTCTGATAAAGGAAATGCAAAAATATTCGTGTTTACTACAACAGGACACTTTCTTAATAGCCTTGGCAGACAAGGCATGGGACCTGGTGAATACTCTCGTTTGGGGAATTTTACTTTTAAAGGTGATTCCATATTAATTCAGGATCTATATCGTAATAAATATATTGCGTATGATTTATACAGCAATTCGCATAGAGAGATTTCTTATGATGTTTATCATAAAGACATTATATCATTCGATAATATTGCCTATTTAATTTCTAATTATGAGGGATCGGATTATGGGGATTTTAATCTTTTTAAATTTGACTTAGCTACCTCTAGTGTCATATCTTCTGAAATTCCATTTAACAGAAAACAGATTGATAAATCTGGATATGGATTAAGGAAATACGCTAGCAAATACAATAATGAAGCTACACTAATTTACCCTCTAAATGATACGATTTATATCTTGAAAGAGGACACAGTGTGCCCCTTTTATGTTATAAATTACACCTCTAGAAGTCTTCCTGAAGATGTAAATGTTGATAAAGACATGCTTTTTAGATTCGTTCGCAAAAATAGATATTTGAAAGGGTTTGAATATTTACAAAATTCAAAGGATTATTTATTAGGCTACTATTCGGATGATTCTTTCAAATATTTTATATATGACAAACTCAGTACTAATATTCGTGTTGGGAAATGGCTTAGTATAGGTTTGTTTGGGAATATGATATTTCACTATTTTTATACAACAACAAATGGTGAACTTTATATCTTACAAGATGCGGATACTTTCTCTTTTAATTGGAAATCTTTGAGAACTTATTGTACGAATAGCTATTATCGTGAGAAAATAGATTCAATTGTTGGAGAAATAGGTGATGATTCTAATCCAATATTATTTAAGTGTAAATTTAGAGGAATGGCAAAATGAAAAGGAAAGAACTAAATTTGGCTATTATACTTGTTCTCTTTTTATTATTGAGCAATATCTATAGCTATATCCAATATAAGGAGATAAGTGAAGTTCAATCGTTCTTATATGAATTGAAAAAAGATTCGGATATTAAGATTGGACAATTAGAAGCATTGAAAGAATGTAGAGCTAATGAAATACTATTGAATGGAAATGAAATATCGCGTGATTGGGAGATTACAAATTTACAGGGGGGTAGAGAGACACTTTCAGATATAATGTCTGATAATACATTGGTTTTGCGATATTCAGAAATGCATTGTGATGTTTGTATAGATAGCATAGTCAGTAAATTGAATATTTATCAAGACTCTATTGGTTTACAGAATATTGTACTATTTACTAGTACTAAGAATATGAATTATGTAAAAAAGTTTAAGAGGGTCAATAACATTCATTTTGATATTTATGGCATTAGCAATGCATTGGATTCTGTATTAGTAGATATAGGTATGCCGTATCTGTTTGTTTATTCTTTTGTAGATGAGAGAATAAATAATGTTTTTGTTCCACAGAAGGAAAATGTAAAATTTACATATGAATACTTACATTCCATTCTTTTGAAATATTATACTAAGTGATATTTGTTTAATTATTGGTATTCATAATAATGCAGTACGTAAAACACGGTTTGTTATTTACTACTCTATGCTTACTATTAAGCATGGCGCATGTGGTTACGCCTGAACTTTCAAGTGGGGAAACTATTATTCAATGGGTGTGGTTTGGAAAGGTTTTACCCTTCACGGCTGGTTCTATTATTGCAGTTTGTTTGATGCAGCTATATGAAGGGGTACCTTTGAGAAAGGCATTGGGTTTTCCTTATTTTTTTATCTACTTTTCTTGGAGTTTAATGTTTTTTGGTATGGTAGAAACTGTATGGGGAATGAGGCAACTGTATGGTTTTACGGCTTCGGGACATTCTCATTATGCGTTGACTGGCTCTTTTTTCAATCCTGGTCCTTATGCCGGATATTTGGCAATGATATTACCGATATGCTTATATCATTATTTGAGGGTGCCGGAAAAGTGGAGATATTTATGTAAGTCACTAAAGATAGAAAAAATTACAGCTGCTGTGGCGGGTATGCTTATTCTTTGTGTATTGCCTTCCACCATGAGCCGCTCCGCCTGGATAGCTGCGGCAATAAGCTGTATCTGGGTGGCATATATGTATCGTGACAAACGGAAGTGGAATATATTGTGGCGTCGCTATAAAAAGCGTTATATATTGTGGGGAGCCGGGATATTTTTAATTCTGTCGTTGGCTGCTGCGGGAATGTTCTTTTTAAAACCCGATTCAGCATTGGGGCGTCTGTTTATGTGGAAGATGACTTGCCGGGCCATCGCTGCTCATCCGTGGGGATGTCATACCGGATTCGCTTGTGCTTATGGTGGGGCTCAGAGTTTATATTTTGCCTCAGGGAACCATGCTGCTTGGGAAGAACGTGTGGCAGGAAGTCCTGAATATGCATTTAATGAGTATCTGGAGTTTGCCCTGACGTATGGTATTGTTATGTGTATACTGGCGCTGTTTGTAATCTTTGGTTGTCTTTGGATAGGAGTGAGACTCCGTCGCTATGGTGTCTGTGGTGCCCTTATCTCCTTGCTTGTATTTTCTTTTTCTTCCTATCCGCTGCATCTTCCGGCTTTCATTGTCGCTGGTATATGTTTGCTTCTTGCCTGTGGGATAGGTGATGTAATTGGTAAGTATCTTATTCTGTGTGTTTGTCTGGTGGTGTGGCTCGGAGGCTATACGGAAAAATGGACGCAAGAAAAAGACGCTTGCCGGGACTGGATGAATGCGAGAATACTCTATCGCTCGGGGGCTTACGAAGCTGCCAACAGGGCTTATGAAAAGCTTTATCCGTCTTTGAGGAATAAAGGCACATTCCTGTTTGAATATGGACATAGCTTGCACAAATCCGGTCGTTATGACGAATCTTTTGAGTGTTTGGATCGGGCACGGTTGTATAGTAATGATCCGATGATATTGAATATTATGGGTAAAAATTGCCAGGCGTTGCATGAATATAAATGTGCCGAGGCTTTTTTTCTTATTTCTGTCAGTCGCCTGCCGGGCAGAATCTATCCTTACTATCTACTGGCTAAACTCTATTCTGAACCGAATTATCGGGATAAAGACAAATTTGAGGATATGAAATGGAATGTGCTGAACCGGACGCCCAAGGTTCATTCCACGGCCATTGAGGAGATGCGTCAAGAAGTGGAGGAGATAGCGAAAAATTGGAATACGGATTATGTGGAACATTAAAAGAATGAGAAATAGAATATGGAAACTTATCATGATAACTGGAATGCTTGTTTGTTATTCCGCAATAAGCAACTGACTAAACAACTGAAAGAGTACCAGAATGCTTCGGTACTGGCTGAATGTTCTTCTTCCTTACTTGTGTCTCTGGGACAGTTGCTTCGCCTTCATCAGAACCCCTCCTATGGTATAATCCGGGAGGAAACTGAATGGACGAATCTGTTCACTGTCATTGATATGTTTTATGGCGGTTGCCTGTCAGAGCAGTTATCTTCATACGGGCTGAGTATGCAAGAGTTAAAGGTATGCTATCTGATTCGTGCACGGTTAGGAAATAAGGCTATTGCAGTTCTTTTTAATATTACTCCCTGTTCAGTGTTGAAGGCAAAGCAACGTATAAAAGGGAAATTGACTTTATCGGCTGCGGATTGTTTGGATAAGTATATTCAAATTGGGTAGTCGGAATGCTTTATTACAGATTTTCATCTGTAATTTCCGAAAAAGGAATAAATTTGCCCCGGATTAATCTTTCTTATTTTATGCTATGATGAATACAAAAGTAAAATTATTACTGACCATAATATGGTGTCATCTGCTTCCTGTACTGTCTGCACAAGAGATGATCAACGTACGACATTATTCAATAGAAGATGGCTTGTCACAAAATATTGTGCAGGATATGCTTCAGGATAATGATGGGTACATTTGGTTGGCTACATGGAATGGACTGGAAAAGTTTGACGGATATACTTTTAAGAATTATAAATCGTATCCTACAGATGATACTAAACTAAAATACAATAGATTAGTAAGCATTGTCAAAGGAGCCGATGATGCTTTGTGGTGTCATACATACGATGATAAGGTCTATCTATTTGATGTGCGCCAGGAAAAATTCAATGATATTTTTGTCTATCATCCACAGATAGAGGAATGCAAGTTGGTAGAGAAAATGATTCCATTGACAAATGGGATCATATGGATAATAGCTTCTGACGGTAATTTGTGGCGTATTGATGAAGCCCTGTATAAAAAAGATAAAGGGGTTATGTTCCTTCCTTCCGGTTCTGTTCCGCAACATGGTAACCGTGTTTATTCAGTTGTACGTGATGCTCATGATAATGAATGGGTATTGACTGATAAGGGATGCTTTGTCTATGGAAAACGGGAATTATCGGACAGCCGGAATTTTAATAATGCAATATGTATCGATCATATCCTTTATATGTCTTCTCCGGATGGAGAACTGGTGACGTATACACCGGAAGAAGGAATAAAAGAGGTATCTATAAAAGAAACTGATTACGGTATCATAGACTTGTTGGAACTACCCAATGCGAAAATGGGTATTATGACTAATCGGGGTATAATCATCTACGATACTCAAAACAACCATGCAGAAAGCATTTTGGTGAATGAGAATCATCCTGATATACAACCATCTTATCATTTACTTTCAAACAATGGCATACTGTGGATGATTAACGGAAAGGAAAATGTTATCCGGTGTGATTTAAAGCAGAAAAGCATTAGCTTTATAAATTATCCTTTGAGCCAAAAGGAAAAAGCGAATATTTTTATCCATGAGGATAATTACGGACGTATATGGATATTGGCTCCAAATGGCGAATTTTCATTTTATAATCCTATAACAAATGTTTTTGAGCAAGGCTATACGTACATAAATGGAGAACATACATATTATCATGCAACCGGGAGGAAATTTCTGATAGATAATCAGCAAAATATATGGTTAAGCTGTGATTCCGGTGTCGATCAGCTGACCTTCTTAAATGAAAGTTACAGCTACTTCTCTACAGGGCACAATGATAAGATACGCGGGCTGTTTGTTGATTCCAAACAGAGAATATGGGTGGCTGATAAAAGTGAAAGAATAGAAATCTACAATGATAATCATGATTATTGCGGTAATCTTAGCCGGGACGGGCATTTGGTAAAAGACAAGCAACTTGTTTTTGGTGCGGATATCTATTGCTTTTTTGAGGATGAGCAGCACAGGATATGGATGGGGAGCAGGACAGGAGGAATCTATGTAGCAGTTCCGGAAGCGGGAAAGTTCCGGATTTATCATTTCAAGCATAATGAGAAAGATAAAAATTCATTGAGTTCTGATGCTATTTTCTCTATTTGTCAGGATACAAAAGGAAATATTTGGGTTGGAACGTATGGGGGAGGACTGAATGTAGTGGAGGGGAGCTTTCCCAATCTGAAATTTACGCATTACCAAAATGGGCTGGAACTCTATCCCAAGAACAAATATCTAAGGGTGCGAAGTCTGCTTTGTACTTCAGCAGGAATTATGCTGGCAGGAACCACTGATGGGCTGCTGACTTTTTCAACAAATGCGGATCAATGGGAAAAAATACAGTTTAATCTGAATCAATGCGAAACAAAACGTGCCAATAGTCTTAGTAATAATGATGTAGTATATGTATTTGAAAGTCGCAAAGGAGATATTTATGTGGTTACTCATAGCAGTGGACTAAATCTGGTTAGTTCTAAAGATCTTCTATGTGATCATATAGAATTTATTCATTTGAATAAATTAAACGGCTTGCCTTCCGATCTGGCTTATGCAATTTTAGAAGGAAAGGATAATGAGTTGTGGATTAATTTTGAGAATCATATCTGTAAATATAATCCGGTTGAGAATACTATAGATACTTATGATCGCTTTTATTTCCATTCTCACCTGGCCGTGTCCGAAATACCATTCATCAGGGATAAAAACAATGGTATGTATGTAGCCTTGAATAGGGAAGTTTTATACTTGAATTTGGATAAACTTAAAAAAAGCCAGTTTGCTCCACATATTGTTTTCACAGATGTGAGGACCCGAAAGAATTATAAACAGGAAAGATCTTCTCCTGTTACCAATCGGGAATTAACGCTGGAAAAGGATGAGCGTAATGTCTCAATTACTTTTGCTGCTTTGGATTTTACAGGTTCGGGGCATTTGCAATATGCTTATCGGCTGAAAAATATAGATGAAGAATGGAACTATATAGGAAATAGCCGTACGGCAAGTTTGGTGAATCTGCCGGCGGGAGACTTTATTTTAGAAGTGAAATCAACGAATGGAGATGGGCTTTGGGTGGAAAATACGGCACAGCTGGCTATTCATGTGAAACCTATCTTCTGGGAGACAGGCTGGGCATGGCTGTTATATATAGTGTTAATAGTAGTGGTAATTCTGGCTATCTCGGCTACTTTTGCTTACATATTTAATTTGAGACGGAAAGTGGACTTTGAACAGCAACTTACCAACTTGAAACTTCGTTTCTTTACTGACATATCTCATGAATTACGCACTCCTCTAACTTTAATTGCAAGCCCTATAGAAGAGATTATTAATCGGGAGGAATTAAGTGAGGAGGGACAGGAAAACATACAGCTTGCAAAGAAGAACACTGATCGTATGTTGCGTCTTATTAATCAATTGCTTGATTTCAGGAAGATACAGAACAACAAAATGAAGTTGTATATTGAGCAGGCGGACGTCGTAACACTGTCTAAAAAAATCTATGATAACTTTACGGGCTTGGCTCATCAGCGGAATATCGGTTTCCATTTTGTTTGTTCTTATGATAATTATACTCTTTACACAGATATAGATAAACTGGAAAAAATATTGTTTAATCTACTGTCAAATGCCTTTAAATATACTCCGGATGGGAAGAATATTGATTTAATTCTTGAATTTAAAGAAAAGAACCTGCTCATTAAGGTTAAAGATGAGGGAAATGGAATTGAATTGCATAAAATAGATATGTTATTTAAACGTTTCGAGACCTTGGGACAGACAGACGCTAACTTATCAAGCGGTATCGGGCTTTCTTTGGTAAAAGAATGGGTTGATATGCTGCATGGGACGATTACGGTAGATAGTAAACTGGGGTATGGAAGTACTTTCTCTATTTCCCTGCCGGGAGAACATGAGATTTTTGAGTCCGATAAAAATGTCGAGTTCATTTTAAGTGATTCCGAATCTTCAATGCCGATGGATTCCGGCATAACGCAAAATAATGAAGAAGCAGAAGGGATATCGGTTTTAGTAGTGGAAGATAATGAGGAACTGAGACATTTTATGGTGAATATACTTCGGAAAGATTATCATGTGATTGAAGCAGAAAATGGGAAAACAGGGCTGGAGAAAATCAAGTTGAAAATTCCGGATTTGGTTATCAGTGATATTATGATGCCTTGTCTGGATGGTATAGAATTACTGGAAGAAGTAAAGAAGGACTATAATGTAAGCCATATTCCTTTTGTTTTGTTATCAGCGAAAGCTACGTTGGATGACCGTATAAAGGGGCTGGAATATGGGGCGGATGATTATATAACAAAGCCATTCAGTTCTGGGTATTTACGTGCGCGCATCTCCTCATTATTAAAGCAACGCAGCATATTGCGTGAACATTTTATGAAAGAAGTATTACCTGTTGCCGGTAAAGAGCCTGTTGCTATTCAAGGTGATGCTTTGGAGAACTTATCTCCGTCGGTACCGCAAATAACTTCTTATGATGAAGAATTCATTCATAAAATCATTCAGGCTGTGGAAGAAAGGCTGCAAGATTCTGATTTCAAAATTGAAGACTTGGCTGATAGTATGAATATTGGACGTTCTGTTTTCTATAAGAAGGTAAAATCTATTTTGGGGGTATCTCCCATTGAGCTTGTAAAAGATATGAGAATAAAGAGAGCTATACAATTATTGGAAACAGGAAATTACAATATATCCCAAATAGCATACATGAGTGGTTTCTCTTCTTCTCAATATTTTAGTCGGGTATTCAAAGAGTTGAAAAATTGTACTCCGAGTGAATATAAGATAAAGAACTAAAATAAATAGTGCACAGAATCACATAAATAATGCACAGGCGTCTGTTCCACCTGCGTTACCTTTGCCCACAAAGCAATACGAGCTTAGTGGGCATTTTTTTTATAACAATATTTTAAATGAAAGTACTATGAGAATATTTTTTCTTTGCTGTGTAGCTGTTTTTTCTTTTTTAAGCTGTAAAACAGAAATCAATGATGTTGGTAATGTTCCGGAACGGGGATTTCATAGCAATCGTCCGGCTAATATTTGGGAAGAATCGTTGGTTACCGGAAACGGTGTGATGGGAGCTATGGTAATGGGAGACCCATACAGGGAATCTATTGTTCTTAACCATGCTTTGCTTTATTTGCCTATTCATTCTCCGAGAAAGCCTGTCAGCCAGGGAAAGAACCTGGAGAAGATTCAGCAAATGATGCTGGATGGTAAATATACGGAGGCTTCTAAGTTTATTGTAGACTTAGCTAATTCCGAGGGATACCAAGGTAAACACGCAACAGACCTTTTCGTTCCGGCATTTCAATTCAACATTTCAAGTGATACTTCTTCTGTGAAGGAGTATAATAGGACTGTGGATTTTACTACGGGCGAAGTAGAGGTTAAATGGGAGGATAATAATGGAATCTATTCGCGTAAACTATTTATTTCCAGAGCGGACAATGTGGTTGCCCTACGGTTATCTTCAAAAAAAGGCTCTATCCATACAACATTGAATCTTTCACAGATAATGAGGCATGATGCAGGACGTAAGAAGAAATTTACATTAAGTGAGAAGAACTGCATTGATAAAGTTGAATCCGGTGTAATGGAAAACGGACTTTATTTTAAAGCATGGTACGAAAGGCCTTGGGAATTTGAATCCAGAAAAAGCTTTAAGGGATACGAAGGGGTAGTGAAAGTCGTGAACATGGACGGTGATATAGAGATGAACTCGGATCAAATAGTCATAAATGGTGCTACGGATGTGCTGATATTAGCTCGTGTTGAACCTTCTGACAATATGGAAATATCGAAAGTGCCTGATATGATGAAAGCCCTCAGTTTATATCCTACTAATTATGCGGAATTACTGGATGCGCATAAAAAAATCCATAAAGAATTATTTGAGCGTGTATCGATTGATTTGGGTGCCTCTAAAGAAGACCGTATGAAATCTTCCGAAGAATTATTGGAAGCAGGTGGTTCCAATCCGGCTTTAATAGAGAAGATTTTCGATGCTGCACGTTATAATGTTATTTGTGCCACAGGCATCAATCCTCCCAATCTTCAAGGTATCTGGGGAGCTACTATGACTCCTCCCTGGTCCGGTGACTATACGACTAATGGAAATCTGCCGGTTGTCATTTCCCATTATTTGCAGGCTAATACTCCGGAGCTGATGTTGCCACTGTTTGACAGGCTGGAAGCATATATGGAAGATTTTAAGGTGAATGCACGTGAGCTTTATAACTGCCGTGGTATTCATGTTCCGTCACGTTTTAGTTCACATGGCTTAAATAATCATTTTGATGCTACCTGGCCGATGACTTTCTGGGTGACCGGAGCGGCATGGTACTCACTCTTCTATTATGACTATTATATGTATACCCTGGACAAAGAGTTTTTGCAGAAACGGGCACTTCCATTCATGGAACAGGCCGCCTTGTTTTATGAAGACTTTCTGAAAGAAGGGGCTGGTGGGAAGTATGTTTTTAATCCTTCATATTCTCCTGAAAATCATCCGGCAAATCATCCCAGCCAGGCTTGTATAAATGCCACGATGGATGTGATGGCAGCTAATGCTTTGTTGCGTTCAGTTATAGAAGCCAGTCAGGTTTTGGGTGTCAACCAGGATAAAATTCCGGTATGGGAGTCTATGCAGGCCAAAATGCCTTCTTATATGCTGAATGAGAATGGAGAAATCAGAGAATGGATGTGGAAGGACTTGCAGGACAATCATAAACATCGCCACGCTTCTCACTTATTCGGACTGTATGATTTTCATGATCCCCTTATTATGAAAGATAAGGATTTGCTAGAAGGATGTAAGCGGGCCGTTAATCGTAGGATGGAAATACGCCGGCAAGACAATGGCGGAATCATGGCGTTCGGTATGATTCAACTGGCTTTCTCTGCGTGTGCTTTAGGTGAATCCGAGACGGCTTATGATATGCTGACCTGGTTGGGAAACAGTTATTGGAATAATAATATGGTTTCAACCCACGATCCTAAAAAGACATTCAATCTGGACATCTGCGGAGGATACCCGTCTTTAGTGATGAAAATGTTGGTTTACTCGGAACCGGGTCTGATATCCCTTTTACCATGTAAGCCTCAGCAATGGCGCAGTGGGCATATAAACGGAGTAGCCTTGAGAGGTGGAATTATAGTGCAAGAGCTGTCATGGAATGAAAAGGAAGTGAAAGTCACTTTATTATCTAAAATAGATCAGAACGTAAAAATTCAATTGCGGGAAGCGGAAATGCAGGAAATAGTGTTAAAAGCAGATACTCCTGCTACCTTCAGCTTTTCATATGAATAGAAAAACAAATACCTTATTTACTAATTTTAAAAGCACTTTTTTATGAATCAGAATGTATTTATTCGAAGGGCATGTATGTCTTTGATGTTTAGCATGCTTTGCTTGTTGTCTCTGGCTCAGACACATCAAGTTTCCGGTATTGTGAAAGATGTTACCGGAGAGCCGGTGATTGGAGTCAATGTATCTGTGCAAGGAACCGGTAACGGTTCTATTACGGATTTGGATGGTAAATTTGCAATTCCGAATGTGAAGGAGAAAGATGTTTTAATTGTCTCTTACATCGGTTATCTGACTCAGTCTATACCGGTTGGAAAACAGACTTCATTTACTATTACCTTGAAAGAAGATGCACAGGCTTTGGATGAAGTTGTTGTTGTAGGCTATGGTGTACAGAAAAAGAGGGACTTGTCGGGTGCTGTGTCTTCCGTAAAGTCACGGGATATCACAGCTATACCGACAACCAATGCTTTGGAAGCTTTACAGGGAAAGGTTGCAGGATTGGACCTGACTTCTTCTTCAGGTAAGGCAGGAGCTGAGCTGAGTTTCACTATTCGTGGAGAGAGATCATTAAAAGCCAGCAATAAACCTCTGATATTGGTGGATGGAGTAGATTATGGTACGACTCTGGATATTAACCCTTCGGATATCGAATCTATTGAAGTCTTAAAAGATGCATCTTCAACCGCCATTTACGGAACACGTGGTGCAAATGGTATTATCATCGTGACTACTAAGAAAGGAAAAACAGGAAAATCAAAAGTTTCTCTGAATGCTTTTGCTTCTGTTAATATGATTTCTTCTTATCCATCTATCATGAATGGAGCTGAATATGCACAGTTAAAACGTGAAGCATACCGTGACCAGACAACTAATGAATATTTGCCGGATGATCAGGTCTTTACAGTGGCGCAGGAATTGGAATATGTTAGAGAAGGAGTGTCTACTGACTATCGTGACTTAATGATGAGCAATGGTTTCAATCAGAATTATGAACTATCCATATCGGGAGGTACAGACAAGACACAACATAATATCTCCTTGGGATATAGAGGTGAGAATGGGCTTTTCAAGAATGATAATTATAAACGATTGAATGCCAGGGTAGCATTGGATCATGAATTACTGAAAACCCTGAAGATAGGTACAAGCATTACGTATACTTATAAGGATCAAAACACACGTCGTGATCCGTTGAATATGTGTAATAAGATTGTTCCATTATCAAAACCTTATGATGAAAATGGAGAAGTGGTAAGATTCCCGGCACCGGGATACAATTCTCAGACCAATCCATTGGTGGATGATGTGGAGGGGGCAATAAAGGATAACACGAAAGGCACCCGTTTCTTTGGCAGCTTGTATGCGAACTGGAATATCACAAAAGATCTTCTTTTCAGAACAACATTAGGGGTTGATGCTCAGAATTCAAGAAGAGGGTATTATTGCTCGGCAAACTCTTTGGACGGAGAAGGCAAAGACAGTAAATCATTGAAAGAACATACTATTCAATCGGGTATTACCTGGGAAAACATCCTGACCTATTCGAAGATATTGGGAGAGCATGATTTTCAGATAATGGGTGGTACCAGTACGATTTATAAGAGTAAAGAATATACATTGGCTTCAGGTAAAGGGCAGACTTATGGAGGCAATATCTATCATAATCTGGCATCAAACACCAAAGAAGTTATGATTGACAGTTATTTACAAGAAGAGAATTTGGCTTCTTTCTTCGGACGTGTAAATTATAAGTTTATGGACCGTTATATTCTTACAGCTTCTTTACGTGCAGACGGATCTTCACTACTTGCCAGTGGACATAAGTGGGGATATTTTCCATCTGTAGCATTAGCGTGGAGAATGAATGAAGAAGCTTTTCTGAAGAACATTGATAATTTATCTAACTTGAAACTTCGTTTAAGCTGGGGAGAATCCGGTCAATCGGCCATTGATCCTTATCAAACGATAGGTCTTTTGGGCTCTTCTACTTATTCATTCAATAATGAGCTGGCCAGTGGTCTGTATCCTAAGACTATGTCGAATAAGAATCTGACGTGGGAAACAACTTCTGTATTCGATTTGGGAGTGGATTTCGGACTCTTCAATAATCGTCTGTCAGGTTCTCTGGACATTTATAAATCATATACGAGGAATGTTCTTATGAATCGCAAGATCCCATCAACTAATGGTTACTCTGATGTGATGGAAAATATTGGTAAGACGGAAAACTTTGGTATTGATATAACGCTAAACTCAGTAAATATACAAAAGAAGAATTTTACCTGGACCACAGATTTTACGCTTTCTCATAACAAAGAGAAAATAAAAGAACTGGCATCGGGAGTACTGAGAGATGAGGCTAACTCGTGGTTTGTGGGTGAAGCGTTTCAGGTATTTTACGATTATAAGAAAATTGGTATCTGGCAATTAGATGAAGCGGAAGAAGCTGCTAAGAACGGGCAGATTCCTGGTGACATAAAGATACAGGATACGAATGATGACGGGGAAATTACTCCCGAAGACCGTGTTATTTACAGTAAACGTCCGAAAGTGACTTTTGGTATCAATAATGCTTTTACCATTCATGATTTTGAATTTTCGTTTTTCATTTACAGCCGTTTAGGTCAGTGGATCGATTATGAATTTAATAGAGGATATAAACCAGACGGATTGGAAAACAGTTCGAATGTAGACTACTGGACTCCTGAAAATCCCACAAACGATTTTCCACGTCCTAACCGTTTTTACGGATTCGGAAAAACCAGATATTCTTCAACCTTGAAATATGAAAAAGGCTCGTTTGTGAAAATCAGAGATATAACTTTAGCTTATAATCTTCCAGCAAAAGCACTGAAGAATATAGGACTGGACCGCGTACGCATTTATGCAACAGCTAAAAACTTCTTCACTTTCAGTAGTATTGAGAATTATGATCCGGAACGTGGAGGAGGTATTTCATTCCCTATGACCAAGCAACTTGTGTTTGGTGTCAATTTGGATTTTTGATAAACGATTCAGTATTTAAAGGAATAACATTATGAAAAAAAGTATATTATTAGTAGCATCGTTGATGCTGTTTCTGGGAAGTGGTTGTGATAGTTTCTTAGATGAAACCAATTATAGTGATGTAACTTCCGAAGGGGGATATTATGATACGGAAGAAGGGTTGAATGCCATCGTGAATGCATGTTATACCCCATTGCGCTTTTGGGCAGGTAAAGAAGATGCTATTGGATTGAGTGAAACAGGAACGGATATTATAGCAGCAGCTTCCGGATGTGTGGATAATAATATGGCGGCATATACGCAGTCGCTTGATGGTACCAATTCTGCATGTACCTTTTATTTTGACCGATTCTACGCAGCTATAAACTGGTGCAACACCGCAATCTATCATGCGGAAACTGTACCTAACCCATCGAAAGATGAAACATTGGCTACAACATTGAATAAGCGTGAGGCGGAAGCCAGAGTACTGCGTGCATTTTATTATTGGATATTGACTGAAACATTTGGAGATACCTATTACATAGATGTGCCTTCAAGTAGTATCGTAATGAATCCGGTTAAAACATCGGTAAGTGATATTTATCAGCATATGTTTAGTGATCTGGACTGGGCTATTACAAGTAAATTATCTACTCAGCAGAATGACGGTGGTCGAGTTACGGTATGGACTGCCAAAGCACTTAAAGCCAGACTGCTGTTAACGCGGGCTAGTGTAACGAAGGATGCAAAGATGTATGAACAGGCTTATAATTTGGCCAAAGACGTGATAGACAATGGTCCTTTTGAGTTGGCTAAAGATTTTGCTTCTATCTGGGATATGAAGAACAGTGATGGAAATTCCAATAATGAAGTAATATGGTATGTCGATTATTCAACAAATCAGCTGTATAATTCGGAATTGGATGATAAACCGGTTATCAGAAATGGAGGAAATAATGCGCATCTGCTTTTCTGCATGAAATATGATGATCAACCGGGTATGACACGTTCCATAGAATATGGACGTCCGTTTAACCGTTACATGCCAACCCGTTATTTGATTGACTTGTTTGATGAGGAAAGAGATCAACGTTATGGTGGCAGTTTCCGCCATCTATGGATCATGAATAATGAGAAAGGAAAAGGTAAGTACACGGCAATGGCTGATACGGCTATTTATATAATTAAAGGGGAAGCAACTGCTGCGCAACGTGCCTGGGCGGAAAACCGTTACCAGCTGTTTGACAGAAATGATATTTATAATGCAGACGGTTCTACTAAAAACATGAAGCAATCTTTAGAGTTATGTAAGTTTGCAGACCCTGCACGTGCTTCTAAAGATGAAGATAGAAGTACGCGGGACGGTTTTATGATTCGTATCGCTGAAATGTATCTGATTGTAGCAGAAGCTGGGGCTCAAACGGATAAATCTGATGCTTTGGATTATATGAATAAGTTACGTATGACCCGTGCAGTTGCCGGTTATGAGGAGGATATGTGTGTCAACCTGTCGCAGATTCAAGATATTGATTTTATTTTGGATGAACGTGCGAGAGAATTGGCAGGGGAACAACTGAGGTGGTTTGATTTAAAGCGTTTTGGTAAAGAGCAGTTTGTAAAAAGAATAAAGAAATGTAATCCTAATGCGGCTAATGTTGATGAACACCATTGGGTACGTCCATTTCCGCAGACATTTTTGGATGCAATTGAAAATAAAACAGAGTTCACTCAGAATACAGGTTATAAATAATTAAGTATTGTTTTATATGTACCCGGCTATGGAAAATGCTTTTTTCCATAGCCGTTTTTTTTTGAAAAACAGTCTTCAAAATATAAAGAAAAGACTTGTACTTCTTGCTCTTTCTCTTGTGAATATAATGACATTTATCCTACCTTTTGGGTATCTTCCTGAATAAATACTAAATAAAAGTTCTTTGGAAAAGCAAATTGACAGAATAGAATTTGCAATTTGTCATGGTTTCTATAAAATAGCCATTATCCAATTGTAATTTTTTATGGCAGTTTATAGAGTGGATAAACTGAGTTTTTATATCTTTGGACATCATTAAACCACAATGAACAATGGATGAAACATTAAGGAAACAAATTGATGCTTGGACAGAAACTGACGAGCATGGTAGAATTGTTGATATGTTAGGACAGATTTCGCCTGAAGAAAGAGATTCTGAAGCTACAGGTTTGCTGGCACGTGCATATAACAACCTGGGTGAATATGAAAAAGCTTTGGAGTTACTTGATTCCATCGAGGAGGAAGAAGCCGGAGATACTAATTGGAACTTTCGGAAAGGGTATGCACTTTACTTTCTCGACAGATACAAGGAAGCTTTGGCTTGCTTTAAGAAGGCGGACGAACTGACTCCGGAAGATGAAGATACGATTGAGTTCATCCGTAGTTGCAACAGTCACCTGCCTTTCCGGAAGCGGGTGAAGGACTTTTGGAAGTGGTTTACCGATAACGAGGAGGAGCTCTCCCGGATTGTTGAGAACCGCGGGCAGCTTGACGGTGGTGATGCTGTTGAGTTTGTTACCGCCGGTACGAATTTGATAGATGAGGATGTGCATTTTAATCTGGGTGGAGACTATGAATTCACATTCTCCGTAGAGGGCAATACACATTTGTTCTATCTCTATCCCTACATTGTGTCGCAAATGCCTGCACAATTCAAGGATAAATGGCACTTTTTTCCTTTCAATCAGGGGACGGATGCAAGTTTCTCTTTCGGCATGTATGGGGCGAATGTAGATATGGCTCAGGTGCAGGTATCTGCTGCTTATCAGGAAGATATCAATGCTTTCAATATCCATTTCTATGAAGAACAGTTATGCTCTCTGGAAGAAGCACAAAGCTATAATGCTTATTATATCATGATGGAGATTATGCTGGGTGAGGGACTTTCTTACCAGTATATTGCCAGTGTGGAGCGTGCAGATGCTCCATTGGAGAATATGATAAAGCTTCCTGAACTCAGAGCCTACATTACAGATACATTAAAGGCTCATGGTAAGGAGATATTTGATAATCCGCAGCAAGTCTATACCAGCTATCGTTTTGAGCCTCAGGAGAACGAGGAATTACGTTTTGACGTCATGGCAGGCAGCTCCTGCTTCCAGCCTTTGGTGGCCAATTATTATAATGGTTCCACAGAACTGTTCGACCGTTTGAATGGATTTGGTGCGCAGGCTGTATTTATCGCTTTCCCCTATGAAAATAAGGAAGAAGGTGATGGGAAGAAAGTGCTGGATTTCCGTTATGAACTGGAAGACCGCCTGGCGGCGGAATTGCTTGAACCGGAAGGTTTGGGACTTTTATTAGGGGGAGCTATCGGTACCGGTACCTGCTATATTGATCTTCTTTTGTTTGATGAGTCGGCATTTATGGAAAAGATTGTTCCATTTCTGAAAGACTATCCCCAATATCACTTCTATCTTTCCGACTTCCGTCAGGGTAGTGACTTGTGCAGACTGTATGAAACGGAGGATGACGAGTCTGAGGAATAAAATGAATCTATAATTATAAATATATCACAACCATGAGTATAGGTTTCAGATTAACAACGAAATGCAAAAGTATTTCTTCATTCCAGAAATTGTTGGATGTAGTTGCCGCCCGGCACGAGGCATCTGTCAGTCATACAGAAGATTATTCTGAATTATCAGTCTGCCGTTTAGGAAATATATTCTTCAATTATGAACAGGAAGAAGATGATATAGCTGTCATAGGTGATTGTCAGACTAACCTGTTGGGAGCAGGTTTTCATAAGGCTGCGATAGATATCGTTGACGAGTTGGTAGAACTGAGAGACTTCTCTACTGAGGTGGAGGACGATACGGAATATTATGAGCATAGGGACTTTGAACGGATGCGTTCCGAACATTTCTATCGTTGGTTGAACGCCATCGTAGAACTCTGTCGTGAACGTATGAAGGAGAATTGCAGCATGTCTGCCATTTGTTGGGATTGCAATAAGTACATGCCCCGTGGGATAGAAGGAACGGTGGTATCTCCTTTCGGAAGAATATGTCCGGAGCACTTAGTCGAACGGATAAAAGATGAAGGTATCGAGAGGTTGGCAAGCGAATTTTTCATGTGGAATAATGAAGAGCGTGATGCATTATTCTATCGGAATACGGCTTTGAGTGCCTTGTGGGAAGATTGCTATTTTATGCCTTCCGCGCGTAGCGAAGAAGATATGGAAATCAATTCGTTTATTATAGAAAACTTGGAGAAGGCTGCCGCAATGGATACGTCTCTTGCTTTCCCGAAAGAAGACTATCTGTTGCTTTGTCGTTTGGTGGAAAAAGAGCCGGTAGATGTTTCTGCATTGCCGGATTTCATAAGTGAATTTCCGATTGGTTATCGCAAGGACAAAGTGACCTATACATTAGGAAATCTGAAGTTTGATCTTCCGGGTAATTACCTTTATTTTGAAGAGGATGATTCTCGCGGGTATTATGATGGAGAAGACGAGAATTGGCATGTAGTGCGGATGTTGGCGTATTCTATGCCCGATGACGAAGCAGACTATCTGGAAGACGATGAGAATGTGCTGATTGAAGAGAAGTTTTTTGAAAACGGTAAGTGCAGGCTTTATGATCTGGGTGGAGAAGAAGACAGTGATGAATATGTGTGCCAGTGCCAGATTATCACTGAACATCAGTTCACCCTGTTTACTCTTTCGTGCGAGGGAAAGGATGAAGCAATGGGCTTTTCAGCTGACTTTATTGATCATCTGACTGCTACCAAAACGAACAAGCATGATAAGTTGCTTCAGCAAATAGAACAATGGAACGCGGACGATGAAGAACAGAAGATAATTGACGCTATTCTGAAAGTTCCTGAAGAGGAGAGAACTGCGGAATTGACGGGGCTTCTGGCGCGCTCATACAATAATCAGGGGAATTATAATGAAGCCATTGAACAGCTTCTTTCAGTAAAGGAAGAATGTAAGGAAGATGCGCTTTGGTTCTATCGACTGGGTTATGCTTATTATTATCTGAACCAACTGGATAAGGCGCAGAAAGCCTTTGAACGTTCATTGGAATTGGATCCCAGCGATGAAGATGCGAAGGAATACATTGAAAATTGTAAGAATGGTGTTTTGCCTCATAATCCTGAGATGTACGAAGAGGAGGAATTGGATGCTCTTGAAGCGCATATTGACAAGTTCTTCGGTCATTCGGATCATGTGTTCCATGAAATCGCCTCACCGGATATCCATGTGGATATCTTTATTGTCGAGCCGACGGCTGAAAGGAACTATTACACACTGGTCACATCGGGCATGGGTGCCCATCGGATGAATGTACCTAAGGAACTGGCTGAGTATAAGCTGGAGCGTGCGGAGATAGTGGTATATTTACCTGCCGACTGGAATATTTCTGACCATGAAGAAAAGAATTACTGGCCGCTGCGTTGGCTGAAGATACTTGCCCGTCTGCCATTGGAAGAGGATTCCTGGTTAGGTTGGGGACATTCTGTACCCAACGGGAAACCGTTTGCAGAGAATACTCAGCTTTCCAGTGTATTATTGATCAATCCGGAGAATGTGGAAGAAGGAGCTGCTGTTTGCCTATTGCCTAATGGGGAAGAAGTGAATTTCTATCAGATGATTCCATTGTACGAAGAAGAAGTCAATTTCAAGATTCAGAATGGTGCGGAAACATTGTTAGGGAAGATGGGAGAAATAAGTGCAGTGGTAGATATTCATCGTTTGAATGTCTGCGAGGGATTTGGGCGGCCGAAAGAATAGAGATTTCACCACAGAGTAACACAGAGGTTCACAGAGTTTTATTTTCTTGATTTAGAAATTATTGAACTCTGTGAACCTCTGTGTTACTCTGTGGTGAAATCTCTTAATCCTGAGAAACAAAAGTGATAACAGAACGTGCAGGAATTACTGCTATCTGTTCGTTTTTCAGTTTCTTAATGGGTAGAAGATCTTCACCTGCTTCATCTGAGGTGCGGTAGCCTTGCCATGACTTTACTTTGGAACCATCCACTTTGAAAGTGAAATTTTTCTCCTGATCAGCGTAGTTGATAACTACCATTACCCATTGTCCGTTTGTATTCTGATAAGCAGAACACATGAGTCCTTGGGGATCAGTATCTCCTTCCGGGATTACCTGTCCGGATTTGTCTGTTGCCTTAATAGACATGCGTACAGCTCCCGGGCGTATAAAGCGGCTGTAATTACCTAATATCCATAATAATTTGGAGTCTTCCACTTTACCATCATGAAGATCGGGATCAGTGTATTCGCGTAGCAATCCGTCTTTGTAGTCACCTCCTATGGCACGCCACCACTGCCAGCTACGTGCTCCTGCATAAACAATGTCGTGATGAATGATACGGGCCACATAGAGGGCTGTTTTCATTGTATGATCAAATCCACCGCCTCCGCCAATTTCTTCATCGTTCCCCATAATGCAGGTTTCCGTTTGCCAGAAGTCAACTTTGTATTTGTCCAATGTATCACGTAACTGACGACGGTAATCTCTCAGACTTTCTAAAGGTGTATTGGTCCAATAGCTGTGCCCTGCAATGAGATGGGGGACATTCGGGGTATTTCCCAGATAAGTATCTACACTGTCGGGGCAGAAGAAAGATTGTATTTCGTATCCACGTTCATGGTTTGTCATATGTGTGGAGAACATACAACGATAGTCTGACGCTTCGCAGATGGTGATTTCCGTATCAATACCCTCTTTCACAAACTCTTTGCTGATGAGGCGTACGGCACGGGCAATTTCTTTCTTTGTTGCCGGGGTACCTTCTTGTTTGGGACCTATCCAATTCCAGTGTCCGTCCGGTTCGTTGAAAGGGGAGAGGTAATCGAACTTAATGCCGTCTTTCTTTTCAACTCCTTTGATCACATTTGCCAGAAAACGGGCGAAGTCTTCATAATGTTCCGCTTTCAGATTCAGTGTGCCGTCACGTCCGGTGTTGGTGGCAAGCCCGTTTTGAGTGAAGTAAACGGGTGGAGAGTTTAGGAAAGCAAGGAATTTATTGACTCCACGTTCCTTTGCTAATCGGAGGAAATTACGCTGTCCCTGTTGTTTGTCCCAATCATAACTTCCGTCCGGTTGCAGGAAACATTCGGTACGCATCCAAGGGGAGCCTATCTGACTGGCTTCGCCCTGTTCCGTACTTCCTGCACCTACATTGAAGCGCCACAGAGAAAGCCCGATTCCTTTGGGCTTTCCGTTAGTGTCATTGTCAGTACTAAACAACCAGTCAGCTACTTGGTCCTGTTTCTCCTGAGGCCATTTGCCTATGATGTGCATGCTCCAGGCATCCGAAGCACTGAAATGATCCATGGTTTGCTGAGGCTGTTCGGGAATAATCTGATAGTTTATATCTGCTTGTGGTGAACACGAAGTAGTTATTGCGGCGAGGGCAAGTAATAATACTTTGTATTTCATATAAATATTTGTTTTTAGAGGATTATTTAGCATTCAAGACAATCTCTGTTCCTTGTAAAAGTGGTGAAGTAAACTTTACGCGAATCTGACCTTTCTCACCCGTGGTCTGTATGTAGGTAAGTAGACGTCCGTGGAAGGCACGATGGCGATTATCGGTGTAGTCACTCATGTCGCTGTTATCGGAACCTTCGAGCCCCAGTAAATGTGCCGGACCTTCGATGGTACAAGTAATGTCATTATCGCCTAATTTCACTACGATACCCTTTTCATCTATCACTTCTACAATGAGATGCGCTGTAGCGCGGTTGCAAGATAGATTGGTACGATCGGCACTTACACGGAGAGCGTAGGGGCGACCGGAGGTTTTGATGGAATAGCTGGACAATATATTTCCGTCTTTATCGCAACCTTCGGCTTTCAATTCACCCGCCCGATAGGGAATATCCCAGTAGATGATACCTGTCTTTTCATCATAGGGTTTCATCTCACCTAGCACTTTTCCATCAAGTAACAGACGTGCTTGTGGGGCATTGGTATAGCAGACTACACGTATTTCCTGGCCGGGATCATAGTTCCATATATCCCATGCATCGGGTGACAGGAAGGTACGCCGGGAGTTTTTGAAACGATCCGGTATGGGATAAGTACCCACATAAGTAACCGGTTTTTCGCACCATAAGGAAGCACGGAAGTGACCGCGGGGTTTGGGGAAACTACCAAAGTCGAGCAATCCGGTATATAGTCCGCGTGAGGGCCATGCACCCGATTCACCAAGGTAGTCGGTACCCGTCCAGATGAATTGTCCGAAGATGAATTCTTTATCCTTTACGGCATACCAGGCTTCAAGACCGGAACCGTTTTCGCTACCATAAATGACACGGTTGGGATAGGTGGCATGATCTTCATCATAGCGGTTTTCAGTATAGTTGTATCCTACTACATCGATGGCTTCGGGATATTCTGTTTGATTGGACATAACAACTCCTGCCAGTGCTCCCGTTACGGGGCGTGACGTATCGACAGCACGGACGCATGCAGCCAGTCGTTTGGCTATCTTTCCGATACGCATGGCATCAGGAGCATCCGGTTTGTAACCGCCAAACATGGGTTGATTGATGGTTGATCCGTCAAGAATAGGATGCGAGTAAGGATCATTCGGATAATCTACTTCATTACCAATACTCCACATGAAAATGGAAGGATGATTGCGGTCGCGACGTACCATATCGGTTACATCCTGTTCAATCCATTCTTCGAAGAAATTGAAAGAACCGTCATAGGCGGGTTCCCCCTTATTCCAGCCTTTCACCCATTTACGTTTCGGGAATTCCCATTCATCGGATGCTTCATCCATGATGAGAAGTCCCAGTCGGTCGCATAGATCATATACAACGGGAGCCTGTGGATTGTGGCTCATGCGGATGGCATTTACACCTATTTCTTTCAAATTGTTTAAACGGCGCTCCCATACTTCCGGAGGTACTACAGCGCCGAGTACACCGGCATCATGATGCAGGCATACACCCTTGACCTTCATCCAGTTGTCATTGAGCGCAAATCCTTTATTAGGGTCAAACTTCAGTGTACGGAGTCCTACTTTAGTCTCACATCCATCGATACGTTGTCCATTGCTGAGCAATTCCGTTTTTAGTGTATAAAGGTAAGGATCGTCCAGATTCCAACGGTGAGGGTTAGTTATTTTCAGTGTGAGATTTTCTTTAGTAATACCTTCTTTACCGTCAGAAACACGAGTGCGGCGTTGCGCTACTTGTTTGCCGGCAGTATCGTATAGTGTAGCTGAAAGTTCAAGTCTGTCGTTGGTTGCTATGTGTTTCTGTACTTCCATATCGACGGCTATGGTAGCCTGTCGGTTGGTCAGAGAAGTGGCATGCCAACTTGTGCCCCATTGTGCTAGGTGTATTTCAGGAGCGGCAATTAGCCATACGTCACGATATATGCCCGATCCTGTATACCAACGGGAATCAGCATAGCGGCTATGGTCCACACGTACACTTAACACGTTGTCCCCCTCTTTCAGATAAGGAGTCATGTCGTAGAGAAATGAGATATAACCGTTAGGGCGTTTGCCAAGCAGATGTCCGTTTAAATAGACTTCACTGCGATTGTATACTCCTTCGAAATAGATATAATGGCGTGGAGCGTCATCCGTGATCTTGAAATGTTTGCGATACCAGCCGATTCCGCCAGGTAAATAGCCGGTGCAGCTTGCTAAAGAAGGTGAAAGTTGTCCTTCAATAGACCAATCATGCGGCAATCTGAGTTTGCGCCATTCGCTGTCATTGAAGGCGGGATTTACAATGGTTGAGTCATCGGTCAGCCGGAAGAGCCAATCTTCATTGAATTTGGTGGCATTACCAAATGAAACCTGCGCCTGTGCCGGAAGGCCGGTGAGCAGGGCTGTCATGAATACAGTCAGCGTGAATATAGCGTTTTTCATTTTGGATGATTATTTTAGATTATACACTACTGTGGTTACACTTTCCGCTTCCAAAAGTACAGATTCTCCGGCAGATACGGTGGCTTCTGTCAGTTTTTTGCTATTGGTAGTGGTGTAGGTCCGGATTGACGTAGCTTCGTTGCTCCATCCTTCATGAGTTTCGCTTAGGCGGACATTCTTGCTGGACATATTGGTGAAGACGGCTACTATTTTATCTCCTTGCGGGGATAGCCATGCAGATCCAAAGAAGTTGAGCGATTCGGTCAGTTGCATGTTGATACGTTGGTATCCGGGGCGGATGAACAGACTATAATTACCCAATACCCAAAGGGTGGCAGTGGGTTGGAAGGTACCTTCTTTTTCTATGTTGTCATTGTTGTCGTTGATTCCTCCACCAGGTACGAGGGATATCAGAAGAAAACGGTTTTTATGTCCCCAACGGGCTACGTCCATGGAAGTCCAGTAGCTCCATGAAGATACTCCTGCTACGGTAAGGTCATTGTGTATCACTCTCGACATATAAAATGCGATATCCATTTCTGTAGCATTGTCATATCCTACAAATTCTGTGTTGCTGTAGTTGTCTCCCAGCATGCTCCATTCACTTTGCCATACATCTACACCATATTGCGTTGCTGCTTGTGCCACTTGCTTACGTACGCTGCGCATACCGTCCCAAGTACCATCGGTCCAATAGCTATGACCGCAGATTAGTTTCTTTACATGATTTAAGTTACCTACATAAGCTGACGAGCCGGGGGTGAAAAAGGCAGACATAACGTTACTGCGATTGGCATCGTCTTTGGTCTTATATAAGTATTCCCAGTCGCCCGATTCACCGAGCAGGATATCGGTAGACAAATTACGTTCGGTTAAGGCATCATCCAGTTCGCGGGCCAATCTGGCAACTTCGTCATTGGTCCAGCCGCTTCCTTCTTGTCCTCCATCCCAGTTGTATTGCGGTTCGTTGACCGGTGAGATGTGCGTCACAGGATAACCTTTATCTATGTAGTATTGAGCTACATCGCCCATGTAAGCGGCAAAGTCATCGTAGCAATCGTTTTTCAGGTTTGATACTCCTCCTTGGTTGGAGAAACCTTTGCCGTTCTGTGTATATTGTACGGGTGGTGTATTGCTGAAAAGGACGATACTTTCGCAACCGAACTCTTTAGCACGGTTCAGGAAATAACGTTGCCCTTCGCAACGATTCCAGTCAAGGGTCAAGTCGTTTGTCAGGTATGACTCTGCGCGACGGGATTTATCGGTAATGCCGCTTGCATCACCTTGTTCGGCAGTTCCACCGCCCAGGTTTACACGCCACATGGAGAGACCGATACCTTTGGGGCTTCCTGCCTGGATTTCGGAAGAGAAGAGTAATTCGGTGATTTTGTCACGGCTGTTGGTCCAGTATTTACCTACATAGGAAGGATTCCAGCAGTCTGATGCACCGAATCCTGTGATAGTCTGATAGGTTTTTCCGGCATTAATGGTGACTAGTTTCTCTACACTATTCGGTACATCCGGTTGATCGGGAGTATCGGGTGTAGAAGGAGAATCGTCACTGCAAGCCATAAAGGAAAGCAGGGACAGCAGAGTGAAATAATATTTTAGTTTCATAAATATTCGATGGTTTAAAAAAGACTGTCGCGGATAATCTATTATGAAACTATCCGCGACAGAGTATAAAGACCTATTGAAGAATTCTATTTAGACATTCACCGGGGTTAATTCCAACCCGGATTCTGAACGATAGAACCATTAGACATTGTGATTTCATACAAAGGAATGGGGAATACCATGTCGCGGTTTTCATCAAAGCCAGCACCTTTATTACTTGCTTCGCCCTGGTTCTCCCATTCATAGAGGTCGCGGGTAGCGGCATCTGTGTTATACTTAACGAAAGTACCATTGGTTCCCAGCAGATTGGAAATCACCTTCTTGCCATTGTCGTCGGTCCAGCGGCGGATGTCATACAAGCGATTTTGCTCCCATGCTAATTCCAGGCGACGTTCCAGACGGATATCTTTGCGGAGATCGTTGCCGCTTGATTTTACATCCTCCAGGTTTACGCGGTTACGTACTTCATTGAGGTATTTACGTGCTGTAGCGTCATCACCCAGTTCGTTGCAGGCTTCGGCATACATCAGCAATACATCGGCATAGCGCAAGATGCGGTGATCCAAAGGAATCTTGTCTGTATTGTACACTTCCGGACGCTTTTCGATAGGTACGAAATATTTGCGGACGATACGTGCCGATTTATGTTGTGCAGGGTCAATTATATAGCAATCCGGATCCCAACCATACTTCTCGATATAAGTCTTGTAATTAGCCATGTCTTTGCTATTTTCAATGAACTTATCGAAGTTATCTTCACCGGCAATCTCGGTACATCCGGTTTTGATGATAGTCCAGCGAAGGCGTTCGGTATCACCTGCGTCAATGTAAGCCTGTTCGAGGTTGGCAGTAGGCTGACCCCAAGACCATCCGTCGCCGGGACCATTACGTGCACCGGTGATTATTGTCAGTGAACCACCTAATGAATAAGTACCGTCGTACATATACTGTACTTCAAACAGACTCTCTTTACTGTTGTTGTGATCAACACTCCATACGTCACCGAAGTTATCAAGCAGTTCGTACTCTTTGCTGTCGATAACGGTTTCCAATACATCATGTGCTTCTTGCCACTTTTCCTGATAAAGGTAAACTTTACCTAGCAGGCCTAAGGCTGCACCACTGGTAGCACGCCCCATATCGGTGGCAGCATATTCACTACGTTTTGGCAACGCGTCGGCGGCAGCTTTCAGATCATCTTCGATGAACTTATATACATCTTCGGCAGAAGCGCGGGTAATGCCTTGTATCTCCTCGGGCAACAGGAAGCTTGTAACGAGAGGTACACCGCCGAAGTTTCTTACCAGTTCGAAGTAGAAATATCCACGCAGGAAGCGGGCTTCGCCTATCAGGCGGTTCTTCATGTCTTCGTCCGAGAATTCGGATTGTGAGATGCGTTCTACGGCTACGTTGCAGCGTAAGATGCCTTTATAACGGTATTGCCAGAAGTTTGAGATGGCTCCGTTGCTCTGTCCTGTACCCTGATAATGTGCTAAAGAGATATAATCACTCTGGCTTTGGGTTGTATTTCCCATCCAACCGTCATCGCTGCACATTTCGGAAAGTAACCATACCGTATTGATGTTCCACCAACCACCGAAAGTGATGGCCTGGTAGCAACCGGTGATGAATGACTCGGCTTCCTCTACACTTTGGAAATAGGTGTCGAGATTTTGTTGCCCACGCACTTCCTCGGTCAGGAAGTCCTCGCAAGAGGTGAATGTCAGCGAGGCAATCAATGTCAATATTGCTAATATCTGTTTCATTGTTATCAAGGATTAAAATTTAAAGTCAATACCAAACAAGAATGTACGTGGGTTGGGATAGGCAATGCCATCGATACCTGTTTCGATTACACTTCCATCATTACCAATCTGCGGACGTTCGGGATCCATACCTGAATAACCGGTGATAGTGAACGGATTCTGTGCTGAGAATGAAAGACGCAACTCTGTTCCGCGCAACAGCTTCTTGGGAAGAGTATAACCTACCTGAAGCAGTTTGCATCGCATGTACGAACCGTCTTCTACAAAGAAGCTGGATACGCGTGTATAGTTCTGGTTCAGGTCGTTGTATGACAAGCGTGGAATGTCATTGCTGGTACCTTCGCCATGCCATGCTTTTTCCAGCGTACCTGCCCATACGTTCTGCCCGCTTACCCCGGAATATAATCCTTTGGTTTTATTAAAGATATCGTTGCCGAGTGTTCCGTAGAAGTTGGCTGTGAAGTCGAAGTTCTTGTAATTGAAGCCCAGATTCAAACCTACCATAAGGTCTGGATAAGGGTTACCGATCCATGTCTTATCGTTTTCGTCCAGTACACCGTCATGATTCAAGTCCTTGAAGCGGATATCACCTGGCTGTGCTTTATCCTGTATCAGTTTTCCATGCTCGTTGGTATGAGCATATACCTCGCTCCAGTTTTGGAAGATACCATCTGCCACGTATCCGTAGAACCGTGAAATTAAACCACCGTCTTCGTTACGGATGATCTGATCACTATTGAACCCACCAGTCTGAATAGGTCCGTCTCCAGAGAATTTGATAGCTCTGTTTTTCACAGCTGAAAGGTTTACACCTACATTGTAAGAGAAATCAGATACTTTATCCTGCCAGTTCAGGCTTAATTCCCAACCGCTGGCTTTCATACTACCGATGTTCATCCATACAGTGCTGTTCCAATCGGGATAACCGATAGCGAAGATATTCTGTTTCTGATAGAGCATGTTGCTGGATTTCTTTTGGAAATATTCAAAAGTTACACCTAGGCGGGAGTTTAGGAATGACATGTCCACACCTACGTTCCAGTCTTCCACTGTTTCCCATTGCAGTTGATTGTTTCCTACGCCTGATATCATGGTACCGGGTACACGGACGGGAGTTGAACCAAATACATAGTCAGCTTGTCCCAGTAGGGTAAGAGTAGCATCGTTGTCGATGTTCTGGTTACCTACACGACCCCAACCACCACGTAGTTTCAGATTGCTGAATACCTTCTGGTCTTGCATAAAGCTTTCGCTGATGATGCGCCATGAAGCAGATACCGCGGGGAAGATAGCATATTTGTTTCCTTTGGGGAAGCGGGAAGAACCATCGGCACGGATAGATGCTGTCACATAGTAACGGTTATCATAGTTATACATGATACGTCCCAAGTATGATATCAACGTGTTGTAGGTGGTAGTACCGTCACCTTTCTGATTCTGTGTACCGGCATTTACTTCCTGCATGATGTCCATATTGTTGGGCACATCGTCGCGTGAAGCCTTGGTCTGGAACCATGCAAAACGTTCTGCTGTGAAACCACCCATTATATTGAGGTTATGCTTTGAAGCAAAAGTGTCAGAATAAGTTGCAGTATTGGTCCAGTTCCAGTCGAGCCATTCTTGCATCTCACGGGAAACATTACTCAATGTAGATTGTTCCAAAGCGTCGATATAGAATTCGGGTGTGAATCCATCCGAGCGACGGAAGTGGGCATTAGCCCCGAATTGTGTACGTAAGGTAAGCTTTTCAATCGGATTTACTTGTAAATAGGTGTTTACAATGGCACCCATTTCACGTGAATGTCCATTCTGGCGTGACAACGAACCGGCTGGGTTCCATTCCTGATTGTTGTAAGAACGCTGATAGTTGTTAAACTCATTGTCCACCCATTGATCTTGTGGTTTAAATACAGGAGTTGTCGGATCCATGGACATAGCAGCTGAGAAAAGGTTGGGAGTATCATCCCATGATTCTACGCGCGGTGCAATGTCAAAACCCATTTTTACGTATTTGTTGAAGGTATATTCCGTATTGAGACGTGCATTGATTTTATCCCAGTATCCGTAGTCGTATTGTGAATTATTACGGAAATAACCTAAGCTAAGATTATAAACCAATTTGTCATTACCACCGGAGATGTTGAGTGAGTAATTCTGTACTAAAGCAGTCTTATTGATTACCTCATCCCACCAGTCAGTACCATTCGGATTGGTAGTGGCACCGGTGTCATTCCAGATAGAGGTACCTCCATCATTTGTATAGCGGGTATTGAACACTTCTTTGTATTCGGCAGCATTGGCCATCTTGGGTTTAGCCAACGTTTGGAAACCTGCCGATGCACTGAAACTGATATTTGTTTTTCCGGCAATACCTTTCTTGGTAGTAATCAGGATCACACCGTTAGAGGCACGCGTACCGTAGATAGCAGCCGCAGAAGCATCCTTTAGAACTTCCATGGACTGGATATCATTACTGTTTAGGAAGTTGATGTTCGTACCTACCGGCATACCGTCTACCACGTAGAGCGGATCGGTTCCGTTAACTGTAGTTACACCACGGATCAATACTTTAGGTTGTGTACCCGGGCCACCACCGCTGGTTACCTGTACACCGTTGATCTTACCTTGCAAGGCGTCCATAGCATTACCGGTTACAGTTTCGGTGATTTCATCGCCTTTCACTGTAGCGATGGAACTGGTCAGGTCGCTCTTTTTCACGGCACCATATCCGATAACCACCACTTCGTCCAGTAGTTCGGCAGATTCCGACAACACAACGTTGATGGTGGTCTGTCCGTTTACTTTGATTTCTTGTGTCTGGTAACCGATGGTAGAATACACAAGTATAGCGTTTGCAGGAACATTCATCAGTGTATAATCACCATCGATGCCTGTGATGGTACCTGTTCCACTGCCTTTCACTTGAATTGTAGCTCCGATTAAGGGTTCCTTATCCGTAGCTGAAGTCACTATACCTTTTACTGTTATCTGTTGTGCATAGCTGCATATTGACAGTAACAAAAGACATGCAATTAATAGTTGCTTTCTCATTTGTCAGACTATTATTAGGTTAATTTACTCGTACTAATTTCGCTCTACCCAGGTGGGAATCAAACCAGAATTGATAGGTGCCGGTTACAGTCACTTTGGGTTTAGACCATACATCTTGTGTTGTAGTGGGACCGGTGTAATTGGAATTTTTAAATGCACTTCCGGTGTAATAGCCGAATATTTCAGGCTCTTCTTCAGTATCGCTGCACCAGCGAACAAAGTTCCACCATTGGTCTGTGTGATAGTTGTGAATAATGAAGTTCATTGACTCTCCTGCTGTCAGTGACATAGGCTCATTGTAGAACAAGTGCGGGTTAGTGGCATCTTGTTTGAAGGAGACTACTCCGGTAGGATTGTCAGATGTCAGACCGAACGTAAAGTCCATCATCTCACCGCTGTTGTTGTTCCATTTATCCATGGTAGGTAAGCCGTATTTCATGCTTGCAGGCCATGGGTCTACAGCTTCTGCAAGTGAATAAGTTTCCATTTCATACGTCTTCAGCAAGATATTGATATTGATTTTATAGTATACATTAGCTTCTGTCAGTACAATTGGTTTAGCCAGTGCCGGATCATCGGTCAGCATGGCTTCATCTGTCGGATCAATACCATAACAAACAGGAGAAAAACTTGTCTTTTGCGGTAAGAAGAAGATTTCCGTATTAGCTTTCTGGCAATAATAGAGAGCTTGATATTGGAATTCGCCCACATGATCTATGCGCATCGGTACGCCGAATACATCGCTGTTTAGTTCTGCTTCGGTAGCTACGTCTGCCAGATACATCTTTTCGAAATCCTGCACATCGGTTACAGATACGGTACATTCTATCATTGTGCTTTTTCCTGTCTTGTCGACAGCAGTAAGTGTCATCGGATAGTCCTTCTTTTCATTAGGCATTGTGATGTTGAATGAGTGCTCAAAAGCTTTTTCACCATCAGCATCTATTTTCAGGTTTTCATATCCTTCGATGCCTTCGATATTTACCAATAGATAATCCAGTCCGCGGTCGTCAGTTATCGAGATATTCATGTTGAGTGTAGGGATTTCACCTTCTCTCAGCAGTACGGTGACCATACCACCCTTTTCGGGTGCAATAACGAATACTGGATCTTCAAAGTCTCCGTCCAACGTTACAAGTACATCTTGTGAAACAGTACGTCCGCCTACGTCGGTTACGGTAACTTTTACGGTGAACTGTTCACCGATTTCATCCGGTTGAATTTTGAAGTCGTAGCTCAATTCGTAAGTTTCGAGAGGTTTCTCATAAATCTCGATCAAATCGATTGTTTTGTTGAGGTTCAGGTCGGCACATTGCAGTTGAATGGTTGAAATACCATCAGCATCTTTAATCGTTCCTTCCAGTGTAAATGTGCGACCATTTGCAGTCTGAATGTGTTCAAGTGTCATTTCTATGGAAGGTGCCTGCCCGTCCACATCAGGATAGCCATCGTCGTCGCTACATCCTGTAGTCCATAAAGTCAGTGATAAGAATGCCCAGAGTAGGGCGGCATTGAATAAATGCTTCTTCTTCATACATATTACTTTTAAAGTTAAACAATTAGATACATTCTTTACTAAAATATCACTTTTAGATAATGCAAATGTAAGCTATCTTAGTTTTCTTGAACTGCATAAATCTTGCAGTGAGGGGATGTAAATCTTGCAATGAACGATTTGTGTATCTGAAATAAAGAATTTATTTATACTTTTGGATTGCAATAGAAAATTGATGTCATGAAAAGCAGATTATTACTTTACTTACTGTTGTTACCTGCCCTTCTGACGGCACAACCTTATGCTGTCAGGCAATTGGGAATTGAGAAGGGATTATCCAATAACTATGTGGTTAGTATAGCCCAGGATAAAGAGGGCTTTTTATGGTTTGCGACTGAAGAGGGCTTGAATAAGTTCGATGGAACGCGCTTCATTACTTACTATAAGAATGAAACAAAGAATGGCTATGGTATTACGGGGAATGAACTGAACTGCCTGCTGGATGATCCGAAGGATTCCATCTTATGGATTGGCACACAGAGGGCGGGGTTGAATGCTTATAATTATGTAAAGGACACCTTTACATTCTACCGGCATAATGAGGCTGTGCCTGAAAGTATCATTACGGATGACGTAACCAATGTTATTGCCGCTGCTGATGGAAATCTGTGGGTGACAACTTATTGGAAAGGAATTGAATATTTTGATAAAGAAACCGGTCACTTTTCTCATTATAATACGGCAAATATACCGGGGCTTGTCAGTGATAACATCTGGACTGTTGCTGATGGGGGGAATGGTAAGTTATATGTAGGTCATGTCCATAATGGTTTTAGTATTCTTTCCATTAAAGATAAAAGGGCGAAGAACTTCGTGCATGATCCGGGTGATCGGCACAGCTTGCCGGGTAATGAAGTGAGATGCGTATATAAGGATCTGAATAATAATATCTGGGTAGGGACAAACAAAGGTCTGGCATTGTTTAATCCTGAATCAGAGAATTTCATCCAGTTTAATTCAGACGGGAATCTTTCGCACTATATCTACGACATTAAGCAGCTTGACGGGAATAAGTTGTGGATAGCTATGGAATTTGGCGGAATAGCCATAATGGATTTATCGCAACGTTTGTTCCTGCTACCCGAACAGACTCAATTTCATTATATCAGGGAAGGAGATGACGGATACAGTCTCTCTAATTCAAGTACGAGGTGCATTTTTCAGGATTCATTCAAGAATATCTGGACGGGTGTATGGGGTGGTGGCATAAATTTCTTAAGCTATGAGCCACCTTTGTTTGGCGGTTATTACTATTCTCCCAATCAGAATTCAATGAGTCGCCTGAATAATAAAACAGCAAGCAGCGTTTGTGTGGATAGCCAAGGTAAATTGTGGATTGGAACAGATGGGGGAGGAATCAATGTCTTTGATCAAGGTAAACGGGTATCCGTTTATCAGGAAGAGATTGAAGATATGAGTGGAAACTCTGTGCTGGCCTCACTGCGCGACTCGGAAGATAATTTGTGGTTCGGCTTATTTATGGGTGGAGTGAATTATTACGATTCGAAGAGAAAGATATTCCACCGGAACTTCCTTAAAGAATTAGAGCACGAGGATATCCGTTCGTTCTATGAAGACGACCGGCATATTCTGTGGATTGGTACCAGTCGTGGTATCTACAAAGTTAGTCTGGCTGATAAGAAGATCGTGGGACATTATGAGTTTGAGAACAATCTGGTGCGGTGCGTTATGAAGGACTCTCAGGGACGTCTGTGGATCGGTTCTTTTGGGAGTGGCCTGGGGATAGGAGATGATGAGTTGCAGGATATCAAGCTCTTTAATATGGAGAACCTGTTCCCTTCCAATACCATCAATGCAATTTATGAAGACAGCAGGAAGAATGTATGGGTCGGGACAGGAGAAGGTTTGGTGTGTTTCTCCTCGCCATCCGATTGGGGATATAAGGTTTACCGCCGTGAAGAAGGCTTAACCAATACACATATACGTGCTATAACGGAAGATGCGAATCATAATATCTGGGTGAGCACCAATAAGGGAATCAGTTGTCTGTTGCGAGATAAGGATGTTTTCTATAACTATGACCATTGGGATAATGTGCCGATGGGAAATTTTATGAGTGGCAGTGTAGCTAAGGATCAGAATGGAGAGATTTATTTCGGTTCCATCAATGGACTTTGCCACTTCAATCCGGATTTTGTTCTGACAAAGCGTGAGTCTCCTGCGGCTGTTATCACGGAAATGAAGATATTTGCTCCTTTGGGTAATATGGGAGACAATGAAGAAGTGGTCAGTATTGACGGTCAGTCGAAAGTAAGGCTGAAGTATATGCAGAATAGCTTTAATATTACTTTTAATATACGGAACTATGCATTGGTCAACCAGGTGGAGTATGCCTATATGCTGAAAGGACTGGAAGATGCATGGTATACGGTGACAGACCCCAATAGCGTAACCTTCCGTAATGTGCCTCCCGGTGATTATCATTTCATGGTAAAAACCCGTATCAAGAACCAGGAATGGTCGGATGAGGTTACAACTTTGGATATCCATATTGTTCCGCCTTTGTGGCTTACCTGGTGGGCGAAATGCAGCTATGTGTTGTTGAGTGGAGCCATCCTGTTCTTCATTCTTTATGCTTACAAGAAGAAGCTTGATATGGAAGTTCTGTACGATCTGGAAAAAAAAAATCATGTGCAAGAGCAGGAACTGAATCAGGAGCGTCTGCGTTTTTATACCAACATCACGCATGAACTTCGTACACCGCTGACATTGATACTGGGCCCACTGGAAGATATGCAGAAGAGTAATTCGCTTTCCAACAAGGATGCCCAGAAGATATCAGTTATCCATCAAAGTGCCATACGATTATTGAATCTGATCAACCAGATACTGGAATTCAGAAAGACGGAAACACAGAATAAGAAGCTTTGTGTGGCTCATGACAATATTGCCAATCTAGTATACGAAATAGGACTTAAATATAAAGAACTGAATCGTAAGCCGGATATTGAGTTTCGCATCGAACTGGAAAAAGAGGATATGCCTCTATACTTTGATAAAGAGATAGTGACTATTATCCTGGATAATCTGATCTCTAATGCTATTAAATATACCGAGAAGGGTTCTATCACCCTGGGATTGCACAATGTGGTACGGAATAATATCAGCTATACCGAAATAAAAGTAAGTGATACCGGTTTTGGCATTACTCCTGAGGCATTACCCCATATCTTTAATCGTTATTATCAGGAAGGAGGCGATCATCAGGCTTCGGGTACCGGCATCGGCCTGGCACTGGTGAAAAATCTGGTGACGTTGCATGAGGGGGAAATAAAGGTGGAGAGTACCTTAGGCACAGGTAGTACCTTCTATTTCAGTCTATTGACTGATAATACTTATCCTCATGTATTACATGCCGATTCACCGGAAAGAACCGTAGATGAAAAGGAAGAAAAAGAAGAGATTCCTGAGTCAGCTTCCGGTGGAAAGCGTATTATGTTGATAGTGGAAGATAATCAGGACATCTGCAATTATATTGCTGAATCCTTCTCTGATGATTTTGAAGTGAAAACAGCGGCGAATGGCGAACAGGGGATGGAGCAGGCATTAAATAGTATTCCTGATATCATTGTGAGTGATATCATGATGCCTGTGATGAATGGAATTATGATGTGTAAAATATTGAAAGAAGATGTGCGCACCAGTCACATTCCCATTATTCTGTTGACTGCTAAAGATTCGTTGCAGGATAAAGAAGAGGGATATCAGGTGGGAGCCGATTCTTATCTGACGAAACCTTTCAGTGCTACTCTCCTGCATAGTCGTATCAACAATTTGCTTGAATCCCGCAAGCGGCTGACAGAGCGTTTTAATACCAGTACTCCACATCATAATATGGATGAGAAACGTGCTTTATTGGCAGAGTCTTTGAATAAACTGGATAATGAGTTTATCGAGAAGATAAATCAGCTGATAGAAGCCCGGTTGTCATCCGAGAAGATTGACATAGGTTATCTGGCTGATAATATGTGTATGAGTAAGTCTACGCTGTATCGCAAGATGAAAGCTTTGACAGGCTTGTCTACCAATGAATATGTTCGTAAGATAAAAATGCAGCATGCTGAACGGTTGCTTCTGGAAGGCAGGTATAATATCTCCGAAGTTGCTTTCAGGGTAGGTATAAACAGCGTGGTTTATTTCCGGCAATGCTTTAAGGAAGAGTTTGGGGTATTGCCCTCAGAGTATTTGAAACAATAGTGCTTTGTCGCACCTCTATTTGTTCTATTTTGTTTCTTCCTATTGAAACAAAAGTGCCTTGCCTATGGAACAAAAGTTTCACAGGCAAGAAACAAAAGTTTCTCAGGTAAGAAACGAAAGTTTCACAGATAAGAAACAAAAGTCTCACAGGTAAGAAATGATGGCTGATCAATAATGCTTGTAGTTATCATTAAATATTCGTGCTTAATTATCTGATACTATCTGTCATCCTGAGCTTATCGAAGGATCTCATTCTCTTCATCATTTCAAGAGAGGAGATACTTCGACTACGCTTAGCATGACAGATACTCCCAAAGCATAAACGAATTATGCTCACTTGCTTATCATTTCATTGAAGAAATTTATTTCTCTTCGAATGTATTGAAAGAGTGCGGTTGAAGTTCAATGTTCAGGTAACGGTCCCGCAACTTCACGGTTACTTTTTTAGCCTCATCATTAAAGTTTCCGGCTATCACTACCTTTTTCTTTTCTGGAGTTTCCACTACCAAGACCGGTGTTCTTCCTTCTGTTGAAGGCTTGTAGGCTATAACGCGTGAACCGGGTGTTACGAACTGGCTATAATGTCTTACTGCATAATACTCCGGTGTAAGAGTTGCCGTACGGGTTTTTGAATCAACATGTATCAAAGCATTTTGTTTCCAACCCCAGGGACTTTCACTGTTATCGCAGAGGGTATTGTTCCAGAAGGTGTACTCTTCGCAGCCATTACCCAGGTAGTGGTTAATCAGATGGAAGGTGTGTTCGCCCGCTCTCCAGTCGAAGGTGCCCCCACCGCATTCGCTTTCTGTCTGCATATACTTGTACTGGGGGTATTTGGCACGTATTTTAGGTAGTATCTCTCCTCCTTCCCACTGAAAGCCAACTCCCTGAACGCTTTGCGGCATGCGTGGATCGGAAAGTATTTTATCAACATAGTCATAGCGGTTGGTATTGAAAGTACCAAGGTAGAGAGTTACTTCCGGATGATGTTTCTTTAATGTGGGCGCCAGATACTCTACGTTGAAACGTACGGTACCCTCAGCTGTCCAGGCACAACCGGGATACGGGGTATAACTGTATGCTTCATTCTGATACATGATCATATCGATGGGAATTCCTTGTTCTTTATAAGCATCAATGAACTTACAGAAGAAGTTGGCATAAGTTTGCAGATAGCGTGGGTCCTGAATCATGTAGTCATTCACTGCGAGTTGTCGGGGGAAGACGTTATCGCGTGTCTCCGTATTATCCTCATAGAGTACTACATCAGACAGAGGCGACATCTTATTAGTCCTGTCACTGCGAACCGGATAGTCATTGTTAATTTTCATCCAGCTGGGAGGTGACCAGGGAGACATCCAGAAAGTCATATCCGGATTATACTTTTGCGCTGCACGGACAAAGGGGATAATAGCCAATTTATCACGGTTGATATTGAAATACTTCAGTTGGAAGTCGCCTGATACTTCGTCGCAGCTATACCAGTCACGGGCATAGTCATTGGCATTCATCGAAATACGGCCTCTGTTGAAACGAAGTTCTCCTTCAGGGGAAAACATTTTCTTCAACAGGTCGTCCTGTTCATCACGGGTGAGCATGTTCAAGGCATCCCAGCACAGTTCGTTGAAGGTGGTTCCCCATGCTTTGAATGTGGTGCCTTCTTCCGTTCCGCTGATATCTAAAAGCGGGGTTTGGCCGGCGCTCGATTGTAATTTCACTTTTGATTGTTTCCAAGTGTTGCCTTCTGTACTGCTGACCCAGTTGAAATTCTGGGCATAGGTATTAACAGCCAAAGCGGTGAGACAACACAAGAACACTCTTTTGATGTTTTTTTCTCTCATGATAATAGTTCATTTATGTAATTAATAATTCACCACGGATTACACTGATACTCACAGATTGTTTATATTGAAGAAGCAAGTATCTGTTTTTATCTGTATAATCTGTGGTGGTTTTTAATATATCCTTTCCGGTTACGATTATTCTTCGCTTGCTGTTGCCGATATTAAATAGGCTTCCACTTCATTCCCATTCACCTTGCATGTAAAGCTGAATGTTTTGTTTTGAGGATCGTAGCTTCCGCTTCCCTCTGTAACATTCAGGTTCTTCCATCCGGCAAGGCTGAGTGTGTTATCTTCGTTCACTGTAATGGTGAGTCCGGTATCTTTCGCTCTTGCCAGTTCCTCAGTGCCTGTATAATAAATACGAATTGTGTTCTTGTTTACGGCAACGGCATTACGAATCAAACTAAAGGAAGCTCCGTTGTTGGTACCGATGTAATTGTAGTATCCCGAGTAGTTGTTGTAGGTCTTTATAGCGAACAGAACCACTGTTTCAGCTTGTGCAACAGGGTACTCTTTGCAAGATTCCATTTTCAGCGGAAGGGCGTATAAGGAATCACAATGTAATCCTTCCGGGTGGATGGCAACAGGTATGCGGGCATAAGATTCTCCGGCACGGATCACTGCATTCATTGAAGATATGTTGTAATTGGCCGCAGGAAGTGCCTGATATTGGATTTCCGTACTCGATTTATATTTTTGATTGTAAGAAGTGATGCCTGAGGGATCTTCAATCAATGTACAGTGAATGTCCCCATCCGGATTCAATGAGCCGCTGGTGCCTACCGATACGAAAGTTTCTGCACTTTCGTCCGCATAGTTGACGTTGCGGGTCACTAATGCTCCTTCTTCTCCGATACCTACGAGATAGGCTTGTTTTATATACTGTTCCTCTTCCCAAACATTGGTGTTCTCACATCCGGTGAGTACAAAGAGCGAACCTATTGCTAATGAAAATAAAATATGCTTTTTCATAATTGTCTTAATATTAAAGTTAATTACCAGCCTGGATTCTGAACCAGTTTTGCATTATGATCCAACGTTGTCTGTGGGATGGGGAAGAAGTACATCTTCTGTGTAAATACACGCTTCTGTATTCTCTCTGAATCCCATATTGTACGGGTGTAGAATCCGGTACGGTTATTTACTCTGGCTTTGGTGTTCCAGCCGATAATCTTTGTATTATAAGCTGCGTCCGCATCGCCCCAACGGCGTAAATCATGGTAGCGAAGCCCTTCGAGGGCAAACTCCACTTTACGTTCCTGCTTAATAGCTTCACGCATATCGTCTCTACTGTTCAGTTCGGCATCGGTAATGCCCGGCATACCGGCACGATAACGTATCATATTGAAATACTTCTTTATTTCTTCTGTATTACGGGTCACGGTGATACCTGTGGCTTCATCCGTATAACTTCCTTCCAATTCATTTAATGCCTCTACATAATTGAGGAGGATTTCCGCATAGCGGAATACGGCAAATGTTTTGGCACGACAGGAGCCTTTCATGTTATCTTCCTGATTGATGTATTTACGGAGAGTATAGCCTGTACGGTTGTAATTGTCCGGGTATTCGGGAAGCGGGCCTGCATTACCATCAGAGTAATAAGTCACTTCTACATTGGTCACCGGGTCATTGCCTACATAAGAAGTTCCAGGCCAGATACAATGATTATATCCTATGGTTGCGTAAAAGCGAGGTTCACGGTAAGCATCTACTTTGGCTACATTGCCATTCACGGTATAGCCGTCAGATACCCTGTAAGCAATATCTATCGGATCACCTGCATGAGAGGCATCAGGGTAAGGATAGTTTGCGCTGGAATGGTGGATGTCATATCCATCTATCATTTTATAGGAATCAATCAAATCCATACAGAGGTTTATACCGTTGGCACCTCCCAGAGCGGTAGGGGTCGCCAGCCATTGAGGAGAGTTCTCTTTCACTATGGCATTGCAATAATAAATATATTCCGGAACTAACTCTGCATTCACAGAACCATCGAACAGGCTCTTGTAAGATGCGTAAGGATCGATATTACCGGCCCCGTCAGGGAAACCGGCCTGTGAAATATTGGACGGGAGTTCCTGTGTTCTTTCTGTACGGGCAGTTGTAAAGAGTGCGTATTTTCCCATATCAATGATTCGTTTGGCAGCTACAGCGGCTACACCCCATTTAGAGTTATCATTGTTTTGAGAAATGAAATTCCGCCCATCGGCTGTTTTCCAGTCCGCATAGCGGGTATTTCCGTTGTACCATGGACTTGCCGCATAAAGGCGTAAGCGAGACATTACCGCTAATGCTGCACCTTTGCTTGCAATATACTGGAATTGTTGTGTACGGGAATCCGGGAGGAATTCCGCAGCCTTTTCCATATCACTACAGATGTAGTCTATGCACTCATCGTATGTGCTTCGTTCGATAGAGGCTTCGTCGGATGGGGTATCGGCATCGAAAGGCTTGTCGGGAACGATAGGCACCGGTCCGTATTGGCGCAGCAAACTGAAATAGAAATATCCGCGCAAGAAGTAAGTGCGTCCTGTATAGTCACGGCGTTCCATATCTGACAAATCTTTGCATTCGCTGATGCGGGTCAACACGATGTTGGCTTTGCGGATACCTTTATAAAAGCTTCCCCAGTTATTATAGTTCGCGCTTTGGGGAGTTTCATTTCCCAGCAACAGAGCCATTGCGGCATGTCTGTAAGGGTCTTTCTCATTTTTCCCATAATCGTCCGCCCACGATGCGAAGCATTCGTCGGAACCCATGCCGAATGGGAAATAAGAGGAGGTGAACAGTTTACTTTCATTTGGTAGTATGGTGGCAATGCCGTTAATGTATTCATTGACGCGAACTTTACTTTGAAAGATTGAATCAATATTTGTCTGGTCGTAGAAGTAAGAATCCACATCCAGATAAGACTCGCATGAGGTTAATCCGAGACTCATCCCTGCCCAGATGGATATGCCGCAAAGAAGAGCTTTAAATGTATATTTGGTATTCATAATTATATCGTTTTTTAGGTTTAGAACTGAAGATTTGCCTGTATGGTAAATACACGTTGCAGCGGGTATACCGCGCCGTTGTCGGATGCTTGTGCCGGATCCCATAGTTTGATTTTGTCCCAGCAGTGAAGATTATCACCGATCAAGCTGATCTGGCAACCTTGCAAGCCGATCTTCTTGAAGCATGGCAGAGTGATGTCATACATAATCTGTACATTCTTCAAGCGTACATAAGATCCGTCTGCAATCCAGAATGTGGATGCCTGATTATTGTTTTTGTTTTCTCCGTAGGTGAGACGCGGAAAACGGGCATTCGGATTCTCCGTGTCTTTGGTTCCGGAATAAGAAGCCGGTGTCCAGCGATTACTGGCATCCGCTACAATGCTGAGCACGTTTCCTGTTTGCCCACCGTTGAAAGGGTGAAAACCACTGCCTCCATACAGAAAGTTCACTTGGCCTACTCCTTCAAGCAGAGCACTTACTGTCAGTCTTTTCCAATGGAATTCCAGACCGAAACCGTATTGCAGACGTGGAACATTGGAGTAGCAGATAGGTACTTCATCGTAACTGTCAATTTTACCATCGCCATTGATATCTTTGTATTTGATATCACCCGGCATTACACTGGTTACGAAGGTTTGTTTGGGGCTTGAATCAATATCTGCCTGGTCTTTGAATAGTCCTAAGGCAACTAATCCGCGTTGAGTTCCCCAAGGTGTTCCTTTCCATGCTTGGTAGGGATATTTAATTCCGCTTTGTTCGTATTCAAGCAGTTTATTGTTAGAGTAAGTGAAGTTGGCGCGTCCTGTCAGGCTTATATCATTTTTGAACCGGTAAGTGTATGAGATGTTACCATCCGCTCCCCAACTTTTCATTTCGCCTACGTTTGCCCAAGGCAGCGTAGCCAATCCCATTTCATCGGGAATACTTGCACGTTGCTGGAAAATTCCCGTACGGCGTTCACTGAAAAAGTCGACTGTAAACTCCACACTACTATTAAATAGTTGTCCGTCAATACCTATATCGAACTTCTTTGCTTTTTCCCAGCGTAAGTTTTGGGACGCCTCCTGGCTTTCTGCTATATTCTTGCCACTTCCCCAGATACCGGCTCCACTACCTTCGGTCATGGTAGAAAGGAACGGAAAACGTGTGTCGTTACCAAGTCGGTCGTTACCTACGATACCATACGAAGCTCTGATCTTGAAGAAATTGATAAAAGACAAGTTCTTCTGCACCCATTCATATTGTGTAGGTACCCAACCTGCTGAGATGGCTGGAAATACGCCGAACTTCTGTCCTTTCTCAAATGCTTCTGAACCGGTATAGCCGATGTTACCTTCCAGGAAATAGGTATCCTTGTAAGAGTAGGTTGCACGCCCAGCCAAACCTGTATACCGTTTTGGGATAGATGCGATAAGTGTTTGCGCTTCACCGGTTATGAAGTCTTCCATATAAAAATCGGCTAATCCGGTTACGCGATGATCATTATTGAACAGGCGGTTATAGTTAACACGGGCGTCAAAATAGATTTTCCGTGTAGACAGATTGGTAGACTCGTATTTATCATCTGTTTTGGCTACTTTTTCTATCAGATTTAAGGAGCCGTCTTTGTTTCTTCCTTGTGCATAGTAGAGCGCCGGAGTTTTTGTTTGAGACTGTGTTAAGGCTGAGTAATTATTGATTGACATGGTGGCTTCTGCCTTCAGACCTTTTATCCATTGGTCAAAATCTTGTTCAAGGCGTAGGCGGATACTACTTGTCGTTTCATTTTTCTTCTTATAACCTGTATAGTTTAGTAAAATATATGGGTTCTGTTGGTCAGCACTGGCACCGTAGGCTGGAAGCGAACCATCCGAATAAAGTACCGGAACGGTCACAGGGGTCAGGTTGGCTTGTGTTTGCCACAAGGCTTTCGTATCATTGGCATATCCGGGGAAAGAATTGGTTACAATCTCTGTTGATAAGCCCAGCTCAATAATAGTACTTTTGGTTAGGTTAGCATCGATATTTGCGCGAAAATTGTATTTATTATAACCTACACTGTTATCATAGTTTTTAATTCCTTTATCTTGCTTATAGATGGCATCCTTATGTTGAAGACCCACACTCATGTAGTAACGTGCATTCGTTCCACCACCATTAATACTAATGTGATGCTGATTGTTCCATACATAATCTTTCAGCATAACATCACGCCAGTTTACATTGGGATATAAATCCGGGTCCAGTCCTGTTTCTATCAGGTTTAACTCGGCATTACTGTATACGGGACGTCCACCTCGTACGACGGAGGCTTCGTTGGCTAGTTGTGCGTACGTATATCCGTCCACATATTCGGGATTGCGTGCAGAATAGGAAAGCCCGACATTACTTTTCACACTGATATTCAGTTTACCCGATTTACCGCGCTTTGTTGTAACGAGTACCACACCGTTGGCACCGCGTACACCATATACAGCTGTAGAGGAAGCATCTTTCAGGATGGTGAAGCTTTCAATATCGGCAGGATCAAGTATATTCAGGTCGCCTTCCACACCGTCAATCAACACTAAAGCGGATGCACCTGCACCGAAAGTACTGATACCACGAATCCAGAATTCAGAAAAGTCATTGCCAGGCTCGCCGCTTCGGGTTACGGCAATGATGCCCGGTACACGACCTCCCAGCATGTTTGTTACCGAGGATGAAGGAACCTGTAAATCGGATGCCTTTACGTTAGTTACCGCACCTACTACCGAGATTTTACGTTGAGTACCGCGACCTACAATCACTACCTCATCGGTTTCATTTACAATTTCTTTCAGTGCAATCTTTTGCTTGGTTTTATTTCCGTTTACCACCAGTTCCTGGGGTGCATAACCTATGTAGGTAAACACCAATACTGTATTGGCGGGAACATTGTCCATGCGGAAATTACCATCAACATCCGTGATAGCTCCTTTGGAGGGATTGTTTTTATATTGAATCGTAACACCGGGTAATTCTTCACCTTGCTCCGTCATCACAATACCGGATACGGTGAAACCATTCTGTGCGGCAAGTGGAAACACACTTGCAAGCAATAGGAATGAAAGTATAAGGAAAAATCTATTTTTCATATATTAGTTTATTTATTGATTTACGGGAAGGAGTTTATTCTATAGCGAGTTTACGCACATTCAATCCTGCACCTCCGGCTATATAGAAGTTTTCTTCAGAATCCATAGCTATATCTTTGGGATATAGGAATGTACATTCCAGTGGAAGTCCGTCTGTTTCAGTCTCGCCCGACATGGTGCCGCCGGCAGCAATTGTTACGTAGCCATCCGGGTAGGATATCTTTCGGATGGATTGTCCGCCTGCGTTTACTACATATATGTTGCCCTCATTGTCAACAGTTACTCCATTTGGCCAGGCAAACTGTATGTCTTCCCGATAACCTTCCGTATTGGTTTGATTAGGCCAGCCGTTTCCGGCATATCTTTCGTCCGACCATGTGCCGTCAGCGTTCTGTTTAATCCGGTATACAGCATGTGTCCTGTCTTCTGCAAAATAGAAGCAATCTTCTACACGGCTATAAGCCAGATAGCTACAATGGTCGGAAACCCAAGCTTCAAAGTCCCAGCGGTGTTCAAGGAGTTTTTCTACTTTGTACTGTCCGCTATCATCTTTCTCTGTCAGATTGATACGTACGAAGATCCCTAGGTGATTTCTTGTATAGAGGTATTTTTCTTCATCGTCAATAATGCAGGACCAGGTTTCACCATTGTTGGCGGATAATTCGGTGATACCTTCGCGCAATAGCTCCGGCTGCCAGCTATTTTCACGGCGCAGGATATATACTTTAGCTGATTTGACATCAATAAAGTACATTTTATCACGGGTTTTATTGATTGCAGGTTTACCTGCTTTGAATCCGCTTATCAGGGTTGTAACCAGGTTCTCGCTCTCTGAAATCAGGCGTACCCGTTGTTTATCCGACTCTACTGCTACAATGTTATCTCCTGCCACTATACCGACAGCAAATACATTATTGAATAGTGCATCGTAGATGTTTCCATCGGTATCTCCTCTTTTATTGTAGGTTCCGCAAACTGTAGAAACTTTCTGTACCTGCGTGTAGGCAAATGTCTTGTCGATGGTAAGCTCTTTATCGCCTACAACGACTTTAACAGAATTATTACCGCCTGGTTGTTTTGGTACGGTACAGTAAATAGAAGTTCCGTCACTTGATATGATGTTAGCCTCTTTGGTATCGGCAAAGATCACTTTCATCTTGGACAGGTCTGTACCGAAGTTTCCCTGAACAATGATTTTGTCACCTATTCCTCCTTTTTCCGGGATAAAGCCGGTCAGTGCCTGAGGCTTTGAGGGATCATACTTGTTGGTGATGACGGGATGTTTCACGATGTCTTCATTGCTACAACTGCTGATGAAGAACAGGGCCAGCAACAGCCAGCTTTTTCTTTGGATTGATTTAAGAAATTTGTCTTTCATATATATTATTATTAAAAGGATTGGTCACTGAAACTCTTTATCCTTGTTGTTGGTTTGCGGTCTTTAAGGCCGATGCAAATAAATATAGAAAAGAACAGGGAGGAGTACTCAAATGAGGCAGAAAGGGGTACAGAGCGGGGAATGCGTTATTTGTATACCTTAACTGCGTCAAAAATACACTTGTTGCTGGAGAGGGATTTTGTTGTAGTATAGGGGAAAGCAAATAATAAAGTAGCAATTGGTTGGAGGAATTCAAAACGGAAAATGAAAGGAATAAAATGATGAGCAATAAACTCCGCCAACGGGTAAGTCGTTTATTTATCTTCTTCCTTTTTCTGATATTCGGTAGGCGTCACGTCAAATTCCTTTTTAAAACACTTCGTGAAATACTTTGGATTGCTGAAACCAACCGCATAGGCAACCTCGGAGACATTAATGAAAGGCTTTTTCAGGAGTGTACATGCATGTTTAAGCCGGATGTTTCGAATAAACTCTACTGGGGAGAGACCGGTCATTGCTTTCATTTTTCTATTTAGAGTGGACTTGGAAACGTTGAGTTCAGAGGCAAAAGTATCTATATCAAATTCGGTTTCAATCAGATGTTGCTCTATACATTCGATGGCTTTTTCCAGGAACTGCTCGTCAGTACTCTGATATTCCAGTGCTACAACATTGATTTCCGTATCGACTCTGAACTTCTCTTGTCGCTTCTGGTTGGATTTCATCAGATTGTCAATGCGTGCATTAAGCATTTTCATATCGAATGGTTTCGTCAGGTATCCGTTTGCTCCTGCATTGAAACATCTCACTTGGTCTTCCACTGAACTTTTTGCCGTAAGCATCAATACCGGTATATGGCTGGTGTTGATGTCCTGTTTCATTGTTGCACAGAGCTCGATTCCATCCATTTCGGGCATCATATAGTCGCTGACCATCAGGTCTACGTCTTCGCTTCTTACAATTTCCAATGCTTTTTTCCCATTCGTAGCAGTGAGTATATTGTAGTGTGTTGCCAACTTTCTTTTCATCAATAGCAGGAACTCTTCATTGTCATCTACCAATAATATCGTATCTTCTTTCTCTTCTGTATCTTCTGTTGCTTCATTCGGTACTGTTGACGGTATTTCACTGGTTTCGATAATGTCCTTTATTTCCGGATAATAATTTCGGTCGATAGGGATTAGAACAGTGAATCTGGAACCTTCTCCGATGCTGCTTTCTACCTGGATGTCTCCTTTATGCAAGGTCACCAGTTTCTTGGTTAATGAAAGCCCTACACCGTTTGATTGAGGTGCATAAGCTGTTTTGTTCACATAGAATGGAGTGAATATCTTGGATATTTCTTTCTGATCTATGCCGATTCCTTCATCCTGCACCTCTATCCGGAGGAATCGGGAATTATCCTTTTGCAGAGTCGATACATTCAGCTTTACTTTTTTATCGGCAGGTGTATATTTGGCCGCATTCGAGAGTATATTGTATAGAACTTTGTCTATTTTGTCAAAGTCCATATATCCCCAAATGTCTTTTTCTTCCAGATGAAGACTGAAATGAAGGTTTTTCTTTTCAATGATCGGTCGTATGCCTGTATGGTAGATTTCACGGATGAAGCTGCTGATATTGCCATAGGTAGGGGTGAGTACAAACGAGTCGTTTTCTACTTTCCGAAAATCTAGTACTTGCTGGATTAAGCGTTTTAAGCGGAGCACATTACTTTTCAATATATGTACATCTTCCTGTGGAGATGCCTTTGTTTCTTCCAAATCATCTGCTACGCAGCTGATGGTAGTGAGCGGGGTGAGCAGTTCATGACTTATATGGGTGAAATATTCCAGTTTAGTCTTGGTTAGTTCTTTCTGGAATCTAACCTGGTCGGACCGTCTTACCCTGTGCAGGTAATAGAACATGATGGAATAAAGGATCAGAATGATGAGAGTTATATAGGTACCGTATGCCCACCATGTTTCGTACCAAGCCGGCTTTTTATAGATACGTAGTTCTGTGACGTCGTCTTTCCAGTAGCCGTATTCATCTGTAGAGCGTACCTTGAAAGTATGATATCCTTTAGGAATTTTATTGTAGAAAGCCGACCGATTACCGGTTTCGGTGTATACCCACTCTTTGTCCACACCATCCATCTTGTAGGCGTATCTTATTCTCGATGTTGCTGTAAATTGAAGAGCGGAGAAGAAGATTTCAAGATTGTTATCTTCGGGCTCCAACCAGATGCTTCGGGTTGATAAATCATTCGACTGGCGTTGGGGATTGAAGAAGAAAGAATTATTGGATACTTTGATATCTGTTATAATGACCGGATTGGAATTGATCTTCTTAGATGGGAATTTTGAGGAAGCCATCGATACAAAGCCACCATGCCCACCGGCATAAAGCTTGCCGTTGAATAAGTCTATGACGTCCTTCTTGAACGAGTTTATCTGAACGGATTCGTCTGAATTTGAATAATGAATGTATCTATCTGACTGGATATCATAGGCAGTCAATTGTCGGTTTGTTAGTATCCAAAGGGTATTCCTGTCATGTTTCATCCCTAAAATAGACTGTCCGGTCATTCCGCATGAGTTGCTGAAGTCCTTCATTATCTCTGAGTTGAGATCCATTTGCAGGATGGAACCTTGAGTAGTGGCAATCCATAAATGATTTTCCTGGATCACTATCTTGTCAATATTGTTACTGGGTAAGGATGAATTCTGGGTTGAGTATTGTTTAATCGGTTTCAGTTTATCCCCTAAAGAAACCTTATGTAAACCGGAATCTTCGGTTGCCAACCAGATGTTACCGTGTCTGTCTTCTGCAATAGATGTAATGTTGGGCAGAGAGAATTCGGGGATGATAAAGTCTTTGCTGTCCGGTTTTAGATAGAGCTGTCCGGTGGTAGCTACCCATAAATTCCCCTTACTGTCTTCATACATGGATGTAATGTTGCCAGTAGTCCCTTTTGGTGTATATAAGTCCTTTGCCAGTAAGTACTCAATTTCTCTTTTACTGTTTAGTTTTGCCTTGTAGAGGGTGGGTTGGTCTCTGCATCCCAGCCAGAATTCTCCCGGCTGTTTCGAACGGAGGATATATCCTATATTATGCACTCCGGAATTTGTATTCGAGTAGTCATAGAATTTATCTTGTTCTATGTCATACCAGCAGAGTCCCCAACGTTCCTGATTGAACCAGAGCCCGTTGTTGGGGTCAATACCCAGAGTGGTTATATTCGTGTCGAAACCTACATGTCTTTTCAGTTTGGGCAGGAAGTTATTAGCTATGGCAGGATTTCCCATTAGCAAGTGATACCCGCTGTCATAGGCCCCGGCCCAAAGGTTGCCTTCCCTGTCTTTGATGATCTGGCTGAACATTTTGTTATAATCGAACATATACGAGCTGAGGTCCACTTTTTCCAGATGTCCGTCCGCCACTTTGAAAGCATAAAGTTCGTGGTAGCCGAATATCCATATATAGCCGTAAACATCATCTTGTACTACACTGAAGAAGGCGGTTTCAGGCTGGTGCAGTTTTTCATTGAAGATTTCTTGATGCGTGTACATTCTATCCTCTGTTGCATCCGGATGAAAACGGTAGATACCGTCTCCCCAAGTCAATATCCAATATTGGTCATCTTTGTCCTGAAATATTTTAAACGGATTATTATTCGCTCCGAGTGTAGGGAAACTCATAAATGTATCTGTATTCTTGAGATACTTATATAAACCTCCTCCCCATGTGCATACCCATATATTGCCGAAATGATCTTCATATATTGAGTTTATACCATTATTGGGAACCGCCGGGATCAAATTTCCGTAGCGCTTCTTCAATGAATAGTCTGAATTATAGTGAGAAACCTGATTACGGGTACATATCCATAGTTCTTTCCGGCTATCTACTAACATGAAGTTTATCCATGTATTCTGGATTTCTGTATCTGGGAATGGCCGTATCTGATAGTTGCTTTTATCCACCAAATTAACCCCCTGCCTTGTTCCTACCAGCAGGCAATTATCATCTTCAGCAAAACACCAGATGAAGTCATCGGTTAATAAATGAGGCTGGTTAAAGTCTGATTTGAAAGTCTGGAGTTGGTATCCGTCATATCGTCCTAAGCCGTTTTTAGTTCCTAACCAGATGAACCCATTCTGATCCTGATGTAAGTCTATTACTTCATTGGAAGGCAGTTGCTCCAGAAAAGGCATTTGTTTGGCTATTATTTGCTGTGCATATGAGGAAATGCTCATTAATAGGAAGATGACAATGAGAAAGGGGGATACATATATCTGAATTTCTGTACGATGAATTCTGTTTTCCATAATGTTACAAGGTATTTTCTTTGGTGGCGATTGCAAAAATAGGGTATTATTGGCAATACTTCAATCAAAATGGTATTTTTGTGAACCTCCCTGTAAAGTATGGGCATAAAAAAAGGAGTACCGCTGTACTCCAACCTTTGTTAACCTTAAATCTAATACTATGAAAAACACAGTGCAAAGATACGGACTTCTGGGATATCTGCAAATAAAACAAATAAAAAAGAGTGTTTTATAACATGTTTTAGTAAAAGTGTTGTTTTTGTTAAGGCTTACTAAGGATTTGAGTCCCTCCAGTACTTGTTTTCTAAAAAAGAATTATCTTTGCATGGCTGCGAAAATAGCTGCACTTTTGCATATTAATAAATTTATAAAGAACAACTACTGTGAGCGAAGAAGATATTGTCCTTACCCCGATGATGAAACAGTTCTTGGACCTGAAAGCCAAGCATCCTGATGCCGTTATGCTGTTTCGTTGCGGCGACTTCTATGAAACTTATTCTACTGATGCTGTTGTTGCAGCCGAAATCCTGGGAATTACCCTGACTAAGCGTGCCAATGGTAAAGGAAAGACTGTTGAAATGGCGGGATTCCCTCATCATGCACTGGATACGTATCTGCCTAAACTGGTACGTGCCGGGAAGCGTGTAGCCATCTGTGACCAGTTGGAAGACCCGAAAATGACCAAGAAACTGGTGAAACGGGGTATTACGGAACTGGTAACTCCCGGTGTTTCCATCAATGATAATATACTGAATTACCGGGAGAATAACTTCCTGGCTGCCGTACATTTTGGTAAGGGAACGTGCGGTGTGGCATTTCTCGATATATCTACGGGTGAGTTTCTTACAGCAGAAGGGCCTTTCGACTATGTAGACAAGCTATTGAATAACTTCGCGCCCAAAGAAGTACTTTTTGAACGTGGTAAGCGGGGGATGTTCGAGGGAAATTTCGGAAGTAAGTTCTTTACTTTCGAACTGGACGACTGGGTATTTACAGAGACCACCGCCCGGGAGAAACTTCTGAAGCATTTTGAAACGAAGAATCTGAAAGGTTTTGGTGTAGAGCATCTCAAGAATGGTATCATCGCTTCGGGAGCCATCCTGCAATATCTCATCATGACGCAGCATACCCAAATCGGGCATATCACTTCTTTGGCACGTATTGAAGAAGATAAATACGTCCGTCTGGATAAATTCACGGTCCGTAGCCTTGAGCTGATAGGCAGCATGAATGATGGAGGCAGCAGCTTGCTGAACGTGATTGATAAGACTATCAGTCCGATGGGTGCCCGTTTGCTGAAGCGCTGGTTGGTGTTTCCGTTGAAAGATGTACTGCCTATCAATGAACGCTTGAATGTAGTGGAATATTTTTTCCGTCAGCCGGATTTCAAAGAACTGATCGAAGAACAGTTGCATTTGATAGGTGATCTGGAACGTATCATCTCTAAAGTGGCTGTAGGACGTGTTTCTCCTCGTGAAGTAGTTGCATTAAAGGTAGCTTTGCAGGCTATTGAGCCTATTAAGGAAGCTTGTCTGGAGGCGGATAATGCTAGTCTGAACCGTATCGGTGAACAACTGAATATCTGTAAGTCCATTCGTGACCGCATTGAAAAAGAGATTAATAATGATCCTCCGTTGCTGATAAACAAAGGTGGTGTTATGAAGTCAGGCGTCAATGCCGAATTGGATGAATTACGCCAGATAGCTTATTCCGGTAAAGATTATCTGCTACAGATACAGCAACGGGAAAGTGAACTGACTGAAATTCCCAGTCTGAAAATTGGTTACAACAATGTATTCGGTTACTATATTGAAGTGCGCAATACACATAAGGATAAGGTACCACAGGAGTGGATACGTAAGCAGACCTTGGCCAATGCCGAACGTTACATTACACAAGAGCTGAAAGAGTACGAAGAGAAAATTCTCGGCGCCGAAGATAAGATATTGATACTGGAAACCCAGCTCTACATGGAATTGGTGCAGGCTCTAAGTGAGTTTATTCCTGCCATTCAGGTGAATGCAAACCAGATCGCGCGTCTGGACTGTTTGCTGTCTTTTGCCAATGTGGCACGTGAGAATAACTATATACGTCCTGTCATCGAAGATAACGATGTTCTGGATATCCGCCAGGGACGACATCCGGTTATCGAGAAGCAACTTCCCATAGGAGAGAAGTACATTGCCAATGATGTGGTGCTGGATAGTAGCTCGCAACAGATCATCATCATTACCGGTCCGAACATGGCGGGTAAGTCTGCATTGCTGAGACAGACGGCGTTGATAACGCTACTGGCGCAGATTGGCAGTTTCGTACCTGCCGAGAGTGCACATATCGGTTTGGTAGATAAGATATTTACCCGTGTAGGTGCCAGTGATAATATCTCTGTCGGAGAGTCTACTTTCATGGTGGAAATGAACGAGGCGGCTGATATTTTGAATAACCTTTCTTCGCGCAGTCTGGTGCTTTTTGACGAGTTGGGACGAGGTACATCTACGTACGACGGTATTTCTATTGCCTGGGCAATTGTAGAGCATATCCATGAACACCCTAAAGCCAAGGCACGTACGTTGTTTGCTACGCACTATCACGAGTTGAACGAGATGGAGAAAAGCTTCAAGCGTATCAAGAACTACAATGTTTCCGTTAAGGAGGTGGATAATAAGGTCATTTTCCTGCGTAAACTGGAACGTGGCGGTAGTGAACACTCCTTTGGTATCCATGTGGCAAAGATGGCAGGTATGCCGAAAAGTATCGTAAAACGTGCAAATGACATTCTGAAACAGCTTGAGGCGGACAATCGTCAGCAAGGTATTGCAAGTAAGCCGATGGCGGAAGTAGGAGAGACGCGTGGCGGCATGCAGCTTAGCTTTTTCCAGCTAGAAGATCCTGTGCTCTGCCAGATACGTGACGAGATTTTGAATTTAGATGTGAATAATCTGACCCCGCTGGAGGCATTGAATAAATTGAATGATATTAAGAGGATTGTAAAAGGGAAGTAAAGCTTCCCTTTTTTATTCTTATCCGGTGACGCTATTCGTTGATAGAATCCATGTCTGTCAATTCTTTCTTCACACTATCCTTCTGCTGTTCCCTATATTGGCGTGGTGGCATACCGAAACGCTGGGAGAATAACTTATAGAACGTTCCGCGGTTATTGAAACCTGTCTTGTCCATAATTTCCTCAATGGTATAGTTCTTTGTCAGCAGCAGTCGCTCGGCCATTGTGAGGCGATATTCTTTGATGATATCAGCAGGAGATTTGTCTGTTATAGGTTTTAATTTACGGTAGAACTGACGGGTGCTATAGCCCAGGTCACTGCTCAATAGTTCAACGGATAAGTCAGGGTTTGTGATATTCTTTTCTATGGTTTCTATCACCTTATCCAGGAATTCCTGATCTTCTTTGTGGATACAGTTCCCGTTTTCCACTTTGAATGAACTGAATATGGAACTATAATATTCTTTCAGGTCCGATTCTCTTTTAATCAATCGGTAGACTACTTTCTCTAAGTATTTTACATTGAAAGGTTTCGTCACATACACTTCTGCACCAGCTTCAATGCCTTTCACCTGATCGTCTTCGTGATGAAGGGCAGACAGTAGAATGAGTGGAATATGGCTCCATAACTTGTTTTGCTTGATTTTCTGGGCAAAGGAAAGCCCGTCTATTTCAGGCATCATCACATCTGAAATAATCAGATCCGGCTGCTTCAGTTCCAGGCTGGCCAAAGCTTCTGCAGCGTTATTGAAAGATAATACATTGTATTTATCTACAAATATTTCCGAGACGAACCATAACATAGAAGGATCGTCGTCAATGATCATAACCGTGTGCTTGGAAGTGTCGAAATTAACAGTGGTCTGTTCCAGTTCCATGGGCTCCGTATTTGTATTCAGAGGTCCTGTTGCATACACTTTTTGGGGTGTTTCTGCTTCCTGTGCAGTGGGCGATAGTTCCGGTAAAGTGACTGTAAATGTAGTTATCTCATTCTGAATACTGCTGACATTGATTTCACCGTTCAACAGAGTAACCATATTCTTACAAATAGCCAATCCCAGCCCATTCCGTGAATTCTTGCCATTCATTTCAAAAGAATCCAATATCTTATAGCGATCGAATATCTTTGCAAGATTCTCTTTCGCTATCCCCTTTCCTGAGTTGGATATATTAAGGGTTAGAAACTGGTTTTCTACTTTCAGACCGATGGTGATATTCCCTTCTTCCGGAGTATATTTGAAGGCATTTGAGATCAGGTTATTGACGATCTTACTGAAACAACTGATATCCGTATTCCATTCAATGTCCGGTTCAATATCCAACCGATAGTTCAGATTCTTATTTTCAGCCAATTCACAGAAGGATTCCGCTATGTTCTGGAGTTTGTCCGATACGGATAATCTTTGGATAGAAAGCACCTTATGACCGGTTTCCAGCCTGCGGAATTCCAGCAGTTCCAGAATCAAGCCATTCAGTTTTTCTGTATTCTGCTGTATCATCTTCCCGTATTTGCGGATGTACGAATCAGATTGCGGGTAGGCAAGTATCTTTTCGCACGGACCATAAATCAGCGTCAGTGGCGTACAGAATTCATGAGTGATGTTGGTAAAGAAGCGCAGCTTGGATTCATAGACTTCTTCTTTCTTTTCCCGGTTCAATTTCTCAATCATGCGGTGCTGCTTCCGGCGGTATTGATGAACTATCCTGTAAACAGCAAGAATGCAGAACAAAGCGATTAATATGAAATAGAGAATATATGCCCAATTACTTAAATACCAGGGAGGAGTAATCTGAATCAGAAGTTTCTGCGGTTCGCACTCTTTTCCATTCATGTTATTCTTGTATTTCACTAACAAAGTATATTGTCCGGGTGCAAGATTGGAGAAGATGGCGCTGGCCGATGTTCCACTTTCTATCCACTGGCTGCTTACTTCGTCCAATTTGTAAGAATAAGAGTAATTGTTACCATTTATATAATCTATTGCCATAAAGTCGATGCAGAAGAAGTTCCGGCTATAATCCAGCTGAAGTATCTTCTTTCCTTTTTTGTCGTGGAGAAAATCATGAATATTGTATTCTTTTCCGAAGATAGATAATCCCTTCAGGTTTATTTGAGGCATATAGTCTGCCATAATATAAGCATTAGGCTTGACGGTAACAAATCCGTTTGTCCCTCCGAAGAACAAAGTTTCGGTCCGCGAGTCTTTATAGAAAGCTCCATCACTGAATTCAGTGACTTCCAGTCCGTTTTCCCGGTCGTAAGTCTGCCCGGTATTGGTTTTAGGATTGAACCTTACCAGTCCTTGATTCGTGCTGATCCAAAGGTTATTTTGCTGGTCTTCCAAAATGCCATGTACTGTGTTGTTTGAGAAAAGGTCAGCCCTGTCATGATAATGTGAGTAATCTTCATTGAAGTGAAGTAGTCCGGAACTGGTTCCCAGCCAATATCCTTTCTCATTTTTATAAATGGCGAAAATATCATTGGCTGTCTGACTGTTCACTACATTATCAAACCTGTATGGAGTTAGCTGTTCGGTTTCGACATTGAGCCGGTAGGCTCCATAGCCACGATTACCGAACCAAAGGATAGAATCATTCTCCTGGAAGGAGGTAAAGAAATAATTGGAAGCCATACGCCCGTCATCCAGAACAATTCTGGTAGCCGATTTAACGGAAGGAGAGCTACCGGCTTTATCCAAAATAACTTTTACGATACCTTCACCTACAGTGGATACCCATAAAGTGGTATCATTTAATTCGTTGATGGAGTGTACATATTTCACCTTCTTTCCATCGGCTATCACTGTAAACGCTTTCAGCTGTTTATTCTGGTATGAATAGTAGTTAAGCCCGTTTTCCGTTCCAATCCATAGCCTGTTCGCAGAACCGGGGGCAAAGCAATAGACGGTGTTGTCGGTTAAGGTACTGTTGCTGATGGAAATCCGGTCGAAAGAAACTGCTGCATTGGTTTCCGGAGAATAATTCCTGATACGCAATATACCTCCTCCTTTGGTTCCTATCCATAAGGTTTGTTCCTCGTCGTAGTAAACGGTACGTACGGGGTTGTTTATCTGGTATACAGGAGTATCCAGCAGTGTATTGGTAATGGAGAAAGCATCATTGAAATACATGTATACCCCTTGTCCGTCTGTTCCTATCCAAACAATATCCTGATATTTGTCCTTCATCAGGCAGAAGATGCCGGAATGGATTTCTGTATCTTGCATCTGGTATTTTATTTTCTGATCGGACATATATTTCAATACGATCAATCCGCTGCTTTTGAAGCCAATATAATAGTCGTTTTGTTGTTTGATGATGGAAGAAACTTCTCCGCGTGTTTCGACTTCTGCTTTGAGATCTGCAATAAAGTATTGCTGTTGATTTCCGAAGTCATATTCATAGAGTGAGTAGGTCTTATCGATGAAATAGACCAGGTCTTCTTCTGCGAATGCCCATAATAACTGTTCGGAATGTTTGAAAAGATTGTTTGGGGTGAGGGCTATCTCTTCTTTATTCTTGATTATCTGATAGCTGCGGGTGTCATTATTCGAAGTGAATACCCATAGAATATTGTTTTTGTCGATGATAGTGGATAATACGTGTCCGAATGCTATTTGAGGTACTTCCAACTTTTGGAAGAGTTGTTTTTCCGGTTGATAGTAATAGATATATCCGTCGTCTTTTACAATGAAAAGGTCATTATCCCTGCTTTTTGCCATATAGTTCTTGTCTTTGAACTCCGTAAAGCTTTTGGATGTCTGGAGTTTAGTATCCAGACGGTCCAGTCCATAGTTGGTCTGTATCCATAATACATCCTTTTCAGTCTCCATGATGTCGTTAATCAGGTTTCCGGATAATGGGGCTTTCGTCGGGTTGACAGGATTATATACATGGATATTGGTGCCGTCGAAAATATTCAGACCATCACATGAACCGATCCAGATGACTCCCTGATGATCCTGGTAAAGGGATAAGATAGCACTGTTGGATAAGCCGTTTTTGTTTGAAAATTGCCGTAGACTGTATGCATGAATCAAATGCGGAAAGCAGCATAAGATGCAGATAAGCAGTGAAACTTGAGGGAAGTAGTGTTTGTTTTTCATATCTGTATATCGGACTAATTAGGTATTGCAAAGATAGAGAATTATGGTAGGATATGGTTGGGAAGCATAGAAAAAAGAGTAATACTTTTCTGACTTTTTTGTGCGTTTTACAGCCATAGCCATGTAATTACACTTTTATGGCATAAATATAGGTATGCTTTTAGGTAAGTGCCGCTATTTTTGCAATTGATAAATATCTGTATTATTCACAATAGAATATTTTACTATGAAATTACCAGTTATCCTATTAGCATCTGCGCTGCTTTGTTCAGGTAGTATGCATGCACAGAGTGCAAAACCGGAGAAAAAAGCGAAAGCTTATATGGTGGCAGATGCCCACCTGGATACTCAATGGAATTGGGATGTCCAAACCACCATCAAAGAGTATGTTTGGAATACCTTGTCCCGTAATCTGTTTTTGTTGAAGAAGTATCCCGATTATATCTTCAATTTTGAAGGAGGTGTCAAATATGCTTGGATGAAAGAATACTTTCCCAGTGAATATGAGCAACTCAAAGCATTTGTGCGTTCAGGTCGCTGGCATATCAGTGGCAGTAGTTGGGAAGCATCGGATGTGCTGGTACCCTCTGTTGAGTCTTCCATTCGTAACATCCTGCTTGGACAGGAATATTACAGAAAAGAGTTCGGGACAGAAAGTACGGATATTTTCTTGCCCGACTGTTTTGGCTTTGGCTGGACGTTGCCTACTATTGCCAAACATTGCGGTCTCATCGGCTTTTCTTCGCAGAAACTCGACTGGCGTAACCATCCTTTTTATGGAGAGAGCAAACATCCTTTTATGCTTGGATTGTGGAAGGGGATTGACGGTTCTTCTATTATGCTTGCTCATGGCTATGATTATGGTAAGCGCTGGAATAACATTGACCTGTCGGAAGATAAAGAATTGTTGGGACTGACTAAGCGCACTCCATTGAATACGGTTTATCGCTATTATGGTACGGGTGATACGGGTGGTTCTCCCTCAATAGGCTCTGTCAGTTCTGTAGAGAAAGGTATCAAGGGGAACGGTCCGTTAGAAATAATCAGCGCAACGAGCGATCAGTTATTCAAGGATTATCTTCCTTATGAAAAACATTCGGAATTGCCCGTTTTCAACGGTGAATTGCTGATGGATGTACATGGAACCGGATGTTATACTTCGCAAGCTGCCATGAAGCTTTATAACCGTCAGAATGAACTTTTGGGAGATGCTGCCGAAAGAGCGGCTGTAGCAGCGGATTGGTTGGGTATAGCCGGTTATCCGGGTGAAAGTCTGACAGAAGCATGGAAGCGTTTCATTTTCCACCAATTCCATGATGACCTTACCGGTACCAGTATCCCACGTGCTTATGAGTTTTCGTGGAATGATGAATTGCTTTCATTAAAGCAATTTTCAGGTGTTCTGACAGCTTCGGTAGGGGCTGTTTCTGAGAAAATGGATACTCGCGTCAAGGGGATTCCGGTTGTGTTCTACAATGCACTCGGATTTCCGGTTACGGATGTAGCGGAGGTAGCGATTGAAGCTCCCAAATTCCCTAAAGGTGTCAGTGTTTATAATGCGGAAGGCAAGCAAGTTGCTTCCCAATTACTTTCTTACCGGAATGGAACTGTGTATTTATTGATAGAAGCAACTGTACCTGCTACAGGGTATGCCGTGTATGATGTCCGACTTTCCGGAAGCCAGAAGCAGGCAGATTCTTTTGTTTCAGAAACAACAGTGGAGAACTCTGTCTATAAAATCTCATTGGATAAGCAGGGAGATATAATCTCGCTTTACGATAAGAAAAATAATAAAGAACTTGTTAAGGACGGCAAATCTATTCGTTTGGCTCTTTTTACTGAGAATGAATCATATAATTGGCCAGCTTGGGAGATTCTGAAAAAGACAATTGACCGTGCACCTGTTTCTATTACTGAAGATGTGAAAATGAATCTGTGTGAGAATGGTGCCCTGCGCAAGACTTTGTGTATAGAAAAGCGCCATGGCAAATCGTTGTTCCGTCAGTATATCCGGCTTTACGAGGGAGAATTGGCTGACCGTATAGACTTTTACAATGAGATAGACTGGCAGTCAACGAATGCACTGCTGAAAGCAGAATTCCCCTTGAATGTTGATAACGAGAAGGCGACCTACGATCTGGGTATAGGCAGCGTTCAGAGAGGTAATAATATATTGACCGCTTATGAAGTATATGCCCAATATTGGGCGGATTTAACCGATAGTGACGGCAGTTATGGTGTTTCTATTATGAATGACAGTAAATATGGCTGGGACAAACCTGATAATCATACACTCCGCCTGACATTGCTTCATACACCCGAGACTAAGAACAACTATCCGTATCAGGACCGTCAGGACCTGGGATATCATACTTTCACTTATAGTTTGGTAGGGCATGCCGGCGGTTTGGACAAGGCGCAGGTCGTTAAGGAGTCTGAAGTATTGAATCAGCGTCTGAAGGCTTTTGCTGCCGAGAAACATTCCGGAACATTGGGCAAAGCCTTCTCTTTCGCATCTTCGGACAATAGTAACGTTGTCATCAAAGCTTTGAAGAAAGCGGAAAGTTCGGACGAATATGTGGTGCGTGTGTACGAAACGGGTGGCAAAGCTCCACAAAATGCAGTGCTGACATTTGCAGGAACTATTACAAGTGCCGTTGAAGCAGATGGTACGGAGAAGAGTATAGGAAGTGCGGACTTCAGCGGTAATCAGCTGGAAGTCTCCATACAGCCCAACAGTATCAAGACTTATAAAGTCCGTTTCAATGATAATAAGAAGGAAGAATTGCGATGCGAACAACTGCCTCTCAATTATGACCGTAAATGTTTCAGCTGGAACGAATTTCGTTGGGGGGCTAATTTCGAAGCCGGTTATTCTTATGCCGCTGAATTAATACCTGCCGATATAACTGTTAATCGTGTTCCTTTCCATCTGGAAACAAAAGAAGAAATGAATGGTATGTTATGTAGCGGAAATACCTTGCAGCTGCCTGCCGGACATTCCTATAACCGTTTGTATATACTGGCTGCTGCGGCAACTGCTGAAGAAGATGTTAGAGGTGTATTCCAGGCAGGGAAGAATTTGCAGGAGATTGTCGTTCCTTCTTATACCGGTTTCATCGGACAATGGGGACATACAGGCCATACACAAGGCTATTTGAAAGATGCAGAAGTGGCCTATGTCGGTACACACCGCCATTCCGCTGAGGGAGATCATGCTTATGAGTTTACTTATATGTTCAAGTTTGCCATTGACATCCCTGCTAAAGCAACTGAGGTTATCCTGCCCGATAATAAAGATATTGTTATTTTTGCTGCTACATTGGTTGAAGAACCATATGCACCTGTTAAAGCACTATCTACTTTATTCCAGACTGCCAATGAAGATGATACCAGCTTGCAGAAGACAGCAGAACTGAAGATCAATCTGTTGAAACCGGAACATATCGTTGCTTGGTCGGGATATACCAACGACAATGAGAAACCTGCATTTCTCATTGATGGAAACGAGAATACTAAATGGTGCGATACCTCTATGCTTCCTAACTATATTGATTTTGATTTGGGAATGAAAAAGGAAATAAGCGGTTGGAAGATGGTGAATGCTGCTCAGGAAAGCTATTCTTATATCACTGGCAGCTGCTTCTTGCAAGGTCGGAATAACCCGAATGAAGCATGGCGCACATTGGACTTTGTAACCGGAAACAAGCAGAATGTTATCAACCGTTCTTTGGGTAAGACTGAGAAGGTACGCTATCTGCGTCTGTTGGTTACTCAACCGGTACAGGCCGCTAATGGCAAGGACACACGTATTTATGAGTTTGCAGTTTTTTAATAACTCGTTGACGGAATTAATGTCTTTCTGTAAGGTTATGAATTAATTCACCACAGAGTCTCACAGAGTTTTTACCAACTATCCGTTCTGAATAAATCACCCATGCATAAAAAAGGACACCTACTTAATAGATGTCCTTTTCAAATAATGTATATGGTGTGTTACTTCTTGGAATAATGAAATCTCATAGAGAAGATGTGAACCTCAATTATATCATCATTCACAGAGTAGACAAGACGATGTTCAACACTGATTCGTCTTGACCATTTACCTGCCAATTCATATTTTAGCGGCTCTGGCTTTCCTAATCCTGTGTAGGGATGTTCTGCAATGTCATTCAGCAAAGCTGCGATTTTATTCAGAATGGCTTTATTACCACTTTGTGAGAAGTAAAGATATTCCTTTCGTGCTTGTTCTGACAATGTTATTTTGTACATGACACCCTATTTAAGAAATCATCTATGCTTTCTCCTTCATTTTGTGATATGAAATTGCCATTCTTTATGTCTTCCTCGCCTTTGCGTATGGCCTCCATCATTTCAGGTGAGGACATGATATATTCAGTTTCTCTCAAAGAGTTATATTCATCCAGAGAAATCATCACTACTCCCTTCCCATTTCCGCGATTAATAATTACTGTATCGCAATCGTCAACTACTGCGTCAATGTACCCTTTAAGGTTCGCTCTTAAATCTGTATAATTAGCTGTTCTCATAATTCTTCCTTTTTATGATTATGCAAATATATGTACTTATATGCGTACCTGCAAGTTTAATTAGTTAATATTTAAAGTCATTGATGGGCTTACTCCAGTATTGTTTTCTCGGAATATAGTCTCGAAAAGACAGACGGTTCATCACTTCGCGTACCCAATACTATGTTTTCCTGGGCTGTCCGGCGTAGTAAATGCAGAGTCGAGCATAGCTGCAAAGTTCTTTCATCTTTCATTGTTGTCTCATTCATTGGCTTTTCCGCTGAAACTGCCGTCTGAAGGATGGGGAAGTGCTTTCAGGAAGATTACATCACTTCCTCGCACACCCGCATTTCCATCCCTTTATATACCACTACAATCTTGTGCAGTTGGGTGTGGCCGATGGCACGTTTCACTGTGTCCGTGTTGGCGTAGCGGTTGGCTTGGACAATGGCTTCTTGGCGTAATTCTTCCGCGCGTGTTTCGGGGTCTTTATACTTGGCATACTTCAGTTCCACGATGTAACTGTGCGTCATGTCGGAGTAAATCTCCAGCATCGGACAGAGGAAGATGTCGACATATCCAGCCTGCGTGTCCTGTTCGGAAATGGGACGATAGAAGCGGTTCTGAGCAGTCATGGCGAGGGTGAAACCGTGGACGAAGAATTCGCCCTTTTGCTTGTCGCGCTGTGAGGCATAGCGTTTCAGGCAGTCGGCGATGTAGTCGAAGTAAGCTTTCCAGCCCCCGTCATAAGCGAGACGGCTGGAGAGTTCGCTCTTTTCGTAGCTGTTGAAGCTCAGGTCGGCATTGTTGTAGGTATTCAGCAGATAGGTGTAGAGTTGTTCCTGCACCACCATGTTGGGGATGGTCAGTTTCGTTTTTCCTTCGTGCATGCCGCTGATGGTGAGCATCCCGAAATAGTAGAGCAAGCTCACGAAATTATCAGGATTGGTGATACTGGCGGCAGGGAAGCCGTCTTTCAGATCACCGGTGATAAATCCCTGACTCACTAAAGTCTGAATGATGGAAGCGTCATGGGCAAATTCCTTGTCCTTGCGGATAAGCATGCGCAACTTCTCGTAGTCGATGCGGATATTGCTTTCTATCATGTTTTGCGGTGCTTTACCGCGTATAATGTAGTTTTTGACGAAGTAGAGCACCATATTGGAATTGTACATTGTGGTTTCACCGTAACAATCCTGTGCAAAACAGTAATTGTCGTACCATGGTTTCATCATTTCTATCAACTCGTCAACGGTATGATGAAAAGGGCTGGTGGTAGAATAATAGGTCAGCATTTCGCGTACTTCCTCTTCCGTGAAACCCATCATTTGATTGAAATCCGGTGTGAGAGAGTAGTTGGTGCCGATGTTGAATCCGCTGGCCAGATCGTACATGATCATGGGACTTACACCGGTGATGAAGCAACGCTCGATACTGGAGTAGGTTCCTGCTTTCACCTTGATGAACAGGTTCTGCAAATAACTCTCGCCATGCGCCTCGTCAGTGTATCGGCATAAACTTTCGGGACTGGAAAGAATGGTATTGGTGAAGTGGTCGTATTCATCGATGAAAAGGTAGATCTTCTGTCCGGCACGCTCGCATACCTGATAGAGGAATTCCAGTTGCGCTACAGCTCCGTTTTTGGTGTGCAGTTCTTTCCATGTCTCCGGGGGGAGGAGGTCGGCATATTTCTTGCAAAAGCTCTTGATGGTAGTGCCGCAGTGTTCATCCAGCCCTTTGCGGTAATCATTCAGCTCGCCGCTGATGCCGGAGAAGTTGAGATAGAGTACTAAGTAGCTGTTGCGGTCCGGTGTGGGGTGCTCACCAATGTAGAGGCCACCAAAGAGGTCATCGAACTTATCGCGGGTGTTTACATCGTAGTAGTGTTGCAATAAGTTCAGTGTCAGGCTTTTGCCGAAGCGCCGTGGACGGATAAAGAAGAAGAAACGATCCGCCTGCTCTAACAGGGGGATAAAACGGGTTTTGTCTACATAATAATAGTCTTCGCGGCGAATAACCGCAAAGTTCATCATTCCGTAGGGAAGTCTCTTTCTGTTCGGTGCTATATATTCCAATGGATCCATTTTCTGCCCTCCTAATTTGTAGCCTTGTCACATAACGACACAAAGATAACAAAAGTTCTTATAGCGACGATGCGTTTTCTTTCACTTATTTTGAAGGGAAGTGTTTCTAACTTTATCTCTTGAGTTCCGCATCCCTCGACATACCGTAATATCCCGGCATGGGGCGATAGATCGGCTGTGCGCGTCTTCCTACATTTGTCAGTTTGCCCTCTTTTTGCAATCGTTGCAGATGGTTGTTGGCGGTGGTGCGTGCCATGCCGCATAATTCCTGGAAATCGATGCGAAGCAGCAGTTCATGTTCCGTGAAATACTCTTTCAAGCGCATATCTATCTCTACTTCGGAGAGTCGCAGGGAGTGGCGCGTGTATTTACTTTGGGTGGCTGTAACACCTGCCAGTGCGGCTTTCAGACGAATGTCCGGGCGAAAACTAACACCTTTCAAGCGTAGTTTCAAATGCTTGTTCTTGGTCTTGCGGGTCACTTTCTGTGTGGCTTCCAAAGTGGGGGAAAAATAGCCCAATCCCTCGATGTGCACCTCCCGACCTTCGCGTAGCTCTTCTCCGCAAAGCTGGGTCAAAGTGTCTATTGCACTTTTTGCATCACCCACGCTGAGCGAACTGCGTTCGTGTACCCGATAATATAATTGCTCCATGCTCACTTTGCCGTTGAGCAACGGACGGGGATGCAGCCCTCTTTCTTCCGATTCCCCTTCCGCGTTGGGGTTCTCGTACCAATCGTAAACTATTGCCATAATGCTTGTTTCTTAATGCTTTAAATGTATATACTTGTTGACTCGAAGGTGCTGTCTTGAAAGTGAACCACTGGAGTCGGTCGAGTGAATGACTGGAGTTGGTAGAATGAGTGACTGGAGTTGGTCGAGTGAACAACTGGAGTGGGCCGTTTATAAGTCAGCATACAAAGATAGTGATATTAGTAAGATTTACCTATGAAAGTCCTTACTTTCTTTCTAACTGTGTTCTCTGAAAAATAGTTGGTGGAATGCTTGCAAAGCGCTTTCTCGTTGTAGTAAATTCGTAGCGTTGGTACTGACAAAGCGAAACCTGAACGCTTTCTGCATTGAGGCTCATGCTGAGGGTATCCCTTGTTGGGACAAGGATTTGAGTCGCTATATCTATTCTACTTACATTCCCGATTATCACCCCTTTCAGTTCTATATGGAGGAATTGCCGCAATGGGACGGCGTTGACCGGCTGACACAGCTCGCCTTGCGGGTTTCCGACTGTCCGCATTGGGTGCAGGGATTTCACATCTGGATGCTGGGGCTTGCCGCGCAGTGGTCGGGGCTGGCAGGCATACATGCTAACAGTGTAGCGCCTATTCTTGTAAGTCAAGAGCAGGGACGGCAGAAGTCCACATTTTGTAAGTCATTGATGCCGATGGTTCTGCGGCGATATTATGTGGATAATTTGAAGCTTACTTCGCAAGGGCAGGCGGAACGCCTTTTGGCGGAAATGGGCTTGCTGAATATGGACGAGTTTGATAAGTATGCCGAAAGCAAAATGCCGTTGCTGAAGAACCTGATGCAAATGTCTGACTTGAATATTCGTAAGGCCTATCAGCAGAGCTTCCGCCAACTGCCTCGTGTCGCCTCTTTTATTGGTACCAGTAACCGTTTCGACTTACTTACCGACCCTACGGGAAGCCGCCGTTTTCTTTGCGTGGAAGTGGAGCGGGTGATCGATTGTACCCATATAGAACATGACCAGATTTATGCACAACTGAAGGCGGAACTGCTTGCGGGGAGGCGTGATTGGTTCACCAAAGAAGAGGAGCAGGTGTTGCAGGTGCAGAATGCGGCGTTCTACCGTGTTTGTCCCGCAGAGGATGTTTTTCATAGTTATTTTCGTGTGGCGAATTTCGGTGAGAAGTGTATCGGTCTTACGGCTGCCCAGATTTTCAGGGAACTTCAGCAAAAGAATTCCGCTGCCATGCGCAGCGTCAATCCTATGCGCTTCGGCCAAGTGCTGCTGAAAGCGGGGGTGGTGCGTCGGCACACAGAGTATGGAAATGTGTATCAAGTGGTTAGGAGGCAGTGCGACTGATGAATGTTTCTGCGGTTGTGGTGACGGCTGAAAGCTGAAAGTATCCCCTAAAGGGATGCTTTCAGCGTAAAGGTCGATGGAATAGGAGAGATGGCAGGTACTGAAAGAACTGAACGCATTTGAGATGTACCAAAGTTGTGTATAGATCGTACCTGCTCTCTATTAAGATATAGTTAAATCTATTACCATCCTTGATTCTGCGGATAACGTTCACCGGTCGTCACACGATCAATCATTTGTTGCGGAATAGGACGTAACCAATGTCTGTCTTCCGTAATGTTCGTATTGGCTTTACCATCGTCATACTTACGTACACGATCTATTAATGTCCCGGTACGGGCTAAGTCTGCCCATCGGCAATGTTCTGCAAGTAACTCACGGGTACGTTCTTCAAGAATAAAGTCGAGCGTAACATCGCTTGGAGCGATATCCAGTGCCCCAACTTCACCGATTTGCTTATCACGGGCACGCTCCCTGATCACATTTATATATTTAGCTGCATTCGTGTTGTCACCCAATTTGAAAGCAGCCTCAGCGGCCAGCAAATAAGTTTCACCTAAACGATAAATGATGTAAGAACGATCTGTATTGTCATTAGGAATAGCACGCGTTCTGTCCAGAAACTTCATGATAGTTGGGAAAATGGCGCGACCATTGTAAGCGTCAGGGGTAAAAATCAGATAGTGATTACCTTCACGGTTTTGAGTTTTAGCTCTGATTTCCTCAGCAGGCATATAATATCCCGGATAGTACATGGCAGTATCACCAACAATGGTATAGTCCCAGTTGAAGCTTTCGTCCTTGCCGTCAATGACATAATTGACAACACCGCCTTTTTGCGTTTTAGTGGCATACCATACTGTCTGGAAAGTTGCTTTATAACGTGTATCTTTATCACGATTGTTGAAAGCATTATAGGTATAGCTGGTAGGATTAATCCAAGAGTAACAACGTCCGTCATTAATATTACGCTCACCCAAATACTGGTCATAGCCATTCACGAAGTAATGGTTCAGCGTGCTGCGGCCACCAAAAGTGTTGTCATCATCCCAGTCCATACGCGCTACAAATAGTTCTTCCTTGTTCTTGCCGGAAGGTGCATCATTTGCTTCATCGAAAATATCTGCAAAATTGTCCATCAACTTCAGTCCCAAAGAAGAAGCATCTGCGATTAGTCCGGTTGCCATATCAAAAGCCTTTTGATAATATTCCTTAGCTTTGGTAGTGTTATAGTACTTCGTTTGCGTATTTCCTTTATAAGATGGATTAGCAGGGTCTTTGTCGAATACCCAGGCTAATGTCAAATAAACACGTGACAACAAGTGGCGGGCAGTTGCGGCAGAAGCACGGCCTGACTCCAGATTGTTCAGCTGTGGGCTGGGTGAACAGAGTCTGATGGCATTCAACAAATCAGGGATAATGACTTCTTCATAAACACGTACCATATCATGGCGCTCGGACGAAGTGCTGGGGGATGCATTATAGGTAGTAGTCAGTGTGACGTCACCGAATTGTTCCACCAAATGAAAGTAATTATAAGCTCGCATAAAATAAGCTTCACCTAAGTACTGATCACGCTGTGCAGCGGTTAAGGCGGTGGTGGTAACATCTACTTTAGCAGCATTTTCAATCATATAATTCAAGGTGTTGATGTGAATATAAGCATCGTTCCATAACTTTCGTGGATATTCATTGTTTGCATTATATTTTTCTAGATCGTAATTTGCCAGATCTGCACATCGGTTACTTCCTCCTATATTATTCTTTAATTCATCCGTTCCCGGATTCATCAGACCATGGATACCTTCTTCGGCACTATACGTGGAGCGTACATTGGCGTAAACAGAGTTCAAGGCCATGCTAAAACCTGAAGGTGTCGCCATGAAATCCTGCATCACATTCGAGTGATTTTCTTCTTCTAGGAAATCGGAACAACCAGTTGTCAGCAAAACAAGTGATGACAAGGCAAGTGTTGACAATATTTTTTTCATATCTATTCTGCTATTATTCGTTATTAATTTAGAAAGTTAAGTTCAAACCAAATACAAATGTACGTGTAGGAGGAGTCTTTAGATTGATGGTACTTGTGGTCTCCGGATCAATGCCGCCATCCTTACGGTATTCTTTACTAAACCAAGTGTAGAGATTTGAGCCTGTAGCATATACACGAGCTGACTGTACATTTAACTTGGAAAGAAATGTTTTGGGGATATTATATCCTAATGTGATATTTCTCAGTTTCAGATAGGAGCCATCGTAACGGGCCAGTAACCCTTTATTGGAAACTGTAGCGGTAGTTGGTTTGGGCCAACGGGCAGTTGTGTTGTCCGGTGTCCAATAATCTATATTCAGGTTGTTATAACCACCCTGCAAAGTATTCATCCAGCCGTTATGCATATCCGAAGTAATAGTCCCGCCACAACGGAATGTCCACAAGAACGAAAGATCGAAGCCTTTCCAGGCAAAACGGTTGTTGATACCTCCTTCGAATTTGGGGGCACGCTGTCCGATAAATGTTTTATCATCTTCATTGATTATTTGCTTGGCTTTCGGAGTTACACCATCTTCTTCATAATCTATATGATGGTTTTTGATTTTAACAGTACCGATTACTGAATTGGCACCGGAAGTTGCGTAGCCGAATGATTCTGCCAGTGCACGGTCTTCAGGAGTATCCTGCCACAATCCATCGTGTTCGTAAGAGTAAATGATATATCTGTCTTGTCCCAAGAAGAATCCGGCATCCTTGTCAAATTCTACTCCTTCGCCAAGATTCATGATCTTGTTGCGGTTGCCGAAGATATTCAAGTCAGTTGACCAAGAGAGTTTATCCAGACCGTCACCTGCAATATTGACTGTAGTTACATTGAATTCCAAGCCACGATTTCGGGTAGCACCACGATTGGTAAGATAGGATTGGGAATAACCCGAAGTAGAGGGCAGGTTCACACCTAACAGCAAGTCCGTGGTATTTTGCTGGTACCATTCAATAGTACCTGTAATGCGATTGTTCAAGAAGCCGAAGTCCACACCTATATTCCAGGTTTCGGTATTTTCCCATCCTAAGGATTTATCCGGCACAGAACCCGGACGAACACCCATCACACCGTTTGTCCCTAACAAGTACTTGCTACCGGTATCCAATCTTGACATAGTCTGATAAGCACTGATAGCTGTACTACCCACATTACCCCAACTGAGTCTAAGTTTCATGCCGGAAAGAACATCTGCATTGACATTCTGCATAAAATTCTCACGCATCAAATTCCATCCCAAAGCAACAGAAGGAAATGCATGCCATTTGTTACCATCGGCCAAGCGGGACGAACCATCGTATCTCACTGTTGCCGTCAGCAGATACTTTTCTTTATAATTATAGTTCAGACGCCCCATATAGGAAAGTAAGCCCCATTTTTCATAGCTGCCACCACCGGTCACATTGCCTTGTGCAAGTCCCGGATTATAATACTGGATATTGTCATCATAATAATCATTACCCGATACGTTGTTCTTTGTGAACTCTTGCTCTTGTGCGGAAAATAATCCGGTAACATTAAAATTATGAATGTTGTTGAATGAGTAGTCCCAAGTCAAGATATTCTCCAATGTATAGTCTACGGTGTGCTGGTATTCTCCAAAAGACCAGTCAAGAGCTCCCATGCGTTTAGTCGTATTAGTGGCTTGGAATTGACCGATTGAATAATATTTCAGATTTACACCACCGTTAAAACGATACTTAATGCCGAAAGGTAATTTCACGTCAATGTAACCGGTCGTGAAGGTTGACAGACTTTTGCGGTCGTCTACCACACTGTTCTTTTGTGTATCCAGCAGGGGATTCCATACATTTTGTCCGCTACCGGGTAGGTAAGTACGCAGAGAACCGTCTTCTTTGTACGGAGTAGTGAAAGGAGAAGCACGTAAGGCCATTTCCATCGGATTGGTATCCTGCCCTTTATTGATGATGTAAGTGTTTAAGGTAGAGAGACCTACTTTCAGGAAGCTGGTTATCTCCGTGTCAAGAGAAAGTTTGGCTGTCATACGTTCAAAGTTATGTGCTTCATAGTTGTTCTGTCCTTTATAATAGCCTACGGAAGCGCTATAAGTAGTACGGTCATTACCGCCATTGACAGCTACTTGATGATTTGTTGTCATGCCGTTTCGGAATATCATGCTCTGCCAATCCGTATCGTTTCCAGCCAGATAGCCTTCCATTTCCTCTTGATCACGGAAGACATCACCCACGCGCATCAGGTTCGGATCATCAATTCCAGTGTAGGCATCCGGGTTGGCATTGTAGGTGGCCCATTTTTTCAGTTGTATATATTCGGAGCTGTTCATTACGTCATATTCTTTAATAGCAGTCGTAAAACCATAATAACCGCTATAACTAACGTTGACTTTTCCCTTGTTTCCACGTTTCGTCGTGATCAGGAGTACGCCGTTGGCACCGCGGGAACCATAAATGGCTGTTGCCGAAGCGTCTTTCAATACACTGATGCTTTCTACATCATCGTTATTGATTTCGTTCAATCCACCGGAAAAAGGAATTCCGTCTACTACAATCAAAACATCATTACCTCCATTGAGAGAACGCTCCCCACGTACGCGAATCTGTGGAGAAGCTCCCGGATGCGTATTTCCGCCTGCCATTTGTACGTCCACACCGGCAGCAAGACCTTGCAATGCCGTCCCGATGTTTCCTACAGGTGCTTGTTGTAGCGCTTCGCTCTTTACGTTCACCATGGCTCCGGTTATGTCTGATTTCTTTTGAGAACCGTAGCCTACAACTACCACTTCGCTCAGCATCTCGGCATCATCAGTCAACACTATTTTGACTGAAGGACCTGTCACTTTCACTTCCTGTGACTTGTATCCTATAAAAGAGATAAGCAGAACCGAATTTTTAGGAGCGTCAATAGCAAAATTGCCATCTATATCCGAAATCACCCCAGTATTAGTGCCTTTTACTACGATATTGGCTCCAATCACAGGTTCACCTGTGGAGTCTACGACCTGCCCTTTCACATGAATGACTTGCTCTATAGCCGCCATGACATTTACACTGTTTACGAGAAATAGGCATACCACTAAAGGTATCCATAATAAATGTGTTTTTCGTAACTTCATAATATACAATTTAAATTAAACGATTTGTTATTTAATTATAGTTCATATTCTATATGTTGTGACTGAATGTCACCTTTTCGTCTTATTGTAATTTAGGATTATCTTCTCGCCATCCTTTTCTATCTCTATACAAGTTGAATTGAATGGGGCTTTGCAGTAAGGATTATCATATCTATACTGCCAGCGCAATGGCATTTCTTTGCCTTTCACATAGAGAGGACTGTCCCAACCGTATGAAACCGTACCTTCAGACGGAGATTCATAACTGATGTCTAATCCGTCACTATGAACTGATGCAGTAGATATGGCTTCGATAAACTTCGAAAAACTACCCCATTGCGATTTTGAGCCTGTCTCACAAATCCAGATATTCTGTCGGCCCTTCGCCAGTAGGTCACAGACTTCTCCTCTGTCATCGGCTCTTAAATCTGCTGTGTTTCTTGAATATAAAGCTACATAGCCATCCTTTTTACGTCCAAATATCCAGGAACCGGAAATATGCACTTCATCAAAAGCTTTTACCGGGAAATAAGCATGGGAAAAATCATTCTTTTGATTGGCTGGTGTGTTATAGATGCAGATTACCACATTCTTACTTTGAGCAGCACGAGGCAGAATCTCATTGCCAGCCCAATAGTTAGGCGACCAACGCAGATTCTTTCCGCCTGGGTGATTGGTATATACCAAAGCTTTATTTCCCAAGGTTGCCTGCCATATATGTTGCTGATAGCCCGGAGCGCCTTTTCTGTAGTCTAACGCACAGCTCAACATATAATCAGGAGTACGGTAAGTCTCTATATTGGCCTCAGAAAGCGCAAAGCGATCCAGATGCATATCCACAAGTTTACCATGTTCAGCAATCTGCACATCATATTTTTTGATGTATTCATCATAGTTCCGATAGGGCCATACATCGTATTTTTCTGAAATCTGTTTGGACATACGGATAGCCATCGGATGTATGAACTCCTGCATACCCCAGAAGAGGTGGCAGTCCAACTCCTTGTCATAGGAAATGCCATAGGCAGGAGCATCTTCCACGTTCATACTTACTCGTTGACGGTTTAATAGAGGAGTCTTATAGTCCACTGCTATTTTTCGGATGATTTCCGGACAACGGTACGAACTGGTAGAGAGAGCTACGGGTGCTATCACCTCATCCCGGTCATAAGTCCCCACGCCGAATACCAACTTGGTCAATGGAGCCGTATTGTGGGCTCCCATAATGATGGAATGGGCATAATTGCGTCCGCTTGCCGAGCCAAGGAAGCCCTCATAGTTATTCAACGCTACGTCAAACATAAGTAAATCCAGCACCATGCCGGCCTTGGAACGGATATCCGTGTCTTCGGCAAAATCATACAAATTGGCCAGCAACAATACTTCCACCTCGTAATAGGTGGACATCCATTCGCTGAATCCGAAACGGAAACGATATTCCAACCATTTCATCAGCCTTTCTTTAGCGTGTGCCATGTGTTGTTTGCCGTTCATTCCATTGGTAAACTTTGTTTTTTTATAAAGCTGACCTGCCAGCAATTCTGCGGTATGATAAAGTGCCTGATGGTTTTCCGTATGATAGCAACGGTAGGTTGTATCGCGGCGGCCGTCATCCCACCAATATTTAAAGTCCAGAATACACTCTTCAATGCTTCCTTTTATTTCTGTCGGAAAGAAAGATTGCTTCTTGTCCAGATATACCATGCGAAGCAGACAATTGAGTGTAAAGTCATTGCAATCACGGTTCGATTTGATGACGGAAATTACTTCTCTCATCTTGTCCATCTCTAAAGGGCGACCGGAGGCGGCACGTGCTGCTTGGCGGAAAACACCGTAAAGCGGGTGTCCGCTTCCATTCTCTGAATAGTAATCTAAAAATAGAGCACGGCGTTCTTCATAGGTACTACGGGGGGAATTCCAATAGTCATCGGGCTGACGTGCCTGGGTTGGTACGGCTAATAGCCATACCAACAATACTGTAAACATCATGTATTTCATTTGTCTTTATTTACTTGTAGAGTCCTTTCCAATCATGTGGGAAAGGAATGTTTTTATAATATTTCAATGAATGTTTGGGCTGTTCAAGATTTGCAGGGATAGGCAGTCTTGAGTATTCCTGAAAGAAAAGTAAGCAACCGTCTCGCCACCAGATAGCTTCCTGTTCCTGGTACTTCAATAAAGATGCGACATGCTCAAAACGTTCACGGTCTATCTTACCATCCAGTTCGTTCCATATTGTCTGTATCTGCCGGACTTCATCCACACCTTTGTAGTAGTGATAAACTAATTCATCCCATAAATTCCTTCCTGAAGCCATCTTGTAGTTCCAAGGAACCCGATGGAACCATAGCAGATATTCCTGAGGACACTGCTTGATATCATCAAACATTTCGCCGACCGGGTTATGATATTGCCTGGTAGCTCCCGTTCCCTTGGCAGTTCTGTTTACGCCGATACTGTCCTTGGTTATTTTATGATAGTCGAAAGCAGTCCATACCGGATCGTCGTGCCAAGGCTCAGGTCCGTTATGTGTATCATAGTTCATAATATGATTCAATCCGAGAGGCATCGTATAGTTGACATAGGTTTCACGGGACATCATCATAATTTTCAGTACTAGGGAGAGTACGCTTTTGTCATTGGAGAAGGTCATTCTTGCCCAGTCTTCTGCTATTTTGCCTGAGCTTGTATCTGGATTCCATGCCAAACGACCGAAAGCATACCAGTTGGCTTGTCCGAATAAATGTCCTGTCCAATTAAGGTCTGTTCCTATATTAGGCACACCGGCAATGGCTGAAATGCCATGGGTCTTCTGATAATTTTGTAAAACCTTTGAAACGGTAGAACCTTTGCCATTCTCATAAGTATCTGACTGAAGGACCTCTTCGAACAGAGTACCCAGGTATACCAGATGTCCTGCATGTCCAAGGTTCTCCTGCGTTATCTGAAACTCTAAAGACAGCGGTGTATAGGGCATACCACCGAATAATGGGTGAAAAGGTTCACGTGGCTGAAAGTCTATGGGACCGTTTTTGGGCTGTACAAAAACATTTTCTGCAAACTCACCATCAAGTGGTTTAAATTCATTGTACCCGTTTATCACACGATCTACATGACGTTCGTTCTGATAGACAAACGCTCTCCAGAATACAATTCCTCCATAAGGTTTTAAAGCCTCAGCAAGCATATTTGCACCATCAGCATGAGAACAGCCGTAATCTTGTGGTCCGGGTTGCCCTTCTGAGTTTGCTTTTACTAGAAAACCACCAAAATCGGGAATTAAAGAATATATTTCTTCCACTTTATCTTTCCACCATTTTCGTACCTGAGGATCTTTTGGATCAGCTGTATTCAGTCCGCCTATTTCTTTAGGTGCGCTAAATTTTGCTGTCAGATATACTTTTATGCCATAAGGGCGGAATACATCTGCCAGTCCGGAAGCTTTTACCAGCCAATCAGTCCGCAAACTTTTAGCTTGTGCATTCACATTGTTGAGTACCGTTCCGTTAATACCGATGGAGGCGTTGGCACGTGCATAATCTGTATAGCGTTGTTCTTTATAAGACGGAAGCCTTTCCCAATTCCAAATACTATAACCTGCATAACCACGTTCTACCGTTCCGTTTAGGTTATCCCAATGATTTAATACACGATACTTCAGTTTGGGATTTTCCTTAATATGTAGTTTATCCAAAGACTGATTGGTCTGTATCAATCTGAGATAATGGAAAACGCCATATAATACTCCGATATCTGTTCGAGCTACTATGGCTGTAGTCTTTTTCCCTTTTATGGTACAATTTAAAATTAAATAGCCTTCATCGGACAAACCGTTAATTTCGGCATGGAAAGCTTGTTCTTTAAACAAAGGGACAGATTGAGGTGTACCGACTATAAGCATATTATCCTCTAAAGTCTCCTCTTCCGTATAGGGTATATTTAACAATCCGGACAGACCAGCTTGTAACTCTTTCTTTGCAGCAATCAGACTTTCTGTTTCTCCAGGAAACATGACTTTACGGTTTTTCAGACAGTATGAGGTGTAAAATTCTCCCTTGCTTACCAGCTTGTAACGTAGCCACAGCTCATAACCGTTTTCTGCATGCAACCATTGTGTATAACATAGCAAAAGAAACAGACATATATTTTTCAAATTCATGATATTGTCTCCTTTTTATTCGATTACGCCAGCCCAACCACCATTGCGGACCAGTTTCATCGTTAATTTGGTAGAACTTGTGACTTCTGTTTCTTTCTTTTTATAGTCCATTGCCTGCCGATCTGCATTGATGCCATCCTCAAAATAAGTAAGATGTAGTTTTTTGTTTTCTGGCAGGAAACTTAAATCTACCTCAAGTTCACGTCCCATATTATTGGTGATGGCGCCAAGAAACCATTTTTTTCCACTACGGCGGGCTATAACGACATATTCTCCCACCTTGGCATCTAATACTTTAGTTTCATCCCACACCACGGGAACACTAGATATGAACTCTGTACAAGGACGCTCACGGTAATAATACACAGGATTGTCGGCCAGCATCTGTAAGCCACTCTCAAATACCACAAACAGTGCCATTTGGTAAGCACGGGTTCCTGACCCCATCGCATTGGCGCGAGTAGAACGGTTGTCTTCCGGTTGGGCAGAAAGCATAGAACCAGGGGTAAAATCCATGGGACCTACTGCATTACGCATAAAAGGCAGATAGATGGAATTTGCCGGTTTGCAGTTACCACCTTGCTCCATACCCAGTACTCCTTCATACGAGAGAACATTCGGATATCTGCGTTCCAAACCTGCCGGTTTGAATGAGCCATGGAAATCTACAAATAATTTGTGTTTAGCAGCTTCTTTAGCAACACGCTCGTAGTAGTTTACCATCCATTGATCGCTACGATCCATGAAGTCTATCTTCACTCCAGCTATTCCCCAGTCGGCAAATGTCTTGAACAGGTCAAAATGATTTTCTACCGTCAGCCAAGTTAGCCACAACACAATCTTCACATTGCGTTCCTTGCCATATTTAATCAATTCCTGCAAGTTGATTGTAGGATTCGGCGTGAATGGGTCACGGGTGCTTTTGGCCCATCCTTCATCCATAATGATGTAAGGAATACCGAAAGTCGAAGCAAAATCAATATAGTATTTATAAGAATCCATATTGTAACCGGAACGAAAATCAACTCCGTACAAACGGGCATCATGCCACCACTCCCAACTTACTTGGCCCGGCTTAATCCAACTGTAATCTTTCAGTTCACAAGGAGAAGAAAGATTATAAACCATCTCATTGGAAACAATATCCCTGTCATCATTCGAAATTACAAATAAACGCCACGGAAAGTTCCTTTTACCGGAAGTTTTGGCTATATAATCGGCTTCTTTCAATATTTTTAAGCTACGGTCACCGTCCTCGCCAAATTCCAGCGGACACTTTGGAAAAAGCGATTGCATCCCATTATCACCCGTACTTTTCAAGAACATACATGGATAATCCTGTAAATCAGCTTCTGATATCAGTATCTTGTATTGTTTATCCGTTTCTAAGAGTACCGGCAGATAGCTCATACGGTCCGTCGACTTATACTCTTTAGTCTGTATATGTGTATATGGATATTCATAGGATGTTTTAAAGCCGTTAGGTTGAGACATATGGGCTAAATAGTCAGCCGGAAAGTTGATTACGAAATCTTCTCCCTTTACTTCAATCTCACCTTTCTTGTCCGTTAGGAAACGATAGGCTATGCCATTATCAAAAATACGAAATTCAATGGCATAATTTCCTGCCATATTCATGCGTAAAGTATTGCAATGATTCTCTACAATTGCATTTTTTAGTGGAATTTCTCGTTTAACACTTTCTTCAATCTTGCTACGTTTCAAGCTTTTCAATTTCGGTTGTTTCCCTAGTACTTCATTGTCTAATGTCATAGTCAATGAACAATTACTCAGTAGCAGGTCACTACCCGAATATACAGAGTAGTATATCTTGTCTTTTAACTCTATATTCACTTTCAGTTTACCGTCCGGTGACTGTACACTGATTTCTTTGGCAGAAATTTTTCCTCCGTACATGCACAATAGCGCTATCAGTACAGGTGTAAAATACTTATGTATCATTGTTTTTCTATAATTAGAGGGTTATCTTTCCAAAAATGCATTTACGCACCACAACACAGGAGCCTGTCCGTGCATATTACCCAATAAAGTACGGCGGTTCAAGTAGAACTGACGATCGTTTGTCTTATTAGTACCTTCACATACGCCTGCAATATCCCCGTTTTCATCGATATGCCCTACTAAAGCAATCCAGGCTTTTCGAACCACCGGAGTATAGACAGCCTCATCCAGCCAACCTTGTTTTACGCCTTTTATCATTGCATAGGTAAACATAGCCGAACCGGATGTTTCCGTCCAAGTCGTTTTGTCATCTACCAATTGTCCCCATAAACCGTCTTCTTTCTGATATTGGCGTAAAGTATCCATCATTTTCCTGTATGATTCCAAAATGCGGACATGATTCGGATTATCTTTAGGTAAAAGTCCGAGAAGTTCTGTCATTCCGGCTGCCATCCATCCATTACCACGTCCCCAAAAGAATGGGACATCTTCTGCATGGTAGAATAATCCGTTCGGTCGCTGTATTTTATCGAGGTAAACCACCATCTCTGAGGCGGCACGGTCTATGTACTGACGGTCTTTGGTTACAAAAAAGGCTTGGGACTGAATAGCCGAAATCATAAACATATCGTCAATCCAATAGCGTGTCTGCCAAGATAACCCTTGATTCAGCAATGTTTGATATTCTTCTTTATGCTTTGTTTTACGAGGCATCTTCCATTGCTCATCGGCATACCAAATTCCCATGTGATAATAAATTTCCTTACCTGTCTGCGCATATAGTTGCAAAGGTATAGTTCCGAATACGGTATGATCTACATGATCAGGTAATGGTTGTAAATGACGTTCCGGACCGAAAATAGGTAAGAAACGCTCTTCCAGTTGCCGGAGTAGTCTTTTATTATGGGTTATATCCGCATAACGTAAAGCTCCGAACCAGGCACATGTCTCAGGATAAGTGATTTCATTGGGGGGAGCTGGATTGCCATTAAAATTGGGGTGTGGAACTTCTACAAAACGCTTGCTGACCAATTCACCTACCTCTTTAGGAGATATACCTTCAGGCCAATTCTTAAACGCTTTTTGTGCCGATACCCAAATGGGTACAAAAGTTATTAAACCTACTATTATTAATTTACGCATAATGGCTCCTCCTTTTATTTGATATTGTTCAATAATTCAAGCTTTCCTTCATTTACCAATTTCAGTATCAGCTCTCCAAAAAGAGTATTCTGCCATGCAAACCAGGCGCGAGTAAAGTTTGCCGGATCATCTTTGTGGAAAGATTCGTGCATAAAGCCTGTACCTGCATCCGTATTAATCAACATCTTGATACATTCTTTAATTTCTTGATCGTCCTGACTGGTGAAGGCTTTCATCATGATGCTCATGGGCCATACCATATCATATCCGATGTGAGGACCGCCAATACCTTCTCCCGCTTTCCCTTTGAAAAAATAGGGATTATCTTCGCTCCATACGAAGCGGCGGGTATTCTGATAAATAGGATCGTTCACATCCACATCACCCAGATAAGGCATAGCGAGCAGACTGGGCACATTGGCATCATCCATTAGCATATGGTTGCCGAAACCATCCACTTCGAAAGCATAAATAGTGCCGTATTTCGGATGATTGTAAGTGGCATACTTCTGCAAAGCCAACTCTACTTCGTCAGCCAAAGCTGTACATTCCTGGGATAAAGAGCTGTTATGGTTTACAGTTGAAAGAATTTCCGCAGCTTTTCTCAAAGAAGATACAGCAAAGAAATTCGACGGAACCAGAAACTGAAGTGTGGTGGCATCATCCGAAGGACGGAAACAGGAAACGATGAGTCCGACAGGGTTGACCGGAGCACCCAGACCATTATTGTTCAGCGTGTCGAGAGCACGCTCTGTCTTGCGTTGAAATTTGTAAGGACCTACACCGTCTTTGCGTTGCTGTTCTTTGAACGTTTTCAGGATGTTGGTGATAGCCTCTATCCATGCTTCGTCGAAGACGCTGGCATCACCAGTCTCTTTCCAATATTGGTAAGCCAGTCGGAGAGGGTAGCAGAGGGAGTCTATTTCCCATTTGCGTTCGTGCAGTTCGGGTTTCATGTCTGTCATATCTGACATCCAGTCGCCACCAGTAGGGCCATCGTTGTATCCGTTGGCATAAGGATCGATATTGATGCACATGAATTGACGACGGATTACGCCTTCTAACATCTTCTTCAGTTCAGGGTCTTTATGTGCCAGTTGCACGTATGGCCAGACTTGTGCACCGGAATCACGTAACCACATGGCATGGATGTCGCCGGTATAGACAAATGTATCGGGTTTACCATCCAGCAAACGATAATGTACGGTGGTATCCAGTGTGTTCGGGAAACAGTTTTCGAACATCCATGCCAGCTTGGAATTGGTCAGTAACTTTTTTACCCGCAGGATTTCGGCCTCTACGGCTTTAGACGTGTAGAGTCTGTTTTTTACGGCAGGACGGTTTGTCTTGTAGGCAGCGGCTATCTGAGCATGATTCACCACTGTGGTGTTGTCCTGTTTCAGGGATGGTTCCATAGCTTTGGCATTGTTGTGCATACAGAACAACGCTACAGCGCATAAACCGATATTTCTCTTTTTCATGTTTTTAGGTATTAGTATTTTTTTTCTTATTATTTGATGGCTGCAAGGCGGGCATACATTTCTACCATGGCGGCTTGTGTAAGTAACCATCTTCTGTTATCCTGGGTCTTTCCGCTGAAGTCTGTGTTGAACAGTCCTTTCTCATCCCGTGCATGTCCCCAGGCGTAATCCAGACTTTTGCTGAAAGAGTCCAGATAAGTTTCGTTTTTATCCGCTTGATAGAGCTCGATAAAACCTCTCAGCATGACTGCAATGAACCATACATCTCCTTTTTTCAATAGTTTGAATGGTTCTCCGTTTTCCGGTGTATAGTCCTGAAAGAAGTAGTTATGGCATCCTTTAGCGATGTTTTGTGCATCAGTCAGATACTTCTCTTGGCCCGTGAACTGGTATAGCAGGCTGGCTGACTGCATCATTTGTCCACTGTTGTAGGCAAATTTGGCTTTGTCGACTTTTCCGTTCAGATTGATATTATCAAAGTATAAATAGTCTGTAGAATCTTGCAGGTTTGTTTGCGTCCATTCATAGAGGCGTTGCCCTTTTACAAAATAAGCACTGTCTTTAGTAGCTTCGAAAAGCTTTAATGCGAAGACTGAGCCGGGAGCGTTTGAACAGGTGTTCTTGGATTCTTTCCTTTGTTCGCACCAATAGATACCACCTCCCAGGTTATCATCCGTACCGCTTTCGATGAAGTTCCAGATGAGTTGTGCTTTCTGTAGATATTTGGGTTCTTTAGTGAGCATATATGTATCGGTGAAATCGATGCCTAACCAGACATTGTCATCGTAGAAACGATCGGATTGCGGTGCACTGTTGATATATGAAGCATAAGCTTCGGGAGTTCTCCGGGTATCGAAGTATTCTTCCAGACCTACCAGTACTTTATTGTCGAGTACCGATTTGTACTCTTTATCTCCTGTTGTGGCGAATAGTGCATTTACGGCTGAGAAGGTTCCGGAATAGGGCCATAAATAAGAATAGAGATTGGGCATATTCTTTTGTTCCTCAGATGCCAGATAGGTTGCTGTGTACTCTCCGATATTGGAAGGGTAATTTTCACGTAACAGGCATGTACCGGAAACGGAATAGTTCAGGTATAAAGAATCCAATGTTTGCTTAGCTCGTGTTAAGGCAAGTTCGTTGCCCACGATAGCTTGTTTTTGCGTGTCACAACCTGCTATTGCCAGTACACACATTAATAGACTGAAAAACGTTTGTTTTGAATTCATCATTCTTAGTTTAAATAGTTATGTATGTTTGTATATTCATTTTTCTTTTCTTAGAAAACAGGTAGTAGTTTTAAGTCTGAACTACCTGTTTTTTGTTCTCCTGTTTTGGAATCTTTCTTACCTATTTGTTTTGTTACCTATGATATCTTTTTCTGTTTGCAAAGTTACCGGTATGTGTCAGATATGATATATGATTTCACGACATAAATGTATTCCTGAGGGGAAATGGCATAAAAATAGATAGATGTGTCACAAAAACATAAAGCAAGAGTAGAGGGAGTAGGGGGCACAGGCTACACGGATTTGCACAGATTAAAAATGAATCATATCAGATAATCCGTGTGAATTGGTGTAATTGATAATGAAGAGGATTTGTGAGATAGTGATGGCAGACGAAAAGAATATAGGTATTCTTGGATAGAAAGGTCTTTAAAACAGGAAGAGAAAAACTTCCAATACAAGTTTTTCTCTTCCTGTTTATTGTTTAAAGTGTTTGTTTTTATTCTTCTTTATTATTGAAATGGATAGGTTGTCTAGACAGTAATTCCACAAAATGTTTTTTAATCTTATCTGCCTGAATTGAATCTACAGTGAGATAATATTGCTTTCCTTTGTCATCAGATGTAAACTGTGTGGCTCCTTCATCTGTTACGACAATATGTCCGGGTGCAGAAATATTGAAGTAGGAGGGACCTTCAACTGCATATAATACGGATGTTAAATCCCATGTTGGACGATCGTAGGGCATTTTTTGATAACTTTTGTAAGCCTCCACCATCGGATGTGTGGTTGCCCATTGAAAATCTTTCTCAATACTACTGGCCGGATAATTGATTTTAATGCCTACTTCGAATGGAGAAGTAACTAAACGTGTTGGCCATTCAGCAAAAACTTTCTGTGCTGCAGGAATATCTTTCACAACATTGTATTCAAGAGGATTGGAGTTGTCAAAGCATCCTCCCATGGTACATAGCAGTTTCACTTTTTGGGCAACCAGTTCTTTGCCTGTAAGTGGTGATATGTTATCAGCGGGAGTGTCCAGTAAACGAGCGAGGTTGGTAGAGAAGCCTACGGAAATGATTGTGACAGAACTATCTGGTTGTTGTGCCAATATCTTGCGATACATTACAGGAGCTTCTGATAATTCATCATAGTTTTGCAATGAACGTTTAAATGTGGGCTCACCGTTCTCTTTTTGCATGAGACATACAGCCTTTGCATAGTTTATAGCATCATTTTCACAATCTATGCCATTGTGTATAATACCAATGGGAATTTTGGGGTAGCCATACCAGGTATTCATAATATCGACGAACTCTGCAGGGTATACACCTTCCTTATTGATCATAATACCTAATAAATTAATCTTGTCTGTATCCAAGTATTTGTAGAGCATATCCAACGCCAGAGCATCGTCGACATCATTCCCAATATCTGTCTCCAGGATAATTCTGTCTACATTTGAAGTGATTTCTACTTCCTGTTGTTTCTTAGAAGAAGTGCAGCTTGACAAAGCTATTAAAAATGCACTTAAGAGATAAATTTTGCTTTTGATCATAATGATGTATTTTTATGAGTTATTGTAAGGTTGAATTGAAATAACTATGATATACAGGGCTTAATATGAATGAGAATTCATAGTCTCCATAAGGAATCTGGTATTGAGGTAATGGCCATGCCCCCCAACTGTTAATACAACCTAATCCCATTTGTATCTTATCAATGCAAAGATTGGTTAGATCAGATTGTTTCACTTCGGGAGAGTGGCGTTGCGCCTTATCAATGCCATCGTCCAATGATTTAATGGTGTAGTGCAAGGCAGAAGCGGAGAAGGGAGCATCTGCTACGATTTGTAGTCCGTGACCGGCTGCATTCAATAGCTTCCACCATCGAATATCTGTTTTGGTTCCGGTTTCTTGCGGGCGAATGTATGGGTAGAACTGTTCGTTAACACTCTGACGGTACAATCCAATGGTTGTAGAATGATTACGATCACTGTAGTTTTCTATCGGACCACGGCCATAATATTCTATGGTTTCAAATGCTTTAGGCATTTGTACTTGCATACCGAAACGGAACATGGGAGGTATCTTTGCTTGTGGATTGGTTACCATTTTCTGTGTTACTTTAATAGCACCTTCGTTATTGATAATATAAGTGAGATTCAACTTTGCTGAAACGTGTTGCATTTCATATTCAGCATATAATATTACCTGTTCATTGACAGTCTCCCATTTGAATGAAGTCAGTTTCAGACCAGGATTCCTCCAAACGGCAAACTTTTGTTGTAAACCTGCTCCAAAGTCATTGTCTGTTGGGGCACGCCAGAAGTTGGGCACCAGTTGAGTGTCTTGATTCATCATTTCTATACCTGCCACATTATAGCGGTTCAAGTAACCGGTGTGTTTATTAAATTCCAGACAGAAAGCTTCACCATTAACAATTAAATAGTGTGAATCGTTGTCTTGTATTTGTGGAATAACAGTAACAGTGTTGGTTGTCTTTGCATTTTTCAATTCCATGGAAGGAGTTTTGTAAGGGCTCAGTATAAGCTGATCCTTGGCTACGGTGTATCCCGCAGGAAGCATGTTTTCTTGATTCTTCAGACGATAAGTTATATTTAGTAGACATTCTTTGTCTGAGCAGATCTTGCCTATATTGAGCTTGAGTTTGGCTGTCTGTTGTGGAGCCACATTCAATTCAGTTACCCTACCTGTACGTACAGGCTCTCCATCGGCAAGCACTTCCCATTCCAGGTAGTAACCGGAGAGGTCGCGGAAGAAGTATTCATTGTACACGTTTATTTCACCTTGTATCAGATCGCCTGGTGTGGTCCAGATGTTTTGATAGAAATAGCCAACTTCATACATATGTGGGTTGGGGATACGGTCGGGACTGATAAGGCCATTGTCGCAAAAGTTCTTATCTGAAGCATCGAATCGGTTAAAGTCGCCACCGTAAGCGTAGATGGTCGCACCATTTTTGCCTTTCCAACGGACAGACTGATCTACGAAGTCCCAAATAAAGCCACCTTGCAAATGAGGATATTTACGAATTAAATCCCAATATTCTTTAAATCCTCCTAGAGAATTACCCATAGCATGAGCATATTCGCATTGAATCAATGGCTTCTGGATGTCATTACGTTGAGCATATTTTTCCATTTGGTTATAATCAGCGTACATAGGACAGTCTACGTCTGTAAAATCATTGCCATGTGCCTGTTCATACTGAACAGGGCGACTGATGTCCTCGGACTTTACCCAACGATAAGCTGCTTCAAAATTTGGGCCAAAACCAGCTTCGTTGCCTAATGACCAGAAGATGATACTGGGGTGATTGAAGTTTCTCTGTACATTACGTTGGTTGCGTTCCATGTGTGCTTCTTTGTAATCATCCCGTTTGGCAAGTGTTTTTACATCATAGCCCATGCCATGTGATTCTATATTTGCTTCGGCTACTACGTAGATGCCATATTTATCGCACAAGTCATACCAAAGGTTATCATCTGGATAGTGGCAGGTGCGCACGGCATTTATATTAAATCTCTTCATGATCTGAATATCCTGTAACATTCGTTCAGGAGATACCACATAGCCACCATCCGGATCCATCTCATGACGATTGACTCCTTTGAAGAGTATGGGTTGTCCGTTTACTAAAATCTGCCCGTTCTTCTGCTCTATTTTGCGGAAACCTGTTTTTATGGGAATTACTTCATTACTGCCTTGCAATGTAGCCTGCAACGTATAGAGATATGGAATTTCAGCTGACCACTTATACGGATTCTCCACATGTATCACGACATTTCCGCTACCTTTGATTGTTGACATGGCCACTTGTTTTCCTGTGGCATCCAGTAATTTCAAATCAACATTACCGCTACCTTTTACGCTCAGGCTTACATTCAACGAGCCATTCTTGTAATTCTCATCCAAATCAGGTGTAATGCGGATATCCTGAATACGTTTTTTACTGCGGGCATATAAATAACAATCACGACCTACACCACTGAAACGGAAAAAGTCTTGGTCTTCCAAATAGGTACCATCGCACCAACGGAATACCTGAAAGGCAATCAGATTCTTTTGTCCTGGTTTTAAATAAGAAGTCAGATCGAATTCTGCTTCCAATTTACTATCTTCACTATAACCTACATACTTTCCATTTACCCACAGGTAGATATTGGAAGTCACAGATCCGAAGTGTGCAATGATATCTTTACCTTGCCAGGAAGCGGGAATTATAAATTCCCGGCGGTAAGAACCTACATGATTGTTTTCTGTTGGTACCTGAGGAGGATTGTTCTGATATTGGTTACGCCATGCATAACCGATATTGACATAGATAGGATCACCATATCCGTTTAATTCCCATACGGCAGGTATTTGCAGATCATTCCAACCTTTATCGTTGAAATCGTATCTCCAAAAGTCTGTAGGACGAGAGTCGGCATTTCTCACCCAGAAGAATTTCCAAGTACCATTCATGGTCATGAAATTAGATGAACATTCTTTTCTACCCTGCATAGCGGCATCTGCTGATTCATAAGCAAAGTAGTTCGCATGCATAGGAGCACGATTTACAGCATTCACTTCCGGGTCGGTCCATTCTTTGAAGGATTGTGCATTTCCTGTCATGGCCAAGACTGTGAGCAGTCCGGTAATGAGTCGTCTTTTCATGATATTATAAATTATTTCCGATATTTTCAATCGTATTGCTAATTAAAGGTTGTTGAGAAGAGTATGTCACTTTATAGAGCACGCCACCTTTCGCATGGAGTGTCTGGTTATTTAAAACTGTGTTTCCTTCTTCAACAAAGGTACCTTTATCGTTATACTTTCCGTAAATCACTTTTTCAAATGTACCATTGCCAAAATGGAATTCCGAATCACCAGTAGAGTAAACAAGCAAATAACTGCCTTTATCGAGTGCAAATGCCAAAGAGGCATTGTTGGTTGAGAAAGTTATTTCCACGTTTGTGGTGCGTATTTGTTGCTGTTTTACTGCTATGGGGTGGTTGTCGCTGATGTTGAATGCAGCAAAGTTTTCTGGTTTCACTGTAGCAACGTCTACATTAGCGTCAGTCAGCCCTTTAATAATCATTCTCGTGGGGTTTGTGAAATCTTTTTCTTGTAAATCCCACGTATAGATGCCATGGTCAATTTGGTCCGGTTCGCTTGTATTGTTGATAAAGAAGTTACTTGTTGCCAGGTCGTAAATATCATATCCTCCTCCTAATGCCAATGCCGTCAGTATAAGGCTTGGTGTATTGGAGTAGCTGCCTTTGTTTTCAGCTACCAATGCATAGTTGCCGTTTATGGAAGCATAAGATGATACTTGCTCTTTTAGCTGCTTGATATTGTCTTTATAAGCGTCTACTCCGATGAAATCAATACCTTGCAAGTCAAAAACATCTTTGGGACATGCATTATTGGCTTCCGGGAAAGGATTGATTCCATCACCGTATATTAGGTTCACTCGGGTTGCAACTTTATAGGAACTGTTCTTTACGGCATTCCCAACGGCGTTGAGGGCATTTGTTGTCATGTTCCATGCTTTTTCTTTGGAAAGTGGGGTTCCATCACGATATTTAAGATCTTTTTGTTCAATTCTCCAACGCATCAGTGCATCCGGTTCATTGTGTATTTGTGCAGTGATAACCGGATGTTTATCACCATTTTGCGAATCCCAGTATCGTATATGATTGAAAAGTGCCGTGATAGCTTTTGTTTCTCTCTCCAACACCCAACTGTCATCAAGAATCATAGTATATTGGTAACCGTAATAATTCCAAAAGCTGCCTTCGTCGTTCCTACCGAATCGTTTATGATAATTCTGAAGGACGTATTGGGGGGTTAGGTAGGTGAAAGAATCACCTACCATGTTAGTACTGAACCAGAGAAGTTCTATTTTCAGATCATATTTATTCGCAAATTGTAAGATTGAATTTACGATATTGAAATCATACTTCTCTTCCTTTGCTTCTATCATATTCCAGGAAATAGGAATCTGCACACAGTTCACTCCTAGTTCTTGAGCTTTTTTGAAATAATTCTCTACCTCGTTTATACTCATTTTGTCACAGTTGAGCAGGGCATCAAGGCGTATTTGTGCCCCGAGGAGTGGGAAGGGCTTACCATCCACCTCAAGATAAGTTTTACCATTTTCTGTTGCAACTTTACTTACTTCTATCTGAGGTAGTATCGGTTCCTTTCCTGTTTCGTCAACTTCACTGTCTGCGCAAGCTATGGCAAGGAAAGAAAAACAGGCCAAAGTATAGGCTAATAATATTGCTTTTTTATACATCATATTTTCCATTTATCTGTTAATGAATCTATTTTATGAACTTTGTCCGGCTACTATTCGGGAGTACCTCCTCCGATCATAGGCCATCCGGGATTCTGGTAGATGGGGGAGCTATTCAGGTCTCCTCCTTGTGAAGTCACCAGAAAATGTTCTATGGCAATAGGATCAAGATAGTGCGCCATGTGCCATCGATAGCCATTGTAGGCGATGTTATTGGCAGTGATGTGGTATGGAGCTAAATAGGTACTGAAATTACGGGATGATACATTTTCTCCTTCTTTCAATATTGAGTTTCCGGAACCGTCTTTATACCAGTCCCAATTGTACATCTCTTGCCATAGATTCATTCCCAGTATATGGTAAGGCTTAGTGATCATCTGATCCATAGCGCGCCAGCGGTGCAGATCCATTGAACGAAGCCCTTCGGCCATCAGCTCACATCGGCGTTCACGGCGGATGTTGTAGCGGGTGGCATCAATAACTTGTCCGGCGGAATAGGCTCCCCAGTCAGTTTCAGCTTCTTTGGCCATATCCGTTAGGCGGATGGTTTTTTGGAAATCTTCATTCACGCCGGCTCGACGACGTATGGTGCGCCAGTATTCTTCTGCAACGTCATTAAGTGTACCGTAGCGTTCGTAGTAGGCTTCTATATAATTGAGATAGGCCTCTGCTGCACGGAATACAATGGAGCCAACGTTACTTTGCGTATTTGCTGTATATTTGCCATCCGGATTTAAACCTTTACGTATGGCGTAGCCGGTATTGTATTTATCAGTAACGGTGGCAGCTGTGATGTCAGGTTTGGTTTCATATTCTCTGCCGGCTGCTACAGTGCCTTGTGGAGGAGTATGCAGATTGCGTTGTCCTGGCTTCTTGATAAAGATATCAGCGCGTGTATCACGATTTTTGGTAATATGTTCCATATTGTTGTCTCCCCAATAGGAATTATTCTCGTCAGCCCACATGGGTGAAGCGTATATTGGTTCGCCGTTTTTCAAGATAAAAGCATCTACCATACTTTTGGTTGTTCCCACACCATGATTTCCCGTACAAGCATATTCGCATACTTCATTAGCCACACCTTGTGCCCAGTCATAGCGCTTCCACAATAATACTTCGTCATATTTATCCATGTCTGTGCTACAGAACATACTGAAATAAGGATTTTCTGTGTCTTCTGGATTCTGTGCGAAGTAACCTGTATTGGTAGTCAGAGTGTGTTTGTCGGCAATAATCTGAGATGCTGCAATAGCTTCGTCAAAGAAGAAATTGATTTCGTTGTCAATACTTCCGGATGGGAAAGTATAGCCGGCATTGTATTCTTTATTTGCTCCAGCCCATCCCGGACCGCCAGGAACAAAAGCTGTTCCTTTGAAGTTTTTCAGCCATGATGCTTCATACAATGCCACTCTGGATTTGAGTAGGATGGCGCAATCTCGGGTGACACGGTTTTTAGTACCGTCTGGTGATTGTTCCTTCAGCATTTCAATGGCTGTATTGAGGTCGGACAGAATGAAACGTGCAACTTCATTACGAGGAGATCTTTTACTGATTTCCGTTAGTATTCCGCTTTCATTGGGATAAGTTTTTGTAATGATGGGGAAATCTCCTACAGTCCTTAGCCGTTCAAAGTAGTCAAAAGCACGGAAAAAGTAGATTTCACCAATATAGTGACGGATGTTTTCCCGGTTGCCGGTTATAGTATTAGCTTCATAGGCAGGTAACACATTTTCCAGGAAATAGTTACAACGGTAAATATTTCCGAAATACCAGGTACCGTCACTTTGTCCTACTCTCCAATAACCAGGAGCGTAGAGAGTACTGGGTTGCATGGCAGCCATATTGTCGGTATGCTGATCTGATTCGAAAGTACCGTAACCATAAGTACCATGTGTAGGCAACATTTGATATTGGTCATTGGCGTAAGAGGCTACATTCGTCTCCGTAGTCATGTACTCGTCGGGTGCGAGTTGGTCAAGCGGTTCCTGATTGAGGAAAGCATCGCAACTTGTCAGGAGGAATAACATTCCTGATAGCGTATATATGAGATGATTTTTCATAAGTGTTTTTTTAAATTTGAGCATTAAGATTTTCATTTGGTTTACCGATTAGAACGTAATGTTCAGCCCGAAAGCATAGGTTCTGGAGAGTGGGTAAGCATAACCATGTGCAAAACTACCACTTTCTATTGTTTCGGGATCGAAAAACTTGACCAGATCGGTAATCGTTAACAAATTCTCACCGGAAGCGAAGAAACGCAGGTTCTGTACTCCCATTTTTTGTACTATCTTACGCGGTAACGTATAACCGATTTGTAGGTTTTTCAGGCGCATATATGCAGCATTCTGTAAGTATTTGGTCTGGCATTGCTGGTTCTTGTTTGTATTGAGTAACGGTCTGGGATAATAGGAATCCAGATTGACTCCCAACGGGCTGCTTTCGTCATTACGGAAATAATCTTCATGGCCTTTGAGAGCAGTAGAGAACCAATATCCTTGTGAGCCATTTGCTCCCCAAAAATAGTAACTTCCTTGAAAATAGTCCCGTTTCAGCGTTCCTTGCCAGAACATACGGAAGTCGAATCCCTTCCAGTCAGCTGACAGATCAATTCCTACATTATAGCGTGGTGTAGAATTACCAATGCGTTTCAAGTCGCCATGGTTATCTAAGGTACGTGCACCGGCATCTATTTTACCATCTTCATTGAGATCACTGTACATGATGTCGCCGGCTTGCCAATCTTGACCCAATGCGCTTTGTCCACCATTTACTAAACTGCCTACATGCTCGGCCATCTCATCATCGGTTCTGGCTATTCCGATGGTTTCATATCCCCAGATTTCACCGCAATATTTACCTTCATAGAAACTGTCTATCAGGCCTGATGGATTTGAATAACGGGTAATTTTAGTACGACTGTCTGCTAGTGTGAAGCGCAGGCTGTAATTTAACCCGTTTTGCAGACGGTCTTTCCACATTAATTCCAGTTCCCAACCGGCTGTTCGCAGATCGGTATTGTTGGAGGGTGGTACGGCAATACCTAATGTAGCAGGTAACTTTTCTGACGGACCTACCATATCGTTGGTGTTTCGGATAAAGTAGTCAAAAGAGCCTGTCAAACGATTGTTAAACAGTCCAATATCTATACCGACATTCCAAGTACGTATCTTTTCCCATGTAAGATCGTAGCTGACCAATGCAGGTGCCCAAGCTATGTTGGGTTTTACACCATTCATGAGCCACTTGTCGCTTGTACCTGTTCCCATAACAGTATAAGTGGGGTAAAGTGCTGTAGTGTTTTGATTACCTAAGCTACCATAAGAGGCTCTTAGTTTCAAGGTATTCATTATACGCGTAGCTGGTTGGAAGAATTCCTCTCTTGCAATGTTCCAACCCAATGATGCAGAGGGAAAGAATCCCCAACGGTCATCACTGCGAAAACGTGAAGAACCATCGTAACGAAGATTGGCTTCGACTAAGTATTTTTCCTGAAAATCATAGTTCACTCTGCCGAAGAATCCGGCAGTGCTCCAGCGATTGTGTCCTCCGGATACATTGGGAGCAATAACTTTTCCATCTTTGTCTATACCTGTAGAGGTGTTTATGGTTGGTTTACCAGGATAAGTGATACCAATCTTCTGTGCCCATATATTACGGTAGTTGTTAGCTTCAGCCTGAAATCCGGCCAGTGCTTTCAGATGATGAGATTTAGCAAATGTCTTCTCAAAATCGGTATAGAGATTTACATTGAAGTAATCACTGGCGAAGCTACTTTCAGATACAGAAGAATTCTCATCCCAACTTCTTACTTTGGTTACTCCATCTACACCAATTTGACTGATAGTAAGTAAGTCCTCATGTGCATATTGAGTATTATACCGATAACTTAGGTCACCAATCAGACGCCATCCTTTAATGGGCTCTATGGTAAGATTGAATTGCTGGTACAGCCAAGTGTTGCGTTCGGTTTTACGACCGCCATTTTTCATTTGTTGTACATGATCGTCAAATAAGTTACCGTTCGGGTCGTACAGAGGTTTCACAGGCCAGCATTGACGGCCGATATCAGAAAAGAAGGAATCATTCATGTGGGTAGGTTGTACAAAATCATTACGTACAAAACGGGTGTTTGAAGATAATGATACAGCTCTGGATAATTGGGCGCTAATCTTGGCTGACATCGTATATCGCTTAGAGTAATCCTCGCCCATGCGGAGAGTTCCATCCTGATCGAGATAATTGGCTGACAAGTAATATTGTATCTTGTCCGTACCACCGTTTACACTGAAATTATGTTCATGTGCAAAAACATTCTTCTTGAAGAACAAGTTGTAGTAGTCTATATTGTCATTTCCTTCTTGGTAACCGTCGGCCCAGGTGTTGCTTCCATTCAGAGGGATAGTAGTATAAGAGATTTTTCCATCCATGTAATCTTTGATACGTTGCAAACGTGTTTGGGACACCCAGTTATAAGATCCCCAGCCAGAATTGTAGCCAGCATCATTGAAAAATAAAGCATACGTGTAAGAATCTAAGGATGAAGGCATATTAATGGGGCTGCTTAGGCGGAAACTGTTATTATAGTTTATTTGGGCTTTACCAGCTTTTCCTTTTTTGGTGGTTACCAATACAACTCCGAAAGGTGCTCTTGATCCGTATATAGAAGAGGCTGCGGCATCTTTCAATACTGAAATAGACTCTATATCCTGTGGATTTACGGAGAAAATATCAGCTTCCATACCATCTATCAGAATGAGGGCATCACCCGTGGAACCTTCACCAATGGTACCTATACCACGTACATTGATACTTTGTTTTTGATTAAGCCCTCCACCTTTGTTACTGTAAATATTCAGGCCGGGAACCTGCCCTTGCAGTGCTTGTACAGCGTTGGCTACAGGCACGGATTCGAAAGCTTTTGAGTCTATTACACTTACGGAACCTGTAAGATTTACCTTTTTTTGAGTACCGTAACCTACAACGACTACTTCTTCAAGTATTTGGTTGTCTATTTCCAAGGTTACATTTATTACTTTTCTATTGCCAACCTGTTGCTGTATAGATTTGAAGCCGATAAAGCTAAATTCTATGGTAGCATCAGGAGAAGCTTTTAGCTGATATTTACCATTTATATCTGTCACTACTCCGGATATTGACTCTCCTGCTTTTACGGCAACAGAAACTCCTGGCAATGGTTCTCCTTCGTTGTCTTTTACAAGTCCGGAGATTGTATTGTCTTGTGCATATATACTGATAGAATGCACTAGCAAGAAAACTATGATTACGATTGGCTTCTGATTTCTGATGTAATCAGATACCGACAAAGCCATTCCTTGCAAAAGTCTGAAATAATGTTTTGAATAGTCTTTCATAATTTATCGATTTAATATGTATAAATTAGAATTTTCTCATGTTTTCGTTTTATTTTTTATTTGCTACGCAGCGTACTGGGTAAGCTGCTGCATTTCCGGCAAATTCGTTGTTGCTTATACTGTTGTCTGCGCCTATCCAACAAATGTATCGGTCCCAGGTCTGTCCGGGGCGTGTGATACTTGTGATATTGGCCGGCCACCAGATGATTTGTGCACCGGAATCTCTGTCACGGAAACCAGACTGCGGCCAGAAAATAGCACCTCTCATATTGTCTTTGTTTGCAAGAGCAGCTTCTTCTCTCGGGATACCTACAATGGCTCCGGGTACGAGGAAATGACTGTTTGTTGGTTCTGCCCAAATGAAATAAGGATTCCCGGAGTTTCCAGTCAATCTTTGTATTTCTTCATATTCGGGAATTCTCCAGCCTTCCGGACAAGGATTCTTTTCAGCTCTCCAGCTTGGAATTCCGTCGTCGTATGCTCCCGTTCTGAAACCATTAGGTTTATTATTGTCTTCTTTCGGACTGGTGTTGGGATAGCCGATAGCTGAGTCATATTGATACAACAATCCTTTGGTGTCGGGAGATGCTGCAAAATATCCAGGTTGAGCAACATCGCTTTTCGCCCAGATCAGACCATTAATTTCAATTCCGAATCCTTGTTGTATGGTTATGTCTGAAGACAGGTTACCTGAACTGACCGTAATAGTAGCCATTCGCATTTCATTATCAGATACTTCTGACAAGTGAATGGTAATATTTCCTACGCCTTCTCCTGTATCATTTTTTAAAGTACACCAGGAGGCTGCTTCTCGATTGACTGTTGCTTGCCAGGTTCCTTTACATAATACTTTTACCTGATAGTCTCCTGCATTATTACTAATAGGGGCGATGTTTGCAGGTTCTGTTGCCAGTGAGGGCTTAGCTAGTTGGGTAATATGAATTTCTTTTGTTTCGTCACCGGCAGTTACAAGGAAAGTGGCAGTACGATCTTCCAGTACATTACTGTATTCGTCAATCCACAAAGTGAATATCCCATCTCCGTTTAGCACCGAAGGTAAAAGAAAGATCCACCCGGATTTGTCCGGTGAGTCGTAGGTAATGGTTGCTTTGGACGGCATATTGCAGAATATGGGTATGTTGATTGTATCTTTCTTACATTCAACTTGAATATTAGATTCTGCTTCTATTCTCAAGTTGGGAGAATCGTCATCTTTGCATCCTGTCAGGAATAGTATTGTGCATGCTATTCCTGTGATAAATAAATTTCTTTTCATTGTATTTTCTTTAGTAGGTTAAAACTTTATTCTATAGACTATACAAGGCTCCATGGCAAGCCGGTTATCGGGAGCTTCTGCTTTCTCTTCAGATACCCAGTTTCCGTCAATATCATAATGCCCTTTTTCTATGCTTTTTATTTGTATGTTCCTGAATACCATCTCATCACTTTTGGTGGAAGCAACAGTCAGGTGGTCATTATACTCTATCGCAAAGGCCACTCCACGAGATTTGGTACTCCATTTGATACCTGCGTGAGTAGTGTTTTTACTCTCGGAGGTTTGTTCCATTCCGTCATTACTCTTTAAGTTGAATCCCGCTATATCCAAATAATTTGCATTAGCGAGGTCTACCCATGCTTCTTTAAAGATTTTAAAGGCATCCACTATTTGCTGTGTATGTGCTTTAGGAGTAAAGTCGGGATTGTAGATCCCTCGCAGTGTCCATTCTGTGAGGAATGGGTGAGGGGTAGTGATGACTTCGAATATCTCATATCCACAACCCAGACTGAATGCTTTTAAAGCGAGAAGGTCATTATTTGCATATTCACCTCCATTCTCTGCAATGTGTGCATAATTACCTTCAATCTTTCTCAATTGTCTGAGTTTTCCGTCTATAGCTTGGATGCTATTTTCGTAAGGATCTACTCCTACATAATCGATACCTTCAGTAATTGCAATAGCTGTACTTTTAGTTAGATATTCAGGATAGGTTGTTGTCTGATTTACCCGTGTGTAGCAATCGTATGGAGAACTTTTGACTACTTGTCCTAACTTGTCCAGCATGATTATTAGGTCGGGCCATATTTGCTCCGGTGTATACCCATGTGCTTCGTTATGCCGGGTTGCCAGCATATCCGGTTCATTTTCAATTTGAATACCTATGACCGTGTGTTTTTGGTTATGTATATTGTCATAGTTGTAGATGGCTTCCATCATTTTTCCCAAAGCCTTTGATTCACGCTCTACCAAAGCAGGTGTATTAGGTTTCAAGTAATAGTGCTTTCCTAACCATCCGTCAAAAGCAGCATCTGGTTTGAGATCGGGATAAGTCACAGGATCATTTACTATATACTCCGGTATATACCCCTCTACAGAATATCCGCACATATAACTACCAAACCATAAGATTTCCAGTTTCATCTGGTATTTGTCGCACAGTTCGATGTACTTTTCTACCAGTTCTGTGTTATAGATGTCTTTTTGCACTTCTATATCCCTCCAACCAACAGGAACTTGTATGACTAATATGTTCATATTAGCTGCCAGTTCAAAATACGGTTCCAGTTCATTTAGAGTTTTTTTATCTAATTGCAGGAAATAGTCTGTGCGCAGTTGGGCTCCTAACATTAAGAATGGCTTTCCTTCCACTATTAGTTTTTGAGGATGGACGGCAGGAGGTCGTTCAGGCTCATTAGTATTACTGCATGCTAGTATGGTAAGTAGGAAGCAGTATAACAAGATGTTGATAACTCTCATAATTTTACGTTTTTTGTTGATACAAGATTTTTGGTTTTAAAGCTTTTATTTCTCCTCCCCTCTTATCTTTGAGATAATAGAAAAAGAAAGCATAAAGGAGAGGGGCGGGAGTTCTTTTTTAATTAGCTCCGGAGATAATAATTGCTCCTAAACCGGATATAAACAGAACGAACATGCAGGCCAGAAGAATATTTACCGCACGGGAAGAGCCTTTGAATTCTTTCCAGATAAATATGCCCCACAAGGCTGCAATCATGGGTGCTCCTTGTCCTAGTGCGTAAGAAATAGCTGCACCGGCTTTTCCTGCTGCAATATAACTGAGAGCCGTACCCAATCCCCAAATAGCTCCTCCCAGCACTCCGACCATGTGTGTGCTGAACTTGCCTTGGAAATACTCCTTATAGCTCACGGGAGTACCTACAAACGGCTTTTTCATCACGACGGTATTGATAATGAAATTGCTTATGAAGATACCTATTGCGAATATAAAGAATGCTGAATATGGAGTAGCCATTGTGGGGGTAGGTGACTCAAAATTGTTCAAGTCCATGGCGGCAGCAACAAACCGATAGAAGAAAGACATCAGTACACCGGCTATAATGGCAATGATAATCCCTTTCTTATTGATGCTGCTTCCTTTCTGATTCATCTTTCCGGCAGCTATGGCATTAAAGATTATGGCTAATACAACGAGTGCCACACCACTGAATAGAATTACTGCATCACCTTTAGGCTCACCGAAATAATTGACGAAAACACCTAATACCAAGGCTATGCCGACTCCTAAGGGGAATGCTACCGTAAGCCCTGCCATAGAAACGGAAGCTGATAAGAGGATGTTGGACAGATTGAATATGACGCCTCCTGCAAAAGCGCTTGCATAGTTCTCCATACTGATCTGCTTCAAATCTTCAACAAAACCGCGTCCGGCATCTCCCGTACTGCCCAGGGTGAAACCTAAGAGGAGAGAGAAGGCAAGGATACCGATTACGTAATCCCAGTAGAACAATTCGTAACGCCAGGTTTTCCCGGCAAGTTTCTGTGTATTACCCCACGAACCCCAACAAAGCATCGTGACAACGCAGAAAATAACTGCTAATGAATAACTGTCGACTATAAACATGGTATTAGATTTTTAAATTACTATTTATAAAACATCAATTTCTTTACGATAGGGTAGGGAGGGCTGGGCTCCCATTCGGGTCACAGTGATGGATGCACATTTATTTGCGAATTTAACTGCATTCAACACATCTACATCTTCGGATAAAGCGACGCACAATGCACCGCAGAAAGTGTCTCCCGCTGCTGTAGTGTCTACGGCTTTAACTTTGGGTACGGGCACTTCATGGAATGTATCTTTCTCTTTAATCAGTGCTCCTTTGGAACCAAGAGTGATAACCACGATATCCACTCCTTTGGCACTGATAATATCCGCGGCTCTACGGGCGCTTTCCCAATCGGTCACTTTGATTCCCGAGAGTATTTCAGCTTCCGTTTCATTGGGAATGATCATATACAGGTTCTGCAATAATTTGTTGGAGAGTGCCCGGGCGGGTGCCGGATTCAGGATTACTTTGATACCCTGTTCGCTGGCTATCTGAGCGGCATATTCCACTGTTTCTATGGGAATTTCCAGTTGCATCAACAAGATGTCACCTTTTTCAATGGTAGGCTGTGCCTTCCGGATGTCTTCGGGACTCAATGAACCATTGGCTCCGGAAGCGATGGCGATGCTGTTTTCTCCATTCATATCCACCATAATTAGCGCTACACCTGAAGGAAGTGTGAGATCTGAATAGATATTTTCAACATGGATTCCTTCGTCTTCATATTGTTCTATGGAACGTTTGCCGAACAGGTCGTTTCCGGTTTTGGCAATGAAGTGTACATTCCCCTTTAGTCTGGCAGCAGCTACAGCTTGGTTGGCTCCTTTGCCTCCGGGATTCATCATGAAACTACCACCTATGATTGTTTCTCCCGGTACGGGAAGACGGTCAGCTTTGATGACCATATCTGTATTACAACTACCTATTACAATAATATTTTTGCTCATGGCTATTTTATTAGTTTAAGATTAAATAATCGGGAACTGTGCTTTCTTTTTCTATGCCAAAAGTATGCGATACATAATACATAAGCAAACAAAAAGAGCACAAATATAATACTGGTAAAATTATATAATTCTGTTAATTGATGTGTTAAATAATTGATATACATCTGTTTGTATTTGTATTAGATGCTTTATTTTAATATTTGTAATATAGGTAAAAGCTATATTATTCCATGAAAAGATTGCTTTCTTTCGTTTTTTTCTCTACCTTGCTTTCGCTAAGATGTGTTTTTATAAATCTGCTAATGCTATGTTGAAGTCCGAATCACTCATTCAATTGATTAATAGTCTCACGAAACAAGAGAAGAAAGAGTTCTCTATCTATATATCCAATAAGCCGGAGAAAGATTATATTTTTCTTTTCAGGTTGATTGATGATAAGAAGATAAGCGATCCTGAGGAGTTGAAACAATGCTTTCTGAAAGCAAAGCCTACTTCTTCTTTCAATACGGTGGTTATTTACCTGTTTGATCTGCTGATAGAGATATTGACAAAACTGAGAACAGAGCAGGATAGCTATTATCTGTTATTCAATGAACTGCTGCATGCCAGGGTATTGTATGAGAAATCAATGTATCAGGAGTGCTTCCAGGTACTGAAAAAAGTGAAGGAAAAAGCTGTCTATTATGAGAATCATTTTGCACTGCTTGTGGCGCAAAGGCTGGAACTGAATTATCTCTTGACTCTGGATTTCGAAGAGGTGGATGAAAAGAAGCTCCTGAACAAGCAATATAAGATGAATAATACCCTAAAGAATATCAGGCAGCTGAATGAACAGTCTTCATTGCATGAGTTATTGAAGTTGAGAATGCTTAATAGGGGAGCTTCACGATCATTGGAGGAAACACAGAAGTTGGATGATCTGGTGACGAGTGAGATCAGTATCGTGGCAAGTGCAGGCGTCGAAAACTTTGAGATAAAGAAAAACCACCAGCTTTTTCAGGCCAATTACTTTATGATGGTGGGAGATTACAGAGCAGCCTTCAATTCGTTTGTGGAACTGAACAAGCTGTTCGAGGAGAATACGCATCTGTGGAATAATCCTCCGGTATATTATCTGATGACTGTAGAAGGAATGTTAGAGAGTCTTCGCATTATGCATAATTATGAGGGTATGGATTACTTTATAGGGAAGTTGGAGAAACTGTCTTCACCGTCATCGAGTTTTCAGTTGAATGTAACTTATGTGATATTCATATACAGGCTATTTTCCTATATCGATAGAGGAGAGTTTGAACAGGCGGGTTTGTGGATTGCTGAACATCAGGCTTCACTGATTGATAAAATGGCCTTATTAAAAGAACAGCAACAGGCGGAAATGTCCTTGTATGTCGCCTTGATCCATTTGGGGAACGGGGAGTACAGGAAAGCCCGGAAACGGTTGAGTACGACTATCGGGAGAGGACACCTATATTCTCTGCCACTGTTTCGCACCATTAGGATCGTGAATGTGATGATTCATTATGAGTTGGGGGATGTAGACTATATCCAGTCCGAAGTTCGCTCTATTAAGCGGGAAATGTCCAAAAATAAAGGGTATAATCTGAAGGTAGAATCATTTCTGCTTAAATTTCTGAATTACTCTTTCGTTGATACGAATCGGAAAAAGCGAGCGAGAATATGGGAAAGCATGGCGGAAGAGGTTCATACTTTGTATGCGGATAAATATGAGACTCAGATTTTACGTAAGTTCGATTTTGTGGCATGGGTTGAGGCTAAGATATTTGAAGTTCCCTTAAGTGATATTCTGAAGCGGGAGCATGCCTCGAAGAGTAAGTGGCAACGTAAATAGTGTAAATGAGGATGCATCAGAATCGTGTCTGATACATCCTCATTTTTCTTTTATTTCTGTGTTTTCTTCTTTCCGTAGAAGAACATGAAATACACTCCTATGATTACAAATGGAACACTGAGCCATTGTCCCATATTCAGTGACATGCTATTCTCGAAATCTACCTGATTCTCTTTCAGGAATTCTACGAAGAAGCGGAATACAAAAATTTCTGTCAGACAGAGTCCGAAGAAGAAACCACGATGCAGCTTCTTGCCGTAATTCTTATACAGGAAAATCATCAGCAGGAAGAAAATGAAGTAGGCGATTGCTTCGTAAAGCTGTGCCGGATGCCGGGGAAGCATATCTACCCGTTCGAATACAAATGCCCAAGGCACATCAGTCGCTTTGCCGATAATTTCAGAATTCATCAGATTGGCAAGGCGGATGAAGCAGGCGCAGATAGGAGTTGCTACGGCAATCATGTCCAATACGTCCATATAGTGCATTTTCATCTTGCGGCAGTACAGCCATAGGGCTATCATCAGCCCCAGCGTGCCTCCATGACTGGCGAGACCTGCATAGCCGGTCCATTTCCAACCTCCATCGGGCAGGAACTGTATAGGCAATATCATCTCCCAGAAATGATGAAGATAGTATTCCGGCTGATAGAACAGGCAATGCCCCAGGCGTGCTCCGATGAGGATGCCGAAAAAGCAGTAAAAGAACAGCGGTTCAAACTTGTCATCGCCGATTTTTTTGTCTCTGTACTGGTAGCGGACTACGAAATAGGAACAGGCGATACCGATGACCCATAACAGACCGTAATAGCGTACGGGAATATGACCGAACAGATTGAATAGTTCGGGGTTTGGGTCCCAATTGATGCTGAGTAATGGAAGCATAATATATTTTTTTATTAAGTTTATTGTTTCAACTTCTGAACTTCTCCGCCACCATCCGATACGTCGGAATGTCGATTCCTTGTTCCTCAGCAGCAGTAATCATATCGAATAGCAGTCCTTGTACTTCGCTTTCATGTCCTTTGGCTATATCCTTCTGCATGGAGGCGGTACTTTCCGGGGCAAGTTTGTCGATTACTTTGAGGTTATACTCCACAATGTCTTCTTTGAACTCAATACCCAATTTCCGGCCCAAAGCGGCACTTTCTTCTGAAAGGCCAATGAATGTATCCCGAACCTTACCGGGCTTTTGTACTTCGCCCATAGGCACATCGTAATAAGCTCCGGTAACAGCCATGGCAGAGATGAAAGACCACTTCACAAAGGTATCCCGATTGATGTCCGGAGATATCTCTGCTTTGATGCCACTTTCTTCTAAATCCTGCCGAACAGCCTCCAACGTTCCACGGGGAACAACCGTGCCTTTATGTGCTCCGTAAACTAAGCGGAATATCTTTCCCATCTGGGTAATTTCGCCTTTACCTGATACGAAACCGACAATGTAAATACAGCCGTCCAGTACCGTTACTCCGGGTACAAGGCGCTGAATGCGCGGGCCTGTCCCATATACATTGAGAATAGGGATGACAATAGTGTCTTTATGCGATACACGCTTGATCAGGTCAGTGATAGAATCAACCGAATAGCCTTTGACACATACGAAAATGACATCGGCACTGCCGTTATATTCTTCGGCAGTATATGCTTTTACCGGTAGTGTATGTTCACCTTTCAGATCAGAGTGCAGACGCAATCCATGTTCGTGTATGGCAGTCAAGTGTTCGCCGCGGGCTATACAAGTCACATCTTTCCCGGCAAGAGAAAGAAAAGCGGCGATACTGCCTCCTACGCCGCCTGTACCGGCTATGAGATATTTCATAACCTGTAATTGATTATACGTTAAACCGGAAGTGCATGATATCGCCATCCTGCACTATGTATTCTTTTCCTTCCACGCCCAGCTTTCCGGCTTCTTTTACAGCAGCTTCGCTACCATATTGCAGAAAGTCTTCGTACTTGATAACTTCAGCGCGAATGAATCCCTTCTCAAAGTCTGTATGGATAACGCCGGCGCATTGCGGAGCTTTCCAGCCTTTTTCATACGTCCAGGCACGTACTTCTTGTACACCGGCAGTGAAGTAAGTTTGCAGGTTCAGCAGGCTGTAGGCTGACTTGATGAGGCGACTTACACCTGACTCTTCCAGTCCTACTTCTTCGAGGAACATCTGGCGATCCTCATAAGTTTCCAGTTCGGCAATATCCGCTTCTGTTTTGGCGGCTACCACTAATATTTCGGCATTCTCATCCTTGACGGATTCCCGTACCATATCTACGTATTTATTACCTTTTACAGCACTTGCTTCATCTACGTTGCATACGTACATCACAGGTTTGGAAGTCAGCAGGAAGAGTTCGCGGGCAAGTTTTATCTCATCTTTAGTTTCAAAGACTACGGTGCGTGCTGATTTGCCTTGCTCCAGTGCTTCTTTGTACTTTACCAGTACGTCATAGGCCAGTTTAGCGGTCTTGTCTCCACCGGTCTGCGCTTGCTTTTGTACTTTCTGTATGCGTGACTCGATGGTTTCAAGGTCTTTCAGTTGAAGCTCATAATCGATGATTTCCTTGTCACGTACGGGGTTTACACTTCCGTCTACATGTGTCACGTTTTCGTCGTCGAAGCAACGCAGCACATGGATGATAGCGTCTGTTTCTCGGATATTTGCGAGAAATTTATTACCTAATCCTTCACCTTTGCTGGCACCTTTTACCAATCCGGCGATATCCACGATTTCCACTGTAGTGGGGACAATTCGTTGCGGATGTACCAGGTCGGCGAGCTTATTCAAGCGCTCATCGGGTACGGTGATTACACCTACATTCGGTTCTATTGTACAGAAAGGAAAGTTTGCTGCCTGCGCTTTTGCGTTTGACAGACAGTTGAAAAGTGTTGATTTACCTACGTTCGGCAAACCAACAATACCACATTGTAAAGCCATTATCTATTTTGTTATTACTTATTTTCTTGCTGCAAAGATAGGTATTCTTCTGTTTATCTGATAAAAGATTAGGTTTTAATTAACGTTGTCCTATGTCTTTCAATGCTATGTAGCGTTATTCTGTATATTGTTTCCATATATCTATATGGAAATAGACAGGCAATATAAAGGTACTTTCTACACACAAACCTCTTTGTCTGGCAGGCTTCCAAGCTGGCATGGAAAGAACGAGGCGTTTTGCCTCTTGATCCAGCATCGGTGATACACTCCGGAGGATTTTAGGATCGGTAGCTTTACCCTTTTCATCAATAGTGAACTGTATTAGTACTTCTCCTTCTTCTCCTTGCTTAAAAGCTTCCTGAGGATATTGTTGGTTTTCTTTGAAGAATTTGTATAAAGCTTCTTCACCATCTGGGAAATAGGCATCTGCATATACAAGTTCAAACGTACCATCACGGTCGTCTTCATAAGGTTCACCTTTTTCAATGATTTTCTTATCTTTTCTTACATGTACATTTTTCAATCTTTGAATACGTGGTTGCATTTGTACTATGAAGCCGGTAGTATCTTTCTCCTGTAATTGTCTGTATGCATCTTCTTTTCCTGCATAGGTAAAGTATAGGGTTTCTTTAGGTTTGGCATCTATGTAGAAATTTCCGTTTGAGTCTGAAATTGTTCCACGCATACTTCCGGGTATGTAGATACTTACCTTGGGGAGAGCGTTGTTATCTGTATCCATAACCTTTCCCTTAAAGAATATCCTGTCTGGATTAAGTGGTTCAAAAGGTCTGATTTGCGCTTTCAAAAATGAGGGAAAGGATAGTAATATGCCAAGTATGGCATTATAATAAAGTGCTTTCATTATTGGAGGTTTAATTGTTTTTTTCTTCTGAAAATAATTTGTTGAATGTTTTTTTGAGCAACTCTTCGTTTAGGATAATAGTTTGTAGTTCTTTCAGGCGTTCTGTATTCTTGGAGTTTGGAAGCCAGAGCTTCAGATATCCTCCAGGCGCATATTTGTCCATTAAATGCTGATGAAAACGTTGATAGTGCCATTCTTTATCTGCTTCTGGTTGTTGTTTCAGTCCGTATTGTACCGTGCGGCGTAGAGTGATAGTGGGGTCAATCACGCGATCTGCTTCTGCGACTATTTTTCCGTAAATACTCCGAGGTTCATGGTCCGTAGATGCCCGATGATCTTCTACCGCTTCTTTCATTGTTTCTATTTCTATTTCATTAAACCATTGGCGGAGAGTGACATCTTGCTTCAGAATCTCACCTGAAATTAGGTGATGTGTAGCACGATCATGACAAAGCCCGGTGTCGTGGTAAGCGGCAATAGTATATGCCATACTTTCATTTACATCATACTGTTTGGCAAGTGAAAGGCTCTCTTCTATAACGGCCTGTACGTGCGAGAGGTTATGAGCCTTGTCGAACTTCTCATAACGTGGAATGATTTCTGTTTCAATGTAGTGGGTGAGGTTGGCAGGTATCATAAATAGATGTTTTTTTTGAAAGGCAAAGTTATGAAAAAAGCCGGAATACATCGCGTATTCCGGCTTTCATTGGTGTACAAAACTTATAAAGGTTTCGGTTTGTTCAATTTGTTAGAATTTTAAGAGAGTATCTGTAAGATTTACAGGCTTGGATTGTCCATTGTAACCGTCATGTCAGGTACAAGGACGTATGCTTTTTGTTTGCTGTTCCATTTATAATAAGTGGTAGTGATACTTTTTCCCTGATAGGCATAGCAAATGCGGAGGTCGTTTTCCCAAGTATTCTTTTGGCTGTTCCACTTCATAGTTTCGCTTTCCGTCATACGTTTTTGGTCATCATACTTGTAGCTGTACTTCATGTAGTTTGCTAAAGTTCCACTGTCCATCTTGTAAACGGTTTGCCCAACCATCATTCCGTCTTTCTCTTCCGAATTGTAAATAAGGTTGTTTTTGTTAGCTGCAGAAGCTGCCATAGCACTAAAAAGAATAACTGCTGATAAAGCAACTGTTTTTAAAAATACTTTTGTTCTCATGGTTCTATATGTTTTTAAGTTATCTCTTACTATATTCTATCAATATGTCATTGAATTTGCTGCAAAGGTACGTATTTAATTGACATAAATATCATATATGAATTAAATATAGTCAAAATGTCAGATACGATTGCTTTCTTATGCTTTCTTTTTGCCAAGATTGATGACAAAAAAATATCCGGCAGTGATGTTGCCGGATATTATGGTGAGCAAACTGTATTTCGAACAGATTACTTCAGTTGCTTTCTGATTGTAAGTTAAATAAAGTTATAGGTGGAATTAATGGGCTTCCAACCAGTTCTTTCCCCACCCACAATCGGCTCTCAGGGGTACATGCATACGATATGCGCGTTCCATTTCTTCAATTACAATTTGTTGCACAAACTCTTTTTCAGCCTCTGGAACGCTGAAATTTAGTTCGTCATGGACCTGTAAAATCATCTTTGCTTTCAGATTGTTACTTTGAAAGCGTTTGTAGATGCGTGCCATGGCAACTTTAATGATATCAGCTGCACTTCCCTGGATAGGCGCATTGATGGCATTGCGCTCTGCATATCCGCGTACGGTTGCGTTGCGGGAGTTGATATCGGGCAGGAAACGTTTGCGGTGGAAGATCGTCTCCACATATCCTTGTTCGCGTGCTATCTGAATACTTTTATCCATATATTCACGAACTTGCGGGTAGGTTTCGAAATATCCGTCGATCAATTCTTTGGCTTCTTTACGGTCCACATTCATACGTTCTGCCAATCCAAAGATAGAAATACCGTAGATGATACCGAAATTGGCTGTCTTAGCTTTGCGACGCATGTCGGAAGTGACGTCCTTTATGTCTACCTTATATATTTTAGCAGCAGTGGCGGCATGAATATCATAACCACTGAGGAAGGCGTCAATCATATTCTTATCTTCGCTTAGATGCGCCATAATGCGCAACTCTATCTGTGAATAGTCGGCGGAGAAGAACTCGCAACCATCGTCCGGAATGAAGGCTTTACGGATTTCCTTACCGTCTTCGTCGCGGATAGGAATGTTTTGCAGGTTCGGGTTGCTGGAACTGAGTCGTCCGGTAGCTGTGACTGCCTGGTTAAAAGAAGTATGAATACGCCCTGTGCGTGGATTGATCAGCAGGGGGAGAGCATCGATATATGTTCCTAATAATTTCTTCAGTCCACGGTATTCGAGGATCTTTCCGATAATCTCATGTTTATTGCGCAGGCTTTCCAGCACCTCTTCCGAAGTGACGTATTGTCCTGTCTTGGTTTTCTTCGCCTTATCCGTAATCTTCAGTTTGTCGAACAGGATTTCGCCCACCTGCTTGGGTGAAGCTATATTGAACGTTTCCTCTGCCAGTTCATAAATTTCTTTTTCTATCTCTTGCAGGCGGACAGTGAAATGTTCGGAGGTTTGTTTCAGCGCTTCGGTATCAATGCGCACCCCGTTACTTTCCAGATTGGCGAGTACGCGTACGAGCGGCATTTCTATTTCATAGAAGAGATGTTCAACCCCCTGTTTCTTCAATTCTTCTTCAAGTACATTCTTTAGCTTTAAAGTAATGTCTGCATCTTCGCATGCATATTTGTAAACTTCTTCTGGTGGAAGGTCCCGCATGTTCTTTTGATTCTTTCCTCTCGGGCCGATAAGTTCATCAATGTGGATGGTTTGATAATGCAGATAAATTTCTGCCAGATAATCCATATTATGACGAAGTTCGGGTTGCAAAACGTAATGTGCGATCATGGTGTCGAAAAGTTCACCTTTCACTTCCATCCCGTAATTTTGAAGAACAAGAATATCGTACTTGATATTTTGTCCGACTTTCATTGAAGTTTCATTTTCGTAGAGCGGCCGGAACTCATTTACTATTTTTAACGCTTCTTCCCGTTCTGCCGGAACCGGAACATAATAAGCCTGATTTTCGGTATCGCTGAAGCTCATCCCTACCAATTCTGCTTCCATTGGTTCGGCTGAAGTGGTTTCTGTATCTATTGAGAGAATTTTCGTTGTAAGCAACTTTTTAATAATTTTGCTCCTTTTCTCTTCTGTATCAATGAGTTGGTAGTCGGCATTGATGGTTTCTAAACGCGCGAGATTTGAATTTTTGGAATCTTCCGGCCCGTTGGACGCAAATTCTTCAAACAAATTGCCTTGAACCGGACCGTTATTTTGAGTAAAAAGCGGGCCTGGTGAAAAAAGATCGGGAGCAACGGAAGAAGGGGAGGGGGAACTACTCTTCTTGAGTACACGGTCAATGAGTGTACGGAATTCCAATTCTTCGAAAATTTTCCTGAGTTCTTCTTCATTCGGTTCTTCACGAACCAGAGCTTTCATGTCAAGTTTGATGGGAACATCGATTTTGATTGTTGCAAGGAATTTGGAGAAGATAATCATTTCCCGGTTATTTTCGACTTTCGTCTTTAATGCACCTTTTAGTTTATCGGTGTGCTCCAGAAGATTTTCGATACTGCCGAATTCACTGATCAGCTTTTGTGCGGTTTTCTCTCCGACGCCGGGACATCCGGGAATATTATCGGAAGCATCCCCCATTAATCCCAGCATGTCAATAACCTGCTGGGTGGACTGAATGTCGAATTTAGCTTTTACCTGTTCTATTCCCATAACCTCAAACCCGCCGGTATGTTTGGGACGGTACATGAATACATTTTCAGATACTAATTGGCCATAGTCCTTATCGGGAGTCATCATGTAAGTGGTGATGCCTTGTTGCCCTGCCTCAGTGGCAAGCGTGCCGATGACGTCGTCAGCTTCGTATCCCGCTACTTCCAGGATGGGAATGCGGTATGCACGTATAATATCCTTTATAATAGGTACGGAAAGGCGGATAGCTTCCGGAGTTTCCTCACGTTGTGCCTTATATTGTTCGTAGGCCTCATGACGGAAGGTCGGTCCGGCGGGATCGAAAGCGACTCCGATGTGAGTAGGGTTCTCTTTTTTGAGTACTTCTTCCAGGGTATTTACAAAGCCCAGAATGGCGGAAGTATTGAACCCTTTGGAGTTAATCCGAGGGCTCTTGATGAACGCGTAATAGGCGCGATATATCAATGCATAGGCATCGAGAAGAAACAGTTTATCGTCAGAATTCATATATTTATCCTTTTTTTCATGGTAAAAGTACAAAAAAATACCGTATTAAGTGTTTTATTACTATTTTTGTGGGAAAATAGCGATGCATGGACAACTCATCACTCATAAAAACTCCGATAGCGGCAGAACTGGACGATTTCAAAAAGCTGTTTGACAATTCGCTTACCAGTTCCAACTTTTTGCTGAATGAAGTAATCTCACACATTCGACAAAAGAATGGGAAGATGATGCGTCCGATTTTGCTGCTGCTTGTGGCAAAGCTATATGGACGGATTTGTCCCGAATCACTTCATGCGGCGGTTTCCCTTGAATTATTACATACGGCCAGTCTGGTACACGATGATGTGGTGGATGAAAGCACCGAGCGTCGCGGACAGCTGTCGGTGAATGCCATTTATAATAATAAGGTAGCGGTACTGGTGGGTGACTACCTTTTGGCAACTGCACTTGTGCAGGTAGGCAAGACGCATAATTACGCTATTATTGATGTGGTTTCCCGTCTGGGACAGAATTTGTCCGAGGGAGAACTTCTTCAACTTTCTAATGTAAGTAATCTCCAATTCTCCGAAGAAATCTATTTTGATGTGATCCGTAAGAAGACGGCTGTGCTCTTTGCAGCTTGTACCAAATCGGGTGCTCTCTCGGTAGGAGTGACCGATGAACAGGCGGAATTTGCGCGTCAGTTCGGTGAATATATCGGTCTTTGCTTCCAGATTAAGGATGATATATTCGACTATTATGATAGTAAGGAGATAGGTAAGCCAACAGGAAACGATATGTTGGAAGGCAAACTGACCCTTCCCGTTCTTTATGCCTTGAACTCTACCAAGGATGAAAGTGCGGAAGAGATTGCCGTCAAAGTGAAAAATGGTACTGCCTCGGCCGATGAAATCGCCCGATTAATCGAATTTGCCAAGCAACAAGGTGGCATTGAATATGCAGTGCAGACCATGTTTGCCTATAAGGAAAAAGCACTTTCATTATTGGCGTCCTTGCCTGATTCAGATGTAAAAGCCGGCCTTGCTGCTTATTTGGATTATGTAGTGGACCGCGATAAATAATCAACCAAACTTACATTTTACCCAAGGGCTTTCGGGACTTTCGGTCGAAAGCAGGAAATAGCGGATTGCTTCCTGGAAGTTCTCTTCGCCGGGATAGCTCATGATTTGTCCTAACAGGAAGCTTTTGCCTATCTCTTTCCAGCAAGCGAATGTTTCACGGCATTTCTTACCGGCAAATTCTATGTACTTCCAGGCTTCTTCTTCAGCTAAAAGTCCATAGTCATAAGATACGCGGGCGAGACTTACCAGATGCCCTAAATCCCATGCTAATATACCTCGTTGGAGGTCTTCATTGGTTATTTCGATTGTGTTATTCTCTTTGATGTACACCAGGAAGTCACTCAGATTTCTGCAATATTGTACGAAGCGATCGATGCCAAGAAAGCGTTCTTTGATGAGTGCTTCGCGTTTTTTTTCGTTATGCTCCGATAGAAAAAGAGAAATCATGATGTTGTATGCACTGCGTTCTCCTTCCTCTTTGAGAAAGTTAAATACCAGTTGAATGTTAGGTTTGTCTTTTAGTCTTACGGCTAAAGAAAGATGTCGGGATAGCTCCTCACGACTTCTTCCCGTAGTCAGACTGTTTGTGTAAAAAAACTCTTGCTCTCCGCTCATCAGTCCGATGAGAAGGGCTTGTTCACGATTTCGGTTCACAGGAGGTGCCTGTGGATTCCGATGGAAGAGGGGTGCCGAATTTGTTTCCATACTCTTATCTTTACGTTTGTTATCAAAAAGCGTGAGAACTGTTACTTGTACCATTCCTGAGGCTTCGGCAAACCTTCTATGAAATACAAGCAACAGTCTCACGCCTATTCGATATATAACAAGAGTATATACACGAAAGTGCGTGAGACCCGTTTGCTCATTACCTTTCATAGATTGAATTTTGCCGAATTCCAGGAAAAAGGTAATAAATGAAACGTTCTCTAATACAATGCTTTAGCCAAAACTCTATTGGCTTATGTTGTCGCAAAGATAGGAAAAGTTTCGCTTTTCCTATCAAGCTTCTTTAGTTTTTATTATGGTATGGAAGCTCTTAGAAGAACTTCATTTCCATGCCTTTGATGTCCGAAAGCAGAAGATTGGCCAGGCGGCTGGTACCCAAGCGGAACCATTGGTTGTTGAGCCATTCTTCGCCAAGCACCTCTTTGACGATAGTGTAGTAGATGACAGCGTCATTTACAGTATTAATGCCTCCGGCAGGTTTGAAACCTACTTTATTGCCGGTTTTATCGTAATATTCTTTAATAGCCCGGCACATTACATAAGCAGCTTCCGGGGTTGCAGCGGGTTGTTGTTTCCCGGTAGATGTCTTTATGAAATCTGCGCCCGAATACATGGATAGGATAGAGGCTTTCATGATATTGGAAGCACTCTTCAGAGCGCCTGTTTCCAGAATCACTTTCATGTGATGTTCCTTGCAGACATCTTTCAGTTCCTGTATCTCTTCGCACATATTTTCGTAGTCTCCACTCAGGAATTTGCCTACTGAAATTACGATATCTATTTCGTCTGCACCTTCCATCAGTGCCATGGCGGTTTCTGCTACTTTTACTTCTGTGAAGGTTTGTGAGGAAGGAAAACCTGCCGAAACACAGGCTATTTTTACATCCTCTACTTCCAGGGTACTCTTTACGATTTCTGCGAAGTTAGGGTAAACACAGATAGCAGCGACATTCTCCAAATCTGGGAATTCTTCGTCGAACTGATTTACTTTTTGAGTGAATTTCATCACGCTTTCATCGCTGTCCGTAGTGTTCAGTGTAGTGAGATCAATGCAGTGGAACAAGAATTTCTTGACCTCCTCCGTATGGTTTCCGGGCACTTTTTCTGCAATGATTTTCGCTACCTGGGCAGCTACTTCCGTATCGTCCAGCTGTGTGTTGTACTTTGCCAATGCGGCATCATACTTGTTCTGGTTAGGTTCATTCTTCTCCATGGTCTTGCAATTTAGGATTATTGATATGGCGGGTGTTATCCCGTTGGGTTTTCTTCTCCAGATTACGGGCAAACGCTTCAGTGACGTTTACACCTGTCTGATTGGCAATGCAGAGTAGTACCCAGAGGACATCCGCTATTTCGTCTTCGATATTATCTTTTTCTCCTTCTTTGAAGGATTGGTCACCGTATTTGCGGGACATAACTCTTGCCAGTTCACCTACCTCTTCAGTAAGGACAGCCATATTGGTGAGTTCGCTGAAATAGCGTACACCATACTTTTTGATCCAGCAATCTACCTGATGCTGAGCTTCTTCTAATGTCATCATTCCTTGTTTTTTGTATCCATACAGATGGTCACAGGGCCATCGTTCAATAATTCTACCTTCATGTCGGCACCAAATTCTCCGGTACCTATTTCTTTGCCTAATAGAAAACTCAAATCTTTGCAAAACTGTTCATATAGCGGAACAGAAATATCGGGCTTTGCTGCACGTATATATGAAGGACGGTTACCCTTCTTTGTAGAAGCATGCAAGGTGAACTGACTGATTACCAGTATTTCACCGTTAATGTCGAGGATTGATTTGTTCATTACCCCATTCTCGTCGTCAAAGACACGCAGGTTGACAATTTTTTTGCAAAGCCAGTCAATGTCTTCTTGTCCGTCTGTTTCCTCAATACCTACCAATATCAGAAGCCCTTTCCCTATAGCGGACTTGCATGTTCCGTTGATTGTAACAGAAGCGTGTCCGACACGTTGTATGACTACTCTCATGTTCTTTTTATCCTAATCTTTTAAAACTTTTCCGGATGCAAAGTTACGAATAAATTCGTGATTGCCTGCAATTTGTATGTATGAATATGTAGAAGTAGGGGTTAACTCCTAAAATATTCTTCAATAACTTTTGCTTTAGCTGCTCCTGTAACCTTCGTAAGCGCCTCCAGGGATGCTTCTTTTATGCGCTTTACGCTTTTAAACTCTTTTAGCAGAGCTGCTTTAGTCTTTTCTCCAATGCCTTTTATCTCATCCAACTCGGAAGCAATCTGTCGCTTACTGCGTTTTTCGCGGTGGAAAGTAATGGCAAAACGATGTACTTCATCCTGTATCTGCGTCAATAATCGGAACAGGGGAGTGTTTTGTTTTAAACCGATAGTCTGCGGTGGAAAGCCATAAAGCAGTTCGGATGTGCGGTGTTTGCCATCCTTGGCAAGTCCGGCAATGGGGATATTCAGATTTAGTTCGTCCAGAACTTCTTTCACGGCGCCCATTTGCCCCTTTCCACCGTCGGTGATAAGGAGGTCGGGTAGGGCTGCTTTCTCTTCAATAGCGCGCTGATAACGGCGTCTTACGACTTCTTTCATGGAGGCGTAGTCGTCTGCGCCTACTACGGTCTTGATATTGTACTTCCGGTAGTCTTGTTTTGAGGGTTTGGCTTTCTTGAATACCACGCAGGCGGCAACCGGATCGGAGCCTTGGATATTTGAGTTATCAAAACACTCTATTTGTATGGGTAAATGTTCAAGGTGTAACTCTTCCTGTATCTCTTTCATCAAGCGGACGCTGCGCTGTTCCGGATTCAGCTTTTCGGCTTGCTTCATGCGATCGGCCTTATACTGCTTTACATTCAGAATGGAAAGATCCAGCAGTTTCTTCTTATCCCCTCGCTGAGGTATTGTAAAGATCACGTCTTTCAACTCCATATCCACCTCGAAAGGCACGATGATTTCGCGTGAAAGGCTCTTGTATCGCTCTCTCATTTCAATGATGCCCAGTTGGATAAGTTCTTCTTTGGTTTCATTCAATCGTTTCTTGTACTCGAATGTAAAAGCCTGGTTGATTGCCCCGTTTGTGATATGCAGATAATTGATAAATGCGGATTTGCCATCGCTGTCTTCCTCTATGGAAAAAACATCGATATTATGCAGAACATTGCTTACTACCTCTGACTTGGCACGGTAATTTTCAATCAGCATGTATTTACTCTTGACCTTTTGTGCCTCTTCAAACTTCATTTCGACAGCCAGTTCCTGCATTTGCTGAAAAAGCATCCGTTGTATTTCCTGCGTATTACCTTTGAGTATTTCCTTGATTTCTCCGATGTTTTTCATGTAATCATCCAGTGATTGCTTCCCGACGCAAGGTCCGGCGCAGTTCTTGATATGATATTCCAGACAAACATTGAATTTTCCTGCCCGGATATTTTCGGGTGAAAGGTTCAGGTTGCAGGTGCGTAACGGATACAGGTGCTTGATAAGATCGAGCAATGCATTCATGGAAGGTACATGGCTGTAAGGGCCATAGTAAGAGGAACCGTTGCGTATGATTTTACGTGTCTTGAATATCCGGGGAAAATACTCGTTTTGAACGCAAATGGACGGATATGTCTTGTCATCTTTCAACAAGACATTGTACCGTGGCTTATATTTCTTGATGAGATTATTCTCCAGCAGCAAAGCGTCTTCCTCAGAGTTCACCACAATGTATCGGATATCGGCTATTTTGCTGACGAGTACTCTTGTTTTCCCCGGTTCGTGTTCTTTGTTGAAATAGGAGGAGACCCTTCGCTTTAAGTTTTTAGCTTTACCTACGTATATGATACTCCCTTCGGTATTCAGATATTGGTAAATACCGGGGCTCTCCGGAAGGTTCAATACAATTCCTTTCAGATATTCGCTGGTTTTAAGTTCAGGGTTATTCTCCATGTGGTTCTCAGATCTCTTCTCTTTGTTTATAATGAAAGTACCGACTGTACGTCTACGTCTTTGTTGAATAAGTCTATTCCGTGCAACTCCTTTAGTTCTATGATGAAGTTTACATATATTTTCTTCGGATTCATCTTTTGTACTAGTTTGCAGGCAGCCTCCATTGTTCCGCCTGTGGCGAGCAGATCGTCATGTAGCAAAACTACGTCGTTCTCGTTGAGGGCATCCTTATGTATCTGAATGGTGTCTTTGCCATATTCTTTATCGTAGCTTTCCTCAATGGTTTCTGCAGGAAGCTTTCCGGGCTTGCGGATAGGAATGAAACCTGCACCCAAGCGGGTGGCAAGGATAGGTCCCATAATGAAGCCTCTCGATTCAATGCCTACCACTTTTGTGATACCTTTGTCCTTGTACATTTCATACAATGTATCTGAAAGTTCCTGGAGTCTTGCAGGATCTTTAAACAATGTAGTTACGTCGTAGAATAGAATTCCCGGAATAGGGAAATCAGGAATTTCCCGAATGCTTTTTGCAAGAGTTTCTTTGCTCATAATCAGTATTTTTAATGCGTTTATTGAATTCTTTGTTTCACGTGGAACGTATTCGCTTTATCTGCCCGAAAGCACCAGTAATACGTTTATATCGCTTGGTGATACGCCCGGAATCCGGCTTGCCTGAGCTATCGTTTCCGGATCAATCTTCACTAGCTTCTGTCTTGCTTCGGTGGATAGGGATTGAATGGCATTATAATCAAACTTCCCTTTTATTTTGATGCTTTCCAAACGAGCCAGTTTATCTGCAATCATTCGTTCACGTCCAATGTATCCTTCATACTTAATCAGGATTTCAGCTGCCTCAATTATTTCTTCTTTTCTTTCAGTAACTTTATCCAGTTCCCGGCGGAAAGCGCTGACATGCTCCGCCATGTTTTCAAGCGTAACTTGCGGACGGTTTATAAGGTCGATCAATTTGCATCCTTGGCGAAGGGGAGTGGTACCCAATTGCTCCAATACCGGATTGATTAATGCCGGTTTCATCGAATAGTTGCGAGTGAATTCTATGATACTATTGATCGAGTCACGCTTCCGTTTCAGTAACTCATAACGGTCGCTCTTTACGAGTCCGAGTTTCCATGCCTTTTCGGTAAGACGCATATCTGCATCGTCCATACGTAGCAGGATGCGATATTCGGCGCGCGAAGTAAACATACGATAAGGTTCATCCACGCCTTTGGTTACCAAATCATCGATTAATACGCCGATATATGCTTCGTCTCGTGCAAGGGTAAATGGTTCACCGCCGTGACAGTTTATATGTGCGTTGATTCCGGCAATGATTCCTTGTCCGGCTGCTTCTTCATATCCGGTGGTCCCGTTTACCTGCCCTGCAAAGAATAGATTTTTAATTTTCTTCGTTTCCAACGTATGTTTTAGTTGGGTAGGGTCAAAGTAGTCATACTCGATAGCGTATCCGGGACGATAAATCACCAGATCTTTGAATGCGGGAACCTTTTTCAGCGCTTCTATCTGTATATTCATCGGGAGTGATGAAGAGAAGCCATTTAAATAAAGTTCCTGAGTTGTTTCTCCTTCCGGTTCCAGAAAAAGCTGGTGTTGCTCCTTATCGGGGAAAGTAACTATTTTAGTTTCGATGCTGGGACAGTAACGTGGACCGATACTCTGAATCTGTCCGTTGAAAAGGGGAGAATCCGGCAGCCCTTCACGTAATACACGGTGTACTTCCTCGTTTGTGAAGCAAGTCCAGCATGGGAGTTGTTTTAAGTGGCGTACACTGGTATCCAGGAATGAGAATTTATGAAAGTCACATTCTCCATCCTGCGTTTCCATGTATTCATAGTGCACACTCCGTCCGTCTATGCGAACAGGCGTACCGGTTTTCATGCGTCCGTATTCAATGCCATGTCTTGCGATGGATTCGGTTAATTCGTAAGATGCAGGTTCTGCCATACGTCCTCCGGCAAGTTTGGTACGTCCTACGTGCATTAATCCGTTCAGGAAAGTGCCGGCGGTCAGTACGATGCACTTTGCACGGAAGGTTACATCGAGTAAAGTGGTTAAGCCTACCACTTCTCCGTTTTCAACGAGAATTTCACGTACTGTATCTTGCCAGATATGCAAGTTGGGAGTATTTTCTAAGATTTCACGCCATGCCCAGATGAACTTATTGCGGTCACATTGCGCACGGGGGCTCCACATTGCGGGGCCTTTGGAACGGTTCAGGATACGGAACTGGATGGCGGTATGATCGGTCACTAATCCCATATATCCACCTAAAGCATCTACTTCGCGTACAATTTGTCCTTTGGCAATACCGCCTACGGCAGGGTTACAACTCATTTGTCCTATCTTATTCATGTCCATGGTGATAAGACAGGTTTTTGAACCCAGATTTGCCGCAGCAGCTGCGGCCTCACAACCGGCATGTCCGGCGCCAATCACGATAACGTCGTATTTAAACTCCATTCATTCAATGTCTTTAAAACAGTGCAAAGTTACGAAAAAAACTACTACTCATCCAGTTTTTCTTTTTCTTATCATTGTTTAAGGGATGGTTAGTGGCTTGTGAAATCTTTATTTCTGACGGGTTATGAATTAAATGATAATTCCAATATTAAGTAAATAGAGTATCTCAATTCCCCTCCTCCCGAGAGGAGGAGAATCGAAATAGTATTACTTTATCATTTAATATGAAAACACCCAAGGAAATGAGGGTTAGCGCAACAGCTTAACGCTCTTTGGAGGCTTCACGCCTCCAGCCGCTAAGGCAAACCACCGTGGTGTTTTTCATAATATTCCTTGTCGGATATATAATTAATGGCTAATTGGGTCATGGAAAAATACACATCTATAGAAGATGTATATATTTATAACCGGCAGGGGAATGTGTGAAGTTTATCAGGAACGTAAAATCCAAGATGTAAACTTAAACAGGAAGACTATTTTTTAACTGTGAAGAAAAGCAGTATATATCAAAACAAAAGTGTAAAGTAAATCCAGGCATAGTCATTTGAAGAATATTTGACCTGAAAACAAGTAATGATGTGATCCGGTACAAGTAATGTTGTGGGTGATTACATTGCTTGTTCTCATCCATAACAAGCAATGTAATTTCAGGCAATGATCACCCCATGAACTCTACAGAAACTATACATTTATAGGAGAATAATTCTTGGAAAGGGTTACATACCGCCGTCTATGCGGGGAAAAAAAGCTAAAAATGCCGGATTACGGACCTATACGGTATCTACGTTAAATACGGGATATCTTATTGTGTTATAGCAAGTTGATCTGTAGAAATGAAATTTTGGGCGTGATGGTAGGGAACTTACCCTCACGCCCAAAATTTACTCTCACTCATACTTAATGTTTAGTCTATCAACCGCTTATTTCAAGAGTGAGAGTAGTGAGGGTAAATCACATCAACTTTTATTTAGCGCTCAGCTTTGATATATAAGTACCCGAAATGCCACACTTAAGTGTTTGAAATGCCGCATCTGAGTACCTTAAATGCCACACTTAAACACCTGGAATGCCATACTTCGCACTTCTTCAAGTGTGGCGTTCCGGTTACCGAGATGTGGCATTTCAAACACTTAAGTGTGGCATTTGGAGAACTGTTTTTCGAGGATATAGGAGCATCTGTATTGGAAAGACTGAACGCTCTTATTTCATTCCGTTCTTTTAGCATCTATATATCGGTGGTATTGGATATATAGATACTGCATGCCCGATATATAGATGCGACATGTTCGATATATAGATGCTGCGCGTCCGATGTATATAGCTAATATCCAGAATATGAGTTGAATTTCTGTTGGTTATGTTTTGTGCACTTTTGTAGGATTATGAATTAGTTCACCACAGAGTAACACAGAGTTTCACAGAGTTATATTCTTTTGATTTCAAATTGATTAAACTCCGTGAAACTCTGTGTTACTCTGTGGTGAAAACTCATTACTAATACAAAAAAGAGTTTTTTCTATCTGCCGCCATCGTATTCCGCAAATAATTTGATATATTTGGAAACTTAAAATCTGGATGGTCAACTTATAGTCTGAATACGGTTTATGGAACAGCAACATCAATCTTTATCGGAACAACAGATAAAGGCGCAGCAGAAGACTTCGGAGAAACAGGCGGAACAGCCGCAATGTTGTCCTAATTGCGGGACACCTTGTCACAGTGGTGATAAATTCTGTGAAGAATGTGGCATGGCGCTTAAAGGAACTTCATGTATGCGTTGTAACTCTCCTGTTCAGCCTAATTGGGAAATATGCCCTCATTGCGGACAAGGGCTTCATGCAGAATTGTGCTCATTCTGCGGTGCCTCGATGGAAGCGGATGATTTCTTCTGTCCTGATTGTGGTAATCCTCGCACAGGGATTATCTGTCCTGACTGCAATACCCTTAATTTTCGCAGTTTTTGCCGAAAATGTAATCGTCCCCTGAATGAGATGGCAATGCAGGAAATGCAGAAGGCGAAGAAAGACCCCGTCTTTCAGGAAATGCTGGCATTGGCGCAGGAACTTGCCGATTTGGAAGAACAAATACTGAATACTGTCTCTGAAGAAATTCCGGTAGGGGAACCGGAACTGCCCCCTGTAGAATTGAGTGAAGCCGATAAGAAACTGATACAACAATATAAAGATCTCTTTTCAGGAAGCAGTTCTCTTGAAGGAATGCAGGTTGCCAGACCTGAACCGAAAGTGGAGGAACCTGTTCAAACTCGTCCGAAGATACAACTGAATGTGAAGAAGGTAGATCTTGACGAAGCAAAGCAATCTTATAAAGAGAAACTGGAAGAGATGAAGTTACTGATGGAGAAACTTCGTCCGGAAGGAGATATGACGCCACAGATGCAGCGGAATTACTATTCGGCAAGGAAATTGCCTGTTTTGCGGAAATCCGTAACAAAAGCGCCTGTTTGCTGGATATGTAACCTCTGCGGTTGCCACCATAGTCACCCAAGTGAGTGTGCCCAGCCGGAACTGGGGGGTACTTGGGTATATGAAGATGTGGTGACTGTTACAAAAACCTTTGAGTATCAGGATGATTGATCCTTCAGGGTGTCTTGCCGGATTGGCTAATCTTAAAACTATATAGAATTATGAGCGACTTGAGAGACAGTGATAAAACACTGCGTCCCGGTAGTGCGGACGGTGATAAAACTTTGCGCCCTGCCCTGAAAGCCGAGAAAACCCTTCGTCCTGGTGAAGAAGAAAAAACTCTTCGCCCGGAAGATGATAGTAAGAAGACCTTGCGCCCTGGTGTAGCTAACATTGACAAAACTCTGCATCCGGGTGGAATGGAGGATAAGACGTTGCGTCCGGTTTCGTCAGATGATGCGACCTTACGTGCCGAACAGCAAAAGGCGATTGAGGCTATCACTCGCCAGCATGATACGGAATATCTTATTAAAGGGCTGAATTACAGGGTTATAAAGGTAATCTCGGATGGAACGGGAGAAGCTCAGATCTTTCTGGTGGAAAATAAGGGAAAGCAGTACGTACTAAAACTCTATTATGTTGGTATTGAGCCGCCTCCTAATCATCAGATACTTGAAATTATAAGACAAACTCCGCGCTCGGGATTATTAGTGGATATCATAGATCATGGTCAGTGGGATAATCCGCGTGTTTCCGGTGAATTGAGGCATTATGAAGTAATGACTTACTGTAAAGGAGGCTCTTTGGATAAAATAAATCTGAAAGGAGACGAAAGAAGGCTTTGTGAAATTGCTAAACAAGCTGCTGCCGCCATTGATTTCTGCCATAAGCATGGGTTTATTCATCGGGATATAAAGCCGGGTAATTTCTTTTTTGCCGATGAGAATCAGAATCAGGTACTGCTGGGGGATTTTGGTATTTCTGTAAGATGCGATCAAAATGGAGTTGCCCGTACGGACCAGGCTCGTACCCGCATTTATGCAGCTCCCGAAATGTATTATACGGTTCCCGGTGAGAATCGGGTGGAGATTGATACGAAGAGCGATTTTTACTCTCTTGGTATGGTTTTGCTCTGTCTGTGGATGGGCGAGAAAGAGTTTAAAGAAAGAGAATTTGAGCTGATGAAGCGTAAACGCACGGGGGATTTGCCTTTTCCTGCGGATTTATCGGGACGAACGCTGCAATTAATAAAAGCATTGACCGCACCTCAGCCGGAAAAACGTTGTGGATTTACCGAAATCGTTCGTTGGGCTCGGGGAGAGGATGTATTCAGTGATTTTGTCGGGCAGGAAAGTAAACGTCGTTTCAGTATTATTTTTAATGCCGGAAAGAATCAAATAGCACATTCACCCGAACAATTGGCTGATTTTATGCGACAGGATCAGAATCTTGCCATAAAATATCTCTATACCGGTAAGCTTACTAAATGGCTGAATGATAATCAGCGGCCGGAATTGGTTTCGGAAATCGAAGATATTGTGGAAAAGCGCTATCCGAAAGACCAGACTGCAGGGCTGTATGCCGCCTGTTATACGCTCAATGTGGATATGCCCTATTATGATGTCAAGGGACGTCCGCGGACTACCGCCGAAGAAATAGCGCAATCTCTCATTGAGAATTTCAACACTTACCAGACTACCTTGGCGAATGCGAACGATCCCCTGTTTCTCTTTTTTAATGCGCACGATCTGAAGCGGCTTACGGATAATGCAGCTCCCTTGTTTAATAAAAAAGGTCGCCAAAGGGAGGCTTTATGGCGTTTGATCTATGAACTTGATCCTTCACGTCCTTATGAATTGATCGATGAAAAGGGGAATTTGGGGCGTTGTAATACACCGGAAGAAGTTCTTCATTATGCTTATAATCATATGTTGAGTGCCGACTCGTGGAATGATTTGGCAGAAGAGTCTTTCCTGATATGGTTGGCAGGCCGTGATAAAGGATTGGTAGGGAAGATACGTACTCAATTGAAAGGCTTCAGTACATCGGATGCTGCGGTAACTTACGGTGTACTTTATAATTTGAGTCCTAAAGTTTCCTTCACCCTGCAAATGGACGAGACAGCAAATAATTATTATTTCACACATACTCAAATAGCCCAATTCATCAATCAACAGTTGATGGTTTACAAGAATACACCGAAGAATGATCCGGATCATGAATATGCCGATTATATTCTCGGTATGCTCTCAAGTCTGAAAGGTTCGCGGCTCTATTTTTATCTGAAGTCTAAGGGTGTGTATGAGGATAAGATTGAATGGATAAATTATTGCTTTGAACTGAAATCCAAAGATAATCTCCGGAAAGCAGGTCCTTACAACTGGATAATAGCTACTTTTAAGATGATCAAGGGATTGGGTGCTTTACCTTATTATTACTTCAAGGATAGTGATAAGAGTATAACCGATTTGGACGGATTGAGGTCCATTCCATCGAAAGAAGTTAAGGCAGAACTGGAGAGTGGATATTTGAGAGACTGGCTTACTACTTTCTTTCAGGAGAATCCGTTGAAGAATCTTTCTCCCAAATTCGCATATGAGCAGGAAACGGTGAAATATCTCGAATTCATCGAGAAAATAGATAGTAAAGATACAGATGTTTCCAATTTCCGTATTGCCACCAATTTTGTGAATAAGAACCTGCGGAAAGTGCGTTTGCGTTGTAGGACGCTGACGATGATGCGTGTCTTGCTGGGAATACTGTGTTTCATTCCTATTTTGGCTTTTGCGGTTGCATTATGCTTCTACGGGCTTCCGTTCACAGAAAACCCGTTGTCCGGTTTCTCAGTCGGTTCCATTGTGACGATGGGTATCATCTTCGGTATTCTTATTTTTGTAACTTCTGATTTTGAGAATCTTATCGGAAGTGCTATTTTAGGTTTTATTGTGGGGGCAATTATCTACTATACAGTCTATTTTGTGCTGGATCTCATCATGCCCTATGCTCATTATGTACTGGCTGGACTTTTGCTCCTACTGGCTTATTATCTGATGAAAAGCTGTTATTTCAAACTTCCGGTTGAGCGGAGGTTGCATGATCATTTGCTGAATCCCGGTTTTGAGGAAACAGGCTTGGAGCCATTGCATTTTGCTTTTAAGGCGAGTGTGGGGACACATTTTGAGTCTTCTATTGGCGGTGAATCGGCGCAATATGCTAAATATCTGAAAGATTGTATCCGTAAGTTTTCTTATCGTGCTGTACTTTCCATGGTGGTGGTAGGTTGGCTGGCCTATCTGTTTGTGCAATATACTCCGGCATTCGGACTGGATGCCTCCCGTTTTCTGCAAAACGATGGAAAGCTTAAAGAACTGGTAGGTACATGGGAGGGTACGTTTGAAGGGCGTAATGCTACGCTGAACATAACGACAGCAAACTCGGAAGGCTTGAAAGCTACCATACATGTGCAATATACGAATCTGACCAACGAAGCACTGACGGGCACTGTGAATACCGTTACGAATACTATCCATTTTGACGATGTATATAAGAACGGTACTCTCGACGGGCAGTATAACGGTACGTTCACCGGCGATGGAATGGATGCTTTTGAAGGTACTTATGAGAATTATACGACCAAAAAACAAGTGAACTTCAGTTTCAAAAAAGCGAAAGCAGATGTAGAGAACTGATAAATGAAGATGACTATGAATTGTCCGAAATGTAATAAGCCGAACCGTGAAAAGGCTGTTTTCTGCAAATGGTGTGGTACCAATGTGGTTACTAAAGCTACCGAACCGCTGCGTGAGTTGGTGGGGATGGAAACCGTCAAGAATCAGTTGCAGGATTTGGTAAATACTTGTGAGTCGCTCGCTTTGCGTGCACAGCGTAGTGGCATTTCCATTCGTCTGGGCATGGACATGATTATTACGGGAAATACCGGAACCGGTAAAACCAAACTGGCAGGAGTATTGCAAAAACTATTGTATTCCAGTGGTATTATCAAGAAGCCTGCCATGAAAGTAGTGGATGCAGTGGATTATGAGGAGTTTGCCAAAGAGTGGGAAAAGAATACTGCCGATCTGAAAGGGGGGATTCTTTGCATTGAAAATGTGCAGAAGCTTTTGCCTTCGGGTGCAGCCAATGATATCAATAAGCTTGATAAGCTGTTCAGCTGTATGGATAAGTGGAACAATGATCCGATAGTCATTCTTTCCGGGCTTTCATCGGCCTTTAAAGAGTTTCTGGTATCCAATCCTGATGTGCGCAATCGCTTTGAGTATTACTTCGATCTGAAAGATTTCAGTATGGAGGAACTGAAGCTGCTTTGTATCCATGAACTCAAAAAACGTTATGGGATTGCATTGAGTGAGGAAGCGGATGCTAAATTGGAACGTGTGTTTAAGAATGAGATGCGACAGAAATCAGATGATTTCGGGAATGGGCATTTGGCTGTGAAAAAGGCGGCTGATATCTTTGCCAATACTATCAAGCGCGATCCGAATGCATCGGTTGCCATTCCTGAGGATATTCCCGGTAAAGAGTTCCGGCAGAAGAGTTATGAGGAGATCACGGCAGAGCTGGATGAGTTTGTCGGTATCGATGAAATCAAGGCAACGGTGCAGAAAATCATTAATAAGATAGATTTTGAACGGGAACGGAAAGGTGCCGGAGCAAAGCGGGAGGTCAAAGATCATTTTCTGTTCCTTGGCAATCCGGGGACGGGAAAGACAACAATTGCCCGCATCTTTGCTGATATCCTGAATTCGCTGGAAGTGCTGCCCATCGGTCAGTTGGTGGAAGTTTCGCGAAAGGAGCTGGTTGCGGGATATGTAGGTCAGACGGCCTTGGCAGTGGAAAAATATGTGGATATGGCTATGGGCGGAGTACTATTCATTGACGAAGCCTATACATTGAAGCAAGGTGATAATGACCAGTTCGGCCAGGAGGCAATTGATACGTTGCTGAAACTGGTAGAAGATCGTCGCGGGCAGTTTGTGGCTATTGCTGCCGGATATACAAAAGAGATGGGAGAATTTCTGAGTTCCAACTCGGGGATGGCCTCCCGTTTCAATGAAACGGTGACTTTCCGCGACTATAAAGCCGATGAATTGACGGAAATCTTCCGCCGACAGGTGAAGAAAGAGCATCTGACCCTGGATGAAGAGGCCGAGGCATTTATCCGTAATTACTTCTCGAAGATGTACCTGACCCGTACACGCAATTTCGGTAATGCCCGTGAGGTACGGAACGCAATGGATCGTGCAATCAAGAATCAGGGAGTCCGGTTGCTGGAACTGAAGGGTACACCGGATTATGATGCGTCTATGGTGCATGTACTGACGCGTGCCGATATTGAAGGTGAAGAAAGCAAAAATATCAAGAGTCTGGACGTTGTACTTGCTGAATTGAATGAATTCGTCGGTATGGACAGCGTAAAAGCAGAGATACGTGCGCTGGCGAACAAGATAGCCATGGACAAGGAAATGATGGAAATGGGTATTGCTGACGCTGAGGTGACTCCTGTACACATTGTGCTGACGGGTAATCCGGGGACAGGTAAGACCACCATCGCCTGTAAGTTGGGAGAGGTCTTTAAAGCCATCGGTCTGCTGCCTACCGATAAAGTCGTGGAAAAGGAGCGTAAACATCTGATAAGTACGTATCAGAATGAGACGGCCAAACTTGTGGATAAGGCTTGTGACGAAGCAATGGGCGGTATTCTTTTTATAGATGAAGCCTATGCCCTGATGCCTATCAGTGCGGGTGGAAGTAAGGATCAGACTGGAGTAGAAGCCGTGGAGGCACTAATGACCCGAATGGTGAAGGATGCCGGGAAATTTGTGGTTATCTGTGCCGGTTATCGCGCTGAAATGGAGGAATTTGTCAATAATGCCAATCCGGGCTTCCGGCGCCGGTTTAGTAATTTTCTGCATATCGAGGACTACTCGGCAGACCAGTTGATTTGTATTTATCGTTCTCTTATCAGGAAGAAAGGGAATATACTGACACCGGATGCAGAAGAGATGCTGATTAAATTAGTCGATGAAATGGTGACATCGAAAGATGAGAACTTTGGAAATGCAGGGGAAATGGTGAAACTCTTTGAGAAAACAAAAGCCCGCCGTGCCAATCGGCTGGCACAATTACATGCCGGAGGACAGACCTTGACTCGCGAAATGTACCTGACCATCGAGGCGGAGGATATTCCGTATGATCCGCCAAAGATGATCGATGAAGAAGAGTGCATGGCTGAATTGAACCAATTGATCGGATTATCCAGCGTGAAACGTGAAGTGAAGGAGATTGCCGATTATATCAAAGTGGAGCGTGCTAAGGCGGAAGCTATGGGTAAGAAATTCCAGGGTGTAGTGGATCACTATCTCTTTGTCGGTAATCCGGGAACGGGAAAGACTACTGTGGCGCGTATCATGGGAAATATTTTCTACTCATTGGGTGTATTGCCCAGCAATCGTTTGTTGGAAGTAACCCGTAAGGATTTGGTAGAAGGCTATGTGGGGCAGACTGCCACTAAAACGGCACGGGTTGTGAAGCGTGCGGTGGGCGGTGTGTTCTTTATTGACGAAGCTTATTCACTGATGGGCGATAACTTCGGGCAGGAGGCTACGAATACCATTTTGCCGATGTTGCTTGATTATAAGGGGAAGATGGTTTGCATAGCTGCCGGGTATCCGCGTGAGATCCGCCAATGGATTGATACGAATTCCGGTTTGGAATCCCGCTTCACTAAGGTGATTCATTTTGAGGACTATAATCCCGATGAATTGGCGCAAATTTTTAGGATGAAGGTGAAAAAGGATAAGCTTACACTGACTCCTGAAGCAGAAAATGCCATGCGTGTTTACTTCACGGATTTATATAATCGTCGTGAACGTAATTTTGCCAATGCCCGTGAAGTGAATAATTATTTCGATCGGGTGAAAAAGAACCAGAGTTCCCGTCTTCGTCACGAAATGGAGCGTCCTGACTTTGATCCGGCAAGTTACAGTATATTGTTGCCTGAGGATATGGGATAATTGAATCACTAATTGTTAATTACTAAAGAAATGAGTACATTAGTCAACTGCCCCAAGTGCAGAGTTGAAATAGAAAGTGATAGTTACTATTGCGATCAATGTGGTGTTGAACTGTATATTTGCCCTCAATGCCATGTGTTTGGAAAGGGGAAACGATGCACGCAATGCGGTCAGCCGTTAGTATCCGCTGCAAATCAAGTGGTGTCACCTGTGCATCCTTCGACTTCTTCCGTGAATTCCTCGGCTTCTTCTGTGAGTCCGGCTCCCTCTGAGCCTGAAAAGACAATGCGTCCGGGAGTATCCGTACCTCCACTTCCTGTACGTTTGGTTTGTTCTGCCGCAGGCATTCGTTTAGGTTTGGGAAATGGTGCGGTGATTGGGCGTAGAAAGGGTGATTATGTATCTGCATTCGCTTCTCAGGGATATGTTTCCGGTACCCATGCCCGCTTACAGAAGAGCGCCTCCGGACAATGGGAAATAGTGGATCTGGATTCTACCAATGGTACGTTTGTAAACGGTAACCGTCTTTCGCCGAATGTACCTGCTGTGTTTAGCATCGGAGATATCGTTCGTATAGCCAATCTTGATTTTAAGGTTGAATAGATTCGGATGGAATAGAGATCATTTTAATCGTAGGTTGTAATCATTAAATTGCAAAATTGCCTTATGTTATTATTGAAATGTCAGCTTGCCAGTGATATGGGGTGCATACGTACCAATAATGAAGACATGATACTTTTCAATGGAGGACTTTATCGTGACGAAACATACGAACAGAAGTTTGAACTCATTCCTCAGGCTCGATTTACGGCTTTTGTAGCGGATGGTATGGGCGGACACGAAGGTGGAGAATTTGCCAGTGAGTTGGCTACCCAGGCATTCGACCGTTTTATTACCGATCTTCCTTCCGATCTTTCCCATGAGGCACTGTCCGGTGAGATAAAGAATTGGGTGAATGAAACTCATGCTCTGATAACAAACAAGGGCGTTGAACTTCCTCAATACGAGGGAATGGGAACCACTTTTGTAGGCATGTTCAGTTATGAAGAGCGCATCTATATGGTGAATATTGGAGACAGTCGCCTGTATCGTTATCGTGGCGGTATTCTGAAACAACTTTCGTCGGACCATTCTATGCGGGAGCTGACCGGAGATATGACTACTCCATCCAACGTAATATATAACTCTTTGGGTGCCGGAACATCTGCTTTTGCCGATTTCACCGAATTAACCGGTCAATTATTGGATGAAGATCTCTTTTTGATTTGTTCCGATGGTTTAAGTGATATGCTTACAGATGATCAGATTGAAGAAGTTCTTCATCAAGAACCTACTGCAATCAATCTGATAGAAGCTGCAAAGGCGGCAGGTGGTAGAGATAATGTGAGTGTTGTGCTTCTGCGGGTAACAGAATAGAAAGAGGTAGCGGATCAAATGAACCATGTAGGTTTGTGAGTCAGCTTTTTTTGAAATATATATTGCTATTTCTTTATATTTTTATTTTCTTTGCTGTCAGATAACCGAATATTTTAAAGTGAAGATGCAGTTTCCATTTATCTATCTGATCGTTTTCTGTTTACTCGTGATTCTTTTTCTGGTCTGGTATATTCAGCGGACAAAGCAGCGGAAGAAGTTTCTCGAACAGGAGCATAAATACGATCAGGCTTTATTGGAAGTACATGCGATAGAGACTGAGTATTATATTTCTTTATTGAGGGATAAACAAGAAGAAACTCAAAAACTGCTTTCTCAGAAAGAAAATGAAATCAGAAAATTGGCCGATGAAAAGGCGCAATTATGCAATGTGATCTTTAAAGAGACATCCATTTATAAAACAATAGAACGGCTTAGCCGTCAAGACAAAACTAAAAACAAACAGAATTTACGTATTTTATTGGAAAATGAGCAGAAGAAACTTCGTTCTACTATTATGGAGATATACAAGGACTATATAGAGTATCTGCACCAAACCTATCCTAAATATACGGAAGATGATTGTCTATTTTCATGCCTCTCAATTTGTGGGTTAGATGATTTTACCATTGCTCTTTGCTTTGGGAATGTCAATAAGCAAATTGTGGCTCAAAGGAGGCATCGGATAAAATTGAAGGTTGCTAATTAGCCTGCTTTTTGAAGATTGTTATTACTTCTCTTTGTAAGTAAGTGATAAATAGCTAATTGTGAAAATTAGATGTTATCACTTATATTCTCTTTTTATGCTTTTATGTCACTAACTTTGTCACATTACGAATCGGGATAAATGTGAAAGGCATATGGGTGAACGCATTACTATTAGTTTTTATCCGGCGGAAAAGCCTAAGAGGAAAAAAGGATTTTTTGCTCGCTTATTAGAATGCATAAAAAGATGGATTAAGAGACTTCTGAGTTTTAGTTAACATATTTAATAACTTCTTCAAAACGCATTATTATGGATACAAATTTATTGTCGATGTCGCAGCAATTCTCCGGGCTGCCAATGGAAAGCTTAATCGGAGGTCCTTTGAATGCAGCCGCTAAGGCGAATTCTGCAATGGCTCTTACGCAAACAAGGTTTATGTTGGATACTTGTTTCAACATGGCGAAGGAGGATAAAGATGGGAAAACAATTCCGACTCAGTATGAGCCTATCATGATTGATATGATTCTTACTAGAAGTGTTATTTCAGAGGATAAAGATGGAAAGGTTTCTGTTACCCCTGCTTCTACAAAATTCACTTTGCCTCTTTTGACTATTCTGCCAATTAATTCATTAGCTGTGGAAACTGTGGATATTAATTTTGAAATGGAAGTAAAATCCAGTTTCTCTGAAGACGATAACAAAACATCTGAAAGCGCAAGTTCAGGTTCCGGTAGCTTTGAAACTAAATTGGGTTGGGGACCGCTATCTGTATCTATAAAAGGATCAGCCAGTTATTCTTCAAAGGATTCTGCTACTCATAATACACATTATGAAAAGAGCAATTCTGCCAAATATACGGTAAATGTACATGCTGGTCAATTGCCACTTCCTAAAGGAGTAAACACTATTATCGAAGCATTTACGCAAGCAATTCAGCCTATAGAATTGACGCCTGCCCCTTCTACTCCTACTCCTCCAGCACCCTGAAAGTAGTTTGAATGATAGAATGGTCAGGAAAGTTTAATATCAAGTCGAAATAAACGATTATGTCTGAAAAAGAGCAAGGTACATTCAAACCTCAATTTGGGGCAGAACTTAACATTGAATCAATCATTGGCGCACCTTTGGTGGCGGCCTCGAAAGCCAATGTTATGATGCTGACCGGGCAGGCTCAGTTCTTGCTTGATTATTGCTTCACAAAAGAGGAGGGAAGCGACTTGCGACAACCTCTTATGATAGAGATGGTACTGAGTCAGCCGGTTGTTGATCATACGAAACAACCCACTGATCCGGGATACATCTCTATCAACAAAATGGCTTTTCAGGTTCCTTTACTGTGCTTATTGCCTTTAAATTCTCTTGCAATAGATAAGATCAATGTGGACTTTGATCTGGAAATCACATCGGTGGGTTCTTATGATTATAAATCGCAAGTAAATGCGGATGTGCAGCTTGTAGAGAAGAAGGCGGTTCTGAATGGAAGAATTGCTCCGGCCAAACAGGAATATAAGAAAAACTCCCGTGAGCAATATGATAGTACTTTGTCGAGCCGTCTTAAAGTGAATATACATGCGGGCAGATTACCTTTGCCTAAAGGAGTATTGACTTTACTTGATTTGTATACAAAATCGATACAGCCCATACAAAAGATAGATAAACAGTCGGAAAAAGAAGAATAGAAGTATGATAGATCAATATATCCCATGTCCGGTATGTAGGACTCAAATACCCATTGATTTGCATTTGCTAATTCAAGGTGTGCAATTCTCATGCCCTAATTGTCAAGCGGCGATTGGGTTGGCGTCGGAAAGTCGCTCAGTAGTGAGTGAGGCGATCGACAACTTTGAAAAGTTGAAGAAGATGGCACCTCAGAAAAAGTAAAATAGCATAATGTCGAATCATAAAACTCATCGATATGATTAGCTTTAAATTGTTTGTAGAGGCTATCCATCATGCCATTGTAAGTGCCAGCGACTCACTGATGGATAAGAATGAAGGTTTGCTGGATAAGTATTTTGAAAAGCCTGTTGACGGGGAGGGGAAAAATAAAGGGGCATTGGTTCCGAAGATAGTGCAACTTGAATATCCCGCTTTGGATGATACAGGAGCAGTTACTACTACAACAGTTCAGGTCCCTTTAATCACATTGGTACCTGTTACGGCTTCTAAAATAGAGAAGGCTACTGTTACGGCAGAATTTGCCTTGGAAGTTATAAACGATGAACTACAGATCAGCTTCCCTAATAAAAAAATATCAGAAAATGCTACGGTGGGAAAATTGGAGATTGTTATTTCGCCACAAGAATTAACGGATGGGTTGGAATTGATTATTGAGGGATATGCAAATGCTTTGAAACGACAGATAACCTGACAGAAAAGGAGCTTTTCTTGAGAATTAAGTCTTTGCAAGGTGTTAACCTCTTGTTTTTATAATTTCCCATCTTCTTTATTTTTTGCTATTGGATCTCACAAATTGGTATGTTTTTCTCGTGTATCTTTCTATCTTAGCGAATAAATGGAAAGATTATTGCATTTATTGAGTCAATTGCGTTATTCTGAAAATAAATTTGTAGCTAACTTTGCTTCCAAACATTAAATAGAGTTACATACCATGAAAAAATTATTCATCTCGTTATTTTTAGTAACGTTTTTTATTTTGGAGAGTTCGGCTCAATGGAAACCGGCCGGAGATAGAATAAAGACAAAGTGGGCAGAACAGATCAATCCTTCCGATGTATTGCCCGAGTATCCAAGGCCCATCATGCAGCGTAATGACTGGAAAAACCTGAATGGTTTGTGGGATTATGCTATTATTGATAAAGGTGGACGCATTCCAACGGATTTTGAAGGCCAAATTCTCGTACCTTTTGCTGTAGAATCGTCTTTGTCCGGAGTAGGAAAAAGAGTGAACGAAAATCAGGAAGTAATCTATCAGCGGAGCTTTGAGATACCTTCAGCCTGGAGAGGAAAACAGGTTTTGCTACATTTTGGTGCCGTTGACTGGAAAACCGATGTATGGGTGAACGATATTAAGGTTGGAAGTCATACCGGAGGATTTACTCCATTCTCCTTTGATATAACTCCTGCCTTGTCGGCTAAAGGTAACAACCGTCTGGTTGTAAAGGTTTGGGACCCTACGGACAGAGGCCCTCAACCACGTGGTAAGCAAGTCAGCAGACCGGAAGGTATCTGGTACACTCCTGTAACAGGTATCTGGCAAACTGTATGGCTGGAACCTGTTGCTGGTAAACATATTGAGAATCTTCGTATTACTCCTGATATTGACCGTCATCTGTTAACGGTAAAAGCTGAACTGAACACCAACAGCACATCAGACTTCATGGAGGTGAATGTGTATGATGGTAATCAATTAATTGCTGCCGGTAAGAGTATTAATGGGGAACCTGTAGAAGTGGCAATGCCTGAAAATGCAAAACTGTGGAGCCCTGATTCTCCTTTTCTCTATACTTTGAAAGTTACTTTAAAAGAGGGGAATAAGATTGTGGATAAGGTGGATAGCTATGCGGCCATGCGTAAATATTCCACTCGCAGGGATGCCAATGGTATCGTACGTTTGGAACTGAATAATGAAGCGCTGTTCCAGTTTGGCCCGCTTGATCAAGGTTGGTGGCCTGACGGTCTGTATACGGCTCCTACGGATGAAGCTTTGCTGTACGACATTCAGAAGACAAAAGATTTTGGTTATAATATGATCCGTAAACATATTAAAGTAGAGCCTGCCCGTTGGTATACATATTGCGACCAGCTTGGAATTATTGTGTGGCAAGACATGCCGAGTGGTGACCGCAACCCGCAATGGCAGAACCGGAAGTACTTTGATGGTACGGAAATGAAGCGTTCAGCCGAATCAGAAGCTTATTATCGCAAAGAATGGAAAGAAATAATGGACTGTCTGTATTCTTATCCTTGCATTGGTACCTGGGTGCCATTTAATGAGGCTTGGGGACAGTTTAAGACCGTTGAAATTGCTGAATGGACGAAACAATATGATCCGACCCGTTTGGTGAATCCAGCAAGTGGCGGTAACCATTATACTTGTGGTGATATGCTTGACCTGCATAATTATCCGGCACCTGAGATGTACTTGTATGATGCTCAGCGTGCAACTGTTTTGGGTGAATACGGTGGTATCGGTCTTGTTCTGAAGGATCATATCTGGGAGCCGAACCGTAACTGGGGTTATGTTCAGTTTAATTCTTCTAAAGAAGCTACGGATGAATATGTGAAGTATGCCGATATGCTGTATAAGATGGTAGACAGAGGATTCTCCGCAGCTGTCTATACACAGACTACTGACGTGGAAGTGGAAGTGAATGGCCTGATGACCTATGACCGTAAGGTTATTAAACTGGATGAAAAGCGTGCTAAAGAAATAAATACACGTATCTGTAATTCGTTGAAAAAGTAATCTTCCGGGAAGGAGGAGGTTATGAACCGAACGATTATAAAGCTTTTCTTTTATTTGTGCATATTGACGGCGTTGCCGTCATATGCACAAAATGCTGTTCATTACTATTTTAAGACAATGGACATCCGGAACGGTCTCTCACAAAATACGGTATATCAGATTTTGCAGGACAGGAAAGGCTTTATGTGGTTTGGGACTAAAGACGGTCTGAACCGTTATGATGGTCTATCTTACCGCGTATACAAAAAGGAAAATTCCGGTTTAGGCAAGAATTTCATTACTGCACTTTATGAAGACCATGAAGGGAATATCTGGATAGGGACGGATGGGGGAGTCTTTATCTATAATCCGGTGCTTGATTCTTTCACAGCTTTCAATCAAACAAGTGATAAAGGAACTGTCATTAAAGACTTCGTAACCATGATTGGAAGCGATGAATACGATAATATTTGGATATCGGTGGAGAATCAGGGCTTGTTTTGCTACAACCATGAGAAAAGGTTACGGAATTATCTGCATGATTCGGGCATGTCCAATGTAGCTCGTTTCTGGCTTAACGAAAGTACCTGCTGGTTGGCTTTGTATGCTGACAATCTTTACTACACAAAGGATAATTTTGAAAGTCCGCTACAACCTTTTAAGGATGCAGATGGCAATGAGATATTTAAAGGAGATATCATTAACTGGCATGTCAGTGGGCCGCACAATTGCGTTTATATAGCTTCGGTTAACGGATTGACTGAGATAAACTTTACCACCGGCAAAACTCGCAGATTGTTGAACGCTTATGTACGCGTATTGCAATTCAAATCCGATGATGAGCTGTGGGTAGGTACGGAATCTGGTCTGTATATATACAATCTGGCAAATGATAAGGTGACACATCTGTCGGTTCCTGATCAGGATGATTCTTATGCATTGTCGGATAACGCCATTTATTCACTGTGCCGTGACAAGGAAAATGGTATGTGGATAGGTTCATATTTCGGTGGTGTGAACTATTATCCATATCAATGGACTTATTTTGAGAAATTCTATCCAAGAGATGATCTCAGGCACTTCGGGCGTCGGGTACGAGAAATATGCGAAAGCAATGACGGTACGTTGTGGATAGGTACCGAAGATAAGGGATTATTCAATTATGACCCTGCGAACGGTAAAATAGTGCCTTTTGATCATCCTGCCATTTACAAAAATGTTCATGCACTTTGTCTGGATGGAGATGATCTATGGGTGGGCACTTTTTCCGGTGGATTAAACCGGGTGAATTTGCATACCAGGCAAGTGAAGCATTATTCCAGAGGTAAAACTCAGAACTCTATGTCCGCTAATGATGCTTTTACCATTTGCAAAACCACTACAGGCGATGTCTGGATCGGTACAACGGCCGGTCTGCTGAAATACAACCGCTCTTCTGACGACTTTACACGCATTGCTGAACTGAAGAGCATGTTCACTTATGATATATTGGAGGATTTCAACGGCAATCTCTGGTTTGCTACTTTCTCCAATGGAGTCTTTTGCTATAATGTCCGAAGTCAGAAGTGGAAAAATTACCTGTCGAATGAAAAAGACTCTGCTTCGCTCTCTTACAATAAGGTGATCAGTATCTATGAAGACAGCAGAAAATGTCTGTGGTTTATGACCTTGGGTGAGGGCTTCTGCCGTTATAATCCGGAGACGGATAACTTCACCCGCTATGATATGTCGAAAGGTTTTCCAAGTAATACTATCTATAAGATGGTGGAGGATAAGCGGGGAAATCTCTGGCTTACAACTAATAACGGTCTTGTCTGCTTCAATCCGGAGACAGAGAGCAAGCATGTCTATACCACGGCCAACGGATTGTTGAGCAATCAGTTTAATTTCCAGTCCGGATATTGTGACAGAAAAGGACGTATTTACCTGGGCAGTATCAATGGGTTTATAGCTTTTGACCCAGAAACTTTTGTAGAGAACACTTTTCTTCCTCCGGTGGTCATTACTGATTTTTACTTGTTCAACAAGCGGTTATCAGTGGATAGTCCGGATTCTCCTATGGAGAAGAGCATTACTTATTCAGATGAAATAGAGCTTGATGCCAATCAGAATTCCTTTTCTCTTCAGGTGGCTGCCTTAAGTTATCAGGCTCCCGAGATGAATCGGTTAGAGTATAAGCTGGAGGGTTTTAACAGTGAATGGTATACGGTAGGCAGGAACTCCATGATCAATTACTCCAATCTGCCTTACGGAAGTTATACGTTGCGTATAAAGGGATCTAATAGCGACGGTAAATGGAATGAAGCGCAACGTGTGCTTAAAATACGTATTCTACCTCCTTTTTACTTGTCTACCTGGGCCTATGTCGTTTATGTACTATTGGCTTTATGTTCTCTGGTTGCCGTTATTTTCTATTTTAGGAGAAGGACCCAACAGAAGCATCAGCAGACCATGGAGAAGTTTGAGCGTGAGAAGGAGAGGGAACTGTACACGGCTAAAATAGATTTCTTCACGAATGTAGCTCATGAGATACGTACGCCGCTTACACTCATAAAGAGTCCGCTTGAGAATGTGTTGTCGTCCAAATCGGTATCCGATGAAATCAGGGATGATTTGGAGATAATGGACCTGAATACAAATCGGCTGCTCGATTTGGTCAATCAGTTGCTCGATTTCAGAAAAACGGAGACGCAAGGATTCCAACTGAATTTTGTGGAATGTGATGTGTCGGATATCCTGCAAAAGACATGTAAACGTTTTAGACTTTCGGCACGTCAGAAAGAATTGGAATTTGTTATTGACTCTCCCGAAACGGTGTATGCTTCGGTCGATAAGGAAGGATTGACCAAGATTATCAGTAATCTGCTTTCCAATGCCATCAAGTATTCTGAAACTTATATCCGCGTTAGGCTGTATGTGGAAGAAGATAAACTGTTGTTTTCGGTTTGTAATGACGGTCCTGTTGTTCCGGCAAAAATGCGTGAAGAGATTTTTAAGCCGTTCATCCAGTATAAGGAGGGAGTCTTGAGCTCTGTATCCGGTACCGGTATTGGGTTGGCATTAGCCCGTTTGCTTGCCGAACTGCATGAAGGTGCATTATACATGGAAGATTCCATGGAATGTAATTGTTTCCTGTTGTCACTTCCGTTGAAGCATGTACAAACTGTTACAATAGAACGAAAAGAACCGGTAATGAATGAAGAATTATCCGGAGAAGGAGAACCGGAAACCGGTCGTAAACAATGCCGGTATACCCTGTTGGTTGTAGAAGATAGTTTGGAGATGCGGTTGTTTGTGACTAAACAATTGTCATCGGAATATCAGGTGCTGACAGCCGTCAATGGTATAGAAGCGTTGAAAGTGTTGGGAGAACATACGGTCAATCTGGTTATTTCTGATATTATGATGCCCGAGATGGATGGATTGGAACTGTGTGAACATCTGAAGTCGGAGCTCGATTATAGTCATATTCCCATTATATTATTGACAGCTAAAACCACCCTTCAGGCAAAAATAGAAGGTATGAGGCTTGGTGCGGACGTTTACATAGAAAAACCGTTCTCTGTGGAATACCTGAGAGTATGTGTGTCTAACTTGTTGAGTAACCGCGAGAAGTTGCGGGTTTCTTTTGCTCATTCTCCTTTTGTACAAGCTAACAGTATGGCGATGACTAAAGCAGACGAAACCTTTCTTAAAACATTGAAAGAAGTAGTTGTGGCCAATATGCAAAATCCTGAATTCTGTCTTGATGATATGGCGAGCCTGCTGAATATGAGCCGTTCGAGCCTGAACCGGAAAATAAAAGGGATATTGGATTTGACCCCGAATGATTACATTCGTCTGGAACGTCTGAAGAAGGCGGCACAGCTGTTGCAGGAAGGAGAATGTAAGATCAATGAAGTGTGTTACATGACTGGATTCAATACCCCTTCTTACTTCACAAAATGCTTCCAGAAGCAGTTTGGAGTTCTGCCTAAGGACTTTATAAAGTGACAACAGAGGCGATTGGTACTATTTTCGCATTGTTTGGATAAATATTTATACTCTATATCTCAATATTTTGCTATTTTTGGACTGTCATTTTATATCGCTGTTCCGCCTTCAGTAAAAGACGGGAAATAGGCTTTATTTTAAAGATTATATTATGAAAGATACATTGATCAGCAGGAGAGAGTTTCTGAAAGATATAGGGATGATTGGAGCCGGAGTGCTGCTATCGGCAAGCCCTTGGCTTTCTGCTTTTTCGGAAGTTGTAGAAACATCCGGTGAAAAGTGCCGTCTGGCTATTATCGGTCCGGGTTCAAGAGGACGTTTTTTGATGAGCTTTCTGGTACAGAATCCTAAAGTAGAAATTGTGGCATTGTGCGATATCTATCAGCCTTCTATTGAAAAAGCACTGGAACTGGCTCCGAAAGCTAAAGTTTATGACGATTACCGGGAAATACTGGAAGATAAAACCGTTGATGCCGTACTGGTAGCTACTCCTCTTAATTCCCATTGCCAAATTGTGCTGGATGCTTTTGATGCCGGCAAGCACGTGTTCTGTGAGAAATCTATAGGCTTTACAATGGAAGAATGTTTCCGCATCTATAATAAGCACATCAGTACGGAGAAAGTATTCTTTACCGGGCAGCAACGTCTTTTTGATCCGCGATACATTAAGGCCATGGAAATGATTCATGCCGGTACTTTCGGTGAGATAAACGCCATCCGTACTTTTTGGAACCGGAATGGAGACTGGAGGCGGGAAGTGCCTTCACCTGATCTGGAACGTCTGATTAACTGGCGTCTGTATCGCGAATATTCCAAAGGACTGATGACTGAACTGGCTTGCCATCAGTTGCAAATAGGGAGCTGGGCACTGCAAAAGCTTCCCGAGAAAGTGATGGGACATGGGGCTATCACCTATTGGAAAGACGGTAGGGAAGTATATGATAATGTAAGTTGCATATATGTGTTCGATGACGGAGTGAAGATGACATTTGATTCTGTCATATCCAATAAATTCTATGGTTTGGAAGAACAAATCATGGGTAATCTGGGGACGGTGGAACCGGAGAAAGGTAAATACTTCTTTGAAAGTGTCCCTCCTGCACCTGGATTTTTGCAGATGATTAACGACTGGGAGAATAAAGTGTTTGATTCCTTACCTTTTGCCGGAACTAGCTGGGCACCGGAAACTGCCAATGAAAACAAAGGGGAATTTATTCTGGGAGAACGACCTAAATCGGATGGTACTTCTTTGTTATTAGAAGCTTTTGTTGAGGCTGTTATTACCCGTAGGCAGCCAGAACGCATAGCTGAAGAGGGCTATTATGCAAGTATGCTTTGCCTGTTGGGCGATCAGGCTTTACAGGAAGAACGGGTACTATACTTCCCCGATGAATATAAAATCAACTACTTGAATCATCAAGCTAAAACACCTGAAGCCGTATGAAAAATACAGTCATTACTGCCCGCCGGAAAAAGATAGAACTGCTGACTTTGCTGGCGTGCTTCATTATAGGCAATCTGGCAAATCTGTATGCCATAATTTCTTATGAGACACCTTTCTCGGAGATGCTGACATCCTTTTTCTATGTCCTCGCGTTTTCGGGCGTGCTTTATGTCTTTTGGACAATCCTGCGCATTCTGTTCTATGGGATAAGAAGTCTGTTTTTGAAGAAAAGAAATGCGGCCTGAAGATGATCAAGACTCAGTAACTTAATTAATACCAATGATATATGACGACACGAAGAGATTTTTTGAAAACGATGACAATGGCTTCTGCCGGACTGGCATTCGGGGCCGGTGATGTGCTGGGAGCCCGTGCTTCCACTACGCAAAGGAAAGTGACGGATAAAGTGAAGATTGCCTATATAGGCATTGGAAACCGTGGCGAGCAGATTATAAACGATTTTGCCCGTACCGGTATGGTAGAAGTTGTGGCTCTGTGCGATGTGGATATGGGAGCCGCTCACACCCAGAAAGTGATGAACCAGTATCCTAAGGCGAAACGTTTCCGCGATTTCCGTCAGATGTTTGACAAGGCGGGCAATGATTTTGATGCAGTAGCCATAGCTACTCCCGATCATTCACATTTCCCTATCAGTATGCTGGCTTTGGCATCAGGTAAACATGTGTATGTGGAGAAACCTCTGGCACGTACTTTCTATGAAGGAGAATTGCTGATGCAAGCTGCACTGAAACGTCCGAACCTGGCTACACAGGTCGGTAACCAAGGACATTCGGAAGCTAACTATTTTCAGTTCAAGGCGTGGATGGATGCCGGTATTATCAAGGATGTAACGGCTGTGACGGCACACATGAACAATCCCCGTCGCTGGCACAAATGGGATACCAATATCTATAAGTTCCCTTCCGGCCAGCAACTGCCGAAAGACATGGAGTGGGATGCCTGGTTGGGAGTAACTCCTTATCACGAATATAACAAAGACTACCATTTGGGACAGTGGCGCTGCTGGTACGATTTTGGAATGGGCTGTCTGGGTGATTGGGGTGCACATATCCTGGATACGGTTCACGAATTCCTGGAATTGGGATTGCCCTACGAAGTGTCTATGAAATATGCCAACGGACATAATGACTATTTCTTCCCTTATTCTTCCACTATCCTGTTCCGTTTCCCTCAACGTAAGGGTATGCCGCCGGTTGACATTACATGGTATGATGGTCTGGACAATCTTCCTCCTATCCCTGCCGGTTATGGGGTATCCGGTTTAGATCCTAATATTCCTGCAACTAATCAGGGAGATACGCCGGCCTCCAGTCTGAACCCCGGAAAGATTATTTATACAAAGGATTTGATATTTAAGGGTGGAAGCCATGGCAGCACACTTTCCATAATACCAGAGGAGAAAGCTAAGGAAATGGCAGGTAAACTGCCGGAAGTACCTAAGAGTCCGTCGAATCATTTCGAAAATTTCCTGTTGGCTTGTATGGGACAGGAAAAGACCCGCTCACCGTTTGAAATTAACGGTGTGCTGGGGCAGGTATTCTCATTAGGAGTGATTGCTCAACGTCTCAATACGCAAATATTCTTTGATCCTCGCACCAAGCAGATTACAAATAATGAGTTTGCGAATGCAATGTTGGCCGGCGTACCGCCTCGTAAAGGATGGGATGAGTTCTATAAACTGTAATTGCATAGTATTAAATAATCAATAGAAGAAATATCAATATGAAAAAGAATTATTTGTTGCTTTTGTTTGTGTTTTGTGCATCTGTGGTTTCGGCGCAAAACTGGGAGCCGCTTTTCAATGGGAAGAACCTGAGTGGCTGGAAGAAGCTGAATGGTAAAGCCGAATACAAAGTGGTAGATGGTGCTATTGTCGGCATTTCGAAGATGGGAACACCTAACACATTTCTGGCTACAAAGAAGACGTATGGTGATTTTATCCTGGAGTTTGATTTCAAAGTAGATGATGGCTTGAATTCGGGTGTGCAGCTGCGCAGTGAAAGCAAGAAAGACTACCAGAAAGGACGCGTGCACGGCTATCAGTTTGAGATTGATCCCTCTAAGCGTGCCTGGTCGGGTGGCATCTATGATGAGGCCCGTCGCAACTGGCTTTATCCGCTGACACAAAATCCGGCAGCTAAAAGTGCTTTCAAGAACAATGAGTGGAATAAGGCTCGTATCGAGGCTATAGGTAATTCTATCGCTACCTGGATCAATGGAGTGCCTTGTGCCAATATCTGGGACGATATGACTCCTGCCGGTTTTATTGCTTTGCAGGTACATGCTATCGGTAATGCTGCCGATGAAGGAAAAACAGTCAGTTGGAAGAATATCCGCATTTGTACAACAGACGTAGAGCGCTACCAGACAGACCGGAAAGCTCCGGAGATAAATGTTATCCCCAATACCATCTCTCCGAACGAAGCAAAAGAAGGTTGGACACTTCTTTGGGACGGTAAGACTTCAGAAGGTTGGAGAGGAGCCAAATTGAATTCTTTCCCTGAAAAGGGTTGGAAAATGGAAAACGGCATCCTGAAAGTGATGAAGAGTGGTGGTGCTGAATCTGCTAACGGTGGCGATATCGTAACTACCCGCCAATACAAAAACTTTATCCTGAAAGTAGATTTCAAGATTACTGAAGGCGCTAACAGTGGAGTGAAATATTTCGTAAACCCCGATATGAATAAAGGAGCCGGTTCGGCTATTGGTTGCGAGTTTCAGATTCTTGATGACGATAAGCATCCTGATGCTAAATTGGGCGTGAAAGGAAATCGTACATTGGGTTCACTTTACGATTTGATTCCTGCTCCGGCAGATAAACCTTTCAACAAGAAAGAGTTCAATACGGCTACGATTATCGTGAAAGGTGACCGCGTAGAGCATTGGCTGAATGGTGTGAAGCTCATCGAATACACACGTCAGAACCAGATGTGGGATGCACTGGTTGCATATAGCAAGTATAGAGATTGGCCTAACTTCGGTAATTCAGAGTCTGGAAACATTCTTCTGCAAGACCATGGCGATGAAGTTTGGTTTAAGAATATAAAGATCAAAGAGTTGTAATTAATAGTATGTCTTTGAAAAGGGTGAGTTGCAGAATTGTGGCTTGCCCTTTCATTTTTCTTTAGGAAACACAGACTTAAAATGCCGGACGTTATTAAACATCTTTATAAATATTCACCTTCTCAGGGTGGCTTGCTTTATGCCTGGTTTCCATCTATGCATACACGTGTCGATATAATGCTGTGTGGCAGGCAGGGGGAGGACATTTTACTGTCGGTAGTCGATGCGGTGTACAAAATGCTGTGTCGTTTAGAAAAGATGGCCAACTATTATGATGCGGATAGTGAACTGGCATATTTGAACCGGACTGCTTCTGTACATCCGCAACAGGTCAGCCACGAGCTTTATGATATGCTTACTTTCTGTGTAGATTGCTATACCCGTACCGCTGGATGTTTTGATGTAACTATTCATTCGGCTGATTATACACCCAATTTAATCCGTAGTGTTCAACTATCACCTCAGGAGCGTACCCTTCTCTTTTTGCAACCGGAAGTGACTATCAACCTTTCCGGATTCCTGAAAGGATATGCTTTGGAAAAAACACGGAAATTACTGCAACATTATGAAGTGAAGGATGCATTGATCAATATGGGAAACAGTTCTGTATTGGCTTTTGGGCATCATCCCTTGGCTGATGGATGGAAGGTCGGTTTTGGACAGGGCGCTGTTCTAAACGGGAGGAAACCGCAGGAGTTGCTTCTTCAGAATGAATGCCTCACTACTTCCGGTAATGATTCGCATGAGCGAAAACATATTATTAATCCCCGGAACGGAAAACCGGTGGAAGGGAAAAGAGAAGTAGCGGTGGTTACGGACAATGGTGCCATAGGCGAAGTTTTGTCGACCGGTTTATTTGTAGCTGATGCCCGTCAGCGGGAAATACTGGAAGCGGAGTTCCGTCCGCGTTTGATTCTTGATCTCTAAAACAACTTCTCAACTGAAGTAGTGGGATATTTAAATCGTATCTAAGTCGTATCTGAGCCGTACTTGCTCCGTACATTCTTCGCTCAGAAGTACCTCTGGACGAAGAAACTACGGATTTGATACGGAGCAAGTACATCTCGGGTATTCTGTATGCAAGAATAAAACCTGTTTGTACAATATCTGTGTCAGAGGTATAGCCGGATACACTACTAATACCTTTTTGCCTCGATTATTCTATAAAATGATTTTTTCGTTCTATCGGAAATTGCACATAAGCGCTACCTTTGAATGGCTGGATTCAGCTTGTTAGTATCCGGAAACTATCAGGAAGAACCGGTTTTATGGAAAACAAAAAATGATGTTTAATTAAAACTTTAAATCTTATGCAGGTAAATACAAAATTCCTCGTGTGTTCGCTTATATATATGGGGAGTCTTTCTGCGAACGCGGTGGGATCGTCTTCTTTGGCAAATGAAACGGTGCACGTATCTATCCTTTCGGCGGATCAAACAAAAAATGAACGGAACATTACAGGACGTATAATCGACGGAGATACCGGAGAGGCTCTTATTGGTGTCAGCATTCTGGTTAAAGGAGCCTCTATGGGTACGGTGACCGATGTTGATGGGAAGTTTTCATTGTCTGTGGCTACAGGAGATGTCTTGGAGATATCGTATATCGGCTATAAAAGCCAGTCGATAGTGGTTGGCAATCAGAGTGTCTTGGACATCAGGATGATGTCCGATAACGAATTGTTGGATGAAGTGGTAGTGGTGGGCTATGGCTCTCAGAAAAAAGTGAATCTGACGGGTTCTGTTGCTACGGTTAATTTTGATGATAAGACCTTGTCGCGTCCCGTAACTACGCTTGCTTCTACTTTATCGGGTATGGTGGCCGGATTGAATGTGATGCAGACATCCAGTAAGCCCAACTCAGAATCATCTACTCTGCGTATTCGCGGTACAGGTACTTTAAATGATTCTGCACCATTGGTGCTGGTCGATGGAATGGAAATGTCGCTGAATAATGTCAATCCTAATGATATCGCTTCTATCTCCATCCTGAAAGATGCCGCTTCGTGTGCTATTTATGGTAACCGGGGTGCTAATGGTGTTATTCTATTGACTACCAAGAAAGGTACGGACGGGAAAATCAACGTGACCTATTCAGGAAAATTCTCCTATAATACACCGGCTAATCTGATCCGTATGGTTTCAAACTATGCCGACTACATGGAATTTATCAATGAGGCTTCGGACAATGCAGGGCAGGCACAGGTGTTTAGCCAAACTACCATTGATACGTGGCGTGCAGCGGCCAGCAATCCGAATGGAATATCCGAATCGGGTTACCCGAATTATGTGGCCTATCCGAATACGGACTGGTACGATGAGGTGTATAATCCGAAATTGATGCAAGAACATTCTATTACGCTTACCGGTGCGGAAAAGAGAACCCGGTATAGCCTGAATGCTACGTATGTGGATAATCCCGGTCTGGTGGTGAATTCAGGAATGAAGAAATATTATATGCGCAGTAATCTGGAGTCACAGGTTGCCAGTTTCTTGGCTGTGGGACTGAATGCATGGGGTTATCATGTAGATCAGGAAAGAAATAATGTTGATAATCTGAATGGTTTGCAAATGCAGAAAAGTACACCGGGAACCTATCCGTATTACGATGGGAAATATGGAGCTCCCGAAGCCCTCGAAGAAGATCCGGTAGTTAACAATCCGGCCTATTATCTGAATAGTGCGGGAGGCTTTTATAAAACAACGAAATTCTTTGTGAATCCTTATATTAAGATTGATTTCCTTAAGAACTTCCATTTGACTTCTAACTTCTACTACGATCATTATCGGCAGGAGAATCTGTGGCATTATTCCGATTATCAGGAAAGATTTTCATTCCAACGTGGAGAAACTATGAATGTTCCTCCTACTTCCGAATTGCTTGCGGAGTACCCTGTGAAATATTATATTGATGGAAATCAGAGCTGGAAAAATACTACCACCTTAAACTGGGGACAGATTTTCAAAGGTAAACACGATGTGGCAGCCTTAGTGGGCTATGAGGAATTCCGCAAATGGGCACGTACTACCGACATTAGTAAGAAAGGAATGCTTGATACCAGTCTTACAGATTTTGACGCATTGACGGAGCCTGATTATATCGATGGAAGCACTACAGAGTTTTCATCCCGTTCTGTCTTTGGTCGTGTTACTTATACGTATGATTCCCGTTACTTATTTGAGGCGAATGTCCGTTATGACGGTTCCTCCCGTTTTTCTCCGGAGAACCGCTGGGGTATATTCCCATCCTTTTCGGCAGGGTGGCGTTTGTCGGAAGAGAAATTCATGAAGAAGATGAATTGGCTCGACAATCTGAAACTACGTGTTTCCTGGGGACAACTCGGAAATAACTCAATCGGTAACTATGAATGGCAGGCTGTTTATGCTACGGCTCCCCATTATGCTTTTGGCAACAAGGAGGTTCCCGGACTGGGCATGGGAAGTTTTTCCAACTATAACCTGGAATGGGAGACAACTACGGTTACCAACCTGGGTATCGACTTCTCTATGCTGAAAAACCGTTTGAGTGGAACAGTGGAGGTTTATAATAAGTTGACGGACGGTATCTTGTATAATCCAACTTTGTCACCTACTTTGTCTGGGTTCAGTTCTCCCCGACAGAATATTGCAGAGGTTACTAATAAGGGACTTGAAATAACCTTAGGTTGGAATGATCGGATCGGTTCTGTCTCGTACGGCATATCCGGAAACTTCTCTTACAACAAGAATGAAGTAACCAAATACAAAGGAGAACTGGTCCGCGGATGGCAGCAGAATGCGGATGGTAGTTCCACTTATTATACCAATTTGGGTGAGGTTTCAACAGGAGACTTGCAGCGTGTTTTGGAAGGGCACATGATCAATGAATTTTATGTGCTGAACGTATATAAAGGCAATAGAAACTATTTTAATGCCGATGGTACGGTAAATCCGAAAGGAGGGCCTTCTGACGGAATGATCCGTACGGAAGATGATATGAAATGGTTGCAGGCCATGACGGATGCCGGATATAAGTTCTATCCGAAACAGGGAATCGGCAAGAGTAATATCTGGTATGGTGATATCATTTATGCAGACTTGGATGGAGATGGCATTTATGGTGACGACGATGACAAGGATTTCCAGGGTTATTCTAAAACACCGAAGTATTACTTCGGCTTCCAGACAAACCTGTCATGGAAAGGCATTGACTTCTCTATGAACTGGGCTGGTGCTGCCGGATTCAAAATCAACTGGTATCAGTCTGGTGAGAATAGTAGTATAACCTGGTTTGGGTATGGAATGGGTAAAGATGTAGCTTATGACCATTACTTTTACGATCCTGAGAATCCGAATGATCCGCGGACAAATCTTACTTCGGCAAATCCCCGTCTCACCATGGATAAAGCAGCTCAGGTAAGTGTTTCCGGCCAGCATATTCTACATAATGGCAATTATCTGAAACTGAAGAATCTGACAGTCGGCTACACGCTCCCCAAAGATTGGGTACAGAAGGTGTGCATGCAAAATGTGCGTGTCTATGTTTCGGGAGAGAATCTGTTGACGATTACTAAGTTCAAAGGTATTGATCCTGAAATGATGAGTGGAGTGGGCTATGCTCCTATGAGACAATATGCTTTTGGTGTAAATGTTACTTTCTAAAATTAAATGGTATGAACAAGATAAATATAAACAAAGGAAGAAATCTGATGAAAACGATGGCCGCAGTGGTCCTTGTGGGAATGTCAACCGCAGGTTGCGTAGATATGGATTTGTCACCCAATGGAAAGCCGGCGGAAGGGAATGTATGGTCGACTCCTACCTTGGCGGAACAGACGATAGCGGGTGTGTATAATCAATTGTATGTGGATTATAGCGATGTTGCCAACGGGTGGTTTGATATATGGTCCAGTACTATGGATTACGGTATAGGTATAGCTCCTACTTTCAATTTCTTATTTGCGACAAATTCTCCGAGCTCTGTTAAAGGGAGTTCTGCTCCCTGGCAAAGATTCTATAAGGGAATTATCAAGGCAAATGATGTGATTGGCAATCTGCCTACGGTCGAGGGATTTGATGAGACTAAAAGAAGCCGCTATATTTCAGAATGTATGTTTCTGCGTTGCTGGTGGTATTACAGGCTGAATATCTTGTATAATGGAGTTCCTTACTATAAAGATCCGATTAAGGATATTGATGAGGCAAAACTGGCACGTTCCACTCAGGATGAAGTCTGGGGATATATAGTGGATGATCTGACTTCCTGTATCAATAATCCGGATTTGCCGGATAAATACAGTTCGGATGATGCCAATTACGGGCATATTACAAAAGGTGCAGCCTATGCTTTAAGAGGCAAGGTATATCTGTGGATGAAAGAATGGAAAAAGGCGGCTGATGATTTTCAGGCAGTAAAGGATTGTGGATACACGCTCTATAAAGGTGCGGGTGAGGAGTCATACAAGAAACTGTTTAAGGTGGAAAATGAGCGTTGCGATGAAATGATATTCTCTTTGCAATGTCTGGATCATCCGGATTATACGCAGAAGAAGAACAGAGGTTTCGGTAACAGATGCTTGCCGCCTGACCCTTCAGGCAATGGATTGGGGTGGAATAATTATATTATAAACCCGCAGTTTGCCGAGTCTTACGAAAATAGAGACGGTAGTAAGTTCAATTGGGATGACATTATCCCCGGATATAATGATATGGGCATTGATAAGCGTATGGTGTATTTCCTGCGGAATAACATCACGGAGACTGAAAGAAAGAACGCAGTAGCTGCGGGGGCTGATATGTCCAAATATGATGCTTCCGGTAACGAGGAGAGGATTAAAAAAGCCTATGAAAACCGTGATCCGAGAATGGCAATGTCCGTTATAACCCCTTATGCCTCTTTTCTTGGTGGGGTTGAAGGAACTCCTAAAGAGTATGTGATGCGTTATCCTTTCCGTTCTTATACCACATATGGGGATTTGAAAACAGATACAAGTTTGAAGTTCTATTACTTAAATCGTAAGTTTGTGGGTGAAGGATTAGAGTTGCCGAATATATATTCTGAATTGGATTTGCCGTTTATCCGTTATGCGGATGTTCTGTTGAATTGGGCGGAGGCATTGAATGAGTTGAATGATCTGCCCGGAGCCATAAGCAAAGTGAATGAGGTGCGCGAAAGGGCAGGAGCCCAATTACTGGGAACCAACGAATTTACTCAGGTTACAGGAAAAACAGATATGCACCAGCGTATCATGAACGAACGCCATTGGGAATTAATAGGTGAAGACGTGATTTACTTCGATGAGATTCGCTGGAGAACCTGGAAAGATCTGAAGTTCTATAAGGACAAAGAAGGCAAGATGAATGGTATGACTCAGATATGGGGAACCAGAACTAATAATTATGCCTGGGGAGGAGATCATTACTGGAGTCTTCCGATACCGGCGAGAGAAATGCAAATGAATCCTAATATGGTGCAGAATCCGGGTTGGGATTGATGTGATTGAGTCTCTGCATACTTCATAATCTCTTTATAGGGGTTATGGAGTATGTGTCGTTTTTTATATGGTTATTAATTAAAATCAGATAGTTATGAATTTTAGAAAACATCTTTTCTCAGGAATCGTTCTCCAGGGAATAGGTTTGTCTTTGTTTGCACAGACAGATAAACCTAATATCGTAGTGATAATGACGGACCAGCAACGTGCCGATTTGTGTGGACGTGAAGGTTTTCCCATGGATATTACTCCATTTGTCGATGAATTGGCACATCAGAACGCTTGGTTCGATAAAGCGTATACGGTTATGCCGGCCAGTACTCCTGCACGTTGTTCCATGTTTACCGGCCGTTTTCCAACTGCAACTCATGTACGTACCAATCACAATGTGCGTGACATTAATTATGCGAAAGACTTGGTAACCGTTCTGAAGGAGAATCATTATAAAACAGCTTTAGTAGGTAAGAATCATGCTTATCTGAACTCAAAGGATATGGATTTCTGGTCTGAATATTCTCACTGGGGGAAGAATAAGCCGGTGACGGAAGGAGAGCGTGCTATTTCCAAATTCTTTAAAGAGGCAGTCGGGCAGTATCTGGAACCTTCGCCTATACCTTTGAAAGATCAGCAACCTACGAGAATTGTGGATGAGGCTATAGAATGGATAGATAGCCAGAAGGACAATCCGTTCTTTGTATGGGTTTCATTCCCTGAACCGCATAATCCGTATCAGGTTTGTGAACCTTATTATTCAATGTTTGCACCGGATAAGATTCCGGCTGTGAAGACTTCACGTAAGGATGTATTGAAGAAGGGAGAAAAGTATCAGATTCTGGCGGAACTGGAAGACGCTTCTTGTCCTGATCTTGAAAGAGACCTACCTCGGTTGCGTGGAAATTATATGGGGATGATTCGTCTCATTGATGATCAGATCAAACGCTTGGTTGAGGAGCTGAAGGAAAAGGGACTATTCGAGAAAACTATCATCGTTGTTCTGTCCGATCATGGAGATTATTGCGGTGAATACGGACTAATTCGTAAGGGAGTAGGCTTGTCTGAGTCTCTAACCAGAATACCGATGGTTTGGGCAGGCTATCAGATAAAGAAGCAGCCTAAAGCTATAGATGCGCATGTTTCGTTGGCCGATCTTTTCCCTACTTTCTGCACTGCGATAGGTGATTCAATACCGGTAGGTGTTCAGGGACGGAGTTTGTGGCCTATGTTGACGGGTAAAGAATATCCGAAAGAAGAGTTCTCAAGCGTTGTTGTACAGTTAGGTTTTGGCGGAGAAGATGTTCCTTTGGACGATAGCTTGACTTTTGAGCAGGAAGGTGCGCTGGGACCCAATAAGGTGGCTCATTTTGACGAATTGAATACATGGACTCAAAGTGGAACCTCCCGAATGGTACGTATGGGTGACTGGAAACTGATTATGAATAGTTATGGAAAAGGGGAACTGTACAATTTGAAGAAAGATCCGTATGAAATTAATAATTTATTTGGAAATCCCAAGTTGATAGATAAGCAGAGCGAGTTGCTGACAAAATTGTTGGCCTGGGAATTGCGTTTGCAGGACCCGTTGCCATTACCAAGACATCGTTATCATTTTAAGCGGAACCCTTATAACTATCATTTTACTGACTAATGAAGCATGTATTCAGGTTGTGTTAATAGAGTATTATCGAAATAGAATTGTATGAAAAAGAATTTATTTCTTGTCTGTTTGTTTATGTTTGGAACATTGGCATCTTGCCAATGTTCCTCTAAAAAGAGTGCTGACAATGCTGTTGTCAATACCACTGAAACACCTGTGCCTTTGGGTGATCCGTTCATTTTGCTGCACGATGGAGTATACTATGCCTATGGTACGCATTCGAATAAAGGAATTGAATTTTATACCTCCGATGACTTGCTGACCTGGAAGTATGGAGGGTTGGCATTGAATAAGGAAGATTCCTGGGCGGACCGTTGGTTCTGGGCTCCTGAGATTTATTTTGTAAATGGGAAATTCTATATGTATTATTCGGCAGATGAACATATCTGTGTAGCGGTTGCGGACTCTCCCACGGGACCGTTTGTTCAGGATAAGAAGGAGCCGATGATTGCTGATGAGAAGTGTATTGACAATTCTCTGTTTATAGATGATAACGGTACGCCTTATTTATCCTTTGTACGTTTCAATGACGGTAACAACATTTGGATAGCGGAGTTGGAAAAGGATTTGATTACTATCAAGAAAGAGACAATGCATCCTTGCCTCCATGTAACTCAGGAATGGGAGAAAGTCTGGCCTCGCGTGAATGAAGGTTCCTATATTCTTAAGCATAATGGAATTTATTATATGTCTTATTCTGCTAACAGTTATGAAAGTCCATTTTATGGTGTAGGCTGTGCTACGGCTACCGATCTGATGGGTACATGGACGAAGTATGATGAAAACCCTTTATTGCAAAAGCCCGGTAAGCTGGTTGGAGTGGGGCATAGTGCTATGTTTACGGATAAAGCCGGCAAGCTTCGCATAGTCTATCATGCTCATAAAGATAAGGATAACATTCATCCGCGTGCCATGTACATCGGAGAAGTTTCGTTTGAAAATGTCGGTGGAGTGGACCGCATGAGAATTAGTGAAGAGTATATAACCCCTAAACTTGTGAAATGACGCTTGTTTTGAGTCACAGAACTTCGATGAAAAGGGCTATTGTTATCGAAGTTCTGTTATAAACCGTTGTTTGATTGATTTTCTTGAATCTTAAAGGGACGATATTTCTATTTATTGAAATGTTTCTTTTATTGTTTATCGTCAAATTGGGCTATATTTGACGTATGAATCTATAAAAAGCACGAAAATGAAGAAAAGAATAATAGCCCTTATTAGTTTTCTTTGCTATATCATTTGCTGGGCACAAGCAGCAGATGAACATTACTATTTCAAAAATCTTAGCATTCAGGATGGGTTATCCCAGACTACAGTCAATGCTATTATACAGGACAAGAAGGGATTTATGTGGTTTGGTACCAAGGGTGGACTGAGCCGATACGATGGGATGTCATTCCGGAACTTTAAACGTGATATGACTGATAATCATAGTTTGGGAAACAATTTCGTGACCTGTCTTTATCAGGACAATAAAGGGAATATCTGGGTTGGTACAGATGCCGGGGTGTATATTTATTATTCTGACCAGGAGATTTTTATTCCATTTGACCGTCTGAGTGGGGAGAATACAAAGATAGAACGGACTGTTTCCGCTATTTCGGGAGATAAACAGGGCCGGGTATGGATAGCGGTCGAAACACAGGGACTCTTCTGTTATGAGCCGCAAAAAGGCCAACTTCATAATTATACATTGAATGAGTTCTCAGCCAATGTACAGAGCGTTGCTTTTGATAATAGTGGAACAATCTGGGTAGGATTTTATGGCAATGGCCTGTTCTATTCCAAGGATAATTTAAAAACGCTTCATCCTTATCTTTCCCCGAAGGATAGTGATGAGGTTTTTAAGGATGATGTTATCATGAAGATAGTTCCGGGAGCATATAATTGTATCTATATAAGTTCCATAAGAAAGGGAGTGCAGGAGTTGAATCTGACTTCCGGTAACCTGAGAAATTTGCTGTTGATGGATGAAACCGGTGAAATGGTATATAGCCGTGACCTGTTGGTAAATTCGGATAATGAACTGTGGATAGGAGCTGAATCGGGAGTTTATATCTACAATCTTCGTACGGACAAGTATGTGCATCTGCATAGTTCTAAGGATGATCCTTATTCGTTGTCCGATAATGCCGTTTATTCGTTGTGCGAGGATCGTGAAAGTGGCATCTGGGTAGGTTCATATTTTGGGGGAGTAGATTATTATCCGAAATCTTATACTTATTTTGAGAAGTATTATCCGAAAGATGGGGACAATAATTTGCAAGGCAAACGGGTTCGTGAGTTTTGTCAGGATAATAAGGGCATATTATGGATTGGCACCGAAGATGGTGGTTTGAACCGTTTTGATCCGAGCACTAAGACCTTCTCATTCTTTGCACCCAGTTCCGGGTTTACGAATATTCATGGGCTTTGTATGGTGGGTGATAAGTTGTGGGTTGGAACTTTCTCTAAAGGTTTGAAAATTGTAGATACTAATACCGGTAATATCCTGAAATCCTACCAGAAAAATGGTTCTCCACGTTCATTAATTGATAACAGCATCTTTGCTATTTGCAGAACAACGACTGGTGATATTTATTTGGGAACGATGTTCGGTCTGTTAAAATACAATGGACAAACGGATGACTTTGAAAGGATTACAGAACTGGCCGGCAGGTTTGTATATGATATAAAGGAGGATTCGGGCGGTAACTTGTGGCTGGCAACCTATGCGAATGGCGCTTATTGCTATAATGTGAATGAAAAGAGATGGAAAAACTATGTGCACAATGAAGGTAATCAAGAGAGCCTTCCTTATGATAAGGTTTTGAGTATTTTTGAAGACTCCCATCGCCAGATCTGGCTGACTACGCAAGGAGGTGGTTTCTGTCTGTTTCATCCTGAAACGGAGACTTTTACCAGCTATAATTCATCCAACGGATTGCCTAATGATGTCGTTTACCAGATCGTAGAAGACGCGGAGGGTCTGTTCTGGTTGACTACGAATAGTGGGTTGGTACGTTTTAATCCTGTAACTAAACAGGTGAAAGGATATACTACGGCCAATGGATTACTTGGTGATCAATTTAATTACCGTTCCAGCTATAAGGATGAAGCCGGTAACATTTATCTGGGTAGTATTGATGGCTTTATTGTATTTAATCCTAAGACATTTACAGAGAATAAGAACCTGCCGCCGGTGGTGATTACCGATTTTATGCTGTTTAATAAAGAAGTTCGTGCCGATGAAGAAAATACTCCTCTTGATAAGAGCATTACTTTCTCGGACAGTATTACCCTTCAGGCTAATCAGAACTCATTTTCCTTCCGTATTGCAGCCTTGGGTTATCAGGTGCCGAAAATGAATAAATTGATGTACAGATTGGATGGCTTTGATAAGGACTGGATAACTGTGGGGGAAAGCCCTATTGTGACTTATTCCAATCTGTGGCATGGTGATTATCAGTTTCGTGTGAAAGCGTCCAATAGTGATGGTATTTGGGGACCCGAAGAACAGTTGTTATATATCCATATCCGTCCTCCTTTTTATCTTTCCATCTGGGCTTATTGCATTTATTTATTGTTGTTTATTGTTTGCTTTGTATATACTTTCTGGTATTTCAAGCAACGTAGCAGCAGGCAGCACCGCCGTCAGCTTGAGAAGTTCGAACAGGAGAAAGAACGTGAGATTTATAATGCCAAGATAGATTTCTTTACGAACGTAGCACATGAAATCCGCACTCCGCTGACATTGATAAAAGGACCTTTGGAGAATATCATTCTGAAAAAGCATCTGGACCCGGAAACTCATGAAGATCTGAACATCATGCAGCATAATACGGAAAGGTTGCTGAACCTGACGAATCAACTTCTGGATTTCAGGAAGGTAGAGAGTCAGGGATACAGTCTGAACTTTACCAAATGTGATATTACTAATGTTTTGAGAGAGACTTATATGCGATTTAGTTCCCTTTCGCGCCAGAAAGGTCTCGACTTTACATTGGAGTTGCCGGATGAAAACTTCTGTGCGCATGTCAACCGTGAAGCTTTTACGAAGATTATAAGTAATCTTTTAAATAATGGGATGAAGTATGCTGATAGTTATATGCATATAAAGCTGGAAGTAGATCAGGAAAAGCAGGCTTTCTATGTGGTGACTAAGAACGACGGAGTAATCATTCCTGATGAGATGAAAGAGGAGATCTTTCAGCCTTTTGTCCGTTTTAGCCAGAAAGAAGAGGGAAAGGTTACTACAGGTGCGGGTATCGGTTTGGCTCTTTCCCGTTCGTTGGCAGAGCTCCATCGTGGCACTTTGGTCATGGTTCAGGGAGAAGAAGCGAACATTTTCCGCTTGACACTTCCTATCACCCAGGATATGGTCATAGCTCTGGATTCTGATGTAGAGAATAAAGATGCAGAGTTGCAAGCGGAAACATCCGGTGAATCCTATCCGGATGATAAATTGGAAGGGAAACATTCGAAAGAAAGCAAACATATGGTTTTGGTTGTAGAAGACAATCCGGAAATGCTCGCTTTCATCGAACGTCAGTTATCGTCTCAATATGCTGTAATCACCGCTACCAATGGTAAAGAGGCTTTGGAAGCTTTGGATAGTAATTTCGTAAATCTGGTGGTGAGTGATGTCGTTATGCCATTGATGGATGGTTTTGAACTTTGCAAGACTATAAAATCGAATGTAGGTTATAGCCATATTCCTATTATACTTTTAACTGCAAAGACAAATATCCAGTCTAAGATTGAAGGAATGGAACTGGGAGCGGACTCTTATATTGAAAAGCCTTTTTCACCGGAATATCTCCTGGCTGTGGTTTCTAATCTGATAAATAACCGGGAGAAACTTCGCAGGGATTTTGCTAAATCTCCTTTTGTTGCGGTCAATACAATGGCATTGACCAAGGCTGATGAAGAATTTATCAAGAAGCTGAACGAAATAATTCTTTCTAACCTGTCAAACCAGGAATTCAGTATGGATGATATGGCAGAGAGCCTGAATATGAGCCGTTCCAGTTTCTATCGTAAGATGAAGGGAGTATTAGACTTGAGTCCCAATGAGTATTTACGCATAGAACGTTTGAAGCGTGCCGCCCAATTATTGAAAGAAGGTGAGAGCCGTATCAATGAAATCTGTTATATGGTCGGGTTCAATTCTTCTTCTTATTTCTCTAAATGCTTCCTGAAGCAATTCGGGGTACTTCCGAAGGATTTTGCCGGCTAAAGGGAGGCATCCGGAATTTCCGGTGTATGAGTTAAATCATCGGCATTGGAAGTCTTGAACGTCTTTCTTTTTTCTGTTCGTTTTGCATCTATATGTCGGTGGCGTTGGATATATAGATACAACGTATTGGATATATAGATGCAACACATTGGATATATAGATGCAATACGTCCGATATATAGATGCTGCACGTTCTGTCTATACAACTGATTGCCGGGAAAGTTTAAACTCATGTACCGAATGTTCCGGACGCTCCGGCTAAAGTAAGTAAGAAGCAACTTGTGCAAAGAAATGGGATTTTTCAGCAAGCTCAAGATGACGGAGTGAACAAATTCATTGATGACTGATATTTAGTGGCTTTATTTGGAATAAAATTGTGGCTTTTATGCGATTTTGAGATGTTTTTTCTATTTATTGGAATGCTTATTTCGTATTGAGAAGATACTGTGCGCTATCTTTGTAACCGTCTCATAAGAGATTATACCATGATAACAATTATGTGTTTCTTAATGTCTAATAAATAAAGAATTAACCTTATGTGTAAGAAGTCGTTATTATTGCTGTTTTTACTTCCTTTTCAGTTCGTATTCGCTCAAACAAGTTTATTGACCGATTTTCCCGAGGGATATACCCCTAAAGAAGTCGGTAAACGTCTTGCATATCATTTTGTAGATGGAAAGCATATGCTTCATATTGGAAAGTGGATTAGTTATCCGGAGACTTTTACCTGGAATGGAGGGCTAAAGTTTGCTGCACTTACCAATGATCAAGAGCTTGTGAAGCTTTTGCAGAACAGATTTGAGCTTCTGTTCACAACAGAAAAGGCCTTATTGCCTATCATGAATCATGTGGATGTAAATATGTTCGGTAGCTTGCCTTTGGAACTGTATAAGATTACAAAGGATCAACGCTATCTGGATCTGGGTCTTCCTTATGCCGATACTCAATGGCAACTCCCTGCAAACGCCAAACCGAAAGAAAGAGAATGGGACCAGAAAGGTTATTCCTGGCAGACCCGTTTGTGGATTGACGATATGTACATGATTACTATTGTGCAGACTCAGGCTTACAGAGTTACCGGTGATCGTAAATATATAGATCGTGCTGCAAGAGAGATGGTGATGTATCTGGACGAACTGCAATGTCCGAATGGTCTTTTCTATCATGCTCCGGATGTTCCTTTCTATTGGGGAAGAGGTAATGGATGGATGGCTGCCGGTATGGCTGAATTGTTGAGCAGCTTGCCCGAAGACAGTGAATATCGTCCACGTATTCTGCACGGTTACCGTACCATGATGAAAAGCCTGAAGAAATATCAGTCTTCAAACGGTTTGTGGCATCAGTTGCTGGATCATCCCGATTGTTGGCTCGAAACTTCAGGATCTGCCATGTTTACCTTTGCTTTCATTAAAGGAGTGAAGAATGGCTGGTTGGATGCCAAGGAATATGCACCCGCTGCCCGCAAAGCATGGATGGCTATGGTGAAATACATAGATGAAAATGATAATGTGAAATCTGTTTGCGAAGGTACCAATAAGAAGAACGACAAACAGTATTACTATGATCGCAAACAAAATGTAGGTGATTATCATGGACAAGCTCCTTACCTCTGGTGTGCCGTTGCACTTCTGGAGGAATAAGATAGCATTACTTTAATAATCTCATATCGAAAATCTATTTATACTTATAAGATGAACATAAGCAGTTGGGTGAAGGCCCTTACCTTTGTTGTACTGTTGTTTTCCTATTCGACAGTAGTAACCGGACAAACCAAAGTAAATGATGTCAGAGACTCTGAACGCCTCTGGCTCGACTCGGAAATTACCCATAATGGAGACTATCAGTGGAAAATGATAAAGGCAGGAGATGTAGCAGATCCTGGAGAAAAGGTTTCATTGTCAGATTACCCGACCGCGAACTGGTTGCCTGCCATTGTGCCCGGTACAGTTCTGAATTCATTGGTACATAACCGGAAATATCCGGAACCTTATTACGGAATCAACAATAAGATCGAATCCAAATTAATACCGGATATCTCTGAAACCGGTCGTGACTTTTATACCTACTGGTTCCGGACTGAATTTACAGTTCCCAAATCATTTGAAGGAAAACATGTCTGGTTGCAAGTGGATGGTATCAACTATCGTGCCGAAGTATGGGTGAATGGAAACCTGCTCAGTACTATTAAAGGTATGTTTATGCAGGATTATATTGACGTGACTGACTTTGTGAAGATAGATAAGGCTAACGCATTGGCTATAAAAGTATATCCGGTTGATGTCCCCGGCAGTGCCAAACCCAAGTCCTGGGGTGCAGTGGGTGAGTTCCACAATGGTGGGAACGGAAATATCGGATTGAACACTACTATGCTGATGACCGTAGGCTGGGATTTTACTTTCATGGATGGTATCCGCGACCGTAATACGGGGATCTGGAAAAACATCTCTCTCTATGCTACCGGTAAAGTGGCGTTACGTCATCCTTTTGTGAAATCCGAACTGCGTAAACCTGGTTATGACCAGGCACGTGAGTTCATTTCTGTGGAAGTTGTAAATCCTACTACCGGATTTAGCGGAATTAATTGTACGGTAAGAGGTGAGATTACAGGTGAAAATATAACTTTCGAGAAAAAGCTTAAAGTTTTGCGTGGAGAAGAGAAAATCTTGTCTTTTTCTCCGGATGAATTTCCTCAATTAGTGATTAACTCTCCTCGTTTGTGGTGGCCTGTGAACAAAGGTCCTCAAAACCTGTATGAGTTGAAAATGACCGTATCCATCGATGGAGTAGTTTGCGACTCGGTTAAAACAAAATTCGGTATTCGTGAGATTACTTCCGATACGAATACGCCTGATAAGTCACGTGTCTTTTATGTCAATGGCAAGCGTCTCTTTATCCGTGGAACGAACTGGATACCGGAAGCTATGTTGAGAACTTCTGACGAGCGTACGTATGCCGAACTGCGATATAGCCGTCAGTCGGGTGTCAATCTCTTACGCATGTGGGGAGGTGGCATTGCCGAATCCGATTATTTCTTCCAGTTGTGTGATGAGATGGGACTGCTGGTATGGCAGGAATTCTGGATGACGGGTGATACACGCCATCCGAACGATAAGGGCAATTATCTGGATAATGTGGCATCTACTGTGAAACGTATCCGCAATCATCCTTCTCTGGCTTATTATGTAGCCTCTAATGAAAGTACCGAGGTTACAGGTACCCCTGAATTATTGAACAAACTGGACGGTACGCGAGGATATCAGATGCAGTCAGAATGTGCCGGAGTGCATGATGGAAGTCCGTATAAGCAGGTGAATCCGATGCAGCATTATGAAAATACGGCATCTCCACGTGGAAGCCGTGTCGATGGTTTCAATCCGGAGTATGGTGCGCCTACACTTCCCACAGTGGAGATTCTTCGTGAGATGATGGACGAAAAAGATCTCTGGCCTATCAATAAAGAGGTGTGGGATTACCTGGATGGAAATGGTTTCCACTTGATGACTACCATGTATACTGATTTGGTGAACAACTATGGAAAGTCATCCTCTATTGATGAGTTTGCTCAGAAAGGACAACTGTTGGGTGCCATTAACTCAAAGAGTATCTGGGAAGTGTGGAATTACAATAAGTTGGATTATGGTGATCGCTTCTGTTCCGGACTCTTGTTTTGGTATCATAACTGCCCCATGCGTCAGGTATCTTCCCGTATGTGGGATTGGTCTTTGGAACCCACTGCTTCTTTGTACCATACAGCCAATTCATTGGAGCCACTACATGCCCAGTTCGATTATCTGAAGAATACAGTATCTGTGGTGAACGATTATTATCGCTCTTTTAATAATTACAAAGTGATAGCACGGGTATATGATATCAATAGCCGGAAGGTATATGAAGAATCTGCTTCCGTGAATCTTCCGGAAGATGGAGTAGCCAATGATGTACTGACCATCCGTTTTCCTGAAAACATCTCTCAGGTTCACTTTATCAAGCTGGTGCTGAAAGATGAGAAGGGTAAAGACGTTTCTTCCAACTTCTATTGGAGATCAAATGATAAGTATGAAGGAAGTAAGACTCTGACCGGTCCTGCATCTTCAGGATTTGAAGACTTGAGTAAGCTGAAAGCGGCTAATGTGAAGCTCTCCTATAAAGCGCGTCAGGCAGACGGTCGCTATTTCGTAGACATTACATTGAAGAATACCTCCGGTGGTATCGCTTTCTTTAATCAGTTGCAATTCCTCAATTCCAAGATGAGTCCGATACGCCCGTCGTTCTATTCGGATAACTTTTTCTCTCTGGTTCCGGGTGAAAAGAAAACTGTCACCATTGAAACGGCGGAAGAAAAGTTGACTGAGGGAGCTGTTCTGGTATTGAAGGGTTGGAATGTAACTACTCAGAAGTATAAACTCAAATAAAAAAATAACGTGAAGAGATTCCATATTCTTACTGTTCTGTTGTTGTTCAGTTGGGGGATATCCGCTCAAAATCATTTTGATATTGTGGTGGTAGGCGGTAATCCCGGTGGCATAATGGCGGCGATTGCAGCGGCCAGGCAAGGCAAGACCTCGGTTATATTGGAACGTAGTCAACATATTGGAGGACTTCCGGCCAACGGACTGGGAGCTACTGATATTGCTACCCGGGAGGCAACTACCGGTCTGTTCATGGAGTTTACTTCCAGAATCAAGCAATATTATACAGAACGGTATGGAAAGAACTCTCAGCAGCTGAAGGATTGCAGTGACGGCTTTCATTTCGAACCGTCTGTTGCAGCCTCTATCTATCAGGATATGCTGAACGAACATAAGGATAAGATTACCGTGCTTCTTATGCGGCAGTTCGATGCTGAAGATCAGAATATCACTCTCAGAAACGGGCGCATTGAAAGCATCTGTATACTGAATCGTGAGAATGGAGAGAAAGAACTTTATCAGGGTGACATCTTTGTGGATGCCACTTATGAAGGTGATCTGGGTGCTGCGGCAGGTGTGCCTTTCCGCGTAGGCAGGGAAAGCAAAGCCGAATTCGGAGAACCCGGAGCAGGAAGAACCTATGAATACTGGAAAAGTCTGCCAGCCAATGGTAGCACAGGAGAGTCTGATAATGCAGTCCAGGCATATAACTATCGCCTTTGCCTGACTAATGATCCTGATAATCGTGTCCTCTTTCCGAAGCCGGCATCGTATAACAGGAATGAATATGTCTCACTGATTGAAGATGTATGGACCGGAAAGAATACTCAACGGGCCATGCTGAAGGTAACTGATGAAATGATGGAAGAAAACCGTCGTCATATCGCTGGCGGTAACCAGACTAAACTTCCAGGAGACAGTTGGGGAATCAGAAAACTGAGCAGTATCGTGAAACTGCCTAATCAGAAGACAGATGGCAATAATCAGCATGCTGCATTTATCTCTACTGATCTGCCGGAAGAGAACTGGCCTTGGCCTACTTCTTCCTGGGAGTGGAGGGATAAGTTTGCCAAACGTCTGAAAGATTATACATTGGGTTTATTCTGGTTTGCCCAGAATGATCCGGAATTACCGGAGCATTTCCGTAAAGCAATGCTAGAATGGGGATTGGCTAAAGATGAATATCAGGATAATGAATATTTTCCCCGCCAGGTCTATGTGCGTGAAGGAAGACGCTTTGAAGGAGTTTACTTCTTTACTGCTAAGGATGCTTTACCCACTGCACCGGGTAAACGCCCGCCTTTGCATGGCAGTAGCGTGACAGCCAGCCATTATGCACTCGATTCGCATGCTGCCAGAAAGCGGGAAGCCGGAAGAGTACATTTGGATGGATTCATCAGCTACCCTACAGCAGTGTATACGGTGCCCTTGGGCGTGATTCTACCCCGGAATGTAGATAATCTGCTATTACCTGTACCTGTATCCGGTTCGCATATCGGATTCTCCACATTGCGTATGGAGCCATGTTGGATGGCATTGGGGCAGGCGGCAGGTATCGCTGCTTCACTGGCTATTGACCGTAAAGTTGCTGTTCAGGATGTGGATATGTCCATATTGCAGGATTTGCTGATCGACCAGAAAGCAACGCTGATTTACTTTCGTGACTTGCGTCCGGAAAATACTGGTTTCCATTTGGCTCAATATATGGGATTGAGAGGGTATTTGCCCGGATGGGATGCGGATTTGCAAGGAACGGTCGATGAAAAGACGTTGCAGGACTGGAGTACATTATGTGGGTTTAAGCCCCGGGCTGTTCCCGGAAAAACAACCCGATTGGAAGTATTGACCGAGATTTATAAACATATTCGTCAATAAAACGATAATTTTAACCATGCGAAACATAGATATTAAGATGAAGTTAAAACTCATAGTCGGTTTGATAGGAGTGCTGTCATTGAGTAGTTTTTCTACTCTGCCTTCTTCAGATGATACCGATAAGAAAGAACAGGAGAACTGGGTAATTGGCCCATTTCATCGTCCTGAAGGTGTCAATCCTGTACTCACTCCACAGCCTACTTCTTTCTATTGTCCGATGCGCAAGGAACAGGTGAAGTGGGAGGAAAGTGATATTTTCAATCCTGCTGCCACCGTGAAAGATGGAAAGATTGTCGTGCTCTATCGTGCTGAAGATAACTCGGCACAAGGCATCGGGAAGAGAACTTCCCGTATCGGGTATGCTGAAAGCGTGGATGGAGTAACTATAAAGAGATTCGACAGCCCGGTACTTTTCCCCGGTGGAGATGATTTTGAGAATATAGAGTGTCCGGGTGGTTGCGAAGATCCGCGAGTGGCAATGACCGAAGACGGATTATACGTGATGCTTTATACGGCATGGAACCGGAAGACTCCCCGTCTTGCAGTGGCTACCTCCAGAGACTTGAAGAACTGGACCAAGCACGGTCTTGCTTTTGAAAAAGCGTATGACGGGCGTTTCGCCAGAATTGCTACCAAGTCAGCCTCCATGCTTACCAAGGTGAAAGGTGGGAAACTGGTTATCGATAAAGTAGATGGTAAGTACTTCATGTATTGGGGAGAATATGCTGTGCATGCAGCTACTTCCGACAATCTTACAGACTGGTATCCTGTGCTGGATGAGAACAACGAATTGTTGAAAATAGCCAGGCCGCGTAACGGATACTTCGACAGCCAGATGACTGAATGTGGTCCTCCTGCTATTCGTACCAAACAAGGCATCGTATTGATGTATAATGGTAAGAATGATAAAAAGAGAGGCGATGCAAATTATCCGGCAGGTGCTTACTGCGCTGGTCAGCTCCTGTTTGATTCCAAAGATCCTTATAAAGTATTGGGCCGTTTAGACAAGCCTTTCTTCATGCCTGAAGCTTCTTTTGAGAAGAGCGGGCAGTATAAGGACGGAACCGTGTTTATCGAAGGATTGGCCTATTATAAGAAGAAGCTATATCTTTATTACGGCTGTGCAGACTCCAAAGTGGCGGTAGCCGTGTGCGACGACACCAAGAAACTATTGAAAGTGAAGTAATATCAACGGATATTCCAGAGAAAGTAAATTATTGTAATGTTTAATAGATAGAATTCAAATTGTTATGTACAAGAAAGTATTCGCATTATTATTTTTATTATCATCTTTCCAGTTGCTAATCGCCCAGACTAGTCTTCTGAAGAATTTTCCCGAAGGGTATACTCCCGATGAAATCGGCAGACGTATTGCCTACCGTTTTGTAACCGAGAAACATGCATTGCATGCCGGAAAATGGATTGGTTATCCTGAAACCTTCTATTGGAACGGTTCTCTTAAATATGCGGCGGCAGCCAAAGACAAAGCGCTCATCAAGCTTCTGCAAGCCAGATTTGAGCATCTGTTTACTACCGAAAAGGAGTTGTTGCCCATCAAGAATCATGTCGATCTGAATATGTTCGGAAGTTTGCCTCTGGAGCTTTATTGGGTGACGAAGGATGAACGCTACAAAGAACTGGGATTGCCTTATGCCGATACCCAATGGGAAGTTCCCGAAGATGCCAAACCAAGTGAGAAGGAATGGGCAGAGAAGGGCTATTCATGGCAGACACGTCTTTGGATTGACGATATGTACATGATTACCATTGTACAGACACATGCCTACAAAGTGACCAATGATAGCAAATATATAGATCGTGCAGCCAAAGAGATGGTGATGTATCTGGATGAATTGCAACGTCCCAACGGTCTCTTCTATCATGCACCGGACGTACCTTTCTATTGGGGGCGCGGAAACGGATGGATGGCAGCAGGTATGGCAGAATTGCTTCGTTATTTGCCCAAGAAGCACAAAGACCGTCCCCGCATCATGGAAGGCTACCTGACCATGATGAAAAGTCTGAAGGAATATCAGAATCCGGAAGGTCTGTGGAATCAGTTGCTCGATGATCCCGAATGCTGGACTGAAACATCGGGTTCTGCCATGTTTACCTTCGCTTTTATTACGGGGGTAAAGAACGGATGGCTGGATGCCAAAGAATATGCTCCGGCAGCCCGCAAGGCATGGATGGCTTTGGTGACTTACCTTACCGAAAAGAATCAGGTGAGAGAAATTTGCGTAGGTACCAATAAGAAGAACGACAAGCAATACTATTATGACCGTCCGCGTCGTACTGGTGATTTTCATGCGCAAGGACCTTACCTCTGGTGTGTGGTCGCCCTGATGGAGAAGTAACTTATAAATTATCAATAAATAAACCATGAGTATTTTTAAATCTGTTTTATTAGGAGGTATGCTGCTACTGAGTTCTTCAGTGGCGCTGGCTCAGGTTTCGCTATCGCAAAATAGTAGCGGATCCAACGTATTTAGTCTCGTAGGCAAGAAGGATAAAGCCTGCGTGTACTATGACGCACAAGATTTTGAAGTTGTAAAAACAACGGCGGGACTATTTGCGAATGATGTGAAAGAGGTGAGTGGACAAATTCTGGGCGTTGCTACTACCAAGGAAGCTCCTCAGAAGAATTGTATCATTGTCGGAACCTTGGGTCATAATGAATGGATTGACCAGATGATTGCGAAGAAGAAACTGGACGTGGAACCTTTGAAGGATCGTTGGGAAAGCTATCTGGTGCAACTCGTTCGTAATCCGCTTCCTGGTGTAGACAAGGCATTGGTTATTGTGGGTAGCGACCGCAGAGGTGCTGCTTATGGATTGCTGTCCGTGTCAAGAACTATCGGTGTATCTCCCTGGTACTGGTGGGCAGATGCTCCTATTGTAAAGAAGGATCAGTTACACCTGAAAGTAGATAAATATATATCTAAAGAGCCTACTGTGAAGTACAGAGGCATTTTCATCAATGATGAAGACTGGGGCCTCTACCGTTGGTCGAAGAGAAACTTCGAGAAAGAAGTGGGTAACTTCGGTCCCCGGACTTACGCTAAGGTTTGCGAACTGTTACTCCGCCTCCAGGCCAACTATTTGTGTCCGGCCATGCACGATGCGTCTATGGCATTTCACCGCATTCCCGAGAACAGAGTGGTTGCAGACCGCTTTGCCATCATCATGGGTTCTTCTCATTGCGAACCGTTATTGTTTAATACGGCAAGTGAATGGAAGCGTGATAAAATGGGTGAGTGGGACTACATCAATAATAAAAAAGGCGTAGACAGCGTGCTGAATGCACGCGTGAAGGAATGTGCTCCCTTTGAAAATGTATATACGCTGGCATTACGCGGACTGCACGACAGAGCCATGAATGCAAGCAATGATATGGGCGACCGGAAAGATATGCTTCAGGAGGCTCTGATGGCACAAAGACAGATGTTGATTGATGCCATTGGTAAACCGGGTGAAGAGATTCCCCAAGCATTTACTCCCTATAAAGAAGTGTTGGATGTATATGACGAAGGTCTGGAACTACCGGATGACGTAACAATCATCTGGCCGGATGATAACTATGGTTATATGAAACGTCTGAGCAGCCCGAAGGAACAGAAGCGTTCGGGCCGTTCGGGTGTGTACTACCATTCTTCTTATCTTGGTAAGCCTCACGATCATCTTTGGATGAACACGATTTCTCCTACATTGATGTATGAAGAACTTCGTAAAGCGTATGATGCAACGGCAGATCGCATCTGGTTGCTGAATGCCGGTGATATCAAATCCTGTGAGTTCGCTGTTGATTACTTCCTTACGATGGCTTTCGATATTGATTCTTTCAACTTTGAAAGGGCAGCTAACTACCGTACCGAATGGCTGTGTGGTATGTTGGGCGACCAATACCGCAACGAATATCAGGATGTGGTTAATTCTTTCTATAAGCTGGCTTTCGCGCGTAAACCCGAATTTATGGGATGGGGCTACCAATGGACTACTGATAAGCACGGGAGAGAACGGAATACGGATACGGACTTTTCGCTTACCAACTATCGTGAGGTGGATAATCGTTTGAGCGAATACCGTCGTATTGGAAGCACCGTAGAGAAGATCCTGAACAATATGTCGGACGAGAAACAGAAAGCATGCTTCTACCAGACACTGTATTATCCGGTGAAAGGGTGCGAGTTGTTGAACAGAATGATACTGGACGGACAAAGAAACCGCTGGTATTCTATTCAGCAGAGAGCATCAACCAAAGAACTGGAAAAATCAGCGAAAGCCTGTTACGACAGTTTGGAAGTAATTACCAAGGGCTATAACTCGTTGCTTAGCGGTAAGTGGGATCATGTAATGACGATGAAACAGGGATTTGCCGCTGCTTATTTTGAACTTCCGAAATTGAGAGATGTTGAATTGGCTCCTACTGCTTCTTTAGGCGTAATGGCCGAAGGTGAGGCCGTGTTGAAAGGTCTCCAGAGTTTCCATTCATTGCCATGTTTCAATACTTACTTGCGCCAGTCTTACTATGTAGATGTATTCAACAAGGGTGCTACTCCGTTGAAATGGAAAGCTGCTGTAACAAATGACTGGATTTTAGTTAGTAAGAAATCCGGAGAGACTGCTACTGAAGATCGTATCGAGGTTTCTATCGACTGGGCGAAGGTTCCTGCCGGTGAAAGAATACTTGGAACACTGGATATCACTTCTGATCGCGGTGAGAAGGAAAGTGTCTATATCTCCGTCTTTAATCCTACTTCTCCTTCATTGGCCGAAATGGATACGCTGTTTGTTGAAAACAACGGATATGTTTCGATAGATGCGGCAAGTTTCCACCGTAAAGTGGAGAATGATGCCATTAAGATGATTATGATTCCGAACCTGGGATGCGAGAATACAGCTGTACAGTTGGGTAATCCTATCGCTCCGGCACAACGTACCGCAGGACGTAATACACCGCGCCTGGAATATGATTTCTATACGTTTGAGCAGGGATCAGTAGACGTTTATACGTATGTGCTGCCTACATTCCCCATCAGCAAGGATAGAGGATATGCCGGACATGAAGCAACAAATGTTGAAACCAAATATGGTGTATGTATAGACGAAGGTCCGGTAATGACTCCATCTACTTCTTCTTTCGAATATGCCCAGATCTGGTATGAAAGCGTATTGAAGAATTGCAGAATCAACAAGACCACTCTCCATATCGATAAACCGGGTAAGCATACGGTGAAAATCATCTGTGGAGATGCCGGAACAGTTCTGCAAAAGGTTGTGTTGGACTTTGGCGGTATGAAGCGTTCTTATATGGGACCGCAACCTACCAGAAATGAACAAGAGGTTGCTAAATAAAAGCCATTGTGAACGTTGAATAGAATTGCTTCCTTGCTTGAATAGCAGGAAATTCTTAAAAAGTATTGCTGTATAATTGCTTAAATGGAAGATGTAGGATTCGATAGAATCCTACATCTTTTGTTTTGATACGAATCTTCTATTTATTGAATCGTTTTTAAGGTGTCAGACTGATATAATTCCCTATTTTTGTTGTCGTTATATTACATATAGTCTAATGTTACGTAAAGAGATATCGAATTCAGAAACCATTTAAAATCAATAGTACCATGATGAAGAAGTTGATACTTATCCTTTGCATTTTGCAGGGTGTCCTGTTGTCACTGCGAGCGCAGGGGGAACAGCAGAATATTGCTTATACTGATAACAATGTGCGGTTTACGGTCATATCGGATGGAACGCTCCGTTTGGAGTATGCTCCGGATGGAAAATTTGTAGACGACAAGTCTTTTATTGCAGTAGACCGTTTATATCCGCAGGTTGATTACAAACTGAAGACAAGGGGGGCATGGATTGAAATAACCACCTCCAAGATGAAAATGCGTTATAAAAAAGACAGTGGGCGGTTTACGAACAATAATCTGATAATCGAAGCTGTAAAGGGGGCATTCCCCTTCACCTGGAAGCCTGGAATGCAACAGAAAGGCAATCTGAAAGGTACATATCGCACTCTTGATGGGATGGACGGTGATACACAGACTCAAACTTGGGTGTCTGATACGAAGAAAGGGGATAAACTGAAACTGGAAGACGGCCTGTTGGCAACTGATGGTTGGTCGCTCATTGACGATTCCCGCGGACTTTTGTTTGATAATGATCCGGACTGGGACTGGGCTAAGGAACGCCCCGCTAATGAAGGGCAAGACTGGTACTTCATGGCTTACGGACATGACTATAAGCAGGCTTTGAAAGACTATACTCTTTTTGCTGGTAAGATGCCGTTGCCTCCCCGTTACGCATTTGGCTATTGGTGGTCGCGTTATTGGCTGTATTCTGACAAAGAGTTCCGTAATCTGATTGATAATTTTCATACTTATCAGATACCTTTGGACGTGTTAGTGGTAGATATGGACTGGCATTATACCGAGAAAGGTAAGGGGGGCTGGACAGGCTGGACCTGGAACAGGGACTTATTTCCGAATCCTCAGGGTTTCTTGAAATACCTGAAACAGAATAACGTGAAAGTGACACTTAACCTGCATCCGGCAGACGGAGTGGCCGCTTATGAAGAGAAATATCCGGAGATGGCTAAGGACATGGGTGTAGACCCGGCTACAAAGCAGACGATCCCTTGGATAAATTCAGATAAGAAGTTCATGAAGAATATGTTCAAGAATATCCTGGCTCCGATGGAAAAAGACGGAGTGGACTTCTGGTGGCTGGACTGGCAGCAGGGAATGTTCGACTCAAAGGTGAAGAATCTGAGTAATACCTGGTGGATTAACTATGCATTTTTCAGCGATATGGAGCAACGTCGGGAGACACGTCCGATGCTTTACCACCGCTGGGGAGGATTGGGAAATCATCGTTATCAGGTAGGGTTCTCGGGTGATGCTGTGATTTCATGGAAATCACTTGATTTCCAACCCTATTTCAATTCTACAGCTTCCAACGTGTTGTACGGCTATTGGAGTCATGACCTGGGTGGGCATATCGGTAGCCAGATAGATCCCGAAATGTATACCCGCTGGTTACAATTCGGAGCATTAAGCCCGATTATGCGTACCCACTCCCAGAAAGGGGCTAAGCTGAATAAAGAACCTTGGGTGTTCGACAAGGAATATTGTGATATCATCCGTGAAACGATTCGCCAACGCTATGTGATGGCTCCTTATATCTATACCATGGCTCGTAAGGGGTATGACGACGGATTGTCTCTTTGTCGTCCGATGTATTATGATTATCCGGAGAACAAAGAAGCTTACGACTTTGGCAATGAGTATATGTTTGGAGATGACGTTCTGGTTGCACCGGTCACTACTCCAGCCAAGGATGGTTATGCACAGGTACGTGTATGGTTGCCGGAAGGAGAATGGTACGAATGGCATACGGGAGCTTTACTGGAAGGTAACCGGATTGTAGAACGCTCTTTCGCTATTGATGAATATCCAATTTATGTAAAAGCGGGTGCCATACTTCCTTTGTATCTGGAGAATGTGATGAACCTTAACAATAATGACGAAGAAATAGCGGTGACGGTGTTTCCCGGTGGAAGCGGTACAACGGCGTTTAATTTGTATGAAGATAACGGAAATGATAAGAATTATGCATCCGAGTATGCCGTGACTAAGCTGACTTCTGCTCGTAGTGGTAATGAGCAAACGATTGTTATCGGCAAGCGCGAAGGTGGCTATAAAGAAATGCCTCTTGCCCGTCCATTCACGGTGAAAGTGCTTTCATCTCTGCTTCCCCAGTCCGTCACGGTAAATGGAGTTCCAGCAGAATACAGATATTCGGCTGAAGACTTTGCATTACTGGTAGATTTGCCGGAATTGCCTTGTAACCAGGAAAAAGTGATTAAGATCATTTATCCGTCTGGGAAAGTGGATATGAACGGACTTTTAGGGGCATCCAAAAGAATAGCCCGGTCTATGGAACAACTGAAGTATCGTAATTCGTATATTGTCTTTAAAGAAGAGTTCGGCAAAATGGGAAGTCTGAATGAGGCTGTGATGTATGCTCCGTCTGAAATGCCCGCTTTGATTGCTGATTTCTGGAAGAGTTATCATGAATTGCCTTCGGTATTGGAACGGCAGGGTTTGAAGAGCGAGCAAGCGACATGGTTCCTGCAATCCGTTTGCTGGGGTGAAAAGTAACTCCGGATATGTCCGGAATAGGAGTTACTGAATGATGTATCAGTGGTTTGCTTGTTGGGATTTATGGAATTGGATAATACTCTTTGTTTCTTTTGCAACTCTTTGATTATCAGTAGGTGAAAGTGCTCTATAATGAGGTAACGACAGAATAGGGATGAAGTAATGAGTGAATGGCAATGAAGTAACGACTGATATAGGTTAAGGCAACGACTGTTTCATAATGTAGGATTGCTGTAAATGATTCTGTAAATTAATGATGAAAGTGCACATAGTGCCGAATACTAAAGCTATAGTAATAGATGAAACGATACTTGATGACATTTCTGACCGCAATTATGACCCTTTGCTGTGCAGGAGCTGTTTTTCCTTTGCCTTCTTCGGGCAATAGCCATGATATTGCATCATTGCATGCATGGGGGCCTTATTCAAAACGCTATGCCGGTATCTCGCACATACCTGATATGCGTAAAGGGATACGTTTTGACTTCTCGGTGATGCCCGGGTATTACCGGAACCGTCAGTTGGTACCGCATGTCCTGTTCGAATCATCCTACTATCCGTGGGAAATAAATCCGGAGATGACCCGCATCACTTACCGCTATGAACTGGAGTGGAAAGACCGGGTTTATACGGATGTCACCTATCACATATTGGATGATAACCGTACGTTGGTCGGGATACATTGCGTCAACAATACGAGTATGCCTCAAAATCTGGTATTGAATCAGATGGCATATATAGATTATCCTGAGACATATCCGCAGGTAGCGGTTTCGGATACGTCCGGCCTGCAATGGTATAATGCCATTGACTATATTGAGAATGAACCTGCCAGTAAATCCCCTCAATACAAACTGGTGTATGACGGATGGCAACGGAATGAGGAGCGCAGTACTTCATCACTCGATGGTTCCATACTGGGAAAAGGGTTCGGCAGGAATAAAGGTGACCGGTTGAGCTATCTGGTAAACATTCTTCCGGGGCAGGAAAACGGGGCGATAGGCCTCCGGTTTAAGATGAAGAAAGGAGAGAGTGCCGTACTGTGTCTGAAAGGACTGGTGGAACAATCTGTAGAATTGGAAGGTACGGGGGAATTCTCTTTCTTGTCAGTTCCTTATAATGGAAAGAAGGCCGGAGAATATAAACTGGAACTTGTTTCGGGAAGTACTGTTGCAATCAGTCTGGATGGATTCTTTATAGGGGATGTTGACGGTATAAACAAAGTAAATGTGGTCCGTACACCGATTCCTTTCACTCCTGTAATGGAGGTGGGAGAAACCAAACAGGATTTTATACTGAAATACAAGGATTGTGACAACTATTATGGCGTGGCCTGGAACTACCAACATTCGGAAGTGAGGGAGGTACTGAACGGTGAATTGGAGTCTTTCTTCCGTAGAAGGGTGCATGAACATGTATCTTCAAGGCTGATTGGAGACAGGAACTGGCATTATGCCAATGCTTTTTTGCGCCCTATCGTACTGGAACCTGATTCGGAACAGACCATTTACATGCTAGTGTGCAGTGGGAATAAAGAACAGGTGAAGCAGGAACTGCAAGATTTCCATTCGACACCGGATAAACTGGTCGCACGGATCAGTTCTGTGGAAAAAGCGAAGCCTGAAGACCAGGTGTTGCCAGGCGGAGAGAAGTATCTTCTGGGGAATCGTTTGCTGCAAGCCTCACTCTTGTCGAATATCGTATATCCGGTTTATACGCAGAAGGAATACATCAGACATTTTACGCCGGGTAAGAATTGGAACAGTCTTTATACCTGGGACTCCGGCTTCATTGCGTTGGGACTGATTGATGTGGACCCGGTCAAGGCTTTCGAATGTATCAAGGCTTATACGACTCCGGTGGGGAGTGAATCGGCTTTCATCCATCACGGTACCCCATTACCCATTCAGATGTATGCTTATGCTGATTTGTGGAACAACAGCCTGTCACAGGAAGCGTTGAGATTCTTATATCCCAGGCTGAAACAATATTTTGATTTTATGGTCGGAGCTGATCCGTATTCACCTACCCGAATGGCAGGTTCCGGTCTGCTTCGTACCTGGGATTATTTCTATAATTCCGGTGGATGGGACGATTATCCGCCTCAACATGCATTACGCGGTAATAAATCGCAGTATCAATCGGTGACTCCTGTGGTAACCTCTGCTTATTATCTGCGGGCGGCGAAGATTCTGCGCCTGGCAGCGAAGGAACTGGGGCTGAAAAAGGATGTGAAGTCGTATGAACGGATCATCAAATACTTGTCATATGCCTTGCAAACTTACTCTTGGGATGAAGAAAGCGGATACTTCGGATATGTAGTCCATGATTCTCTGGGAAATGCGACAGATATTTTCCGGTATAAGGATCAATCTAATTTTAATAAGGGACTGGATGGGGTCACCCCTTTGGTAGCAGGTATTTGTTCTCCCGCTCAAGTGGGCCGGTTGATGGAACATTTGTTTTCTCCTGACGAACTGTGGACTAAAGTCGGGCTCTCAACGGTTGATCAGTCTGCTCCTTATTATAAAGAAGATGGATATTGGAACGGTGCTGTCTGGTTTCCCCATCAGTGGATGATGTGGAAGGCTCTTTTAGATTTGGGTAAAGGGGAAGAGGCTTACCGGGTGGCACATACAGCTCTGGATAATTGGGAGAAGGAGTGTGAAGAAAGCTATTTCACATTCGAGCATTTCATCATTTCGTCGGGGAGAGGAGCAGGGTGGCACCAGTTCTCGGGGCTTTCATCTCCTATATTAAATTGGTTTGCAGCATACTATAGGCCGGGTAAAGTCTCCACCGGTTTTGAGGTATGGATTACAAAGAGTGATTTTAATGAGAATCATTCCAGATATAAGGCTGAACTTTCTTTTGATGATTCGACAAAACCTCATGAGCGTTGCATGATTGTCTGTATGGATGCAGGGCATCAATATGAAGTATTCTTCAATGGAAAGCCGGTTCAGTATAGGTCTGGCCATGCAGGAATGTTAGAAATAACTCTGCCGGCTACGAATAAAACAGGGGAACTTGAAGTTCGAACTCTTGATTAGATTATTTTCTGCGAGAGGCATATTTTCTTTCAGATTCGATATCTCTAGAACAAAGGCGTGTTCTATTAAGGATACGCCTTTGTTGTTATTCTGAAACTTTATAAAATTGACTAGCTTCGCAGCTTACAGCCTATGAATAAAATGATAGATACGTCCCTATAATTGAGATTATTGTGTCTATTGCTGTTTTAAACCTTTCTAACGCGTGATTTGGGACATTTTTTCTTTTTTTAGAGATAACTGTATTATTGATTGCTTATTTGAATATCTATTTTTGTCTTGCTTTAAAGCCAAGTAAGTCTTTACATTTTTTTAAAATTTAATATTATGAAGCAGAAAATTTCAAAATGCTTTTTTGATGCAAGGGTTAGGATGTTACTCCTCCTCCTGATTTCTACAATTTATGCTCAAGCCCAATCGGGCAGAATCGTTACGGGTGTCGTTAAAGATGCCACAGGCGAAACAGTAATCGGTGTAAACGTTACTGTAAAGGGTAATGCTGCTTTGGGTACTATTACCGATTTAGATGGTAAGTATTCATTGAACGTTCCTGCGCAAAAATCTACTTTAGTATTCTCATTCATTGGTTACCAAACGGTAGAAAAAACGATTGATGCCAATGCAAGAACTCTGAACGTTACATTAGTGGAAGATTCTAAGTTGCTGGATGAAGTTGTTGTGGTGGGTTATGGTACGATGAAAAGAAAGGATGTAACAGGTGCCGTGGCACACGTTGGCGAGGAAGTGACAAAGAATAGAGCTGCAACAAATGCTCTTGACTTCCTGGTTGGTACGGTTCCCGGTGTGCACATCACTCCTTCTACTGATGCAGGTGGCGGCGCCTCCGGGCTTCTGATCCGTGGTAAACAATCGTTGAAGGCCAGTACTTCTCCTTTGATTGTTTTGGATGGTGTGGTATTCTATGGTAACATTGATGATATTAATCCGAATGACATTGAAAGTATGGATATCCTGAAGGATGCCAGCTCTACTGCTATTTACGGTTCCAAAGGATCGGCAGGTGTTATTCTTATCAATACCAAGAGAGGTTCTTCCGAGAAGCCCATTATCAACGTAAGTACAAAAATAGGTGTTTCACAAGCTACTTTTATGCCGGAGATGCCTACTGCTGAACAGTATATGCAGAGACGTGTTGATTACTTCAAAACAATTGATTACTTTAAGCCGGGCGAACAACAGCATGGTTTGGGATATTATGATAATCCCAATAGTCTGCCCGATGGCGTTTCTCGTGAACAATGGGCAAGCTATGACAGCTCTTTCTCCGGTGATTATATTGAAACCTGGATGCAACGACTGGAATTCAATCCTATTGAGGTTAACAACTATAAAGCCGGTAAATTCGTTGACTGGATGGACCTAGTTTATCAGAATGGTTTGAGACAGGATTACAATGCCTCTGTTTCCGGTAAGACGGCAAGAACCAACTATTATGTGTCGTTGGGCTATACTAATAATGATGGTATCGTAGTAGGTGATCAATTCCGTGCTTCAAGATCGCGTGTGAATTTGGATACTGAGATTACGAAATGGTTGAATATTGGTTTGAATGCGCAGTTCGTTCATAAAGGCTCGGATGATATTAAGGCAGATACGGGCGCGGCTAAAGCAGCCAGCCCCTTTGGAGACGTTTATGAGGCTGATGGAAGTATCAAGGTTAGACCTTGGGATGACAACCGTATTGCCAACCCATTACTGAACCGTTCAGTGGACGAAAAATACTACAGAACGCAGACGTTTAATTCAAGCGTTTATGGTAAGTTAACTCTTCCTTTTGGATTTACCTGGCAGACAACTTTCAATGTGCGTTACGGCTGGAGAAAGGATTACTATTTTGATTCTGATATCAAGCCGGGTGTAGTAGCAGGTGGTAAAGCAAAACGTGTGGACTATTCAGACTATGAATGGAGCATTGATAACATGTTGAAATGGAACCGTACATTTGCTAATATACATAATTTCGACTTCACTTTTGTATATACTGCTGAAAAATATCAGAACTGGCAAAGTACGGGAAACAATGAAGGTTTCCAGCCGAATGGCGCACTGAGTTATCATGGTATTCAGGCCGGTATAACTCCTACTGTCAGTGCAAATGACGAAATGCAGACTGGTAATGGTTTGTTGTGGCGCTTGAATTACTCTTTGATGGACCGTTATTTGCTGACAGGTTCTGTACGTCGTGACGGTTTCTCAGCTTTCGGACAGAATAATCCTTTCGGTGTATTTTCTACAGTTGCTGCCGGATGGCGTATATCAGAAGAGAAGTTCTTGAAGGATGTTGAATGGATTAACAACCTGAAGCTGCGTCTTTCCTGGGGACAAACCGGTAACCGTGACATCGGCCGTTATGCTGCTTTCTCAAGATTAACTATTACCAACGTTATTCAGGATGGGGTAAACTATAAAGGTGTATATCCTTCAAGTTTGGCTAACAGAGACTTGAAATGGGAAACTACTACCGGGTTCAACTTCGGTGTTGACTTTGGATTGTTCAAAAACAGACTGAGCGGTTCTGTAGAACTTTATAAGAATAAGACGAATGACTTGTTGATGGACCGTGCTATGCCTGAAATCTCAGGATATGGTAAGATCGCTTCTAACCTGGGAGAAATTGCTAACCAGGGGGCTGAGTTAACTTTGTCAAGTGTAAATATCAATACTTCTAATGTACGTTGGAATACCACCTTCACTTATTCTACTAATAAGAATGAAATCAAACACCTGTACGGTGATATGATTGATGTGCTGGATGCCGATGGTAATGTTATCGGTCAGCGTGAAGACGATGATGTACAGAACGGTTGGTATATCGGACATGCTATTGATGAAATCTATGATTATAAGTGGATTGGCGTATGGCAACTGGGTGAAGAATTGGAAGCTGCAAAATATGGTAAGCAACCGGGTGACCCGAGACTACTGGATGTTAATAACGATGGTAAGATCAATGATGACGATAAGCTCTGGTTGGGTACAAAAACTCCGAAGCATCGTATGACGTTGAGCAGTGACCTGAATTTGTTCAAATGCATCAATTTCTCTTTTGTACTGCGTGGAGAATTCGGTTGGATGGATATTGATAACCTGCCGAGAAACGAAACTAACCGTTACTACAATACTTCAAACTCTGTTTGGACCGAGTATTGGACACCATGGAATCCGAATAGCAAATATGCCCGTTTGGGTGCAAACATCGATAGCCCGGGTGTGAACATTTACGAAAAGAGAAACTACGTAAGAATGCAGAATATGGCATTGTCTTATACATTCCCGAAGAAGTTGATCAACAAGTTTATGATTGATAATCTAAGATTCAGTATTAATGTGGATAACGCATTCGTTATTTCTAAATGGAGAACTTCTGATCCTTTGACTAAGGCCATTACTCCACGCATCTGGACATTTGGTGTAGACATTACCTTATAATCTGATAGAACGATAATTAAATAAAGATATTCAAATGAAAACAAAGAAATATATACTAAAAGGTCTGGCAACTTGCCTGATAGCTGCCAGTCTTTCTGCTTGTGTTGATCTTGAACCGAAGGCGATGTCGTTCCTGACACCGGAGAACACTTTTGTTGATAAAGCAGGTTTGGAAACCATGCTTCGCCTCTGCCGTAAACAGATGAATTTTGAATGGTTTGGAGACGCTTTCAACTCTGGAAACTGTGAAACCTATTCTGTATATGAATATGCTTGGTCTGACTTGGCTGTTATGGGAGGTCCTGAAACGAAGGAAATCCACAATATGGTGACTCAGCTGACCCCTACCACCAATATGTATCTGCACCTTCGTTACTGGGTTTTCGGCTGGAACGGTATCAAGTATGCCAATACGGTTATTACCCGTGCTCCTGAAGCTGACGGTATGGCTTCGGAAGAAGACAGAAACGCTTGTTTAGCAGAAGGATATTTCCATCGCGCTTATTGGTATTATCTGCTGACTAACCAATTTGGAGATGTACCTTGGATCGGAGAAGAAATTACCGGTGCAAAACTGGACTTTAATACCGTTTCCCGCAAAACTATCTTGGCGAATATCAAGAAAGATATGGAATATGCTGTACAATGGTTACCTAAAGAAGTAATCCGTGGTGCTGTGAGCAGAGCCGCAGGTGAACATTTACTGGCTAAGATATGTCTGGCTACCGGTGACTTCCAACAGGCGGTAGATGCAACAACTCGTTGTATCAATGATTATGGATTGCGTCTGATGACCGAACGCTTCGGTATCAATATGGATGATAAGAGTAAGGACGTATACAACGACCTATTCCAGGAAGAGAATATCAGTATTGTTGAGAACAAAGAAGGCATTATGATCGGTCAGGAAATCTACGGTCTGGACGGATGTTCTTCTCCAAGTGGTTCAAAACGTAAGCGTAACTTCGTGCCGCAGTGGCATGCCGGAAGCAAAATGAAGACACCGGACGGAAAGAACGGAACGACTGATGCATCAGGCATTTATGATGGATACGAACAGTTGGAAGAGCTGGGTAGAGGTCTTGCCAAGATACGTCCTACCAACTATGCACAATATGAGTTGTGGAAGGATTGTGGAGATGATATGCGTCATAATTCCAATAACTGGTATGATAAGTCACGTATCAAATACAATCTGCCAGCTTCAAAGGGTGGTAGTGCCGCTTACTTCGGTCAACCGGTTAATCCTGCTTACTGCACCGATACCATGCGCTGTTATTTCTCTTTCCCGATTGTGAAGGTTCTGATTGATAAGGATGATCCGAATGCAGGAGGTAAAGTACCTGTAGGTGGTTTCACAGACCAGTATATCTTCCGCCTTGCCGAAACTTACTTGAATAGAGCTGAGGCTTACTGGTGGTTAGGCAAGAACGATCTGGCTACTGAGGATGTGAATACAATCCGTCGCCGTGTGAATGCACCGGAACTCTCATCCGTTACACTGGAAGATATCCTGGATGAAAGAGCCAGAGAATTGTTCCTGGAAGACCATCGTAAGACTGAGTTGACTCGTATTGCCTTCCTGAAAGCAGAAAAGGGTATAGATGGATATTCACTCAATAACTTTTCAGAGAAGAACTGGTATTATGACCGCATGATGGAGAAGAATAATTTCTTTGCAACAGAATATTATTATTCAACCAATGCATTTATCATGAAGCCGTATCACGTGTTGTGGCCCATTCCGCGTAATGCCATAGAATCCAACACTCAAGGCCGTATCAATCAGAACTATGGTTACGACGGTTATGAAGATAATATCCCGGTAGAAGAACTTGAACAAAGATATAAATAAGATAATATATGAGAAGTAAATATATATTGTTTGCCTTGGCTCTGACAGGAGCCTTGGCATCCTGCTCGGACGACGATAATAAGGGAACAGCAAACTATAAGAATCCTTATTCAAACCCCTTGACTGATTACAGCGCAGCTGACCCTACAGTCTGGAAAGAGAATGACCATTCATTCTATGTATATGCCACCAATACATCTGTAATCCGTAAGTCGGAAGACTTGATTCACTGGACGGACGGAGGCAAGATGTTTGCAACAAAACCTACGTTTGTTACGGAATCGGGTGCAGCAGTCTGGGCACCGGATATCGAAAAGGTGGGTGATAAATATATCTTGTATTTTGCCATGTCTGCCATGGGCAAGCCTGCAACTGCCGGTATCGGTATTGCTTCGGCTGACTCTCCCGAAGGTCCTTTCACATTGGATATATCGGTAGACGGAAAAGGAAAGTTGTTCACTTCAAGTGAAATTGATGTAAGAAACTCCATCGACCCTTGCTACTTTGAAGACAATGGACAGAAATGGTTGGTTTGGGGTAGTTTCAACGGTTTGTATGCTGTGAAGCTGAATGAAGACGGTACGAGAGTATACCCTGACATTGCAACAGCCAAGAAAGAAAGAGTACAGGTTGCAGGTACTGCTTTTGAAGCGCCTTACATTCATAAACGTGGCGATTATTACTACATGTTTGCATCTGTCGGTTCATGCTGTAACTCTATGTTGAGTACTTATACTACGGTTGTTGGCCGTTCCACTTCTTTCTTAGGCCCGTATGTGAATAAGAACGGAGAATCAATGCTGGACAATAAATATGAAGTGCTGATCAGAGCCAATGATCGTTTTGTAGGACCGGGGCATAACTCGGAAATCGTAACGGACAGTGAGGGTAATGAATGGATGCTATATCATAGTTATGACAGACACACCCCGAGCAAAGGACGCTATTTGATGATTGACCGGATTGTTTGGGAGAATGATTGGCCGGTGATTGCCGGTAATAGTCCATCTACCGAGGCAGAAGCTCCGGTTTGTAAATAAGTAATAGTGAATATATGCAGAAAATATTGTTAATCGGAGCCTTTGTTGCCATAAGCTGTTTGCTTATGGCGCAAGGGCCCGTCAAAAACTATCAGAATCCGGTTGTAAATTATAGCCTGCCCGATCCCTCTGTTATCAAAGGGGAAGATGGTTATTATTACCTGTATGCCACCGAAGATATCCGAAACTTGCCTATCCATCGTTCAAAAGACTTGGTGGAGTGGGAGTATGTGGGTACTGCTTTTACCAAAGGCACTCGTCCGGATTTTGAACCTAAAGGAGGACTCTGGGCTCCTGATATCAATAAAATAGGTGATAAATACGTGCTTTATTATTCCATGTCTGTCTGGGGTGGCGAATGGACCTGTGGTATCGGATGTGCCACTGCCGATAAGCCCGAAGGTCCTTTTACAGATCATGGAAAGATGTTCCGCAGCAATGAAATCAATGTACAGAATTCCATTGATCCTTTCTATATAGAGGATGGAGGAAAGAAATATCTCTTTTGGGGTAGTTTCCGGGGAATTTACGGCATTGAACTGTCGGATGACGGACTTTCTGTTAGGAAAGGTGCCAAGCTCCGCCAGGTGGCAGGAACAGCCTATGAAGGAACATATATTCATAAAAAAGATGGTTATTATTATTTCTTTGCATCTATAGGAACTTGCTGTGAAGGATTGAAAAGTACTTATACTACGGTTGTAGGTCGTTCGAAGAAACTTTTTGGACCTTATGTGGATAAAAATGGTAAGAAGATGCTGGATAACCACCATGAAATACTGATTCACAAGAATGAGGCTTTTGTAGGTACCGGACATAACTCAGAGATTGTAACGGATAAGACGGGTAATGACTGGGTGTTTTATCATGCAGTCAGTACCAAGAATCCCGGAGGCCGTGTGTTGATGCTAGATAAGGTTGATTGGAAAGACGGGTGGCCATCCGTGTCTGGCAATTCTCCGTCATCAGAATCCGAAAGACCTGTATTGTAAAATAGTAAAATGAAGATTGAATATGAGGTTAAAAAGATTGTTTTTAGGGATAATGCTTTCTGCGGGCATTGCAAATATTGGAGCGGCAAACTATACTCCTGAGAATGTTTCTGTATCTTTAAAAGTTCCGGGAAATGATGCCAAACACTATTCATTAACTCTCCGGAAAGTGCAGGATGGTGTGTACGATTGTCAGCCTTCCGAAAATCTGCCGCTGGTCATTACCCGTCAGGTTACGGAGAAAGATGGAAAACAACGCATCAATGTTGTCATCAAAGCCTTGGAGAATGTGTATTTCAATTATGGAGAGCAGATAAAAACCGGTTATAAGCATGATGACTGTCAGTTCTATATGCCCGGTTTCTGGTATCGTCGTAACCTGCGTTCGCCCAAAGAGGCGCCTTCATTCCATACTTCGGATAGTTGGTTGGTGCGCGAGGACCGTTTGAGCACTCCGCTTACAGCAGCTTTCAACTCTGCAAATGGTAAGTCAATGTCGGTTATCCGCATTGATAAGTTTGACAAGGAGGCGCTGGCCACTCACAAAGAAGGAGAGGTCATTGTGTCCGGAGAAACATCCATAGGCTATACCGGATTTGAAAATGTGGGAGGCATGACTGTGCTTTCTTACGGTTTTCCGTATCGGGAAGCTCCGAAAACTTATATTCGTAAATTGACTTTAGCTCCTTCTGTTGAGGCTTTTCAGTTGCTTCGCAAAGGAGACAGCATTACTCTGACCTGGGAGTTGGCGGAAATAGATGCCGCTGATTTTTCTGAGTGCGTGCAGCGTACTTGGGAGTATTGTTATGACACGAACCGTCCGCAGCCTGTCGATACACCTTATACGGTGGACAGAATGAAAGAAGTACTCAGTAATTTCTTTGTGGAAAGTTATGTGGACAATACGCCTACTCATTACTATTCCGGTGTGGAACTGAAAACGGCTACTTGCGATCATGTGGATGTTGCTGAAATCGGATTTGTGGGACGTACGTTGCTCAATGCTTTCAATGCACTGGAATATGGTGCGTTACAGAACCGCCAGGAATTGATGAATAGTGCCAACAGTGTTTTTGATACGTATCTTCAGAACGGTTTCTCTCCGGCAGGCTTTTTCAATGAGGTGGTACATTATAATCGTGGCTTTAAAGAATCCAAGCACAGTATCCGACGCCAATCAGAGGGTGTGTATGCCGTGCTGAATTATCTGACTTACGAAAAGCAGCAGAAGCGCAAACATCCTGAGTGGGAGAAGCGTATCAAAGGAATTTTGGATAGCTTCCTGCGTTTGCAGAATGAGGATGGTAGCTTCCCGCGTAAGTTTAAGGATGACTTCTCCATTGTAGATGGAACGGGTGGAAGCACCCCTTCAGCTACCTTGCCTTTGGTGATGGCTTACAAGTATTTCAAGGATAAACGTTATCTGGAGAGTGCGAAACGTACGGTGGGCTATCTGGAGAAAGAACTTATATCTAAGGCGGATTTCTTCTCTTCAACCCTGGATGCAAACTGTGAGGATAAAGAAGCTTCTTTGTATGCCGCTACTGCTACGTATTATCTGGCGTTGGTTACTAAAGGGGCGGAGCGTACGCATTATGCAGAACTGTCGAAGAAAGCAGCTTATTTTGCTTTATCCTGGTATTATACCTGGGACGTTCCTTTTGCCGAAGGACAGATGCTGGGTGATATCGGCCTGAAAACTCGTGGCTGGGGAAATGTATCGGTGGAGAATAACCACATAGATGTGTTTGTTTTTGAATTTGCCGATGTATTGAATTGGCTTTCGAAAGAATACGATGAACCTCGTTTCTCTGACTTTGCCCAAGTGATTTCTACCTCTATGCGTCAATTGTTACCGTACGAAGGACACATGTGTGGTGTGGCTAAAGTGGGCTTTTATCCCGAAGTTGTTCAGCACACCAACTGGGATTATGGTCGCAATGGAAAGGGATATTATAATAATATCTTTGCTCCGGGCTGGACAGTTGCTTCCCTGTGGGAGCTCTTTTCTCCGGGACGTGCGGAGAAATTCTTATTGAAATAAAAAGATGGATATAAAATACAACGTGCATGAGTCATAATCTCATGCACGTTGCATCTATATATCCTGCATATCCGATCTATATATCCTATACGTCCGATCTATATGTCCTGCGTGTCCCATCTATATATCCTGCACGTCCCATCTATAGATGCTCTAAACAGCTACTTTCTTTCGTTTCTTCATCGCATAGCCAGCGCTTTATTCTCTGCTGTCTCCATAATCTCCCGTTCTCCCGGTCCTTTATCATTAATACCGCAAAGATGCAGAATACCGTGGATAATAACCCGGTGTAACTCCGTTTCATAGTCACTGCCGAACTGCTCTGCATTTGTACGTACCGTGTCGAGGCTGATAAATAAATCTCCACTGAGGCGATTGCCCTCGCAATAATCAAAAGTGATGATATCCGTGTAGTAATCATGTTGCAGATACTGGCGGTTTACCTCAAGTATTTTCTCGTCAGAACAGAAAATATAGGCGATTTCACCGACTCTTTTCTTGTAAGTGGCAGCAACGGCTTTAATCCATTCTGTGGTTTGGTTCTTTTTGATGGCGGGCATTTCTACACCGTCTGTCTGATAGGAAATCATATCAATTAATAATTAAAAGTTAAAAGAAAAACAGATAGCTGATGATGATGGCGGCGATGATACCTGCAAAGTCCGCTATCAGTCCGCAGGTGACGGCATTACGCGTTTTAGTAATACCCACGCTTCCGAAGTAAACAGCCAGGATATAGAAAGTGGTGTCCGAAGCACCACGGGCTACGCAACTCATTCGTCCTACAAAAGAATCTGCACCATATTCCTTCATGGTGTCAATCATCAATCCGTTGGCACCGCTGCCACTCAACGATTTCATCAGTGCGGTTGGTAAGGCGCCTACAAAACTGGTATCTGCGCCAAACAATCCCACTATGTAACCGATGCCGCTTACTAACATATCCATCGCACCGGAAGTGCGGAATACGGCAATACCCACCAGAAACGCTACCAGATATGGAATGATGCGCACGGCCGTGGTAAAGCCTTCTTTGGCACCTTCTACGAAGGCATCATATACATTGATTTTCTTCCATAATCCCCAGATAATGAACAAAAGAATGATGCTGAACAGGATAACGTTGGCAATCAATGTGGAATATGTACCGATTTCTTCACGACCGAGTTGTATAAACAAGTAAATAAGTCCAGCAAAGAAAAGGCTGATGCAACCGATGAGGATAAGGATGGGCTTATTGATCAGATTGATGCGTTGAGCAATGCTGACAGCAATCACTCCTACAAGGGTGGAAACGGCTGATGTGATCAGTATGGGAATGAATATATCGGTAGGCTGTGCAGCGCCCATCTGAGCGCGATACATCATGATGCTGATAGGAATCAGGATCAGCCCGGAAGTATTGAGCACCAGAAACATGACCATCGGATTGGTTGCCGTATCCTTCTGAGGGTTCAATTCTTGCAGCTCCTTCATAGCTTTCAATCCCATTGGTGTAGCGGCATTGTCCAGTCCCAACATATTGGCGGAGAGGTTCATAAAGATAGAACCCATGGCAGGGTGCCCTTTGGGGATTTCGGGGAAAAGACGGCAGAACACCGGACTCAGCCAGCGGGATAATGCGTTAATCATGCCGCTTTGCTCGCCGATCTTCATAATGCCCAGCCATAGAGAAAGGATACCCGTCAGGCCCAGCGATATTTCGAAGGCTGTTTTCGAGGAAGTGAATGTTGAATTGACAAGCTCCGTAAAGATTTCTGTGTTGCCCATAAACAGGAGCTTGATGAGTGCCACAATGAAAGCAATTACGAAGAATGCTACCCAAATGTAATTTAAAACCATAAAATAACGCGTTGATTTTCGTGCAAAAGTAGGAATATCTTTCTATTTAGCGTGATAAATGGAAAGATTATTGCATTTATTAGGGCAATAACACTATTTCGAATATGAAATTCTGGCTATCTTTGCTTTCTCATATTGTGACGGAATTAGAGGGAGAAGGAGTTAAAGAGGTTACTAACTCCGGACTCTCATAAAATAATTAACTGATATGAAAAACAAATGTATGTTAATTGCAGCTTTGCTGTTGTTATCCGGTACAATCTCGGCCAAGGTTGTGTTGCCGCCGATGTTTTCGGATAACATGGTGTTGCAGCAACAGGCGGATGCCCCTATATGGGGTGAGGCAAAACCGATGAAAGCGGTAAAAGTAACCACTTCTTGGGATGGGAAGACGTATGAAACACTGGCTGATAAGGAAGGGCGATGGAAGCTTTCCGTTCGTACTCCTGAAGCGGGTGGTCCGTATGAGCTTACACTGACCGATGGTCAGAAACTGGTGTTGAAGAACGTAATGATTGGGGAGGTATGGATCTGTTCCGGACAATCCAATATGGAAATGCCGCTGAAAGGTTGGGGCAAGGTTCTGGATTATGAGAAAGAAATAGCCGCAGCCAATCATCCCAATATTCGTTTATTGCATGTGGAACATGTTACCAGTACGCAGCCGGAGACGGATATCAAAATCCGTGATAATGGCTGGCAGGTATGCTCACCACTGACCGTTCCTGAATTCTCGGCTACCGCCTATTTCTTTGGTCGCGAAATCTCTGAAAAGCAGAATGTACCCGTCGGGTTGATTCATACTTCCTGGGGAGGGACCAATGTAGAATCCTGGATAAGCGGAAAGGTGTTGCAAGAAATGCCGGACTTCAGTAAAGTAGTGGAAGATATTCGTGCAATGCCTGATAAAGCTGCGATGAAAGCGGACTATTTGAAAGCTTTGGAAGCTTGGAACAATCGTGTTGATGAAGGTTTTGCTGCCGGGAAACCGGTACGGGCTGAGGTTTCTTTGGATGATAAGGCTTGGGGTAAGCTGAACTTCCCCGGAATGGTGGACCAGCAAGGGCTTGGTGATTTTGACGGACTGATCTGGCTTCGCCGCACTGTTGATATTCCTGCATCCTGGGCAGGTAAGAAAGTGCAGTTAGTTTTAGGGGCTATTGATGATAATGATATAACGTATTGGAATGGTCGGGAAGTGGGCCGTACCGATGGTTATTCTGTTCAACGCAATTACACCGTTCCGGGTAAGCTGGTGAAAGCAGGACCGCTTACATTGGCTATCCGTGTGACAGATACAGGTGGTGGTTGTGGTATGCCGGATGAACTTTATCTCCGTTCAGACAATGGAGAACAAATTAGTCTGGCCGGTGAATGGAAATATCAGATAGCGGCCGATGCCCGGAAAGAGGGTATGTTTCCGAAGGATATGTCCGAGGACCCCAATCTGCCGACATCTTTATACAATGCTATGATCCATCCATTGGTGCCTTACAGTATCCGTGGTGCTATCTGGTACCAGGGGGAAAACAATGCTTCCCGTGCCTATCAGTATCGTGAGCTTTTTCCGCTGGTTATCGAGAATTGGCGTAAGGACTGGGGACAGGATTTTCCTTTCTATTTTGTGCAGTTAGCCAACTTCATGCAAGTGTCTCCCAACCCCGTTGATTCTGACTGGGCGGAACTCCGCGAAGCACAAGCGCGCACATTGTCGGTAGCGAATACCGGAATGGCTGTAATCATCGATAAGGGCGATGCCAATGACATCCACCCGAAAGATAAACAGGCCGTTGGACATCGCTTGGCGTTGGTAGCCCGTGCTAATACGTATGGAGAACAAATACCTTATTCCGGTCCCGTTTATCGTTCCTATCAGGTGGACGGCGATAAGATTATCCTTTCTTTTGATCATACAGATGGTGGCTTAAAGAGTAGTGATGGGAAAGCATTGCAAGGCTTTGCCATTGCCGGTCGTGATCATAAATTCCATTGGGCGAAGGCAGAAATACAGGGTGATAAGATTGTGGTGAGTTCTCCCGAAGTATCGTATCCGGTTGCTGTGCGCTATGCATGGGCCAACAATCCGGTTTGTAACTTATATAATGGTGCCGGTCTCCCGGCTTCACCTTTCCGTACGGATGATTGGAAAGGGGTGACGCAGAAATAATCAATGCATTTGGTTGTATGGCGGCTCCGCTTATTATCAATTGTAAATTATTGATAATAAGCGGAGTTCTTTTTGATGCCACTTGGCGATAGATACTGTGAAGACGAACGTTTGCTTACTTATTGGCTGTTGTTATTCTAAAAATAATGCTTATTATATGCAATAAAAAGGTAAAAATCATCAATTGGTCTGTCTTGTGAGATAGGGGGATGTTTTATTTCATAGATAAAATATATCTTTATCATCGTATAACATACAACAGACAAATAACTTATGCTGAAAAAAACGATTCTTGCCTGTGTTCTTTTGCATTTGGTTGTAGGAACTATTTCACCTCAAAAGATAGATTCTATCGATATTAAAAGCATGCGTGCTTACTATAAACAGTATTTTAATGATCCGACTGATCCCATTGTTCTGACAGCATCGGATACATTATTTGATATGGCAATCAGGTGCAATGATACGGTGATGGCTAAGATAGCTTTGGGAGCCAAGGTAGACTATTATTATTACGGACAGGGCGAGAACCGCACGGATAGCATCATAGCCGGAGTAAATCGCTTAAAACAATATGCCAGAAGTGTCGGTAACGCTGAACTTTACTACTGGGCATGGGCTGCGAGGTTGGTTAACTATTATATTATACAGGGAGAATATAACATTGCTCTTCTTGAAGCTGAAAAGATGTTGCAGGAGGCCAAAGGTGAGAAAAAGCAGGGAAGTATTGCTGAGTGTTATTATGCATTGGCCAATGTGTATACGGCTAAAGGTTTAGTAAAAAAATCTCAGGAGTTTATGCTTAAAGAGATTGATATTTTTGAGAATGCCAATGTCTTTAGATATAATATATCCTGCCAGTATAGTGATGCCGCAAAGATATACATTGATCTGGGCGAAGCAGAAAAAGCTCCCGAATTGCTTAAAAAGGCACTCAAAACTTCTAGGTCTACTTATCATGAAGTGACGGCCAAGCTGGTTTATGTATCACTCTATCTTGCGCAAGGAGATACAGCAGCTGCCCGCAAGGCATTGGAGGAGTGTAGACAAATGTATATGGGAGAACCTTCAATGAAACGTCATATACACTATTTGTATGATGTAGAGATTGATTATAACTGGAGGGTGGGCAACTATAATAAGGCTCTTAGTGTATTGGATGAACGGGAAACCGAATTGAGGAAGAAAAACAATCTGACAACTTTGATGGCATTGAGAAAAACAAAGGCGGATATTCTTTGGGATATGAACCGTAAAGAAGAAGCAGCCGGGCTGTACCGCGATTTTCTGTTGGAACAGAAGAAGGAGAAAGAAAGGAATGAAGAAATCACTACCAGTGAGTTTGCTACCATGTTGAACTTGCAACAGCTCAATGCTGAGAAGGTACGGTTGGAAAAGACCTCTCAGAAGAAACAACTGCAAAATACCCGGACTATTTTATTCTCTGTACTAGGTCTTTTATGTATCGTCGTTATCTTTTTGTGGCAACAGAGAAAACTCAATGCAAAGTTGCATCGGGCAAAAAATAAGCTGGATGAGCAGAATCGTACATTAATCAAAGCCGAGGAGGAACTGCGCAAAGCCAAGGAAGCTGCTGAACAGAGCAATTGGTTGAAAACAATGTTCATTCAGAATATGTCCCATGAAATCCGTACTCCGCTTAACTCCATTGTCGGGTTCTCCGGGGTATTGGTTGATATGCTTGATGAAAAGGAAGACATCGGGCAGTATGTTGCATTGATTGAGAGTAACAGCAAGTTATTGCTGAAGTTGGTAGGTGATATCCTTGATATTTCCATTCTCGACAGTGAAGTTGAAATCAAGCATAATGCTGTTGATGTCAATGCCTGTTGCCAGGCCTCGATAGATGCGGCGGGGGCATCTTTCGATCCGGGCGTAAGGCTCATTTTTGAACCTGCCTGTGACGAGCTGATCATAAACAGTAATTATAGTTATATAGTGCAGGTACTTGATAACCTGTTGGGCAATGCATCGAAGTTCACTCATGTGGGTTCCGTTACATTAACCTATGAGGTTAAGAAAGAAGAGAATCAATTGATTTTCACGGTTACAGATACCGGAATCGGTATTCCCGTTGAGGAACAGGAACGTGTTTTTGAGCGCTTTGTGAAGTTGGATAACTTTAGTCAGGGAGCAGGGCTCGGTTTGTCCATTTGTCGTATTGTTGCCGAAAGGCTGGGTGGCTACCTGAGGATTGATAAAGGGTACACTCAAGGTACCCGTGTTATTTTCTGTGTGTCGATGTGAAGAATAAAATAAAAGCGATATTTTTGTATATTATTAAGTTCATATTATGCAGAAAACAAAGGAAATACAGCAGGAGCTGGAACAGTACATTGACCCGGTGAAACGGGAGTATCTTCCCAACTTCTTTAAAACTGGGAAAGGACAATACGGAGAAGGTGACAAGTTTCTCGGTATTGTCGTTCCCAACACCCGTATAGTGGCGAAGCGGCATAAGGATGTGCCATTTGAGGTAATGGCGGAGTTGCTGCAAAGCGAATGGCATGAATGTCGCCTGTGTGCCTTGCTGATGCTGGTGGAACGCTTTAAAAAGTACGATGAAAAGGGCAAAAAAGAGATATTCGACTTCTATTTGTCGCAGACTGCCCGTATCAACAACTGGGATCTGGTAGACTTATCTGCTCCGGGTATTGTGGGCGAATATCTCAAGGATAAGCCTCGTGATGTTCTCTATCGCTTGGCCGGAAATGAACTGCTTTGGGATCAGCGCATAGCGGTGGTTTCCACTTATGCGTTGATTAAAAACGATGATTTCATCGATATTTTAGCTCTTTCCGAGCATTTCCTTTGTACGCGTTACGACCTGATGCAGAAGGCCGTGGGATGGATGTTGCGGGAAATGGGAAAACGGAATAAAGACCTACTGGTGCAGTTCCTTGAAAAGCATTGTAAAGTGATGCCTCGCACAATGTTGCGCTATGCGATAGAGAAATTTCCGGAAGAAGAACGGAAAGAGTTCATGAAGCGGTAAGCGGCAGACATACAATGTTGGCCACACTTTCGTCATTTGCGCCGCAAAAGTCCGGATAAGTAATCAGTGTGTCGCCTTCCCACTAGGACTGAGGGTACTTCCCACTAGGACTGAAGGTACTTCCCACTAGGACTGAACTGGTGTTCCACTGCGACTGATCATGGTGGAACATCAAGTGTGTTGTTATACAGTAAGTTACGACGTATATGAAACATCTGTTCGCTCCTCTCCGCTGGGATATGAATTAGTTCACCACAGAGTAACACAGAGTCTCACAGAGTTTAATTGATTTGAAATCAGAAAATAGGACTCCGTGAAACTCTGTGTTACTCTGTGGTGAAACTTCATTACTGTATCGAAATAAATCAATTCTGCCAACAGGTAAAGAATAGATCTAAAATAGTGATTAGTAAGATTGAAAATAAATGATATGTGGTAAAAATGCCGGATAAAAATATACCGGATAATTTTCATTTTAAATGAAGACTCTTAACTTTGTCACAATTTCAGTTGACTGGAAGATGAAATTCCATATAGCATCATCATGTTGAATGGGAGTTTATAGTGTATGGTAAATTGTGATGAAGATGAAATTACTACTTTTATTGATGTTTGTTCTGGCAGGGTGTACGAGACCTGCCACCTTGGATCTGCAAATGAACAGTGAAGCCGATAGTCTTTACGAGGAAGCTTGTGCACATTATGAAAATGAAGAAATAGATAGTTGTACCTATAAACTGACAAAAGCTTTAGAACTATATCGTGAGAGTGGAGAAAACGAAAAGGTAGCTATCACCTGTTTGTCGTTGGGGCAATCCTACAATGGGATAGCTCAGACCGATTCGGCAAGGCCTTATTTACTGGAAGGACTGAAATATTGTGAAGAGAATACAGTGCTTGACAGTATCCGTGGAAGGTTACTTACTGATTTGGCAAGCTGTTATATGATTGAGGGGGATATCCGGGAAGCAACATCACAATATCTGACAGCTTTGGATGCCACCTCTAAATCCGGTGATAGTGAAGCCTATCTGACCAATTGCAGTTCGCTGGGTGTCGCCTATCGCAGAATAAACCTCCCGGACTCTGCTCTTTACTATTACGGCAAGGGGCTTGAGGCAGCCATGAAAAGCAAGGATTATAGTGCTGTATCCAATCTGCATGCCAATATTGCCGTGATGTATATCTCTTTCAAACAGTTAGAAAACGCGAAGGAACATGCACAAGAAGCCATTACGTATGCCCTGAAAGAGGAAGATGCTTTGGACTGGTTGCAGGCTTACTACATCTGCGGTTCTCTGTTAGTAAAGACAGGGGAATACGATCAAGCGATCAATTATCTGCATAAGGCTTATGGAATAGCTTCCCAGCAACAATCACCACGTTTCCGGTTAAAAGTATTGTCAGCGCTGTTACCCGCTTTTCAGGCTACAGCACAAGATGATTCGGTGCGTTACTATCTGAATGTATGTGACCGCTTTCTGGATGAATTACCAGAAACGAGCCATGAAGCTATCGGTATTTATGAGACAAAAGCCCAACTCTTACTAAAGGAAAAGAAATATCGGGAAAGTTTGGATTTCTATCGAAAGTTGACAGGATTGATAAGTACAAATTCGCCTACCGCTCCCTACGTGTGGTACAGCCGTATGGCCGAATGTTATCATAACCTGCAACAGCCTGATGAGGCTTACAGATATATGGAGCAGGCTCTCGAATTGCGTGATTCCCTGGCTGCACAGGAGGTGGAGAAGCAAATGAGTGAGCTGCAAGTGCGCTATGATACTCAGAAGAAAGAACTTGAAATTAAGCGTCTGAAAGAATTACAACAGCAGGAAGAACTTCGCAGTCTTCGGCTCACAATTTGGTTTATAGCTTTTATCAGCTTTATGCTTATCCTCTTGATCATTCTCTTGTATAAACGCAAGTTACAACTCAGCCGTAAATATATTGACGGAATGGAGAGCGAACGTGCCCGTTTGGCACGCGAACTGCACGATGGGGTGTGCAATGAACTTCTGGGGTTGGAAATGGAACTTAAATCGGGCTTTAATAGAGAAGAGGACAAATGTGAGTTGCTGGACAAACTGGGGCGGAGTCGTGCGAATATCCGTAGTATTTCGCACGAACTAATGCCTCCCGTATTTTCTGATGCCACTATTGATGAGATTATAACAGATTATATCGATCATCTGAATGTTCCTTCATCCATGCATCTTTCATTCGATGCTTCTACGTCCGATTGGAGTCTGGTATCCTATAATGTGGCATATGAATTGTATCGTATTGTACAGGAAAGCATGAATAATATTCTCAAATATTCTTCCGGCACACAGATTTCCATTTCACTGTTAATGGATGGTGCGCATGTGCGGTTGGAGATATTCAGCAATGGAGTTATGAAGCGCTCTTCTTCCAAAGGCATCGGGATGCGCACGATGGAAGATAGGGTCAGATGTATGAACGGTACACTCCATGTGGCTGCTGATGAGACCGGTGTATGCGTTACAGTTACGGCTCCTTTTAAATAAAGATTTATTCTGTACTAGTTTTCATGTACGGAAAGTATACCATAATATTTACCAACTGTCTATTGAAAAACTACGGAAAATGATAGTAGATTTAAATTAAAAATACCTTTCCTTTGCACAAAATAGTAAACATGATAACAGGGAGGACTAATATCTGACCACAAGCATATAAATAAAAGAAATATGGTGCAACTTCCATCGGATACATCGAAATACCATCTTCTTCTTATAGATGATCACCCTATTGTATTGGCGGGCATCCGTAACATTCTTGAAGTCTGTCCGGAAATAGGTGAAATCTATGCGGCTGACAGTGCTGCGAAAGCTTTGGAACTTCTTAAATCCCACGATATCAGTATTTGCATGGTCGACATAGAATTGCCGGATATGTCGGGTTTTGAGCTGATAGAACAGATACGTTTGCTCTATCCGGATATGCGTATTATTATTGAAACCATGCATAGTGAAGTGTGGATTGTCCGTCGGATGGTAAAGGCGGATGTAGATGCAGTGATTCTTAAACAGTCCGATCCGGAGAATCTGCAAGAGGCGATTTATTCTGTTCTGTCAGGACGTAAATATTTCTGTCCCCATTTCCGGAAATGCCTTCGGAAGCTTCCTCCTGAGATGCCGCAAGTACTCAGCAAGCGCGAACAGGAAGTGCTGAAATGCATATCCGAAGGTTTGAAGAGTAATGAGATAGCAACGAAATTATACATATCAGTCAATACGGTGGAATTCCATCGTAAGCAGATCATGCTTAAACTGGAAGCCAAGAATGCATCTGATATGTTGATAAAGGCTATCAAGAGTGGAGTGTTGGAAATATAGACGAGTAATAGCTAATTGATATGTATTCGAATGAAAAACATAGGGAAAATGGTATTTTTGATATCATTTTATCAGTTGTATTTTGCATCATGATTTTTTGTGCCCCTTTTGTGGATGTGGTGGTGAACGGACAAATCGCTGAAACAAAGACATTGGCGGTTTTTTTGAAGGAGCATAGTGATAATACTGTTTCGCTGATTTTGATTATTTTGCCTGTGCTGACTTTAGTGATAGGGATATTGAAATTCTCTTTTTCCAGGCTTTTCTACCATTATGTGCTGGTTGTGTTAGATTTGTATAATGGTTTGTTTGCTCTCGCAATGGGGATAGGTTTATGTTGGGCAGCATCCACTGTTGCAGGTCAGGCACCGGTGGACATGATCTTCTATAGTGTCAAATATCAAATGGGTTTCGGTCCTCTTATTCTGCCTTGCCTTGGCATAGGGTTCTTCGTTTATACTCTTAGCACTTTCTGTGGATATTATAAATGGTATCCTTTGCAAACACTGTTTTGGGGAGTTTATTTACCTTTAATCCGTCCGGCCATCGTTTCTTCATTGTATGCAGTGATAGCTGCGATAATTTCAGGCGTCGGTACGAGCGAGAAATCGATTATAGTTGTTTCTATAATAATTTCCATTCTAATTTTTGTTTTCGAGTTCTGGTTGCTATATACTTATCGTAAGGAGTGGAATCGGAAGTTAAGAAGTCGTACCAACCGTGGTCAACAGGAAGCTGTACTTACCGTGACCGCTACAGATGGGGAACCGGAAGGTGGTACAGAGGTCTTGCCGCCTTCAGAAATGATTCCGGCTACTGTTGCCGTGCCTGTTAGTGAAGAGAAACGGAAAACGGAGATTCCGGTTAGGCGGAAAACTTCTTTTTATTACATCATAGGGTTAGTCGTATTAGTGGCTGTTATAGCTTTTATTTATATTATAAGAAAAGGAGAGGATAGGGCTGTTAATATTCCGGCTATTAAGGAAATGACTTTAAGTGGACAAGTAGCTGGCAAAGAAGTACAAATGGCATTGACGCAAATTGGAGATTCACTTTATGGAAGTTATTCTTATAAGCATATCAATAACCCAATACAGCTGACGGGAAAGAAGATAGGGGTGGATTATATCATTGATGAAACTGTTAACGGTAAGAAAACAGGTACGTTTAAATTGTTTGATGGGGAGTATAATGGTGGTTCTTTTTTCCTAGGAGATTGGAGTAATGGAAAGAGGAAATTTAATGTCCAGCTTAATTATACAAACTACAAAATACTGCCTTCTACTGATGCTGACCACCCATTTGTAGGTGAGTGGAAATATGAAAAGGAGGATGGGACGCAGGTAAATTGTTCCTTGAGTTTATATAACCGGGATATTGATGATGATTATGGTAAGATAACTTCGTGGGTGAATGATGACTGGCATGAATATGAGATTGATTCTATTCTTTCGTTGGAAGGTAGGAAGGCGGTAGTACAGGCGAAATATGATAATCGGCAAAAGATAACGCTGGTGTATGATTCTTCGAACCGGAGCCTCTCGGTAGATATAGATCAACAGGGAACTTATGTGCTGAGTTTGAATCAGGAAGGGAATAACTTACGATAGTGGAAGAAGATGAGATGAAAGATCTTAATTAAGATAGACCGTATGAAAGTCAGGAATCTTATTATGTAACAGAAGTACAAAAGAAATATGATAATGAGAAAGTTATTTGTTTTACTTACAATGAGTTTGCTGGTAGTTGCAGCTTCTGCCCAGAAGCTTTCGTGGCCACCTAAGAGTTATCCTGTGAAAGTGCCTTTTACTGTGTCCGAAGAGGTGAAGTATTATTGGGATGTGCAGGGGATTCTCTGTACGGGACGTGGAAACGGAGGCTATAAGTTCAGGATATTGGGAATAGCCAATCATGACTTTACGGCAAGTAGAAGTGTTAATTTTTATTATATAAGTACAGGCAATAAGACGACAGTGGCAGGCGCATATTATTTTCCTAAGGTGAAAGAAGGGCAGCAGTTTAGTTTTGAGATTGTTTCCGCTTTCTCCGGGTATACTCCGGCAGGTTTCAACGGGTTTTATATCCATGATGAATTGTTGAGGGTTCCTAAAGAAGAAGCTTCTTTGAAAGAAAAAGAGACGTCTACGTCGCCTGCGGTAGCCAATCAAGTAGATGAACGTAATGTGTTAGTGGTGATGATTAATATGGCTGGTCAGGTAATGGCTGGGGGCGATTATATAGAAAATCTCGGGCAACTGACAGAAAAGGTGAAGGAGTTTGTTGCTAATCCTTATAATGATGAGAATCTGCCGGAAAAGCAGAAGAAGCGCATCCCTTATTTTGATGAAATAATGGTTACTTCCAACCATAAGATAACTGTGCGGAAGGATGCTAAGACTACCGAACTTGATTATCAAGCAGTAATGGATGCTATTTGTGCTGCTTATAAGGAATTACGCGAAGATTTGGCTAACGAAAAGTTTGGGAAAGGTTTTGCCGAATGTTCTTATCAGGAGCAGAAAGCTATCAGTCTAATCTATCCCCAGAATATAGTAGAATTGGGAGTTCGTGACATCTCTTCTGATAAACCAGTGATGCCACCGCCGGAAATTCCTGTCGTGAAGGTTGATGAGCTGGTTGAAAGTAATCATCTCCTTGTGCAGACAGAAGATGATTCTGATAAAATATATGATAAGGTGGAGGAACTGCCTGCATTTCCCGGTGGGGAGGTTGCTTTGATGCGTTTCCTGAGTGATAATATGAAATACCCGAAGGTTGCCCGGGAATCTGGTATCCAAGGAAGGGTTGTGGTACAATTTGTTGTCGGAAGTGACGGTTCTATCTGCAATGCAAAGGTAATCCGTAGTATTGATCCCTATCTTGACAAGGAAGCTTTGCGGGTAGTTAGCGTTATGCCTCGTTGGAAGCCTGGCATGCAGAAAGGTAAACCTGTTAGTGTTCAGTATACGATGCCATTGATGTTTAGACTTGAATAAAGGTGAATAAATTATGAAAGAAAAAGTAGAGGATAGTACAATCCAACATTTGAATTGGAGTAAGTGGATACTCTCGTTAGCGGTAGTTGCCGTTTTGCTGCTCGGAATGTCGGGATGCGGTAATCAGGGACCTTCATTGAAAGGGCGTTGGGAGATGTTCGTGGGAGAAGATCAAAGTCCGATGGGACAGGAATATGGAGTGGATGACCTTACTTACTGCATGGAGTTGGATTTCTCGGAACGTACTTTTGATACGGAGATGGAAGAGTTACCAAGCGGAAAGAAAAGTTATGGTTTTATGGATTTTTCCACTATGTCCCGCATCTATCGTTACTATATAGATTCGGTTTCTTATATAGGCAATAATAAATATCGACTGGTGTCGTTGGGGAGTTACGATTTGCAGCTTTATGAAGATACACTTACTTTTAATCCTCAAACGAAAGAGATCAGCTATAATTCTAATTGGAAGTTTAAATATGTTTCCGGTATAAAACCATTTATGGGCGAATGGGAAAGTTCATATGGCGATGGCACAAGCGAGTATATTAATTTGAGCTTATACAAAGAGATCAATGCTCCTGATGAATATCCGTTTAATAAGCAAACATGCTATGGTTATATCATTTTTGACAGTGAAGTGGATACATCTTATATACTAATAACATCGGTACTTTCGGCAAATGCCGTGGATGCGGATGTCTTGGCAGTATTTCCCGACTATCCGGAGGATCAGCCGCAACAACTCCATTTGACATATAACTGGAAAGACGGATCGTTAAGAATGGATGATGGTTCTGTTTTGGCTAACAAGAACGGGATGCCGGCCTCGGAAGAACTTTCTGCTAATGATTCTTCATTGTTTGTGAAAGTAGGTATGTGGATTTTTGTTTTGGCAGTTCTTTTGGTTGTTTCCTTGATTCTGCTGAACGTGCTGGATGTTGAGGGAGCAATACGTTTTTGGTTACCTGCTACTGTATTGTTGGCAATGAGTGTGTTAATATTGTTTCTTGTCTGCAATATATTCCGCACCGAAGGGAACCTGGATTTAGGAGAGTCGGGCTTGATGAGTGTTCTGAAACTTTACGGAGCCGTTGTTTTGGTCACAGGGAGTTTCTTATTTGGTTTGTTCAGTATTTTGTTGTGGCTTTATGAGGGTTTTGGTTATTTCAGTAAAACTCCCACTGTCATTGCTGCTGTGATTGCCGTAGTACTTCTTGCAATCCATATGGTTACAGGAAACATGCTATTCGATATTCTTGCAGAACGTTTTATTCCTTCATTAATGTATCAGGACGGACTGTTTGGATTTATAATGGCATTGTTGGTAGTAGCTGTAGGTTTATTATTTATTGTGCAGATGATTATATTGGCTATTTCTGTAAAAGGAATTTATCGGATTGCGATATTGTTGCTATATCCGGTATTCTTTGCGGCAGGGATAGTATTGCTGATATCATCAATGGCAGTGGTAATAGTTGCCATGATTGTCTGTGCTATCATTGCATTTGTGTTGGCTCCTCGGAAGGTAAGTGAGAGCTCGGGTAATGCTTTGCCTGAATCTTCTGATAATAGCAATGAGTCTCAGGAGGAAGATTGTGATGCGATAATCAAAGGTGCCGGTCCTTTTGGTGGCGATGTAAAGGCGAAAGACATCAGTTTCTTTAAAGACAAAAGTCTCCTTAAAGGCGAAAATGGGAAAGAATATAAAAGAAATGATGAAGGGAAATTAGAAGAGCTAAATTAATAAGTAATCAATATATTATAAATATGAAAAAGAATCTCTTCTCATGCTCATTTCTGGGGAACATAATATTTATGTTGTCTGCTGTTCTATGTGGTTGTAATGAAACCGGAACGTTTTCTGAGAAAAAATATACACCAGTGTATGTGTATTTATCTACTACTCCTTACGTTGGAGAATCTTCCATGTCAGATTTTGTAGATTATCCGAGTGATTTGGTAAGGCTTGGACTGCGGGGGACGGTAAAAGAAGTGAAAACAACGTCTGCTGCAGAAATGGTTCAGAAATTTAATGAAGACGGGAATTTGACGTCTCAAGGCTTGTGGTTTGATTCAAGTCATCGTTTTGGAGATGAATACAAGCGGGAATACGATGATGAAGGCAAACTGACAAAGCTTTATAATGTAATGAATAAGTGGAAGGCAAAAGTCTATGCTTATGATGAATGGAATCGGTTGATAGAATGTAGAGCAGACGATTACACCCGTACTTATCAATATACTGGTGAGGATAGATCCTGTTATGTGGTTAATACAGAATGTAAAAAGGAGAGTGAAGTAGCATTGTACTTCTTTTCGGGTATTCGTGATAATAAGAAGTTGGTGTTCGATACATATGATAAACCGGAGGGATACCGGATGATGGATGGAAACACACGTATGCATTTCCAGACAGAATGTCCTATGACGGAATTATGTAAGAGATTTACTAAGATATACTATCCGGATTCCCGGTATTATAAAAACAAGATTGACTCAATAGTTAATACTTATAATGTCTCTTATAATGATAAAGAGGATATGGAGCAATACTTGATTCATAGTGTGGAATATCCTTCCGGAAAAACGTGGGATTGCCAGATTGACTATTCTTATGAATACGACGAGCATGACAACTGGGTTGTTTTAAAGCTTTATTGCTCAGAACTCCGCAAGCTCTTGGGTGATTTCATTATTATCCAGAAAGATGCGGAAGGGAAGACTTATACGGAAGATAGACGTGTTATTTCTTATTATGAAACAGAAGTAGGAAATGAGGAAATCCATAAAGAACAAAAAACAAAATGATGTATATGAAATAAATTTATTTAGTGTGTGGTATAGAATGTAATATTTGTACGAAAGGAATCGAATTATGAAAAAGCTATTTGTTTTATTTATGATGAGTTTATTGGTAGTTGCAGCTTCCGCCCAGAAGTTCTCGTGGCCGCCTAGAAGTTTTCCAATGAAAGTGCCTTTTGCCGTATCGGAAGAGGTGAAGTATTATTGGGATGTGCAGGGAGTCCTTTGCACGGGTCGAGGAAACGGAGGTTATAAGTTCAGGGTGTTGGGAACAGCCAATCACGACTTTACGGCAAGTAGAAGCATTAATTTTTATTACATAAGTACAGGCAATAAGACGACAGTGGCAGGCGCGTATTATTTTCCTAAGGTGAAAAAGGGGCAACAGTTTAGCTTTGAGATAGTCTCTGCCTTTGCGGGATATACTCCTACGGGTTTTCAAGGATTTTATATTCATGATGAGATGTTGAGCATACCCAAAGAGGAAAGGAAAACCGAAACAATAGATAATATGCAGCAAGTGGCGACTGACAGAGCCTATGATGATTCGATACGTATGGTAGATTCAATAGCGGCAGTGGCGGCGGCAGAGGCGGAAATGGCCGCAGAACGTGCCGCCCGTGTAGTGACAGCTCCAAAATATCCGGGAGGAACCAATGCTTTGTATGCTTTCTTACGGGAGAATATGCATAAACCTCAGATTGCAATTGAAACGGCGGGATATGGTACTACTACTGTTGAGTTTATCGTGACGCGCGACGGTACTGTTACCGGTGCAAACTATAAAAGGCGTTGTGTTGAGCGTGTTGATAAAGAAGTATTGCGGCTGGTGAATCTGTTGAAGGGATGGACTCCGGCAACGAAGGGTGGTCAACCGTGTAATGCCGTAGTGCAGATCTCTATGTCTATTTTTCCTTCATTTAAGGCTTCGGCTCAATTTGTAAGAGTAGTGCAATAATGATGCCTGAGATGGCTGCGAGATTATATATATCAGTCAGTAAAAACGATATAGAGATGAAAGAATTTATTTTGAGGTTCGGGAGGATGGTTGTCATTGCATCGTCCTGTTTTTTGTTAGGTATAACTAATGCCTCGGCACAGAAAGTGCTTCGGAAGTCAGAGAATATGCGGCCGGTATGGCTGGTAAGCAAGACTCCGGAAACCACCAATGAAACTTTCCATTATCAACTGGTTGAAGCAGAGAACGAATCGTTGGAGAAAGCGCGGCATGATTGCCTGCTTGCTCTTTCCCGTTATATCGAGCAGGCCTGGAAGATTAGCGGAGAGGCTGAAACTGATATTCGTATGGAACAAAAGAATGGAGCCTATAAAGAATCATCAGTCTATAATTTCCATTACAAAATAGAGAATGAAGAGATAAACGTCACCACTACCAAGTATGATGAGTATTGGGAATATGTGTATTATCCGGGTGGTGGGCGCTATCATTGCTATGTGCTGTTTGGAGTGGCCGATGTTCCGGCTCCACGGTTCGATCGCCTGTCCTTTACCCGCAAATACGGTGTGCGGGGAATGGCGCGTTCGTTGATCGTTCCGGGATGGGGACAGATGTACAAAGGAAGTACGGCGAAGGGACTATGTATCCTGGGGGGTGAAGTGCTGCTTGCGGGTGGCATTATCGCTTCTGAAAGCTTGCGAAGCTCTTACGTCAAGAAGATGCACGAACAACCCAAGCATCAGCAGACGTATAACACAAAAGCCGATAATTGGGAAAATGTACGCAATGTGTGTATTGGCGCGGCAGCGGCTCTTTATGTTTACAATCTGATTGATGCAATTGTGATGAATGGGCGTAAAAGGGCGGTTGTGCATAAGCCTGTACAGTTTGCCATGTATCCATCGGCAGGCGAATGTAACGGGATAAGTTTTGCTTTGAATTTTTAAAGATTTTATTATTTAAAGAATAATCATGAAAACAAGTAAGGTAGGTTTGGCGCTTCTTTTAGTATGTTGTGCGTGGGCGGTATTAATTGTGACAGGATGTGCTAAAGATGAAGTAGACACAACCGGCACCATTTATGGAATTGTGAATGATGCCGATAACGGTGAGCCGGTTTCGGGAGTCTATGTCGTTTTGAATCCGAGAGGTAAGACGACGAATACGGGTAGCGACGGGCGTTTTGAGTTCCTTGATATGGAACCGGGACAGTACACCATTCAGATATCGAAGAATGGATATAAAACGAATACGAAACGTATTTCCGTTGTTGCGGGCGAGCAGGCTTCCGGCGATATGGTGCTGGAGCGGGGCGAGTCGCGCATCAAGTTGAGTACGAACTCGTTGGCATTCGCCAAAGAGGAGACATCCAAAACTTTTGATGTAATGAATATCGGTACTTCCGGCTCTGTTTCATGGAGTGTTACGTTTACTGAATCTTGGCTGAAAGTGACTCCTGTAAACGGGATGACGGCTCAGGGGAAGAACAGTACGGTGGTAGTGAATATAGACCGTGAAAAGATAAGTCAGGATATGACTGCAAATCTGCTTGTTGAGGCTGACGGAGAATCCATGCCTGTGGAAATCAGCGTGAAATTTGGTGAGAGTGAAGGTGGTGGTGGAGATGAACCATCCGAAGGCAAAGGCTCGTGCGGAGAAATTGTTTCTTGCGATTCGGAGGTGAAGATAGAGTTTCTGTCGTGCGTGAAGAATGCCGATGCGGTGGAATTTCAGTTTCTGCTGACCAATAACCGGGAAGACTGGCGGGTTTGGTTCAATAGGGATCAATCGGACGGGGTGGATGACAAGGGAAATAGTTACCCCGGATATAATACAAAGTTCTATGTAGGTAACTCCGATTCGTTTGTGACGAATGGAAATGCCGTGAGTTTTATGAAAGGGGTGCGTACGAAGTGTCGTGTTCTGGTTCCCGGCATAAAGGATGGAGCCTCCTTCCTGCAACGGTTGGATTGGGTTATTTCCAGTTCACAGCCGTGGAGTCCGCAGGTGAAGAAGATTACGTTTACGGAGGTGAAATGGTGAGGTAAAAAGGGATTCTACCCAACGCCACCGATCTATATATCCAACATGTCCGATATATAGATTCAGCACGTCCGATCTGTAGATTCAACATGTCCGATCTATAGATGCTGCACGTCCGATATATAGCACCGTATGCGAAGGAATTTTCTCATACGGTGCTTTTGTGTTGATATACGGTAAGGCTGTTATTCCTTGTGCAGTCTTTTTTCATGATGTATGATTGCATGTGAGCCGCAGAGGCAGAGTTTCTTTTCTGCATGAGTAAGCGGAGAAGGACGGAATGATGAAGCGAGGAAAGAAAATTAAGTGAAAAATAGATAGGGTTCATCAGTTTGTACTATCTTTGCTCAATAGAACCAAAATATGGAGACATGGATTGCGAGAAGCAGACCGTTTACGCAGCTATACAGATAAGTTGTTGAAAGATAATATTATCGGAAGAAATGGTGCGAAGAAAGGTACTCAGTTTTTTGTGAATCCCCAGTTGATAAAGAACGCAAAGGTAAATTTGAAGACAACTATTTCGGAGATTGCGGGTCGGTTACCGGAAGTCGATTTACAGGAGTTGAGGAAGATGGTTTATTCGATGGTGGATGTGGAATTGATAACAGAAGGGGCTCGTACTGATAGGCGTTATACACTGAAATAAGTGGTAAAAAAAGAAAGAAATAAAAAAGAAATAGAAAAAGAAAAGATTTAAGTGGCTGATTGTCAGCTTTGATTTTATTTTCTATTCTTTTTCTAAAAAGATAAGAAAAGAACTAAATATAGAATGGAACGAGAAGATTTTGACATACGCGATAATCAGTTGACTAGTCGGGAACGCGATTTTGAAAACGCACTTCGTCCGTTGTCCTTTGAAGATTTCAGCGGACAGGATAAGGTGGTGGATAATCTGCGTATCTTTGTTAAGGCAGCCCGCTTGCGTGGCGAAGCGTTGGATCATGTATTGCTGCATGGACCTCCGGGATTGGGAAAAACGACACTTTCCAATATTATTGCGAATGAACTGGGAGTTGGTTTTAAAGTTACTTCCGGTCCGGTGCTTGATAAACCGGGTGATTTGGCGGGAGTGCTTACCAGTCTGGAACCGAATGATGTGCTGTTTATCGATGAAATTCACCGCCTTTCTCCGGTGGTGGAAGAGTACCTGTACTCTGCGATGGAGGATTACCGCATTGATATCATGATAGATAAAGGCCCGTCTGCACGGAGCATTCAGATTGATCTGAATCCGTTTACGATGGTGGGAGCTACTACCCGTAGTGGCTTGCTGACTGCGCCTTTGCGTGCACGTTTTGGTATTAATCTGCATTTGGAGTATTACGATGACGATGTGTTGAGCGGTATTATTCGTCGTTCGGCAGGGATATTGAATGTACCTTGCTCCACAAGGGCAGCGTCTGAGATCGCTTCCCGTAGCCGTGGAACGCCGCGTATTGCAAATGCATTGTTGCGTCGTGTGCGAGATTTTGCACAGGTGAAAGGTTCGGGTAGCATTGATACGGAGATTGCCAACTTCGCTCTTGAAGCATTGAATATTGATAAGTACGGACTCGATGAAATCGATAATAAGATACTTTGCACCATTATTGATAAATTCAAAGGCGGTCCGGTAGGGCTTACTACCATTGCTACGGCATTGGGTGAAGATGCCGGAACTTTGGAAGAGGTGTATGAGCCTTTCCTTATCAAAGAGGGTTTCTTGAAACGTACCCCCCGCGGACGTGAAGTGACTGAACTGGCTTATAAACATTTAGGACGTAGTCTTTACAATAGTCAGAAAACGTTATTTAGTGATTAACTATTAATTAATATCAGTACTACTTTCATATAGAAATGGTCAAACAAATCATTTCCAGTTCTCCTCCTCTTGGGAGGAGGAGTACCCGAAGGGGGAGGTGGTAGGAAAAAAAAGATTCTTATGCAAACCATCATGAACAAATCCGACGTAACCGGTAATAGAAAGGAGTTACGCAACCATAGCACTTCTGCCGAAGCTACTCTTTGGAAAATGTTGAAAGGGAAACAAATAGCCGGTTTAAAATTTCGTCGTCAACATAGTGTCGGGCCATATATTCTTGATTTTTATTGTCCGCAGATAAAATTGGCTATAGAATTGGATGGTGAGGTACATAATAGACAACAGGATTATGATGAGCAACGTAGTTATTTTCTGAATAGGGTAGAAGACATTGAGGTGTTACGGTTTGAAAATAGGACAGTATTTTGAGAATCCGGAACAGATAATATGGGAGATAGAGGAAAAGTTTTCTTCCTACCACCTCCCCCCTTTGGGGTACTCCTCCTCCCGGGAGGAGGAGAATAGAGATAGTACTGTTAACCATTAATAATTAAACGTTAATCATTAAATAAAGTGGCGGGATTAAAAAGTTTAGCAAAAGAAACGGCTATTTACGGGGTGAGTAGTATTGTAGGGCGTTTCCTCAATTATCTGCTAGTGCCTGTATATACGATAGCTTTGCCTGCATCGTCGGGTGGCTATGGTGTGGTTACGAATATATATGCCTGGGTGGCATTGATACTGGTATTGCTGACGTGTGGCATGGAGACGGGGTTTTTCCGTTTTGCCAATAAAGGGCAGGATGACCCGATGCGGGTGTACTCTACCACCTTGTTGAGCGTGAGTATCGGTTCATTGGTATTCGTTGCTTTGGGATTGTTGTTTCTGGAACCTATTGCCGGATGGCTGGAATACGGCGAACATCCCTGGTATATCGGTATGATGATGATTGTGGTAGCAATGGATGCCATTCAAAGTATTCCGTTCGCTTATTTGCGCTATAAAAAACGCCCTATCAAGTTTGCTGCACTGAAGTTGCTGTTTATCTTCCTCAATATTGCACTCAATCTTTTCTATTATGTCATATTGGAAGGGAATGATGTGGGGTATGCCTTCCTCTTCAATCTGGTATGTACCTCTGTTGTTATGGTGTGCATGATACCGGAACTGAGGGGATTTACCTATGTGTTGGATAAAGAGTTATTGAAACGGATGCTTCGGTACTCTCTGCCGTTGGTAATTCTGGGTGTGGCAGGCATCTTGAATCAGGTGGCTGATAAGATTATCTTTCCTTTCGTTTATCCCGATGAGGCGGAAGCTACCATACAACTCGGTATTTACGGAGCTGCCAGTAAGATAGCCATGATTATGGCTATGTTTACCCAGGCATTCCGCTTTGCTTATGAACCTTTTGTATTTGGTAAGAGTAAGGAGAAAGACAGCCGTGAAATGTATGCCCAGGCTATGAAGTTCTTCATTATTTTTACCTTGCTTGCCTTTCTGGCTGTGATGTTCTACCTGGACATCCTGCGTCATGTCATCGGACGTGATTATTGGGACGGGTTACGGGTGGTGCCTATCGTCATGGCGGCGGAAATCTTTATGGGGATTTATTTCAACCTGTCCTTTTGGTACAAATTGATTGATGAGACCCGTTGGGGAGCCTATTTCTCATTGACGGGCTGTATCATCCTGATTTTGATGAATATCTTCCTGGTTCCGAAGTATGGTTATATTGCTTGTGCCTGGGCTGGGTTTACAGGATACGGCGTCGCTATGCTGCTTTCTTACTTTGTCGGTCAGAAGAAATATCCGATACAGTACGATTTGAAGGCGATAGGCATGTATGTACTTCTTGCCGCTGTGCTTTATGTAGCTGCCGAATATGTATCGATAGACAATATCTATTTGCGTATGGCATATCGTACAGTTTTGCTGTTACTGTTTATTGCGTATGTCGTTAAGCGTGATTTACCGCTGAACCAAATACCAATCCTGAACAAACTCTTAAAACACTAAATGAGCCGCATGGTAAATTGTAAATCGTCAAATTGTAAATGATATGATGGAAACACCTGAACAAAACCGGAATGTTTTTGCCATTAAAAAGTTCCTGAGCGAGTACCTTGATCTGAGGAAGGACAAGGACAATGAGCTGGAAACAGTAGACTCCATCCGCAAGGGAGTAGAGTTTAAAGGGGCTAACCTGTGGATTTTGATCTTTGCCATCTTTATGGCATCGTTGGGACTGAATGTCAACTCTACAGCTGTAATCATAGGTGCGATGTTGATTTCCCCATTGATGGGACCTATCATGGGTGTGGGACTTTCTGTCGGTCTGAATGACTTCGAACTGATGAAGCGTTCACTGAAGAGTTTTCTGATAACCACCCTGTTCAGTGTAACTACGGCTACTATTTTCTTTCTTGTAAGCCCTGTTGCCGAAGGGCAGTCGGAGCTTCTGGCACGTACTTCACCTACGATTTATGACGTATTCATCGCATTGATGGGTGGTCTTGCCGGTGTAGTTGCCCTGTCTACAAAGGAGAAAGGAAATGTGATTCCCGGTGTTGCCATTGCTACGGCTTTGATGCCGCCGCTTTGTACGGCAGGTTACGGGTTGGCAACGGGGAATCTGGTTTATTTCCTCGGAGCATTCTATCTTTACTTCATTAATTCGGTATTCATCAGTCTTGCCACGTTTGCCGGTGTGCGTGTGATGCACTTTCAGCGTAAAGAGTTTGTGGACAAGAAGCGGGAGAAGAAAGTACGCCAATACATAATACTCATTGCCGTGCTGACTATGTGTCCGGCCGTCTACTTGACGGTAGGCATTATTCAGAGTACTTTCTATGAGAGTGCCGCCAATCGGTTTGTTGCCGAACAGCTTTCTTTTGAGAATACACAGGTATTGGATAAAAAAATCCATTATCATGGCAACAAAGACAATGAAATACGCGTGGTACTGATCGGACAAGAAGTTCCCGAAGCTTCGATTGCCATTGCCCGCAACAAGATGAAGGACTATAAGTTAGGTGAAACGAAGTTGATCGTTCTTCAGGGAATGAATAATGAAGCTGTGGATATTTCTTCTATCCGAGCTATGGTGATGGAAGATTTCTATAAAAACAGTGAGGAACGACTGGTGGAACAAACAAAGAAAATTACAGTGCTGGAACAGAGTCTGGCAAGATACAAATCTTTCGATGAATTGGGCAAAACGATCGTTCCGGAGCTAAAAGTTCTCTATCCGTCAGTGAAAACTGTTTCTATCTCTCATGCCATAGAACTGACGGTTGATTCGGTACGGACAGATACCATTACGCTTGCTGTGCTGAAATTTGGCAAGCATCCCGACGCCCATGAGAAACAGAAGATTACCGAATGGCTGAAAGCACGTACTGGAGCGAAAAAACTAAGACTGATTGCAGAATGACGCAATTGGAAAGTATATCATACTAAATTATTCAAAATGAGAGTATGCCATGAGCTAAATCTAACTAAATTCTCCTCCTTCGAGAAGGAGGAGTACCCGTAGGGGGAGGTGGTAGCTGAAGTTATAAAGGACTTATTAGTCATAAAATAAGTTTTTTTTTACCTACCATCCCGCCCTTTGGCCACCCTTCCTTCTCAAAGGAGGGGAAGTGAGTTAGATATTTCTTATATACTCTTAACTTAAGATATAAATTGTAATTTAAACCAAGTATAGAATGAAGCTAAAGTGTATCCTAATTGTAGCTTGCAGCCTCTTCACGTTGACGGGACAGGCGGACGAAGGTATGTGGATGCTGGGAAACCTGAATAAACAGACCCGTAAGACTATGAAAGAACTCGGCCTGCAAATGCCTGCCGATAGACTATATAATCCGAAGAAACCGTCGTTGAAAGATGCGGTAGTCAGCTTTGGAGGGTTTTGTTCCGGTGTGGTAGTGTCGGAAGACGGGTTAGTGTTTACCAATCATCACTGCGGTTTCAGTAGTGTGCAGCAACATTCGTCGGTGGATCATGATTACCTGAAAGATGGTTTCGTAGCCCGTAGCCGTGCGGAGGAATTGCCTAATCCGGAGCTTTATGTTCGTTTTCTGCTTCGTACGGAAGATGTAACCAAGCGTGTGCTGGGAGCCGTTAAACCTTCGATGAGCGAGATGGAACGTTCCAGTGCGGTAGACTCTATGATGATGGTAATAGGCGGTGAGGTATCCCTGAAAGACTCCACTTTGCTTGGCGTGGTAGATGCTTATTATGGAGGTAATGAGTTCTGGCTCTCCGTTTACCGCGATTTCAACGATGTGCGGCTGGTGTTTGCACCTCCTTCCTCTGTCGGTAAGTTCGGTTGGGATACGGATAATTGGGTGTGGCCTCGGCATACAGGAGATTTCTGTGTGTTTCGTATTTATGCAGACCGCAAGAACCAGCCTGCCGATTACTCCCCCGACAATGTCCCGTATCACCCTGAATATGTAGCGCCGATTTCACTGGATGGCTATAAGGAAGGCTCTTTCTGTATGACGATAGGCTATCCGGGAAGTACGGAACGTTACCTTTCTTCATTCGGTATCGAGGAAATGATGAATAACTCCAATCAGGCGCAGATTGACATCCGTGGCGTGAAGCAAGCCATCTGGAAACGTGAAATGGACAGTAAAGACAGCATACGCATTAAGTATGCTTCCAAATACGATGAAAGCTCCAATTACTGGAAGAACAGTATCGGTGTCAACCGTGCTATCCGTAAGCTGGGAATCCTGGAGAAGAAGCGTGAAATGGAACAGGAAATTCGTCGATGGATACAGCAAAACCCGGACGAACGTGAGAAACTTCTTCAACTGTTTACAGACCTGGAACTGAATTATAAGAACCGCCGGGAGGTAAACCGTGCACAGGCTTACTTTATCGAGTCCTTCTTATATGGACCGGAATTAGTGCAGCTTGCACTGAAGATTCTGAACTTCGACTTTGAAGGGGAGCAGAAAACAGTTATTGCCGCCTTGAAAGATATCGTTGAGCAATACTCTAATTTGGATCTGGATATAGACAAGGAGGTATTTACGGCACTGTTGAAGGAGTATCGCTCAAAAGTGGATACCACTTTCCTGCCGGAAATCTACCATACTATCGCACAGAAATATAATGGGGATGAGAAAGCTTTCGTAGATAGTCTTTATGCAAGTTCTGAGTTGACCACTCCCCGTGGTTTGAAACGCTTTCTTGAACGGGATACTACCTATCAGATTTTCGATGATCCGGCTATCTCGTTGGGCATTGATATGCTGACGATGTTGTTCGATATGAATATGCAGATGCAGGCACCTACTACGGAGATCATCCGTGGGGAACGCTTGCTGAATGGGGCTATCCGTCGGATGTATCCGTCTCGTAACTTTTATCCGGATGCCAATTCCACCATGCGGCTGAGCTTTGGAACGGTATGTGGTTATACTCCTTTTGACGGAGCGGAATATGATTATTATACAACGACAAAGGGGGTCCTGGAGAAAGTGAAAGCTCATGTGGGTGATGTTGATTTTGCAGTACAGCCGGAGATACTTTCATTACTCTCTTCGGGCAATTTCGGAAAATATGCCGATGAAAAGGGCGAAATGAAGGTGTGCTTCATCTCTAATAATGACATTACGGGTGGCAATAGTGGTAGTGCGATGTTCAATTCGAAAGGTGAATTGCTGGGGTTGGCTTTCGATGGAAACTGGGAAGCTATGGGCAGTGATATTCTTTATGAACCGAAGATGCAGCGTACCATCGGGGTGGACGTGCGCTATATACTGTTTATGATTGAGAAATACGGAAAAGCAGGGAACCTGATCCAGGAATTGAATATTCTCAATTAGTGGACGGATCCCTGCTTTTCGTGAGGAAGACAATTACTTGCTTCCGGACAAGATTCCGGTATCGGTATCCCTGTTGTTGATTCTTCTGCCTTGGCTGTTGCGCTTCTTTCCGAAGTCAAGGCTGAAGGATGCATTTACCATGAACAAAAGCCTTAAGTTCTTGGAATACGCTAACTGGCGGTAGGGAGCCGACTTTGATAAGTTTTCTATTTCCTGTTCATACTTCTTGGTAAACGGGTTCAACACTCCGGCAGAAAGGCTCCATTTCTCCGTATTATATCCTGCCATGATGGTGTGCAGCTTCTCCTCTTTAGTCAGTGTTTCACCCCACAGAGTGTGGTTGCTGGTATTCATTTCTGCCATCAGTACCCAGTTCTTGTACATTGCCATCAGACTGCCTCGCAGTCCTGCATTGGTGTGTGTATGCGTGTAGGTGTTTCCATAGCTGATATAGCGGTTCAGAAACGGAGTGATTTTAATGGAGATATACTCTTTGTAAGGTCGTATTTGTATAGCTGTCTCCAGATTGATCCGGTGGAAACCTTTATGATTCTCGGTAGTGCGGACAAAATACCCGTCCTCGTAGTAGGTATTTTCCATAATCGGCTTATTGTCATAACTATATCTTCCAAATAAATCGACAGATACATACTTGCTTTGCCAACTGGCAGACAGTGTATTGGCATAGAATGTAACAGACTTTAAGTCGGGATTTCCTTTGCGTATCTGATACTTATCCATTGCTTGCGAGATGTCGTTCAGATCGGACAGGGAAGGGGCATAGCCCGACACGTATCCGTTGTATCTGAAAAACCACTTCCCGTTGATAGAGTACGACAGGCTTAAGGAAGGTTTGACTATATACTTCTCGGAAGAATACTGCTCCTGACTGTTATAAGTTCTCATGGCTCCAATCCCTACTGTGTAGTTCAGAGCTTTTATCTTTGATTGATATTCGGCAAATAGGTACGTTTCGGCCGTATTCATCGTGATTTTATTCTCTATATTACCCGAATATCTATTTTGCAAATAGGCCTGTGTATGCTTGATGCCTCCGGTAAACTTACCCGTACTGAATTGTTTTTCGTAGATACCTTCTCCAATGATGGAGTACTTCTCACCTTTGGTTTCTGAATAGATATCCGTATCGTTATTGGCATTATTAAGGGCTTTCTGAATAAAAGTCCGTTCATTCTTGCTGTCCAGATAAGAAGCCACTATATCTGCATAGATTGTCTGCTTGTTTTTCAGATTCCTCTGGTAATAGATATCCAACGAAGGGATAACTACTTTGGAGGTAGAAAGGTCGGATATGGAGTAGGAGGTGTCTCCTTCATACAATGTACTGATTCTGTCCGACATGGAACTGGGAGTATCGCTGTATTGATTTCTGAGAGCAATATTGAGAAGTTGTTTGTCATTATCCTGGTAACTGTAATTGAGGTTGAAGTTAAGGTTATCATACTTTACTTTGGTAGGTTCTCCCACTTCTCTGTTCTCCTGATAAGCCTCCGGGAAGTGGAAACTTTCATAGTTTTCGCGTGTCCACTTCAGATCTCTCTGTCCCCAATATACGGTAGTGCTGAGCTCAGACTTGTTGAAGTGGTATTTGGCTGCGAGGTTATGTTCGCCGTATCCCGTATCGGATACCCCGTTGGTGAGATCAGCAGAGATACTTCCTCCCGATTCCCTTCTCTTTACAATGTAGTTCAGTACAGCTCCTGCATTTCCATAACGTGCGCCGGGATTGTCTATATATTCGATGCGGATCACATCTGTCGGGCGGATGGCAATTATTTCAGCTTGAGTCACTTCTACGCCGTTAATCCTAAGTTGCACATTGTCTCCTCCGGGAATCGTGATGCTGTTGTCTATCGGATTGATCAGAATGCGCGACAGTTGTAGATTTCTCAGTAAGGAAACTCCGTTGGAAGCGGCTTTAGTCTGCATTTCGGTCGGGAGGATAATTTGCCGGTCGGTCTTTTTGATGATGGGGCTGGCTGTGACGGTAACACCTTCCAGCATTACATTGTCGGGCGATAAGGGTAGTTCTCCCAGATTCAGATTGGCTTGCAGGTTGCGGATGGAGAGATAGGAGTTTTCATATCCGACGCATGAGATACATAAGATATAATCTCCATCGTTTACTTCTTTCAGCAGGAAGCCGCCACCGTTATCTGTGGCAACTCCGGTGATGAATGTTGAATCCTGAGTCAGCAGGCTGACATTGGCATACTCGATGTGCTGATTGTTACTCTCATCGATGATTTTCCCTGTGATTTTGTTTGCTGCCATCAGGGAGGTACATAGGAATAATACTCCTGAAATGATACTTAGTCTCTTCATTTTACTTATTATTTTTAGTGATTATTTCTGTTCTTTGAACATGACAAAGGTAGGGGGAACGGGGGAGAAAAACGGTTTATATGTGGCACTAAATAAAGTGCAATGGGTTTTGCAACTATCTGATAATTAAAGTGTTTTGAGCTGCGGTTTATAGAAAAGTTTATATCTTCCTATTTCAAGTTTATATATAAAGAAAAGTGCAAAAAATGGGATGCCGTAACTTCCGTTAATTGATAAATATCTATCTTTGCAAAGACTTAAAGCAAGAAGGAAGGACGGCATGAAAGCATTAAAACATGGTTTGATAGGTTGGGTATGCGTGTTGGCATTGGCAGCATGTGCAGAAGCCCTGCCGTCGCAACGTATCCAGATAGAAAAGGCGGAGCAGATGTTACAGCAGAATGCAGAGGAGGCGATTGCTCTGCTTCGGTCGGTGAAAGATCCCGAAATATTGCCGGATTCATTGCGGGCACGGTTTGCATTGGCTATGGGGCAAGCCCACTATAATGCGCATTGGGTGATGAATGAAGACTCTTTGCTATTATATGCTCTGGATTATTATGGAAGGCCGGATGTACGCGACACATTACAGTTACTGCGTACCTATAAACTGGCGGCGCATTACTTCTACGATAGCGAGAGATATAAAGAAGCCACTGAGATGATGGCCGAAGGGAATCGCATTGCAGCCCTGCGTGGTGATACGGCAGCCCGTCTTGATTTGCTGCGGTCCGTAGCGAATATAGGGGAAGGTAATGATGACTTTGAAGGTCTGATACGCTTGCAGAAGCAATTGATAGCTATAGAGCCTGATTCCACCCGGCGATATTCCAATTACAACAGTCTGGCGATATCATACTACTGTGCAAATCAGAATGATTCTGCGCTGCTGGCTCTCCGTAAAGCTACCGAATGCCTGTATACATCCGCAGACTCTCTAAAGGCGTTATACTATGTGATGCGCAACTATGCTGATATATTGAGTGACTCCGGGAAGAATCAGGAAGCCATCAATTTGCAACGCCATAGTTTACAAGAGTATAAAGAGACGAAACATCCTTTCGAGTCCTTATCTTATTATGCTCTTTCACGTTATTTCCTGAATATGGGGCAGGTGGATTCCGCCCGCTACTATATACAAATGGGGGATAGTGTGCGTTCGCCCTATATTGACCAGGACTTATCGTTGGCTAACTTTTATCTGGTACAGAAAACGTTGATGAATTATATAGATAGCCGTTCTTTTACAATCCGGGATGTGGCGTTCTTCTCAAACCGGTTGTATAACAACTTTATCCGTGACCAACGGGTGATAGCCCAAAAAGGGAAGGTACAATTGTTACTCCAACAGCAGAATATGAATCTGCAACTGGAAAAACAGAAAGAACGGACCTTCTTTGTCGGAGTGGTGGCTCTCTGTATTTTGTTGTTGCTGACTGTCGTCTGGTATTTGCAGCGAAGAAAGCATTTACTCGTGGAAAAGGAAGAAGAACTGGAGGCCTTGCGCCGTCTGCTGCATGAGACGGAAGGCGATGAAAGCGGCAATAATGATAAGTTTGTCAAGAAGATGCTGCTTCAGCAGTTAGGTTTGATACGTATTGTGGCTACGAATCCCAGTTCCGATCATCAGGAGCTATTGGTACAGATGGGACGGATAGCCAATAAAGATGTAGCGGTGGATGATTTGCTGGTTTGGAGTGATTTATATAAGACTATCGACATGGTACATGATGGCTTTTATACCCGTATCAGTCAGAAGTATGGAAATATCCTGAATGAAAAGGAACTGCAACTCTGCTGTTTGTTAAAGTCGGACTTTTCGACGAAAGAGATTAGCGTGGTTATCCAGCAAAGCATACGGACGGTGTATCAACGTAAGACGGTCATACGGCAGAAATTGGACATGGCAGAAAAAGAGGATATCGTTGAATTCCTTTCTTGTAAACAGATAGGTAGATGATTGACAGTACTATCTTCATTCCCCTCCTCCCGAGGAGGAGGGGAATGAAGATACTCTATCCGCGTCGTCCGCGTACCTATTATGCAATTCCCCGGATGCGGTCATCAAATGCCGACAGTGCCGCCTTTGCACCTTCACCCATTGCAATTACTATCTGTTTGTAGGGAACGTTCGAAACATCTCCTGCCGCATAAACTCCCGGAAGTGTGGTGCGGCAAAAAGCGTCGATCTTGATTTCGCCTATTGGAGTCGTTTCCAACATGTCACGGAAAGGAGCGCTATTGGCTGCCAAACCAATCTGTACGAAGATACCATCCAATGGGAAATCCCGTTCTTCACTACTTACACGATCTTTGACGCGGATAGCAGTTACCTTATCACCGTTTCCCACTACCTTTGTGGTCTGTGAAGAAGTGAAGATTTCTACATTCGGCAAGCTTTTCGCCTTTTCTTGCAGTACCTGGTCAGCTTTCAGCGTATCCGCAAATTCAAAGACAGTCACTTTCCGGCAGATACCTGCCAAGTCGATGGCTGCTTCTATACCGGAGTTTCCTCCACCGATAACGGCTACGTCTTTTCCCTGATAGAACGGCCCGTCGCAATGCGGACAAAAAGCTACTCCTCTGCCTATATACTCCGTTTCACCATCCACATTCAGTTTGCGCCAGCTTGCACCGGTGGCGATGATAACACTGGGAGATATGAATACTTCACCGCCCACTACTGAAATCCTCTTTTCTTTTCCTTGAAGCTCCGCCTTCTCTATTTTACGGTCTTCAAACAAGTCGATGGGATAATGATTGATATGGCTTCTTAAATTGTCTGCCAACTGTGCACCTGTAGTCTGCGGTACGGAAATCAGGTTCTCGATTCCTACGGTTTCCTTTACCTGACCACCGACTTTTTCAGCTACAATAGCTACCCGTAATCCCTTGCGGGCTGAATAAATCGCAGCTGAGGCACCTGCCGGCCCACCGCCTAATACAAGTACATCATAAGTCCGTGAGATAGGTTCTGCATTTCCCACAGGTTCGGAGCCGAACATTTCTTCCAGCTTTTGCAGAAGTTCGCCTAAGGTGCCGCGTCCTACATGAAGCAATTTACCGTTGGCATAGACGGACGGTACGCCTTGTATTTTCAATGCATCCACTTCTTCCTGGAAAAGAGCACCGTCTATCATTTCGTGTGTGACCTGTCCGTTCAGCAAAGCCATTATATTCAGGGCCTGCACCACATCGGGGCAGTTGGTACATGTCAATGATACATAAGTCTGCAATGAAATAGGTCCTTTCAACGCCTGGATGCGTCGGCTGATGGCTTCATCAGGAAGATTTTTCCCCTTTCCATCGGCATTCAGTACTGCCAGAAGCAAAGATGTGAATTCATGACCGTTCGGTATTCCGCGGAATTTGACACCGGTTTCTTTCCCGTTTTTCAGCAAAGAGAATTCCAACTTCGGTTCTTCGGTTTCAGTTACCTCACAGGAGAGTTTATCGGAACATCCTGCTACATCTTTCAGCAACTCTGTCAGTTCCTGTGCGCTTTCGTGCCGGGGATGGCAGGTGATATGAAAAGTGTACTGCGTTTCCAGGTTTTGGAAGACGCTGCGTACTTGATTTAAAATGCTTGTTTCTAACATAACAGTCTATATTAATGTATTCCGTTGGCGGGATTAATTCGTTTCTATAGGGTTATGAACTAAATGATAAATAATCTTTTAGACGCGGATGACACGGATGACGCGGATCTTTTTTTATCCACTTTTATAGCGCAGCCTTTTAAATCCGCGTTATCCGTGTCATCCGCGTCTAAAAAATAATATACCGAATGGCGCTAATCACTTATCACCAAACACTAATCACTTTTATTCCTTTCTTTTTTCGATATAAACTAATCTCGCCAACGGGTACTAATGTAAGATAAAAGAGGCCCCCTCTATGTGTGCAATGGATAAAGGGGACCTCGCTAATAAAAAAGGGATGTGAACTTAAATTTTACCAACCAAATCTATACTTGGTTTCAGTGTTTCGCCGCCTTTCTTCCATTTTGCGGGACATACTTCACCGTCGTGCGTTGCAACGAACTGTGCAGCTTCTACCTTGCGGAGAAGTTCGTCGGCATTACGTCCGATGTTATTGTCCTGTATTTCGGCAATCTTGATTTTGCCTTCGGGGTTCACGACAAATGTGCCGCGGTAAGCCATACCTTCTTCTTCGATCATTACACCGAATGCGCGAGTCAGCACGCCTGTAGGGTCTGCCAGCATCGGATACTTGATCTTACGGATACTTTCGGATGCATCGTGCCATGCTTTGTGCACGAAGTGAGAGTCGGTACTTACTGAGTATACCTCTACACCCATTGCCTGGAATTGCTCGTATTTTTCAGCGATGTCCACCAGTTCGGTAGGGCATACAAACGTAAAGTCTGCGGGATAGAAGAAGAATATTGCCCACTTGCCTTTTACGTCTTCGTTAGTTACTGTTTTGAAACTTCCGTTCTGGAATGCCTGAACTTTGAATTCAGGAAGCTGAGAATTGATAATTGGTTCCATAATCTTTTTTGTTTTAAAAGGTTTAGTACTTTGTTTTTTCGATGATGCAAAAATATAGCATCTTTTGCCGATAGAACAAAAAAAACGATTGAAAAGATTTATGGGCCGATAGACGAAATCTATACAACGCACTGAGTTGCCCGCAGGGACAGCATTTCGCGGGGTACAGAGGCTTGTATTTCTTTTGTGAGTACCTCCAATAAAGTGGTTCGTATGAAATGTTCGTTGGTGATGAGAATGATTTGCCGGGTAGGAGTGGGAATGGCAAAGGGGCGCACCAACTCTTTCTGTGTATCGTTGAGCTGATCGATTGCAAGTTCAGGAATGAAGGTAACACCTTTACCGCTTTCTACCATACGCATGAATGTCTCCATGCTACCCAGATGATAAGCGATCTGGCTGGCTTGTGCCGCCTTCATCTGACAGAAGCGGACTAACTGGTCGCGGAAGCAATGTCCCTCGTCAAGCATCCAAAGCTGTTCGTCGCTGAGATCGGAGGTACGGATAATCTTATTATCGAACAGTTTGCTTTCGCGCGCGATATAAGCATAGAATTGTTCGTAGAATAAAGGTATCTGGCGGAAGTCATCCTTTTCAGGGAGGGTAGCGATGAGGCCGGCATCTATCTCTCCTTTTATAAGAGCCTGTTTGATGTCCTTCGTCTTCATCTCCGTTACGCGGATATCCAATTTAGGATATTTCTTCATCAGTTGCGGAAAGAAGCGGGGCAACAGGTAAGGGGCGATGGTGGGGAGTATACCTAACTTAAAGACACCCGATAAGGAGTGCTTCTCTTCTTCAATAATATCCTTTATATGGCCTGCCTGTTCCAATACGATACGGGCTTGCTCTATTACAAGTTGTCCGACTGGAGTAGGACAGATGGGCTGTTGGCTGCGGTCGAATATCTTGGTGTCTAACTCGTCTTCCAGTTTCTGTATCATGGCACTCAGGGTGGGTTGAGTTACACGGCAATGTTCCGCGGCTTTGGCGAAATGGCGGAACTGACTAACGGCAAGAATGTATTCCAGTTGTTGTAAAGTCATGATAAATAAGGGGTTTGAACGGGTTATATAGATTCTGTCTATGCAAAGATAGAAATTATCTGTTTGACAAGCATGGGTTTCCGTCTTATCTTTGTACAAAAAACGAAGAAAGGCTGCATCTCAGCATAATCAAGCAAGCTTGCTTCTGCCTTCGATTTGCACTTTCTTTGCAACAGAAAAAAGAAAAACAGTATAAATTATTAAAACCATAGAATTATGAAGACTTTAAATTATATCAAGTTAAATGAATCGGGAGTAGCTAACGTAGTATCTGCATTGCATCAACTTTTGGCAGATTTCCAGGTATATTACACGAATCTGCGCGGTTTCCACTGGAACATCAAGGGACATGGTTTCTTCGTATTGCACGAGAAGTTTGAAAGTATGTATGACGACGCAGCCGAGAAGGTGGACGAAATTGCAGAACGTATCCTGATGCTGGGTGGTGTACCCGAAAACAAGTTCAGCGAATACCTGAAAGTTGCAAAGATCAAAGAAGTATCTGACGTGGCTTGCGGCAGCGATGCGGTAAGCAATATTCTTGAAACTTACGGATACCTCATTGGTGAGGAGAGAAAGATCATTGAACTGGCTAATGAAGCAGGCGACGACGTTACTGCCGACCTGATGACAGGCTATCTGAAAGAACAGGAAAAGATGGTTTGGATGCTGGTTGCTTTCAGCACAAAAGGATGCACAGACAAATAATATATAGGTTTAGGTGATAAATGATGGAAAAGGTGATGAAGTGGTGGAAACACTGCTTGGTCACCTTTTCTTTTTTATATATAAAATACTACCGTTAGAACGAATTGCTTAGAAATAAGCGACTTATGAACCTGCCTTGAAAATTGGGTAATGATTTGGTGGTGGTCATGATTTCTGCAGTTTGCTGTGCCTTGCTTCGCTGTCAAATAACTCTTTTCGACTGCAGAGGTAATACATTTCTTGGGATTTAAGCCTTTTACCAAATAGGATTGTGTATATTTGCAGCCAAATTAAGGAGAAAATCTAATGAACAGGATAAAGGAAGTATTGGACGAGAAGGGCATCAGCCAAACAGAATTGGCAAATATGCTTGGTAAAAGTTTTAATATGGTCAATCTATATGCAACAAATAAAGTTCAACCTCCTGTGCCTGTTTTATATCAGATTGCGGAACTTCTGAATATAGATGTTCGCACGCTCCTCATACCGAATAAAATAAAATATTAAAGATAATGGCAAATACCAATTTAAAGGAAGCAAAAGCAGGTAAAAATGATGAATTCTATACCCAATTTCATGATATAGAGATTGAGATGAATGCATATCTTGAATATGACCCTAATGTATTTAAGGGAAAGACGATTCTATTGCCGTGTGACGACCCTGAATGGAGTAACTTCACTCGCTTTTTTGCGGCAAAGTTTGATGAGTTGGGTTTGAAAAAACTTATATCAACAAGTTATGCGCCAGATGCGAAGAAAATGAAACTTTTGCCAGAACCGTCTTTGTTTGAAACAGAAGCTCCACAATTTGACCCAACAAAGGCACAGACAAAAGGGAAAATCTTTGTTTTGGAGCAAGACCACACAGGGGATGGACATATAAATATTGATGACCTTGAATGGGAATATTTAGAGGGTGATGGCGATTTCCGCAGTAAGGAGGTTGTCAAATTGCGTGATGAAGCCGACATAATAATTACCAATCCTCCCTTCTCGTTGTTTCGAGAATTTCTATCTTGGATAGTTTCTGAAGATAAGAAATTCATTATTATTGGAAATATGAATGCTGTAACATACAAAGAAACTTTTCCTTTAATAAAAGAAAACAGAATGTGGATGGGCTTTTCTATTCATAGTGGCGATAGAGAATTTGAAGTTCCAGATGAATACCCACTAACAGCTTCAGGATGGAGAATCGACAATAAAGGTAGAAAATATATTAGAGTAAAAGGAGTACGTTGGTTTACCAACATTGATCACGGTCGTCGTCACGAACCACTTCCATTAATGACAATGGAAGATAATCTTCGTTTCTCCAAACACAAAGAATTAAAAGGCAAAGCGGCATACGACCATTATGATAATTATGATGCCATTGAAGTTCCATTTACTGATGCAATACCTTCTGACTATGATGGTGTAATGGGTGTGCCTATTTCATTTTTGGATAAGTATTGCCCGGAGCAATTTGAAATCTTAGGGATAACTGATAGACAGAATACATCATGCCTAAGAACAAAGATATATATATTGATGATAGCCTAAAATACAACGACTTAAATGCTCGAAACGTTTTAAAAATCGGAGATAGACATATTCCTATGTATGCACGTTTATTAATTAGAAAGAATTGATTTGATATGTCGTATCAGAACTCTCGCATAAACTTGAGTGTAGTATCCTCCATTAACAATGTAGTATGTATCGTTGGAAGGTATTTCAGAATGGTGCAGAACTGCTCCATCATTAAGTTTTGTCACCTTAGATTCTTTTCCATGACGATCTATTTGCTTTTGCTCTGGGTAAAGTTTGCAAGCACCACCAAACCATGTCTTTGTTATCCCTAAGATTTCAAAGTACGTCATAAATTACATTTTTTTTTAATTAAAACTCTTGCATATGGTTTCTGCGGTATTCCGTTTTCCATATAATAAAGCTGACCATCTCGTAAACTTGGATTTAGCTTTTTCAACTCTCGAGGATAAGGACGCAATCCAAGTTCCCTACCAGAGTCACCTTGTGTTTGACCTAAGATTTCAACTTAAAACTAAAAATTAAAAACATTATATCATGACTCAACATAATGCCATCAAGCTTTTTGAAGCTAAGAAGGTCCGAACCGTTTGGGAAGATAAAGAAGAAAAATGGTATTTCTCAATAGTAGATGTAGTGGCAGTCTTAACAGATAGCCCTAATCCACGCAAGTATTGGAGTGTATTGAAAACACGCCTAAAAAAAGAAGGCAGTGAGTTGACTACAAATTGTAGTCAACTGAAAATGAAATCAGCTGACGGAAAAATGTATTTAACTGATGTTGCTGATACACAGCAACTTCTTCGCGTTATTCAATCTATTCCATCGCCTAAAGCAGAACCTTTTAAGTTATGGATGGCGCAAGTGGCTGCAGAACGTCTTGACCAAATGCAAGACCCCGAACTTTCCATTAACCAAGCATTAATGGACTACAAACGGTTGGGTTATTCGAATAATTGGATTAACCAGCGACTCAAATCCATAGAGATTCGCAAAGACCTTACAGACGAATGGAAACGACACGGACTGCAAGAAGGAGTGCAATTTGCTACCCTGACTGACATTATTTATCAGACATGGAGTGATATGACCGCTAAGGAATATAAACAATTCAAAGGTCTGAAAAAAGAAAATTTGCGCGATAATATGACCAATAAGGAGTTGGTGCTCAATATGCTGGCAGAACTTTCCACCAAAGAAATCTCGGAAAGCAAGAATCCCGAGACTTTTAAAGAGCACATGGATGTGGCGGAAGAGGGTGGAGAAATAGCCCGTAACGCTCGTATGGAATTGGAAGCAAAAACAGGCAAGGCAGTTATCAGTCCATTGAATGCTAAGACTGGCATTGCCATTAATCCACCGCAAGAGAGTGAAAAAAATAAATAGTAACTATAAACTATTGATATATGAAGACAACATTACATACTGAATGGACGGTTGCAGATGTATGCAAGGGTTTTACCTATAATGAATTGGAAGGAAAAGGCTTATTCGGTCTTGACGGTAAGCTGACCATTCAGCCAGAGTATCAACGTCACTATATTTATAATGATGGTAAACGTGATGTCGCTGTAATAGATTCATTGCTTAAAGGTTATCCCATCGGTCTGATTTATTTCAATCGAACTAACGATGGCAGGTTTGAGGTGCTTGACGGACAACAACGTATTACCTCTTTTGGACGATTTATTACAGGGAAATTTGCCATCAAGGATGTAAATGATAATGTACAATATTTCTCGGGATTGGCAGAAGAATTACAACAACGTATATTGCAATCCGCTTTGCTTATCTATGAGTGTGAGGGTGAGGAAAAAGAAATAAAGGAATGGTTCAAAACAATTAATATTGTAGGTGTTCCCTTGAAAGAACAGGAATTACTGAATGCGATATTCTCTGGTGAATTTGTCAATGCGGCAAAACGAGTGTTCAGCAATTCTCAAAATGCAGAAGTTCAAAAGTGGGGGCATTACATAAAGGGTGATATTAAACGTCAAGATTATCTTGCCGAAGCTCTTAAATGGGTCTGCGAAAGTAAAGGTATGGACATAGATGCATATATGAGTTTGCATCGCCATGACAATTCCATAAATGAATTGGAGAATTATTTTCGCTCAGTTATAGATTGGGTCTCAACTACATTTACAATGGTTGAGCATGATATGTGCGGTCTGGAGTGGGGAAGACTATATGAAACTTATCATAATACCCCTTATAGCGTTGACTATGTAACGGAACGAGTGCATGCACTACAATCTGACGAGTGTGTGAAATGCTCTCGCAATATATATGAATATGTACTTGGTGGAGAGCAAGATAAAAAAATACTCGATATCCGCATTTTTGAAGAATCTACAAAAAGAGCAGCTTACAAGCGTCAAACAGAAATAGCCAATAATAAAGGAATATCCAACTGTCCGCTTTGTGCTATTGGTGACAATGCTAACAAAACACGCGTTTATAAAATCACAGAGATGGATGCCGACCATGTGACAGCTTGGAGCAAAGGTGGTTCTACCAGCATAGACAACTGTGAAATGCTATGTAAAACTCACAACCGTTCCAAAGGCAATAGATAAAAGCAAGAAGAAATGCTGATATATCTTATTTTGAGGTTGTTGTGTGACATTAAATTACTCAAGATATGTGTATGCAGAAATCATTCCGAGAAATTTCTCAATTTTGGTGTGATGCTAAACGTCCAATTGTAAAGCATTCCACTATGTGTGCCTATAGGCTAACACTACAAACTCATTTACTCCCATGTTTTGGAGAAATGACTGTAATAACAGAAAATGAAGTACAGCAGTTTGTAATAGACAAATGCTTTTCGGGGCTGGCAAAGAAAACGGTAAGGGACATTGTCGCTGTATTAAAGTCTATTATTAAATACGGAGGTAAACACAAGATGTTTCCTTTTGAGAATTGGGATATTGAATATCCTACAGACACTGAAGTGTACCGTTTACCTACATTGACATTGAATCACCAACGTGTTCTAATGGTACATCTGATGACAACTCCCACGCCACAAAATATTGGCATTCTATTAGCACTTTGTACAGGTATGAGAATTGGTGAGATATGTGCTATGAAGTGGGAAGACGTGGACTTTAAACAAAAGATTATAACTGTGAAGCACACTGTAGGAAGGGTGTATAATTGTGAATTGAAATCTACAGAAAAGATAGATTCTTCGCCCAAAACAAAAAATTCTTACCGTGAAATACCAATTTCAAAACAGCTTTTGAAAGCTATGAGAATCGTGAAGAAATTATCTTCATCCCCCTATGTTGTAGGAACTTCAGGACAGTCCAAAGAACCTCGTTCCTATCGTGATTATTTTGCTCGGCTATTAAAGCGACTTAATATTCCTCCAATCGTCTTTCATGGACTAAGACACACATTTGCAACAAGATGCATAGAAAGTCAATGCGATTACAAGACGGTAAGTGTTATACTTGGGCATTCCAATGTGGCTACAACACTTAATCTTTATGTACATCCCAATATTAATCAAAAGAAACGATGTATTGAGCGAATGCACAATTCATTGGGAATAGCAGAACCATTAGAATAAATTTCAGTAAGGAAAGGACAGAGCTTAATTCTCTGTCCTTATTAAGAGAAACCTATTTCGAAAGTTGCTACAGATTATAACCTAATTCCCTAGTTTGGCTTTATTCCCTGTTTGATTTGCGCACGATTAGCTAACTCAACTTGTTCTTTGAACCAATCACCTATATGTCGGCTACCAACCGCAAGCACAAGCTTACCCTTGTCTGTTACTACCGTAAAGACGATGTCTTTCCATCTATGCCACTGAAAGCCAACCACTGCCTAACTACGCTGATTATCAGTTAGAAACCTGTATTTCTCCTATTATTGTGTTCTTAGATATTATTTTTATATAAAATATACTCATGATATAATCGTGATCTTTCTTTTATTTCTGCCGGCTTTTTGGGAGAGGTGGGATTGTCCTTTTGGCAAATTGCATTTTTAACCGACTGAGAATCGGCTGTTTCCAACAGAATCCCTTAACGATAAAAAATATGCGAATGAAAATGAGCAAGTAGCAATCTATTAGATGATTATCTAAATTATTACATTCCTTTTAGCTCAAAAAGAGCTTCCCGAAGTACACTTATTAATGAAAATCCTGATAAGAATAAGTCTTCTTTCCGGATGTAGTAATCATATCACCCGGATGTAGTAATCATATTGTCTGGATGTAGTAATCATATCACCCGTAAGTAGTAACCCTTTTTTGCATAAACAGCTTTCAAACGCGCAATAATATGCAAAAACAGCGCATGCCCATCCATTACTTATTCACCGAACATTCTGGAATGAAGATTTTTAAATCAATGTATGTTAGAGAAAACAAGAATATATTGTCATCTTGAAACGTAATAAGGGTTATTAGCTGTCAATCAGGTAAAACATAAATAGATAAGGCCGTCGAATATATCCGATAAACAGGTATCCCAAATCTCGCAAGTGAATTATATTTATTTTTTGCACAAATACTCTTGCTCTTGAAATATTTTAATATATTTGCCATCGAAGTACAGAGGCGTCTGTGGCTTCATCTTTTTAGAGAAAGAATTGTAAGAAGCGTTGTGCTTTATTCTTGTCATTGAGAACCTAGGAAATTTTCAAGAGAACACAAGAATGGCATGGTATGTTTCCTACGCTGGTTTCCGGCGTGGGTCTGCTGTCCGTCCATTTTGTGTTTTCGGGTTTTCCTAGGACCTTCAATGACAAATGGTGGCACGCAGTTCCACGCTTTTGTTTTATTAATAGGTCTTTGGGGAACTTGGAGACCGAAATTTCTAATACTATGTACGACGAAGCGTATAAAAAAGAGTTAGCCTACGAAAGGATTCAGAAGGTTTGGGAAGCAATGGTCAGTTGCATTGAAGATTGGCCAAAGACAAGGTTTGAACACCCAATGATGAAATCTATATTGATGAAGAAAATTGTTTTAATTTATTTGGCAACACTCTGTTGCGTATGTGTGAATGCTGTAGATATCAAACGCTATGTGAAGGAAGGCGGCACTGGAAACGGGCTTACGTGGGAAGCTCCCACCGGTGACCTGGCATCCGTGCTCGGCTTGGCTTCTCAGGTTGACAATCTGACTGTGTATGTAGGAGAAGGAAGTTATGTAGGAGACTTTGTAATCCCAAGTAATGTTTCGGTTACAGGGAAATATGATGGAAAAGACGGCTATATAAACGGAAATCTGCATACACTGTTTATAGGAGATATTACATTGAATAGTTTCTTGGGCTATGCTGAGGTGGAGGGTAGCGTAAAGATGTGCAATGCTACGATGGTGCAAGTGACTGTGAGTGATAGCCGGCAAGAATATGGTGTGTGGGTGGAAAACGCCAATGGCCTTGATAAAAGTCTTTTGAAAGGTTGTATTATTACTAACAATAATATTGGATTGCAACTCACCTATGGAGTGGCGGAACTGGAACGTTGCGTAGTTTACCAGAATAAGAAGTGGGGTGTTTATGGAAAGAGGGGGCATCTGGAAGCACGGTTCTGTCAGTTTAGCGAAAATGCCTCGACGGGTATTCAGATGTATTCCACCGATGTGAGTTGCCGTCTGTATCGGTGCTATATTTCGGAGAACAAGGGAGGAGGCTTTCATGGTGCCGAGACTCGTGACGCCATGTATACCGATAGTCGGCAACGTTTCATCAGCTGTTCGTTTTTTAATAATCATTCCCAAAGTACCGGTTCGGCCATTTGGGCCAGAAGTCGTGTTTATGTCGATAACTCGCTTTTCCTTTTCAACCAAAGTGAGGCTGCCGACGGAGCCGCCATCTACTGTATGTTCGATGGCAATCAGTTTGTGAATTGTACCATTATGAATAATAAGGGAGGTGTCTGCCTGTCGAAGAACTTTGGGGACAGACCGGGCGGAGAGCCTGATCCTTTACTCGTGAACTGTGCGCTGTGGAATAATGGAGAGGATTTTGTAAATCCTTTCAACCGGACTTATAAATTGCAGACCTGTGCCATGCAAACCGGTGGATCGGGCATTCCGGAACTGGACGCAGAACGGGGATTGATATTGCTCGAAGCTGAAAACGAAGGTACTACTCCGGGAGGAATGTATATAGCGTTAGACAGTAATCTCGTACCCAAGCCGGGGTCGTGCCTCATCAATCGTGGGACTCCATTGAATGATACTGAAGCGCTTGACTACAATGGACGGCATATCGGTGCTTTAGGCGGTACGGATATTGGTGCTTGTGAGTATCAGGGTGAATATAAATGGGTACCGAATATTCTAGGGATGAAGTTCTTCAACATTGATTACCGGTTGGCTTCCACCACCTATAACGGCACTGCTTATTATTCTCTCATTCCCAAAGGTTGTGAAGATCCCGATACTAAAAGAATTGAGACAACGTTTGCTACCATCTATTTGGGGACGAAGCGTAATGCTTATGCCGCTATACCGGATACTCCTTTTATGGCAGTCTATCGTGAGGGAAAGCCTGGTGAGAAAGCGTTGTGCAATATCTTGGCGAAAGATGAGAATGAAGGCATCTTCCGCTGGAACTATGTGGAATATATCAGCGGGAAAACGCGTCCGGTTGTGAAGAAGCATCCTAGCTTGAAGAACTACTTTCTTATCACCATAGACGGGCGAACTCAGAATTTGAAGATGTATAACTAAAATCTATATATGGTATGAAGAATTCATTTTGTGTATTGCTTGCCGCTGTTATCGTGGCATCGTGCAGTTCCGTTCCCGAGAATTTTGTAAAAGTGGATGGCGGAACGTTCATGAAGGGATGGACTGAAAAAGAGCGTGCGTTGTATAAGGTCAATTATGGTAAAGACGAAGACCCTTTAGCTCCTAAAGAAATGTCGGTGGAGACATTCTATATCTCCAAATACGAGGTTACGGTTGGTTTGTGGTATGAGGTGATGGGATATATTCCCGAGAAAATCACTTATGCGGAATGGTCAAAAGAGCCTGATTGTCCCATCATGGGCATCACTTGGCTCGAGGCGGTGAAATTCTGCAATCGGCTGAGTGCCAAGGAAGGCTATAAGGGATGTTATGACTTTGGTGAACTGGATAAATACGGACGCTTTGCCGGGACAACATTGAAACCCGATGCCGAAGGGTATCGTTTGCCCACTGATGTGGAGTGGGAGTATGCTGCCCGTGGCGGAAAGCAAAGTAAAGGTTATAGGTTTGCCGGTAGCGACAGTCTGGATGAAGTGGCGCACTGGAATGCCGAAGTGCCCAGCAAAGTGGGAATGTATAAGCCTAATGAATTGGGTATATACGATATGACGGGTAACGCTGCCGAATATACTTACGGAATATCACCTGATGTGACTATTGGTAAGGCTTTCGCTACCGTGCAGGGAGGGCACTATAATGGACGTCGCGGAGGTGCTAAACCTGAGAACTTTGTAATTTATAAAGATGATACTTCGTGGGGTGAAGGCCCTGACGTTGGTTTACGTTTGGTTTTTCAAAAAAAGAAATGACATGAAACGGATTTTATTATTAGCGGTATGCAGTAGTTTGCTGACGGCTTGCGGTAAGCAGGATAAGGCTGGAGTGGAGGGACCTACGGGCAATGTGGAGGATGACTTTGTGTTTGTGAAAGGCGGCACTTATCAGATGGGAGCTTCCGAAAAAGAATTAGGGCTTTTTCGTTGGACGGGAGGCAATATTATGGAATCGTATGTCCCCAAGACGGTGACAGTGGGAGATTTTCGTATCTCCAAGTATGAAGTGACCTTGAAACAGTTTAAGGAACTATTGCCCAATGCCAGATTGCTTGGGAAGAATGTCGATGACAATGCACCGGTGTTTGGCATCTCATGGGAAAGAGCAATAGAATTCTGCAACACCTTGAACGAGCGTGAAGGTTATGACGGCTGGTATAAAAAGGAAAGACTGCATCGTTATGGTTACGACTATGTGTTGAAAGAGAATGGCAATGGCTACAGACTTCCCACTAATGAGGAATGGGAATACGCTGCCCGTGGCGGAAACCAAAGTAAAGGGTATGCTTTCAGTGGTAGCGATGATGTGATGGAAGTGGCGCATTTTGGTGCCGGTGTGCCTTGCAAAGTAGGTATGTATAAACCCAATGAATTGGGCATTTATGATATGACGGGCAATGTGAACGAGTATGTTCATCGGGTAGATGAGAAAGGCATGAGAGCCGGTTCGCAGGGCGGAGGTTTCAAACTCGAAGGCCCTGTCAATCAGCTGGTGATTTACAACCGGCATGGTTGGGGGGATGAAGTGGCGGGGTTCCGCCTGGTGCTCGTTGGCGAGAAGCCCAAGAATGCCAAGCAAGGGTTCCTGTCAAATGATTGGAAAACCTATCGCCTGCGTGGCAAGGTGAAATCATGTAAACTACACCTTGAAGTGGAGTTTGATGAACGGGGGCGTTTGATACGCGACAATGAGATATGTGTGGAGTATGCGGGTGATGATAACACCCGGGGCACTGTATATTACGGTCGCGGTGCCGATCGCTACAAGGTGGGAGAGTTCACTCCCGGTCGCAACAACTATCTGCTGGTGCGCGACGACGGAGGACATATCACTCAACTGAGCGGAGACATGGAGGGACGTGAATATGAATATGATGGAGATGGATTCACCACTTCAGAGCAGTCGGGGGTAAGTTCTCATAAAGACGTGGAAAAGTTCTTAGGTTTGGATGAAAACGGCAATCCGCTCTCCGCGAAGTTGAATGGAGGAGACGAGTTCATGCAATATGAATATCATATTACCTACAGTGATTATAAGTTGGACAAAGCGGGCAACTGGATAGAGCGAACCGCCCATAAGAAGGGTTACACAATAGAGAGCGATGGTGATTACAACTTAGATCCCTCCACCCGTAAGGAGGTGGATGAAACTGAGGTGCAGGAGCGCACGATAGAATATTTTTGATTGAACCTTATGTATAGATCTTTAATCGAGTAAACATTATGAACGTTTTTTTTATTCTCTTGTCCTTGTCGGCCACTCCTTTCCCTATGATTGCGATGTTTGTGGTGATGGCCGCTATCATGTTGGGGTATTCGAATTCCCGAAAGCGGAAACTAACCGATGCCTTGAAATGGGGCATAGAAGTAGGTGACGAGGTTATAGCTATGACAGGTATACGCGGGCGTGTGGAGAAGGTTGAAGAAGATGTGGTGAGTGTCGGCATTTCCGGTGGAGGAACCGAGGAATGCAGGCTGGCCGATTGCGTGCCTATGGAGGTGTTGATTCAACATTCCGCTTTATTGAAATTGTACGCGTATTCGGAAGAAGACTATCGCTTGACTATGGCCGGAAAACAATACTCTTTTCCTCCGCAGTCATCGGCTGCCAAGGTTTTGAAATGGATCCGAAACACTCGCCTCGCTCTCAAAGGGATAAGCCTGATGGCGGCTTGTGCTCTGATTGATATAGCGCTGAATCTGGAAGATATATTGAGTTTCTTCGAGTCAGGAGGAAGATCCTATTTTCAGTATGATGTGGCGCAGGATTTCTTGGCGCCTATCCTTGTTACACTGGGTGTATTGATAGGTGGTATCATGCATTTGGCCGGATTGTATGGCATGGAAGATTTGTCGGGAAGCGAAGATGCGAAAGCGATGACGAAGGTGCATAAAGGCTTCTATTTCTTTTTTGCTGCTGAGATTGTAGATTTCTTCCCGCTGGCAGGCTGGATCAGTATTGTGCTCTATATCATCGGATTTGTGATGTTGCTTGTCGGTTATTCCCGTCTGAAGAATTCCGGTTGGCAGGGAGAAATGGCTCGCGGCGGGTATTCTCAAGCGTTCACGGCTTCTGTTCTTTTGTTGATAGGATACATTATTCCGGGTGTAGGCTCAGTGATATCATTGATAGGATATGTGATATATTATCTGGCGTGGAAGAATAATATTTGCAAGGCATCGTTTGTGGAAGTGAAGTAACAGTGCCCTGATTCATGCAAATATCTCCTTTCTGTCGGTTTTTGAGAGAAATGTTCTTTCCGTTCTTTCAGTCTTTCAGCCCTCCCGAGCTCCCTGTTCATTGACGTTCCGGCTGAAAGACTGAAAGAAGAAAAAGAATTTTTTATGACTTAGTAATGCTTAAAAAGTAACTTGATATAAATGGACGTTCTATTTTCCCAATTAGGGAAAATGATTTCCCCAATTGGGAAAAAATAAATAGGGGGGGAGAAACGATCATTTATGTACCAAGTTGTTTTATGGAGAATGATCAAGTTTTTTTGAAGAATATTTGACCTGAAAACAAGTAATGATGTGATCCGGTACAAGTAATGTTGTGAATGATTACATTGCTTGTTCTCACCCACCACAAGCAATGTAATTTCAGGTAATGATCGATTCTTCGGCGGAATATATAAAAGGTGTGACAGGATATGTAAGAAGCACGTAAAAAAATAAGTAATATATGTGTACGAATGTCCTTTTGTACAAGAGGAAAATCATCTCTGGTTATCAATCTGTTACAAACTCTCAATTTCTTGTCGACAAGAAGTTGGGAGTTTGTCGACAGGAAGTTAACTTCTTGCCAGCAAACTCCTAACTTCCTGTAAAAGGAGAAACTGCAGATTTTTCGGTTTCCTTACACTGCATGAACCTCGTGATTGACAGGATGAATGGCGGATTACCAGAAACTTCCGGAGCCTGCGTCCAATTATCTGTATCGGAAAGGCTGAACGCATTTCTTTCATCCTGTTCTTTTAGCATCTATATATCGGTGGTATTGGATATATAGATACTGCATGTCCGATATATAGATGCGACATGTTCGATATATAGATGCTACGCGTCCGGTGTATATAGCTAATATTCAGAATATGAGTTAAATTTCTATTGGTTATGTTTTGTGTATTTTTGTAGGGGTATGAACTAAATGATAAATAATCTTTTAGACACGGATGACGCGGATCTTTTTTTTATCCACGTTTATAGCGCAGCCTTTAAATCCGCGTTATCCGTGTCATCCGCATCTAAAAAATAATATACCGAATGGCGCTAATCACTTATCACCAAACACTAATCACTTTTGTTCTTTTCTATTTCTAATGAACTAAATTTATTTCTGTCGTGCTCAGTCAAACGAACGTTCTATTATGCTTCTAATTTCTTAGTAAACAGCGTATTTATCAGATAAGACACTATAAGATTTACACTTACAGACTTCTCTGTAAGTCGTTATTTATGTTACTGAGGTATTAAGAAGCGGTTGTCCTATAAGGAGCAACCAACGTCCCAATTATTTTTCCGAGTCAACTTCATTACTAATTTTCTTTCTCTTTCCTTAATTTGCTCTTTGTATTTATCCAGCCCATGTTCTACATACTCATTTCCATATACAAGAGTATTATAGAAGATAATGGCAAGTTTTCTACAAACAGCCACAATCGCTTTGCCGGTTCCTATTCTTGGGACAATCCTCTTATAAAAACCGGCTAACGCAGAGTCACTACGCGATATCGAAGGTACTATCTTCCTGAAAGCTTGTGCAGCAGTGCTTTTTATCCTGTCTGTTCTGGAGGATATGATTTCTCCTCCGGTTATCTTGTTGTGTGGAACAAAACCTAAATAGGATGCAAAATGATTGCAAGTCGGGAACTTACTCATATCAGTTCCCACTTCTGATATAATCTGTAAGATGGAATTAGGCTGTAATCCGGTAACAGAGGTCAGATCTGTTCCCAATATCCTATAAAGTATATCATTGAGACTTTTATCCGTGCGTATATCATTCTTATTTTTCCTTTGATATTTAGACTTTTTGGAAGGTGGAGCTATTTCCTCCTTGGCTTTTTTTAAGGGAAACGTTTCTAATAGCTCTGTTATCTTCCTGTCAATTTCATATAGTTGGCTATCAAAGAAGCAGAAAGCGTTATAGTTGACCTTAAGAAGAAATAACTCATCTTCCTTATAGTAGCCATTTAAAGATTCCGCAATTTCCTTTTCACTACATTTACACCTTCCGCTACGCAAGGACGCTAACTTTTTAGGATCTCTTTCTCCATCAACAATAGCTTTAATGATAGACATACCCGTTTTCCCCATAATATCATCCAAAACATGATTGAGCATCAGATTCATCTTGACCAAAGCTTTTTGCAGTCGGCATACATGCCGACTGCGATCCTTTATAATACGACTTCGCTCACGCATATAGTTTCTCAGGCAAGCAACCTTTTCTTCCGGGTGAAAAGAACCTCTAAGTAAACCATACAAGTGAAGAGTCTGGAGCCATTGGCAATCCAAGACATCTGTTTTACGCCCGGGAACCATACGGAACTTTTTAGGATTGACCAGGCAAACTTCAATACCCACATTTACCAATATAGAATAGATGGTAGTCTAGTAGAAAGAAGTTGATTCCATTGCTACTGTATTGACACCACAATCCACAAGTAATTGGCGGCAAGCTTGTAATCCGGATGTAAAAGTATTGAATACATGAACAATAGGAAGACCCATTTCAGCTGCAATACGTGGGGCAAGCGCAACATAAATTTCCCGGCTTCCCAAATCAATACCGGCAGAATGCGGATGGCATACAGACAGTTTGTAGGATTCCAGGTCCTTTACATCCCGAATCTTTTGCAGAGTAAGCAATCTTGTTACATCTGCCAGTTTGTTTTTACTTGTCTTTTCCATAACTTTGTGTTTTAGAGTTTGAAAGCAAAACAGCGAAGCTCCGTGGGCGAAACGTATGCTTATTTTTCTAAACGGGTATTTACGGATATAATCCTATCTCACCATGATTTTGGGTCGCAATCCTCGGAAGTCAGGTTTGTTATCAGGGACTATGCCACTAATTTAGAATCGACTACTCTGCTTCCTGTTTTGCTTTTCCCAAGGTAATCATTTTACCCGAAATAACCCCACTGACCGAGACGGAAATGAATTTACGTTCAATCCGAGGATTGGGTAAGTTCACTTAGTGACGGTTGGTTATGAATTAATTCTTTTAACTTCTAAACGAAGTGATAACTCCTTTAACTCCTGCGTATGAATTATGTAGGCTAACCCAAATGTTTTTTCCTGTATTCCGTAGGAGTCACCCCATAAATCTGCTTGAAGCATTTGCTGAAATGCTGTGAATCTTTGAAGCCGACCTTATAAGCCACTTGGGTAAAGTTATCCGATCCCTCTTCTATCAGCTCTGCCGCTTTCTTCAAACGTATGTTTTTGATGAGCTCCATCGGTGAGATGCCTATGAGCGTCTTTATCTTTTTGAATAGGGCGGAGCGGCTGATTCCTGCTTCTTCAACAAGCGTATCTACGCTCAAGTCCGGATGGTCCAGATGTTTGTTGATGAAACAGACAATCCCGTCCAGCAAGTCTTTATCGGCTTGCGGAAGTGAGCGAAGCTCTTCTTTCTCTTCGGAATCGATATTGCTTTCTTCTTTATTTTGTATGAGTTCTGAATAATACAGTGCCTGAATCCGCTTTCTTTGTCTGATGATATTCCATATCTTGGCTATCAGATAACTCGCACTGAAAGGCTTGGTTATGTAATCATCCACGCCCAATTCCAAACCTTCATTTTGATTTTCCACATCTGCCTTACTACTCAGTAAAACAATCGGTATGTGGCAGGTATAAGTATTGGCTTGTAGCTTCTTGACCATTTCGATCCCTGTCATTTCCGGCATTACAACATCGCTGACAATCATATTCGGCAGGTACTTGATTGCCTTTTCCAATCCCTCTTTTCCATTGGAAGCCGTGATCACACGAAACTCTTCGGAAAGAATCGTATGTAAGAAGAAAAGAAGCTCCTGATTATCATCCACCACTAAAATGGAACTCTTGCCGCAGTCCTTACAAGCCTCTTCTTCTGCTTCGTAATCGTCTCTCAGAAAGAGAGTATCATTCTGGGACAGCTGAGGCCGTTCATCATAATCTGATAGAATGAACTCCGTTTCAGGTGCAAAATGCTCTTTTCCTTTACGGAAGTAGATGGTGAAAATGGAACCCTCGTTTATTTTGCTCTGTAAAGTGATTTTGCCTTTGTGTAACTCTACCAGTTCCTTGACTAAAGACAACCCTATGCCTGTACTTTGTTTCTTGAAGATGTCGGAACTCACGTAATTCTCGAACCGGTTAAAGATACTTTTTTGTTTTTCCTGACTGATGCCATATCCCTGGTCGGATATTTGCAGAATGATATTGGTATCAGTTTCCTGAACAGACAGATGTATGACTGTTCCTTTGGGTGAATATTTAAAAGCATTCGTGATCAGGTTGAAGAGAATGCTTTCCAATTTATCCGGATCTGCCCATAAAAATAGAGGCGATTCTTTAGATTCAAAGGTGATTTCACTTTCCCGTTGGATGGCAATTGACTGGAAATTATTTATAATATGTTCGATGAATGCGGCTATTTCTATTCTTTGTACTGTAAGTTTGGACTCATTCTGTAGCTTCTGCAAATCGAGTACTTGATTGATGATTTTCAGTGTATGTTTGGTGTTTCGCTTTACCAGGGCCAGGTCTTGCTGAATGACAGGGTTCAAATCCTTTTGTGAGAGCATGTGGTCTATGGGGGCTACGATCAGTGTGAAAGGAGTACGTAGTTCATGAATCATATCTGTGAAGAATTTGGTTTTTATATCTAAGATATGCTTCTCTATTGCAACCCGGTTCCTGAGTTTATAGATAACAAACAGAATATAGGTTGAAATGGCAACAATGAGGATAAATATAATGAAATACAATATGGTACCGTAAATGGATTCCCAGAATGAAGGCAATATGGTGATGGAGATCTCCTTTATCTTATTACTCCATACTCCGTCACTGTTGGTTGATTTAACCTGGAAACAATAGTTCCCTTTAGGAATGTTTGTATAGACTGCCATACGGTTGTTTTTTACATAGTTCCAGTTGTCAAAGCCTTTCAGACGGTAGGCGTACTCTATCTTATTGGGGAATTTCATGTCCAGCGTCTCATAATTGATGCTAAATGAGTTCTCCTTGTGGCTGAGGGTTATGCCGGAAGACCAGTAGGAGGGTTCCTTTTTTTCTCCGTTTATGTGGATATCTGTAATGATAAGGTTGGATGCATGCGAGTCTCGCTTCATTCTTTCGGGTTTCATTGATAATAATCCCTTGTCCGTTCCAAAAAGTATTTCATCGCTTGATAGGCGGCGGGCTCTGCTTTCGGTGAGCAGAAGCCCTTCGGGCAGGAATCGGTTGTCATATACTTCGGTCGAGTCACTGTCCGTAAACAACCGGTACAGGCCATTTTCTGATGGGATCCATAGATTTCCTTTGTTATCTTCCGCCAGTGTCAGTGGGACGTTGGAAATCATTTGTGGAGAAGAATAGTTCTTGAAGATTCCATTGTTTTGCTTATCGAATCCGGTCAACTTGTCGAGCCCGCCACCAAAGGTAGTGATAAAGATTTCGTGTTTGCTGCTTTCAAACACGTCATATACATTGTCGCAACTCAGGCTGTTCTTTTCGTTGCAATTGCGCACAATGGGAGTATATGCCAGTTTTCCGTTACTCCATTTGCAGAGCAATACTCCCGATGTTGTAGCCAGCCAGATGTTGCTCTGGTGATCTATACAGATGTTCTTGATTCTTAAAAAGCGGGTTGGATAATCCGATAGTTCATTGCCCGGATGTATGAAGTGTCCGTCTCGGTCTGTATAGTTGATTCCGCCTCCTAATGTGCCGATCCAGATTCTGCCCTGTTTATCCTCTTTTAGTGAAAATATGGAATTGCAACTCAGACTGAACTTGTCCGCAGGATCATTCTTATAGTATTTGAGCTGGTAATTCAGTTTGCCGTTGGGGATTAGTTTGATAAGGCCTTTATTGCGTGTCCCTATCCATATATTTCCCTTCTGATCTTGTAGCAAGGCATATACGGCATCGAAATTCTCCACTTGCCGGGATAACCTGCCGGTGGAGTTTAGGAAGCCGATGAAACGCTTGTTGCTGTCATATACCTGTATGTCTCCGTTTTTGCTTCCAACCCAGATATTGTGGTCTGCATCTTCCATTATACTTCTCAATTCGTTGGAAGATGGATATTCTGCTATGTCCGGTACGGAGAGACTGAAAAGATCTTTTTTGAAAGATACTTTTACAAGTCCTTTAGGCTGTTTGGCTATCCATAGATTGTTCTGCTTGTCAAAGTATATCTTCTTTATTTTAGGAGGGGCTGATTCACAACTGGTTCTGCTGATGGAAAAGAAGAGGAATTCATCTGCATTTTCATCATAATAATTAAGGGCTTCGTTCTTAGAGAATACCCATAACCGCCCGTCATGGTCTTGTGATATTTGTCGTTGGGAATTGTCATGCTTCTGCATTTTTAGTTGGTAATGCTTGCGGTAATTGCCGAGTGAGTCGATACGGGAAATCATTGTTGTGTTTTTGTAGGCAATCCATATATGTTTCTGGCTATCTTCTACGTATAGTGCATTCACGTCATTGCTTAACAGTTGGTTTGAAGCCGTATAGTGTGTTCCCTCTCCCTGATAACCGTCTGTCAGGAAGAAGCCGTCATTTTCTGCTGTGATAAGTAAATGTCTGGAATCATAGGCCTTGATTCTTGTCAGTGTGGCAGAAGTGTTGAACTTCACTATTGAATAATCATCTTTCTTTGGGTCGTAAACATATAGTTGACCATTGTCGGAACCGACTACGAACTTGTTTGCGTATTTCCTGAAGCTATGGAAATGTTTTTGTGTGGATAAGGCCAGGGTCAGTTTATTATCTTTCTTGGAGTATTTATAAATACCTCTGTCAGAGATAATCCAGATGATTTCTTTATCCTGCAGGAGGCTTATGATTCTGCGTACTCCATACGAGTTGTCCAGAATTTGCCGGCAAGCCATCGTTGACTCATCCGGAGTAATCCTCAGCAAACGCCCATCTGTTTGGAATACCCAGGTATCCCCATCGGATAGAGTGAATATATTTTGGGCGGGAGCCGTCTGCGACGTAAGACGGTCGAACTTGCTACTTTCCGGATGAAATCGGTAAAGGGTACTTTCGTCATCCAATAGCCAAAGGTGATTGCGTGCGTCTATCTTTATGTCGTCTATCCGGTTGGTCGCCAGGTCATTCGCATCACCGGGCATCACTCTGTAAGTCACGAATGAATGTCCGTTAAAACGGCACAGCCCATTCCAAGTGGTGAACCACATATATCCGTTTCTATCTCGGGTGATGCCGGTTATGGTTTGTTGTGGAAGTCCATCTTCAATGTTGTATCGGGTAATTGTATGTTGGGGCTGTCCGAGTATCGGAAGGCAGAATAAAAGCAATAGTGTCGACAGGTGTAGTTTCATTTTGGTATTAATTGGTTTTTTAATCGAAATAATAGGTTTATAGCTGTGTGATAGACGGACAGACACAATTCTTGTACGCTCATACAAAGTTAAAAAACATTCGTTAGGTAATTTTGTGACAAATAACCTTTAATTATTAATTAATTTAAAATTGATGAAAACATCTATTAATCTGAAAAACATGCGAGTATTGCTTAGTATGCTATTCGTTTTCCTGAGTGTCAATGCCGTTGCGCAGAACATTACGGGAACTGTAAAGGACAGCCAGGGAGAACCCATAATCGGGGCTTCCGTAGTAGAAAAAGGGACAAGTAATGGAGTGGTTACCAATCTTGACGGTCAGTTCACTTTGAAAGCCTCGGGCAAGTATCCTATTGAAGTATCCTATATGGGATATGTGAAACAGGTGATAAACCTGAAAGGGAGAACCTCTTTGAACATTGTGATGCAAGAGGATGCGAATTTGCTGGAGGAGGTGGTTGTGAGCACTGGTTATGGTACGCAGAGAAAAGCCGATCTGAGTGGTTCTGTCGTGTCGGTAAGTAAGGAAGACATAAAGGGTACTCCGACAAGCAATGTAATGGAGGCCCTTCAAGGTAAAATTGCGGGTGCCGATATTATGATGGGATCCGGTGCGGTAGGCGAGGATGTGGATATCTTATTGCGTGGATCTCGTTCCATCAACGGAAGCAACGAACCTTTGTTTGTTATTGATGGTGTGCAGGGGGCCAGTTACAATCAGCTGAATCCAAATGATATTGAACAGATTGATGTATTGAAAGATGCGTCGTCAACTGCTATTTACGGTTCGGCAGGTGCCAATGGCGTCATTATTATCACAACCAAAAGAGGCGCGGCCGGAAAGGTTACGGTCAACTTGGATGCCAAATATAGTATTTCGGGAGGAGCCAATTTCATACATGGTATGATGGGAGATGAATGGTACCGTTATCAGACCGAGCTTTATCGGACTAAGAACGGGGAATATCCGGAGAACTTCTTTCAGATGTTTTCTTCTGAGGCTATACAGCAAGCTTATGAAAACAATCAATGGATAGACTGGATTGATGAGGCTACCAAAGGAAATGCTTCTCAGAAAGATATAAACTTGTCATTGAGAGGTGGAAGTGACAAAATCAAAATATACACTTCGTTTAGCTATAACAATACGGAAGGTTTGCTCTCTAACGAAAACCAGACGCGTTACGGAATGAGGTTTAATGTAGACTATCAAATCCGGAAATGGGTAAAGATAGGTGCGAGCTCGGCGCTCACCTATACGATTAAGAATTCGCGGGGTAAGAACATTTTTACTAAATCGTTGACTGCCTTTCCTCTGGGTAAACCTTATGATGACAATGGCAACATCAATGTTGAATTTATAGAAGGGGAGACCTCTCCATTCGGAGATGAAATGGAGAATCAATATGCCAATCAAACACGTACGACTTATGCCAATATCAACGGTTATCTGGAGATTACTCCACTGAAAGGACTGTCATTCCGCTCACAGATCAGCACCACATTGAATAGCTCCCGCAATGGGCAATATATCGGTGAACATTCATTGCAGGGAGTGGAAAATGGATATTCCGCACCGTATGCCTACATCAATAACAACTATGGCTATAGCTATTTATGGGATAATGTGCTGACTTATAAATTCGAACCGCTTAGAGGACATAAAGTTACACTGACAGGTGTAACCTCTTATAGCCATGGTCAGAGTGATTCTAATAACATGCGAGCTTCCGGCCAGCCTCTTGACTCCTATTTGTTTTATAATATGGCTTCGGGTATTACGAAGTATGGTGTGAAATCTAATTACTCTCAAAGCCAGAAGATGTCTTATGCCTTACGTCTGAACTATGTATATAATGATAAATATATAGCTTCATTTACTACGCGCTGGGATGGCGCATCCCATCTGGCCAGTGGACATAAATGGGAATCGTTTCCGGCAGGGGCGTTGGCATGGCGTGTTTCGCAGGAGCCCTTCATGGAGTCTACAAAAAAATGGCTGAACAACCTGAAACTTCGCCTAAGCTACGGTATTACCGGTAACTCCGGAGGTATGGGAGCTTATTCTTCGCAGACAGGAGCAGCCACCTATTCTCCGGTATCCATCGATGGGGTGCTGAGTTCAGTAAGCCAACTAGTGTCTCCATACGGAAACCCTTCTATTGGTTGGGAGAAAACCTATCAATGGAACTATGGTGTAGACTTGGGATTTTTCGATGGCCGCATCAATCTGAGTTTCGATTATTACGACTCAAAAACGAAAGACCTTCTGTTTAGCCGTACATTGCCCGTTACCTCGGCCATTACTGCCTGGGGGTCTCCTATGGCAACCTGGCAGAATATAGGTGAAACCAGCAACAAGGGTTATGAGATTCAGTTATCCACAGTCAATATAAAGAGCAGGAACTTCCAGTGGTCTTCATCCATCTCCTACACTCATAATGATGAAAAGATTGTAAACCTGCCCGATGGTGACCTTATTGCCAAAAAGTTATTCGAAGGACATCCCATCAAGACATTCTACGATTTTAAATATGCCGGAATATGGAGCACTGCCGAAGAAGAAGAAGCGGCGAAATATGGATGCCAACCGGGATACGTGAAGATTGAGACAGTGGAGCAGTTCACTACGGATGAGAACGGAAATCTTGTAGGAGATGGCGGCGTACACACTTACAGCAACACGCGCGACCTCCAGATATTGGGCTCGAATGTACCTGACGGCATCTTGGGTGTAAATAATACATTTAAGTACAGAGATTTTGATTTAAGCGTTTTCGCTATGGTGAGATACGGACAGATGATAGACAGCAAAACAATCGGCTGGTATTCCGCCAATGGTAATAACCAACCTAGGGGTACGAACTATTGGACTCCTGAAAACCAGTCGGCTTACTTCCCCCGACCGGGTATTGCCAGTACGACGGGTATAGGTTCGCTGAAGTATATTGACGGTTCTTATGCCAAGATAAAGAATATCACTTTGGGATATACCTTCCCCAAGAAATTATGTAAAACTCTGGGACTTGAGCAGTGCCGGCTTTATGCAACGGCATATAATGTATTTGTACTGCCGTTTAAGAGTGAACTGAAGCACTCGGACCCTGAAAATAACGGTTCTGATACCTTCCCGCTTTACAAAACTTATCTCTTGGGGCTTAATGTATCCTTTTAATTAATAATTCAATAAGAATAGATATGACTACGAAAATAAAAAACTGGCTGACTGTAACAGCAATGGCAGTGACGATAAGCAATGCTTCTTGTACACTTGATGAATATAATCCTTCGGGATACACTATGGATGCACTGTCCGCTTCGGTAGAAGGCTATCAAACCATACTTAATAATGTTTATTTCGGCATGGAAAGAGCGCTCTACGGCTATGGACAGTTTATGCAGATGACCGAGGGCGGAACTGATATCTGGACCTCTCAGAAGAACGGTGATAACCTTTACTTAAAGTATGGTATGGGATCGGACTTTGCTAATAATATGATGGCTAACACGCTGAATTGCTGTTATGACGGTATCTGCTATTGCAACCAGGCAATTGTACAGGCCAATAAAGTTCCTTTCACTACCGAGGAAGAGAAAAACCAGAAAGTGGCGGAAGCTCATTTTATGAGGGCGGTATATTACTATAATCTGGTGGAACAACTGGGTGGCGTGACGTTGCAAATGTCGCCAGTAGAGGATGTGGATTTGCATCCAGGTAAAGATACCCCGCTGGATATCTATGAGAAATGTATCATTCCCGATCTGGAGTTTGCCGTTCAGTGGTTACCGATAGAAGAAAGAACTACCCGTCCGTCCAAGAAGTCGGCGATGGGAATGTTGGCAAGAGCCTGCTTGCAATCCATAGAGTATGACTCTTCTAAAAAGTATGCGCAACGGGCTTTGGAAGTTGCCAAAGAGATGGTGGAAGATTGCAAGGCAGGAGGAGCCGCTTTGGGAGTGTATATGTATGATAATATAGGAGATGTATTTGCAGAAAGCAACAATTTTGAGAATAAAGAAGCCTTATGGAAACACCGCTATGTGGTGGGCGGTGTAAGTAACCAGGCTTGGATCATGAACCAGAATAACGAGCAGTTCTATTGTCCGCTCACAGCCTTTTCAGCCATTGTGTTCAAGACGGATATACATTCCGGTAACAAATATGACGGCTTGTCCGATTATCAGATTTGGGGTAGACGTGCCGGCGGGAGTTTTATGCCTTCAAAGTATCTGATGGATTTATACGTACAGGAAGATGGAACACTGGATCCTCGATATCATGAATTTTTTCAAACGCAATGGACTTGTAACAAAGATAAAGGTCAGTCATGGAGTGAATCACAAGTGAAGCAGTTTGATAAGAATTTGGAGTCTCCTGAAATATCGGAAATGGTGCCTAATGCGACAACCGGTGAGTTGGTGCGGCAGTATACCAAATTTGTATTTGATGAAGAAGCGCTGGAATTTATCCGTCCGGGAGATGACGGATATGCAGAAAAGGTAGCGGTAAAGAAGGACTCAAAAATCCTGTATGTTGACTACAAGGATTTGTATGCTGAGGACAACACGGTGATTATGGATTATCACAGAGATTATGATAATACGGATGTAGTCAGCCCTTGGCTCAGTTTCTATCCGTCGTTGATGAAGCATAACAGCAGCAATTATTACGTTAATAACTTGAGCAAGAAGCGTCTCGGAAATCTGAATGCTACCTTTATGATGCGTACTCCTGAGGTTTTCTTAATAGCTGCTGAGGCCGATATCTACGTAAATGGCGGAGCAAATGCGATGCAATACATAAATCAGGTTCGTGAGCGTGCCGGTGCCAAGGCTCTGTCCGGTGCGGCAACAGTAGAAACAGTATTGGATGAACGTGCCAGAGAATTGTGTGGGGAGTATGTACGGTTCTATGATTTGAAGCGTACAGGGAAGTTGACCAGCACCTATCTGAAGTCTACAAATCCTGATGTCGGTCAATACTTTGTAGATGGCAAACATGAGGTAAGACCATTCCCGCAGTCATTCCTGGAGAATCTGGAAGAGGGTGGTGGCTATTACCAGAATCCGGGGTATTAATATATTAAATTCAAAAATAGATAAGAACGTTGAATTGGATGTTCAAGGATTTCATCTGCCTGTGAAGGTAGATGAAATCTTGTGTTATAGCTATATATCGGACGTGTTGCATCTATATATCGGATGTACAGCATCTATATATCGGACATGCAGTATCTATATATCTAACGCCACCCATATATAGATACTAAAAAGAGCAGGCTGAAAGCAAGACATTCTATTTTTTCAGTATGATCACCGTAACCGCCGAAATAATCAATCCGATGCCTAAGGCGATGCTTTGAGTGAAAGGTTCTCCAAAGATGAGAATGCCTACACAGACGGCAGTCACAGGCTCCATGGCTCCCAATACAGAGGTGAGTGTGGAGCCTATGTTTTTAATGGCGCGTACCAGTGCCAGATTAGATATTACGGTCGGTACCAATGCCAGCATCACCAGGTTTCCCAGGGTTATCCGGTCCGGGATGGCCTGTACTCCGACTCCTGTCACTGTCATTCCGGTGAAAAGAAGGATTCCGCCAAAAAGGAAAACATAGAATGTCATTTTCAGCCCCTTCATTTCAAGGGATTTCAGTTGACTGACGGTGACCAGATAGAGCGCGTAGCCCAAAGCAGAGAGCAGAACGATAAAAATACCCAGTAAAGTAACAGTCCCTGTCGTATCTCCATGCGAAAGGAAAAAAACTCCGCTTACCGCTAAAGCGATTGCTGCTATACGCCAAGGGGATTTCTTTTCGCGGAAGAAAATCATCATAATAAGCGTAGTCAGCACCGGATACATGAAATGAATGGTAGTAGCTACTCCGCTTGACATGAACTTATATCCCCAGAACAGAAAAACAGCGGAACAGTCATACAGGAATGCCAGCAGGAGAAGTGGAAGTATCTCTTTCCGGCGGATGCGGAAAGACTGCTTGTCGAGCAACAGTATACAGGCCAGCGCCAGCATGGCAAAGAGGAAACGGTAGAGCAGTATGGACCAGAACTGCATGCCCTGATGCATGGCAGGAATGGTGAACAGCGGAATAAGTCCGAAGCTCGCCGAAGAGAGAAGGCCATATAAGAATCCGTTTACTTTGTTCACGTTAATAAGTGATTAGTGGTTAGTGATGAGTAATTAGCAGTTGCACTAATCACTCATCACTAACCACTAATCACTATTAATCATTTCTTCTTAGGTGCCCGTCTTGCCCAGCCTTCTTCGCTGAAATCGGGCTCTTTATCACGGAACTCCTTGTTGTCGCCTTGAAAGAACTGTCTCCAATCGTCTTTCTTGCCGCGGGCGTCGGTATAGCCACGCTCTTCGCGGCTTGGTTTGCTTTTCTTTTTGTCAGCCGGAGCACTTTCAGATTTACTTCTACTTTTTCTGGGGGCATCGCTACGTTTTCCAGATGCATCACTACGCTTTTCGTCTTTGAAGCTGCGTTTCTTGCCTTCAAATTCCTTCTTGCCGTAGTTGTTGCCCTCACTCTTACGTCTGCCTTTGGGAGCTTCCTTGCCTTCTTCGCCGGCAATTTCTACAGATACCTTTCGGCCGTTCCAGTTCGCACGGTTCAGGGCTTTCACTACATTACCTGCCTCTTTCTCATCTACTTCGAAGAATGAGAAGTTCTTCATCAGGTCAATGCGTCCCAGCTCCACGCGTCCGCGGGTATTACCGTTCAGTAGGCCTATCAGCTCATTTGGGAAGAAGTTATCCATCTTACCCAGATTGATGAACAGTCGGGTGAATCCCGGATCTGCTTTGCGGCTGTTGCGATCACCGGTGCGTTCGCTGCCGCCTCTGCTGTTGCGTTCACCACGGCTGTCGGTAGGCATTTCTATTTCTTCGCGATTGCGGTAATATTCTGAGAAGCGGTTGAATTCATGAGAAACCATACGCTTGATCAGGTCTTCTTTGCTCAACCAGTCCAGTTTACGGTATATTTCAGGCATGAAATCAGCCATATCTTCCTCATTCACCTTCACCTTTTCCAGGTCATCGATTACTTTCAGCAGCTGTTTCTCGCAAATCTGTTTACCGGTAGGCATTTCACCAACAATAAACTTCTTGCTGATAATCCGTTCGATTTCACGCATTTTACCTTTCTCGCGCAGGTTGATGATGGCGATGGAAGTACCTGTCTTTCCGGCACGTCCTGTACGTCCGCTACGGTGAGTGTAGCTTTCGGTATCGTCCGGCAAGCCATAATTGATGACGTGAGTCAGATCGTCCACATCCAGTCCGCGGGCGGCAACGTCCGTGGCAACCAGGATTTGCAGATTGCGGATACGGAATTTCTGCATGACGGCATCACGTTGTGCCTGGCTTAATTCTCCATGCAGTGAGTCAGCGTTATAGCCGTCCTGCATCAGCTTGTCGGCAATCTCCTGCGTTTCTTTTCGTGTACGGCAGAAAATGATACCATATATTTGCGGGTAGTAGTCTACGATGCGTTTCAGGGCAGCGTATTTATCTTTGGCATGAACGGTGAAAACCACATGCTTCACATTGCTTGTGCTTTCATTTTTCCGTCCGATGGTGATTTCTTTGGCGTCACGCAGATACTTCTTTGAAATGCGTGCAATCTCCGGGCTCATAGTGGCGGAGAATAACAGGGTGTTACGTTCTTGCGGTACATCGGCAAGAATGGCGTTGATGCTGTCCGTGAATCCCATGTTCAGCATTTCGTCAGCCTCGTCCATCACTACGTTCTGGATGGTGGTGAGGGATACCGTTTTGCGCTCCATCAGGTCGAGCAAGCGTCCCGGGGTGGCGACAATGATATGTACACCCTGTTTCAGGGCGCGTATCTGGCTGTCTATGGATGAACCACCATATACAGGCAATACCCTCAATCCGGTGATGTATTTGGAATAATCATTCAGATCACCTGCAATCTGCAAGCAAAGTTCGCGTGTAGGGCAAAGTATAAGGGATTGTGGAATCCGGTTCTTTACATTAATTTTCTGGATAAGTGGTAAGCCGAATGCGGCGGTTTTCCCCGTTCCTGTTTGTGCAAGTGCTACAACATCATTATTTTCTCCTAAAAGGTAAGGAATCACTTCCTCTTGTACCGGCATGGGACACTCATATCCCATTTCTTCAATGGCGCGGCGTATCTCCGGCGACAGACCGAGCTCTTCAAAATTCTTCATTAAATCTTTGTATATCTTTATATTCGGGCACAAAGATAGAACAAATTTAGTGATTAGTGATTAGTTATCAGCGATAAAATTGAATAACAGGGCTATTTTTTTATTACTAATCGTTTTTCACCAGCAGAATGCTTTGCAGCTTCTTTATTTCTTCTTTGGTGAGTCCGATAGCTCTTTGCAGATACGTGTCTACATCACCGTACCGACGCTCTATTTCCTCCTTGGCGGCGTTCAGGAAATCTTCCCTTGCCGAATAGATGGTCGTAATGGCTTCTTGCGAGCGTGTGGGCAGGTTGTAGGCATAACTGGAAGCGCTGGGAATGTTGAAGTAATCGTTGCTTAGGCGGTAGTCTTCCATAATGATGTCGCTGTTCACGCCGAGGGAGGCGAGGATCAGTGCCGAAGCAATGCCGGTACGTCCTTTGCCGGAGGAGCAATGGATAACGACAGGATAATTGGTACTGTTCAGCAAGATATCAAATATCTGGCGATACTCTTTATGATAGTGCATTACCAATTCGCGGTTCATCCGCTCCACCATCCGGTAGACGGTGTCGCTTTTTATTTTCTGTTCCTGAATGCCTTTCAGAATATCTTCCATATCTCCCGTTTTTATAGGGACATGTATTACATTAAATCCTTGTTGCAGTGGGGTGTGACCTTTTAATTCCGATTCTGAGCGCAGATCGATGATGGTCTTGATGCCTATATTCTTCAGTTCCCTGCGTGAGTAGCATTCCAGACTGTCTATCTGTGCAGAACGATAGAGCATGCCCCAACGCACCCTCTTTTTGGTAGGGTATGACGGATACCCACCCATATCACGGAAGTTTTGTATGCCGGGGATATTGACATTGCGGGTAGCAATTTTTACGCGATATTTATCATTGAATACGAGGGTGTAGTAATAACGCTTGGTAGGGTCTGTGGTGACAATCGTCATTCGCTGATCGGAAATGTTTGCTATGGCTACCGGAGAATCCTCGGGGATATTGTTCGGATCAGTCGAAGCATATACCTTTACGTTCCCTTTGATGAGAGGGGCTATTTCCCATTTGACGATACTGTTCCCAACGTTATTTTCTTCGCAAACAATGGAAATATGAGGAGCTGTGCCGCTACAAGCCGGTAGCAGCAATACACATGTTAGCAAGTTCAACAGATTTCTATACATAGTTTTTTTGTCTGAGCATATATATGCAAAGATAATGCAAACCGAGAGCAGAATAAAATGAACTTGTTCATTTCTTATGCCGAGGTGCAGCTTATCTTCGCTTTGTTGCAAAGATATGTATTCTGATGACTTTTGTTATTCCAGGGCACAGAGTTTCACAGAGTTTTTTCTCCTTTAACGGGGATTTAGTTAACGGGAGGCAACTGCTTGGCAAATTCCGGTGATATAGAGTTGTTGAAACTCCGGCATACATCTGCCGCAAACTCGATACCGCAACGGATAATCTTGTCCCAGGTGTCCTCGCTTATCTGTCCTAAATCACAGTAACGCACGTCGTACTTCAATAAGCCATAAATAATACCGGCATTAAAGTTATCGCCTGCGCCAATAGTGCTGACTGCTTCCAATGGGGGAATAGGATACTCTTTGGTGATGCTATTCGTGCGTAGTGAGATTTCTTTGGCTCCGGCAGTACAAAGGAAGTTAGGGCAATAAAAACGAATTTTGTCTTTATATACCTTGTCCACTTCTCTTTGATTGTACATATAGAAAAAGTCTTCTATAGATCCGCGCACAATGTCGGCATATTCCAAATTTTCGATGATGGTGGACGTCAGCTTGATAGCCTCGCTTTTGTGCGACGACCGGAAGTTGGGGTCATAGTACACGATTGCTTTCTTCTCGCGTGCCTGTTCCAGCAAATCCAGGACCTTTTCGCGCAGCACCGGATTCAGGGCAAAATAGGAGCCGAAAACCACGATGTCGTCTTCTTCCAGTTTTGGGAAAACCACGTCCAGCCGTTGCTTGGGATAATCTTTGTAGAAGATGTATTCCGCATCACCATTCTCGTTGAGATAGGCCAGTGATACCGGGGATTTTCCATCGGGAAATACGTTGACATAGTCAGTAGACATGCCGCTATCCCGCATGGATTGCAGGATTGTATTACCTACCCGGTCGTTTCCTGTCTCACTGATAAAGCTGACGGGAACGCCTGCCCGTGCCAATGACACGACGCCATTGAATACTGAACCGCCCGGTACGGCAGCTGTCGGCTGGCCGTTGCGGAAAATGATGTCAAGAATCGTTTCTCCTATACCAATTACTTTTCGCATAATTTTCTTGATTTTTCACCCAAATAGCCACCGTGATGGCGTTTGGAGTAGTCTCCAATAGTAAATCCTGTCTGTTTCATGACTTGTACCACAAGGATGTCGCCGATAACGGTCATCACAGTGGTCGAAGTGGTGGGAGTCATACCTAAAGCACAAACTTCCTTTGGTTTTCCTGTGCTGAGGCATACATCGGACTCGTGTGCCAACGGACTATCCGGATTTCCGGTAATAACAATAAACTTGAGGTCTGGGTTCAGATTATGAGCCAATTGTGTAAGTTCAACGATTTCACGCGTCTTACCGGAATTGGAAATCAGCAACAGCAGGTCGTTCTCCTGCAAGATGCCCAAGTCTCCGTGTTGTGCTTCGCTGGGGTGCAGAAATACGGAAGGAATACCTGTGGAACAGAATGTCGTAGCAATGTTCATGGCAATCTGTCCGGCTTTTCCCATACCTGAGGTCACCAGTTTCCCTTTCCGCCGGTGAATCTGTTCCACGATAAGTTCTACCGCACGCTCGTAAGCGTCTGTCACGGGGATGTTCAGTACGGCTTGTGCCTCTTTCTGCAAAAGCTCTTGAATGGATTCAATCATTATACTATTTTTGTTAGTAGTTAGGTTATAGCCTACAAATATCTGCAATTTTCCATAAATGGCAATAAGTTTTATTGTATTTTTGCTTTGCGAAGATAAGGGGACCTCGTCAAATTGCGCTATCTTTGCGCCCTCAATTAGTTTCAAACGTCAGAATGAAGAAGTTAGCACTATTACCCTTGTTGGGACACCATCAATATACTCTTGCCAATGGTTTGCGTATTATTCACCAGCCGTCATTTTCCGATGTGGCTTACTGTGGTTTTGCAGTTGATGCCGGAACCCGTGATGAACTGGAGAATGAACAGGGCATGGCGCATTTTGTGGAACATCTTATTTTTAAGGGTACTCAGAAGCGGAAAGCCTGGCATATACTCAACCGTATGGAGAATGTGGGCGGTGACCTGAATGCTTATACCAACAAGGAGGAAACAGTGATCTACTCTGCTTTTCTTACCGAACATTTCGGCCGTGCGTTCGAGTTACTGGCGGATATTGTCTTTCACTCTACTTTTCCGCAACGTGAGATTGAAAAGGAAACGGAAGTGATTATTGATGAGATCCAATCTTATGAAGACACCCCTTCCGAACTTATTTTCGATGATTTTGAGGATTTAATCTTCCGAGGACATCCGTTGGGACGCAATATCCTGGGGAATCCTGAGCTGCTGAAGACCTTTCACAGCGAAGATGCCGCTGCGTTTACTTCCCGTTTCTATCATCCGGGGAATATGGTGTTCTTTGTGTGGGGAAACCTGTATTTCAAGCAAATCATCCGTTTGGCAGAGAAACTGCTTGCCGATGTTCCGGCGGTGACGGTGGATAACCGTCGTACTCCGCCGTCTCTTTATACGCCCGAAAAACTGGTGGTGCATAAGGATACGCATCAGGCTCATGTGATGATAGGCAGCCGTGGCTATAATGCGTACGATGATAAGCGTACCGCGCTCTATCTATTGAATAATATTCTTGGCGGGCCCGGTATGAACAGTCGCTTGAATGTTTCTCTGCGTGAGCGTCGCGGCCTTGTCTATAATGTAGAGTCTAACCTGACTTCTTATACGGATACCGGGGTTTTCTGCACTTATTTTGGTTGCGATCCCGATGATGTGGATACTTGTATGCGTCTGGTGATGAAAGAGCTTAAAAATCTGCGTGATACAAAGATGACTTCGTTACAACTCGCAGCTGCGAAGAAGCAACTCATCGGACAAATAGGTGTGGCTTCGGATAATAATGAGAACAATGCTCTCGGCATGGCGAAGACTTTCCTGCACTATAATAAATATGAAAGTTCCGAAGCGGTTTATCAACGTATTGAACAAATTACTCCGGAGATTTTGCTGGAAGTGGCGAATGAGATGTTTGCAGAAGATTATCTGTCAACGTTAATTTATCGCTGATTGTCGTTTACTTAATGGGATAGGGTAATGTTTGTAGCCACAGTTCCATAAACCGGTCATAGACACAATAACCTCTGTCGGATTTGAAAACATATTCCTTATTGATTAATGTTTTAAGCGCCGTGTTTATGCTGCTGCTACCTTTCAAGCCATATTTTTTTATGAAAGCCGAACTGTTGATGGCAGTTACTATTTTTTCTCGTGCGATGGCACGTAATAAAGACGATTGATTCTCGGTTAGCATCCCGTATAACTGTTGGTAAGAGTCTATTTCGGAATGGATAATATCTGATATGCACTCTTCAATCAGTTTTTCATCAATGGTTGGTTGAGGTTGTTCATAAAGTCGGTTCAGGATATATTGCATGTACCAGGTGTGACCTCCGAAGCGCTGATAGATTTGCTGAAATAAGTTTCTCCCCAGTTGTCTACCTCCCTGATTCATCCATTCGTTGGCAAAAAGAAAGTAATCCTCTACGGGGATTGGTTGCAGAGTCATTTTTTCTGTACTCCGATAGAAGGGACGCTTGGTAGAAGTGAAGATTTCATCCATGAGATGTTGTTTGCTGCCGGAAAATATGAAATGTACATGTGGCAGGAACTGTATATAAGAACGTAATAATCCTTCTACGCCTTTTTCCGGATAGTCCGTAATTTGCTGGAACTCATCGATGGCTATGTAGCATTCTTTACCGGAGTGTTCCAGATACTCGAATATTTCCTTCAGAGTGGCTTGCGCTTGCGAAGGTTGAAAATCAAGTGCCGCCTGTGGAGTTCCGTTCAGTGGGTCGGATGAAAATACAATGCGGCAACTTCTGAAGAAACCGGTAAGTGTTATTAGTGCTTTCTGTGATAGGGTATCTAGTTTTCCGACAACTGTTTGGCCGAAAAGAATGATAAAATCATTCAAGCAAGTCGTGGAAAAGATGTCCATATAAAAGCAGGCAGCTTCCGGGTTTTCCTGATGAATTTGATAAAAAGCGTTTTTGATCAGTCCGGTTTTCCCCATACGGCGCGGACTCATCAAAGTGATGTTCCGTCCGTTCCTTAAGGCGGAAATCAACTTTTGTGTATCCTCTTTCCGATCACAAAAATAATCTGGTCCGGCGTAGCCATAAATCAAAAATGGATTAGTTATTTTGTTCATAAGCAGATGTTTATATGTAGCATAAAAAGTGTAGCACAAAAAGTGCTACACAAATTACGCAATAACTTTCCACATCTGCAAATGTTTCGTATAAATTCTGATTCCTATTTGAATACTTGCTTCATGGGCCTGCCTATCCAAACTTGCGGTTGCTCCAGTCCGAAGATATAGGCTATGGTGGAAGCAACGTCATATTGCATCATGCTTTCTTGAAATTCACCGCTTGTCTTCACATTTTTACCGGAAATGATAAAAGGTGTCTGCATTTCGTTCATGGTTTTGCCGCCATGCCCTTTCTCAATACCGCCGTGGTCGGAAGTGACAATGAAAATGGTTTCTTTCAGGATACCGGCATCTTTTACAGCTTGAATGATGCGGGCAACGTAAGCATTCAGTTCTTTTAGTTTGGCATAATATTCGGAAGTATCATGTCCGGCCTGGTGTCCTACATGATCGGGATTATCGAAACAGACGGCAAGCAGGGTTGGTCTTTTCTCTTTTATGTATGTTTCTGCCATTGTGCACAGAGCTTCGGGATATTTGTTATAATCGGGCGCCTGCTTGTAGTGACTTAATGCGAGGGTGTCTACCAGATATTTAATACCATCCCATTCGTATAGGCAACCGATTTCTGCGTTGGGTTGTGCATCACGCAATAACTGAAAAATTGTAGGGAAAATACCATGTTGATTGAGCACCCGTGAAGGAAGTTCAGGTGTTTTGGACCCCCATTGTGTATATCCGTGCAATTCGGGACCGGCACCCATAAACATGGAAGCCCAGTTGATGGCACTTGAAGAGGGAAGTGCCGAACGTTTTTCGAGTGTATAGGCTCCGTCTGCCATCAATTGTTTAATAGTAGGTATATCAGCTTTGGGAACGCTGTAGGCGCCCCAACCGTCCAACCCGATTAATACGACATGTTTTGCTTTTCCCTTGGCATTGCAAGGAATGGTAATCAATAGCACTGCCATAATAGAGAGTGCCAGTGTGATAGTAAATTTCTTCATGCTTTTCTGTTTTTTACGTTAACTGATGGCAAAGTTACGGAATTTATTGCGGCGCACCTGTCGGTTTTATACGTGAAAGGTGGCCCTATTGTCCATGTAGTAACTTTCCGCATTTCCAAAAGTTTCGTAGCAAGTTAGAATGATTATTACGAATATAATTATTGTATTTGCAATAATCTAAAGCTGAATAATCATGAAGAGTATACAAGTGAATCCCTTTATCATAGGTGCCTATGCCGGCAGTCATTACTTTTGCGACTGTGAGCGGGAAACCGATGAACTGGTCCAAGACTTGACGAATGTGCGTAATGTAGTATTGGTTGCCCAAAGACGTATGGGAAAGACCGGATTGCTACTACATACTTTCCATCAGGAGAAAATCAGTAAACATTATAATGTTTTCTTTATAGATATCTTTGCGACGGCCTCTGTCCGTGAATTTGTATATGCTTTCGGCAATGCCATTATTGACCAGTTGAAGCCGCGTGACAGGAAGTTTCTGGATCGTTTTTTGCAAATCATAACTTCTTTGCGCCCTGCTGCGTACACAGATACAACATTGCCCGAACGCACGCTTCATCTTTGCCGGTAGCGAGCCCAGCTTGCTGTTGGATATGTTTAACAGTGCCAACCGTCCTTTCTATCAGAGCGCCAGCGTGAGATACTCCGTGCGATAGCTGCCGAAAAAGTTGCTGCCAATGTGACTTCCGGTGAGTTTGTGCGAAGATATCATCTGAAATCACCCAGTTCCGTACAGTCTGCCCTGAAAGGGCTTTCCGGTAAGGGTATAGTAGGTAAGATCCTTGACGGATACGTTATTAATGACCGGCTGTTTAGGTTTTGGATAAAGCGGAATCCGATCTGATGAAGTACATAAGGCGGAATCCTCCTGGTCCGGTGCAGGTAAGTCTGTTTTGTCTACTGTTACCGTCAGGCGAATACTATTGGCCACGCAACTCCCGTCGGCGCTGCGAAAACTGAGGTAGGCTATCAATTCATCGTCCTGCCAGTCGGAAGGAAGTTGAAGTTCTGCATGTCGGGCGGAACGTAGGGCGGTTTCCGTATCGTAAACAGCTGTTTCTTTGTCTTTGTTATATATTAATAACATGGCTATGTCCGTATCTTCTGCATTTCCCGTGCCACTGTTGTCCTGCCAGTTAAAGTGCATCTTATTTCCGTCTTGTGTGGCTGTACCTTCGAATACCGGCATCAGGGTTCCCATAGAAACCAATGCCCGGTCAAAATCTATTTTGATTTCTTTTCCACTGCCAGTCACGGCTCTTTTCAGAGTGTAGGACATAGTGGAGTTGAACGCGGATTTATCCTGTGTAAGTTCCTTGTAGCCAATACGTATGAAAGGTTTTATAGCTTTCAGGAAGCTGAATGCCGTGGCGAATTTACTGCGTTGTTCCTGTTGTTTCGGTGTGCGCGGGTTGCTGACTTTGGCGGCCCGTGCGCGTATATAGTAGTTTGATTTCCAGCGGAACCCTACTATCGGTCCCACTTTACCGGAGAAACCTCCGAGAATGCCTTGGTTGATAATTCCCATGATATCGTGTTTTTAATTACTTGTTTCTGTCACTGCGCAAATATATGGAAAATAAATCTCTTCAACCCGCTTCCTGTGATTTTTGCGTTCATTTGCGTCAATTTGCGTAGATAACTCTTTGATCTTCTTTATTGTATTATGACCTGTCTCCGTTACACCCGGAATGCACTTGCTCCGTACCAAGGCCGTACTTTCTTCGGTCAGAGGTACCTGTGAGTGGAGAAGGTACGGAGCAAGTGCATCCCGGATATGGCTTAGATAGGGTTTGTATTGCAATGAAACACTCTTGTTATAAGATAATTCCGGTTAGTTAATTTTCAAATGTGAATTCGTAAAATATTGGTGTTATATTTAAAATCTATTGCTTGTAATATGAATTTATTAAATGTATAATCTGATTTTTTAATCATATATTTATAATTTATTGAATATATAATAATATTATTTATTATATTTGTAATTATTATGGTTTATGTTTATGAAATAAAACACTATGCCTTTCGTGAAAGGTCTCAATAGAACTCTTTAATAAAACATAGATATTAAAAAAGTAATGAGCAACTTGAGGTTTACCTTATATCTGGTATTGATTTTTCTCGTCGCATGTCGGCAAGAAAGTTCGTTAGAACGCGCATTAGCAGCTTCCGGGGATAACCGGAAAGAGTTAGAATTGGTTTTGGATTACTTCAGGGGAGATAGTTTGAAGTATAAAGCGGCTTGTTTTCTTATAGAGAATATGCCGGGAGCTTTTGCCGTGGACGAAGAAATTGTGGCAGCTTGCCAGCCTTTCTACCAAATGTATGATTCATTGTCGCATACCTACGATTATGATTCTCTGTCTATATACGACCAGTATCCCAGGGGTAAAGACTGGGGAAGGCAGATAGACAGCTTGTGGAATGCATATTCCAGCTATAATAATGAAAAGCTGAAAAAGGATATGTGTATTGATATTAAGACCATTAAAGCTTCCCGGTTAATAACGGAAATTGAGCAGGCATTTCGGGTATGGAAAGAGAATGTCTATACCCGAAACTATTCTTTTGAAACTTTTTGTGATTACATTCTGCCTTATCGCCAGGAAAACGGTTTGTTGGTGGATAGTGCACGCCAGGTATTCTACAGTAGGCATCACGGACAGTTTTTTGCCAATCCCGGAAAAAATATGATAGAAGAAGCGGATTCTCTGTTACGATTGTATAGTTACATAGGGCATTCGGGATTTCATGCTACCGGTATTCCTATATGGGATGTTGCTACCTTAGAGAAGTTACGTCACGGGCTTTGTACGCACAAATGTTGGCATAACGCATTGTTGTTTTCTTCTTTAGGTATAGCGGCTGCCACTGACATCGTTCCTGCATGGGCCAATAGGGGAAGTTCTCATTCGTGGAGTGTATTGATTGAAGAGGGAGATATTCATCCTTTTAATCCCTTTTGGGAACAGGACTTGTGGCAGTATAAGCGTCTTTACAGCAATATGGATTATCATAAATACTGGGGACGCTTCCGTCTGCCTAAAGTTTTCAGGAAGACATACCGATATTATATGGAAGGGCCGCTGGCAGATGGAGTGCCTGCTAAGGATATACCTGAAGCCTTCAGAAGTTTAAGGAAGAAAGATGTTTCGCATGAGTATTTTGATACGGTGAATGTGAGGATAAAGCTGCGTAAGATGCCTTCCGGCACGAAGTATGCGTATCTGTGCGTGTGGAATTATAATAACTGGAAACCTGTTCATTGGGGAAAAATAACCGGGGATGTGGCGTTGTTTTCGGGAATGGGGAAAGACATTGTTTATTTGCCCATGTACTGTATGGACGGAGAGATGGTAGTGGCGGCTGATCCTGTATTAGTACAGAAAGATGGAAAGGTGCGAATACTTTATCCGGAGGATACACGGGAAGAAATGGTGACTACACAGTATACAGGAGTACTGGCTTATCCATTGAACAGGTATAATAACGGGATCATAACCGGAACAGTACTTAAGGGAGGGAAGGTTTATGGTAGATGGGGAGATACTTTGTGTGTATTTCCGGAACAAATAGAATTGAATAGCCAACGATTGCAAGTGCAATCCAAAGATTCGGTACGTTATGTACGGATGATGTTGCCTACCAAAGGAATGGCGCTAGGCGATTTGAAATTTTATAAGAAGACTGCTTCGGGAGAAGAATCTCTGAAGAATGTCCGTTGGTTAACTGAACTTCCTTTGTCCTATAAAGAGGAATCGGCAGACTGTGTTTTGGATGTTTATTCTTCAACAGGATATAGGATGGATTTGGATGAAAAGTATGCGGACTTGGATTTAGGAGAATGTTGCCGGCTGGCGGAGGTGAGCTTTTGCCCGTATCTGGATGTGGAGTACCGGGAAAATGAGACTTACGAACTTTGCTTGTGGCAGGATGGTTGGCAAGTCGTTACGAGCGCTAAAGGAGGGACGTTTTTGCGTTTTACGGATATCCCCCGAAATGCATTGTGGCTGATCCGTCCTGTTTCGCAAAGTGGGCGGAAACATGTACGTCCTTTTGTGTATGAAACAGGGGAGGTTTATTGGTATTGATTAACGAGTTGGGTGATATATGAAAAACATGGACTTAGGAATTTTAAAGCGCTTTTTTTTGAATATCTTGCATATTGAGAAGAATGCAATCGCAGGTGGGGGTGTTTGTCCTGCCATATTGGAGACGGGAAAGAAGATTGTTACCGGAGGGGGAAATCCCTTCGATATTTATCCACTAGGAAATGGACTTCATTTTGATTCTGCCAACAGACGGCTGTTTCGTAAAGAGAAGGCGGAGTTTATTACCCGGCAAGCTTCTACATTGCTGCTAGCCTTTTTGAAAGCGGAAAATTGCAACTTATCCATATCGGAGATTTGCGATGTGTTGTGGCCGGATGGTGGTGGTACTTCCGAACGGGTATATACTGCTGTCAGAAGGCTGCGTGCCTTTTTGGTGGAGATGTGCGCAGGTGCAGTCATTCTAAATGGAGATTACCATTATCGGCTGAAAATCCTGGTTTCATCGGAGGAAAACGAGAAAATACAAAATCTGACATAATCTGACACGATCTGACATAATCTGACAACAGTTAAAAATGTCTTGATGTCAGATATTTAGTCGAAATATATTTGATGTTTTCTTTTAGGCATTCTACCTTTGAAGAACGTGAGAGCTAAAAGGGTAGCAACCGATTATAGCCGAGTAGGCTCATACTGACAAAAAAATAAGGGTGGAAAGAAGATATGATGCAATAAAAACGGAACAGATGGAGTGCATTTGATTGAAGTATGGCGTACCATCTGTTCCATAACCCATTAATTAAGAAAGGAGGGCTATGCAAAGGTAGTGATTTTAAATCGAAAACGGAAAAAAGGTTTCAGGTGTGACGATAGCGCAGCATGAATCTTGTTTTTTTTAGACAGGCAATGTCTTAGCTTTAATTGCATACTTAGTATGCTTAATATTAATAATTTAATAAAAGATTATGAAGAAATTTATGAAAGTGACTTTTGTTGCAATCTTTGCAGTAACTGCTGGATATGGTGTTTATTCTTCGCAAAAAGCTGATGTTATGTCTGAACTAGCATTGGCTAATGTGGAAGCTTTGGCAAGTGGTGAAGGTGGCAATGGTGAAAATCAATGTTATCAAGTTTATACACCTGCAGATTGGTTTCATAGTGATCAAATATTTGTAGATTGTTATACTTGTACTCAGAAAAAAGGGCGCAACTTTGATATCAGTCGTTCTTGCTATAGAAACTAATTTTTATAATGCATGATCAGAGATGGTTAAAATGAGAATGATTTAAATAATAAATCTGGAGTTTTAACCATCTATATTAAATAAATGAAGGTATGATATTAAAAAATATTGTTTTGTTTTTAATTTTGGCTTTACTTTGTGGATGTTCCCATAAAAGGGCGGAAATTAATAGGTATAGTGGTTTTGAACAAACTATATCTGTAAAGAGTACAAAAATAGAGATCCCTCCTGTTTTGCTTTATCCTCGGAATCTTTTTCTTCTGAAAGATAGATTGATTGTATTGAATGAGAAAACAGATACTTTATTTCAAGTGTTTAGTATGCCTGAGCTTGAGTATCAAGGGCAATTTGGAATAAAAGGGGAAGGACCTAATGATTTCCATTTACCTTCGATACAGGCTGTTAGCTATACGGAATCTGGCTTTATATTAAGTGATTTAAATAAGTTGAAAGCTATAAATTGGGAAAATTCAGAACCTCATATAACTTCTACGGACATGCCTTATCAATTTCAATATTTCAATGGCTTGATGGAGTTGAAAGATTCTTTATATTGTTGCAATACAGAGTATGGTTCGGAGTATGAATTGAGGTTTCTTTATCCTGATGGAAACTATGAAGAATTAGGTGTGTATCCTGAAGAGGTAAAACCTAGGTTTAAGGATGCGTTGGCGCGTAATCAGGCTTATAATAGTTTGTTGGCAGCTAAGCCTGATGGAACTTGTGTAGCTGTTTTCTACCAACATTTACGCAGATATCGTATTTATAATGCTAATGGTGAACTGAAAACGGACAATGTTTTAGATATTCTTCCATGTCAAGAACTACCTGATGTAAGGGATGAGAATAGGTATATTCATCCGATAGCCCTTTATGCTACTAATCGCTATATCTACACTTTAAATTTGGATATGACAGCAAATGAGATAAGTAATAAGGTTAGTAATCCCAGCATCCAACTTTTTGACTGGGAAGGTCACCCGTTGAAGCGATATCAATTAGATCGTTATATAAGTTCTTTCATTGTGGACGAACAGAATGGGATTTTCTATGGTGTGTTCGTGGAAGATGAGAATTCTATTTATAAATTTGAACTGTAGCGAATTAGATAATGATGGGTGTGCAAAGGATAAAAGAATTAGTCCTTCTTTTGATTGGGCTTGTGTATGGTATCTATGTTGATGGGCAACAGATTTCTTATGTGAAAATGAAGGGTGATACTTATAAAATTGATATGATGGCAGACTGGAAACTTTGTACAAGTGAACAGATTAGTAAAAAGCCAATGAGACGGAAAATAGCAGGGTATGAAACGGTATGTATGACTAGGATTTGTCCTGATTACAATCTTGGAGTTTCAGTTTCTGTTTTAGAATTCAAGGGCTGTAAGGATTATAAGAAAATACAAAAAATGGATAGCTTGAGTTTTGTGGATAGCCAATATTATAGTACAGTAACTTGGGGTAAGCCTGGTTCTGTGAAAGTGAAGCAATCTGTAGAACTGGTGTGTATGCCTGTTAGACATTTGGAAACAGGCAAGAATATATATATGAGAATGAAAAAGTGGTATGTTCAGGGAAAGGAAAATGTTTATCTTATAGATTTTGTATCATCTTCAACTTTGGGATGGAATAAATGGTTGCCGGAAATGGAAAAGATGATTCTTTCTTTGAAAGAAATTGATTGAAATGAAAAGTGAATATGCCAATAGTTAGATAGATTCTGTGGCATATGGACAAGATAATTTTGAAAATGCAGATATAAGTTCTTTGGAAGGTAGAAATATGATATGAAGTCTTTAATATGTATATGGATTGCTTTATGCTTTATTGGTTGTGGAAACTCTGAAAAAAAGGAGGTTCTAGAATTAGTAAAAGAATGGAATGGAAAAGAAATTCTTTTTCCAACAGAGAGTTATACCACTGTCTTAGGGAAAGATACTTTTATGATGGAAGAAAATCCAGAATATAAAGTTGTTGTTTATACGGATTCTGTGGGATGTACTAGTTGTAAATTGCAATTACATCGTTGGATGGAGTTGATGCATGAGGTTGACTCATTGGCAAAGGGACGTGTTTCTTTTTTATTTTATTTTTATTCGGAACGTAAGAATGAGTTAAATGATATTTTTCATCGTTTTAATTTTGTTTATCCTGTATATTGGGATGAAAAAAATGAGTTTTATCGTTTGAATCGTTTTCCCTCTGATATAACCTTTCAAACTTTCCTGTTAGATAAAAGCAATAAGATAATAGCTATTGGGAATCCTGTTCATAATCCTAAAATAAAAGATTTATATATGAATATAATTCAAGGGAAGGCAGCTTCCGAGAGTGAGGGAATAAGAACAAAGATCAATATAAAAAGCACTGACTTGTCTTTGGGTGCTTTTGATTGGCAGCAAGAACAAACGGTAGAGTTCATTCTTGAGAATACAGGTGAGCGGCTTTTAGTGATAAATGATGTGCTAACCTCCTGTGACTGTACTACGGTCGGTTATTCAAAGGAACCGGTTCATCCTAAGGATTCTGTCGCTTTATCGGTGACATATATGGCAGAGCAGCCGGGGCGTTTTGATAAAATCATAAAAGTGTATTGTAATGCAGATTCTTCTCCTATCTTATTGAGGATAACCGGGGAAGCAAAATGATAGAAAGCTAAACAGGGCAACCCTCTTTGAAAGAGATATAACCTATTTTTAGTTTTCTGAGTAATATGATTACTATTGTAAGTACCTTTTGCCTTTAAGTTTTATTTACTTGTTTATTAATGAAAAGAATTGAATGTATATCATGTCTCATGATGCTGTTGATTGCCTGTATTGATTATCGTGAGAAGTATGATGATGTGAAATGTGCATAATGTGTTGAGAATAAAACAATATAAATATTTATTGTATGAAGCGTGTTTGTTTTTTATTGTTCTGTATCACATTAATGGCATGTACAGAACAAAAGTTGCAACAAGATATGGAACCATTTCCTGAGGAAAAGTTACTTTATGCAGAGAGAATAAGAGTAGATGAAATTATAAATCCAGAGCAGATGGTACTGAAAAAGCAAAGTATATTGGTTACGGACAGTAGAAATCATGATGCCATGCTGTACCAATACTCTCTGCCTGAGTTTAAGTGTATTTATAAAGGGGGTGTAAAAGGACAAGCGGAAGATGAGTTTCAAGTTTATCCCAGAATTTGGAGAACATTGACCGATAAAGTTTATATAGGAGGATACACAGAGTTCTCTCTTAAGAGTTTTAGGATGGATAACACGTACCATCTTTCCTTTGAAAAAAAATACGAATTGCCTATTTCCAGTGATATTCCTAATGATAGATATATAGTGAGAGATTCCCTCTCTATATATAATGAGACAGACAAACTTGCCATAAAGAAAATTAATTTGAATACCCGGCAGGAAGCAGGGCAGATTTTATTTGAGCCGGATGATCATCCTGAAAAATACTATTATGAGAATAATGGAATTATGATTGCAAATGACTCTCTGATTATTTATGCATATGTGTATAAGAAACAGATTGATTTTTATAGTGTGGATAGCATGAAACTTTGTAAAAGGCTTGTAGGGGATAATATCATTCCACGTATAGTAATTGGTGATATAGAAAATAGTCTGGTTTATTATGATGAATTGGTCGCGGGTAAGCGCTATTTCTATGCAAGAGGCCAAGGAAAGAAAAAAGAATGCATTATAGAAGTTTTTGATTACTCCGGTCATTCCATAGCTAAATATATTTTGGATATTATGCCGGGGGCTTTTGATGTGGACGAGGAGAATAGAATTATTTATGGGTATAACAGTGAATTTTTTGAGGATGGTTTCTTGAAGTTTACTTTTTAGCTTATTATGGTTTGATGAAATAAAGCTATATTGTAATTTGAATGAAGCTATTTCGTAAAAAAAGAAAACTCTCTTGGTTTGTCGACAAGTTGTTAAACTTGTTTTTGATAGGCTGTGGATTAGTGGCTCTGTGGGTATTACTTCAAGTAACCTGTATTGCCACTTTTAGGATTCCTTCGGACTCTATGGAGCCTGCTTTGCTTCCGGGGGATAACATTCTGGTGAATAAGTGGGTGATGGGTGCCCGTATCTTCAACATCTGGGATGCCGCAGAAGAAAAAGAGGTTAGGATTTCCCGCCTGCCGGGCTTAGGCAAGATTAAGAGAAACGATGTATTGGTTTTCAATTTTCCTTATCCGGCCCAGTGGGATAGTATCGGCCTGAATTTGATGACTTATTATGTGAAGCGTTGTGTGGCATTGCCGGGCGATACATTTGAAATAAGTCAGGCGCATTATAAAGTGCACGGTTGTAATATGCCGTTAGGAAACGTAGATTCTCAGGATGGGTTGAGGCGTATCATAGAGAATGGGAGAGAAAGGGATTGGAGAATTGTCATGAGTGGTTATCCTTATAATGAACTGGTAAACTGGGATATTATGAATTTCGGTCCTTTGTATCTTCCCGCTAAAGGGGATGAAGTGGAAATGAATCCTGAACATGCCGCTTTCTATAAGAATGCAATAGAGTGGGAACAAAAGAAGAAACTCTTCTTGCGTGGAGATACCATTTTACTGAATGACAGTGTGATATATGCTTATCGCTTTAAAGAGAATTATTACTTTGTTACAGGAGATAAAGTGATGAACTCTCAGGATTCCCGCTATTGGGGACTGTTGCCGGAACCTCTAATCGTGGGCAAGGCTGTCAGGATATGGAAGTCGGTAGATAGGGAGAAGGATAGGATAAGATGGGATAGAATATGGAAGAGAATAGAATAAAGATATGGATACATAAAATAAAAGACACAGCCGTTGTGTTGTTACATTTTCTTGCTGTTTGCTCTCCACTGAGCCTGGTCTGCGTAACAACACCTGAACTTCTTGCCGGAGAAACTATCGGGCAGTGGGTTTGGTTTGGAAAGGCTGTATTGTTTTCGACCGGTTGTATCGTTGCAGTCTGTCTGCTTCAACTTTTCTATGGTTCTTCTAGGAAGGAGATGTTATCCTTTTCGTCTTTTTCCGCTTGTGTATCATGGAGTCTGATACTTCTTGGAGGAATTGAAGCCGTTTGGGGACTACGTCAGTTGTATGGCTTTTCTGCTTCCGGTCATTTTCGTTATGCACTTACTGGTTCTTTTTTTAATCCCGGTCCGTATGCCGGATATTTGGCGATGGTGTTACCAATCTGCCTGCATCATTATATGCAATTCGGAGCATGGAAGTGGATGAGCGCTTCTTTAAAGTTGGAGAAAGTGGCGGCGGGAGTAGTGGGAGTACTGATTCTTTGCGTATTACCGGCTACAATGAGCCGTTCGGCCTGGGTGGCTGCCGTGATAGGTTGTGTATGGGTGATATACATGCATCGGGATAGGCATAAATGGAATATACTATGGAGAAGGTACAAAAAACGATATATCTCTTATGGGATAGGAATACTTTTTGTGTTGATAGTGGGAGGTGCCGGAGCTTTCTTCCTGAAGCCGGACTCTGCTCTGGGACGTTTGTTTTTATGGAAAATAACCTGTCAGGCTATAACCAAGTACCCCTGGGGATGTGATAAGGGATTCGCTTTTGCTTATGGTGAGGCGCAGGAAGCTTATTTTTCCCAGAGAGATTATGCCGGGTGGGAGGAAAGGGTGGCCGGAAGTCCGGAATATGCATTTAATGAATATCTGGAATTGATTCTGATACAGGGACCTGTTATCTGTATAATGCTGATAGTGATTACTCTTGCTTGTTTATGGGCGGGGACACAGTTCAGATGCTACGGTGTGTGTGGTGCAATTATCGCTTTGCTTATTTTTTCTTTTTCTTCTTATCCTATGCATCTTCCTGCTTTCATTGTAGCCTATGTGTGCTTGTTGCTGGCTTGTGGGATAGGAGATATAATAGCTAAACCGGTTGTTTTATCTGCTTGTCTTATTATATGGATAGGCGGTTTTCATGGCAAGTGGCAGCGGGAAAAGGATGCTTGTCGGGACTGGGTGAATGCCCGTATGCTTTATCATGCGGGAGCCTATGCAGCGGCAAATGCGGCTTATGATAAGCTCTATCCGCAACTGAGAGAGAAAGGGACATTCTTGTTTGAATATGGGCATAGCCTTCATAAGGCGGGGTTTTATAATGAGTCTAATAAATATCTGGATAAGGCTCTGGTATATTGCGCTGATCCAATGATACTGAATGTCATTGGCAAGAATTATCAGGCACTGCGTTGCTACAATTGGGCAGAGGAACTTCTTTTGGCTTCGGTCCATCGTTTGCCCGGGCGGATTTATCCTTACTATTTGCTGGCAAAGTTATATGCTGATCCGGAATTTTTGAATAGGGAGAAGTTTGAGGAGATGAAACGAATAGTGCTGATGAAAGCGCCTAAAATTCATTCTACAGCCATTGAGGAGATGCGCAGAGAGGTAGAGGAAATAGCAAAGGAACTGGAAAAGTAATTAGGAAAATATTATAAAAACAAGAGATGTATATGGAAACTTACAGTGATAATTGGAATGCTTGCTTATTGTTCAGAAATAAGCAACTGACAAAACAACTGAAAAATTATCAGGAAGCATCAGTATTGGTAGATTGCTCATCTTCTTTATTATTGGCCATGAGCCAGTTGTTACGACTTCATCAGCATCCGTCTTATGGCATTGTCAGGGATGATACCGAATGGCAAAATCTGTTTACCGTTATCGATTGGTTTTATGGGAACTGCCTGTCGGAAGAGTTGGTTGATTACTGTTTAGGACCTCAGGAATTAAAGTTGTGTTATCTGGTGCGTGCCCGACTCTGTAACAAGGCTGTTGCAGCTCTTTTCAATATTACTTCCCAGTCGGTATTGAAAACCAAACAGCGCATAAAGAATAAATTGTCCTTATCTGCTATGGATAGCCTGGACCGGTATATACAGCAAATATAACGTAGTTACCTCTTATTTAATTTAGACTCAGATGAAATATAATTCAACATGTGTGTTCTTAATGGCTTGGATGCTAAGTGCATGCTCTCAACCTCGTGTAGATGGAACCATTTTTCACGAAAGTAAAAAGGTATTTGCAGAAAAGATTCCTGTAAGCGAAATGTTTTCTCCTGATTTCGTCACAAAATCAGGAGACTATTTTATTATTTCAAGTTCACGATCTGACACAACATTATTCCTATATAAGACTCCTTCATTGACATTTAAAAATGCCACAGGTATAAAAGGAAATGGTCCGGATGAGATCCAAATGTTTCCTATGTTTTGCCATACATTAGATAATGATTATTTATATATAAGAGGTTATTCTCCTACGTCAATCAGAAAAATATCATTAGCTCCTGATGGTAACTTATTGTTTATTGATGAGTATGAATTGGGTAAATATGATGAATATAATTTCATGAATATTATAAATGATTCTTTATTTATATATTATAGCAGTAATCAACTTGCCATTACAAAATATGATTTGAAGAATCAAACTGAACTGGATAAAATAAAACTGGAAAAAGATGACGATAATGAGTCTTATTTCTATTCTAATAGAGGAATTATTGCTGCAAATGATTCATTTGTGGTTTATCCTTACATCTATAAAAAGCAAATAGATATCTATGCCGTGAAAGATTTTAAGTTGGTAAAAAGAATTAATGATGGTAAGCATTATCCCGAAATTATAGCTAATGACATTGAAGATATAACTTATCACTATCTTAATGTCTATGCGGGGAAGAAATATTTTTATGCTTTGTATGTTGGACATAAGGAGGATGATAATTTCTTAGGCAGAACTTTAGAGGTCTATGATTATGAAGGGAACCCGATAATCAAATATACATTTGATATAATTCCTTTTTATTTTGTAGTTGATGAAGAAAATGGATATATATATGCGACTAATGCACACTATGAAGATTATTTATTAAGGTATAAACTGTAATTTTGCGGACAGTATTTCTATTCCTCCGGTATTGCTGTCTGTCAAGAACAGGAAGATGTGATCTATACTTATAATATACCTTAATTTAGATTTTTTTTAATATGAAACTAATGCTGAACATAAATAGGAAATCATATAGCCTAATAGTGACAGTCATAATTCTTATGTCATCCTGCCGCCAGCAATCGTTGCCGAATAGTTTAGAGGCAATCAATATAATAAATAAAGACCGCCCTATTGAATTGGATATATACGATATAGTGGACAGCATTAGTTATATTCCTTTAGAAACTTCGGAGAAGTGCTTGCTGGGTGAACTCCAAAGGACTAAGAGGGATGGTGATTTTTATTTTGTCGAAGATACTAAAGGGCTATTTGTCTTTGGTAAAGACGGACGTTTCCTGAATGAAATCGGTCATAAAGGAAATGCCCCCGGGGAATATCTCTATATGGATAATTTCTATTTGGACCGTAAGAATAAGCAAGTCTGCATTATCAACAATGTACAAAAGCGAATATTACGATATGCGTATGATGGCACTTACATATCTATGAGCTACCTTGAGGATAAAGATGCCAATATAGAGTCGGCAATGTTGTGTGATGGAGGAGAACTTTTAGCATTTTATCCTTTGCCTAATGATCTTTTTCATGTGGATAGTGAGTATCGCGTCTTCAGAGAGAAAGGAGATACATTAGTTTCGGAAAGGATAATGGATGCAAAGGCGTTGACAACTAAAGATGCTTTTTACCCTTTCTTGTACTTTCCAATGGTGACCTTCAACAATAAGTATTTCTTGGCATCTGTGTTTTCTAATGAACTTTATCAATATGAGAATGGCAAGACTTTCCCGGTTTATCATGTCGATACCTCCGCTACCATTCCTGATGAGGCTTTCCTGGATGAGCACAAAGATCTGGACTTTTTTGAACTGCTAAAGATTATGAATCAGCGGAATATAGGCACGGGCATAACCGCTTTAGAGGCTTCTTCCGATTATTTGTTTGCATTGATTGATAACAGAAAAACGTTGGTCTGGGATGGAGAAAAGGGAATCTTGATTTCCACTACCTATAATTCGGACTTAAACCTCTATTCCTCACTTTTGACGGGAGGGAGTTCCGACGAGCACGTAGGTTATCTATCTGCAGAATTCTTTTGTGAAAAGAAGGAGGATTCAGCGGGAAGTAAGGCTTTATCAGAGTTGGCCGATTCCTTATCTGAGGATGATAATCCCGTGCTCTTTCAGTATCACTTTAAAAAAGGTGCAGTAAAGTCACTGATGGAGAAATATAAGTTGTGATCGGATGTTTTTATTCTTTCTCTTCAAGCCTCCGCATACTGAACTCGCAACCGCAATATTGTTGATTGTAGAAGTCATGCTCTTTAAGAAGTTGATTTCGGCGGTCTTGTAATCCTCCTTTTCGCCAGTTCTGTTCCCAGAAGACGGTGCCGGGATAGAGAGTGGCGGCGCGACGGCCTGCCAGATTAATCTGGTCGAGACTTTTCCAGCGGGAAGAGGCAAGGGTAGTGGTGAATAGTGTGAAACCATGCTCTGCGGCATAGCGGGCTGTTTCCGACAGGCGAAGAGTAAAACATTGCAGACAACGACCCCCACGTTCAGGCTCATCTTCCATCCCTGACATGGAACTGCGCCAAAGCTGATAATCGTAATCTCCATCGATGAAATCAAGTCCGAGGGCTTTTACATAACGGATAGCTTCGGCTTTTCGGATATCGTATTCTGCCTGAGGATAGATGTTGGGGTTATAATAAAATACGGTGGGACGAATGTTGTTGGCGAGCAGACATTCGATAATAGCAGAAGAGCAAGGTGCGCAACAGGAATGTAGCAGTACTTTGTCTTCGTTGTTTGGAGTTTCTATTTTCAACATAATCCTTTTTGTTTTTCTTTTAGGCGCGGATTACGCGAATTACACGGAAATTATTCCTTTCCGATTCTTTGAGAATCCGTATAGTCCGCGTAATCCGCACCTGAAATCCTTTATACTTTCAGTTTTATCTTAACCTTCACCAACAGTCCGGTCAATTGGACAATGATGAGGGAGAATATAAGCGATCTTAATAAGCCCGGAGCACCGGCGTTCAATAGCTCTGGATAATGCAAACCCAGCAATTGCTGCACAGCATACCATACGTAAGGAAGGATATAGCATGTCAGTGTAGCTGTTCCGGCAGGTTTGATAATATCGAACCAGGGCGTTTTGCCTTTCACATCCGTCAGCCAATAGAACAAGCCGAACAGCGGGAAAAATGCAGCCAGGCAATAGAACAACCAACTCGGGGTAGCCTGTATCTTGGAAATAATCCAGTGAGGATGCGAGCAGAGTGCAGCAATAAGCATGACAACACCCAATACACAAAGAATTGTGATAAACTTACGCGGATGTTCCCGGTCAGCATATTTCTGCATCAGCAACGAAGTGAGTACACCCGACATACCGAATGCGTGCAGCGTCCAATCGCTGGGGATGAAAGGCAACAGTATGACGCGTAAACCGTATTCTTGTGGTATCAGACTGGAATGACTGATTACTGCAAGTAGCATAACTACCAGCCATGCTATTACATTCTTGCGCAGACTTTCACGGGTAAACAGATAAATACCGGCACATACGACATAAGTCCAACCGATAAGTCCCAGAATGCCCCACCAACCCTGATGGAAAGGTTTTCCGTTTAAGTCTTTATATAATACGAGGAATGCCAGCAGGGCCACACCAAGCACCTTCATTGCGATGAATAGGTACTTTTTTGAACCTTCGGCCTTGGGATAGACCGCCCAGACCAGAAAGAAACCTATAACCATCAGTATGCAGAACCATTGATGGGAGATGCCGCCCTCTATGCCGCCGGAGTTGAGTGAGAACAGTCCCATGGCAATCAGAGCCACCGTGCGCCAGAAAATATGAGCGATCACTTGCAAGGTAGTGTCTCCCTTTCGATAGCGGTTCTGGATAGCAAAGGAAACGGACATACCCATACAGAAGAGGAATGCGGGAAAGATTGTGTCGGAAAACCCCAGCATGTCTTCGTTCATTTCGGCATGTTTAAGCCAGTGGGGGATGTTTTTCAGACCGGGGATATCATTCACAAAGAGCATAAGGAACATAGTAAGCGCACGGAATACATCGACCGCCGCCACTCGTTGAGGTGTTAAGTTTTTCATTATAGAATACATTTGGGGGTTAATGCTGCAAATATAGGAAACAAATTTTTTATATTTGTCCCCTATGAAGATAAAACTGCTGATATTTCTAGGTCTGGCTTTAGTTGGCATTCACGGAATGTCGGCTCCGGCCGATGTTCCTGCAATGGATGGCTGGACTGATGCTCTGGACGTAGCCATCGGTAAGCACGAAGAATATGTGGCAGTGCGTGAAGCCCGTATTGAGGCGTTGAGGCAGCAATTGGTACAGGCCGGTTCAGAAACCCCGGAATTCTTCCGGCTGAATGCGGAAATGTATCAGGAATACAAAGCGTACATCTGTGACTCCGCCCTTTACTATCTGAGTCGCAACCTGCGCTGGGCGCAACAGCGCGGTGAGCAGGATGCGGCAGATGAAACCCGTATCCGGAGGGCGCATCTGATGTCAGCGGCAGGTATGTATAAAGAAGCTTCCGAAGATCTGGAAAAGATAAATCCCTCTAAGCTTTCTCCCCGTTTGTTACCCGATTATTATGAATGTTACCGTCATTTATACAATGAATTGGGGGCGTATACGCAGGATACCTTCCGGCGCAGCCGTTATTACGGTTTGTCTGTCGCTTATGGAGACTCTCTGATGCAGGTACTTTCTCCTGCCTCCGCCCTCTACCTGGAACGTAAAGAGATGAAAGCCGCCGGCTCCGGTCAATTGGAGGAGGCTTTGAAGATGAATGATAGCCGTTTGGCGGGCATACGTCCCGATACCCCGGAATATGCGTTGGTCACTTACCACCGTTCCCAGCTTTACCGTAGTTTGGGAGACAGGCAGCAGGAAAAGTATTATCTGGCTTTGTCTGCTTTGACAGATGTCCGGCTGGCAATTACTGATCATGCTTCCTTGTGGACCTTGGCGCAACTGCTTTATGAAGAAGGAGACATTGAACGTGCTTACCGCTACATTCGCTTCTCGTGGGATGAAACTAACCACTACAATGCCCGTAGCCGCAGTTTGCAGACGGCAGGTATTCTGTCGCTCATAGATCTTACCTATCAGGCTATGCAGGAGAAGCAGAACGACCGTCTGCTCTTTTATCTTTGTATGATCAGTATCCTGTCCCTGTTGCTGATTATGGCTGTCATCTGGATATATCGGCAGATGAAGCATCTTTCCATAGCCCGCAGTCATCTGGAACAGGCCAATGAACAGTTGCAGATGTCCAATCATATAAAGGAGGAATATATCGGCCGTTTCCTGAAACTGTGTTCTACCTATATCGACCGTCTGGATGCTTACCGACGTATGGTCAACAAAAAGCTTTCCGGCGGGCAAACGGAAGAACTGCTGAAGATGGTGCGTTCAAGAGATGTGCTTGACACTGATCTGAAAGAACTGTACGAGAACTTCGATACTGCCTTCCTCCATCTTTTCCCTGACTTTGTAGAAAAGTTCAATCAGCTGTTGCAGCCTGAAGAACGGATCATTCTCCGCAAGGGCGAACTGCTGAATACAGAATTGCGTATTTTTGCCTTGATCCGTCTGGGTATTGATGATAGTTCGCAGATTGCCGAGTTCCTTCGTTATTCCGTCAATACAATCTATAATTACCGTGCTAAAGTGAAAAATAAAGCGTGCGTCTCGCGGGATGATTTTGAAATGTGTGTTATGAGGATACGCTAAACATACGCCATTTCTTTCCTGTTTATCCACTTTTTTACTTTCTCACCGCAAACTTATAGTCTTGTTATTTAGTCTGTTATCATTCCGCATGCTTTCATCTTATCCACATCTTGATAAACCGGAGGTGCATACTGTCTTTATCTTGCCTACCTTTGGGGAAGATTAATTAACCCTTGGAAAACATACCATGAACTTGAAACTACCTCTTTTATTAGGATGCTGTTTATTCGCTGCCATTACAGCTTGTGCCGAGACTTCCGCTTCATTGGACGAAAATGCGGCAGGAAAGAAGAAAGCAGATGTGTACATCACGACTGCCGACCGTCAGCAAAACTTTAATCACACTACTCAGAAGCTCTCTAAAACTCCTGCGTTTGAATCCGTAATCACCCTGAATTCGAAGGTGAAATTTCAGGAGATGGACGGTTTCGGTGCTGCCGTAACCGGTTCTACCTGCTACAATCTGATGCAAATGACACCTGCCGACCGTGCGAAGTTTCTTACCGAAACTTTTTCGGATAAAGACGGACTAGGCTTCAGCTATATCCGCATTTCCATAGGCTGTTCCGATTTCTCGCTGAGCGAATATACCTGCTGCGATACGAAAGGCATTGAAAACTTTGCCTTACAGACGGAAGAGAAGGAATACGTGATACCTATCTTAAAAGATATTCTGGCGATTAATCCCACCATCAAGATACTGGGCTCTCCGTGGACATGCCCCAAATGGATGAAGGTGAATAACCTGGAGGAAAAGAAACCCTTCGATTCCTGGACAAGCGGACAACTGAATCCGGATTACTATCAGGATTATGCCACTTACTTCGTGAAATGGATTGAGGCATTTCGTAATGAAGGTATTGATATTTATTCCGTTACTCCACAGAATGAACCGTTGAATAGGGGAAATTCCGCATCTTTGTTCATGGGTTGGAAGGAAGAACTGGCCTTTGTGCGTGACGCTCTTGGCCCTGCTTTCAAGGCTGCCGGACTGGATACGAAGATTTATGCTTTCGACCATAATTACAACTACGATAACATGGCCGACCAGCAACAATACCCCGTTAAGATGTATGATGATGAAGTAGCCGCCGCTTTCTTGACCGGAGCCGCTTACCACAATTATGGCGGCAGGCGCGAAGAACTGAACAATATCCGACAGAAGCGTCCTGACAAGGAACTGATCTTTACCGAAACTTCTATCGGCATGTGGAATGATGGTCGTAACCTGGAGAAACGTCTGATGGAAGATATGCGTGAAGTAGCCCTTGGCACAGTGAACAACTGGTGTAAAGGTGTCATAGTCTGGAATCTGATGTTGGACAATGAACGTGGACCTTGGCGTGAAGGTGGCTGCAAGACTTGTTACGGAGCCGTGGACATCAGTCGTGACGACTATAAAACAATGACTTACAACTCCCATTACTATATCATTGGACATCTGTCTACCGTAGTGAAACCGGGCGCTGTCCGCATAGAAAGCAAAGGCGTTGCAGAGAAGGGATTGATGTACTCTGCATTCGACAATCCCGATGGAACCGTGGCTTTTGTGCTGTTGAATGAGGGTACGATGGAAGTTCGCCTGACGGTAACGGACGGAAAGAACTGTGTGGATTGTGTGGTGCCTGCCAAGTCTGTAGCATCCTATCGCTGGAAGAAATAATCTTATATTTAGAATACCATGTTGAAATCTATTTTAGTGGGTACATCCCTCTTGGCAGCTTCTCTGATGTTAGGGAGTTGCGGTGAAAAGGCAGAAAAAGCACAGGAACCTGCCGCATTTGTAACAATTCAAGGGCAAGATCTGATAAAGCCCGACGGTACGAAACTCTTTATCATGGGTACCAATCTGGGTAATTGGCTGAATCCGGAAGGATATATGTTCAAGTTCAGTAAGACGAATTCCCCCCGTTTCATCAACGAGATGTTCTGTCAGTTGGTGGGACCCGACTTTACCGCTGAGTTCTGGAAAGCGTTTAAGGACAATTATATCACCCGTGAAGATGTTCAGTTCATTAAGAATACGGGTGCGAATACAATCCGTCTGCCGTTTCACTATAAGTTGTTCACAGATGAGGACTTTATGGGGCTGACTGCCAATCAGGATGGTTTCGCCCGGGTGGACAGTGTGGTGGAATGGTGTCGTGAAGCCGATCTTTATCTGATTCTTGATATGCACGATGCTCCGGGCGGACAAACGGGAGATAACATTGACGACAGTTATGGCTATCCCTGGTTGTTTGAAAGTGAAACCAGCCAGCAGTTGTATTGTGACATCTGGCGTAAGATTGCGGAGCGTTATAAAAATGAACCGGTGATTCTGGGTTATGAGCTTTTCAACGAACCTATTGCCCCGTACTTCCCGAATATGGAAGAACTGAACGGTAAGCTGGAAGATATCTATAAAAAAGGAGTAGCTGCTATCCGCGAGGTGGACACCAACCATATTATCCTGTTGGGCGGTGCACAATGGAACGGTAACTTCAAGCCGTTTACGGATTCAAAGTTCGACGATAAGATAATGTACACCTGCCACCGCTACGGAGGCGATCCTACCAAAGAAGCTATCCAGAGTATTATTGATTTCCGTGACAAAGTGAACCTGCCGATGTATATGGGCGAAATAGGACATAATACGGATGAATGGCAAGCTGCATTCTGTCAGACTATGCGTGACAATAATATCGGCTATACCTTCTGGCCGTATAAGAAGATGGATGGTTCCAGCTTCGTCGGTATTACTCCTCCGGAGAATTGGGCGAATATCGTTTACTTCTCCGAGGCTCCCCGCGCATCTTATAAAGAAGTTCGTGATGCTCGTCCCGACCAGGCAATGGCTCGCAAAGCCATGATGGATTTCATCGAGGCTTGCAAGCTGAAAAACTGTGTGGTGCAGGAAGGGTATATTAAATCGTTGGGAATGAAGTAAGAAGCTATTGTTAAATATTTAATCATGTGAGTCAGTAGTTGAGTTTGGTTCATAACAGTACAAAAAGAAACAAATTTAACTACTAACCCCATTATCCACTTATTTATATGAAGAAAGTATTATTCGGTTTCGCATTCGCTGTTGCTCTTCCGCTCTTTGCGCAACAGAAACCTGTATATCTGGATGCGAGCAAACCTATGGAAGTAAGAGTAGAAGATGCGTTGAAGCGGCTGACCGTGGAAGAAAAAGTAGCCATGCTGCATGCACAAAGTAAATTCAGCAGTCCGGGTGTGCCCCGTCTGGGTATTCCGGAATTTTGGATGACGGACGGTCCTCACGGAATCCGTCCCGAAGTTCTTTGGGATGAATGGAATCAGGCCGGATGGACCAATGACTCTTGTGTAGCTTTTCCGGCATTGACCTGTTTGGCGGCTACATGGAACCCCGAGATGTCCATGCTTTATGGCAAAAGCATTGGTGAAGAAGCACGCTATCGTAACAAGACCGTTCTTTTGGGACCCGGTGTTAATATTTATCGTACTCCGCTGAACGGACGTAACTTTGAGTACATGGGCGAAGACCCGTACCTGGCTTCCCGTATGGTGGTTCCTTACGTGCAGGGCGTACAACAGAATGGGGTGGCAGCCTGCGTGAAGCACTATGCGCTGAACAATCAGGAAATCAACCGCCACACCACCAATGTCATAGTAGACGACCGTGCCCTGTATGAAATCTATCTGCCCGCTTTCAAGGCGGCCGTTCAGGAAGGTAAAGCGTGGTCTATCATGGGAGCTTATAACCTGTATAAAGGTCAGCATGCCTGCCACAACCAATATCTGTTGAACGATATCCTGAGAGGCGAATGGGGCTTCGACGGTGTGGTCGTTTCCGACTGGGGCGGCACGCACGATACTGATCAGGCTATTACAAACGGTCTTGATATGGAGTTCGGAAGCTGGACGGATGGTCTTGCCAATGGCAGCAGCAACGCTTATGATAACTATTATCTGGCTATGCCTTATCTGGAGCGTATCAAATCGGGCAAAGTAGGTACGAAGGAACTGGACGAAAAAGTACGTCGCATCCTGCGCCTGGCATTCCGCACTACAATGGATGTGAACCGTCCTTTCGGTTCTATCCTTTCTCCCGAGCATTACGAGGCTGCCCGCCGCATTGGTGAAGAAGGCATTGTGCTGCTGCAAAACAAAGACGGCGTATTGCCCATCGACTTGAATAAAGTGAAGAAGATTGCCGTTATCGGTGAGAATGCTGTGAAAATGATGACCGTAGGTGGTGGTAGCTCCTCCCTGAAGGTGCAGCGCGAACTTTCTCCGTTGGATGGCATCAAGAACCGCGTAGGAAACAAGGCGGAAGTTGTTTATGCCCGTGGATACGTAGGCGATGCCCGTGGAGAATATAATGGTGTGGTAACCGGTCAGAATCTACAGGATGACCGTACGCCTGAGGAGCTGATTGCCGAAGCCGTAAAGGTGGCTGCGGATGCCGACTATGTGATCTTCATCGGTGGACTGAACAAGAGTAACAATCAGGATTGCGAAGATACCGACCGTGCTGGCTTGGAATTGCCGTACGGACAGGATGCTGTCATTTCAGCTTTGGCGAAGGCAAACAAGAATCTTGTAGTCATCAATGTTTCCGGCAATGCGGTAGCTATGCCCTGGATTGCGGAAGTTCCTTCTGTTTTGCAAGCTTGGTTCCTGGGATCGGAAGCCGGAAACTCAATCGCTGCCGTGTTGATGGGGGATGCCAATCCTTCCGGCAAGCTGCCTTTCACTTTTCCTGCCCGTCTGGAAGATGTTCCGGCTCATAGCGTTGGCGAATATATCAGTCAGAGAAGTAAGGATGTGGTAGATATGAAATACAACGAAGGCATCTTTGTGGGGTATCGTTGGGCGGACAAGCAGAAGAAGGTGAAACCATTGTTCCCCTTCGGACACGGGCTGTCTTACACAACGTTTGCTTATGGCAAACCTGCGGCTGATAAGAAAGTGATGTCTGCCGATGATCAGATTAGTTTTACCGTAACCGTGAAGAATACCGGTGACCGCGAAGGACAGGAAGTCGTGCAATTGTATATCAGTGATAAGAAATCCTCTCTGCCCCGTCCTGTCAAAGAGTTGAAAGGTTTCAAGAAAGTGAAACTGGCTCCGGGCGAAGAGAAAGAAATTACCTTCACCATAGATAAAGAAGCTTTGAGCTACTTTGACGATGCCCAACATGCCTGGGTAGCCGAACCGGGTAAGTTTGAAGCTGTTATCGCCGCTTCGGCAGCGGATATCAAAGGGATCGTTCCTTTTGAATTGAAGTAATAACGTTATTAAGTTGACAAGAGGAAGGGCGTAGTCGCAAGATTACGCCCTTTCTTGTTGTCAGTCAGGAAGATATAGGCGATTTACAGAACCTCTATCTGTTCCATTTAGTTTCTTCCTGTTGGAACAAAAGTGTCTTGCCTAAGAAACAAACGTTTCTTCCCATTGAAACGAAAGTTTCTTACCTAAGAAACAAGAGTGCCTTACCTAAGAAACAAAAATGCCAGTAAAGTGAAACGGATATTTCTTCACAATGGAACGATACCGGTTCAGTAGAGCCTTCCGGGAGAGGAAGGCATCGGACTTATTTACAGAAGTTTACCATTCATATTGTTCTACGTACTCGTCATATACGGGTTCTTCCTTTATTCCTCTTTTGAGAAACAGTTGACGGATGTATTCTTGTTCTTTGGGTTTAAGAAGTCGTTCCTTGCGGTAACAGCGGTAGTAGGTAGTCCGATTAAGCTCTGCCATCAGTTCTCGTTTGATGCCGAGGGCTTCTTTGTGCGGTACATTATCCAACAAGTGGGTGATGCCGAGTGCGAAACGTTTCTTTTTATCCGCCATGAAGTACGGGCAGGATTCTTTGTGCGAACTAAAATAGTTTGGATTTACAGTACTGATTGCCGGGTAGCTGTCCGGAACATAGGCCGTCACCAAGTATCGCAGGCATTTGGAGGAGTGTTTGCATTGCTTGTTGAGGCAGTGGAGGAAGGTGGCCGGTACCTCGCTGTAGTTAAAGTCGGGACTCATGATTGTATTCGTTTATAAGTAAATAATAGCAAAGGTAGTGTTTACTGGGGGAATAATCGCTCAGTCTGCAAGAAAAAGATGACAACTCATTTGTTTTATAATAAAGGCAAGACTATAAAGCATATAATGTAGTAATTAATACAAAATTGTCTTCTATGAAATTCCCTCCCTTTTCCTTTCTAATCGTGGCGAGGAGTGTGTATAGCCTGGGTGAGAATAGTAAAGTTGTATATTTTATCTTGTATTTATTGTATTTAATGATTATTTCTTGCTCTTTCTTATATTAAATAGTTTGGATTAATTTCTTTAGAAAGTTTCGGATATTGAAACAAATAAAATAAAAATATGCGGATAATGGAAATGTAAACTGATATTTTCTCTTTTTTCTTATTTTGGTCATTCTTATTGTGCATACTAGCATTATTAGTTGTGTGGCCTCTTTTTTAGTGCCTATAACAGAACTTGATACGATTTCCAGTCTTCTTTATTTCCACGATATTTGCAATCTGAGATTTTGTCCTTTTTCGGTTTGTTATTCAAGGTTTGAAGGGGATGAAGTCGGGATGCCGAAGCATGGAATAGATGGAGAGTGCAAAGATATAAAATGTTTCTTTAAAGAATGCTCTGCTTCATCAAAGTTTCACGGCATGAAATTGGATTTATTAGAATGGTTTTAAAATAAAAAGAAGGAATAAATGAAGAAAATACTAGTCTGCATACTATTCATATTGGGTTTATTGTCGGTTGAAAGTAAAGCTCAAAAGGTTGCCGTAAAAAGTAACCTGCTTTATGATGCCACTACTACTATGAATCTTGGTTTGGAAGTTGCTTTGGCACGCAAGTGGACACTGGATATCCCGGTCAACTATAATCCATGGAAATTTGATGATGCCCGTTTGAAGCATTGGGGTATACAGCCGGAGCTTCGATACTGGTTCTGCGAAAGCTTTAACCGTACGTTCATCGGGTTGCATGTACACTATGCCGACTTCAATGTAGGTGGATGGCCAGATTGGCCGTTAATCAGCGAGAATATGCAGAACATGCGCTATCAGGGACGTCTCTATGGTGGTGGGCTTTCAATCGGGCATTCATGGATATTAAAGAAGCGTTGGAGCCTTGAGGCTTCTATCGGACTGGGATATGCACGTATTTTATATGATAAATATCCTTGTGCAACGTGTGGCACCAAACTGAAAGATACCAGCAAAAATTATCTGGGTCCTACAAAAGCGAGCTTATCACTTATTTACTTAATTAAATAGATTGAGAATGATGAAAATAAATATGCAATTCATTGCACTGGCTCTCTTATTCCTGAATGTGAACGGAGCATCGGCTCAGGACCGTTCATACGAAGGTACTATCAGGATAGAACCTGTACGGTTGGAACAATCGGGTGAATTCCTCCATATAGATCTGGATGTCATTATGGATGATGTGAAAGTGAAGTCTGCACGTGGAGTGGATTTTATTCCTCAGCTGATTTCGTCTACTACCACCCGCGATCTTCCGAGAATATCTATTAAAGGCCGGAATGAGTATCTGGCCTATGAACGCAGGTTATCGGTAATGAGCCGGAAGCAGAAGGATAGTTATAGACTTCCCTATCTGGTAGAGAAGAATTATAAGAAAAAAAGTGGTGTGCTGCAATACAGATATGCGTTACCCTATGAACCTTGGATGGCAGATGCCCGGTTGAACGTGCAGCGTGACGAATGTGGTTGTGGTGAAAGCACATTGATGAATGTGGAATATGCTTTTGATAAGGTTACGCTTGAACGTATGCTGGTGCCATATGTAGTGACTCCCTATTTGTCTTATGTAGAACCGATGGTGGAAGAGATAAAGAGTCGTGATGTACAAGCTGAATGTTTCCTGGACTTTGTGGTGAACAGAGTGGATATTCGTCCTGAATATATGAATAATCCCAAGGAACTGGGTAAGATACGTGACATGATTGACGATCTGAAGAATGATGCGAATGTGAATGTGAAGCGCTTGGATATTATTGGCTATGCTTCTCCTGAAGGAACGCTGGAAGCGAATAAACGTTTGTCTGAGGGCCGTGCCATGGCATTGCGTAACTATCTGGCTACGCAGTATGATTTCCCGAAGAACCAGTATCATATCCAGTTTGGAGGTGAAAACTGGGAAGGATTGGTGAAGGCACTTGCTACCGTTGAAATGGATGACAAGGCAGAAGTATTGGATATTATAGCCAGCATCCCGATTGAAAAAGGAAGGGAAACCAAGTTGATGAAGTTAAATGGTGGAGTGCCATATCGGTTTATGTTGAAGCATATTTTCCCGAGTCTGCGTGTCGCGATCTGTAAAGTGAGTTATGATATTAGGAATTTCAATCTGGAAGAGGCGAAAGAAGTGATAAAGAAACGTCCTCAGAATCTGAGTTTGAACGAGATGTTTATGGTGGCTAATACGTATCCGAAAGGTTCGCAGGAGTTTATCGATATCTTCGAAACTGCTGTCCGTATCTATCCGGAGAGTGAAATAGCCAATATGAATGCAGCTACCGCAGCCCTTTCACGCAATGATCTGGTTTCTGCGAAACGCTATTTAGAGAGGGTGAAGTCAGCAGACTATTCACCGGAGTATAATAATGCAATGGGAGTATTACTATTAATGAAGGAGGATTATGAATTGTCAGAGAAACATTTAAAGATTGCCAAAGAGTTGGGGCTGGATGTAGCCAAAAGCAACTTGGAAGAATTAGCTAAGAAGAAAGCTAATGCTATTGAGATCAGGAAAAAGAGTAAATAAACAAATAATAAATAAGAACCGGAAAGTGGTTACTATTAAAGTGAATAATTATATCTATTAATTTCTAATAAATTTTTGTATTATGCTAAAGATTAAATCAATTTTAGTATCGTTGCTGGCCCTTGGGGCAATGGCAAGTTGCTCAACAAATGAGCTGGAAGGAGAAGATACGAGGACGGGGGCTGATATTGATGCAGCTTATATGTCGTTGAGAGTTACATTGCCAACGGAGAATGCACGTACTCGTGCTACAGGAACTTCTGAGGAAAAAGATCCTGTTGATAATGAGGGTGAAGTGAACTCTCTGTTTGTAGTTACATTTGATACGGATGAAAAGTTGGTACATCATTCCAAGATGAAACCCGTAGTTGAGCTAACTTCAGATGATATGCAGGCTACAGCTAAAGGACAAGGAACGAAAAGTGCGATCTTGGTAAGTGCTAAAACCAAGTATTTGCTTGTTGTGGTAAATCCGGGTGCATTGTTGGAAGCAAGATTGAAAGCTCTGACAGCTGGTACCTTGTTTGATGATTTTAATGTGGCTGTAGCGCAGACCCTTGAAGCAGAAAGTCGTAAGACCCTTGTGGCAGAAATTGTGGATGCTGTGGATGGTTTTACAATGATTAATTCAGGTTTTATCACAAGTGGGGCTTGGGAAAAAGGCTGTCTGCTTGATGTAACGGATAATGTGATTAAAGTGGATGGTGTTAAAATTAAAGATGAATCTGTAGCAAAAGGTGAAGCTGAAAAAGATGAGAACAGGGCTACACTGAAAATCGAGCGTCTGTCTGCAAAAGTGGAAGTAAATGTCAAAGATCCAGGTTTGGAAGTGTTACCGACTGGCGCTACATTCAGGTTTGAAGGTTGGGTCCTTGATTATTATAACAGCACTTTCTTTCCGTTTGCTGAGAAGAATACGACTAAGTCATCTCATACTAGCGGATTTTATTCGAATAATTTCTATACTACTGACCCGAATTATAGTAATCCTAATCATAGTGCTGGCATTTACAAGAATCTCCTCAAGGATCGTGCGCCTCAGGTGGTCTGGAATGGTGAACTTTCTACTAATCCAGGGGCTGAAAAAGGATTCGAATATTGTATTGAGAATACAATGGCAAAAGAAGATCAAAAGTTCGGTGCTGCTACACGTGTAGTAATTAAAGCCAAATATGCTCCGGAAAACTATGACCTTGATGAAGATTGGTTTTCGTTTGGCGGTATAACTTATAAGGATCTTGCAGAATTGAAGCAAGCATATGCTGATGCAGCGGCTGCAATTGTAACAAAAATTTCTGATTTGAAAATAGCTAATCCGACATGGACGGATACTCAAGCTGAGGATGCGGCAAAGGCTGCTCTCCCTGTGGAAGTTTTGTTTGTTGAAGTCTGTGATAATTTCTTGGGTATAGTTAAAACAACATTAGGTGCAGCCGGTTCAGGAATCACAGCTTTTGCTGACCTTAATCAGACTGAGCATCTTGATAAAATCTCAGATGGTGGTGAAATTGTGAAAACTTCAAGATGTATCAAGTGGTATCAAAAGGCTCTTAACTACTACTACTATGAAATTCGTCATGACAATACCGATGATGAATATATGTACCTTGGTAAATATGGTGTAGTACGTAATAACTGGTATAGCCTCAAATTGAACAAGGTGAACGGTGCAGGTACTCCATGGTATCCTAATGAAGGTCCTGATGAGCCAGATCCGGAAGATCCGATCGATGAAATGCTTGGATTCCTTGCATTCGATATCGAAATTGCTCCGTGGGTATATTGGGAAACTGGTTTTGAGATTTAATATACTCTCTATGAAAAAAACGCAGGGCAGTGCTATTGCCTGCCCTGTATTTTTCTTAAATAAACATTCTGTACGGAAACCAACCGTAGGAAAAAGTAAAACAAGCCGGTGACAGGCTTTCTAAAAACAGCACGGAAACATCTTGGCGCATCAGAAATGCATGGAGTGCAAAACGCGCGCCCCCTAAAATGGAAATAACCGGAGATCATTAAGCAGGATCTCTGACAATATAAACGGCAGTCCTCAAAGCACTGCCTCATAAAAGAAAAAAGATATGTTCGGAAAAACCAAATCGCTATTCTTTATTGTCACCTCGCTGTTGTTCATCGCTTCGTGCGATAGTATACGTGAGGATTTGCCTCGGTGCGAACTTTGGCTGGAATTCACATTCGACTACAATATGGAATATGCGGATGCGTTCAATCCGCAGGTTAAGTCGGTAGATGTATTTGTTTTTGATAGTGATGACAAACTGGTTCTCTCTAAAAGAGCGGAATCTACTGAACTGATTGGTGGGAACCGAATGCCGTTGACTGACGAACTGGACTTTGGCAACTATAAAGTGCTGACTGTAGGCGGACTGTCCGACAAATTTAGCGCTTTAGGAAATGGAGGTAGTGGGATGGCTTTGCGGTCGACCACTTATCAGCAAGTCACTTTAGCTCTGAACCGTGAATCGGATATCGTGGATTTTGAGTTTCCGCACCTCTATTTCGGAGCAATTGTGGAAGTGAATCATTTGCCATCCAATACCAGTCACAATGTTTATCAGGTAAACATGGTACGTAACACCAACCGGTTTAATATTGCGTTGATGGATTATGAAGGTCGAGAAGAAACTGAGAATCAGTATTCTTTTGAAATCCAGTCTCCTGAAAATGCCATCTATTCCTGGGAAAACGAGCCTACAGGTCAGGGACCGATTACATACGCGTCTCATTATTCAGGACCGGGTGAGACCTCTGAAGTGTTAATGTCAGCGCGTATGAATACTATGCGTCTGTTTAACCGGACGGGATGGGATTACCGTTTTATTATAAGAAATGCGGATACAGGAACAGAAGTGTGGAGCTATGATTTGATGAAACTATTGAGTATTGCTCGGCCGGAGTACCGTCATGACGGTACGGTGCTTCCTTTTCAGGAGTATCTTGACAGGCAGAGCGAATGGAGCCTGATGTTCTCCGTAGTAGAAAAGCCGGGAGGAGGATTCCTTCAAATCGGTCTTCTTGTAGGACCCTGGATTTATTGGCTTCATGATATCGAAATATAAGAATGAGGGAAAAAATACTATATATCGTTTGTATGGCCTTCACAGCCCTTTTGTTCTCATGCAGCAAGGATGCGATGGATGATGAACTGCTCCCTGTTACCCGGGCGCAGCTTAGCATCGGACTTGAGGACAAATCGGAAGTGGAGCGGCAGGAGGAAATAAAATCCATCCGGTTTATTGTGTTCAGCAACGCGTCGGGCGACGTGAAGCTGAATGTGAATAAACTTGTTACGTTGGATACTCCGGCCACAGCCACCGATATAACTGCGAAAAACCTCGAAGTGATTCCTAACAACGATATTATGGTTATTGTCATCGCCAATGAGCCGCAAAGTCTTACGAGTAAGCTCAATACTGTCACCAGCCCATGGTTATTGCAGAGCGTGGACTATGATATAGCCAACATATTGGACAGTGACGGAGAGATTGTCTCGACCACCGGTATGCCAATGACTGGGGTAATCAGGGATATATCCGTGGCGTCTGATGAAGTCAAGGCGGTAAAGATGGTTATCGAGCGTGCTGTGGCTCGTGTTGATATCTTCCTTGAAGCTACAGACGGTGGAGCTGTGACAGGATACACAAAGGATGTCACCAGTGTCACTTTACACAACTTCACCCATAACAGTTATTTTGTGATGGGAAATGAGGCCAACTATACGCGTGACAACGCTAACCCCTCGAAGAATTACGGGAAAGTGATGACAAATGCAGTAGATGGTGATTTGCTGACGCAGACTTGGACAGCTGCAACAACTGAAACCTGGGCGTATTCATCTGTAGCTGGAGCCGAAAATAGAAAAATACTCTGCTCATTTTATGTTGCCGAGCGTATTTTCAGGTCAGATTCTTCCGACCAATTGGCTATTAGCATGGTAAATGTTCTGAAAGGACCTCCAAGTGTTACAGGAATAGCAGAGAAGGTGATAAAAACAATAACAAAAGTCGATAATTCAGGTACTCCGACAGCGCAACCTTTTACGGAGATCCGGAGGAATAATGTGTATCAAATTACAGCTCGGGTTGGAAAAATCGGTATTCAGATAATAACGATAAGTGTGGAAGGATGGGGTAAGGTTCAGGATATTGATCTGGATATGTATCTGTGATGCTTTCGGGCGAATGTTTTTAATTGGAAAAGGAATAGGATGATAAAGTTTAATAATAGTATCAGGACAATTGTAACGGCAGTGATTCTTCCGGTCATATTCTCTTCGTGTATCAGAGAAGAAATGACGTGCGGAAATCAGATTGTTGTGCAACGTATTGGAGAAGATGGAGGTGCCGTTACCCGTGGTACGGCTGTCTCTTCCGTATCCGATCTGGAGAATCAATTATTCGGCTTTTCAGCTTCCCTGACACCTGCTGCGTCTGCTACACAAATGTACTTCAATGAAAAAGCCCGGGTGAATGCAGGAGGCATAACGGGTACTATATTGCCGGAACAATACTGGCCGGCCCTGCTGGGAGCCAGCATGAAGTTCTTTTCATGGTATCCATATGAGGGTACGTATGCGCCTGCCGCAACTTTCGCTAACCCTGCACAAATGTTGCTGAATTATACGGCCGATGCTGATGCTGCCAATCATGTGGATGTGATGGCTGCCGTATCTACACCCGGCTGGAATGAAGGCGTGGGTATACATTTCTATCATACTCTGACCAAAGTTACTTTTACGTTCAAGAAGAAAGCACCGGCACCCGATGTGGTTACTATTGAGAAGATTGAATTTCAGGGTGTGTCGAATGCAGGTAAACTTACTGTGGGCACTATACCTGCCAAGACAACAGCGAATGGAAAGCCTGGCTTTGTGTGGAGTGATGTTACTACCGGAAATATTGCTTCCACTCCCAGCGATAATAATACGGTGACAGACGATAAGACTTTGATTGGTGGTACATTTCTGATGCTGCCTACCGATCAATTTTCTGATGCTGCCAAGATTGTTGTTACCACTAATTACGGTAAGCGGGAGTTCATGCTCAAAGACATCGTCGTTGACAAACCGCATTCCTGGGAATCGGGTGAATATATCAACTATAACATTACAATCTCGAATGAGACGTATGATATTACAGCTACTCCACTTGTTTGGTCGGATGTTCCGGCAGATGTAATATTCGATGCGCAGTACTATCTCAAATTGGGACAGACCACAGTGATGACGGCGGCCAATGCCGCAACAGTCGATATAGAGGTCAAAACGAACTATGATGCGTATCCGAATACGGGTTATCCGGCCGGTGCGGTGTTGGACAAAAGCGGTATGGATTCATGGGCTATGGTTTCCATGACCGAGACATCCGTTTCGGGAGGTGTATATACTTATAATGTCAATGTTGTGATGCCACTGTTCACGGCTGTAGTAGGAGCGGAGCGGCAGACTTATTTCTATATCAATGCGGGCAACTTACAGCACCGGGTGCTCTTGCAACAGTGGGGAGGAGATGGAGTATGGATTACTGCGGATGTGCAGTTGGATAGTAGTGATAATTATGGAACCGGAATCATGCAGCGCCGCAAGATTGTTTTTACTTCGGGCAGTCCGGGTACGTGGGAGTGGGAAGTTGAAGAGGTGTATGACGACGATGGTATTCTTCTCAACAGCGAGACGATGAAGCAAGCCAGTGGCAAGAGCGGTGATGCGCTTTATTTCTATTTCAAGGCTGATGCTACATCTGGAGACACAGCTAAGTTGAGGCTGATCAATATCAATGGCGATAATCCTCCCATAGAAATTACATTGATTGCACCATAGCGGAGGGAATATTCGCCCCATGTTATTTAAGAAAGGAAACAATTTATGAAATATAAGACTTTAATACGTAGAAATAGTTTTTTGCTGTCGCTTCTTTGCGCAGTGGTGTGGCTCACCGGGTGTGTACAGGATGAATTTAACACAGCGCTTCCAACGTCAGTGGATGCCACCCGCTTTGCTTTGACAGTTTCCGACGTGAATATTCCGTCCGTCTCTTCGCGCGCTATGAGCGGAACGGGGACGGACAATAAAGAAGATGAAGTGAAAACCGTGGATATTCTGGTGTTTGATAATTCTAAATCACCGGCAGTATTTCTGGAATGGTCTCAGGGTAAAAACATCACCCAAGATTTGGCAAATAATACTTCTACGGTAGAATTTGAGGTTGCTCTTTCTCCAACCCTCGTATCGACTCGCATCGTGGTCGTGGCCAACAGGCAGCTCAATAGCATTGTGTCGGGGTTCATTAAGGGAACTACCACCAAAGCCGAGGTTATGGCGGAGCTGACTCATACCTTGACTGATAAATGGCCGGCCGACGGATCGACCGCTGATGGCTATACGCCGATCCCTATGTATGGAGAGAAGGTTGTGGCGAAACTTGACCACTCTTCGATAAATCCGATATCCGGCATCAGTATGAAGCGTATGTTGGCGCGTATCGATGTCCGAAATTCGACCTCGAACTTCAAGGTGGAAGAGGTTTACCTAGCCAATTACAATACGAAGGGATATCTTGCTCCGCTGTGGGATACGAACGGAGAACTTAACACTTCTACACCGGATGCCCTAAATATTCCGGGTGACAGCGGCAAGAAGAAAGAAGAATCGGATGCACTCAGCTATCCTGTGAATGGTAGTAAGGTCTACGATGGGGAGATTTACACCTTCGAAGCTGCTGCGGCAGTGGATGCCGGCGGTGTGACGGAAGATAATGATGTGGGCCGCAAGGAGGCTGTTTGCCTGATTGTGAAAGGGAAGATAGATAACGGTCCGTCTACTTTCTACAGGATTGACTTTACTCAAACCGGCCAGAAGGGAGAACAGGTAGGCTATTTGCCTTTGAAACGGAATCATAAATACATCATCAGCATCACAGAGGCTCTGGGTGCCGGTAACGCAAGTCTGGGGGAGGCATTGGCTTCCTATACCGTCATGTCCAATCTGAAATTCCGGGTGATACACTACGACCGCGACAAGGTGAAAGATGTAGTGTACAATGGGCAGTATATGCTCGGTGTGGGAGAACCGGAAATCAAGGTGACACAATACCAAAATAACAGTTATGCCGTAGACATTTTTACCGATACTCCCGGTGGCTGGAAAGCGACTGTGACGGAGGGAGATTGGCTTAAGTTCAATGTCGGGGGCAAATTTGTAGAGACAGCGACAGGCGCTGCAAATGAGGATACGCAACTCATGCTCAGGCTTCCTTATTTTAATGAAGGAACTACCGGGAAGACTCGTACGGCAACTGTTACACTGACGGCAGGACGTTTGACTCACGAAATCAAGGTGACACAAGAGGTGATAAACCCGGGGGTTATTAAATTTGTAGACGCTTATGGAAATGTGTTGGAAAACGGTCTCTTTTTCCCGATTGTCAATCCTGACGATGAAAGTAGCTCTATTGAGGCGCAGACGGTATATGTTATGTTTTCCATGGATAAAATAGGAGTAAAACTGAAGGCAAATTCGGACGATGAAACTCCTCGATATGATGCGAATACCGGGTGGATTCCAACTCTGAACCGAACTACAACAGTGGAATTTTCCGATCGAGTGCAGGCTTTTACTGTACAGCCCAATCCGAGAAAGCCAACGGATGGCACTAATCAAGACCCTGGCTGGTGGTGGCGCTGGGATCTAATGGAATTCAATCTGTATGATAAGGAAGGTTATTTCGGGCAAGTAACTTTTCCTATCAATCAGGGAGATCTGGTTTTCTCATTCCGCTATTATCCCGTTACGACGAACAGCCGTACTTATAAAGTTTACTTAGGTGCGAAGCAATACTTGCAGTTATTTACCAACAACAATTGGGAGATAGTGAATATCGAACAACTGAATATTGTAGGTGACGATGGAACAGGCCTGATTCGATTGGGGATGGATGAGGCTACTGATACGGATGATTTGATTGTGGGCAGAAAGAATGCAGATGAGAAAATGTATAAAGAATCTGTTGCATATGGTGATGATTTGGATCACTCTGCAGATGATATTGTAGACGGCTCATACGATTTCAGATTAAAACTCCATCCCGGAAAATGGCAAGAAGGCAAGAGTGGAACGATAAGAATCACGTTTAAAAACGTAATACATACGAAAAATAATGAACTTTTCCCGTTTTATCGTACGATTGACTTACAAATGGTCTCTGAAGTAACCTCTTATACTACTTCCGGGCAACCTCTTTTCCATCTTTATCCTGTCAGGTTCGATAATCGTATGTTTGCGGTTGAAACTATCTATGGAGAAAGTAGTAAAGGGTATCAGGCTAGTATTGCCGATGCGGAAGCGGTATGTGCAAATATTGGTGGTGGCTGGCGGTTGCCTACTGTTAGTGAACTGCTGATGTCGTATGTTTATTCAAATGCTTTAGGGGGTAGTGCAGAGGATTATAGTTATGCTTATGGTCAGAATATATATGGGTGGTATAAAAACTGGTCTCCTGATTGGGAAAATTATTACTGGTCTTCATCATACTATGCGGCTGATGGCCCCAATATACGTTTCCGACTTAACTTTCAAAACGGATATGCGGGAACCGGTGACCAAACTGAAAAACATTTTTTCCGTTGTGTAAAAGATAACGCTAATGGAGGAACCAAATATCCTTATCTGACGAAATCTGCTACAGGAGTTACTATAGTTTCTCGTGATAATAATGGAGGGGTAGCCAGTTCAGCATTGTTTGGTTCAGGTGAAACTCCGGATGCAGTAAACAAGGTTGCGCCTAAACTTTTGGTAGATAATGCTAGTTATACTAACAAAACTTGGGAGGAAGCAAAGGCGGACTGTATAGAAAGACTTGGAACTGGTTGGCGTTTGCCCACTCAATATGAGATGATTTTACTTTTTAGTATGGGAGGTACAAGTGTCAATTTCGTGAATCAAGGCTTTGGTGAGTCTACAAGTTGGACGGGAAGCGGTTTCACGAAATTGGATGGAGGAGTACATTGGACGCTGACAGAATACATAGCTGATCATTATTGGGTGCTTGGACCTGATGGTGGTAAGTTGACAGGATGGGGACAGGATAAAACAGCCAATTGGCCTCGTTATCGCTGTGTGAAGACTGTTAATTAAGAAAAAGCTTAGAAACTAAAGATAAGTTCTCAAGTATGAGATATGTATTGAACTATCTTGCTTTGCAGGTGTAAATAAGGTGTTTTCCGCATTTGTTTTCTCTCCGAACTACACTTGCTCCTTACTTTCTCAGACAGAGAAAGTAAGGAGCAAGTGTAGTTCGGAGGCTTCTTTTATAAAACATCAATAATATTCCTCTGTTTCTCAATAAATGCAATCCTCTGTGCCTCTCCGCTTCCCGAAATCAGTGTGGAGTGCCTTTTCAAAGACTGTATCCAGTTTTTTTGTATCTGGCAGATTTGGGGACTTTGTGAGTCCATCGAATTGATAGAATACACTCTGAAAAGGCTGATCTGATAATCCTTCCTGCTAACATAACTGTATGTTGCTTCAAAATCAATGTTAGACAGGTAGATGTATAATTCATGTCCTTCGTTGAATTCACCTTTAATGGATAAGTGCTCCAGATCCGTGAGTAACTGTTGCAACTCATTTTTCAGGTACATGACATCCGATGTGGATATCAGGTTCAATCCGGCAAAGTACTTTATCTCTTTCACGACAGACTGAAAAACATTGCTGTCCCATACAAAGTAGGTTTTTCCTACCTTTCTGATGCTTTCACTCAGCTTTTTGTGAGCGTTGATGATCTTTTCAGGCACATGCATATCACTCAGAGAGTTAGGCGTTTTCATCTTTCCATTCTGATAGATCCACCGGCAAATACGGAATTTGGAAAGATATTCATAAGATGAGTAGAGGGTGAAAGGAATGGTGTTGGTGGCGGAATATGTCTCACTGTTTTCATCTCCGTTTACAAGCTGGAATATACGCAGATAGCGTTCTACAATCTCATAGTAGCTTTCCATCAAGTTGGGTGAATGCAGCAGATTCAAATCAAAAGTGACCCGGTTGGATAAGTGGTTTCCAATAATCTGATCGATAGAGATACCCAGATTATGGGAAATGACGGCTATTTCATCAAAGGTGAATGCAACTTCTCCTCGCAGCCTGCGATAAACCGCTTCTTTTCCCATATATAATGTATCCGTCAGATAATTAGCTAAATTATGTCCCGGAGGAATTCTCTCTTTCATTTGATTAATCAACTCTTTTACAATATAATTCTTTGTCATAGCCTTCTTCTTTTTTATTAATAATCAATTATCATAGAACGTTTTGTGACTTATACAAATATAGAACTTGTATATGAAACTTCTATGTATGATTTCATGTGTGCAAGGCGGAGTTATTTTCTGTTTGAAAAGAATGCTAAGGGAAATAGCTGAAACGTGAAAAAAAACAGATAGTCGGTCTATCTGTTTTCAATATAGGATAAATATCTTTGGATATATTTCATTATTCGAAAGAAAGCGCTACAATGTGCTGATGATTTCTCGCTGCTGCTTAAAGAACTGAATGCGTTGCATCTCGCCGCTTTCGGATATCAGGGTTGAGAATTTCTTTAATGATTGAATCCACTCCTTCAATCCGCGGAACATCTCGGGATCCTGTGTCGTAATGGAGTTGATGGAATAGATGCGGATCAGGCTGAGTTGCGTGGAACTTGTCTCCAGATAACTATAGGTCGCTTCGAAGTTGATATTCGAAATATAGATTCTGACGTCGTTGCCTGCTTTGCTTTTCCCTCGGGCGGCCAATGCCTCCATTTCATCTATCAATACGAACAATTCTTCTTTCAGGAGATTCTTGTCTTCATCCGTAATGAGGTGGATGCTGCAAAAGTATTGGATGTCCGTGACCAGGTGACTGAAAATCATATTGTCCCAGATGTAGTCTACGGAATGGATGCGGGATACCATTCGGGCATACTCCTTTTGTTTGTCTACCATATTCTGCGGAATATTCAATTCATCAAAATGCTTGCATCGGATGTTTTCATTCTGATACATCCATTTGAATAAGCGGAATTTGGAGAGCATGTCATAATTCAGGGAGAGAGTCTGGGGAATGATGTTGGAGGAGGTTCCTATTTCCGAGTTCTCATCTTCCTCGACTGCATGAAACAGTTCTACCTGCTTTTCTAATATGGAATAGTAGGTTTCGAGAGGCTTGTTGCTGCCCACTATATTCATGTCGAATACAGCATTGTCCTGGAAACTTACGCCTATCATCTTATCCAGTGATATACCCAGTTTTCTGGATATAATGGCGGCTTCGGTCAGTGTGAAAGGTACTTCACCCCGTAGCCGGCGGTATATAGCTTCTTTGCCTATATAAAGAATGTCCATTAAAGCATTGGCAAGATTGTCTTTGGATGGGAGTTTCTCTCTGACGGCATTTACTAATCCTGTGTTTAACTCGTTTGTTATCATAATCTTCTGTGTGAGTTAGAGATTTGTCTATTGTCTATTTAACACTTTTCGAGGGCTACTTGTTTCGGAAATCGTAACATTTCTTTTTAGAGATACCCCATTTCCGAAAAAAGTGCCGGATCTTGTTTACCTCGTCATATATAGAAAACCCGGATGCTTGATCTTTCTTGTTCTTGCCACAAATGTATATGCATTGTGATGTAATTTTGTAGTGCAGTTAAGAAGCTGTTATTACTAACTAATAAGGAATAGAATAAATGATGAAAGATAGAAAGAAAATGGCGGCTGAGCTACACCATAGGAAGCAGGAAGGAAATGGAACTTCGATGATTTTCGGAAGAAAGGTTCCTGTTATTAAGGAAGTGTACGATCCGTTGACGGGTTTGCGTAATGGCACGATTACTCCGAATGCTCCGGTCGTTATTACAGGTGAAAACCTGTGTCTATCTTCACTTGGAACTATTTACCTGGGTCTTTCTCCCGTCTCCGATAAGGGCACATTGATACATGTTAAAAGAGTGTTTAAGTATACCGACACAGAGGTGTTGGTGATCCTGCCTAATTTGGAGCCGGGAGAATACTCCCCGGTAATGATGATTCATACTGGTGATAAGGTAGATTTTACCTATACGTTGCCGGTATCGTGGAAGGTGCTTGATGAAAGGTATGTGAACCTTTTTGTAAGAAGAAGCTGTAGCGATTTGATTTGATATTCTTTAAGCTTGAAGTAAAAACATAGAGGTATTTGAACGTTGAATATGAAAAAAACGTATCTTTTGAAGGTGAACAAGTGACATATAGTATTGTGTATATGTCCTCCTTCCTCTTTTTATCTTGTGAATGCGGAGTACTTTAGGTGGCTCCGCATTCTTTTTAGGTTCTGATTCGTACAGAAGTGAAACTCGTTACGCTTTGTTCCGGACAAAAAGTAACCGGAATGATTCTTTTAGTGACAGAGGCTTTTCCGAAAATATCCGAAATAGACTCCGGATGCATAATATGCAGAATATACATCCATGTTTTTTGCATAAAACAAGCTGTATATGCAATATGTATGCAAGAAACTATACTTCTTTCACAAAGGAACTATGGATGGGACGCGAACAATCTATAGATGGGACATGAATAATCTATATATCTAATGCGAACTATCTATAGATGGGAGACGAACGGTCTATATATGGAAGACAGACCATCTGTTTTTAGCTTACAGACCGTCTGTTTTTCTTTTATTAGAGTTGTATGTATTTCTGTATTGCACTGTCAGCCAGTGAAATGCCGATATTCGTTCGCTTCTTTTTGTTCTTCCCTGCAACGGGACGGAAATATGGCATTCTCGTTATGCATAAAAAGCAAAGTGTCAAAATGAAACTATTGAGTAGGTAGAATAATATAAATTCACCGATAGAATAGTTTATAATTAGTTACGGGCTACAGGCACGAATGATAGGTGCCTTGTAGCCCGTAATTAATAGTATGGACGCGTCAGGTGGTTGAGACTGCTTAATGGGAATCCTTAAAGATAGACTTTGCGATACCCATTTCCAGTCCGCGCAGTTCTGCCAGTCCGCGCAGGCGGCCGATGCAGGAGTATCCCGGATTGGTTTTCTTCTTCAGGTCGTCCACCATCTGGTGTCCGTGGTCGGGACGCATGGGGATGGATACTTGTCTCTTCTGTTGCAGTTCGAGGAAAGCTTTCATGACGTGATACATATCCACATCACCTTCCAGGTGGTTGGCTTCGTAGAAGTTGCCTTCTGCGTCACGCTGTGTGCTGCGGAAGTGGACGAAGTTGATACGGTCACCGAATTGCTTCATCATGCCTTCCAGGTCGTTGGAACTGCTTACACCGAGCGAACCGGTGCAAAGACAAAGTCCGTTGCTCTTGTTGGGAACGGCATCTATCAGTGCTTGGAAATCGGCAGCGCTGCTCATAATGCGCGGCAGGCCGAGGATGGAGCAGGGGGGATCATCCGGATGGATAACCAGCTCTACACCGGCTTCGTCGGCAACCGGAGTGATTTCCTGCAAGAAGTAAATCAAGTTGGCACGCAGCTTTTCAGGTGTGATGTCTTTGTAGCGGTCGAGTTCCTGCTGGAATTGCTCCAGTGTGAAGCTCTCTTCCGAACCGGGCAGTCCGGCAATCATGTTGCGGATGAGCAGTTGCTTGTCGGCATCCGTCATTTGCTCAAAACGAGCTTTGGCCTTGGCCTTCTCTTCGTCGGTGTAGTCGTTTTCGGCACCGGGACGCTTCAGCAGGAAGAGGTCGAAGGCGATGAAAGCGGCACGTTCGAAACGCAGGGCGCGGCTGCCGTCGGGCAGTTCGTAAGCGAGGTCGGTACGCGTCCAGTCCAGTACAGGCATGAAGTTGTAGGTTACGATGTTCACGCCACACTTACCGAGATTACGCAAGCTTTCTTTATAATTATCGATGTATTTCTGGAAATCTCCTGTCTGAGTCTTGATATGCTCGTGTACAGGCACGCTTTCTACTACTGACCAGCGCAGACCGACAGCTTCGATCATTTCTTTGCGCTTCATGATTTCTTCTACAGTCCACACTTCACCGTTCGGGATGTGGTGCAGGGCGTTCACGATACCGGTTGCTCCGGCTTGTTTGATATCCCACAGGCTGACGGGATCATTAGGACCGTACCAGCGCCAGGTTTGTTCACATAATATCATAATGAATGGGTTTATGAGTTAGTATTAGATAGAGAAGGCGTCAAAACCACCGTCTACTACCGACAGGGCACCTGTCACGAAGGAGGAAGCATCACTGATGAGGTAGTGAATGGTTCCGAACAATTCTTCCGGTTCAGCAAAGCGTCCGCATGGGGTGTGGGCGATGATAGTCTTTGCACGGTCCGTATAAGATCCGTCCGGGTTGGTCAGCAGGGCACGGTTCTGGTTGGTCAGCAGGAAACCCGGAACGATGGCGTTTACACGGAGTTCAGGACTGAATTTGGTGGCTAGCTCCGTTGCCATATAGCGGGTGTAGTTGGCAATGGCGGCTTTGGCGGAACCATAACCTACCACGCGTGTCAGAGGACGCAGTGCTGATTCGGAACAGAAGTTTACGATCACACCTTTCTTATTCTTTGCCATAACATCTACAAATGCCATGGTAGGCAGAATGGTACCGAAGAGATTGAGGTCAACTACTTTCTTGAAAGCGTCTACATCCAAGTCGAGTACCGTCTTGTCCGGAGCAATGGTGGCGCCGGGCATATTACCGCCGGCAGCGTTCAGCAAAATGTCGATGGTGCCGAAGCGTTCCAGGATGGCTTTCTTGTTTTCTTCCAGTATCTCCTTGTTCAGAACGTCCGTTACCAGGAACAAGGCTTCCGTCTTCTGGTTGAGCTCTGCTTCCAGTTCTTTACCGATTTCTTCTACACGGTCGAGAATTACGATTTTTGCGCCTTGCTCAGCGAGGTAGTTGGCAATACTTTTACCCAGAATACCGCAACCGCCGGTGACGATAATCACTTTGTCTTTAATGTCGAATAAGTTTTTCATGTCTTTTTCTTTTATAAAAATGATTCTAATATCTCTGTGCTACAAAAATAGTGGAAAAGTAGTTTGCTCACCATACAAAACGTCTCAAAAAGATGAACTACCGTCTCAAAAAGTCCTAATTATTGCTTAAGAGCCTCTTTTCTTGCCAATGCTTCCAGATAATAATAGTCGGCATAGTTGATGGGCACATCAATTTCATCACCTCCCGGATGGTGTCCGGTGGAATGGAGGAGCAGGAAGCCATAAGTTGTTCCCGGCTCGGCCTGATAGTGCCGGTTGAGGCTGTCCACTATCTTGTCGGCAATGCTTTGGTAGCGGTTGCCATCTTCTGCTGAAACGTAAGTGCGGAGTTCATACAGGGCGGAAGCCATGATGGCGGCAGCCGAGGCGTCGCGGGGAATGTCGGGGATGCCGGGAGCTTTCATGTCCCAGTAGGGAACCAGGTCTTCCGGCAGGTTGGGCAGGCCGAAAAAGAAATCTGCAATGTGGCGTGCCTGTTGCAGGTATGCGGGGGTCTTGGTGAAGCGGTAGCACATGGTATATCCGTATAGTGCCCATGCCTGTCCGCGGCTCCAGAAGGAATCGTCGGCATAGCCTTGTGCGGTTTGTCTGGCGCGTACTTCGCCGGTTTCCGGATCGTAATCTACTACGTGGAAAGAAGAGTAGTCCGGGCGGAAATGATTCTTCATAGTTGTATTGGCATGATTTACGGCAACCTTCCAGTAGATGGAATCTCCGGTTTCCTGTGTAGCCCAGAATAGCATTTCCAGGTTCATCAGGTTGTCGATGATTACCGGAAACTTCCATTTATCGCGATTATGATCCCACGAACGGATGCTCTTTACTTTCTTATTGTAGCGGGTAATCAGGGTTTTGGCGCTTTGCAGCACCACATCTTTGTAAGAGCGTTCGCCTGTCAGCTGGTAGGCTTTGCCGAAACTATTGTTCATCATGAAACCGAGGTCGTGAGTGCCTTTATGCCATTTGGCTTCTTCTATCAGCCAACTATTGCTGATGGCCTGCTGCCGCCAGAAATCATCGTTTGTATAGGCGTATACCTGCCATAATGAACCGGGAAAGAAGCCTGAGCACCAATCGTGAGGATGTATCATCCGCAGCGAACCGTCTTTGTTGATGCTACGGGGAATTACACGATGCTTGCATTGATTGTCTGCCTCTTTTCGGGCCTTGGCAGCACACTGCATGGCAAATTGCAGTTGTCCGCAGGCAAAGGCGTAGGCATTGTCCACATCATCGGCTTCCATCCATAACAGGTTGAAACGGTCTTTCCAGTCGATGATGCGATGGGTTTTATAGAGCTTCAGATAATCTTTGCGTTCGGGGTTCAGCAGGAAAGTGCGGTACAGGTCTTTGCAGAATTCCTGTTGCTTGTATTTCCATTCACTGATCTGCTGGTACGGCCAGGCTTTGACATCTTTTCCAACGTATGGTACCAGAAAGTCCATGGCTTTGTAGAAGCTTCGTCCGTCTTCGGAGGTTGCATTATCAATGGAAATCCCGATCTTCCGGGCCATCATGAAAATGTCAATGAAATGAGACAGATTGAATTGTGAGTAACCGAAAGCGAGAGTGCGGCGTAGTTCATGCGGTTGTTTGCCGTCCGGCTCTATCTGGGTGAAGAGGCGCTTCCGGGGAATGGCATTGATGACTTCCCGGGCTACTTTCATGTTTCCTGCGTACATGGCAAAGGCTATCACCTGTGCATCATGCGCCGTGCTATGGTTATTGGCCTGACGGGCTTCTTCCTGTCCCTGCGGACTATTCAGTATCCACGTCAGCAACTTGCCGAACCAGGTTTTCAGCTGCTTGGCATCCTTGGGCGTAAAGGCTTCCGACTTCTCTAACAACTGTACGGCATCCAGCATCTCTACGAATGAATAAGTGTCTATGACGCCGTAACAACGTCCCTTATTGTTGTTGTGTCCCGGTATCATCTGGGCATACTCCAGGTTTGGATTCATACGCGTATCTTTATTAAAGAACCATACGCGGATAAGTTCCGTTGCCTTTTGGGCATATTTCTCGTCGCCGCTAAAGTACCAGGCAAGGGCAAGAGTAGTTACACGCTGAGCTGTTTCTCCGAGGCGGTTGCGATCCAGCTTGTCCAGTTCGGGGTTCGACTTGCCGTCATGGCTGATGTAAGGCAGGCCATCGGGTTTGGAGGGATCGGGCCAATAATAGCGTGCCTGACTCATGTAGTCATGCTTGTCTCCGCTACCGGGTGTCTTCTCTTTCAGCATGACGGACAAGGGGCGCACATCCAGTAGCCTGTCGGCACCTGAAATCAGCTCCTGATAGGCGGCCGAAAAGTACGGTTGATGTAATGATTGTTTTACTCTCTCCAGATGTTTCCCATCCCAGATGGACTGTGCATGTATACTGACTACTGCGAGCAACAAACTGGTAATAACTAAGCAAATTTTAGCTCTCATGGTGTTTTTGTTTTGAAGTTAATAAAGTTTCCTGAGCTTTATACCGTTCAGAAAGCTTTTTCCATTCCGAACAGGGAAGCGTATTTCAATTTTATTCCGAAAGTTTGTAATATTGTATCTTTTCCGTAGAGCATGGAAATAACCGCTTTCGCGGCAAGGAGAAAAGTTCTCTTCAACGCTCTCACCATTGATAACTATATCGAAGATATTTTCACGGCTCTCTACACCGGATTCCCGGCCCAACTGGTAAACAGTTGCTGCATTTTCGCGGAAGATATCTGTAAAAAGAAATTCTACCTCATAGACTCCGTTGGGAACATCGAAACAATACCCTTCAATTTCGTTGCGAAGAGTTTGAAACAATGGGCCGTCGTGGGTATTCTCAACCTGTGTCTGGCTATTTTTGCTTTCTCCGCCGATATATCCCCAACTGCTTTCAGTGTAGGGTTGATCGGGTAGCCACGTGAGCTGGCTTTCATCGGAAGTATAGAAACAGTTGCTGCCTACATTTACGGCAAGTTCCAAATTCCGTAAGTTTGTTTCATTCAGATTTGCAGGGATAGGGGTGAAGTTGATGTGGAGGGCATCTTCTATCATGGAGATGCTTTGATCTGACTTTTTGTTTTCAGCTTGGGCGGAGATAAAGTGCTCTTTCCGGCTGAATGGTACCTGAAATGTAACTGTATAATTCTCTGTTTTCTGTTTACCTAAGGATTTTCCGTCAATGAAGAGTTCCACTTCCGGAAGATTGGTATATACCTTGACGGGTAGCGGAACCGGAGCCTTTCCATGTTGTACACCGCTACGGTGCGTCCAGTCACGGCTGGCAATGTGTAACACGGGAATGTCTTGACGCCAGGCGGCTTTATAGTAATAGTACACGTCTTTTGGACTGCGGTCTGAGTATACCAGTCCTTTATTGTTGATGCGCGGCATAGATTCATCACGCAATGCAGAAGAGAAATCGATAAAGTTCCAGTGAGTTCCACCACAAATATACGGCGTTTCTTCCAATATCGGTAAGTAGTGTTCCAGGTATTTCTGCTGGTACTCGATACTGAAATCAAAAGCGTGCGGTTGCAGCGAATGTAGACGCTTGTCAGATCCGGCACCGTATTCGCTGACAATCATCGGATGAGAAGGGTGTTTTTTGTGTTGCTCTGTCAGGAAACGTTCGAAGCCTGTGAGATCTCCTCCATACCAGCCTTGGTAAAGATTCCAGCCGACAATATCGGTGATGTTGCCCAGTCCTACCTCATTATAGCTGTTGCTGCCATGAAAAGCCATAGTGCTGACACGAGTGGAATCTTCTTCTTTCAGAACTTTCTCCAAACGATTGGCCAGTGACAGTGTCCGTTCCAGCACGGGTTTCAGTTCTTCTTCTTTTTTATAGCGGCGCTGGGTGACGAGTAATATCTCATTCATGTATCCCCAGGTGATGATGGAGGGGTGGTTATAGTGCTGGCGTATCATTTCTCGCAGATTGTTTTCGCAGTTTTCTGCATAGCCGGGAGTGTCGGGCACAATATCAATAATGGGTATTTCTTCCCAAGCTAGCATACCGAGTTTGTCGCACATTTCCAACAGAGCGTCATCTTGCGGATAATGGGAGATGCGGATGAAGTTGGCACCCATTTCTTTCATTAACTTCATGTCACGACGGTGCATTTCGTCTGTCAGGGCAACTCCGATGGGTTTTTGGTCCTGATGGCGGCAAATACCGCGTAATTTATAAGGTTTTCCGTTGAGGGAGAAGCCGGTCTTACCATCGAAGCTAAACCAGCGGAAGCCTGTATGGTGATTACTGTGGTCGAGGATGGCTTTTGTTTTTTTATCGCGCAGAATGCTTTCTACTCTGTAGAGATGAGGAGCCTCGGGTGCCCATAATCGGGGGGACAGAATAGGGGCGGTTTCGGTGCGGAAAGAGTATAATTCTCCACCTTTTATCTGGATAGACTGTTTCTGGGTCTGGGCAATACTTCCATCGGGATTGTAGATGATATGTTCCAGTTCAAGAGATGCTTTCTGTTCTGCATCGTTCTTTATCTCTCCGCGAATAAGTATTGTGCCTTTTTCTTCGGATACTTGCGGGGTACTGATAAATATTCCTTCTGAACCATAGTTCGTCAAATGGAAATGTTGTTTGGGTACGGCTGTAAGCCATACATCCCGGTAGATACCGCCGAAGAATGTAAAGTCGGCAGAGATGGGGGGAATATCCTGTCGGGCATTATCTACATGGATAGCGAGAGAATTAGGAGCGTCAAATGAACAGAATGGGGTGATATCGAATGTGCAGGCAGTATATCCACCGTTATGCTCACCTATTTTCCGTCCATTCATGTAGATGGCAGCGGCCTTACTGGCTGCAGCCAGTTTCAGGAATACCTGTTTGGTTTGCCAATTTTGCGGTAATGTCAGCGTACGGCGATACCAGCCTGTTCCTTGGTAATACTTTTTTTCTGTATATGCATCCGTATTCCATGTGTGCGGGAGATGTATGCTGTTCCACGCACTGTCATCATAGGTTGCTGAAGCGGCAGCTTTGCATTCTCCCTGATAGAATTTCCAACTGTCGTTGATCGTTTTGCTCTCATGTTGTGCGTATACTTTGGGGAATAGGAACAGAATAGCAGGTATCAGGATCAGGTATGTCCCGATTCGATATTTTTTCTCTTTTCTCATGGTATATTTATTGTTGGTTTATTAGCTGAAAAAGAAAGGAGGCAGTTACCAGGCCGGTTATGCCAGTTTCTGCCTCCAAACCTTCATTCAATCTTTTTACTTATATCCTTCGAAAACTAATCAAAAAAGCTGTCTTTTTTACCATCCGTAATTTTGTGGAATACGTCCGTTGGCCAGTTCTATCACATTCTGATGGATGGGATAGAGGTAGAGTTTGTCTGTCCATTGTCGGTTTTCTACTTTCGTACGCGTGTAGTAAGAAGTTGGTTCGCCCGGAGTCTTGTCTTTTGAACCCTTCATGTTCATTCCGTAGAAACGTGTCTGGTCGCAACCTATTCTGTCCTTGTCACCGCAGATCATCCAACGACGGATGTCGAAATAGCGTTGTCCCTCGCAATAGAGCTCTACATAGCGTTCGTGCTGTATGGCATCGAACTGCTTGTCGTAATTGCCGATTATGCCGGTCTTGATGCCGTTATCGTTCATGGTCTGATAGCCTGGGATGCCTGCGCGTTCGCGTACCATGTCGATATACTTGATGATGTCCGGATTACTCGGATCTGTTTCATTGAGTGCTTCGGCATAGAACAGATAGAATTCGGCCAGACGATAGATGATGGAAACACGTTTCCAACTCTGAGTATCGCCGCTGGCATGATTTACGGTACGGTTCTTAAATTTCCCCAGCATATACCCAGTTTTCACGTTGTCACCGTTGGAAAGGTCGTTTCCGCCACCTGCAGAGAAATCTACAATGTAGTTGGGATTACCGTTCATCCATTTCTTGAACCAGCTTCTTCCCTGATATACAACGCTTGCGTAGAAACGCGGTTCACGGTTGGCATACATGTTGGAGATATTCTGGTCTGTCTTCTTGTCTTTATAGTCGGGGTCGTAGCAATGGTTTTCTACAGCACTGAATCCGGTTTCGTCATAACCACTGTTTGGGTCATTGATGGCGAGGCCGTTACCCATGAAGAACATGTCTACAGCATCCTGAGACGGGCCGATGGTACCATAGCATGAGTTCACGTCACGCGGGTTAGTGCGTTTCTCCATCTTGTACTGGTCGGAGTAGCTGTTGTTGGTACTGCACCACAGGATTTCTTCATTGTACACCTGGAAAAGGTTATATACAGAACGGTCGGGTTGCTCTACTCCGTTTGCCATCACGCGATAGAGAGCGTGGTGTTGCGCTTCAGCATAGTCTATCAGATCCTTTACGCGGTCTCTGGCAGTTACCCATTTTTGCGGGTCCTTACTCTGTGGGAAGATGTATTCACCTTTAGAGTTCTGCAACTTCTGCAGTCCCTGGTAATATTCGGAACCATCGCCACCATTGAATAACTTGGAGGCAGCATACATCCACAACTTGGCGCGTAGTGCTTTGGCCACTACGATAGTGGGGCGTACTACTTCATTGGTGTTGAAGTTGTATGTATTGTCCGCGTATGATGTGATGACTGATTCGGGCAATTTTGACTGTGCGGGGTCACATAGAGGAGCCAATATGCCATCAATGTGGTTCACCATTTCGTCTACAGTAGCGCGGTCGTAGTCCGTTATGTGCGGTTCGGCAGCGTCGTCTATCTCCGTCACGATGCAGGCAGGGCCATAAAGCTCGAACATGGAAAAGTAATAATAGGCTATCATGAATCGGCATTCGTCTTTCATGCGGGCTATTTCTTCGGCAGTCAGCTTGTTAGTACTGCTGGGGTCGCCTACACCTTGGTCGTGGGCGCGTTCAATGAAGATCATAGCTTGGCGTATGTCTTTGTAGAAAGTAGCCCAGCGATGATAACTTCCGCTGGCTGCCGTGAAACCTGCCATCATGACGTCGCGTGAACTAGCTTTTTCTGAAGCGATTTCACCGCAGAGGTTTGACCATGGATTTTTGAAGGCGTTAACTTCTGATCCGGTTTCTGAATATTCCATCAGATTGCGGTAGATGACCCCGTACCAGTTTCGGGTATAGGTTGCATTGTCCCAAACTTGATCGACTCCCAGACTGGCGTTGAACTCGCCTGATATGTCAAGATAGTCTGAACAAGATGCTGTGCTGAATGCAAGGACGGCAGAGCCGACGGTTGCGTATAGTAAATTTTTCAGTTTCATATCGTTTATTAATTAGATGTTTAGAATGTAACTTCTGCTCCAAAGGTCCAGGTGCTGGAGATGGGGTATTTGGCGCCTGAGTTTGCATCGCCCAGTTCCGGATCCCAATACTTCACGTGATCCCAAGTTTTTAGGTTAGTACCTTGCACGTAAAGGCGCAGGTTGGTGAGACGCAGTGATTTCAGTTGCTTCTTGTTGAATTGGTAACCGAATTCCACGTTCTTCAAGCGGATGAAGCTGGCGTCGCGATACCACCAGGTACTCGCTTGCAGGTTGTGTGCAAAGGTATTGTTACGCAAGCGAGGGTAGAGCACGTTGTCGTTGTAGGGGTCGGATGCTTTCCAGCGGTTCATAGCCTCCATACGCGCAGAAGAAGCGTCCTTGCCTTGGTTGAACGGCATGAAGTTGGATGCTTTGCTCATCAGGTTGATGGAACAGCCCGTCACGCCTTGGAAGAAGATACCGGCGAAGAATCCTTTCCATTCGGCATTCAGTGAAAGACCGTACACACTGCGCGGGGTCTTGTCCAGATGACCATTACGGTAGGTCTTGTCATCGTCGTTGATAAGTCCGTCCTCGTTTAAGTCGCGGTACTTGATATCACCGGGTGCCACAGCAGCTCCCGGGTCGGCTATGCCGGGTTTCAGTTGGTAGCTTTCGGCACCGCTCACAGGATCAATGGTGATGTTGAAATCATCGGGTGTATAAAGACCGTCGGCAATGTAGAGGTAAGGAGTCCACAATGACATACCTGTGAGATCCTGGTAGCTGTATCTATGTTTGATTTCATCTGTTTCTACAATCTTGTTCTTGGCATACGTATAGTTGGCACGGAATGTCAGATTCAGGCCACCCACATGCTGTTTGAAAGTCAGGTTCCCATCTACACCTTTGTTACTTACGATACCATAGTTCTGAGTTGGGTTGGATTGTAAACCGCTCATAGAAGGAACCGTATTACGGGTAATCAGGATGTCTTTACGACGGTTGGAGAAGTAGTCCATGGAGAGGTCCAACTGTCCGTTCAGCAAGCCGAGGTCGAAACCGATATTGGTTTTATCCTCAATCTCCCAACGCAGGTTGGCGTAGTAGGCACGGTTTTCGCTCAATCCGCCGAACCAGTTCTGTGCATTACCATTAGAGATGCCTGAGATACCCAGGTTAAGACCGCCGGCATCGGTATTCATGGCTTCCTGATAAGGGAAACGAGTTTCACCTAACTGATCGTTACCGGTCCGTCCGTAGGATGCACGTAACTTCAGTGTACTGATTACTTTCTGCACAGGTTCGAAGAACTTTTCATGGCTCACATACCAGGCTCCACCCACAGCAGGGAAAATACCCCAACGGTGTCCCGGAGCGAAATTCTCACTACCTGTCATACCGAAGCTGCCTTCGATGGTGTAGCGGTTGTCGTAAGTATAAGAACCGCGTCCTACGACGCTTTGCTTACGGTAAGGAAGCAGGTTGAGTCCGCCAACGTTTTGTTTTTGAGTTTCCTTTTGGTTGTATAGCAGCAAGCCTGTAACATCGTGCTTGTCGCTGAAGTTACGCTTATAGTTGAGGGACGCCTCAATGTATATTTTCTTGTTACCACCGGATGAACCGCTTGAGGGGTTACTCAATGCCGAGCCTGACTCCAGTGACTTGAATATCAGGTTGCCATCGGCATCACGTCCGGTAGCTGTAAAAGTAGCGGGTGACATAGTACGGTTGACATACTGGTTGGAGTTGGCATCGAAACTGACACTACCTCTTATAGAAAGTCCCTTTGTGATGAAATCCAAGTCTTGTTCTAGCAATACCTTGCTTTGGAATGTAGCGTCCCAGCTTTTACTGTATCCACTGAAGTAGAGGAAGTTGTAGGGGTTTTGACGAAGACCTGAATTATCATAGTTAGGATGTTGTGAAGCTGAACCGTCAGAATAGATTTGCGGATAGAGGTGTACAGGTTGCAATGTCATACCACCGAAGATGTCGCTGGCTGTTTTGGAGGGAGCCACACGGTTGATATACTGTCCTGACATATCTACGGACATACGGGTAGTCTTGCTCAATTCGAAGTCAATATTGGAACGAAGGTTATAACGGTCGAAACTGATGTTTGAATCGTAATCGGCGTTCTTCTTCTCCTTGTATACACCGTCTTGTGTGTAGTAGGCACCTGATACGAAGAAGCGTACGCGGTCACCACCACCACGGAAGTTAATGGTGTAGCGCTGGCTGCTGGTGTGATCACGTAGCATACTCATCCAGTCTGCATCCGGATATAGATCAGGATCTACGCCGCTACGATATTTTTCCAGATCAGCGTCGCTCACCGGTGCTGTATAGTTGGCGCGCGGGTTACCGTTGCTGTTCCAGTCTGCTTCGTTGTATAAGCTCAAATAGTCGTAAGAACTCATGAGGTTGGGCAGGCGGAGCGGTGTCGAGTAGCCGTATTCTGCTGACATACTGACAACTGTTTTTTGTGATTTACCACGTTTGGAAGTAATCAATACCACACCGTTAGCACCTTCGGCACCATACACGGCCGTTGCGGCGGCGTCTTTTAGGATAGAGAATGTTTCAATTTCGTCCACATCGATATCGTTCATCTTACGGGGTACGCCGTCCACCAGTACCAATGGGTCTGTTCCACCGGCATATGAGCTGATACCACGGATGAAGAATTGTGCGTCATCCCAACCCGGTTCGCCCGAACGCTGTACGGCAATCAAACCAGACAGCTTACCGGCGATGTTGTTGGTAAGGTTGGCACTCTTTACACTCAATTGAGCTGGTCCTACGGTGGACATGGAGCTTACTACGCTCTCTTTCTTCTGTTTACCATATCCCACAACTACTACTTCTTCCGTAGCGATGGCATCCATCTCCATTCGGAGGTTGAAGGTGGTTTCATCAGCTTTCACTCTGTGTTCTATACTGACAAATCCAATATAGCTGAATTCCAGTACTTCGCCGGGAGCAGCTTCGATGGAGTATCGTCCTTCGACGTCACTGATAACACCACGATTGGTAGTACCTTGTACTCTGACGGTGGCACCGATGATAGGGTCACCATTAGAATCGGTCAGCAAACCGCTGATGCGTTGTTTTTGTTGCTGTACAGCCTCAATGCTGTTAGCTTCGTCAGCAGCATTGGCACGTAGGATGGCAGGTTGGGCTACCAAACCAAGGGCAAACATGGCTGCTATGTAATATCTTTTTTTCATATATCTATACTTAATTGTTTATCTATACTTTAAGAAAGTCTGTCATTCACCCATTTCGTATGGGGGGAGTTCGTCCAAAGCTTTCACCCATAGTTCATTCGGGCTGGTGCTGGTTTCTACAGTCATCACCATATATTTTCCGGATGGCCAGGTGGCATTGGCGTTGAAGTTGCCGTCACTGGCATATTTGATATAATCGCCGCCTTCTTTTGCGGTATAGGCTCCGGGGCCTTTCCATTCCAGTCCCCATCCCTTCTGTCCGAAAAACTTAAAGTTGACCCCGTTGACATTCTGTCCAACAAGTAGTATCAGTTCATATTTGGTATCGGTGAGCGGAACCAGATTGAATGCTTTGTCCGTATTCCAGTTTATGTTGTTTTGGGCATATGACGGGAATCCTATCTTATCATTACCAATCACCCACATAGCGGTGGCATTCTGTGTACTTGATGAAGAAGCTTTTTCCAACTGTTCCATCATAATTGCATTCATGCCTTTGTTCAGAGTGAGTTTATACTTGCCGTCTCTTCCGCGGAAATGGAGCAGAGTTTCGTCTTCCTTCACGAGGTCAAACCAAGTGGGGTTCTTCCAATAATCAGCATATTCTTCTTTGACACCGCTGATTTTGATGATATCATCCTTCTTAAATTCGGTTTCGATGTAGAAAACATTGCCCGACCCATCGAATTCCAGGAACTTATTCTGAGTGTCGAAACGTACACCGAATTTTGGGAATGGACTACCTTCGAAAGTCAGGGTATTGAATGTGATTTCATACTTGCCGTCTTCACCGTAACCTGTGTTTTCAAAGCCAATATTCTTGGTGGCATTGAGGACAATTTTTCCATTGTCCATACCAAATTTCAGTTCATTGCCCTGCAAATAAGGATTACCTGTTCCATCGGAATAAGCTGGCGCTACGATAGATGCTTCCATGTCGAGTGGGAAAGCTTCACGTGCTTTGTATTCATATTCTTTACCTGGAACGGGAGTCATGGTATATTCCTTGCCATTGGCAGCCACAAGTTTCAATGTTTGATATTTTGGACGCTCTATAGCAACGGTCATTTCCTTACTGTCATTGCTGAAACGTTCATTTTGGATGCGCAGTATAACCTTTGCTTCTCCGTCAGGCGTGTTTTTCTGGTAGGGAGCCAGCACTTTTCCACTGTATTTTCCGTCGGCTTTCAGACTGTAGAAGGCTTCGGATACCATTTCTTCTCCATAATAGAGCTGAACTTTGGCCTGGTTGATTTTCACGCCTCCGCTCTTCACCTCAAAGTCGAAGGTGATACTATCGCCCATGTAGGCTTTTTCAGTGCCTGCAAAGGATACGATAGTCGAGCTGCCATGATCATCGAACTGGTCAATCTCATCTTTGCATGATGTCATAGCTATAAGGCTGAGTGCCATCATGCCGAGCAAAAATCGATTTCTCATAATTTATAAATTTAAAATTAAAAAAGTGATTTATTATGTTTGAATCTCTGTTATTTCCACTTGAAAGAGTTTACTGAGCGCGGCTGCAGAGTGCAACTTGCCGAGTGCTTCTTACCGGCGTCATCGGGGGCGGTAAGTACAATGTTCTTGTCCGAACTGCTTTTGTTGATGATGACAAAGGCATAACTTCCGTCTGTATTCTTGAAAGCACTGTAGGCTATGTCATTGTCTGTGTAGCCGCTTGTACCAATTCGTATGGCACCGGGTCTTACCACTGCCGACAGGTGGCAGATCATATAGTAGTGCGAGTTCATGTAGATAGTTTTAAGATCACTCATGTTTAGGTCTACAGCCCCGAAGCAGGTTTGACATCCGCCGGGGCGGTTAGGTTGTCCACCATTGTTACTGGGTATGCTTCCGTTGAAGTCTGTTTCAAGCATCAGGTTCCAGATGGTCACTGCACTGCAATAGTTATTGATGGTGCCTATACCGATACTTTCCATATTAGAAAGGAGAGTTTTGGTCAAGTCGTGTCCGTTATTCCAGGTGCCGATAGACGATTCTGTGAAAATCAGGTCCTTCTCAGGAGCTCGTTGGTAGACGTTGAGCAGTTCGCTGCGATTACCTCCATAGTCATGGTAGGCTGCTCCTGCTATATACTTAGCGGCTTCGGAATCGTTGTATATCTGGTAGGGATAACCGTTTTGGTCGCTTTTGTTATCATAATTGTAGTTGTGGTCGTAAGCGTATATTTTGGTGGAAAGTCCAGCAGCCTCAAAAGCAGGACCCAGTACTTTCACAAAATCACGTTGTTCTTTCCATTCCATCACCAGTGAGGCTGAGTTCTTGTTGTTGAGTGGTTCGTTCTGTATGGTGATGGCATTGATGGGAATACCAGTTGCCTGAAATGCCTGTATCCACTTCACAAAATAGGTGGCATAGTCAGCATAGTATTCGGGTTTTAGTTGTCCTGCGGTGTATTCCCGATTTTGGTAGATAGGGTATTTCCGGTAGTCTTTCATCCATAAGGGACAAGTCCAGGGTGAACCCAGTATGCGGATGTCCGGGTTGATAGCAATAATCTCCTTTAAGATAGGTATTACGTAATCTGTTTCTTCTGAAGTCAGAGCAAAGTTTTCTATACCCGGTGTGTCACAACAGGTGTATTCTTTCAAGGAGAAGTCGGAACAGCCAATGGCAATGCGTACATAGCTACATCCATAACCTTCAGTTAGCGAATAGGTTCTTTTGAGGAATGCTGTCCGATCTTCCTGTTTCATTAGTTTTAGGCAGAAAGCTGATGATCCTGTAAGTGCCGCTCCGAATCCCTGCATAGTTTGGTAGATCTGCTGTGGATTCAGTAGGATGTTTTTAGGCGACATGCTGGCTTGGGGCTCAAATTCCACGGTGGATTCTCTTAAATCATAGGTACGGGTGTCAGTGGTAGTAAGCATGTAGGCTTGTAGACCACTAGGGGAGGGCGGAGTTTCACCGCCGGGCGTTTCGGGGAAGTCTGTTTCATTGTGGTCCGATCCGCATGCACTACCGTTGACCAGTAGGCCGAAAAGAAACACATAAGTGAATAGTCTTTTGTTTTTCATGTTAGTACGACTTATATAGGTTTAACAAAATGGTTTTATCCGCTGCAAATATATGCGTATGATAAGGGTGTTTCCTAAAAATACACTACTTCAAAACTTTCTCATTCATTGGTTTTAACTACATCAGAACTTTCTCTTGGATTAATTATTTTGTTGATAATTAAATGTTTATTATAATAATATGGCTACATCTAAAAAATAATTCTTTTATTTGTAGGTAAAATACCTTATCTTTGTTTTCAAAGAATAAAACGTTAACTGCTATGAAACGAAAAGATCTCCTGTTTTATATTCTTCTTCTTTTGATATCTATTCCTGTAAGTGCCGGATGGCAACGTCCGGTGACAAATTATACCCGACATACTTATAAAGCCGGCAATCAGAATTGGAGTATTCAGCAGCATGATAACGGTTGGATATATGTAGCTAACAACAAAGGCTTATTGGAATTTGACGGTGTGGAGTGGAATACATATCCGATTCATAATGCCAAAACACGTGCTGTGAAAGTGGGACATGACGGGCGGATTTATATCGGTGGAATGGAGCAATTTGGCTATTTTACTCCAAATCGTCTTGGTGGGTTGGAGTATACTTGCCTTTCTGACAGTTTATCTCCCAATGTGAATGTCGGAGTCATCTGGAATATCTTATTGGACGGAGAACGGGTGTATTTTCAATCGGACCGTCGTTTCTTTTATTGGGAAGAGGGCATTGTGAAGAAAATAGATTATTCTTCAGAGATTTACACTTCGTTTATCTTGCGTAACAAACTGTATATTACTTCTGCCGAAGGATTGCTAATGTTGAATGGAGCAGAGTTTATACCCGTTCTTGGTCCTTTGGGGATAGGAGCGACTGTCAAAGTCGGTGGATTGTTACCTCATCAGGACAGTTTGTTGATGGTAACCCGGGATAACGGATTGTTTATTTACGATGGCACTGTTTTTAAGAAATATAATACTGTAGCCGAGGACTTTTGCCGTAAAAATAGAGTTTTCTGTGCTGCATTGCAAGATTCATTGTTGGCGTTGGGCACTATCCAGGGTGGAGTTTGTCTTTTAAATCTGAAGACGAATGAGATGGAAATCATATCTACGGAAAATGGCTTGCAGAACAAAACTGTGTTGAGTATGCTGTTTGATAAGACTGGCAACCTATGGCTCGGGTTGGATAATGGGATTGACTGCATTCATTTGAAAGCAAGGCTTGCTTCACTTTATGGAGGTAAACCTGTGATTGGTTCGGGATATGCATCTTGTAGTTATCAGGGTAAGTACTATTTCGCAACGAATCAGGGGTTGTATCGCTCTACTCTCCCAGGGCAGTTAAACCAGAGAAATCCCATAGACTTCGTACCGGGTACAGGAGGTCAGATGTGGTCACTTCACCAATATGACGATAAGTTGTTCTGTTGTTCGGATAATGGTATCTTTATTATGGATGGAGATCATATGGAACATCTCAACAATCCCAAAGGAGTATGGGGAATTGTATCGGTGGATGACCGTAAGGATGTGTTGATTGCAGGCACTTATAGTGGACTGTATTTGCTCATGAAGAGAGGGACGAGTTGGAGGGTAGAAAGCTATATAGAGGGGTTTACCCGTTCGTGCAAAGATATGTTGATGGAAGATTCGACTCATATATTGTGGGTTGGAAATAAAGAAAATGGGGTTTGCCGTTTGACTTTGGCAGATGATTTACGAAAGGTGGAAAAGATGAAAGACTATAATAGCATCATCTTTCCACGTGGATATGATGCTTGTTTGTTGCGGGTGAAAGATGAAGTTACTATAGCTTCACATTATGGTCTGTGGCAGTATAATCGGAGCCGTGATACGCTGGAAGCATGTATTTGGCTGGAACAATTATTAGAAGGAAAGGCAGCATATACCTATATGAAGATAGATTCATTGCAAAATATCTGGTATGTAGCAGATGGCGCATTGAAAGTATTGCATTATGATGCCAATAAGCAGGAGTATCGCCGGGTAACTAATGAACAGTTCTTGAAAGGAGCATTGATAGAAAACTTTGAAGATGTAAATCTTTATAAGGCCAACAAGGTAGTGGCAGGAACAGAGGAAGGTTTTTCACTGATCACACTGGATAGCCTGCCGGTGCAACAAATGCCGTTGACATTGCAAATCAGGAAAGTCTACTTGACGGGATTGCGTGATTCGCTTATTTATGGTCGCAGTTATTTGTATGATACAGCACCGATAGTGATTCCTTATTCTCAAAATTCAATGCGAATAGAATATAGTGTAAACAACTTCAATAAGGCACACACTGTGTTATATTCTTATCAGTTAAGTACGGGTGGTGAGAAAGGAATCTGGAGTGAATACAGTGAGAATAATATGAAAGAGTTTACAGGACTGCATGAAGGAAAGTATGTATTCAGTGTGAAATTGCTTACCGACGGCAGCCAGGAACCGGTGGAAACTTCGTTTGTCTTTGAGATATTGCCGCCGTGGTATCGTACATGGTGGAGTTATCTGGTTTATTCGGTAGTGGTAATGTTGCTGTTTTATTATGTGTATTATCGTATCTCAGTAGGGCGTAAGCGCTTGTTAATGCAAAAGGAACTGGAACTCTATCGACAAGAACAAAAATTCCAAAAAGAAAGTGACCTGAAAGATCAGAAGATAGATTCACTGCAAGAAGAAAACCTACAGTCGGAATTGCGTCATAAATCGGAGGAACTGATTCGTACTACTTTGAACATCGTACGTAAGAATGAAATTCTATTGGATATAAAAAAGGAAGTACTGGGCATTTCCCATTCCATCAGCGAAGAGAATCTGGTTTCTCTTCGTCGGAAAACACTTCGTCTGTTGGGACAGATTGATACGAACATTGAGCATGATGACGATTTACAGGCATTCCAAAGTACCTTTGATTCCGTACATCATGATTTCTTCAAAAAATTGGAAGAAGCATATCCGGAACTGAACAACAAGGAAAAGTTACTTTGTGCTTATATCAAGATGAATTTGCTTTCTAAAGAGATTGCTCCATTGTTGAATATTTCTTTGCGCGGGGTAGAAATAAGTCGTTATCGCTTGCGTAAGAAACTGGGACTGGAAGAAGGAGCGAATCTTGCGGAATTTTTGCAGAAGTTCTCAAAATGACTTCTGCAACACAAGTAAGCTCTCAGGTCCCATGTTGAAAAGAAGATCGACGATACTCAGATTCGGCAGGAAGCCGAGACGTTCCTGGAAAACCTGATAATAAGGCCGGACTATGAAGTCCGGATCTTCTTCTTTGTAATTCTTTTTGGGATGGATACGCTCGCGGAAATCATCTTCATTGGGTGCAAAACTGCTCTGGAATGAAGTAGTACGTTCCATGTCCGGCTGTATATCTATCAGTGAACAGACCAGATGACACAGTTCTTCGTTGAAATCGACTAAAAACTCATATTTCTTCTCGTAGAAAGGTTGGAAATCATCTCTATAATATTCGAAAAAAGGAGTATGGTTATAAGCCGATGATAAAGCATTCCAGTGTAGATGACGCCAATTGCCGTGATCGGAAATGCGGATATCTTTTAGGGGACATTTCAGAGTATCGGGTTTGACGGTAGGGATGGAGAGAGCTAATTCGCCATCGGGTGCTGCAATGGTGCAACGGTTACGGTAGGTTTGCTTCACATAATGATCGTGCTGTTCGATAAAGATTTTATCGTATGCCACCAACTTGGCGTAATATTCTACGGGTGCCAGATAGGCGGAAGAGAGGTATATGGTTTTCATGAGATAATTGGTTCTTCGCAATTTGTAATTTATACTTCGTAATTAGTAATTCGTACTTCATTTATCTTACCGTTTTCCACATTCTTTTCCAACGATAACCATTGAACAATCCTGTTTCTGTCTTTTTGGAAAACCAGATGAGCGAAGCTTTACCGATGATGTGGTCTTTGGGTACAAAGCCAAACAAGCGGGAATCAGAGAGATTGATAGAGTTATTAGCACCTACCCAGTAGTAATCCTTGGTGAAATAGCAATGCTGTACAGGCTTCCCGTCAATGTACAAAGTATCGTTCTTTATTTCAGCTTGTTTATTCTCATGCAGTACAAGTGTGTTGCGTAGTAAAGTACGGTTCCACGGATATACACGCACCGGTTTACCTTTGCCGGGAACGATCAACGGGCGCAGGGCTTCTATGGAGTCTCCTTCATTCAGTAACTTTATCCAGCAATTGCCATTCATAGCCTGTTCCAGCAGATAATATTCATAACGGCTGAAGCTACGTACATTTTTTATGCTATCTTGTCCCATCAGGTGGTTGTTGCATATGGACAATAGTGTAAGTAATGAATCCAGCTGTTTTTCTTTTTCTCGTGGATAAGTATATAAAAACTTCTGGTCGGGAGCGTTTTTTTCTGATGGAATTACGGAGAACAGGGAGTCTATCAATAAGGTATCTCCTGGTACGCCGATGCATCGACTGATGAATGTTTCGCGCCGGGAAATAACAGGTTCTGACAGATTAGCCGGATTATTGAAAACAATGATATCCTCTTTTTGTACAGGGCTGTCTGCCCAACGGTGATAATTCCACAATGCCATAAGGGGAAGACGCAGACCGTAACTCCATTTATTTACCAGAATACGCTCTCCCTGAAATAAGGAATTCTCCATACCCGAAGAAGGAATAAGATAGGAAGTCATAACACAACCCCGAAGTAACACCACAACGAGTATTATTCCGATGATTGCTCCCGTTATTTTCCAAGCCTTATTCATGTCGAAATTAATAATTAAAGAATTAATAATGAATACGTTCTCACCTATTTCATTATTAATTCTTTCATTCTTTCATTTGGTATCATTTTACCCACTTGAATATCCGGTTCCAACGGATTTTTCCATCAAACCAACCACGATCCTTATCGAGTGATAACCAGACAACAATTGGCTTACCTACAACATGGTCTTCCGGCACGAAACCCCACGAACGGGCATCGGCTGAGTTGTGGCGGTTATCGCCCATCATCCAGTAATAATCCATTTTGAAGGTATATTCGTCCGTCTTCTTGCCATTAATATAGATGCCGTCTTCTTTTACTTCCAGTGTATTACCTTCATAAGCTCTGATAGGGCGTTCGTAGATCGGCAGATTGTCCTCAGTCAGCTTGATGGTGGCACCTTTTTTCGGTATCCAGATCGGGCCGTAGTTGTTGCGGTCCCATTTGGTGTAAAGGTTCAACGGATACATTTGGCCGGAGAATATTTCCGGTTCCATAACGATGCTGCTGACGAGTTTCTTATTGGCAGACAGGGTTTCATACATTTTCTTCGTCAGTGGTAAGTCATAGGCCGGAGCCAGGCGACCTTGTGCGTCACGGTGAGTCAAGCCCATTTCCATTAATAAACCTTCGTTGCTGATTAATGTTTGGTCGTCCTTGCTGATACCCAGTTCGCGGAACATATCTTCAGTAATGTATGGTCCTGTAGTCTGTACGAAGTAGTTGAGCTGCATTTCTTCAGGGTTTTCGAGCGGTTTGCCATCGATATATACCTGTGCATCTTTGATTTCCAGTGTGTCTCCGGGTAAGCCAACGCAGCGCTTTACGTAATTTTCCCGGCGGTCTACGGGGCGGACAACGATATCACCGTACATCTTGGGATTGGAACGTATCAGATTTCTTCCGGCATTATAATACAGATCGTAGACAGTGCGTTGTTGCTTGCGCGTCAAACTGTCCATATTTACCGGATTCGGATAGAGGCGTTGTCCTTCGTTGTAGGCAAGGGTGTAGAAATCCGTTTGCTGGAAGTTAGTGGCTACGGTGTCTCCGGCAGGGAAGTTGAATACTACGATATCATTCCGCTTCACTTTACCCAGACCCGGAACACGTTTATAGTCCCACTGGGGCCACTCGATGTATGATTTTGTATTCACTAGCGGCAAGGTGTGTTGTGCTAATGGCATAGACAGTGGTGTGTTTGGCACACGCGGACCATAACTCAACTTGCTGACATAAAGATAATCGCCTACCAGCAAAGATTTCTCCAGAGAAGAAGAAGGTATCTGATAGTTCTGAAATACATAGATGTTGACGAAATAAACAGCTACCAGTGCAAACACGATAGCATCTACCCAACTCATAACACTGCGTACAGCCGGATTCTCTGATTTCTTCCAGAAGCCCCAGGGAATTTTCTTGCTGATGTAGATGTCGAAGATGAAAGGTAGGACAATCAGCCCCAACCAGCTTTTTACCCATATCAGGAAAGCGAGGTAAAGCACGGTGACGATTGCGAATTTAACCCATTGGGCGCGAGTAGCTTTTCTCATTATTATATTATTTTTGTTGTTCACCACAGATTTTGTTGTTCACCACAGATTACACAGATTCACACAGCTTTCTTTTAATACTAAAATTTAATTCTGTTCTCTTTCATCTGTGCGAATCTGTGTAATCTGTGGTGAAGCGTGTTTATTATTTTAAGAACGGGAACAAGTCACTCATTCCCAGATAACCTTGCTTGTCAGCAGTATATTCGGCAGCAAGAACTGCACCCAGTGCAAAACCTTTTCGATTCTTGGCATCGTGTGTCAGGATGATGCTGTCTGCTTCCGACTCGTAACGGATCACATGAATGCCCGGTACTTCACCTTCGCGGATGGAGCTGACAGGAATTTCATCTGCTGCACATTCGGCAGAACCGGAAACACTTCCGTCCGGTGCCTGCAAAGTTCCCTTCACCCAATGATCTTTACGGTCGATATTTTCCAGAATTTCTTCGGCAAGCGTGATGGCCGTACCGCTTGGTGCATCCAGTTTATGAATATGGTGTGTCTCGCTCATCGTCACGTCGTAGGCAGGAAACTGGTTCATAATCTTTGCCAGATACTTATTCACGGCAGAGAAGATGGTCACGCCCAAGCTGAAATTGGATGCCCAGAACAGCGTTTTACCTCCTTGGGTACAAAGTTTCTTGATTTCCTCACCGTGTTTGTCCATCCATCCGGTACTGCCGGAAACCAACTTCACTCCGGCTTCGAAGGTTTTTATATAATTGGAGTAGGCTACCATAGGATTTGTGAATTCTATGGCAACGTCTGCGCTCTTGAAAGCGTCCGAGTTAAAATCCTCCTGGTTGTTTACGTCGATGATGCTGACAATCTCGTGTCCGCGACTGAGGGCAATCTTTTCGATTTCCTTACCCATTTTACCGTAACCGATTAATGCTATTTTCATTCTTTCTTCTGATTAAATTCACTTTATCAACGTTCTATAGGTCGCAAAGATAATCTTTTTCTTACATTTGTTGCGTACATTAACTTCTTGTTAACAATGGAACTACTATTGCATTATGTCTGGAAGCATAAAATCTTTCCGTTAAAGGTGCTCCAGACCACCACCGGCGAACCGGTTGAAGTGATAGATGCCGGACTACCGAACACAAACGCAGGCCCCGACTTCTTCAATGCCAAACTAAAAATTGGCGGTACCCTTTGGGTGGGAAACATCGAAGTGCATACGTTGGCATCCGATTGGATGAGGCATGGTCACGATAAAGATGCAGCTTATGACAATGTCATTCTGCACGTAGCGGAAACTGTAGATTGCGAAGTGTTTCGTGCAAACGGAGCACCGGTGCCACAACTGCAACTATCCTGTCCTGAATCTGTTCGTCAGCGTTATGATGAACTGAGTCATGCGGAAATCTATCCTCCTTGTTATTCCATATTGTCTTTTCTTCCGAAACTAACAGTCCATTCCTGGCTTTCTGCTTTGCAGGTAGAACGTTTCGAGCAGAAAGCCCATGTGATTGCCGCCCGGTTGGAGCGATGCAATAATCATTGGGAAGATGTATTCTTTATCACCTTGGCCCGCAACTTTGGTTTCGGGCTGAATGGGGATGCCTTTGAAGCATGGGCCAGTCGTCTGCCTTTTCGTGCGATAGATAAGCACCGGGATAATCTCTTTCAAGTAGAAGCCTTCTTTTTGGGGCAAGCCGGGCTATTGGATGAAGAACTGCCGGATGCAGACGGGTATTATCTGAAGTTGCAGAAGGAATTTCGCTACTTGCAGCATAAGTTTGAACTGCCTGTTCCGATGGCTGCTACTCAATGGCGCTTTCTTCGCTTACGTCCGGGTAATTTCCCTCATGTCCGCTTGGCGCAGTTGGCAAATCTTTATTATAAAGAACAGTCCTTATTCTCCCGTATTATGGAAGCGGATACGCTGGAAGCTGTCCGGAAACTACTGACTGTCGCTACCTCTCCGTATTGGGAAGAGCATTTCAATTTCCGGAAAGTCTCTTCCTCCTGTGAAAAGCAAGTGGGAAAGAATGCCCAGAACCTGATTGTTATTAATACTGTCATCCCTTTTTTATATGCTTATGGCCTGCATAAGGCGAATGAAGAGCTTTGCGAACGGGCTACGGGCTTTCTAGAAAGTCTGAAAGCGGAGGATAATCATATCATCCGCCACTGGAGTGGGGCAGGACTACCTGTATCTACTGCTGCTGATTCGCAGGCTTTGTTGCAGCTTCAGAAAGAGTATTGCGATAAGAAAGACTGCTTACGCTGTCGTTTTGGGTTTGAGTATCTGAGGCAGAAATGAAACATATGATGAAGGGTTACATGATAAGGGTGCAGGATCTATATATCGGATATGTTGCATCTATATATCGGACGCGTTGCATCTATATATCGGTCATGCTGCATCTATAGATGGAACATGCTGCATCTATAGATCCAACACCACCCGTATAATATTCTTTTTCCTTTTTATCTCAAATCTGCGGATTTGCATTATCTTTGCGCCTGATTAATAAACCCTTTGACATTGTAACTAAATGAAGGCAATTCACTTTGTATTTTGTCTTTTCGCGGTACTTATGCTGACGACTACGAATGGTCATGCTGCCGCAACTAATGAGGACTTCCAGACATTCCTCAAGAAATTTACTTCCAGTGCTTCTTTCCAGTATTCCCGTATCAAGTTTCCGTTGAAAACTCCCATAGCCTTGTTAGAGGAAGATGGTGAGACGGAGAAGACTTTTCCGTTTACACGTGATAAGTGGGCGTTGCTGGGTGAAGATGCGTTTAAAGAAGAACGTATCACAGACGAAGAGGGCGGAGTTTATGTCTCCCGGTTTACCGTGAACAACCCCAAGCATAAAGAGTTTGAGGCTGGCTATGATGAGTCGGAAGCTTCCCTTCGCGTAGTGTTCGAACTGATTGACGGGAAGTGGTACGTTACCGATTGCTATACTGACTGGTATAATTTCGACCTTCCTATCAGTGAACTGCCGGAAACCATCACTACGATAGAAGAGGAGAATAAAGCGTTTGAGGAGATGCATCCTTAAATTACTAAAATATACCTTTTCTGTACGATTTATGTGTCATTTTCTCTAAAAAGTACCGTTTCTTTGCAATGTGGAAATATTGTAAACGAAACTAATACCGAAAATGACACATTCATCTTTCATACAAATTCTGTGGAAATGTCTTTTTCTTTTCCTGCCCTGTACCGTATTGGCACAGGATCGGCTCTCATTGGGCCATTGGATAGCCGAAGACCAGTCGGGAATAATGGACTTCACCATTCGTGAAGATACTCTTGAATTGATTGTCCCCGAAGGACTTACTTTATGGTATAAAGATCGCCTGACCGGCGATTACGAGATCAGTTACCATATCTGTATGGTAATGAATGGCGGTAAACACGACCGTCTGAGTGATATGAACTGCTTCTGGGCTGCAAACGACCCGAAACATCCCGGCAAACTCTTGGCACGTTCCACTTGGCGAAACGGTGTCTTCCGCAACTATAATACATTGAACCTTTTTTATGTAGGCTATGGTGGTAATGATAATACCACTACCCGTTTTCGTCGTTACTACGGTCAGTTTTATGATGTAGACGAGGCCCGTATCAAACCTCTGATTAAAGAATATACCGACCCGGTTCATCTGTTGAAACCTAATCAATGGTATTATATTCAGATCCGCGTTCAGGACAATTGCACAACTTTTCTTGTAGATGGTGAGGAACTTTTCCGTCTGCCTCTCGAAGCCGGTGCAGGCGATGGACATTTTGGCTTACGCCTTCTTCAAAATCATGTCCGCTTCACGAATTTCCGTATCGAACACTTGAATTAACTCTATTAATATTCTCATACCATGATAACGAAACTTAATCTGATGAAACCTATTCTTGCCGCTGTATGCACTGCACTGTTTTCTTTCAGCCTGTCGGCACAGGTTGTAAAGAATGACCGGTTGCTCTCTTTTGAACAACCTGAACTTCCTGCCGGGCTGAGCGCTACGAAGGCCACGCTTGGCATTAGCGACCAACATTATAAAGATGGTACGCATAGTTTGCGCTGGACGTTTGACCCCGGTTCTGTACTAACCCTTCAGCGTGATCTGAAGTTTGAGAAGAAAGACCCTACCGGAAAAGACACTTATCTTTCCGCTTTTATAGTTTGGGTGTACAATGCAAAGGCTCAGGATACTACTATTGAGTTTGAATTCCTGAAAGATGGAAAGAAGTGTACTTCCTTTCCTTTCGGTATTAACTTCACCGGCTGGCGTGCTGCGTGGGTCTGCTACGAGCGCGATATGCAAGGCACTCCTGAACCCGGGATGAATGAACTGCGTATCGTTGCACCTGATGTAAAGGGAGAGTTGTTCATAGACCATTTGATAACTGCCAGTAAAGTGGATGCCCGTCAGCAAACAGCTGATGTGCAGGTGCCTTTTGTTAATAAAGGAACCACCAACCATTGGCTGGTGATTTATGAACACTCCCTGTGGAAACCGGAAATAGCCCTTACTCCGGTTAGCGAGAAAGACAGACAAGATATGCAGTTGATGGAGAAACGTTTCCGCGATATGCTTTATACTCCTTCTAAACTGACAGAAAAAGAAATGAAAAGTATCCGTAAGAAATATGATTTCTATGGGATTACTTATAAAGACGGTGTTGTAAGCGGACTACCCATCTTTATGGTACGCCAGGCTGAAGCTTACGAACGTATGTATCCCAACTGGGACAAAGGCATGTTCACCAAGTTAGGGATGGAGATGAGTGAGTATTTCAATCTGATGCGCCGGATAGCCTATGCCTATAACAACGCTTCGGATGCTGTGACAAAGGATGAGCTGAAACAAAAGTTCCTGGCCATGTACGACCACATCACCGATCAGGGAGTGGCTTATGGCAGTTGTTGGGGGAATATCCATCATTACGGATACAGTATGCGCGGTTTGTATGTGGCCTATTTCCTGATGAAAGATGTATTGAGAGAAGCCGGAAAGCTGAACGAAGCGGAACGTACCTTGCGCTGGTATGCCATCACCAATGAAGTATATCCTAAACCCACGGTCAATGGCATTGATATAGATACTTTCAATACGCAGACGCAGGGGCGCATGGCAAGTATCCTGATTATGGAAGATACTCCTGAGAAACTTCAATATCTTCGTTCTTTCTCCCGTTGGATAGATTATGGTTGCCGCCCGGCAGTTGGATTGGCCGGTTCTTTCAAAAAAGACGGTGCTTGTTTCCATCATCGTAATAACTACCCGGCTTATGCGGTCGGCGGTCTGGATGGTGCCACGAATATGATTTATCTGTTGAGCGGAACAGGATTCAAAGTATCTGAAATAGCGCACGAAACAGTAAAGAATGTATTGCTCACTATGCGTTTCTATTGTAATACCAAGCAATGGGCTCTTTCCATGTCAGGACGCCATCCCAATGGAAAGGGACAGTTGATACCTATACAATATGCTACTTTGGCATTGGCTGGCACTCCCGATGGAAAACAAAAATACGATCCTGAACTGGCTGCTGCTTATCTGCGTCTGGTTTCTTATACGGAAACTCCTGATAAGAATTCTCCTGATTATCTACCGAAAGCATCTACTGCCCATGAACAGAAATTGAAACAACTATTTGAAGTACAGGGATTCCGCCCCGAACCCGATCCGCAAGGTAATTTGGCGTTAGGGTACGGCTGCGTTTCAGTACAGCGCCGGGATAATTGGGCTGCTGTGGTACGTGGGCATTCCCGTTACCTTTGGGCAGCCGAACATTATCTGGATGCTAATTTCTTCGGTCGCTACCTGGCCCACGGAAGTATGCAGATATTGACCGGAAAATCCGATGAAATGGTTACTTTTACAACCAGTGGTTGGCAGGAAGCAGGCTTCGACTGGAACCGTTTTCCCGGTACGACGACTATTCATTTGCCATTCGATCAGCTTCGTGCCAAAGTGATGAATGTAGATACTTTCTCAGGTATGGAAGAAATGCTTTATTCCGACGAGGCTTTTGCAGGCGGTTTGTCTCAGGCGAAATTAAATGGCAATTTCGGCATGAAGCTTCACGAGCATGACAAGTACAACGGTTCACACCGTGCCCGTAAATCTTATCACTTCTTCAATGGAATGATCGTATGTCTGGGAACGGATATTGAGAATACAAATGAAGAGTTCCCGACAGAAACTACCGTTTTCCAGTTGGCAGCCACTACTCCCGAAATGCATGATTACTGGGCAACTTATAAAAGTGACGGACAGACCTATATCGATCCTAACGGAGTAGGATATTATCTGTCGAAAAATACGATGAAAGCGGCGAAATATGAAAGGAATTTCCCACAAGTTACCGTAGGTGAACGTAATCCGAAACCTACTTCCGGTGATTGGGTTTCATTGGTATTAGAGCATGGAAAAGCTCCGAAAGGTGCTTCCTATGAATATGCTGTCCTGCCCCGTACGGATGCAGCTTCCTTGAAAGCTTTCGCAAAGAAACCGTCTTACAAGGTATTGCAACAAGACCGCAATGCTCATATCGTTCGTTCTCTGACCGATAACCTGACTTCATATGTACTTTTTGAAACACCACAGGCATTGCCCGGGGAGGGATTGCTACAGAAAGCTGATACTTCCTGCCTCGTCATGATACGTGAAGACAGAGATAAGCTCTTATTGACCGTTTCCCAACCGGATCTGGCACTATATCGAGGTCCGAGCGATGAGGCTTTTGACAAGGATGGCAAACGTATGGAGCGCAGTATCTATTCGCGTCCCTGGATTGATAATGATAGTGGTGAAATACCTGTAACCGTTACTTTAAAGGGTGAATGGAATGTTGCAGAAACTCCTTATTGCAAAGTGATTTCCAAAGATAAGCAGCAGACTGTTTTACAATTTACGTGCAGAGATGCCGCCAGCTTCGATGTGGAACTGAAAAAATAATGAAGTTAATCCTTAAAATAGAACTGTGATGAAAGTAAAGAATATAATGTTGTGTGCAACGGCTGTCGTTCCTTCTTTGGCTTGGGCGAAAGAGTTGCCTAATATCATCTACATTGTTACCGATCAGCAGACAGCCTCTGCGATGAGTTGCATGGGAAACGATGACTTGCATACTCCGAATATGGATAAACTGGCACAGGCGGGTGTTCTGTTCCGTAATGCCTATTGTTCTACGCCCCTGAGTGGACCTGCCAGGGCAGCTATGTTTACAGGCTATACTTCGCACGAAGTAGGACTTGCCCGAAATGGTACGCCGATACCGGATTCATTGCGTACCCGGACTTTGGGAACACTGATGCAAAATGCCGGTTATGATTGTATCTATACTGGTAAATGGCATGTACATACTGCCTCCATGCCGGATAAAGAGTTTGGTTTTACTACTATCCATCCTCATAGTGATAATGGGCTGGCGGAAGCCTGTGTCGGCTTTCTGGAACAAAAACATACCAAACCCTTCTTCTTGGTGGCAGGATTCGATAACCCGCATAATATTTGTGAGTACGCACGTAGCCAGAATTTGCCTTGGGGGAATATAGAAGACCTGCCGCAGAATGAGTGGCCGGGACTACCTCTTAATTTTGCTAAGAATCCTTATGACGCTGATGTTATCAGTTATGAGCAGAGCCTGAATTATTCGGCTTATCCTACCCGTAACTATACTCCGGATGATTGGCGCCGTTACCGGAACCTCTATTACCGTCTGGTTGAAAAGGTGGATGCGGAAATCGGTAAGATTCTGAATGCTATAGATAAACAGGATTTATGGAAGAATACAGTCGTGATATTTACCAGTGATCATGGCGACGGAGTGGGAGCACACCACTGGAACCAGAAATCGGCTTTATATGAAGAGGTGGTAAATATCCCTCTGATTGTAACCTTACCGGGAAAGAAGAATGCCGGCAAGGAGATGCCGCAACTCGTGAATAATGGTGTCGATTTTTTTGCAGCAGTTTGCGACTGGGCAGGCATCCGGCTTCCTGAAGGGCTGCATGGTGTCTCTTTCAGATCGTTGGCAGAGAAAGCTGATCCGTCATTGAAGCATCAGGATTATATCGTAACCGAAACTACTTTCGATAAAGGTGGCAATACACGTGGCTGGGCTTTGCGTACCTCTCGCTATAAATATGTGTTGTATGACAAAGGCCGTTATCGTGAGCAACTTTTTGATATGGAAAAAGACCGTGGCGAAATGCGGAACCTCGCCATCGAGGAGAAATACAAAGAGATCCTGTTGCAACACCGTGAGTACCTGCACGACTGGATGAAGTTGCATCATGTAGCGCAGATACGTAAAGATGTACATACGATTCCGGGCGTAAATCCGGAATAAGATGAATGATTACCCCAACAAGCTGCGGACTGCCGCTTGGTAAGTTTCCAGCTTGTTGGACTTATGAATCGCCTTTTTTGCCTTTCGGTCTCCGTCCGGCATCAGATATTCCCAGAAGTTTTTCATTTTCGTCAGCAGTTGTTTGTCTCCCCCTTCCAAAAGATTGCCATACTGGGCAAATACGTCAGCATGGAACAATCTGAGCCTCTCCTGCATATCCTTTTCAGAAAGCGGATGTCCCTGTTGATACTCTAAAGCTAAGGCGGGATTGGCAAGCAGTCCACGACCTATCATGATACCTGCCAGTCGTGGAAAGCGTTCGCTGATAGTCTGTATGTCTTCTACTGTAAGTAAATCACCGTTATAAATAAGCGGATGGCTGCATTCGTTGTAGAAGGCTTCAAAACCTTTTAAATCCACTTCCCCTTTATATTGCTGTTTTCCCAATCGGGGATGCATAATGATATGTGTCAGTGGCAGTTCATTCAGAAAGGGTAGCAAAGCCAGACTTTCTTCCGGGTTCTCCCAACCCAACCTCATCTTGACAGAGAACTGCAGGTCGGGGTGATTCTTTATGGCAGCAGTCAGCAATTCCCGCACCTCTTCGGGATAAGGAAGCATTCCCGAACCATTGTGCCGTTTGGCTAAAAGAGGGAAAGGACATCCCAGATTTATGTCCACATTCTTATATCCTTTTTCGATGAATAGGGCAATTATCTGCTCCATTTTGTCCACATCGGGAGCAATGAGTTGCGGAATGAGCTGCACGCCACGGTTGTTTTCCAGAGTAATCTCACGCATATCTTTTTTTCGGATTTCTCCGTGCTCCACACGTACAAAAGGAGTATAATAACTCTCTATACCGCCGAATATACGGGCATGCGCTTGTCGGTAAATAGCCTCGGTGTAACCTTGCAGCGGGGCAAAATGAATGGGGAGGGTACTCTGCATATCAATTAGTTATTCAATATTTCTGCAAAGGTAACTATTTTAGCGGAATAACCATGTTCCAGGAGTGTGTCCCGTTTTCAAATTCGCCCGGACCGTCCATTGTTGCAAAGAATATGAATGTTGGCTTGCCATCCTCAAAAAGAATGAATGGACGCTCCAATTGTCCTTGTTTCGCTATTGTGCCGTCTTCCCACTCTACTGTTTTTGAGTATGCTTTCGGGTCTTTATCAACAGTCCAGTTGATGCCATCTTTGGAATGTGCCATAACACCACCTCCTTTTTCACCTGTAAATTTAGCTACATGATCCTTAAAGATGGCATGGTATCCCTTATCGTCTTTCCAAAGAAAAGGATCTTCCGCTTCTCCTTGTCCGGCTACCTGGAAAATGGGTTGTTCATTGTTTAATACCCGGTAAGGGCCTTCGATAGTCGGAGCATAGGCGATTCCTAAAGCCATATTTGAATACTTCCCGTCCTCCATGTGTCTGCGTCCCTTGAAAATCATCATGACAGAACCATCTTCCTGTACCACTGGCGAGGGATTGGAAGTCAGGAAACTAAAGAAAGTATTGGGTTTCGTTTTCAGAATAGGCTCATCCAGACGCTTCCATGGTCCGTATGGTGAATCGGCAACAGCCAGCCCGATGCGCTTGTTGGAGCGTGCTACTGTGCACCAGGGACTGTTGAGTGTTAACTGGTCGTATGTTGGATCTACGAAGGGGTGAGTGGACCCCATATAAATCAGATAGTATTTATGATTGTATTTCAGTATTCGCGGATTGTGTGTAGAACGTCCGTCCCAATACTGTGCACCACGTGCCGGAAGTGCTACTTCACTAAACTGGTAAGGTCCTTGCGGTACATTCGATACGGCATGTACAATCTCTGAAGCCACCATCCAGCCAGGATGGAAGGGGAGTGACTTGGGAAAACGGGATACGAACATATGATACTTGCCATCGTCTCCTTTTACCACGGAACTTCCCCAACTCCAATAACCTTCACTCTCAAAAGCAGGTGTTTTTATTGCTTTGCCTAACTGATGGAATAATGGGTTCTGTGATTTCTGTTTTAACTCTATTAGGTTATCAATCTTCTGTGCACGGAGCATACTGATTGAAGAGAGAAGTATCAGCGCAAATAAGAAATAATTTTTTTTCATGGTTTTATTCTTGTTTAATATTATGATTTAAGTTCTATTGCTTTGCTAAATCCCTGTTGGTTGGTCTCATAATCCCTTTAACCCCCTCTGGAAGGTATCAGGACTATACCTGAGCTATACTTGCTCCGTACCAACTCCGTGCTTTCTCCGTATAAGGGTACCTCTGAGTGGAGAATGTACGGAGCAAGTACGGCTCAGGCAGGTTTCGGGTATGGAGCAGGTATACTGCGGAAGCAGAACCTACTGTATGAAAACCGGAAAAAGATAGCCAATGCTTTTTATGAATGTAGCAAAGATAATCTTTATTTTATTTCGTGATACTCTTCTTATAAGCTCTTGTACAATAACATACGCTTTATTGTATGATTTATATCGTTTCTTCTTTTTCTTTTTCTCTACTTTTGTTTAACTAACCTTTATTGATAAAACCGAATAAATTACCATGAAAAAAGAATTACTTTGCATTATGTTGATCACATGCACCGGGTTTTTGCTCCATGCACAAGAGGCGGAAAGGAAATATGCTTTTGACAATTATCAACGCTACTATCAAGATGGTCAGCGAGTTCATGATCCGGAGAAGGAGAAAGCCTTGGAGAGTCTGAGGCACTCATTAGCGGAACATCCGTATCGTTATCATTCATTGAAGACTTCATACAGTGCCAAAGAATGTTTGGAACAATTGACAGATAATGGTATATTTACTCCCTTACAAACGCAAGAAGATGAATTTCGGAAAGACAATGGTTTTCAGAAGCCTTACTCCACAGTACAAGGAGAGATTGGCCTCTTTTTGACAGATGCATTCAATTGTATATGGAAAATAGCTGATGCTTATCGCAAGAAAGAGCTTCCGCTGGAGAAGGCTTTGAGTGATAAAGTGCTGAAAGCGATATTGCACTATGGAAATATAGAGCTGGGACGTCCTAATGATGGGCCGCGCTTTCATGCTTCTTGTTTTGCCATCCCAACAGCGGCTGTTAATATCTACTATGCTTATCTCGCACAGATGGAAGGAGCGGAGATTGGGCAGGGAAGGGCATTGTTGAGAGAGGTCTGTGATATGTTGAAAGCCTTGGGGCTTCAAGCTTGGACGCAACCCCTTCGGCACGATGAAACGGACGAAAATGTCGTTTCTATCTCGCGTTTCCGTAATCATGTGTGGTGGGTTGGAGGAAATGCTTTGGCTTATCGTTCCTTGCTTCCCGTGGCAGCCATGTACCGCTCTATTCCTATGATTGACTTACTGGCTGAGGTTTGCCAACGGGGTATCAGTATGACTTCGCAGAATACTTATTCAGAAGCTTTCTGGACAGAGGGGTTTACAGCTGACGGAGCCGGATGGGGGCATGGAAAACAATGTCTGATATGGGGCTATCCTATTGATGGAACATCCAATGCACTTAGTATCTTGAATTTGCTGAAAGGTACTCCCTGGTCGAAAGCACTGAACCGTGATAATGCTGAGGCTATTTTGAATTTCTTGCGTGGTGGTAGCTGGTATTATTATAAAGGTTATCGCTTGCCTTGTCTTGACCGGGGATCGTATGTATATAATCCTATGGAACAATCTATTCCTTATGCTAAGATGCTCGATAATATTGTGACGAATTGGATAGACTCTTTTACTCCCGAAGAGCAGAAAGAATTGCAGCAGTTGCAGGTGGAAGTAAAGAAGAATCGTATAAATATGAATAATTATGTGCTAGGAGTATACAATGGTACCCGATGGTTTTTTAATAACGATGATCTTATCAAGAAAACTTCCGATTATCATATTACTGTAAACATGGCTTCTGTCCGTTGTGACGGTTTGGAAAGTGCGGTGAATATGGCGGATGAATATAATTTCTATCCTACGGACGGATTGACCCTCTTTCAACGTACAGGCGACGAGTACTTTCGTATAATGGGAGGCTGGGATGTCACAGCTTCTCCAGGTGTTACAGCGCGTGAAGGGATGAACAAGCTTACACCTGTGACTAATTGGCGTGGATATTGCAGTAAATATAACTATGCGGTAGGCACTACCGATGGAGGTGAGAATGCTGTAACCGGTTATATCTTTGAAAAAATGAATGCATCTGATAAGAAAGATGTGAATGATCGTGGCAATAGTAAGGGATTGAATACACTACTTTATGACTTTAAGGCCTATAAGGCAAATTTCATTTTGGGAGATTATTTTGTAGCATTGGGTGCGGGTGTTACTAATGCGAAACCGGCTATGGAAGGAGGTATTCGTACGACTATAGACCAAACAGCTCACATCGGAGCAGTTACTGTGATTGAGAAGGGAAAAGAGAAGCCTTTACAGGAGGGCCGTCAATCCTTGATAACTTTTGAAGGACAACCTGTGTGGGTGATGCAGGAAGGTAAGTTTGCCTATCGTGTGTTGCCTGAATTTACCCGCAAGGCTTTTGTTCTGACGGAGACTTGTCCAACAAACTGGATAAAGCGAAATAGAGGAAATGCAAAGAAGGGAGATTTGCCACAGACGGTTGATATTTTGCGTTTGTGGGTCGATCATGGACAGGCACCGGTAAATGATACTTATGGCTATGTGGTCTATACAGGTAAGGGACGACCTGCTGATACTTTGCCTTTTCAAGTTTTGCGGAACGATACCTTGGTACAAGCTGTACGTTCTGTAGATGGTAAATTGGTTGGGGTAGTATTCTATCCCGGAAATAAAGGCTTGGAAGTTGATAATTTGTCTCTCTCTGCCTCTTCTCCTTGTGCAGTGTTGATTCAGAAAGAAAAAGGCAAATATAAATTATCCGTAACGGATGCTTGCATGAATTCTGCATTAAAAGAAATAACTCTCGTATTTAATGGACGAACCGTAATTGTTTCGATGGAACAGGGAATGCTTAGCGGGAAACCATCTGTTATAGAAGTACCCTAATACTACTTATTATAAAATAAATCACAAAGCGAGTATGTACCTTGATTAACCTAAAGTACTGTATGTGCAAGAAAAATGAGGGAGAAGAACCTCACGGTCCCTTTCCCTCATATAAAATTGATTAAGGTCTATCTTGAATAGTATTCGGAGTTATTTTTATGATTTCCCCTGGTGTAGTTTCCCTTTTCTCTATTTGATTGGTGAACGGATTTAGTACTTTCAGTATTCCTCCTTTCTCGGACTGTATTGTTATACTCTGTACTTTACCATTCTGATAACTGGCGCTGACTAGAAATCCTCCTATAGCTCTCATTTTATCAAAACTAGCTTCTTTCCACCCTTCAGGGATAGCAGGAAAGACACGTATGATTCCTGTATGGCTTTGCATAAGCATCTCTTGTATAGCCGAGGCGAATGCAAAGTTTCCTTCCAAAGTGAAAGGGCGATAAGTGAAAGAAGTATATCCTTTTTTTAACTGATCACCGTTAAGATGAAAGCTGTTAGGCGAACAAAATGCTTTAATAAAAATATGCAGATTACGTGCGGCGGCATCTCCATCGAATATACGGGCTTGCATATTGGCCAACCAAGTATAGGTATATCCAATCCAAAATTCATTGCCCAGTTCTTCCACATGATGTATGGAACGCTTAATTAAACTCTCTACTTCTTTGCCTTGTGATATATCGAGGAGTCCAAAGGGATGAAAAGCCAACATGTGTGAAAGATGGCGGTGCGATACTGTCAGTGGATAATCGGGGGCAATAGTCAACCCTGTACTGTCTGAGGCAAAATCAGGCCATTCTTCCAGTTGACTGCGCCAATGAGCAGCATCTTTTTTCAGTCCTAATGCATCTGCCATTTCTGCTGCTGCCGTATAAGTGAAGCGTATATTAGCTAAATCGTAATTGGTAGTTTTCTGGAACCATGCATCCAGTTCATTATCGTTGATTTCTGGAGAAGTGGACAAGGGTAGTTTACGTTTGTTCTTTGCATCTTTCACGGAGACGTTTTCAAAATAGCGGGCTACCTCTTTGACCCAAGGATATGCTTGGCTTTCCAAGAATTTTGTATCTGCTTCATACTTCCATTGCTGGTAAAAATGGTGAGCGAGCCAACCGCTTGTGGTGGGCTGGTGAGAATAAGGGCTCCATCCTCCGATAGCTTTTCCTTCTAATGTGGCTATGCAAGGTACATTCAGACCTTCTACCTTAAAGAAACGACGGGTAAAATCTTCTCCGTTATCTTTTATTTTCCAGAGCCAGTCGGTGAATACACGCGATTCTTCTAGATGATTGGCACTGTATCCCGGCCAATAACTAAGTTGTGTGTTCAAGTCATTGTGAAAATCACCACGCCACGGAGGAGTCTGCCCGTTGTCAGCAGTCCATACGGCTTGCAAACAGATGGGTGGAGCATTTTTCCGGGAAGCGGAACCGAACTTGTACATTTCCAGATACCATTGGTTTTCCAGAACAGGGTCAGGTAGATGAATTTGACTTTTTTCCCAGTACGTATTCCACCAGTTGGTATGTTCCACCAAAGCGGTCTGGAAGTTTTTTGCATATTCTTTCATGAAGTCGGCTGCCTGTATGGTTTCACTGTACCAGGTACCTTGGGTGGTGATGCAGTAACTTCCTTCCAGTACTTGGGGGGCAGGGCTGTTCCATTTCAGGGCTACTTCACAACTTACTTTTCCGTAAGCTTTCTGGCGGTAAACAATGCTATTATTACGTTGTGTCATTTTACCATTCTTATATCCTAATCGGGTGAGCAGATGAGTACGGGGAGCACTGACTCTTTGTATACTGGAACCGTCATCTTCAAAACGTGGTGCTTGTAATTCGATGGAAAGCATTTCAGGCAAATTCTCAAATCGGAAATGGCCTGTTTTGTCGATGGCACTGGTAAAGAATTTGCCAATGGCTCCACATTCCCAAGTAATGGTACAAACAGCTGTGTGTACATCCAGTCTAACATTCTTTACTTTCCCTAATTTAGATATCGGGAATTCGATAGCTCCTACCGGGATTTTTGTGGGAGCACAGTCTTTCCGGCTGCGGTCGTCGATTAAAGCGCGAACTTTAGAAAGATCTTTGTTGCGGATAACCTCATTACAAACGAACTGATAGGAGTAAGAAGGAGACCCAAACTCTTTAACAGGACGTAAATCCCACAAATCTGCTCTGTCCAATGCTAAACGTAAATTTCCGTCTTTCTCCCAAATGAGATTTCCTATGATACCGTTTCCTAAAGGAATCGCTTCGTCCCAGATGGTGGGGATAGTACTGAATTGTAATCCATGGAATGTCTGATTCTTAGCTTGCAGGTGGATTATATTTAGCATATATAGTCCAAGGAACAGGATAAAAAAGTTTCTTGTATTCATGAATATTATGGTTTTAATGAATTGGTTTTAGTGTGAATTCTACAGGTTGTCCATGTTGGCAGATAACAGTTAGCTGTGTGTTTTTTCCATCGGTGGATAGGGATATCTTTCCACAAGAATCGCCTGTTTCCCACTTTCCTTTCAAAAGGAGTTTCTTTTCAACAGGCTGACTGGCTTCTTTGGTCGTGAAGTTTTTTTCCGGAATATGGAGGTTGGGATCGCATACACTGAATAATACACGATCATTATCTGATTTTTTCAGCATCACCATTGTTTCAGCAGGAATCAGACAAAGAAACTTATCGGACAGGGGAGTATAATTTTCGAAAATTGCATAAGCTGTTATGCCTGTTTCTTCATCAAAGACAACGTGGGCTGTATGATCCTTCTGTACTATCTGATAGGTTTGTTTGTGCCGGGCGAGATCCAGTTCATCTGGATTCGGCTGTATTAGTACCATATATTCATACTCGGCATCCTGGGGTGCCTTGCCGTGATTGATCCATGCTGATGAAAATATACCGTGTGTTTTTGCCCGTGTCTTTTCATGGCGGGAATTCTGTTGGGCTATTTGCACTTCTATATTTCCTTTTACAAAATAGTGATTGTTGTATCCATCTTGTATCCAATGCAACTTGTCGTCATTTAGCTGCTGATGAAATATCTCATTGTGTTGTTTTCCGTCAACAAGGATGTTTGTAGAGTCTTTCCGGAAGAGGCTTTGGAAAAGGGTTGTTTCTGTAGGATAAGAAGAGTTGCAATTATTGATTCCAGTTCCTAAGCATACCATTCTGTTGCCGAAACAGAAGACGGACTTACGGGCGACAAAGTCCGGAGTAAAGTTTTTGAGGTTACGTTCCATTAGTTTCATGGCAAACATTCCGTTCTTTCCTTCCAGTGAACTGCTTCCGGAGAAATTCTCCTTCGAGCGGGCCATCGTAGTTCCGGGTAGTGGACTGTCTAGTAATTCAAAGGGTAGGTGGATAGTTGTGGTGCCGGGTAAACGGTTCCAGTCCCAGCCATTTTCATCGTATCCACTGGCAAGGCGTGAGGACTGGCCCATGATTTGTACCGAACCATAGCTTTGGTAACGTCCATATCTGTTGTCTTTCGTATAAATCTCAGCTCCCCACACGTCGGTGGTATATCCTTTAAGAGTAACCATCCAGTTTGCACGACGGAAGATGCCAGCTGAACCATAGTTGTAGACAAAGAATCCCTGTGGTGCATTAGCAGGTTGTATGCCTTGTTTCTTGAAGTAGCGTACTTCTGGTGTGACTTTCTGGCAAAGGCGAAGATAATCGGCTGCCAAATGACGGTCAAAATCATTCTTTTCTCCGGAAAGATCGCCGGAGAGGGCAAGGTAGGCAAAAGCAGTGATATCATCTTCTTTCATCGATCCTCTGAAAGGGTGCCTCCCGCTGATGCCAATACCCCATTCATATTTATTGCAGTAGTTGCGCATGGAGATAAAAGCGGACTTTAATGTCTGCCGGGCTTCTTCGGTCAGTTTATATTCCGTATGATTTGTAAGTGAGATAAACTGACCTACTATGGCGAGGACTCCGGTAGTATAAGCGGGGTAGAAGCCTCCATGGTGGAATGTAGTGCCATCTACTTTGATGCCACCAATGGTACCGGGAGTATAGTGTAGTGAGGTAGATACCCAGCGAGAAAGCCCCTTCAGAGCGCGTGCCCGTTCTCGTTCATCGGTAAAGAGTAGGGCGGATACGGTTTTCGCCATCAGCAAAGTGTGCCAACTGTCTAGCAATTCGTCTCTTCCGTATTGATAGGGTTTACGGGTCTCGGACAGGGCAGACCAGAAGATAAGGGCTGATAAGATATTATCACGGTTGGGAGCTTTCCAAATGGCATCGCGCATCAGCCAGGCTGTAGTGTAGATTTTCCGTACCTGATAGCCATAGTGATGATTGGTTCCCATTCCGCTGCCATAGGCGAATCCCTGGTCAATGGCAAAATCCCATACTGTGAAATAGTTCTTCAGTGCTCTTGAAGAATGATTGTAATAGGCGTCGTAAGCAAATCCGGAAAACATGGTTTCCAAATCATTCCAAGATAATTCTTCTGCTTTGCGGTTTTGTTCATCGGGGGCGAGTACAGGTGCACCTATGAATCCGTTTCCAGACTTGCGTATATCGGCTTTCTCGAAGACTCTATAGGCCTTGGCTATAGCTTCTACAGGAGCTTTTTTAATATCCAGAGCAGCCGTCAGACGTTGTTCTATCGTACGAAGTTCTTCTCTTTCTTTCTGATTCAGAGAGTTGGGCAAAGGTAGGTCGTAGTCATATTGTTCCCATTGCCATACACGGCACCAATGCCAAAGGTCGCGGTATGAGAGGGAATTATTATAAGGCATTTGCAGGTCGGGAGTGGTGCGGTCATTTATTTTCTTCACAGGGAAAGTGAGGCGGTCTAAGAAGACACGTCCTTTACGGTTGGGAGATATTAATCGGTAGCTTGTAATTTCTTTATTCCGTTTGTCGCCCTTCATGTGCTGGAAACCTATCCAGCAGGCACGCCAGCCTGCCGATGCCAACCGGAAACTAAACCAATAGGATACATGCCCTTTCGGAGAAAGAAATTCAAAGCGGATAGAATCTTGCTGAGGCTTTTCGTTATAAATCCATAAAGTGATACCTGCTGAGGTTTCAGTCTGTTCAGTCAATGTAATAGGGTTTTCCGTTTTGACAAGGAGGGTGGAACCTGGGTGGAAATTCCACTCAAGGCTTTTGTGTCCTTCTTTATAATATAAGGAGGATAAAGCTAGTGCATGTTTGTCAGAGGACTGAAAGTTCTGTGGAATTTTCTCTTCGAAGCCTATATGTTGGGCAGATATCCGGCAGTTCAGACATAACAAGATTAGGAATAATATATTGTATCTTGACATCAGCATTTATTTTTAGATTAGTACAGGTGGGAAAAAAGTACAGCCACCTTCATGTATTCCTGTTTGAGGGAGGAGATATATGAAAGGTGACTGTACTGTACATCATGAAATTGATTAAGGTCAGAAATTGTGATGTTATTGTTGTTGTGGCTTTTCTTTTACTTCAATAGTCAGTTCTTTCGTTATAACCTTAGGACCTTCCACATTACTGTTTCCGGCAAGGAAGGTGACGGTGTAAGTACCGGCTTGATTGAAAGTATAAGAGTAGCTGTTTACGCGTCGGTTGATATCTTTGATGTTTTCCCCGGTATCAGGTGAGCAAGAATTCAGTTTGATGGCATTGGCTATGAGCCAGTCGTCATTGTCTGCCCAAGTTGCTTGTCCGTCCTTACCACCCTGCATGATGATTTTGTTATCTTTTAGGTTGATGAGGCTCCATGTGCCTTGTATGACACTACCAGAAGTAACTGTCTTATAACAGTTATTTTCCAGATTGGAGGGATTGATGTCAAAACAAGAAAAGTTCATGTCGGGTCCGGTTACTTCTGTGATGCTACCATTAGTCAGAGTGTTTTTGACTACTAGTTCTGTGATAGTAATGGTACGCTGTGGTGTCGTTTTGGTGTCCCCCATGAAACGGAAAGCTAAAGTCATCCCTCCCTGATAGGCACTTAGGTCAAAATCTTTAACGGTAATTGTTTTACCATCGGCACCGGCCAAACCACATGCTTCTGTAATCTCATCCCAAGCATGTGCCTGAATCAGTTTGCGGTCGGCAACTGTATCTTTCTTAGTCAGTCCGGGAAAGTCTTTTGAAAGATAAACATGAAAAGCATCGGTTTGTTTGCCATATTGTGATTGTACCTTGAAAGACAAAGTAGATGCTTTTATGTCACTTGGATCCAGTTCTGTGCGGTCACGGTTGGTATATTTATGACCATCTTCGCCGGAGAAGAAAGTGATAAAGTTCGGGTTCCCATCAAAGTTGAAAGTTACAGGTTCACCTGCAACGGTTACCATCTTGTCGGCTATAACGTCGAATTTTACATCTTCGGGATCTAAGTCATTGCAAGCTGTAAACATTGCGAGAGCGGCCAAAGTGTAGATATATTTTTTTGTTTTCATACTCGAAAGCTATTTAAAGTTTAATTATTTTCTGGTAGAAATATTATTTCCATGCATTGTTCTGTTCCAGAAGTTTGTTCAATCCAAGTTCACGGTTAGGAATGGGCAACCATTTATAACGGTCGGTAGCATTGTTTGCATAGCTTGCTGCAAATTTTTTACCATTGTCCCAGCGTGAGTCATTTGTATTGGCAGCTACGGCACGCATATTATGCTGGTAATCATCTCCCCAACGGATAAGGTCGTATTTGCGTGTACCTTCAAAACAGAGTTCGCGGGCACGTTCGTCTTTTACCAATTGTTTAAAAGTTGCATAGTCCATATTGGCAACTTCCTTTACACCCTCGATACTACGTTTGCGCACTTCATTGATGGCATCGTAGGCTGCTTTTGTCGGGCCTTGATTCACTTCATTCTCAGCTTCAGCAATCATCAGCAGTACATCAGCATAACGCAGAATAGGATAGTTGATAGGCGTCTGGTTCTTGTCGCGCGGAGTGATGACCTCGTATTCGCGGCGGTATTTGCCGGCATTACGCTGTACATATTGTGTGGCTGTAAAAACACCTTTGTCTTCACCATCGACATTGATATTCTTAACTCCTTTATACCCCCAGTTCAACTTAATGTATTCTCCTGTTGCCTTTTTGGCAAAACGATACGGAGCAATGTTCCAGTCGCGGCGTGCATCTGGATGTTCACGTTCGTTGACGCTACCTTCTGAGAATCCCTCATCTACCATTCCGTCTCCGTCTATATCGTTATACATATCCCAGAGGTTGATAGTGCAAGAGATGAAGCCATAAGAATAACCTTCGGAACTTAAAGAATTGTCACCGTTTGAGATGCCTATTGTATTTCCTATACGTCCTGAGCCTTGATGTGCATCCTGTCTGTTTCCCTTAAATTCGGCTTCCCAAATAGATTCACGATACTTAGTGTCTACTTCATCCGAAGCAAGATTAATGAATATCTGTTTGTAATCAGGATTCAGTTGATGTTTTTTATCCTTATTCACTTCTTTAGCCCAATAAGCGGCCTTCTCATACATCGGTTTTCCGCCGTTTACGGGCCACCCGGCCAATTTAAGATAAACACGTGCCAAGATACCTCTTACGGCTGATTTATTGATACGTCCGGCAGGTACTTCATCTATTTCGCCTACCATTCTTTCTGCTTCTTCCATTTCAGCCACCACATTTTCAAGGACTTCTTTTTGTGGGGTTTTAGCAAGATCTACATCTATTGCCGATTGTTGGGATTTAGTGCGATAGGGTACATCTCCCCAACATTGTGCTAAAAGAAAGTAGCAGTATGCACGGAGGAATTTAGCCTCACCAACATAAAGAGTTTTAACGTCAGCATTCATGTCGGGGACATTGTCGATATTTTCCAGCAGGAAATTGGCATTGTTGATGCCATCATATAAGTACTTCCAAAGGTTCAGAACATCGGGATCACTGGTACTGTAGTTGTTATTGTAGATACCAACGGGGATTGTATTTCGATCATAATATCCCAAATCGTCGGTTCCGACTACCATCAGCGGATAGACGTTACCGTATACCTCTTGGCGTGTGAGGCGGTTGTATACAGTAGTCAACGACATGAATGCTTCATCTTGGTTCTTGAAGAAATTTTCAGGAGCCACAAAGTCTTGTGGAACAGTATCCAGAAAGTCGCATGAGCCTAAAGTGAGGCTAAATGCAAGGGCTGTTATGATTTTATTGAATTTCATTGTTATTTCGTATTTAAAGTTGTTAAAAACCGATATTTAATCCCACAGAGAAGTTATATGCACGCGGATATGCAGAATAGTCAAATCCGGGGGTTAATGCGGAGTTACGTACAGATACTTCCGGGTCGTATCCTGAGTAAGATGTGAAAGTTAACAGATTTTCACCAGATATGAAGATACGGGCAGAAGAGAGTGAACATTTTTTCAAAGCTTTAGCAGGAACATTATATCCCAAAGATATTGTTTTCAGACGAAGGTATGAACCATCTTCAATTACACGTGAAGAGAACACCTTCGGACCTTGTCCGCGTACAGCAGGAATATCGCTGTTCGGATTTTCGGGAGTCCAGCGGTTTATATAGGATGCAAACATATTGGTTTCTTTGCGAGGTTCACCGTTTTCAAAGATCAGGCGGTTGGCATTGATAATGTTGTTGCCATAGCTCCATTGAAAGAAGATAGACAAATCAAAATCCTTATACGTGAAGTTATTGGTGAAACCACCTGTGTGTATCGGATGTCCACGACCGATAATTGTGCGGTCATTATCGTTTACTACGCCGTCTCCGTTGATATCCTTATACTTGGCTGTACCCGGTTTAATAGCTGTACGGTCGCCACCATTATTGGGTATATTTGCTTTCAGGATATAATCTCCAGATGCTGTCTTGTCAAAGTCTTCATATTTATAAGTACCATCATAAACGAATCCGTACATTAAACCTACTGGTTGTCCTACTTGTGCAATGTAAGAAGGAGTCTGATAACCATTATCAAATGAAACTGTACTGAGGAGGGTTTCTTGACCTGCATTCAGTTCTTTAATCTTTCCACGGTTGAAAGATATATTAAAGTTGGTGCTCCATGTGAAGTCTTTCGTTTTGATGTTTTGGGTTTCGAGTGTGATTTCAAGACCACGGTTTTGCATCTTTCCGATATTCTTATAAGCGGATGAGAAACCGGTAGAATAGGGAAGGTCTGCATTCAGCAATAAGTCACGGGTTAACTTGTGATAGACATCGACCGTAAGATTGATTCTGTCATCAAAGAAACCCAGGTCAAAACCTAAGTTCACCTGATCTGTAGTTTCCCATTTTAAGTCTTTGTTTGCTAAGGCGCTCAAAGCATATCCTGGATAATAACTATTGTTGAAAACATATTCGGTTGTGATGCTTGAATAGAGTTTGGCCAGTGCAGCAAAGTCACCTACACGATTGTTACCTGTCATACCCCAACTTAAACGTAACTTACCATTGCTCAGCCAGCTAGATGCTTTTTCGAGGAATGCTTCGCGATTGAAGTTCCAAGCTACAGATGCGGAAGGAAAATATCCCCAACGGTTATTTCCTACAAATTTAGAAGATCCATCTGCACGGAAAGAGGCGGTAAGATAGTACTTGCTATCATAGTTATAGTTTACACGTGCCAAGTAAGACATCAGCTTGGATTCGGATAAGGAAGACTCAACTTTACTGGGAGTGCCTTCGTCCATACCACTCATACCAAGGGCTTCATTCGTGATTTGCTGTACTTTCATGTAATAGTATTTGTAATAGTCGCCTTGAAAAGTAATACCTGCCAATGCATTGAGGTTGTGCTTCTTATTGAAAGTCTTTACGTATGTCAAGGTGTTCTCATTCAGCCATGAGCGGTTTTCTGTTGTACCCATAGAGGCGTTTACACCTTCGGACCGGGTGGGATTACCGTAACGAGTTTTTGAGTTATTGAACTGTTCGTTGGTCACATTCTTGAGTCGGTAACCGGCAGACACTTTGGCTTTGAATCCCGGTAAAATGGTATATTCAACAAATGTATTGGCTACAAGATTATCTTCAATGCGTTTTCTATATTCTTCGCGTTGATTAAGAATCGGATTGAAACGATAGTCGTTTGAGCTATCTACAGCCGGGTCAAAGAGTGAGTTTTCGAGGTCTGCGTTATCATAAGTAACCGGACGATATCCCCATACGCTATACATCAAACTGCTGGTGGCACTCGATACGGTGCTTGAAGGCGATGTACCGTTTGTAATGGCACGCGTATAGTTGGCATTAAGGTTTACTTTGAATTTATCGCTTATTCTTTGATCGAGACTGACGCGGCCTTGATAACGCTCGAAGTCTGAATTCGTGATAATACCTTCTTGATTCATATAAGATAAAGATGCACTGTAGCGTGTTCCTTCTTTACCACCATTGAGAGATGCATAATGATTATGAGTAAGTGCCGAACGGAAAATTTTGTCCTGCCAGTCATATTGTTTTACGTCTGTCGGTAAATTACGATAGAATTCAAGATCACGTTTTACTCCATTATCATCTTTCCATGGATAGTTGCTGAACCATGTACTTTCCATTTCAGCTTTGGAACGAACTTCACCTTGTAATTTAACGAATTCATAGGCGTCCATCATATCAATAGTATTGATAATCTTTTGTACGCTGAAGCTGCCATTGTAGGTTACAGTTGCTTTGCCTGCCGTACCTTTTTTTGTGGTAATGATTACTACACCGTTGGCACCACGAGCACCATAGATAGCTGTGGCGGAAGCATCTTTTAGGATATCCAGAGACTCTATATCTGCGGGATTGATAGAAGCCGCATTGGCATCTTCTACCGGGAAACCGTCGATTACATAAAGAGGTGAGTTAGACTGAGTTAATGAATTGTTACCACGCACTACAATATTGAATGTAGAACCAGGCATACCTTCATTGGATGACACCTGCACACCGGCTATACGTCCGGCCAGTGCCTGATCAAAACTTGCAATCGGCGCTTTCATCATGTCGACCATGTTAGCTTTACCAGCTGAACCGGTGAAGTCTTTGCGTTTGATGTCTCCGTAGCCAGCGGTGATCACAACTTCTCCCAAGGCTTGTGCGTCTTCCTGCAATGTAATATTAAATATTTTCTGGCTACCGACTTTTATTTCCTGGGTTTTATAACCGATAAAAGAGAATTGTACTATATCGGCAGGTTTTACATTGTCTAATTTGAAACTGCCGTCCAGTCCAGTTACAGTTCCATTAGTAGTTCCTTTCACAACGACGCTGACTCCGGGAAGTTCTCCCATGGCATCAACGACTTTACCTGTAACTTGACTTCCTGTCTGTGCCTGTACGCCTAATACGCAGCAAAGAAAAGTTGCCAATAGCATTAAGGTTACTTTCTGTTTCATAAATATTAAATTAATTAGTTTTTAAAAAAGGTTGTTCTTTCTCGTTAAACGACTCGAATCACAACGCAAATGTATGTGATTGAATAGAAGTCGACTTTAGTTAATAGTTCGCAAAAAGTACGAATTTGTACATTCTTGATAAAGAAACCCTGTTCTGTACGATTCCTTACTTTGTACCCTGGTTCTTCCCGGCCTTTACCTGCTCCAGTAGTGTTGAAAGCTCTTTTACCATCTCCGGATGTGCTGCTGCAACGTTATTTTTCTCCGACGGATCTATGGAAATATTGTACAGTTGAGGTTTGGGATCATTCCCTAACTCCATTTTAGTCCAATGTTCGACAGCGGGTTTATCACTTGGCTCGATGTACTTCCATGTTCCTTGAATAATTGATAAAGTATTGTTCAAATTCTGCTGTACTACATAGTCGCATCCGGTATTATCTTTCCCTAAGAAAGTGGCTAATTGATCACGGCTGTCAGGCGCAACGGTTGCGGGTGTAAGCGGGTGATTCAACAACGCAGCCAAAGAAGCATATACATCAATCATAGAGAATAAAGCTTGCTGTTTACAAGGCTGAATACCGGCAGGCCAACGTACAATGAATGGAATACGTGTTCCGGCTTCATAGGCACTGTACTTTCCACCACGGTATTGTTTCATAGGAGTGTGACCGTTCAGTAGTTCAAGAGCCTGATCTTGATAGCCGTCGTCAATGACAGGGCCGTTATCGCTACAGAATACAAAGATGGTGTTATCCGCAAGGTTCAGACTGTCCAGAGTGTTCATAATCTCGCCCACAGTCCAGTCCAGTTGCAGGATTACATCACCACGGGTTCCCATACCGCTCTTTCCGGCGAAACGGGCGTGGGGGACGCGTGGAACATGTACATCTTGCGTACCCATGTACATAAAGAAAGGTTCGTCTTTATGCTTGATAATAAAATCTTTTGCTTTACCTGTGATGACATCTGCAATGTCCTCATCCACCCAAAGAGCAGATTTACCACCGGTCATCCAACCGATACGGGGAATACCATTTACAATCGTATTGTTATGTCCCTGACTGGGTTTCAGTTTTACAAGTTCCGGATTCTCCAATCCGGTAGGCCAGTCACCCACTTTGTGGTTATAGTTGACGGTAATGGGATCGTTAGGATCCAAACCTACTACATGTCCGTTCTCAACGAATACACAAGGTACACGGTCAACTGTGGCGGGAATGATGTATTCGTAATCAAATCCTATATCTTGAGTATTAGGCTTTATCAGATGATTGAAGTCTGTACCACCTTTGGGGCCGAGTCCCAGATGCCATTTCCCTACGGCGCCGGTAGCATAGCCTTCTGCCTTGAACATATCAGCCATGGTGACACAGGCTGTGTCGATAATCAGCTCAGAGTTACCCGGAGCGATTCCCGTGTTTTCCTGCCTCCAAGGATACATACCTGTCAACAGACCGAAGCGGGAAGGAGTACTGGTAGAGGAAGTAGCATAGGCATTGGTAAACTGTACACCTTGTCCGGCAAGACGGTCGATATTAGGAGTACTTATCTTGGTAGCGCCATAGCAACTCAAATCGCCGATACCCAAATCGTCGGCAATTAAGTATATCACATTAGGTTTCTGACGGGTGTTGTCAGTGGTTTCCTTTTTCGATGGATTTCCACATCCAGCTATCAGGGCTGCGCCCGGGAGGAGAGACCATAAAGGTGAAAAATGTTTCATAGCTCTTTGACTTTAGATTGTTATTTCTGAGGTCAAAGGTAATGGCTTTCGGGAAATTCTGTGTATAGTAGAGTACAAGTGAAGGGGAAAAACGTACAAAACACGTATCGAGTGTATGTTTGGTACTTTGCCGGCCTCTTGCCTGTTAAGTGGCAAGAGGCGGTTCTTCTTCGTTCTTTTCATCGGAGTCCATATTTTCCCCTTTACGGTATGCCAGCGGACTGATCTGGTATACGTCCTTGAAACACTTTGAGAAGTAGCGTGAAGAACTGAAACCTATTTTGTCCGATATCTCGGTAATGTTTAGTTCCGGGTTGTTCCGCAACATCAAGGCGCCTTTTTTCAGGCGGATGGTCAGGATGAAGTCATTCGGTGTTTGCCCGGTGATGGCTTTCAGTTTAGTGAACAGGTTGGTACGTGCCATAGCCATTTCGCGGGCGAAGATATTGACATTAAATTCCGTATTATCCAGATTCTTTTCGATGATGCTGATGGCGCGGTCCAGGATTTCCTTGTCTATCGGGTTGGTGGCAAGCATCTGTGCATAAGCTTGTGGTTGTTTACTGAACTTTTCTTGGAGGAGAATGCGTGAATTTACCAGGTTGTTACAACGCGAAATCAACAGATTCGTGTTGAATGGTTTGGTGATGTAATCGTCCGCACCGATACGCAGTCCTTCAATGTTTTGTTCTACGGCAGTCCGTGCGGTAAGCAGTACTACCGGTATGTGGCAAGTATTGAAATCATTTTTAATCTGTTTGCAGAGCTCGGTACCGGACATTTTGGGCATAACGACGTCGCTTACCACAATATTCGGCATTTCCTTCTGTATCAGCTCCAGACCTTCTTCACCGTCTGCGGCTGTCAGCACCTGATAGAATGGGCGGAAGATGTTTGCCAACATCTCACAAATGGAAGCATTGTCTTCCACGATAACCATCTTGACATCGGGCATGCGCTTAATCGGGGCATTTTCTTCCAATTCAGCTTTGAGTGAAGCATCTATTTCAGAAATTTGCGGTTGTTCTATTTGCTGTACGTCTTCGCTCTTTTTGCTGATTTCCTCAGTATTGAAATGGGCGTTGCCCAGGTGAAGGCGGACGATGAAACTGCTGCCCTTGCCCAGTTCGCTTTCTACCTTGATGGTACCGTGGTGCAGTTCGACGATGCCTTTCGTCAGGGCCAGACCGATGCCGGTGCCTACACCGGTGGTGAGACTGTCCATCTGCTCTGTCTGATAGAAACGGTCGAATATCTTATCTACTTCTTTGGCATCGATACCGCTACCAGTATCAGTCACGCGAATTACGGCTTCATTGCCTTCGGTGGTGATGCTGAGTGTGATGGTATCTTCGGCTTGGGTATGCTTGATGGCATTGGATAGCAGGTTATTGACTACCTTCTGCATTTGCTTCTGGTCATACCATACTTCAAGACTTTCACAGTCTTTCTCAAAATTGAAATTGATCTGTTTGCTGCTTGCATATTCCATGAAGATGAGGTAATTCTCATAAAGGAAATGCACTATGTTGTGCGGACTGACTTTTACCTTCATGTGTCCTTGTTCCTGTTTGCGGAAGTCTAGGAGTTCGGTGATCAGTTCGCGCAGTTGGATGCTGTTTTGGTAAATGCTCAGTATCTTATTATAAATGGTGGGTGTGAAGTTTTGCAATTGCATCAGAGTTTCCACCTGCGATACGATGAGTGTAAGCGGCGTGCGGAACTCGTGTGAGATGTTGGTGAAGAAGCGTAGTTTCGATTGGTTCAGCGCTTCCACGTCTTGTATATGCTTCTGTTCGTACTTCAACGATTCACGCAGCTTAATTCTCGATTTGTATGTCTTCACCAGATACCACAAAAGGATACCGGTCACTATCAGATAAATAAGATAGGCGAGCGGAGTCTTATAATAAGGTGGCAGTACATGAATCGTAAGATGCACCTGCGGACAGATGGACTCTTCTTTTCCTTTAGGTTTAATCAGCAGATTGTATGTTCCGGCATTCAGGTTCGTGTAGGTGATGATAGGTTGGCCGCGCGTGCTGTTCCAGTCTTCGGAGAAGCCTTCCAGCTTGTAAATGATTTCATTCTTATTGGCTGCCACGTAGTTGGAGGTGGCGAATTCGATGCTGAACATGGTTTGGTTAGCATTCAGGGTGATTTCCTGTGTATGGCATAGGGATTGCGTCAAAATACCCGTTTCATCGCTCACTTTTACTTCGGCGCCGTTTACGATGAGGCGGGAAAGGATGATCTTGTAAGGCTTCGGGGTGAAATTAAGTTCCAGTTCATTGAATGAGAGCATACCTTGCGTACCGCCAAGGAAGATTTCTCCGTCGCGTGTCACACAAAGGGCGTTTTCATTGACAGCTGTCAGTGGGAAACCATTCTCCACGCTGTAGTTCTGAAACTTTTCCACTTTCTGATCGAAGATGGAGAAGCCCTGATTGGTAATCAGTATCAGTTTACCGCTGACGGGAGATTCTTGTGTATCGTAAATGCAATCACTGACAAGTCCGTTCTTGCCCTTGTCGAAGTTTTCGAAATCGTTGGTAGCGGAACGGTACAGGTCGAGGCCACTTCCCGAAGTAGAGAACCACAAGTTACCCTTACTGTCCTGCATGATGTTGTTCACATTATTGTTGCTGAGGCTGTGTGCCTGCGTTCCGTCGTGACGGTAGTTGGTCAACTTGTTCGTATCGAAGCGGTAGGAGAAGATACCTTCGCCTGTGGCGGCAATCCAGAGTGTACCGCTATTATCTACCTCTACATCTGCAACCATAGCTATTTTACGCCCTTCTTTGCTATCTTTAAAGAGCTGTTGACATTTTCCGGTCTGAGGATTGAACAGGCATACACCGTTTTGGGTAGCGACAATCAGTTGGTCCTGGTAGGGGGCAATGTCACGAACGATATTGGACGGAAGAGTTTCCGGATTTCCTTCTTCCATAAGATAATGCGTGAATGTACCTGTGCGGATATCCAGTTTGTTCAGTCCGCCAAGGTGGGTTCCTATCCAGATGATTTCCTTTGCGGGATCATAATAAAGGGCTTTCACGTTACTGTGGGAGATGCTGTTGCGTCCTTGTCCGGCAAGATACCACTTGAACTCACGTGTCCGGCGGTTGTAGAAGTTCAGTCCGCCTCCTTCTGTGCCAATCCACAGATTTCCGTTCTTGTCTTCAATGGTGCGTCCGACTACGGGACTGCTTAATCCTTCTTTTTCATGAATGGAAGCTTTGTATCGGGTATAGATTTCATATTCGGGGTTGAAGTAATTGACACCGCCGAAGTAAGTACCCAGCCATAAAGTACCTTGATTATCTTTTACGATGCACCAGATGGACGAGTGTGTAAGTCCTTCATTCTGCATCTCGTTGGAGGTGTGGTTCTGGAAAAGTCCTGTCGTTTTATTGTACCGGTTCAGGCCGTTGAAGGTCCCTATCCAGATATTGCCAAGATTATCCTCGCAGCAGGATCTGACAAAATCGGAAGATATGCTATGCGGGTTCTTCGGGTCGTTTCGCAGGTTCTCGATATTTCCGTCTGTTTTCACTCGGAAGAGTCCCTTTTCCCAGCTTCCGATCCACAGTTCGCCTGCATTGTCCTGGTAAATACTGGTGATATTTCCTTTCTCGATGGGGTGAGTTAGCAGATGTTCGTCTATTTTCAGATTGAACACACCTTCGCTGGTGGTTCCTATCCACATGTGTCCTTTGTCTTCGAACATGCAGGATATTTCGATGTTTTCTCCTGCCATCTGGTAGTAAAGATCAAAGTTATCGGTTTGTTCATTATAGCGGTATATTTCATTCTTTTTCCCGATGAAAAGGCCGTTTTTATAATATATGCTATTGATGTTACCTTGCAGGAGGGTGGTGAAGCGTTGGGTAGTCAGGTCGAACTGGGCAACACCTTCGGTACAGAGCAGGTAGATTTTTCCGTTCTGGTCGCCTGCCATGCGGAGCACGGTGTTACAGAAAAGGCTGTAGGGATCGTTTTTGTTCAGTTTGTAAGTCTGTATATCGTTTCCATTGTAACGGTTCAAACCTTCGCGCGTAGCAATCCATAAAATACCATTTTCATCAATATACAAACTGTTGACACTAAACTGAGATAGGCCGTCGTCGGTGGTTAAATGATTGAAAGTGATATTCTGGCTGTGTACGTTTGCTGTAACTATGCTTACTAAAACAAGAAACAGCGTTCTGATAAACTTTTGCACTTTTCCTCCGGTATTTTAAGGTTTCAAACACAAATATAAGGCGTTTTGCTCAAAAGGGGGATGTTTATTGGCTGTTTTTTATGGTTATGTCTGTCGAAATGTATATTTTTGGGCGTTTGTCGGACGAATTTTGACTTTTGCTTTCATTCGGAAGGTGTATATTTGCATACCAATTTTAAATCTATTATAAAATATCATGAATAACCTCCAATCCATTGTATCCCATTTCAATACGAAGGGTACAGTTAACGAAATCCAGCCTTTGGGCAGCGGACTGATTAATGACACGTACAAAGTGACTACTTTGGAAGCCGACGCGCCCGACTATGTATTGCAACGTATCAACCACGCTATCTTCCAGAATGTGGAAATGTTGCAGACAAACATTGAAGCCGTTACCCGGCATATCCGTAAGAAACTTACGGAACAGGGAGCGGATGATATCGACCGCAAGGTACTTTCTTTTATTCCTGCCGATACGGGAAAAACGTATTGGTACGATGGCGAAAACTATTGGCGCATCATGACTTTCATTCCCAATGCGAAGACTTATGAAACGGTGGATGCGGAATATTCTTATTATGCCGGTGTTGCTTTTGGCAATTTCCAGGCGATGCTTGCGGATATTCCGGATACGCTGGGAGAGACGATTCCTGACTTCCATAATATGGAGTTTCGTCTGAAGCAGCTTCGGGATGCCGTGGCTGCGGATGCGGTAGGTCGGGTGAAAGAAGTGCAATATTATCTGGATGAGATTGAAAAGCGTGCAGACGAAATGTGTAAAGGTGAACGTTTGTATCGTGAGGGTAAATTGCCTAAACGTGTATGCCACTGCGATACGAAGGTGAACAATATGATGTTCGATGAAGAAGGGAAGGTGCTTTGCGTAATTGATCTCGATACCGTAATGCCCAATTTTATCTTTTCCGATTTCGGAGACTTCCTTCGTTCAGCAGCCAATACGGGCGCCGAGGATGATAAAGACCTGAATAATGTGAATTTCAATATGGCAATCTTTAAGGCGTTTGCAAAAGGCTATCTGGAGTCAGCAAAAGTCTTTTTGCTTCCAATAGAAATTGAGAACTTGCCGTTTGCCACTGCGTTGTTCCCCTACATGCAGTGTGTTCGTTTTCTGGCAGATTATATTAATGGTGATACTTATTATAAGATTAAATATCCGGAACACAACCTTGTACGTACAAAAGCGCAGTTCAAATTGCTTCAGAGTGCCGAGGAATATACACCGGAGATGAAGGAGTTTATAAAGGAATCATTGGTATAAGGTCTGTTTATAACAGGATGGTAATGAGTTTTCACCACAGAGTAACACAGAGTTTCACGGAGTTCTATTCTTTTGATTTCAAATTGATTAAATTCTGTGAAACTCTGTGTTACTCTGTGGTGAATTAATTCATAACCGGAAAGAAATGAATTCTTTAATGCAATCAAAATATGAACAAAAGAACCCCTGCACACTTGGTGTTGAAATCAGCAGTCTTGTTTTTATCTCTGCTTTGTTTTTATCCCTTGTCTGCAACTAACCCCCAAAAGAAAGAAATGAAAGAGTTGAATGTAAAGAAAGTGAGTCTGGCTAATGTGGCGGTGGAGAATGTTCCTGCCTTGCTAGACAAAGAAAAGGTGGATTTTCAGTCGATCAATACGGTGAACTGGAAAGCGTTTCCTTATCAGCCGGAAGTACAATTTCGTATTGCCCATACAGATGATGCGATTTTGATTCATTATAAAGTAAAGGAAGCTAGTGTGCGTGCTGTAGCAACGGGAGATAACGGTGCTGTGTGGGAAGATGCTTGCGTAGAATTTTTTTCTATTCCTGCGGGAGATGGAATTTATTATAATGTAGAGTGTAACTGTGTGGGAACTTTGCTGATCGGTGCAGGTGGCGGACGTAGCAATCGCGAACATGCTCCACAAGAAGTAATGGATAAGGTGCAGCGTTGGTCTTCTCTGGGACGCGAATCTTTTGAAGAACGGGTAGGAGAGTGTAGCTGGGAATTGGCATTAGTTATTCCTTATTCTGCTTTTTTCAAGCATCAGATCACCAGTCTTGACGGAAAGACGGTTCGTGCCAATTTCTACAAATGCGGAGATAAGTTGCAAACGCCTCATTTCCTCTCATGGAATCCCATTAATCTGGAAAAGCCTAATTTCCACTGTCCCGAATTCTTCGGTACATTGAATTTTGAGTAACTATTTCCAGTCTTTCAAATTATAACTTGCTTCTACCGCCCTTTCTATATCATCGGGAAGGGCGGGGAAGAAGTCTATCCCTGTGATCCGCTCCACTTCGTCCACAGTGTTTACATAAGAGTCCAGTGGATTGTTCCCTTCATTATTTTTATAGATAAAGCCGATAGCTTTCGGCCTTTTGTGCAGAGAAAGTATCACTTTAAAGAAAGCATCCGGTACAGCTACTTTATGCTCACCTATAGTCTGTGGCTTTCGGTCATAGAAGATAGGGCCGGCTACAATGTAAAGACAACTGTCTTTTTTCACCCATTTGCGGCATTTCTGTTCCAGTTCGTTCCAGTCGCCCCGGTTTAGATTGTGGTGTTGGGGACAGATGTTGGTCATGTAGAAACTTTCTATCATGGCTTCACGGTCCCATTTGTTGTCGCCTGCCGGACAAAGATGCCCGCGGTCCCAACCACTACCTTTATAGTCTTGTGTAGTGACGGCTTTACTTTTAGGCAGGTCAGGGTCAGGACGAAAGTTATTGATTCGCTCGGTATTTTCCTTTAAACGTTCGGGAGTCAGTTTCCAAGCTACCCAGTTGGCTATGCGGGTGTTAGAGTTATAGGATACGAGGTATCCGGTACGTTGCAGAAGAATTTCGGGAGTACCAGGGGTGGTCGTTTGCTTGATGTATATATCAGAATTCAGGGGAAGATTCTGAACGATGGTTTCTGTTTGCTCAGTACCAGTAGCCTTTTCTTTAGAGTTCGTTGTTTGATAAGTGGTGACGATGCCGCATATGATCAGGATAATCAGGAGCGTCAGTTGTTTCTTGCTATTCGTTTGTTTTTTCTTCTTCTTTCTCATAATTGAATGGGTAAGGTGGTGCAAAGATAACAAAAAAGGCGGACGAGTAAACCCGACCGCCTTCTGAATAAGGAGTTTTCTTTTATTTTACAATGCCTTTGGATTCGCGTACGAAGTTAAGGATATTGTGTATTTCGTCACTCATCGGTACTTGATCCTCAATCTTTTGCAAAGCATCCTGTATGCTGAAGTTCCCTTGGTAAATCAGTCGGTAAGCATTTACAATATGGCGCAGAATGCGGTCTGTTACCTGATGCTTGTGCTGTAGCACAACAGCATTAATGCCATGATAACTTGCCGGATTACCATTCATAATAACATAAGGAGGAACGTCTTTCGCAATGCGGCATCCTGACTGGATCAATACCCAGCTTCCGATGTGGCATTGTTGTTGCAAAATGACGTTACTGCTCAGAATGGTAAAGTCACTGATACGACAATCGCCGGCTACAATAGTCTTAAGTCCTAATACGCAGTGGTTACCTATCTGCACATCATGGCAAAGGTGTACACCATCCATCAGGAAGTTCTCGCTGCCGATACGTGTGGCATCTCCTTCATGTGTAGCACGGCTCACAACTACATTTTCGCGAATGTCGTTCTGGTCGCCGATGATCAGCAGACTCTTCTCGCCCGTATAATGGAAATCCTGCGGGACGGTACCGAGTACGGCGCCATGATGCACTTTGTTCCTTTGCCCCAAGCGTGTACCGTCGAGGATACGCGCACCGGACATGATAATACAATCATCTCCAATCTCTACATCGCCTTCGATATATGCAAAAGGCTGAACTGTTACATTCTTGCCGAGCTTTGCGGCAGGATCTACAAATGCTAATGGACTTATCATAGTAATTAGTTTTTAGTTATTACTTTCTGCCTCCTCCGAGCGCTTGGTACAGGCTGATAACAGCTTGCATGCGGTCGAAAGTGTCGGATACCTCGGAGGTTTGTGCACTGAGGTAAGATTGCTCAGCAGACAGAACTTCCAGATACGTTGACGTGCCTAAGTTAAACAATTCTTTTGTATCTTCCGCAGCTTTACGGGCTGAATTTACCTGAATCTCGCGAGAAATGGCTTTTTCGGAGGTCATTTGGTATTGATACAAGGCGTTGCTCACTTCATTTCCAGCTTTCAGCAAAGTGGTCTGAAACTGGATTTTGGATTGCTCTTCCTGTGCTTTGGCCTGTTTCAGACGGGCGATATTAGCACCGCGATAGAATAGCGGTTGTGTCAACGATCCTATGGCGGAAGCCAGTAACTTGCCCGGATTTACAATTGCAGAACCTGCACTGTTAGTCCATCCTGCCGAACCACTCAATGTAATTTGTGGATAGAAAGCTGCACGTGCGCTGTTAGTATCGTAATAACTTGCAGCAAGAGACATCTCGGCAGCTTTTACATCGGGACGGTTAGATAACAGTTGCAAAGGAATACCGGCAGAGAATTCTGTTGGTAATTGCTGGTTTTCCAATACCCCACGTTCTATTTCCTGTGCCGGTTGATTCAGCATCAGGCAAAGAGCATTTTCTGTTTCACGAATACTTTGACGCATACCGGGCAGAGAAGCCAGCACCTGTGCGTAGGCGGCACGGGTTTGTTCTACTCCGGCAGAAGTCGTATTGTATATGCCTGCGTCTTTCATTGCTTCTACGGTTTCCACATTCTTTTTAAGAATATCGGCAGTGGATTCTGTAATCTGCAACTGTCGATCGAGCATCAACAATGTGTAGTACATATTGGCCACATTGGCAATTACCTGAGTTTGTACGGCTTGTTCATAGAACTGTGTTTGTTTCAGAGATACCTGTGCACCACGTTTCGGGTTCAGTATCTGACCGAAGAGGTCTATTTGCCAGCTTGCTGTGACAGGAAGCGAATAAGTTTGCGTAGCTTTTCCCTTATCCCAACTGCTTACAGTTCCCTGCGGAGACAGTGCAAGCGTGGGAGCATAAGCCAGACGTGCAGACATCAGTGCAGCTTCCGCTTTCTTCACGTTCAGAGCGGCACTGCGCAAATCTGGGTTATTGGTAAGTGCTTGTTCGATGAGCGCTTGCAACTGAGGGTCGGTAAATACTTCCCTCCAAGGCAGGTTACCGAAGTTTGCAGTATCCGCTGCCAGTGTATCGTTCACAGCTGTCGTGTCGCGATACAGTCCGGCAGCCGTAATATCTTCGGGTCTGTCGTATGATTTGTAGATATGGCAACTGCTTAAAAGAGCAGTTGCACACATCAGAGTTATAATTTGTTTCTTCATAATGATAAAAGTATTTATACCTAATACTTATTTAGTGTATTGCTCAATTTCAGGTTCTGCATCAGAATTATCCACATCGGCCCATTCCATCGGTTTAATCTTCTCTTGCAGATATTGGAATGCAACGAACAGAGCCGGTACAATAAAGATCTGAAGAATCATACCGATTAACATACCACCGATGGCAGAAGTACCCAGCGTACGGTTACCATTAGCACCTGCACCGGATGCCATCATCAACGGAATCAAACCGACGATCATGGCCAGTGATGTCATCAAGATAGGACGCAAACGGGCTGCGGCACCCAGTACGGCTGCCCACGTAATACTCATACCCATTTTGCGACGGTCGAGGGCAAACTCAATAATCAAGATGGCATTCTTCGCCAACAGACCCATCAACATGATCAATGCAATCTGCATATAAATGTCGTTGGACATAGACCCCATTATCATTTTCAGAATGGAGATATTACCAATGGCGCTCATGCCGTTGACGAACAGGAAGCTACCCAACAGACCAAACGGAATAGACAACAGTACGGCAAGCGGCAAGATGTAACTTTCATACTGTGCACTCAGCAACAGGTAAACGAATACGAAGCAGAGAACGAAGATCAATCCTGTGGTGCTACCACTGGTTTCGGCCTCTTCACGTGCCATACCTCCCAATTCGTAAGCGAAACCGGCAGGTAAGTTCTCTTTGGCAACCTCGGCGATAGCGGCCAGTGCCTGACCGGAAGTATATCCGGAAGCTGGGGCAACCATCACTTTCATAGAAGTATACAAGTTGAAGCGGCTGATAATATCGGGTCCGTATACCTTCTTGATGGAAACGAACTGAGTTATCGGGGCCATTTCATCGCCGTTGCGCACCTTGATGCTGGACAATGATTCCAGATTCTTGGTTGCTTCCGGTTCTGCTTGAACCATTACACGGTACATCTTACCAAAACTGTTGAAGTTAGAAGCATACAGACCACCGAAGTATCCCTGCATAGTGCTGAGGATGTCGCTCGGACTGATACCCGCCTTCTTACAGGCAGCAGCGTCGATGTCCAGCATATATTGTGGGAAGCTCGGATTGAAGGTCGTCTTTGCCGAGTTGATTTCCGGGCGCGCTTCCAATGCGGCATTGTAAGATTTCACTACATCGAAGAAGTGGTTCAGGTCACCACCAGTCTTATCCTGCATGTTTAACTCGATGTCGCTGGATGCAGAGTAACCAGAAATCATCGGAGGAGCGAAGAACAGTACCTGCGCTTCCTTGATAATCTTTTGTGCACGCATAAAGAGCGTGATGTAGACGATGTTTGAATTCTGCATTGTGGAACGTTCGTCCCAGTTTTTCAGCTTGATGATGATAGAACCGTAAGAAGGTCCCTGTCCACCGATGAAGCTATAACCGGAAATCACTGTACGGGATGCAACAGCCGGTTCGGCGGCCACAAGGCTATCTACACGGTTCAGCACCTCTTGTGCGCGTTCCTGTGAAGTACCCGGAGGCAGAGTTACTACACCCATGATGGTACCCGTATCTTCGTTAGGCACCATACCCGTTGGAGTAATCTTCATGAAGAAAATCAGTAATACGATGGAACCGGCTACAAGACCGAAACTCAACCATTTCTTTTGGATGAAGAATAATACATTATTTTTGTATTTCTTCAGCATCTTGTCATAAGCTACATTGAAGCCTGTATGGAAACGGCTGATAAATGTCGATTTCTTTTCACCATGCTCATCATGCGGTTTCAGGAAGATGGCACACAATGCCGGACTCAACGTCAAAGCGTTCAATGCGGAGAAACCGATAGCGATAGCCATCGTCAGACCGAACTGTCGGTAAAATATACCTGCCGTACCCCCCATGAAACTTACAGGGATAAATACAGACATCATGACCAGCGTAATAGAAACGATGGCACCACCCAATTCACTCATGGCGTCGATGGAAGCGGCACGGGCAGACTTATACCCCTGGTCCAACTTCGCATGGACACCCTCGACGACGACTATGGCATCGTCGACCACTATCGCAATGGCGAGCACCATGGCTGAAAGGGTCAGCAAGTTGATACTGAAGCCGATTAGTTTCAGTACGAAGAATGTTGCAATCAATGCTACAGGAATAGCGATGGCGGGAATCAACGTAGAACGGAAGTCCTGCAAGAAGACATATACCACGATGAACACCAAGATAAAGGCCTCGATCAATGTCTTGATTACCTCATGAATAGAGGCGAACAAGAAGTCGTTGGCACTCTGTGCAATATTGATATGCAAGCCTGCGGGCAGTTTATCGGAATAATCATTCAGCAATGTTTCCAGGTCACTGATGGTTTGTGTAGCGTTACTTCCGGCCATCTGGAATACAATACAACTGACGGCCTTATGACCGTTAACGGTGTTATTGAAACTATAGGTCAGACGTCCCAGTTCGATATCGGCAATATCTTTCAGTCGGAGTACTTCTCCGTTTTCCATTGCTTTGATAACGATGTTCTCAAATTCTTCCGACTGTTGCAGACGTCCTTTGTAACGTATTGTATATTGGAATGTCTGATTACCACGTTCACCAAACTGTCCGGGGGCAGCCTCGATATTCTGTTCTGCCAAAGCTGCTGCTACATCATTAGGTATCAATTTATACTGAGCCATCACGTCAGGCTTCAGCCAGATACGCATGGAGTAGTCAGTACCCAACACCATTGCATCACCTACACCGGCCACACGTTTTACTTCAGGAATAAGGTTGATGTTGGCATAGTTTTCGAGGAATTCGATGTTGTATTGGTCCGTCTCATCATAAATAGAGAATACCATCAACATGGAAGTCTGTCTCTTTTGTGTCGTCACACCTACCTTGGTTACTTCGGCAGGCAGCAGACCTTGTGCCATAGATACACGGTTCTGTACGTTTACGGCAGCCATATCCGGGTTGGTTCCCTGTTTGAAGTAAACGGAAATATCGGCGGAACCACTGTTGGTGGCATTGGAAGTCATGTACATCATGTTTTCTACACCATTGATCTGGTCTTCCAGCGGTGCAATAACGGAGTTCAACACCGTTTGGGCGTTGGCACCCGTGTAGGTGGCACGCACCGATACGGTTGGCGGTGCAATGTCCGGGTATTGGGTGATAGGCAAGGTTGCCAGACCAATAAGACCCAGGATCACTATCAGCACGGAGATTACCGTAGATAGTACCGGACGATTAATAAATCTATCTAATTTCATGTTATTTAGTGATTAGGGGTTGGTGATTAGTGATAAGTACCTGCGGTATAATAGCGCAGCCGCTGATCACTAATCATTAACCGTTAAACGTTAATTGAACGCAGTTTGGATATTGCCTTCTTTCTGGTCTTTCAGTGCTTTTTGATATTCAGCTTCTTTCTCGGCAGGAGTGATAGGAGTGATAGCTGCTCCATCTCTCAGGTTCTGCACACCTTCCATTACTACTTTGTCACCGGCTTTCAAGCCTTCGGTTACGTAGTAATACTTGCCGTCGTTCAGCTTAAACACCTTAATTTCCGTATTCTTCAGGGTGTTGTCAGGCTGTAGTACGAATACGAACTTCTTGTCCTGTATTTCTGTAGTGGCCGATTGAGGTATCATAATAACATCCGTCATCGGATTGGGGAATACTACATTACCGGTACTTCCGCTACGCAGCACATTGTGCTTGTTGGGGAAGAGGGCACGCATAGTTACCGAACCGGTAGTCTGATCGATAACGCCGCTGATGGTTTCTACGCGGCCACTGTCGGCATACATGGTTCCGTCGATGAGTTGTAATTGTACATCGGGCATTCTTTCCAGAATTTCCTTGATGCTACCACCCTCGCGGATCTGAGACAGCAGTTGTCTTTCGGTCATGGAGAAGTAAGCATACATTTCAGAAATATCGGCTACAGTAGTCAGCGGGTTGGCAACGGAAGGGCTAACCAAACTACCTACACGGTAGGGGATGTTACCTACTACACCATCGCTGGGGCTGGTTACACTGGTGTACGACAGATTGTTCTTGGCGTTTACTAATTGTGCTTCAGCTTGTGCTAATTGTGCTTTTGTTTGTGCCAGTTGATTCTCTGCCATCTGCAAATCATAGTTGCTGATGATATTCTTTTTGTTCAACTCACGCTTGTTGTTTACGGTAAGTTCCTGCGTGTTCACGGCAGCTTTGGCTGTTTCAACAGCAGCTTTGGCTGAGTTCACGGCAGCTTGATACTGTACGGGGTCAATGCTGAACAACACTTGTCCCTTGCGTACTACTGAACCTTCGTCTACATGCAGCTTGGTGATGAAACCGCTTACCATGGGGCGGATTTCTACATCTTGTTTACCTCTGATCGTAGCCGGATAGCTGTTCGTTAAGTTGGCAGTGGTTGTTTCCACTGTAATCACTGCAAATTCGGGTGCTTTACCCGTAGTTTTGTCACTTTGTCCGCAACTGAACAGTGACAGGCAACATGCCAATAAAATCAATCTACTCTTCATACTTGTAATTATTCTCTGTCTTTTGGTTTATTTTTTCATCTTGGTAAAAAAGGCTTTTTATGTTTTGTCATAGTTGGATAATACGGAGGACAAAGGGGAAAACTAAAAGCACTCTTCGGGTTTTCCGGCTGCAAAATTATCTATTTTTGAACAGATTAGTTCTATTTGCGTCTATTTTTAACTATGTTTCATACATATCTTATATATAAGTCTCCAATATGCCATTCTAATCAGCTTTTACCTCTCCGGTTTCTATATTACAGAAAGGAATAATATTCTCATTACGAGTGAAGCTATTTCCCATTACGACTGAAGCTAGCTCCCACTACGACTGAAGGTACTTCCCACTACGACTGAACTCGTGTTTCATTGCGACTGATTGTTGTGGAACACCCAGTGGGTTGTCACACAGATAGTTGCCCGCTTTCTCAGGGTCTTGCTGAAGTATCTTCTCTTTCATCCTCCCGATTGAACCTTTCCTTTGTTTTATCTGTTTTTACTGTCTTCTTGCTCTTTTTTGATTAAAATACTGTAAAGCATTCTGTTTATTAAGGGATAACCTTTATTTTTGCAGCATATTACGTAATAAATATTTAGATATGAAGTCTCTTTTCAATCGTCTGGCAGGTGTTGCCGTTGTTGGTGTCGTGCTTTATTCTTGCGCCAGCATCGGTCGTCCGGAAGGTGGTGCTATTGATGAAACCCCTCCACGCTTCGTAGGTAGTACGCCTGCGCCGGGCGCGCTTAATAATAACCGGAAGAAAGTTACGATTGAATTCGATGAATTCATCAAGCTTGAGAAACCCGGGGAGAAGATCGTGATTTCTCCACCTCAGGTGCAACAACCGGAGATAAAGGCGAATGGGAAGAAGGTGGTAATCACCTTAAAGGATACTCTCAAACTGAATACTACTTATTCGATAGACTTCTCTGATGCTATTCAGGACAATAATGAAGGTAATCCGTTGCCCGATTTCGGGTTTACTTTCTCCACGGGTTCCGTTATCGACTCGATGGTGGTTTCCGGTACTGTGTTGAATGCAGCCAATCTGGAACCGGTGAAAGGTATGCTGGTAGGTATGCATTCCAATTTAGCTGACTCGGCCTTTACTACGATACCTTTTGAACGTGTAGGTCGTACCGACAGTCGCGGACGTTTCACAATTCGGGGTGTTGCTCCGGGCGAATACCGCATCTACGGATTGCAAGATGCTGACCAAAACTTTTATTATAGTCAGCCCACTGAAATGATTGCTTTCGAAGACTCTCTGATTATTCCTGCCATGGATGAACGGACACGTCTTGATACACTCTGGAAAGATTCTCTGACGATAGATACGATCATGGAGAGAGCTTATACTCATTTTTCTCCGGATGACGTTATATTGCGCTGTTTCAAAGAACGGGTTTTGTCGCAACGTCTCATCAGGAGCGAACGTCCCGAATCCCGGAAATTCTCTTTCTATTTCTCTACTCAGGCTGACAGCCTGCCGTTGTTGAAGGGACTGAATTTCGATGAAACCAACGCTTTCATCGTGGAGAAGCCTACCGGACGCATTGATACGCTTCATTATTGGATAAGAGACTCTTTGATCTATAAGATGGATACTTTGAAGATGAGTCTCACTTACCTCTATACGGATACACTCAACCAGTTGGTACCGCGTACAGATACTCTGAGACTTGTATCGAAAATTCGGCCTAAGTCCGAGAAAGAACTTGAAAAGGAACGTGAGAAGAAAGAAAAGGAACTGGAAAAAGCCAAAAAGAAAGCGGAGAAAGAGGGGAAGGAGTATGTAGAACCGACGGTATTCTTACCTGTAGATGTATATGCACCGGGTACGATGGATATCTACGACTACATCTCTCTTACGTTTACTGAACCGTTGGCAACTGCTGCTGATGGTGCTATTCATCTGAAACAGAAAGTAGACAGCTTGTGGAATGATGTCCCTTACGATTTTGTTCCGGACTCTCTGAACCTGATGCGCTATAATGTTTATGCAGATTGGGTGCCCGGTGAAAGCTATGCTTTTGAAGTCGACTCGACGGCTTTCCATGGAATATATGGCCTTTTCACCGATAAGATAAAGAAAGAATTTAAGGTGAAGAAACCTGAAGAGTATGGGCAAATATTCTATAATGTGACGGGAGCGGATTCGATTGCTTTTGTAGAATTGCTGGACGCACAGGATAAAGTGGTACGTACAGTGCCGGTTGTCGATGGTAAGGCAGATTTCTACTTCCTGAATCCCGGCAAATATAGTGCGCGCCTTATAAATGATACGAATGGAAACGGTGTGTGGGACACCGGAAAATACGAAGACAAACGGCAACCGGAGAAAGTGTATTACTATCCTCAGGTGATAGAACTGAAAGCTAATTTCGACTTGACCCAGGATTGGAACATACATGAAAAGCCGCTGGATAAACAGAAACCGGATGAACTCAAAAAACAAAAACCAGATGAAGACAAGAAAAAGAGAAACCAGAATAACCGCAGCTCCGGCAATAACCGGTAAGCGCGGATGGGTGTTCTGCCTGTTGGGAGCACTGTTACTTACGATGATGTCCACGCCTGCCAAGGCACAATGTACGGCTCAAAATACCGCATTTCAGTCCGGCGAGCACGTGATGTACGATTTATATTTTAACTGGAAGTTTATCTGGAAGAAGGTAGGGCTGGCAAGTCTGACCACCTTCTCCACTACTTATCAGTCACAACCTGCCTACCGCTTCAACCTGCTTTCAGTAGGAAGTAAAAAGACCGATTTCTTCTTTAAGATGCGTGATACGCTGACTTGCTACGTCAGTGAAAAGCTGGAGCCGCTCTACTTCCGTAAAGCGGCCGAAGAGGGTGACCGCTATACGGTGGATGAAGCTTGGTTTTCATATAAGGATGGCGTATCCAACGTGAAACAGAGGCGTATCTGGCACAATCCGGTCCGCGATCCGCAAGAGATGGAATACAGTGACAGCCGTTGCATCTTTGATATGTTAAGTATCCTGGCACAGGCGCGTTCTTACGATCCGGCAGATTATAAAATAGGCGACCGGATTCTTTTCCCTATGGCCACCGGACGTAAGGTAGAAGAACAGACGCTGATTTACCGGGGCAAAGAAGATGTAAAAGCCAATAATGATACGATTTATCGTTGCCTCGTATTCTCTTTTGTAGAATATAAGAAAGGAAAGGAAAAAGAAGTGATTACTTTCTTTATCTCAGATGATAAGAATCATCTCCCGATTCGTCTGGATATGTATCTTAACTTCGGGTCGGCAAAGGCTTTCCTGAAGAGCGTACAAGGAAATCGTTATCCGATGACGTCAGTGGTAAAGAAGAAATGAGATAGTTATAAGCTGAACGGCAGCGGATCCCCTTTTCTGAATACGCTGGACTCGAATGTAGCAATCAATTTTCCGTCCTGGTTCGTGATATCTATCTGGTAATATCCGGTAGTACGTCCGATGTACCGTTCGCGTGCTTCGGCATACAGCGTGTCGCCCGGTCCGCTGGCGCGCAAAAAGGTGATATTGGAAGACAGGGAGAAAGCCAATGTACCATGTGAATTAGCAGCGGCGGCCAGTGCCAGGTCTGCAAGAGTGAAGATGGCTCCGCCCTGGGTGCGATGTCCTGCGTTAAGGTGATTCTCCGTGATAACGAGGCGTGCTTTACTATATCCTTCGCGTACTTCCAGTAGTTCTACGCCGGTTTGTTCTGCAAAGAGATCTTTCTTGAAAAATTCTTGTGGAGTCATGTTTTCAATATGATTAAAAAGTTCAATCTGTATGATTTATGTGCAAATGTAACAATTTTGCTCTTTTCCTGTATAATTTAGGAGGGTCTTTTCTGTAAACCTGCGCTACTTTTGCTGACGAAAGAATACGAAACTTTAATAAACAAATCATTATTATGAAAACAATCCTCACGACATTGGGAATATCCCTCCTAGTTTTGGCGGGTTGCACAAGTCAGAAGCAGACCGAGAGCAACTTTATCCAAGAGAATATTGATAATGCGGTGGCGCAGGAGACCATTCAGACCGACATTATCGAAAAGTCAGGGAAAATTCTGAATCCAAGAACTATCAACAAAGACGGTAGCATTGTTTATGTACCCATTGATGACTGGTGTTCCGGTTTTTTCCCCGGTAATATCTGGCATATGTATGAGTTGACCGGTGATAAGAAATGGTTGCCGCTGGCTGAGAAGTATACAGAAGCGCTGGATTCCGTGCAATACCTGACCTGGCATCATGATGTGGGCTTTATGATTGGTTGCAGCTATCTGAACGGATATCGTTTTGCCGGTAAAGAAGAATACAAGCCTGTGATTATTCAGACGGCTAAGTCTCTTTCTACCCGTTTCCGTCCGGCGGCAGGCGTACTTCAGTCTTGGGATGCCGATAAAGGTTGGCAGGCAGAACGCGGTTGGAAATGCCCGGTTATTATAGATAATATGATGAACCTGGAACTATTGTTCGAAGCTTCCAAGCTTTCAGGCGATTCCACTTATTATAATGTTGCCGTGAAGCATGCCGATACCACCATGAAGAACCATTTCCGTGCCAATAACAGCTGTTATCACGTAGTGGATTATGATCCCGTAACCGGTGAGGTACGTAAGAAACAAACCGCACAGGGGTATGCTGACGAATCCGCCTGGGCACGCGGACAGGCATGGGCTATTTACGGATACACCATGTGTTACCGTTATACCCACGATCAGAAGTATCTTGATATGGCTGAAAAGATTTATAACTTTATCTTCAATAATCCGAACTTGCCGGAGGACCTTGTACCGTATTGGGACTTTGATGCTCCCAATATTCCGAACGAACCCCGTGACGTTTCGGCTGCTGCATGTACGGCATCTGCTTTGTACGAGTTGAGTACATACATTCCTGGCAAAAATTATAAGGAAACAGCAGATAAGATTATGGAAAATCTCGCTTCTCCGGCTTATCGTGCAGAAGTGGGCACAAACGGTAATTTCATTCTGATGCACTCTGTAGGCAGTATTCCTCATGGTGCTGAGATTGATGTTCCGTTGAATTATGCGGACTATTACTTCCTGGAAGGAATTATGCGCAAAAGAGACTTGGAATCAAACAAGAAGCTGTTTTAATTCACATGCTGAAACTATAAATGATAACTTAGGGGCGTAGCGCCCCGGCAAAGTTTCCATTCGGTGTGATAGCAACAGTATCTCACCGATAAATTCCCATTTATAATTTCAACGTAATTTAATAAGAATAAAATGATAAATCGGTTTAGTTTGTTTTTGGGAGGCTTGGGCCTGTTTGCCCTGCAAGGCTGCAAAACTCAGCAGGGAGAGCAGGCACAACTTCCGAATGTAATTTATGTCTTCCCCGACCAATACCGTAATCAGGCTATGGAGTTCTGGGGACAGGATGGGTTTCGCGACAAGGTGAACTTCCGCAATGATCCGGTGCATACTCCTAACTTGAATAGCTTTGCCCGTGAAGCGTTGGTGTTAAGTTCTGCCCAAAGTAACTGTCCGTTGAGTAGTCCTCATCGGGGTATGCTGTTGACGGGGATGTATCCCAATAAAAGCGGAATACCTTTGAACTGTAATTCAAACCGGCCTATCAGTTCCCTGCGTGCCGACGTGGATTGCATAGGTGACGTATTTAATAAATCCGGATATGACTGCGCTTATTTTGGTAAGTTACACGCTGACTTTCCTACACCGAACGATCCGCAACGTCCCGGTCACTATGTAGAAGATCGAATACCTGCCTGGGATGCCTATACGCCGAAAGAACGCCGTCACGGCTTTAATTACTGGTACTCCTACGGTACTTTTGATGAACATAAGAATCCCCGTTACTGGGATACGGATGGAAATCGTCACGATCCGAAAGAATGGTCACCGTTGCATGAGTCCAAGATGGTGGTTTCTTATCTGAAGAACGAAGGGAATGTACGTGATCCGAAGAAGCCTTTCTTTATAATGGTGGGTATGAATCCGCCCCACAGCCCGTACCGTTCATTGGATGATTGTATGGAAGAAGATTTCAATCTGTACAAAGATCAACCTCTAGACAGCCTTCTTATCCGTCCCAATGCAGATAAGAAGCGTGAAAAAGCAGAGAGCGTTCGCTACTACTTTGCCTCTGTTACCGGTGTAGACCGTGCTTTCGGACAGATCCTTGAAACACTGAAAGAGCAGGGTTTGGATAAGAATACGATTGTGATCTTTGCTTCCGACCATGGTGAAACAATGTGTAGCCAGTTCACGGATGATCCGAAGAATTCTCCTTATTCCGAATCTATGAATATACCGTTCCTGGTACGTTATCCCGGTCATATCCAGCCACGGGTGGACAATCTTCTGATGTCCGCGCCGGATATTATGCCGACTGTCCTGGGGCTGTGTGGTTTGGGCGATTCCATTCCGTCTAATGTGCAGGGACGCAACTGGGCACCTCTTTTCTTCGATGAAAAGGCGGAAATTGAACGTCCCGGTGGTGCTTTGTATATCCAGAATCTGGACGGAGAAAAGGATGCGGATGGTAAAGTGCAGACTTATTTCCCTTCTTCAAGAGGATATAAGACGGCACGCTATACTTTGGCTTTCTATATTGATAAGAAAGACCATAAGCTGAAGAAAAGCCTGTTGTTTGATGATGAAAAGGACCCTTATCAGATGAATAATCTTCCGTTGGAAGAAAATAAAGAAATCGTTGCAGAACTTTGCCGTGAGATGGGCAAGGAGTTGAAGGCGATAGATGATCCCTGGTATAAGGAACGTATTCTTTCCGACATGATACCTTACTAAAACTCTCTTTTCTAAATGAAACTGCCTCCCTCGATTCGCTTGGATCAGAGGGAGGCAGCTTTTTTATAGGGTGGTGGAGCTTATTTATTCAGCTTCCACTCGCAACCGTCTTTACCGTCTTTTATCTCAAAACCGAGTGCTGTAAGTTCATTGCGGATCTTATCACTGGTAGCCCAGTCTTTATTGGCTTTGGCCTTCATGCGCTCTTCCAGTAACATATCTACTACTTTACCGAAAGCAACTTCACGCTCTTCATTGGAATTGTTTTCTTCTTTCAGTCCCAGAATGTCGAAGCAGAAAAGATGGAAAGTTTCTTTCAGCTCTTTCAGATCATCGGCAGTGATGGTGTCGTTGCCTGCAATGATGTTGTTAATCATTCTGGCTCCGTCGAAAAGATGAGCAATGACTATCGGGGTATTCAAGTCATCATTCATGGCTTCATAGCACTTTTCACGCACTGCTTTCACATCTACGCTGGAAGTGGCGGACGGAGTGATCTTTTCCAGTCCGTTCACGGCATCCATCATTCGGGTTAATCCCTTTTCCGCTGCTTGCAAGGCTTCGTTACTGAAGTCTACCGTGCTGCGATAGTGAGCTTGCAGGATGAAGAAGCGGATGGTCATCGGACTGTATGCTTGTGTCAGCAACTTATGTGTGCCGTTGAAGAACTCGTCCAGATTGATGAAGTTACCGTAAGACTTACCCATCTTCTGTCCGTTGATGGTAATCATATTGTTGTGCATCCAGTAATGTACCATGTCATTGCCCTGTGATGCAACCGATTGAGCAATCTCACATTCGTGGTGAGGGAAGATAAGGTCCATACCACCACCGTGAATATCGAAATGTTCGCCGAGGTATTTCTTACCCATGGCCGTACATTCGGCATGCCATCCCGGGAAACCGTCGCTCCATGGAGAAGGCCAGCGCATGATATGCTCCGGTTGGGCGCATTTCCATAAGGCGAAGTCGGCGGGGTTATGCTTTTCAGCTTGTCCGTCCAGTTCGCGGGTGGTGTTCAGCACGTCATCCAGATTGCGGCCGGATAGTTTTCCGTAATGGTAATCCTTATTGTATTTCTCTACGTCGAAGTAGACAGAGCCTTCACTGACATAAGCATAGCCATTCTTCAGGATCTCTTTCACCAGCTCTATCTGCTCGATGATGTGTCCCGAAGCGTGCGGTTCGATGCTGGGTGAAAGTACGTTCAGCGCTTCCATTGCCTTGTGGTAACGGTTGATGTAGTATTGCGCTACTTCCATCGGCTCCAATTGTTCCAGTCGTGCTTTCTTGGCTATTTTGTCTTCTCCGTCGTCAGCGTCATGTTCCAGATGGCCTACATCGGTGATGTTGCGGACATAACGTACCTTATATCCCAAATGGGTAAGGTAGCGGAAAAGCAAGTCGAAAGTAATGGCAGGACGTGCATGTCCCAAGTGCGCGTCACCGTAAACGGTAGGACCGCAGACATACATACCTACATGTGGAGCGTGCAATGGCACGAATAGCTCCTTTTTCCTATCTAAGGTGTTGTAAATTGTCAGTTGATGTTCCATAACGTTTGAGTTTTAGTTTTTTAAAGAGCACAAAGTTACAACAAATAATTTATTAAACGGTTCTGTTGTCGGATTTAATGGCTTTTAGTACAGTAATGAAGAGGTTCTTTTCTTATTTCTTTCCAAGCCGGATACTGAGTCCAAACTTCAGGTTCAGATAGTTTCCCGGTCTCTCCTTTACTTCATATTGCTTTATGATTTCTTGGGTATATATATTGCTTCGCTGATAGTGGCCTGTGAACGTGCGTGGATATATGACTTGCTCCGTATCAAAGCCGTACTTTCTTCGGTCAGAGGTACCTCTGCATGGAGAACGTACGGAGCAAGTACGGCCCAGATACGTCTCGGATATGGATCGGATAAAAAAGTATCTGTAAAAAGGTTAACTTTAATAATAATATGTATCTTTGCCATTGATTATGGTGTCACCCGTCGCTTTCGTGGCGGGTGGTGAAAAGGGAATCAGGTGTAAATCCTGAACAGACCCGCTGCTGTAAGCTTCAAACAAAGTCTGAAGACGATACTCACGCCACTGTTTTCTGCATGAACGGGAAGGGAGTCATCAGATGAAGCAAGTCAGAAGACCTGCCATGATCTGGAATCAGGAGTTCTCTGGGATTAGAAATCCGGTCGTACTTATTTTTTATAGGGTTATCATTGATTACTCTTGGCAGAGGTTTGATACTCTCTTTAATACATGAAATCGAATGTATCATCGCATTTTATTGGCAGTGGTAATGCCATTAGTATGCTGTTGCGTGGATTTGTATGCTCAAACGGTAGACTCTACAAAGACTTATCATATAGAAGAAGTCTCTGTATCAGCGCAACGCATCCGTAAAGAAGTGATTCCGGTACAAATGCTTGCCGGAGAAGAACTTCAGAAATTGAGTGTCCATTCTGTGGCTGATGCAATCCGCTATTTTTCCGGAATCCAGATAAAGGATTATGGAGGAATCGGTGGTTTGAAAACTGTCAACATACGTGGACTTGGCACTCAACATGTGGGCGTATTCTATGACGGCGTTCAGTTGGGAAATGCTCAGAACGGACAAATCGATCTGGGACGTTTCTCGTTGGATAACATGGAGGCCGTGTCACTCTACAATGGCCAGAAGAGCGCTATCTTTCAATCGGCAAAGGATTTTGCTTCAGCCGGTTCCATCTACATGACAGCTCGTCATCCTTCTTTTGGCGAAGGACAGAACTATCGCCTGAAAGGAACTTTCAAAACCGGTTCTTTCGGTTTGGTCAATCCTTCCGTCCTGCTGGAGCATAGGCTGAGCAAGCAGGTGAGCGGTTCACTGAGTGCTGAGTATATGTACACCAACGGGAAATATAAATTCCGTTACCGGCAGAAAAACGGATATGATATAACAGAAACCCGTAAGAACGGTGATGTGGAGGCCATTCGTGCAGAGTATGGCTTATTCGGAGATATGCAAGGGGGAGAATGGAAAGCCAAAGCTTATTTATATAATTCCGAACGGGGATTGCCCGGTGCCGCTGTGCGTGAGACGGGTGACTTTGTGCATGAAGACCGCCAATGGGATACGAACTTCTTTTTGCAGGGCTCTTTCCGGAAACATTGGGGAAACTACAGTTTACAGACGAATGGTAAGTATGCTTACGATTATCTTCATTATCTGTCCGATCCGCGCTTGGATGTTACTACAATGTATGTGAACAATCATTACCGCCAGCATGAACTCTATTTTTCGGCAGCGAATATGCTGAATATTCTTCCTTTTTGGAGTGCGGACGTTTCGGTGGATTTTCAGTGGAATAAATTAAATGCCGACCTGGTGAACTTCGTTTATCCCTGCCGCTACACGGCACTTGTGGCGGCGGCTACGGCACTGCATTTTGAGCGATTCAAACTACAAGCCAGTCTGCTGGGGACATTTGTACACGAGACTACGAAGGTTCCCAACGCCGCAGCAGGTGATAAACATAAATATACGCCTACCGTCGTGGCATCTTGGCAACCTTTCAAGAACGAAGATCTGAATCTGCGTGCTTTTTACAAAAAGATATTCCGCATGCCGACGCTGAATGATCTTTACTATACCTTCATAGGAAACATTGACCTGAATCCGGAATATACCACACAATATGATATAGGTGTAACTTATTCCCGCAAATTCCGTGGAGGTTATCCTGCCCGGCTGGAGTTTCAGGCAGATGCTTACTATAACGAGGTCACCGACAAGATTGTAGCCATGCCTACTTCTAACCAGTTCCGTTGGACAATGGTAAATCTGGGCTATGTGGAGATGCGCGGGGTGGATGTGGCTCTGCAAACCGAATGGCATTTATTGAAAGACCTGAAGGCCAACCTGCGGGTGAACTATACGTATGAGAAAGCGCAGGATTTCACCGATGCAAAAAGTGACTATTACGGTGGACAGATACCTTATATTCCCTGGCACAGCGGTTCGGCTGTCCTTAATTTGAGTTATAGGGATTGGGACATGAATTACAGTTTTATCTATACCGGCGAGCGTTATGAATCGAGTGCCAACATTCCGGAGAATTATGCCAAGGAATGGTATACGAACGACCTTTCCCTTTCCCGCCGCCTGCATTGGAAAAAGATGTTGTGGAAACTGACCGCCGAAGTCAATAATGTCTTCAATCAGCAGTACGAGGTGGTACAATGGTATCCCATGCCGGGAATAAATTTCCGCTTTGTGATAAATGTAGAACTTTAAAACCAAATACACGGCTTATGAAAAGAAGTAAATTATTACTGATGTGGCTTGCGGGCATGCTGATACTGTTGGTATCCTCGTGCCGTAGCGACGACGAAGAACTGGTACTTTCCAGTGTGACGAATGTGACACCGGGCGTACAGGTGACAGGTCCGGTCAAGGGATTTTTCCTGTTGAATGAGGGGAATATGGGAAGTAACAAGGCTTCTCTGGACTATTTCGATTACGCTTCGGGTAATTACTGTAAGAACATTTATCCGGAATTGAATCCTACCGTACAAAAAGCGCTGGGTGATGTGGGAAATGATATTCAGATAAATGGTGATAAACTGTTTGCTGTCATTAATGTATCCCACCTGGTGGAGGTGATGGATGTCAATACAGCAAGGCATTTGGCTGCCATCCCTATTCCTAACTGTCGCTATATCGTTTTCAACGGTCGCTATGCTTACGTCAGTTCTTATGCGGGTAAAGTGGTGATTGATCCCAATGCCAGACTGGGGTATGTGGCTAAAGTGGATCTGAATTCCTTGCAGGTGGTGGACACTTGTGATGTCGGCTATCAGCCGGAAGAGATGGTAGTGGTAGGGAATAAACTCTATGTAGCTAATTCCGGAGGTTATCGTGTACCCAATTACGATAATACCGTATCTGTGATAGACCTGAACACCTTTACCGAAATCAAAAAAATAACGGTAGGCATCAACCTTCATCGGATGGCAATTGATGCGCGTGGAAATATTTATGTTTCATCACGTGGTGATTATTACGACATACACTCCAAGGTATATGTCATAAACTCTCATAATGATATGGTGACTGATGTGCTGAACTTTCCGGCCAGTGAGTTTTGTCTGAGTGGGGACTCGCTCTTCTATTACAGTACGGAGTATAGTAAGTACACCGGGCAGAATACCATCAGTTATGGCATTTATGACACGCGGAAGAAACGTGTAGTGACTACGAACTTCATTACGGACGGTACGGAAAAGAGTATCGAGGTACCTTATGGATTGGCTGTGAATCCCGATACCAAAGAGATCTTCGTGACCGATGCCAAAAATTATGTTACCCCCGGAACACTCTATTGCTTCACGCCCGAGGGAAAAAAGAAGTGGAGCGTTACGACAGGGGACATCCCTGCGCACTTTGTATTTACAACGAAACGATTGCAAGTAACATTTTCTAATCAATAAATAGTATGTTTAAAAATCTGTATTTAAAACTATCGTTTGTCGGACTGTGCCTGTTTGCATTGGGTGCCTGTTCGGATGATGATGACGAAGCGGGGCTGGTTGGAGCTCCCGAGTGTTCGCTAAACTCCGATACCGGAGAGTATAAAGTAAAGATAGGACATGAGGTGACATTGCAGGTGACTGCGGAGAATGCCATCAATCCTGTGTATGCTTGGAAACGTGCAGGTAAGATTGTGTCTGAGCAGGAAACCTATCAGTTTAAAGGTGATCAGTTAGGAGAATTCTTTGTGAACTTCCGCCTGGATGCTGATAACGGAAGTGTGGAAAAGCAAGCCAAAATAACAGTCGTAGACCGTCTGCCGCCTGAAATTACGGTGAGTAGTTCGGCTGTGGGCTATTGCGATGTAGCTCTGAAGGTGGCTGCCGAAACCAAATACACGGACGAGAGTACCACTTTTGAGTGGAGCTATGGCGGACGTGTGGTAAGCCACGACTCCATCTATCAATTTAAAGAGAAGGAGATAGATGTTTATACGCTTGCTCTGAAAGTAACCAATGCCGATGGTGTGGATGTGAAGAACATTAATATCTCGGTGATACCGGAAGAAGAGCCGGTGTTGTTCTTTGATAACGGCCGCTATGTGGAACCTTCCACCATACATGATGTGCGAACTATGACTTGTCCTATTGGCAGAAGCCTTGTGTTGGCACCTGTAAGATTCTCAATCAGCGATGATGCGGTGTACGAATGGAGCGTGGACGGGAGTGTACAGAGCGAAACTTCCATTCATTTCAAGTTTACGCCTTCTGCTGAAGGCCAGATTTATGAAATAAAAGTGAAGGCTATCGACGGTGGTAAAACAGCTGAGGCTACGGTTAAGGTGGAGTGTACTCCCAAGGAAGGTACCTATTTCAGGGCACCGACCGCAAAGAGTTATTGGATATCCAATCATTGCTTTGAGTTCACGCCTGCTCCGGGGCAGTTCGTTAATTTCTCTCAGGACAAGACTGCCGAAGATGCACGAATGACGATACAGAATACACTGAATAATGGTGGTGGAACCGGTTGGATCGCTTCTCTTGGCGCATGGGGCGGTTATTTTATTTTGGGCTTTGACCACAGTGTAGAGGATGACGGTAAGGGTGAAGCAGACTTTGATATTGTTGGTAATCCGCTTGGTAAATATTGGTGTGAGTGTGGTGTCGTATGGGTAAGCCAGGATGAAAACGGAAACGGTATTGCTGATGATACTTGGTATGAACTTAAAGGCAGTGAAACAGGAAAGCCCGGAATCACTCAACGTTATGCTCTGAAGTATTATCGTCCTACGCAGGATAAGCAGGATGTGCTTTCGATTGACAATGATGGTAACCTGACTTTCCTGAGACGAAATGCTTACCATCCGAATAGCGGTTATTTCCCTTGGTTCATGAAAGAGGAATACTATATCCTGACAGGAACTTGCTTGGGCGATCAGTTTAAAACGGAAGGTATTGAAACTAATTGGGGCTTTGACTGGGGATATGTGGACAATATAAATGATCCGACCGGATTCCGTATTGAGAACGCCATTCAGCAGGACGGCAGCCCGGCTAATCTGAAATACATCGACTTTGTGAAAGTTCATACGGCACAAATGGGACAAGGAGCAGCTGTAGGTGAGATTTCTACCGAATCTTCTGCTGCTATGGACTTGCGATTGAAACCTTGATTTAGTAATTTAAAACAAATAGAATCATGAATAAATATATCCTTGGGAGCATTTTGTTCGTATTGGCCTGTCTCACGGGCTGCGATGACAGCAATGATCCTTTTGAGGGAACTGATAACTTTATCACTTCCTTTACCCTGAAACAGGGAGACCAATCTCTTGTAGCCTCTTTCCGGGGAGACACCATTGTGATGAACATTCCGGAAGAAGTGATACTCAGTGATGTTAAGGCTCAAGTGGTGTGCAGCGAGAACGCTACAATCAAGCCGGACCCCGCTACAGTGTATAACTGGGAGGAGGAAATGTTCTTTACCGTGACTTCCCTTTCAGGCCAGTCACGCAAATACCTCTATACGCCTCGCAGAAGCAGTGTACCCGAAACTGGTATCATCTTGCTGAATACGCAGGAAGAATTGGATGCTTTCGGTGCAAAAGGTATTTCGTATCTGGATGGTAGTTTGATTATCGGACAGCAGTTGGGTACAGATTCCATTAAGTCTCTGGCAGCATTGTCAACCCTGAAGCAGGTGTCCGGTAGTATCACCATTAATACCCGTTACCGTGGGCATGAATTTGCCGGGCTGGAGAATCTGGAAGAGATAGGTGGTTCTTTCCAGATTATTTCGGCTGACAGTTTGTGGACCGTGGATTTGAATAAGCTGACTCGTATAGGGGGTGATCTGGACATAAAGAGCGCGGCTGTGGGTGATATTTCCTGTTCTTCACTGAAGAGTGTGGGCGGTAACCTCTCGATGGAAGCTCCTTTTGTCTCTACGGAATTTTCCGCATTGCAACAGGTGAGCGGTAACCTTTCGCTGAAAGGTAAATCATCGGTAGAGAAAATGTCTTTCCAGTCTTTGAAGCATGTAGGAGGAAGTATTGAAGTGAGTATGTCAGCCATTCGTCTGGACTTCAGCGAACTGTTGTCCTGCAAGGACTTGAATGTGACCGGAAAAACTCTTCTGTTGCTCTATTGCCCGAAGTTACAGGATATTTCGGGGAAACTCAGCATTGCAGATAACCCGCTGTATGAAGTTTCTTTCCCGGCGCTGACTCATTTAGGTGAATTATCGCTTAGTTGCCCGAAAGTGAATCAGATGAATATGCCTCTGTTGAAGGCGATAGACGGTAATGCTAGTATTTCCATTGCCGGATTCAATCCCGAGCAGTTGGCTTCGCTGGAAAGTATTGGCGGAACTCTGAGTCTGACAGCTACCGGTAGCGTGAAGATGCCGGCTAAATTGAAGAAGGTGGGAAAGATCTCTTTAGGTTCAGGTATGAGTGAGATTGATTTGCGCGGTGTAGAAATGGAAGAATTACTGTTGCAGGGTTCGGACATGAGTACAACTGTCGTGAAGGGTGATGATGTGTTTGCCGGAAGCATAGTCATGTCCGGTCTCTCTCCCCAATTCCAGGGTTTTAAGGAAATCGGTTCTCTAAAGCTCAACTATCTTAGCAATAATGGTGGAACAACGAATATAGCTGGTATCAACAAAATCACTGGTGACTTCTCTTATTGGAATAATTCGAATATTCAGGAGATCATTATGCCCGACTTGCAAGAAGTGGGTGGTATATTCGACCTTTACTCTAATATTAAAGAGTTCCATTTCCCCGAACTGAAAATAATTGGTGGAGATACTCGGATATGTGTCAATACCACTGATGAACGTTCGTTCCCCAAGCTGGAAAAGGTAGGTGGAAATCTGCTTATTCAGACAGGTTATGAGCAATATGGCAATGTTTATGAACCGGTTCTTTACTATCCGCTACTGAAAACGGTGGGCGGGACGTTGTATCTTCGCCCTTATGGTTATAATGAAACCCAGAATATGCAGAACACTAAACTGACGGACTTGAACTTCCTTGTATCTCTGGAGAGTATCGGTGGCTTCAAAATAGTGAACCACAAGGCTCTGGCCTCTTATGAGGGATTGAAGAAAGCCATCAAGAGTTGTCCTGAAACGAACTGGATTGTTGAGGATAACCTGTATAATCCAACGTACAAGCAGCTGGCAGAGGATGGACTATGGACCCTGCCTGCCGAAGAAGAATAATCAAGTATAAAATAAAGAAAATATGAAACTAAAAAGTTTAGCATACATATTGATGATAGGCTTCATTTCGCTGCTGGCCGGTTGCGATGACGAAGACTCTGCTTTCTCCGGAAGCGAAAACTATATCACTTCATTCAGCCTGAAATTACAGGATGGAAAGACCTATGCGGCCACTATTACTGAAGATGAACTGACTCTGTCTGTGCCCGAAGGTGTTTCGGTGCAGGGAGCCAAAGCTGAGGTTTTGTGTAGTGAGCTTGCCACGATTACCCCGGATCCGTCGAATATAACAGATTGGGAAGGAAATCAGACGTTGACTGTAACCTCTTATAATGGTAAGGAACGTACGTATCATTACTCTCTGAGCCGCACATTGATTGTCGGTGAGGGGGATGTGCTGCTGGAAACGGCTGAAGACGTAGAAGCTTTTGCAGCACGTGGTATCAGCCGCATAGAAGGGAATCTGATTATCGGTAAGGAAACGGGAAGCGTAAAGGAAGATTCGTTACTTTCTTTCGCTGCGCTGAGTGGTGTGAAAGAAGTATCCGGAACAGTGCTTATCAATCCTACTTACAAAGGTACTTCAGTTGCAGGACTGGAGAATCTGGAAAGGGCAGGAGCACTGAAGATTGCAGGCCGTATCGGTACGAACGGAGCGTTTGGTAATAAGGAACTGGAACACATCGAACTGTCTCAACTGAAGATGGTAGGTGGCGATCTGTATCTTTCGGCTGATACGCTTCGCACACTGAATCTGCCAAAACTGGAAAGTGTGGGCGGTACGTTGACCTTACAGGCAATCCACTTCAAACAGTTGGAATTCCCGGCTTTGGAGATTATAGGAAAGGATATCACCTTTACCGGACGACAGAACGGAACGCTTGAACTGACGGAAGAAGTTAGCTTCCCGGCTCTGAAAACGCTGGGTAATCAGCTGACTCTGAAAAGCTACAAGAAGGTGAAGAAAATAAACTTCCCTGCCTTGGTTTCCGCGGCTACTATCTCGCTTGAATCGCTTTCGGATTTGGAGGACGTGTTCTTTAGTTCGTTGGAAGAAATATCATACAGCTTTTCATTGCAATATCCAATGAACAATCTGAATGAAGTGAGTCTCCCTAAACTGACGAAAGCCAACAGTATGCGCATTTATAATAATGGTGTCAAAAAACTGGATTTAGGCTCGCTTGCTTATGTAGGTAAAAACGGACTGACCATAGAACACTGTCAAAGCCTTGGAGAACTTAATCTTTCTTCATTGACTACTGTAGACGGTGCCGCTACTATATCTTATCTTGCCATTCCTGATATGGAGCCGTTGAAAAAGTTGAAGAGTGTAGGAGGAGATCTGAAATTGACCACATTGTCGAATGTGAAACAACTGGACAATGCCTGTCCCGAATTGGAGACCGTAGGTGGCGGATTCTCTTTGGGGGGCTATAGTGAAGAGGCTACTGTTTTATCCGGATTCAATGCACTGAAGACTATCGGAGGGACATTCTCTTTGTCATCCATGCCAGGGGTTACTGATATAACAGGTTTGGGCTCATTGACTTCTGTCAGTCGGGTTTCAATGGAACAGTTGCCTAAGCTGGAGAAAATATCTTTCCTGAAGAATCTGAAAGGAGCGCATTTCTCTTATTTATCTTTGGGAAATGTGGCTGCTCTGAAAGAAATGGATGTTACAGGCTTGACCATTGACGAACTGAAATTGAGCTCTGTTCCTGAAGGTCTGCTATTGAAAGGCGATGACACTTTCACGGGAAAAGTGTCAGTGTCAGGTAGTAAAGGAATGCGTTTCGAAGGACTTGAGAATGCAGAGATCTCATTGGAATTTGCAATTGTGAAAGAGGAGGCGAACTTTACCTTCCCAGGTCTGAAGAAGGCTAAAAAACTGACGGTTACTCAAGGTTATAATGCCAACCTTGCCATAATCAGTTTTGAAGATCTGGAAGAGGTAACGGGGGCTATGAGTCTTCAGGAAGGTTCTTATGTGAACAATGTAGTGCAACCTGTTCAGTTTCCGAAGCTGGCCAAAGTAGGTAGCTTTACTTATGGGGGAGTACTTAAAACTCTGAGTTTGCCTGCTTTGCAGGAAGTAACAGGCGTGTGCAGCATCGGTACTTGTTTTACAAATGGAGTTCCTGCTATGCTGGAAAGTATTAATCTGCCTGCTTTGAAGCGTGTGGGTACTCTGAAACTAACAATAGGTGGTGCTACCGGAAGCAATCCTAATACAGTGATTACCAATCTGGATTGCTTTGAAAACCTGGAATCTGCCGAGTCGGTGTATATTGAAAAACAGATGGGACTGATTTCTTATAAGGGATTGGCAAAAGTTATTGCGGGGCTGAACGATGCTGAAGCGTGGGAAGTAATTGGCAATGCTTTCAATCCTACTTTTGAAGAAGTGAAAGCCGGAAAACTGGAAAAAGAAGAATAAGATAGAGATTCTCTTCATCATAAGCGGGAGATGTACTGGAAGGTTGAAAGACTGGAAAGAACATTCTCCCGCTTCTTTATTGTATAATAAGTGCGACAGCGGCTGAACTTATTTCATATTACTGATGGGTGTAAATTCACCACAGATTCATATATATGTTTATTCTTTGCCAGAGAAATAATTCTTATTTTTGTACTCATGAAGTCTGCTAAGCGTGTATTATTAGGTATGAGTGGAGGTACGGATAGTTCTGTTGCCGCCATGCTGTTGCAAGAGGTCGGTTATGAAGTAACCGGTGTGACGTTTCGTTTCTATGATTCGGAAGGCTTTGAAGAATCTTTGGATGATGCCCGTAATCTCGCTTCCCGTCTGAATATCCCGCACATCATCTATGATGCCCGCGAATTATTCCGTGAACGCATTATCCGCTATTTCGTAGATGAATATCTTTCCGCCCGTACCCCTGTTCCCTGTACTCTCTGCAACAATGAACTGAAATGGCCGTTGCTGGCAAAGATTGCCGATGAAATGGGCATTTATTGGATTTCTACCGGACACTACGTACGTAAAGTTTTCCGGGATGGCTATTACTTTATAGCCCCGGCTGCCGACCGTGATAAGGATCAGACTTTCTTCCTCTGGGGACTGCAACAGAACATTTTAGAACGTATGCTCCTTCCAATGGGTGACTGGACTAAAAATGAAGTGCGTGCCTATGCTGCTAAGCGGGGCTTTGAACGGACAGCAACCAAAAAGGATAGTCTTGGTGTATGCTTCTGCCCGATGGATTACCGCTCTTTCTTGCAGCGTGAAGTTCCGCAGAATGCTTTGCCGGGAAAAGGACAATTTCTCGATGAAAGCGGGACTTTTTTAGGTTGGCACGAAGGATATCCTTTCTATACGATTGGTCAGCGCAGAGGATTGGGTATTCATCTGAACCGTCCTGTTTTCGTAAAAGAGATACATAAAGAGAGGAACGAAGTGATACTTGCGCCTCTGGCTTCTCTTTACAAAGAGGAAATGCTGTTGAAAGACTGGAATATTGTGGATACTTCCCGTTTACTGAATTCCGAGGATGTCATTGTCAGGATTCGCTATCGGAAGCAAGCTAATCACTGCACTGTCAGTATAACGGATGAGAATCTCTTGCATGTGCTATTGCTCGAACCACTGGAATCCATTGCTTCCGGACAGGCTGCGGCATTTTACGATGAGGCAGGTCTGTTGCTGGGAGGAGGTATCATCCTGTAATTTCCGTACAATCATTCTTTTATTTGTTTCTGAACAAAAAAATAGTTTACTCTGTTTGAAATACAAAGACGTCTTTGTTTTGCGGAACAATTAAAACGAATAACAGTATGAAACGTATATATTTAATGATACTATTTGCCACTTTGGCAACAATCGTCTCTGCCCAAACGGACGATAAGGGATATAAAGAAGGAGCTTGGGTACTGAAGGGTGTGACAGGTATAAATATGTCGCAAACTGCAATGACAAACTGGTCGGCCGGTGGTGAGAATTCTATTGCCGGGAATGCTTACCTGAATGGGTCACTGACACATAAGAGCGGAAACTGGCTATGGGTGACGAACCTGGTGCTGGATTATGGTCTTTCGAAAACCAAATCGCAAGGGATGAGAAAGAGTTCCGATAAAATAGGATTATCTACCCAGTTGGGCTATGCAGCCACTAAAGTTTGGTATTATACGCTTATGGCTGATTTGAATACTCAGTTTGCCAAAGGATATAATTATCCGGACAAGAGTCACTATATATCTAACTTCTTTGCTCCCGCCTATTCTAATGTGGCATTGGGTATGGAATATCGTCCGAAGAGTAATTATTCTATATTCCTTTCACCTGTCTCCACAAAGATGACCTTTGTGAGCGATGATTATCTTTCTGATTTAGGTTCTTTTGGTGTTGATCCGGGGGATCACTTTAAGATCGAAGCCGGAGCTTTCCTGAAAGCCCGTGCAGAGCTACCTGTCATGGAAAATGTGAATCTGATTACTACAGCCGATTTCTTCACTCCTTATAATAAAGACTTTGGTAATGTGGATGTCAACTGGGATGTGCTCATCAGTATGAAGATCAATAAAGTGCTATCAGCAACCCTGAATATGACACTGAAGTATGATAATGATGTGAAAACCTTTAATGATGAGGGCGTTGAAAGAGGGCCGAAGGTACAGTTCAAGGAGATACTGGGCATCGGATTGGCTTATAATTTCTGATAGTCTGGGATGACTGTTAGTTTCTCGGTGTGAAACTACTGGTTTCTCGGCGTGAAACTCGCAGTTTCAAGGCATGAAACTGTTGGTTTCAAGTAATGAAACTGTGAGTTTCAAGGCATGGAACAAAAATGGAAAAGGCCGCATCGGTTTTGTCTGATGCGGCCTTTCTTATTTATTATCGTATTGTCCTATGCTATTGCAGGAATCAGTTGTTCAGTTCCAGCATTTCCTCGATATATTCCCTTGTATTGCTGAGACGCGGAACTTTGTGTTGTCCACCCAACTTTCCTTTTTGTGCCAGCCAGTCATGGAATAGGTCTTTGCGGGCAACAATCACCTCCAGAGGTTGCAGGGCAATGTTCTTCTGTCGTTTTGCTTCATAATCGGAATTCACTTCTTTCAGTGTATCATCCAGTATTTTGGCAAAATTCTCTATACTGTCCGGTGCCTGTACAAACTCAATCAACCATTGGTGACGGCATTTAGCATTGGCATCCATAAATACAGGAGCAGCCGAATAATCGGAAATCAATGCTCCGGTAGCCTCGCAAGCCCTTGCCAAACCTTTTTCCGCGTTATCCACAATCAATTCTTCACCGAAAGCATTGATGAAATGCTTGGTACGTCCGGTGATGACGAATTTATATGGATCCTTTTGCGTGAACTTCACGGTGTCTCCAATCATATAGCGCCACAAACCCGCAGAAGTAGAGATAACCAATGCATAATTCTTGTCCACTTCCACTTCTTCCAGGCAGTAGATGCGGGGATTCTCTTTACCTACATCTTCCAATGGGATGAACTCATAGAATATACCGTAGTCGATCATCAACAGCATGGACGGATCATTCGGATCGTTTTGCGTACCGAAATAGCCTTCGGAGGCATTGTACGTTTCTACATAATGCATTTTGGGTGATCGGATCACTTCTTTATATTGTTCACGATAAGGGGTGAAAGCAACACCACCATGGAAGAAGACTTCCAGATTGGGCCATATTTCTTCCAGCGATTGTTTACCGGTCTTTTCAAGGATACGCTTAATGAGTACTAACATCCATGAAGGAACGCCCGAAAGGCTCGTTACATCTTTTGATACGGCACTGTTGGCGATTGCTTCTATCTTTTTTTCAAAGTCGCTCATAAGAGCAATTTTCTTGCTCGGAACACGGACGCAGTTCACTAACGGATGTATATTTTGTATCAGGATAGCAGAAAGATCGCCTACAAGCCCGTGCCTGGAGTTGAGGTTGGGGCTGTGGCTTCCACCTAAAATCAAACCTTGTCCGGAGAAAAAGCGGCTGTCAGGATTCTGACCCAGATAGAGGGCGACTGCATCTTTACCGCCTTGATAATGTGTGTCATTCAATGCTTCTTTGCTGACGGGCAGGAATTTACTTTTATCGTTCGTTGTGCCCGAGGACTTGGCAAACCAGCGTATCTCCGAAGGCCAAAGCAGATTTTGTTCTCCTGCACGCAGGCGTTCCACATACGGCTTTACCTCTTCGTAAGTCTGTATGGGTAGTCTGTTTCTAAAGTCTTCATAAGTATGAATGCTTTTATAATCATATTTCTTTCCCCATTCTGTATTTTCTGCCATGCGCACTAAGCGGTCAAGAACTCGGTGTTGAAGTTCTCCTGCGCGGTTAGCATAGAAGTCGATTTTTTTCAGGCGAGGGGCAAAATACACCTTATCCAGCAATGTTGTGATATTCATCTCTCTTAGTTAAAACTATTTTGTTGCGCAAAAATAATCTTATTTATCGGCTTCTCTATCTTTTTTCTCTTTTTTTTCTATCTTTACGGACCTAAAGAACAATAATTCAAACAAAAGTGTCATGAGAATCGGTATTTTGACTTCGGGGGGCGATTGTCCCGGCATCAATGCCACCATTCGTGGAGTGTGCAAAACTGCAATCAATCATTACGGGATGGAAGTTGTGGGCATTCATAGTGGCTTTCAGGGGTTGCTTACCAAGGATGTGGAGTCGTTTACTGATAAATCTTTGTCCGGTTTGTTGAATCAGGGCGGCACAATGCTCGGCACTTCCCGCGAGAAACCTTTCAAGAAGAACGGTGTGATATCCGATGTCAATAAACCGGCATTGATAGAACAGAATATCAAGGAATTAGGATTGGATTGTGTGGTTTGTATCGGTGGTAACGGTACGCAGAAGACTGCTGCCAAACTGGCTGCTATGGGATTGAACATCGTGTCTGTGCCTAAGACTATTGACAATGATATCTGGGGAACGGATTTCTCTTTCGGATTTGATTCGGCTGTAAGTATTGCTACGGATGCCATTGACCGCCTGCACTCTACTGCCAGTTCGCACAAACGGGTGATGGTGATTGAGGTAATGGGGCATAAGGCCGGCTGGATTGCACTGTATTCAGGTATGGCAGGTGGCGGTGATGTTATCTTGATACCCGAAATTCCTTATAATATCCATAATATTGGTGAGACTATTCTGAACCGACTGAAGAAAGGAAAACCTTATTCCATCGTGGTGGTTGCCGAAGGCATACAGACGGATGGCCGGAAACGTGCCGCTGAATACATTGCCCAGGAGATAGAGTATGAAACAGGTATTGAAACCCGCGAGACTGTGCTTGGCTATATCCAGCGGGGAGGTTCGCCCACACCTTTCGACCGGAATCTGTCTACCCGCATGGGTGGGCATGCTACGGAACTGATTGCAACAGAACAGTTTGGCCGGATGATTACGTTGAAAGGGGATGAGATTTCTTCTGCACCACTGGAGGAAATAGCCGGAAAGTTGAAACTAGTAACGGAGGATAATGATCTGGTTGTTCAAGGGCGCCGGATGGGAATTTGTTTCGGCTGATAATGATGTGGGCGAAGGCTATTCGCCCTTACATTCGTCCGTCTCAGGATTTTCTACAGGCAGAATCGTTTCAAGATTTTCTTCAATCAGAGTCTCCTCTGTGAGTTCATCTGTTTCTTCTGTATTCTCAGGCAAATGATTCTGCGCTTTTGTGGCTTCTATTTGTTCTTTGAATGAAGCATCATTCTTTATTTTCTTCAGGGCAGCTTGTGCGGCATTCTGCTGAGACTCCTTTTTAGAGTATCCGGTTCCTTTCCCGGCCGAAATACCTTCTATGCGGATTTCGGTATGAAACATGGGGTTATAATCTTCATCAAGGAACTGCTCGATAAGTTCAAATGAAACCTCAACTTTGCTTTTTTGGCTCCATTCAATCAGCTTTGATTTGAAGTTGACCTCTTTGCGCGACATCTTGTCGAGGTCAATGTAATTCTTGAATATCTTTTCTTCCATGAACCGCTTGCAGCGCTCGTAGCCCTGATCCAGATAGATGGCACCGATAAATGCTTCGAAAGCATTTCCGTACATATAACTATTGTGCGAGGAAGAACGGGTGGAATATTTTACCAGCTTGTCCAGGCCTATTTCTACTGCCAACTTATTCAGAGTTTCCCGTTGCACGATTTTGGAACGTGTATTTGTGAGAAAACCTTCGCGACGGCCTTCGAAATGCTTATAGACAATATCTCCCACGATGGCGTCAAGAATGGCGTCACCCAGGAACTCCAGTCGTTCATTATTCAAAGGGCGTCCCTTTTCTGAGCGGATGGAGGTGGATTTGTGCAACAAAGCCTGCTGGTAGAGCTGAATGTTGCGGGGATAGAACCCCAGAATCTTATAAAAACAAAAATAAGACTCTTTGTCCTTACGGAATAAGAGCCTTATTTTGTCTATTTGATTACGTAACACGACTGATTATTCTGCGTATTTCTTGAAAATAACACATGCATTATGACCGCCAAATCCAAATGTATTGGACAGAGCTACGTTCACTTCGCGTTTTTGAGCTTTGTTGAACGTAAGGTTAAGGTCATAGTCGATGTTTTCGTCGTTATCACCCTCTTCGTGGTTGATAGTCGGAGGTACGATGCCATTCTTGATCGCAAGAATACTTGCGATGGCCTCTACCGCACCGGCGGCGCCCAGCAAGTGACCAGTCATGGATTTTGTTGAACTGATGTTCAATTCAAATGCATGTTGACCAAATACTTCTTTAATAGCTTTAGCTTCCGATATATCACCTACAGGAGTAGAAGTACCGTGTACATTGATATAATCTACTTCCTCGGGGCTCATCTCGGCATCTTCCAACGCATTTCTCATCACTAACTTGGCTCCAAGTCCTTCCGGATGAGAAGCGGTCAGATGGTGAGCGTCGGCAGACATTCCTACACCGGCAACTTCTGCATAAATCTTAGCACCACGTGCTTTGGCGTGTTCCAGCTCTTCAAGAACCAGACAACCGCCACCTTCACCCATCACGAAACCGTCACGGCTTGCGCTGAACGGACGAGATGCAGTTGTAGGAGATTCATTGCGTGTTGATAATGCATGCATAGCATTGAAACCGCCTACACCGCCAACGGTGATTGCAGCTTCCGAACCACCACTCACAATAACGTTAGCCTTACCCAGACGGATCAGGTTGAAGGCGTCAGCAATAGCGTTCGTGGAAGTAGCGCATGCAGAACAAGTTGCATAGTTGGGACCGTGAAAACCATACATAATAGAAATCTGTCCGGCAGCAATATCCGAGATCATCTTGGGGATGAAGAACGGATTGAACTTAGGACCGTTTTCTTTGCCGGTCAAGGCATAGTTACCTACCTCTTCCTCGAATGTACGGATACCACCGATACCGGCGCCAAAGATGACACCAATTCTGTTTAAATCCTCATTTTCGATGTCAAGACCGGAATCGGTGACCGCTTCTTTTGCGACGGCGATGGCATATTGTGTATACAAGTCCATCTTACGGGCTTCTTTGCGGTCGATATATTTGGTAGCTTCGAAGTTTTTCACTTCGCAGGCAAATTGGGTCTTGAAAAGGGAAGCATCGAAATGAGTAATAGGTCCTGCTCCACTAACCCCATTCACAAGGTTTTCCCAAAAATCGGAAACATTGTTGCCAATAGGGGTAATGGCGCCGAGACCTGTTACTACAACTCTTTTTAATTCCATATTAAATTGATGGATAGGATTACTTAGCGTGTTCTTCGATGTAAGAAACGGCGTCGCCTACAGTACCAATCTTTTCAGCTTGGTCATCCGGAATAGAGATACCGAATTCCTTTTCGAATTCCATGATAAGTTCTACAGTGTCAAGAGAATCAGCTCCCAGGTCGTTAGTGAAGCTTGCTGTTTCTGTAACTTCTGATTCTTCTACGCCTAATTTATCGACGATAATCGCTTTCACTCTTGATGCAATTTCAGACATAACTTTAAGTTTTTAATTAATAATTAGTTTTATTTCTTTAAATTTGCGGGGCAAAGGAATAAATATTTATCGTCACTCGCAAATATTTAGGGAATTAAATGCAATGTTTTGCACATTTTTCACGGTTTTGTGCACTAAAAGGAAGAAATATGAGGAAAAATATCGCAGTATTAGCATCGGGAAGCGGCACAAATGCCGAAAATATCATCCGTTATTTCCGGGAAAAAAGTTCGGCTTGTGTGGCTTTGGTTTTAACTAACCGTCAGAATGCGTTTGTTTTAGAGCGTTCACGCGGGCTGGAAGTGCCTTGTTTCTATTTTCCGAAGAGTGACTGGGAGAATGGAGAGGCGATTTTATCGGTGTTGCGGGAGCATGATATTGATTTTGTAGTGCTGGCCGGTTTTCTGGCGCGCGTGCCGGATCTTATTTTGCATGCTTATCCTAATAAAATGATAAATATACATCCTTCGTTGTTGCCGAAGTTCGGCGGAAAGGGCATGTATGGCGATCGCGTGCACGAAGCTGTGATTGCTGCCGGCGAGGAGGAAAGTGGCATTACTATTCATTATACGAATGAACATTATGATGAGGGTGCCATTATTTGCCAGGTGAAATGCCCGGTGTTGCCGGAAGATACTCCTGATGATCTGGCGCATCGTATTCATGCGCTGGAATATGACACTTATCCCAAAGTGATAGAAAAGTTGCTTGAATCCGAAGGCTAAGCTACGGGGTTATTACGGAGAATGCTGTCTTTTCTCTCCGTAGCGGATAATCTCCTCTTAACTTTTCAAATAGTTCGGGATGAGCTCTCAACGCTTCGCAGTCTTTCCGCGGATCATACATTTTTAAATAGGCTTCTGTAGGGGTAGATGCTATGATGATCGGATTTTCCGGTTCGGGTGGAGCAATGTGATAGTCAGCTTGTATGCCGAAGTGTCGGCACAGGGAGTCCAGAGACATTCGCGTAGCATTGGCTTTTCCGTCTGCTGAGTATCCGGCGATATGGGGGGTGCCGATGAATACCTTATATAATAAGGAGAGATTAATGTCGGGTTCGTTTTCCCATACGTCAATGACGGCATCGGAAATCAGACCGGTCTGAAGAGCTTTCAATAAAGCTGCTGTTTCTATTACTTCTCCGCGGGAAGTATTGATGATGATAGGAGAACGTTTGAGGGAACGGAAGAATGCTTCATCGGCCAGATGGAAAGTTTTATATTTCCCTTCCTTATATAAAGGTACGTGGAAAGTGATAACATCACATTCTTCGGCAAGAAACTGTAAAGAGCAGAAGTTAGTACTTCCTTCTTTCTCTTCTCGTGGCAAGTCGTTCAGCAATACCCGCATGCCTAATTCGCGAGCCACTTTAGCCACTTTGATGCCTACGTTGCCTACTCCGACAATGCCAATGGTCATTTCTGATAAGTTTTTTCCTTTCAGGAGGTTTATTAATAAGAGTGTGGATTGCAAGTACTGTGCTACGGAAGCGGAGTTGCATCCCGGTGCATTAGTCCAGGTTATGCCCGCTTCGTGGCAATACTCCGTATCTATATGATCGAAGCCGATTGTGGCTGTAGCAATGAATTGTACCCGGCTTCCTTGTAGTAATTCGCGGTTGCATTGAGTGCGTGTGCGGATTATTAGTGCATCTGCATCCTTCACTAAAGCAGGGGTGAAGTCTTTTCCGGGGACATATATTACTTCGTCGGCTATTTTCCCGATAGCTTCCTTTATAAAAGGTATTTTATTGTCAACAATAACTTTCATGGAATTCTGTTTTTTTGAATACAGGCAAATTTAGAAATTAATTATATGTATGGGGTCATGTTATAGTAATAAAGTATAGCTGGTTTCTATTTTCTTATGAAAGTTGCTTTGATTTGTTAACGTATTCTTCATACGAATCCTTTGATCTTATCTTATTGAAGGTGTTATGGGGTAGTAAAAATATGAAATAAATAAGGAAGAGGATATTTTGCTTTTGGAGCAAGATGGGAATAAAAAGTGGGGAACGGTTGCTTGTGTGGGAAATATTGCATAACTTTGTATTATTGTATAACTGTAAAGTTCGTTAAGATTATGGCATTTAGTAACCTTTGCAACAGCATTTTTGAGAAGTCAGTCGCGGATTATCATGTAACGGATAGCGTGGATGCGCCAATGAACAATCCTTACGAGTTGAAGACGATTGAGTATTATCTATATTTGAAGAATTGGATTGATGCCGTACAATGGCATTTTGAAGATATTATACGTGATCCGCAGATTGAACCGAATGCGGCATTAACTTTGAAACGAAGAATAGACAAGTCTAATCAGGACAGAACAGACTTGGTGGAACTGATCGATAGCTATTTCCTGGATAAATATAAAGATGTGAAACCGATGGCGGAGGCTACCATTAATACGGAAAGTCCCGCATGGGCGATAGACCGTCTTTCTATTCTTGCATTAAAGATCTATCACATGCAAAAGGAGGTGGAACGTACGGATACTACTCCCGAACATCATGCTCAATGCAAGGCTAAACTGGATATCCTTCTGGAACAAAAGAAAGATCTTTCGTCGGCCATTGACCAATTGCTGGCTGATATTGAATCCGGAAAAAAATATATGAAAGTATATAAACAGATGAAGATGTATAATGACCCGGCCTTGAATCCGGTGCTTTATGCAAAAAGATAACGAATGGCACGTATCCTCATTATCCGTTTCTCTGCGCTTGGCGATGTAGCCATGACGGTTCCGGTAGTGCATTCGCTGGCAGCCGAATATCCTCAGCATGAAATCATAGTGCTGAGTCGTACTGCATTGCAACCTCTTTTTCTGAAGTTGCCGGAGAATGTAAGCTTTTACGGTGCCGATTTGTCGGGAAAACATAAAGGATTACGAGGATTAAACAGTCTGTATGCAGAACTAAAAGGGCTACATTTTGATTATGTGGCCGATTTTCATGATATACTTCGCGCGAAATACTTACGATGGCGTTTTCGGTTGGATGGCGTGCCTGTAGCTGCAATATGCAAGGGGCGGGCAGGTAAGAAGAAACTGGTTCGCCGTCATCATAAGGTTTTTGAAAAGCAGGAAAGCTCTTTCCGGCGCTATGCTGATGTACTGGAAAAGCTGGGACTTCCGGTTCAATTGAAGTTCACCTCCATCTACGGAGAGGGGAAAGGTGACTTCTCGCAAATAGAACCGGTGGTAGGATCGAAAGGGAATAATAAATGGATAGGTATTGCTCCTTTTGCTAAACACAAAGGTAAGATTTATCCGGTAGAACAGCAGGAACGGGTTGTTGCCTATTTTGCTGCAATGCCGGATGTGAAAGTTTTCCTTTTGGGTGGGGGGAAGAGTGAAAAGGAGGTATTCGACCGCTGGACCGCTAAGTATCCTTCCGTCCTATCGTTGATTGGTAAGCTGAAAATGGATACGGAATTGAATCTGATGAGTCATTTGGATGTGATTCTTTCCATGGACTCCGCTAATATGCATTTGGCATCTCTGGTCAATGTGCCTGTTGTTTCTGTATGGGGTGCTACGCATCCTTATGCCGGATTTATGGGCTGGAAACAGTTGCCGGCCAATACGGTGCAACTTGACTTATCCTGCCGGCCATGTTCGGTTTACGGGCAGAAGCCTTGCTGGCGTGGCGATTATGCCTGCTTGAGAGAGATAAAACCTGAAGAAATTATTGCGAAGATTGAAGAGAATATAAGGTAAATGATGGATAAATATTTTAGAATGACGGGACCGTCTAAAAAGGTGAAGGCAGAGTAAAATATGAAAATAATAGTAAATCCTGCATACGAGCATTTGCGGAAATTTGTAGAAAGCATTCCTGATATCTTTGAAAGTGAGGGGAGGGTGATCTACTCTGGAAGAAACCTCATCAAAGTGATGACGGTGGATGATGGATTGGAGATCAATATAAAACGTTATGGAGTTCCGGCTTTGGTAAATCGGATTGCTTATTCTTTTTTTCGTGCCCCGAAAGGAAGGCGCGCCTTTTCATATCCCAACATACTGCTTCAGAGAGGCTTTGAAACCCCGGTTCCTATCGCTTATATCGAAGAATGTAAGTGGGGCTTGATCAAGTACTCTTATTTTATCAGTCTTCAATCTTCCTATCGAAGAAATTTTTATGAATTCGGTAATGCCGATGTTAACGATTGCCGGGATGTTGTTATAGCCTTTGCCCGTTATACGGCTCGTCTGCATGAATCTGATATTATGCACCGGGATTATTCTCCCGGAAATATTCTGTTTGATAAGATAGATGGTGAGTATCATTTTATGTTAGTGGATATTAACCGCATGAGCTTCGGTAAGATCAGTATCGATATGGGTTGTGCCAATTTTGCCCGTTTATGGGGACAGAAAGCCTTTTTTGAATTACTTGCCAGAGAATATGCACGTGCACGCAATACTGATGAACAATACTGCGTTGATAAAGTGCTTGCACACCGGAAGAAGTTCTGGATTTATTTTGCAAAGAAACATCAAGTGAAATATAAACTGGAGCTATAGAGAGAAGTATGCGTATTGTCTTATTCTGTGAAAATAAGTATGCTGTTGATATATTATTGCCTATATATCAGGAAGCGGTAAAGTCGGAGACGAATCATATCTTGTGGTATGTGCATCTTCCGAAGATCCCGGTTTTCCCACTGGACGGAAAGGTCGTTTACACCTATTCGATGCAGGAGGTTTATGATTTTTCTCCGGAAGCTATATTTGTGCCGGGCAATATTGTTCCCTATTATTTACCGGGTGTGAAGATACAGGTTTTTCATGGCTATGCGGCAGAAAAGAAAGATCATTGGGTCATTCGTCGCTATTTTGATACCTATTTCACCCAAGGTCCTTTTTTTACGAAAAAGTTTAAGGAATTAGCTGCCGAATATAAAGATTTTGAGGTCGTGGAGACCGGTTGGCCCAAACAAGATTGGATAAAAAATCATTGGCATGATTTTGACCGGGAACGTGAAGAACTGTTGAAACTGCATGGAAAAAGTCAAATTGTATTATATGCACCTACTTTTTCACCAAGTTTAACATCTCTTCCTGCATTAAAAGAGGCTTTGCTGCATTTAGTAAAGATGAGGGATGTCGTTCTGTTGTTGAAGTTGCATCCGTTGACTAAAAAAGAGTGGGTGGATGAATATAAACAACTGGCAGAACAAGAAGAACACATTATATGGGAAGACGGCTTTAATGTTACGAAGTATCAGTTAATGTCCGATGTCATGATAAGTGACACTTCCTCAACAGTATATGAATTCTTGCTTCTGGGACGTCCGGTAATTACTTATCGCACCATAGCGAAGGACATTTACTGGACTGACATAACGGATACGTCCCAATTGACAGACGCCTTTGAAAGTGTGCAGCATGATGAAAACGCTATTGCGAAAAGACGATGGGTGGTTGATAACTACGATCCGTATCTGGATGGAAATGTAGCCAGGCGAATGCTGGAAGCGGCTGAAGATTATATTCGCCGTCATGGTGTTCCGAGAGAACGGAAGTTGAACCTTTGGAGAAAATATACGAGTATAAAGACGTTCGGAAGGATAAAGAAGTGATGAAAAGTAATGTAGAACTATTAAAAAGCAGGAATATGAAATCTTATGTTTTTCCGGGAAATATAGAAGAGCGGATTCTTCGAATCGCAGGAGAACCTTTTCCGTATATGCGCACTGCTTTGTTTTCTGAAATTGTGAAAGATTCAGAGCGTATGTTGCTGGAGCTGATACATTGTCCAGGCGGGCGTGTTATCTTTTATACTGCTTCAGGAACCGGTGCGATGGATGCTGTGGTTACCAATTATGTTTCCCTGAAAAAGAAAGCTTTTATTATAGCCGGCGGTTCATTCGGCTACCGTTGGAAGGGTCTCTGCGAGTACTATCAGGTTCAGAATGAAGTTTTTGAAGTTCCTTTTGCTCGTGATATTGATTATGCCCAGCTGGAAAATGCTGTGGCTGCTTCGCGTCCGGATGTGTTTTTATGTCAACATCATGAAACCTCTACCGGTCAACTGTTTGATTTAAAGAAAATTTCTGCTATTTGCAGGAAACATAATGTTTCGCTGGTTGTTGATGCTATTAGTTCTTTCTTGTCCGATGATTTGGATATGGAAGAGTTGAATATCGATATCTGTATTACCAGCAGTCAGAAGGGGCTGAATATAGCCCCGGGTTTGTCGTTTCTGTTTCTTTCGCCTAGAATCCTGCAGACTGATTTTTTGCATAAATCTTATTATTTTGATTTTGCTGAGAATCTGAAGAATCTGGAACGCGGTCAGACACCTTACAGTCCGGCCACCAGTTTGTTTATGCAATTGCATGCCCGTTTAAAGGAGAATGTAGTCCTTGGGGTTGACAAAATCATTGCTTCCGTGCGTGCTAAAGCGCTGTATTTTCGTGAGCTGTGCAGGCAGAATGGTTGGGAGATTCCGGCGGAAGTGCCATCCAATTGCATTACGGGGTTCTTTGTTCGCCAGAATGGAGATATTCTCTTTAATGAATTGTTGAAGCAAGACATATTCATTATGCCGGGTGGTACTCCTTGTTATTTCAGGGTTTCCCATTTGGGGGTTCAAAGTGAAGAGGATTTGGATGATCTGGCAATGAGAATTAAAGAAATAGAATACCGATAAATCTATATAGCATGGAAAGAAAGAAAATCAGAGTATTCACATCCGGTAGTTTTGACCTGTTTCATATCGGTCATCTGAACATATTGGAACGTTCGGCGGCATTGGGCGATGAACTTATAGTCGGTGTAAGCACAGATGAGTTGATACAGCATTACAAGGGAATGCCGCCTATTATTCCCTTTGAACAACGTTTCCGGATTATTTCGTCTTTGAAGTGTGTGACTAAAGCTGTGAAGCAAGTGAAGCTTACTGAGGTGGCACAATTACAGAGAGAGGATATTGATATAGTAACCATAGGGGATGATTGGATAAATAAGTATCTGGAGGGGCTTGAGTGGATGAAGCAACAGCCTGGTAAGGAAGTGGTGTATTTTCCTTATACTCCCGATGTAAGCACTACAAGCATTAAGAAGAAAATAATAGAGAGTACAAGTGAGATTATCAGGGCAGCGCTACAACGTGAGGCTGAATTAGATTATAATTGGCCGGAAGATCAGAAAAAATGAAGTTGAATTAAAGAATTGATACATGTTAGTCTCATTAATGATATCTACATATAATTGGAAGGAGGCCTTGTCCCTATGTCTGTACAGCGTTTTTGCTCAGACCGTGAAGCCTTGTGAGATTCTGATTGCAGATGATGGCTCACGTGACGACACCAAGCAGCTGATTGATAAGATGCGGACAAAGACCGATATTCCTATTGTGCATGTATGGCACGAGGACAAAGGTTTCCGTCTTTCTGCCATCCGTAATCGCTCTATTGAAAGGGCGAAGGGGGATTATATTATCCAGATTGATGGTGATATCCTCTTGGATAAGCATTTTATTGCGGACCATCTGGAATTGGCGGAAAAAGGTTACTTTGTGTGTGGGAGTCGTGTACTTTTAGGAAGAATGGCTACTGCCCGATTACTTAGAGGAGTGGAAACTCATCCTGCACTTTTTAAACAAGACCTTAGCTTTTTATTGAACGCTTTTCGTTCACACACTTTACGTTTGTATTTGGCAAATCGTTATGCTAAGAATAGCATGCTGCGAATCCGGGGCTGTAATATGGCTTTCTGGAAAGAAGACTTATTGCGCGTCAATGGTTATAATGAGTCTTTGGAGATGTGGGGGCAGGAAGATGTGGAAATTTCCTATCGCCTTATCCATGCAGGTATTCAAAAGAAACAATTGAAGATGGGTGGAGTGCAATTCCATCTTTATCATAAATTTGCTTCACGGGAGAATTTGGAATATCACGAACAGGTGTTGAGGCAGGTTATTGCAGAGAGGATAGTTTGGTGTGAGAATGGAATCGTGAAAGAAGGACGAAAGGTTCAGCTATTATGAAAGATAAAGTTGCTTTTGTTGTCATTCGATATGGTCAAAATATGAATGGTGGTGCTGAACAGCATTGTAGAATGTTAGCTGAGAGGCTCGTGACTCATTATGATGTAGAAATCCTGACGACTTGTGTTAAAGATTATGTGAAAGGGACAAATGAGTTGCCGGAAGGAGAAGAATGGATTGATGATATTCTTGTCCGTCGTTTTCCGGTAGCTCCAATCCAGCCGGAACTTCACAAAGAATATGAACGTAATGCAAAAGTGTCAAGACGGCTACGAAAGCATCTTTATCAACTGGGATTATTGAAATTTGTGGCTTCTATACATCCTAAATGGACTTATAATGCAGAAGTTGAACATAAATATATGCAGAGCCATCCGCTTTATTCTCCTACTTTGGTTTCGTATGTTCAGAATTATAAGGGAAAGTATAAAGCCATTATTCCCATAACAATGGTTTATCCTCCTGTATATTATGCAGCTTTATATGCTGCTGAAAAGGCTATTCTAATTCCCACTATGCATTATGAAGGTTCCACTTTTCGTTCCATTCAGACTGATGTTTTTACGAGGGTGGCTTATGTAGGTTTTAACACTACAGCCGAAGAACAGTTAGCTAAGAATATATTTGGAAACCGAATGTCACCTCATGGTATTATTAGCGTAGGAATTGAGGATTCAGTAGATGCAGATTGGAAAGTAACTAAAGAGAAGTATAATTTACCAGAAGAGTATCTTTTGTTTGTAGGACGAATTGATAAAGGGAAATTGGATCATATTATTCAATATTATTTGGATTACAAAAAGAAGTATTCAGGTTCTAGTTTGAAGTTAGTACTTGTAGGTGGACTCTTTTCAGAGACTTTTAGACATCCCGATATTTTTTATACCGGATTTGTGAGCGAAACAGAGAAATATGCAATTATTCAGCATGCTAAAGTTTTTGTTAATCCATCAAAATTTGAAAGCCTATCTTTGATTTTATTGGAAGGAATGAGCAGAGGTAAAGCAATGCTTGTGAATGGTAAGTGTGCTGTATTGAAGGAACATTGTATAAAGAGTGATGGAGCTGCTTTCTATTATAAAGGAAAGAGAGATTTTATATCTAAACTGAATCGAATAGAAAGCTCTGATGAACTACGTGTTGAGATGGGGAGAAAAGGTCGGGAGTATGTGGCAGCAAACTATAATTGGAAGATAATAATGGACCGATTGAAGAAGGCGATAGAGGCGATATAAGGTATGCAGGAAAATAAAGAGAAAGTTGCTTTTGTTGTTGTCCGCTATGGAAAAGATATCAATGGTGGGGCTGAATATCATTGTCAGATGTTGGCAGAACGTCTGACATCTGAGTATGATGTAGAGGTTCTAACTACATGTGTCAGAAATGCAGAAACTGGTAAGAATGAGTATGAGGAAGGAAATGAATACTGGAACGGAGTCTTAATTCGGCGTTTCAAGGCAGATCCGATTCATCCGGAAAATGAAAAGAGGTATGCTAAAGCGGCTAAACCTGCAAGAAAGTGGAGACGCTTTTTATATAGAATCCGCTTATTAGCTCCATTGTCTTATTTGCATCCATTATGGGAATATAAGCAGAAAGACGAAATTCAGGCTATGAATGCGTCTATTTTTTATTCTTCTGGTTTACAACTGTTTGTAAAAAAATATCGTGATGAGTATAAGGCGTTCATTGCAATGTCATTGGATTATCCAACTTTTTATTATACTGCCATTTATGCGGGTGATAAAACAATTGCTATTCCAACAATGCATTATGTGGGTATTTCATTTCGTTCGTTACTGACGACCGCCATATCAAAGATTGCTTATGTAGGTTTCAATACAGGAGAAGAACAGAAGCTTGGCGAACGAATCTTTGGTAAAGCATTAGGAAAACATGGTATTATCAGTGTAGGCATTGAAACTCCTGAAGCGGTAGATTGGAATACGACAAAGACGAAATATGGTTTGCCTGATGACTATTTGTTGTATGTTGGTAGGATTACACGTGTAAAGCTCTATCGTTTGTTACCCTATTTCTTAGATTATAAGAAAAAATATAAGGAATCTCCTCTAAAATTAGTCTTGGTGGGGGGAGTTACTATAGATAAGATAAACCATCCTGATATTATTTATACAGGCTATGTTAGCGATGAGGAGAAAATAACTATTATAAGGCATGCTAAGGCTGTAGTGAATCCTTCTAATGGAGAAAGTTTATCATTGATTCTTCTGGAAGCAATGAATGAAGAAAAACCTGTTTTGGTAAATGGATGTTGTGCTGTGTTGAAAGAGCACTGTTATAAAAGTAATTTTGCTTCACTTTACTATACTACAAATGCAGGATTTCGCAAACAGCTATACAAAATAGATCACTTTTCAGATGTTAGAAAAGAGATGGGACAAAAAGGAAAAAAATATGTAGCAGAAAATTATAATTGGACTCTAATAATTGGACGTCTTAGGAAAGCTATTGAAGAAATTGGAAAGTGATTGTTATGAATAAGAAAGATATAGCTGTTGTAATTCCTATCTATTTGCCATCCTTATCAAACTCTGAAAGGATATCTTTGGAACAATGTTTAAAACTTTTGTCTAGCTATTCTATTGTTGTCATAAAGCCGGAAAGCTTAGATCTAGATGATATTATAAATTTTTATGGTCTAACTCATATTGAAGCCTTCCCAGATAAGCATTTTGTTAGCTTGCGAGCATATAATAAGCTTGTATTGTCAGAGGAGTTTTATCGATCTTTTCAGCATTATACATATATGTTGATTTATCAATTGGATGCTTATGTGTTTAAGGATGAGCTGTTGAATTGGGCTAATAAAGGATATGATTATATCGGAGCTCCATGGTTACCTTGGAAAAAACGGCATCTTAGTGTCATAGGACGATATCGTTTGTATTGTCAACGACTTTTTTGTAGATTATTTGATGAAAAAACATTTAAGACCGATAAATATTATGCCTATCAGGTTGGCAATGGTGGATTTTCGTTGCGGCGAATTAGTAAAATGCTGGAAATAACAACTCATTATAAAACTAAAATTAGCAAACTGCTGGATGATGATGCGCCATTTTATCCAGAAGATGTGTTATTATTGTATGAACTTACAGACCGGAATTTCCATTTAAAGAAACCTTGTTTTAAAGAGGCTTTACAGTTTGCTATGGAAGAGAATCCTAAATGGGCTTATTGCTATAATGGTAACCAGCTGCCTTTTGGATGTCATGCTTGGTGTCATAAAGATTACTATCCTTTTTGGAGTTCCTTTATTAAATACTGATAGTTATATAGAAAGAAAGCATTACATGAGTGTTTCTTTTTCCTTTCTGTTTTGTTCAGACCAGTGAGTGATCGTTTTTAGATGACTAACATAATATTGTTCTTCTTCTGTTAAATTATTATTATCCACATACCAAGGTAAATGCCTAACAGAATATGGAAATCCTGTACGTAAATATAACTGTTGAATATCAATAAATTCTCCTTTGAAATAAGGCTTATATACAGCGAAAGTTGTGTCAATAGGTGCTTTAAACACATTAGGTTCTATTTCTATTTGCCAATATTGATTCTCCCAATCTTGTACTTGCTTTTTTAAACTATAACAATCTGGTAAATCATTAATGCAAATAGAAAAGCCCACTTTTAATGCTTTAGGATACTTTTTGAGTAAAAGAATGAATTTTTCGATGAAATCATCCGGACAGTCTGGGTGAATTTCCAGATCAGAATCAGTATATGCAAAATATGAATCTGTGAATTGTTTATAAATTCCAGTTTCCCATATGGAAAGATGTCCAATATTCTTGTTTAGCATATATACTGGATAGGGGCATTTCTTGTAGTATTCCAATAATGGAGGATAGGTAGAATCATTGTCGATGATATAAATGTTATTATATCCTCTTGTTTCCAGTCCTTTGATTAATATTAATAGTGTATCTATGCGATTGAAATTATTTATTACAATAGGAGTGTCTTTATAGGGTATTTCTTGCGTACTGCTGAAACGCCGTTTTAATTCAGGAATGGCCCATTTTTTGAACCTCTTATATTTTCGGATAAGTGCTCTTCTCATTTAAATTTTATCTTTTAATAAGTTACTCCATTGTTCACCTATTCTATTTAACGTGTATTGATTAGATTTTATTCTAGCCATTTCGCTTAATGAAAATAGGTTTTCATTATTTATTAATTCTATTAATTTGGAAGACATTTCTTGAAGATTGTTATCTGTTACGGTCATACCTCCTGAGCAGGATACTATGGAGCGAACTCCTTCACTTATTTCAAATGTTAATGGTACGACCCCGAATCGTAGTGCCTCAATTAAACACATTGGAAATCCTTCAAAGCTTGAAGTTAAGAGAATTATTTTTGCTGATTTATAGTATTTTTCCGGATGATCGACTTGTCCGGTAAAAGTTATTCTTTGTATTTGTTTGTCTACAACCATTTGCTCCAATTCTTTGCGAATAGTACCATCGCCAACGATTGTTAAGTTCCAATTTGTTTCTTTCTCAATTCTTTTCCATACATCAAGAATAATATTTACCTGTTTTTCTTTGGATAAACGGCCTACGAAAATGACTTGATTTTCTTTTTGAGACCATTCAATAGGTTTTTGCTCAGAAAAGGATACAGATAAAGGGTTTTCAATAGCAATGATTTTGTCTTTATATTTCGTTAAGTGGTATTTTTCAGCAAAAGGAGTGATATATTCATTACACAAAACAATGACTTTATTACCTTTTATACATGCCTTACGATATGAATCGGAAAAAGAATTGATATATCGTTTATATCTGTTGTTTAGTCCGAAATAAGATAAGGTTTTTCTTTCAATCTGTTTCCATTTGCTAGCTTTAAGTATGTGTGGTAATTGCCAATATTGTGATTTCTCATATTTGGGCATTCCATGTAGAACTGAGATTATCTTGACTTCTTTCTTTCTGTTTGGATTAAAAATGATATTTGTTATATGGGGATATATGCCCTGGTTGATAATATGAGTAATTTTTTTTTCTTCAACGATTTTATTGAAAAATCGAATATTCTCTTCTTCATTGTCAGACTGACAGCAGAATGTTTCTGCAATATTAGGTGATGCTGGGATATTGGGCATCATACACATGGATAATGTATAGATAGTAAAATCCTTACTTATATAATCTATGATGTTGTTTGAAACGCTTTCTAATCCTCCAACACCAGGAAATATATTGAATATGAAAAGTATATTATCGTTCATCGTTTTTTTATTGTATGCAATATTCGCAAATTTTCTTGTAATAAGCAAACTATTTATGGGAAACTTAGATAATATTTTTACTGATGCTCTTTGTCATCTAAAATATTTTCTCTAACATTGTTGCTCTAAAATGAAATAATTTTCTTAATGTTCTGTTTGTAATGAAAAAGATTCTATTCTTAATGCCGGATTTGGAAGGTGGTGGTGCTGAAAGGGCATTAATTAATCTTCTTCGGGAATTTGATTACACAAAATATAAAGTGACGCTTTGTTTGATGTACCATCGGGGTGTTTATCTTGATGCAATACCAGCGCAAGTCCATACGATATATTTGTTTAAGAATGAGAGGAATTTCTTTTTTCGGAAAGCGTGGAAACGCTATATAAAATATAATAAGTTGTGGCCTCTTTCTTTTCTCATAAAATGTAGGCTGAAAAAACATTACGATGTTATCATATCATATTTGGAAGGTAGTGCTGCATTCTGGCATAATATAATTATAGATAGAGGAAAAAGGAATATCTCATGGATTCATGTAGATATGCTTAAATATCATTCGTCACATAATGCTTATCGTAATCATGAAGAGGATGAAAAGAGATGCTATCAGAAGATGGATCAGCTGGTTTTCGTATCTCAGATAGCTATGGAGAATTTTTCTAAATTATATGATATAGATGTCCCTAAGTGCTGTCTTTATAATGTTATAAGTAAATCAGATATATATAAGAAAGCTTCTGTAGGTGGTATTATTACGAAATCAGTGTTTACTATAACAGCTATAGGAAGTTTGCTTGAGGTGAAAGGGTTCGATCGGTTGATACGGGTAGCCGAGATGTTAAAGAAGGATGGGATATCTTTTTGCATTCAGATTATAGGACGTGGAGAGAAAGAAGCGGAATTAAAGCGTTTAGTGCATGAACTTAATGTTGAAAATGAGGTCCATTTTCTAGGGTTTCAAGCAAATCCATACCCCTATTTGAAAGAATCTGATATATTTATCAGTACTTCAATTTCTGAGGGGTTTTCTTTAGTAATCTGTGAAGCCTTGGTATTAGGAATTCCAATTGTTGCAACTAATACAGCGGGTGCTTTAGAGTTACTTGAGGGTGGAGAATATGGAGTTATCACAGAACAGAATGATTTGTCCATATATGTAGCTCTAAAAAAATATATTACTGATGAAACATTGAGAACTGAATATCATAAGAAAAGTTTGCTACGAGCTAATATATTTGAAGTTCAGAGTGTCATGAGCCGATTTTATGAAGTTATTCAATGAGAAATCTTGTAGAATCTGATATTATTTTAAGAGTTTAGATAATAGTAGAATGACTTTTCTCATTCGTTTTTGTGTGCGGTGGCGTTTTTGACTAACTACTGGAATAACACTTCCTAAAATAGAATTTTTGAGATTGTCAAGTTCCATTAGAGAGGAGTAGATACGAGTGGGGATATTCTTCTTAATCCATTTATTACGTTCTGTTAGCCCAATGGCTCCATTAGAAGAGCTAAGTCCAGTACTATCAAAGTTGGATACTAGGATGTTGATATGCTTATAACTGCATCCCTTTAATACGATATTGTCTACCATGTGTATCCAGTCTGATATGATTCTATAATCTGTCCTGTAAGTTTGATTTTTGAACAATGAGTGGTGGATAAAAGAGGCAGGATGTGGTAAAAAACTTTTTAATAAAAATAATCCATCTACTTCTTCAGGAGGAATTATATCTTCATATTCTGTATTGGAATACAAAATTCTCAGGTTTCCGCAGATATATTGAGTTTCGTCAAAAGGAATAGCGTCCAAAACATGGTCATCAAATAGGAAATCTCCAGAATTTAGAAAGAATATATATTCTCCTTTGGCGTGTGCAATTCCTTTATTCATGCCATCATAGATCCCTTTGTCTGGTTCAGATATCCAGTAAGATAAATGAGAGGTTTCTGTAGTGTACTTGATAATAGTTTCTAGACTTCCGTCTGTAGAATTAGCATCTATGATGATATGCTCATAATCTGTATATGATTGCGATTGAATACTACGTAATGTTTTTTGTAGTCCCAAATTGTTGTTTAAATTGACTGTAATAATACTAAGTACCGGCTTTCTCATACCTATTATTTCCTTATTTGTTTTTTGTTTTCCAAGGCCTTGAAATATACTTGTTCTGTTTGGAGAGCAGCTTTTTCCCAAGAATATAATTTAATTTGTTCTGAACCTTTATGAATAAGATCTGTGCGTAGAGTGGGATTGTATATGACACTTGCAATGGTATCTGCTATTTCTATTTCAGAATATGGATTAAAATATGCAGCTGCATCTGCTGCTATTTCAGGGAAGCAGCTGGTATTACTAATGATAGCTGGACAAAGGCAAGCGTAAGCTTCCAAAATAGGAATTCCGAAACCCTCATAAAGTGATGGGAATACAAAAGCTTCTGCCTGATTGTAGAGTGTATATAGCATAGCATCAGAGGCCTGAATATGTATAAATTTGGGGGAGATGTTTAGTGATTCAAATATTTTTATTTCATTCATAGAGAAGGGGTTACCAGTACATATTGCATATAAGTCTTTATCTTTTGATGATAATAGTGAAAAGGCTTTAGCAAACCGAGTGAAATTTTTGTAGGAATATCTGGTACCAACATATAAGATAAATCTTTTTGGAAGTGTAACAAGAATTTTTTGAGTAGGTTTCTGTATATTGGTTCCGTGATAAATGACGTCAATCTTTTCTGGTGCAATATGTAGTAATTCTATTATATCTTTCTTAGTGTTTTGGCTTATTGCAATAACTCTATCAGCCTGCGTAACAACTTTTTTCTTTTGTTCAAAGATTAACTCCCTATCTTCTTTTGAAAAGAATTCGGGCAATTTCTCATAGATCATGTCATGTACGGTAATGACGTAAGGGTTATTTCCTAGCCACTCTTGGAAATATGGTTCATAGTAAGTTGCATGCAGCAAATATGTTGAAGATGATCTAAGCATGTGCTCAGAGAATTTTCTATTCTTTCCGAGAAGTTTATTTTTGTATTTATTGAATATCCACCTTGGAATAGGCAGGCGATGCTTGCACAGTTTAGATTCTTTCAAATAGATATTTTCAGAATATCGTACCGATATGTCGAATGTGATATTCATTCTGGGAATTATTTCACAGAAATATCGTGAGATACCTCCGAATGTCTGGGCATCAAATATTTGAGAATCATATATTACTTGTAGTTCTTTCATCTATTTTCTCGATTGAACGTAATTTTGTTACCAATAGCATCCAGCTTCGATTTGTTGGGCTTTTTGAGGAGTTTCGGTTTCAGAGGGTCTTACCCAATATTCGTTCATTAATTGTGCATAGTTATAAGTTTCATTATAATTGCTGTCTTCCCATCTGGCACCTTTTATCCCGAAAAGTAGCTGTAGACTACCTCCCATATGTATAGCTTTTTTTCCTGATCGCTTAATATGTGCAGCTAGTGGAAATCCGTATGCTCCACAACCTATGAGGCATATATCATACTCTCTTTTATCTATTTCGTTTTTCATAAATTCAAGGGCATCGAACCATGTCTTGAATCTACTATCTATACGATTTCCGATTGTTTGAACAGCCTTAATTGTTTGTAAATCAAAGTCAGGTAAGATTCTAGAATCTTTGTGTATGAATTCCTTTCGGAGATATTGTTTTTGTATAGTTTCAGCAAAAGGATGTACCACTAATACTTTCTGATTCTCCAAAGCAACTGTCCACGGTATATTGCTCCAAAAAGGATTGAAAGGCTCGAAATCAATTTTGTATGCATTTTGTAATTCATTAGAGAAATATTGTTCTTCATATCTCCAAGAAGCAAGTATGTCTATCAGTGGCATATCTTCAATCATCATCTCTGAGAATCGCTTTAGTTGATCGGGAGTTGCAGAAAAGAATCCGGCATTATTTTTCATAGTATGTATCGTTTCCTTTTTCCACCACCAAGGGAATGCCTCTCCCTTTATGTATCTTATAATATCTCTTTTTTGATGAAAGATACCTAAATAGTTGATTACACATCCAATTTCTACTGAACCGAATCTTGAGAACATACAAGGTTTTGATGATGATAAATTTTCTCTGATTCGATTTGATATGATATTAGGATCTATTTCTTTACACGGATTATAATACTGCGGTATACCATGCTTCTGAATATAGCGTTGGCGTAGCTTTTCTAGTAGTTTTATATATATATTCTGCATTGATTAAATTATATTTTGCAATAATATGGATTTTATAGAATATAATGCCTTGTTTGCATGTTAAAAAATGTATTGATTTTCTTTTATAGTATTAAGGCGACATGTTGATTGTAGTTATTCTTGTGGTTTCAATCGACTGTATTTACAAAAGGTTCTTAAATGCATAGAGTAATATATATTCCTACGTTATTGTGAATACTATATTATGTGTTAGATGTAGAATGATAAATATTGTATATACTACTGATATTTTTTATGTTCCTATATAATGCTGTTATTTGAAAATAATATGGAAAAAGATTACACTATTGATTTGTTTATGGAAAGTCTAAGAATGTATAATCTAATTTTTGTTTAAAATCTGCTTCATTTCAGATCTAGTTAAGATAAACTTCGGAGATAAGGTTAAAATGTTTCAAACACTATCTTTTATGTATTTATTTTGATATAAATATCAAAGTGATATCGCTACAAAGGCCTATTCCTGTATTTACTAATATACAACACAAACTATTTGAAAAGATTCATCCAGATATGAAAAGAATTACTTATACTTTAACTTTGTATTCGAAATTTGTAGGAACGTTGTTTTTACGTGCACAAAGATTTGTAGAGGCATATTGTAAGTCTACAATATAGGGTATTTAAAATTGATATATTATAAAAGGAAAGCTATAAATTAAGGGTAGCGTTATAAATTGTGGTTTTGTAGGCTTATTATATACATATATATTTTTTTCTATTTAATTACTTAAATATTTGTATGTGATGATGAAAAGTCTGACATTTGCAAAATACTTACTTTTTTAAGAGAAAACGCTATGAAACTTTTTAGTTACAACACAAATCGGTTATTTGTATATATAGTTTTGGTGATAGTTTTTTATCTGTCTTTCATGTTTCTACGCTTTAGTTTGCAAATTCATGGTTATAATGGAGGCTATTTTCGATGGCTTTTTGATTCACTTTTATTTGCATTACCAGTCTTGTTTTGTAAAAGAAGATGTCTGATTTATTTATACTTATTGCTAGTCAATTTCTATTTCTTGTCTATTATCTGGTATTATCATACATATGGTACTATAATGCCTTTGTCTTCATATTTAATGTTTTATAATTTGAAAGGATTGGGAGCTAGCATTTTTCATTCTATTCATATTAGTGATATTCTTTTATTTTTACCCTCTATTTGCTTTGTTATTTTTTTATTAATATATAAATCAGAGAATAGGCAAATACTCAATTCTTCATCTCTACGAAGAAATACTATAATGACTTTAATTTTGATAATAGCAACTGGAGTTACCGCTCCTTATTTATTCAATAAACGATTGTCTGGTAAAGATCCTCTTTATCTTTTTAGTACTACAGAAGTTGGAGCTTTTAAGAAATATGGAATAATACACTTCTGGATTTATCAGATAGCTTCTTTTCAGAGTGTTTCTTCAGATGATGAACGATATGCTTGTATCTTTATGGAGCAATTGTCGAAAAAAGAAAGTTGCTTGGCCAAAAGTTTACCAACTGTTATGGGAAAGAATTTGATTTTAATTTTAGTGGAGTCTCTGCAGAGTTGGCCAATTGGCTTAAAAGTTGGTGAAGTAGAGTGCACTCCTAATATTAATAAGTTGGTAATTCAGGAAGATGCAGTCTTTTTTCGTAAAGTTATTCCTCAAGTCAAAGATGGACGTTCAAGTGATGCCCAGTTATTGATAAATACTGGCTTATTACCATTGACAACAGGGGCGGCATCCAGTTTGTGTGCAGCAAATACCTTTCCATCTTTGGCTGCAGCTTTGAAGATGCAAGGTTATACTTCAGTCTCTTTCATATGTGATGAGAAGAACTATTGGAATCAGGAAGCGACAACAATTGCTTACGGTTTTGATAGACTATATGCTGGAATGGAAGGTGACAGGGAGAGAAAATATGCAGATGAGAATCTTTTTAAAACAAGCCTTTCGACAATGCAGAAAATGAAAACACCATTTTATGCACAATTGGTTACTTTATCCAGTCATGAGCCATATATGGAGCCTAGCCTACTTGATACTCCATTAATCCAAGAGAAATTTGTTAATGATGAAATTAAGAACTATTTAATAGCTATACAACTTGTTGATATACGAATTATGGAATTTATTGATGGACTGAAAAGAGAGGGTTTATATGATAATAGTATTATTGTCATAACAGGTGATCATGAACAAATGACCTTCAATACATATGAAGGGCGGGAAAAGTTGAGGGCAGAGGATTGCTATATTCCATTCTTGATTATAAATTCTCCTTTAGATTCAAAACATACTGATGAGGTTATCGGACAAGTAGATATATACCCTTCCTTATTAACTTTGATGGGGTGCAGTGACTATTCTTTCAGAGGGCTGGGAGACAATGTTTTTGGAGATAATATTAGCAACTATGCAACTTTCCGAACAGGTTTGGAAGCTGGTGGTACTGGCGTTTCAGAAACTATTAAACAGCATAGAAAGGACTGTTGGAAAGTTTCAGATATTTTACTCCGTATGGATTACTTTGCTTCGCATTAATGCTTTATTGTTTCTCGGAGTAATTAGCTTGTAATATAGCTTGAATGTTGTAATTATGTGATTTTTTAATTATCTTATAAATATGGTAGAGTAGAAGTGAAGTGCTTCTGAATAACTGTTCATTTCTTAGAAAAATTTACCGATTTTGTAAGAAACGTAGTCTGTGTAAATTAATATAGTTTTTCTGGCTTATTTACCTCATTATCTGGAAAATGTAGTATATCTATGATGAACCTAAAAGATATATAAGTTTCGTTGTGCTTATAAACATGCTTTTTTAATTGAATAAAATATTAAGTTTTCTTACTTTTGATAATTGTTAATCTTTTAATATTGCTATTATGAAGAAATCTTATTATTTATTAGGCTTTTTGCCTCTTTTCTATTCTTGTTCAGAAATAGAAGATTTACCAAATGTTGAATCTTCGGTGTCAAATGTAACAACAAGGACTGCTGGAGATGGTAAGTATGATGTGTTGGGATATGGCTATGATGTAACAGAAGAGTATATGGGAGAGCATTCTGTGCGATTGAAGGTTCTAGATGTAAATGCTTTCATAAAGGAAAATGAGGGGAGATTTGATAATCCCTTTTTGGGAGTTATTGATCAAAGAGTTTATGCAGGTGAGGATGTATACTCTTTTATGCAGGATTTGATTATGGAAAGTAATTTTGATGGTTCTGTGGCGAGTGTAGGTAAAGAGGCGAAAGATAGTAGCTACTTTTCTGGTTCTATAAAAAATGGGTTTAAATCCAGTACTTTATACTCATATTCTTCTAAATATTCATTTGCACAAGCTGAAGTACTTAAAAAGCAGAGGCAATATTATTTAAACACAGATGTAGAGACCTTATCTAGATATTTGTCATCTGTCTTTTTGGAGGATTTAAACAAATATTCAGCAGATAAAATTATAGAAATGTACGGAACGCATGTATTAACGAATATCACTGTTGGTGGTAAATATACTGCATCTTATAAATCGGTAATACTTGAAGAAACAAATCGTACAGAAAAAAAAGAAACTGTTAGTGCTGGCGCTAAGTATAATCTTAGTGTAATAGGACTAGACGCTAATGGAACTTGGACTAGTACTGAAATTACTAATAGAAATAGGAAAAATTCGAGTTGGGAATGCCACATAAAATCAATCGGTGGCTCTACTTCTGGGACTTCGATGACAGTAACTTCTGGGCAGAGTGTATCTTATACAGTAAACTTGGGTGCATGGACTGAATCTGTTGATGATAGTCATTCTAAATTAGTGGACGTTGACTGGAAGGCTACATATCCCATTTATGATTTAATATCTAATCCGATAAGAAAGGAAGAATTGAAGCGTGCAGTGGAAAAATATATTGCAAGTAAACAAATTAAAATGATAGCATTGACCCCTTTATATCAGTTTGGCAAGAATCGTAGTTTTCATTATAATACTAATCTTTATTCATTAGGATGGGAAAGGCATGGAATAGTGTGCTATGTATCATATGATAAAAATGAAGATTATGTATCCCCGTTATATCAGTTCCAAAAGAAAGGGGATTATCATTATAATACTAGTAGTTATTCTTTAGGATGGATAAATGAAGGAATAACCTGTTATATTTATAAAAGTAAAGTATATGATGAACTTGTTCCGCTATATCAGTTCTTTGATCAAACTAGTAAATATAGATATCATTACAGTACTCAGGTTTATTCGCTAGGCTGGATAAACCAAGGTGTGGTTGGTTATGTATTTTTATAGCGTTTTTCTCTCAATACTCTCGAATGATGGTGTTGTCTAAATAGATACATTGGTTAGATACGATTTATTGCTGGGAAAGTTGAGAGTGAATTTGTATGTCGGCTTGTGAGAATTTTATGTGAATGCAAGTTTATTCTTGATGAACTAATCAAAAATATTAGAAATCGATCTTTAAAAGCTTAGAGGATAAACATACTGTTTCTAAATATCCTTTTGGTTATGAGATTGCTAATACTTAGAAAGCTATAGATTTAATTGCAGCAATACAAGAAAGATATTTTTCTGCATAATCTATAATTCTATTTAACCAAAGTAGTATAATTTCATATATTGCCTTTTATTTTTGCACCAACAGTCAATTCAACTGTTGGTGCAAAAATAAAAGGCAATATATGAAATTATATGACGGAAAAAAGATAACAGAATTGATCCCCATACAGGAGTTTACATTCACTCAGAACTCCCAGATGTTAGTGCTGACAGGATGTAGACGTATTGGCTAGACAAGTCTTAGCTAAGCGTGTGCTGAAAGATACGTTTTATAGGGAGGAAAGCTGATAGTATTTTAGTAGTGGAGTTTGTGTGTTGAGATAGGAGAGAAACGTTCGTTCAACATTGTTATTGATGAGTTTCAGGAATTTTACAATATTATCCTTTCATATTTAGTGGTTTGCTAAATCTGTGGGATATGTATCGGTAGGATACGCATATCAATCTAGTTGTCAGTGGCTCGGTCTATTCTATGATGCAGAAGATATTTACTGACCATAGCGAACCTTCGTTTGGGAGATATGTGGTGTTGTTTAGGATCGGGCTATACTTCTTCACATATAGGCATATCCATTCCTTTATACACCACTACAATTTTATGTAGTATCGTGGTGCCGATGGCATTTCTCACCGTTTCCGTATCAGCATAGCGGTTGGCTTGGGTGATTGCTTCCTGACGCAACTCTTCCACACGGCTTTCGGAATCCTTATATTTGGCATATTTCAGTTCTACAATGTAACTGTGTTTCATGTCGGAATAGATTTCCAGCAGTGGACAGAGGAATATATCAACATAGCCGGCTTGCGTATCTTGTTCAGAAATGGGGCGGTAAAAGCGGTTTTGGGCTGTCATGGCAAGGGTGAAGCCGTGGACAAAGAACTCCCCTTTCTGTTTGTCGCGTTGAGAAGCGTAACGTTTCAGGCAGTCGGCGATGTAGCCGAAGTAAGTTTGCCAGTCGCCACGATAGGCGAGTGAACTGGACAGCTCGTTCTTTTCGTAACTGCTGAAATTAAGGTCAGCTTCATCGTAGGTGCTCAGTAGATAGGCATAAAGCTGCTCACGAACTACCTGGTTGGGAATGGTGAGTTTGGTTTTACCTTCATATGTGCCACTGATGGTAAGCATACCGAAATAATAGAGTAGGCTCACGAAGTTGTCAGGAGTGGTGATATTGACGGCAGGGAAACTTTCTTTCAAATCTCCGGTAATATAGCCTTGACTCACCAAGGTCTGGATGATGGAAGCATCGTGGGCAAATTCTTTGTCCTTACGGATAAGCATGCGCAACTTCTCGTAGTCAACGCGGATGTTGCTTTCTATCATATTCTGCGGTGCTTTACCATCGTTGTCAAGGTAGTTTTTGATAAAATAGAGCACCATATTAGAATTGTACATGGTGGTTTCACCATAACGCCCTTGTGCAAAGCAATAGTTGTCGTACCACGGTTGCATTATGTCCAACAACTCGTCCACAGTGTGGTTGAAGTGGCTGGTGGTGGAGTAATAGGTCAACATTTGCCGTACTTCCTCTTCCGTGAATCCTATCATTTCGTTGAATTTTGGGGAGAGCGAGTAATTGGTACCGATGTTGAAGCCGCTAGTGAGGTCGTCCATCGTAACAGGGCTGACACCGGTGATGAAACAGCGCTCGATACTGGAATAGGTTCCTGCTTTCACCTTGTTGAAGAAGGCGCGCAAATAGCCTTCACCATGTGTCTCGTTGGTGTAACGATGTAAACTCTCAGGATCGGCGAGGATGGCATTGGTAAAGTGGTCGTACTCGTCGATGAAGAGGTAAATTCTTTGGCCGGTTTTGTTACATTCCGTAAACAGGTACTCAAATTGTTCTACGGCTCCTTCTTTTGCATCCAGTTTTTCCTTAATACCCTGAGGAAGATAGTCGGCATAGATATCGCAAAAGTAGTCGAACATGGTTTGGCAATGCGCATCCAGCCCTTTGCGGTAGTTGTGCAGTTCACCGACAATTCCGGAAAAATTGAGATAGAGCACCAGGTAGCTGTTGCGGTCACGTGTGGGATATTTCCCGATATAAAGATCACCGAACAAAGCATCAAACTTATCTTTGGCGGCTATGTCGTAATAATGTTGCAGCATACTTACCGTCAGACTTTTGCCGAAACGACGGGGACGGATGAAGAAGAAAAACTTATCCGCGTCTTCTATTATGGGAATAAAGCGGGTCTTGTCTACATAATAACAATCATCACGGCGAATCACGGCGAAGTTCATCATGCCGTAGGGGATGCGTTTTCTGTTCGGTGCTATATATTCTTCCATAACTGATGCCTTTTTAGAAGTTTGGTTTGAATGCAAACAAAGGTACGCCCTTTCTGCTGTTTCTCCAAACAAAGATTCTTAAAAACATGGAACGCTTTCTTTATTATCTTACTTTTTTCCAAAGTAATTAAACCGTATCATCTCATCCGAAATATCATATGCCTCCTTTGCAAAATCCTCATCTTCCGGACTATATCCTTCTCCTTCCACATTCATCTGTGAACCTACAGCAAATTCTTTCTTTTCAGGATTGAGGATACTTTCTCCGAGGCCGGTCCAATAATAGTCGTCAAGTTGAAGTAGGTTCAGCAGGGTGGGATACATATCTATTTGTCCCATCACTTCATCGTAACGCATACCTATGGGAGAGTTGACAACGATGAAAGGAGTAAACTGCTTGTCGGACACGATACCTTTGCCACCGGGACTTTCGCATAGTTCTGCACGATAAGACGCTAAACCTTCGTGATCTCCTGTTATTACAATCAGCGTTTCCTTATATTGAGGGAGTGTTTTCAGATACTCCACGAATTTACCGATAGCTTTATCTGTGTAGCGGGCAGTGATCATATAGTTACCCATCTTCTCCGGAATGTCAGAGGAGAATGAAATCTCTCTGAGATATTCCGGTAATATGAATGGAGCATGGCCGGAATAGGTAATAAGCTGCATATATGCGTTTTCCCCTTCTTTCCATATCTCCCCTTTTTCTATCTTTTCCTGACATTGAGCAAAGAATGAGCCGTCTCCGGTACGTTTGTGGGTACCGAAAGCTTCCGTCAGTTCGAAATCATGATAGGCGATAATCGTATCCATGCCGAAGCTTTGGGCTATGGGGCCCTGGTTCCAGGTGGATATCTTATCTATGGTTAACAGATAGTTGCGCGAATGATTTTTTTCGTGCATGGCTTTCTGCAACGAAGGGTAAACATGGTTGGGATATTGGCTGCTGTACGTACCACTGTTGATAGGTAGTAGTCCGGTGCAGAGTATAAGTTGGGCATCTATGGAACGGCCGCCTTTTACCTGTGTCAGTACATGTGGGGCATAGATGGTGGTAGAATCCTTCAGTAATTTGTTCAAGTAGGGGGTGATCTCCTGCCCTTCCACTTCTTTTTCTAATACCCAGCTTTCCAATGATTCTGCCAGAATGATGATGCAATTGGTGCGGCGATTAGTACTGCTGTCCGGCAGGGCAACTTCGTGTTTGGGCTTTTTACTTAACCATTCTTCTATCTTTGCTTCCAGTTCAGGAGTTAACTTTTGTTGCTGACCTGCCAAATCATAGCAAAGGCTACCGAAAACGGTATAGAGGGAGGGGCCGCTTGAACAGAAATATGCTTTGTCGCGATATTCCTTGTATGCATTTGAAAATCCGCCTTTAATCAGGGTCACTGTGCCAAAGATGCAGATGATGACTGCAAGTACCACAGAATAAGCAAGCACCGGTGCGGGACGCTTCTGATGTGCAGTTTTTGTACGCCGATGAACGACGGCGGCTGCAAGGGTGGATAATGGGAAAAGTATATCATACCAGCGAAGAGAGTCGAAAACGCTTCCGGTGAAATCGGCTAAGTTTCCTGATAATCCGTAGCTGTTCAGAGGAATGGCGGTATAATAGGTTCTGAAGTACATAAGATTGGCTATCAGCAGGAAATCCAGCAGGAACATGATGAGCGTCTCTGTTTTCCACATACGGAAGAAGGCGTAAGGGATAAGCAATATAAGTGTGGCTATCAGTTTTGTTGTATAACATTCAACTGTAGAAAGAGAAGCAAAAGTAGTCGGGATACACCATAGTATGTCGAATAACATGAATTTCAGGAAAATAGTGATTCCGAATGTCAGTACGGACTTATCGATCTTTGTCATAATAAAGCGTTTGTTTTATATCCGGATGCAAAGATACAATATATTTTTCCGATATCATTCTGTGATCTATATAAATGAGCTACAGGGCTTGTTTATTGAGGGTTGTATAGATAAATCTCGTTAATATTAAATTTATCTTCTTTATCTTAAAGATATTTCTTGTATCTTTGCGCCCCTAATTCATTAATACCAAGCAATGAAGGAATTCCTGCAATTGATGCGGCGTTTTGTGTCGCCATATAAGAAGTATATAGGGTGGGCGATTGTGCTCAATGTCTTATCGGCTGTTTTCAATGTATTCTCATTCACTCTGCTGATTCCAATTCTGAATATTCTGTTCAAGACGGGTAGCGGAGAGAAAGTATATCACTTCATGGAGTGGGGCAGCGATGACTTGAAAGATGTAGCAATAAATAATTTCTACTACTATGTTACTCAGTTGATAGAGGTTCATGGCCCGATAATGACACTTCTGTTTATGGGACTGTTCCTAGCCCTTATGACGATGCTGAAAACTTCCTGCTACTTTGGATCTTCTGCGGTAATGATTCCTTTGCGTACAGGAGTTGTTCGTGATATCCGTATCATGGTCTATTCGAAAGTGATGCACTTACCACTTGGTTTTTTCTCTCAGGAACGGAAAGGAGATATCATTGCCCGTATGAGTGGTGATGTGGGAGAAATAGAAAACTCCATTACCAGTTCATTGGATATGTTGCTGAAAAATCCGATTTTGATCCTGTTTTATTTTACAACGCTGATTATAACAAGTTGGCAGTTGACCCTGTTTACCATCGTAGTACTTCCCGGAATGGGGTGGCTGATGGGAAAGGTCGGCAAGAAGCTGAAACGCCAATCTTTGGAAGCGCAGGGCAAATGGAGTGATACCATGTCACAATTGGAAGAAACTTTGGGGGGCTTGCGCATCATTAAAGCGTTTATTGCAGAAGATAAGATGGTGGATCGCTTTACCAGATGCAGTAATGAACTGCGTGATGCGACCAATAAAGTGGCCGTTCGTCAGGCGTTGGCTCATCCGATGAGTGAGTTCCTGGGAACGCTTTTGATTGTATTGGTGCTTTGGTTTGGCGGTATGCTGATTTTGGGCGATGAGCATTCTTCGCTGGAAGCTCCTACATTCATTTTCTATATGGTTATTCTGTATAGCATCATTAATCCGTTGAAGGATTTTGCAAAAGCAGGATATAACATCCCGAAAGGTTTGGCTTCCATGGAACGTGTGGATAAGATTCTGAAGGCTGAGAATCCTATTAAGGAACCCGTAAACCCGCTTCCTCTGCATGGCATGAATCGACAAATCGAGTTTAAGGATGTTTCTTTTAGTTATGATGGGAAGAGGGAAGTTTTGAAACATATCAATCTTGTTGTTCCGAAGGGGCAGACGATTGCATTGGTCGGGCAATCCGGGTCGGGAAAATCTACGCTGGTAGATTTGCTTCCGCGTTACCATGACATACATTTCGGTGAAATCATGATTGATGGCGTTAGTACCAAGAATTTCCGTATTCATGATTTGCGTGGCCTGATAGGAAATGTAAATCAGGAAGCGATTCTGTTTAATGATACATTCTTTAATAACATAGCATTTGGTGTGGAAAACGCCACACTGGAGCAGGTGATGGAGGCGGCGAAGATTGCCAATGCGCACGATTTCATTATGGAGACAGAGCATGGATACAACACAAATATTGGTGACCGTGGTGGCAAGCTTTCCGGAGGACAACGCCAACGCATCAGTATTGCCCGTGCTATTTTGAAGAATCCGCCTATTCTTATTCTTGATGAGGCTACTTCTGCTCTTGATACGGAGTCCGAACGTCTGGTGCAGGAAGCTTTGGAGCGTTTGATGAAAACCCGTACTACAATTGCTATTGCCCACCGTCTTTCTACCATTAAAAATGCAGATGAAATTTGCGTACTCTATGAAGGAGAAATTGTGGAACGTGGCAGGCACGAAGCTTTGTTGGAGAAGAATGGATACTATAAACGTTTGAATGATATGCAATCTCTGTCTTGATCAAAAAACGATTCTGAATAGAAAGATTTATTAATTCTGCCTACATCCTACACCCGGAGACTTAATCGTCTCATTAATAGAACGGTGTGTGGTGTAGGCAAAATTATATGCGGGTGTAGGAAAGGTATTTGCCTACACCACCGGAATCTGTGCCTGTCTTCATGTTGCTTTGAATCAGTGCTTACCTCTTGTTTCCTAAAAGAATAATCTTCTTTTCCTTGGTTTTTAATGTACATTTCCTTTGGTCAAAACTCATGTTCTGAATATATTAGCTATATATCGGACGTGCAGCATCTATATATCGGACGTGTCACATCTATATATCGGACATGCAGTATCTATATATCCAATACCACCGATATATAGATGCTAGACGAGGCAAGATGAAAGAAAAGCGTTCAGCCTTTCTAATACAGATGATTGAACACATAGGCCATTCGTACTATCAACTACGCTGTGTAAGGAAACCGAAAAAACAGCTATTTCTCCTTTTACAAGAAGTTAGGAGTTTGACGACGGGAAGTTAACTTCTTGTCAACAAACTCCCAACTTCTTGTCGGCAAGAAATTGATCCTTTGCAACACCTTGATAATCAATAGTAAATTCCCCTTGTATAAAAGGAGTGTTTATACGCATATATTACTCGCTTTTCACATGTCGCTTACAGATTTCGCTTAACGAAATCAGACTTGTCTGAAATTAGATTGCTTGTTGTGGATGAGAACAAGCAATCTAATCATCCGCAACATTGCTTATTCCGGACCATAACACTACTTGTTTTCAAGTGGTTATTCAATTTTCTCAAAAATAGCGGGTGTAGGATGATGCGTCATTTAATTCAAGCCCTGTACAGGCTTATTTTCTTCCGAAGTCAGCAGGTATTTCTCCCCACTGCTTGGTTTCCCATTTCAGAATTTTGGTAGTATATGTATTTTCCCGTAGCCACTTTTCGGCACGCTCTATTAGTTTGAAAAGTTCTTCTGTTTTGGGTTCACGGGGTAGCTTTGTTTTGCATTTCTTCTGCTTGATCCAACTGATGGCATTCACGCTGTCACTATAGATGGGCATATCGAAGCCTTTCTGTTTCAGTAGGGCAAGTCCGTGGACGATAGCAAGAAACTCACCGATATTATTCGTACCATATACCGGGCCGAAATGGAATATTTCTTGTCGGCTGGCTACGTGTACACCGCGATATTCCATAGCTCCGGGATTACCACTACAGGCAGCGTCTACGGCAAGGCTATTCTCTACGACAGATGAAGGAAGGGGGGCATTCACATCTTTCTTTTGGGCGGGAGCACCCGGAGAGGATCGTTTGATATATTCATACGGAGAAGATTCAAAGGCTTTTTCCGCTTCTTCGCGCGTCTCGAACGATTTATATTTCGCTCCTTCGTAACCTTTGGTTTGTAACTGACAGTCTGTCCAGGAAGTATAAATCCCCGGATTGACGCCTGACCATACAACGTAAAACTTCTCTTTACTCATAATTGGGTGCAAAGGTACAAATATATTCTACAACTTCGAACAACTTCACTCTTTCACTTGTTTCACTATATAAGACAAAAATGATAATTACGAAAAGAAAGGATTAAATATGGTCAGAGAACGGACATTTGCCGAAGCATTGGAGCATCGGCGCAGCTATTATTCTATCAGTAACGACTCTCCGGTTCAGGACGAGGAAATTGTACACATCATCCGTACAGCAGTAAAGCATGTGCCTTCGGCATTCAACTCGCAGACTACACGTATTGTGTTGTTACTGGGGGATGAACATCAGAAATTATGGAGAATCGTGAAGGATCAGTTGGAAGAACGTCTGTCCGAAGAACAATATCGCCAGTCGGAGAAGAAGATCGATACTTCGTTCTCTTGCGGATATGGCACGATACTCTTTTTTGAAGACCGTTCCATTGTAGAAGGACTGCAAAAACAATTCCCTACTTATCATGAGAATTTCCCGACGTGGTCGCAACATACTTCTGCCATGCATCAGCTGGCTATCTGGACCATGCTCGAAGATAAAGGTCTGGGCGCTTCGCTGCAACACTATAACCCGTTGATTGACGAAGATGTACGCAGCACGTGGCATCTTCCCGAAACCTGGCAGTTGATTGCACAGATGCCTTTCGGTACTCCTGTGGCCGAACCGGGCGGGAAAGAGTTTGATGATTTGAGCGAACGCATTAAAATTTTTATCTGATAGTAAATCTCTCAGAATAGAATTGCTTACCTTTGTACGCAAAGGTAAGCGCTTATGATACGTATTTTCTTAACCGGCTACATGGGAGCCGGTAAAACAACTTTAGGAAAGGCTTTTGCCCGCGAATTGAATATACCGTTCATCGATCTGGACTGGTATATCGAAGAACGTCTTCACAAATCCATACGTGAATTGTTCATTGAGCGGGGAGAGGCCTCTTTTCGTGAACTGGAGCGAACCATGCTGCATGAAGTGGCTGAGTTTGAAAACGTCATTATCTCGACCGGAGGCGGTACTCCTTGCTTCTTCGATAACATGGAGTATATGAACGAGCATGGGCAGACCGTTTTTCTGGATGTTCATCCTGACGTTTTGTTCCGCCGCTTGCGAGTGGCTACGCAGCAACGTCCTATTCTGCAAGGAAAAACGGACGAAGAACTGCGGATTTTCATTATAGAAGCCTTGGAAAAACGTGCACCGCACTATGGTAAGGCAAGATACCGTTTCGATGCCGGGCAGTTGGAAAGCCGTCGGCAAATTGCGGATTCTGTGCAGCAGTTACGTAACTTGCTGAGCATTTAACCGCTTGTAAATGTGTAATTTTAGGTGGAAAACGCAATAAATATCGAGAATTATCGTATTTTTGTCGCCCTATTAAAATCAAACAACAAACATCTGAGTTACAAAAAATGAGAAAATGGCGTATTGAAGATTCAGAAGAGCTTTACAACATTACAGGTTGGGGCACTTCGTACTTTGGTATCAATGACAAAGGTCATGTAGTGGTAACACCTCGTAAAAACGGTGTCGGCGTCGATTTGAAAGAATTGGTGGATGAATTGCAATTGCGAGACGTGGCGGCTCCTATGCTGATACGTTTTCCCGATATTCTGGACAACCGGATTGAGAAGACTTCTTCATGTTTTAGGCAGGCCGCTGAGGAGTACGGCTATAAAGCGCAGAACTTTATCATCTATCCTATCAAGGTTAATCAGATGCGCCCTGTGGTAGAGGAGATTATCAGCCATGGAAAGAAATTCAATCTTGGGTTGGAAGCCGGGTCGAAGCCTGAACTTCATGCCGTGATTGCTATTAACTCAGATTCTGACTCGTTGATTATCTGCAACGGCTATAAGGATGAGAGCTATATAGAATTGGCTTTGCTTGCCCAGAAGATGGGTAAACGCATTTTTCTTGTAGTAGAAAAAATGAACGAGCTAAAACTGATAGCCAAGATGGCGAAGCAGCTGAATGTTATGCCTAATATTGGTATTCGTATTAAACTGGCTTCTTCAGGAAGTGGCAAATGGGAAGATTCAGGCGGCGATGCAAGCAAGTTTGGACTCAGTTCCAGTGAATTGCTCGAAGCACTCGACTTTTTAGACTCAAAAGGACTGAAAGATTGTCTGAAATTGATACATTTCCATATCGGTAGCCAGGTGACAAAGATTCGCCGCATTAAGACGGCCTTGCGCGAAGCATCTCAATTCTATGTGCAGCTTCATGCTATGGGATTCAAAGTCGAATTCGTGGATATCGGTGGTGGTTTGGGCGTAGATTACGATGGAACACGTTCGTCCAGCAGCGAAAGTAGCGTCAATTATTCCATTCAGGAATATGTGAATGACTCTATTTCCACTTTGGTAGATGCCAGTGATAAGAATGGTATTCCCCATCCCAATATTATTACGGAAAGCGGACGTGCACTGACTGCCCATCATTCCGTACTTATTTTTGAAGTCTTGGAAACCACCACTTTGCCCGAATGGGACGATGATGAAGAAGTAACCGAGGAAGACCATGAATTGGTGCAGGAACTTTATGGCATTTGGGATACATTGAATCAAAATAAGATGCTGGAAGCCTGGCACGATGCACAGCAAATTCGTGAAGAAGCGCTCGACTTGTTCAGTCATGGAATTGTGGATTTGAAAACACGTGCACAGATTGAGCGTCTTTACTGGTCTGTTATGCGTGAGGTGAACCAGATTGCAGGCGGCTTGAAGCATGCTCCCGATGAACTTCGCGGATTGCCGAAACTGTTGGCGGATAAATATTTCTGTAACTTCTCGCTGTTCCAGTCCCTGCCGGATTCCTGGGCTATCGACCAGATATTCCCGATTATGCCCATTCAGCGTCTGGACGAACGTCCCGACCGTGCGGCAACCTTGCAGGACATCACTTGTGATTCGGATGGAAAGATAGCTAACTTTATCTCGACTAAGAATGTGGCACACTATCTGCCCACTCATTCTTTAAAGAGTAAGGAACCTTATTATATGGGTGTGTTCCTGGTAGGTGCTTATCAGGAGATTCTGGGTGATATGCATAATCTTTTCGGCGATACGAATGCTGTGCATGTATCTGTTAACGAGAAGGGATATACTATCGAACAGGTGATTGATGGTGAAACTGTAGCGGAAGTGCTTGACTATGTTCAATATAGCCCTAAGAAGCTGGTGCGTACACTGGAGACTTGGGTGACTCAATCAGTAAAAGAGGGACGTATTTCGTTGGAAGAAGGTAAAGAGTTCCTTTCCAATTATCGTTCCGGTCTGTACGGATATACCTATTTGGAATAAGAAAAGTTGACGAGTTGAGAAGGGAACAAGTTGACAAGGAGCTGCGCTTTATTGCTTTGTTCATTTTGTCTTTTCCCCTTGTCAACTTGTTAACTAAAAAACTTGTCAACTGAATTATGAGAGAAAAACTAACAGTAATAAAGGTGGGTGGCAAAATCGTGGAGGAAGAAGCTACCCTCCATAAGTTGTTGGATGACTTTGCAGCTATTGAGGGCTACAAAGTCTTGGTACACGGAGGTGGCCGTTCGGCCACAAAATTGGCTGCCCAACTGGGCATTGAAAGTCAGATGGTAAACGGGCGTCGTATCACGGATGCCGAAACGCTGAAAGTAGTGACGATGGTGTACGGCGGGCTGGTAAACAAGAATATTGTAGCCGGACTTCAGGCGCGTGGTGTCAATGCACTGGGATTGACTGGTGCGGATATGGATGTAATCCGTTCCGTGAAACGCCCGGTGAAAGACGTCGACTATGGCTTTGTGGGGGATGTAAAGCAAGTGAATGCAGAGTTTTTGGGTGATTTGATCCATAAAGGAATAGTTCCCGTAATGGCTCCGCTGACGCACGACGGTGCAGGCAATCTGCTGAATACAAATGCCGATACTATTGCAGGAGAGACTGCAAAAGCTCTTGCTGCTTTGTTCGATGTGACATTGGTATTCTGTTTTGAGAAGAAGGGTGTGCTTCGTGACGAGAACGATGACGATAGCGTGATACCTCAGATCACTCCTGTCGAATTCAAACAATATGTAGCGGACGGTGTTATTCAAGGAGGTATGATACCCAAGCTGGAGAATTCTTTTGAAGCTTTGAATGCGGGAGTAACTGAAGTGGTAATTACCTTAGCGTCAGCAATTAACGAGAATAGCGGAACCCGCATCAAAAAATAATTCAAAAAAAGTAGTGATCAACTGTAACTTTCCATATACTTAACCGTCATTATTAATAGAGATGCAAGAAATCAGTTTTCGGAATGACATTCTCCCTCTGAAAGACAAACTCTTTCGGTTGGCTCTCCGGATTACTTTCGACAGAGCAGAGGCAGAAGACGTTGTGCAGGAAACACTGATAAGAGTCTGGAACAAACGTGATGAGTGGACGAAATTCGGTTCTATCGAGGCTTATTGCCTGACAGTGGCAAAGAATCTGGCAATAGACCGTAGCGAAAGAAAAGACGCTCAGACCGTGGAACTGACACCTGAAATGGAACAGACTTCCGGAGCATCCAATCCTTACGATCACTTGGTGGATAAAGAGCAAATGACACTCATCCATCGTCTGGTCAATGAACTCCCCGATAAACAAAGGCTGATTATGCAGCTTCGGGATATAGAGGGTAAGAGTTATAAAGAAATTGCGGTCGTCCTGCATTTGACGGAGGAACAGGTAAAAGTGAACCTCTTCAGGGCGAGGCAAAAAGTAAAACAACGGTATTTAGATATAGATGGTTATGGACTGTAAATATATAGAACAACTTTTAGAACGCTACTGGCAGTGTGAGACTTCCCTTGAGGAAGAAGCGCAGTTGCGTGCTTTCTTTAACGGAAGCGACGTTCCGGAGCATTTGCTTCGCTACAAAGATTTGTTCGTATATCAGCAACTGCAACAAGAAGTGGGGTTGGGAGCAGATTTCGACGCCCGTGTGCTTGCAGAAGTGGAGACTCCGGTGGTGAAGGCAAAACGCTTGACGCTTACCGCACGTTTCGTTCCGCTGTTCAAGGCCGCCGCAGTAGTGGCAGTGGTACTTTCATTAGGGAATGTGATGCAACATTCATTCTATAGTGATATAAAAGAAGTAGCCGCAGCCGATACGATAGGCAAACAAATTACCACACCTTCGGTAGCTCTCTCGGGAGACGTGACGATTACCCATGAACAACAGATTCTGGATAGTCTGCAACGGATAGACAAGAAGGTGGAACTGAAGAAGTAACGTTTTCATTTGCTTTTAAGAATAACATTTTCATTTGCTTTAAACATAAATATAGTTAGTGTGCTTTATTAAAACAACAAATTGAGGCTGTGAAGTTTCAATTCTCTCAAATTCTTATAAAAACTAACTAAGATAGATGGGACGCCGCGAGATGCAGCGTCCCTTTTATGTATATATGCTCTTCAAAGCTGAGACGATTTATTAAAAACGAACTGGTAAGATGGTTATTATAGTAGGATTTTATATCTTTGTCCTGTTCGTAAACGTTTGTAAGCATGAAAGACCGGTACCTGCTTTTTGTAATCTCTTTGCTGTTCTGTTGCCTTCTGCAAGCGCAGGAGAAAATAGATTCTTTACTGGTAGTTCTGGACAGGACAATTGAAAACACCGCTCAATATGAGCAGGCCAGACTGAAACGCATTGATCAGATTAAAGAATATTTCCGGACTCGTAAGAGTACTTCTCCTTCTGATGAGTACCATATCAATCAACAACTTTTTGATGAATATGAAGCGTATATTTGCGATTCAGCAAGACATTATATCAATCGCAATATCGAGATTGCCCTTCAGCACAACAATCAAGAGTGGCTGAATGAGGCCAAACTGAAGAAGGCAAGTATCTTGGGAAAGACAGGTCTGTATGCAGAAGGCGTGGCCTTGTTGAAGTCTATAGATAGCAAGCAACTTTCCAGAGACCAACTCATTGAATATTACATCACTTTTGAAGATATTTATCTCTATCATGCAGAGTATGCGATGGATGACGAATATCAGATTGAATATCTGAATAACCTGTATATCTACCGCGACTCTGTATTGCAGATGGTAGAAGAGGGGTCTTATCAGTATGTCATAGCTTACACTCCCGAACTTCTGCAACAAGGAAGAGGAGAGGAAGCCATTGAAATGTTGGAAGTTTATCATCAAAAACTTTCACCGGATACACGGGATTATGCAGTGGTGACCTCTATTCTTGCCTTTATTTATCAGAGTACGGGACAGCGGGAAAAGCAAAAAGAATATTTGATAAAGAGTGCAATTGCTGATATTCGTGGTGTGGTGAAAGAGAATAATTCCTTGCGTGCATTGGCGGAACTGTTATATGAAGAGGGGCAGTTACAACGGGCGGATGTTTATATGAAGCGCAGTATGGAAGATGCCAATTTCTACAATGCCCGTCTCCGGAATGTGCAGGCTTCAAGGATGCTCCCGGTCATAGACCATGCCTATCAGGTGGAGAAACAGAAACATCAGCAGGTGTTACAGATTTTCCTGGTTGTTACCAGTTTGCTGACGCTGTTTCTGGCATGTGCGGTCTGGTATGTAATTCGTCAGGTGAAGAAGCTGGCCCGTGCACGACAGGATTTGCTGGCAATGAATGAAGAGCTGAAACTTCTGAATGAAAGATTGATCGAAGTAAATCAGAGACAGCACGAAACGAATAACTCACTGACGGAGGCTAATCATATTAAGGAGGAGTATGTCGGCCGATTTATGGGATTGTGTTCCACATACATTGACAAGTTGGAGGGATACCGTCGGATGCTTAACAAACAGGCAGCTTCGGGGAAGGTGGAAGAACTCTATAAAACGTTGAAATCGTCCCGTTTCATCGATGAAGAACTGAAAGAATTCTATCAAAACTTCGATAATTCATTCCTTAGTATTTTCCCTGATTTTGTGAAACGCTTTAATGAGTTGTTGCCGGAAGAAGAAAGAATTATTCCTAAACAGGATGAACGGCTGACAACGGAACTTCGTATATTTGCCTTAATTCGTTTGGGAATTACGGACAGTGCCAAGATTGCAGGCTTCCTGCGTTATTCCATTACTACTATTTATACCTATCGTTCCAAATTGAAGAATCGTTCTCTTTGCCGTGATAATTTTGAGGAAGAGGTGATGAAGATTGGGTCTTTTGCTGGTTAGTGAGCTATATGGTATAGTAATGAATTTGCCCACCACAGATTAACACAGATTCTCACAGAGTTTAATCAATTAAAATCAGAGAAATAAAATTCTGTGGAAATCTGTGTTAATCTGTGGTGAATTAATTCATACCCCCTCCGAAATGAACCCAAAATCCCGTTTTTTCTATTCTGCTTCCTTTGTTTTCATTTAGTTTTTTAACGCCCTTTATTTGTTTTATCTCGCTGATATATAATATTTTGATCCTTTTGTTAATCTAGATTTTCTTTAGTCTTCTTTTCTTTCCCCCTTCTTTTTACAGACATTTGCACTGTCGCCTCAACCTGTGGAGGTGAACAGAATGATTGCTAATCTAAAAACTAATAGTATGAATGTAAAAAGAACAAAGTTATGTTTGTGCCGGTCTCTTCTTCTTATGGCCGGATTACTTTTTGCAGTGGCATCCTTTGCCCAGGATTTAACCGTGAAAGGAAAAGTAACGGATACCACGGGCGAAACTGTAATTGGTGCTAACGTAACTGTGAAAGGTACAACTAATGGTATCATTACCGATATTGACGGTAACTATACTTTGTCGGGTGTGAAGCCTTCTTCCGTCCTTGTTTTCTCCTTTATTGGCTACAAAACACAAGAGATCCCCTGTAGTGGACGTCAGGAAATCAATGTAGTGCTGTCAGAAGACGCTCAGGCACTGGATGAAGTCGTTGTGGTGGGCTACGGCTCATTGAGCAAGAAAGAACTTTCCAGTTCCATTGTGCAGGTAGACAGATCGAAGTTCCTGCAAGGTTCCATGAACAATCCGATGGAGATGCTGACCGGTAAAGTTGCCGGTTTGACCGTAAACAATACGGCGGCAGCCAATCCGAATGCAAGTTCCTCTCTTCAGATTCGTGGTGCAACATCTATTTCGGCGTCCAATGACCCGTTGGTGGTAATTGATGGTGTGGCAGGTGGCGATATCCGCAACCTGGCAGCACAGGACATTGAGTCTATGACCGTACTGAAAGATGCCGCTTCCGCTGCCATCTACGGAACACGCGGTGCTAATGGTGTGATCCTAATCACTACCCGTAAGGGAGCCGGAGAAGCCGGACGTGCCCAAGTGACTTACGACAGCTGGTTCGGTGTGAATCTGGCAAAGAGCGGTCCGGATATTTTGAGTGCAGACGAATTCCGTCGTTCCCGTCGTGCAACGGATTATGGGTATTCTACTGATTGGTATGACCTCTTGCTGCGTGATTTCTCTTATGATAACAACCAATATCTTTCTATCGACGGCAGTACCAAGAACGGATACTATGGCGCTTCTTTTAATTATAAGAAAGCAACCGGCCTCGATCTGAACAGCAGTCGTGAAGAATTCGGTGGACGCTTCGTCCTGAACCAGCGTATGATGGATGGAATCGTAGAACTGAACGGTTCACTCAACGCCCGTCGCGTGAATGAAGTATGGGGTAACGACGGTATGTTCGATACTGCCCTGAGCATGAACCCTACCATGCCTTTGTATAACGAGGACGGAACTTACTTCCAGCCTACTTCTCCTACCGGAGCACGCAACCCGGTGCAGGAACTGAAAGAAATCGACAATAACGGTCAGCGTGTTTACCTGCTGGGTACTGCTGAGGTGAAAGTCAACCTGATCCGTTCGGAAAAGCAAATGCTGAATACTTCATTGAGCTACTCTTTGCACTACAACGATCTGAAACAACACTATTATACCCCTTCCACTGCCGGTGAATCTTACTGGAACGGTTATAACGGACGTGCAGAAGTGACTTACCAGAAGTGGTACACGTCCCGCCTGGAGTGGTTGGGTAACTACTCGTTGGATTTGGGTGATCACAACTTCAAGGCAATGGTCGGTTATAACTATGAGCAAACCACTTGGGAGCGCCTGCAAGCCGGAAACAGTGATTTCAATTTCGATGATATTCTCTGGAATAACCTTGGAAGCGGTTCTTATCTTGCTAAAGGAAAAGCAAGCATGGGTACTGGTAAATCTCTTGCCAAACTGATCGGTGTCTTCGGACGTATCAACTATAATTGGAAGAATCTGTTGATTGCTTCCGCTTCCATCCGCTACGAAGGCTCTACGAAATTCGGTGCAGATCATAAATGGGGTGCTTTCCCATCTCTTTCTCTTGCCTGGGAAATGGCGAATATGGGTTTCCTGAAAGACCACCAAAACATCGTTCAGAGTTTGAAACCCCGTGTTTCCTATGGTGTAACAGGTCGTTCGGACTTCGATTGCTATCAGTCATTAGCCACTTACGGCTCTCATAAAAATGCCCAGTTGAATGTTACGGATACCTATCTGATGGACGGTGCCTGGGTAACAGGTTATGCTCCTTCAGTGAATGCCAATTCCAAACTGGGCTGGGAAAAGAGTGTCAGTATGAATATCGGTGTTGACTTTGCCTTGTGGAACAGATTGCGTGGTTCTGTTGAATGGTTCGACCGCCAGTCACGCGACTTGCTTTATAACTATACGGCTCCACAGCCTCCCTACATCTACTCTACAATTCTGGTAAACGTAGGAACCACTGTGAATCGTGGTATCGAAGTTTCTCTGGAAGGCGACGCTTTCAAAGGAACTCCCGTAGAATGGACAACGGGTATCAACTACTCTTACGGCACTACGAAACTGGATAAACTCTCCAACAGCCTGTACAAAGCTTCTTATGTGGAACTGTATCAGAAACCGGGTGTAGGTACCAGTGAATACTTCTTCCGCGTGGAAGAAGGCAGCAAGATCGGCCAGTTCTATGGCTACGAGTATGCCGGTGTAGAGAATGGCGATATGATGATTTATACCGATGAAGGCGAAAAAGTTCCTGTATCCAAGGCAGATGTGAAGTACAAACGCCATATCGGTAATGGTACGCCGACCTCTTATCTTTCCTGGAGTAATACGCTCCGTTATAAGAACTTCGACCTGAGCCTGATGTTCAACGGTGCTTTCGGTTTTGAAATCTTCAATATGCGTCGTTACGGAATGGGTCTGAAAGGTTGCGGTACGGACAATGTGCTGCGCGATGCTTATGGAAAAGATGCGGATATTACAACCGGTGGCGGTGTAATCTCTTCTTTCTTCCTTGAAAAGGGTGATTACTTTAAGCTGGATAACCTGACTCTGGGATATACCATTACCCCGAAAGAAAACAAGTTCATCAAAGGTATGAGAGTTTATCTGACAGCTAAGAATCTGTTTACGCTGACCGGTTATTCCGGTAACGATCCTTCAGCTGTTGCCATCAACGGACTGACTCCGGGTGTAGATACGAACAGTGCCTATCCTTCGGCTACTCAGTTGAGCGTAGGCTTGAATATCCGTTTCAAATAGATATAGTTAACAAGGTTGCAGTTAACAAGGGAACGAGGATAATAGTTTCGTTTAGTAAGAGAGTCATTTCCCCTTGTCAGCTTGTCGCCTGAAGCCTTGTCAACTCCTTTAATAACTAAATACAGAAAAGAATTATGAAATATCTGAAATATAAATGTCTGTTGGCAATCATTCTGGGTTGTTCATTGAGCGGTTGCTTCGACCTTACGGAAGAAGTGTTCGACCGTGTAGACTCCGGCGTCTATTATCAGGACGAGAATAGTGTGAAGAGTGCGGTAGCTACTATTTATTCCACAGGTGCTACCAGTTATGCCGAATACTTCTGGTACATGCAGGAATTTCCTGCCGATCAGGTGACCTGGCGTGTATGGAATGGCGGTCAGTGGGGATATGATGAAGGTGAAAAGTTTATCTTCTCCATTCAGAACTGGACTCCCGATGCCAAGATTATCCGTAGTGCCTGGGAGAATGCATGGACCACTATCGGCCTGTGTAACACCTTATTGGCTGATATGGGAAAGCTAACTTCTGCCGACCTGAAGATGACTGATGAGAAACTGAAAGCTTATGAAGGCGAAGTACGTACACTCCGTGCCTGGGCTTATTATAATATCTTCGAAATCTGGGGTGGTGCATTGCCGCTAAATATTGAACCGGCCACCGTAGACGGTGAATTGCCACCCACTGCCGACCCGGACTTCGATACAAGTTGCAAGAAGATTTATAACTTCATTGCTACCGAGCTGGATGATTGCTACGAAGGAATGGTAGAAAATCAGGTGAACCGCATGAACAAGGCCGTGAACCGTATGATCAAGGCCCGTCTGTTGCTAAATGCCGAAGTGTTCATCAAAGAAAGCCACTATACCGAATGTGCCGAACTGTGCCGTGAAATAATCAGCGGTAAATATGGAAAATATGAATTGGCAAAGGATTACCGCGATATTTACTCTATCAATAATACGGAATGTCCCGAAGTCATCATGGCTTTTGCCTGCGAAGACGGTAAACTGAATATGGGATGGATGCGCATGACTTTCTATCCTTATAATATCTGGGATTATTTCGGAGGTACTTACAGTCAGAGTGGTTGGAACTGTACTTGTCTGGTTCCTTCGTATGACAATGCGGGAACGGTGAATGAATTGGGAGGTACACAGGGAGCTACCTGCTTCCTCGATGCGGCTTACGGTGATAAACTGGGTGCAGTCTACGAACGCTTCGACGACCGTGACATCCGTAAAAAGAACTATAATTATGATAAGAAGAACGGCTACAGCGGTATCTTCCTGAAAGGTACCATAAAAGCTAACTATGGTAAGGGTGAGGCCTTGAAAGCCGATGCCGACCGTGACGGACAAGACTTGGCGTATGTAGACCAGGTAGGTACGTTTATGAACCTCGGACGCAACTTGGAAACCGTCATGTCACCGCGTTGGGGTGAGACGAACTCCGGCCTCCGTCTGGTGAAGTATCCGGTATATCCTACTTCCGCAGCCATCGACTTTCAGAACATCGATGAAGTGGAATTCCGCCTGAGCGAAGTGTACTATATGCTGGCTGAGTGTGAAATGCGTGCCGGACAAGCCGACAAGGCCAAAGAACTGGTGAACGAAGTACGTAAACGTTACTTCAGTGCCGGCGACTGGGCAGACGTGAAAGACAAACCGGGCCGTGGCTTCACTGCTTTCGATATGGACTGGATGTTGAGTCAGTGGGGTGTTGAATTCCTGAATGAAGGTCGCCGCCGCCGTACAGACCTGCGTCGTTTCGACAAATTCACGCAAGGCCAGTGGTGGTTCTTCGGACGTGCCACGGACAATGGTCAACTTTATCCCGCCAAGCGTGATCGTAAATATGAGTGGTATCCGTTGCCTGCTTCTGCATTGCTTGTCAATCAAGGACTGATACAGAACCCGAATTATAAATAACTCAAAAACAGAAAATCCATGAAAAAGATAATTTATTGGCTGTTTATGTTGCCGTTGTTTGCTCTGCTCAACGGGTGCGACGATACAGATACGATTATATTCGATGATGAACTGCCTCAGTTCGAAATCAAGGCGAATGCCATATTGCTGGAAGTTATCATGCCGAAAGGCAGTGCTGCCGATGACGAATACTACATTGTGGGCGACTTCAACGGAGGAGCCGAAGCTGCTGTAGGTAATCTGGAATGGCAGTTGGAGAAAGCTACCGGTAGTGAATCCAAGTGGGGAATCTATCTGCTACCTTCTACTTTCAAAGATGGAAAGACACTGGCAGACGGTTTTTACTTCGTATCGGCCTCGAAAGGTGAAGAACGTTCGGTGAAGAATGAAGCTGTGGTGCATCAGTTGGATGTAAAGGTGGGAACCCGTACCAATGTATGGGTAGACCGCTGGGAGGCTTACTTTAATACGGAAGAAGAAGGACATGATGGCTTTGTGGTTTATGTGGCTGATAAGTCCGGTTGGGATAATCTTTACTTGTACGGTTGGGCCGGTGCCGGTGATGTAACACCTGCTTGGCCGGGTATTGCGGTGAAAGGTACGGAAGTGATCAATGGGGTTACTTATAAATACTTCGATATGGGGAAAGCTCTGGATGGTTATGAAGGTGTGAATCTAATTTTCAATAATAATGATGGAAAGCAGTTTGACGGTCCGGTGGTGACACTCAACAGAAACTTCTACTTCCGCATTACCGATAAAGGCTTTGAAGAGATAGACCCGGAAGCAAGTTATTGCATCTATGTGGATGACCAGTCCGGTTGGGGAGATCTGGCACTTTACATCTCCGGGGCAGGTGATAACAATGAAGACTGGCCGGGACTCGAACCTGCCGGAACGAAGGAAATCAACGGAGTAGTTTATAAATACTTTGAAACCGATGTGGAATTGATGAATCAGAGTCTGAAGCTGACATTTAATAATAACAAAAAGGAAGACGATCCGGGACTCGTGCTGTCTTTCGTAAAGAACATCACTTTCAGCCGCGATTTCTATTTCAGCATAACTCCTGAGAAGTGTGAGGAGATAGATCCTGCAACACACGGTACAAGTTATTCCCTTTATGTGGAGGATAATACCGGTTGGAATGTGTTGGCGCTGTATGGCTATGGAGAAGCGGCTATTGGTAGCAGCTGGCCCGGCATACAGGTTTCAGAAACGAAGGAAATCAACGGTACAACGTATAAGTGCTTCCATTTGACACCGGCTTGCACAAATAAGAATATCAATCTGATATTCAATGATAACGGCGTTGGAAATCAGTTGAAAGACTATAATCTGACGATAGATCGCGATTACTATCTCCGCATCTCGGAAGAGGGTTGTAGTGAAATAAAAGATTGCACCGTGTATGTACAGGATAACTCCGGTTGGGAAGCTTTGACTCTCTATGGCTGGGGCGACGCTGCAATTGGCGACAGTTGGCCGGGCATACAAGTAACCGGAACGAGGGAGATCAATGGTGTTACATATAAGTACTTTGATTTATCGGAGCACGTAGGTAAGTATTCGAATCTGATTTTCAATAACAATGGAGGCGGACAGCAAATAGAAGATGGCGGGCTGTATACAGCATTGATAGGAGATATCTACTTCTCTATCACAGCTACTTCTTATGAAAAATTGCCCAAGCCCTAAGATGCTTTGAGTTTCAAGATGGGAAACCGTTTGTTTCATGCCTTGAAACAAGTAGTTTCATTACTTGAAACTCTCTGTTTCACACCGAGAAACTCTTAGTTTCATTGCTTGAAACAGATTATTTGAAATTATAACTTATACTATCTCAATTAATTAAATAGATATGAGAATAAAGGATATCCTTAAGATTTTGTGCTCCAGCCTTTTGCTGTTGAGCTTTACCGGATGCAGTTCGGATGATGATCCTGACATGCCGCCTCCCGCAGATGATGTTACTACAGACGGAATGGTGATTTATGAAGCCAATCCGGCACTCTTCGGTGAAACGCAAGCACTGAATGGACTGACTGCCCAATTGCCGCGTATCAAAAAGCTGGAAGCCAATGTTCTTTGGCTCATGCCCATTTTCCAGCAAGGTGAAAAGAATGCTGTCGGTTCTCCGTATTGTGTGAAAGACTATCGGGCTATTAATCCTGCCTATGGAACACTGTCCGATTTGAAAGCATTAGTCACGAAGGCCCATGCCGAAGGTATGTTGGTAATCCTGGACTGGGTAGCTAACCATACCGCCTGGGATCATGCCTGGACTACGGAACATAAGGACTGGTATACGCAGGACGCCAACGGCAATATTGTTTCTCCCCCGGGAATGGGTTGGGACGATGTGGCTGATTTGAATTATGACAACACTGCCATGCGTGCCGCCATGCAGGAGGCTATGCTTTACTGGCTGACCGAAGCTGACATAGACGGATTCCGTTGCGACCATGCCGAAGGTGTGCCCAATGACTTTTGGAAGGAAACTATCACGAAGCTTCGTGCCGCCAAAAGTACCTTGCTGATGCTGGCCGAAGGTTCACAAACTGCACTCTACGATGCAGGTTTTGATATGCTGTATGCCTGGAACTTCGCTTATAAACTACAGGATGTATATGCAGGAAGCGCTTCTGTGGCTAATTTGTATGATACACATCGTAGTGAGCTTGCTTCGGTAACAGATAAACGGTTACTTATGCGTTATTCCACTAACCATGATATGGCTTCCGAGAAATCGCCCGTGCAGGCTTATCAAACCAAGGAAGGTGCTTTCTCAGCCTTTGTGGCCTCTATTTCTATGGGTGGCTGCCCAATGATTTATAGTTCGCAGGAACTGGCTTATGACAAGGCCCTCTCTTTCTTTGGCTATCAGGCGATGGACTGGAACTCTAATGCCGATTATCAGGCGGATTATACCAAACTGATGCAGTTGTATCGCAATTCTCCTGCTTTACAGAATGGAGAGATCAAACTTTATCAGACGAGTAAAGCGATATGCTCTTATCGTATCTCCAGTACGGAAAAGATACTGGTACTGATAAATACCAGTGGCAATCAGGAAAGATTGAATCTGCCTATGGAGCGGGTAGGGGATAGCGCAAAGAATCTCTGGACCGGAGAAAGCACCGTGTTGCCAAGAACGATTACGTTGGAGCCCTATCAATATTACATCTGGAAAATAGAAGGATAATATGAAGAAATATATATTCATTGTAAGTCTGCTGTGTCTGCTTGCTGCCTGTACAGGTAAGCGGCAGGGCGAAGCGGCGGTGGAAGTTGCGGCATTGCCTGCTGTAGAAGATGTGGTGATGTATCAGGTCAATCCGCGAGTGTTTGCTCCTGAGAAGTCATTCAAGGCGGTGGAACGTCGCTTAGATTCCATTCAGGCATTGGGAATCAACGTGGTGTGGTTTATGCCGATCAATGAAGTGGGGCAGGAGAAATCAGTGAATTCCCCCTATTGTGTGAAGGACTACAAAGGAGTGAATCCGGAGTTCGGTACACTGGATGAGTTTAAGGCCTTGGTTGCCACTTGCCATCAGAAGGGGATGAATGTGATTATCGACTGGGTAGCCAATCATACTTCCTGGGACAATGCTTGGATTGCCAACAAAGAATGGTATACGCAGGATGAGGCCGGAAACATAATCTTTCCTGCCGGAACCGGTTGGAAGGATGTGGCTGACTTAAACTTTGATAATCAGGAGATGCGCCTGGCAATGATTGAAGCCATGAAGTTTTGGGTTACTGAAATAGGTATCGATGGTTTCCGTTGCGATGCGGCGGACTTTGTTCCTTTCGACTTCTGGAAACAGGCGCTCGATTCTTTGCGTGCCATCCCCGAGCGTTCGTTGCTGATGCTGGCTGAAGGGAAAAGACGCGACCACTTTGATGCAGGTTTCGATATGAATTATTCCTGGGACTTTCTGGAGTCACTTCGCGATGTATTCGTAAAAGATGCTCCGGCACAGGAACTATTTGCTACGGATAAGGCGGAGTATGATACTATCCCCGTAGGAAAAGTGAAACTGCGTTTTACCACCAATCATGATGAGTCGGCAAAGATGTCGCCTATTAAAGAATTCGGAGATATGCGCGGCTCTATGGCAGCTTTCGTGCTGACTACTTATCTGCATGGAGGAGCGTTGATTTATGGTTCACAAGAGGCGGGTTATCCCGAAGCTATCAACTTCTTTACGTATGTTCCGGTGGATTGGACGGGGAACAGTGAACTGTATCAGGAATACTGCCGTCTGATGGCTCTTTACAACGAGTATCCGGCTATCCGTAAAGGGGGATTGACAACATACCCGCAACCCGATGTGCTACTATTTGAGAAACAGGATGGTAAAGATCGTGTGTTGGTGGCTGTAAATGTACGTAATCGTGAAGTAAATGTGACGCTTCCGCAAGAGTGGAACGGACATCCAAGTAAAGATATGTATAGCGGAACAGAAGAGAAGCTGGAAGCAGAACTGAGCCTGTGCCCTTATCAGTATCGAATCTTTAAGTATTGATAATATGATGATATGAATGATAATTTATCAAGTTCGATATAATTACGAAGTATTTATAATATGGAGTAACTTAATTCTCCTCCTCCTGGGAATTGGGATAGTTCTGTCTTTCAATGTTCGTCTTGTAAATTATCAGTTTATGTATAATACTAAAACCATAATAGAATATGAAACATTCTCTTTTTATTGCCTTTTTCCTTTGCCTCGGTTCGTTCGCCTCGGCCCAGCAACTCACTTCTCCTGACGGTAACCTGTCTTTGGAGTTTATGGAGCAGGCAGACGGCGTTCCGGCATACCGGCTGGACTATAAAGGCAAACCCGTTTTAACTTCCGGTCGTTTAGGTCTCCTGACGGAAGAAGCCGACCTGACCCGAGGATTCAAACAAACAAACCTTGAACGTGCTTCTGTTGATAACTACTGGAATCCCGTTTGGGGTGAGTACAACCGGGTACGGAATCATTATAATGAAATGACCGTCACCTTAGAACAACCGGAAACGGGACGTATCCTAAATATCCGTTTCCGTCTGTTCAATGATGGTCTGGGCTTTCGCTACGAACTGCCTTTGCAACGCAAGATGAACTACCTCACCGTAAAAGATGAAGTAACCGAATTCAATCTCACGGGAAATCATAAAGCCTTTTGCATCCCCGGTGACTATGATACCAACGAGTTTGCCTATACCACCGCCCCTCTATCGGACATCGCAGTGGATATGGAGAAAAGAATTGCCAAGAAATCTTATGAATCTAAAGCCGAAGGCGGCCTGACAGTGCAAACCCCGTTAATGATGAAAAGCGAAGATGGCATCTACCTGAATATCCATGAAGCCGCTTTAGTGGATTATGCCGGTATGTTGCTAAATGTAGATGATAAGCAGTTTAAACTGAGTGCCCACCTGACTCCCGATAAATTAGGTAAGAAAGGTTACTTGCAACTGCCCGTGCTGTCTCCCTGGCGTACCGTTATTGTTAGCGATGATGCCCGTGACATTCTTGCTTCTCAATTGATTTATAATCTGAACGAACCTTGCCAATATGAAGATACCTCCTGGATTCGTCCGATGAAATTCGTCGGCGTGTGGTGGGAAATGTTCACAGGCGAAGGAAAGACCTGGGCATATAGTGATTTCTACCAGGCCAAACCCGGCATTACGGATTATGCCAAACTGAAACCCAATGGTCATCACCCCGCCAATACCGCCCATGTGAAGGAATATATCGACTTCGCCTCCGCCCATGGCATCGACGGAATACTGGTAGAAGGCTGGAACGAAGGTTGGGAAGACTGGGCTTCTTACCGGAAAGACCGTCAGTTCCTCTTCAACAAAGCCTATCCCGACTTCGACGTTAAAGAGCTGCAACGTTACGCCAAAGAAAAAGGCGTGCAAATGGTGATGCATCACGAAACAGCCGCCAATGCTGCCGACTACGAACGCCAATTGGATGAGGCCTTCCAGTTCATGGTAGACAATGGTTATCATGCTGTGAAAACCGGTTACGTAGGTTATATCATCCCCCGTAATGAATACCACTCTTCCCAATGGATGAACAACCATTACATCCATGTAGCCCGTCGCGCTGCTGATTATAAAGTAATGGTTAATAGCCACGAGGCAGTACGCCCCACAGGTTTGTGCCGTACCTATCCCAACTGGCTGGCTCAGGAATCGGCCCGTGGCGGAGAGTTCGAAACAATGGGTGGCAATGATCCCGATCATACCTGTATTCTGCCTTTTACCCGCCTGAAAGGTGGTCCGATGGACTATACCCCGGGTATTTTCGAGACAAGACTGTCTTATTACAACGGTGAGAAACCCAACGAACGTGTGCATACCACTTTGGTGAAGCAAATGGCACTCTACATGACCATGCCTTCTCCTATCCAGATGGTAGCCGACTTGCCTTCCAATTACGCCCGTTTTCCGGATGCCTTCCGATTCATTGAAGACGTTGCGGTAGACTGGGACAATAGCTGGTACCTAGAAGCCGAACCGGGAGATTACATCACCGTAGCCCGCAAGGCAAAAGGTAAAAACGAATGGTTTGTTGGCGGCATTACCGATGAGAATAGTCGTACGGCAACGATTCCTTTCTCCTGGCTTCCGGAAGGAAAACAATATATCGCTACCATTTACGAAGATGGCAAGGATGCAGATTGGGACACCAATCCCCAAAGCTATCGTATACGTAAGGTAGTAGTGACACCTAAGAGTGTATTGAAACAGAAATTAGCCGCCAGCGGTGGCGTTGCCATCAGCATCAAAGAGGCTGATAAAGCGGAGATGAAAGGTTTGAAAACCATCCGCTAAGGCATAAAGGCATTAAATGGAGATATACTCTGCATTTAATATTAAAGTTAACAATACGAATAGGGAGGCCGGGAGGTTTCCCTATTTTTTTGTGTTGAGAGATTCATTCGAGAAATTCATTCATCACTCGCATACATGCGCGCAGACGCGTATTTCCTTAACTTTTTCTTTAGACCTTGTTACACACATTTTTTTAAACTGTGGTTTTATAGCGAAAAAACAATCCTGAATATTGAATTCATGAAGAAGGGTGGTTGTAATATCACCCGCAAATTACAAACTTGCCAAATGTAAATTAAGCATATATTAAGATTTATTCATAAATTTGCATTTTAATAATTTATTTGAGAAAGATATGACTTACGATATACCAATAATGGTTTCTGAAGCAACCGGAGTCCTCAAGTCTCTGATTGCGATCCCTTCTCTTAGTCGCGACAAAGAAAAAGCGGCAGACTACCGGCAGAATTATATTGAGTTGCAGGGTATGGTAATCGGCCGTAAAGGTAATAATGTCCGGCACCTCAGCCCGATGTTTGATTTGAATAAGCCCAACGAGAGTTACAGTAATTAGGAATTGTTTGCAGAAATACAAAAAACATATCTCTTGCGAAATCAAAGCACGTTTTTCCCGTTTGAGCTCTTCTTACGTGGAAGAACGACATCCGATAGTGCAACGCGCATATGAAACTACTGGACGGAGCAACAATTCACACCTGATTTTTATAAACAATCCGATATAATATCATTCATAATGAAAAACGTCTTTTTACAATTATCAATCATAGGTATACTATTTATATTTGTACCGACCGGAATGAAGGCCAATACTGCTCCGGATTCCATCCACACACTGAAACACGTCATGAAAATACACGTTGCTGTTCCGGACAGCGCCTTAAAGTTGCTGGATGTAATGGAAAACAGAAAACTGGAAAAACCATGCCTGATAAATGCCCAACGAAGTTTGTCATATTCACAAAAAAGGCAGCCACAAATGAGTGTGAATTACGCCTTGAAGGCCCTTCAGGATACTGCATTGCGTAGCGAACGACTGTATTACTTGCAAACCATGTCATGCATAGCCGCTGCATACCAACGATTGGCAAACTACGAACAAAGTATCCATTACTTAACGGAAGGCATCCAATTCTCCCGAGAAATCGGACATAAACAAACCGAGGCCGATTTCTTGTTTACAATGGGAGAAAACTATTATGCATTAAACCAAAGACAAGAAGCATACGATTGTTTCGAACAAGCCATCCAGCTACTGGAAAATGAAAAGGAATTCCGTATGAAACCTACCCTCTCTTATTTCTACGGACAATTGACCAACTATCTGGCCGGAGAACAAAAATATAATGAAGCTATTGCCATCTCTAACAAACGGGAAGAGCTTATCAACCAAATGAAAAAACAAAAAGGTATTCCACAAGGTTACATAGACCAACAGCTAAGCTACCTGTATATCAAGCAAGCCTATCTCTATGCCCAATTGGGAATACTACAAAAGGCCTCAACGCATTTTGAGAAATTCTCTGCGACTCGATACTCAAAGCATAAAGCTGCTCACATAGACATCACAGCCTACCGACTGGCAATGAAGCAGTATAAACAAATTATAGATTATTACCAAAAAACAGACCTAACCGAATTGACAGCAGATACGATAAGCCAGGAATTCATCGGAATATTGAGTAACTTGTCGGAAGCACACAGGGGAATGAACGACTTTCAGAAAGTTCTCCAATACCAACAAAGAATGCAGGTAATAGAAGACAGCCTGAACGCCCGTAACTGGAAAAATGAAGTGGCAGAACTGGCCACTATCTATAAACTGCAAGAAAAAGAATGGCACATCCGTCAGAAAGACGAACAGTTGCGCAACTCTTTCATCATTCAGACCTTGTTGGGGTGCGCCTTCGCATTGGCTTTGGTTTTATTGTGGCTTGCCGTACGCCATATAAATACCATCAAAAAGAAAAACCAACTTATAGCAGGCAAACTGGACAGCTTGATGTCGTATGAAGAGGAATTGGAAAAACTGCATAGGCAAATAGACGAAAGTAAAATATCGGTAGCAGAAGAACAAGAAAGGGAAGATTCCATCAATAAAGATTTGTTCAGAAAAATGGAACGTATTATCAAAGATGAAAAACTTTATCTGATGCCCGAACTAGTAAGGCAAGATATGTTAGCACGGCTCTCTGTTGACAAAAATCGCTTTGCACAAATGCTACAGGAGAACACCAACATGACCTTCTCGCAATATCTCACAGATTTGAGATTGAAACATGCCTTGACAGAATTGAAGCAACATCCCAATTATACCATACAGGCCATTGCCGAGGTATCGGGCTTTTCAAACACCCGCCACTTCCAGCGCCTGTTCAAAGCAGCATACGATATGACACCCTCCGAATATAAGAGGCATATACAGGGAAAGCAGCCCTTGGAGCCTCCTACGGACTAATTGTCGCCCACTTTTTGACCAAATGTCAGTAGTGCATTTCAAACGTCACCATCCTCCATATAAAATGTTATTACATTTGCAGACAACATTTATCTGTGACAAGGGTGGTGAAAACAAGTTCAAAGGCTATACTCAAATCTGGTCTTATTTATTTAATATACTTCTTGCTGGCAGGAGGCTTCCTGCTTATGACAGGAGGCTGCGATGATAAAGACAAAATAGAAGAGGAGATTCCGGAAGTCTCACCGGAATCCCCCGACAAGTTCGTGTATGTTATTTTTCCCGTTAACGCATTGGGAGACCATGCCTATAACGACCTCGTACTGGCCGGTATTCTTGAAGCGCAGAAGAAAGCCGGGTTCTATACGATGCTCTACGCCCCTATAGATATGGAAGAAGGCATACTGATGCTCAATTTGGCTCTTGACGGCATAAACTCTGCGAAAAAAGGAGAGTGCCTTGCCATCATAGCAGGTAACGAATACGAAGAGGCCACCCGGCAATGGTTGCAAGGCAAGAAACTGCGTGATGGATTTGGAGACGACGTGCTCCTGTTCGAAACAAATGGCACCGATCTGCCCATACATACCTTTCTCATCAACATGTATGGTACATCTTATATAGCAGGTTCCATTGCCTCCCTCTTTTCATATCAGGCCGCCGTCCTCGCTGCCAACGCGCAAGATCTGTCCATACAGCGGAGCATAACAGGATTCAGCGAAGGATTTATCGACAACGGGGGGACTTCCGTATCCACTTGCTACATCTCCGACAACCATGAAGGCTATTCCATGCAGGCCCGAGCATACGAGCTGACCGACAGTCTGACCGAGACCCATCGTTTCATATATCCTATAGCCGGTGGCTCCAATCAGGGGGTATATCGCTATTCGCGCGAAAACCCTGACAAGTTCTATACTGCCGGTATGGACGTCAATCTCTCAGCATACTCCGCACATATCGTGTTCTCGACGGTGAAACATATCGATCGGGCTGTTGCGGAATACCTCACCGCATGGAACGAACAAAAGGAGTTGCCCGCTCTGCATACCACCTACGGCATAGGTAGCGGGCACGCTGATATTGCCCTTGTTGACGAATACCAATCCAGCTATAAAGACCTTGTGGAATACTACCGTCCAATCGTTAATGAAAAAGAACAGATATATGAAGAGAAACTACCCTGATATCCACCTTATATATTCAAAAACACTCCTCTGGCTGTGTTGCCTGTTCAGCCTGCTCTCCGGTTGTTCATCGTCGACAGATGAAGAGGCTGCCATATCGCCCCCCGCTCCTTCGAAGGTAAACCTGTACAAAGTGGCGGTCATCATGCCTCTTTCGGACACCTCCGCCAAAGAAAAGTGCGAACGCACCGTGGCATGGGCGCAGGAGACCATCTACGAGTTGACGGTTGGTGACGAGAATTGCGTACAACTGGACGTAGAGTGGTACAATGAGGATACAGAAGATATGGAACAACTTGCTATGAGGCTTGCCTACCGCGAAGACTTGTATGCCATTATCGGCCCTTACGCCTCACAGAATGTGGAAATCATAGCCCGTGAATGTGCTGTGTCCCACAAGCCACTTATCGCCCCTACCGCTTCTTCCGCTGACCTGGTACGGTTGTATGCACAGGAGGGCTTCTTATGGTCACTGGTGGAGACCGATATCTCCCAATGTGAAACTTTGCTCAGCATTGCCTTGGAAGAGGGCTGTCGTCGTATATCCCTCATCGCTTCCGATGATATCTATGGGCAAACATTCATTGATTGGTTTGCATTCCAGGCCAACGAGTTGGGCGTGAGCGTAGACAAAGTATTGAAATACACTATAGGGCAACCGGAAGCAGCCATGTGCGAAGCCTTGAGCACTTCACCTGAAGCTCTTATCTGCGTGCCGGGCAAGCCTGCGGACGTAAGAAAGATGCTTGAACAACATGACAAGGAGAGTGCTACGCGCCTGCTTTTTTCGGACAATGCCTTCCAGACTTCCGTCATTGAGTCGTGCGGTGATTTGGCAGAGGAGATAGAGGGGGTGGGTACATGTGCCGACCCGGAGACAGGCTTCGACATCGCCTATAAAGTACGCTTCGGCGAAGCACCTACCTGGGAAGCCTACCTGTACGATGCCGCTTTTTTGACACTGATGGGTGTTTACGACCTCCAGGTAAACGGTGGAACCGACCTGAACACGTCCCTGAGAAAAATGACGATATCCGACGAGAATACTGACAACCAGCAAGGTGCATGGATGCCCGGGCTGCTTTGGGTGAAGATGTTAGGGATTCAATTCCAGAGCTACACCTGTCTGAACGGAGCAAGCGGGTTGCTGGCTTTCGACAAGAACGTATATACCAACGTATTACACAGTACCTATTGCCACTGGATGATTTACCGTAAAAACTTCCTAGTACTGGATTATCACACAACCGACGGTTCGCACCGCACCAATGCCAATCTGGCAGGCTGGAACTGGAAGAAAGAAAAGGAGCAGGAATTCGATTCGGGTCTGAAAGAGCCCGAATACCCGGCTTTGAAGGAGTGTTGGGCAGTCATCATCGCAGCATCGCGCGGATGGAGTAACTATCGTCACCAGGCCGATGCGCTGGCTTTCTATCAACTGCTGAAAAGCCGGGGATACGATGACGAGCACATCATTCTGATTGAAGAAGACGACATAGCTGGACACCCGTCGAACTTCGATCCCGGTAAAGTGTACATCAGCCCCGATGGTACAGACGTTTACGAAGGTGCGGTCATCGACTACAAGCTATCCGAACTATCGCTTGCCGACCTCGTGGACATCTTCTGTGGAAAACGTAGCGACCGTTTGCCTCACGTTGTCTCATCCGGTGAGCAGGACAATGTACTCGTGTTCTGGAGCGGCCATGGCATGCAGGGCAACCTGTCGTGGGGAGATGTCGACAACTTTAGTCACTGGCAGGCGGCAGAACTGTTCGATACCCTCTACCGCCAGCGGAAATACCGTAAGATGTTGTGGTTTGTGGAAACCTGCTATGCAGGCAGTGTGGCGAAAGCGTGCGAAGGCATACCGGGTATCATGTGTATGACAGCCTCCGGTGAATGGGAAACCTCCAAACCGGATATCCCTTACAAGAGTGTCTGGCTGAGCAACCGGTTCACCTATTCCCTGTTGTCCGAACTGACCGCCCGACCGGAAATATCCTTGCGGGAGCTTTACTACAGCCTGTTCCGCACCACTATCGGATCGCACGTACAAATATATAATGAGAGGAACTACGGTTCCGTGTACCGTAACAACATGAAGGAATACCTGCAAAAAAGAATTGACGATGAAAAGTAAGATAACATCCTCCGTCTTTCTAATTCTCTGCCTGCTGACATCGTGCAGCAAAGACGAGATGGAACTCCTGTTGGAAACACCGGAGCAGACGGACTATCTGATAGACAGGGACGGGCACGAGTTGAGCATTTCCGTTGCTTCTAACGCCGAATGGGTAGTGAATACCGATGCGGAGTGGCTCACTGTGAACAGGGGTGAAGGCACCGGCAATGCCGATGTCATTGTTAATATAGGAGCTAACTCCGTGCCCGAACGGCGTTATGCCACCATCAACGTTCGCCTGAAAAGAAGCGACAAGATGTTTGCCGTTAACGTGGTACAGAACGGGGCTTCGCGACTGCTCGGTATGCCGAGTGTCGAGAAAGGGGCAGGTTACAGCTATGATGTCAGTGCGGACTACTGTACGGGAATGCTCTATCAGGTGTTCGACATCACCCACATGGACTACAAGCAGATGCTTAACGGGAAGTTCTATGTGATGGACGACAACGAAGCCATGGTGGAAGAAGAGTTCGTGACGGGCAAGACCGAAGAGGAGATATCGCAGCAGATCAGTGCCAATGCTTCCATCGGACTGGACCTGGTGAAGGTGTTCCAGGCAGGGCTGACCGGTAGCGTGGACTACTCCAAACTTGAGGCAAAGAGCACGCAGTTTGCCATGAGCCGCACCAAGCGCATCATTTACAGCCGCGACATTCAGTACCGGAATGTGCTTGCCGATGTCATGGCCGGCGACAAGGAACTATTTGCGGCAGGCTTCTATGTGGACTGGAAGAAGCTCCAGGACATGAATGAATCATCGGGGAGGGTAGACGAGCAAGCAGTCACCCGTTTTCTCAAGAAGTGGGGGGCCTGTTTCGTTTCCCGCTCCTGCTTAGGAGGCTCCATCGACTACGAAATGGAGATAGACAAGTCCGTGCTGAGCGAGAGCCTCACCATCGAGCTGGCACTGGAAGCGTCGTTGGCAGGTATCATCGAGGCGGACGCAGGCGGGAAATACGTGGAGACGATGAAAAAGATCAAGGAACACTACCGCAAGTATGTGCACGTGAAGGGAGGGGATGTGCAGGCGATATCTATACTCAACTCCGGGGGTAGCATCAGCCAAACCGACTATAAAGGTTGGTTGGAAAGCATCAGCTACGACCGCATGATTGCCGGTAATGCCAATGTAGCTCTGATTGACGTGAAGCTGGTGGCGTTTACCGAACTGTTCACCGGTAAGGTGAGGGAAGAGATAAAAAGGCAGATAAACAATTGGGACAAAATCAAATGACCGGAACGAAGCCGGAAAAAAAAACGGTATGGCACCATGAATGATCGATATATTTATATAATTATTAATCAATTAAATTAAGTTTTAGTATGAAGAAAAGCAATCTTTTAGCAGCAGGCCTTTTAGTTGCCGGCATGTGCCTCAGCACATCTTGCAGCGACAATACGTTTGTAGCTGCGACACCGGACGAAGACGTTACGGCAGGTTTCGACAAGCCGACCCTCGCTTTGGTGAACGAAAGTGGCAAAGAAGTAAACAACCTTCCCGGTACTTTCGGTACGTATTACCTGGACATCAAGGCACAAGGCAAATGGAAACTGGAAAGTACGACTCCTTTCCTGGCATTGGACCAGAAATCGGGCGAAGGTCCTGCCCGCGTGAAGCTCTTGGTAGGTAGCAACTGGGGAGCGGCGCGCACAGGCGGTGTCACACTATATAGCGCCGATGCTGCTTCCACCCGCGCCGAAGGAGATGGAACCACAACCACTGTCAACCAGACCAGCAAATTTGACCCAAGTGATGTGAAAGACCTGCTCTCTTCCAACAAAGGTGCGGGATATTCCTATCAACCCTACTCCAATTACTGCTTGGGCACGCACATCCAACTCTTCAACATGAAGAATCTGGCGGCAATAAGCGATTCGACAGGCGTGACGTTCCTCACTGACGAAATCTATCCGGTAGTGGAAGAGGAAGTGACTACCGCCGATTCAGAAGAAAGTTTGTCAAGCAAGCTGTCAGTAGCTGCATCTGTCAACTTGAACTTCAACGCTTTCTCTGCTGATGTAAAGGGAGCCTACAACAGTTCATCCGGCACCAGCAACACTAAGCAGTATGCCGTGAAGCGTATGAAAAGTTATCAGTACACCCGTGAAATTGACTTTATGAACATTATCGCCATGGCAGAAAGTTCGGAAGAAATGGAAGCGAAATTGCTGGCACCGGGATTCGTAAAACTAAGAAACGACTTCACGAACAACATTAAGAAGGCGACAGCTACAACGCCCATCAACGAAGAGACTGTGAAGAAGTATTGCAAATCGTTTGTAGATGAAATCGGTCCTTGCTTTGTCAGCAAGTCGGTAATGGGTTGCGTGCTCGATTACTACATCTCCATGGACAAAAGTTTAGTGACGGACACCATGTCGGTAAGCGGTGCGCTGGATATCAAGTTCCAGACCTCGGTAAGCGTAACGGGCGACGGTGCATACGATGATAACAAAAAGAATTCCGTGAAGAATGTGGAAGCCAAGATCAACGTCCGCGGAGGCGATGTAAGCCAAGTGTCTATCCTCACCACCGGCGGCACGCTCAAAAACGAGGACCTGCTGGCTTGGCAACAAAGCATAGAGCCGAAATCGGCCGTAATGATCGACATGAAGTTGGTGCCCATCTATCTGCTCATCTCCGACCAGGCGGCAAAAACATATTTGCAGTCATATCTTGAAAGCATAGCGACGGTACCACCGAAGTTGCCGGGGGAAGAGCAAAAGCAACAGTAAGATAACCTATAGCAAGAAGGAGGAGCTGTTTTAGCGTACTCCTTCCTGCTTCACCCCATACATAGAAGTCATGATTAAGAAAAAATACTTAGCGGCAGGCATACTTGCCTTGTCGGTATCAGTCGGCATCACATCATGCGGCAGTGATACGTCGTTCGTGCAGTATCCCGATGTGGAAGAGGAAGTTCCCGCAACTTCTCCGTTTACCTTGGTGGACGGTGGGGGGAATGCCGTAGACAACCTTTCTTCGGAATACGGCGAATATTTCATAAAAGTAAATGCCGAAGGCCCGTGGAAACTGGAAGTGGATAAAGATTTCTTGGCGCCACTACACACCGAAGGCGAAGGTCCCGACCTCATACCCATCTACGTGGGATGCAATTGGAACGAAGCCCGGCAGGGGAACATCACCCTGCACCTCAACGGAGCCGCTACCCGCAACGGTGAAAGCACCTTCACACGTGCCGCCAGCCAAAAGGCTACACCCGATATGGAAGCCGTTAAGAAAATGATTTCTTCCAATAAAGGTGCGGGCTACTCCTATCAGCCTAACTCTAACTACTGCCTGGGCACCAATATGCAGCTCTTCAACCTGGGACGTCTCGACAGTCTGCAACAGGCGATACGCTATGACCTTATCACCGATGAGTATTACCCGCAGGTGGAAGAAGAGGTGAGCACCGCTACTTCGCAAGAAGACCTGTCAAGAAAACTTTCCGTGGCCGCTTCCGTCAACCTGAACTTCAATGCGTTCGCCATCGACGTAAAGGGACACTACGGTAGTTCGTCTACCAATACGCAGGACAAGGAATATGGCGTGAAACGGCTGAAAAGCTACCAGTTCACGCGCGAAATTAACTATATGAACATGGTGGCGTTGGTGAACGAGAGACCCGAACTGAGAAACGAAGTCTATGCGCCGGGATTCATCCAGAAGGTAGAGGAATTCACCAAAGACATAAAGGCGGCAGGCAATTCGCAGACCACCATCGAGAAACTTTGCAAGGACTTCTGTAGCGAGGTGGGACCCTGCTTCATCAGCAAGTCCGTCATGGGGTGCGTGCTCGACTACTACATCTCCGTGGACAAGTCATTGCTGAAAGACGGTATGACCGCCGGAGGCGCGCTCGAATTCAAACTGAAAGTCAGTATCGGTATCGACGTCAAAGGCGAAGGGGACTATAGCCAGGACCAAAAGAATATCCTGGAGAAGACCGAAGCTAAAGTGAACATACGTGGCGGCAACGTGAACGAGGTCTGCATCCTGGCGACGGGAGGCGTATTGGAGAACGAGCAAGTGCTGTCGTGGCAACAGAGCGTGGAGCCTTCCACAGCTGTCATGATAGACATGAAATTGGTGCCCATCTACCTGCTCATCAACGACCAGACCGCCCACGATGCACTGAAAGCCTATGTGGACAAAGAAGGAAGTTTGGATAAAAAAGAAGATGATAAATAGAAGACTGCAACCGACGGTTGCCTGAAAATAAGAGACTCATAAATCAAGAATCAAAGATGCTGAAACGTTTACTCTTTCCTCTCACCCTGCTGTTGTGCCTTGCCGTCGCCACAACCTCTTGCCGCGATGATGACGACGGACTTATCGACCTGCCCGAAGAACTGGTTTCGGGACCCATCCGCATATCCGTGCCCGAAAATCCCTGGCGCATCAAGCGTGCGGCGGACTATTACGCGTTCTATGTGGAGTGTCAGGGCAGCGGCTGGATTGCCACCTGCGAATCGGAATGGCTCACCCTCACGCCTACGGAAGGGAGCGAGTCGCAGTATATACGTTTCGACGTGGGAGAAAACACGGAACCCTTTGCCCGCGTGGCGGTCATTACCATTGCCGATGCCAAGGAGCCGGACACTTACAGGGTGCAGGTACGCATCCGTCAGTCGGGCTACAACGACGAGGATAACGCCACCCTGACGGGAGATATGCAGAAAAAACACCGTATGGGATATGGGTATGACATCATGAAAGAGTATGCGTCGGATGGAAGCTATTCCGACAATCCGATATTGGATTATGACAAGGTGGTGGAAGCGGAAGAAGCCAAAGGTATCACCATCATCTCCGAAGACCGTCGCCACTATCAGGATCTGGAGATATTCTCCGGTACCACCATCACCGAACTGGCTGGAAAGCTGACAAGAAACATGGATAGCAAGGCTACCTTTTTAGGCTGTGGAAAGATCTCGGATACCCAGACCGACATCTACCGTAACAAGACTATCGAAGAGGTGTGCGGTCTTGTGCGCTTGAAGCAGATTATTTCCTCACGTACCATTGATATAGGTATGCTCCGTTCCCAAGCCACAAGTGATGATTCCCCGCTCTACTCACAGGAATTCCGCAAAGCCTTGAAAGAACTTAATGAAAACAACGCCTACGCTTTTCTCAATAAATTCAGAACCCACTTGGTGGTATCTGCTGACTTGGGGGGAAGCCTCGAACTGCATACAACGATCACTCGCGAAACCTCCATCGAAACGCAGCATTCGGTCACTACCGTCACGAAGAAGGTGTTCGGAAAGAACAAAGGACAAAGCAGCCAATCATACGATACCTACCAAGGAGAGATAGGCATCGACTACAAGGCCGACCTGACTTGCGTAGGCGGAGACTCCAAGACACATGGAGTCATGCAGGCAGCAGTCAATGCGAAACGCCAGATCACCCCTGACGAGATAAAGAAATGGCAGGCGTCGTTCAACATTGACCCCGCCGATACCGGAAAAGAGTACAATGTGGGTATGGTGGGATGCCGTCTGATACCCATATACGAGATAATCAACGACCCCGACAAGCGCAGATTGGTGCAGATTGCTTTTTCCAAATATACCAATTCACCGGAGATGGCGCCAAAGCCGGAAGATACACCGGCCCGGATAGAAATAGATATTGTACGCAAGGAATGGTTACAAAGACAAAGTTCATGTGCCTTGAAAGCAGATACCCGCAACAAAAACAGATACTTTATATTTGTAAAGGAGTATGTGCCGGCCATCCGTCGTGATGACGCCGTCATAATAGCTTACCCATTCATCGAAGAGAAACCATACTTTTATTGCGGTGTTTTCATAGGCGATGCAGATAACCATCCGGGTGCAGTACGCTGGTTGGGCAATAATTGCCTCTATGAGCCCAACGATTCTGTCAGGTACGACAATGCCCAATTTGCGCATTTGTTCGACGCAAATAGCAAATCGCTGAAACAATTATATTTCTATAACGCTGCCGTACAGATAATGCCCCCAAAACAAAACAACAAATACATCGTAGAAGATAGTATACATTCGATAACCTCCGTACACCCTCTTCGGGCCTCATCTAAAAAGATAATATATAGCGCAGGAGACGACGAGAACGACAAGCTCTATTTAATTAAGGTAGGTCCCTTGATGTGGTTCGAAGCCAGTTATAGCCTGCAAAAGAGAGATATTATAGATAATACAGATTATGTTCCTTTCAATAAGTCCGAAGGTGCCAATAAATTTCACATGTGCAAGCCAACGAACGATCTATATCAAGCATTTTATTGGTCTGACATTAATCATTATCTCCCCACTGACAATCAGATAAACAGTCTGATGAAAGTATGTAACGGAAACGAAAAGGTTCTTTTCGAACTAAATCCCGGCAATCTAAGCAATTTATTAGGACTAAAATGGGGCAAAGGGGCTTTTCGCCATTTATCCGGTAGTTCTTATGATAAATTTGACACGGAAGCTATTGTCTTCCCCATTCGGGACATGACCCCCAAACAGGATTTCCTTCCCGACATTGCCAGAATAACCAAATCAGGAAGAGCCAGCCGAATATCCATGAAAGATTATCAATTAGCAACGATAGGTTCCACTGATTGTGCTACCTTGCTTTTACCGATTTATATGGTAGCTGAAACTTTTGATTAACAAATAACGCCAACAAAACCTTATGAAAATTCTTAAGCTGCAATATATTCTTATCCTGGCTGTACTGACTGCCTGCCAAGATGAGAACTTTCAAGTTCCAATGGAGGAGAATGAAGTTCATATCGCAACGGAAAATGAGATTCTCCTGAAACGCGGATATTCTGATTACACTCTGACGGCAGAGAGACTGGCCGGATTGGAAGGATGCCGCATACGGGCACAAGAGGGCTTTGTATTCCTGTCCGATTCCATTGTGCGAAGCGGTAAGCTACTCACCATCGAAGTGGAGCAAAATCCTTATCAAGAGGAACGCCTCGGCAGGCTTGACTTCACCGACCGGGAAGGTACAATAGTCCGCTCTTTCTCCTTGCGTCAGGCAAGCAGTCTGACGCAGACAACGGGGGAAGCCTATTCGGGAGCCTTGATACGCTCGTATGGTGTGGGCTATGGTTACGATGCTTTCGGTGAATATGCAAGCTACAACAGCGTGCGCGACCAAGTGATAAGCCTGCCCGCCCTGCGCCTGTACGAACGGGAGAACAAGACCTCGTGTATCGTGGATGACCTCGCGCCCGACATGGCAACCACCATCTTGGAAGGAAATGACAGTCAGCAACTACTCAAATCGCTCTCCGCCCATGCCGGATTGGGACTGGATGTAGGTTTCTTTCAAGCACATGTGAAGGTAAGCTATGCCCACAGCGACCTCAAAACCAATGCTTACTCGTTCTGCACCATTATGAACAACTACAAAGCCCTTTCCCGGCACACCGATCCCTACAACCTGGTAGAGATAGCACGAAACAATCCTAAGATATTGACCGAAGGCTTCCGGAACTGTGTGAACAAAATCAGTGATGCCATTGAGAAAGACAGGCTTGACAAGGCTATAGAATATACAGATGAGCTATTCCGCATTTATGGTACCCATATCATCTATCATGCTGATTTGGGTGGAAAACTGGAGTTCTGCTCCACCTTCGAGCGTGCCGCCTTAGACAGCAAGACAACGCTTTCCGTAGCCGCCGAAGCCTCATTCCTCAACATGTGTGGATTCAAAATGGAAGAGGGACAGACCAATACTTACAGCCAGACATCGACCCGCCAGTCGCGCAGCATCTCGGCACGTGGAGGAGATGTGACCTACATAACGGAAATCATCAATTGCGAAAAAGACGTGCTTGGCGACAATATTGTAGACAAATGGTATAAATCCATCCGTTTCGATCTTCAAGACCCCGTAAAGAACAATGTGGAACTGATAGACTTCAAGCTATTCCCCATCTACGAGTTCATAACCGATGAAAAAGCGCGGAACTTCGTCTTTACACAACTTGGCATAGAGATTCAGTATGAAGACGACATGTTCCCGAAAGTGTACGACAAGAAATACCGGCAGATCGACTGCCAGAAGCTCATAACGGATGATATGAAATACCATAATCAATGGTGGTTGGAATATCTGAGAGCCGATGACCAGGCTATCGTAGAGACCATATCCGAATATATATGGATAAAGGGGAAACAATATGCGCTCCGTTCTTTCTACCCCATCATATCGGGAGAGGTGCGGAACGAAGGACTTGCTGTGACAAGCGATTCGCTCTACCGTATCCTATGGAAAGACTTGGAATGTACTTTGACACCTATAGGGAAACGAAGCGAATATCCCACACTTTATTACAACGCCGGTGACTTGGATATTACCCCCACCGACAGCACAGAAACCTATTCGACCGACTATGTATTAAGGCAAACAATTTTATACAGTTTGGGAAAAGAGCTTCGATTGTTCTATAAATACGGTCCGTATATGTTTGTGGCAAGTCCTAGTAGGTGGTCGGGTAACCCGATGGTAGCTTTCGCCGACAGGCCAAAGGATTGGGAGATATTTACACAAGAAAAGACACTGAAGGATCTGGAAGAATTACACCGGAAATACAACATTAAAGAAAGAGATTCCAACAGGCAAAGCGGATTGGAATATTCCAGCAATTATATCATTGGCAGGAACAGTGCTAACGAACCTGAATTAATAACCATGACATACAATAAGACAACCGAATGCAGCACATCGGACGAGGTAGCAAGCGGAACCGGGTTTCTTTATATGCGCAGTTCCTCTTTCCGCTATTGACGCAACAAACGAACTGGCATGCGAAATAATCTGAGTATAAAGGATAAAAACTATCAAATAACTAACATCAAAAGAATAATTAGTATGAATACAGAAAATCACTTGAAAACAGCATCCTCCAAAGAGCCATACACGGCTCCGGCCATAGAGATCATTCCGTTGGAAACCAGCGAACCGGTGATGCAAGGCAGTTTCTCGGTGCCCGGCTACGGCGACGGCAGCATGTTCCCTTCTTCTTCGGCCCGCAACCGTGGAAGAAATGCCTCGACCAGCGAACTGGAAGACCTGATAAATGATATACTGACTATAGAAAACTGACAATCTAAAAAAATACTCAAAGTAGAATGAGAAAGTTCATTTACCCGTTCGCGATGATGGCCGGACTGATCATCGCCTCCTCTTGTACGGAGAACGAAGGGGCAAGAATGAGGGAACTGCGCACAAGAAGCATCAGTACCGCAGCATCCGCCAGCGATAACACCGGCAACCCGGACGCAGCTCCCGATGCCAACTGTCCAAGCCCCGACACGCGCATGGCGTATGAGGACAACAACGAGGCAGGCATGGCCCTGAGCTGGCAACCGACAGACGCCTTCAAAGGATTCTATACCACACCGCACGTGCAGGAAGTAGTGGGACAGGAAACATCCGCCCTGTTCACCTATAGCGAGGCTTCCGCAGCCGGTGACAACGCTCGCGCCCGGTTCACGGGAAACGTTGCCGAAGATGTGGATGCGAACACCTCTTTCAACCTCTTCTATCCTGCTGCCCGCAGCACCGGAAACACGTGGTCGGAAGCCCAAGCCTCCCTGACGGGGCAAGTGCAGAACGGCAACAACTCCACCGCCCACCTTTCCACATACGACTACATGCGTGCCACCGATGTCACCGGAATAGAGACCTCTCTCGTTCCCTTCGAGCATCTGCTCGCCATTATGCGCTTCGACCTCACGCTGGAAGGCTACGACCCGAAAGCTGACGGCGAACCTTGCCTCTTCCTGCTCCACTACGAAGGCGAAAAGCCTTTCTACGAAACCCTTTCCGCCTCCACCGCCGCCGGCATCGCCGACAGCCGGACGAGAAACCTGAGTGTTGGATTGGAGAACATCGAAATCCCCTCGCAAGCCACGGAAACCCTGCCTGCCAATGGGATGCGCGTCTACTTCATGATGGTTCCCACCACCTTGCCGGCAGGCGAACTTACTGCCACTGTGGTTTGCCGAAACGGCACGCGTTACGTGAAGACGCAAACGCTCTCTTCTGAAGTCACCTACGAGGCAGGCAAACGCTACCGCGCCATGAACTTCAGCCTCAGCAAAAGCGGTGAGGAAATAATAGAATATGATGATCCTCATGCTGTAACTCCTATGGAGTATAATGGAAGCGGAACTGAAGCAGATCCGTATATCATTGAATCTACCGAAAATCTGCAACAACTGATACAGTATGTCAACAGGGACGATTATGCCGGGAAGTATTTCCGGTTAACCAAGGATATCTTAATCAATTCCGACAAATGGAGCCCGATTGGCGGGCACAACAATGAAACCGGGGTAGACGGTAAATTCTTTTACTTCAAAGGACATTTGGACGGGGACGGGCATATAGTCAAAGGAGTCATGAAATGCCAGAGTTTTACCGCTGCATTCATAGGTGCGGCAAGTGAAGGGAGCGTAAAGGACCTGCATATTCTGGCGGATGTGGAAAATAACTCAAGAAGCACTGCACAAGCAGCCCATACCGCCGGACTGATAGCCTACATAAGCGGAACTGTGCCCTACAGCATCAGTAATTGCAGCTATAACGGCCGAATCACCAGTGCCGGAGGAGGGAATCACGTTGCAGGACTGATGGGAAGCACTTATGCTCCACTCACTATAAATGGTTGTATCAACCGTGGTTCTGTGTCAGCCACCGACAATGCCGCAAGCAGCAGCACCCAGACGTATGTAGGTGGCATCATCGGCTGTGCCCAGTCAAACGTAACCATCAGCCAGTGCAGCAATTACGGCACATTCCGGATAACGGGTGCTGTCAGTTCCGGCTCAGGCGGTATTATCGGTTACTCTTCTTCTTCCGCCAACCTCGATTGCCGCTACTGCGACAACTATGCCGACATACATCGCGGCAGCGGATGTACCTACGTTGGCGGCATTTGCGGCCAGGTATCAGGTAGTGCCTCGCTACATTCTTGCAATAACCACGCCGCTCTGTCGGTCAATGCCGACAAAGAAACAACCGTGCGTGGAAGCATAGCAGGCAAAGCCACCTCACAGGCTTCCATAAAGGATTGCTGTATAGATGCCCGCGGTAACACCCTGCCTTTGATAGGAGAAGGACAGACAACATCTCCCTGTAACGAAAATCACGGGAATTCCGCTTCCTTCTGAGCTATTGTCAAGATAAGATGAAAATAGTCCGTCTCGTATGCCAAAATTGCGATCTGCTTTTCGGTTTACGAGACGGACTATTTTCAAATACTTTCAATTCCTGTTATTCTTTCTCTCTATAAGCGCGTTTCACTACCCACTTATCGTTGCTCTTATAACATTGTACTACCATCATGGTGTTTTCTTTCTCGAAGTTGAAAGCAACCCATCCTCCTTTTTCCGTTGTCAGGAATACATTCATCGCTTCTAGAGCTGTCTTGTCACGACCATTCACGTAAGCGTCGAAATAGCCATTATTCTTTTCAGTGTCCGAACTCCAGTTTATCTCAACAGCCTCACCATACATCTTCTTTATGTCTCTATAATATTGGAACACTAAAGTGAAAGGCACTTGTGTATCAAACAGGTTTACTTCCTGCACCATATATAGCTTATCATTCTTGAAGGTGTAGCCGACAGTCGTCTCTTTACCTCCCTCCACTGAAGAACCGAACTCACTACTCAAGACAGCGGCATACAGGTCGGTATTCCCTTCTTGTTTCTCCAGCACACTGCCACAGTTCCGTTGCGTCTCTGCAAGGTTATCACCCCAGAAAGAGTTGCGTACATCGCAAGCCACTACCTGCAAATCTTTCTTTATGACATCGTCTCTATAGATTTCGCCCGCCGCATCAGGATAGTTAAATAAGTAGCGTACCTTAAAACTAACCGTGTATGTACCTGCTTCTCTGAAGGCGTACGTATAGGTACAGACATTATTCTCCGCCTCTACGGGCAAATCGGCTATACCGCCCAGATTGAAAGAGTACTCTGCTTTCAACACGTCCGGGCTGACTGACGCGGGCAAAGCAAAACTCATTTTCACAGGCTGGCCTACTCCCACCCGCGTACGGTCAAACGTTATGTTTCCGGAAAGTTGCGGAACATTAGCAACCGGAGTATCATCCGAAGAACAAGCTCCCAATAAAAACACAGTAAGCAGGCATAAAGATAGCCTAAAAATTCTTTTCATCTTCATTTTCTTTTTATGTTTAGAAATATAGCGAGCAAAGTTAAGCCATAAACATTATTTATTAGCTGGAAAAGAGAAATGACAGGCGACAAATAGTCCATATAGATGCGACAAGATGCTAAATACAGGCAGATAAACTATTCTGGATGTGCAATATCTATATATCCATTGTATAAAAACAACGAAGGGCTTCCTCCCGGAACCCCTTTCGCTTGATGTTTGTTAAACTATCCTTTTTATAATAATCGTAAGAGAGAATCTTAAAGTTTGTACAAGCTCTTCTTCGGGTAATCCAGTTCCGGATTTCCTTTGTAGCCTATCTTTCCGCTGCCGCTGGTGCGTGCTTTCAGGAACTCGGTTGCAAAACATTTGATGCTGCCCGAGCCTGCTACACTGGCGGTAACGCGTTGAGCCTCGTAACCTTCTGTAAGCAAATCGCCTGATCCGGCTACGCTGTAAGTAGCTGTTTGGGTTGTACCGGTAATAGTTGCCGAGCCTGATCCGGCCACACTTGCTTCCGTGCCCGTAGCTGTTACATTTCTCAATACCATGTCACCCGATCCTGCAACGGATACTTTCAGATTATTACAAGTAATATTATCAGCATTGATATCGCCCGATCCCGCTACAGACACTTTCATATCATTGCATTTGATGCCACTGCCTTTGATATCTCCTGAACCGGCAACATTGATTGATAAATTGTCATTAGTCTGGAGACCGTTTTTCAGGAAGACATCCCCTGAACCGGCAACAGAAATTCCATTCAGAGTTTCGGCAGATACACGTACTTCCAGTTTCTTGTAAGACACATTGACATCCTTCTTGAAACCTATATATAAGGTGTTGTCCTTTACTTTAATATCCAACAAATCAACAATATTGTCCGAGGTGTAGACTTCTACTTCGGGGCGTCCCGACTTTTGAGTAAACGTAACATCGGGGCTACCGGCTACACTGATTTTCTTGAAGTTATCTACCTTGATGTCCTTTGTTACGTATTTGTTGCTGGCTATCACTTTTTTACTACCCCAGTTGCCTGAACTGTAGTTCTTGCTTTGTGAGCACGCTGTTGTACTAAGGATTAAACAGATGCATGTAAGGAGGCTTGCTAACTTTTTCATAACTTTTTTAGTTTTATAATTATTCATTTATATTATTCCTGTTTATCTATTAGACGTAAGTTACTTAAAAAAGGTTGCATACTTTTTTCTCTTTTTTCAGAAACTTTTTTGGCAACGTCCGGTTGCATCTTATAGGTCAATATTCATGCCAATTTAATAAAGTGCTGATAATTAGCATGTATTCTTTTAGGACAAGTGTTCATTTTCGGACACTTGTCCGTTTTTGGGTATCTAGTCATTTGTATATTCGAACGATATTTCGTTTATTTGTCTGTTTATTCATTGGGAGGTTTTGTCGTTTTGGAAAATGTATTGGAAGATAATGAACTTGGACGCTTTCTTATTAAAGTGAATACCCGTGCGCGGCGTTTGACTTTTCGTACGCGGGAAGACGCTATCTATGTAACCATTCCACCGGGAACTACACTTAAAGAGATAAAGAATGCGATAGAAGAACTGCGTCCCCGTTTGCGGGTGGCCCGGAAAAAACATACTCATCCTCTGATAGACTTAAATTTTCGGATTGATACGGAGTTCTTCAAATTAAGTCTTGTAAGCGGACAGCGCGAACGTTTCCTTTCACGCTCCGAGTTGGGAGAGATGCAGATTATCTGTCCGCCGGGAGCTGATTTTACTGATGCGGAATTACAAGCATGGTTACGTAAAGTTATCGAGGAGGCTCTGCGTCGTAATGCAAAGATCATTCTTCCACCCCGTCTGTATATGCTTTCACAGAAACACAATCTGCCTTACCAAAGTGTAAAAATCAATTCCAGCAGTGGACGCTGGGGGAGTTGTTCGGCACGGCGCACAATCAACCTGTCTTACTATCTGGTTTTGTTGCCGAAACATCTGATAGACTATGTACTTCTGCACGAATTGTCTCATACTCGTGAGATGAATCACGGAGAGCGTTTCTGGGCACTTCTCGATGAATTGACGGAAGGAAAAGCCCAAGCTTTGCGGAAAGAATTGAGGCAATATCGCACGGAGTTTTAACCACTTGAAGTCGTGCCACATATTGCTACTGTACACTTACCACGACTTACCAACTCACTTACCGCGACTTACCAGCTCACTTACCACGGCTTACCATAACTTACCGACTCACTTATCACGACTTGGCTTACCCTTAAATCGTATCTGAGCCGTACTTGCTCCGTACCAACTCCGTAGTTCCTTCGGTCAGAGGTACCTCTGAGTGGAGAATGTACGGTGCAGATACGGTTCGGGTACGATGCGGACATGATTCTGATACAATCGGTACACGGTATAGGGGTTGTCACTGTTTTCCGTGATTGTATTTCTTTTTTGAGTTAATAAACGTAAACGCTCTTGCGGTTTGATAACAAATGTTTATTTTTGAAAAATTAAAGTAAGATGCAAGTTCAGAAGTTTAAATTATATAATTCAAGAAGTTTATGAGAAAGATTGTACTCTTAGTGTTTTGTGTGGTATATTCACTTGCCGGTTATTGCCAGAACTTTGATGAGCCGAAGGGAAAACCTACGGTATTCATTGACTATTTCAAACGATCCAGCGATGCACCGTTCTCGTGGGTAGAGGGCTTGCGTAATACGGTGATTGAGGGTATACAGAAGATGGAACGTGTGATTCTGATTGATGTGGATGCACAGGATGCCTTGCGTATTGAATCGCAACGTCGCTCATCTGCTAATATCTCTTCGGGTGACGATAATGAAATGGACCGCCTCTCAGTGATGGAAGAATTGGGGGCACAGTTCATCATTACAGGTCAGGTATCTTCTATGACTGCTGCTTATAAGACAAGAGATGGAAAAGGATATTATGATGGCTCAGTATCTTATACACTGAAAGTTATCAATCCGAAGAACGGTACATTGATCGGTACAAAGACGTTCCAGCACAGCGGACTGACCGGAGGAACCGGTGGCAATAAGGAAGAAGCCATTGCCAACACTATCAAAAGTGCGGTATACAGCATGCGCGACTTTGTGGATGAATACTTCAAAATGGAAGGAACTATCCTTGAAGTAAATAGCGAGAAGAAAGGCAAGGCAGAGGAAGTGTACATTAACCTCGGCTCCATGAATGGTGTGAAAGAAGCCCAGAAATTTACTGTTTATGCCATACGTGAAGTTGCCGGACGCGAAGCCAAGAAGGAAATCGGCCGTTTGACCGTGAAGGCGGTTGAAGGAGATGATATCTCTTTGTGTAAGGTGCAGAAGGGTGGTGAAGAAATCATGAAAGCCATCCGTGATGAGCAACCGATAAAGATCGTTTCCCGCGAACAGACATTGATGGGCGGGATTTTCAACTAATAAAACCATACAGTTATTATGAAGCATTGTTTTATGTTTCTTTTGGGAGTATTTCTGTCCGCCACTCTTTGCGGACAGAATTATTCCAGTGAAGTGGTCTTTCTGCAACAGCAGGGAAACACATTGACTGTCCGTGCCCTGGGTATCAGTGAGAAGAAGAAAGAGGCGGCAAATATGGCATTGAAGTCTGCCTTCTATACCTTATTCTATACGGGGGTGGATGGAGTCAATAAGGGAAATCCGATGGTTTCTACTGCAAAACCTGACTATGACCGCCGCTTTTTCGATGAAAACCGTTATTCCGTGTTTGTTAAGGACTATACAGTTACGGAGGGACCGGAAAAACAAGGTAAGCAATACCGCTGCACGGTGGAAATGACTATTCTGTTCGATGCTTTGCAGAAAGATCTGAATCGGAATAAGGTGCAGACTAATCTTGGTATGGCAGTGGGCACTCCCAACAGTCAGGTAAGTTTGCCTACGGTGACGGTGGTTCCTTATACCAGGGAAGATGAAGATATACGTGCTATCCTGGATCACAATCAGATGTTGAGTTATGCCGTGAGCAAAATGACCAGTGAGTTCAGTTCACGCGGATATAAGACGAAAGATTTCCTTGCCCAACTGAAACGGGCGAAACGGAATGACGTACTGACAGCCGGTACTCAGTCTGATGCCGTAACTAAGATGATTCAGAATATGGGTGCGGATATCATTGTGACTGCCAAAGTGATGACAACCACTGATACAAGACGTCAAAGCGAAGTGTCGCTGGAGCTGACGGCAACTGAATTTCAGACGGCAGGCAATCTGGCAAGCGCCACTTTCCAAAGTGGTAAGTACGTCACTACAGATACCATTAAGCTGACGGACTATGCTCTCAAAAAGGTAAAAGATGAGTTCTTTACCAAGTTGCAGGCTTCTTTCAATGACATTGTGAAGAATGGTCGTGAGATGGCTATCCAAATGGTACTGGCGAAATCTATCACCGACTGGGATTTTGACCAGCCGTTGCCCGATGGAAGCGCAAGTTTCAAGACCGTATTGGAAGACTGGTTGCAGGTTCACGCCTTGAATGGTGTTTACGATATGAGCCGCAGCAACGACAAGGTGATCGATATGTCCGTACAAGTGCCAATTTGGGATGAAGCGCAGGGACGCGCTTATACCATTTCCCGCTTCAGTACCGAACTGAAGAACTTCCTCGATGAGAAATTAGGGGGAGAATATGTTGCCTCTGTAGTTACAATGGGGCAAGGGTTGACTGTAACCATTAAATAAATCTGCATTTTATGAAGAAGAATAGATTTCTATGGGCTTTACTGCTGCTCGTTTCGCTGGGTGCGGCGGCGCAGGATAACATTCATTTTGTGGCGGGTACGCCCACGCAGAAGGGATTAAGCCAGAAGAACATGGATGCACTGAAACTGAAAGTGGAGCAAATTATTGCCCGCAATAATGCCGGAACTGCTTCACTTTACAATGCGTTCGTCATTCAGCCCGAACTTGTTTTCGGAGAGACGAAGAAGACGGAAGGATTACTGCGGGACGTGACGCTGGTTACAGGTGAGTTTTCATTGACTGCCCGCAATAAGTATGACGACAGTGTATATGGAACGGCTGTTATCGAGGTACAGGGAGACGCTACCGGGAGTAAGGACGATGCGATTGCTTCGCTTATCTCCGGCATCAAGGTTACCGATCCGGCTTTTGTACGTTTCATCCGCACTACACGTAAGCGTATTGCTGATTTCTACCAGCAGAATTGTCCTGTCATCATTAAAAAAGCGGAGGTGCTGATAGATGCCGGGCTCTTGAATGAAGCTGCGGATTATTTGTCTATAGTTCCCGAAACGGTACCTTGCTACGATGAAGTGTTGGGTCTATTGCAAAAGATAGGGAAGCGGGAGCCGCAAGAATCACCTGTTGCTCCTGAACCGGCTCCCGAAGAACCGGCTTCCCCGGAACCTGCTCCGGAAGTGCAACCTACTCCTGTCGCAGAGCCTGTGACGTCTCCCGAACCGGTTGTCGTGCAGCCTGAGAAGTCTCCTTTGCCCGAATGTAAGATTTCGGTTTCCTGCAATGACCTTTCTTTCGAACTGGTGTCTTGTGAAGGCAATGAAACGGCTGAAAGTATTCGTGTCTATGCCCGCTTCACCAATACAGGTGTGACGAATAACAGTGCGACTATTCGTATGACTTCGGCGATTGATCCGGATGGTGCGACCTTTACTAATTTCTCTCAGATAGAGACGAATGGCTGTACTTCCTGGACTTATGGAAACAAGATGCCGAAAGGTGTCAGAATAGGTAAGGTGTTCGAAATCAAAGGTGTCAGTACTCCTTGTGCTACACTTTCGTATGTAGAAATGACGGTGGATAACTGTAAAGTGATTATCCATAATCTGCCCGTTGATTGGAAATAAAGAAAGGAAAACCGCTTATGAAGATGAAAAGAATAGGAATTACGGTTGCCTTGCTTTTCTGCATGGGAACAGTTTCATTGTTTGCCCAGGCATATAAAGTCGTTGAGAAGAGTGATAAGAAAGCTCCCGTCTGGTATGAGTCTGCGGAGTCCGGCTATATCGTGGCTTCTGCTGAGACTGGTTCGATGGAAGAGGCGCGTCAGCAATGCCTGGAAAGCGTGAAGAGACAGATTATTCAAGCTGTGGCACAGAATGTCGAGTTCTCGGATTCGCATACAGTGAAACAGACTTCCGGTAACGGTGACCGTATCACGGAGTTTGTCGATCAGTATATGGCCGAAGGTTCTACCCGTGCGGCTTCTTTACCTTTTATCAAGGGGATCTCACTTTCTAAAGTCGATGGGTCGTATTGGGAGAAACGCCGTGATAAGAAGTCCGGTAAAATAACGTACGCTTATGCGATACGCTACCCCTTCCCTGAAAGTGAACATAAAGCGTTGGTCCGTCAGTTTGAAGAGCAGGACCGTGCGATGGAGGACTTGATAAAGAAGATGGAAGAGCATATTTCTGATATCTCTTCTGTGGAAGAAATAGACCAGTGCATCACAAAAATGCGTCCCGCCGTAGAATACTTCTTCGATAAGACACGCCGCGAATGGGCGGAAGGTGTTGTTCAGAACTACCGGAAATTGCCAACCTTTATCACTGCCGAAGGAAAGTCGGACGGCAAGGATGCTTATATAGTCTCCTTATTTATAAAAGGAAAGAAGATAACTACGGCTGCTATGCCGAAACTTACTTCTAACTGCGCTTCCCAACTGAAAGCTGTGCCATGTGGCGAAGACATTCTGATAACTTATAATAGCGAAGACTGTCTGGAAGATGAAGAGAACTTTGTGGAACTGACATTTAAGATGCCGGGAAAATCACTGAAGCATAAGTTCTATTTTCAGATGAAATAAGTTTTCACCACAGAGTAACACAGAGTCTCACAGAGTTTAATCTATTGAAATAAAACTCTGTGAGACTCTGTGTTACTCTGTGGTGAATTATTTTTGCGCCAGCTGTTTTACTTCCCCATTCTCTTTTTCAAACCGGTAGTTACCACCTTTCTCACTCAGTTCAAACAGGGATAGCTGATCCGTTGCTTTATCCACAATCAACAATGCGCTCTGTTCGGCAAAACGTTTCACATCCATACTGAATGGTTCTTCGGTTATTTTCTTATTCACCAGCACGCTGTCATTAATCATTAGTGACAGGGAATCTCCAATAAATCCTTTTTCCAGGGTGATGGTGTACGTTTCAATAAAGTTCCGGTCTTCATCTTTCTGCTTCTGCAGGCGCAGGCTCATGTAAACGAAGATGACGACAACGAAAATAACTGCAAAAGCCAAGATGCCGTTGCCTACCATAAATTGTTTGTTGGTATTCAAGTGGTGTGCCATAATTGTAAGAAATTGAATGCTTGCGCAAATGTAATGATTAAAATTGAACGTACAGACAATCTTTTCAACAATTAAGAAGCCGCTCTTTAAAATTATTTGCCTAATATTGCAGCTACAAACCTTTAAACAAATATGCCATGAAAAGGAAAGTGACACTTCTGTTGCTATTATTCTGTATGTTAACCCTGCATGTGCAGGAAGTATATAAAACCGTAAAAGACCTGCCGTATATTGCCAAGTCCGAGACTGACGCTTACCGGAAGGAACGTTGCAAACTGGATGTCTACTATCCGGTGGACAAAAAAGATTTTCCCACTATCGTATGGTTTCATGGCGGTGGTCTGGAAGGCGGTGGAAAACACATCCCCCAGGAACTGATGAACAGAGGCTTTGCAGTGGTGGCGGTGAACTACCGTCTAAGTCCCAAGGCCAAGAATCCCGCTTATATTGAAGATGCTGCGGCTGCCGTGGCATGGACATTCAACCATATAGAGGAATATGGCGGCAGTAAAGACAAGATATTTGTTTCCGGACATTCCGCAGGCGGCTACCTTGCACTGATATTGGCTATGGATAAGAAGTACATGGAAGCTTATGGTGCGGATGCCGATAAAGTGGCGGCTTATCTTCCCGTCAGCGGACAAACAGTGACTCATTTCACGATTCGTAAAGAACGCGGGTTGCCGAACGGTATTCCTATTATAGATGAATATGCCCCGGTGAACCGTGTGCGTAAAGATACCCCTCCTGTCATACTGATTACCGGAGACCGTAATCTGGAAATGGCGGATCGATGGGAAGAGAACGCTTTATTCGCTTCCGTAGCGAAGAATATCGGCAATAAGAAGGTGACTCTGTATGAGTTGCAAGGCTTCAATCACGGCACAGTACTCGAACCTGCCTGTTTCCTGATTATAAACTATATTCGTGAACATTGATATATACATACTTATGAAAAGATTTACAGCTTTAACTGTCGCCTTGCTGATTGGTGTGACGATGTTTGCACAACAAGCCCTTTGGGGAACTGCTCCCGTGGTATCTCCCGAGATTCATGACAACAATACCGTAACCTTCCGCTTCAAAGCACCAAAAGCGGTGAGAGTACAGCTTACAGGAGATTTCCTGCCTGTACAGAAGAATGCTAAGTTCGAGGCTCCCGGAATTGTGGATCTGAAGGAAGGGCAGGAGGGTGTATGGGAATATACTACTCCCGAACCTCTGAAACCGGAGCTTTACAGCTACTCTTTCATAGTAGATGGCTTGCGGATGAACGATCCCGCCAATGTCTACCTGATCCGTGATGTGTCCACCTTAACCAACGTATTTATCATAGGCGGTGATCGTGCCGATTTTTATAAAGTCAATCCGGTGCCTCACGGAACCGTCTTCCGGATATGGTATGATAGTCCGGCGCTTGGTCTGGAACGTCGTATGACGGTCTATACCCCTGCTGGTTATGAAACCAGTGGCAAGCGCTATCCCGTGCTTTACCTCCTTCATGGAATGGGTGGTGATGAAGAGGCATGGATTTCCCTGGGCCGTACTGCACAGATACTGGACAACCTGATTGCACAAGGGAAAGCAAAGCCTATGATTGTAGTAATGCCGAACGGCAATGCTTCACAGGAGGCTGCTCCCGGAGAGTCATCCCGTGGAATGGTTCCCCCGACAATGCAGTTACCCAAGACAATGGAGGGATCTTATGAACAGGCGTTTCCCGAGATCGTGAAGTTCATCGATAAAAACTACCGTACGATAAAGAGTAAATCCGGTCGTGCCATTGCCGGTTTGTCTATGGGTGGTTTCCATTCTTTGCATATTTCCAAGCAATATCCTGATATGTTTAATTATATCGGACTGTTTTCTGCTGCCATTATGCCTAACAAAGAGGTGTCTTCACCGATATACGAGAACATGGAAGGAAAGCTGAAAGTGCAGTTTGACAAAAATCCCGCCCTTTACTGGATTGCCATCGGTAAGACGGATTTCCTCTACAAAGCCAATGAGGAATACCGTAAACTGCTGGATGAAAAGGGATATAAATATACCTATTATGAATCGGACGAAGGACATATCTGGAAGAACTGGCGTATTTATCTGACGGAGTTCGTTCCGATGTTGTTCAGATAAGAAACTTATCACCACAGATTACGCAGATTGACACGGATCGAATACAATATATATAAATAATCTGTGTGAATCTGTGTGATCTGTGGTAACTTTTGACATATCTTTGCCTCCGAAAACCCAAAAACAATACCATGAATAGAAAATTAATCTTATCCGCAGCCCTCTCCGGGCTGATGTTGGCCGCTACGGCGCAAACTACAGTGGCTCCTGCCATCCCAAGAGACGGGAAAATAGAAAAGAAGGTAGAAGCCTTGCTCAAGAAGATGACCCTTGAAGAGAAGATTGGGCAGATGACCGAGCTTACCATTGACGTCATTACCAAACGTGATAATTCGACCCAAGAATTTCAGATAGACGATGCTTTGCTGGATACCGTTATCGGCAAATACAAAGTCGGCTCTATCCTGAATGTACCCCAGGGCGTTGCCCAATCCAAAGAGAAGTGGGAAGAAATCATCCGGAAGATACAGGACAAATCGATGAAAGTCATGGGTATTCCTTGTATTTATGGCGTAGACCAGATACATGGAACAACTTATACATTGGGCGGAACTTTTTTCCCTCAGGGCATCAATATGGCAGCTACCTTCAACCGCGAACTGGTGCGTGAAGGTGCCCGCATCTCCGCTTATGAAACCAAGGCCGGAAGTATCCCCTGGACCTATGCTCCGGTGCTCGACCTGGCACGTGACGCCCGCTGGCCCCGTCATTGGGAGAACTACGGCGAAGATTGCTACGTGAATGCCGAAATGGGGCGCGAAGCCGTATTCGGTTTCCAGGGCAGTGATCCTAACCATATAGGAAAGCAACAAGTGGCCGCTTGCATCAAGCATTATATGGGTTACGGTGTGCCTGTTTCCGGTAAAGACCGTACCCCTTCGTCCATCACCGTGCAGGATATGCGCGAGAAACATTTCGCTCCGTTCCTCGAAGGTATCAAGGCAGGTGCTTTGTCTGTTATGGTGAACTCCGCCATGAATAACGGGCTTCCTTTCCATGCCAACTACGAACTGCTGACCGAGTGGCTGAAAGAGGACTTGAACTGGGACGGCATGATTGTGACCGACTGGGCGGATATCAATAACCTCTACACCCGTGATAAGATTGCAGGCAGCAAGAAAGAGGCTATCAAGATAGCTATCAATGCCGGTATCGATATGTCGATGGTGCCTTATGAATGGAGTTTCTGTACATACCTGAAAGAGTTGGTGGAAGAAGGCGAAGTGCCGATGAGCCGCATTGACGATGCTGTACGCCGCGTGCTGCGCATGAAGTATCGCTTGGGCTTGTTCGAAACACCTGCTTATAATCACAAGGATTTCCCCCTGTTCGGAGGTAAAGAGCATGCCGCGGCTGCTTTGCAGGCTGCCGAAGAGTCTCTGGTCTTATTGAAGAATACCGATCACATCTTGCCGTTACCCAAAGATAAAAAACTGCTGATTACAGGTCCTAATGCCAACTCCATGCGTACGCTCAACGGTGGCTGGTCTTACACTTGGCAAGGACACAGGGCGGATGAATTAGCGGCGGATTATAACACCATTCTTGAATCGTTCACTCAGAAGTTCGGTGCTTCCAATATCATCTATGAGCCGGGTGTCACTTATAAGGAAGGTGGCGCATGGTGGGAAGAAAATGCTCCGGAAATAGATAAAGCCGTAGCTGCTGCCGCCAATGCGGATTATATCATCACTTGTGTGGGTGAGAACTCCTATTGCGAAACTCCGGGTAACCTGAACAACCTCTTCCTCTCCGAAAGCCAACTCAATCTGGTGAAAGCATTGGCTGCCACCGGAAAGCCGGTTGTTTTGGTTCTGAACGAAGGCCGTCCGCGCATCGTCAACGAAATAGAACCGTTGGCAAAGGCTGTTATCAACACCATGCTTCCGGGTAACTATGGAGGTGATGCTTTGGCAAACCTCGTGGCAGGAGACGCCAACTTCAGCGGTAAAATGCCTTACACTTATCCGAAGGAAATCAATTCATTGTTCACTTACGACTACAAGCCGTGCGAAGACCTTGAAAAGATGTCGGGTGCTTATGATTACGATGCCGTGATGTCCGTGCAATGGGCATTTGGTTACGGATTGAGCTACACGACCTATGCTTACAGCAATCTTAAAGCGGATAAAACCAACTTTACGGCTGACGATGTACTTACTTTCACCGTTGATGTGAAGAACACCGGTAACCGTATCGGCAAGGAAAGCATTCTGCTGTTCAGTAGCGATCTGATCGCTTCCCTGACTCCTGATATCCGCCGCCTGCGTGCTTTCGAGAAAGTAGAACTGCAACCGGGAGAAACGAAAACCGTTACGCTGAAAGTGAAAGGCTCCGACCTTGCTTTCGTGGGTTATGATGGCAAATGGATTCTGGAAAAAGGCGACTTCCGCATACAGACGGGTAATCAAACTTTGAATATTACTTGTACGGATACCAGGAAATGGGATACGCCGAATAAATAAAAATATATAAAAGTTCAGGTACATTTTACCTCCTATGGATAGAGCCAATAGTTCCCTTATTTCGAACTATTGGCTTTCTAGTATGCAGAAAGATAGTAAAAAGCCTGTATTACTTACGCTCCGTTTTTATAAAAGAGTGGAAATAGCATCTTGTTCTGTCTTCTAAAGGAATATAAATACGGAATATTGAATAATATACTGTCGTTATACAGACTTTATGCAAGATAACTATGCATCTTACGCCTCAAAACTATATATCTAATGTCTGCTATCTATATATCTAACGCTTACGATCTATATATCTAATACTTGCCATCTATATATGGAACGCCTACGATCCATATATCCAATGCAAGCCAACAGTTTATGGTTGCCAAACCGCGTCTGTTTTATTTTTCAGCATTGTCCGTATTTATGTATCCCTCTGTCAGTCTGCCGGATACACTTTTTTACTTGCGTATTTCCATTCAGACCGGCGGAAGGACGGATATACGGCATTCTCCTTATGCATAAAATACAAAATGTCAGAATCGACCTTGCCATATCGAAGCGGTTTTACAGAAGTCATTTGCATTACTTTCTTCTTTCAGGAGCGTTAAATCATTCTTTTTTTCTCTAATATTTTGTAGTCGAATAGATTATTTATATCTTTGCAACCGCAATGGATGAAAGGTGGAGGGGCAATTAAGCTCCTTTTTTTGTTCTTATATAGTTAATCAATGGTAGAAAAGAAAACTGTTTGTCAGATTGTTGACGAGTGGCTGGACGGAAAAGAGTACTTTCTGGTGGAAGTAGCTATCAGCCCGGACGACAAGATTGTGGTGGAAATTGACCACAAAGAAGGGGTTTGGATTGAAGATTGTGTGGAGTTGAGCCGATACATCGAATCCAAGTTGAACCGTGAAGATGAGGATTATGAGTTGGAGGTAGGTTCTGCCGGTATCGGACAGCCATTTAAAGTGTTGCAACAGTACACCAACCACATCGGAAAAGAAGTGGAAGTGCTGAGAAAAGATGGACGCAAGTTGTGCGGCGTGCTGAAGGCAGCCGATGAACAGCATTTCACTGTAACTGTAGAGAAGAAAGTGAAACCCGAAGGAGCCAAGCGTCCCCAGCTGGTGCAGGAAGACGAAATGCTTGCGTATGATGAAATAAAATATACTAAATACTTAATCAGTTTTAAATAAGACTATGGCCAAGAAAGTAGAAACTATCAGCCTGATAGATACATTTTCGGAATTTAAGGAACTGAAAAATATCGATAGAACCACCATGGTGAGCGTGCTCGAAGAGTCGTTCCGTAGTGTGATCGCGAAGATGTTCGGCACCGATGAGAATTACGACGTAATTGTGAACCCGGACAAGGGCGACTTCGAAATATGGCGCAACCGTGAAGTAGTGGCGGATGAAGACCTGGAAAATCCGAACTTGCAGATTGCATTATCGGAAGCACAGAAAATAGATGCTTCTTATGAAGTGGGCGAGGAAGTGACGGATGAAGTAATCTTCGCGAACTTCGGACGACGTGCCATCCTGAACCTGCGTCAGACGTTGGCCTCTAAAATTTTGGAACTGGAAAAAGACAGTATCTATAATAAATATATTGATAAGGTGGGTAATATCATCAATGCGGAAGTATACCAGATATGGAAGAAGGAAATGCTGCTGCTTGATGATGAAGGAAACGAATTGCTGCTGCCCAAGACGGAACAGATTCCGAGCGATTTCTATCGCAAGGGAGAAACGGCGCGTGCCGTGGTGGCCCGTGTGGACAACAAGAATAACAATCCGAAGATTATCCTTTCCCGTACATCGCCTGTATTCCTGCAGCGTCTGTTCGAGATGGAAGTGCCCGAAATCAATGACGGACTGATTACCATTAAGAAGATTGCCCGTATCCCCGGTGAGCGTGCCAAGATTGCCGTTGAGTCGTACGACGACCGTATCGACCCGGTAGGTGCCTGCGTAGGTGTAAAGGGTAGCCGTATTCATGGCATTGTTCGTGAGTTGCGCAACGAGAATATTGACGTAATCAACTATACGTCCAATATCCAGTTGTTTATTCAGCGTGCCCTCAGCCCCGCGAAGATATCTTCTATTCGTCTGAATGAAGAAGAACGTAAGGCAGAAGTATTTCTGAGGCCTGAAGAGGTTTCGCTGGCTATTGGTAAAGGCGGTTTGAATATCAAGCTTGCCAGTATGTTGACCGAGTACACCATTGACGTATTCCGTGAGTTGGATCAGGCTGTTGAGGATGAAGATATCTATCTGGATGAGTTCAGAGACGAAATCGACGGTTGGGTGATTGATGCCATCAAGTCGATTGGTATCGATACAGCGAAGGCCGTGCTGAACGCTCCGCGCGAGTTGTTGATTGAAAAGACCGACTTGGAAGAAGAAACGGTGGACGAGGTATTACGCATTTTAAGTTTGGAGTTTGAAGAAGGCGAACCTGAATTGGAACCGGCACCTGAGGTTGTGCCTGAGACAGAGCCCGAGGTTGCCCCTGAGGCAGAGCCCGAGGCAGAATAAAGTGTCTGTCGACATCTGTTTCTGTTTGCACTAACTTCTTTCTCCACATTATTCATTAATTTTTTAGTATGACGATAAGGTTAAATAAAGTAACAAGAGATTTGAATGTAGGAATTTCAACGGTCGTTGAGTTCTTGCAGAAAAAAGGATTTGCCGTTGAGGCAAACCCCAACACAAAAATTAACGAGGAGCAATATGCCTTGCTCGTGAAAGAGTTCAGTACAGATAAGAATCTTAGACTTGAATCGGAACGTTTCATTCAGGAACGGCAGAATAAAGACCGTAACAAAGCATCGGTATCTATCGATGGTTACGAAGCTGAGACTACGGAGAAACCGAAAGTTGAAGAAATAAAGACTGTTGTACCCGAAGATGCACGTCCGAAGTTTAAACCTGTCGGAAAAATAGACTTGGATAAACTGAACCGGAAACCGGTAGTAGAAAAAGTGGAAGAAAAGAAAGTGGAAACATCTGCGCCTGTGGTAAAGGAAGAACCTAAACCGCAGCCCAAACCGGAACCGAAGCCTGAGTTCAGACCGGAACCGAAACCGGAACCCAGACCGGAATTAAAGCCCGAACCGAAACCGGAACCGAAGCCGACTCCGGCTCCCGAACCGGCTCCTGTGGTGAAAGAAGAACCGAAGCCAGCAGTCGTTGCAGAAAAACCTGCACCCAACCCCGCTCCGGTAGTAGCGAAAGAAGTAGTAAAAAAAGAAACACCTGCTCCCGCGGCACCTGTCCGGGAAGAGGCGAAACCTGCTGTGGCAGAAGAAGCGCCTGCAAAGAGTGGTGAGGCGGAAATCTTCACAATTCACAAGCCGGAGTTTGTTTCTAAGATCAATATCATCGGTCAGATTGATTTGGCGACATTGAACCAGTCTACACGCCCTAAGAAGAAATCCAAAGAGGAGAAACGTAAGGAGCGCGAAGAGAAGGAGAAGATTCGTCAGGATCAGAAGAAGCTGATGAAAGAGGCGATCATCAAAGAAATCCGTCGCGAAGACACCAAAGCGAAGGATGGCAAGGAGAAAGATGCCGATGCCAACGCCAACAAGAAGAAACGTCTCCGCATTAATAATAATAAGGAGAAGGTGGATATCAACAATGCATCCAACTTCCAGCGTGGAGGCGACAACCGTGGTGGTGGAGGTAAAGGACCTCATGCAGGCGGCGGTCAGCAAGGTGCCGGTGGTGGTAGTAATCACCAAGGTGGCAACAAGAACAACCGTAACAACAATAACAGGGATCGTTTCAAGAAACCGGTCATCAAGCAGGAGGTTAGCGAGGAAGACGTAGCTAAGCAGGTAAAAGAAACCTTGGCACGCCTCACTTCCAAAGGTAAGAGCAAGACTTCCAAATACCGTAAGGACAAGCGCGATATAGCGAACAGCCGTATGCAGGAGCAGGAAGACCGCGAAATGGCGGACAGCAGAGTGCTGAAGATAACGGAATTCGTGACTGCCAACGAGTTGGCAAGCATGATGGATGTTTCCGTGACGCAGGTCATCGCTACTTGCATGAGTATCGGTATCATGGTGTCTATCAACCAGCGTCTGGATGCTGAAACCATCAATCTGGTGGCGGAAGAGTTCGGATACAAGACTGAATATGTCAGTGCCGAAGTGGCACAGGCCATTGTAGAGGAGGAGGATTCTGAAGAGGATCTGGAACCGCGCGCACCGATTGTTACCGTCATGGGTCACGTAGACCACGGTAAGACATCATTGCTCGACTATATCCGTAAGGCGAACGTTATTGCCGGTGAAGCCGGTGGTATCACGCAGCACATCGGTGCTTACAACGTGAAACTGGAAGACGGACGTGAGATTACGTTCCTCGATACTCCGGGTCATGAGGCGTTTACCGCTATGCGTGCCCGTGGTGCAAAGGTGACGGACGTGGTTATCATTATTGTCGCTGCCGATGATAACGTGATGCCGCAAACGAAGGAAGCTATCAACCATGCTATGGCTGCCGGTGTACCTATCGTATTCGCAATTAACAAGATTGATAAACCGACTGCCAACGCTGACAAGATTAAGGAAGAGCTGGCAAGCATGAACTATCTCGTTGAAGAATGGGGCGGCAAATATCAATCGCAAGATATCTCGGCCAAGAAAGGCTTGGGTGTGAAAGAACTGTTGGAGAAAGTATTGCTGGAAGCAGAAATGCTTGATCTGAAAGCAAACCCGAACCGTAAGGCAACAGGTTCCATCATCGAGTCTTCGTTGGACAAAGGACGTGGTTACGTAGCTACCATGCTGGTATCAAACGGTACACTTCAGGTGGGAGACATCGTACTGGCAGGTACAGCGTATGGTAAGGTGAAAGCTATGTTCAATGAACGTAACCAGCGCCTGAAAGAGGCCGGACCGTCTGAGCCGGTATTGATTCTGGGATTGAACGGTGCACCTGCTGCCGGTGATACGTTCCACGTAATCGATACGGAACAGGAAGCACGTGAAATCGCTAACAAGCGTGAACAGTTGCAGCGTGAACAAGGTCTGCGTACTCAGAAGATGCTTACTTTGGATGAAGTTGGCCGTCGTCTGGCACTGGGTGACTTCCATGAACTGAATGTTATCGTTAAGGGTGACGTGGACGGTTCTGTTGAGGCGTTGAGCGATTCACTGATCAAACTGTCTACAGAGCAGGTACAGGTAAATGTAATCCACAAAGGCGTTGGAGCAATCTCCGAATCCGATGTTTCATTGGCTGCCGCTTCGGATGCTATCATCATCGGCTTCCAGGTACGTCCGTCGAATGCCGCTGCAAAGATGGCAGAGAACGAAGGTGTGGATATCCGCAAGTACTCAGTGATTTACGACGCTATCGAAGAGGTGAAGGCCGCTATGGAAGGTATGTTGGCACCGCAGGTGAAGGAGCAGGTAACTGCAACCATCGAGGTACGCGAGGTGTTCAATATCACCAAGGTAGGTCTCGTAGCCGGTGCGGTAGTGAAGACCGGAAAGGTGAAACGCAGCGACAAGGCCCGTTTGATCCGCGACGGTATCGTAATCTTTACCGGTTCTATCAATGCTTTGAAACGTTTCAAGGACGATGTGAAGGAAGTAGGTACCAACTTCGAGTGCGGTATCAGCCTGACGAACTGCAACGATATCAAGGTAGGCGATATGATCGAATCTTACGAAGAAATAGAAGTAAAACAGACTCTGTAAGCGAAATAATCTTTTAGACACGGATTACACGGATTTCACGGATTGGTTTAAAAGAAAAACCGTGCTTATCCGTGTAATCCGTGTCTTTTTTAGATATAGTTATGACAATAATAGATATCATCCTGTTGGTGGTGATTGGCGCAGGAGCGGTCATCGGTTTTATAAAAGGCTTCATCAAGCAACTGGCATCTATCCTCGGATTGATTGTTGGATTGCTGGCTGCAAAAGCACTGTATGTGTCGGTAGCGGAGAGAGTCTTTTCTAAGATAACGGACTCTATGACGTTTGCACAGATATTGGCGTTTGTCGTAATCTGGATAGTGGTTCCGTTGTTGTTCCTGCTGGTAGCGGCTTTGCTGACGAAGGCGATGGAAGCAGTCTCGCTCGGTTGGCTGAACCGCTGGCTGGGTGCCGGACTGGGCGCGTTGAAGTTTCTGCTGCTGGTGAGTCTGCTTATCTGTGTTGTCGAGTTTATCGACTCGGATAATACGATGATTGATAGAACAATGAAGGAGGAATCCGTGTTATATTATCCTATAGAGTCGTTCGCGGGAATGTTTTTCCCGGCTGCAAAAGAAGTTACAGAACAATATATACTTAATACATAATGCAACCCGAAGAACCCAATAAATATGTAAAGGAACTAACGCAGGAGAAGTACAAGTACGGCTTCACCACCGATGTACATACGGAAGTCATTGAGCGTGGGCTGAATGAAGATGTTGTACGGCTGATCTCTGCGAAGAAGAACGAGCCGGAATGGCTGTTGGAGTTCCGTCTGAAAGCATACCGTCACTGGTTGACGATGGAGATGCCTACATGGGCACATCTCCGTATTCCTGAGATAGATTATCAGGCTATTTCCTACTATGCTGATCCGTTGGCGAAGAAGAAAGACGCGCCTAAGAGCATGGATGAAGTAGACCCAGAGTTGATAAAAACCTTCAATAAGTTGGGCATCCCCCTGGAAGAACAGATGGCGTTGAGTGGCATGGCAGTGGATGCCGTGATGGACTCCGTATCTGTGAAAACTACGTTTAAGGAAACGTTGATGGAGAAAGGAATTATTTTCTGTTCCATCAGTGAAGCCGTACGTGAGCATCCGGATTTGGTGCAGAAGTATCTTGGTTCCGTAGTGGGATACCGTGATAACTTCTTTGCCGCACTGAACTCGGCGGTATTCTCCGACGGTTCGTTTGTATATATCCCGAAAGGAGTACGCTGCCCGATGGAGTTGTCCACGTATTTCCGTATCAATGCGCGTAATACAGGTCAGTTTGAGCGGACACTGATTGTGGCGGATGATGATTCGTATGTTTCCTATCTGGAAGGTTGTACGGCTCCGATGCGCGATGAGAACCAGTTGCATGCCGCTATTGTGGAGATTGTGGTGCACGAGCGTGCGGAGGTGAAGTACAGTACCGTACAGAACTGGTATCCGGGTGATGCCGAAGGTAAAGGTGGTGTTTATAACTTTGTTACGAAACGTGGTAACTGCAAAGGTGCGAACAGTAAACTTTCCTGGACACAAGTGGAGACGGGATCAGCTATTACGTGGAAATACCCTTCCTGCATTCTGACTGGAGATAATTCCTCGGCTGAATTCTACAGTGTGGCGGTGACGAATAATTACCAACAGGCGGATACGGGTACGAAGATGATTCATCTGGGTAAGAATACCAGTAGTACCATTGTCAGCAAAGGTATCTCTGCCGGACATAGTGAGAACTCTTACCGTGGTCTGGTGCGTGTAGCTCAAAAGGCGGACAATGCGCGTAACTATAGTCAGTGCGATTCTCTGTTGCTGGGTGATAAATGTGGTGCGCATACCTTCCCGTATATGGATATCCATAATGAGACGGCGGTTGTGGAGCATGAGGCGACTACCAGCAAGATCAATGAAGACCAGATCTTCTATTGCAACCAGCGTGGAATTTCTACGGAGGATGCAGTAGGGCTGATTGTGAACGGTTATGCTAAGGAAGTGCTTAATAAACTGCCTATGGAGTTTGCGGTAGAGGCTCAGAAGTTGTTGGCTATTTCGCTGGAAGGCAGCGTAGGGTGATTTACTATTAGACGATTTACTATTTACTATTTTGCTGCACAATCGGCAGATGAATGGTAGATAAGTAAAAGGTCGGTAGTAATAGTGAATAGTGGAGAAGTGACATTAAATAGTAAATTGTAAATAGTCTAATAGTAAATATAAAGATGTTAGAGATAAAAGACCTGCATGCCAGTGTAAATGGCAAAGAGATATTGAAAGGCATCAACCTGTCGGTAAAAGCAGGTGAGGTGCATGCTATTATGGGACCGAACGGTTCCGGAAAGAGTACTCTTTCGGCTGTATTGGTAGGTAATCCTGCCTTTGAGGTGACGAAGGGAAGCGTGACTTTCTGCGGTAAGAACCTGTTGGACTTTTCACCGGAAGACCGTAGTCACGAGGGTATCTTTCTCAGCTTCCAGTATCCGGTAGAAATTCCGGGTGTGAGTATGGTTAACTTTATGCGTGCAGCGGTGAATGAGCAACGTAAATACAATCATCTGCCCGCTCTCAGTGCAAGCGAGTTCCTGAAATTGATGCGTGAAAAGCGTGCCATTGTGGAACTGGACAATAAACTGGCTAACCGTTCGGTGAATGAAGGTTTCTCCGGTGGAGAGAAGAAGCGGAATGAAATCTTCCAGATGGCGATGCTGGAACCGAAATTAAGTATTCTGGATGAAACGGATTCCGGGTTGGATATCGATGCTTTGCGTATCGTAGCCGAAGGTGTGAACAAGTTGAAAACACCGGAGAACAGTACCATTGTCATCACCCACTACCAACGCCTACTGGATTATATCAAACCTGACGTTGTACATGTGCTTTACAAAGGTCGTATCGTGAAGACTGCGGGACCGGAATTGGCTCTGGAACTGGAAGAGAAGGGGTATGACTGGATTAAGAAGGAACTAGGAGAGTAATTAATTAGGCGCGGATTACGCGGATTACACGGATTATGTTGCATGAGGAACTAACACATGAGATTATAAAGGCCTTTTATGAAGTACATAAAATATTAGGCTTTGGCTTTTTGGAACAGGTTTATCAAAATGCTCTTTATAAAGAATTGTGTTATAGGGGCATGAAGGTAGAGTGTCAAAAAGAAATTTTAGTTCACTATAAAGGTGAAACTGTTGGTAGATATATTGCTGATATGTTAGTTGAAAACAGAGTTATTCTTGAATTAAAAGCTGTACAGGCATTGAGAGTAGAACATGAATGGCAATTGATTAACTATTTAAAAGCAACTGGACTGGAAGTTGGATTATTATTGAACTTTGGTCATAGTGCAGAGTTTAAACGTAAAGTCTTTACTAAATGAATCCGTGTAATCCGCGTAATCCGCGCCTAAAAATATATATAAGATGAATGCAGAACAACAATACATAGATCTTTTCTCCCAGACGGAAGCGATGATATGCCAGCACAGCACCGAGGTGATGAATACCCCTCGTGCGACTGCGTTTGCCGACTTTGAGCGGCTTGGCTTTCCTACCCGCAAACAGGAGAAATATAAATATACCGATGTCAGCAAGTTCTTTGAACCGGACTATGGGTTGAACCTGAACCGCCTGGATATTCCGGTAAATCCCTATGAGGTATTCAAATGTGACGTACCCAATATGAGCACTTCTCTGTACTTTGTAGTGAACGATGCTTTTTACAATAAAGCGCTACCTGCTTCACATCTGCCCGAAGGAGTTATCTTCGGTAGTTTGAAGGAGATGGCGGCGAAGCATCCGGAATTGGTAAAGAAGTACTATGGCAAGCTGGCAGATACTTCAAAAGACGGAGTGACAGCATTCAACACCGCTTTTGCACAAGACGGTGTGCTGTTGTATATACCTAAGAACGTCGCTTTGGAACGTCCCATTCAGTTGGTAAACATCCTGCGTGGTGACGTGAACTTCCTGGTGAACCGCCGGGTATTGATTGTATTGGAAGATGGCGCACAGGCGCGTATGCTGGTGTGTGATCATGCCATGGATGCCGTGAATTTCCTGGCAACCCAGGTGATAGAAGTATTCGTCGGTGAGAATGCTGTCTTTGACCTTTACGAACTGGAAGAAACGCATACAAGTACCGTACGTATCAGCAATATGTATGTGAAGCAGGAAGCCAACAGCAATGTATTGCTGAATGGCATGACCTTGCATAACGGCACTTCCCGCAACACCACCGAAGTATTGCTGGCAGGTGAAGGTGCCGAAATCAACCTTTGCGGTATGGCCATTGCAGATAAGAATCAGCATGTAGACAACAATACAAGTATCGATCATGCCGTACCTAACTGCACGAGCAATGAACTTTTCAAGTATGTGCTCGATGACCAGTCAGTCGGTGCATTTGCCGGTTTGGTATTAGTGCGCCCGGATGCGCAACATACCAATTCGCAACAAACGAATCGGAACCTTTGCGCTACCCGTGAGGCACGTATGTATACGCAACCGCAACTGGAAATTTATGCCGATGATGTAAAGTGTAGTCATGGCGCTACCGTTGGTCAGTTGGACGAAAATGCACTTTTCTATATGCGCCAGCGCGGTATTCCGGCACGTGAAGCCCGCTTATTACTGATGTTTGCCTTCGTGAACGAAGTAATCGATACCATCCGTCTGGATGCATTGAAAGATCGCTTACATCTCTTGGTTGAGAAACGTTTCCGTGGTGAACTGAATAAATGCCAGGGCTGTGCGATATGCAAGTGAGAATATATTAATACCTAAACAACATGTATGATATTCAACAGATAAGAGCCGATTTTCCGATACTATCCCGTGAAGTGTACGGCAAACCATTGGTCTATTTGGATAATGGGGCGACGACACAGAAGCCACGTTGTGTGGTGGATGCCATAACGGATGAATATTATTCTGTCAATGCCAATGTGCATCGTGGCGTACACTTTCTGTCGCAACAGGCAACGGAACTGCACGAGGCAAGTCGAGAGACAGTGCGAAAGTTCATCAATGCCGGTTCTATAAATGAAATCGTATTTACAAGGGGAACTACGGAAAGCATTAATCTGTTAGCCTCCAGCTTTGGCGAAGCATTCCTGCATCCGGGTGATGAAGTGATTGTTTCCGTAATGGAACATCATAGTAACATTGTCCCCTGGCAACTGCTGGCTGAACGGAAATGCATCAATCTGAAAGTTATTCCGATGAATGATCGCGGTGAACTTCTGATGGATGAATACGAGAAGCTTTTCACTGACCGAACGAAGATTGTGAGCGTGGTACATGTGTCCAATGTTTTGGGTACGGTCAATCCTATCAAGGAAATGATTAAGATTGCCCATAATCATGATGTACCTTTCCTGGTAGATGCGGCACAATCCATTCCTCACATGGCAGTGGACGTGAAAGATCTGGACGCTGATTTCCTTGTATTCTCCGGTCATAAAGTGTATGGGCCTACCGGTGTGGGCGTGCTTTATGGTAAGGAAGAATGGCTGAATAAGTTACCTCCTTATCAAGGTGGCGGTGAGATGATAAAGCATGTATCTTTTGAACGTACTACCTTCAATGAATTGCCGTTTAAGTTCGAAGCCGGTACTCCTGACTATATCGGTACTACGGGACTGGCGAAAGCTCTCGATTATGTTTCTGCCATTGGCATGGATAAGATTGCCGCTTATGAGCATGAATTGACGGAATATGCCACACAGCGATTGAAAACAATCCCTGGTATGCGCATCTTTGGTGAAGCTGCTGAGAAAGGGAGTGTCATCTCTTTCCTTATGGGTGATATTCATCACTTCGATATGGGCACATTGCTCGATCGTCTCGGTATTGCCGTACGTACAGGACACCATTGCGCCCAACCGCTGATGCAACGCCTCGGCATAGAAGGAACAGTGCGTGCTTCCTTTGGAATCTATAATACGAAAGAAGAAATCGATGTTTTGGTGGCAGGTATCGAACGTGTCAGCAAGATGTTCTAGTTAGTGATTAGGGGTTATCACTAACCCCTAATCACTAATCTTCGTTTCCGCCAGTTTCTTCTGCCACTTATCCCGTGCCAGCTTCTGCATATCCGTTACGGAGTCTTTTTCATCTACAATCTCAAAACCTAAGGCTGTTTCGATAATATCCTCCATTGTGACAATTCCCCAGAAGCAGCCATATTCATCAATCAAGATTGAAATATGCTCTTTTTTTTCAAGCATCTGTTCCCAGACTGTGGAAACAGAACTATTTTCCGGGAAGGAAAGGATAGGGCGGGCCACATCCTTCAGACACATATCGAATCTGTCTTCTGCTAACTTTTCGAGTACAGTCTGCCGCAACACATATCCTGTGATATAATCTTCACTATCATTATAGATTGGGATACGAGAGTAAAACTTATACTTTCCATCCTGATAGAACTCTTTCAGAGACATACTTTCGGGAGCTGTTGCTACTACAGTACGAGGAGTCATAATGGATTGTGATTTTACTTTATCCAGTTTAATGAGGTTTTGTATCATCTTGTTTTCTTTCATCTGGAAAACACCTTCTTCTACCCCGATGGAAATCATAGCCGAAACCTCTTCGCGGCTTACGGATAATTCTTGTTTGCCGGAAGAAAACAGACGGGTAATCAGCTCGGACAACCACACCAGGGGATAACAGATGATAATAAGGAAATTAATGATACGGGCTGATGGAAGTGCCAGTGTGCGCCAGTAGCAGGCGCCTATCGTTTTAGGAATGATCTCTGAGAGAACGAGGATTAAAATAGTCAGTATGGCGGAGATTACACCAAAGTAAGCTTCTCCGAATATCTTTACTGCTTCGGCACCTACACCGGCAGCACCCACGGTGTGGGCAATGGTGTTCAAGGATAATATGGCAGCAATAGGCCGGTCGATGTCTTGTTTGAACTTCTTTAATAAGATAGCGCTTTTCCCGTGTGTTTTCTCTTTGGTGGAGATGTACGACATTGGGGTAGATAACAAAACTGCTTCAAGAATGGAGCATAAAAATGATAAAGCTAATGCGAGGGTTAAGTATAATAAAACAAGTCCCATATATAAGTTTATTAATTAGACATAGCGGAACGAATGTATGATTCGTCCCGGATAGAATATAAAAATACGGTAATAGAAGGACTTGTGCTAAAGCCGATATATACAAAGTAGAGAGCGTTCGGGTGAATATACGCTCCTGAGGTTGTACGGTTGGCTGCCGTCACTATATTGATATAAATTAGTGTTTTCTGTAGAGAAAGTATAAGTAGTCGTAGTCTCTGCACAGAGCTTACGCGCACGGTTTAAAGAAAGTGTACGTGAGATAACAGCTTCATCGTTAAACTCTTCAGGTGAATGATGCTCATTTTGTTCGATGCAAAGAAAGGGAGGTTCGTTTTCGGAAAAGGAATTATAATCTTCTGGTTGCAGAGCAAAAAGCACTACGACCAGATACATTATTATTTTAAATATAAAATGCTTTGTTTCCATTTCTTCGGCACAAAGATAGATAAATGCTGACTTTGCTCATATATAGGTACTCTCTTTTTTGTTTTTTTATTATAATGAAGAGGTATAAAAGCTCTCGCCATTGCAACTTTTCGCCCTATTCATGCGTCTAATAGGGTGCAAATAACTTAAATAAATAGAGAAAGATTATGTTAGTAACAACAACACCAACTATCGAGGGTGGACGTATCACCCGCTATTACGGTATCGTTTCAGGCGAGACGATTATCGGTGCCAATGTATTCCGTGACTTTTTTGCCAGTATCCGCGATGTAGTGGGCGGACGTAGCGGCTCTTATGAGGAAGTGCTGCGCGAAGCGAAAGATATCGCCCTGCGTGAAATGCAGGAACACGCCAGAGCTCTCGGAGCCAATGCTGTGATTGGCGTGGATTTGGACTATGAAACTGTAGGTGGAAGCGGTAGTATGCTGATGGTAACCGCTTGCGGTACGGCTGTGACAGTAGAATAATAAATACAGGGGGAAGAGCCGAAAAGCTCTTCCTCTGCGTATCAATGCTTGGGAGAATAATTGCTGATGATTACTTTTCCCTTTTTTTGTTCCAGTTTGGCTATTCCCAGATCATTGAGCGCTTGCACTACTTCTTCCAAAGAAGTTGTTCGCGGGAAGCGGAAATGAATGCGTTGTTTCAGCAAGTCGGGCGAATGAAAGATGATACTGGTGTTATACCATGTGCCTACAGACTTCATAATCTCCGCCAGTTCGGCATCATCGAAGCTGAACTCTCCTTTGGTCCATCCTTCCGTTGCGGTGAGTTGTGCTTCGGATATGGTGAAACCATTATCTTCAGACAATATAGCTTGCTGTCCGGGCAATATGTCTTTCTGCTGTGTTTGTTTCTCGTTGCTGACGCGAACGCGCCCCTGAAATAAAGTAACTGCCGCTACTTTTCCCGGATAGGCATTTACATCGAATACCGTGCCCAATACCTGTGTCTGCATCTTACCGGAAGAAACAATGAAAGGGCGTGCACTATCTTTTGCCACTTCGAAACGTGCTTCTCCTGTCAGATGGACTTCACGGGTCCCCTCTGCCGGGAATTGTTTAGGATATTCCAGGCGGGAATTGGCGTTGAGCGTAACCTGTGTACCATCGTCCAAGATGATTTGCGTGGTAGTGGCTGGGGGAGTCGAAAGAGTAATCCTACCATTGCTCTCTGAGGTGATGATTGCTTCGGGGACATCTAGGGCCGCAAAGATTTCAATATCTTGAATCGTGTCTTCGTTGGTAATACGGGGCACGATAAGCACTACCAGCACTACGATGGCAGCTGCAATGCCGGAAGTCCACATCTGTATGATGCGTCTGCGTTTTTGAGCGTCTTGCCGGGAGGTAAAAGCATTCCATGCCGCGCGGGTTTCTTCTTCCGAAGGTAAGTCTCCGAGCGCTTCTCCGAAGGCATTCAGTAATCTGAGGTCTTCAGTATCCATCTTGAAATCATTTTCTTTTTTCTCTTCCATCATCGGTTCCTCCTTTCAGGGTCATAGCTTCGCGCAAGGTACGCAAAGCTTTGGATATATGTTTCTTTACGGTGTCGGGACTGATGCCAAGTTGTTCGGCTGCTTCCCGATAGGTTTTATGTTCATAATAGCAGAGCCGCAATATCGTGCAGGTTGGTTCCGGTAGGTTGCGGGCAATGCTTTCCGCTTGTTGCAGTAGTCGTTCATGTTCCCGATAGTCGGTCGCTACATCCATACGAGTGGCTTCGCGCAGCGCTTCCAGGTTGGTGGCTTCTACTTGCAGATGCTTCAGACGGTTAAGGCAGGCGTTACGTGCGGCAGTGTAAAGCCAGGCTCCCCGGTTTTCCGGTTCCAGCCTTTCGAATTGTTTCCACGCCTGCTCCATCACACTACCCACAATATCACGGGCTTCTTCTCCGTCGCCCAATAGTTGGGTGGCGTAGCGCACCAGACGGGGATATAGCTCCGTGAACATCTGTCCGAAAACTTCTCTTTTTGTGTCTTTTTTATGAAACAAGGACATTCTCCGATTCTTTATTTAGTCTGCAAAGGTAAGGATTATCCTTTATCCCTCGTTTACTGCAATGCTTAAAGACGTCCTTTTTCACTTTCTCCGGCACCTTTACCTTTATATTTATTCTTAGTGGCATTGAACTGATAGTTGAGGCGTATGCCGAAACGTTGTTTGTCGGCATAATTTTCAAACTCGTTGTAGGTACGGTCGCCATATACACGAAAGTGATAGGTACCTGTACGAAATATATCATTCGCTACCAGCGAGACGCGCAACGCACGGTCTTTCAGGAAAGATTTGGTAAGTTGCGCATCTACAGTCCCTTCTGTTTTTTTGATGGCATAGCTTTGCTTTGCACCAAATGCCAGTCTTCCTTTTATATTGAGAAACCAGCCACGAGGCAAGGTAAAGCTGTTATTCAAAATGAAATCCGGTTGCACCTCATTCCAAAGAGGCTGAATATTCAGTGAACGGGCGTTGGACTGGAACCAGAACAGGCTGGCCGTAAATTGCGGTTGCCACCAGCCGAACTTTGGGGAGAGTACCAAGGCGCCTCCGTATGCATAGGAGTTGGGGATGCTTGCCATTGTCCACAATACTACGCCAGGGTGCTTTGCATCATCATAGGGTTTGGCATAAGTGGTGTACATGTTTCGTGCATGATCGAAGTATAAACTGGCATTGATCCATTTCCAGCCCCCTTCCAATGAGAAGGCATTATGCTTTTGCGGTTCCAGTTCAGGATTTCCGTTGTGGTATTGGTACTTGCTTTGGTAACTGATGGTACTGGACAGCATGCTGTAACTGGGATTAAGCTTCATCATACGATAGGACAGACCGATATTCCAGTCTTCCTTTTTATAGAAAATACTGACTATGGGGATTAAGTCATGATAAGAAGGACTTTTCTCTTCTTTATAGATATCTGATTCGTAATAATCCGTTTTTTGATATTCATAGCGCAACCCTGCCGTCAGGTTGAACTGCCCGAGTTCTATGGAATAATCGGCAAAGGCAGAGGCGATGGACTGTTTGATGCGGTTATCGGCATCATTGGAGAAACCGCTTTGTTTGAAGATGTCGTGGCGTTCGGTGAAAGTTTCTTCAGTACCGAAAGAGAGTTTGCCTTGACCAAGCGGTGCCGTAATCACCAGTTTAGTGGCATACAGGCGGTTTTTTACTTCACTGTCGGATGAGGCATCTGTTTCACCATTATTGTCTACCTTCTGCCCACCTCCGGAGCGACCGTAGAGGTAGTCAGCATTGAAGTCGATGTTCCATTTTCCGAAAGTACCGTTATAATAGCCATTCACGGTATGATTCCAGTTGGTATGCTTGCGACCGTGTGAGTCGGATGTAAGACGATCTACCTCTTCTCCGTCCCGCAGCATCACGGTTTCACCTTGCGAATAAAGCTCCTGATCGCCCAGTCCGGTTTTGGGTACATAGCGTATACCGAAAGACTGATGGTCATCCGGTTCGTAGTTGAAACCTACTTCGCCATTGAAGTTTGCATCATGTGCACGATTGACGTTGTCAGATATGCTTTTCCATTCGGAGGAAGTGTTCAGTTGCAGTTGGGTATGACTGGTGGAGTATGTGTCCGACTCATTGAAGTGCCCTTTGACAAAGATGTCCAGTCCGCCGGTACGATAATTTAGGGAGGCGCCTTGTTTGCCTTTTGCCGAGTGTCCCTGTGTATAGTCTGCGTAGGCATTGGCACTTAAACCTTGCCCGCGCTTGCGGATGGTACGTAGCCGGATAACGGATGACACGTTGGAGGAATAACGTGCTCCGGGCGTGGTTACAATTTCAGCGGAGAGTATTTCGTTAGCCTGAAGTTGGTTTAGTTCGGAGGTGTCGCGTACTTTTCGGCCATTGATGTAGATCTCCGGTTTACCTCGTCCGATAACGGTATAGTTACCGTCCGAGCCGGTGACAAAAGGGAGGTGACCGATCATATCGCTTGCAGAGCCCAGCATAGAAAGCGGTGTCCCTGCTACGTTGGCAACGAAAGCGCCATTCTTGCGTTCCATCAGCGGACGAGAGGCCGTAACGGTCACTTCTTTCAGCATTTGTGCGTCTGGTTGCAGGTGAATGTCATTTTCCGGCTGGCAAGGAAGCGTCAAGGGTTGATAGCCTATGTAGGTTACTTTCAGCAAATGTTTTTTTTCATTGTTGCCGGGTAGGATAAAGCTACCGTCTTCCGCTGTGACGCATCCTGTAATAAAGGCGGAATCAGCTGCTGCCAGCAGGATGACGTTGGCATACGCTAACGGTTCATTTCGGTCTCCGTATATGGTTCCGCGCACTTGGGTAGTCTTGCCATCTTTTCCCTTCCGCTGAATCACGAAGTAATCAGTACGTTCGATACAGTTGAAAGGTTTTCCTTTCAGTACTGTGCGGATGGCTTCGTCTTGCGTCTGTTTACGGATACTTGCTGTTACGTGATAATTCTCCGTCTCTTCATAGGCAAAAAGGATATTCTTGCCGCCCATCTTTTCTATCTGTTTCAGTGCGGCAGACAGTTTTTCGTTTTTTAGTTCCAGGCTGACCAGTCTGGATGTTTGCTGTGCATTTAAGGTGGGGGTAAAGAGTAGAAGAAAATATACTGTGTATATCATCCATGCCTTTCTAAAAGTAAAATCTGTGCCTTTCATTATTCCTTTGTTTTTATTGATTTTACTTATACTACAACATGGGTGCTCAATCGGGTACGGTTTTCGCCTGCAAATTTAATAGAATGAGTTGATTTTTCTTTTATTCCTTTGCTTATTTCGTTTCAAATCAATACTTTTAGACTTTCAATCAACCTTTTAATACGATTAACACCATGGACAGTTTGCTTTTCTGGCTGATTCCGGCCGCTTCCGTTTTAGCTCTCTGCTTTGCTTATTATTTCCATAAGCAAATGATGAAAGAGAGTGAGGGTACTCCGCAAATGATAAAGATTGCCGCCGCTGTGCGTAAAGGCGCGATGTCTTATCTGAAACAACAGTATAAGATAGTTGGCTGGGTATTTCTGGGACTTGTGATCCTTTTCGCTATTATGGCTTATGGTTTCGATGTACAGAATCGTTGGGTACCGATTGCTTTCCTGACGGGCGGTTTCTTCTCCGGCCTCTCCGGATTCCTCGGCATGAAGACGGCAACGTATGCTTCGGCACGCACAGCAAATGCTGCCCGTAGCTCACTGAATGCGGGATTGCGCGTTGCTTTCCGTAGCGGTGCGGTAATGGGACTGGTCGTAGTGGGTTTGGGCTTGCTCGATATTTCTTTCTGGTATCTGTTATTGAATGCGGTTATACCGGAAGATGTTCTGACTCCGACTCATAAACTCTGCATTATCACTACCACCATGCTTACCTTCGGAATGGGTGCTTCCACACAAGCGCTCTTTGCCCGTGTAGGTGGAGGTATTTATACGAAAGCTGCCGATGTAGGCGCCGACCTGGTAGGTAAGGTTGAGGCCGGTATTCCCGAAGATGACCCGCGTAACCCTGCAACAATTGCAGATAATGTAGGTGACAACGTAGGCGATGTAGCCGGTATGGGTGCAGACCTCTATGAAAGTTATTGTGGCTCTATCCTGGCAACTGCCGCTCTGGGTGCTGCTGCCTTTATTCATACGGGAGATACGGCCATGCAGTTCAAAGCTGTTATAGCTCCGATGCTGATTGCGGCCGTAGGTATTCTTCTTTCTATTATCGGTATATTCGCAGTTCGTACCAAGGAGAATGCGAAGATGAAAGACCTGCTTGCTTCGTTAGCTTTCGGTACGAACCTGAGTTCAGTGCTGATTGTTGTGGCTACTTTCTTTATTCTTTGGTTATTGAAACTTGATAACTGGATGTGGATATCTTGTGCCGTTATAGTCGGTCTGGTAGTCGGCATCATCATCGGACGTTCTACGGAATATTATACCTCACAATCCTATCGTCCTACTCAGAAGTTGAGCGAAAGCGGAAAGACTGGCCCGGCAACGGTGATTATCTCCGGTATCGGTTTGGGTATGCTGTCTACTGCGATTCCTGTGATTGCTGTGGTAGTCGGTATTATTGCTTCCTACCTGTTTGCATCAGGGTTCGATTTCAATAATGTAGGTATGGGACTTTACGGTATCGGTATTGCTGCCGTAGGTATGCTTTCCACCCTGGGCATTACGCTTGCTACGGATGCTTATGGTCCTATTGCTGATAATGCGGGCGGAAACGCTGAAATGTCCGGTCTGGGTGCGGAAGTACGTAAACGTACGGATGCTCTCGACTCTTTGGGTAATACTACTGCTGCTACCGGAAAGGGTTTTGCCATTGGTTCGGCTGCACTTACGGGACTTGCCCTGCTTGCTTCTTATATTGAAGAAATCCGTATCGGACTGACTCGTTTGGGAACCACGGATTTAACGCTTCCTCATGGTAACTCCGTGGCTCTTCAGGATGCCACTTTCTTCGATTTTATGCATCATTATGATGTGACATTGATGAATCCGAAGGTTCTTTCGGGTATGTTCCTGGGTAGTATGATGGCATTCCTTTTCTGCGGATTGACAATGAACGCTGTTGGCCGTGCTGCCGCTCACATGGTGGATGAAGTACGCCGCCAGTTCCGTGAAATCAAAGGTATACTTACCGGTGAGACAGAACCGGATTACGAACGTTGTGTAGCTATTTCCACAAAGGGGGCGCAACGTGAAATGGTAGTTCCTTCGCTGATAGCCATTTTAGCTCCGATTGCTACGGGACTTATCTTTGGTGTTCCCGGTGTGCTGGGCTTGCTGATCGGTGGATTGAGTAGCGGTTTCGTTCTTGCCATCTTTATGGCGAATGCGGGCGGTGCATGGGATAATGCAAAGAAATATGTGGAAGAAGGTAACTTTGGCGGTAAGGGTAGCGAAGTACATAAAGCTACTGTGGTAGGCGATACGGTAGGTGACCCGTTCAAAGATACTTCCGGTCCGAGTTTGAATATACTTATCAAGCTGATGAGTATGGTAGCTATCGTGATGGCCGGTCTGACGGTTGCGTGGAGCCTCTTCTAAGAAGCCTGTTTGTTATTCCCTCTAATAGAAGAAGGTGTGTCAAAACTGGAAAGTAACTTAAGATCCCTTCCTCCCGGGAATTGAGATAGTACTGCATTATGACACACCTTCTTTTATTAGAGGGAATGGGAATTACTTCCCGTAATCATCGTACATCATCAATAGATGGGATGAACTCCAGCTAAAGTGTGGCGCTTTCAGTCGCTCTCCGGTGTGCGTGCCGTAGTTCTCATGGATGGGTGCTCCTTCTTTCAGTCCGTTGAGGCGGTCGAATACCTGCAATGTATATTCATCGGCAAGCTTATGATAATCATAGTTGCGGAGCCCGCGAATGGCAAAGTAAGTTTGATCTAGCCAGATAGGACCACGCCAGTAGCCGCGTGGGTTATACTTGGGATTATCTGCGGCAATGGTGGGGAAAGGAATATACGTTGAGAACTTTGCTGTATCCTGAAGCATGGGTAACATCTTATCTACCTGCTCTTGCGTGGCAATCTGTGTCCACAACGGAGTATAGGCTTCGCATCCCGGTTCTTCAATGAATGAACCGTCTTTCAGACGGCGGTCAAAGAAGAAGTTGAGTTTGGGATCAAAGAAATAATCGGCTACTTTATTACTATAGTCGGGAGCATCGAATGAGACATTCAGTAATCCGGAAAATTTCTTTAGTAACTTACATTCCAGTGCCAGGTAGGCATTCAGGTCTACACTTTCCTGGTCCATACTCCAGGCATCCTCGCCTCCGTCGTTCTTCAGCATCATGGCGTCGTCAAAACGAATGGCATTGTCCATTCCGCTTTCCCAGGCGGCTGCTTCCAGAGTACCGTCAGTGGCACCGTATTCGCACATACCATTATGATTATGGTCACGTTTCTGATACCACCACTTATAATAAGCAAGCAGTTGCGGATACATCTCGGAAACGAAAGCCGTGTCGCCTGTATGCGTGAAAATCTCGTCTACAGCCCAACATACCAAAGGCGGTTTGCTGTCACGGGCATTGTTTTCGGATGGATCAGTGTAGATACAGTCGATTACCATGCCGTCCGGTTGCTGATAATCGAACATGGCGCGGATGTTATTCTTTGCCAGTTCAGGATCGAACTTAGCAGTCCCCGCACTGAAACGCCAGGTATCCCATGCCCAGAAACCTACAAAGTAGCCAACTGCATGGCTTGGGACAATACCCTCGTGCAACAGACCGCCACGGTGGGTGCGCCAGTTGGAGATAAGAGTGGTTACGGCTTTCACGGCGATGCGGTCGTATTCGGGTTTCATGTCGGTACGCAGTATCTTCGTCAGGTATCCTTCCCAACGTTCGGCATTGGCTTGCAATGCTTTCTCGGGATTATTGAGCAGGTTGGGGAGGTTCTGTAATCCGACTGTCATTTCCTTTTCGGAGGTGAAGAAGGAAATGGCTACATTTACGGGATACTTAGAGGTGTGGATAAGGGCGGTGTAATTGTTATCCGTTCCGGTAAGTTTCACATCGGGAGGGAACGTTACAGTTACGCTTTCTCCACTGGGATGGCGGGCTATTACAGAGTTCTGCTCTACGCTTACGGTTATATTCTTCCCCCATTGGCTGCCAGTCAGCATCAGTTCTTCCGCTTTGTCGGCTTCTATACGAAGCAATGCGGTGGAGGCATTTACGAAGTTAAGCCGTTGGGTGATAGTTCCGTTGCCGGAATGGGCGGACATATACAGTTCTCCGGGATAGTAACAGGTGGAGTCAGGCAGAAAGGTATCTGAGACTTTCTGACTAAAACCTACCGTAACAGCGGATTGAGCCATCCACTGGCGGCGGAACATATCCAGACTGAATGGGCCGCAGAAACCGTTTACCCAATTCTCTTTCTCGGGAAGAGTGAAACCCATCCACGAGCCGGCATCTGTGAACCAGCCGAAGCAGCGGTGCAAGGTATCGGGAGTGTAGGCAATATCCAATATATTATTGAATGTATACCGCTTTTCCGCAGTGTTTTTGTTGCCGGGAGTGCAGGCGGTGATGCCTGTAACCAGCAGAGTAATACAAATAATGTGTATAAACTTATGTCGCATGATCTAATTTATAATTAATGATTTCTTTTTAGATGATAAATTATCATTTATCTCTCAGAACCAACATTTGTGAGCCTGTTCCGCCGCATCATCCTTTGCTCCGAGCGGTTGCAGTGTAAAACTGTATTTCCACTCGTGTGGCGTGATAGTGTATTCGGGATGTACCTGTGCTCCCCAGGTATTGTCACCACCCACACCCATCTGCTGATGATCGATGTTTAGCCAAATTATATCCTTTTTCAGGATACTTCCTCCATGACGGCGTTCTATCTGTGAGGGACGATATTCAATGTCCTCCATCGGGAAGTTCCAGGCACTTACGCTCAGAGGCTCTTCTCCCGTAACCAGTAAACCTTCTCCGGTAGCATTGCGCAGGGCAATCCAACGTACATCACAGTGATTGGCCGTTTCCTGAGCACGTACATACGGATGGAATTGTTCCCAAATCGTAGCATTATACAGGCCTATCAATGCTCCTGTCTTCCGGTCTGCATAGTTTTCCTGCGGACCGCGTCCCAGCCAGGACATCATTTCATATTCTGCCGGAAGTATCATACGCATACCCAGACGAGGCATTTCACTCAGCGCCTGTTTGCCTGGGGTGAAGTGCATGCTCACCCGGACGGCACCGTCAGGATGAATATCATAGATTGTTTGCAATGTAGAGCCTTGTGCCTCCATCTTATAAGTAGCCGTTACAATGACAATCTGCTGTTTCTCCGTAACTTCCAGATTCTCTAGTTTAGCATCCTTTCCGGCAGTCTTCCAGGTGGCGCAGCGATTGAGATGTCCATTAGGAATATCGTTGTCCGTCAACGGACGCCAGAAGTTGGGTTGTAATCCCTCTTTAATCAGATTCTTTCCATGGTAGATCAGTTCTGTCATCTCACCGTTTTGGGTAGAGAAAGCTATCTGGAAGTTATTTCCTTTCAGTGTGATCGCTTCATTATTCCGGTCTGTTGCCAACGTACTGTTGGCGGGCTGAACCTTTCCGGCGATTTGAGTCGTGGGGAGTATCCATTGCTCGATGGCCACTTCATGTCCTTTCGGTATCAGCGGAGCTTCATGCTTGGTGAATGCGCGCAGAGTCAGGAAGTATTCCTTACCGTCGGCAGGCAATGCTTTCAAGGGTAATTCTATATTGGCAGAGCTTCCCGGAGTGATTACGGGGAAGTCCATTTCACCTCCTTGTACCGCTTTTCCGTCGCACTCTACTGCCCAACGCAGGGTATATCCTTCCAAACCGATGAAATCATGCCGATTGCTGACTTTTATCTTGTTCGGAGTAAAAGCTACCGGTTCGAAGTGAATGTATTGCAATACTTTCTTCACCTCATAGATGTGCGGATGGAGAGAACGGTCGGCAGCTACCAGTCCGTTGGCACAGAAGTTAGAGTCGTTGACGATGCCTACAAAGCCCATGTCGCCTCCGAATGCCCAGATATCACGGTTGTTTTTATCTTTGATGGCGAATGTCTGGTCTACCCAGTCCCAGATAAATCCGCCTTGTAGCTGGTCATATTTATAAATCAAATCCCAGTAATCCTGGAAGTTTCCTACGCTGTTACCCATTGCATGGGCGTACTCACACATAATCAAGGGGCGTTTGTCACGCTGATTGATGTGGCGGCGCAGTGACCAGATACGTGCATACATCGGACAGTAAATGTCGCTTTTTGCATCGTAGCCGCCTCCTTCGTATTGTACCGGACGGGTAGGATCTATTTTCTTAGTATAATCGTACAGCGTTTCAAAATGTTTGCCATATCCGGATTCATTACCCATGGACCAGGTGACGATGGCTGAGTAGTTACGGTCGCGTGCTATCATGCGGCTCATGCGCTCCATGAAGGGGAGTTCCCAGTCCGGATAATTAGCCAGCGTTCCATCCTTGTGATCCATCATGCCGTGACTTTCGATATTGGCTTCATCCACCATGTACAGACCGAATTCGGTGCAAAGCTCGTACCAGGCAGAGTAGTTCGGATAGTGACAGTTGCGTACACCGTTCAGATTAAACTGTTTCATCAATTGAATATCATGTATCATGGAAGCGACACTGATAGTGCGCCCTTTGTGTGGATCGTGCTCGTGACGGTTTACTCCTTTAAACAGTACTGCTTTCCCGTTGATCATCTGCATTCCGTTGCGCATCTCTACCGTGCGGAAACCAAAAAGGTGAGTGAAAGATTCCAGCGGTTTTCCCTGGGCGTCGAAGGTGCTGACTACTAATGTGTAAGTATTTGGCGTTTCAGCATTCCATGCACGTATATTCGGGAAAATTTCCTGTTGGCTGAACAGAGTATCAGTGGTGAAAGTGATGGACTTCTTCCGGTTGTAAATCTCCTTGCCGTGATCCAATACCTTTACTTCGACGGTTTCTCCGACTTTCGGTTGGTGAAGTAATACATCGAGGTTTAGTTCCCCATCTTTGTAATCATTGACTAACTCGGCAGTCATCCGGAAGTCACGGACACGGCTTTGCGGACGGGCATAGAGATATACATCCCGCTCAATGCCACTGTATTTCCAGTAGTCTTGCCCTTCAAGATAGGAGCCGTCGCTGTAACGGAATACTTTCACGGCAAGTTTATTACTGCCTTTTTTCAACAGCTTGGTGACGTTGAAGTGAGACGGCAGACGACTGTCTTCCGCATATCCGGCAAGCTCACCGTTCACCCATACATAATAAGCGGATTCCACTCCTTCGAAGTCAAGGAAGATATCCATACCTTCCCAACCATTCGGGACGGTAAACTCACGGATGTAAGCTCCTACCGGATTGTAATCGGCAGGTACATACGGAGGATTGGCAGGAAATGGATAGCGGGTATCCGTATAGATAGGAGCATCGAATCCTTGCAGTTCCCAACTTCCGGGGACTTGTATTTTGCTCCACTTCCGGGTATTGTATCCGGGTTTATGGAAATCCTTTGGACAAAGATCGTTATTCTTTGAAAACAGGAATTTCCAGGTTCCATCCAGAGAAAATCGTCTTTCTGTCGCAGGATTCACATCGAAACGCACATCGGCGGGGAGAGAGCGTTGTTTCAAAGCGTTGGCTTCATTCGTAAATGGGATGAAGTGCGCATACATCGGCTCTCTGTTTATCTCGTTGATTTGTGGGTTCTGCCAAGGTTCGTTATCAGCCAGGGCAGAAACACAAAGCAATGAGGAAAAGAGTAAGGTATATACTTTAGCTTTCATGATAATTTGCTTTAAGTTCTGAAATGAAAATTAAAATCCGCGTTTGTCCGCTTCGTCTGTGTCGTCCGCGTACCAATTCGCTTCTAAGCTGTCATTTCAAAACAGTATTAAATAGAACAAAACAGTGTCACAAGGAACGGAACGCTGAAATCCACTACAAATCCGTGGAAGATGGAGACAACTACAAACTGTTGTCCGGCCGTTCGTGTAATGATGGGCAGTGTGGTGTCCATCGTAGTTGCCCCTCCGGCAGAGATAGGGGCGAGGTTGCCGAACCAGCGCACCAGTAATGGTGCAGCCAGCAAGGTCAGAATCTCACGGCTGATGTTGGCGAGCAGGGCAATTGTTCCTAATTCAGCTCCTTTATATTCGGTAATGAAGATACTGGAGAGTGAATAGTAACCAAAGCCCGAACCTACAGCCAGGCAATCTGTCAGAGAACGGTGTGTCAGTATCAGGCTGACTGCGGCAGAACCTGCCAACGTGCCCAGAATGGTCATGATAGGCAGGAATATCAACCGTGGATTGAGTGAACGGAAATTTTTCAACGTTTGCGGGTCATTGCCTACACTTAGCCCTACACTGAACATCAGTGCGCAAAGCGCATAAAAGCTGACTTTACTATCTACTACGATGTCGATAGGTATCAGGTGAAAGACTCCGCAAAGTGTCCCCAGCACAAAAAAGCCGACTATGATAAGACTTCCTTTCATGCTTGTCCTCCTTTCCGTTTGTATAAGGCCCTCCACAGTGCCCAAGCGGCAATCACACTTCCCAGAGTTCCACCTATGGTGAGTATGACGGCTTCAAGGCCAATGGTGTGCAGTCCTTTGATAATCTGCTCGTTTCCTCCCACTTCAATGCCGAGAATGAAGAGCAGCACCCAGATCAGCACTGTGATCACCTTATGTATTTTACTTAAATTCCGTTTCCGTAAGAGGTAGCCCAGCAGCATTCCTGTGAGCATCAGTCCGATAATTGTAAACATATCTATGTCGTTTTTGAGGGCAAAGATAATTCATTTGAATATAACGAGGCGGTATACTGTAGGTAAATACCGTCTCGTTAGGATGTCATATTGAGTGAAGAGAGAATTTATTTGTTAATTTGGTCGTTCGAATTGATTTCAGTCAACGGAATAGGGTAGAACGAATTCTTCTCTACATTAAAACCGGCGCGTCCTGCATCTGCCAAGGCTGACGCTAATTTGCCCCAACGGCGTAAATCATACCAGCGCCAGTTTTCCAGCGGGAATTCAATCATACGTTCATGTTCTATTTGCTCACGTACCTCTTGTTGTGAAGTCCCTTTCATGGCAGGCATGTCTCCATGTACATTTCTGATTTCATTAATCAGCGGAATGGCTTGCTCGGGATGGCCTTGCTCGTTCAATACTTCCGCCTTCATTAACAATACATTGGCATAACGCATCAAAGGAATGTTGATGGCACAATAATTATTGTATAAGCCATCATAGTCGGTGGGCATAAACTTGCGGAAGGAAGGCCGATTGTAACTTGTACCGGGAATAGGGTTATTCTTATCATCGAAACTACAGAACCAGTTGTCATAATCGCCCCCGTAAACACGCCCGCTTCCATCATTGAAATAATCACATTGGAAGAATACACTCTCATACAAGCGTGAGTCATAGCGTCCGGTTGTGGCAATCTCACCTTCTTTCATGTACGCTTCCATCAATACATTACTCGGAAGAATCTCATCCCATCCCCAAAGTTCGGATGTACCTATCCAACGGTGGAGTTGAGTGCGATAGTTAGCACCATTGGCACTACTCATGGAAGTCTGCAACTCAAAGATAGATTCTTTGCTGTTTTTGTTGCTGGCGTCAAACATACTTGAAAACTTCTTTACCAGTTCGTAGCCTTTGACATTGTTTAGTGCTGTAAGTGCCTCATTCAGATATTCTGTCTTCTTGTCAGATTCTTCGTAAGCGCGTGTCAGATAGGCAAAACCTAAATAGGCATTGGCTGCCCCACTGGTGGCTCGACCGATGTTGTCGTTGTCATAAGAAGAAGGGAGAGCAGTGGCTCGCTTTAAATCTTCTATAATAAAATCCCAGGCATCGGGACGCGGTGAAAGTCCTTTGCTTAATTCTGCCTGACTGGTGATATACTTGTCACGGATGATAATTTCTTTCCAATTCAAAAGCAATTTAAGGTGATAGTAAGCGCGAAGAAAATAACCTTCGTTTATAATTTGCGTGCGGACAGTAGGGTCGATAGTTCCTTCTTCCATCTCTGTCACTTTCTCTATTACCTGATTGGCAAAGCTGGCTCCTTTGTAGTTGTTCCACCAATAATTGCTGAACTGTGAGTTACCGTTTGTATAAGTGAAATTGTAGAGTTCCAGCCAGTTGGGATAGTTACGTGCATCGTTACCCATATTGATAATGTCTTCACGGTAAGCTTCCACCGGCCATTTAACTTCGGCAAATTCCCAGGTGTCAATGTAGTATTCTAATTGCGAATATGCAGCCGATATTCCGGCTTGTGCATCACTTTCGTTACGCCAGAAACTTCCCGAAGTCAACTGGTCGGGAGATTCCAAGGTTAGATAATCATCGCAAGAGCTCACAAAGAGCGATGCAAAACAAAGGCTGGCTATATATATTACTTTTTTCATGTTTATACAATGTTAAATGAGTTAGAAAGTAAGTTGGGCACCCAAAGTGAATGAACGGGTAAACGGATAAATCAGTTTATCAATACCGGTGTTCAATACACTTACACGTGAGAATTCGGGGTCGATGCCGTCGTATCCAGTGATTGTGAAGAGGTTTTCACCACTTACATAAAAACGCAATCTCTCGATGAATACTTTTTGCATTATTTTTTTTGGTAGGGTATAACCTAATTGTAATTGACGGAGGCGGACAAAGTCACCTTTTTCAATGAAGCGGTCAGACTCCTTCAAGTTACCGTTCGGGTCGTTGAAGATGGCGCGAGGTATGTTTGTATTGGTATTTTGAGGTGTCCAGGCATTCAAGGATGATGTGAGGAAGTTGGAACCGGAGTTCATTCCTTCATAGAAGTACTTGTTACCATTATAAATCTTGTGTCCCCATGCACTACCCAATACAACAGAAAGGTCGAAGCCTTTATAGCCGGCAGAGAAATTCAGGTTAACTTCCAGTGTAGGTATACCCGATCCACAATATACTTTGTCATCATCATCAATATAGCCGTCGCCATTTACATCTACATAGCGGATATCACCGGCATCGGCGAAAGGCTGATACTCGTCTCCATCTGCATTTACATATTGGCGGGCTTCTTCATTGCTTTGGAACAAACCGTTGGTCTTATAAAGATAGAATGCACCGATAGGTTTGCCAACGCGCGTCTGGGTTGGGAAGTGTTCAGTTCCATATTTCAAACCTTCACCATAAAGGACTTGTCCTTTGTCTGCCAGTTCTACAACTTTATTCTTGGTTGTACTGAAATTCATACCGATGTTATAATCGAAACCACCTTTTGAGTCAGCCCAGTTTATCTCAACTTCAACACCGGAGTTGCGGATTTTACCCACATTCAGGATTGGGTTGTTCAAGCCGGCAGAAGGTGGAAGTGCTTTCGTAATCAAGAGTTCTTCGGTTTGATTGTAATAGTAGTTCATGGCACCGGTCAGTTTGTTGTTGAAGAAACCGAAGTCAAGACCAATATTCTTAGTATCTGTAGTTTCCCATTTCAACGAACGATTCTCCAGCCCACGGGCAATACTTCCTGCCCATGCATTATCACCGTTACCTTTTACATATCCCTGGTATTTGGTGTTATAAGTAGAAATTAGAGCGAGGAAGTCATAATATCCCAAGGCATTTTCGTTACCCAGACGTCCCCAGCTGGCACGCAATTTCAAATTGTTCAGCGCAATACCTTTTGGGAAAAATTCTTCTTCACTGATTCTCCAGCCCACAGCTATTGATGGAAAGAAACCCCAACGGTTGTCAGCACCAAACTTGGAAGAACCGTCGGAACGTACAGTTGCCTGAATCAGATAACGATCGTTATAGTTATAATTTACGCGACCGAAGAAGGATACGCGTCTGTAATCCCATTTAGTTCCGTCACCGTCGTAAGTACCACCTGCACCTGCACCGATTGTAGAGAAGCCCGGATCGAGGAAACCTCCTGGTTGTTCACCGATTACCAATTGCCCGTCCTCTACCTTATAAGTTGTCGATTTACCTTCTACGCCTACAGAATTCCATGTATATTTGCGAGCCATGGTTGAAGTACCGGCTACGGCATTGACAGAATGTTTGCCGAATGCTTTGTTGAAACTCAGTACATTCTCCCATACATGCTCTTCCCAGTAAGCGGTGGTTTCGCTATGATACGGATAGTCTCGCTTGGCTTTTACGTCGGAAATGTAAGCCGGTGTATGGTAAGTTTGGCGTTGATGCTCTCCACGGTAAGCATAACTTGTTTTGAAACTCAACCATTTAGTGAAGTTGGCAGTTAAAGCTACGTTGGCGGTGGTATGATACTTCTTATCTGTAGATTTCTCGTAGTGCTGGTCGGCCATAACATTACGATTGTTGGGCAGGTTATCGAAGTTTGTCAGACCGAAGCCATATTCTTCATTTTCATTGTAGATAGGTACCAGCGGAGAAATCATATACATTTCTTTCAGCTGATATTCGGGCTGTTTGCTATCTGTGAATTTGAAAGCCATGTTGGCGTCAATATCAAAGATATATTTGCTCATGTGCAGTTTTAGGCGTGCATTATCCTGACGGTAATCATTGCCAAGGAAAATACCTTTGTCATCAGCGTGATTGTATGAAACGGAATATTGGGCATTTTCGCTACCACCTCTTACACTGAACATATAGTTCTGTGAAAGACCGGTACGCATCATTGCATCCTGCCAGTCAGTGTCGATGCCGGTATTCTTGGTCATGTAAGGTTCCAGTTCCAATATCTGTTTTTCCCATGCACCGTTACCTTTCGGGTCGTATTGCGACTTATGATTTATTACATGAGCGTTCCAGTTCTCATACATTTGTGTATGTACTTTCTTATATTGCTCTGCATTCAGCAAGTCGAGTTTTTTCGCTACATTTGTCATACTTACGTATGCACTGAAATCTATTTTTGTTTCGCCTTTCTTACCATTTTTAGTAGTTACGATAATTACACCATTGGCAGCAACCGAACCGTATATGGCAGCGGCAGCACCATCCTTCAGTACTTCCATAGCTTGAATATCCTGCGGGTTAACAGCATTTATATCACCCGGGAAACCATCAATGATATAAAGAGGTTCGTTATCTCCGAAAGTCTTTACGCCACGAATTTTTACTTGTACGCCGGCACCGGCGTTACCACCTGCTTTCATAATGTTTACACCGGCGATTTTACCTTGCAGCGCTTCGGCGGGGTTAGTGGTGGTACGTTTGGATAGTTCTTCGACGTCAACAGATGAAATGGCACCTGTCATATCACTTTTCTTCATGGTACCATAACCGATGACTACTACTTCTTCCAACATTTCAGTATCTTCTCTCAATACTACCTTAATGTTTTTTGCACCGTTAAGAGGAATTTCCTGAGTAGTGTATCCTACGTAAGAAATAACGATAATTGCCTTAGGGGAAACGTTTAGTGAGAAGTTACCGTCTATATTGGTAATCACTCCGTTAGTAGTACCTTTTTCAAGTACACTTGCACCGATAACAGTTTCACCTGTTGTATCGGTTACTGTACCTGTCAGTTGAATGTTCTGTGCTAAAGAACTTAGTGGAATCAGGAAAGCAAAGAGTAAGGCTAACTTGACTACTCTCTTCATGGAACAATTCTTAATAATTCTACCCATGTGTGTGGTTTTTTAAGGTTAATAAAATGTGTTTCACACCACAAATAAGAATGTTATTTATCAAAGTTCACAATCTGGGGGTTCTATAATTAATCTACAAAAGGGCTTTTTAGAGGAAATATTTGTACTACAATGGAATTCTTAATTGTTTGATATATAGTGATATAATTCTGGGATTATATCTACAAAATGCTATTGTGTGTAAGGATGAGGTTAAACACTTTGCAAATATGTAGTTAAGTCTTCTTCTGTGGATAAGTTGAGTGATTTGCGCAACCGGTAACGGTTCATGTTGATGGTTTTGGGAGTGCTTCCAGTAATCATTGAGATTTCTTTTGTAGAGAGATTCACCCGTAATAAAGTTGCGAGATATTTTTCGCCTTGTGTGAGGTTGGGGTGTTGCTTTACGAGTTTTTCGATAAACTCTTTATTTTTCTCCTCAACACTCAGCAGCAATGTATTATTGGTCTTATCTCCGCTTTGGTATTGGCTGATAAAAGCATTTACCTTCTTTAAGTGGGGAACCAGTGCTTGATTGTCCATTCTATACCCTTCCTTAATCATCTCACGTATTTTGCCCAGCAACTCGTTACGGCTTCTAAGAAATACGGCAAAGCTGGTTACTTCTTTTTGACTGTTGTCTAAGGCACTCTGTACATTTTGCAGTTCCAATTCCTGTTGGTGCAGTTTCAATTCGGATATTTCCCGTTGTGACAGTTCCAGTTGATATCGGGCTTCTATTAGTTGAAGACCTTTTCTGCGTTTATACCATTTATATAAGAATATACTGAAGGCTAAACCAAGAATAAGTATACTGCCCAAAAGCCATAGATTGCGCTTTAGTAGTTCTATCTTATAAGTTTGCTCCTGCATTTCGGTAGCATATTTCTGATCCTGATATCTTTTATAAGAGATTTCCTGTTCAATGTTACGCAACTTGTTGCTACTTTGTAGCTCCTTGCTCAAAGCATACATTTGACTGAGCCGTTTATAGGCCTGGTCATAATCACCTATGGCGGCATATACCCAGGACGAATATTCATAATAATCACAAATCAATTCCTTGGCACCGATATTATGGGCATATTCATAGGCTTTCTGCAAAGCTTCCAAAGCTTTGGAGTATTGCTCGCCGAAGTAATATTGCTTGCCCATATTGTTGTAGTTCTCTCCCAATGACCATTGTGCATCCAGATTCTTGTTGATGGCTATGGCTTCCTGAATAAAGGACAGTTTCTTTTCCGTATCTCCTTGATATAGACATAGATTGTTCAGATTGGTAGCAATCTCTTTTAAGTTCCTTTGGGCACGATTGATAGTCAAGGCCCGTTGAAGAAATCTTTCTGCTACCAGAAATTCATCAAGCAGATAATGCATGACTCCACGCTCATTATAACATCCGGCCACTGAAGCTGAATCTCCTAAAGACTTGAAAATAGAGGTTGCCTTATCATTCAGTTCTATCCCTTTGTTATAATCGCCCAACTTACTATATACACGTCCCATGAGTGAATAAAGCTGAGCTGTTTGCCGTTTGTTTGCGGGATTGATATATCTCTGTGTATCATATAAATTCTTGATACTCAAATCGAAGTTGCCCAGCAGTTGTTCTGCTTGGCAATAGAGTATCATAGCTTGTGCACGGGTTTCATTGGGTTCGTCTTCGGGAAATAAGGCAGCTGCCTGAGCTGCATAGTATGATGCCTGCTTGGGATTGCTGAACAGGGCTTTTTGAGCTTGTTCTAATAAGGTCTGGGCTTGTTTGTTGTCTTGAGCCTGTAAGGGGATCGTGGTTAATAGGGAAACTGCAAATATTAGATACAGTACTTGCTTCATAGTATATTTGTTGTTTCTGCAAATGTAATTATTTTCCTTTAAAAGTCCGGTTTGCTTTCAAAAAGATTTATCTTTGTGCCTCTAAATTAATGCTGTATGCTATTGCCTTATTTGAATAAAGATCTGATTGAAGTCGGTTGCGATGAGGCCGGACGTGGTTGCCTGGCAGGAGCTGTATATGCTGCTGCCGTGATTCTTCCCAAAGATTTCAAGAACGAACTACTGAATGATTCCAAACAGTTGACGGAACATCAGCGCTATGCTTTGCGTGAAGTGATTGAGAAAGAAGCACTGGCATGGGCGGTTGGCATCGTATCTCCCGAAGAGATTGATAAGATTAACATCCTGAACGCTTCTTTCCTTGCCATGCATCGTGCCGTAGATCAATTAAAGATGCGTCCGCAGCATCTGCTTATAGATGGCAACCGCTTCAAGAAATATCAGGATCTTCCGCATACCACGGTGATTAAAGGCGACGGTAAATACCTTTCTATTGCAGCAGCTTCTGTGCTTGCCAAAACCTATCGTGATGATTATATGAACCGCCTTCACGAAGAATTTCCATATTATGATTGGGACCATAACAAAGGATATCCCACGAAGAAACATCGTGCGGCCATCTCCGAACGTGGAACTACGCCTTATCACCGCATGACATTCAATCTATTGGGTGACGGGCAGTTAGCACTTGATTTCAAGTGATTATTCTATCGCTTCATCCAGATCGATAAACAGGAATTGGTTTTCATTGTTAAGTAGCAGCAGCTTATTACCAATCACCCGCCCTTTTTTGAACTCCGTATCAAGATGGGCTACAGGCATTCCCATTTCGTGAATGAACCAATAGTCTCCACGATTGCCGATACATAAATAATCTTTTAGTTGGATATTGGGGCTGTAAATCCGCTCCCGTTCATAGGTACTCCTGATGTTCAAATCCTTGTCTACTTCATAGATAACTCCTTGATCATTATATACCAGGCAATGTTCTCCATCGAAAGCGAGCGACTTGAAAGCGGTTGTATCTTTGTTGGCTGCATAGAATGTACCGGGCAGCATCGCTTCCAGCTTTCCGTATTGCTTGGTATCCCAAGGTACAATATTTACGATGGAATCCGTCAGCTCCTGATAAGCCATTCCGTCATCAAACAGCATGTAGAGTGCGTCATCAGTTCGCAGGGCATCTTCAATCATATCTTTCTTTACGCTTAGTTGGTTGAAGAAGATTTCTTCTCCGTTTAGCAAGTTATAACAGGCTATAAATGGGCGTCCATATTTCTTGCGGCTTGCTCCTTCGCGTAATCCGTAGCCGTAATTCAGCATGAATAACTTATCATCTTGCACGAAAAGTTTAGAGCAGGAAGCTTTCACATCAGGAAACTCTGTTTGCCACACTACGTTGAAAGCCGTGTCCATACAGGAGATGTGTTGACGGTCTGCCCAGTAATAAAGTGAATCCTGAGACAGTATATTGGAAGTCAACCCCGTGATTGTATTATTGGCAATGGGAACATAGCTGTAATAATAGGCACCACCGGTTGCTACGCCACCGGCTACTCCGACTGCTACAGCGGCTAATCCTTGCAACAATGCCGCTTTTGTATCATGAGCTCCCGGTTTTCCCGGATAGGTCAGTAACTCTCCGGTCATGAAATCCAGTTTATGCAATGCATCCGCTACAATCAGGCGTTTATTTTGTTCCAGATCAAGAACTTCGTTCCAACCGTATTGATGAGGTATTTTGTTTTCCCACAGATCGTTACCGAATTTCAAGTTGACAGCGCGGAGTTTGTTGGAGGTAGGGGAGTTATAACCTAAGACCAATCCCAATGAATCGTCCACATATACCGGAAATAAACTGGCTTCCCATCTCTTCGCTCCTGTTTCTCTACTGAGCAATGATATCTTGCTGCCGATTTCAGTTATCAAGACCCCTTCCGAAAGACAAGTTATCCGTGATTTGCTGAAGTCAATCGGCTGTTTCCATAGGAGCTGACTGCTCTTTGTGTCATAGAAACCTATTTCTCCTTTATTCTTCAGATACTTGCCGCTTTTAGTGGTTTCCCTGAAACTGACGCAGAGATAATCGCCTTTATCACTCATGGAGAAAGTTTCCACTCGCTGCGGAAAAGTGTAGCACTGTGCTTTTAAGTCCGTTCCGTCCGCTTTTTTTCCTACAACGATGGTTTCGGATTGAGCATAAGAGATTGATGCCATGAGGAGCAGGCATACAAGCATTAGATTTCTGTGTATTTTCATGTTCATTGACCTATTTGGCGCAAACATACGTATTATTTGCGAAATCTGGTCAAAAAGGGGAAAATATTATTCTCATACTGAAGAATGACTATATCTGATTTCAATTAGTATATTTGGACGGAAGCGAAGTAAAGGAAATATACGAGGTGGAAAAACAAAACTGACGTCGTTTTAGGTAAAGTGTCTTTCTTTGTATATCTTTGTACACAAAGAAAGACACTGTTATGAATTGCAATAAACATTTGAATGACTACGCTGTCGCCACCTGCGCATCTTGCGGAGTGGGGTTATGTCAGAACTGCCTGAATAGTTCTGTTTATTCTTATGACAGCAAACCTTTGTGCCACGATTGTAATCTGAAAGCCGCGGAAGATGAAATGTCTACATTAAGTAGGAGAAAGGTATGGGCGCTGATAAAGTGCATTTTCGTATTGGTTTTCATGATATTGGGTTTTTCTATCTGGCAATCTACCGGTGATGCCATGAATGCGTGGATATATGCAGGTATTGGCGGCATTCCCTCGGCGTTTAAATCTACAAAATCCTCTGGAGGAATGCGGGTAGTCAGTAATGATATCATTGACAGTCTTTTTTATCCGTTTATAATGTTGCTGATCCGACTGGCGATTATCATAGCTCTTGCGCCCCTTGCGGCTGTCTTTCTGGTGATCATGAATCTAGTTACTTTCTTCAAAACTTCGAGTGCCTTGAAGGATACGAAGAATACGTATGCTTTCCTGCTGAACGCTTCGAATCAGCCGGTACAGATGTCTTCCGCATCCCAATCTCCTGTACTTCAATCTTCGGCGGCTACGAATTTGAAGAATGTTGACGATGCTGACGACTCCTGGATGGACAGCTTCATGAAACCTTCCAGTACTAAACCTTCTGTTATGACAACGCGCCTTACCTGGAAAACCCGACCTACTGCTGCCGGAGCCGACAAGGTAAATAAAGTAGAAAAGGCGGAAGAGGAAATAAAAGAAGAAGATGATGATAGTCACGAGGTCGTAACTACACCATCTTTGATACAAAAACAAATGCGGTAATGGTAGTTTAGAACCACTTAATCTTCCTGAACCAGATAAATGTTCCTGCCGATAATATTACGGAGATCAGGATAATGAATATGAAAGCATACGGGAAACCTTCTAGGTGAATATCCACATTCATACCGTAGAAACTGGCTATCAGTGTCGGTATCATGAGCGTGATGGAAAGACTCGTCATGCGTTTCATGATAGCATTGACGTTGTTGGAAATAATGGAGGCAAAAGCATCCATCGTTCCTGTCAGAATGTCGCTGTAAATGTTTACGGTATTGTATGCCTGTTTTAGTTCAATGATTACATCCTCCAACAGCTCCATATCCAGATAGTCGGTATCCTGGAAGATATTCTTCAATCGCCCGATCATCACTTCATTTCCGCGGATGGAAGTGTTGAAGTAGACAAGGGTTTTTTGCAACTTCATCAGACGGAGCAAGTCTTCATTGCGGATACTTTTCTCCAACTCTTTTTCTGCATTGGCTACATCATTGTTTATCTGTTTCAGATACTTCAAAAACCAGACGGCGGAAGAATAAATCATCCGCAGGATCAAGTCCAGCTTATTGTTCACTACGATACCTTTGCGACGTGTATGTTGGATAAAATCCGAGATGAGTTCAGTCTTGTGATAACATACCGATACGATAATTTCATTATTGGTAATGATGCCTATTGGCACGGTAATAAAGGGAATGCCATGCTGACTGCTCTGCATCGGGATACGCAGGATGGTGAGCAACCAGTTGCCTTCCGTTTCCGTACGCGGGCGTTCATCCGCATCGGCGATATCTTCCAAAAAAGATTCCGGTACTTTCAACTCTTGGGTGAGGAAATCAAAATCATTGTCATCGGGGCATTCAACGTTTACCCAGCTATTGGGCATCCATTGTGACTTTTCTATAAAGCCGGCTTCAGAATAAAGGTACGTTCTCATCGTAATGGCCTCCTTTCTTTAGGAACGAACTGAGGCATTGCGGACAACGTCTCTGTTCGCTTTAATTATAAATACTATTGCACGTTCGTGGGTTTGAATCGTCCATATTTCTTGTTTTTTGTTTTTTAAAGCGCGACAAAAGTACATAAATCATTTGAAACAGTACGCTTTAACCGTGCTTTTTTGTACCTTTGCAGCCGGAAAAATCGTTCTCTCTATAAAGAACGTTTTTGCTAAGGTTAAAGATTGTACATTTAAAATCAATTAATATTATGAGTAAGAAAGCCCTTTTAATGATTCTTGATGGCTGGGGTATCGGCGATCAGGGGAAAGATGACGTGATTTTCAATACACCTACTCCGTACTGGGACAGTCTGCTGGCAACATATCCTCACTCACAGCTTCAGGCAAGCGGTGAAAATGTAGGTTTGCCCGATGGTCAGATGGGTAACTCGGAAGTAGGACACCTTAATATTGGCGCCGGACGTATCGTATACCAGGATCTGGTAAAGATTAACCGTGCATGTGCTGACAATAGCATTCTAAAGAACCCGGGAATCGTTTCCGCCTTCACTTATGCCAAAGAAAAAGGTAAGAACGTTCACTTCATGGGATTGACTTCCAACGGTGGCGTACACAGCTCATTCGACCACTTATTCAAACTTTGCGATATTGCCAAAGAATATGGTGTGGATAATACTTTTGTTCACTGCTTCATGGATGGACGCGATACCGACCCGAAGAGTGGTAAAGGCTTTATTGAACAACTGACTGCACATTGCGAAAAGTCAGCAGGTAAGATTGCTTCTATCGTAGGTCGTTTCTATGCAATGGATCGCGACAAACGTTGGGAACGTGTGAAAGTGGCTTATGACTTGCTGGTAAACGGCGAAGGTAAAGTAGCTACCGATATGGTTCAGGCTATGCAGGAGTCTTATGACGAAGGTGTGACGGACGAATTTATCAAGCCGATTGTAAATGGTAACTTCGACGGAACCATTAAGGAAGGTGATGTAGTTATCTTCTTCAACTATCGTAACGACCGTGCGAAAGAGCTGACCGTAGTACTGACTCAACAAGATATGCCGGAACAGGGTATGCACATCATTCCGGGCTTGCAATACTACTGCATGACTCCGTATGATGCATCTTTCAAAGGCGTACATGTTCTTTTCGATAAGGAAAATGTTCAGAATACATTGGGAGAATATCTGGCGGCTCAAGGCAAGACTCAATTGCACATTGCTGAAACGGAAAAGTATGCTCACGTAACTTTCTTCTTCAACGGTGGTCGTGAAACTCCGTATGACGCTGAAGAGCGCATCTTGGTTCCGTCTCCGAAAGTAGCTACTTACGACTTGAAACCGGAGATGAGTGCTTACGAAGTAAAGGATAAATTGGTGGAAGCTATCAACACTCAAAAGTTCGATTTCATTGTTGTGAACTACGCTAACGGTGATATGGTAGGACATACCGGTATTTATAGCGCTATCGAGAAAGCTGTAAAAGCTATCGACGAATGTGTGAAAGATACGGTAGAAGCTGCCAAAGCCAACGATTATGAAGTAATCATCATCGCTGACCACGGTAATGCAGACCATGCACTGAACGAAGACGGCACTCCGAACACTGCACACTCTCTGAATCCGGTTCCTTTTGTTTATGTAACCGAGAACAAGAATGCCAAAGTTGAGAATGGTGTTTTGGCAGATGTTGCTCCTTCTATCCTTCACATTCTGGGTATGGCGCAGCCAGCCGATATGACAGGAAAAGACTTGATTAAGTAAGCAACTGCCTGCAATATTCAATAAAGGAGATGTTTCAAGAGATTTTATGCTCTTGGAACATCTCTTTTTTTGTGCTTCAATGGCAGTCCTTCTCTCTAAAAGGTTATCTTTGCAGACAATACACGCAATTGATGGAATGAAACTACTTATATTACTATTGATATTTGTCTTGTCCGGGATGCCGTCATCTCTTTGTGCAGAAGAGGTAATAGTAGATAGTTTGTATTGGCAAAATGCCGAACAGAAAATGGAAGAAGAAGAGTACAAAGATGCGGCCCGAATTTATAGTGAAATGATAGTGCTTGGTGATTCTCTGTTTCGTGTATACACCGGAGAGCGGGTGGAAGATATGCGCAAAGATTATACCATCGATGAACTGGAATTGCAAAATAGTGCACAGCAAAAGCGTTTGTTACAACTCTCTTTTATCATTATCCTATCCCTTGCCGTTTTTTTATTGGGTGGTTTTTTCTATCTGAAAAAGGTAGGGAAGCGGTTGCTTCATTCTAAAAATGAACTTCAGAAAGCTAAGTCCATGGCCGAAGAATCCATTCGTAACAAGAGCTTGTTCCTTTCCAATATGAGTCATGAAATCAAGACTCCCCTGAATGCATTGGCGGGTTTCTCGGAAGTGTTGACTACGCCGGGAATTGATGAGGCTACCCGTGTACAGTGTAACGATGTGATTCAATTGAACTCCGAATTGCTGCTTAAACTGATTAATGATGTCGTGGATATTTCATGCCTGGATGTAGCGAATATGAAGTTCAGCATCACTACGCATGAAGTGGTGACTCTCTGCCGCAATGTGGTGAAGATGCTGGATAACATCAAGCAGACATCAGCGGATATCCGTTTTGAAACGGAATTGACTTCATTGGAGATAGAGACAGATCAGGGACGTTTGCAGCAAATGCTGGTGAACCTACTGGTAAATGCTACTAAGTTTACGAAAGAAGGAAGCATCACGCTTGCATTGCGATTGGATGAAAAGGGCTTTGCGGAGTTTTCGGTGACGGATACCGGTTGCGGTATTCCTCTTGAAAGACAAAGTACGATCTTCGGTCGGTTTGAGAAGCTGAATGAGGGAGTGCAGGGCACAGGCTTGGGGTTGTCCATCTGTAAGTTGATTATCAAGCGGCTGGGTGGAGAAATTTGGGTAGATTCCGGTTATACTGCCGGTGCACGGTTTGTTTTTATTCATCCTTTAAAGCAGGAGGTGGTGCGATGAAAAAGCTGATTCTTTTGTTGCTTTGTGCAGTCAGTTCGTTTTCGCTTGCTGCTACCCAGGCCTCGGATGCCGGTAATTTGCGTGACAGTATCTTCCGGATTTATCGGTCGATGCCTGCTGATACTGCCCGGACTCAGTTTCTGAAGGGTATCTTTGTACGCAATATTGATAAAGACTGGTCGGCTGAATTGCTTGATTCGGCATTAGCCTCTGCAATAAGCATGAAAGATGTGGAAAGTGAATTGGCGCTTCGTTACGAATATTTCCGTTATTACACTTTCAGGCTGGATGGTGAGAATATGGATAAAGCATTAGCCTTGCTAAAGGAAGTCTGTTATCGCTGTAAGATATATGACAATTATTTCCTCGCATTGCATTATATCCTTCAACTCAAAGGGACAAAAGGCGATACGGAATCAGCTATTCTGGAATCGCAAAAGATGCGTGAAGAGGCTATTCGCCTGAAAGACAGTCGGGGCATATTTCTGTCTTATGTGACAGAGGGTAGAGCGTATGCTTTTGCCCGGAACTACGAAAAAGCGATTGAATGTTATAAAAAAGCAGCGGAGTTAACTTCACTTTCCACGGAGGATGAGCTAATGGTTCACCAATATTTGACAAGTGCTTATTATTTGTTTAATAAACATCCTGAAATGATAGCGGAATTGGAGGCCCAACGGAGAATCATTGATGGTATCATAAAGGAGCATCCTGTGATGCTTGATTCTTATAGGAGTAAAATCTTGGAAATAGAATTAATGTATTGTAAAATCTATCTGGCTGTTGAGGATGCTCCTAATCTGAAGAAGCATCTGGACGAAGCTGCAAAGTTCTACACTGATGATTCTTTTTCCTCTACTGTAATTGCTTATAATTTTTCGTGGGCGGGCTATTATTATATAACGAAGGATTGGGATAAATGTTTTCCGCAATTTGAGTTAACATTGTCTGCCTTTAAAGGCACTCAGCCGATGTATGAGATGGATATACGCAGAATTATGGGAGATGCTTATGCTGATGCGGGACGGTATAAAGAAGCTGCTGAAACATATAGAGTCGCTGTGCTGAAATGCGATTCTATCAATAAGGCTACGTTGCGTATGAATGAGGAGACCGTTCAGGCCAATTATAGGATACAGAAAGCCCTGCTTGAAAAGGAAATTGGTGCAAAGCGTTTCTGGCAAATAGCAGTAGGCGGTGCATCTCTGTTTGTCATTTTGCTTGTAGGGGGAGTGTTACGAGTGTCCCGGATTTATCGGGAACTGGCGAAGTCGGAGCGTGAAATGCGTGAATCGTATGCCGTGGTTCAGGCGGCTGATAAGATGAAAGAAGTCTTTCTTCACAACATCACGAATGAAATTAGTGTTCCTCGTCATTCTGTTGTAACTCTTTCTGATTCTCTTTGCCAAAGAAATGATCTGAGCATGGAGGAGCAGCAGGAATATTCGGCGGTCATCCGGCGAAATGCTGAGAAGCTGATCGATTTGATATTTAACATCCTCGACCTTTCGCGCCTGGAGTCGGGCATGATGAAATTTAATGTGCAGGAGTATGACATGGTGCAGTTGTGCACAGATGCCAGGATGCAGGCAGAGTTGCAGGAAGGAATTTCTGTTCAGGTTGATTTCCTTACTGATTTGCATACGCAGCTTGTTCAGGTGGATACCGTCCGCTTCATGAAGCTGCTTTCTTCCGTTCTGATGTCACCAAAAGGGAGGCGTGAGCCGTATGCGGTGCAGTATATGTTGGATTATAAAAGTATAGATGAATTGAGGATAGTGGTTACAAACAGTCCGCTACTTATGGATGCAGAAAACGAAAGAGAACGTGAAATTCAGCATGCCATAAACCGTCTGTATCTGGAAGCCTTCCAAGGCAGCTATCAGTTGTGCGAGGAAGATGGTAAACAGTTGATTATAATAACATATCCCATAAAGTCCTTTTCGTAAATGTAGTTTTTCCTACTTTTGTTGAAATACTTCTTCTTTTGACGGTATGCTTCTTCTCTTTTAATGGGCTGGCATATTGCTATGCTCGCGTAGGAAATGACGGTTCTTATGTGAGCGGTTTCGTGGATAAGAGCGGGGCTTATATCCTGACATTCGATAAATAGGTAATCTGTGCTTATTAATTGCGGAACAAAGTGTTATCTTTGCATCCGCAATTAATTTTTTATAGGAAATGATACAAATAGGTGACGTAGTGGTCAGTTTTGATGTGCTGCGTGAAAAGTTTATATGCAATCTGGATGCCTGCAAGGGTGCTTGTTGTGTTGAGGGAGATGCCGGGGCTCCGGTGGAACTGGATGAAATAGAAAAGCTGGAAGAAGTACTGCCTGTGATTTGGGAAGAACTTGCTCCTGAGGCACGTGCCGTTATAGAGAAACAAGGTGTAGTGTATACTGATTGTGAGGGTGATCTGGTGACCTCCATTGTCAACAACAAGGATTGTGTTTTTACTTGTTATGATGAGAAAGGCTGTTGTTATTGCGCTATTGAAAAGGCATATCGGGACGGAAAGACAGATTTCTACAAACCTGTTTCCTGTCATTTGTATCCGATCAGGGTAGGAAATTACGGAGTTTATAAGGCAGTGAATTATAACCGTTGGGATGTGTGTAAAGCCGCTGTATTGCTGGGGCGGAAAGAGAATCTGCCGGTATACAGGTTTCTGAAAGAACCGTTGATACGTAAGTTCGGTGAGGATTGGTATGCTGAGCTGGAATTGGTGGCAGAAGAGATGAAGAAACAGAATCTGTTGTAAAGATAGTACGGAACCATCTCACGGAGTGTCTTTTTCTATTTCGTGAGCTGAAAAGAAAAACGCCGGATAACAGGATTTTCCTGTCCATCCGGCGTTTCTTCGTTGTAAGATGTGAGGTTGGTTAATAAAAACGTGTTATTCAGTGACTAATCACTAATCGTAAATCATTAATCACTGTTTTTCTTACGCATCAATATTTGCATACGTTGCATTCTTTTCAATGAAATCGCGGCGTGGTCCAACGTCTTCACCCATCAGCATGGAAAAGATATAATCCACTTCGGCGGCATTTTCAATGCTTATCTGTTTCAACATACGGTTTTCAGGGTTCATGGTTGTACTCCACAACTGTTCCGGGTTCATTTCACCCAAACCTTTGTAGCGTTGTGTATGTACGGCATTTTCTGAACCACCACCATAAGTGTCGATAAATTTCTGGCGTTGTTGGTCTGTCCAGCAATATTCCTCCACTTTACCTTTTTTGCAGAGATAGAGGGGCGGAGTAGCGATATACAGGTATCCGTTGCGGATTACCTGCGGGAAGTAGCGGAAGAAGAGCGTCATGATCAGCGTGTCGATGTGAGAACCATCGACGTCGGCATCGGTCATGATAATCACTTTCTTATATCTCAACTTATCAATATTTGCTTCCTTGCTGTCTTCGCCGTCCACACCGAAGCGGATGCCGAGAGCTTGGATGATATTGTTGACTTCATCACTCTCGAACGCTTTATGCCACATGGCCTTTTCCACATTCAGGATTTTACCGCGAAGCGGCAGAATAGCCTGGAATCTACGGTCGCGGCCTTGCTTGGCAGAACCACCTGCCGAGTCACCCTCGACCAGGAACAATTCGCATTCCTCAGGATCCTTGCTTGAACAGTCGGCCAACTTACCCGGCATACCGCCACCGGACATCGGTGACTTACGTTGTACGGATTCACGCGCCTTACGTGCGGCAACACGTGCCTGTGCGGCCAGAATCACTTTGTCTACCACCATCTTGGCTTCCTTCGGATGCTCTTCCAGATAATAGTTCAGTGCTTCACCTACAGCTTGGTCTACGGCTCCCATAACTTCGCTGTTTCCGAGCTTCGTCTTGGTCTGGCCTTCAAACTGTGGTTCTGCCACTTTGATAGAGATTACAGCCGTCAGACCTTCACGGAAGTCATCGCCTGCGATTTCTACTTTAGCTTTTTCCAGCATCTTGTTGTCTTCGGCATATTTCTTCAGCGTACGGGTCAGTGCGCGGCGGAAACCTGCAAGGTGCGTACCACCTTCGATGGTATTGATATTGTTTACGTAAGAGTGGATATTTTCGTTATAAGACGTATTGTACATGATAGCCACTTCCACTGGTGTGCCTTGTTTCTCTGTGTTGATGTAGATTACATCATTTACCAGATGTTCGCGGGAAGAGTCGATGTAGCGGACGAATTCCTTCAAACCTTCTTCCGAGTAGAAAACTTCCATCTTGGCGTTGTTTTCTTCATCTTTTACACGAAGGTCGGTCAGAGTGATCTTGATGCCTGCATTCAGATAGGCCAACTCGCGCATACGGGTAGCAAGGATCTCGTAGTTGTAAACGGTTTCCGTGAAGATCGTGTTATCCGGCCAGAATTGCTGACGTGTACCTGTAATATCGCTTGTTCCGATTTCCTTTACCGGATACAGCGGATGTCCGCATTCATATTCCTGCTGATAGATTTTTCCGTTACGGAAAACCTGCGTAGTCATGTGTGTGGACAGGGCGTTCACACAAGATACACCTACACCGTGCAAACCTCCGGATACTTTGTAAGATCCCTTATCGAACTTACCGCCGGCATGCAATACGGTCATGACAACTTCCAGGGCTGACTTCTTCTCTTTTTCGTGAAAATCAACCGGAATACCACGTCCGTTATCCTGTACAGTGATGGAATTATCTTCGTTGATGGTTACTTCAATGTGGTCGCAATAGCCGGCGAGCGCTTCGTCGATAGAGTTATCCACAACTTCATAAACCAGGTGGTGAAGTCCTTTCGTACTAATGTCACCAATATACATCGCGGGACGCTTTCTAACAGCTTCCAAACCTTCCAGAACCTGGATGTTCTCGGCTGAATAGCTCCCGTTATTGGAGTTAATCTGTTCTTCAGTCATAATCTAATTTCCTTATTCAAATAACAGAGCAAATATAGTGAAAATTCGTGAGATACGAAACTAAACTGAGTGATAAATTTCATTCGTTTACAGCTTTTTAGCTTCTTGCAGAAGGTGTCTGGAACGGGGTGGGGCGATAGGTGCAGATGCAGAAAAAGTCGGACTAAAAAGTCCGACTTTCCTTGTATATCTTTTGTGTAATATTAATTAGCTTATCCTAGCTTATTAATGTAGAGAGCCAACTTTGACTTCAAGTTGTTAGCTTTGTTCTTATGGATTACATTGGTCTTAGCCAATTTGTCCAATATCTTAGTTACGCCCGGATACATTGCAGCAGCTTCTGCTTTGTCGGTTGTAGAACGAAGCTTTCTAACAGCGTTTCTCATGGTTTTGCCATAATATCTGTTGTGAAGTCTTCTAGTCTCTTCTTGTCTGATTCTTTTCAGTGATGATTTGTGATTTGCCATCTCGACTAATCTTTTTTAATTCGTTTATTTTTTTAATTGTAGCCCGTGGGGGAATCGAACCCCCCTTTCAAGAATGAAAATCTTGCGTCCTAACCGATAGACGAACGGGCCATCCTTTGGTGAGCATTTCTGCTCTTGCAGAGAGATTATCTCTCGTTTGCGGTTGCAAATGTAGGGACTATTTTTGAATTGGCAAAATAATCTCAAGAAAAAAATAAAGGGATTTGTAGCGTTTATTCTCTGATTCTGTGCTTATGGTCTGAATATCAGGATAGTAATATCTTTCATTTTTTTACTTCCCTACCTGCATTTTTTTATTTATCCTTGTTTTATTCCCGTTATTTCCGGCTTTTTTCGTAGTTTTGTTACCGGATTGAAACCAAAACTTGAAGCGCGGATGTTACAGAAAACGCTGGGGATTGTGCTGCATACCCTGAAATATAACGATACCTCTCTTATTGCGGACATCTATACGGAGACGGCCGGACGTGCTTCGTTCATTGTAAAGATACCCCGTTCGCGGAAGGCTGCGGTGAAATCGGTGCTGTTTCAGCCACTCGCCTTGGTGGAGCTGGAGGCGGATTTCCGTTCGAACGCCAGTATGTATAAGATAACGGAGGCGAAGTCTTACTATCCGTTTTCTTCCATTCCCTACGATCCGTACAAATCTTCCATAGCGCTTTTCCTGGCGGAGTTCCTGTATCGTGCGGTGCGCGAAGAGGCTGAGAACCGTCCGTTGTTTGCTTATCTGCAACATTCTATTATCTGGCTGGACGAGTGTCGCGATAGTTTTGCCAATTTCCATCTGGTGTTCCTGATGCGCTTATCCCGCTTCCTGGGATTGTACCCTAATCTGGAGGATTATGAGAATGGTGATTACTTTGATCTGCTGAATGCCTGTTTCACTCCTTTGCGCCCGCAGCTTCATTCATTTTATATACTTCCTGCGGAGGCTTCACGGCTGACGATGCTGATGCGCATGAATTATGAAACGATGCACCTCTTTGCCATGAACCGTGCTGAACGTACCCGCTGCCTTACAATAATGAATGAATATTATCGCCTTCACTTGCCTGACTTTCCCGTATTAAAGTCTCTTGAGGTGCTGAAGGAGCTCTTTGATATGGATTAATAAGTCCTTTGACGTAGAACAATAAACCCTTTCCTGTATATCTCACTGACCTTTGGTGCAAAAGATGCCATCTTTCGCTGTAAAAGATGCCATCTTTTGTAGCATAACATGCCACCTTTTGATGTAAAAGATGCCATCTTTTGCATGAGATTAAATAGGGATGTGATAGAGATGTATGAGGGATATGAGGAAGAACTCCCGGACCGGATGCGTTGCATCAGCGGTGGAAAGTCGGATACTTGTTATTGAAACGGAAGCCGATACCCAGCATCAGATAGTTCGGATCACTGAAATTCTTCAGATTGTAGCCTACATGCAGGTAGGAGCTGCGGGTAAGTTCCGCTTTCAGTGTCAACACTTGGTAGATACCTTTGTGGTCGCCGCCACCATGCAGAACGTTGGCACCGATACCGACACCGACTGTGAAGTAGGGCATCACGTACTCCGCACGTCCTGAAATACCCAGGGCTAACTGCTTGTGAAGAGACGGCTTGTAGCACTCGTTTCCATTTCCGGGGATTGTATAAACATTGGAACTGGCATCGTATACACCGTCCAGCGAAACACCGGTACGGAATTTATATCCGATGTTGTACATGGGGGCGAAGTTGAAACCAAGCACCGTATAAGCATCCGGTGAAGCGATCTGTCCGCTACCTACCCACACGCCTTTCCGCCTCCATGAGCCGAACAGGGTCAGGTCATAACTGACGTGGCGCGGAAATTTCGGTACAGGTGCATAGTACGTAGGTTTGGTAAGCGCATCTTCCGGCCTGTTGAAGTTATAGACGACGCCTACTTTCAATCCCATGGTGTTCAGACCCGCATTGGGAAATTTGGTATTACCATTAGAGAAGTGGGTACCGGTTACTCCGGCAATCAGGTCGATCTGCCGTGAAACCATCCAGTTCAGTTGTACGCCGGCATTGATATAGGCATTGGCTTTCGAGCCGATTACACTGTTATGCGGGTTGTAGCGTTCGTCATAAGGTTTCCAGCCGAAGGACACACCGAAGTTCCATTCGTAATTGAGTGACAACCGTTGGGTGATACGCGCAATGCGCGCTCCTTGATAGACGTAAACGGCAATCGGGTTTCCCAGTTCTTCTTTGCTTCCGAGGTCGTAGTAGCCTACACCTATACCTTGGTAGGCGCTGCCGTAAATCCGGTCGGCACATGTATTGGGCTTGAACTGGAATGAATATTTCAGGTGGGCGGAATAGCCCCATTCGAAAGGTTTCCATTGAGAATTGTCCCCCGCCAGGAATGAGCTGGTAGGGAATATATACCCCGGGCGGTATTCTACGCCCAGTCTGTGAATAAAACGTTTGGCGAAATATCCCGTATCCGGTTTATATCCCGGTACGCTGTCTTGTGTCCGGCTTTTGGCGTAAGCTATGTCAGACAAGAAAAGCATTGCCCCCGCAAGGACCATTAATTTCCACATCTTTATATTGCTTTTCATATGCTGTGCCAGAATTCTAGTTTTATTATTATGCGGGGATATTCCCTTGAAAATGCGTGGCAAATATAATGATAGTATTTGAAATAAAAATTATGATACTCAATAAAATGCGAAAAGAAGCCGTGTTTTCGGGCGATAGAAGTTAAATTACTTTCTTCTATCTTCCGGAAACACGGCTTATAACAGAAATGAGGCGGGAGTTTATCCCAGCAATTCTTTCACTTTGGCGGAGATGGCACGACCTTCGGCAAGTCCGGCAAGCTTCTTGGAAGCAACACCCATTACTTTCCCCATGTCTTTACCACTGGTAGCACCTGTTTCGGCAATGATTTCCTTCAGGGCAGCTTCCAGTTCTTCGGCGGACATCTGCTTCGGCAAGTAAACTTCAATCACCTTCACTTGTGCCAGTTCAGCATCTGCCAGGTCCTGACGACCTTGCTGGATGTATATTTCAGCGGCATCTTTGCCTTGTTTCATCAACTTCTGCATGATCTTTAATGCAGCGTCATCGGTCAGAGTATCGTTGGCGCCCGGAGCGGTCTTTGCTTCCAGGAATACTTTCTTGATGTTTCTTAATGTTTCGAGTGCCACTTTGTCTTTGGCCTTCATTGCGGTTTTAATGTCTTCGCTGACTCTTTCAAATAAATCCATAAGTTTACTCTATTTTTGTTTATTACGCTATAGTGTGTACTAATCTTTCATCCGCAGATTACGCGGATGAAAGATGTCTTAAGGCAGGTTTAGAAGGTAATCACTCCTCCCATATCTTCGCCGCCCTGTGCCTCTTCCGTAGCAAGCTGTCCTTCGGTAGCCGCTTTGGTTTTAATGGTGCTCAGGGTGCTCTTATCGCGCAGGTATGTCGGTGAACTTTCTACCATGCTGATAATATCGGCATTATCCAGATCCTCGGGGTTGAAGATATAGATATGTCGGCGTTTACGAATGTTCTTGCTGCCGATGCCGCTGGCACTTTCGCCATAAGCCTTGCGGATACGCTCTTTGTTCTTTTCTTTTTCTTCTTCGAGCTGAAGCTGGCGTTCTTCCTCTTCCTGGCTGCGCTTTTCGAGCACACTGTCCATACCGGGGACATCTTCCATGCCGAAACCGGTGGCGAGTACGGTAATCTTTACTTTACCTTCCAGTGTGTTGTCCATAGCCACACCCCAGATTACCTCTACGCCTTCGCGGAACTTGCTCATGAATTCGTGGATCTCGTTCATTTCCTCCATCATCAGTTCCGAACTTTCGCAGAAGGATACGTTCAGCATCACCTTCTTGGCATTGAAGATATCGTTATTGTTCAGCAACGGAGAGTGCAGGGCATCGTCGATAGCTTTCGTCACACGGCTTTCACCTTCGCCGAAGCCGGTACTCATGATGGCAACGCCACCGTCTTTGAGGATGGTCTTTACATCTGCAAAGTCCAGGTTCACCGTTCCACGCATGGTGATGATTTCTGCAATACTCTTGGCGGCGATGGACAACGTATCATCTGCCTTGCCGAAAGCATTCATAAACGTAAGGTCGGAATATATTTCGCGCAGACGCTCATTGTTGATAACCAGTAGGGCATCTACATGCTGGGCGATACGTTCCACACCATCCAGCGCCTGGATAATTTTCTTTTCACCTTCGAAGATAAAAGGTATGGTGACGATACCGACGGTGAGAATGTCCATCTCCTTGGCTATGCGGGCAATGACGGGAGCAGCTCCCGTACCTGTTCCGCCACCCATTCCGGCGGTGATAAATACCATTTTGGTACCGTCGTTCAGCAGCGATTTGATTTCTTCGCTACTCTCTTCGGCGGCTTCTCGGGCACGTTCGGGACGGTTTCCGGCACCCAGTCCCTCGGTAATAGAACGCCCCAGTTGCAGTTTTACGGGGACGGGAGACTCTTTCAACGCTTGGTTGTCCGTGTTACACAGAACGAACGTCACGTCGTGTATGCCTTCCCGGTACATGTGGTTCACGGCATTACCACCACCACCACCTACACCAATCACTTTAATGATCTTCGGTGAATCTGTCGGGAAATCGAATTGTACTATATCGTCCATGATAATGGGATTTATGATTTATAATTTATGATTTATACGTTATGAGATCATTTCAGATCGTCATCCGAGAAAATCTCATTGGAAATCTTGTTGAAAGTCTTTTCAAACCAGCTGGGACCTTCTTTCTTCTTTTTCTTTTTCTCTTCTTTTTCTTTACGTTCTTTCTCCTTGCGTTCCCGTTCGCGACGTTCTTTCTCTTCCTTCTCGCGCTGTGCTTTGGCGGCACGGGCGGCGGCTTCCTGTTCTTTCAGGGCTTCGTCGTCGCCAAACATATCGACGGGTTTCGGTGGAGTAACGGTGGAAGCGGCAGGTGCAGGCTTCACCTCTTGCAGGCAGCAGTTTTCGTTGCCGGCAGCAAGCAGGCCGAGCAGTGTATTCTGCATGCCGTCTTTCTTCAGTACATCGCTGAAGCCATGGATGGTGTTGTGTACAAACCGGGTGGTCTTTACCTTATCGACCTTGCTGCGTTTGCGGAATGCGTCTTCCATGTTTTTCAGGTTGGCGCCCCCACCGGTGAAGATGATGCCGGACAGCAATCTGTCTTCGTATCCGGAAAGTTGCAGTTGGTTCCATACATTGGCAAGGATTTCTTCGGCACGGGCGTCGATGATGTCGTTCAACACGTTCAACTCGATGCTACGACCGTCCTCCAGTGTGCAGACTGCCGGTGTTTCAGTCTCTTCTTCCTCGTAAAGCATATCTCCGTATTTCAGCTTCAGTTGCTCGGCTTCGGCCTCTTCCATTTGCAGGGCGGTAATGTCACGGGTGATATTGTTTCCACCCAGCGGCAGTACGCTAAGGAAGCGGAGAATGTTATTTTTATATACTGATACGGTAGTCGTATCTGCCCCGAAGTCTACCAAGGCACATCCCGAACGCATTTCGCTTTCCGTCAGCACGGCATTGGCCAGGGCTATCGGGGCGATGAGCAAGTCGGCAATTTCTACTTTGGCCTGTTCGAAGCTGTGCTCCAGATTCTTCTTGAGGGAAGCACGTGCCACGATATTCAGGAAGTTTCCTGTGATACGTTTGCCTGCTACACCCACCGGATCGGCCTGAAGATTGTTGTCTATCTTATATTCCTGCGGGGCTACATCCAGCACGCTCATGTCCATCAGGGGAACTTCGAGGTTTTCATCGCTGATTGCATCTACCAACTCTTGCGAAATAATCCCTTCCTCTTCCAGCACACGGCTTACCGCATTCTTTACCGTGCGCAATGACTGTCCGCCGATGCCTACATATACTTTGGCAATGGAGTTGTTCAACTGGCTTTCCAGCTTGTTGATGATGGAAGTCAGAGCCTGTGCGGTCTTGTCAATGTTGTAGATGACTCCTTTGTGGATAAAAGAAGAGGCATCCTCACGCGCGTAGGCCAGCACTTGTATGCTTCCGTCGCTGTTCTTCTTGCCGGCGATACCGGAAATCTTGGAAGAACTCAACTCGATAGCGGCGATAAATTCTGTTGTTGCCATAGATATATTTCTATTGTTTATATTTTAATTCTCTCGTTTCGTACAGATAATCTGATTACTAAATTCAACGTTAATACGGGAATATTTGTTCCATCCTACCTGATTTAAACCTCTTTCGTAGAAAGCTTTCACCCGTTCGAGCTTGCGCTCAAAGCCGTCCAGCTTACCGAGATAGATGATGTGGTCGCCCACACGGGGCACTAATTCCACATTCTTGTCCGACAGCACATGTATCTGTTCGATCTGTGCGTCCCAGAACTTATTATTCTGCAAAAATACACCAAACTTATATAAATCCCTCATGGCAAACGACTTTTCTACTCTTCCGGTCACTATGGCAAGGTGAGCAACGCATTTTGCGTCGGGTGGCATCACGGTGCCTTTGTTGTCCAGATAGTAGTTTTCACCGTTTGCACTCATCACTCGCAGGATGGGGATGCGCTGGCTGACTTCCACACAGAGTATTCCACTGGGAGTCTTATAGCACTCCACTTCGTCGATCAGCGGATGTTTGGCGAGTTCCCGTTCCAATGTTTTGCTACGAATGCGATCCATAGGTTTGCCAACGGGATAAATACCTTTCTTTTCCAGCATACCCGAAACTTCTTTCTTGGTGATGAAGCCGGCATAAACTGTATCTTTGATAACCAATTCCATGTCACGACACACCTGTCCGGCAGGCTTCCGGTTGAAAGCCGTGATAGCTACCACCAGATAGGCGATGACGAGCAGCAGGACGATAGACAATAGAATTCTTTTCAGCATGTATGATTTATCAATTATGATTTATGATTTCTCAACTGTCAGTTACTCTGCCAATTGTTTTGCAATGGCAGGGACGTAGTTATCTATGTCTCCTGCACCTAAAGTAATCAGAACCTCGATCTTTTTCTGCGATAGCAGGTTCAGAATGTCTTCTTTCCTGCACATACATTTTTCAATGCCCGGACGCAGGTTGTCATATATCAGCTGGCTGGTGACACCGGGAATCGGTTGTTCACGTGCCGGATAGATATCCACGAGGATCACTTCATCGAGCAGGGACAAGCTGTCGGCAAATTCCTTGTAGAAGTCACGGGTACGTGTGTAAAGGTGCGGCTGAAAGATAGCTGTTATTTTCTTGTCCTGATATAGATCGCGGATAGATTTTACGCTTTGTGCGATTTCGGCAGGATGATGGGCATAGTCGCTCAGAAATACCACTTTGTCATTCTTGATTTTGAAGTCGAAACGGCGGTCTACTCCGCGGAAACTTGCCATGCCGCGTTTGATTTCCTCATCCGTAGCACCGTTGAGGTGGGCGAGTGCCATGGCTGCCACACCATTCTCTATATTGATGCTGACGGGAACACCTAATTGGATATCATTGATACGTGTATCAGGTGCCACGAAGTCGATAAATATCTCACCGTTCCCGATGCGGATATTTTCAGCATGGAAATCACCTTCGGTGCGAGCATAGGTATAAACTTTTACGCCGGATTGTACATCAGGCTTCAAAGCAATGTCTTTGTGAATGATCAATGCGCCGCCCGGTTGAATCAGGGTTGTATAATGACGGAAGCTTTCCAGATAGGCTTCTTCCGTACCGTAGATGTCCAGATGATCGGGGTCAGTAGCTGTAATGACACTTATGTACGGTGATAACCAATGGAAAGAACGGTCGAATTCATCTGCTTCGATCACTGTGTACGGACTGGACTGAGACAGTAGCAGGTTAGTTCCATAATTCTTGGAGATGCCTCCGAGGAATGCGGTGCAGCCTACATGTGACTGATAAAGCAAATGTGCGGCCATTGTGCTGGTAGTGGTTTTACCATGCGTTCCGGCTACGCACAGACCTTTGCTGCTGTGGGTGATTGTTCCCAGAACCTGGGCGCGTTTTTGTATTTCGAAACCGTTATTGCGGAAGTACACTAACTCGGCATGATCTTGCGGAACGGCCGGGGTGTATACGACTAAAGTTGTTTCCTTGTCCTTGCAATCTTCGGGGATCAGGCTTACATTTTCTTCATAATGTATCTGTGCACCTTCTGCGATAAGGTGTTCGGTCAGTTCGCTCGGAGTGCGGTCGTAACCAGCTACAAGTTTGCCCTTTGATAAGAAATAACGTATCAGGGCACTCATACCGATGCCGCCGGCACCGACGAAATATACGGATTTGATGTTTTCTATATTCATTTTCTTATATTTTAATACTATCTCAATTTTCCTCCTCCCGGGAGGAGGGGAATTGGGATACTGCTGTTTATTCATTGAGATACTATAGTTTGTTTATCAGTTTCAATACTTCTTTTGCAATTATAGTTGCTGAGTCCGGCAGCGCCAACTTGGCAATGTTCTCGCTCAACGTTTTTAGTTTTTGTGCATCGGCAACCGTTTCGAGTGCTACCGGAATAAGACGCTTCATAGCATCTGCATCCTTCACGTAAATGGCGGCTTCCTTATCTACGAGGGCCAGTGCATTTTTAGTCTGGTGATCTTCTGCCACATTGGGTGAAGGTACCAGAATAACCGGTTTATTCAGCAGGCAGAACTCAGAGATAGATCCTGCTCCTGCACGCGAAATGACCAGATCGGCAGCCGCATACGCGCTTGCCATATCTTTAATGAAATCCGTCACATAGAGGTTCGGGATAGCTGAGATGCGTGGATTACGTACCGCTTCTCCGGTGGTGGTAGTGATGGCATCTTTCACTTGCTGAATGTATATCTTCCCGGTCTGCCAGATGAACTGAATGTCACCGTATGCTTTGATTGTATCCAGTGCGGCAATCAGCGTCTGGTTTATAGTACGCGCTCCAAGACTGCCACCCAGTATCAATATTGTTTTCTTCTCCGGATTGAAACCGAAAGAGGTCACGGCAGCTTCGCGACTCTGCTTATTTGCTAACAGATTCTGTCGAACCGGATTTCCTGTCATAATAATCTTATCCGCAGGAAAGAACTTTTCCATTCCATCATACGCAACACAAATCTTGCAGGCTTTTTGTGCCAGCAGCTTGTTTGTTACGCCTGCATAAGAGTTCTGTTCCTGTATCAAAGTAGGCACTCCCATCATACCTGCTACTTTTAACGTAGGGCCACTGGCATAACCACCTACACCTACCGCTACCTGAGGATGAAACTCTTTCAGTATGCGGCGTGCCTTCAACTGGCTGCGGAGTAACTTTATAATCACTGCAAAGTTTTTCCATAAACGTTTACGGTCGAAGCCTGCCACGGGTAAACCGATGATTTTGTATCCTGCATCGGGCACACGTTGCATTTCCATCCGTCCTTCTGCACCTACAAAGAGGATTTCTGCATCGGGGCGTAGTTCCTTGATGGCATTGGCAATGGATACTGCGGGGAATATATGTCCCCCTGTACCTCCACCGCTTATGATAATGCGGGGAGCCTCTTCGTTATGACTTTTATTCATATCTTTCATACTTAATTTTATTGCAGGAGTTAAAGGAGTTGTCACTCCGTTGTCTCCTACTCGAATTCTGCATCACTGTTCAGCACCTTTGCTGTTGGTTCGGCCGCTGTTTGTATCTCGCTATTTCCTTCTTCAACAGCAGCTTCCACTTGCATCGGTATCTGTGCGTCATGTTCTTTAATCTCTTCCAATTTGGCAGTATAGCGACTCACACTCAATATCATGCCGATATAGGCGCAGTTGATAAGTGTGGAGGTACCACCTTTACTGATAAGCGGCAGCGGTTGCCCGGTGACCGGTGCCAATCCTACTGCTACCATCATGTTAAATACGGCTTGCGATACAAGCAACAGCGCAATTCCTATGATGAGGAAAGCCGGAAACGTTCGGTCGCACTTCTTCGCTATACGCCCGACTCGTATCAGCAGGCAGACGTAGAGGAATACGACGAAAGCCCCGCCTATCAATCCCAATTCTTCCACAATAATGGCAAAGATAAAGTCAGAGAATGCCTGGCTCAGGAAGTCGCGCTGTACTGAGTTACCCGGTCCTCTACCTACAACATTGCTTGTGGCTACAGCGATACGGGCGTGGGCTATCTGGGCATCTTTGTCAATATCGAATTTGGCGGCAGGCACTTCTGTGTCATCCGTGAATTTCTCTATACGGGCACGCCATGTGTCAAAACGGTGCAGGAACGGTAAATCGCTATTCTTGGTCAGTACCAGGAATGCTACACCTATGATTGCTACTCCTGCCAAAGCACCGGCCAATATCAACAGTTTCTTTATTGCCACCCGTCCGATGAACATCATCAGAAAAACCACTCCGAAAAGCAAAGCCGCCGTCGAAAGGTTCTCCGGTGCAATCAGCAGGCAGACAACACCTGTGATGATCATGATACGCTTGAAGGCTTTCGGACTGGCCCCGTCTTCATCCTGTCCCTTGGAGAGGATAAAGGCAGTGACGATGATCACGGCCATTTTTGCCACCTCCGAAGGCTGGAACTGGATACCCATGAAGGTCATCCAGCGTGCAGCACCGTTGATGCGTTCCATCATCATAACAAGACCCAGTAATACTACGGACAAAGGCAGCAGGAACACAGGGAACACCTGAAACCACTTATAAGGAATATTGTGCATAAACACCACTACTACAGCGCCCACCATCAGGATGATGCTGTGCTGTGTAATAGGCCCCCAGTGGTCACCGCTCTTGTACGTCAGTGTAGATGCGGCGCTGAACACTTCTACGATAGAAATGAGGCAAAGGAAAAGGAATATGATCCAGATTACCTTGTCACCTTTGAATATGCTTCTGAGTAAGTCCAATGCTTCGCAAATTAATAGTTAATAATTAAGGAATGAAAGCGCTTATATACGCTTGCTTTTCTCACGATGTGCGACCGTCTTTTTATCCCGGGCGCGGTCATAATGCTCTTACGTATTCCTTGAACTGGTCTCCGCGATCTTCATAACTGTTGAAGAGGTCGAAGCTTGCACAACAAGGGCTCAGCAATACCGTTTCGCCTTTTTTCGCTAAACGGAAAGCGGCATCTACGGCATCTTTCATACCGGTTTGCACATCGGCAACGGGCAATCCCATGCGATCGAAGAAATCGTGCAACTTTTCGTTATGCAATCCCAGGTAAACCAGGGCAGAGCATTTTTCGCGCACCAGGTCTTCAATTTCTGTATAGTCGTTGCCTTTATCTTTTCCGCCCAGTATCAGGACCGTTTTCGTTTTCATGCTCTGCAAAGCATACCAGCAGGAATTTACGTTGGTAGCTTTAGAGTCGTTGATAAACTCTACACCGCGCACTGTGGCTACTTTTTCAAGGCGGTGTTCTACGCCTTTGAAGTCGGATAAAGCACGACGAATATATTCTTTCTCTATTCCGGCAAGATTGGCAGAGATGCCTGCGGCGAGAGAATTGTATAAGTTGTGTGTGCCTTGTAAAGCCAATTTCTCCTGCTCCATGTTGAAGGCGATGGGTTCGTTGATTTCCACTTCACCGTCTTCTACGTAGGCTATGGCTCCATCTTCTTTCATTGCGGAGAATGGATAAAGGTGGGCGCATAACCCGTGTTTGTCCAGTTCGCGTTTGATGATGGGGTCGTCATTCCAGAAGATGAAAGCATCTTCCGGTGTCTGGTTCTGCGTGATACGGAACTTTGCGTCCACATAGTTCTGCATGCAGTGGTTGTAGCGGTCCAGGTGGTCGGGCGTAATATTCATCAGCACGGCAATGTTGGCGCGGAACTTATACATGTTATCCAACTGGAAAGAACTGAGCTCAATCACGTAGTAATCATGTTGATCCGTGGCCACCTGCAAAGCAAGGCTCTTGCCAATGTTGCCTGCCAATCCTACATTCAGACCTGCACTCTTGAAAATGTGATAAATGAGTGAGGTGGTAGTGGTCTTACCGTTTGAACCGGTAATACATATCATTTTAGCATTGGTATAGCGCCCTGCAAACTCTATCTCAGAGATGACAGGCGTACCTTGCTTTTTCAGTTTCAATATAATCGGAGCATCATTGGGGATGCCGGGGCTTTTCACCACTTCTTCGGCATTTAAAATCAGCTCTTCTGTATGCTGTCCTTCTTCCCAGGAGATGTCGTACCTGTCCAGCATTTCTTTATATTTGCTTTTAATGGCGGACATGTCGGATACGAATGTGTCGAATCCCTTCACTTTGGCGAGTACGGCAGCACCTGCACCACTCTCTCCGGCTCCTAATACTACAATTCTACTCATGTTTTCTTTAGTTACGGGCTACCAGCTACGAGCTACAAGCAGTGGCTGGAGTTGGTAGTTGCTACAAGTTTGTTTCTTATTGGTTACCGGTAGCGAGCACTTGTAGCTTGTAGCTCGTCACTGGCAACTCTGTTATCTTATCTTTAATGTAATAATCGTTATCGCGGCCAGTACAATCGTCACAATCCAGAAACGGACCGTGATTTTTGACTCATGGAACAACTTGGTCGGCGTTGTAAACTTCACTGTACAGCCCGGTTCTATCAGGCTCATGGAGGTACGGAAGTGGTCGTGGATAGGTGTTCGTTTGAATAGCCTTTGTTTTACTCCTTTCCGTTTTCCGGCTTTGTAATAGAACCGTTGTAAAATGACGGATAGGTTTTCCAGCAGGAATACACCGCAAAGAATGGGTATCAGCAACTCTTTGTGTATGATGATGGCAAATACGGCGATGATACCGCCAATGGTTAAACTGCCCGTATCACCCATGAATACCTGTGCCGGATAGGCATTGTACCACAGAAAACCAATCAAGGCACCAATGAAGGCGCAGATGAAGATTACCAGTTCTTCCGATCCGGGAATATACATGATATTCAGATAACCGGCATATTCGATGTGGCTGGATACATAAGCTAAAATTCCCAGTGCCAAACCTATAATAGCCGAGTTCCCTGCCGCCATACCGTCCATTCCATCATTCAGATTGGCGCCATTACTGACGGCTGTCACTACGAATATAGTGATAATCACAAACAGTACCCAACCTGCCGTTTGCGCATGTTTACCCATGAAACTTACGAAATCAGCATAATCCAGGTTATTGCTTTTAAAGAAGGGGATGGTAGTCTGCGTCGACTTAATGTCTTGTCCCGCATGAATAACTTCCACTTCCTGCCCGGGTTTCTGCACTTCAATGTTTTCGCGGATGACGGCTTGCGGACTCAGGTATAAAGTAAGTCCTACGATTAATCCCAAACCTATCTGTCCGATAATCTTGAACTTTCCGTGCAGGCCTTCTTTGTCTTTCTTGAAAATCTTGATATAATCATCGGCAAATCCTAATGACCCCAGCCATACCGTGGTAATCAGCATCAATATCATATAGATATTACTCAACTTACCCAGTAGCAGACACGGAATGAGAATTGCTACAATGATAATGACGCCCCCCATACTCGGTACACCTACCTTGTTCACCCCGAACGGATCGATGCTGGCATCACGTTGTGTTTCCGTAATCTGTTTCCGTTTCAGCAGGTTGATAAAACGATCTCCCCAGATGCTTGAAATGAGCAATGCAAGGATGATTGCCATCAAAGCCCGGAATGATGTATATCCAAACATACCCGCACCGGGAATGTCATACTTGTCTAACCATTGAAATAAATAATACAACATGTTCTTAGTGATTAGTGATTGGTGATAAGTGATTAGTGTCTTGCATGGTGATAATGCAGTTGCTAATCACTTATCACTAACCGTTAAAAACTTTATTTAGCTCTTCTTTATCATCGAAATGATGTTTCACTCCCTTAATCTCCTGATAGTTTTCATGGCCTTTTCCGGCAACGAGAATTACATCACCCGGCTGTGCCAGTAGGCAAGCGGTCTTGATGGCCTCGCGACGGTCGGCTATGCTGATGGTTTTCTGCATGTCCTCCTTGTCTAATCCGGCAAGCATATCGTTGATGATATCCTGGGGCTCTTCAAAACGCGGGTTGTCCGAAGTGATGATGACACGATCGCTGGCTTTGGCTGCTTCCTTGGCCATGATGGGGCGTTTGCCTTTATCGCGATTACCGCCTGCACCTACTACGGTGATCACCTTGCCTTTACCTTCAAGTACTCCGTGAATAGCGTTCAATACGTTGATGAGGGCATCCGGAGTGTGTGCATAATCTACAATGGCGGTGATGCCTTTGGGAGAACGTACCGCATCAAAGCGCCCGGCTACCGGCTGCAAAGTGCTGAGGGCAACCAATACATCTTCCTCTTTTTTGCCGAGCAGTACAGCTGCACCAAATACCGCCAACAGGTTTGAAGCATTAAAACGGCCGATGAAATGCACGGCTAGTTCGTGGTTATTGAAGTCGAGTAACATACCTTCGAAATGAGACTCCAATATCTTGCCTTTGAAATCGCTGAGGCTGCGCAATGAGTAGGTATATACCTTTGAACGCGTGTTTTGCGTCATTACAAGTCCGTTCTTATCATCTAGGTTGGTCAGACTGAAGGCGTTCTTCGGCATGTCGTCGAAGAATTTCTTCTTAGCTTTGAGATAATTCTCCACTGTCTTGTGATAGTCCAGATGGTCGCGCGTCAGGTTGGTGAAAATACCACCTGCAAAACGGAGCCCGCTGATACGTTTCTGGTCGATAGAGTGCGAACTCACTTCCATGAAGACATACTTGCACCCGGAGTCTGCCATCTGTCCTAATAACTGGTTCAGAGTGATGGGGTCGGGGGTCGTATGCTCAGTGGGTATGGGCTGATCGTCTATGTAGTTGCAAACAGTAGAAATCAGTCCTACCTTATAACCGAAATAACGGAATGTATTATATAATAAGGTGGCGATGGTCGTTTTCCCATTCGTTCCGGTTACGCCTACTAGTTCCATCTTGGAAGTAGGATCGTCGTAGAATGTAGTGGCTACTTTGCCTACAGCGTCTTCGCTGTCTTTCACTTGAATGTAGGTGATGCCCTCCTGTTTAGCTTCGGGTACATCTTCGCAGAGCACGGCGACAGCACCTTTCTCTATGGCTGCGGGAATATAGACATGTCCGTCAGTTTGGGTACCGCGCATAGCCATAAACAGATGTCCGGCTTGTACCAAGCGAGAGTCGATGTTTACCCCCGTTATCTCCGTCTCCGTACTTCCGATAATCTGTATCGGTTGTATTGCTTTCAGTAATTCACTTAATACCATACCTTATATATAATATATATTCTAAATTAATAAATCTTTCGTCCACACCTCTAATGAAGTGCTAACGTCACCGTCTGTCCTTTTACCACACGGTTGCCTCCCGGTATCGATTGATTTCTCACTTTTCCGATACCGTTTAGTCTAACTTTCAAACCTTTACTCTCCAATAGGTACACAGCATCCTTTGCTCCCATTCCAATAACACTGGGGACGAGATCCGGGTTGGCCCCGTCTTTACCTTGCAGAACAACTGCATTGGGAGCAGCTTGTGTATGTCCCCAAACCTCTTGTCCTTTCTTGGACGTGAATTGTTTCTGTACCGGTACTTTCAAACTATTCAGTACCTGGAAGGCTTCATTCATTTCTCCGGCTTTTACTGGTGGAATGACATTGCTTGTACTATCTATTGCACTGCGGATATCAAATCTCAGATTCTTTGCATATACTCTTTCTGCAATTTTTCCGAATACACTACCTGCCATCAGACCGCCTGATGCCGGAAGTCCCGGTTTCTGTATGGAAACGATACAGCTATACTTGGGAGCATCAGCCGGGAAATAGCCACAAAAGCTTACCAGATAATTTACTCGTCCGTTTTTATAGCCTGCTGTACCTTGTGATACCTGTGCTGTACCCGTCTTGCCGGCTACGGAAAATTGTTTGCTTCCGGCCGGTTTGGCTAATCCTTGTGATACCACTTTTTCCAGAATATCACGTATCTGAGTCAATGTCCGGTCAGAGCATATCTTCGGGTTGATCACTTCCGTAGGATATTCTTCTATAACTTCACCGTCTTTTACCGCAGCCTTTACGAATTTGGGTCGTATCATTACACCATTGTTGGCAATGGCATTATAGAAAGTCAGGATATTGAGTGGCGGAACCTGTGTTTCGTATCCGATACTCATCCAGGGCAGGGTGGTTTTTGCGAAGTATCTTTCCTTCGGCCCCTTGATGTTGGGCTTCCCTTCACCGGAAATTTGTAGATGTAGCGGTTGGTCGATGCTCATGCGCTTTAAACCATCCACATATTTCTGCGGATTATCTTTGTAATGTTTATCAATGAGATAGGAGACACCTACATTGGATGAGACTTCCAGAATGCGTGTTACATTGATTTTTCCATATCCTCCGCGATGCCAGTTATGATCTCTCATTTTGCTGCCATACATCATCATAATACCATTCCCGGTGTCTACTTCTGTTTCCGGTGTGATCTTTCCATCTTCAAGGGCCACCATGATGGAAGCTGTCTTGAAAGTAGAGCCCGGTTCCATCATGTCACTGATGGCATTGTTGCGCATTTCGTAATAGTTGCCATCGTTAGCTTTCATCATGTTGACGATGGCTTTCACTTCACCGGTCTGTACTTCCATGAGTACTGCAACACCTACAGTGGCATTAATTTCTTTCAACTTGTCTACCAATGCTTTCTCGCAGATATCCTGCATGCCTACATCGAGGGTTGAGATAATATCACAACCATCTACGGGGGCTATATCTACAATATTCAGGTACTTGTTCATCACCTTCTGGCGATGAGTGATGCCATCGCGACCTTTTAATAAGGTGTCGAATGACAACTCGATACCATTTTTTGCACCTTGTGCAGTATCGGCATAAAGATCGCCTAATGTGCGGGCTGCCAATGATCCGAATGGTTTCTTGCGTTGATTATAAACCTGCTCGTGGAAACCGCCTTTGTACTTGTTCAGATTGAATACAGGCAGACGTTTAGCTTCTTTATACTGGATATACGAGATACGTTTCGGATAAATCAGATAATTACGGCTGCCCTTCTTACGCCCTTTTTGCAAGTGTGACTTAAATTCGGCGGCACTTTTATCGGGGAATATCTTATGCAGTCCTTCGCAAATTTCGTTCATGTGGTTCACCAGCATGGTATCTTTGGTTACACCACCTGCCTTAAAGTCCATATAGATGCGATATTCCGGCAAGGAACTTGCCATCAGTTTGCCATCGGATGAAAGAATATTACCACGATTAGGCTTTACCGTCACGTTCTCTTTTATGAAACGGTCGGCTACATCCTGCCAGTATTGTCGCTCTGCAAACATGATAATTGCGGCTTTTACGACAATAGCTATTCCCAGCAGCCCCATTACGAGGACTACAAAGAAGTAGCGGGTCATGATATTTTTCTTATTTACTGCCAAGTCTGTTTTCTGTTTAACGATTCTACTGATTACTTAATCAAATACGGTGGATTGGTTGAGGTCTGTAAGTCACTCTCCTTGGTTGCAATGTATTCCTCAATGCGTGACTGGCGACTTTTTTCCATCAACTCCGAGCTACGGGTGAGGGCATCATATTTAATGTCAATCAGTTCTTTTTTCAGTTTATCAATCTCTATCATTTGTTGCTGACAAGCATAACGGTTGTGTATGTAAAACAGTATCAGCACCATTATCAGCACAAGCAATTTGGTCTGACGACGGAAGAAATCCGTTGCCAGAATATCACCACCAATGATGTTCTTCAGAGACGTGCGATTTTTAGCTCTCTTCGCTTTCTCTGTTTTCTCATTAATCTGTTTCTCTTCTACTTCACTCATTGCCTATCGCTAATTACTAATCACTTAACACTAACCACTATTCCTCCCCTTTTTTCTCCGCTATTCTCAGTTTTGCACTTCTCGATCTCGGGTTTCGTTCTATCTCCGTTTCGTCCGGTACAATCACCTTATTGTTTACCAGTCGGAAAGGCGTCTGTACATTTCCAAAAAAATCCTTTTCCATCTTGCCTTCCACGTTCCCGGTTTTCATCATATTCTTCACCATTCTGTCTTCCAGCGAGTGATACGTGATTACTACTAGGCGTCCGCCCGGTTTCAGCGCTTCGGTTGCTGCATATAACATCTCTTTCAGCGCTTCCATTTCCTGATTTACTTCGATACGCAATGCCTGGAAAACTTTTGCCAACTCTTTTTTCTCGCGTTCCCGACCGAAAAGTGGCTTGATGACTTCCAGAAACTCACCGATAGTTGTAATCTTTTGTCCGGCGCGTGCCTTTACGAGTACGGATGCCAATTTGCGGCTGTTTTTCAGTTCTCCGTACAGATAAAAGATATCTGCCAGGCGCTCTTCATCATAAGTATTGATAATGTCCGCCGCAGTGTCTCCTGCACGTTTGTTCATACGCATATCCAGTGCACCATCAAAACGGAATGAGAATCCCCGCTCGCTATCATCGAAGTGATGTGAGGACACACCCAGATCGGCAAGTATCGCATCTACTTCTTCTATATCATGGTAGCGCAGGAAGTTATGCAGGTAGCGGAAATTGCTGCGTACAAAAATAAAATGCGGATTATCCACGATATTCTGTTCAGCATCTTCGTCTTGGTCAAATCCCAGTAACCGTCCGCCGTCTCCCAATCGTGACAGTATTTCGCGTGAATGTCCTCCTCCACCGAAAGTGACGTCTACATACGTCCCATCCGGGCGGATATTCATTCCGTCCACACTCGGCTTCAACAACACCGGTACATGATATGTCAATTCTTCATTCATCACTAATAACTAATCACTTGTTACTCATCTTCTTCTTCCTCCCAATCATCCTCATCTCCCAAAATGTCCTGCAAAGCTTCGCTGAACTCTTCCGGACTTACGAATGGCTGTTCGGTTTTCTCTTTTGCCCAGATCTCTATTGTATTATCTACACCAATAAAACGTACATCGCTCTGTATGCCGGCCATTTGCAGGTAACGTTTGGGCAGAAGGATGCGTCCGTTTCCATCGGGAATCATGATTTCCGCATCGCTCACAAATTGCCGGAAAATGTCTTGGTGTTTTGCGTTCCATTTGTTCAATCGCCTCCTTAATTGGTTTTGCGTCTTGAACCAAACGCTTTCTGGATAGAGTACCAGGCAATCTTGGAATACGTCTTTGCGCAGCACGAGCCTTTCTTCGGAAGCGGATTGCAGTTGCCTCCGAAAACCGGCGGGGATAAATACACGTCCCTTAGCGTCGGTCTTCGCTTCTATATTGCCCAAAAAACGTATCATTGTTACCTTATTATAATAAGCGACGGTAAAAGTACACATTTCCCCACAATTCCCCACAAGATTTAACTAAAAACTTTCTGAGAAGTTTTCAACACCCTGTTCATTGTTTATTTCGTTGATAATGAACATAGTGCCGAAAGGCTTTATTCGTGGGAAATTGAGGTGTAAAAACCTTGTTAGTTTTGTATTTGGACTGTACTTGTACCGTATCCGAGCCGTACTTGCTCCGTACCAACTCCGTAGTTTCTCCGTATAGAGGTACCTCTGACCGAAGAAGGTACGGAGCAAGTACGGTTCGGATACGGTTAGGGTATGGCGAATTCTAAAGATGGAAGACCTTGTATTTCGTGTTTGATTTTGTGAAGTCAAGAAAGAAAAAACAGCATGAGAAAAGTCAAGTTATTGGCTGTAATCTTTTTGCTTAGAGTAAAAACTGTAGAAAAAGGAGTATAAATTGTATTACTCCTAAATGCATGGTGCCAATAGCTTTTTTTCTAAAAAAGAGTATCTATCTTTATTGCGTAATTAAATATGAAAAACATGAAATTGAAATTAATTTTGCTCTTAATTAACCTAGGGCTAGCTACTTCTATTTTTTCACAATCTCTTTTGTATTTGTATGATGCTGCAGGCAACAGAATCACTCGAATGCAAGTAGCTACGCGTTCTTTTGTACTTCAAAAAAACGAGGTAAATGTTGTATCGTCAGAGGGACTGTTGGAACGGAAAGCAATTAAACTCTTTCCTAACCCAGTGCAAACGAAGTTGACTGTTCTGTTAAGTGAACTCTTTGAGCCGGGTTACGGCGAAGTTTTCCTGTACGATTTGCAAGGTCGACTATTGTTAAGCCAGGATGTGACTTCTATACGAACTATCCTTCAGCTTGATAGCTTTGTGTCGGGTACATATTTGCTGAAGTTGGTCTTCGGTTCAAGGCAATCTATATGGAAAATTATTAAAGAATAGGGTTATACTGTTTGTAAACTAATTATTTATTATGAAAACACATCACTTATGGCTTATTCTTTTAGCCGTGACATTTACTTTTATAGTGACATTCCCATCTATGGGACAACAATCTTTTGATTTTATTTCATCCGTAAAAAAACATCGGACAGTACCTACTGACACAATTTCTACTGGTGATTCCATTTATATAAAAAAGCTAGAGTGCAGGAGCAAAGAGACTATTGTTAACCAAAATCCTATGTCTCAACAAGATTTAGTAAGAGGTTTTGCGAGTGGTTCTCATACGCATATCCCTACCTCAATATCTGTAAATACAAGTAAAGATGTTGGTGTTATACCAATAAATTCACAAGTTACGCCATCGGGAGGACTTGTTTACAATGTTCCTATTTCGTGTGTTCCGGTACGTAGTGGCATTGCACCTTCTGTTTCCATTGCTTATAATAGTCAAGGTGGAAATGACATAGTTGGTTATGGTTGGTCTATTGGCGGTCTATCATCTATAACTCGAGTACCACGTTCTATGTACTATGACGGTAAAACAGCACCGGTTGAAGTGAATGGTGATGATGCATTAATGCTTGATGGAGTTCGTCTGTTGCCAACAACTGTTGTGAATGTTTTTGAGACAGAACAAGGGAATATCCGAGTGAAAGCGCAGAAAACGGCATCCGGCACATTTAGTTACTTTACGGTATTATATCCGAATGGCACGGTAGCTGTATTTGGTTCACAAACTAATACGAGTGACTGCCTCGTTTACCCAATATCTAAAAGTACAGACGTTTTGGGAAATATGGTATCCTTTTCTTATGCTTATCAAAATAACAGGTATCGCATTCTAAATATAGAATATGGAGCTCATACTTCTTCTGATACGCCATTGGCTAATATTGCATTTACTTATAAAGACCGTGTGGACGTGTTGAGTGGTTTTGAAGGAGAAACAGAAGTAAAGTTATTCCATTTACTTGATAATATTAAGTGTTATCACGGAATAGAATTGCTTCATACCTATTCATTTGTTTATAAAACTAGTAATGTGTCTTTGTTGACAAGAATAGATTGCGATAATTTAAACCCTTTGTTGTTTTACTATGGATATGATAATAATATGAATGGATGGGAAAAACAAAAAGCTATATTAACGAGATATTTTAATCAGGATACCGATTTAGTAGTAAATAAGGTAAAGTTTGAGTCAGGGACAGAAGATGATGGACTTTTTTCGTATCCGGATTTTAATCCTTGTGCTATATCTTCGAAAGGGTATTATTCTGCTTTTGCTGAAAACCAAGAGTTGCTTGTATATCGAAATTTGGAAGGGAGTACTTTGGTACCTGCAACTTTGTATGCAGAGCGAGGCTTTCAGACTTTATTGTCGGCAGATGTAGATGGAGTATCTGGAGATGAACTATTGAAGATAAATGCTACGGTGCAGAGTGGTAAGGATCGTTTAACTGTAAAGGTTTATAAGCCTGGTTTGGGTTTGTCTTTGACACAGACTTCTACTTTTACATTTGACAGTGAGGCTCCCAATAGTTCTAGCATTTGGCCAAAAGTATATCTTCCGGGCGATTACAATGGAGATGGAAAAGCTGAGTTATTGGCTATATCTATGGATAGACCTTTGGATAAGGATATGAACTCTAAGTGCTATTTGTTTGATTTGAGCACAAATAAGGTGTTGTTTAATGCTCATGGTTTCAATTTCAATGTGAAACAAGGAATTTTGGTGGCTGTAGATATTGACGGAGATGGAAAGACGGATATTTGTCATATTAATTTTGGGATAACAAGGGTGTATTCGTTTTCTCAAGTGAACGGAGTATATAGCTTAAACTTGAAATGTAGTTTTGACTTATCCTATAATTATGTATTTCAAAGCAATAGAGACATGGCCATTGGAGATATAAATGGTGATGGCAAACCGGAATTCTTAGTAACTCCTGTCAAGTCATATACCAAAAAAGGTACGTATGAGATGCCTGTTACTTCACACGAATTTTGCCCGGAGTGTAATGCAGAATATCCGGAAGATTATGAATGTGTGCATTGTGGAGAATATATTGGGTATTCCAACAGGTGCTTGGTTTGTGGTGAGTGGCTGGATGGTAGTAGTTGTTCTGTACATGGGGATGTCTGTCAAGTGGAATATTGGCGTAAATTTCATAATGGTACGTGGTGGGAGGTTTATTACCCGTTATCCAATATACGTAGATCGTTTAATTTAACGGAATATGTGGAACATGAAGCTGCCTGTATGCTACAGGATATAGATCAAGATGGGTATGTAGACTTGGTACTTAGGCAGAATACCAGTACATGGGGGTATTTCAATCGTAATGGTGGGTTTAAAGAAGAGGATAGGTTTGGAACGTCACTTGGTGGTGGTATTACTTTACTTCCTTCTTCTATTTCTCAACCGAATTTTTATAGTTCCCTTATAGCTGTTATTGATGAAAATGTTTACAAGGTGAGCTTTACAAGGAATGAGCGTAAACAATATTTGCTAACAGGAGTAATTAATAGTTTCGGGGTGATAGATAAAAACTCCTATCAACTTCTCAATGTAAAGAACGGAGATTATATTGATTTTTATAGTTCCAATGCAATTGTTTCATTCCCTTATGAACGCTTTCAAGGGCCTTTGTGGGGGCTCGCTGCTAAAGAAACTGCTTTAAATGGCAGCATTTTAACCTCGGAAGAGTATCGCTATCAAGGAGGGGTTGTACATCGACAGGGCCGTGGCTTTTGTGGCTTTACTAAAATAATAGCAGAGGATGTATTACGTAACAAAACCATAACAACGATATACGATCCTTTGAACTTTAATAATTTGGTTAGGGTCATTACTCCCGAAGCAGAAGGAAATTATACTTATTATTCAGCTGTTGCTTCTAATAAGAAAGCCACGGTACGACTGAATAACTCAGTAGAAAAGGATCTTTTGAAAAGTACCACAGTGACTAAAGATTATCTTTATGATACTTACAGTAATCCTACGCGTGAAACAGTTACTTATACGGATTATACATCTAACAATGTGATCAAAACAGTTACGAATCAAACTTATAGTAATACAAACACAACCGCGAAGTGGCTGATAGGTCTTCCCTGTTTGAAAACAATAACAGAATCGCGTGACGGGAGTTCGTGGGTAACTTCAGAAGAATTGGTTTATAAAACAGGAACAAATCTTCCAGAAAAGAAAATAATTAAAATTAATGGTAATAAAGTTGGAGAAACGCGATGCACTTATGATGTTTACGGCAATGCTTTAACAGAAGTAAGTGCCCCTCGTACAGCGGTGGAGTATTTAGGAGACACTTGTACTTATTTGAATAATTGCTATGTAAACACTCGTACTGATGCTTTAGGACGTATGACGGTATATTCTAATTATAATAAATATGGTCTACCAGAAAAAGTGGTAAATAATTTGGGTAAGATTGCTTTGTATAATTATGATGATTTGGGGAGAGTTAATACAACCACTTATGATGATGGTACAATAGAGAATATAAATTATAGATGGGATTTGAGTACAGGGGTATATTATATTGAGAAATCAGTAACGGGGATGCCGGAACAGCGTACATATTATGATGCTCTAGGGCGTGATATTCGTATTGGTAATAAACGCTTTGATGGAACTTGGCTGTATATAGATAAACAATATGATAACTGGGGACGCTTATGGAAGGTCTCTCTGCCTTATAAAGGAAATACAGCTTCGTTATGGAATGTATATAGTTATGATGATTTTGATCGAATAGTTTCGTTTTCAGAGCCATCTGGCAAAACAACATCTTACAGTTATATTGGAAAAAGTGAAACAATAGTAAAAGAGAGTATAACGACTACCCGAACATACGATAAGAGTGGGTTATTGGTTTCTGTTACAGATCCAGGAGGAGAGATTACTTATTCTTATCGTCCAGACAGACAGTTGAAAAAGGTTATTGCATCAGGAGGGATTGTAACAGAGTTTGACTATGACCCTGATTATGGGCACCGAACTAAAATTGTGGACCCTAGTGCTGGGACAATGATTTTTACGGAGAATTACTCAGGCAATATACGTACGGTAACACAAACTGATGCAAATAGTAAAACTCTAACTATTGTATATGATAAATATGGTCGTCCTAAAAGTAAAGTTCAACCAGAGTTTACTACTACTTATAAATATGATCCAGTAACAAAACAGATTGATAATGCAACTTCTACCAATGGTACTTCTAAAGTCTATACTTATGATGAATATGCCCGATTGAAGTCACAAACAGATAAGGTTTCGAATGATATCTGGTTGAAGCGTGTTTTCGCTTATGCAAATGGCAATGTGGCTTCTGTTACTTACAGCTCTTCTAAAGAGGCGGTGATTGGAACAGAGAATATGGTGTATACTAATGGACAATTAACAGAAGTAAAGTTTGGGACAACTTCTGTGTGGAAGTTGACAGCTGAAAATGCATTGGGGCAACCTACGACCGCTGTGACTGGACCATTAACGCGTACGTATGGATATAATAGTTATGGTATGTTGACAGAACGAAAAGCTGGAGAGATTCAACATTTTGCTTATACATTCGATATTCAGAAAGGCAACCTGACAAGTCGTGTGGATAAGAAGCGCAATCTGACGGAATCTTTTAGTTACGATAATCTGAATCGTTTAGCTAATTATGCAGGTAAGACGGTAGGATATGATTCGAAAGGAAATATTACATCAATGAGTGGCATTGGCACCATGTTTTATAGTCATGATACGAAGCCGTATGCAGTGACTAATGTGGAATTAAATGGAAACCAAATACCTATGCGGAACCAAGATGTTACTTATACTTCTTTTCAGCGTCCGGCTACTATTGTAGAAAATGATTATATAGCTACTTTTACGTATGATTCTTCTGGTGAACGTGTTAAAATGCTTTTAACTCATAATGGGGCTGTACAAAATACGACTTATTATCTAGGTAATTGTTATGAGACAAATAATACGGAAACTCGCCTCTATTTGGCTGGTGATTATTATTCTTCGCCAATTGTTTATATGAAGAAGAATGGTTCATGGGGAATTTATTATATTTGTCGTGATTACTTGGGTAGTATTACGCATATTACAAATTCTGCGGGTGTTGTCCAACAGGAATTGAGTTATGATGCTTGGGGGCGTTTACGTAATCCTATTAACCATGTACTTTATGCTCCTGGTTTAGAACCGGCATTGCTTTTAGGCAGGGGGTATACGGGGCATGAACATCTGTCTGTTTTTGGCTTGGTTAATATGAATGCGCGTTTATATGATTCCGCATTGGGACGATTCTTGAGTCCGGATCCATATGTGCAGATGATGGATTTTACGCAAAACTTTAATCGGTATAGTTATGCGCTAAATAATCCGTTGATGTATGTAGATAAAAGTGGAAAATCCGTTTGGTTAGCTGCTGTTATTGTGGGGGCGTGGATTGGGATGGGAACTGCTATGGTGATGAGTGATAATTCTGGTTGGGCTTTGGCTGGTGATATGTTGAAAGGGCTATTTATAGGTGGAGCATCTGGTGCTGCCGGGTATTTTGCAGGCGGAGCAATGGCCGGGTTATTAGGAACGACTAGTTTTATCGGTGGGGCGGTTACTGGGTTTAGTGGAGGTTTTGCTGGCGGTTTTGTCGGAGGAGCTGGAAATGCTTGGTTGAATGGAGCAAATTTTAAGCAGGGGCTGAATGCAGGTTTAGCTGCTGGAGGGATAAGTGGTACTATCGGTGGTGTTATTGGAGGAGCTTTAGGGGGTATTTCAGCGATGAAGAAGCAAGGTAATTTTTTTACAGGTAAAGGAGCAATATCCATTGAAGAGAGTATTTCTGACGTAAGTGAATTGGGAGGAGACTACTTTAGTGATGATGAATTAATGAAGGAATACATAGAGTCTCAAATAGGTTGGAGTGAGGGTGATTATGGGATCATGAATATCAGTGTAGAAGCAGATCCTCAAATGATGACCTTAGGATCTGAATATTATAGAGGTGATGGTGGAATCCTTTGTAGAGCTCCTCGTGGTGGAGGGGGAGTTACGGAATTAGGAGGATTGACAAAAACAGTGAATGCAGGAATCTTTCGTTCTCCTCGAGTGTCTATTTATATGTCTCCTCATCAATCATTATCTGGTTTTGCTCTTACTCTTAACCATGAATTAATTCATGCATATCATCGTACTTTAGGATTCGTTTCTTTTTTGGGTTCTGGGTTTCGTGCAGCAACAGAGCAGACTGCCTACGCATACCAATTAAGTCATGCTTTAAATATGAACCAATTAATGAATGCTGTGCAAGGTTTGAATACTTATCGTTCTCCCTATATGCTGCCGTTACCAAATTATTTAATTAAATTTTAATAGATTATGATTAAGAATATTTTTTTACTTTTGTTAGTTTGTATTTCTATGTCTGCTCAAGATTTACATATATATTGTTATAGTAATTATGATTCAGTTATCTTAAAATTGGATTCAGAAAATAGATATACTTTGTCTTCTTTGAATCCGATATGGGAGAATTGTCCGGACGATCTGCCTTATGAAGACTTTGAAGCTCCTGATGTTATTTGGTCAGAAGGAAATTCTGTTCAGAAAGGGGATACTTTAATCTGTACGGATATCCGTTTAAACAAAGAGTGTTGGTTTCTGAAAGAAAAGAATGGTGATGTTATGCGAGTAATAAAAGTACAAGGGTTTCAATATAAAAATGATGTAATGAATAAGCAAAAGATATTGAGACAAGAAAAAGCTGTTACAGCTGAGATTTATGACTTGTTAAGTCAGTATCCTGTTTTTTATATAACACGGCATTTTGTGTTGAACTCTAAGAAGGAGCGTTACATAACTGAGCTTTTTTCTTGGAATGATGATATAAAGAAAAGGATTTATTATAAAAAGAAATGAGAATTATGACGATTTGTATCTGCTGCAAGAACTGTATGTGGAGCAGGTGTATGCTGATTGGGAAGAACAAGCTGCTTATTTACATGATTTTATGCATGCGACTAATCCGTGGCAGTTTTTTAATGCAATAAATGGTTTGAATAGCTACCGGTCGCCTTATATTTACCACTGTCTAAGAAGTTGTTTGGACGGAACGTAAACAAGGCGTTTATTACGTAAAGACGGTATAAAAGTATCAATAAGGTTGCAAATGATGAGTTAATGGAAAAGAAGGAGAAGCTTGAGGGAGGGAAAAGTGAACTCATGATTGAGTATGACACTTATATGATAAACGAACAGGAGTTTATATGTTAAAAAAGGAGTGATGCGTATGAGAATTATAATTATAGTCAATCTTATCTTACTGATATTTTTAAGCTGCTCATCGACTATCACGAGGAGGGAACTGACAGATATCAGTTGGATACGTAATGATAGTCTTTTGCTAGAGTATCAAAACTATGAAGATGGGAATACATTTGATGTATCAGATACTTTGATGAATTCGTCACTCGTTTTTGTTCCTTTTAAAAATGATAGTATTTCTTTTGTTCAGAACTCTGTATCGGGACTTTGTGACCGAGAGGGTTACTCTATGGCTTATCCTAAGGTGAGAGAACGTTTTTATGAATGGTTGGCTAATCAAAGTGTCATAAATAGAACTAGGCATGACAGTATAGTATCATTGCACAAAAATATGCAGTGGGAGGGAAAAGAAGCAGCGGTAAAACTCTTCAGGAAAGTATCTGAGATTTTATATCTTGGTTGTCTTGAAGAGGATACCCCATATAAAAGTTTTCTGCTTCTTATCAAATATAATAGTGAAGAAGACGGAATGGATTCATCTTTTTTTCTGATGAATGATATTGTTCGTGTGGTTTGTAAAGATAATAAGGTGCGTTCTCTGATACGGATAGCTTCTTTGATGAGAGAACAGACTGAATTTGTAGCCGTTTGGACAGAAAAGAAGGAGGACCTTTTTTCTATAAAACGCTTAAGAGGTGATGTTTGGGAGCCCTTCCCTCCTGAAATCTTGAATGAAATGGCTCATACTGGTGAACGATTTGAAGAGGAGTGGGAATATGAAATGTATAAAATAGATAGAAATGGATGGCTCAGAAATGATTTTTCTGATATGGAATTAGATAAGTGTAGGGCTTTGTTCGGAATTAAATGAAATATTCTTATACTAATAGTTGATAATGATTCACTGAAAGTTTCTCATAGCATTCTGTGTTTAGGGAACCATGTTGTATAAATGGATAGTTAGACAAAATTGGATTAAAAATAGCGATTATTGTAACAGTAGTTTTCTGTTTTGCCCTATTTTTGCATCGGATGTTGTAAATGGCTATTGCATCAAGTTATGTATGCCTAAAATAATACTATGCTTATGAGGAAGATCATTCATTTAATTCTAATTGTTTTATTGTTAGTTCCCTGCAGCGCATTGCAGGCGTCTCACCAACCAGAGTTTTCCACTGCCGGTTTCTTCGAATTACCCAATTCCGGACGTGAAGTGTTTTCTATGAATCCGGCCTGGCGTTTTTATAAAGGAAGCGTTGCCGGTGCTGAGGCTATAAGTTTTGATGATACGGAATGGGCTGTAGTCTCCTTGCCTAATGGGATTGAATATCTGCCTACAGAAGCCAGCGGTTGTATCAATTACCAAGGTGAAGTTTGGTATCGTAAGCACTTCACTCCCGCAGATGCATTGAAAGGAAAGAAGTTATTCCTGCATTTTGAAGCCATCATGGGGAAGAGCAAGGTGTTTGTGAATGGCCGGTTGATAAAAGAGCATTTTGGTGGTTACTTGCCGGTGGTCGTAGATGTAACCGATGCCTTGAAATGGGGAGAGGATAATGTGATTGCCGTATGGGCGGACAATAGTGATGATCCGTCTTATCCTCCCGGAAAGGCACAGGATGTTCTTGATTTTACCTACTTCGGTGGTATCTACCGTGATTGCTGGCTGGTAGCTCATAATCCTGTCTTTATCACTGACCCTAACTTTGAGGACGAAGTCGCAGGTGGCGGTCTGTTTGTGGCTTATGATAAAGTATCGGATGCTTCGGCTGAAGTATTGTTGAAAGCTCATCTACGTAATGATAGCCGTAAAACTTTTACAGGAGTTGTGGAATATGAATTGCAGCAACCGGATGGTACTCAGGTGGCGTTCCTGAATGATAAAATACAGGTACGTCCGGGTAAGGCTGTTACTTCAAAAGATAAAATCACGGTAAAGAATCCATTGTTGTGGAGTCCGGAGACTCCTACTTTATATAATCTGATTGTACGTATCCGCAACCACGAAGGAAAAGTGGTGGATGGTTACCGTCGCCGTATTGGTATCCGCAGTGTGGAATTTAAAGGTAAGGATGGTTTCTGGCTGAACGGCAGACCTTATAAAGAACCGTTGATCGGTGCCAATCGCCACCAGGACTTTGCTGTAGTAGGTAATGCAGTACCCAACAGCATTCACTGGCGTGACGCAAAGAAACTGCGGGATGCGGGAATGAAGGTGATCCGCAATGCCCATTGTCCGCAAGACCCGGCTTTCATGGATGCATGCGATGAACTCGGTTTGTTTGTAATAGTCAATACTCCGGGCTGGCAGTTCTGGAATGATGCCCCTGAATTTGCACGACGTGTATATAGTGATATACGTAATCTGGTACGCCGTGACCGTAATCATGCTTGTGTCTGGTTGTGGGAACCTATCCTGAATGAAACTTGGTATCCGGATGATTTTGCCAAGAAGACCCGTGAACTGGTCGATCAGGAATATCCTTACCCTTATTGTTATTCGGGTTGCGACAGCGGAGCGCGTGGCAAAGAATATTTCCCGGTACTTTTCACCCATCCGTCTTTTGATGGGAAGGCCTGGGGTGATCCGAATGCTGATCCTAAAATTACCTATTTTACCCGCGAGTGGGGTGACAATGTGGATGATTGGAGTTCGCATAACTCACCCAGTCGTGTAGCACGCAACTGGGGAGAGCAACCCATGCTCATCCAGGCCCGGCATTATGCCAATCCTACCTATACTTATACTTGCTATGATGCTCTTTATCGCACTCCCCGGCAACACGTGGGTGGATGTCTCTGGCACTCGTTCGATCATCAACGTGGTTACCATCCCGATCCGTTTTATGGTGGATTGATGGATGTATTCCGTCAGCCCAAGTATTCGTATTATATGTTCAAGGCACAGCGTTCGCCCGAGAAACAGGAACGCCTTTTCGAGACTGGCCCGATGGTTTATATAGCCCATGAAATGACTCCATTCTCAAGTAAGGATGTCACTGTTTATTCGAATTGCGAGGAAGTCCGGCTTACTTTCATGAGAGACGGGAAAGTGTCTACTTACAGCAAGCCACTGACAGAAGCCGGTATGCCTTCACCTCTTATCACTTTCCCGGATGTCTATGATTTTCAGATGGACAAAGCCATGTCCCGGAAGAAAAAACAAGAAGATGTACTTTTGCTGGCCGAAGGGCTGATAGATGGCAAAGTGGTTGCCACCCATGAGGTGCATCCGGCACGTCGTCCGGAGAAGCTACTGCTTTGGATAGATAATGAAGGGGTTAACTTGAAAGCTGATGGCTCCGACTTTGTAACAGTGGTGGCTGCCGTTGCTGATAAAAATGGAAATATAAAGCGCTTGAATAATTATTATGTGAAGTTCCATGTAGAAGGCGAAGGACGCCTTCTGGGAGATGCTTCTATATTGGCAAATCCCGCACCTGTAAAGTGGGGCACTGCTCCGGTACTGATACAGTCGACCTTGAAACCGGGCAAGATAAAGGTGATAGCCAGTGTGTTGTTTGAAGGTTCGCAGATGCCCACCAGTGCTGTTTTGGAGTTGGAAAGTGTGCTGACAGAGCATCCATTACTATATTCAGAAAAAGAGGCGGTGCTTATTTCAAGCGCTTCTGCTACCGGGTTGGGAGGAACAACAGTAAAATCGGCTGCTGAGTTAGAACAGGAATGGTTGCAGAAAGAACAGAATATGCAGAAACTGAAAGAAGTGGAGCAACAACAGGAGGATTTCGGAGAGAAGAAATGAATGAACCGTCCCAGTGAAATAGAAAAAACAATGATATGAAATCTATAAAAGTAACTTTGGGGACAGGATTGTTGACCGCTATTTCTTTATACAGCAATGCGGCAAATAATTCATCCAAGCCTAATATCATTTTCATTCTCTGCGATGATATGGGCTATGGCGACTTGGGGTGTTACGGGCAGAAATATATCCAGACGCCCAACCTCGACCGTATGGCGCAGGAGGGTATGTTGTTTACCCAAGCTTATGCCGGTAGTCCGGTTAGTGCACCTTCCCGTGCTTCTTTGATGACCGGGCAGCACACTGGGCATACTCATGTGCGTGGTAATAAAGAATATTGGAAAAATGTTCCTGCTGTGACATACGGCATCAATAAAGATTTCTCTGTCGTAGGACAGGAACCGTATGATGAAGACCACATTATTCTGCCCGAAGTCATGAAGAAGAACGGCTATATTACAGGAGTTTTCGGTAAATGGGCGGGCGGCTATGAAGGTTCCTGCTCCACACCGGATAAACGGGGTGTAGATGAATTTTACGGTTATATATGTCAGTTTCAGGCACATTTGTACTATCCCAATTTCCTGAACAGATACAGTAAAGAGGAAGGAGATACTGGAGTCGTACGTATTGTAATGGAAGACAACATCAATTATCCCATGTTTGGTGATGATTACAAAAAGCGTTCGCAATATTCTGCCGATTTGATTCATCAGAAAGCCATGGAGTGGATTGATAAGCAGGATGGCAAACAACCTTTTTATGGCTTCTTCACTTATACGCTTCCACATGCGGAATTGGCACAGCCCAATGACTCCATTCTTAAAGGATACAAAAAGCATTTTTTCAGAGATAAAACCTGGGGAGGTTCCGAAGGTTCGCGTTATAATGCCGTGGAACATACCCATGCTGAGTTTGCCGGTATGATTACCCGTCTCGACAGTTATGTAGGCGAAGTCTTGAGGAAGCTGAAAGAGAAAGGTCTTGATGATAATACGATCGTTATCTTTAGCAGTGATAACGGCCCTCACGAAGAGGGTGGAGCGGATCCCGAATTTTTCGGACGGGATGGTAAGCTGCGTGGTCTGAAACGGCAATGCCATGAGGGTGGTATACGAATCCCCTTTATTGTGCGTTGGCCAGGGCGTGTATCAGCAGGCATGGTCAATGATCACCAATTGGCTTTCTACGATGTGATGCCTACATTTTGTGAGTTGATGGGGGATAAAGCATTTCCGAAGAAGTACATAAATAAGAAGATAAAGAATGACTGCTTCGACGGTATTTCTTTTGCTTCGACCTTGTTGGGGGATGATGGCAAGCAGCAAAAACATGATTTTCTTTATTGGGAGTTCCATGAAACAGATCAAATTGGTGTCCGCATGGGAGACTGGAAATTATTGGTAAAGAAAGGGACACCTTATCTGTATGATCTCTCAAATGATGTGCATGAAGATCATGATATTGCAGCTGCCCATCCTGATATTGTGAAGCAGATGAAAGAGATTATTAAGCGGGAACACAGAGATAGTGATATATTCCCTGTTACATTGCCTGAATAGCATCATTCTTGTGATATATCTCTGGGCAATACTTTGAACTTCTTTTTGAAGCAACTGCTAAAATATTTAGGATCATTATATCCTACAGTATAAGCCAAATCGGAAATACGCATACTGGGGTTATCAGAAAGAATCTTATAAGCTGTTTGTAAGCGTATATCAGAAATGAAAACAGAGGGACCTTCATTCGACAGGCTCTTTAACTTTCTGTATAAAGTTGATTTGCTCACTCGCATAGCATCTGCAAATGCTTGTTGATCGAATTTGATGTCATCCAAGTGCTCATATACACAATTGATAGCTTGTTGTAAGAACTCCTTGTCCGCGGAGTCTATATTGGGCTTTTGCATTTCAAAAGCAATGATATTGGAATAATTTTTGAGTAGGTTTTCTTTGTTTTTAAGCAGGCTCTTTATCTTAACCAGTAGCAATGTCAGTTGAAACGGTTTGGTTATGTAATCGTCTGCCCCGGCTTCATATCCTTCAATGATATCTGACTCACTGCTTTTAGCCGTCAGCAGGATGATTGGAATATGTAGCCATTCATCTTGCTTCTTCATATAATGACAAAGTTCGATACCATTCATGACAGGCATCATCACATCCGATATGACTACTACGATATCTTTTGTTTTTTCTAATTGTTCAATGGCTTCTTTACCGTTGGTGGCTTTGATGATGTGGTATTCACGGGACAATGAATCGGCCATGACTTTTAATAAGTCTTCATTGTCTTCTACTAATAGCAGCTTTTTCTTATCAATTTTTTCTGTGATTTCTATGGTTTCTTCTTTGTTCAGAGAAGATATCACAGAGAGGGAATCTGATACCGTTTCGGGTAAGGGAAGAATACTTCTGTCTATTTCTTCTTCAGTAAACTCTTCTTCAATAATGGGCAGGGTGACACGAAATGTCGTTCCCTCATTGATCTGGCTTTCAACTTCAATTTTACCATGATGTAACACTGCAAGTTCTTTGGTTAAAGACAGACCTATTCCATGTCCTGTAGTATGATACTTGCGATAATCTCCTTCATAAAAGCGATTAAACAGTTTAGAAAGATTCTCTTTGGAGATCCCTTCTCCGTTGTCGCTAACAGATATAATAATTTCCCTTTTTGAAGAGCCATAAGACACATTGACGCGTATTGTTTTCCCTTCTCTGTTATATTTGAAAGCATTGGATAAAAGATTATAGAGAATCTTGTCGACTTTGTCAGGGTCGAAGTATCCGATGATTTCTTCTTGTTCGATTGACATGTCGAGTTGCATTTTCTTATTCCTGAGCAGAGGCAGAAAACTATCGACGCTTTTTCGGATGAAGGAAGCAATATTGCCTTGAGATACTTTAAGTTTCAGGTTGCCCGATTCTGCTTTTCTGAATTCCAGAATTTGTTGCAGCAATCGTTTTAAGCGATTGATATTATTGTCCATAATAGAATAATAATCGCTTATTTGAGGAGCGATACTTTTTATCTCATTCAATGTGACTGAAATAATAGTCAGCGGAGTAAGAAGCTCGTGCGTGATATTGGTAAAGAATTGTAGTTTGGCACGGTTCAGTTCTTCTTGTTTCCTTTGCTCTACTTCTTTTATGCGGAGTGTATTTTTTAGTCTTATTCTTTTCCTGATAAAATGTATGGTATAGGCAATAACTGCTATTAAGAAGATAGCATAGGCTATATAAGCCCACATACTATTCCACCAGGGAGGGGTAATGATGATGGTTAATGCTTTTTCTACTTTACTCCATTTTCCATTCCCATTCGTCCCTTTTATATATAGCGTATAGGTTCCGCTTTCCAGATTGCTATAAGAGATAATGTTGCTTCTGTCAGTGGTGTATTGCCATGTATGGTCTAAACCATCCAATCTATAAGCATATTCATTTTTCTCCGGATTGTAAAAATTCAAAACAGATAGTTTACAGGTAAAATCATTTTGTTTGTAATTTAAGTGAAGGGTCTGAGCATATCCGGGTGCCAGATCAGACATTATGTTTAATTTATCTTTAGCTGGGAGGTCTTTCACTGATTTGTTTTGTACCTGTATATCAGTTATGAATATGTCTGGCTGTAACTCATCAGCCGTTAACTTTTCCGGATAAAAGGAATTATATCCCTGGGGACCTCCAAAGAACATTTCTCCGTCTTCTGCTTGGCATGCCGCTCCCCGTGCAAATTTATTGTCTTGTAAACCGTCTGAAGTGGTATAGAGACGGCATTTGCTTTCGGCAATAGAATCTTTCAGATTTAATTTAATTAATCCGACATTACTTCCCATCCATAGATTTTGTTGCTTGTCTTCCAGGATGCTGCATATCATGTCTCCCGGAATATTATATTGGGTATGGATTGAAATAAAAGAATCCAGATGAGGATCATATAAATTCAATCCTCCTCCATCTGTTCCTGCGAGGATATTTCCTTCTTTATTCACAAATATGCATTGTATTTCATTGGAATTTATTTTGTTATTATTGATAGAGTAAGAACTGAATGTGCAATTACTGAGGTCCTGAGTTGGATTTATGCGAAATATACCGCTATGATCTGTTCCTATCCAGATATTGTTGAGACTGTCCTGGGCGATGGAATATACGCTATGTGAGTATTGCCCTTGAGGAGAAAGTAAATTGTTATAGTGATAGAATTTCCCTTCCTTCGTCAGGATACTTAATCCTGTGGTGGAGCCTAAATATACATTTTGCCGATTGTCCTCAAACATACAATATATAAAGTTTGGAAAATGAGGAATTTCAGGTGAACGCATATTTGATAGCGGCTTGCCACTCTCTTCAGGGTGATATATGTAGACCCCATTACCATAACTACCCAACCATAGTTCATCTTTGTGTCGAGGTTTTAAAAAGGAATAATAAGTATATTCTGATTGAAGTATGGAAGGATTAAATGCTTTTTCTCTTTTACTATTAGAGTTTGTGGTGCGGTCGTGAATAATGAAACTATGTTTCTCTAATCCAATCCACAGATCGTTTTTGTATACTGTCAGGCCTTGGATATTGCTACAGGCTGTTCCGACAGATGCATGGGAAAGTTGGTGAAGGTTGAATTGCAAATTTTGTGGTCGTACCCAGTAAACTCTTCCGCCAAGAAATCCTAGCCACATTGTTCCGGTTCGGTCTCTGAAAATACTAATAATTTCATTGTATGGCAACCCATTGGAAGGAATATTTGGTGTGTAGTTGAGAAAATCCTTTCCGTTAAAGCAACTTAAACCTTCCAGGGTTCCTATCCATAGGTTCCCGGTACTCGAATCTTCAGAGATGGAGTAAATTAAATTATGTATTAAACTATTGCTGTTGCCTTCTTCATGTGCGAACTTCTCAAAATAAGCTTTTTCCTGATCATATGGATGATGAAGCTTGTATAAGCCATATCCCCAAGTCCCGATCCAGATTTGTTCTTTGCTATCCTGGAATAGAAAGTAAGCGGAATTCAAAGGATTAATAGCAGGGTAGGATACTAAGCTGTCTGTAGCGGTAATATAGCGATATAGCCCATCACTCCAGGTTCCTATCCATATTTGGTTATTGGGGGCTTCTACAAGAGATTTCACATCCATGGATCTGACTTTGGTGAAACTTATAGATGTATTGGACTGCTCGGGATCATTGTTGCTTTTATATAGAGAACTACCGGTGCCTAACCAAATTGTATTATCTTTAGTTATCAGTATAGACTGGACTCGCTCGTTGTTCAGAGCCCCAAATTCTTTTTGAATCTTTCCGCTTTTCTTGTCAAGCATGTTTAAACCATAGCTGGTACCTATCCATAATCGGTGTTGGTAGTCTTCTTGTATGGCAAGAATGTCATTGCTGGATAAGGCTCCGGGAGTATAGAGGTTCGACTTGATGATTTCAAGTTCGTAACCATCGAAGCGGCATACCCCGTTGCGGGTTGCAAACCAGATAAAACCATCCCTGTCCTGATAGATCTGTTGAACATCGGTAGGGATATTAATATAAGGAGGGAGACTTTTGAATTCAATCTTATGTTCCTTTCCCTGTATGTTCTGGAAGGACGATATTAGCAGGGAGAGTATAAATAGCAAAGATACTTTCTGAATGTTTTCCATATATTCATAATATTGTGTGGTATTCGCAAAAATACCAAATTAAACTAAATATCATATATAAAAAATGAGTAATTATGCCGGTTTTTAAGGGTAGAAACAAATATAAAATAAACAGGTAGAAAAATCAGTCAATAAAGTCTAAGAGATCGTTCAATCGTTGCATAAAGTGTATGGTGAAGGAATTTTCGACTTGAATGAATGAATTCACGACAGTAGTCACTTATTTTTTATTCACTTTTGTGCTGTTGCAACAAATGTAAATAGTAACCTTTTTAATTTTAATTTAATAGTAAGAGTATGGGACATGAAAAGCATTTAGAAAAGATGAATCAGACTGTTACATTCTGGTTGGTCCGGAAACTAATAGTAGGATTATTATGTATTTGTTCGACTGCTGCTACTTTCGCCCAAACTGCAACAGTTTCGGGGGTGGTGAAAGATGATACAGGTGAGCCGGTGATTGGAGCAGGAGTCCTTGTTAAGGGAACTACATTAGGAACTATTACGGATATTGACGGGCATTTTTCTTTTCGGGCTGATGATTTGAATGGAGTGTTAGTGGTGTCTTTTGTAGGCATGGAAACTCAGGAAATCCCGATGAAAGGTAAAGGAACTTTTGATATTGTATTGAAATCTTCTAATACATTATTAGAGGAAGTTCAAGTAGTGGCCTATGGCGCTCAGAAGAAAGTAACTTTGACCGGTTCTATTAGTTCTGTGAATACAGATGAATTGTTGAAAGTACCTACGGCGAGTATTGGTAATATGTTGTCAGGTGTACTTTCGGGAGTTTCTTCCATACAGTCATCAGGACAGCCCGGTGGCGATGATCCGGATGTTTTTATTCGCGGTATCAGTACGTTGAACACAATGAATGCTAAGCCTCTATATCTGGTTGATGGGGTAGAGCGCAGCTTTTTCCAGATTGATCCTAATGAAGTGGAAAATATTACGATTTTGAAAGATGCTTCTTCAACGGCTGTATTCGGTGTACGTGGCGCTAATGGTGTAATCATTGTTACTACTAAACGAGGAAAAGAGGGTAAAGCTAAGATTAACGCTTCTTTTTCTTATGGTATCCAGACTCCGACGCGGATGCCGGAATTTGTGAATAGCTATGATTATGCCACATTTTTGAATGAAGCTTATACGAATGATGGCAAAGATCCCAAGTTTACTCCTGAAGCAGTAGAGGCTTTCCGTACACATTCTAATCCTATCATATATCCGGATACGGACTGGATGGAGCTGTTGTTTAAGTCGTCGGCGCCTCAGACTCAGGGTAATGTGAATATATCGGGAGGTACGGAGAGGGTTCGATACTTCATTTCGATGGGTATGCTGGATCAGAAAGGTTTCTTTAAAAACCATGATACCCGTTACGATGCTAACTTCAATTTCAACCGTTATAACTACCGTGCAAACCTGGATATTGATTTTACAAAAACAACACTTGTGGCTATCAATATGGGAGGTCGCGTGGAGAAAAGAAACTTTCCCCGTTCGGGTGATGATATAAATCAGTTGTTCCGCAGAATTTATTGGGCTACACCTTTCTCCGGTCCTGGCATTGTTGATGGGAAATGGATCAAGGGTAATAGCCAATATCTGCCGGTAGGATTGTCTGACGGTTTGGGGAATATTTATGGACGTGGTTACGGTTCTAAGACGACCAATGTTGTCAATCTGGACTTGGCTCTAACACAAAAACTGGATTTCGTCACCAAAGGATTGCAGTTTAAGATAAAGGTAGCCTACAATAGCGGATATGATCACACCAAAGAGCGTGCTACTTCTATAGAGAGTTATCAGCCGTGGTATAGGAAAGATGTAACATGGATGGAGCATCCGGCAGGTTCCGATCCCAATGAAGTTGTGTATATTCAGGACGGTGAAGCCGGTCTGATCAGCTATGCCGAAAGTTTTGGTAAGTCGCGTGACTGGTATGCTGAGGCCAGTTTTGACTGGAAACGTGATTTTGGTCTGCATCATCTTTCTGCATTGGCCCTTTATAACCAAAGCAAAACCTATTATCCTGACAGTGATTACCCCGGTATTCCAAGAGGGTATGTTGGTTTGGTAGGTCGTGTCACGTATGATTATGATAATAAATACCTGATTGAAGGCAATGTGGGTTATAATGGTTCTGAGAACTTTGCTCCAGGCAATCGTTATGGTTTCTTCCCGGCAGTTTCCGGGGGATGGGTACTTACTCAGGAAGAATTTCTGAAAGATAATCCAGTAGTTAATTTCTTGAAGATACGTGCTTCTTATGGTATTGTAGGTAATGATAGATACCATCCGTATGGAACCGGTTTTATGGATAGGTTCTTGTATTTGCCTAACAGTTACTTTATAGGAAGCGGTTATCAATTTGGTACGGGTACAAGTTGGTCTCCGGGTGCTTACGAAAAGAGCTTCGGTAACTCCGGATTGAGTTGGGAGAAATCTGCCAAGCAGAATTATGGTATTGACTTTTCTTTGTTTAATCAGAAGCTGAGTGGTAGTATCGATTACTTCTATGAAAAACGCACGGATATTTTGGCGAAGGCATCTACCGATCCGATTATTCATGCAATGAGCTTACCTGTTTTGAATTTGGGTATTGTTTCCAACAAAGGTGTTGAGCTGAACTTAAAATGGAATCATAAAATCAATAGTTTTCGTTATTGGACCAACTTGAATGTTTCTTATGCGAAGAACAAGATCGTTTATCAGGATGAAGTTCCTTCTGAATATACATATACTTTGAAAACAGGTCATCCTGTGGGGCAACCTTTTGGGTTAAAAGTCCGGGGGTTCTACTACGAAGGTATGGAAGATGTGGCGGATCATAGCTATGTCCTGAAAGAAGGAGATGTAGTGTATGAGGATCTAAATCATGATGGTAAGATTGATGATAATGATAAAACGGCTATAGGATATCCCAGTTATCCATTACTGAACGCCGGTCTTACTTTAGGTTTTGAATATAAAGGTTTTGACTTCAGTATGCTGTGGGTAGGAGCTACAAAAACATCCCGTGTTCTGGAAGAAACTTTCCGTAAACCTCTTGGAGAAACTTACGACAGATCTCTGATGAGTCATCAATTTACTGATCGTTGGACTCCGGAAACGGCAGCTACGGCTAAATTGCCACGTGCCACGATTGACGGTGTGAAGAATAACTATCGGGATTCCGAGTTGTGGGTGAAGGATGCAAGTTACCTGCGTTTGAAGAACATTGAAATCGGTTATAACTTCCGCCTCCCGTTTATGCCAAAGATAGGGATGGAAAAGATGCGTGTATTTATGACCGGTTATAATCTGCTGACATTTGATAAGCTGAAAATATCAGATCCGGAATCTATGTCCAGTGGCGTACCGCAATATCCGGTAATGCGTGTGATTAATTTTGGTTTAAATGTAAGCTTCTAAAACTATGACTGACATGAAAAAGATATTTAATGGATTAATCCTTATATTATTCGCTGCACTGGTATCTTGTGCGGATGAATTCAAGGTAGGAGATGCTTTTCTGGAAAAGGCGCCGAGCGTGGATGTGGATAAAGATGTGGTGTTTAATGATGCTAATTATGCCCGTGCATTCTTATGGAACGCCTATACTTCACTTTATTATGGACGTCCTTTGAACTGGAGTGCGAAGGGAAATAGAATGAATATGGGGGCTGTGGATGCCTTGACAGATTGTTTCACCAGTGGTTTGAGTTGGGACGGCGTAAGTAGCTTGTACTATTCCGGTCAGTTCAATGCTACCTCTGATTATTCGGCTGCCGTTTATTCTTATTCTAACGGTGAGGAACAGTGGACCGGGATTCGTAAAGCCTGGTTATTTATTGAGAATATCGGTCAGACTCCTAATATTGACGATAGTGAGAAAGAACGTTTAAAAGGAGAGGCAAAAATGATTATCGCTTGCCATTATGCTGATATGTTCCGCAATTATGGAGGCCTTCCGTTAGTAACCAAGGCTTTCGATCCGAATGACGATTTTAAATTACCACGTGCTACCGCTCGTGAAACGATGAGCTTTATAACAGATTTGTGTGACCAAGCCTATGCAGTATTGCCTTGGGCCTTACAATCCGGTGAACAAGAACAATGGGCCGGACGCTTTACAGCAGCTGCTGCCCTTGGTCTGAAGATTAGGATCTTGTTGTTTGGTGCAAGTCCTTTGTTCAATGATAGTGAACCTTATCATCCGGAAGCATCCTCTGCTCCGTCAGTTGCTGAACAGCATGTCTGGTTCGGTGGTAAAGATATGTCTTTGTGGGATGATGTGGTAGATGCCTGTGACCTGTTTATGACACGTAATCAGCAGGAAGGAAATCCCTGGGATTTAGTTCAGAATCCATCTAATCCCCGCTAAGCTTATCAGGATGCATATTATAGAAGGGCGAATGGTGAGTTGCTGATTGATACGCGTGCCCGTGCCACGGTTTCTTGGTACTGGGATGCGGATTGTTACTATTTGCAGTCTTACGGTTCGTATGGCGCAATGACCCCTACACTGGAGTATGTGAATCTCTTTCCATATGCAGATGGTACTCCGTTCGATGCTTCTTTCTGGGATAGACAAAGTAAAGACCATTACATAGCAGAAGATCCGTTTGCGAACAGAGATCCCCGGTTGTACGAAAACTGCCTGGTGAATAATGCGGAATTCGGTATGGACCATGTGGCAGAGTTATGGATTGGTGGACGTGAGGGTCCTGCCAATGACCTTGCCAGTGATGGTGCGGCATTTACAGGCTTTGCCGTTTACAAATACATTTTGGATAAAGAACACATGGCGGGTAAACAAGACCAATGGCCCTATTTGCGTTTACCTGAAATCTATCTGAGCTATGCGGAAGCCCTGAATGAAGTGGGACGTACGAGCGATGCCTATCAGTACGTAAACTATGTACGCACACGTGTCAGACTGCCGGGGTTGAAGTCGGGGCTTACTCAGGATGAGATGCGTAAAGAAATTCTGGATGAGCGTGCCAGAGAGTTTGGCGTTGAGGAAGTGCGTTACTATGATATGATCAGATGGAAACAAGCAAAAGACTTCCGTAAGATATTACACGGAATTCGTATCCGCCGTGGAGATAATAGTACTTATTCTTATGAGAAATTTTCTATTAAGAAGAGATTTATTCAGGATGGTGAGGATGGAACCATTTTCTTCACTCCGAAATGGTATTTGTCTCCCTTCCCATTTGTAGAGATGAACAAGGGATATTTAACTCAGAATCCCGGATGGTAATATGCTACTTGTAAATCACAATTAAAGAAGTAAAAGATTATGAGAAATATATATAAATTATCGTGTGCATTGATGTTCTCTTGTCTAAGCGCATATGCACAACAAGATAGCGCTATTGTTGCTAAAGGGGAAAGACTTCTGAATTTGGGCTATGGCGTAACGGTGAAGGCAAAAGAGTCTTCTGCTGCAATATCGGAAGTTACGGGAGAAGAGATCATGAAAAGTTCGGCGACCAATCCTCTGAACGCATTGTATGGTAAGGGATTGGGACTTACTGTATTGCAAAATGGAGGTACTGTATGGGAAAGTGTACCGACTACGATGATTCGCGGTTTGAATTCCACACGTGATAATTCTATTCTGGTGCTGATAGATGGCTTTGAAAGAGATCTGAGCATGATTACAAAAGAAGAAATAGAGAGCGTTCAGATATTAAAGGATGCGGCGGCTACGGCTTTATATGGTTTGCGTGGTGCTAATGGAGTCATGTTGGTTACGACCAAGACCGGTTCTAAGAAGAAGATTGATGTCAGTGTGAATTATGAACATCATTTTAATATGCTGAATCGCTTGCCGAAGTTTGCAGATGGTTATACCTATGCATTGGCAATGAATGAAGCGATGAAGAATGACGGTTTGAGTCCGATGTACGATCAGACACAATTGGATGGAATTAAGAATAATGATCCTCACTATGGTAATGTAAACTGGATGGATGAAGTTTTGAGCAAATCAGGTTCTACGGATAATGTTTTCGTAACATTGAGTGGTGGCGGAAAAATTGTCAGATACTTCTCTTCTGTGGATTATCTCTCCTACAAAGGTTTCATTAAACCGGAGAATATTGTTGATGAGTATTCCTCCCAACTTAAGTATTCGAAGTTGAGCATAAGAACCAATGTAGATGTAGATCTGACTAAATCCACCTTGTTATCATTCAAGATGAGTGGTATGTTGTCCGAACATAACAGGCCGAACCCTTTGACCGGAGATCTGATGTCAATGCTGTATAATACTCCGGCGGCGGCTTTTCCCGTTAAGACTCCTTATGGTGACTGGGGTGGAAGCAACGTGTGGACCCGGAACCCGGTAGCTGAAGTAGCAGCCAAAGGATATGCGAGGAGTCATCAACGGCTTTTGTTTGCTGATATGGCCATCAGGCAAGACCTTGGTATGTTCTTAAAAGGACTTTCGGTTGATGCGCGTATTGCCTATGATAACTTTTGTGAGTATTGGGATAACTATGGTATGAACTATGCCTATGCAGTGCCTAATGTTTCCAATCCCTCATCTTCCGAAGATTATACATTGAAGGGAGAGAGTACTGCCGCTTCGTTCAGTTCTTCTTTAGGTAACCAGTGGAGCCGCTTTAACTTATGGGGAAGAGTAAATTATGCTAATACCTGGGACGACCATAAACTGAATGTGACTCTTGCGGCTTCAAGAGAGCAGACTATCTTGAACGGACAGCACAATACCCGTAACCGTATCAATATGCTGGGACATGTACATTATGTATATGCTGATAAATACGTAGCCGACTTGGCCTTTTCGCGTAATGGCTCTAATTTACTGGCGCCTTCTCAGCGTTTCGGAAATTTTCCGGCTGTCTCGGCTGCCTGGATAGTTTCTAATGAAAACTTCCTGAAAGATGTTGCTTTCCTGGATCTTTTAAAGGTGCGCGCTTCCTGGGGGCTTACCGGTACGGATATTATGCCTGAGGCTTTGATGTGGAATCGTAAGTATGGTTGGGCTAATGGCTATATTTTGGGCGGTGAATACAATGGTGCCAGTGGATTGGGAGAAGGTAGATTGCCAACGACGGATATGCTGTATGAGAAAGTTGCTAAGGCAAATCTGGGTTTAGATATGTCTTTTGTAAAGTCAGTTGATTTAACAGTAGAACTGTTCAAGGAAAAGAGAACGGATATGCTGGTAACCCCTGGTGATATCTCTGCTGTGCTGGGTGCTACTAATGCCTATCAGAATATCGGAAAGGTAGAGAATAAAGGGATTGAAATCGGAGCGAATTATCATAAGGAATTAAAAGATTTCCGTTTCAACGCAGGTGCTAATTTTACTTTCAACCGTAACAAGATCATAGAAATGGGTGAAGAATATGCCCCTTACGAATGGATGAAAGCTACGGGAAGACCTGTTGGACAGATTTTCGGTTATGAGGCAATCGGTTTCTTTAAGGATGAACAGGACATAGCCAACAGTCCGAAGCAGAATATGTCCACGGTGAAGCCGGGAGATATCAAGTTCAAAGACTTGAACGGTGATAAAATTATTGATGAGTTCGACAAGAAAGCTATCGGTTATAGTAGCCAGATACCTGAGATTTATTACTCTGTTAATCTTGGAGTGGAATATAAAGGAATTGGTATCGATGCTTTGATACAGGGAACCGGAAACTATTCCGCTATTGCATCTACGGCAAGTTTGTTCCGTCCCTTGACGGGCAATACTTCTATCTCTGAATATTATTACAATAACCGTTGGACACCTGAGACACCGAACGCCAAGTTTCCGAGACTGTCACAAGGAACGAATGCCAATAACTTTAATGACAATACATTGTGGCTGACCAATAAATCTTTCTTGAAATTGCGTCATGCCGAGCTTTACTATAAGTTCTCTAAAAAGGCATTGGCCTCAACACCTTTGCAATCGGCAAAGCTTTATGTCAGGGCTTCCGACTTCATTCTGTTCGATCACGTAGATGTGTGCGATCCTGAAGCAATGGGTATTTCTCATCCTATTCCGGCATCTATTCAGGTTGGTTTCTCAGTTGGTTTTTAATGTAACTAAAAAGATATAGATTATGAAAAAGCATATATTTTTAGCAGGAATTCTGGTGATGTTGCTCTCCTCATGCAGCGACTTTCTGGATTACAATGAGAATTCAGATTACGATCAGAATAAACTCTTCAATACCACTTGGTCCAATACAGACTTTGTGACCGGCATCTATGCCTATCTTCCGGGTGCCTTAAATGATGTAGACGGTGCTTTGCGTTCGGCAGCTTGTGATGAAGCGGAGTATGTATGGCCCACTTCAACTATTCACCGCTTTTATGACGGAAGCTGGAGTGCAATACGTACTGTAGATGATAAATGGGGGCATTACTATAAAGCCATCCGGGCTTGCAATGACTACCTGGAAAATGGTACGGGCAAGGACTGGAAAGAGTTTGAGTTTAAGAAAGACTATGCCAAGATGATGCGTAAATACCGAAATCTGGAATGGGAAGTTAAGGCTCTGCGTGCATATTACTATTTTGAGTTGGTAAAGCGCTATAACCGGATTCCGTTGATAACGAAAGTCCTGACAGAGGAAGAAGCAAACAATCAGGTTCCGGTTGATTACCAAACTATTGTTGATTTTATCGTGAGAGAGTGTGACGAGGTTACCGAGGATGGAAGGTTGCCGGCAGTCTACAATGCAGACTATGATAATGAAACCGGACGTGTATCTAAAATCTTTGCATTGGCATTGAAAGCGAGAACTTTATTATATGCTGCAAGCCCGTTGAATAATCCGGATGCCGAGACTAACCCTGCAAAATGGATAGAAACAGCTAAAGCTGCCAAGAAGATTATAGATGCCGCCGGAAGTTGGAATTTGTCTTTAGTGTCATTCGACAGACTGCTGGGTGCCGATAATTATAAAGAACCGGAAATGATTCTGATTAAAAGAATTGGTGATACCAACGAACTGGAGAAATTGAATTTCCCAATCGGCCTGGAGGGGGGAAAGAGTGGCAATTGTCCTACTCAGAATCTGGTTGATGCATACGATATGAAGGAAGGGCAGGAGATGAATGAATCGGAACCTTATGCCAACAGAGACCCCCGATTGGCATATACCGTACTCTATCATGGCGGGAAAACGGCTTATGGCAAACAAGTTGACGTACTTCCGAACGGCCTTAACGGCCTTCCGCAGGAAGGTGCAACCAAAACGGGATACTATCTGAGTAAGTTCGTGAATATCAGTGTAAGCCTGACTGCCAATAGCACTACTACAGCTAAGCATTCCATGCCTTTGTTCAGATATGCTGAGATACTGCTGATTTATGCGGAAGCTATGAATGAAGCTTATGGTCCGGAAGGGGTTACGGATGAGTTAAATCTTTCAGCCCGTGACGCGATCAACATGGTACGTGGCAGAAGTGGTTTGGGAATTGCTGCACTGACTTCTGAGGATGTATCTTCGAAAAAGGAGTTCCGCCAGGCTTTGCGTAAAGAAAGGATGGCTGAATTAGCTTTTGAGGATCATCGCTTCTGGGATATCCGCAGATGGAAGATAGGGGAGGAGACAACGAAAATCAAGCGTGTTTCTATCAGTAAGGCCGGTGACAAGTATTCTTTCGAATATAGTGTGACTGCGGATCGTATTTGGGATGACAAGATGTATTTCTATCCGATTCCACAGTCGGAGATCTATAAAAATCCCAAACTTGTTCAGAATCCCGGTTGGAAATAGTGGTATTCGAAGAGGTTTTTAGTATGGAGTGAATCAGGAATAAGAGTCTCACTCTGTTTCAACAGGGAAGAACTTTAGTTTCACCAAGGAGAAACAAAGGTTTCATCATGAAGAAACTATAGTTCCACCTTGTTGAAACAAAAGTTTCTCCTTGTTGGAACAACGAAGCGTCTCAGTATGGGATTTGTATAAGTCGGGAAGTACAGTCAATGAACTAAGGTAAAAGGATGTGCCTCTTCGAATACTTCTTTTAAAGATAAGATAGGTAAAATAAATAAAAATAGAATTATGGTATACAAACGTGTAAGCTCAGCTTTATTCTTTTCCATCGTGTGGATGTTACTGGTCTGCCCGAAGGCGTACAGCCAAAGCAATTCTATGCGCGTAGCTCGTATCTTCTCAGATAATATGGTGCTTCAGCAGGGGATATATGCACCGGTCTGGGGGTGGGCCGATTCCGGAGCAACAGTCCGAATCAGCATGAGTGAAAAAGAGTATGAAACTGTTGCTGATGATACAGGTAAATGGTTGGTTAAGATGGAACCACTGCCGGCAGGAGGTCCTTATACATTGAGTGTGAGTTGCGGTGGACAGAAGGAGGTGTTCAAGAATGTAATGATTGGCGAGGTATGGCTGGCATCGGGGCAGTCGAATATGAATTACAGGGTTGGTGCTGTCTTGTCTGCCGATGAAGTGATTAAGGATGCCAATTATGCGGATATCCGTGAGTTCTGTACTCCCGAAGTTGTAAGCAGAACTCCTCATGCTGATTTGACGGGTGGAGAGTGGAAGGTATGTACCCCGGAGACGGTGAAGGGATTTTCGGCAGTAGCCTATTTCTTTGCACGTGCTCTGCATTTGGATAAGAAAGTACCGGTAGGGATCATTCATACCTCCTGGAGCGGTACTATCTGCGAAGCATGGATTAGTGCGGAGATGCTTTATACGATTCCCGCTTTTAAAAACCGGGTGATTGAAGAGATTTATAAGAGTGATGAAGATTGGGCAGCTCTCCACCAGTTGGGAGTTGAGAAGGATAGAGAACGTGAGAAGATTGTTCAGACTACACAAGTGGGGCTGAAACAAGGTGCTCATAAACTTTCTTTTAATGACAAGGCATGGAAAGAGGAGGCTTATCCGGTATATCCTCCGCGTGTAGGTTTGGGCGGTTATCAACTGCTTTGGCTAAGAAAAGAAGTCACACTTTCGAAGGAGGCACTGGGTGAAGACTTGATTCTGCATTTAGGGAAAGTTATGACGGGAGACGTCACTTACTTCAACGGGGTGGAAGTAGGGCGTGAAAGATGGGATGGTGTGAGAAGTTACCGTGTTCCTGCCAAACTGCTCAGAAAGGGTAAGAATGTGATTGCCGTACGGCTGTTGTCCGAATGGGGAAATGGACGTTTGGGTGATGAGGCCAGTGATCCGTATTTACATTCTGCTGATAACCAGGTACGCATTTCTTTGAAAGGACAATGGAAGTACAATGGGGAGATAGAGCCAAAGCTTCCGGTGGGAAGGGGTTACTCCAATAATATCACTTGTATGTATAATACAAAGATTGCCCCTCTGCTGCCTTATGGTATCCGTGGTTTTCTATGGTACCAGGGTGAAGGGAATTCCGGTCAGCCGGAGTTGTATAAACAGTTGCAGCCAACTATGATTACCGATTGGCGCATACGTTTTGAACAAGGCTATCTTCCGTTCCTGTTTGTACAATTGCCTAATATCAGCAGAGGCAGTTGCCAGTATTTCCGGGAGGCGCAGGCAGAATCTTTGCAATTGCCTAATGTCGGGATGGCTGTTTCCATAGATGTAGGAGATCCTTATGATATCCATCCGAATAACAAGAAACCTGTAGGCGAGCGCCTTTATCTGCGTGCCAAAGAGATGGTTTACAAAGATAGTGTGGGTGTCTTCCAAGGTCCGGTTTATGATTCATTCCGGATAGAAGGAAACAAGATACGCTTGAAGTTTAAAAGTACGGGAAGCGGTCTGATGAGTAAAGACGGCAAAGATTTACGCACATTTGAAGTTGCGGGTGAGGATGGTAAGTATGTTCCGGCAAAGGCGGTTATCGAGGGTAATGATGTGCTGGTTTGGAGCGATGCAGTGAAGAAGCCTTTATCAGCGCGGCATGCGTGGGACTCCAATCCGGCAGTTAATCTCTATAATAAAGAGGGATTGCCCGCAACCTCTTTCAGAACCAATAAGGAATTATAAAAACGCTATATAGATGAAACGATTATTGTTACTACTCATAGTAGTAGGTGGTTTGATATTAGGGACTGATATGGATCTGAAAGCTCAATCAGCGGCTAAAGAAGAGATGAGAGTCGCTAAAGCCCCTTTGTTCAGAGATCCCATTCATGACGGGGCAGCAGATCCGATGGTGATATATAACGAACAGGAGAAGGCATGGTATATGTTCTACACCAACCGGCGGGCTAATGTCCCTACGCAAGGAACCAATTGGTGTTATGGAACCAGGATCGGCGTGGCAGTCAGCACGGATCACGGAAAGAACTGGAATTATGTAGGTGCATTGGAGCTTGAATTCGAGCGCGGAAGAAATACGTTTTGGGCTCCTCATGTAGTGTATGATAAAGGAGTATACCATTTGTTTGTCACCTATATCCGGGGAGTGCACGAGTCATGGTCGGGGATAGGCAAGATAGCTCATTATTCAAGTCGTAATTTGTGGAACTGGGACTTCTGCGGATTGATACCTTTGGCCGATGCAGACCCGTTACTGGATGCCACGGTTTATAAGAAACCAGATGGAAAATGGGGGATGTGGTATAAGAATTCGCGTATAGGCTATACGGTGGAAGCTGTAAGCGACGATTTGTATCATTGGACGAACGTACCGGGCATTACGATTGGTGATGTTCCTCACGAAGCGCCTTTTGTGTTCTATTATAAAGAATATTACTGGATGCTGATAGACCAGTGGAATGGCTTTGGAGTGTACCGCTCAAAGGATGCTGAGAAGTGGGAGAAGCAAAGCGTTATATTGGGAAGCAGAGGGGAGCGCAAAGATGACAATGTCCGTGCCAGTCATCCGGGAGTGGTGGTGACCGGAGATAAGGCGTATGTCTTTTATTTCACCCATCCGGGATGGGAGAAAGAGGGAGGCTGGGGCGACGAGACCGGAAAGCTGGATGAAGCCGGTGTGTTGCCTTATATCTATCGTCGTTCGTCGATACAAGTAGCTGAATTGAAGGTAGACAGAAACGGAATAATGGGAAGCGATAGAAATGCCCCTTTTGATTTCTACTTACCTGATGGGTTGAACTAAACTTGATTAAAAACAGAATATTGAAAGCATAACCATGAAAACATTCTTATTATCAATCGTAATAGTATTCACCTGCTCTGTATGGGCAGTAGGACAGAATAACAGAAAACTACTCCCCGAATTATTAAAAGAAGGTAGTATTGATACGTATGGACTTGAAAAAGTTTCCGGAGGCAAGACGTTGCATTGGACGGCAACCCGGCAAGGGGCGAGCGTGACTTTTTCTTCGGGAGAAATGGCCTGGGACTTCTCCCCTTTTGTACATTTAGTTTGTGAAGTCCAGAACCTGGCAGATCATGAGTTATTCGTGGAGTGCCATTTGGATGGCGATTATTGGAGTACAGGTGCGGGGTATGTACCTGCACGGAGTACGAAAAAGATTGAAACTCTGATTTTACGCAAAGAATATTCAAAGCAGCAATTGGAATTGTTTCCCAAAATGAATGGGTTGCCCGGTGGTGCTACAAGATTGTGGTGTGGTTATCGTCCGGAATCTATCCATCGTTTTTCCTTGGACTTTCCCCGTATTCAGTCGGGAGATGAGGTCGTGGTGAAGAATGTGATGCTGACCATTCCTTATAAAGAATACTCAGGCAAGGAATATGAAGATTTACTTCCATTTGTGGATGAATTCGGGCAATATGTTCATAGTCGTTATCCTGGTAAGATATCTGGTGTCGGAGAAATAGTGAAAGCGGATAAAAGAGAGGAACAGGATATGAAAAATTATCCGGGCAATAAAAGCTGGGATATTTATGGGGGTTGGGCAAAGGGACCTCAATTGGCTGCTACCGGACATTTTCGCGTAGAGAAATATCAGGGTAAATGGTGGTTGGTTGACCCGCAGGGATATCTGTTTTGGTCGCATGGCATCACTTGCGTAGGTGGAGGAGACGAGACGAATGTCAAAGGGCGTGAGAAGTTTTATCGTCCCTTGAATCTCCCGGCTTCGGTGGATTCATCTTTGTTTGTTTCTGAGCGTAACGACAGGAAAGAGCTTTCTTATTGGAAACTGAATATGTATCGGAAATGGGGTGCTGATTATAAAACCAAAATGATTGATAAGGCAAACCGACGGTTAAAGAGTTGGAATATTAATACCATTGCAAACTGGTCTAATGAAGAGGTGATCCGTACAAGAAAGACTCCTTATACGGCGGTAATCCATACGCAATATGGGCATTTCATACAAGATCCGTTCTCACCGGAATTTCGGAAAGGTCTTGAACGGACCATTGCCGGCTCATCAGCTGCCAATGATGAATGGTGCATCGGATACTTTGTTGATAATGAACTGGGTTGGGGTAATAATACTTATCTGGCTACTTTGGCTTTACAAGGGAGATATCCTTATGCGAAGGAAGTGTTCAAGAATCGTTTGATTGAGAAATATGCATCCTTGGCTGAACTGAATACTATTTGGGGAAGTGAGTTCGCTACTTGGGAAGATTGGATGAAAAATGATTCAGTCTATGCCGGGGCTACAAATGATTTGATTGACTTCACAAGTCATATGGCGAATGCTTATTTTCGTTCTGTCAAAGAAGCATTAAAAGCAAAAGCGCCTCACAAACTGTATTTGGGTTGCCGGTTTAATTATGGAGACTTTGCCGGGAATGCCGTGCAACAATGGATTGTAGATATCGCAGCCAAATATTGTGATGTTGTAAGTTTCAACAGGTATACTTATTCGGCATATTCGCTTCGGCCTTCCAAGGATCGTGATTTTCCGATGATAATCGGTGAGTTCCATTTCGGAGGGTTGGATCGTGGTCTGCTGCATGGCGGGTTACGTTATGGAGGCAGTCAGGAGAACCGGGCTGACTTGTATAAACATTATGTGCAGGATGCCGTGATGAATCCTTATCTGGTTGGTACACACTGGTTCCAATACAATGACCAGGCTGTAACCGGACGCGGAGATGGAGAGAACTATCAAATTGGTTTTATTAATGTATATGATGCTCCCAACTGGGAACTGATACGTGCTGCACGTTCGGTTGGTGAGACGATGTATGAACTTCGTAGTAAATAAAATATAATATCATGAGAATAGAGAAATACTTTTATGGCGTGTGTGCCTTGTGCTTGTTACTGTCCTGCCAGCAAGTGGCAAAACAAGTAGATACTCCGGTTTTACCGACAAAACCTTTTGAAATGGGGGAGGTCGTTATAACTAAGGGACCTTTTAAACATGCGGAGGAAAAGGAGACTGCTTATCTGCTGGAATTGGAACCGGACCGTTTTCTTAGTGGATTCCGTTCAGAAGCCGGATTAGTCCCTAAAGCTCCTAAATATGAAGGATGGGAAAGTCTGGGAGTAGCCGGACAGACATTGGGGCATTATTTATCAGCTTGTGCCATGTACTATGCAACTTCGGGAGATGAACGTTTCCTGCAAAGATTAGAATACACTATTAATGAACTGGATAGTTGCCAACAGGCAAATGGTGATGGTTATCTGGCGGCTACACCGGATGGTAAAAGGATTTTTAAGGAGGTTTCGGCTGGAAAGATATATTCACAGGGATTCGACCTGAATGGAGGCTGGGTACCTCTGTATGTAATGCATAAAGTTCTGGCCGGACTGATTGATACTTATCAATACGCTCATAATGAGCGGGCATTGGCTGTTGCCGAAAAATTGGCCAATTGGATGTATGGTACCTTTCAGCATCTTACAGAAGAACAAATGCAGAAAGTGTTGGCATGTGAGTTTGGTGGCATGAATGAGGCATTGGCTAATTTATATGCTTGTACAAAGAATGAAAAGTTCCTGGCTTTGGCTCAACGGTTCGATAATCATAAAGCTATCATGGATTCCTTAGCGGTGGGAGTGGATGATTTGGAAGGAAAGCATGCTAATACGCAGGTACCTAAGATTATAGGAGCCGCACGCCTGTATGAATTGACTGGTAGTAAGCGTGATTCTGCGATTGCTTCTTTCTTTTGGCATACGGTGGTACAGAATCATTCTTATGTGAACGGAGGTAATAGTGATGGAGAACATTTTGGAACCCCCGGACAATTGAATGAACGCTTAAGCACTTCCAATACAGAAACGTGCAACACTTATAATATGCTGAAACTGACGCGGCATTTATTTTCCTGGCAGTCGCTTCCTGAGTATAGTGCTTATTATGAGAGAGCCGTGTTCAATCATATTCTGGCTTCTCAGAATCCGGATGATGGAATGTGTACTTACTATACGCCTTTGATTTCTGGTGGTAAGAAAGGTTATTTGTCTCCTTTTCAATCATTTTGCTGTTGCAGCGGATCCGGTATGGAAAATCACGTGAAGTATGGTGACTTTATTTATTCTGAAGGCAGTGATTCCAGCCTTTGGGTGAATCTGTTCATCCCTTCGCAATTGAATTGGACGGACCGGAAGATGATTGTTACCCAGGATACGGATATCCCTTCTTCTGATAAAACTGTGCTGACAGTTAAAACTGAAAAACCACAGTCTGTTATATTCCGTCTACGTTATCCGGAATGGGCGGAGTCCATGCGTATCAAAGTGAATGGAAGTTCTGTTTCATTTGAGGCTTCTAATAATAGCTATGTTTCTATTGAGCGGGAATGGAAAGATAATGATAAAATAGAAATTACCTTTAAAATAAAGTTTTATACCGTATCTATGCCTGATAATGAAAAACGGGTGGGTATTTTCTATGGACCGGTTTTGCTGGCTGGTGAGTTGGGAACGGAGGAACCTGATATGGAAAAAGATATTCCGGTGTTAGTAACCAATAATCAGCCAGTGGACAAGTGGTTGGAGAAGGTATCTGATAGTCCTTTGCGATTTAAGACAAAAGGGGTTGGAGAACCGAAAGATATGTCTTTAATTCCTTTCTATGGGATGCATCATCAACATTATATGGTCTACTGGGATTTGTTTACTACTGAAGAATGGAAGGATATGCAGGAAGCCTATAAAAATGAATTAAAGCGGTTGCAGGATCTGGATAAGATAACGGTTGACTACGTTACTTTAGGTGAAATGCAACCGGAGAGAGATCATAATTTCCGTGGGGAGGGTATTGGTAATGGTGTTTCGCACCGGAAAAAGTGGAGAGCGGCCTGGATTGGTGGTTGGTTTGAATTTGATATGAAGGTTTTGCCCGATGTTCCTCAGGATTTACATGTCACCTATTGGGGAGGCGAAACGGCTCATCTGGAATTTGATATTTATGTAGACGGTAAGGTACTGGCCAGGCAACATCTTTATCAGAATAAACCGAATCAGTTCTTTGAAGGAGTATATTCGTTGCCGGAGCATTTCTGGAAAGGTAAGGAAAAGATAACAATCCGTTTTAAAGGCGTACCGGGTAACTGGACAGGAGCAATCTATAATGCGCGTATAGCAAAACATGAGTAGGTATGAAAGTGAAAAGAACATTAAAGATGATAGTCGGCTGCCTGCTGATTACAAACCTGTGTTGGGCAGGAATCACCCAAGAAGGTGACACACTTCCTCCCGGAGTTGTAATACATAATGCACCGGCGATATCTCATGAATATATAGGATCACCCAGCATTGTTATCATGCCGGATGGTACTTATATTGCTTCACACGATTATTTTGGCAAAAAGCTTTCGGATACTTATATCTATAGGTCAGGGGATCGTGGTAATTCCTGGACTCCGATAGCCAAACTGGAATCTCTGACTTGGGCTACACTATTTAACCGTGGCAAAGAGTTGTATCTGATAGGTATATCACCTAAGGTTACAATGGGGTATGGAGATTTTGTAGTTCGTAGGTCATTGGACTTTGGGCGCTCCTGGACAGAACCTAAAGATGAAAAGTCCGGGCTTATCCGATGTGGCTTTTATCACTGTGCTCCGGTCCCGGTAGTTCGTCATAAAGGAAAATACTGGCGTGCTATGGAAAATATGGGACAAGAATGGGGCTGGGGACCTTTCTCCGCTTTGATGACTTCAATTTCCTGTGAAGCCGATCTGCTGGACGCCGGACAGTGGAATTTTAGTAACGAGATACGATATGATTCGTCGTGGAAAGAAGGAGCTACTGCATGGTTGGAAGGCAATGCGGTAGTAACCCGAGAGGGAGAAGTCAAAGATATCCTGCGTGTGGCCTATGGACCGGATGACGTGGCTGCAATGACTTCTGTTTCAGAGGACGGTAAGATTATGACTTTTAATCCGGAGAAAGATTTCATTAAACTTCCGGGAGCGGGCAAGAAGTTCACCATTCGCTATGATAAAAAAAGTAAGAAGTATTGGACGTTATCCAATTTTATATTGGAAAAAGACCGGCACAATATGGATGGTGGTGCTATACGTAACACACAGGTTTTGATGTGCTCGGATAATTTGACGGAGTGGTGTATCAAAGATACGGTGCTGACATGCGATCAACCGGAATTGTATGGCTTTCAATATGTCGACTGGCAATTTGATGGAAAAGACATTGTTTTTGTCTCCCGTACGGCTTGGAGAGATAAAACCGGAAATCCACCCCGGCAACATGATGCTAATTATATGACTTTTCATCGTATTCGGAACTTTCGTGCTTTCAGTAAGAAATAAGGAAATAATAATTAAAGAATAAAAGTATGATAAAGAATCTGTTTTGTTTTTTGATCTGTATATGGCAATGCTTGCATGTTCCGGCGCAATTCCCCGAAACCGATTTTCAGTTATCGGTTGAAAATCCTTTCTTCTCTGATAAGAAGTGGGGAGGTGCTGCTGATCCGGTGATGGTGTGGAACGAACATTATAAGGAATGGTTCGTATATTATACACAAAGGAGAGCCTACTATGACGGTCAGGGAGTAGAGTGGATGCATGGAAGTTCTATTGGTATAGCTTCTTCTAAAGATGGTAAAGAGTGGAAGTATAGGGGTACTTGTGTAGGAGATGAAAATTTAACCAATAAAAAACATACGCAGACTTGGTGGGCACCGGAAGTTATTGTACAGGATGGCTTAATGCATATGTTTGTTACTTTTGTTCCCGGGGTATACCAGGATTGGAATGCAAAGCGGTTTATCAAACATTTTACGAGTAAAGAGGGGATGAGATGGAAATATCAGTCAACTCTTTCATTATCCACGGAACATTGCATTGATGCGGGAGTATGTAAGGTGAGGGATAAGTGGTTATTATGGTACAAGGATGAGGCCAATGATAATCATACTTGGTTTGCAGAGAGTACCGATCTCTATCATTGGGACGTGGTTGGACCAGCTATTACAGACTGCGGACATGAAGCACCGTTTGTGTGGGAATATGATAATAAATATTGGATGATAGTGGATGCTTGGGATAAGGGGCTTCGTATTTACTCTTCGGAAAATGGTCGTGATACTTGGACATATTCTTCAACAATAATCGGTTCTCATCCTGCTATTTATTTAATAAACGGCAAATTTATTTTCTTGTGTCACGGGTCGGCTGGGAAAGCTCGTTTGAACAGTGATAGGGAAACGGCATTATACATAGGAGAATTATTGTATGAAAAAGGGCGTTTTATCCATTCGAATTAATTTCAATATGCCTGTTTATACTGAACCTATTCCTGATAATTCCATAAGATGACTACAAAATATAATTCTTGGAAAAACGTTAGGATGACTTGTGTTCTTCTTTATATTGAGTAGGTGAACACCCCATGTATTGCTTAAACACCGTACTGAAATAGCGGGAAGTTGAGAACCCTGTCTGGTCTGCAACTTCAACGATGCTGAGCGCGGTATGAGTAAGTAGCCAGGCACTCCGTTCTATTCGTAGTTTGGTGATATAATCATTGGCCCCCATCCCCGACAATGCTTTCAGCTTGTTGTAAAGGCCTGCACGGCTGATACCCAATTCCGTACAAAGGAACGGTATCCCCATTTGCTGGTTATCCAGATTTTCGGAGATCAGTTTATTCAGGCGATTGAGGAATTTCTCATCGGCCGAGCTGAATGTACTTTCCTGTGGCAGGGGGAGTGGTCCGGCTTCAGCATAACGTGTCCGTATCCGTTCGCGATTCTTCAGTTGGCTTTGGATAACGGTATAAAGTATGTCTACTTCGAAAGGCTTGGTCAGGTATGCATCCGCTCCGTTCTTGTAACCGAATAACTGACTTTCCTCATCATTGCGGGCTGTAAGCAGGATAACGGGGATATGGCTGATTTCCAAGTCCTCTTTGATATGCTTACATAATTCATAGCCATTCATGCGTGGCATCTGAATATCGCTGACTACAATTTCCGGTGAAGATTCACGGCAGATACGCAAGGCTTCTTCACCGTCATAAGCTATCCGGATTTCTTTGAACTTACTTTTAAGGGCGGAGAATAGATAATCTGTCAGATCTTTGTTATCATCCACGATAAGCAACGTACAGTTTTGGGTATCCTCTTTGTTTTGCATATCGCTTGGGATGCTTTCGACTTCCTGGGTGGGAGCCAGTAACTCATTCAAATAGGCTTGGGGTTGCAGAGTAACCTTTCCCGGTTGTATGTCTCGCGGCAGTTCGAACCAGAAGGTAGAACCGGACATATCTCCATGGTCATAGGCACCTATACTTCCGCCATGTTGCTCTGCAAGAATTTTAGAGTAGGAGAGGCCGATGCCTGTTCCGGGGCGGCTATTGTTGCCTTGATAGAAACGGATGAATAAGTTGTTTATATCCACATCTTTCAATCCGGGGCCTTCATCGGAAACAGAGATGCGTACACGGCTCTTATCGTCTGACAGGCTGGTAGAGACACGGATCAGACTGTTCTCAGGGCTGTACTTCAACGCATTGATCAGCAGATTTATTAATATAGTAGTACATTTCTCTTTATCAAAGCAAAGAGTATCTACTTCCGGTCCGGGACTATATAAGATGGAGATGTCTTTTAATTGGGCTTCCGGTCTGAAATCTGTTATGAGTTGTTCTATCCATGGAGTTAATTCCACAGTTCCTACATTCAGGGTACTTTGTCCTACCTCCATTTTGCGTACATCCAGCACCATATTCAGAAGGTTCTTCATGCGTCCGGACTGTTTGCTGATGCTTTGGATAACCGGATACTTGTCGTCTTCAGGCGATAATGATTCCAGCAATTGCTTTAATGGGGCGTGTATCAGGGTGAGTGGGGTGCGCAATTCATGATTGATATTGATAAGGAAACGTACTTTCTCTTCATAAACCTGTTGCTCATGTTCCTTCATGGCCCATTTCAATTTGTTTTCCTTGCGATGCAATAGGGAGAAGAATGCCAGTATCACTCCTGAAACTATCAATATGAAACAAATACTGATAAACCAGTTGGATTTGTACCACGGTGGTAAGACTACGAGTTCCAGAATCTGATAATCCTTAGTCCATCCGCCGGTACGAGTACTGCAGGAAGCCATCACTTGGTAAGTTCTTGCAGGCAGTCCGCTTAATGTCAGTTCCGGTTGGTAGGAGTAAATCACTTGCCCTTCCATACCGAGTAAAGTATAACGATACATCGGTTTGCGGAAGATATCTTTGTCGTGGGCAATGATTTTAATGGTGATGGGCTTACTTTGTTCTTCTACTTTTAGTCTTCGTCCGGTGCTCATTAGGGCATTCATACGTTCTCCGCCTACCAAAACGTCTGCCAGTTCAAGAATTGGAGGGGCGTTTGGTTCGTTAGGGAGTTGCTTGTTGATACAAAGCAGTCCGTTGACACCTCCCATATAGATATCGCCTTGCGTGGAAAGTAAACGGGGCTTCTCCAGATACTCGTTCAGAATGATTCCATCTGACTCCCCGTAAAGAATGAACTCTCCTTCTTGAATTAGGTGAGCGAATAGTTTACTGTCTGCTCCTATCCATACACGTCCCCGCTGATCGCAAATTAGTGAATTAATTTCATTGATCAGACTATTGGTAATATTGATGCATTGCTTTTTTTCCATGGAATAATAACTAAGCCCATAATTGCTTCCTATCCAGAAAATCCCGTTTTCATCGGCAGATACAGAATTGAATATGGTATCACCTTTGCAACTGTATAAGGTTTCTAACCGGTTCTTTCGGGAATCGATCCGGTAAATCCGTTTGAAATCATGCAGATAGGAAACGAAACCGTTCTGGCATATAGGCAGGAGCGTGCCGATGACATCTTGGGCAGGTTTGTCCAAAGGAATAGGTGTGAAGTCTTTCCGGGTTAGGTGGTAGCTATAAGGCATTTCGGATAGCAACAATATCGTTTCCGGTGTGTTCCGGAATACATTAACCGTTTTTCCCCGTTTGCATAAGAGGGTATTTATACTATCGTTGATGATAATAAGTGGTTGGTAGTTTTCAGTTTGCTTATCAAAAAAGAATAACCCTTTGCTGAATAAAGAAACCAGAAGATATCTCTGATCTACCCCTGTGATGGAAGATACTTTATCTCCCCAGGTAGAGAGTACATGGTGGAATTTCTTAGTGACAGGATCAAGGCGGTTGATTCCGCCACCATCTGTTCCAATCCATATGTCTTTTTTTTCATCCTGGTAGATGCTGAGTGTCGACTTTTCACTGAGTGCGTATTCAAATCCGGGCAATGCATCCGAATATATCTTCATTCCCGCTTCTTTGATGTGTATTAAGCCGGCACGCACACTGCCTGCCCACATATTATTATTGGAGTCAGTATATAAGTAAAGGATTGAATTCGCAGGTAGTGAGTATGGATCTCCGGGAACTCGCACAAGAACAGACATCGTATCATCCTTGGGGTTCAGAATATAGATACCGTACCCATCCGTACCCACCCATATCTGTCCGTCACGTTCGGCTAAAGAAAGTATGACATTGGTCTGCAATCGGGAGTTTGTGGTATCATAAGAGTGAAGAAGCTTACCGTTCCGGTCGTAGCACTTCACACCCTGATGGTAAGGAGCCACCCATATATTCCCGTTTTTGTCGATAAGAGTGGCTATCAGTTCGTTACTTTCGAAAGGTACGGGATGGGTCTGACCTGTCGGGAGATCAATGAGTAGTGCACGACTCCATCGGTTGGTGCACATCAGGGTATGATCGTCCCATTTCTGGAGGCTGGTAATATTATACTTATTATTAGTGAGGGCACACAGGAATCTGATTTGGTGATTGGCATAGTCATACTTATATAATTTGCCGCTTCCACCGAATAATACACCATCTTCCCAAGGACAAATGGAGGTAGCTATTACCGGATTATTATCCTCATCGCGTGCCTGCCGGAATTCATCTTCCTGGTAATTGTAGTAGAAAAGCCCTTTGGGAGTAATGGCCCAAATGGTATTTTCTTTGTCTTCAATGATGTGAGTGATATTATCGTGGAGGTATTTCCTGAGTTCGTAGCCATCGAAGCGTCCGATACCTGATCTTGTTCCAATCCAGACATACCCTTTTTCATGGCTTACTACCAGACAGCGAACCGAAGAAGACAGGCCATTTTGGGTACTTATCTGTTGGAAAGCATATTGAGTATTTCCTGCCATCTTGTATGAAAAGGATAGTAGCAGGGATAATAGTAATGTGGTTAACAGGGTTTTTCTCATGGGTATTGTGGATAGGTTGGAGCAAAAATACTCTTTTGTTGCGAACCGCACAATACAATTTGCAGGAAATTACTTGGAAATAAGCTCCAAATTTGTCTACTTCGCCTCCAGTTTTGACTATTATTTGTTTTTGCTGTCCGGATAGTCAATTTTGGACCTTGAAATAGTGAATCTTGTACAGACGCTCCTTTACTATCGTTTTACATTTGCATCACAAATCAATGTTAACGATAGTTTATAACTAATTTAAATTTAATTCTATGAGACAGAAATTATTGAATGTATTTCTGGTATGCCTGCTCTGTTTGACATCTACTGCCGCTGCTTTGGCACAGCAAACGATTAAGGTGACAGGTAAAGTGATTGACAGCACCAATGAAGGTGTACCCGGTGTCAATGTACAAGTAAAAGGAGGGGCTTTAGGAACCATTACCGATGTAAATGGTAACTATAAGATCGATGTTCCCAACTCTAAATCCGTATTAGTATTTTCTTTTATCGGTTATGAAACGCAGGAAGTCCCTGTGGGAAACAAGACCGTAATAAATGTATCATTGAAAGATGATACGCAAGTGTTGGATGAAGTAGTGGTAGTGGCCTACGGTACAGCGCGTAAAGGTGATGTAACCGGTGCGTTAACCAGCCTGCGTCCTGATCCGAACGATGCGGCTAAGGCTACTTCTCTTGATAACTTATTGTCCGGTAAAGTGGCAGGTCTGGTCGTTAACTCAACTTCTTCGGCTGTTGGTTCCGCTTCTTCGGTTACGATTCGTGGTGCCAGTTCACTCCGTGGTGACAACCAGCCGTTGTATGTTATTGATAATGTGCCGCAAGCTTCTACCGGTGAGTTTTCTTCTTCCGGTATCAGTGGCGATTTCCAGATCAATCAAGATCCGTTGTCATCTTTGAACCCTGGCGATATTGAAGATATTACCGTTTTGAAAGATGCTTCTTCAACCGCCATTTACGGTTCGCGTGGTGCCAATGGTGTAATTCTGATTACCACTAAGAAAGGTAAGGCTGGAAAAGCTAAAGTTAACGCTTCGGCTACGTTCACAATTGCCAATACTACGAATCTGTTGGATATGATTAACTTGGAAGAGTATGCTAATTATGCAAATAGCAGAATTCAGGATGGCCTTGTACCATTTCATCTTGTAGGTGACCAGGTAAGATATGTATTCAATGGTTCTTACGACAAATATGATGCTAATAATCCCGAAACTTACAACGTTGTAACCTACCGCAACTGGCAGAAGGAAATCTATACTTCGGCATTCTCACAGAATTATTCTCTATCTTTGAATGGTGGATCGGATAAGATTACCTATTATATATCTGCCAATTTCAAGGACATCAACGGTACGGTAAAGCAAACTTCTTTGAAACAGGGTGACTTACGTGCCAATCTGAGCGCGGAAGTATCAAAAGCTGTAAAGATTGACCTGTCTTTGAGTGGTGCTCTTCGTCAAAATGATATGATGGCGGGCGGTAATACATTGGGAGGAGCTACTGGTGCTATCTCACGTACGGCATTGGACTATGCTCCATTTGAAATGCCGGAAGGTGATCCCAGTTTTAATAATGAGAATAAGACAACTGTTTTCAGTTGGTTGAATGATTATGTAGACGTAACAGATGATAAAACTTTCAAAGCCAGTCTGGACCTGACCTGGAAGATTAACAAGTTCTTCCGTTATAACCTTCGTACCGGTGGTAACCTGAATATTAACGAGCGCAAGCGTTGGTACGGTCTGCAACTTTACCAAGGTATGAACAACCAAGGTTTGCTGGCATTGTCAGACTTGAATAAGAATAATGTTTCCGTTGAGAATATCTTGAATTACAGTACGAAGCTCAAGTCCTTTGCAACTTTGGATGCTACGGCCGGTGTTACTTACGAAGATTATAACTTCCTGAACAAAAATACTACCGCCAATCAATTCACTTTCTTTGAAATGCGTGAGAATGGTCTTCACATGGCAGGTAATGTAAACAATGCCCAGCCTATCCAGAAAGACTACCAGTTGGTTTCCTATCTGGGACGTGCTAATCTTTCCATTCTCGACAAGTACTTGATTACTGCTTCTTTCCGTGCTGACGGTTCCAGTAAATTTGCTAAAGGTAATCGTTGGGGATACTTCCCGTCTGCATCGTTGGCATGGCGTATGGAACAGGAAGAGTTTATGAAAAATATCTCTTGGTTGAGCCAGTTGAAGATTCGTGTGAGCTATGGTGTTACCGGTAATCAAAGTATTGATCCGTATTCTACCTTCTCTATGTATGGTTCTAACTCCAATCTTTATTATGCTGATGGTTCCGGTAATGCCCAGACAGCCTTTACGGTAACCAATCTGTCAAATAATAGCTTGAAATGGGAAAAGACAGCTTCATGGAATGCCGGTTTAGACTTCGGTTTGTTTAACTCACGCCTGAGTGGTACTCTCGATGTGTATCAGAAGAAGACTACTGACTTGCTTATTTCCAGAACTCTGCCGGGTTCTGCCGGATTTGCTTCCACCTATTATAATCAGGGAGCAATGAAGAATAATGGTGTTGAACTCTCTCTGAATGCACAGATTATTGATAAGAAAGATTGGAAATGGAGCGTAAGCGGTAACATCGGTTTCAACAAGAGTGAGATTGCCGAGTTGGGACTTCTGCCATCTGACTTTGGTTTTCTAGGTGAGAAAGTAGGATATTATGGTAACTCGATAGGTGACCACTTCGGTGTAGGCCATGTCTTCCTGGAAGGTGAAGCTCCGGGCTTGTTCTTCGGATATGTTACACAGGGTATCGTACAGCCGGAAGATATAACAGAACAAGGTGTGAAATATACCAAAAAAGACGGTACAATTGGTTATTACCAGACATTCAACAAAGTAGCTCCGGTAGCCGGTGATATCAAATTTGTAGATAGCGATGGAGACGGTGATGTAAATGTAAACGACCGTGATGTTATCGGTGATCCGAATCCTGATTTTACCTACGGTTTCTCTACAAATATTTCCTGGAAAAACCTGAGTCTGTCGGCTTCGTTTGCCGGTGTACAAGGGAAAGATATTCTGAATACCAACAACCGCTATGTTAATACTCCGGGAACCAGATCTAATAATCTCACCCGTAAAGCTTATCAGAATATGTGGACAGAAAGTAATCATTCCAATCTGTATCCGAGTTCCACATTCGTTATACAGAACTATGTTATGGACCGTTATGTAGAAGATGCCAGTTATCTGCGTTGTGCCGACATTACTCTGAACTATATATTACCGAAAACATGGATGAGCAAGATTGGTTTCCAGAATGCTTCGGTTTATGCTTCCGTTAAGAACGCATTTATTATCACCAACTATAGTGGCTACGACCCTGATGTAAACTTTTTCGGTTTCGACGGTCTTCGTCCGGGTGTAGATATGGGGGCTTATCCGACTCCGCGTTCGTTTATATTCGGCTTAAACTTGACTTTCTAATATTAAAAACATGAAGAATATGAAAAGATATAAATATTATATACTGTCTTTGGCTGTACTGTGCAGCTTTTCAGCCTGTGACTCTTTACTGAATGAAGATCCCTTATACTCTCAGAACAGCAATATTGTTTTCCAGACCGAAGATAATGCAGAATTAGCTCTGTTAGGATGCTATGGTTATATGTCGGCCCCTAATGCCTACGGACAGATGTGGCAGGAAGCTCCTATTGTAGCTTCGGGTCTTGCATGGGCACAACGTCCTGAGGATTTGAACTCGTTGAATACATTGGCTGCCAATAGTTTGGTATCCTTGGCTTGGGGAGGTATGTACAAGGCGATAGCCGAAATCAATGCTTTCCTGGAAAGTATTGATAAGAGCGGGCTGAGTGCAGCAGTCAAGACTCAGAAGGGTGGCGAAGCTAAATTTTTGAGAGCACTGGCTTACTATAATTTGGTTTCCACTTTTGGTGATGTTCCTTTGAAAACGGTTGCTTCCTCTTCCGAAGGTATTTCTATTGCCCGTTCACCCCGTGAAGAGGTATTCTCACAAATCACACAGGACCTGGTGGATGCTTTGTCTATTTCTGAAAAATCAGCAGTGGGCCGTGCTAATTCCTGGGCTGTAAAAGCTTTCCTGGGTAAAGTATATTATAAGATGGCTGCTCTGGGTATAGATGCTGCCGCCAATTGGCAGAATGCAAAAAACATGTTTGATGCAGTATACACAAGTCATGTTTATTCGTTGGAACCTAAGTTTGCCAATTTATTTGGTGAATATGTGTCAACCTCCAAGGAGTCTATCTTCCAGATGAACTATTCAACAGGAAATGCGAACGGGTGCTACAATCGTGGCAGTAACCGCTTTGCTCCTCAGGCTTCTACTAGTGGCATCAATTGGAGTACGTATCGTGTAGCTAAGTTCGCTTATGATATGCATGAAGGTACTTACCCGGGAGATCCTCGTATTGATGTTAATTTCTTGACAAAGTGGAGAGCTCGCAATGGTAATAATCAAGCTAATCCGAAACCTCAGGTTGGTACTGCACTTTGTGCTAACGACTCTGTATGTACGTACCCTTACTGGAAAATCAAATATACTGATATGGCAGTACCCGGATCGAACAATGTGAATATGGAGGTTATAGCCAAGATGCCTTATGCAGAATTTCCTAATCCGAAGAACCCGAGCCTTAGCGTTTGTGATAATTACGAGGCTACACACGGGGCATCTCCGTATAACTCTTCAGTAGCAAAAGCTGTAAATGACTTTGCAAAAACAGGTAATGCAGAAAAGTGGCCGTACTTTGGTAAGTTGTACGACCAGACACAAACTGGTACGATGGCCCACAAGAACTTAATGGTTTATCGTTACGCTGAAATGCTGTTACTGATGGCTGACGTTTACAATGAACTGGGTGATACTCCGAAAGCTATCAGCCTGGCCAATGAAGTACTGGCCCGTGCCCGTAAATCCGGAGCCGTTTCTTCTGCACAACCTGCAGACTGGTCGGCATCACTTACCAAAGAACAGGTTACGGAAAAATTGTATTTTGAACGTATCATCGAGCTTTGCGGCGAACCCAGCATTTACGATATGGTACGTATCCGCGGTACGGTATACTTCAAAAAGTTCCTGGAACTGAATACTACTCATGAACTGACCATATTGGGAGAAAAGAATTATACTTCAAGTGTAAACAACTTCGCAGATCGTCTCCTGAACAATGGTAGCCTGACGGATGACTTCCTGAAAAAGAATTTGCTTCTGCCGATTCCTACCAGTGAAATAGATGCTAATCCGGGCCTCACGAATAACGATAATAACTTTGGTTATTAATCATCCGGAATCTATAGAGTTTACAATAGGTTATTAGATTTTCCCGGATGCGGGGTGGGAGTTGTCTTCCACCCTCGCATTCCACATCCGGATTTTTAAATATTTAATTAGATTCGATTATGAACACGATACAATCAGGATTGCTTTTTTCTCTGACCGGTGTCGCTGCTGTGGCATCCATGACTTCATGTACTTCACAAAAGAAAGCTGAGGAACAAAAGCAATATAATATAGTATACATCATGACGGATGATCACACAGCCCAGATGATGAGCTGTTATGACCACCGCTACATGGAGACGCCGAACCTGGACCGCATTGCTGCCGATGGAGTACGTTTTACAAACAGCTTTGTGGCTAACTCTCTGAGTGGTCCCAGCCGTGCCTGTATGATTACGGGCAAGCACAGTTGTGCCAATAAATTCTATGATAACACAACTTGCGTATTCGATGCTTCGCAGCAAACTTTCCCAAAACTTTTGCAACAGGCTGGTTATCAGACTGCGTTGGTTGGTAAATGGCACCTGGAAAGTTTGCCTACGGGTTTTGATTACTGGGAGATTGTGCCCGGACAAGGTGATTACTATAATCCTGATTTTATCACTCAGGACAATGATACTATACAGAAACACGGTTATGTGACCAATATCATCACTGATGACGCTATCGACTGGATGGAAAATCAGCGGGATACAAATAAGCCGTTCTGTATTTTAATTCATCATAAAGCGATTCATCGTAACTGGTTGGCAGATACCTGCAACCTTGCACTTTATGAAGACAAGACCTTTCCGCTACCGGACAATTTTTTCGACGATTACGAAGGACGTCCTGCCGCTGCTGCACAGGAAATGAGCATTGTGAAAGATATGGATATGATCTATGACCTCAAAATGCTACATCCGGACAAAGAAACCCGGTTGAAGTCTCTTTATGAGAAATATATCGGCCGGATGGATGAGGGGCAGCGTGCAGCATGGGATAAGTTCTATGGTCCTATCATCGATGATTTCTATAAAAAGAATCCTCAGGGTAAAGAACTTGCCAACTGGAAGTTCCAGCGCTATATCCGCGACTACATGAAGACTGTGAAATCACTGGATGATAATGTAGGCCGTGTGCTCGATTACCTGAAAGAGAAAGGATTGCTGGATAATACATTAGTTGTTTATACTTCCGATCAAGGTTTCTATATGGGTGAGCACGGATGGTTCGACAAGCGTTTCATGTATGAAGAATCCATGCATACTCCGCTGATTATGCGTTTGCCGAAAGGTTTCGACCGTAAAGGAGACATCGGAGAGTTGGTACAGAACATTGACTATGCACCCACATTCCTGGAACTGGCCGGTGTGAAGGTGCCCGAAGATATTCAGGGACTTTCCCTGGTGCCATTACTGAAAGGCGAAAGACCTGAAAACTGGCGGAAATCCCTGTACTATCACTTCTATGAATATCCTGCTGAACACATGGTGAAGCGTCATTACGGGGTACGTACAGAACGTTACAAGCTGATTCATTTCTATAATGACATCGATGAATGGGAATTGTACGATTTACAGGCCGATCCGACCGAAATGCGTAATATCTATGGACAGCCGGGTACGGAAGATATTGTGAAGGAACTGAAAACCGAACTTACGGCATTGCAGGAACAATACAATGATCCGGTACGCTTTTCCCCAGAGAGAGATAAAGAATAATTCATATTATCAAACGCTATGACCTTATGAAATATATATATACAGTACTGCTTTGTCTGTTCCTGGCAGTAACAAACATTCAGGCTGATAACTTGACACAACCTTTTTCATTAGTTCCCTGCCCGGTGAGTTTAGTACCGGGCACGGGTAACTTCCACTTCTCCGCTAAGACGAGTTTCGCAGTAGAGAATGAAGGACAAGCTGAGCAAGTGCGCCAGTTCACCGAACTTCTTACCCGTGCGGGAGGTTTTACTCCCCGCATAAAGATAGATAGCCGGAAAGGTGATGTCTGTCTGGTGACGGACGCAACCTTAAAAAGTGAAGCTTACAAACTGGAGATAACGATTAAGAAGATAACCATCCGTGCCTCCGATCTGCAAGGTTTCTATTATGCCCTTCAAAGTATTCGTCAATTACTTCCCTCTGCGATTGAAAGTGAACAAGTGACGGAGAATGTCGATTGGACTGTTCCGGCACTGACTATCACCGACCAACCCCGTTTCGGTTATCGGGGACTATTGGTAGATGTGGCACGTTTTTTCTCCCCCAAGGAAAACTTGTTGCGTATTATCGATTGTATGGCAATGCTGAAGTTGAACAAGTTACATCTGCATCTGGTAGATGACAATGGTTGGCGTATTGAGATCAAGAAATACCCCTTGCTCACAGAAATAGGATCATGCCGTGTAGACCGTCCGGGCAAGACATTCCCCGAACGCCGTAATCCCCGTCAGGGTGAACCTACTGTGGAAAAAGGATTCTATACGCAGGATGAAATCCGCGAGATCGTGCGCTATGCTCAGGAACGGCATATCGAAGTGATCCCGGAAATAGAAATGCCGGCACATAGTAATGCTGCATTGGCTGCTTACCCTTTGCTGTCCTGTCCGGTAGTGGATAAATTTATCGGTGTATTGCCCGGTTTAGGCGGGAATCATGCGGATGTTATCTTTTGTGCAGGAAATGACAGTGTATTTACTTTCCTGCAAGATATTCTGGATGAAGTACTCGAATTGTTTCCCTCAAAATATATCCATTTAGGTGGTGATGAGGCGAGAAAGACACATTGGGAAGAATGTCCGTTGTGCCAGACACGGATGAAAGCGGAGAGTTTGGAGAATACAGAAGAATTGCAAGGCTATTTCATGGCACGGGTGGCACGATATGTGCAGAATAAGGGACGTGAAGTGATAGGATGGGATGAACTGACGAATGCCAGAATCCCCGAAGGAAGCATTATCCTTGGATGGCAAGGTTACGGACAGGCTGCACTGAAAGCTGCTGAATTGGGTCACCGCTTTATCATGACTCCTGCCCGGATATTGTATCTCATCCGCTATCAAGGTCCCCAATGGTTCGAACCTATTACCTATTTTGGGAATAACACCCTGAAAGATGTCTATGACTATGAACCTGTGCAGAAAGACTGGACACCGCAGGCTGCATCTCTGCTAATGGGGGTTCAGGCGTGTATGTGGACAGAGTTCTGTAACTCTCCGGCAGATGTGGACTACCTGCTTTTCCCCCGCCTGTCGGCATTGGCGGAAGTTGCCTGGACGAAGCCTGCACGCAAGAACTGGGCTTCTTATCTGAAAGCTATGGACCACTTTAATGAACACTTGGCTGCAAAAGGAATTGTCTATGCCCGGTCCATGTATAATATACAACAGACTGTAACTCCCAAAGAGGGTCGTCTGCAAGTAGAACTGGATTGTATTCGCCCTGATGTACAGGTGCGTTATACAATGGATGGCAGTGTGCCGACTGCGCAATCACCCCTTTATACAAAACCGTTGATGCTTACAGAGGCCAAAACAATTAAGGCAGCAACCTTTGCCGGAAACGAGCAATTGGGACAAATGCTGGAGTTGCCTGTCATCTGGAATAAAGCGACGGCGAAGCCTGTAAAGAGTGCCGGTACAGGAGATCTTTATATGCTGACAAATGGGATACGGGGAAGTCAGAAATATACCGATCTGGAATGGTGCTCCTGGATGAAAAGCGATACGGTTACTTTTACCCTCGACCTGAAGAAACCGGAATTGGTGAATAAACTAACGTTAGGCTCTATTACGAATTATGGCATGGCAGTGCATAAACCTGCTGAAATAGAAGTTTGGATTTCAGGTGATGACAAGGAGTATCGCAAAGTAGGTGAGTGTAGCTACACAAAGAACGAAATCTTCCGTGAAGGTGTATTTAGAGAAGATATCCCGTTTGAAATAGGGACAGAGGCACGTTATGTTCGTGTAGTAGCCCGTGGAGCAGGAGACTGTCCTTTCACGCATGTACGTCCGGGACAGGAGGCGAGGATATACTTTGATGAGATAATAATAGAATAGAAAATTAGAAAAATGAGATATAGTACCATGAAAAAGACCCTGTTGAGCTTGTGTCTGACTTGCCTGCTTACCACCCCTGCTATAGCACAGATTGTACAGCCGGAATGGCAGAGCCAGTATGCTATCGGAAAAAACAAACTGGCACCACATACTTATATATGGCCTTATGCGAATGCTGATGCTGCGGGTGAAGGGAATTATGAGCAATCACCTTATTATATGAGTCTGAACGGTAAGTGGAAATTCCACTGGGTGAAGAATCCCGATCATCGTCCGAAAGACTTTTATAAACCTTCGTTCTATACGGGCGGATGGGCAGATATCGATGTACCCGGTAACTGGGAGCGTCAGGGATATGGTACGGCTATTTATGTGAACGAAACTTATGAATTTGATGATCCTTTGTTCAACTTCAAAAAGAATCCTCCGCTGGTACCTTATGCAGAGAACGAAGTAGGTTCTTATCGCCGTATGTTCACGGTTCCTACTGACTGGAAAGACCGTCGCATCGTGATTTGTTGTGAAGGTGTGATCTCTTTCTATTATATCTGGGTGAACGGACATATGCTGGGTTATAACCAGGGGTCAAAGACTCCTGCCGAATGGGATATCACGGACTATGTACAGGCAGGAGAAAATATCGTGGCACTTGAAGTATATCGCTGGAGTGCAGGTTCCTATCTGGAGTGTCAGGATATGTGGCGGTTGAGTGGCATTGAACGAGATGTCTATCTTTACAGTACTCCACGCCAGTTTATAGCTGATTATAAAGTGACTTCTTCTTTGGATAAGAAAGAGTATAAGGAAGGATTTTTCGGCCTTGATGTAACAGTTGAAGGAAGTGCGACTGGTGTGTCTACTTTGGCATATAGTCTGGAAGATACTGCCGGAAAGACAATATTACAAAATGAAATACCGATCAAGAACTGTGGTTTGAGTAATTCTATTATCTTTGACGAACAGTCTCTTCCAGGTGTAGAACGTTGGAGTGCAGAACATCCGAATCTTTATACGTTAATATTGACGTTGAAAGATGATGCAGGACATATAACACACCTGACCGGTTGCAAAGTTGGTTTCCGTACTTCTGAAATCAAGGATGGCCGTTTCTGTATCAACGGGGTACCTATATTGATAAAAGGTGCTAACCGGCATGAACATTCACAGTTGGGACGTACTGTCAGCAAAGAACTGATGGAAGAAGACATTCGCTTGATGAAGCAACATAACTTGAATACTGTGCGCAACTCGCATTATCCGACACATCCGTACTGGTATCAACTCTGCGACCGTTACGGCCTTTATGTGATAGATGAAGCAAACATCGAATCGCATGGTATGGGGTATGGCCCGGCTTCATTGGCAAAGGATAGCACTTGGCTGCCTGCACACATGGACCGTACGCAACGTATGTACGAACGTGCCAAGAACCATCCGGGGATCGTGATCTGGTCGTTGGGCAACGAAGCGGGTAACGGAATCAATTTTGAACGGACATATGATTGGATGAAGTCCGTTGAAACCACCCGCCCTATACAATACGAGCGTGCCGAACAGAATTATAATACGGATATCTACTGCCGTATGTACCGCAGTGTGGAAGAATTGCTGGCCTATGCCCGCCAGACAGAACCGAAGGTGTATCGCCCTTTCATCATGACTGAATATCTGCATGCTATGGGCAATAGCGGAGGCGGATTGAAAGAATACATGGATGTTTTCGAAACAGAACCTATAGTGCAGGGCGGTTGTATCTGGGATTGGGTAGATCAGTCTTTCCGTGAAATAGATGCCGATGGTCGTTGGTATTGGACTTACGGTGGTGATTATGGTCCGAAGAATGTACCCAGTTTCGGGAACTTTTGCTGCAATGGTCTGGTGAATGCTGTCCGCGAACCTCATCCGCATTTGCTGGAAGTGAAGAAAGCATATCAATATATAAAGACTACATTGATTGATAAGAGCAACTTGACTTTAAGTATAAAGAATTGGTATGATTTTACGAATCTCAATGCTTATACCTTACACTGGCAGGTGGTAGGTGATCATGGGAAAGTGATTGCTGATGGTACTCGTCGGGTAGATGCCGCTCCGCACGCCACCGTTGAAGTTACGCTGGGTACTGTACGTTTACCTTCTGATGTTCGTGAAGCTTATCTGAACTTAAGTTGGACGCCTGTGGATGCTGCTCCGTTTATTAATACGGATTACGAGGTAGCCTATGACCAATTTGTTCTTTCGGGTAATAAGAACTACCGGGCTCCGGAAACTAAACTTTCGGGTAAGGTGGAAATGAATATAGATCCGGCAACAGGGGCGCTTCACTCTTATATTTATAATGGGAAAGAATTATTGGTTTCCCCCGTTACATTGAGCCTCTATCGTCCGGTGACGGATAATGATAACCGTGAAAAAGTAGGAGGAGCCAAAACTTGGAAGAAAGTCGGGGTGGATCAGTTGACACAGCGTGCCCTTACCGTGAAGACTTCTACCCGCAGTGGACGTGCCGAAGTGGAATTATTAAATGTCCGTGGTGAAAAAGTGGGAACCGCTTCTTTCATCTATACACTAAAGAAAAACGGCGAATTGGATATACAGACACACTTCGTGCCGGATACTACCGTTATCACTTCACTGGCGCGTGTAGGGCTTACTTTTGAAATGCCCGATGCTTACAATCAGGTGTCTTATCTGGGGCGTGGAGAGCATGAAACTTATATGGATCGTAATCAATCCGGTAAAATAGGTATTTATCACGCCGATGTGGAGCGTATGTTTCACTATTATGTTCGTCCGCAGGCAACGGGTAACCGTACGGATGTCCGTTGGATGCAACTTGCTGATGAGGCAGGTGAGGGGCTAGCATTCCGTTCCGATGCCTCGTTCCAGTTTAGTGTGATTCCTTTTACGGATGAGAATCTGGATGCGGCAACGCATATCAATCAATTACGGCGCGAAGGAGTGGTAACTGTTCATCTGGATGCCGCACAGGCAGGAGTCGGTACGGCTACCTGTGGTCCTGGAGTATTGCCGCAGTATCGTGTACCTGTGCAGGATTACACATTCCGGTTTACAATCCGTCCTTTGAAATAGATCGAAACCTATAACATAAGATAGCATGAAAAACCTGATTCTAACTACAGTTCTCAGTCTTACAATCTTTTCCGGATTGCAGGCACAAGAGACTTATTATGAAAAGCACGTTGCTTTTCCCGCTGGTGCTACAGCGGCGGAAAAGGTAGAAATGGCTTCACGTCTTGTACCCACTCCCCAACAATTGGAGTGGCAGCGTATGGAACTGACCGCTTTCCTGCATTTCGGTGTAAATACTTTCACCGGACGAGAGTGGGGAGATGGTACTGAAGATCCTGCCATCTTTAATCCTACCTCGCTGGACTGCGAACAATGGGTGAGGACTCTTAAAGAATCCGGTTTCAAGATGGCCATCATCACCGCCAAACATCACGATGGCTTCTGTCTCTGGCCTACCAAAACTACCTGTCACTCCGTAGTCTCTTCTTCCTGGAAAGATGGAAAGGGAGACGTGGTACGTGAACTGCGGGATGCTTGCAAGAAGTATGGCATCAAGTTTGGAGTTTACCTCTCCCCGTGGGATCGTAATGCTTCTTGCTATGGTGATTCTCCTGCCTACAACCAGTTTTTCATCGAGCAACTGACCGAATTACTCACCAATTACGGTGAAGTCCATGAAGTGTGGTTTGACGGTGCTAACGGTGAAGGTCCTAACGGCAAAAAACAAATCTATGATTGGGATGCCATATTGAAAACCATTCGTCGCCTGCAACCTAAAGCAGTTACTGCTATCATGGGTGATGACGTTCGTTGGGTAGGCAATGAAAAAGGCATCGGTCGTGAAACAGAATGGAGTGCTACAGCTCTGACTCCGGGTATCTATCCCCGTTCCGGCGAACAGAATAAAGAATTGGGTATCTTCGGCAAGGCAAAGGACTTAGGCGGACGTGATATAGTGGCTCGTGCTACCGAACTTTTCTGGTATCCTTCTGAGGTGGATGTTTCCATCCGTCCGGGTTGGTTTTATCATGCCGATCAGGACAAGCAAGTGAAGTCTTTAAATCATCTGACGGATATTTATTTCAAATCAGTAGGCTATAATTCCGTTCTTTTATTGAATATTCCGCCTGACCTTCGTGGGTTGATTAATGAAAATGATGTGCAGAGGCTGAAAGAATTTTCCAGTTATTTAAAGAAAACTTTTGCCCGTAATTGTGTGCTGAAAGGAAACGAGGCATGGTATGGAACTTCCGGCACAGTCCGCCAATATGATATACAGAAAGATGCGTTGGTGAATACTTTCATGATTCAGGAAAATATCTCCAAAGGACAACGTATTGAAAGTTTCCTTGTAGAAGCGTATAAAGATGGTTCCTGGATTCATATGGCAGAAGGTACAACAGTAGGATATAAACGTCTTGTACGTTTCTCTGATACTCGTCCGGAGCGTATTCGTGTAACCATTCGCTCTGCCCGTGGTGTGGCTAATGTTGCTGCGGTCGGTCTTTTCTATGCAGAACCTCTTGCAGATAAGAATGAAGAAGTACAACTCGGCGATGTGCCTGTCGATGGATGGCAGGTAGTTAGTGGCAATGCAGATTCCCGTAAGGCTATTGATGGGGACCGGAAAACGGTTTGGCGTGCTTCCGCACTTACGCCATTGGTTGTTGATATGGGGGATAAAGTGGAAGTAAGTGGCTTCAGTTATGCTCCTTCCATAGGAGAGGATTTGACGGGAACTATCTATAAATATGCTTTCTATGTGAGCCTTGACGGACAGTCGTGGACTCAATGTGAGGCAAGTGGTGAATTCAGTAATATTATGCACAATCCTGTGCCTTACTTTGTACGGTTTGGCAAAGCATATCCTGCCCGTTATTTCAAGCTGGAACCATTGTCGGAGATAAATAATAAAAATGTTGTAACGGTCGGTGAAGTCGGTATCCTGACAAAATAGTGTTATGAAGAATTCGATACTCTCTATAGCCGCTATGGTATTGCTTTCTGGTAATGCCATAGCTCAGCAAAAGCCTAATATTATTCTTTTTCTGGTGGATGACATGGGATGGCAAGATACTTCCTTACCGTTCTGGAATGATACCACCGAATTGAATCATATTTATGAAACACCCAATATGGAGCGTCTGGCAAAGAAAGGTGTCAGGTTTACACACGCTTATGCATGCCCTATCAGTTCCCCTTCACGTGTCAGCTTATTTACGGGAGCAAACGCCGCCCAGCATAAAGTAACGAACTGGACGTTGAAGAAAGATACACCGACTGACCGGAAAAATGAAACACTGGATTTTGAAGTATGGAATTATAATGGTCTGTGTCCTGAACCCGGGTTGGAACATTCTTTTTATGCGAAGTGCCTGCCACAATTGCTTCGTGAAAACGGATATACTACCATGATGGTAGGTAAAGCTCATTTCGGTTCGATAGATACACCTGCTGCCAATCCATTGGCTATTGGCTTCGATTATAACATAGCCGGTCATGCAGCCGGTGCTATGGGCAGCTATCTGGGAGAAGAAGGATATGGTGCTTCCGGCAAGCCGGAATGGGCAGCGATATGGGCTGTGCCCGATTTGGAAAAGTATCATGGAACAGATACTTTTCTTACTGAGGCTTTGACGTTGGAGGCAAAAGGGCTTATGGATAAGGCTCTTGACCAATCTAAACCTTTTTTCCTCTATATGAGTCATTATGCCGTGCACGCGCCTTTCGGGACAGATAAACGTTTCTATCAGAAGTATATGGATAAAGGGCTTCCGCATAAAGAGGCGCAGTATGCTGCCTTGGTGGAGGGTATGGACAAGAGTCTGGGAGATTTGATGGACTATGTAGATCGGAAAGGCATTGCAGATCATACAGTTATTATTTTCATGTCGGATAATGGTGGCTATACAATAGGCCGTACCGATAAAAATGCTCCATTGAGTGAAGGAAAAGGTTCCTTGAAAGAAGGAGGAATTCGCGAACCGATGATCGTCTATTATCCGAATGTAACGTCCCCCTCAACTATGAATGATACACCAGTCATTATTGAAGATTTCTTTCCGACTCTATTGGAAATAGCTGGAGTACATGATTATCAGACACCACAGCAGATTGACGGGCAGAGCTTTATGGCGCAGATGAAGGGACAGACTGGAGAAAAAGAACGTGCTTTATTTTTCCATTATCCGAATAATTGGGGTGAGAGAATACAAACGATTGGTGCTCCGCAAAGTGCCGTTGTGAAAGGTGACTGGAAATTAATTCATTATTACGAAACCGGCAGCAGTTGTCTATACAACTTGAACGATGATATTTCCGAACAGCATGATTTGTCTGCATGTTATCCGGATAAAGTGAAGGAGCTGGCTAAAGTTTTGAGTGATTATCTGCGAGCCCAACATGCCACTATGCCTATTCTGAAAACTACCGGCAAGTTTGTTCCCTATCCCGATGGAGAAGACGTAGAGAGGGTATTGCCGAAAGATGATGAAACATTGGTGTATGACAATCCGGGGGATGCCCTGCGCTTGAAGAAGGGCGATATGCATCCTAAAATGAAAGGATGGTCTTTTTATACAGCCCATGAGTTTAATGATAAAGATACGAAAAAGGGACTGCCACTTGGCTTCGTAGAACATAGAGGCTTGCACATGTCACGTACGGCAAAGGTCGATAATCGGAAATGTTCAAAAGTAGAGGATGGAGTTTTGCGCATCTGGAGTGTAGAGGAGAAAGACTCGATAGACAACCGTTTCGGTAAGAAAGTGAAGTATTCTCACGGTTGTTATCGCACCTCACTTCCCGGCAGTAAGGAGTTCTGGTGTAACTTTACTGAAAATATGCGTATTGAGATACGTTTCAAACGTACTCCTTATGTAGGTTTCAATGATGCCCTCTGGTTTATGGGAAACAATAACCGTCCCTGGCCGAAGAATGGTGAGATCGATCTTTTGGAGAATCCCAAGAAGACATTGAACGATTGTGCTCATTTCACGCTTCATTCCGAAAATCACTATGCCGGTGTCATAGGCGGTGGTGGTAGTGTCACTTCCTCCATCAATCTTGCCAATATGTCTCAATGGAATATCTATTGGCTGGAATGGTATCCCGACCGCATTGTAGGAGGTGTCAACGGACAAGTCTATTTTGAACACCACAAAGGGGCTGATGGCAATACTGACTGGCCTTGGAGTGATCCGCTGGGCTTCTTCCTGATTTTCAGTACGGGTATCTCGACGAACCCGAATGCCTGGCCTGGTGCTATCATTCCTTCCGAATGGAAAAAAGATGCTAAACCTGCCATGTACATCGACTGGATACGTGTTTATACGAATCGAGATTATAAAGGTGAAAATCCTCCTGCTCCGAAATATTATTAGTCAAATATCCACCTACACCGTACCCGAGTCGTACTTGTTCCGTACAGAGGTACTTCTGACCGAAGAATGTACGGAGCAAGTACGACTCGGGTACGGTTCGGGTATGGAGCGAGGGGATATAAAGAAAGGGCAGACTGGATATTGTTCCGGTCTGCCCATATTCTCTCTAACACAACTAAAAATTTATACTATATATCGGTTTCGCAGATTTTTTTTAAATCTCCTAAACAAAATCCTTCAGTTCTTGTTGTAACTTCTGTCGGGTGAAGAAGATACGGCTTTTCACTGTTCCGAGTGGTAATCCCAGCTTCTCTGCAATTTCGCGGTATTTGAAACCGGATACATGCATGGAGAATGGAATTTTATATTCACGGGGTAATGCATTTACTATACGATGCATCTCTTTCAAGTCGTATGCGCTTTCCGTGCATTCAAAGCCGGATTCCTGCGGTAAGTTGAGATGATAGAGATTTTCTGTCTGATCTACGAAAGTCTGGTCGCGAACCACCTTGCGGTAGTTGTTGATAAAGATATTGCGCATGATGGTATACATCCATCCTTTGAAATTAGTATCAGGTGCATATTTATCTTCGTTATCTAACGCCTTTAGAGAGGTTTCCTGGAGTAGGTCATTTGCTTCTTCGTGGTCTGAGGTTAATTTGTATGCGAAGCGTAATAAATCGTCTTGTACCCCGATCAATTCTTTCTGGAATGTAATACTGTTGTTCATAATCATTTCTCCTTTTCAATAGTTATTGTTTTGCCTTTTGACTTTGCAATTTTACGAAAGTTATCTTATTCTGATAGACGGATTTCAGGCAATATTTGGGGGGAAAACTATCAATTGATAGTTTTCAGGTGGTGTTTTGATAGTTTTCGGGTGGTCGGAAAGTGCTCATGCAAGTAGTCTCTGACCTCTTCATGAACACTTTTTCATATCTGAACGTTATCGGTTTAGGTTGTATAGGGTAATAACTGTTTTTATCCTGCAACACAGATTATCTGAAGTCTTTCAGTTCCTGTTGCAACTTCTGGCGTGTAAAGAATATACGGCTCTTTACTGTTCCTAAGGGTAATCCCAGCTTTTCTGCAATTTCGCGGTATTTGAAACCGGATACATGCATAGAAAATGGAATCTTATATTCGCGTGGCAGTGCATTTACAACACGGTGCATCTCTTTCAAGTCATAGGCGCTTTCGGTACTTTGAAATCCGGACTCCTGAGGCAGATTGAGGTGATAAAGATTATCAGTCTGATCTACGAAGGTCTGGTCGCGAACCAGCTTCCGATAGTTGTTTATAAAGATATTGCGCATGATGGTGTACATCCATCCTTTGAAGTTAGTGTCGGGCATGTATTTATCTTCATTATCTAATGCCTTTAGAGAGGTTTCCTGGAGTAAGTCGTTAGCTTCTTCACGATCGGAGGTTAGTTTATATGCAAAACGTAATAAATCGTCTTGTACTCCGAGCAAATCCTTTTGAAATGTAATACTGTTCATATCGTTCTCCTTTTTTATTATAATTATTCGTTTGTTTGACTTTTGATGTTGCAATTTTACGAAAGTTCCCTAACTCTGACGGACGCATTTTGAGCAATCTTTAGGGCAAAAACTATCAATTGATAGTTTTTGGGTGCCTTTTGTTTGTTTTTGGGTGCAGTTTTCACCAATTTTATTGCGTATAATTAAAAAGATGAGTTAATTTTGCGCAATCATTTCATCTTAAAAAGAATGGCTGACGACTCTTTATTTTTGATTGATATTGATAAAGTGCTCCGGGAAAAGGCTCCGAAGTACTATAAGTATATCCCCAAATTCGTGGTTTCTTATCTGAAAAGAATCGTTCATCAGGAAGAACTGAATGTTTTCCTGCGCGAGTCGAAGGATAAGGTAGGTGTAGACTTCTTAAAAGCCTGCCTGGAATTTCTGGATGCCAATATTGTAGTGAAGGGAGAAGAGAATCTATCGACTGAAGGATTGTATACCTTTGTCTCTAATCATCCGTTGGGAGGCCAGGATGGTGTGGCTTTGGGATATGTGTTGGGTAGTTTCTATAAAGGTAAGGTGAAGTATATGGTGAATGACCTGCTGATGAATCTGCAAGGATTAGCTCCTCTTTGTATACCTATTAATAAGACAGGAAAACAGGCAAAAGATTTTCCGAGAATGGTGGAAGCGGGCTTTGCATCGAATGATCAGTTGATTATGTTCCCTGCCGGATTGTGCTCCCGACGTCAGAATGGAGTGATCCGTGATCTGGATTGGAAGAAGACCTTTATCGTAAAGAGTGTGCAGGCACAACGCGACGTTGTCCCCATTCATTTTGAAGGCCGGAATTCGAACTTTTTTTATAATTTGGCTAACGTCTGCAAATTTTTGGGCATCAAAATTAACATAGCCATGCTCTACCTTGCCGACGAGATGTTAAAGAACCGTCATAAAACGTTTACTGTTACCATCGGGAAACCTATTTCCTGGCAGACTTTTGATAAATCAAAAACTCCTGCCGAGTGGGCGGCTTACGTAAAAGATATCGTTTATAAATTATAGAACTTAGTTTTAATAAGAGAACTACTAACAAAAAAATATGGAAGAGATTATTGAACCTATTAGTAAGGAACTTCTGAAAGCGGAACTGACCGAAGAGAAGCGTCTGCGTATGACGAATAAGAGCCATAATCAGATTTATATCATTACAGCTCAGGATTCTCCGAATATTATGAAAGAAATCGGGCGTTTACGCGAGATTGCTTTCCGTGCAGCAGGTGGAGGTACAGGACAACCGCTGGATATCGATGAATATGATATCATGGATAATCCCTACAAACAGCTGATTGTCTGGAACCCTGAAGCAGAAGAAATATTAGGTGGTTATCGTTATATCCTTGGTACGGACGTTCGGTTCGATGAACAGGGTGCCCCTATTCTGGCTACAGCCCACATGTTCAATTTCTCTGAAAAGTTCCTGAAAGAGTACCTTCCCACTACAATTGAGTTAGGACGTTCATTTGTTACGGTAGAGTATCAGTCCACCCGTGCCGGTAGCAAAGGCTTGTTTGCGCTGGATAACCTATGGGATGGTTTGGGTGCGTTAACGGTAGTTATGCCGAATGTAAAGTATTTTTTCGGTAAAGTGACTATGTATCCGAGCTATCATCGTCAGGGACGCGACATGATTCTTTATTTCTTGAAGAAGCACTTTGAGGATAAAGATAATCTGATTACTCCGATGAAACCGCTTGAAATGGAAGCTAAAGAGGCCGATTTGGCTGCTTTGTTTTGTAAGAAGACATTTAAGGAGGACTATAAGATACTGAATTGCGAGATACGTAAGTTAGGCTATAATATTCCGCCGTTGGTAAATGCTTATATGAGTTTGAGTCCGACGATGCGTATGTTCGGTACTGCCATTAACTATGGTTTTGGCGATGTGGAAGAAACGGGAATTCTGATTGCTGTGGATGAGATTCTGGCAGAAAAGCGTATCCGCCATATCCAGTCATTCATCGAGAATGAGCCGGAGGCTTGCAAACTTACCTCCGGAGCTAATAAAGTGTTCTTTCCGAGTAGATGATAATTGTGCCTGAAGCACAACTTATACTGCCGGCAAACTGTTTCCGTTGATCTTTCTATAGAGATCAAGTGCATAAACGTCTGTCATGCCGGAGATATAATCCAATACCGCCTGTATTCTTTCGTAGAGTACGGGCGCTTTTATATTGTATTGGCCGGATACCCGGTTGATGAGCAACTGTGAATAAGCTTTTTCCGGTGAGCAGACGGCATCGATCATCAGATCGAGCAAAGTACTGATGATGCGGAAACCGGCAAGTTCGATGTCCAGTACATCACGCGAGCGATAGATTTTCTTTAACGAAATATCTGCACTGTGCTTATAAGCACCGGCTGGCAATTCGGAAATATGCTTGATGAGGCTTCCTTCAAATTCCCCCTTTAATATCTTTTCCTCATTATTCAGAAAGGCCTGGGTACATTCTTGGATGAGCAGTCCTATGACGCAGGAACGCAGATAGGCAATCTGCTCATTGACATCGCTGACAAGCTTCAGCGTTTTGAGCATATGCGTTTTACGTTCTTCAGGAAAATAGGAAAGAAGTAAATCTTGTGTTTCCTGTGTGGTAAGTATCTTTAGCTTGTGGGCATCTTCAATATCCATCATCTGATAGCAAATGTCATCTGCCGCCTCTACCAGGTAAACCAACGGATGACGGGCATATTTCAGTGGGGTTTCATTCAGCTTTTTCATACCCAGTTCTTCAGCTATCCGGTGGAAACTATCTTCCTCCGTGGTGAAGAAGCCGAACTTTGATTTCTTACCAGCTAAACTCGATGAAAAGGGGTATTTTACGATGCTGGCCAGGGTGGAATAGGTTAATACGAATCCTCCTTTGCGTCTTCCTTCAAACTGATGGGTAAGCAATCTGAAAGCATTGGCATTTCCTTCGAAGTGTATCAGGTCCTCCCACTGCTCTGCGGACAGTTGTCCTTTTAGAGGCATACCTTTTCCTTCGGAGAAGAAAGTGGAGATGGCTCGTTCTCCGGAGTGACCGAAGGGAGGATTCCCTAAGTCGTGTGCCAGGCAGGCTGCCGATACGATAGACCCAATTTCGGGTAAATACGAATCTTTCAATTCTGGCTGACGGGTAAGAATGGCTTTAGCGACATCATTTCCCAACGAACGGCCTACGCAGGAAACTTCCAGACTATGCGTTAGGCGGTTGTGTACGAAGATACTACCCGGCAAGGGAAAAACTTGTGTTTTGTTCTGCAAGCGGCGGAAGGGGGCGGAGAAGACGAGACGGTCATAATCCCGCTGAAATTCCGAACGGTTTTCGTGACGCTCCTGGTGAAACTCTTCAAGCCCGAAGCGTTTGGCAGATATGAGGGTGTTCCAATTCATGGCGATAATTACGAATTATGAATTACAAATTATAAATGGCAAAAAAGAGGGGACATTTGCCCTTTGTTATTATTTAACTGCAAATGTATCACTATTTTGCTTTAAAAGCTGTATTTTCGCCCAATTAAAAAAGAAGAACTGCTATTAAATACTGAAATAGCGGCAGTTCGTAATTTATAATTCGTAATTTGTAATTAATGTCATGAACGTACAAATCATTAATAAATCGAAACATCCGCTTCCGGCTTATGCCACCGAATTGTCCGCAGGAATGGATATCCGTGCTAATCTTTCAGAACCTATTTCTTTAGCTCCAATGCAGCGTTGCCTGGTGCCTACAGGATTATATATTGCCCTGCCACCGGGGTTTGAGGCACAAGTGCGCCCTCGCAGTGGTCTTGCTATCAAGAAAGGTATCACGGTGCTGAATTCTCCGGGAACGATTGATGCCGATTATCGTGGAGAGGTTTGTATTATCCTTGTAAATCTTTCATCGGAGACTTTTGTGATAGAAGACGGAGAACGCATTGCGCAGATGGTAATAGCACGCCACGAACAAGCTACATGGCAGGAAGTGGAAGTGCTGGATGATACGGAGCGTGGTGCAGGCGGCTTCGGTCATACAGGAAAGAGTTGAGGAATTAAAAATCAAAGAATTTAAAAACTAAAAGGGGCTGAGTTCTACTAACTGACTGAATGAAAATGAAATTTAAAATAGTATCTCTTTTCGTATTGTGCGCGATACTTATATCGTGTGGTACTTCCCGTCAGGGAGGAAAAAAACAGCGGAAAGGAACCAAGGCGCAGGTTGTGCTTACGCCCGAGCAACAGCGTAAATACGATTACTTCTTCCTGGAAGCTTCCCGCTTGAAGATGAAAGACGATTATAGTGCTGCCTTTGACTTATTGCAGCATTGTCTGACCATTAATCCGAATGCTTCATCGGCTTTGTACGAGATTTCGCAGTACTATATGTACCTTAAACAAGTTCCGCAAGGACAGGCAGCATTGGAAAAGGCTGTGGAAAATGATCCGGATAATTATTGGTATAGCCAGGGATTGGCCAGCTTATATCAGCAACAGAATGAGATGCAGAAAGCTACGAATCTGCTGGAAAGCATGGCAACTCGTTTCTCGGATAGGATGGATCCTCTGTACAGCTTGTTGGATATATATAACCGTCTGGAAGAGTACGATAATGTGATTACCACCTTGAATCGTTTGGAAGAAAAGATGGGAAAGAACGAGCAACTCAGTATGGAGAAATTTCGTATCTATTTACAGAAGAAAGATAATCAGAGCGCTTTCCGTGAGATAGAGAGTCTGGTGGAAGAGTATCCGATGGATATGCGATATCAGGTGATACTGGGTGATGTTTATATGCAGAACGACAAGAAGGACGAAGCCTATAACATATACAAGAAAGTGCTTGCCACCGAACCGGATAATGCCATGGCGATGTATTCATTGGCCTCTTATTACGAACAAACCGGACAGAAAGAACTCTACGAGCAACAACTGGATACCCTTTTACTGAATAAGAAAGTGCCTTCTGATACAAAGTTGAACGTGATGCGTCAGTTTGTGGTTGAAAATGAACGGGCAGGTAGAGACAGTACCCGCGTGATCAACCTTTTCGACCGTATTATGGAACAAGATCAGGATGATGCACAGATGCCGATGCTTTATGCCCAATATCTTCTTGCCAAGAAAATGAATAAAGAGACCATGCCTGTACTGGAACGAGTGCTGGACATTGATCCGACGAATACGGCTGCCCGTATGACACTTCTCGGTGAAGCAATACGGAAAGAAGATTATAAAGAAGTAATCCGTCTTTGCGAGGCCGGTATCGAGTCTAATCCCGATATGCTGGAGTTCTATTTCTATCTTTCCATAGCCTATAATCAGGCTGACCGCACAGATGATGCACTTGCCATTTGCAAGAAAGGATTGGAAAACATCCCGGAAAAGAGTGATAAAGAATTCGTTTCTAACTTTTATGCCATCATGGGCGATTTCTATCACACAAAGAAAATGAATACGGAAGCCTATGCGGCCTATGACTCTGCATTGGTTTACAATTCGGCAAATCTGGGAGCATTGAATAATTATGCCTATTATCTCTCGCTGGAACGTCGTGATCTGGACAAAGCGGAGGAAATGAGTTATAAAACGGTGAAATCCGAACCGAAGAACCCCACTTATCTGGATACCTACGCCTGGATTCTGTTTGAGAAAGGCAACTATGCCGAAGCCCGCCTCTACATAGACGATGCAATAAAGAATGATAAAGACCAAAGTGATACCATTCTTGAACATGGGGGTGATATCTATTATATGACCGGTGATGTGGATGGTGCTTTGAAGTATTGGAAGCAAGCTCAGGAAGTGGGTAGTGAGTCCAAGACATTGAAAAAGAAGATCGAGAAAAAGAAATATATACCCGAATGAGAACGTTACACAGCAAATACAGAACGGTAGGCAGTATTCGTATGCTGCCTCTCATGCTTCTCCTGACCCTGGTAGTAGGTCTTTCCGGTTGTAAGACTTCCCGGAAAGTGACTTCTTCGTTGGGAGAACCGCGCTTTTTATCTTCTAAAGTACAGTTGACCATTCCTAACAAGGGAGGCACAATTACAGTGAACGGTACCATGAAGCTTGTAAGCGGTGAACGTATGCAGCTTTCCCTTCTGATGCCTATCCTCCGCAGTGAAGTGGCACGATTGGAGATTACTCCCGACGATGTGTTGGTAGTGGACCGCATGGGAAAACGTTATGTACAGGCTACCCGTAAGGAATTGAAAGACGTTTTGCCCAAGAAGGCCGACTTTGCCCATTTGGAGAAGATGCTTTTTGAGGCTGCCAAACCCGGTGGCAAAGCTTCTTTGACAGGTAAGGAGTTGGGGATTCCTTCTTTGGAAAAAGGAAAAATCGTTCTTACCGACTTTTCGGACAAAGAGATATCGCTGACTCCGACTCAGGTGTCTTCCAGATATACTAAGGTTGAATGGACTGAACTTTTAGAGATGCTGGCTAAGTTATGAGACAGTTTCTTTGTATTTTCATAAGTTGTTTTTGTCTGGCTCTGCCACTTTGTGCCCAATCCAACAAGATGATTAAGGAGTTGGAAAGTAAACGGGGCGCTTTGCAAAAGCAGATAGCCGAGTCGGAAACACTTCTGAACACTACAAAGAAAGATGTCGGTAGCCAGTTGAATGGTCTTGCCGCCCTTACCGGGCAGATTGAGGAACGAAAACGGTATATCCTCGCCATTAATAATGATATGGAGACTATAGATCGTGAACTTTCCAAACTGGAACGTCAGTTAGTCCGCCTCGAAAATGATCTGAAGGATAAGAAGAAGAAATATGAGTCTTCTGTTCAATATCTGTATAAGAACCGTTCTGTCCAAGACAAACTTTTGTTTATTCTTTCCGCCAAAACATTATCGCAAACTTATCGCCGCTTGCGCTATGTGCGTGAGTATGCCGACTATCAGCGCCTGCAAGGCGAAGAGATTCTGAAGAAACAAGAGCAGGTCAATCAAAAGAAGACGGAACTTCAACAGGTAAAGAAAGCCAAAGCCAGTTTGCTGAAAGAGCGTGAAGTGGAAAAAGAAAAGTTGGAAAACCAGGAGAAGGAGAAGAAAACCTTAGTTGCCAATTTACAGAAGAAGCAGCGTGGGCTGCAAAATGAGTTGAACAAGAAGCGTAGGGAAGCCGACCAGCTGAATGCGCGTATTGATCGCCTGATAGCCGAAGAAATTGAGAAAGCTCGTAAACGTGCTGCGGAAGAGGCGCGTAAAGAAGCGGCTGCCCGCAAAAAGGCTGCTGCAAAAGAAACGAAACCGGCTGCAACTTCTTCTTCCGAAGCAGCCGCCGCCAAGAAAGCAGCACCTCTCGAAACCTATACGATGGATAAGGCAGACCGGGAATTGTCCGGTAGCTTTGTCAACAACCGTGGTAAATTGCCAATACCTATTACCGGACCATATATCATCACCAGTCGCTACGGTCAGTATTCCGTAGAGGGGCTTCGCAATGTGAAACTGGATAATAAAGGGATAGATATTCAAGGTAAGCCCGGTGCACAGGCGCGTGCTATCTTCGACGGAAAGGTAGCTGCTGTTTTCCAACTGAACGGACTTTTTAATATTCTTATCCGCCATGGAAACTATATTTCCGTTTATTGTAACCTGGCTTCTGCTTCAGTGAAGACGGGGGATACTGTTACTACCCGGCAAGCCCTCGGACAAGTATTTTCGGATGGTGCGGACAATGGACGTACGGTGCTTCACTTCCAGTTGCGCAAAGAAAAGGAGAAACTGAATCCGGAGCCGTGGTTGAACCGCTGAATCAAGTCTTCTTTGTGCTGTATTATCGTGCCGTTCTGCGCTTTCATCTCTTTCATCGTCTATAGGCCCTTGTGTGTAAGGCGTTTATACTGAAATGTCTGGTCGTGGACGGTTTTCAGTGCTTTCAGCCTGTTAGCAAGCGCAAGGTATACTCGTAAGATTACGCCTTTCCTTTTTATTTCTTCCTATTGAAACAAAAGTGCCTTGCCTATGGAACAAAAGTTTCTCGGTTAAGAAACAAACGTTTCTTAGGCAAGAAACTTTTGTGCCACAGTAAGGAAACAAATGTTCCTCTAAAGTGAAACTTACGCTTCTTCGTAATGGAACAATATCTGATTAAGGTACTCTTAATCTGCCTTCCCGGTATGCTTGCTCAAAGTAAATCGTTTCTATTGCCTGATAAGATGAGCCATTGTTTGCTTCCCGTTTTCTCCTGTCAGACGTACAAGATAGTATCCTTTATTTAATTTGCTGACATTGAAAGAACGGTTTGCGGGAGTCTGTTCGTCTACTATGATTCCATTCATTGCAATAATCTGCACTTTGACAATTCCGGATAATAAAATCCGAACATCCTCTTGGGCAATTGTAGGGGCAATAGCGATTTGCCGGTTTTCTTCCGGTATCGTTTCTATGGAAGTAATTTCTACAGGCTTGTTTATATACAGTCTGAACTCTCCGGCAGGCAAAGAGAAGGGACCTCCTGTTTCGGATTTACCGGTCATGAAATCATACCAGTCTTCTCCGTTATTCAAATTTGGGATACATATATTAGTGGCAGTACCGAAGTTGCCTACTAAAACAAAGTGAAGATCCGGATGTGTTATTTCAATACGTCGGATAGGCCAGTCTGTCTCATCCACATTTCCTACGAATTCTCCGTCGGATATCACATGGGCATACTGTTCTCTGAAATTTAGTAGTTTGCAATAAGTCTCAAATAAATTCTTTCGTTCCGGAACCTCCAGGAACTCCCAATGAGGAGGTTTCGTTTCACCTTCATAGCTGGAACTAAGTTCGTCCGTACCTTCTTTTGACTGAATAGAGATGTCGTACCCCATTTCGCCAAATTCCCACATCATCTTGGGACCGGGCATCATAAATAAAAAGGCTGCGGCAGTTCCACATCTTTTCATACGTACCTCTAATTCCGTTCGAATTTCTCCAATTCCATTCACTGAAGCATTGTATGCAACACGCTCTTCGTCATGGCTCTCCATATAAGTTACCCGGTTGTTTTTACTCCATCCTTTAGATGAAGCCATGGCTCCCTTAAACGAACTACCTTTCTGAACTCCATTGATCGCATTGCTGAAAGGAGAATTTTGCTTTCCCCATAGCATCAGATCGTGTTCGGCAAGTTCTTTTTCTTCTTGATCGCCAGCTAAATGCTCGTAAATGAGGTAAGCGTCACTTTTTCGCTTCCGTATTTCATCCGATAATCTCTTTATAATGCGGATCCGATCCGGATCGTATGCAGAACCATCTCCCGGAGTATTGGTAAAACCTTTGGAGAAATCGAAACGGAAACCATCCAGTTTATACTCTTTTAGCCAGAAAGCGCAAATGCTGTCTAAAAGAATCTGCGTTTCTTTACTCTCATGGTTGAAATCGGCTCCCCATGAATATTTAGTATTGGGAGAAACCATATTGAACCAGGGATTATCTGCTGCCGGCTGTGCTTTGGTATTTCCCGGAGGATCAGCATACAGTCTGACTAAGGAACAAGTACCATATGCATGATCCAATACAATGTCCATGATCACTGCTATTCCACGTTTGTGGCACTCGTCTATAAATTTCTTATAATCCTCTTCTGTTCCATACACTTTTTCTGTTGCAAAGAAGAAGGTGGAGTGATATCCCCAGTTGGTTATTCCGTCTATCTTGCAGAAAGGCATTAATTCGATTGCATTGATTCCCAATGATTTCAGATAATCCAGTTTCTCAAGGGCCAGTTTCAGATTTCCTTTATATTCACCGTTGCGTGTGAAATCGCGAAGCAGGAGTTCGTAAATTGTCAGTCGGTCTTGGCGTACGCCTTTAAAATCAGTCACTTCCCATGGATATTCCGGTTTTGCCGTTTGCCACACAGATACAATATCAGCTTTACATTTTTCCGGAAATTCCATGAGGTTAGGATATGCGATGGGAGATATTCCTTTGTCGAACTTCCTTTCGAGTATCTTATTGGCATAAGGGTCTGCGATATCCAAAAGACCATCGACCAGGTAATAAAAAGCATATTCTTTCCCGGGAATGAGATGATTCAGAGTAATCCAGAAGTAGTCACCGTCTCTTTTCATCCGATAATCCTCTTTCACTTCCCAGTTGCTCAGTTCGCTCATTAAATACGCAAATTGCTTTCCCGGAGCGAACAGTACTAAAGTGAGGCTTTTGTCATTGTGGTAGTTAATACCTCTTTGTACTCCTTCCGGGCGCGGACTATCTTCTCCCGGAGCTATTGTATGGGACAACAGTAATTTAATATTCGATTTTTTATCACCGGTAGCCCTTCCGTCCATGGTGCCATCCGTATTACGCAACACAAACTCGATACTCAGCAACTGTTCGTCTGCTTTAAACTCGTAAGGTGGTTCCATCTGAGTGTTTTGCATAAAGAACTCTTTGACGGACGGGGTGATTTTAAGCTGCCAGAGGTTATCTCCGACTTTCTGGAGTTTAACAGCATCAATATTACATTTGTCGGGTGTTGTCTTATCCGGCCATAAAGCAATTCTGGATTTCCATTCAGTACCACTCGGACTTTCGGAAGTGATAACTCCCATATGTGAATAAATCGGTCCTTCAAAATCGACTAAAGAAGCTTTCTGAAAGGAACACTTGGTCAGATCAAAAGTCACAGTAACTTCATCGTCACCTGTTGGCTTAGATGGTGTACAATCTACAATCTGTGCTTTTAGAGATAAAGTGCACAGAAGTGTGATAAACAATATATAAGTTCTCATAAGGATAATTTTTAATTGTTTCAATGTCAGTATTATAAAAGAATGGGCTGTATCGGAAATATACGATACAGCCCGATTCTAATCACTCAATTAACCTGAAAACTACTCATCAGCACTGGGGACCAGTTCATACCGGAAAGGATATTCCTGCAAATACACATTGAAGTCATAATATCCTTCTGCTGCAAGAAATGGAATATTCTTTGTGCCGGATATGATACCCGATTGATTACCCTTTTCCACCTTATTGTCGGTAGCTCCCATATTGGCAGCATTTGCCCAGGTTTTGCCCACTGCATTCGCTCTGAATTTGAATTCAAACTTAGAGGTATTGGGTACACCACTTCCGTCTGTCTGATATTCCGGAACATACACATGCTTGGCAGTCCATACTTTTCCTTCCGGATCGTATGTCAGAACAGCTCCTGTTCCTTCTTCAGGATTTTGAGCTGACATGGAATTTGCCCATTGAGGATAACTCATATTACGCTGTCCGCACACGAAAAACTCTTTATAGAATTTGTAAAGTGTCATGGTCTTTGCGTTCTCCGTGATTTTAACTACCATTTTATAAAATCCCGGTCCATCGAGTATTTCCTCTTTATTGGAACCCGGTGCAAAAGAACCCGGAGCAATAACGTTTCCTCCTGCCTGCAGAGCAAGGCTTGTACCCGGAGTGAATGAAGCCGGTGCTCCCCATTCAACTTCCGGTGCCAGTTCTTCAACCAATTTTATACCTTGGTCTAATTTGGGTAAATATACATATCCTTCATACTCTCCATTCCAGCCGGGAGAATATAATACTTCTGCATTATTTGTTGTAAAGTCGGTATAATCACCTATTACATAAAGTAAGTCGGGATCACTGGAAAACGTAGTCACATTGAATTCGGATATGGAGGATGTCAATGATGCATAGGCTGTGCTGATGGTGGCTTCAACGCGCATTACAATGTCTGTAGGTCGGCGTTTGATGGCTCCGGCCGACAATAAGGCGGCATTCAGATCCTTTACTTTCACCGTATATTTGTTTTCATTGGTAATTGCAAACGTTGTGTATGTCAGATCCTTTACATCTACTCCTTCCTTTTTTACAGCCAGCTGAATGGCGTAGGAAATAATAGCATCGTAGCCAAATTGGGCAGGGGTCCACTCAATGACGGCCAAGTCTGTCTCGGCAGCATTCTTATCCAGAACAAACACATCGTCAAAGGTCTGTTTCCAGGAACTGGCAACAAAATTATCAGGGTCCAGTATTAGTTTCTCATCTTGTGCGCAAGACGCCAGGCAAAGAAGAGAAATTATGCTAACTATTGAATAAACTAACTTTTTCATATTTAATCTTCTTAAAGAGGTTATTGATTGGAAACGGCATTGTCATAGCCCGGATTCTGAGTCAGATTAGGATTGGCACCTATATCTGAAGCGGGTATAGGGAACAGTTCTCTATATTTGGGAACGGCAGAACCGGGGAAAGTTCCATTCTTGAATTCCCATGTATAATCATTCCCGGAATATTTACCAAAGCGGATCAGATCTGTGCGGCGGAATGCTTCCCAATAAAGCTCGCGGGAACGCTCACCGAAAATATAATCGAGAGTGAAAGAGCTCAGATCTTCGGCCTGTATTTTTGCGCGATGCCTCAGTTCGTTGAGCTTTTCCAGAGCCAATGCATCCGTACATGTTCCTCCGGATTTTCTCACCGCAGCTTCAGCGTAGTTCAGATAGGCTTCGGCAAGGCGCATCAAGGGATAGTCCAGACTTGGATATTCAGTCAAAGAAATCACATTCCCATTTTCATCCGTATATGAGGGCGGTATGCCTTCACGTGTCAGGTTGGTCCATTTATAGGAAGGCCAGCCATAAATGAAGGTGCTCGAACCGGCATTTTTGGACATAGGTAAATGACAAGTCGGGGTAAAGAAAATAGCCCGGTTATCCAAGGTGTTTACATACTTTCCCAGTGATCCGTTTCCATCATCAACCACCTCATCCATTGTTCCGAGGAAATCATCAATTCCCGGGTAGAAGTGACGGACGAAAGTCAATGTAGCACGAGAACCTTTGAAACTCTTTGAGATACCACTCGTTTGGGTAAAGTTAGGATCGTTGGGACCTCGTGAACCTGCTACCAGGAATTGTGTTGCATAAGACTGAGTCCAGCGTCCGTCAAAGTTGATCGTGAAAATCATCTCTTTACGTGCATCTGTATTTTCACCGTTGTCAGCCATGAAAAGTTCTGCATAGTTGGGACATAAATCATATCCTGCACTGATCACGTTGCGGGCATATTTCATGCACTCATCATATTTAGGTGTCTGAATATACACTTCTGCATTCAAATATAAGCGTGACAGCAACATCCAGACAGCTGCCTTGTCGGCACGCCCATACTCATTCTGTCTCGGTTCGGTCATATGCGGATCGTCTGATAATTCCAGAAGTTCGCTCTCAATGAAACTGTAGAGTTCGGCACGTGAGCGTTGTGGAGGTAAATAAGTACCGATTGGATCGTTTTCTGTAATGAAAGGAGTATTCCCAAACATATCCATAGCGTGATAATACATCAAAGCACGGAGAAAACGGGTTTCGGAACGATAATACTGTATGTTAGCTCTGAGAGCATCATCTACTCCACGGTCATTCAAACGCTCGTCTGTGGTTTGTTTCAGATAATCATTGCACATGGTAATAGTGAACAAGAGGCGATAATAGAGACCTGAAATTATCGGATTGTTCAAGGTGCTGTATGTATTGTAAGAGAGTTCGGGACATCCCGGGTCGGACTGAGTGAATGTCACCTCGTCTGTAGTGAACTCCTGCATGTACCAGAATGTACGTAAGAATGGAGAGGTTCCGGCATCCACATCAGCAATTTCCGCACTGGCTGGTCCGCTTTGTCCGGAGAGGCCAAGTGCTGCATACAATTTGGCTAATCCCTGCATGTAACTTTCAGGGGTAGAATACGCTTTATCTGCCGTATACAACTTAGGATCAAGCGGGGTAGTGTTCAGGTCATCGAAGCAAGACGCAAATAGAATCGTCATTGCCGGGAACAGTATTGATAGTAAAATATATTTTAGTTTCATAACAGATCATTTTTTAGTAGTTAAGATTCAAACCTAATACAAAGATACGAGGGCGTGGCCATGCATTATTGTCAATACCACTACTTACCTCCGGATCTAATCCAGAGTATTTTGTGATAACAAATGGATTTTGGGCAGTGAATGAGACACGTCCTCCAAGTTTACTATTAAATAGTTTTTTGAAAGAATAGCCCAGGGTGATATTATCCACCTTCAGGAAAGATGCATTTTCCAGGAATAAATCACTCTTTGCCTGAGTGACGGTAATGGGATTGCGGAACTTTGAAGTTTTCACAACAAATTCAGGTATATTGCGTACTGTTTGGCCGTTGCTGAATGTATAGTCGGCTGAACAGCGTGCGGAATTGTAATCGTTGAATACCCAGTTCCCAATACTTCCATGTGCATTAAAACCGAAGTCCCAATTCTTATAACGGAATAACATATTGAATCCGAAGAATACATCCGGGCGCGATTTGTGTTTAAGTACGAGGTCTTTGTCATCGATGATGCCATCCTTATTCTGGTCGATAAATGCATCTTGAACCGGATTACCATATTCGTCGTATACCTGTTCATATACATAGAATGTATTAGGAGCATACCCTACACTATGTATCTGGATGTTATTACCCGTTCCCATGCTGATACCTCCGGTGGGCACTCCCACGTAGTCCGGATTGAAGATGGCGGTCAGTTTCGTAATTTTCGATTTGCTCCAGGTAGCGTTTACACCGATATCCCAAGAAAAGTCTTTTGTAACAATAGGAGTGGCATTGATGTTGATTTCAACACCCTTATTCTCCAAATTACCGATATTGGCGGTCATCTTATTCGTAAAATTAGAACCGGCGGGAATGGGAATGGAGTTTAATAGATCGGAGGTCTCTTTGTAGAACAAGTCGACACTCCCCGATAAACGGTTATTAAAGAATCCCCAATCCAATGCCACATTCCAGGTGGCGGTAGACTCCCACTTGATGTTTTCATTATAAGCTTCCGGTTTCAATATCTGATAGAATTTATCTCCGATCTGATATTGTGAAGTAGAAGTGATGGTTGACAAATTATAGGTTGCAATGTAAGGATAGTAATCTGAACCAATATTTTGCTGTCCCGTCACACCATAACTGGCGCGTAGCTTTAAGTTACTCAGCTTATCGAATTTCTTGAAAAAAGCTTCATCGGACATTCTCCACGCTAAAGCTACAGAAGGGAAGAGGCCCCAACGGTTAGAAGGAGAGAAACGGGAAGTTCCGTCATCACGCAATGTGAAAGTAATCAGATACTTGTCCATAAATGTATAATTCAAACGTCCAAAAAGTGAAATCAAATAATATTCTTTAGGAGCTGCACTTTCCGAAATAAATACCGATTCATAATTTTCTAACGGATTGGAGTAGGTCTGACTCTGGTCATCTCTTTTAAAATGTTGCCATGAATAACCGGCCATGACATCAATCTTACTGCGAATTGCCTTTATATCTTTTACGTAATTCAAATAGAAATCCAAGAGATAGTTCTCGCGGGTCGATTTAGAATCGGTATACCTTCCTTGTCCCGGAGGCAAGATGGCATCTGTATACGAACTGTACGATCCGGGATAATTACCTTTATCACCATCATTTTTTGTGTAATCATATCCTAAGTTCAGGTTGGCACGTAATTCCGGTAAAAAATGAAAGGAATAATCAAGCTGCATATTACCGAAAGAACGGAATACTTGGGTCTCATCCCAGTAACCACTGAGTCGTGATACAGGATTCTCCGAGCCATTACGATTGATAGAACCATCCGGATTCAGCCATTGAAAATAACCGTTATATTTATTGTAATCAATCGAGCCGTCGGCATTATAAAAGTGTACCGGCTTTGTAGGATCAAATGCTGCGGCAGCGTTGATGGCTCCGGTAGATACATATTTATTCTTATTCTCTGTAGCTTTTAGATTGATACTCACACTTAAATGCTTATCGAAGAATTTAGGAGTAAATGTGACTGCCTGGGTAAAGCGCTGGAAATTGGAACCTTTCAAGGTACCATTCTGATCAGTATATCCGAGAGATACGCGGAAAGGATATTTATCACCTCCTCCGGATATTCCTATATTCTGGTCGGTAGACAGACCTATCCGGTAGATTTCCTTTTGCCAGTCTGTATTATAATATCCTATTGTACCATCCGGATAGGTATAATTGATGGCTTTGTGAACTGCTGCCCCGGATAACGTGTTTTCCGGATAATACTCGTCAATATAGGCACGGAACTCATCGGCATCAAGGACCGGTACTTTACCCGAATTTACGTTGGCGCTGTATGTGCTGCTGTATTCCACTTTCAGTGCCTTGCTTCCTCCTTTTTTCGTAGTGATGATAATGACCCCATTAGAAGCTCTGGAACCATAGATGGCTGTTGCGGAAGCATCTTTTAAAACACTGAATGATTCTATATCCTCGGGATTTAATGCTCCCAGTACGTTCGACATACCCACTCCGGCATCATCAGATGTAGTAACTCCGTCAATCACTATCAAAGGAGAATTGCTGGCAGATAGAGAGGAGCCGTTACGGATGCGGATGGTGGTACCGGACCCCGGTTGCCCATCGCCCGGAACAATCAGCAAACCCGGCACTTTTCCTGTCAGCATATCCTGAGGAGTGATGATTGCACCTTTGTTCATGTTTCCGGCTTTCAGGGTTGCCACTGCTCCGGTTGCATCTTTTTTAGTCACTTGACCATAACCGATGACTACTACTTCTTCCAAGGATTGAGCGTCTTCGGACATTTTTACGTTGAGTACCGAACCCGTATCGACAGACAGAGTCTGTGTCTGGAATCCAATATAAGAAAAAGACAGTTTTGCGCCGGCAGATACCTGTATTGAATATTTTCCGTTTACATCGGTTATGACACCCGTTTGTGTACCAACCGCTTGTACATTCACACCAATCAAAGGATCTCCATTGTCATCACGGACAACACCTGTCACTATTTTCTGACCGGTATGTTGTCCTCCAACTTGTGCTGTCTGTTTTGCCCTCGGTTGTTTTGTATTATTTTGCTGACCAAACAGCATCACTGCCGACAGGCAGAAAAGGACTGTAAACAGGCTACGAATTAAAATGATTTTTTTACTTTTCATAGGTTGTGTCTCCATAAAATTAAAAATTAACATCGATATCATTTAAGAGCACTGATGGTAAGTACTCCTGTTTTATTGCTATTCGGGAGGGTGATTTCCACCACTCCGGTATGATAAGACTTACTTTTAACCGGTCTGCCATTGAATTGTACTTCATACGTATGATCCGGATTCATACATACAATCATACAACGCTCATGAGGCAGTGTAGAATCGTCAAAAGAAATCTTGGCGCGATACTGAGAATAATCTGTATTAAAATGATTCTCGGCAATCCATATTTCAAAGCCGGTTGACACCTTGCCGGGCTTATAATAAGCAGCAAACCAATTTAGTATCGGAGAAGAAAGGCCGGAAAATTGATGCCATCCAGCTCCTCTTCCTGAGGAAATTATAAAGTGTTCGAAAGTGTAATAACTTTCCTGGCACTCTTGTTCCCATTTGTCTAAGGCGGTTTGTGCTATCTGATAGGCTTGTTCACCTTTTCCTATGTCTAAAAGAGCTTTCCATATAACCCATTGATGGGGAAACCAGACTGCTCCGTTCCAATATCCGTCTGCCTGATAATAAGGGGCCGATTGATCGACAGTTGAAAGACCGGAAGATGTCCACAATTCTTTCGGTGAAAACAAATGTCCCACCAACCTGTCTACTTGCTCAGGTGTACAAATACCTGCTGCCAGCGGGGTTACTCCGTCTAATCCCTTATTGAAGTTGGACTGATCCTTGTATCGGAAAATTGCTTTGGCATCTCCGGATGCATCATGAGTCACATATCCGAAATAACCACTCTCTTCATCCCAGGCGTAGGTTTGCAGTGCTTTAGAAAGATTCTTGATAATCCGGTCGTAGCCCTTTATATCCTCTTTCAATCCCATCTCTTTAGCAGCCAAACGCAAAATTTTGGCGGCACGAAGATAATACGCTGAAGTTACTACAGGGGTTACAAACGGATATTGACTCTTATCACTGCGTAGTGCCTGCTGCGGTGGATAGTCGTCCCAGCCTCCGGAATTATAAAAATAATCCCAGGTTCGGAGCAGACCGGAGCCTTTCATGCGCGTAGTAGAGTTCGGGTTGTTTCCTAACATAAAATCAAAGTATTGTTTCAGCCTCGGATAGAGAAACTTCAGTACTTCACGCGATTGGCTATTGTTCCACAAATCATAGTAAGCATACATCTGGATAGGCAACGGAGTACCATGATGAATAAAAGCAGATTCACTTCCCACCGGTGTAGTATAAGCTCTGATACATTCGAAGGCTTTCGTTATATCCACATCAATCATGCCTAAAGCGATGAAGCCAAGGTCCCATGTATAGAGGCTATTCCAATTCTTCCCGGGTGTAAAATGCCGGATATATTCTTTCTGAGTGTAAACCGGATAAACAACATTGGAAAGTAATGCGGCCTGCAATAACTGATGCCCAAAACTATACTTCTTTCCTCCGGGTAGCAGGGCCTCCTCTGGTTTTACCGGTTGCTGAGACTGAGCTAGAGAAACAAACTTTTCAGGAGTGGAATGAAAAAGCTCTAAATCTTGTCTGACTTTCTCACGGCTGCCGGTACATACCAACATATACAGTGTTTGTTCTGAATGAGGAGCTAATACTACCGGTCGCAAAAAAGCATTTGTATAGTGCCATTGTTTGTCACCAATCAGTTTTCTGGCTAAATGATCGTGTGTTTTCTTTCGGAAAAATGACTCTAACTCACTATTCAGCACTTCCCGGATAAACGATTCTTTATAATTCCAGGCTACTCCATAGAAATTCTCACAATCTTCATATTTTAATATGAAATCCTGCTTCTCGTTTCCCACTTCAATTATTGGTGTAAAAGGTATTGCGGTGGGGGTGAACTTCAGTTTGCCCATATCTTCAGCAGTCCCGATAAAGAATCCGTCCAAACAAATCTCGGCAGTTCCTTCGGAAATAAGTTCCAGAATGTATTCACCACTCTTTCTGCCATAATAGGAGATCGGGAGAATTGTAAAATCTCCGGTTCCGGTGAATTTTACCACTTCATCAGTCAGTCCTTTCAAGCGTAAAGTTGCAGTTTTCCCTTTTTCAACTTTATATCTGAATCCTATAGCCCCATCTTCCATACCTGAAGGTATATCTATCCGGTAGCTTACCCGATCGCCCGCGTCTTTTCCAAATCCTTTTCCCAAAACGGACCCATCCAGTGAAAAACTGCTACGTTCTTCATTTCTGTACCACCCGTCATACACCAGTCCATACTGAGGAGTTTTAAAAGCAGGTTCATTCTCTGTATAATCTATCGCACTATACCATTGCAAACGAGAAGCTCCTGAAGCTTTCACCTGTGGGTGTGCTTCCGGATAATCGATATAGGCCATTTGATTCAGGGCCAGATTCTGATAAGTCTCCGTATTGTTTACACAACGTATACCTACCAGTGTGCTGCTTTCATCCAATATATAATAAGTAACATCTGTAAATACCCGGTCTTTCCACTCCAACTCATAGCGATAGGTAATGCGATTCATGGAAGGATTTATATTCCATGGATAATAGGACGATTCAAAAAGGACATGCGGAACCAACTGCCGGTTTCGGTAATAACCGGGCATTACAGAAAAGTCAAAGCGTATTCCTTTCTTTATGTCAGGTATATGCGAAATTCCTGCATAACGCTTTGAATAAGGTCCCCAGGATGTTAATGAAGTTATATCATGACTATCATTGAAACAAGATGGAGGGACGATCGCCCCCAACTGTGGAATCATTAATCCACTCATCAACAGCCCTGCTATAAATCGTTTCATGATGTGATTAGATTAAAGTTATACAGATTAAAGTACTCTAAGCTTCACCAATTCTTTGGGAGTCGGTTTTTCATCCAGCTTTTTACCGTTTACCTTTACACTTTGAAATCGAATATTTTCTCCGTTCTGGAAACAGTAGGGGGTAGGTACTTTACCGATTGTTACGTTTTTCAATATAATGTTCTGAAGAGGACGTTCTGCAAAACCGGCCATGTAAATACCACATTCATTGGATTGCTTGCAGGTTACATTCTCAATCAAGAATGAGTCAAATAACGTTGGATGGAAAGCTGAGCGTTCCCCTTTATAGTTCGGTTCAAAACGTATCAGGGCAGTACGTACTGTATCTGCTTGTACATTACGTACATATACATCCTGTATGTAAGCTCCACGGTCAAGATTCGATTTGAAATAGATGGCATTGGAGGACTTCGGAATTGTAATATTTTCAATAAAGATATTCCGGACTCCACCGGCAATCTCGCTACCAATACATACACCATTAATTTTAGAGCGGAAAGAACAATTACGTATCACAACATTTTCCGTCGGCTGACCGATGCGCCATGCGTCATTATCCCGTCCTGATTTGATGGCTATTGCATCGTCGCCTGTGGAGAAAGTACAACCTTCAATCAGTACGTTCCGGCAGGATTCCGGATCACAACCATCATTATTATAATTATGACTGTCAACTGTTACATTACGGACAATTACATTGTTACAGAAAATAGGATGAATCACCCAGAACGGAGAATCCATGATAGTGACGCCTTCTATTCTTACATTAGCACAGCCAAAAGGTTCGATAAAACCGGGACGAAGTTTATAGCCTTCGCCGAATATACGACGATAAACCGGTACATTGGTACGCCCCATCTTACGAAGCATTTCCTGTTCTACTGTCTGAATATTATTCCAGGGTGAGAATTTTTTTGAGCCGTTTCCATTTACGGTGCCCTCACCTGTCAGAGCTATATTCTGCACATGATATGCGTATATCAGCGGAGAATAGTTGAACAGCTCGGTACCTTCCCAACGAGTAATGACAGCCGGTAAATAGTCACTTTCATTGGTGCTGAAATCAAGTATCGCTCCTTTTTCCAGATGTACGTTTACATTGCTTTTGAAGACCAGAGGCCCATTCATATAGTAAGTACCTGCAGGAACAGTGATTTTTCCTCCACCGTTATCGCTACAAATTGTAATAGCCTTTTCAAAGGCTTCTTTACACAATGTTTTTCCGTCTCCGACTGCACCAAAGTCCGTGATGACATAAGTTTTGTCGGGAAATGTCACAGGATCTAGGCTCTGCACGATGGCATCTGCTTTATCCCAAGGTGATTGCTGAGCGCAGATATTCATAGCAAATGTCAACGCCACAGATGTGATCATTAAAGAGATTTGTTTCATCATTATTTATTTTTTAATAGGGTTATACTTTCTTGAATAGTACTTTTCAACTTCTTTTCTATCCTGTCGGGTTCTAATCCAACATAACCTTGGTAACCGACCTTTTTCAGCAATTTCATGAACTGTTGATAATTAAAGGAGTCTGCCCGGTTAAGTCCTTTCCGTTCTGGAATGCCCGCAATATGATAATGAGAAATATAAGAATGATATTTTTTTATATCACTCATTATATCACGTCCCATATCGTTCATATGCCAGACATCATATAAAAGTTTGAAATTCGGTGAGTTTAGTTTTTTACATAATGCTACTCCCCATTCCGGATTATCACACTGATAATAAGAGAAACGCTGTTTTGTGAAAATCTCTTCAGTATTACGGCTACTGAGTAACTCCATTACCAAAGTCACATTTGCTTTTTCTGCGATATCCAATAGGGGCTTTAATCCTTCCACACATGCTTCCAAAGCCTCTTCATCCGATAAGTCTGTATTTATTCCGGAATAACATACCACTTGCTTAATTCCTTTTTCTGCTAATAGGGGAATGAAGCATTTATAGTTTTCAATTAGTGATGAATGCCACCTCCGGTCGCAAAATCCTCGTTCGATTCCCATATCTATACCATCAGCCATGGCAACGGTTAGTCCCTTCTCTTTCACAATGTCCCACTTTTCCGGATCTACCATATCAATAGCTACAGCTCCGTTTTCTTTTGCCATATCACATAATATAGCAGTCTGTGTACGAAAACTCCACTTTACTAAAGATATGCCTATCGGGTCCTTTCCGTAAACTTCAGTTATGGAATTTATGGATAACCAGCAGATGAATATTACTTGAATATAGCGCTTCATAATTTTCATATATACTTAAGTTTTTATTTGTTTTCAAATAGATTACCGGCTTCTTTTACCTCTTGCCCGATTTCTTCATTGTACAACTGGGATACCTTACTGAAATCATTGCCAATCAACTTTATACCGGAAGATTTGCCGCTGTTTTCCAAAAAAGACGGTAGAGCATTTTCTGTTGAGAATCCTCTGATCATAAGATTTTCCACATTATTTGTCCTGATATAGGCAGATTCGCTCAGGTGCGAAATCGTTTTCACTTTATCTATGGTAATATCACGGCAATCGTCAAGGTACAGCGCATGCCTATCATCTTTATTGTCTAAATTAAATTGTATATCTTCTAAGGTCAGATGGCGTACATGACGGATAAAAAAGCCATATGCCGGTAAGTTTGCACCAAAAATCTTATTTTCCGGATAGCTGTTTTCCACTTCGGGGATAGTGCGTAGTGTATGTTCTTTACGCCCGCCACCAGGACAATTCAGTATTATATGGCTCAACTTTATATTTTCTGCATACTGATCGGGAATACCTGTAATGGAACAACTCATCAGGCTATTGCTTGTGGCCGTAATGTTACTGATTACTATTCCTTTCATCGTACCAACCAGCGGACTATGTCTTTGTCCGTAACGAATAAATATAGGGGTCAATGTATTGAACATGGTGATATTATTAATCACTATCTGCTCCATTGTTCCTCCATCGACCATTTCCAATGCAATGCCCGAATTGTTTGTATAATTGGCTGTTACACCAGGTATAGTATACTTTTTATAATCAAAATAATCATTTTGTTCCGGGCGCTTTATAACACAGTTGGATATGGCAATATTCTTGAATCCACCTCTGGAAGCTGTTCCCAATTTTATAGCATTACAATTACTGGAAACAATACAATTGGAAATGGCAATATTTTCACAAGGGCGTTCTTTGTAGTAGCTCTTCAAGCATATCGCATCATCAATACAATCGATTATACAATCGGATACGGTAATATTTCGCCCATCGAGATCTATTCCATCATTATTAAAATAGCTGGTAGAACGAATTGTAATCCCTCTTATTTGTACATGGTCACAATCGCTGATACGCAAAGTCCAATAAGAGGCATTGATCAGGCTTACATTACGAATATCTATTTGTGAACATCCTTCAAAATTAGCGGCATAAATACGGTCTGGGGATTTGGCACCTCCATGAAAAACAGTATCATTGCCATTCGCATCGATCACTCCACTCCCACAAATACCTGTATTATGGACATTTTCTGCATGAATAAGTCCCTTACGATGAGTTCTAAGTTCAGGATACTCATTCAGGTCCGAACTTCCTCTCAGTACGGCTCCACGATCTAAAAAGAGCATTACATTGTTTTTCAGAAATAATGTTCCACTGATATAAGTACCTGTAGGTATACATACCGTGCCTCCTCCATTTGTGGAACATAAGTCAATAATTTTCTGTAAGGAAGCTGTCTCGGATCTTCCTGAATTGGCTTTCACTCCATAGTCTGTTACATTATATATAAAAGATGTAGCCTTTGACGGATGACTTATACAGACTAATAAAACCAGAATACTAAAAAGTGTCTTTTGCATATCGTATCATTTAAAGTTTCAGAATAGCCGGATTTAACTCCGATTGTTCGCTGACAAAGGTATGCGCAGAACTACTTTTTTGTTTGAAGCTATGTTACGGATATTAACACAAATGATACAAGAACATGATATAATCGCTTAATAATCGGATATTTCTGTATTTATTCAATTATTTATGCTGGTAGTCGGATGGTGAAACGCCATAGCTTTCCTTAAAAGTGCGAGTAAAATAAGAAAGGTTATTAAAGCCGACCTGATAGCAGACATCAGAAACAGAAACACCTTCCTGACGAAGCAAATCAGCTGCCACTTTAAGTCTTACATTTAGAATGAAACGGCTGGGAGATAAATTCGTAAGATACTTTATCTTACGATAGAGATGTACACGGCTTACTCCTAACTCTTTCCCGAAATCCTCAATGGTTAGTTCTGAATTAGTAAGGTTCTTTCGCAGAAAGTCATAGCATTTCTGCAAAAATTGCTCATCATAGTCAGTTACCTCTACATTCATATCTTTCGGACTGATTCTTTTCTGGAAAGATTGTCGTAATCGTTCATTGTTATCTAATAAGTTTTGAATACGCGCCAATAATAAATCAAAATTAAACGGTTTGAATACATAATCATTGGCACCCGAAGACAATCCGTCTTTTACGTGTGTGTCCGATACATGTGCTGTCAGTAAGATTACTGGAATATGATTAATCTCAATATTACTTTTTATAGCTTTACAGAGTTCTATTCCGTCCATGACCGGCATCATTACATCACTGATGACCAAGTCGATCTCTCTCCGGTGTATGATTTCTAATGCTTCATGGCCATTATCACAATCGAATACATTGTATATAGTGGCAAGCTTACTTTTCAGATACTGTCTGATCTCATTGTTATCTTCTACAACTAACAAAGTTCTAAGCTCTTTTTCTACCTTTGGGCGTTCCATAGCAGGCTCTGTTTTGGGAGCGACTGAAGGAGTCAGAATCAAACGATGTTCCTGTTCTGTTTCATCGCATAACTCATCTTCCCGCAAATGGTCTTTACCTATTGGAATCAGGAATTTGAATACAACACCTGTGTCGCCGATATTTTCAACCCAAATATCACTATGATGCAGGCGCATGATCATACGATTGAAACTTAGACCGATCCCTGTTCCCTGCTGGCTCTTTGTGTTTTTAAGCCGATAGAAAGGTTCGAAAACTTCTTCAAGTTTATCTTCCGGAATAATATCTCCTTCATTGAATACAGAAATAAGTATAGCTTCCTTTACCCGTTCATCTACCCGTTCCCGATAGGGTGACTTATTCAAAGTTATCATATCAACGTTTAGGGAGATGACACTTTCTTCATTGGAATACTTGAAAGCATTCATCAGGACATTATAAAAGACTTTCTCCAGTAGCTGAGGATTATACCAGGCTATTAGCTCTGTTTCAGGTAAATGTATCTTTAATGGATGATTTTGGATTCTGGACAATTCGCTAAAAGCAAGTATCACCTCCTTGATAAAAGGAATCAGGTGTTGTTTGGATGCTAATAATTCCATACGCCCTTCATCATGCTTGCGAAAATCCATCAACTGATTTACTAACTTCATAATTTTCATGACATTGCGTTGAACTCCCTGTAATACTCCTTTTTCCATCTGTGAAGGAGTGTTGGATGCCAATAGGTCAGTCAATGAACCGGAAATCAGTGTCAGTGGAGTACGTATCTCATGGGAAAAGTTTGTAAAAAGATCAAGTCGGAATTTATGCATCTTATCTAAATTCTTCTTTTCTATATTCTTGATCTCTAAGTCGTGTTCCAACTGCATCTTAATGCGCAGGTAGTAAAAGAACAAGGCCAACAATGCAAGTATTACAATCGTATATGCCAGATAAGCCCACCATGTACGCCATGGTGCAGGTTTAATAATGACAGAAAGCAGATTGGACGGTTCAGACCAGGTTCCATTACTGTTGCAAGCACAGACCTGGAACTGATATTCACCTGCTCCCAGGTTACTATAAGTCACCTGTCTTTGTGTACCGGCTAAATTCCATTCCTTATCGATACCTTGTAATCGGTAACGATACAGGTTCTTGTCCGGATAGATATAGCTTAATGCAGCGAAAGCAAAAGTAAGATTATCTTGATTATACTTAAGTTCAACCCTGTGGTGGGTACGTATATTTTTACGGGATAGAGTATCTATTGACTGATTATGAACTAGAAAATCTGTCAGAACAACCTTAGGAGCCTTCTTATTAACATGCATCACATCTTTTGGAACGACTTCAACTAGACCGTTACTTCCCCCAAAGTATAGCAAATTGCGTTCTGAAACAAAACAAGACATAGACTTTACGTGCAACAATGGAAATCCATTGTAAGCATCATATCTTATAAATGTATGGTCTTCTTCATTATAATAAGCTATTTCATAAAATGAGCTGATCCAGATACGACCGTCATTATCCTCCAGTATACCGCAAATGTTGTTACCAATGTGATCGCTATTTGTATTGAATACCTGCTTCACTTCACCCGAACTGCCCATACAGACCAGTCCTTGTCCGAATGTTCCTATCCAAATACGATCTTTCTTGTCTTTATAAATGTAACTGACAGACAAATCTTCTCTACCCATAACAGGAATAGGTGTGAAAACATTCTCTGCGATATTATAGCAGAACAGACCATTATTACGAGTACCAATCCATAGCTCATTATCGGAAGCTTCATAGATAAAATACACGTCTCTTACCTTATGAGAACTGTTTGATGGATAGAAAGTCGTAAAGCTTTCATTCTGTTCGTTGAAACGGCAAATGCCACCCGGACCGCCGTTAAAACCAATCCAAATATATCCATTGGAATCCTGCAATGCACAGTTCACTCGATTTCCGGGAATGCGTCCGGTTTGTGAAGTAGCTGTATAATGTCCGATGAGTTGTTTTGTTTTCAAATCAAAAAGGTGGATGCCATGAGATTCTGTACCAACCCATAACGCACCCTTATGAATTAACAGAGGCTTACATTCCACTAGAGGAGTCTCTCCGTTGTATAACTCATAATATTGTTGAGTCCTCGTAACCGGGTTGTAATAAGTGATTCCAAGATCATCACTTCCAAGCCATATTCCTTGCCCATCGGGTACCATTGATCCGATTATTCCAGTGGAGGCTTTACCAGTCCGTTCGATTGGGATGTGAGTGAAATGATTCATATAACGTGAATGGAGAAAGAGTCCCATATAATATGATCCCACCCAAATATTTCCATTATTATCTTTATAACCGCTGGTAAGCATGATCCTTTCTTTCACATCTGTTCCGAGAGGATTCAGAGAATAGGTATTCCGTGTTTTGAGTAATTGCCCGGTCTGTTTATTATAAAAGAAGATTCCCCGCCGTTTACTGATCAACCACAGAATCTCTTTTTGTTCTATAATACAACAGATATTCTGATCGTCGTTCATACGTACCTGTCCGAATGGAAGAAGTGAGATAACGCTTCCACCTTTGGGCACTTTAGCCAACAAAGCTAAATTGTTTCCAATCCAAGTGTCTCCTGCTGTATCTTGCCAGACAGAAAGTACATTAATATTGCCACCTCCATGCTCTAACTGGATGCGTCGTACATTTTGGGTATGAATATCATAAATGTATAATCCATTATGTGTGCCAATATATATTTCCTTGTCACCATATTTCCCTACGGTATTGGTTTCCTCATTGAAAGCTCTGTGGTTTTCCGGAGCTATAAATTTTCTGGAATCTGTATCATACCATGTAATTCCTTTATCTGTTGCAATCCACAATAAATGGGTGGAGGGATCAAAATAGAGTTCATTAATCTTATTGCTTTTTAGTGGGGAAAGTTCGTTAGGGAAGAAAGAAAGAATATGCTGGCTGAGAAGATTTATACAATTAAGGCCATTGTCGGTTCCTACCCATATATTTTTATGAGCATCTTCAGCTATGCAACGTACCTTACTGTTGGAAATAGATTCTTTAACTAATGACTCGCAGTAAACAATAAAATTATAGCCATCATACCGGCATAGTCCATCTTTAGTTGCAAACCACATATAGCCTTCGGAATCCTGAAAGATCTTTTGAACTGTATTATGAGGTAGTCCTTTAGTGATATCAATGTTTTCAAACAACGGTTCAAATGTCTCTTCTTGTGCCACCGAATTATGGATGGGCAACAACAGCAACAGGAGAAAAAGAAATCTGTGTGATATCATTCTAATTAGGATTAGTAATTCAAAGCAAAGATGATACAATATTAGAGAAAAAGTACTATATATCCAAAAAGGAAATCTTAAAAAGAAAATTCCGGCTCTCCGTACGCTTTTAAATCGATAAAGAGCATGATTAAATGGAACAGCCTAAATAGGAAAGGCTGTTCATGTGTTATGAAAGAAAGTAGAAACTGACGAATTATAAGATAGCTCCGTCCAATAGTTTCAGATATAACCCTATCGCTTCTTCTATTTCCTGAATGAAAATAAACTCATCTGCTGTATGGGAACGACTGCTTTTTCCCGGTCCCATTTTGAGAGAGGGGAATGACATCAGTGCCTGGTCGGAGAGGGTAGGAGAACCAAAAGGAACACGCCCCATTGCCACGGCACGCTGTACTATTGGGTGTCTTTCTTCTACATGAGAAGAACTTAAGCGGAACGAACGTGCTTTAGCTTCGCAAGAAATATGTTTTTGTATTTCGGCAAACAGTTCCTGATTACTATAACATTCATTACTGCGAATATCTACCACAAACGTACAACGGTCTGGGATTACATTGTGTTGCGTGCCTGCATTGATCTGCGTTACACTCATCTTTACAGGACCTAATAATGGAGATACTTTTTCAAAATGATGGTCGCGGAACCAGGCGATATCTTCCAATACTTTATATATGGCATTGTCTCCTTCATTGCGTGCGGCATGTCCGGCTTTTCCGTAAGCGGTCACGTCCAGTACCATTAATCCTTTTTCCGCAGTGGCAGGTTGCATCTCGGTAGGTTCGCCTACAATAGCAAAATGTATCGGAGGAAGTTCAGGCAATACGCATTCGATGCCTCCTTTTCCGGAAACTTCTTCTTCGCAGGAAGCGAGATAGATGAGATTATACTTCTGTGTGGTGCGGCAAAGTTGCAAAAAGACTTGCAACAGACTGACAACGCTTGCACCGGCATCATTGCTACCCAATCCGTATAGTTTTCCATTACTTTCCAGGGTTGGGGTAAACGGATCTTTCCGCCAGCCGTTCACAGCTTTCACTGTATCAATATGTGAATTCAGTAACAAGGTAGGCTTATTTAAGTCGAACATCGGACTAAGACACCATACGTTATTGCCTTTTCGTCCGGTTGCCATGCCTTGCAACTCTATATAATTCTGTAGATAATTAGCCGCTTTTTCTTCATCGCGGCTAAGAGAAGGGATAGCAATCAGAGATTTAAGAACTCCGGTTGCCTCAGAAACCATTGTCGGTATATCGTAAGCCATATCTCAATCAGTTAAATTATTGTGATGCAAACTTACGGATAAATACTGAAATATGCTTAATCGATAGGATAAAAATCCCCTTCCACTGTTGCTGCAGATAAATATAGAGAGGGGCAGAGTGCGGAAGGGGGAAGAGCATTTAATATTTTTAGAACATATAGCTCAAGGAAATCATCATGTTACGGTTCTTGTTATCTATGTGATCGGCGTTATCTATTAATCCCCAGTCATATCCGAAAGCAACCTGAATCTTTTTGCAGAATTCTACACCGAACTTCAGCCCGAGGCCGAGATCAAAACGTTTCATGCCACCACCATCTTCATCAAAAACATTATCAGAAGGATCTGATGATTCGATTCCATCTGTTTTAACTTTGCCAAAGAGACCGATAGCGACATAAGGACCTGCATTGCCGAAAACAGCGAAATTTTCATTCACTGCATATTTATAACCCATGTGTACGGGAATTTCTAAATAGCAAGGATTATACTTGATATCGTAGGAACCAAGATTGACTTTTGCACCTTTTAGTGACAATAGGGCACCTAAATCCAAATATACTCCTTCGGCAATTTGTGGCAATCCCACTTCAGCCTTGACTCCGGCATGGAATCCTACTTTACTACTGAATGCATCACCGGAAAAATTACTGGAGTTCATACCGAGAGTTGCTCCCCATTTGAGGTTCTCTTGTGCATTTACACTTGCGAAACTTACCGCTAATAATGCGAATATTACTAAAATCTTTTTCATGTAATTAAGTCTTTAATTTGGTTTATGTAATTGTAAATATAAGGATTGAGTATGTTGAAAAAGGCGTTATTCAACGCCTTTTTTTATTCTTGATATCGTTAAAACATAAGTCCTAAAGAAATCATTAGGTTTCTATTCTTGCAGCCCATCAATTCCTCAGCTTCAATGAATCCGAAGTCGTAGCCGATGGAGAACTGATACTTCTTACTGATTTCTATACCTGCTTTCAGTCCCAATCCAAGGTCAAAACGTTTGAATCCGTCATCGCCAAACACGTTCTCTGATTCGGAAACCTTGGAACCTCCATCTACCAAACTGCCGTCGGCAGTAATTTTTGCTTTGCCGAACAGACCGATTGCAATGTAAGGACCTGCATTGGCAAACAAAGAGAAATTATCATTTACAGCATATTTATAGCCAATATGTACCGGAATTTCCAAATAGTACGGGTTGATCTTGAAACTAGCCATACTGCCTGCTTCAACTTTGGCGCCTTTTAGCGAAAGCAGTGCTCCGAAATCCATATAAAGACCTTCCGTAAACTGAGGCAGTCCCAATTCAGCCTTAACGCCTGCATGGAAACCTACGCGACTGTCCAATCCGGTTACGTTGAGGCTGCTTACATTCATACCTGCCGTGACACCCCATCTGAGGTTATCTTGTGCGTTGATACTCCCTAAACCTATCGCCAATATGGCGACTAATGCTAGAATCTTTTTCATGTCTGTTAAGTTATTGTATTGATATTTAAAAACTATCGGATGCAAATATATGCATATATTTGTATTTCTTTGGAAAAACGAACAAAAATGTAGGGTAATCACTTCTTTTTATAGTAGGATAGTACTAGTATTGCGGAAATATATACTAAATATTTAATTCTCAATATAGAAATAGTTTCAAATGAAACCACTACCTTTGTGCCGTATTTACCAATATATGAATAATATGACTTATCATCATTTATCTGTCCTCGTACATCGACGGGCAGAGAAGTATAGCGACAAGGTGGCTCTGAAATACAGGGATTACGAAACGTCGCAGTGGATACCCATTACTTGGAATCAATTCTCACAGACTGTTCGACAAGTTGCGAATGCACTCGTAGAGTTAGGAGTGCAGGAGGAAGAAAACATAGGAATCTTTTCTCAGAATAAACCAGAATGTCTTTATGTAGATTTCGGGGCATTTGCTAATCGTGCGGTGACCATACCTCTGTATGCTACCAGTTCACCGGCACAAGCGCAGTACATTATCAATGATGCTCAGATACGTTATATCTTTGTAGGCGAGCAATTCCAGTATGATGCAGCTTTCAGTGTATTTGGCTTTTGCCAATCATTACAGCAATTGATCATTTTCGACCGTGCTGTAGTACGCGACCCTCGTGACATGACTTCTATTTATTTTGACGAATTCCTGGAAACAGGAAAAGGTTTGCCGAACAACGATATAGTGGAAGAACGTACTTCCCGTGCATCGGATGATGACCTTGCCAACATTCTTTATACATCCGGTACAACTGGTGAACCGAAGGGGGTGATGTTGCATCATTCTAACTATATGGAGGCCTTCCGTATCCATGATATCCGTCTGGTAGATATGAGTGACCAAGATGTGTCCATGAACTTCCTTCCTTTGACACATGTCTTCGAGAAAGCATGGACATATCTTTGTATCCATAAAGGTGTGCAGATTTGCATCAACCTCCGTCCGGTAGATATCCAGACTACCATTAAAGAAATCCGTCCGACATTGATGTGCAGTGTTCCCCGCTTCTGGGAAAAAGTATATGCCGGTGTGCAGGAGAAGATTGCTCAGGAAACAGGGTTGAAGAAAGCTATGATGCTAGATGCCATCAAGGTGGGTAAGATACACAACATCGATTATCTGCGTAAAGGTAAAACTCCGCCGTTGATGAATCAACTGAAATATAAATTCTACGAAAAGACGGTTTATGCTTTACTGAAAAAGACGATTGGTATTGAGAACGGTAACTTTTTCCCTACTGCTGGAGCTGCCGTACCTGATGAAATCTGTGAATTTGTTCATTCGGTAGGTATCAATATGTTGGTTGGCTATGGTCTGACCGAATCGACTGCTACTGTTTCTTGTTTCCTTAACCAGGGTTATGAAATTGGTTCCGTAGGCACCGTGATGCCTGATGTAGAAGTGAAGATCGGTGACGAGAATGAAATACTTCTGCGTGGAAAGACTATCACGAAAGGCTATTATAAGAAGGCGGAGGCTACTGCCGCTGCTATTGATAAAGATGGTTGGTTCCATACCGGTGATGCCGGCTATCTGAAGGGTGACCAACTTTATCTGACTGAGCGTATCAAGGACTTGTTCAAGACTTCCAATGGTAAGTATGTCAGTCCACAAGCTTTAGAAACGAAACTGGCTATTGATCGTTATATCGATCAGATTGCCATTATTGCCGACCAGCGTAAATTTGTGTCTGCCCTTATTGTACCGGTCTATGGTTTTGTGAAAGATTATGCCAAGGAAAAAGGCATTGAATATAAGAATATGGAAGAACTGCTGCAACATCCTAAGATTCTCGGTTTGTTCCGTGCTCGCATAGATACCTTGCAGCAACAGTTTGCCCACTATGAGCAAGTGAAACGTTTCACACTTTTGCCCGAACCTTTCAGTATGGAACGTGGCGAACTGACTAATACTTTGAAGTTGAAGCGTCCTATAGTTGCAAAGAATTACAAGGAAGTGATAGATAAGATGTACGAAGAATAAAGATATAATAAACCTATCTCTTGAAAATAAAAAGCTCCCGGTTAAGAGTCAGAACTTTTAATCGGGAGTTTTTTATATATCCGTGTGCCTAAAAAGTGCACGTATATTACCGGTTTATCCCCTCTTGATGGCCCTGTACCGCATATATTTGCATCCTCACTTTATATTAATTTATGTAAGATGTATAACTTATCTATTACTACAGGAAAAATAGCGGATGGCTTTTCCGCGTTGTTAATGCTTTGTTGCATACTCATGGTACAGTCGTGCACTGTTCCCGTACAAACTACAGCTTCTTTGTCGTCTGACAATGGAGACGGTACTTATACCAATCCGGTGATTAATGCCGATTATCCCGACCCTGACATTATACGGGTAGGTGAAGACTTTTATATGGTCAGTTCCTCATTCGTCGCTATGCCGGGTATTCCTATCTGTCATTCTAAAGACCTTATAAATTGGCGTATCATAGGGCATGCCTACGACAGCATCACTTTCCGTCCTCAATATAGGATGGAGAATGAGCAGACCGCGTATAGTCGTTTGTGTTGGGCTCCTTCCATTAAATATCATGACGGTACCTATTATATAGGAGTTAATATTGCCGATGATGGTTTTGTAATGTTTAAGAGTAATAAACCGGAAGGGCCGTATTCTATGCATAAGTTTGACAAGCGTTTGTATGATCCGGGATTTTTCATTGATGATGACGGTAAGAAATATGTCACACATGGAAAGACGAAAATATACCTGACACGTTTGAAAGATGATGGAACCGGTGTACTGGATCCTAACGATGAGGGTACCCTGATTATAACAGCTCCCAAGGGATATGAATATCTTTTTGAAGGATGTCACACTTATAAAAGGAATGGCTGGTATTATATTTTTAATCCGGCATTGGGATACAATGGGGTGCAGATGATTAGCCGCTCCCGTAATCTTTACGGTCCGTATGAAACAAAGGTCCTTATTGATGATGATATCAACTATGCTGATGCCGGTGTACATCAGGGCGGATATGTGGAGACACTTGAAGGCGAGTCGTGGGCCTATACTTTCCAGGACAGGGATTATATGGGTAGGTGTGTGATGCTGTATCCGATGAAATGGGAAGAGGATTGGCCGGTGGTAGGCCCGGAAGGTAAACCGGGAAAAGGAGTGGTAACTTATAGAAAACCGGCAGTCAAGGCCAAGCAAGAGATTACATTTCCCCAACATTCGGATGATTTCAGTTCTTCGAAACTGGCTCATGTATGGGAATTCAATCATGTACCCCGGAAAGATAAATGGAGCCTGACGGATCGTCCCGGTTATTTTAGGATTTATGCGCAGTATGCAAAGGGATTTGAATGGGCGCGTAATTCTCTGACACAGAAAGTGTCTGGACCTTATAGTACCGGAACTGTTTCATTAGATTTGACCGGACTCCGTGAAGGGGATTTTGCCGGAAATGGCATAATGGGGAGAGTCATGTACCAACTGGGAGTACGGAAGAAAGCGGATGGCTTTTGGCTTGAAATGAGGCAGGGAGGAAGAGAAGGAGAGACTGTTGTCGATAGTCTTCCTGTCAAAACTGATAAGATATACTTGCGCACTGAAGTGACAAAACAAGGATCTTTACTGTTTTATTATAGTCTGGATAATCTTGAATATAACCGTTTGGGTCCGGAAGGAGTTTCTAACTTCTGGGGATTTCTGGGTATCCGTCATGCTTTATGTTGTTATAACTTGAATAAAGGTGCTACTGGCGGCTATGCCGATTTTGATTATTTTGAATTAGAAAGTAATCGCAGGGGAAATCACTACGATGCATTTACCGAGATAGACTTTTCTCAGTATGATGATCGTGAAGGAATGAAATTAGTACGTCCGGTAGCAAAACGCCCTATGCAGTTTATTTCCGGAGTACGGGATGGAAACTGGCTCGTATTCAATAATATGTGCTTTAAGCAGAACCCTCAAAAAGTAACTATCGAACTTCAGGCGGAAACTCCCGGAACAGTGATTGAGATAAGGGAGGGAAGTCTCGATGGAAAGTTGATAGCCACTTGCCCGATAAATCAGAACCAGACTCCGGGAGAATGGGAGAAGCAAGCCTTTGAGGTCAGTGGAGCAGTGAAAGATAAGTCCAAAATTTATTTCCTGTTCCGTGGACAGAGTCAGGGACTTGCTATAAAGAACTTTGTCTTTTACTGATCCGGATTATTCTCCTCGTTATTAATGGAGTTTTTATACTCACTTGGAGTAACTCCCATGTGTTTTTTGAAGCATCTGCTGAAATACTTCGGATCGCTGAAACCGGTCATATAAGCTATTTGAGAGAAGTTGTATACATCACTTCTGATCAGCTGGGCGGCTCTTTTTACACGAATTTCCCTGATAAAATCTACCGGAGGCATTCCTACAATGGACTTAAGCTTCCGGTAGAAAATACTCCGGCTTAGCAGTAGCTTGTTGGCGAAATCGTCGATCACCAGATCCGGATTATCTATTTGCTCTTCCAGGAAATCCATCACTTCTTTCATGAATAACTTATCATGCGGCATCACTTCGGGTTCCGAAGGAGTCCATTCCTTAGAATTATCGGTTTCATTGTTTGCTGATAACTGCTTCATGAATATTTCCTGTAACTGCTTACGCTTGGTAAACAGAGAAGCAATACGGGCTTTGAGGTACGAAGAACTGAATGGTTTCGTAATGTAATCATCGATACCTTGTTCCAAAGCGGTGATACGGTCATCCAATGATGCTTTTGCTGATAGAAGAATGATTGGAACATAGCAGATATCTTTGTTTTCCTTGATACGTTTAATCATTTCCAATCCATCCATGACAGGCATCATTACATCACTGATTATCATATCGGGTATGGCTTCCGATGCAAGTTTCAAACCTTCTTCTCCGTTTGCTGCTTCCAGGATAGTGTATTTCTTTGATAGTATATTTCTGAGCAGGCTTCTCAGCTCACGATTATCTTCTACGATTAAAATGGATAAAAAATCCTCTTCCGAGCTATTCCCAGATTCAGTTATACCGTTCTCTACAGTTGTGGTAATATATTCTGTATTGTCCGAACTATCAGCAAGGATTAATTCGGCCTGTGCATCTTTCTCAAACACTTCACGTTCCAAAGGTAAAGTTACACTAAATTCGCTACCCGTTCCCGGTTGGCTCTTGACCTCTATATCTCCGTGATGCATATCCACCAATTCTTTGACGAGTGATAAACCTATGCCTGATGAAGGTTGCAGAATATTGTTGTTCTTGCTTAGTGTCTCAAAGCGTTTGAAAAGAGAGCCTATCTTATCAGGAGCAATACCGATACCTTCATCAATAATGGAAATGCGGATATGCTGATCCGACTTCTGTACTGTAATCTTTACGGTTTTCCCAGGTAGAGTATATTTGAATGCATTGGATAACAGATTGAATACTATTTTTTCCACTTTGTCCCTGTCTATCCATATATATACTTCTTCTTGATCAGCTTTGAATGTGAAGTCTATTTGTTTCTCTTCAGCTATCAGACGGAAATTTTCTGTAATTTTCATCAGGAAAGCAATCAATTCTGTTTGTTCAACCATTACTTTCATCTTCTTATTCTGTATCTTCCGAAAATCGAGTATCTGATTGACAAGACGCAACATACGTTCCGTATTTTTATGTACAACGGTCAGGTGTTCCCGCACGGAAGGAGAAATGGTCTGGTCCTCCAGAACTTCACTGACCGGACTGGAGATAAGAGTCAATGGTGTGCGTAGCTCGTGTGAAATATCGGTAAAGAATTTCAGTTTGATATTTGATAATTGCTGTTCCATATTCACTTGGTGACGCAGTCGATAGATGTAAGAGAAGATATACAGAATTAACCCTGTGAGAAGGATGAATGCTGCTAGATATGCCAGTAAAGCCCAAGGAGTCTCCCAGAAGGTAGGAATGACCTTGATGGAAAGTGTACGGATATTGTTTACCCATACTCCGTCACTGTTTGTTGATTTCACTTGGAGACGATATTCGCCTGCGGGTAGATTGATATAGCTTGCTGATTTGTTTTTATCGCTATAATTCCATTCTTTTTCAAGACCTTCCAGGCGATAGGCATAGCGTATGTCATCCGGTCTTGTGAAGTCTAATGCTGAAAATTGTACATTAATATTTCGTTCCGAAGGATGTAAGGCTATCTCTTTCAAATCATCGGTGGAAACAGTTGATTTCTTTCCGTTGACTTTCAGATCTGTAAAGACGATAGGAGGTACATAATCACTCTTCTTCATTTGTTCCGGAACAATTTCCAGAAAGCCCATATCTGTGCCGAAAATCAATTGTTGCCGGGCGTTTATGGTGGGTATCGCTTCGCTAAAGTTCATCTTTTGTCTGAGAAATCCTGTACTATAGTTTTCGAATGCCTCTGTTTCCGGATTAAATTTGGATAAAGCATTTTCTGATGCTATCCACAGATTCTTTTGGGAATCTTCTATCATGGATAGGACCATATCGGATCCTAGCCCTTCCTGCTCGGTGTAATACTGAAATTCAATGTTTTCGCTAAGTAGGGTTCTGGATGTGATTTTGTTGACTCCTCCGGTGAATGTCAATATATAGATGTCTTTATGGCTATTTTTGTATATATGCATAATGTCATTTCCTGTCAGACTAAAAGGATTGTTCCTGTTTTGTATATTTCTGTAGAACTTGATTTCTTCCGGTTGCGCAAAGTCATTTGAGAATGTAACTAAACCAAAGGTGGTTCCTACCAACAGGATACCATTTTCCGTACCTGTAATATAGCGGATATTATGGCAGGTGCTGAACGGATAGTTTTGTAGCTTATTCCTGTGGTTGATAAAATACACTTTTCCCTCAGGTGTTTGTTGTAGCAGATTTAATCCACCACCGTAACATCCTACCCAGATGTTGTCATGATTATCGGAATATATGGTAAATATGTCATTGTAACTCAAACTATATAGGTCTTCAGAGTCATACACATAATTTTGTATGTTGTAATTTCCATCGGCTTTCTTTGTGAGTTGGAATAGGCCGTTTCCTTTGGTTCCTATCCAGATTGTTCCGTTCTTTCCTTCGCAGATGCTGTAAACACTGGCATTGAATGATACTTTATCTTTACCTATCTTTCCCTGTGAAGACAAGTAACCGGCCAGGCTGCCATCAGGGTGGTATATCCTGACATATTCGCTTTTGGAAGCTACCCACAATCGTTGTGAACTATCCAAAAGGAAAGCACGGATTTCGAATCCCCTGTCTATTCCTTTCAGATTATAAATTTGTGGATAGAAAGACATTTTCTTTATTCCTCTGGCGCTGGCTAGCCAGTAGTTTCCTTGTCTGTCCTGATAATGGTAGCGAACAAGCGGGGCAAATAGCGATTGAGGATTGTCCGGGTCTGTATAAAAAGCTTTCAATTCTTTACTTTTCCTATCATAATAACAGAAGTTTCCATTATGAGGAATCAGCCATAAAGTACCTTGTTTATCTTCAAATATGGTGTTTTTGTTCTCTCTGCCATAATTCACGACCTCTTTTGGGGGTGTAAAGAGGTATTGTTTTTCACCTGTTGCCGGATTAAAGCGTATCACTCCGGGAGTAGTGGGGAATATCCATAGCTCTCCCTCTTTATCTTCATAAATGGAGATAGCTTCATTGGAGGATTGCATGGGAGTACGGATATCAATTAGCTGAGAAGTCTTATTTTCCGGATTGAACAGGATGACGCCATTATCAGTGGATATGGTGAGTAGCCCGTGGTTGGTTATGTCTAAAGAGCTTATTTTGTTGATGGGGTAAGGAAACTCTATAAATTTTATGCTTTCAGTTTGTTGGTTATAATAGGCTATCTTTTCAGAAGCGGAAGCAAGGTAAATTGTACCGTTGTATTCCTGAATAAACTGGAAAGGAAAATCACTGTCGATCTTTTTGTTGCCTATAATGGATATACCTTTGTCTGTCAATATCCACTCATCCTTATCGGAATCCTGGAAGATAGTGAAGATGTGCTCGCCTTTTAAAAAGCCATTGAATGTGCTATAGAGTGTAATTCCGTCTTTTTCTTTATATCTCTTTTCATCGATTCTGTAACAATAACCCTTGTCGCATGTCACCCAGGCTATGCCTTCTTTTAGGGGAAATATTTTCTGAACAAAGTTTCTTCTTTGCATATCTTTATCTACTGTTTGCAGAACATCATAGAAGATTTCAAGATGCGTGTCGAATATATAAGCCTTGCTGTCATACGTCTGGCACCAGATATCGCCATATGCGGTTTCTGAAATAAAGGTTATCCGATTGTTGGATAGTGTATATTCTTTATGTGGCGCGGATTTGTAGTTCTTGAATGTATATCCGTCGAACTTATTGAGTCCGTTACGGGTACAGATCCAGATAAAGCCTTTCTGATCTTGTAAAACTGCTGATGCGATATCTTGGGGTAGTCCGTTCTCTGCTGTAAAATCAGTAATCTGGCAGATGGGCTGCGCCGATGAAAACATCGGTATCATTAAGTATAAGAAGTAGATAATCAGTCGTCTCATAGTACTGTTTTGAATAGTGCAGAACAAATGTATAGAAAAAAGGGAATAAATGAAAAGTATAGGATTTGTTTGACCGAAAAAAACGATATTTCGCCCGAATAGTCCACCTCCTTTTTGTTCCATTTTGAAAAAGTACACTCTTGTTACCTGATTTTATTCCGTTGCTATGACACAGGTTGGCTACTTTTGCGGAGTGAATCATTTTAATCATTAACTATTAAAAACACATTACTTATGAATTTTGAAAGACTTGTTCAAAGGACAGCTGCTACTCTCTTGATGAGTATGATCTGCCTTATCTCTCTTGCACAGAGTCGTACTGTTTCAGGTGTTGTGCTCGATAGCAGAGGTGATCCTGTTATTGGTGCTAATATCAGAGTAGTAAGCGACGCTTCTATCGGTACAATTACAGACTTGGATGGTAAATTCTCCCTTGCCGTGCCGGGTACAGCCAAACAATTGGAAATAAGTTTTATCGGAATGCAGACGCAAACAGTATCTATTGTTGCAGGGCAGTCGGTTCATGTGACATTGGCTGAAGATGCTGAGATTCTGGATGAAGTTGTAGTAATCGGTTATCAGACGGTAAAACGTAAAGATCTTACCGGATCGGTAGCCTCTGTTTCGGGTGAGCAAATTGCAGCTATGCCTGTTGCCAATGCAGCTCAGGCTTTGCAGGGTAAGCTGGCTGGTGTAAATGTAACAACGCAGGATGGACGTCCCGATGCCGCTGTTTCTATTCGTGTACGTGGTGGCGGTTCTATCTCACAGAGCAATGATCCGTTGGTGTTGATTGATGGAGTCAGTGGTTCGTTGAGTGATATTCCGGGCGATCAGATTGAGTCGATTGACGTTTTGAAAGATGCCTCATCAACGGCTATTTATGGTGCCCGTGGTGCTAATGGTGTAATTCTTGTTACCACAAAGGGGGCTAAAGAAGGACGTGTTGTTGTTAGCTACAATGGTTATGCGAAGTTCAATACACCGACTAAGTATATGGATGCGCTCAATCCTTATGACTACCTGGCATATAGCTGGGCAAGTGCGGCTTCGGTTGGTGGTAACAGCTATATGGAACCATTGGAGAAACTGTATGGAATAGGACGTTATACGACTACCAATCCCGGTGGTATAGAAAGCTATCGTAATGTAAAGACGGATAATATCCAGAAAAAGATTTATGGAGATTCTTTTTCTCATAATCATGACCTTTCTGTTACGGGTGGTACTGAAAAGACCAAAGTATTGTTTGGTGTTAACTACATGGATGAGGATGGTATGAAACTCGCTTCTTACTACAGACGTGCCAATGTTTCGTTGAAAGTGAACCAGAAGATTGCCAAGAATCTTGATTTGAGTCTTGATACCCGTTATACCAATATTAAAAAGATGGGTGATGAAGGTGTTACGAATGGTAGCGGGTCTATCCTGTCGTCTTCTTATCGCTTCCGTCCAATTGCAACAGAAGATATTTTGGGTGATCTATCCGCAATGAATGAAGGTATGATTGAGAACTATGCCAAACAGAGTCAGTGGGACAGATATAATCCGGTAAACCGTATCAATGATAAGTATGCACCGAATGCTCAGCAGTCATTGCGTGGTATTCTTTCGCTGAACTGGGGAATTGTGAAAGGATTAACCTATCATACTGACCTGTCTCTCAGCCAGACTTGGAATCAGAATAAGGAATGGACGGGAGCCATCATAAATAACTATCTGGATGATAATACCGGTGAGGTCCTATATGCAGGTAACGCGAATCTGGAGAAAAAGAATAGCTGGGGACTCCGTTGGACAAATACTTTGAGCTATGACTTTACTTTAGGTAAGATACATCGTTTGAATATACTGGCCGGTCATGAAGTTTCCGATTCGGGCGGTGACGGGCTGAAAGCCTCAGGAACTTATTTCCCTGCAAACTTTACGAAAGAGAATGCATTTGCCATGATCAATCAATACGATAGTACTAAGGGAGTGGGGGATTTCTCTTCAAGTGTTTCTACGCCGAGCCGTATCCTTTCTTTCTTTGGTCGTTTGAATTATAACCTTATGGAACGCTATCTGCTGACGGTTACGTTCCGTGCGGATGGTTCATCTAAATTTGCTCCCAGTAACCGTTGGGGATATTTTCCGGCTGCCGCTTTGGGATGGCGTATGTCTGAAGAAGCATTCCTGAACGATGTGGACTGGCTGGATAACCTTAAACTTCGTGTTTCCTATGGTGAGGTAGGTAACGATGGTATAAATTCCAGTTTGTGGTCACAGAATTGGGAGGCTACCAGTGACAAGAGATACCAGGGAGCCGTGAATGGTGCCTTCTTGCCTTCTTATTCACTTGGTGCAGATATGGCGAACAAGGACCTGAAGTGGGAAACTACGATTACCCGTAACATCGGTGTTGATTTCGGTTTCTTTAATAGCCGCTTGACAGGTACGATTGATGCCTATTGGAATACCACCAAGGACTTGTTGATGAAAACGGCTATTCCGGGTATCACAGGTTTCACTTCAACCTACGCCAATGTAGGCCAGACCAGCAACAAAGGTATTGAAATTGCTCTTCAGGGTGTACTCGTGAAAACGAGGGACTGGAATGTAACGGCTGGTTTTAATATTAACTTCAATCGCGGTAAAGTGGACAAACTGGCTGATAATGTCACTGGACTTTATGGTACGGAATGGGCTACTTCATCTACTTTCCCGAAATCAGATTATGTCTTGAAAGAAGGGCGCCCTGTAGGCTTGGTACGTGGCTTGACTGCTGATGGCTTCTATACTACCGACGATTTCACTTATGAAAATGGGGTGTATACTCTAAAAGAAGGAGTTGCGGATGTTTCTTCTGCTGTATTCCCTAACTATCATTTACACAATGGTATGAACGAACGCCCTGCAGGACAGTTGGCTTACCCGGGTATGGCAAAGTTCAAAGACCTGAATGATGACGGTATTATCAATGATGATGACGTGGACGTTATCGGCGATATGACACCTGTCCATACCGGTGGTTTTAATATTAATGCTACTTATAAGAACTTTGATTTAGGTTTGTATTTTAACTGGAGCTATGGTAATGAAATTTATAATGTAAATAAGTTGGCAGCACTTTATGGTTATAAAGAAGGTGCCGTTTACGAGAATAAGCTCTCTATAGTAAAGGACTGCTATAAAATCTATGATGTAGTGAATGGCGAATTGGTTGCATTGACCACTCCTGAACAGCTGAATGCTGCCAATGCGAATGCTAAGTTACCACTGGCATACAGTGAGAATGGCTATGTGTCTACATTGGGTATTGAAGACGGCTCTTATCTGCGTTTGAATACACTGACTTTGGGGTATACTTTACCGAAGAGTATGCTTCAGAAGGCGGGTATCAGTAATCTGCGTGTTTACGGAAGTATCTATAATGTCTTTACAATTACAGGATATTCCGGAATTGATGCTGAGGTAAGTACGTCTACTTCTACAAAGACCTATCCTCAATTAGGTATGGACTGGGGTACTTATCCGCGTGCCCGTTCCTTCGTACTGGGTGTAAATCTTAGCTTCTAACCATTTAAATAAAAGATGAAATTATGAATAAGTATATAAAAATGGCATTTGCGTCAGCCTGTTGCGTCTTGTTTGCACAGTGCAGTGACTTTCTGGAAACTTCTTCTCCTTCTAATACAGATGACGAGTTTGTAACTTCCAGTCCCGCAGAAACTCTGAAGACTTTGTCAAGAGCTTATGCACTTTATCGTGAATCGTGTAATGGGGCATACGATTGGAACGACCATTACCGTTCGGATATCGAATATTTCCCCGAGAATAATACTTCCAATAATATCAATGCAAAGCTGGTTCCCGAACAGATTCCTTGTGATCACATGAAAGGTAGCTTCAATGCTCTGTACAATGTGATTTCCTATGCCGGAAAGACCGCTGACCTGATTGCTGCCAAAACAGCTTATCAGGATGATATCGCAGCAGGCAGGACTTCTGACTGGACACATCTGAAAGGTGAAGCCGAAGCATTACGTGCATTATGTTACTTTGACTTGATTAAACATTGTGGTGATGTACCGTATGGCTATGAGAATAATTATGTAGATGATTACGGGCTGACTTCACGTTTTGATATTTATGATGCATTGATTGAAAAATTGAAAGCAGCGGAACCGTATATGTATAAAGTAGGTGAAGGCGGTTTGAACGGTGAGCGTATTACGAGGACATTTGTTGATGGACTGATTGGTAAAATGGCTCTTTATGCCGGAGGCTATCAAACAATCCGTACTGATATGCCTGAACTTTATGGAAGTGTACAGTTCGAAACTCTCAGCACGGATGCTAAACGTAAATGCGCTTATGCCCGTCGTTCCGATTACAAGAACTATTACACTATAGCTGAAGACTATTTACAGAAAGCTCTTTCAACCAATGCAGGAACTACCAAACTGGTTACTACGGATGAGCGTAGCTATGCGAACAATCCTTTCCAACGCCATTTTCAATACGGAATGGATCTTCTGATGAGTCCTGAAGCTATCTTTGAAATAGGTTGTGTACAAAATCAAGCTACAAGCCGTATGTATTGCTATGATTTCGGTCGTGGCTCTAACGGTGGTAACAATACTGCCCCGAATAAGGTATTTGCCGGTATACGTATGGTGCCGAGTTTCTATTACGGTGGTTATGATAACGCTGATAAACGTCGCGATGTCAGTGCGGTGGTTACCGGGCTGGATGGTAAAGGCAATGAGTTGGCATTTACTTTTAAGGCGGGTGCTAAGATTGATGGAGGTATTTGCTTGAATAAGTGGGATATTTGCCGCCAAAATCCTTACTTTGTCGGTCCTCAGATGGGCGCGGGTTTCAATATACCGATTATGCGTGTAGCTGATGTCATCTTGATGTTAGCGGAAGTGAAAGCAGGATTGGATGCAGATACTGAAGCTATAGGCCTGGTTAATCAGATTCGTGAAAGAGCTTTTGGAGATGATTTGCATAATATTTCCGGTTTGTCCGGTGAAGCACTAAAAGAAGCTATTCTGATGGAACGTAAGTTTGAACTTTTCGGTGAAGGGCATACCAGTTACGATCTGGTTCGGAGTGGTAAATTCTCACAAAAAGCAATGGAAGTACGTAATGAGATGTCAACCCTTGCTGAAAATCTGAAGACTAAAGGTTATCATGAATTTGAGAATGGCAACATCTTACCCGCTTACATCTGGACAAAGCAGGTTGCAGGTGCCAAACTGACTTATGACTGTACGGATGAAAATGATCCTGTACTTTTCCCGGGATGGCGTGGTGTATTGGATTTTGCTGAGTTAGGATTGTCTGTAAATGGAACCAACCATAATACCGCTATCAAAGGGTTATTTGAATATATTGCTCCGGATAGTGAGACTGCGGCAGAATTAGAAGCGGAAGGATATGTGAAGACAGAGTGGGGAAGCACTCTTGCTGCCAATATTGATATATATCTGAGCAATATTCTTCCGGGCATTACATCGGAAGAGAGTGTTCCGTGTTATTACTGGCCTATTCCTTATGAAACAATCAGTCAATCCAAAGGAAAAGTGACAAATGGCTATGGACTGCCACAGCAATAATAGGTATTTGGTATAGAGCTTTGAGAAAACTGCAGGATTTCATTTCCATCGGATTTAAAATCTTGCAGTTTTTGTCGTACTATTTCCTTTGATATATTATTTTTGTAAAAATATAGAATAGAAATGATGAAAGAAAAACTTTTTTACTTACTGCCTCTCCTTGCTTTGGCAAGTTGCGGAGAGCCATCCTACAAGGATGCTTCTTTATCTCCTGAAAGGCGGGCGGCACTTCTGGTGAAGGAACTTACGCTGGAAGAGAAGGCGCATCTTATGATGGATGGTTCCCGTTCTGTGGAACGATTGGGTATTAAACCGTATAACTGGTGGAATGAGGCGCTGCATGGCGTTGCCCGGGCAGGCTTGGCTACGGTTTTTCCCCAGCCGATAGGTATGGCAGCGTCCTTTAACCCGGAAATGGTGTACGAAGTGTTCAATGCCGTGTCGGATGAGGCACGTGCGAAGAATACCTACTACGCATCTCAGGATAGCCGTGAACGCTATCAGGGTTTGACCATGTGGACTCCCACAGTGAATATCTACCGTGATCCGCGCTGGGGCAGGGGTATTGAAACCTATGGTGAAGACCCTTATCTGACAAGTCGGATGGGCGTGATGGTGGTAAAAGGTTTGCAAGGACCTGCCGATGGAAAATATGATAAACTGCATGCCTGCGCCAAGCATTTTGCCGTACATTCGGGACCGGAGTGGAATCGTCACTCTTTTAATGCGGAGAATATAAAGCCACGTGATTTGTATGAAACTTATCTGCCACCCTTCGAAGCATTGGTGAAAGAAGGAAAAGTGGAAGAAGTGATGTGCGCTTACAACCGTTTTGAAGGTGATCCCTGCTGTGGAAGTGATCGCCTGCTGATGCAGATATTGCGTGGAGAATGGGGATTCGACGGTATAGTAGTATCTGATTGCGGTGCAATAGCTGACTTCTACAACGACCGTGGTCATCACACCCATCCCGATGCAGAGTCAGCCTCTGCCGCGGCGGTGATCAGTGGAACAGATTTGGAGTGTGGTTCCAGTTATAAGGCTTTGATAGAGAGCGTGAAAAAAGGATTAATTTCAGAAGAGACCGTAGACACGTCTGTCAAGCGACTGATGAAAGCCCGTTTTGCATTGGGGGAAATGGATGAACCGGAAAAAGTATCCTGGACCAAGATACCTTTCTCCGTAGTAGCTTCTGCTGCTCATGACTCTCTGGCATTGAATATGGCCCGTGAATCCATGACATTGTTGATGAATAAGGATAACTTTCTGCCGTTGAAACGTGGCGGACTGACGGTAGCCGTTATGGGGCCGAATGCGAATGACTCAGTGATGCAATGGGGAAATTATAACGGAATGCCGGCGCACACCGTCACTATTCTTGATGGAGTGCGGAATTTGCTTGGCACTGATGATAAACTGATCTATGAGCAAGGCTGCCCATGGGTGGAAAGAACTCTGATTCAGAGTGCATTCAGCCAGTGTAAGTCTGACAAAGGTCCCGGGTTCACGGCTCGTTACTGGAATAACCTGAAGCGTGAAGGCGAACCGGTGACCACAGCACAAGTCACCACTCCTTTCCGCTTTTGTACTTCGGGGGCTACAGTGTTTGCTCCGGGAGTGAATTTGACGGATTTCTCCGCAACCTATAACAGTGCATTTACTCCTAAAGAATCAGGAGAAATTGTTCTTGAGGTTTATTGCTATGGGAGCGGAAGACTTCGTGTGAACGGAGAAGAAGTGAAAAGTTTCTCAAATAAGCACGGTGCAAGGAAATCTACTCATGCGATGAAGGTACAGGCTGGTAAATCGTATGATCTGGAACTTGATTTTGAGTATCTGAGAAGTGATGCACAGTTGAACTTTGATCTTGGATTTAAGAAAGATGTGGATATAAGGAAATCTGTTGAACGTGTGAAGGATGCAGATATCGTTATTTTTGCGAGCGGTATATCTCCCAGCCTTGAAGGAGAGGAGATGGGAGTAAATCTTCCCGGTTTCAAGAAAGGAGATCGTACGGATATTGAGTTACCTGCCGTTCAGCGTGAACTGATTGATGCTCTGCACCGTGCAGGTAAGAAGATTATTCTGGTTAACTGTTCAGGATCGCCTATCGGTTTGGAACCTGAGACTCAGAAGTGCGAAGCTATCTTGCAGGCATGGTATCCCGGTCAGCAAGGTGGTAAGGCTGTTGCCGAGGTATTATTCGGTGATTATAATCCAGCGGGGAAATTACCGGTTACTTTCTATCGCAATGTGTCTCAGTTGCCTGACTTTGAAGATTATAACATGGCCGGAAGAACTTACAGATATATGCAGGATGTGCCTTTGTTCCCATTCGGTTACGGTCTTAGTTATACTACCTTTGGCTATGGTAAAACTGTACTTGACAAGAATGAACTTACAGCCGGACAGTCTTTGAAACTTACTGTACCTGTTACAAATACGGGTAAGCGTAACGGAGAAGAAGTGGTGCAGGTTTATCTTAGAAAACAAGGAGATGCAGAAGGACCTATCAAAACCTTGCGTGCTTTCAAGCGTGTATCTATTCCGGCAGGAAAGACCGTCAATGTGGAGTTTGACCTGAAAGATAAAGAATTGGAGTGGTGGGACGATCAATCCAATACAGTAAGAGTTTGTCCAGGTAATTATGATATTATGGTGGGAGGAAGCTCTAAAGAAGAAGATTTGCAGCGAACAACGATTGCTATAAAATAATTGTTGGAAAGTGAGAAAAATCCCAATATACTTGACATCGCCTTTCTGATGTCGTATATTTGTATTCGTAAATCTATTTAATATTCAATTTTAAATTAGCACGAACGGAGAAGCATTGCTTCTCCGTTCTTTTTTTATCCCTATGACTTGTCATTTGAAATGCCACATGTTTACTTCCCCAATGCCACAGCTTAGCAGCTTAAATGCCACACTTCAACAACCTAAATGCCACACTTCAACCGTTTTAAGCCCAGCCGTTTCACTTGCTGAGGTGTGGCGTTTCACTGATTTACCCCAGCGAAACGGACGATACATCTGAGGTAAACAGACGATACGTTTGAGGCATACTGATCATGTGTTTGAGGCAAACAGACGGTCTGTTCCGAAAGTAAAACGGGAGGTCTATGCCTCCCGTCCGTTAATCTTCTGTAAATATGCTCTTGACAAAGAACGTCTGGTTGCCTGTTACCGGACATTCGTAAAAGTATAAGTTTCTCCTGCTTGGGTCGCGATCTCATAAACGTATGATTTCTTTAGCTCAATACCTTTCAAAGGAGCTTTCTCACTAATCAAGGGGCGGCTTATGGGCTGCTTGGCAAAGAAAGGATTGGCATTACCGTTGTCAGTAACAGATAAACTTTTTCCATCCATAGCCAACTCCTGATGTACACGTAGATGAAGATTGCCTCCGAGAGTCGATTTGATCACGGCAGATTCTATCTGCCCGTTTTTCCACTTCAATGAAATGATTTCAAAGCCTCCGCGTGCCCGAAGTCCCTTTATTTCACCGTCCTTCCATACATCTGGCAAAGCAGGTAGCAAGTGTATGGCTTCATCATGGCTTTGCATTAACATTTCGGCAATACCGGCTGTACAACCGAAGTTTCCGTCTATTTGGAAAGGAGGATGTGCATCGAAAAGATTAGGATAGGTTCCTCCTCCTTGTCCTTTCTGGACTTCGGGGGAGACCAGATTGAGTTGGTCAGTGATAAGTTTGAATGCATGATTCCCATCCAAACATCTTGCCCAGAAACAAACCTTCCATCCCATAGACCAACCGGTAGAAGGATCACCACGTTGGATTAGGGTGTTGCGTGCAGCCTCAAAGAGTACGGGTGAGGAGTATGGAGATATCTGGAATCCCGGAAAGAATCCCCATAAGTGAGAAATGTGGCGATGATGATCTTTGGGGTTATCCCAGTCCTCAAACCACTCCTGCAATTGTCCGTATTGCCCTACTTGCATAGGAGGCAATTGTTTTCTGAGTGAGAGGATCGTATCGCAGAATAGCTCATCCTTCTCTAACAGCCGTGCGGCTCTTTCTGTATTTGTGAATAGATCAAATACTAGCTGATTGTCCATGGTGATGCCTGCAAAGAGATTAGCTTTTGTTCTCCATTGTGGAGGTGAATTTTCTGGTGAATTACTTGGGGTGACTACCATGTAACCTGTGTTGGGGTCTTTGACAAGGAAATCGACAAAGAATTCGGAAGCACTTTTCATGATCGGGTATGCCTGGGCCAGAAAATCTTTATCTCCCGAATACAGATAACGATCCCATAAATGATGGCATAACCAAGCGTTGCAAGTGGGCCAGGGACCGCAATATGCTTTGTCTACCGCCCCGTTCATGCGCCACAGATCGGTGTTATGATGCAACATCCATCCACGGCAACCATACATTTCGCGAGCAGCTTCCTGACCATTCTCATAGAGTTCCTTTATCATTTGCAGGAAAGGTTCGTGCATTTCGGGCAGATTAGTTACTTCAGCCGGCCAGTAGTTCATTTCGGCGTTGATATTCGTAGTATAACGGCATTTCCATGCCGGATTTAGCTTCTGATTCCAAATGCCTTGCAGATTGGCCGGTTGCCCTCCCGGCTGTGAACTGGAGATTAGAAGATAACGTCCAAACTGGAAGTATAGGGCTACCAGGTGAGGATCATTGGCTGTGGCAAACTCTTTGACGCGTATATCGGTTGGCTTGTCAGCCTGGGCGGTACGACCTAAATCCAACGATACACGATTATAATATTTCTGATATTCACTTATATGAGCCTGAAGTGCTTTGGTATAATTCTTCCCAGCATTCTTTAAGTATACTTTGTTGCGTTTGACAGGATCGCCGGATATGTCTTTGTAATTGATGAAATTGGTGGATATCGCCAGGTAAATTGTGGCGCTGTTTGCACGAGTTACTATCAGGGTAGAATCATTTGCAGAGGTTTTTCCTCCCTGTACGTTGAGCTTTAAATCTGTACGGAAGCGGACTGCCCCTTCTACAAACTCATTTCCTTTAGTCACTCCCTCCATAGTCATGGCGTCTTTGCCGGAAGTTGTGACGTCGACATCTTGCGGGCATGTTAGAGCAGTGGTGAATGTCAGTTTCCCCGGTTGTGAAGCGGTTAGCCGGATGATGACTAATTGATCTGCAAATGAAGTGAATACTTCACGTTTGTAGTCGACGCCATCCACTGTATAAGTGGTTGATGCGACGGCTTTTTCCAAATCCAGCTCCCGGCGGAAGTTTGTATAACCTTCCTGATCCTGAAACCTTAACCGTAAACTGCCTGCTGTTTGATAAGGCATGCCAAAACCATTCTTCGAGAGAAGCCTCTCACCCGCCAATGTCTGGGCTTCAGGATATTTTCCTTCAAAGATCAACTGTCTTATTTCAGACAGATAGTTTTTAGTTTCCGGATTGTAGTTCTTGTAAGGAGCACCGGCAGAAATCGTTTCTTCGTTCAATTGGATTTCTTCATTTACCGGATTTCCATATACCATTGCTCCCAATCTTCCATTACCTAAAGGGAGAGCTTCTTCCCAATATTCAGCCGGGCTGTCGTACCATAAGACCGGCGCTTGCTGGGCTTTTAAGTCTGTACTTGCTATGATTGCCATACAGACTAATGAGAGTTTTAAGAAACGGTGTGCCATATTATAGATTTTTTTTGAGTGGTCTATTTGTTTTTCTTCTATTATTTCCTGACAATTTGTGTGGAATCACAATGAATGATTGACAGGTTTTCTATTGCTTCTAAATCCACTACCGGCTGACCGGCTATCGGTTGCTTTGTCCGCACGTCATTCAGGAATATATCCTTGCATTGTCGGATGTTGAGTGAAGGTCCTTCTTCTACGGTGAAACTTACGTTGTTAAAACGGATATCGGTGGCTGTTTCTGCTTGAAATCCTTTTCCGGCTACTATGTTCATGTTGGAGAAAGACAGTTCCGATATAGGCATTTCCTCAATGCCTTTTATATAGCCTATCCGCTTGATATCATTTCCCGTAACATTACTTAAATGGATATTCCGGAAAATAGGAGTACGTTCGCTTACCGGTTCCACTTTCGATAAACGGTCATAAAATAAATCGAAAATAAAGGCATCTCCTTGTATATTCTTCATTACGATATTGTCTACCCGTATATCTTCTACTACACCACCGCGTCCGCGGGATGCTTTTAACCGGATACCGGCATTCGTTCCATCAAACACACAATTGGATATAGCTATCCTTTTTACACCGCCCGACATTTCGCTGCCGATGACCACTCCACCGTGACCGGAAAGCATGATACAATTGGTGATTGTGATGTTTTCGCATGCTTTCCCATATTTACGCCCGTCGGCATCACGTCCGGACTTGATGGTAATACAATCGTCTCCAACACTGATAAAACAGTCGGAGATACGTACATTCCGGCAGGAACTCGGATTGATACCGTCCGTATTCGGCCCTTTAGGATTGCTTGACGGGTTATTGATGGTTACTCCATGTATTGTAACGTTATCACAGAAGGCCGGATTGACAGTCCAGAAAGGAGAGTTGATGATCTTCACATTTTCAATAAGGATATTCGTACATTCGTAGAATTGAATAAAAGGCGGACGGAACATTTTACGTTCCAGAGAAGGCTTATAGTAATCGGATATTTCCAGGTCCTTATTGGCATCCACCCACATTTGCTGTAACTTATCCAGAGAAGGTAGCTTGCCACCGTTCTCTTTTATCACCTTACGTGTCTCAAATTCCCATAACCACCATTTCAGTCCGTTCCCATCCAGCGTTCCGCGTCCGGTAATGGTCAGATTATCTGCCGAATGAGCGTAAATCAGTGGGGATAAGGTTTGCATAACGGTTCCTTCCCAACGTGCGGTTACAAAAGGCAGATAATCCTCGAACCTGTCTGAGAAGCGCACAATGGCACCTGATTCCAGATGCAATGTAATATTACTTTTCATGTGGATAGTAGCAGTCAGATAAGTCCCGGCAGGGAAATAGATGGTTCCACCTCCTTCCGAAGCTGCTTTTTCAATAGTCTGGTTAATCAGTTTCGTACATGGCTTGATGCCTTTGGCATCAGCCCCCAATTGTTTCATGTCGAACGTGCGGGACGTGGCTACCACAGCCATCATTACTCCCATAATAAAGATGAATAAACGTTTCATGGTCTGTCTTATACTCTTTTAGATATGTGATACAAATTAGAATACGGGGCAAATGTACGTAATCACAGTGCGGGGAGGGTGGACTTTTTGTGTAATAAAGAGTATTTATAAATAGAACCGGTAGAAATTATAAAAAAAGAAAGGGTTACATGACAATGCAACCCTTTCCCTGTTTTACTGCTCAGATATATTAATATCCGAAGATATCTTCCTGTTTCAGTTCAATTACCGGACCTACTTTTTTCAAAGCATTTATATCCAGCTCTTTTTTGTCACCAAGGATACAGTATGTATAGGTGCGTCCCTTGATCCATTTATTCTGGTAGTCGATAACATCCTGTAACGTCATGTTCTGCACATCGTTATACAGCTTGATACGGCTATCTACATTCTGTCCCAGATATTGAGCGCTGATATAATCCCAGATAATATCCATCTTGATGGTGCGGTCGGTACGCATACGGGCAATCATGCCGTCTTTGGCCAGTTTGAAGGCAGCTTCCGATTCAGGCATATTGTTGATGATGTCATTGAATGTATTGATGGCGTCTATCATCTTGTCATTCTGCGTAGCAATCTGTGTGCGTAGCATATAAGGATCTGTCAAATAGCTTGGCTTCAACATACCGGCCCATGCCGAGTAAGCCAAACCGCGGCTTTCGCGCATTTCCTGGAATACGATGGAATTCATGCCGCCACCGAAGTATTCGTTGTATAGTTGACGACCGGATTCAGCAGCAGGATCAAATTTCTCTCCCTTGTTGGAGATTTGCGACATATAGATTTGTTTAGCATCATATGGAGCAATGAAAATCTTCGTTTCGGGTGTCAATAGTGCTTCAAAGTTATTTCCTTCAGGAATTTCTTTCAAAGCCTCCGGTGCCTGATGCTCTTTATTAATGATGGCAAGCAGGTCATCCTGATTGCTTGGCCCATAGTAAAGAATACGGTGCTTGAAGCTGCTCAACTGTTTGATACGGTCCACAAGCTGTTGCGGATCCATAGAGGTCAGTTCAGCTTCGGTCAGCAGATTGGTTGCCGGAGATTTCGGACCATAAGTAGCATAAGACACCAGGCGCGAGAAGTTTTGCATCTGATTCAGCTTAGCGTCTTTGCGGGATTTCAGAATATCGTTAGCCATATTTGCATAAGCCTCTTTATTTACCTGGGCATTTGCCAACAGTTTTTCGAAGAGAGCCATGGCAGCAGGCATATTTTCGTTGAGGCCGGAGAGTACAACATAAGTACGTTTGCTACCCGGAGATACAAAGAATGAGCACGCAAGACGATAGAATTCGCTCTTAACCTCTTCCGGAGTCATGTCGGCAGTACCGAGGTATTCCAGATATTGGGCAGCGGTACCGAGTGCCTTGTCATTGTTGTTACCCATATCAAAGAGGTAAATCAACTGGAAAATATCATTCGTTGTATTCTGTTTGTAAAGTACAGGAATATCCGATTTTGCTTTCAGTTGGGTCAGATCTTTGGAATAGTCCAAGAATACCGGTTCGATAGGAGTCACTACGCTTGCCTGTATTTCTTTCAGGAAGGTACTGGCGGTGTCGCGATTCATCACGATAGGAGTGATTTCGGGTTTTGGCATCTTCTTTTCATTCGGGTCTTTACCTTGTCTTTTGTAGATAACGGCATAGTTATCATCTTTCAGATATTTATTGGCAAAGGCTACGATATCATTCTTGGTCAGTTTGGACATGCGGTTGAGGGCGGTAACTTCGTCTGCCCAGTCACTACCGTTTACGAATGACTGTACAAACATGTCGGCACGCGCATCATTGTTTTCCAACTGCTGCATCTGATACAGTTTGAAGTTGTTGATATTGGCTTCCAGCATCTTTTCGTCGAAGTCGCCGTCGCGGAGTTTCTTCAGTTCGCCCAGCATGAGGTCTTTCACTTCGTCCAGAGTCTGTCCTTGTTTAGGGCGTCCCTGCATCAACAGTGCGCTGTAATCGCTCATGGTCAGAGGATAGCAATATGAACTTAACGTCTTCTGTTGTTGTGTAAGGTCAAGGTCGAACAGGCCGGCTTGTCCGTTATAAAGTATCTGGGAAACCACTTGTAACGTTTCCACATCTTTGTCGGCCGCTCCGGGGAAGCGCCATGCAAGGGCAACGCTTTCGGCATCCGGGCCGATTACTTCACGTACAACAGGTGCTGTAATCGGGGTTTCTTTCGGCAGATCCAGTTTCGGCAGATCAGTGTTTGGTTTCAAACCACCAAAATATTTGTCAATGGTTGCAATCATCTGATCGGGATCAAAATCACCGGAAAGACAGATAGCCATGTTGTTGGGCACATACCATTTCTTATAATATTCTTTGATGTTGGTGATTGAAGGATTCTTCAGGTCTTCCTGAGTACCAAGTACGGTTTGTGTTCCATAAGGATGGTGTGGGAAAAGAGAAGAAAGTACTGCTTCGTAAACTTTGCGTGGGTCGCGGGTCAGCGACATATTCTTTTCTTCGTAAACCGTTTCCAACTCAGTATGGAAACCGCGGATCACGCAATTCTCAAAACGTTCTGCCTGAATTTTTGCCCAGTTGTCAATCTGATTGCTGGGGATATCTTCCGTGTAGCAAGTAACGTCGAAACTGGTGTAGGCATTTGTTCCGTTGGCACCGATGGCAGCCATGAGTTTGTCATATTCGTTGGGGATGGCATATTTGGAAGCCTCGTAGGAGATGCTGTCAATTTTTGCATAAATAGCTTTACGTTCAAGGCTGTCTGTTGTCTTGCGATAAACTTCGAATTGTTCTTCGATCTGGTCCAGCAAAGGCTTTTCAATCTCATAGTTCTGAGTACCGAAGTTTGTGGTACCTTTAAACATCAGGTGCTCGAAATAGTGAGCTAATCCGGTTGTTTCTGCGGGGTCGTTTTTACCACCTACACGTACTGCAATGTACGTTTGTATGCGCGGAGTTTCCTTGTTTACAGTCATGTAGACTTTCAAACCGTTGTCCAGAGTGTAGATACGCGCTTTCAGCGGATCATTGGGTACTGTTTCGTAGCTGTACTTCGAAGTACAACTTCCTAAGCTTATCGCTACCAGTAGGATAAACGTTAAACCAATTTGTCGGAATAGTTTGTTCATAAGCTGACTTATTAGATTGATAACTGCAAAAATATGCGTTTTTTTCATACCTTTGCACTCAAAAAGTAAATATTTTAAATAAGAAGGTTTATTTTCATAGATTATGATTACCATAGAACAACTGAAAAGCATTAAAGAGCGCACCGAGGCACTCTACCGCTATCTGGACATCGAAGGAAAGAAGATCCAGGTAGAAGAAGAACAGTTGCGCACGCAGGCTCCGGGCTTTTGGGATGACCAGAAGACGGCTGAGGCACAAATGAAGAAAGTGAAAGGTTTGCAACAGTGGATAGCCGGTTATAATGAAATAAAGACATTATCGGATGAATTGCAATTGGCTTTTGATTTCTATAAGGACGAACTTGTAACCGAGGAAGAGATAGATGAAGCTTATGCCAAAGCTTCCGTTGCCATTGATGAGCTTGAACTGAAAAATATGCTTCGTGATGAAGCTGATCAGATGGACTGTGTGTTGAAAATCAACTCCGGTGCGGGTGGCACGGAAAGCCAGGACTGGGCAAGTATGCTGATGCGTATGTATTTGCGTTATGCTGAAACCAATGGCTACAAGGCTGTCATTTCTAACTTGCAGGAAGGTGATGAAGCCGGTATTAAAACCTGCACTATCGAGATTTCAGGTGATTATGCTTATGGATATCTGAAAGGCGAGAACGGTGTACATCGTCTGGTGCGTGTATCTCCTTACAATGCGCAAGGCAAGCGTATGACTTCTTTTGCTTCTGTTTTTGTAACTCCGCTGGTTGATGATACTATTGAGGTGAACATCAATGTTGCCAATATCTCTTGGGATACTTTCCGTTCCAGTGGTGCCGGTGGTCAGAATGTGAACAAGGTAGAATCCGGAGTTCGTCTGCGTTATCAGTTCAAGGACCCGTATACGGGCGAGGAAGAAGAAATCCTGATTGAAAATACGGAAACCCGTGACCAACCCAAGAATCGCGAGAATGCAATGCGCCAGTTACGTTCCATTCTGTATGATAAGGAACTTCAGCACCGCATGGCCGAACAAGCCAAGGTGGAAGCTGGGAAGAAGAAGATCGAATGGGGTTCGCAGATACGAAGCTATGTATTCGATGATCGCCGTGTAAAAGACCACCGTACTAACTTCCAGACTTCGGATGTCAATGGAGTGATGGATGGTAAGATAGATGGTTTCATTAAGGCGTATCTGATGGAGTTTGCTGGACAAGAGGATTAACTTTTATTTCTATATAAAGAGAATGGGTGTCACTTGATGAATGAAAGTGGCACCCATTTTTGTTTTCAAGAGCGTGAGGGGAAACGATATTGTTCTTTGTAAAATGTATTCTTTAAAAAACATTTCTTATCTTTGTTCCTAACTCAATAATTGCTTTTGCATGGAAATAGCCGAAAGCATAGAAGCCACTCGTCAGTCGGTTATCCGTATGTTTCAAGTTCTGGAACGTGCAGCTTTACTCATCATGCTGTATTCCGGGAAAAACAATATGCAGCAACTTGCCAAACCGGAAAAAGTTTATTTGGACAATACGAACTTGATGTATGCTCTTTCTTCCTCTGCGGATATAGGTAATATTCGTGAAACATTCTTTGCCAATCAGTTGAAACAAAATCATCAGATACCTTTTTCCGGGCAGGGAGATTTTCGGATAGATGATGTTTATACTTTTGAACCTTTTCTGTAGACTCATAATTCTCATTAAAATGCAGCTCGGCTTCATCTTGGCTTAGAGCGACGATAAATTACTTGTAGGTGGTTCGGGTATGGTTCAGATATTAGCTTGTTACAAATAAATTTCCTCTTTTCTTTTGGAATCTTCCCGAATTTCATGTTACTTTGTTATCAGTTGAACTTTAATACTAAGAACACATTATGGGAAAGAGTAAGAAAAAGGTTATGCATAGCCGTAAGGAAGAAGAACAAGCTAAGAAAGTGTTGTTGATTATTGGTGTATCTGCATTGATACTGGTGCTGGTGATGCTGATAGGATACTCGTTCTTAGGGAAATAATTCATAGATGTCGCAAGAAATAGAACGGAAATTCCTCGTGACGGGGGAGTACAAATCGAGGGCGTATGAACAAAGCCGTATTGTACAAGGTTATATCAGTAGTGCGAGAGGCCGGACCGTGCGGGTGCGTATCCGTAACGGAAAGGGATATCTTACGATAAAAGGTGCTTCCGATGCCTCGGGACTCAGCCGATATGAGTGGGAAAAAGAGATTCCATTGAATGAAGCGGAGGAACTGATGAAACTTTGTGAACCGGGTGTTATTGATAAAACTCGTTATCTGGTGCGCAGCGGACGGCATACGTTTGAGGTGGATGAGTTCTACGGTGAAAATGAAGGTTTGGTAGTTGCTGAAGTGGAATTGACTTCGGAAGACGAGGCTTTTGAAAAACCGGATTTCATAGGGCGGGAAGTAACAGGCGACGTCCGTTACTATAACTCGCAACTGATGAAGCATCCATACACCGTTTGGTAAGGCCTTAATACCCTGCCGACAAGGAGTTAACTTCCTGTCAACAAGAAGTTAACTTCTTGTTGACAGGAAGTTAACTCCTTGCAAATGGTTGCTAATCAAGTATATTCGGAGCAAGAAATGGAGAAACTTTATGAATACCTGCCTAGAGAACTGGTGACCTTTGTATTGGTGACTTTGTTTTCTTTATTAATAGGACTTTCACAGCGGAAAATCAGTTTGAAGCGTGAAGGGGAGACAACATTGTTCGGTACGGACCGCACGTTCACTTTTATAGGTATTTTGGGGTATCTGCTTTATATTCTTGATCCGGTGGATTACCGCTTGTTTATGGGCGGTGGCGCTATATTGGGACTGCTGCTGGGATTGAACTATTACGTTAAACAATCTCAGTTCCATGTATTCGGGGTTACTACCATTATTATCGCACTCATCACTTATTGTATTGCTCCTATTGTAGCCACACAACCCTCTTGGTTTTACGTGATGGTGGTTGTGACGGTATTGCTCTTTACCGAATTGAAGCATACTTTTACAGAACTCGCACAGCGCATGAAGAATGACGAGATGATTACTCTCGCCAAGTTCCTTGCTATCAGTGGCATTATCTTACCGATGTTGCCGAATGAAAATTTGATACCCGACATTAATTTGACCCCTTATACCGTCTGGTTGGCTACGGTAGTTGTATCCGGTATCTCTTATTTGTCTTATCTGCTGAGGCGATATGTATTTCATGAGTCCGGTATTCTGGTATCCGGTATTATAGGTGGTTTGTATAGCAGTACGGCAACTATTTCTGTTCTGGCACGTAAGAGTCGTAAGGCACCTGCACAGGAGGCGCCGGAATATGCCGCAGCAATGTTGTTGGCAGTGAGTATGATGTTTCTTCGTTTCCTTATACTAATAGGCATATTCAGTAAGGCGATTCTTGCGGAAATTTATCCATACCTCCTTATAATGTCCTTCGTTACGGCGGGAGTGGCCTGGTATCTGCATCGGAAGCGTAAGTCGATTCCGGTGACGGGCGAAGAAGCTGAAGAAGAAGATAGCAGTAACCCGTTGGAATTTAAAGTTGCACTGATTTTTGCCGTTCTGTTTGTGATATTCACCATTGTGACACATTATACTTTGATTTATACCGGTACGGGTGGATTGAATGTCTTGTCGTTCATTGCCGGGTTGAGTGATATCACTCCATTTATTCTGAACCTGCTGCAAGGTTCGGGTGTTGCCGTTGTGGTGGTGACAGCTTGTTGTATGCAGGCTATCGTGAGCAATATTGCCGTGAATATGTGCTATGCGTTGTTCTTTGCCGGTGGGAAGAGTCCGTTGCGCCGGTGGGTACTGCGTGGATTTGGTGGTGTGATTGCAGTGAATGTCTGCCTGCTACTTTTTTTCTATTTGCTATAAATTCCGCAAGAACGCTTACAAATATTCTCTCTAATCCCTTTTCTTTGTGCTTTTTTAACTCCGAAAATCTCGTAGGTAAAGAAAAAGAGCCTACTTTTGCCGCATTCATGTGACAAAATAGCTACGATGTACGTCTAATACAAAAACAGTCAACTAATATTCATCAAACAAACTAAAACAGAAATGAAAATTAAATGCCCTTTGCTGCTTATAATGCTGGTAATATCCTCATTGGTAGCGGCACAGAATGCGGCACCTCCATTTCAGATTAAAGGAGTCTTACTGGATTCTTTGACTCAAGAGGGAGAACCTTATGCCACAATCAAAATCGTAAAAAAAGAAGCGCCTGCCCATGCATTGAAAATGCTGGTAACAGACATGAAAGGTAAGTTTCAGGAAAAGGTTCCGGGGACGGGTGATTTCGTGATGACGATTTCTTCTATCGGTAGAAATACCATTGTGAAAGATTTTACTGTGAAAGCAGGAGAGAAAATTGTTGATTTCGGTACGCTGTATATTACAGATGCGTCCAATGAGCTTGGACAAGTAGAGGTGGTAGCTCAAAAACCACTGGTGAAAGCTGATATTGACAAGATAGAATATAATGTACAGGATGATCCTGATTCAAAGTCAAACTCTGTATTGGAAATGCTTCGTAAAGTGCCTTTGGTTACTGTAGATGGCGAAGATAATATTAAGGTGAACGGTAGTAGCAGCTTTAAGGTGTATGTGAATGGTAAACCTAACAATATGATGAGTAATAATCCGACGGAAGTACTGAAAAGTATGCCCGCCAATTCTATCAAACATATCGAGGTTATTACTAATCCCGGTCCTAAGTATGACGCTGAAGGTGTAGGGGGGATCCTGAATATTGTCACTGTAGGTAGCGGACTGGAAGGGTATACGGCTACATTTAGTGGAAACGTTAGTAACATGGGGGCTGGTGGCGGCCTGTTCGGTACAATTAAGAGTGGTAAGTTGACGATAAGTGCTCGTTATAATTATAATTATAATGATCGTCCGCGTAGCTATTCTGGTGGTACTCGTCGTACAGTAGGCGACATAACCGACGGTTCTTCAGATTTAGATTATAGTGGCGATAGTAAAGGGCATGGTAATTTCCAGTCCGGCAGCATGGAAGCCAGTTATGAAATTGATACTTTGCGTTTGATAACCATGTCGTTCGGACTTTGGGGTGGCGGAAATAACAGCAATGGACTGAGTAATACTTTTGCAACGATGCCCGGTACCGGTGATGATCTGTATCAATATGTATCGAACAATAGAAGCAAAAGTTCCTGGTATTCTATTGATGGTGGCATTGACTACCAACGTATGTTTCATGTAAAAGATCGTATGTTGACCTTCTCTTATAAAATCAATACCAGACCGGAAAGTTCGGATTCATACTCCACTTATGATTATGATATGGAGGATGTAGCTCCGGATTGGCAGGATTTTATGAAACGTATGAAAAATCAGCATAATGATGGATCCCAGAATACTACTGAACATACTTTTCAGGCTGATTATACGACGCCTATCGGCAAGATACATACTCTTGAAGCCGGTGCGAAATATATTCTCCGTGATAATTCTTCGGAAGATGATCGTTATGAACAAGCGTCAGCAACTCAAGCTGATTATGAGTTTGACAATGATCACAGTTCGCATTATAAACACCAGAATGACATTTTGGCTGCATACCTTGGATATGGACTGAAAGTGAAGAAGATATCCGGAAGACTTGGTGTGCGTTATGAGCATACTAAGCAGGAGGTGAAATATCTGTTGGGTAAGGGAGATAACTTTGATAAGAACTTTGATGATTTAGTTCCTTCTGCAAGTATTGGCTATAAGTTGACAGATATGTCTAATCTTCGTTTTGGTTATAATATGCGTATTTACCGTCCGGGGATCTGGTATTTGAATCCTTATCTGGACGATAGTAATCCTACAAATATAAGCCAGGGTAACTCTCATTTGGATAGTGAGAAGAGTCATTCATTTAACTTGAGTTACAGTAACTTCACGCAGAAGTTTAATATCAATCTTTCAGCCCGCTATAGCTTTACCAATAATAGTATTGAACGGGTAACAGAACAGGTGAAGGATACAGAAATTTTCGGTCTGCAAAATCCTACTGGTAAAGAAGTGCTTTATTCTACTTATCAGAATATAGGTAAGAGCAGGAATGCCAGCCTAAGTGGTTATATCAACTGGAATGCTACCTCCAATACACGTATCTATGCAAACCTTTATGGTAACTATACTTATTTGGAAGGCGCCAATGGATTGAAGAATGACGGTTGGAATTTGTTTGCTTATGGTGGCGCTCAGCAGTCTTTGCCTCACGATTGGCGTATTAGTCTGAATATTTATGGTCAGACGCCTTGGATCATGTTGCAGGGAAAGGGGAGCAGTTTCTTTGACTACGGATTGAGTGTAAACAAATCATTCTTGAAGAAGCGTCTGACCTTGTCGGCATTTGCTAGCAATTTCTTTAAGAAATATCAGCATCCGACTTCAAGTATAGAAGGTGTAGGCTTTATACAGGATAGTTGGAATAAATATACTCGTCAGCGTTTTGGTGTAAGTGTTAGCTATCGCATCGGTGAGTTGAAAGCCAGTGTGAAGAAAGCCGCGCGTACCATCAGCAATGATGATGTGAAGAGTAGCGGTGGTGAAGGCGGCGGTGGCGGAGAATAATCTGCCCGTACTTTCCTGAATTATTTTTCATCCGCAGATGGCGCGGATAACGCAGATTTACGATTAATGAAGTCTGCATTATCCGTGACGTCGGCGGATGAACTGTTTTCTATAGGGGATATTCCAGACAAGTCACCGTACCATCCATTGTCATGACAATGATTTTCCCTTTTCCTGCATTCTTTAGTGAAGTTATAGCCGAATGGGAGATTTTGTGTGACCAGGCAATGCCGCTTCCGTCTGCCCGCACGGCATGGAGAACACCAAATTCAGTAGGAATGAACACCAGTTGTTCGGTTGTTTCCATACGGGTGGGGATGAAGTTGCTTTCGTAGGGCATTGATGTATTCCAAAGACTGGTATAGGTGCCGTGAGATATATCCGCAGCGGTGATGTTGTTCTTGATTCCTTTCACATACATTGTTTTTCCATCCGGTGAGAAGCCGAGGGACTCGCGTCCTTTCACTTCATCGGAAGCCCAAAAGATTTCTCCCGTCCTGGGATGGAATGAGCGGACGAAATAGTCGGAGCTGAGAACTATGACTTGTTCATTCGTCTTTCCTTGCCGCGTATACGGCAGTACTACCGGCCAGCAGGCACCCGGTGAGAAATATCTGCCTCGTTTGGTGTCGAACTCCCATATTTTCTCCCCACTCCTGCGGTCGATGGCATAGAACATCGCTCCCCAGGTGCCTATATATACGCGCTCCTTATCCACAGCCGGGCGTGATTCGATGTAGCCTTGCAGACCATTACAAGTCCAGTTCAGTGTTCCGTCTGTCAGCTTTAAAGAGTAGAATTTACCGTTGCTGCTGCCGATGTAGACTGTACCTTCGGTTACGACAGGGCACGCTACAATGGGGTAATCAGTATTGTATTTCCATCGCACTGTGCCCTGCTTCCTGTCAAGGGCATAGATGAAACCATCACAGGAAGAGACTATGACAAGTTTTGGGGTGATAAATGGGGCTGAAAATATCTTGTTTCCGGTGGTATAGGTCCACAGGGTTTTGCCGTTCTTGGCATTAAGGGCATGGACAACACCGGCTGTATTGGTGTAAACGTACAAGTTACCGTCTATGCTTCCCTGCGAAGCGATATCGGTCACATCCTTCAATTTCCAGGTTTCGCGTACCGAAGGATAAGTAGCATTGATAGCGAAATCCGGACGATAATAAGTGGTATCCTTTTTCTCCTGCAAAGGTGCCAGATGAATCGTATTCCATACAGGGCGGGTTTCTGTTTTGATGATGCGTTCATGGAACTCTAATGTATTGCCGCGAAGTGTGACCAGGTTATATCCGCCTATCGGATCTTTTCTGCGCAGGGACGAACGGCCGATTACGGCGGGAATACCTTCGGCATCATAAGCACGGTTCACGTGTAGGTGTCCGCCGAGTATTGCCTGGATATTGCGCGCTTTAAGGATGTCGACAACTTCGTACCAGTTACTCAGACCCTGATCGATAGGGAAGTGATTGATGAAAATAATGGGTTGTTCTGCCGGAGTGGTGCGAACGATAGAATCGAGCCACAGAATTTCTTCGCGGGGAATGTGAGGTGGTCCCATACGCAGACTTGGTCCGGCGCCACAGCCGATGAAACGTACTCCCTGCCAGTCGTAACAGAAATGGGAGGCTTGGAAAATCTTGTCGAACATAGTGCATCCGTTTTCACTCCAGTTTACATCATGGTTGCCGGGGATGAGAAAATAAGGTTTCCGGAAGTTCTTCAGAATGTCTTGCAGCAGATAAAATTCCTTGGTGTCACCGAATTCAGTGACATCGCCGCTGAGGATGGTGAAGGCAACGTCAGGATTGGCATTGATGTCTTCAATGGATTGCCGCAGGTCGTCTTCGGCATAGGCGAAAGAATTGAGATGTACATCACTGAGCCATGCGAAAGTGAAGGCTCGTTCGTTGCTGCCTTGTCCGTAGGAAAGGAGAGACAGCGCTATCACACAGATAGCTAATAAAATTCTTTTCATGATTCTTTGGGGGTATTAGTAAGTGTTATACCCCCAAAGATAAAGAGTTTTAGTGGAATAACCAGCGCTCATAGTCCACCTTTTCGTAAAGTGGCGCAATGGTTACTTCTGTATTCGCGTCTTTCTTTCCAAGCAGGAACTTGTCGACAAACGCTTCTACTTCAGGATACTGGCTTTCGGGCAGCTGGCAGTGCCCATGTCCGCCTACGATGGAGAAGCCCATTCTGTCGGCAATGCCGAAGGTTTCCCATACTTTACGGGCAGCACGGCAGGAGACATAACCCGATTCATCAGCCAGCCATACATAGTCCGGGTTTCCGAGTACCAGCAGTGCACGCGGTGCTACCATGGCACACAGTTCGTGGTGGTCATACGGCAATTTCGATACATTATCCTCTTTATACTGGAACATACTTTCCTTAAACCAGGCATGACTGGTTCTTCCCAAAGTTTCCACTTCACCCAGCGTTTCGGAAACACGCCATGCTGCTGCACCGCCACCACCAGGTTCCTGAGCAATGGTCAGTGCAATACGCTCATCGAATGCTCCGGCAAAAAGAGCCATTTTCCCGGCGAAGGAACAACCGGATATGGCCAGTCGTTTGGTATCTATCTTGCTCTTTTTACCTACGATTTCCAATCCGTCAATGATACGGCTCACTCCCCAAGACCAGGCGCAATAGGCTCCCATGTCCGTACGGTCAGGATAAAGTTTGTTGATAGGCTCGTTGCCGCGCTTTTGTGTGTGCGACATGACTTGTGTGAAGTTGAATGCGATTTGTGCTATATTGCGGCTCGTGAAGATGGCGGGAGGAAGACTACCCGTACCTCTGCCTATTCCAATGATGGCAGGGAAAGGGCCTTTACCTGCCGGATAAGTAATTTTTGCTTTCAGGGTGAGCGTTTGTCCGTTCACTGTTACATTTACTCTAAGGGTATCATCCACGATATCCGCGGTAATGTCTTTTTTCGACACTACGGGTTTCTCGCCGATTTCGTAGTGTTCTATTTCGCGGGCTATCTCTGCACGCCGTCGGCTCCAGTCCTTGAAGTTGGTTGAACGGCCACTGCCATCGGACCATTGGAAGGGATCGGTCAGTGTTTTTACCACCGGCAGTTCGTCGATGCCCGGCAACACGGGTACAGGATTCTTTATTCCCGTATTTTCCACAGTGTAGACTAAGGGGATTTTCTGTGCAAATGTGGAAATGCCCATACCTATGTTCAGCAGAACAATCAGTACCCATAAACGTGTTTTCCAGTTTTTCATGTTTCTATCTTTTTAAGAGGTTTACATCTGTTGGCAAAGATAGACGATGTTTTTTTTAACCGGTTAGTAGGATGTTACAGATACTTTTCATGGTGTTACATGATTAGAGAAATAGATTTCTTTTCTATTAATCTATATTTAAAAAGTACTCATTCAGGTTCTGTGTAGGTTTCAGATCGAGCTTCTTTCGCAATCGGTACCGGTTATTCTCTACTGCACGAACCGAAAGGTTCATTAATGAGGCAATATCCTTAGTCTCCATATTCAGTTTGAGGCAGGCACAGAGACGCAAGTCATTGTTGGTTAGCTGCGGATGCGCCTCTTTCAACCGTTTGAAGAAGTTGCGGTGCTTCTGTTCGAACTTGATAAGGAACATTTTCCAGTCATCTTCCGTATCGAGGTTATTGGCAAGCAATGTATTTATTTTCTGGTAAAGAGGTAATAAGGCTTTCTGCGTATTACGGGAACAAATCTCATCTACCATCTCTTTCAGTTTCAGGATAAGTTCGTTCTTGTGGATGATGAAAGAGGTCTGGGTAAAGATCTCGGCATCTTTTTCCTCGATTTCATTTTGCAGTTGCTCGTTCATCAAGCGCAGGCGTGTAGCTTCCTGAGACTTCATTCTACGCAAGTGTTTGGTTTGCAGATGTCGTTTCATCAGGTAGAAGGTGCCGAACAGAGCGGCGATAATGAGTAAGCAGCAGGTAAGATACCACCAGACAGTATTGTACCAGGGAGGAAGTACGTCGAATTCCAGAAGAGTGTCCGGTGAGTAATTGTTTAACCCGTCCGTGGTACGCAGGCGAAGTGTGTATTTGCCTTGCGGCAAGCGGGCGTAGGAAATGCTGTTCAGTCGCTTCGGGGCACTCCAGGTACTGTCCATTTCTTCCAGTTGGTATTGAACGAAAAGGTTTCCGGCAAAGGCGGCATTGACAGAGAAGCCGACAGTTACCGTATTGTCTTTATGGGGGATATGAATAGTTTTATTGAGGTCCATGAAACCTGCATTCAGTTCTTTTCCGGCATGAATAAATTCCAGATTAGGGGCGGAAAGTTCCACGGTTTGCCGTTTGCTGCGATGAGAGTCATGGAGGATAAAACCTGCATCCAGGCAAATAAGTGAGAGGGAGTCGTTGAGAACGGAAATATTCTCATAAGCGGTGATGAGTGAAAGATTGTCAGCTTCCACCTTATATGCTTCGCGGATGCGGGCAATGTATCCGTCGTAGAAGAAACGGTAGACAGATGAGCCGGTGATGGCCCAGCTTTCTTCACTGTCGATGGGAACGATACGTTTCAGATCGTGTATCATTTCGAAACACCGGTTCAGATGCTGCTCAAGCTGCAAGTTGTCGTTGACCTCATCATAGATATAAAATTGATCATTGCCTAAGAATAGGATGCGTCCGCCCGATTTGAATAATTGCAGGCGGGCAGGGAGTGAGCTGTCCTTCTCATTACCGTAGTACGTATAGTATCGGAAAGCGCTCTGTTCGTCATTCAGACGGCATTTGTAAACACCGCGACTGCTGGTTTCCAACCAGATGTTTCCCAAATGATCTACTTCGGCATTATATATCGGGTCGGAGATCTGGCGCATGGAATTTAGCTCTCCGGTAGTTCTGTTTAATATCAGGAGTTCATCGTAGGTAATGATAATCTGTATTTGTTTTCCATTGATGGTTGCCTCCAGGGTGCGGAAGACTCCTGTATTGACTCGATACGGGTGACGGATATGAAGATCGGGAAAAATTTCCAGCAGTCCGTTAGTATGTGCGCAAAACAACCGTCCGTCTATTTTACGGAAGGACCATACCTGCCCCTGAGTGCCCTCTATCAATTTGAGGGAAGAAAACATATCCAGATCATTGAGCTTGTCATGGCGGGTGTAGTAAATTCCCTGATTCGTTCCGATGAGCAGATTGTCGTGCCAGATAGTAGCATCGTATATGCCGCCGAAGCCACCGTCTGTGGAACGGTAGTAACTTAGCCCATCGGTATACCGGATGTAGGCGAGCCCACGGTCAAGGGCTACCCAGATGTTATTTTGATTATCTTCGTAAAGGGATAGAACGGTGTTATTCTGAAGAATGTTAGCAGTGGAGAAGTGATTGAGGATATTTCCATGGGTATCTACTTCATATATACCACTGAGCTGTGTGCCCAGATAATAGGTGTTCCGTTTGGCGGAATAGATGGCGCAGTTCAGTTCCTGCCCTTTCAATTGCCGCGAGAGGGAGAGGTTCCAAGGGATAAAGTTCTTTTGATCGTAGATATAGATTGCACCGGTGGAAGTGCCTACCAGATAACGGTCGGTATCGTAGGGTAGGATGACACGGGTAGTGGTACCGTTCAGGAATTCGCTCCCGGGGATTTTGTTGAGTATGCCGTTGTGCAACTGATAAAGTGCACCGTACATTTCTTGTACCCAGTATTCATTACGTACTTTCAGAAGAAGTAAAAAGGCGTTTGGCCCATCAACGGGAGTGATGGTGTGGTGATCGTATACGTAGATATGACTAAAAGACTGGAAATACACTTTGTCGCCTTCTATCCAAATACGCCAGAAACTTTGGTTGTCGAGTGGATTATCTCCATTGATTAATCCTTTTAGTGAAGTGTATTTCAGTTCTCCTGATTGGTCTCGATCCCAGCGTCCCAAGTCTTCGGAGCCACCACTGTAAATGGTGTGGTGGGATTCTACGGCTATGGCGCGTACGAGGCTGGCATCAGGTGTTTGAAAGAGTTTCCATTCCATGCCGTCGGATGCCAGCAGGCCGATGCTGTTACCGAAGTACATGATGCCTTTCTCATCTTGCCCGATAGACCAGTTCTTATTGGCAGCATGGTATTTGTCACGTGAGAGGTTGGTGACATAAGGTTTCTGGTTGGCGAGTATGGTGGCGCATACAAAAAGGGACACACAGGTTATGATAATGTTTTTTCGGATGTCCATAATAGGTTGAATAAAGGTTAGAAAAGGTCATGACCTTATTGTTATTCTTGGGGCAAAGATAATTAATTTAAGGTTAGAGTAAAAATATAGGGGATTTTCTTTATTCACCACAGAGTAACACAGAGTTTCACTATACGAATCAGCAGTTGAATCAGGCTCATTATTGATGGTTTTTAAAGTAAACTTTCATCATACCATCTCTTTAAGGTTTTTTATTGGCTACAGGCTGAATGTTGATAATTTTATACGCCTGTCTTTTTATATTTCTCTTCTTTTTCACTATCTTCCGATTTCAGTGACTGAACAAGCCGAATTTTACTGACCCACGCTACAGCGTATTGTAGAGGGGGTAGTACCTCCCATTTTAGGGGGGTGTTAACTCCCCGGTTGGGGAGTGCGTTATTCCCCGGTTAGGGAGTGCGTTGTTCCCCAGTTGGGGAATGCGTTACTCCCCAACCGGGGAGTTAACGCCTATTTAACCGGGGAAATTTCATCTGTAAAGCGATGGTATCGGAGCATAGATATCTGTAAATGCTTTTTATCATTATCTATACATATCTATCCCCTAATGAATCTATTTCAACTACTGATTCGCATTATTTATAGATTGAACTCTGTAGTGGGCTTATCTAAATCCCAGTTTCTTTAGCCCTGTCTGTACATCGGGATGGCTCATGAATAGTTTCCACAGCAAACCGGTACGGTAATTTTCTATCATTACAGCTATAGGCCCCTGGTCGATGGCAAGATAGCGTTTAGGATACCAATCTTCCGTTTCGCTGAAAGCGTCATAGAAGCCATAAGGTCCCAATACCTTGTCTCCCATTCCATAGAGATAGCGCATCACTTCCAGTGAGTATTCCGGAGTATAGACAATGGAAGAAAGAGCGGCAGTGGGAGAGATAACTCCGTGATCTGCCGACTCGTTCGGAGCATGGGCAGAGTAGCCGTTGACAGAGTAACTGGCGGTCAGTCCCCAACAATCAGGGCCAAAACCTTTCCACTGCTTCGGGTTGCGGATGCAATAGGCGCGGTTGATCAGAGTAAGATTGCGCATTTCATTGAAATAACCGGGACAATACTTATCGGATAAATTTGTCGGGTCCAGTCCGAGGAAAGAATAGTGTGCCCAAAAGAGGGGACCGGCATCACAACCTTGATAGCGCAGGTGAAGTTCGATATCTTCTACCTTGTGGGGATCGACAATGGCGCCTTTCTCTGCCCAACCTTCATGATAGACAGCTGCGGGAATGCTGTGCGTGGGGGAGGCAGCGGCAAGAATATACATAATGAGACACTCGTTGTAACCGTGTACGGGGAAATTCATTTCCCAGCCGTATTCGGGACTCCAATGCCAATAGAGTACATTCTGATCGTTCCGGCGATAGAAATTCCAGTCAACTTCACGCCACAGTGTGTCAATGCGCCCGGCAAGGGCTTGTTCTGCGGGGGAGCCGTTGATGTAATATTGGTGTACGGCAAGCAGACCCTGCATCAGGAAAGCGGTTTCCACGAGGTCACCGCCATTGTCTTTCTGCCCGAAAGGTTTTACCCGTCCGGTATCTCCGAACCACCAGTGCGGGTAGGCACCGTGGAAACGGTCGGCTGTTTCAAGAAAAGAGACGATGCGCTCCATGCGTGCCAGTCCTTCTGCACGGGTGACGTAACCGCGGTCGATGCCTGCCAGCACAGCCATGATTCCGAAGCCACTGCCACCGGTGGTCACTACATTCTGGTCATCTTCGGGATAGATACCATCTATATGGATACGTTCGCATGCCAGTCCGCTATTAGGTTCGGCTCCTTCCCAAAAGTAATTGAAGGTGCGGCGTTGCAGGGTGTCCATCAGGGCTTCGTCGCTTATCCGGTCCGGTTTTGCTGCCGGGCTTTTACATTGTGTAAAGCCCAGCAACAACAGGAGCAATAATAAGCTATATTGTGTCTTCATACCTATTTCTATTGAAGGATTACATCAACAAGTACAGGATCGTGATCAGAAAGGAAGCCATTCTCCGGCCTGTCCTGAATGACACGATAACGGTTCATTTTCATGCCGCTGCTCACGAACACATAATCCAGCAAGACACGTTCTTCCAGCGGTAGCCGACCGAAATCATGGAAAGACCAGGATGGACCGTACGTAACGGCTGCCACCTTCGACGCATTTTCCATTCCTCCTTTTTCGAGAGTCTGCAGAGGTATCTCATCGGGAGTACAATTGAAGTCGCCGGTGATGATGGCCGGCATGTGCGGGGCAATCTCTTTAATCTTGTCCAGAATAAGTTGTACGCCTTCTTTACGGGCTGTCTCTCCGTCGTTGTCCAGATGGGTGTTGAAGAATACCAGCTTCTTACCGTTACTCTTTTCTTGCAGTATGGCCCAGGTCGTGATACGGTTGTAGGAGGCATCCCAACCTTTGATGCCGATGGTTTCGGGCTGTTCACTGAGAGAGAAATTGCCGTATTCCACCAGTGTGAACCGGTGACTGTTGAAGAATATCGGACAATATTCGCCTGCTTCCTTACCATCGTCACGCCCTACGCCTAAAGCGGTGTATTGGGGAAGACCTTGTTTCAGGTCTTCCATTTGATTGTGACGTACTTCCTGCATACCCAGCAGGTCGGGCTGATAGTAGGTAATCATTTGGCAGACGTTATCTTTGCGATATTTCCAGTTATTGGCACTGTCCGAAGGAGCATCCAGGCGAACATTAAAGGTCATCACCTCCAGTGGCTGTTCATTCTGTGCAGGCTGGTTTTTGCAACTGCCAAGAAGCATCAGGCCACACACGCAGGTCAGTAAAGCTATGTGTTTCATGTTTCCTTTGTTTTTATTCTGAATTATCACTTTAAGCTCAAACGGGCTGTCTTTACATGCTGGCTGTTACCGCCAATCATTACCTCAAAGTCTCCCGGTTCCGCTACATAGTTGAGATCATAGTCGTAGAAGTGCAACAATTCCGGGGTGATTTTGAAAGAGACCGTCTTACTCTCACCTGCTTTGAGGAAGATTTTTTCGAAGCCTTTCAATTCTTTCACCGGACGGGTAATGCTTCCCACCAAGTCGCGGATATACAGTTGTACCACTTCCGCACCATCCCGCTTACCGGTATTGGTCACTGTTACTACAGCGGTTACAGAACCGTCCTGATTCATTGCAGGAGCGCTTAAAGTAATGTCTCCGTATTGGAATGTGGTGTATGACAAACCGTAACCGAACGGATACAGCGGATCATTGTCAATATCCAGATAGTTACTGCGGAACTTTTCGAACCATTTACCTTCTTTCAAAGGGCGGCCGGTGTTCTTATGATTATAGAATAAAGGGATCTGCCCTACATTCTTCGGGAATGTCATGGTCAGTTTGCCACTTGGATTTACATCACCGAACAGTACATCGCCGATAGCATAGGCAGCCTCGCTTCCGCCGAACCATACATTCAGGATAGCGGGTACATTTTCCTGTTCCCAGGTCAGTGTCAATGGACGGCCAGTGAAGAGGGTCAATACAACCGGTTTTCCGGTCTTCAACAATGCTTCCAGTAATGTGCGTTGTACATCGGGAATATTCAGATCTGTCCGGCTTGAACTTTCTCCGCTCATTTCAGAAGATTCACCTAAAGCGGCAACGATGACATCTGCGTTTGCCGCTACCTTCAACGCTTCTTCCAGCATTTCCTTGTCTGTGCGGTTGTCACGGTTCAGCGAACGTCCGAACATGGTGGCGCGTTCTTCGTAAGCGGCGTCACTACTGAGGTTGCTGCCCTTGGCATAAGTGATGTTCACCTTACCTGCCATCATTTCTTTCAACCCTTCATATACAGAAGGATAATCGTTGAGGCGTGCAGCTACACTCCATGTTCCCGGCATGTTGCTGCGGGTATTTGCCAATGGACCTATAACGGCAACCGTACCTTTCTTTGCCAATGGCAATACAGGAGCCTGACCGGTTTTTGCCGGTTGATTCTTTAAAAGTACAAAGCTTTCACTTGCTATCTTGCGGGCAACATCACGGTGTTCTTTGGTGAAGATATCCCGTTTCGGGCGCTTCAGGTCACAATATTTGTAGGGGTTGTCAAACAATCCCAGCTTGTACTTGGCCTCAAGAATACGGCGGCAAGCTTTGTCCAGCGTTTCCATGTCAACCTTTCCTTCGGCTATAGACTTTTTAATGGTACCAATGAAGCCTTCGCTCACCATATCCATATCTACGCCTGCATTGAGCGCACGTGCCGAAACTGTCTGTAAGTCACCGATACCATGCGCAACCATTTCAGAAATTCCCGTGAAGTCCGTCACTACAAAGCCGTCGAATCCCCATTGTTTGCGCAGTACGTCGGTCATCAACCACTTGTTGGCTGTGGCGGGCACGCCGTCTATTTCATTGAAAGAAGCCATAACGCTACCTACACCAGCCTCTACAGCAGCCTGGTAAGGGTATAGGTATTCGTTGAACATGCGGTTGCGGCTCATATCCACAGTGTTGTAATCGCGTCCGGCTTCTCCGGCTCCGTACAGAGCGAAGTGCTTTACGCATGCCATGATCTCATCGTTTCGTTTCAACTGATTGTTGAGGTCCACTCCCTGATACCCCGACACCATTGCTTTAGCGATAGCGCCTCCCAGAAACGGGTCTTCACCGTTACCCTCGCTGACACGTCCCCAGCGCGGATCACGGCTGATATCTACCATCGGGCTGAATGTCCATGAGATGCCATCGGCACTGGCTTCGGTAGCAGCAATGCGGGCGGACTTTCTGATAGCGTCCATATCCCATGAGCAAGAGAGCCCCAATGGAATAGGGAAGATTGTTTCGTAGCCATGCACCACATCCATACCGAATATCAGGGGGATACCCAGGCGTGATTTCTCTATGGCAAGTTTCTGTACATCGCGGATTTTCTCCACTCCTTTCAGATTGAGAAGTCCGCCTACCCATCCTTGCTCAATCTTTTTGGCTACATCGCTGTTCTGTGCTTGTCCGGTCACGATTTCACCGGAAACGGGCAGGTTTAGCTGACCGATTTTCTCTTCTACAGTCATCTTCTTCATCAGTGCGTCGATGAAGCGATCCATGTCCTGCGGAGCTTTTTGTGCCTGCATACCGGTAACACCCATCAGGGCAGTAGCCAGCAACAAGCTTGTTTTTCTGAAAACTTTCTTCATGATATGTTTTGTTTGGGCATTTATTTAAGTTTCGCAAGTTAATGATAATCCGGTGCAATCTATATGTTGTTATCATTAACTTGCGAAAACTAAATTAATTCATAAGGTTACTCATCCTTCGGCTCTTTCAGCAAATCAGGAATCTGAGTATACTGGTTGAAAGGAAGCGGCAAAAGTGCCTTATCTTCAGACCAGCCTTTCAATTCTGTTTTTGCCAGACCGGTGCGTACAAGGTCGTTATAACGTTCGCCCCATTCGCACATCAGTTCCATACGGCGTTCGTCAATAACTTGCTGGAAAGTTACATTGGTAAGTTCCGGCATCTTGGCACGTCTTCTTACTTCATTGAACGGAGCGTCACCATTCTTGCCATTTTTGATTTTCGCCTCGGCATTCATCAAGAGGACATCAGCATAGCGGAAAATACGCGCATTGTTGTTTGTACCGTATTTCGTACGTCCCGGTGTCAACTGGTTCAGCGGGGTGTATGCCTTACCGTTCCAGCAGTCGGTCTTTTTCGGATCTATCTGTGGCTGAATATAGTCACCGTCCGGTGTTGTTTCTCCTGCCAGCAGGAAGGAAGTGGTGGCACGTATTGTTTCTCCGCGTTCGTAAGCCCAGTCACGGAAAGATTTCAGGATGCCGCAGTCTCCCCAACCGCTGATGTTGCTGCCGGAGTTACTTGGACCTTGGCAAACAAACCATTGGTCACCGTCAATCAGATCACCGGAACCATTTCCAAAGTCAGTCATTTGGCATTCGAACATAGACTCGTCACAGAGTTTTCCGGGAATCTTCCATAACTGGTAGAAGTCGGGGTAGAGTGAGAAATTACCATGCTCAATGATATCGTCTGTCAGTTCCTCCACTTTTGCGTAGTTGCCCATGTTCAGATGAAACTTGGCTGCCAGCATCTCGGCGGAAAACGCTGTAACGGCTCCTTTGTGCTCACTTTGGTTCGGACGGATACGCGGCATATTATCAATGCCGTACTGCAAATCTTCCAATGCATATTTGTTTACTGCATTGGCAGTGGAGCGGCTCAAATCAACCTGATTATTGTCGCGGAGGATGGTAACCGGACCAAATGCCTGCACCAGACGATAGTAGGCATAAGCACGCATAAACATCACTTCACCACGATATGCCTTATAGTTTTTCATATCGCTATCGTTGGTGATATTCTCAGCGTACAGGTCTAACGATTCAATAGCTGCATTGGCAGTTTTGATAATATTGTAATATTGCATCCACAATTCGTTGAAGCCCCAGAAAGAATCATTATACTTATATTCGCTCAGGTTGTAATAGTCGCTGCCATTCCACTGGCCGCTGAATACGTCCTGGTCGCGAATCGTAGTAATTTCCCAGATCACCCAGTGCAAACCGCTGGTGCGAATCTTTGCATATACGCCTGATACCGGCTGGTACATATTGCTGATATTAGTATAATCCACCTTCTCTTCCGGCACCTTTCCTTCAGGCTCTTTGTCCAGAAAATCATTACAGGATGCGAACGATAATACCATCAAGGCGGACATTATATATATAAAAGGTCTTATTAATGTTTTCATTAGTTCTAAATTATTAATGGGTTATTTCTTAGAAATCAATTTTCAAACCTAAGGTGTAAGTCGATGTCAAAGGATATACTTCGGTATCCCAACCTTGGCTGTCGGACAATTCAGGAGTGAATGCGTTGGCCTTGAAAGTTGTGAACGGACGGTCGGCAGTCAGACTCAGGCGTAAGCCCGGCATGGTATAGTTGCCAAATTTGAGGTTACGGAATGTATAACCAAGCGTAATATTCTGAATGCGGAAGTAGTCGGCGCTTTCTACAAAGTAAGAGCTATACTTCTGGTCGCTTACGTTCCAGGGTTTCAGTAGGGCGGCAGCCGATGGATTGGAGTTTGTGGAGCCCGGGCCTGTCCAGCGCTTCTCGTATTGGGCGCGGTCGAAATTATAGTTCTGGGTAGAATAACGAAGCGCGCGTTTCCGGTTGAACATCTGGGCACCGGCCTGTCCGTAAGTAGTCAGCTGGAAGTCGAGATTCTTGTAGTTAAGACCGAGGTTGATGCCGTAAGTGAAATTAGGAATATAAGAACCTAATGTAGTACGGTCGTTTCCGTCAAGGACATTGTTTCCATCGAGGTCGGCATACTTTAAGTCACCCGGTACACAACCGTTGGCCACTGCAATAGGATCAGCGGCAATTTCCTCTTCTGTCTGATAAACGCCTATCATTTTGAAGCCGTAGAATGAATTCATTTCTTTACCTACAATATTAACGGTCTTACCGCCTCTGATGATACTGTTACCGTTCAGGTCTTTCACGCGGTTTCTCAAGGTAGAGATGTTTACACCGATATTATATGAGAAGTCTTTGCTGATTTTATCGTTCCAGTTGGCACTTACATCGATACCGGAGTTGAGAATCTTACCATAGTTTCCGGCAAGGGTGGTGGTGCTGAATGGGAGCAGCGGAGCGATTACAGCATTATTAGTCATACGGTGATAATAGTCAACGTCGATATTCAGACGGTTGTTGAGGGTAATAAAGTTGATACCTGCATTCCATTCTTCAACAACTTCCCACTTCAACCAACTGAAGTATGTACTATTCTGATAACCTGCAATGGTAGAATTACCAAATACACCGGATGCAGCGTTACCGGTCGCGATAGAAGCGAAACCGTCGCTTGCTGCTACCTGGTCGTTACCCAGCTTACCCCAACTTGCACGCAGTTTCAGGAAGTCAATCCATTTCTGGTCTTTCAAGAATGATTCTTCGGACAGAACCCAGGCTGCACCTACTGAAGGGAAGTAGCCCCAATGTTCCTGATATTTGCTGGAACCATCGGCACGCATTGTGAACATCAACAGATATTTGTCATCATAGTTGTAGTTCAGACGGGCGAAGTAAGAAACACCTCTATAGCAGTAACCGTCGTCTTTTACGGTAGCACCTGCTGCGTCACCGTTCTTGATGTACCAGTATTCGTCTGCTCCATCGGGGACGTTGCTTGCTTTACCTTCGAACATACGCCATTGTTCCTGACGCATGGAGTAACCTGCCATGGCGCCAAATCTGTGTTTGCCCCATTGGTCATTATAAGTCAGGGTATTATCCCAGATATAGTTGTAATACTTGTTTTCGTTCTTTGTAAGCTGAGTGGTGGCTGATTGTTGCCAGCTGCTTACGTAGTATTTCGGAGTAAACTCACGACCTTGGGTAGAGAGGAAACTATAGGAATAGTTCGTCTTGAAATTCAATTTGCCGGGAATAAAATCAATCTGAGCGTAGAAATTACTCAATACCTGATAGTTTTCTTTGCTTGAATCGAAATACTTGGCAGTTGCAATCGGATTAAGGAAGTTTGTTGAGGTATAACCGATCGCATCCGGAGAACCAAATTTGTCAGGGAAGGACTTATCGTTGTACTCCTCGTCATAAAGAGCTATGATGGGAGGGCAATTGAACGCTTTCTGCCATGCCTGATTGTTGGGCACTTGCTGCGTGGAGTTACTGAACACACCGTTGAAGCCGACTTTCAGCCAATTCGTAGCATCATAATCGACAGATCCACGGAAGTTCAGACGTTTGTAGTTGTTGTCAACATCCATAATACCGTCTTGATACAAATAGCTTACACCTACAGCATACACGGCTTTTTCGGAACCACCGTTAATGTTTAAACTGTGGTTTGTGATAGCGGCAGTGCGCAGAAGCAGGTCGTACCAGTCATTGTCTGCTCCAAAAGTCCAATTGTGGAAGTCAGGATCATCATGACTACCGCCATATTTGTCGATGGACTGTATGAAGTGGGTCTTATAGGAGTCGAAGTTACCTTCGAGAAGCATGGTTGCGTATTCGTGTGAATTACAGAGTTCGAGCACATTGGATGCTTTCTGGATACCTACATAACCGTCATAAGTGATCTTTGCTTTCTGGTTGCGCGAACCTTTTTTGGTGGTGATGAGAACTACACCGTTTGCAGCGCGTACACCATAGATAGCGGCAGCCGAAGCATCTTTCAGGATAGACATTTCCTGAATATCCGCGTTGTTCAGGAAGTTGATGTTGTCGTAGAACATACCATCTACAACAAACAACGGCTTACTGTTAGAGAATGAACCGATACCACGGATCTGTACGGTAGGACCTTCACCCGGAGCACCATTATTTACGATATTGACACCGGGAACTTTTCCTTGGAGGGCTGCCATAGGAGTAGTAGAAGGTACGGCAGTCAGGGCCTCACCTTTAACTACGGTAATGGGAGCCGTCAGGTCTTTGGCCTTTGCAGCACCATACCCGATTACGATAATTTCTTCCAATTGCTGTGAGTCCTCTTTCAATGTCACATTGATGGCCGAACGTCCGTTCACTTTTATATCTTGCGGTAACATACCTATATAACTAAAAGTGAGTGTTCCGTTTTCCGGAACGTTCGTTAATGTATATTTACCGTCTAAATCGGTAACTACACCGTTGCTGGTACCTTGCACGAGGATGGATACACCAATCAGTGCGTCACCCGATGTGTCGGTTACGGTACCTGTTACTGTTCTTGTCTGGGAGAGTACGGGCATTGCTACCAATATGAGGCACGCCGTCAAGAATAGATTCTTTAGCCATAAGGCTTTTTTCAGAAGATGTGTTTTACTCTTCATCGCATTAAATTTTTTTAGGTGGATAACTCTTTTTGTTTTCTTCTTAGCTCTGCGCAGTGCTCGAATTAAACTTCATCGCAAATGTAGAAATTTCGATGTGCGAACTGCAAAAAAGATATTCACCACCAATACATATCCCTGATTTTTAACAAATCGGGGACTACTCATTTACTACTCAAATCAATTTAATGTATTGTTTATGAGATGGATAAAGAGTGAATATAGAAATAACTATTTTCAGAAGAAACTTCTCTAATGTAACAGATACTCTGTTTACTACACTAATCCCTCTTGAAGAATATAAGTTGGATAAAAAGAAATTCAAGGAGGTTGTGTTGTCTAATGATGAACCTTTTGGTGGATGGGGATTGGGAATGAGTAATATTTTATACATTAACCAAGTGTTTTTGTTTGTTGTAGTACATTCTGTTGCGTTTTTATAGGCAAGCTGCTTTCACTGCGTCTTAATTTTGTTTTTTCGGAGATAAAGACTGCAGATGTAGTGAAAGTGGCTAATTGTGTCTTAAATCGTTGGAAATGTATTTCCCCTGTGCTAAGTTTCTATATTCCAAAGGCGAATAACCAGTTCGTTTCTTGAAAAGAATACAGAAATAATAAGGTGTGTCAAAACCTACTTCGAAAGCAATCTCCTGACTGGTCATGGTGGTATTTGCCAGCAATTCCTTACTTGTCTGTAACCGTAGTTCTTCTTTGTATCTGGATGGGGAAAATCCGGTATATTGTTTGAAAACCTTTCGGAAACAGGAATAGCTCATGTTAATTTTAGTGGCTATATCTTTCGGTGTAATTTCTGTTTTATAATTTTCAGCGATAAGATGTTTAGCTGTATTTATCTGATCAAGCACATTCATATTTATAAATGAATTCTGTTTATGCTCTGAATAGGTATAGCCAAGTAGAAGATGGACTATTCCCGCAAGTATTTGCTGGAATCCTGTAGTCTGTTCTTGTGCCACGTTGGCTGCCTGTTTGTATAATTGAATTACATTCTCATTTAATCCGATGTTGAAGATAGGATTGTCTTTTCGGAAGAAATCTACTTCAACTAACTTCTCTATGTCCTGTCCATTGAAGCCAATCCAATATTCGTACCATCCTGTTTCTTTATCGGGTTTGTAGCTATGCCATTCGCCGGGAAAAAGTAAAATCATGTGGCCGCTATGTATCTGCATTTTCTTCTTATTCATAGATACGAATGTTCCTTTTCCGTCGAGAATATAAATCAGTTGGTACTCATTGAGTATTCTTCCTTTCTCCGGAGAGAAAAGATAATGAAACGGATGACTGGCTGATGGGTAGACAGAATTTGGCTTAATTAGCTGATGACCTACTGTGTTGACCGTTAATCCCCATCGAGTATCCTGCTCGCTGGAGGAGAGATATTTTACATTTGAAGTTCCGCTCATAGGGGGGTAATATTTAGTTTAGGCAGTGACTACTAAAGTTACACCACACTGATTATTCATAACTTTTGATTATAA